>Ga0209930_1000013_pt1 | contig 1272152 bp, 1222 predicted proteins | sample ThiBiot_500_biof_2_FD_183948 | JGI IMG/M metagenome (GOLD analysis project Ga0209930, IMG submission 183948) | Wastewater bioreactor microbial communities from Cape Town, South Africa - Thiocy_cont_500_biof (SPAdes) | ecosystem: Engineered > Bioreactor > Thiocyanate-remediating >... | reverse complement strand
CATCGGCCAAAACCAACAAGACCCTGGAACGGCTTGTCTTTATCTGAGTATCCGACGCCTAGAAGCCGCCAGAACCCAGGGCCGCCGCCCACATGTCCCTTCATCTAAATCACTATGTCAAAGAGCGACAAAAACCGACGCACCGTCCAACCCCTTTTTCTCGGGGCGACCTGTGCGCCTGGATTTTGGTGACCGCCGCGTCGTTCCGGTGAGGAGCACCGCGTCGGTGGAGTGGCTTCTATGCGTGACCTTCCGGCCCGTCAACAGCCTTGTGAAACTTTCTGTCTTTTTTTCGAAACAGACCCGGAAACCCGCAGAAATCCGCGGTTTCTTGGCACTGGGCCCGGTGCCGGGATGACGGTTCCATGACCCTGGGGCCCGCGAATCGTTCGAATCGCCCCTCGAATCGCCCCCGAAACGCGAATCCGGGATGGGATTTCCCCTGCAGATCTGCGCAATTTCGTGCCCATTGGGCGGTTTACGGCGCATAAACGCGAACGGGCGCATAGCGCGCGGGATGAGCGATACCATGCGGGCCAGTTCCGAAGCCGAAAGTGCCGCGCTGCGCCAGCAGGTGCGCAGTGCCGTGATCTGGCGTTCCGGCACCCAGATCTTCGGCCAGCTGCTCACCTGGGCCTCGACCTTCATCGTGATCCGGCTGCTCGGCCCGTCCGCCTATGGCCTGTTCGCGATGACCCAGGTGGTCCTGGTCCTGCTCAACATGCTCAACGGCTACGGCCTCGCCAGCGCGCTCATCCAGCGCAACGACGCCGGCCGCCACGCGCAGCGCCAGTTGTTCGGCATGCTGATCCTGCTGAACTTCGGCCTGGGCGCCGTCCAGTTCCTCGCGGCCCCCGCCGCCGCCGCCTATTATCGCCAGCCCATGGTGGCCGACCTGCTCCGCGTGCAGGCGCTGCTATATATAGCCACGCCGTTCATCGCCCTGCCCCAGGCGCTGCTTTCGCGCGCGATGGATTTCCGCAAGCAGGCGCTGGTCAACTTCGTCTCGGCGCTCGCCGGCGCGATCGCCGCACTTGCCGGCGCCCTGGCCGGCCTGGGCGTATGGACGCTGGTCGCGGCGCCGATCGCGCTGTTCGCCACCCGCGCCATCGGCATGACGATCGCCGCGCGTTCCCTGCTCTGGCCGAGCTTCGACTTTCGCGGCGCCGGCGACATCGCCCGCTATGGCGGCGTGATGGCCACCGGCCAGCTCTTCTGGTTCGCCCAGAGCCAGGCCGACGTATTCATCGCCGGCCGCCTGTTCGACCCGCACACGCTGGGCATCTACACGACCAGCCTGTTCCTGACCCAGATCTTCGTTTCCAAGTTCGTGCCGCCGCTCAACGAAGTCGCCTTCTCCGCCTATGCGCGGCTCAGGGACGACAAGGCCGCGGTCGCCGCCGCCTTCACCAAATCGGCCCGGCTGATCATGGTGGTCGCCATGCCCTTCTACCTGGGCATGGCCGCCACCGCCGACCCGCTGGTCGCGGTGGCGCTGGGGCCGAAATGGCTGGAGGCCGCCCCGGTGGTGCACTGGCTGGCGCTCGCCATGCCGATGATGACGCTGCAGGTGCTCTATGCTCCCGCCAGCGACGCCTGTGGCCGGCCGGGAATCAGCGCCCAGAATTCGGCCACCGGCGCGCTCTGCCTGCCGATCGCATTCCTGATCGGCGTGCACTGGGGGCTGATGGGGCTCGTCGCCGCCTGGTTCGCGGCCTATCCCGTCTATCTCGCGGTCTCGACCTGGCGGACGCTGCCGGTGATCGGCGTGAAGCCGGGCGCGCTGGTCGAGGCGATCGCCCCGCCGGTGCTCGCCGCCGTCGCCATGGCGCTGCTCGTCACCGGGCTCGATACGCTGCTGCCACCGCTTCCCGCGCTCCCGCATCTTGCGCTGCTCGTGGGCGCCGGCGGCGTCATCTATGGCGGGCTGCTGTTCCTGTTCGCCCGCCCGGTCCTGATCGAATCGATCAACCTGATCCGCAATCGCCACGGATAGAACGGGCAAGCGCCCGCCCGGGATCACACCGCCTGGATATAGGCGCGCATCGCATCGGCTTCCGATTCGATCCGCTCGATCCGGTACTTCACCAGATCGCCGATCGAGACGAGGCCGATACAGGTATCGCCCTCGACCACCGGCAGATGGCGGATGCGCCGGCGCGTCATCAGCGCCAGCGCGGCAAGCACGCTCTCGCCGGGAGAGACGGTGATCGCCGGGGCGGTCATCACCTCGCCCACCGTGCGCGCAAGCGCCGCGGCGCCCTCGCGCTCGAGGCAGTAGATCACGTCACGCTCGGAAAATATGCCGGCCACCGCGCCGCCGGACATCACGGGCACGGCGCCGATCCGCTTCCCGGCGAGCAGCGCGACCGCATCGGCAACCGTCCGGTCCCCGTCGATCGAGACCACTTCGTGCCCCTTGCCCCCCAGGATCGCCGCGATCGTCATCGCCTTCACTCCGCATTCGGGTCCAGGCGGTTGAGTCTCCCACACATCGCCCCCAATTGCAAAAGATGGACGCGCCGCACGGCCTGGACGATCCCGAATATGCCGCCTTTGCCTGGGCGCGCTATCGCCGCATCCTGGGCTGGATGGCGATGGCCGCGGCGGCGGCCGCGATCCTCGCGATCCTGGTCCTGTGGCACTGGCTGGGCTGGCTCAACCTGACCGTGATCACCGCCACCGCGCTCGGCGTGTTCTTCACGATCCTGCTCGGCGCCATGCTGATGGGCCTGATGTTCCTGAGCTCGGGCACCGGCCATGACGCGCAGGTGGAGGATCGGCTGAAGGACGAAATGGAAATCGGCGACTGAGCCTTCGCCCAGCCGCCGATCCGTTTCGCTGAATCTTCAGGCGCGCTGTGCCGTTCAGGCAGTCGCTTCCGCATCCTCGGCGCGGGTGCGGCGGCGGCGCGGCTTCTTCACCGGCTCCTCCGCTTCCGCGGCCGGTACCGCGTCGATCGCGCCGAGCGCGGGCGGAAGCACCGCAGCGTCGATCGCATGGCTTTCCTCGGGCTGCGCCTCCTCGCGGCGAGGACGCCGGGCGCGGCGCGGCGCCTGCTCCTCGCGCGGAGCACGCTGCTCTTCGGCGGCCGCCTCGAAGCTCTCGGCCTCGACGGCATGGCCATAGCCATTGCCATTGGCGCGGCCGTTGCGGTCCTCACGATCGCGGCGGGGCTGGCGCTCCTCGCGCTCGCGGCGCGGCTGCTGGGCGCGCTGCTCCTGCTGCTCGTCCGCGTCGTCGGCACGATTGCCATCGGCCTCGACGTCGAAATCCTCGTCGTCGCCGTCGAAATCGTCACGCTGGCGGCGCTGCTGGTTCTGCTCCTCGAAGCGCGAGCGGCTCTCGCTCAGCACGCGGAAATAGTGATCCGCGAACTGGAGATAATATTCGGTGTTGACCCGATCGCCCTGCATCTGGGCATCGCGCGCCAGATTCTTGTACTTCTCGAGCAGTTGGGCGGCGTTGCCGCGCGCACGGTTGTCGATGCGGTTCCCGTTGCCCTGGCCGGGGTTGCCACCCTGGCGTTGCTGCTGCCCGCCACGACCACGACGGCGGCCGGCCTGACGATTGTTCATCAAGGTCTGTATGTCCTGTCTTGTTTACGCTGTCCGTCGGTCCAATTCCTGGGTCCCGGATGCAGTTTACAAATGCGCGCCAACGCCTCGGGAGGCGCAAGTCGCCTGCCATGGCCACCGGACTGCAGCGGCTATCATGACCTGAATCGGGGCTGTGCTTTTCACGGCCCAAGTTTCAACGGCTTGGTTGAAAGTGCCCTACCCCGTCGCTGTCTTAGCCGGTGCAGCACCAATGTCCAAGCAGAAATATGTGTCGTTTTAGCGTCTTTTCAAGTCAGGAGCAGCGCGCGCGGCCGCCCTCCCAGATCCTTGTACAGCGTCACGGCGAAACCGCCATTCCGGGCAATCGCGGATACCGGCTCGGCCTGGGTCCAGCCGATCTCCAGCACCGCGCCGCCGCCCGGCGCGAGCAGGCGGCGGAGATCGGGGACGATGCGGCGATAATCGTCCAGCCCCTCGGCCCCCGCGAACAGCGCCGAACCCGGCTCGTACCGGCGCACCTGCTCGGGCAGCGGCTCCCCCGTCCCGATATAGGGCGGATTGGCGAGAATCAGGTCGAAGCGGCCATCGAGCCCCTCCCCCCAATCGCCGCGCCGGAAGCTGGCGCGCGCCGCCATCCCCAATGTCGCGGCGTTGCGCCGGGCATAGTCGAGCGCGACATCCGAAGCGTCCACGCCCAGCCCCTGCGCCTCGGGCCATTCGGCGAGCGCGGCGAGCAGCAGCGTGCCCGGGCCGGTGCCGAGATCGAGGATCCGCGCCGGCGCCCGCGCCCCGAAATATTCGACCGCCGCCTCGATCAGCGTCTCGCTGTCCGGCCGCGGAATCAGCACGCCTGGGCCGACGGCCAGCTCGATCGTCCAGAAGGCGCGGCGGCCCGTGATGTACGCGACCGGCTCATGCGCGAGCCGGCGGGCGAGCAGCGCCTCCAGCGCTTCCGGCGCGGGGTCGCCGAGATGGCGCAGGATCATCGATTCGCGGGAAACGCCCAGGGCATGGGCGGCAAGGAGCTCCGCGTCGAGCCGGGGCGAATCGGAAACGGCTTCGAGCGCACGGGCAGCCTGGTTGAGAGCGGCACGAACACTCATCGGTTGTTGCACGAAAAGGCCCAGACCAGCGCCTTGGCCGCGCGATCATCGATCCCCGGATGCGCCTTCCGCAACGCCCGCACCGCCCATTCGCTGCCCTTCCAAAGCCCGAGCGTGCGCCAGTCGGGCTGCATATCGCCAAGCGCGCCGAGGATGCGAAGCATGGGGATTTCCACGGCCTGCGCCCGCGCGATACCCAGTGCCCCGACGACTGCGGGCCAATCCGTCTGCGGATGGCTCGCGCGCCGATAGCCCAGATAGGCGGGAATGGCCGTGTTGATGTCGGCCGCTTCGCTCACGAATCGAGCTGTGCCAACCGGTCCGCCTCGTCCTGGGCGACGAGCGCGCCGATCAGCTCGTCCAGCTCGCCTTCCATCACTTCGGGCAGGCGGTGGAGCGTCAGGTTGATGCGGTGATCGGTCACGCGGCCCTGGGGGAAATTATAGGTGCGGATGCGCTCCGAGCGATCCCCCGAGCCGACCATCGACTGCCGCGCGCCCGCCCGCGCCGAGGCGAGCCGGTCGCGCTCGGCTTCGTACAGGCGGGTGCGCAGCACCTTCATCGCCTTGGCCTTGTTCTTGATCTGCGAGCGCTCGTCCTGCTGGATCACGATCGTGCCGGTGGGCAAATGGGTGATGCGCACCGCCGAATCGGTGGTGTTCACGCCCTGCCCGCCCGGGCCCGACGCCCGGTAGATGTCGATGCGCAGGTCCTTGTCGTCGATCCTGATATCGGCCTCTTCGGCTTCCGGAAGCACCGCCACCGTCGCCGCCGAAGTGTGGATGCGCCCGCCCGCCTCGGTGGCCGGCACGCGCTGCACCCGGTGCACGCCGCTCTCGAACTTCAATTTGGCGAACACGCCGGTGCCGGTGACGCTGAGCACCACTTCCTTGAAGCCGCCGAACTCCGATTCGGACGAGGAGATCAGCTCGATCTTCCAGCCCATCCGGTCGGCATAGCGCTGGTACATGCGCAGCAGGTCGCCGGCGAACAGCGCGGCCTCGTCGCCGCCCACGCCGGCGCGGATCTCGAGCATGGCGGGGCGCGCATCGGCCGCATCCTTGGGCAGCAGCGAAAGCGCAAGGCCGCGCTCGGCATCGGCCAGCGCCGCCTCGTTGGCGCGGAGCTCCTCCGCCGCCAGCGCGCGCATTTCCTCATCGGGCTCCTGCGCCATCAGCGCGAGCGATTCGGCTTCGGCACGCAGCCGGCGGACTTCGCCCGCGGCGAGCGCCACCGGCTCGATCTCGGCATATTCCTTGGAGACGGCGACGAACCTGTCGCCCGACAGGTCGCCGGTCGCCATCTGCGCCTGCAGCTCGTCGCGCCGCGCCTCGATCGCGGCGATGCGGTCGGCGGGAATCTTCATCGCGCGGCGACCAATGCAGCCACGGCATCCGCATCGACCGCGTCGGCGCGGATCACGCGCTGGCCGATCGAGAGAGCGCCGTCGCGCGCCTGGAACGAAAGCGTCATCGCAGGCTCCGCCTTGAGCGCGCGGTCATAGCGTTTCTTGGCGCTGCCGGTCGCGAAGAGCTCGGCGCTGAAACCCGCATTGCGCAGCGCGGCGAGCAAGCCGATCGCCGCGCCCTCCGCGCCCGCGGCCTCGACCACCACGGCGACCTGCATCCGCTCCGCCGCCGGCTCGTCGATCAGCATCCCCAGCCGCTCGACGCCCGCCGCCCAGCCCACGCCGGACGTCTCGGGGCCGCCGAGATTGCCGACCAGCCCGTCATAGCGCCCGCCCGCCAGCACGGTGCCCTGCGCGCCCAGCCGGTCGGTGACGAACTCGAAGGCGGTGTGGCGATAATAATCGAGCCCGCGGACCAGGCGGCTGTTGCGCGTCCATTGCACGCCGGCCGCGTCGAGCCCGTCGGTGACGGCCTTGAAGAAGCTCGCCGCCTCCTCGGTCAGATAGGCATCGATGTCCGGCGCGCTGTCGGCGATCGGGCGGTCCTGCGGGTCCTTCGAATCGAGGATGCGCATCGGGTTCTTCTCGAGCCGGACCAGGCTGTCCTCGCTCAGCTGGTCCCGGTGCGCCTCGAAATGCGCGACCAGCGCGGCGCGCCAGGCCTCGCGCGTCTCCGCGTCGCCCAGCGTGTTGAGCTGGAGCGTCACGCCCTCGATGCCGAGTTCGCGCAGCAGCTGATCGGCAAGGACGAGCAGCTCGACGTCGGCCGCCGGCTCGGCGGCGCCGAGGATCTCGGCGTCGAGCTGGTGGAACTGGCGGAAGCGGCCCTTTTGCGGGCGCTCGTAGCGGAACACCGGGCCGCTGGTGACCAGCTTGAGCGGCGCATATTGCTGCCAGCCCTCGGTGATATAGGCGCGGCAGATGCCGGCGGTGAACTCCGGGCGCAGCGTGATCAGGTCGCCGCCCTTGTCCTCGAACGTGTACATCTCCTTCGAGACGACGTCGCTGGTCTCGCCCATCGAGCGGGCGAACACGCCCGTCGCCTCGAACACCGGGATGTCGACGCGCTGGAAGCAATAGAGCTTGCGGACATGGTCGAAGGTTTCGAGGACGCGGGCGAACCTGCGCTGATCCTCGCCGAAAATGTCCTGGGTGCCCCGGATGCGGTTGGGCGTTTCGATGCGTGCCATATTGGCGGGCGCCAATAGGCCGGTTCCGCGCCCGCCGCAACGCGGAGATTGATCGCCCCCATAACCGCAGGGAACCCCGCAACAAGCTGGCAATTGTTGCGCCAGGTAACCAATCGTGGAAACGTGCGGTCTGCCGGGCCCGCCTATCGCGTTTCCGGCATATTTCTTGTGTTGCACTGCACAGTGGGCTGCACAAGGAACATCGTCATCAAGCACCGCGCCGGAGTCGGCGCCTGATCCGGGTTGAAGAATTGCACCGAATCATCCCTGCCGGCTCGCGCCGACCTGCCTTTGCCCTGCTCTCGACCACGCTGCTCCTCGCATCCTGCGGCAGCGGCGGCCAGACCGCGCAGAAAAAGGGCGCGGGCGGACCGCCCCAGGTGGGCTTCGTGGTGGTCCAGCCGGGGCAGGTGCCGGTGGTCGCGGAGCTGACCGGGCGGGTGAATCCCTATCAGGTCTCCGAGATCCGGCCGCAGGTGGCCGGGATCGTGCGCAAGCGCCTCTTCACCGAGGGCACGATCGTCCGCCAGGGGCAGACGCTCTACCAGATCGATCCCAGCCTCTATTCCGCCAGCGTCGCCGAGGCGGCGGCCAATCTGCAGAATGCCCAGGCCAATGCCGAGGCGACCCGGATCAGGGCCGATCGCTACAAGCCGCTCGCCGAGGCCGAGGCAGTGTCGAAGCAGGACTATACCGATGCGGCGGCCGCCGCCCGCCAGGCCCGCGCGCAGGTCGCCCAGACGGGCGCGCAGCTGCAGACCGCGCGGATCAACCTGCACTTCACGCGCGTCCCCGCGCCGATCACCGGCCGCATCGGCCGCTCGCTCGTCACCGAAGGCGCGCTGGTGACGACCAACCAGGCCGATCCGCTGGCGGTGATCCAGCGGCTCGACCCGATCTTCGTCGACATCCAGCAGTCGAGCACCGAGCTGCTCGCGCTGCGCCGCGCGCTGGCGCAGCAGGGCGTGACGCCGGGCAGCGCCGGCGTGCGCCTGAAGCTTGAGGACGGCAGCGAATATGGCACGACCGGCACGGTCGAATTCTCCGAAGTGATGGTCGACCAGAACACCGGCACCGTCACGCTGCGCGCGCGCTTCGCCAATCCCGAGGGGATGCTGCTGCCGGGCATGTTCGTCCGCGCGGTCTTCACCCAGGCGATCGACACCCGCGCCTTCCTGGTGCCGCAACAGGCCGTGTCGCGCGACGCCAGGGGCGCCGCCCAGCTCTGGGTGGTCGGCCCGGACAACAAGGCGGTGCGCCGCGACGTGACCGCCGAGCGCACCCAGGGCGCCTATTGGGTCATCACCAAGGGGCTCAATCCCGGCGACAAGGTGATCACCCAGGGCATCGCCAACCTGAAGCCCAATGCCGATATCCGCCCGGTCCCGGCCGACACGCCGCAGAAGATCGAGCAGCCCCGCAAGGGCCAGGACACCGGCGCATCCAAGTCGAAGGGCGGCTGAGCACCCATGTCGCGCATCTTCATCGATCGCCCGATCTTCGCCTGGGTGATCGCGATCATCACCATGCTGATGGGCCTGGGCGCGGTCTTCTCGCTGCCCATCGCGCAATATCCCGACATCGCGCCGCCCCAGGTCAACATCCGCGCCACCTATCCCGGCGCGTCGGCGGAGACGGTGCAGAACTCGGTGACGCAGATCATCGAGCAGAACCTGACCGGCATCGACGGGCTGCTCTATTTCAGCTCCTCGTCCACCTCGCGCGGCCAGGTGACGATCAGCGCCACCTTCGACAAGGGCACCGATCCCGACATCGCCCAGGTGCAGGTGCAGAACCAGGTGCAGGCCGCGCTCTCCCGCCTGCCCAACCAGGTGCAGCAGCAGGGCGTGCGCGTCACCAAGTCCAACCCCGACACGCTGCTGCTCGTCGGCGTCTATGACGAGACCGACAAGCGCACCAATCGCGACGTGTCCGACTGGCTCTCGTCCAACCTCCAGGACACGCTGTCGCGCCTGCCGGGCGTGGGCGACGTCAACGTGTTCGGCTCGCCCTATGCCATGCGCATCTGGCTCAACCCCTCGGCGCTCGCCAGCTACGGCCTGATGCCGAGCGACGTGGTGAACGCGATCACCAGCCAGAACACCGAGATCGCCGCCGGCGAGATCGGCGGCCAGCCGATGCCGGCCACCCAGATGCTCAACGCGACGGTGACCGCCCAGTCGCGGCTGCAGACGCCCGAGCAATTCGCCAAGATCATCCTCAAGACCCAGACCAACGGCGCGCACGTGCTGTTGAAGGACGTCGCCCGGATCGAGCTGGGCGCCGAGAACTACAATGCGGTCAGCCGCGTCAACGGCCATCCCGGCTCGGGCATCGCGATCAGCACCGCGCCGGGCGCCGACGCGCTGAAGACCGCCGAGCTGATCAAGGCGACGGTGGCGGAAGCGGCCAAGGAGTTCCCCCAGGGCTTCAACTACGCCTATGCCAACGACACCACCGAGTTCATCAAGCTCTCGATCGACGAAGTGGTGAAGACGCTGGGCGAGGCGATCGCGCTCGTCGTCATCGTCATGTTCGTGTTCCTGCAGAGCTGGCGCGCGACGCTGGTGCCGATGATCGCGGTGCCGGTGGTGCTGCTCGGCACCTTCGCGGTGTTCTATGCGCTCGGCTATTCGATCAACACGCTCACCCTGTTCGGCCTGGTGCTGGTGATCGGCCTGCTCGTCGACGACGCGATCGTCGTGGTCGAGAATGTCGAGCGCCTGATGGAGGAGGACCCCGAGCTCACCCCGCGCGAGGCGACGATCAAGTCGATGGACCAGATCCAGGTCGCGCTGGTCGCGATTGCGCTGGTGCTGTCGGCGGTGTTCCTGCCGATGGCGTTCTTCGGCGGCTCGACCGGCGTGATCTACCGCCAATTCTCGGTCACCATCGTCTCGGCGATGGTCCTGTCGGTGCTCGTCGCCCTGATCCTCAGCCCGGCGCTCACCGCCACGGTGCTCAAGCGCAAGAAGGACATGGCCGAGCCCGGCTCCGGCTGGTTCTCGCGCCGCGTGCCTTTTGTCGGCCGCTGGGGCCGCATCGGTTCGCAGAAGTTCAACCGCGGCTTCGAATGGACGATCGAGCACTATACCCGCACCATCTCCTATGTCGTCGATCGCAAGTGGATCTTCCTGCTGATCTACCTGCTGGTCTGCGCGGTGCTGGTGCTGATGTTCTACCGCCTGCCCACCGGCTTCCTGCCGACCGAGGACCAGGGCGCCGCCAGCGTCCAGTTCCGCCTGCCCGCCGGCGCGACTCAGGCCCGCACCCAGGAAGTGCAGCTCGCGGTCGAGAAATATCTGCGCGAGCAGGAGGGCAGGAACGTCCGCACCATCTTCACCGTCACCGGCGGCGGCGGGGGTGGCGGCGCCAGCGGCCAGAATACCGGCCAGGGCTTCGTCAACTTCGTCTCCTGGGACGATCGCCCGGGCAAGGAGAACGGCGCCGACGCGATCGTCCAGCGCGCGGCCGGCGCCTTCCGCAACTTCCGCGACGCCCAGGTCTTCGCGCTGGTGCCGCCGGCGATCCGCGGCCTCGGCCAGTCGAACGGCTTCACGCTCGAGCTGCAGAACACCAGCGGCATGTCGCGCACCGACTTCGTGGCCGCCCGCGACAAGCTGCTCGCCGCGGCCAATGCCGATCCCGACCTCCAGGCCGTCCGCCTGTCCGACCTGCCCGACGTCTCGACGCTCAACATCCAGATCGACCAGGAGAAGCTCGCCGCGCTCGGCCTCACCCAGGCGGACGTCAACAACACGCTGTCGACTGCCTGGGGCGGCCGCTACGTCAACGACTTCATCGATCGCGGCCGCGTGAAGCGCGTCTATGTCCAGGGCGACGCGCCCTATCGCGCCGAGCCCCAGAATCTCGGCGAGTGGTTCGTGCGCGGCAGCAACGGCACGATGACGCCCTTCTCCTCCTTCGCGACGATCAGCTGGGCGACCGCGCCGACCACCGTGTCGCGCTTCCAGGGCATCTCGTCCTTCGAGTTCCAGGGCCAGCCGGCCCCGGGCAAGAGCTCGGGCGACGCGATGAAGCGCATGGAGGAGCTCGCCGCGCAGATCCCCGGCACCAGCATCGCCTGGGCCGGCCTCTCCTATCAGGAGCGGCTGGCCGGCGGGCAGGCGCCGTTGCTGTACGGCGTCTCGCTGCTCATCGTGTTCCTGTGCCTGGCGGCGCTGTACGAGAGCTGGTCGATCCCGGTCGCCGCGATGCTGGTGGTGCCGCTCGGCCTGATCGGCGCGGTGTTCGCCGTGACGCTGCGCGGCCTGCAGAACGACGTCTATCTGCAGATCGGCCTGCTCACGACCATGGGCCTGGCGGTTAAGAACGCCATCCTGATGATCGAGTTCGCCGAGCGCGCCGAAAAGGAAGGCAAGCGCGTGATCGAGGCCGCGATCGAAGCCGCCCGCATCCGCTTCCGCCCGATCGTGATGACCAGCCTGGCCTTTATCTTCGGCGTGCTGCCGCTGGCGATCTCCACCGGTGCCGGTGCGAACAGCCGCATCGCGATCGGCACCGCGGTGATCGGCGGCATGCTGACCGCGCTGATCCTCGCCATCTTCTACATCCCCCTGTTCTTCGTGCTCGTCCGCCGCGGCGTGCGCGACGCGCTGAAGGCGCTGCGCGAACGACGGGCCCGCAAGCGGGAGGCGCAGGCATGAAGCGCGCGGTTCTGACCCTGCTCCTCGGCACGGCGCTCGCCGGCTGCTCGATGGAGCCGAAATATGCCCGGCCCGAAGCGCCGGTGCCGCCGGGCTGGCCGGCGGGCGATGCCTATCTCAAGGCCGACGAAGCAGCGCTGCCCAGCGTCACCTGGCAGGACATCCTCAAGGACCCGCGGCTCCGGAAGCTGATCGAGCAGGCGCTGGCCAACAATCGCGACCTGCGCGTCGCCGCGGCCAACATCGCCGCGGCGCGCGCGCAATATCGCATCCAGCGCGCCGACCGCATTCCCGAACTCGATGCCGGCGCGGGCGCGACCGTGGCGCATGGCAGCAGCACCGGCGCCGTCACCACCGGCGGCACGCGCACCAACTTCTCGGGCAATGTCAGCATCCCCGCCTTCGAGCTCGACCTGTTCGGCCGCGTCGCCTCGCTCACCCATGCCCAGCAGGACCGCTGGTTCGCGACCGAGGCGGCGGCACGCGCCACGCGCCTGACGCTGATCGGCGACATCGCCGCCGCCTGGCTCAACCATGCGGCGGACGCGAGCCTGCTCAAAATCGCTGAAGACACCGCCGCCAATGCCGAGCGCGCGGTGGCGCTCACCGATCGGCGCCTGAAGGGCGGTATCGCGCCACGCACCGACCTGGCCCAGGCACAGCAGATTCTCGCCACCGCCCAGTCCGACGTGGCGACGCAGAAGACTGCGCTGGCGCAGGACGTCAACGCGCTCCGGCTGCTCGTCGGCGCCGACATCGATGCCGCACAGCTCTCCGCCGCGATCGAGGAAGCCGCTCCCACCGTCGCCGAGCTGCCCGCCGGCGTCGATTCGGGCGTGCTGCTCCGCCGGCCGGACGTGGTGCAGGCCGAATATACGCTGCGCGCCGCCAATGCCCAGATCGGCGCCGCCCGCGCCGCGCTGTTTCCGCGCATCTCGCTCACCGGGCTGCTCGGCTTCGCCAGCAACGCGCTGACCGGGCTCTTCTCGGGCAACGGCTTCAACTGGTCGGGCGGCGCCAGCGCCAGCTATCCGATCTTCAACGCCGGCGCCGGGCGGGCGGGCGTGCAGCTGAGCGAGGCCCAGCGCGACGCGGCGCTCGCCACCTATGAGAAATCGATCCAGACCGCTTTCCGCGAAGTCGCCGACGCGCTCGCCCGGCGCGGCACTATCGCCGACCAGCTTAAGGCCAATAGGAACAACCTGGCCGCGGCGCAGGACAGCTATCGCCTCGCCGAGGCGCGCTATCGCGGCGGGATCGACAATTTCTTGGCGAACCTGGTCGCGCAGCGCTCCTATTACACCGCCCAGCGCGGACTGGTGAACACCCGGCTGGTCGAGGCGACCAATCTGGTGACGCTCTACCGCACGCTGGGGGGTGATTCGCTGCTCACCGTCACGCCCTCGGGCCCGCGGCCGGCCGCGCCCTAGCGTCATTCGGCCCACCCTTCCGCCGGCTCCGCTTCGCCGCTATCGGTTGCGAAGCGAAACGGGAGTGGAAGATGGCCTACGAGACGATCCTGACCGAGCGCACCGGCGACGTGCTGGTGGTCACGCTCAACCGGCCCGATCGGCTCAACGCCGCCCCGCCCGCGATGTTCGACGAGATCCGCGACGCGCTGGCGAAGCTGGACGGCGCCCGCGCGGTGCTGCTCCAGGGCGCCGGCCGCGCCTTCTGCTCGGGCGCCGATGTGGCGAGCGGCGCGCTTGCCTCGGCCGATCCCGGCGCGGCGACGCATGCCGCGCTGACCGATCACTACAACCCCACGATCCTCGCCGTCACGCGCCTGGGCGTGCCGGTGGTGAGCGCGGTGCGCGGCCCTGCCGCCGGCATCGGCTGCAGCCTGGCGCTGGCCGCCGATTTCTGCGTGGCGAGCGACACGGGCTATTTCCTCCAGGCCTTCGTCAATATCGGGCTGGTGCCGGATGGCGGGGCCACCTGGCTGCTGCCGCGCCTGGTCGGGCGCTCGCGCGCGGCGGAGATGATGCTGCTGGGCGAGAAGCTGCCCGCGACGAAGGCGCGCGACTGGGGGCTGGTGCACAGCGTCGTCTCGGACGAGCAACTCGAGCATGAGGCACTGGCGCTCGCCGCCCGCCTCGCCGCCGGCCCCACCGTGGCGCTCGGCATGATCCGCCGGGGCATCGCCCAGGCGCTCGAATCGACGCTGGAGGAAACGCTGGCGATGGAAGCGAACCACCAGCGCAGCGCGCGCGGCACTGCCGATTCCATGGAGGGTGGCTTGGCCTTCCTCCAGAAGCGCAAGCCGAACTTCACCGGGAAATAGCGTGCGAGGTTGACCGGCCGGGGGCGGCTGTGGCACTCGGCCCCCGGCTAGCGGGTATAGCACAATGGTAGTGCAGCAGCCTTCCAAGCTGAATACACGGGTTCGATTCCCGTTACCCGCTCCAACTTCCACCGTCCGGCGAACCCGTGTCCCCTGTGACGCTCCGCCCTGCCGGGCTATGCTGGGGGTTCGATTCCCGTTACCCGCTCCAAGCCTTTCAAGTGATGACCGACACCACCGCCCCTCTCGCACTCTATGTGCACTGGCCGTTCTGCGTGTCGAAATGCCCCTATTGCGACTTCAACAGCCATGTCCGCGAGAGCGTTGACCAGGCCGCCTGGCGCGCGGCCATGCTCGCGGATCTGGCGCATGAGGCGGAAGCGCTGCCCGGGCGCCGGCTCGGCTCGATCTTCTTCGGCGGCGGCACGCCCTCGCTGATGCCGCCCGAGACGGTGGCCGCAGTGATCGCGGCGGCCGAGGCGCATTGGGGCTTCGAACCCGGCATCGAGATCACGCTGGAGGCCAATCCCTCCTCCGTGGAGGCCGCGCGCTTCGCCGACATCGCTGCCGCCGGCGTGAACCGCGTCTCGCTCGGGTTGCAGGCGCTCGACGATACCGATCTGCGCTTCCTCGGCCGGGCACATGGCGTCGACGAAGGCCTGGCGGCATTGGCGACTGCCCAACGCGCCTTCGGCCGGGTCAGCTTCGACCTGATCTATGCCCGGCCCGGCCAGACGCTGGCCGGATGGGAAGCCGAGCTGCGCCGCGCCCTGTCCTTCGGCACCGAGCATCTCTCGCTCTATCAGCTCACCATCGAGCCCGGTACGCGCTTCGCCACGCTGTTCGAGAAAGGCGAGCTCAAGGCCTTCGACCCGGACGAAGCCGCCGACCTGTTCGAAGCGACGCGGGCGATCGCGGCGGCGGCCGGGCTGCCGGCCTATGAAGTCTCCAACCATGCCCGGCCGGGCGCGGAGAGCCGGCACAACCTCACCTATTGGCGCTATGGCGACTATGCCGGGGTCGGCCCGGGTGCGCATGGCCGGCGGAACGGCGTGGCCACGCTTCGCCGCAAGAAACCCGAGAACTGGCTCGCGGCGATCGAACGCAACGGCCATGGCATCGAGCGCGAGGATCCGCTCGAGGCGCACGACCGCGGCGTCGAGGCGCTGCTGATGGGCCTGCGCCTCGCCGAGGGCGTCGACCTCGCCCGCATTCCCGATGCGCCGCTCGACGGCCGCGCGCTGGCGGGGATGGTGGCGCAGGGCCTGGTGCAGCGCGAGGGCAGCCGCCTCCGCGTCACCGATGCCGGCATGCCGGTGCTCGAGGCGATCCTGCGCGAGCTGGTGATCGCCTGAACGCATGATTCGGGCTTGGCCCACCGCGCGGAAGTTCGGGAGTTTAGACTGGGTTAGGGACTCATATCCATTTCCGTCATCCCCGTGCGGGCGGGGATGACGAAGGAAAATCAGATATTGGTTTGAGTCCTCGACCTAGCCTCCGAACCCCGCCGGCGCGGGCGAGATCGTCACCGTCGTCCCCCCCTTCACTTCCTGCACTTCGAGCGCGCGCTCGGCGATGCCGTCGCGGCCGAAGCGGAAGGCGCCGTCCAGCCCGCCGAACCCGTCGGGCGCGACCAGGCGGCGCTCGGGGAAGATGTCGCCCGGCCGCCATTCGCGGGCGATGCGCACGGTGAGCAGGACCGCGTCATAACCGAGCGTCGACAGGCGATAGGGCGCCGCGCCGAAGCGGGTGCGATACTTGGTCGCATAGGTCCGATAGTAATTGTCGGGCACGCTGGCGAACCAGGCGCCGTTCAGCACCGCGTTCGAACCGATCGCCGAATCGGTGTTCCACAGCTCGGTGCCGAGGATGCGCGACGCCTTGCCCCCCGCCGACTTGCGGATGATCGGCGCCGCCGTCACGCCGCTCGCGCCCGAGCCGGCGATCAGGATCGCCTGATAGGGAGTCCGCGAAAGCTTGGTGATCGCGCTCGTCATCGAGCCGGGGCGGCCGTCATAGGTCTCCATCGCCAGCACCTTGCCGCCCTGGTCCTCCACGGCGCGCAGGAAGCTGGTCGAGGCACGCTCGCCATAGACGCCCGAGGTCATCAGCCCGACGAAATTGGTGACGCCCTGCGCCCGGGCATAATCGACCACGCGCTCGATCGACTGGGCCGGCGAATAGCCGAGCAGATAGGTGCCGTTGCCGGCCACCGCCGTGTCGTTCGAGAAGCTGAGCACCGGCACGCGCGCGGCGCGGGCGATCGGCGCCACTTCGCGCGCCTCCTCGGCGAGCAGCGGGCCGAGGATCAGCTTGTTGCCGTCGGCGATCGCCTGGCGCGCGGCGTTGGCGGCTCCGCCGGCAGTGTCGTAGGTGGTGATGCGCAGCACGTCCGACTTGGTGTCGAGGATCGCCAGCTGCGTGGCATTGGCGAGCGACTTGCCGACGCCGGCGTTCGGCCCGGTCATCGGCACGAGCAGCGCGACGCGGTGGCGCTCCACATCCTGGGGCAGGCCTGGCGAGATCGGCCGAGTCGAGGGCCGCTCGCGCGGTGCCTCCACCGTCGGCGCGGGGCGCGTCTCGGGGATCACCCGCGGCCCGCTGGCGCAGGCGGCGAGGAGGGCGGCGAGGCCCAAAGCGGCCCAGCGGAGGATGCCCCGTTGCGGATTCACGGTCGCGTCTGCCATTTACTCTCCCCGATGCACGCTGTTCTCACGCCCGGCCTCTATATCGTCGCCACCCCGATCGGCAATCTCGGTGACTTGTCGCCGCGCGCCTCCGAAATACTCCTGGGCGCCGATCTGGTTGCCGTAGAAGACAGCCGTGTGACAGCCGGCCTGTTCCGGCACCTGGGCGCGAAGGGGAAGATGATCCCCTATCACGACCATAATGCCGATGCCGTCCGCCCCGGCCTGGTCGCGCGCATGGCGACCGAAGCCATCGCCCTGGTCTCCGATGCGGGCACGCCGCTGATCTCCGATCCCGGCTTCAAGCTGGTGCGCGACGCCCGCGCCGCCGGCCATCCGGTGACGACGATTCCCGGCCCCTGCGCGGCGATCGCGGCGCTGACGCTGGCGGGGCTGCCGACCGACCGCTTCCTGTTCCTGGGCTTCCTGCCGTCCAAGCAACAGGCCCGGGCCGAAGCGATCGCCGAGATCGCCGGCGTGCGCGCCACGCTCGTCCTCTACGAATCGGGGCCGCGGCTCTCGGCCTGCCTCGCCGCGCTGGCCGAGGGCCTGGGCGATCGCGAGGCGGCGGTGGCGCGCGAGATCAGCAAGAAGTTCGAGGAATGCGTGACCGGCTCGCTCACCCAGCTGGCCGCGCGCTATGCCGAGGCGCCGCCCAAGGGCGAGATCGTGGTGGTGGTCGCCCCGCCGGGCGCGCCCGCGCCCGCCAGCGCCGATGATGCCGATGCCGCGCTCGCCGAGGCGCTGACTCGCCTGCCGGCCAGCAAGGCGGCGGGCGAAGTGGCGAAGAAGCTCGGGCTCGACCGCAAGGCGCTCTATGCGCGGGCAATGGAGATGAAGGAGTAGCCCTATGCCGCGAGGCCGCGCCGGGTGCGGAAGATCACGGCACCCGCGCGCGAATCCCGCGTTGCGAGCCAAGGACATCCATTGCTCCCCGGCGAAGGCCGGGACCCGGTATCGGGCTGACGGGTTAGGCCGGCGAACCTCTCGAACGACATCGCGGCTGGGCCCCGGCCCTCGCCGAGGATGCTTGACGCAGGTCGCCGCGAAAGCCCTCAGGCGTATTCCTGCTCGAGCACGCGCATCTCGTCGGCGCCGGTAAGCTCGGCAAGGCGCTTGAGATAGGTCTCCGCGAGCTGGCGGCGGCGCAGCGCGGCGGCCTCCGTCATCGCCCGCTTCGCGGCAGCGAGTTCCTGAGCGGCGCGACGCCGATAATAGCGTTCGTTGGATTCCATCAGAATGCGACCCCCCGAAAGCACCGATAAACCCGGTTCGGTGCGACTCGGTCTGGCGATGGTAACCAAAGTTATCCACAGGTGCGAGTCGTGAAGGGTAAAAGACCAACGGATCGCCGCGCTGCGGAAACGCGTGGCCGCGAAGGCGAGCGCCGCGCCGCCTGGTGGCTATGGCTGAAAGGCTGGAAAATCCTCGATCGCCGGGTCCGCACCCCGGCCGGCGAAGTCGATCTGGTTGTGCGCCGCGGCAGCCTGATCGCCTTTGTCGAAGTCAAGACGCGCGCCACCGCGGCCGATCTCGATTTCGCGATCGACGAGCGCCGGCTTGCCCGCGTCGCCGCCGCGGCCGAAGTGCTGATGCCGCGCTATGCCGGCCCGAACGACGATATCCGGGTCGACGTGATCCTCATTGCCCCGGGGACGCCGCCTCGCCATATCGAGAACGCCTGGATGGGGTGACTTATTCGAATAAGTCACCTAAGGCGTTCCCGAAGGAGGCCGAATGTCGCTCAATGTCGCCGTGCAGATGGACCCGCTCGACGCGATCAACATCGCGGGGGATTCGACCTTCGCGCTGATGCTCTCCGCCCAGGCGCGCGGCCACCGGCTGTTCCATTACGGCGCCGAGGATCTCAACTATTCCGCCGGCCGCGTCTGGACCCGGGCGCATCCCGTGACCGTGCAGCGCGTGGCGGGCGATCATTTCCGCTTCGAGGCGCCGGTGTCGCTCGACCTGGGCGCTGACGCCGATGTCGTGCTCATGCGCCAGGATCCGCCCTTCGACCTGGGCTATATCACCGCGACGCATCTGCTCGAGCGGATCGCCGACCGGACGCTGGTGGTCAACGATCCCGCCAGCGTGCGCAACGCGCCGGAGAAGGTGTTCGTCCTCGACTATCCGCAGTTCATGCCGCCGACGCTGGTCACCCGCAGCCTGGACGAGGCGCGCGCCTTCCTGGCCGTGCATGGCGAGATCGTCATCAAGCCGCTCCACGGCAATGGCGGCAAGGCGATCTTCAAGGTGGGCCGCGACGGCGCCAACCTCTCTTCGCTGATCGAAGTGTTCAACACCGCCTGGCGCGAGCCGCACATGGTGCAGGCCTTCCTCCCCTCGGTGGCGGCGGGCGACAAGCGCATCGTGCTGGTCGACGGCGAAGTGGCCGGCGCGATCAACCGCATTCCGGGCGAAGGCGAGATCCGCTCGAACCTGGCAGTGGGCGGCAGCGCGGCCAAGACCGAGCTGACGGCGCGCGAACAGGAAATCTGCGCGGTGCTGGGCCCGGAGCTGAAGCAGCGCGGGCTGCTGTTCGTCGGCATCGACGTGATCGGCGGCGAGTGGCTGACCGAGATCAACGTCACTTCCCCCACCGGCATCGTCGCGATCGACCGGTTCAACGGCACCGACACCGCCGCGCTGATCTGGCAGGCGATCGAGCGCCGCGTCGCCGAGCGGAACTGATCGAGGCGCTATGTGGGACGCGGCTTCCTGGGGCTATTGGGGCATCTTCTGGCTGATGGTGCTCGAGAACGTCATTCCGCCGGTGCCGTCGGAAGCGATCATGAGCGTCGCGGGCATCGCCGTGGCGCGCGGCGAGATGAACCTGGCGCTCGTGCTGCTCGCCGGCACCGCGGGCACGGTGCTGGGCAATCTCTTCTGGTGGGAGATCGGCCGGCGGCTGGGCTACAAGCGCCTGCGGCCGCTGATCGATCGCTGGGGCCGCTGGCTGACGCTCGACTGGCACGAGATCGAGAAGCTCAAGACCTATTTCGACAAATGGGGCGGGCCGACCGTGCTGATCTTCCGCTTCATGCCGGTGGGCCGCACGATCATCTCGATCCCCGCCGGGCTGATGCACATGCCCTTCTGGCGCTTCGTCGGCTACACCGCCGTGGGCAGCGCGATCTGGAACATCATCCTGGTGGGCGTGGGCTATGCGCTCGGCGCCACGATCGAGGATATCGAGCATTGGGTGGGGCCTGCGATCATCGCCATCGTCGCCGGGATCGCACTGCTCTATGTCTGGCGGATCCTCACCTGGAAGCCGCGAGACTGATACGGTCGAGCGCAGCCGCGATCCGCTGGGCATAGGCTTCCATCTGCGGGGCAAGCGCGGCGAGGCCAAGGCGCGACGCCGGATCGACGGCGCACAGCGTACCGAAGAAGCTGCCGTCGCCGCGCAAGATCGGCCAGGAGATATAGCTGCGGAAGCCGTAGAGCGCGGGCGTGTGATGCCGGCGCCATTCGGGATCGGCATCGACATCGTCGATATAGATGCCCTGCCCGCTCGCGCGGATCTCGTCGCAGATCGTGGTCTTGATCGCCAGCTCCTCGCCTGGGTTCAGCCCGAACTCGATCTTGTCGAGCACCTGGCAGGCCACCCAGCGATCGGCGGTGACGCGCGCCACCGCGGCGAAGCCCATGCCGGTGCGCTCGCACAATTCGGCGAGGATGGTCTCGACTTCGGGGATACGCTGGATGTCCGTGACGTCCGCGAGATAGGGATGGTCCATGCACCCGCCGTAGCGAAGCGGAGCCCCCCTGTAGCTGATCGAAATCAGGCGCGGGGATGGGCGCTCCGATAGACGTCGAGCAAGTGCGCGGCATCGACGGCGGTATAGACCTGAGTCGAGCTGAGGCTGGCATGGCCGAGCAGCTCCTGCAGCGCGCGCAGGTCCGCCCCGCGGCCCAGCAGATGCGTGGCGAAGCTGTGGCGCAGCGCATGCGGCGTGGTGCGATCCGACAGGCCGAGCGCGGCCCGGGCGGAGCGGACCGACTTGCGGATCCCCCCCGCCGGCATCGGGCCGCCCTTCGCGCCGCGGAACAACGGGGCATCGCGCGCGACGCCATAGGGGCAGGCACGGGCATAGGCCTCGATCGCCTCGCGCACCTGGGGGAGCAGCGGAACGATCCGCGTCTTGTCGCGCTTGCCGGTGACGCTCATCGTCTGGCCCAGCGGGAGCACGGCGCCGGTGAGCCCCACGGCCTCGCCGATGCGCAGCCCGGCGCCATAGAGCAGCAGCAGCACCGCCCAGTCGCGCAGCCCGATCCAGGGCTCGCGCGCTTCCTCGGAAACCGTCTCGGCCAGCGCGACCGCCTCGTGCGGGGCGATCGGACGGGGCACGCCCTTCTTGACGCGCGGCCCCCTGAGGCGGGGAAGCGCCGCATCGTCGCCGCCGGCGAACTTCAGGAAGCCGCGCACCGCCGAAAGCTCGCGCGCGGCGGAGGCGTTGGACAGGCCCTCGCCGCGGCGATGGGCGAGATAGGCGCGCAGGTCCGCGGCGCTCGCCCGGCCGAGCGCGTCGCGCGTGACCGGGCCGCCCCAATGTTCCCGGAGAAAGGCGACCAGCCGCTCGGCAGTGGCGCCATAGGCCCGCACCGTGTGCGCCGAGCGCCGCCGGTCACGCGCAAGGTGCTGGGCATAGAGGAGCGGGAGGGCGGGTTCGGTCATGGGGGGATAGTATATTTCCTCCCCGAGCTTGTCTCGGGGCGGGGGGCCGCCGGCCGCAGATCGGTGGTGGGGGGCTGCGGCCGCCCCTCGACCACTCGCCCTGCCAGCGGTCCCCCTCCCCCGGCAAGCCGGGGGAGGAATTGGGAAATCACCCGATCTTCTGGCCGGTCTTGGCCCAGTCGGCCATGAAGGCGGCGATGCCGTTGTCGGTCAGCGGGTGCTTGACCAGCTGGCGGATCACGCTCGGCGGCGCGGTCATCACGTCGGCGCCGATCTTGGCGGCTTCGAGCACATGGATCGGGTTGCGCACGCTGGCGACCAGGATCTCGGTGTCGAAGGCGTAATTGTCGTAGATCGTGCGGATGTCGGCGATCAGGTCCATGCCCGGATAGCCGATATCGTCGTGCCGGCCGACGAACGGCGAGATGAAGGTCGCTCCGGCCTTGGCCGCGAGCAGCGCCTGGTTGGCCGAGAAGCACAGCGTCACATTGACCATCGTGCCGTCGTCGGTGAGCGCCTTGCACGCCTTGAGGCCGTCGATCGTCAGCGGCACCTTGACCGCGACATTGTCGGCGATCTTCCGGACGATCTCCGCCTCGCGCATCATGCCCTCGAAATCGAGCGCCACGACCTCGGCCGAGACCGGACCCTCGACGATCTCGCAGATCTCGGCGACCACTTCGAGGAAGTCGCGGCCCGCCTTGTGGATCAGCGAGGGGTTGGTGGTGACGCCGTCGAGCAGGCCGGTGGCGGCCAGGTCGCGAATGTCGGCGGTATCGGCGGTGTCGGCGAAGAACTTCATCGGGAATCCCTTATGACATTTGCTGTCAGTCGTGCGTGAGCATCAGCTTTGCACGGCCGCCCTTAAGCCGATTCACCGTGACGCGATAGGTGCCCGGGCGCATCCGGTAATAGAGGATCTTGTGGATCGTCGAGCAGCGCGGCCCCCGGCGCTCCGACGCCATGCGCAGCGCGCGGCGGTCCTCGGCCGCGAAGGCATCGATCCACCCGGCGCGATCGATCGCGATGCCGACCGTGCCGGCCTTGCGGATGGCGATCCGCGTCTCGATGCCGCCGCCGCGGATCGGCAGCGTCACCGCATGGCCGGTATCGAGCCCGCGCCCCTCGCGCTTCCAGCCGGCGAGCGGACGCGGAAGCCGCGTGTCGAGCGCCGTGCAGCGCCCCTGCGCCGCCATGCTCAGAGCCAGCGCCGTCATGAGAATCATCACTCTTCTCCCCCCTTTGGATGGCAGCGATGTTCCACGGATGTTCCGGAGCCGGCAAGAAGAGCTTGCACCGGAATGAAGACGATGCGTTTAGACGCGATGCGCTCGTGCGTCGCCCTGCCCCTGTTCCTCGCCGCCGCGCCCGCGCTCGCGCAGCGGACCGACGACCAGCTCTGGCTGCAGGCGAGCGGCGTCGTCCGCGTGGGCGAGCATGAGGAAGCGACGGTGGAAAGCATCGCCCGTTTCGGCGACCGCGCCCGCGGCCTGGCGCATACCGAGATCGGCGGGCTGTTCGCCTGGAAGCTGGGCAAGGTCGAGCTCGCCATCGGCTATCGCCACGTCGAGGATTTCGTCGGCGACCGGACGCTGCCGAACGAGGAGCGGCTGCGCCAGCACGTGATCGTGCCGCTGGGCGCCGGCTTCGCCACGCGGATCCGGCTCGAGCAGCGCTTCAACAGCTCGGGCCCCGCGATCGGCCACCGCGTGCGCGGCCAGCTTCGCTTCAACGCGCCGCTGGGCCGGACCGGGCTCGGCCTGTTCGCCACGCACGAGACCTTCCTCAATCTCAACACCACCGGCTGGGGCCAGCGCGGCGGGATCGAGCGGGTGCGGGCCAATGTCGGGCTGGGGGCGCCGGTGGGCCGCCGGCTGCGCGTCGAGATCGGCTATCTCAACCAGTATCGCTTCGGCCGCGCCGGCGCGCGCGACCAGATGGACCATGCGATGACGATCGGGCTGACGCTGCGGCCCTAGTCCTGGCTCACCTGCCGGAGGATCGCGGCGGAATCGCGGGCGCCCCAGCGCTCGGTGATCTTTCCGTCCTCGAGCCGGAACCATTCCATCGCGGCCACCTCATAGGGCCGGCCGGTCGGCGCCATCCCGCCCATGCCGCGAAAGGGGCCGACGAAACGGCCGGTCTCGCGCAGGCGCACCGCCACCGAATCCCCCTCGGCGACCAGGTCGAGGATCTCGAGCCGCATCTCCATCCCTTCGTGCAGTTCGCGCCAGATCCCCATCGCCATGTCGAGTGGCCCGGCGCCCAGCACGCCCCAGATCTTCGCCTCGGGCGCGAAGAGCCGGTTCAGCCGGGCGACATCGTGCGCGTTGAACGCATCGACATAGGCGCGGACGGCCGCCTTGTTCGCCGCGCTCATTCGCCGGCCACCAGCATCGTCTTCACCTTCGACGCCGACAGCCCCGAGACATAGAGCCGGTAGATGCCGGGCCGGAGCTCGAAGCGGACGATCTTGCGGATCGTCGAGCATTCGGGGCCATGGCCGTGCCTGACCGAGGCGAGCGCCGCGCCGCCTTCGATCCCGGGAAGCACGTCGATCCAGCCGCCCTGATCGAGCGCGATGCCGTAGACCCCCGCGGTTTCGATCTTGAAGCCGATCGTCGCCGCCTTTCCGGGCTTGCTGCCCGCGGGCAGCCCCTTGAGCGCCGCGCCGTCGATCGCGTCGAGCGCCACTGCCTTGCCGGGCGCGAATTCGTCGCCGGGCTTCACCCAGCCGAGCAGCGAGACGGGAAGGCTGGCGTCGGTCGCCTTGCACTGGGTGGTCTGTGCGGCCTGGGCGAGCAGCAGGACGGCGGCGAGCAGCATCTTCGGTCTCCTTGAAGCGCCAACCGGATACGGGGATTCCGTTTCCGGTGCAAAAGCCCATATGAGGGCGTCCCATGTCCCGCGCCCGCGTCCTCGTCCTCCATCCCGCGCTCGGCCCGCTCGACTATCGCGTGCCCGCCGGCATGCGGGTCGCGCCGGGGTCGATCGTCGTCGTGCCGATCGGCCCGCGCCAATATGCCGGCGTGGTCTGGGAAGCCGAGCGGCTGCCGACCGAGGAGATCGGCGACAATCGGCTGCGCAACATCATGGCCGTGGCCGACGCGCCGCCGATCCCCGCATCGGTGCGCCGGCTGGTCGAGTGGACGGCGGACTATTATCTCAGCCCGCCCTCGGCCGTGCTGGCGATGGCGCTGCGCACCTCCGCGGCGTTCGAGAGCGCGCCGACGATCACCGAATATCGCGCCACCGGCCAGGCGCCCGGCCGGCTCACCCCGCAGCGCGCCCAGGCGCTGGAGCGGATCGGCGAGCGCCAGGGGCTGGTGCGCGAGCTGGCCCTGGCCGCCGATGTGTCCGACGCGGTGATCCGGGGCCTGGTCAAGACCGGCGCGATCGAGGCGGTGGTGGTCGACACCGACACGCCCTATCCGCTGCCCGACCCCGATTTCGCCCCGCCCCGGCTCAATCCCGAACAGGCCGATGCGGCCGCCACCCTGCGCCGGGCAGTGGCCGCGGGGACGTTCCAGCCCTTCCTGCTCGACGGGGTGACGGGATCGGGCAAGACCGAAGTCTATTTCGAAGCGGTCGCGGCGGCGCTGGCGGCGGGGCGCCAGACGCTGGTGCTGCTGCCCGAGATCGCGCTGACCGAGCCGTTCCTCACGCGTTTCGAGAAGCGCTTCGGCTGCGACCCGGTCGCCTGGCATTCGGGCCTGCGCACTTCGCAGCGCCGCCGCGCCTGGCGCGCGATCGCCGGCGGCGAGGCGATGGTGACGGTGGGCGCCCGCTCGGCGCTGTTCCTCCCCTATCCGAATCTCGGCCTGATCGTGGTCGACGAGGCGCACGAGACCAGCTTCAAGCAGGAGGACGGCGTCCGCTATCATGCCCGCGACGTGGCGGTGATGCGCGGTCGGTTCGAGGAATGCCCGGTGATCCTCGCCTCCGCCACGCCGGCGATCGAGACGCGCCACCAGGTCGAGCTGGGCCGCTATGCGGAACTCAAGCTCCCCGGCCGCTACGGCGCGGCGGAAATGCCCGAGATCATTCCGATCGACCTGATCCAGGCCCCGCCCGAGCGCGGCCGCTGGCTGGCGCCGCCGCTAGTCAAGGCGATCGACGAGACGCTGGCCCGGGGCGAGCAGTCGCTGCTGTTCCTCAACCGGCGCGGCTATGCCCCGCTGACGCTGTGTCGGCATTGCGGCCACCGCTTCCAATGCCCGAACTGCACGGCCTGGATGGTCGAGCACCGGCTGCTCCGCCGCCTCTCCTGCCACCATTGCGGCCACACCATTCCGGCGCCGAGCCTGTGCCCCGAGTGCAAGAGCGAGGACACGCTGGTCGCCTGCGGCCCCGGTGTCGAGCGCATCGCCGACGAAGTGGCGGCGCTGTGGCCGGAGGCGCGCACCGCCATCGTCACTTCGGACACGCTCTGGTCGCCCGCCAAGGCGGCCGAGTTCGTCGCGCGGATGGAGCATGGCGCGATCGATATCGTGGTGGGCACGCAGCTGGTGACCAAGGGCTATCACTTCCCCAACCTGACCCTGGTCGGCGTGGTCGATGCCGATCTGGGGCTGGACGGCGGCGACCTGCGCGCCAGCGAGCGGACCTTCCAGCAGATCATGCAGGTGGCCGGGCGCGCCGGCCGCGGCGAGAAGCCCGGCACCGTCTATATCCAGACGCACGCGCCCGACGCGCCGGTGATGCGCGCGCTCGTCTCGGGCGATGCCGAGAGCTTCTATGCCGCCGAGGCCGAGGCGCGCCGCGACGCCGACGCGCCGCCCTATGGCCGCTATGCCGCGATCATCGTCTCGAGCGAGGACCGCGCCGCCGCCGAGGAAACCGCGCGGATGATCGGCCGCACCGCGCCCGAGATCGGCGAGGACATGCACGTCTACGGCCCCGCGCCCGCCCCGCTGGCGATGCTGCGCGGCCGCCACCGCTACCGGCTGCTCGTCCATGCGCGGCGCAGCTTCGACGTGCAGCAGGTGCTGCGCGACTGGCTGGGCGGCCTGGCCTGGGGCCCCAGGGTGCGCGTGGCCGTGGACGTCGATCCCTATAGCTTCGTCTGATCCGAAGCGGACCCGATCGCCCCGTCCCGCAACGTCACCGATTGACGCGCCGGCCGCAGTTCATAAACTCGGCCTATCGGGGGGAAGAATCATGCGTCGTCATCTGTTGCTCGCCACTTCGCTGCTACTGCCGTCCTTCGCGCAGGCCGCCGACTGGTACGAAGGCAGCTCCAAGCATTTCATCGTCTATTCGGAAGGCTCGCCCGAGCAGGTCACGGCGGCGACCGAGTCGCTCGAGCGCTTCGACCAGGCGCTGCGGACGATCACCGGCACGCCGGACAAACCGCTCAGCCCGAACCTGCGCGTCACCGTGTTCTTGCTCGACGACGTCGCGGCGATCCAGAAGCTCTCGGGCAACCACTCCATCGCCGGCTATTACCAGGCGCGCGCGTCCGGCCCGATGGCGTTCTCGCCGCGCAAGACCAGCGGCACGCTCGATGCGCGCTCGATTCTGCAGCATGAATATGGCCACAGCTTCATGTTCTCCAGCTGGCCGAGCGCGGTGTTCGCCAAATGGTTCGTGGAGGGCTTCGCCGAATTCGTCGGCACCGCCTATTACCGGAACGACGGCACCATGACGTTCGGCGCGCCGCCCGAGACGCGCAAATACGGCATCAACCAGGCCAACCAGATCCCGGCAAGCCAGATGCTGATGCTCAACCCGGGCAAGCTCGACGGCCTGCAGACCCACATCCTCTATGGCCGCGGCTGGCTGTTGACGCATTATGCGCTGCTCGGCGGCCACGGCAAGGAACTGGCCGACTACATCACGCTGAGCAACGAGGGGAAGACCGCCGAGGCGGGCCGGGCCTTCGGGAATCCGAGCGACCTCGACTACAGGCTCAACCGCTACATCTCGGGCAAGACGCTGCCGCTGCTGCGCCTTTCCAAGGAACAGGTCGTCGTCGGCAAGGTCACGCTGCGCAAGCTGGGCGTCGGCGAGGTCGCCACCCTGCCGGCGCGGATGCGCTCGAGCAGCGGGGTGACCACGGAGACCGCGCCCGAAGTCGCCGAGCTCGCGCGCCGGCTGGCCGCCCCCTATCCCACCGACGCCGCGGCGCAGAACGAGCTGGCCGAAGCCGAGTTCGACGCCAAGAACTATGCCGCCGCCGAAGCGGCCGCCGATCGCGCGCTGGCTGCCGATCCCAAGTCGATCCACGCCCTGCTCTACAAGGGCATGGCGCAGATGGAGGCCGCCAAGGCCGCCGGCGACACCAACCCCGAGCGCTGGAAGGCGATCCGCGGCTTTTTCCTCAAGGCGAACAAGCTCGACACCGATTATCCCCAGCCGCTGGTGCTGTTCTACGAGAGCTTCGCCGCGGCCAAGCAGGCGCCGACCCCCAATGCGAAGAACGGATTGCTCGGCGCCTATGTGCTGGCGCCGTTCGATACCGGCCTGCGCGTCACGGCGGGCAAGGTGCTGCTCGAGATGAACGATGCCAAGGCCGCGCGCGTCGCCTTCGAGCCGGTGGCCTATAGCCCGCACGCGCCGGCCGACAATGTCGCGCTGAAGGTCCTCGCCGCGCTCGACGAAAAGGGAACCGAAGGCGCGCTCGCCGTGCTCGCCGAGGCCGACGCCAAGGCGAAGAAGGCTGCCGAGGACGCGGAGAAGAAGAAAAAGGGCTGAGACCCCGCCATCTCCGCGGGCCCCGGCTTGAACCGCCGGGGCTTTTGCCCGAAAGCTGCCGGCCAAACGGAGGTTCGGGTTCGATGATGCGTCGGTTGCTTATCGTGGTGGCGCTGCTCTTCGCATGGGCCGCCCCGGCGCATGCCGACGACATCTCCGCCTCGGCGCGCGGCGTGGTGCGCATCGTCACCATCGCGGTGGTCGATGACGAAGTGGTCGGCTTCGGCCATGGCAGCGGCTTCGCGGTGGCGCCCAACCGCGTGGTCACCAATGCCCATGTCGTCGATCTCGCCTCGCGCTATCCCGACAATGTCGTGATCGGCGTCGTCCCTTCGGAGGGCGACAAATCCTATCAGGGCAAGGTGATCAAGATCGACCAGGCCCGCGACCTGGCGCTGATCGAGTTCACCGGCGTGCGCCTGCCGCCCCTCACCCTGTTCGGCGGCAGGATCTCCGATGGCGATTCGCTCGTCGCGCTCGGCTATCCGGGCAATGTCGACATCGCCACGGCGCGCTCGGCGGCGGATTTCATCAAGCCCCAGTCCCCCGTGCGCTCGCAGGGCGGGTTCGCCGGTCTGCGCCAGCTGAGCGGGGTGAGCGTGCTGCTCCACACCGCCAGCATCGCGCGCGGCAATTCGGGCGGCCCGCTGCTCGATCGCTGCGGCCGCGTGCTGGGCGTCAATTCGGCGATCACGCACAATGACGAAGGCGATTCGACCTTCGCCTTCGCCATTGCCGGCAGCGAGCTGGCCGCCTTTCTGGGCGAGGCGAAGCAGCCCTTCGCCACGGTCGACATCCCCTGCACCTCGGTCGAGGAGCAGATGGCGCAGGAACGCAGCGCCGACGAGAAGGCGCGTCTGGCCGCCGACGAGGCCTCGCGCGCCAATGCCGCCAGGGCCGAGGCCGAGCGCGACGACGCGATAACCCAGGCGCGCAATCGCGCCGAGACCGCGCGCGAGAACTATATGGCCGGGGCCGCGGTGCTGCTCGTGCTCGGCGCGCTGGCGGTGGGCGGCGCCGGGCTGCTGCTCTCGCGCGAGCGCAAGCGCGAGGCGATCTGGGTCGCCACGGGCGGCGGCGTGCTGATGCTGGGCGCGGCCGCCCTGTTCCTCAGCCGCCCGGGCTTCGACGAAGCCACGGTGGTGCCGGTGCCCAAGGCCGTGGCGGCGGGCACCACGAGCACGGCGGCGCAGGGCAAGCTGGTCTGCACGCTCGTCCCCGAGCGCAGCCGGGTGATCGTCTCCCCGACCGACAAGGTCGACCTCGACATCGGCGAGGACGGCTGCATCAACGGCCGCACCCAATATGCCGAGTCGGGAACGCACTGGCAGCGCATCCTGGTGCCGGACCAGGAAGCCAATGTCTCGGTGCTCGATTTCGACCCGGCGACGGCTACCTACACCAATACGCGCTATCTGCTCTCCTCCGAGCAGATGAAGCAGGCGCGCGCGCTGCGGAAGGGCGTGCCGCTCAAGGAATGCTCGTCCGACCAGGCCAAGCGCGCCGAGCTGGCAACCCAGCAGCAATCGATCCGCACCGCGCTGCCGCCGGTGTACAACGAGAAGCTGGTGTACAGATGCTCTGCGTCGGACGGGACGGCGGCGGCGACGCCGGCGGCGACCAAATAGGCCCGTTCGCGCCAGGCCGCGCTTCCCAAGTCGATGGCGCGCCGGATCCTATTTTGGAGCGGCCGGGCCAGGGCCCGACCGCGTGAGCCAAGCAGGCCGATTCCTGCATTGCAAGCCCGGCTTCCTTCATCGTCTCCGCCCAACGCGGGGGGGCGGGCTTCGCTGAACGAGGTCCCACCCCGGGACGGATCGACATTCGGGCGCGCAATGAGAGCCGGACAGCCCTTCTTGCTCCCCGGCGAAGGCCGGGGCCCAGTTGCGACATCGTTCAAGGGGTTCGCGTATCTCGATAGCATCCCGATACTGGGCGCCGGCCTTCGCCGGGGAGCCGCCTGGGACCGCCAGTCCCGTAAATGTCGATCGGCCCTAGCCCCGATCCACGCGCGCCGCGAAGCAGCCGGGCTTGGCATTGTGGACATGGAGATACGCCACCGCCGGATCCGCGAAGAAGCGCGCGATCAGCGGCTCGAGGTCGCGGCCCTCCACCACATCGGCGTCGGTCATCATGCCGGCATCGTCAAAGGCGCGGACCGAGAGCAGGCGGATCGCCAATTGCTCCGGCACGGCATTCTCGAAGCGCGCCGGCACCTCGGCGCCCTCGCGCACGAAGATGGCGTGCGCGCTGCGATAGGGCGAGGCGACGGGCAGATGCGCATGGTTGAGCAGCAGCACCGTCTCGCCCGGCTCGGCATCGGCGAGCGTCACCCGGCACGGCGCACCGGGCTTCTTCGCCACGGTCATGCGGACGGCATGCCGCACCGCCAGCGCCGCATCCGGCGCGCCATAGAGATGGCGGAACGGCGCGGGGTCGATTCCCTGGATCACATAGTTCACTGGCCGGCGCCCTCGCGCTTCAGCAGCGCCTTCTTGCGGTCCACGCCATAGGCATAGCCGCCCATGCTGCCGTCCGAGCGCAGCGCGCGGTGGCAGGGGATGATCACCGGTACGTGATTGGTGCCGCAGGCCGTGCCCGCGGCACGCACCGCGCCGGGGCTGCCGGCGGCTGCGGCGAGCTGGGCATAGCTGCGCGTCTCGCCCGGCGGGATCGCGCGCAATGCCTGCCACACCGCTTCCTGAAAGGCGGTGCCCCGCACGTCGAGCGGCAGATCGGTGTCGCCCCCCGGGCTTTCCACTTCGGCGACCACGCGCGCGGCGAGTGCCGCCAGCGCCGCGCCGCCCTGGGCGATCTCCGCCGCCGGGAAGCGCCGGGTCAGGTCGAAGGCATCCTCCTCGAAGGCAACGCGGCACAGGCCCTTGTCGGTCGCTGCGATCAGCAGCGGGCCCAGGCTGGTCTCGGCGACGGTCCAGCGGATCGTCACCCCCGCGCCGCCGCGCTTCCACACGCTGGGGCTCATGCCGAGCCGGGCATTGGCGGTCTCGTAGAAGCGGCTCGGCGCGGAGTAGCCCGCCTCGTAGATCGCGCCGGTCACGCTCTCTTCGCCCGACAGCGCCTCGGCGGCGCGCTTCGCCTTGAGCCCGCGGGCATAGGCAGCGGGCGTCACGCCGGTGGCGCGCTTGAACAGCCGGTGGAAATGGTGCGGCGCATAGCCGACCGCGGCGGCGATCCCGTCGAGCGAGACATTCTCCTCCGCCGCCTCGATCAGTGCCACTGCCTTCGCCACTGCGATCCGGTCGCGGCCGACTTCGTCGGGCTTGCAGCGCAGGCAGGCGCGATAACCGGCGGCGCGGGCCGCATCGGCATCGTCGAAGAACTCGACATGCTCGCGCTTCGGCCGGCGCGCCGGGCAAGTCGGCTTGCAATAGATGCGCGTGGTGGTCACCGCGACGATCAACCGCCCGTCAAAGGCGCGATCGCGCGCTTCGAAGGCGGCCCAGGCCGCGTCTTCGGAAAGGGAGAGTGCGTAGGTCATGGAAGTGATATAGGCCCGGGGCGGACGGGCCACATCCCGGCAATTGCGATCAAACCAGACGCCCCAGCCCTCCGGCCGTGACGATTACTCAGACAAAAGCTCTTGCCCTTCCCCGCCAAACCCGCCACCGTTAGCGCTAACGGGCGCGTGTTCCGACGTCCGCACGGGAGAGGCCATGTCCTTCTGGCGACGCACGCGCGCCCTGCGCTGGTGGATCATCGGCATCGTGATGCTGGGCACGATCGTGAACTATCTCACGCGCTCCACCCTCGCGGTCGCCGCGCCCGTGTTCATGCCCGACCTCGGCATCGACGAGCATCAATATTCGTGGATCACCGCCGCCTTCCAGGCCGGCGTGATGCTGCAGCCGGTAGTGGGCTATATCCTCGACACGATCGGCCTGCGCACGGGCCTTGCCGTCTTCGCCAGCTGCTGGGGCGTGCTGACCATGGCGCATGGCCTCGCCTTCAACTGGCAGATGCTGTTCGGCCTGCGCGGCGCGCTGGGCTTTGCCGAGGGCACCTCGCACACCGGCGGGCTGAAGGTCGTCTCCGAATGGTTTCCGGCGCGCGAGCGCGGCTTGGCGGGCGGCATCTACAATCTCGGCGCCTCGGCCGGATCGGCGCTGGCGGCGCCGCTCGTCGCCTGGTCGATCTGGATGTGGAACTGGCGGGCGGCCTTCGTGATCGCCGGTGCGCTCGCCCTGTTCTGGGTGCTGCTCTGGCTGCGCTTCTATCGCCCGCCCGCCGAGCATCCCGAGATCGGCGAGGAGGAGCGCGCCCATATCCTGGCCGGGCAGGAGCAGCATATCCAGGCGGCGGGGGCGCGGCCCTCGATCCTGTCGATCCTGCGCCAGCGCAATTTCTGGGGCATCGCCATCCCGCGCTTCCTGGCCGATCCGACCTGGGGCACGCTCACCTTCTGGCTGCCGCTCTATCTGGTGAAGGTCCGCCATTTCGACCTGGCCGAGATCGCCGTCTCCGCCTTCCTGCCCTTCGTCGCCGCCGACCTGGGTTGCCTGTTCGGGCCGGCGGTGGTGCTGTGGCTCCAGCGCCGCGGCGTCGACCTGATCGATGCGCGCCGCTGGACCTTCACCCTGGGCGCGGTGCTGATGACGGGCATGTTGTTCGTCGGCACGGTGGAGAGCGCCTGGGCGGCGGTCGCGCTGCTTTCGCTCGGCGGCTTCGCGCATCAGACGCTCTCGGTCACCGTGATCACCATGGCGAGCGACCTGTTCCGCCGCGACGAGCTGGGCACCGTCGCCGGCCTGGCCGGCACCTGCGCCAATGCCTCGATCCTGATCTTCTCGCTGCTGATGGGCAGCCTGGTCGCCTCGATCGGCTATACCCCCTTCTTCATCGCGCTCGGACTGCTCGATCTCGTCGCGGCGGCCGTGCTCTGGACCCTGGTGCGCAAGCCCGCATGACCCGCAATCCCATCCTGCCCGGTTTCAATCCCGACCCGTCGATCGTCCGGGTGGGCGACGACTATTACATCGCCACGTCCACCTTCGAGTGGTTTCCCGGCGTGCAGATCCACCACAGCCGCGACCTGGCGAACTGGGAGCTGGTCGCCCGGCCGCTCGTCCGCGCCCGCCAGCTCGACATGCGCGGCGATCCGGACGGATGCGGCGTGTGGGCGCCGTGCCTTTCGCATGACGGCGCGCGCTTCCACCTGATCTACACCGATGTGAAGCGCTATGGCCGCACCACGGTGGGCGGCGCATCGGGCGCCAGCCTGCGCGACTTCCACAATTATCTCGTCACCTGCGAGACGATCGCGGGGGAATGGTCCGATCCGATCCACCTGAACAGCAGCGGCTTCGATCCCTCGCTCTTCCATGACGAGGATGGGCGGAAATGGCTGCTCAACATGCTCTGGGACCATCGGCCGGGCCGCAACCGCTTCGCCGGGATCGTGCTGCAGGAATATTCGCCGGCGGAGCGGCGCCTGATCGGCGAGCGACTCAACATCTTCCCCGGTACCGCGCTGGGACTCACCGAGGCACCGCATCTCTACAGGCGCGACGGCTGGTATCATCTCCTCACCGCCGAGGGCGGCACCGGCTGGAACCATGCGGTGACCATGGCGCGCTCGCGCAGCCTGACCGGCCCCTATGAGCTCCACCCCGACATCCACATCCTCTCCAGCCGCACCCGGCCCGACGCGCCGCTCCAGCGCGCCGGCCATGCCGATCTGGTCGAGACGCCGGCGGGCGAGCCCTGGCTGGTCTATCTCTGCGGCCGCCCGCTCCCCAATCGCGGGCGGTGCGTGCTGGGCCGCGAGACGGCGATCCAGCCGATGCGCTGGGGCGAGGACGGCTGGCTCTACACCCTCGGCGAACCCGGCCTGCCGATGCGGGACGTGCCCGGCCCCGAAGGCCGCAGGCCCGCCGATACCCGCGCCGATTTCGACGATCCGGCCCTGCCGATCGACTTCCAATGGCTGCGCACGCCCGAGCCGGAGGCGATCCTCAGCCTGGGCGCCCGCCCCGGCCATCTGCGGCTATATGGCCGGGAGTCGATCGGCAGCCTGTTCACCCAGGCCCTGGTCGCGCGGCGGCAACAGGCCTTCTGCTATTCGGCTTCGTGCCTGCTGGAGTTCGCGCCGCGCCATTTCCAGCAGGCGGCCGGGCTGGTCGCCTATTACAATGCGTCCAAGTTCCACTATCTCCACGTCTCGCACGACGAGGAGGTCGGCCGTCATCTCCGAGTGATGTCGGCGCTGCCCGATTCGCCCCAGGCCGATGCGTTCACCGCGCCGATCGCCATCCCCGAAGGGCCGGTCGAGCTGCGGGCCGAAGTCGATTACGAGCGGTTGCGCTTCGCCTGGCGCGTGCCGGGCGGCGACTGGCAATGGCTGGCCGAACAGTTCGACGCCTCGATCCTGTCCGACGAAGCGAGTGCGCCCGGCCTGCCCAACTTCACCGGCGCCTTCGTTGGGATGGCCTGCCAGGACCTGTCCGGCGCGGGCCTCCCCGCCGATTTCGACTGGTTCGCCTATCGCGAGCGGGACTTCAGTCCTCGCGGGTCGGCCGCCTGATCAGCCGGCGCAGCGGCGGGATCGTCGGCTTCGCATGCGCCTTGCCCGTGCCGAACCGCGCGGCGAGCGCGGCCGAGAGATCGGCGAGCACATGCTCCTGGCCGCGAAAGGCGTGCGCGATCTCTTCCTCGGTCAACGCCTTCATGAAGGCGCAGCCATAAGTGTTGCCCGAGCGGCGCACCACCTTGGCGGCGCGCGATCCGGCACCCGAAAGGCCGAGCGAGACGAGCGTGCCTTCCGGCAGATCGAGCTCCGAAGTGAAGCGGAAGCCCGTGCGCGAGAAATCCTCGACCTGCACGTCGATCGGCCCGCCATCCGGCGTGCGCAATGTCGAGGGCGAATCCGTGTCGAACCGGATCGCACCGCGGCGGTCGATGTCTCCGAGGATCTCAAGCTTGGCGACGAGCAATTTGGGGCTCCATGGTTGGCGCCTCGAGCCTAGCGGGCGATGCGTTAACGAGTGCTTTGCGGAAGCGTTCACCGGCGTTAATTTCACCTGCGCAACGGCAAGGCCCGCGCCTCGCCATTTCGTCGCATGAAACTCCGCCCCGGTCGCAGTCCCGATTGGCGCCGCCGCCGGGCTCCGTCCTCCCTGCGCACGCACCGGACGAGGATGGAACATGTCACGACGCACATCGCTGCTCCTGCCCCTGCTGCTCGCCGCCTGCAGCGGCGGCGGGGGTGGAGGCACGCCGCCCGGGCCCGCCCCCACGCCGACGCCCAGCCCGAGCCCGTCGCCCAGCCCGTCCCCTACCGGCGATCCACTCGACCAGGCGATCAACGACGCGGCGGCCGCCATCCTCGCCGACACTTGCCGGCCCGCCGGCCCCGATTGCGCCTGGACCGATCGCGCCTACAGCCCCGCCGAATTCGAGATGGCGCCGGGCAATGGCGAAGCGGTGCTGATCATCGACAATCTGCCGCGCCTGCCTGTCCGCGCGATCCGCTTTCGCAAGCACATCAAGGGCTATTTCCGCCTGGGCGAGGGCGGCGCCGCGAATGCCGCCACGACCGGCTGGCGCATCCCGACGGCGCTGTGGAGCGCGCTCGACCGCTTCTCGGGCCCCACCCATGTGCCGAGCCAGCGGCTCGCGCCAATCGGCGACGCGGCGAAACAGGCCTATCCCGACATCGCCTTCGACAATGTCGGGCATGGCAGCACCGTCTTCTCGCTGCTCGCCGACAACGTCCCGGCACAGCCGCTGGTGCTGCTCGATTCGATCGACCTCGAGGACATCGCGCCTACGCGCTACTGCGATGCGTCCGGCACGGCTGCGGTGCAGGCCGAGCTGGTGCAGGCGGCGCAGCGCGCGGCGGACGCGATCGTCGCGCTGATGCGTGCGAACAATGTCCGGTTCGTCAACTACAGCGCCGGCCACACCTTCCAGACGGTCCGCGACGGCTGGCAGGCGGCGTGCGCGAAGCCGCTTCCCGCCGAGGGCGTCCTGCGCGACAAGCTCGCCGCCTATGCGCCGATCTATGCCGCGCTGTTCGGCACGCCGGGCGTGCTGACGGTGCAGGCCGGCTCGGAGAATGACGGGCTCCACGACGCGCCCTACGACCAGCGCATTGCCGCCCATTACAATCGGGTCCGCGTGGGCTATTTCACCGCCCTGACCTCCGGGCTCGACGATGCCGGCCGCGGCGACATCGCCGCGCTGCAGGGCTGGCCGGCCAGGGCGGAAGCCGACATCTTCGTCAACACCGGCGTCCTGCCCGCGCGGCCATGGCCGTTCAACCGGACGCCGCTGCTCCAGTCGGACGACTTCTCCACGGCGCTCATGCCCGTCACCGCGGCCCACACCTCCTGGGTCACGCCGCTCGCGCTGGCGCGGATGGTCCATCTGCGCTTCTCCCGCTTCCCGGACCGGCCGTTCGACGACGCGCTGATCGCCGCGATATTCGACGCCGCCACGCCGGCGCTCTGCCCGGGCCAGTGGGACAATCGCTGCGCCTTCCAGGACCCGATGCTCCACGGCCAGACCGAAGCGGTGCGGCTCGGCCATCGACCGCGCGAATATACGGGGATGCCATAGGGGCGTGCAGCCGCGCAGGCGTCGCGGCCCGGGGCCCTGGCGGCCGGCTTCCTTGACTAAAATCGTTTTCATCGCCATATGGCCGCCATCCGAGGCGTCATGCAGCGTGATCGGGCATGCGGGTTTACCCCAAGGGCCCAGGCTCCGCCTCGATTGTTTTCCACGGCTTCCCTAGTCACGCGGGTCGTCATTTTTGACCCCGCCTTCGCACCTGGGCTCCGTCCGGCGTGCGCCGGCCGTATGCACAGGATTTATAATGCAGTTCAATCAACTCGGTCTCTCGGAGACCGTTCTCGCCGCGCTTGCCGCCAAGGGCTATAGCGAGGCGACGCCGATCCAGGCCAAGGCAATCCCGTCGCTCCTCGAAGGACGCGACCTGCTCGGCATCGCCCAGACCGGCACCGGAAAGACCGCCGCCTTCATGCTCCCCTCGATCGACCGGCTGGTCGCATCGGGCAAGCGCGCCCAGCCGCGCGGCTGCCGCATGCTGGTGCTCGCCCCGACGCGCGAACTGGCCAGCCAGATCGCCGACCAGGCGCGCCACTATGCCAAGGGCACCCGCCTCACCGTCGCCACCATCTTCGGCGGCACGTCGATCCACAAGAACAAGACCGATCTCGCCAAGGGCGTCGACATCCTCGTCGCCACGCCGGGCCGCCTCGTCGACCTGATGGACCAGTGCTACGCGATCCTGATGGGCCTCGAGATCTTCGTGCTCGACGAGGCCGACCAGATGATGGACCTGGGCTTCATCCACGCCCTCAAGCGCATCGTCCGAGAGCTGCCGGCCAAGCGCCAGTCGCTGTTCTTCTCGGCGACCATGCCCAAGACGATCCGCGAGCTCGCCGGCCAGTTCATCAAGGAGCCGGTGGAAGTGAAGGTCACCCCCGAGGCGACCACGGCCGAGCGCGTCGAGCAGCGCGTCACTTTCGTCCAGCAGGCCGAGAAGCAGGCGCTGCTGACGATGATGCTCAAGGAGATCGAGATCGATCGCGCGCTGGTGTTCACCCGCACCAAGCACGGCGCCGACCGCGTCGTCCGCCTGCTCGCGGGCAACGGCGTCGCCGCCAACGCGATCCACGGCAACAAGAGCCAGCCGCAGCGCGAGCGCGCGCTCGGCGAGTTCCGCGCGGGCAAGGTGAAGATCCTCGTCGCGACCGACATCGCGGCGCGCGGCATCGACGTGTCGGGCGTCAGCCATGTCTTCAACTTCGAGCTGCCGAACGTGGCGGACCAATATGTCCACCGCATCGGCCGCACCGCGCGCGCGGGCAATGACGGCGTGGCGATCAGCTTCTGCGCCGATGACGAGCGGCCGTATCTGCGCGACATCGAGCGGCTGATCCGCCAGAAGCTCGCCGTCGTGCCGCTGCCCGAGGGCTTCGTTGCCGCTGCCGAGAAGATCAAGACCAGCCGCGTCAACGTGCCGCAGAGCCGCGACCAGCAGAACGGCGCCCGTGGCCGCGAAATGCAGCGCGACGGCCGCCGCCCGGGCCAGCCGCAGCGCGGCCGCCCCGGCCAGCGCGACGACCGTCCGCGGAGCGATCAGCCGCGTCGCCATGACGAGCGCGGTCCGCGTCCCGAGGCGGCCGGCGCGGCCGCCGGCGAGCCGCGTCCGCGCCGCTTCGACGCCCCCCAGGGCGAGCAGCCCCGCAACTATGCCCGCCCGAAGCGCAAGTGGCAGCCGCGGCCGACCCAGGGCGGCGGCCAGCGCCAGGGCGGACAGGGCGGTGGCCGTCAGGGCGGCAATCGCGGGCGCTAACGCCCGAGGAGATAATCGCCAACGGCGTCGAAGAGCGCCCGTCGGCGATTCTCCAGGTGCATCCGGTGCGCACCGCCGGCAAGCGTGACGCGGCGCGCACCGCCCGGCACGCCGTTCAGCCGGCTCGCCAGCCACGCCACATCCGCGTCGCCCGCCAGCGGGTCCCAGGCACCGCGCACGATCATGGTCGGCGCGCGCACCACGCCGGGATCATAGGGAAAGCGCCCCGACCAGGCATCGGCGAAATCGGCATCCGGCCCGCTCGGCACCACGACGCCCGCCGGATCCCGCTCCGCGCTGCCCGGATCGCTGGCGAGATAGGCACCCGCCCAGGCGTCGAAACGCTCGGGCGCGATCGGCGAACCCCGGCCTTCGGGCACGCCGGACTGGAAGCTGCGCCACTGGTCTTCGCGCGTGACGAGATTCGCGCCCGTGGCCGGCATGAGGCCGCCACCGGCCTCCCTCTGCGCGAGCGGGCCGAAGAGCACCAGCCGCTCGACCATTTCCGGCCACGCCCCGGCAAAGATGCCGGCGGGGATCGTCCCCCAGCTATGCGCGATCACCAGGAGCTTCGCACCGCCGCGCCGCGCCCGGATATGCGCCGCGACACGCGCGATCTGCTCCGCGGCGGCGCCTGCCCGGCCATAGGGCATATTCCCCTGCATCGCCGCCGGCCGCTCCGACCCGCCATAGCCGGCGAAGTCGAACGCCCAGACGTCGAAGCCTCGCGCCCGCAGGTCGTCCATCCACGACCACCCGTCGATCCGCCATCCGACCGACAGCGCCGATGGAAAAGTGGCGCCGTGCACATAGAGCACCGGAGCCCCCGGTCCGGCCAGGCGGCGCATGCGCAACGCCGGCATGGCAGCATCGCCGGCCAGGCGCATCCCCTCCCCGGCAGGCGCGGTTCCGTGGGGCGTGGCGAGAATCGGTTCGAGCATCGGTTCCTCCAATCGGCCCGCCGGATGCGGCCGATCGGAGAAGCGACGCTTCGGCCCCTACCGAAGCTTCACCGCCACCGCGCGCGAATCGCCGCATCCTCCCGGCCGGCGATCAGCCGGATCGCGCGGTCGGCGCCCTCCCTGCCCTCGGACGCCCCGGCACGCGCTGCCGCGTGGTACAGCTCCAGCGCCTTCTCATACTGGCCCGCCTGCTCGGCGCAGAGGCCCAGGTCGAAGCTGATCGAGGGATGGTCCGGCACTTCCGCCGCAAGAGCCGCCCAGCCGGCGCAGGCGCCGCGCACGTCGCGCTTGGTCAGCTTCACCAGTTCCTTGAAGCGCTTCGCCTGGTCCCTGGCCATCCCCTTGTCGCTCTCGCGTACGCGGATGGTATAGGTCGAGACGGTCGGCGCGATGTCGCCGCGCACCGAATGGCCGAGATTGCGGATCGCATCGGCGATCACTTCCTCCACCGGCGCCGGGCGCCCCTCGTTCCCTTCGCACCAGCTGCTCTCCTGCGTGAAGGGCTTGGTCGTCGAATAGACGATCCGCCCGTCGCGATTGCGCACCAGGCGCAGATCGGCCTTCACGCTGACGATCCGGCGGCGGCAGCGCAGCTCGACTTCCTCCTCCCGGACGCACTTCTTCTGATTGGCGCTGTCCTTCTCGACGCAGCGCTTCTCGCGCCGCCGGAACGGCGATTCGTCGACGCCCGTCGTCACGCCGCCGGTGAGCGAGCCCTCGGCATTGTTCCGCCCGGCGCGGCCGCCCATCAGGCTGAAATGCGTGCCCGACAGCCCCTGCTCGATTGCCCGCGCCAGCGCTTCGCCGTCCTGCCCCTCGATCCGGTCGATCGAGATCGAGCGCAACAGGCTGGCCTCGCGGTTCGGCGCGGCCAGCTCGCCGCGGATCTCCAGCACTTCGGCATGGGCGATGCCGGCGATCAGGCCCGCGACTGCGATGCCGCCAAGAATCCGCTTGTTCACTTCACCCTTCCCCCAAAAGGTCGTCGCGGGCGCCGTTTACCACACGAAACGATTCGGTACATGCCCGGGGCAGTCCTTGTTTCAAGAGCCGTTCGTGGCGTGCGAATCGGACTCGGGTTGCATCCCCGTGACACCGATGCTAACCGCGCCGCGACCCATAGGGGGCCGTATGGGGCAGCCGTCAGAGTAATACTTTGATGGAGCCGGAAATCGGCCCCCAATTCATATGGGGCTGAAACCCGAACCTCCGAGAGGAACCCGATCGCGTGGAGAATTCCGCCGGTATCCAGGCAAGCCTAAGCGGACGCTACGCTACCGCCCTGTTCGAGCTCGCGCGTGATTCGAAGGCGCTGGGCCAGGTCGAGGCCAGCCTCGGCACCGTGGCCAGGGCGCTTGCCGAATCGAGCGACTTCAAGGCGCTGACCGCCAGCCCGCTGGTTTCGCGTGCCGACGCCGCCAAGGCCGTCGCCGCCGTCGCCGCGAGCCTGAAGCTCGATGCCACCACCACCAGCTTCCTGGGCGTGCTGGCGCAGAACCGCCGGCTGAACCAGCTGCCCGCGGTGATCCGCGCCTTCCGCCAGCTGGCCGCCGCCCATCGCGGCGAGACCACGGCCGAAGTCACCTCCGCCCACCCGCTTTCCGCCGATCAGGTCGACGCGCTCAAGCAGCAGCTGCGCGCGCGCATCGGCCGGGAAGTGGCCGTCGACCTCTCGGTCGACCCCTCGCTCCTTGGCGGGCTGGTCGTGAAGATCGGCAGCCAGATGATCGACAGCTCGATCAAGACCCGACTCAATTCCCTCGCGCACGCGATGAAAGGCTGAAGGCTAAGACATGGATATCCGCGCCGCAGAAATCTCGAAGGTCATCAAGGACCAGATCGCCAATTTCGGCTCCGAGGCCCAGGTCTCCGAGACCGGCCAGGTGCTCAGCGTCGGTGACGGCATCGCGCGCATCCACGGGCTCGACAACGTCCAGGCGGGCGAGATGGTCGAGTTCGCGAACGGCGTGCAGGGCATGGCGCTCAACCTCGAGGCCGACAATGTCGGCGTCGTGATCTTCGGTTCGGACGCCGAGATCCGCGAAGGCGACACCGTCAAGCGCACCGGCACCATCGTGGACGTGCCCGTCGGCAAGGGCCTGCTCGGCCGCGTCGTGGACGGCCTGGGCAACCCGATCGACGGCAAGGGCCCGATCGTCGCCGAGAAGCGCAGCCGCGTCGAAGTGAAGGCGCCGGGCATCATCCCGCGCAAGTCGGTCCACGAGCCGGTGCAGACCGGCCTCAAGGCGATCGACGCGCTCGTCCCCGTCGGCCGCGGCCAGCGCGAGCTGATCATCGGCGACCGCCAGACCGGCAAGTCGGCCGTCGCGATCGACACATTCATCAACCAGAAGACCGTCAACGCCGGCAATGACGAGAGCAAGAAGCTCTATTGCGTCTATGTCGCCGTCGGCCAGAAGCGCTCGACCGTCGCCCAGCTGGTGCGCACGCTCGAGGAGAATGGCGCGATGGAATATTCCATCGTCGTCGCCGCCACCGCGTCGGATCCCGCGCCGCTGCAGTTCCTCGCGCCGTACACCGGCACCGCGATGGGCGAGTATTTCCGCGACAACGGCATGCATGCGCTGATCGTGTTCGACGATCTGTCGAAGCAGGCCGTCGCCTATCGCCAGATGTCGCTGCTGCTCCGCCGTCCGCCGGGCCGCGAAGCCTATCCGGGCGACGTCTTCTATCTCCACAGCCGCCTGCTCGAGCGCGCCGCCAAGCTCAACGACGCCAATGGCAACGGCTCGCTCACCGCGCTGCCGATCATCGAGACCCAGGCGGGCGACGTGTCGGCCTATATCCCGACCAACGTGATCTCGATCACCGACGGCCAGATCTTCCTCGAGACCGACCTGTTCAACGCCGGCATCCGCCCGGCGATCAACGTCGGCCTCTCGGTGTCGCGCGTGGGCTCCTCGGCGCAGACCAAGGCGATGAAGAAGGTCTCGGGCTCGATCAAGCTCGACCTCGCGCAGTATCGCGAGATGGCGGCGTTCGCGCAGTTCGGTTCGGACCTCGACGCCTCGACCCAGCGCCTGCTGAACCGCGGCGCGCGCCTGACCGAGCTGCTCAAGCAGCCGCAGTTCAACCCGCTGCCCTTCGAGGAGCAGACCGCGTCGATCTTCGCCGGCACCCAGGGCTTCCTGGACACCGTCGCTGTGCAGGACGTGGTGCGCTACGAAGCGGCGATGCTCGCCGACCTGCGCGCGAACCACGCCGATATCCTGAGCGCGATCCGCGACTCGAAGGACCTGTCGGACGAGGTGAAGGCAAAGCTCAAGGCCGCCCTCGAGGCGTTCGCCAAGACCTTCGCCTGATCGCCAGCCGGTGGCCGACCACTCCCTCCTCGCATGGACGCTGCTCAGCGTCGGCCTCGTGCTGACGCCCGGGCCGGACACCATGCTCGTCGCGGGTCACGCGGCGCGAGGAGGCGTGCGGGCCGGCCTGGCGGCGGTCTCGGGCGTGGTGCTCGGCGGGCTGTGGTACATGGCGCTGTGCGGCTTCGGCTTCCTCGCCATACTGTCGGTCTTCCCGGCGCTGTTCACGGTGGTGAAGACCGCCGGCGCGATCTACCTGGCCTGGCTCGGCTTCAAGCTGGTCCGCGGCGCGGTTCGGCCGGCAGCGGCCGCCGCCGAGGCGCCCGCGCTGGGCAAGCCCTTCTGGCAGGGGCTGCTCACCACTGCGCTCAATCCCAAGGTCGCGCTGTTCTTCCTCGCCATCCTGCCGCAGTTCGTCGGCACCGGCCCTGACGCTCCGCTCAAGGGCGCACTGCTGATCGCGGTGCCCTATGTGCTCGGCGGCTTCTGGCTCGCCGGCATCAGCTTCGTGGCCGCCCGTGCGGGCCGCGCCGCGAAGCAGAGCAGCGCGATGCGCTGGATCGAGGGCGTTCTCGGCGTCGCATTTGTTGGTCTCGCGGGCCGTCTGGCCCTTGCTCGGAATTCGTAAATGGCAAGTTTGAAGGCCCTCAAGATCCGCATCGGCTCGGTGAAGTCGACGCAGAAGATCACCAAGGCGATGAAGATGGTCGCCGCCGCCAAGCTGCGCCGCGCGCAGGAAGCGGCCGAGGCCGGGCGCCCCTATGCCCAGCGCCTCGAAGGCGTCGTCGCCAGCCTGGCCGGCAAGGTGACGGTGAGCGAAAGCTCGCCCAAGCTGCTCGCCGGCACCGGCAAGGACCAGGTGCACCTGCTCGTCGTCGCCACCAGCGACAAGGGCCTGGCCGGCGCGTTCAACACCAACATCGCCCGCCTGGCCCGCCGCCACGCACAGGAGCTGGTGGCGCAGGGCAAGACGGTGAAGATCTACACGATCGGCCGCAAGGGCCGCGCCGTGCTCAACCGCCAGTTCCCGAAGGACATCGTCCATTCGATCGAGCCGGGCGACCTGGGCAAGCTGGGCTTCGCCGATGCCCGCGGCTATGCCGACGACCTGATCGCGCGCTTCGAGGCGGGCGAGTTCGACGTGGCGACGCTCTTCTACTCCACCTTCAAGTCGGTCCTCGCCCAGGAGCCGACCGCGCAGCAGATCATCCCGGTCGCCGTCCCGGCAGCGGCCGCGGAGACGCCGGGCAGCGGCGCCGCCGTCACCTATGAGCCCGACGAGGAATCGATCCTCGCCGACCTGCTGCCGCGCAACGTCGCCGTGCAGCTCTACCGCGCGATGCGTGAGAACGCCGCGTCGGAGCAGGGCAGCAAGATGACCGCGATGGACAATGCCACGCGCAACGCCGGCGACCTGATCAAGCGCCTCAACACGCTGTACAACCGTCAGCGCCAGGCCGCGATCACCACCGAGCTGGTGGAAATCATTTCGGGCGCCGAAGCGCTCTAAGACCGTTCGAACGAGGAAACAGCAATGGCAACCGAAGCTCCGACCGCAGAGAAGCCCGCCCGCAAGCCGCGCGCAACCAAGCCGAAGGCGGATGCCGCCGGCACTCTGCCGACGACGACCAACAATGTCGGCCGCATCAGCCAGGTGATCGGCGCCGTCGTCGACGTCGCCTTCGAAGGCGCGCTGCCGGCGATTCTCTCGGCGCTCGAGACCGACAACAACGGCAACGCGCTCGTCCTCGAGGTCGCGCAGCACCTGGGCGAGAACACCGTCCGCACGATCGCGATGGACTCGACCGAGGGCCTGACCCGCGGCCAGACCGTGACCGACACCGGCTCGCAGATCCGGGTGCCGGTCGGCCCCGCCACGCTCGGCCGCATCCTCAACGTCGTCGGCGAGCCGATCGACGAGCGCGGCCCGGTCGGCACCGACCTGCGCGCGCCGATCCATGCCGAGGCCCCGCTGTTCGTCGACCAGTCGACCGAGAGCGCGATCCTCGTCACCGGCATCAAGGTCATCGACCTGCTCGCGCCGTACGCAAAGGGCGGCAAGATCGGCCTGTTCGGCGGCGCCGGCGTGGGCAAGACCGTGCTCATCCAGGAACTGATCAACAACATCGCCAAGGGCCATGGCGGCACCTCGGTGTTCGCCGGCGTCGGCGAGCGGACCCGTGAGGGCAACGACCTCTATCACGAGTTCCTCGACGCGGGCGTCATCGCCAAGGACGCCGACGGCAACGCGATCAGCGAAGGTTCGAAGGTGGCGCTGGTCTATGGCCAGATGAACGAGCCGCCGGGCGCCCGTGCCCGCGTCGCGCTGTCGGGCCTGACGATCGCCGAATATTTCCGCGACGTCGAAGGCCAGGACGTGCTGTTCTTCGTCGACAACATCTTCCGCTTCACCCAGGCGGGCGCGGAAGTGTCGGCGCTGCTCGGCCGCATTCCTTCGGCCGTGGGCTATCAGCCGACCCTGTCGACCGACATGGGCGCGCTGCAGGAGCGCATCACCTCGACCAACAAGGGCTCGATCACTTCGGTGCAGGCCGTGTACGTCCCCGCGGACGACCTTACCGACCCGGCGCCGGCGACGTCGTTCGCCCACCTCGACGCGACGACCGTGCTCAACCGCGCGATCTCGGAGCTCGGCATCTATCCGGCGGTGGATCCGCTGGACTCGACCAGCCGCGTGCTCGAGCCGCGCGTCGTCGGCCAGGAGCATTACGAGACGGCCCGTGCGGTCCAGTCGATCCTGCAGAAGTACAAGTCGCTGCAGGACATCATCGCCATCCTCGGCATGGACGAGCTCTCGGAAGAGGACAAGCTGACCGTCTCGCGCGCCCGCAAGATCCAGCGCTTCCTTTCGCAGCCCTTCCACGTCGCCGAAGTGTTCACCGGCATCGACGGCAAGTTCGTGCAGATCGAGGACACGATCCGCTCGTTCAAGGCAGTGGTGAACGGCGAGTATGACCATCTGCCGGAAGCAGCCTTCTACATGGTCGGCGGCATCGACGATGCCATCGCCAAGGGCAAGAAGCTGGCCGAAGAGGCGTAAGAGGAACACCTCCCTCTCTCCGCTTGCGGGGAGAGGGCCGGGGAGAGGGGCCTGAACGCCGGGCGCTCGATACTCCCCCTCTCCCCAGCCCTCTCCCCTGAAGGGGAGAGGGAGTAAGGTAAGAAAATGACCCTGCACTTCGAACTCGTCACCCCCGAAAAGCTCCTCCGCTCGGAGGAAGTGCACATGGTCGTCGTCCCCGGCACCGAGGGCGATTTCGGCGTGCTCGAAGGCCATGCCCCGCTGATGTCGACCATCCGCGACGGCAATCTCGAGATCTACAAGGCCGGCGCCACCACGCCGGAGACGATCCGCATCGAAGGCGGTTTCGCGGAAGTGAACGAGAAGGGCCTGACGGTCCTCGCCGAGAAGGCCGAAGGCTGAGGCCAGCCTGCGGGACCCGCCTGCCCGCTCCGTCATCCCGGTGAAAGCCGGGATTCCGGGGAGGCTCTCGTCCCGCCTAGAACGGCCCGGGATTCCGGTTTTCGCCGGGAGGACGCGTTACTTGGCGACCCGCCGATAGGCCCAGCGCATCGGCTTGCCGCCATCGGCCAGCGAAATCTCCGCCATCAGCATCTCGCCCTCGCGCCAATAGCGGATGCGCTGCGGGTAATCGTGTTCCGCGTTGACGAAGGTGACGCCCTGCGCCGCCGCGTCGCGCGCTGCCGCCCGGAAATCGGTCGCGGCCTGTCCGGCCGGCTCGGCATGGAAGACGAACCCGCCTGCATCGCCGCTGATCCGCATCGGCTCGCTCCGCTCACCCTTCGCGCTCGTCGTGACGGTGACGCCGCGCATCACCTGATCCGATCCCATCGGCTCCCAGGTCTCGCAGGTCGTGCGGCCGCCCCGCGGCTCGGTGCACCATTTGCCGACCAGCCAGCCGAACGGCATTTCCTGCGGACCGGCCAGGCCCAGTCCGGCGAGCAGAATGATGTTGGCGATCATCTCGATTCCTCCCTGTTCCGCGTCGCGCGATACGCTGCGCCGCCCGCACTGGCTTGAACCGACGCGACATGCGAGGCTGGCGCCATGGACTATGCCGAGCTGCCCTTGCCGCCCGCGCTCGCCGGCCTCGTCGCCGCGGTGTGGACGCTCGCCGCCAGCCAGCCGGGATGGGTGGAACATGAAGCGACGCCCGATGGCTGTGTCGAGCTGATCCGCCGCCATGCCGGCCGCTCCGAATGGCGGCGCGACCAGCCGGAATTTTTCGCCACCGGCCTTTCGGACCGTCCGATCCGGTTCGGCTTCAGCGGCGACGCGCGCTTCACTGCGATCAAGCTCTGGCCCTGGGCATGGCACGCGCTGGGCGGCGCGCCATGCCCCGGCTTCGCCGACGACTGGATCGCAGTCGCGCCCGATTCGGCGCTGGCGATGCTCCTGCAGGGCGATCCGGTCGCCAACCTTGCCGGCGCCTTGGCCAGCGCCGTGCCGCCGCCGCTAGCCCGGGCGATCCTGGCGTCGGACAGCGTCGCCACGATTGCCGCGCGCACCGGCCTGCCACATCGTCGCCTGCAACGCATCTTCGCGCGCGAGCTGGGGCTGGCACCGCGCACCTATTTGCGGCTGCTGCGCTTCCGCGAGGCCCTGCAGGACGTCCAGCAGGGCGCGGACACGCTCGCCGGCACCGCCGCCGCGCGCGGCTATGCCGATCAGGCGCACATGGCCCGCGATTTCCGGGCCCTTGCCGGCATGCCGCCCAGCAACGCCCGCGCCCGCGCCCGCGGACCTTTCCTCTAGCCGCGGCCGCTACCCGGTCTTAACTCCGTGCTCCTATCTTCCGGCGAGCGAGAAGGGGGACCCGAGACGATGGCAATGGCGCGCTGGCAGGGCCTCGAACGCGCGCGCCCGGCACTGTTCGCCCTGTTCCTGCTCGTCGCGCTGGCGGTGCGCTGGCCCGCCTATGGCGAGTGGAACTATGCCGTGGACGACCAGTATTTCGCGCTGGTCGGGCGCAGGCTCCTTGCCGGCGACCTTCTCTATGTCGACATCTGGGACCGCAAGCCGCCGCTCCTCTATCTGACCTATGCCGCGATCGCCCGGATCCAGCCATCGGCGCTGGCCTATCAGCTCGTCGCCACGGTCTTCGCCGCGCTCGGCGGCTATGGCACCGCGCGAATCGCCCGGCTGATCGCGCCCCTTCCGGCGGCGCCGATGGCCGGCATCGCCTATTGCGTGCTGCTCACGCGCTTTGGCGGCGGGAATGGCGAAGCGGCGGTGTTCTACAATCCGCTGATCCTCGCCACCGCCTGGTCGATCGCCGCCAGCATCGCGCAGTTGCGGCGCGGCGTGCTGCCGCCTCGGGTGCTGCTCGGCATGTTCACCGCCGGCCTCGCGATCGGCTTCAAGCAATCGGCGGGGTTCGAAGCCCTGTTCTTCGGCATCGCCACCCTCGCGATCCTGGCGCGCAGCGGCATGGACTGGCGCGCGCTGGCGGTTCGCGCCGCGGCGATGGCCGCGCTCGGCGCACTGCCCCTCGCCGCGATCGGCCTCGCCTATTGGTGGATGGGGCATTTCCCGCAGCTGTGGCAGGCGCTGGTGCTGTCGAACTTCGCCCGCGCCTATGATGCCGGCCGGATGACGCGCGCGCTGGCGCTGGCCGGGCTGTTGTGCCTTCCGCTCCTGTTCGCGGTCCTCGGCTATCTGCGCGGCCGCGCCAGCCGGCCCGCGCCGCTCGATTTCCTCGCCTGCTGGGCAGTTGCGGCAACCCTGGCCGTCGCGATCTTTCCCGGCCTCTATCTCCATTATGCCCTGCCCCTGCTGGCACCGCTGGCGATACTGGGCGCCCCCTTCTTCGCCCGGCCGGGAATCGGCGCGCTCGGCTTCGCCGCGCTGCTCGTCCTGAATCTCGCAACGTCGGACATGTTCGACCTGCCCGTCCGCGCGCGCGCCCGGCCTGCCGCCGCCGCATTGGTGGAGCAGGTGCGTCAGGTAACGCCGCATGGCAGGCTGCTGGTGTTCGGCATGCCGAGCTATCTCTATGCCGCGATCGGCAGCGCCCCGCCCACTATCCTCGCCTTCCCCGCCCATTTCTACGAAGGCGCGGAATCGGGCGCGAGCGGCATCGACGAAGTGGCCGAGCTGCGCCGCGTGCTGCGCGCGGAGCCCGAGACCGTCGTCGTCCAGGAGCCGCTTCCAGCCGCGCCGCTGAACGAAGCGAATGTCGCCCAGGTCATTCGCTATGTCCGCCGCTGCGAAGCCGTGCGGCGCATGACGATCTACGATCATGAGGGGGAGAAGCGCATGGCCGTCCATAGCGGCTGCGCCCGCGCCGCGCCCACATCGCCGCCGGCCGCGGAAGATTAGGCAAATCTCAAGCCTTCGCGGTTAACGCTCGCCGAACGAGGGGACATTGGATTCTGATGAGCGCTTTCGGACGACGCAGCGGATTGGGTGGTGGACCGGCAGGCCGGCCGGCGTTCGGTGTCGCACGGCCGATGCAGGGCGGCGGGCCGCTGCCGCGCCCGGTGGATCCCGCGCCGCTCGGCGGCGAGCAATTCCCGCCGATCAACTCGGTGCCGCTGCCCGGCCAGGGCGGCGCCGACGGGTTCGAGCAACGTGACCCGAGCGGCCCCAGCGTCGCCAGCGCAGAGGCGATGCAGCGCCTCGCCGATCGCCAGGCCGCGGCCGGCGAGCAGGGCAATTCGCGCGTCGAGGGATTCGAGGCCTCGATTCACCGCATCAAGGAACAGGTGCTGCCGCGCCTGCTCGAGCGCGTCGATCCCGAAGCGGCCGCGACGCTCAGCAAGGATGAGCTGGCCGAGGAATTCCGCCCGATCATCGGCGAGGTGCTCGCCGAACTGAAGCTCACGCTCAACCGCCGCGAACAGTTCGCGCTCGAAAAGGTGCTGGTCGACGAGCTGCTCGGCCTGGGGCCGCTCGAGGAGCTGCTCGCCGATACGGCCATCTCGGACATCATGGTCAACGGCCCCGAGCAGACCTTTGTCGAGCGCAAGGGCAAGCTCGAGCTGGCCAATATCCAGTTCCGCGACGAGGAGCATCTGTTCCAGATCGCGCAGCGCATCTGCAACTCGGTCGGCCGCCGCGTCGACCAGACCACGCCGCTGGCCGACGCCCGCCTGAAGGACGGCAGCCGCGTCAACGTGATCGTGCCGCCGCTGAGCCTGCGCGGCACCGCGATCTCGATCCGTAAATTCTCGGCCAAGCCGATCACGCTCGACATGATGGCCCAGGGCGGATCGATGTCGCAGAAGATGGCGACGATGCTGAAGATCGCGGGCGCCAGCCGCTTCAACATCGTCATCTCGGGCGGTACCGGCTCGGGCAAGACGACGATGCTCAACGCCCTGTCGAAGATGATCGACCCGGGCGAGCGCGTGCTGACGATCGAGGACGCGGCCGAACTCCGGCTGCAGCAGCCGCACTGGCTGCCGCTGGAGACCCGCCCGCCCAACCTGGAAGGCCAGGGCGAGATCACCATCCGCGATCTCGTCAAGAACGCGCTGCGCATGCGCCCGGACCGGATCATCCTGGGCGAAATTCGCGGATCCGAATGCTTCGACATGCTGTCGGCGATGAACACCGGCCATGACGGCTCGATGTGCACGCTCCACTCCAACTCCCCGCGCGAGGCGCTCGCCCGCATGGAGAACATGGTGATGATGTCGGACATCAAGGTGCCCAAGGAAGCGATCAGCCGCCAGATCGCCGATTCGGTCGATCTCATCATCCAGGTGAAGCGCCTGCGCGACGGCAGCCGCCGCGTGACCAACGTCACCGAGGTGATCGGCATGGAAGGCCCGGTGATCGTCACCCAGGAGCTGTTCAAGTTCGAATATCTGGACGAGAGCGCCGACGGCAAGATCATCGGCGAATATCGCTCGATGGGCCTGCGCCCCTATACGCTCGACAAGGCCAAGCAATATGGCTTCGACCAGGCATTGCTCGAGGCGTGCCTCTGATCGCCTGACCGGCTAGACCATGCCGGTGCTCGGCTTCCTCCTGCCCCTCGCGCTCGCCTCGGTTCCTCCCGTTTCCAGCGGCGCGGAAGCGAAGGACGGCATCACCCTGGCGTCCGACAGCGAAGCGCGCTGGATCGCGTTCGACCTGACGCCCTCCAACCAGATCCGCTTCGAGGCAGTGCTGAACGGCCGGCCCGTGCGCGCCGTGCTCGACACCGGGCTCACCAACACGCTCGCCACCCAGGATTTCGCCACCCGCGCGCGGCTCGCCGCCGGGCACCGCCAGCCCGCCCTGGCGATCGGCGGCGGCGTGGAAGTCGCCTGGGCGCCCGGCGGCACGCTCGTCATCGGCGGGCTCACCCGGCGCGGCGGGCGCATCGCCATCCCGGACGCGCCCGGCCAGGAGCGGTTCGGCGCGGACCTGCTGATCGGCAGCGACGTGCTGAGCTGCTGCGCGCTCGACATCGACTATGCGGTGCGCCGTTTCCGCATCCTGCCGACGGGCCGCCTGCCCTTCACCGGCACCACCGCGCCGCTCGCGCTCCAGCGCGACGCCGGCGTACCGGTCACCGAGATCCGCCTGGCCGGCACGCGCCTGCGCCCGATGATCGTCGATACCGGCGACGGCGCTTCGGTGACGCTGAGCCGTGCCGCCTGGGCCGGTGCCGATTATCGCGGCGCCGCCATCTCCACCACCCTGGGCTGGGGAATCGGCGGCCCCCTGGTCAGCGAAGTCGCGGTGGTGAACGGCTTCACGCTCGGCGGCGCCGCCCTGCCCGAGACCGAGCTGCGCATCGAGGGAGAGGGCGGCTATTCCGCCGCCGCGGGCGTTGCCGGCCGGATCGGCACCGGGCTGCTGCTGCGCTACCGGGTGCTGCTCGATCCGCGCGCCGGGCGGATGGTGCTCCAGCCCGGTGCCATGGCCGCCGCGCCGGTGCTCCGCTCGACCAGCGGGCTGCTGCTCGGTGCCGAGGGCACGCATCTGCGCGTGCTGCACGTGATGCGCGGCTCGCCCGCCGCCGAATCGGGCTGGCACGAAGGCGAGACGATCTGCGCCGCCGACGGCGTGCCCGTCGCCGGGCGGCCGATCGAATGGAGCGCAGGCGCGCCCGGCCGCACCGTGGCGCTCACGCTGTGCGACGGCAGCGAGCGCATGCTGACGCTGCGACAATTCTACTAGGGCATGCAGGGGCCGGGCACCGCCAGGCCCGTTGACCCGCAATCGATATAGTGCATTATATCAGCAACACACTTTGGGAGGGGGTTGTGCAATCATGGGCTGGAGAATGGCGCGAAACCTTGCCGCTTCGATCGCCGTGGCGGGGATCGGATCGAGCGCGGCCCTTGCCGGCCCCGAGCGGCCGCCGGTTTGCGCGCTGGTGGAGAAGGCGGGTGCCGATGCCCTGCTGAGCGTGCCCTTCCGCGTCGTCGACGGGCGCATCTATGTCGATGCGCGCGTCAATGGCGGCGGGCCCTACAGCTTCGCGGTCGATACGGGCGCGAGCGGCATGGGCCGCGCCGATGCCAGCCTGGTCGCGAAGCTGAAGCTGCCGGTCACCGGAGCCGCCGAGACCTCGGATGCCGTTGCCTCCGCGCGAGTCGATACCGTCCGCCTGGCTTCGGTCGAGCTCGGCGGGCTGGTTCGCCGCGACATCGAAGTGATGACGCGCGACTATAGCAGCAGGATGATGCCCGAGGCGGCGTTCGCCGGGATATTGGGGCGTGCCTTCTTCGCCGACGGGCTGCTGGTGATCGACTATCCGAAGCGAAGGCTCACCTTTACCAGGGGCCCGGGCCTGGCGCGCGGCACGGCGGGCGTGCTCGGATATGAGCGCGCCTTCCGCGTGCCCGTGACGATCGGCGCGATTTCGACCGAAGGCAATCTCGATACCGGCGCCAATGTAAGCTTCGTCCTGCCCAAGCCGCTCTTCGATCGCGTCGGCGGCGGCACGGTCGCGGCGGCGGGCGACGGAAAGCTGAGCAACACGGCCGTGAAGACCGGCAGCGCCACGCTGCGCGGCCCGTTCCGGATCGGATCCGCGACTCTCTCCGACATGACGGTGCGGGTTTCGGACAGATATCCCGAGCTTCTGGTGGGCGCCCATGCCCTGCAGCATTTCGCCCTGCTCGTCGATCAGCGTTCCTCCAGCGTCGCGCTTTGCCCGGCCGGGGCACCCTAGGCCGGCGGGGCTCAGCGCAGGTTTAGCGCCACGCTGGCCAGGATCACCGCGCCCAGCATCGCCATCACCTGGAGGAACTGCCAGGGCACATAGCCGACATCGTCGATCCGCGTGCGCCGACGGCGGCGATGCTCGCCCAGCGCACTGACCACCGCAATCGCCGCCGCGCCTGCCGCACCGAACCATAATTGTTGTTGCATCGAACCGAAGAACCCCCACATGCGCGGACGACATCTAGGGAGGGAATTCGCGTGCGCCAGACCCTGACCGTTCTTGCGGTGCTCACCACTGCCGTCGCCGTGGCCAGCGTCGCCACCGGGGCCCCGCGCACCCAGCGCTCGGCCATCGCCGAAGCGGTCGCCTCGCCCAGCCGCTCGCCGGCCAATGTCGCGCGCGATCCCTATCGCCATCCGGTCGATACGCTCAACTTCTTCGGCGTGAAGCCCGGCAACACCGTGGTCGAGATCTGGCCGGGCGGCGGCTGGTATACGGAGATCCTCGCGCCGCTCACTCGCGCCAAGGGCCAATATTATGCCGCGGTCGGCCCCGATTTCCCGAATGGCGGCAAGGCGGTCGAGGCGCTGAAGGCCAAGGACCCGGCGCTCTACGGCCATGCCAAGCTCGTCGCCTTCCCCGCCGAAGCCGGCCAGCCCAAGGTGGCCGACGGCACCGCCGACATCGTCCTCACCTTCCGCAACGTCCATAACTGGCGGATGGGCTACAAGCGCGGCGACCAGGACTATGCGCCCGAGGCGTTCCGCCAGATGTTCGCGATGCTCAAGAAGGGCGGCACGCTCGGCATCGAGGATCATCGCCTGCCCGAAGCGGCGAGCGACGCGCGCGAGAAGACCAGCGGCTATCTGAAGGTCTCCACCGTCCGCCGCCTGGCCGAGCAGGCCGGCTTCGTCTTCGTCGCCGCGTCCGAGGTCAACGCCAATCCGCGCGACACCGCCGACTGGCCCAAGGGCGTATGGACGCTGCCGCCCACCTATACGCTCAAGGACGTCGACCGCGCGAAGTACGCCGCGATCGGCGAGAGCGACCGGATGACGCTAAAGTTCAGGAAACCCTGATTTTTTCGTGCTAAACGAGGCATTAACCGTCTCGTCTTATCACTGACATGTGCCACGCCGAATTCGAACCCTTCTGTCGGTCCTCCGCGAGGAAGTAGACAGCTATGCCGCGACCAGCGAGGAAATCGCCGCGCGTACCAACCTGCTTGCGCTGAACGCGGCGATCGAAGCCGCGCGCTCGGGCGAGGCCGGGCGCGGCTTCTCGGTGGTGGCGCAGGAAGTGAAGGCGCTGGCGCAACAGGCGCGCGGCGCCTCGATCGAGTTCCGCTCCGAAGTGCGCGAGCGGCTCGCCATGGGCGCCGGCATCGCCGACGAGATGGTGAGCGAGATCGAAGGCACCCGCCTGGTCGAGCTCGCCCAGGCGCTGATCCAGAACGTCTCCCGCCACCTTTATGGCCGCAGCATCGATCTGCGCGTGATGGCGACCGATGCCGAGGTGATCGCGGCGCTCGAGGATCCAAGCCCCGAGACGATCGCCGCGGCGGACGCCAGGCTGGCGCTGCTCACCGAGATTTCTCCCTATTACGTCAACGCCTTCCTTGCCGACGACGCGGGCAAGGTGATCGCCTCGTCCGATCCGCATGCGCGCGTGCGCGGTGTCGACCTGTCGAGCGCTCCGCAATATCTGAACGCGATCCGCAGCCACCGGCGCGACGAATGGTTCACCGACGAAGTGTGGCTCAACCCCTATTCGGACCATCGCGCGGTGCTCGTCTTCGTCACCGGCGTGCGCCCGCGCGGCCGCGACGGACGGCCGCTCGGCGCCTTCTATCTCGAGTTCGACTGGGAGGGGCACATCCCCGCGATCATCTCCGACCTGTCGCTCTTCAGCGAGCGCGACTGGGGGCGGACCAGCATTTCGATCGTCGACGAACAGGATCGGATCGTCGCCACATCGGCGGGCAAGCGCCATGGCGAGCACGTCATGCTGCCGCCCAATGCGGTGCGCGGCGCCGAAGTGCGCGGCGACAACACGATCGCCTTCGCCAGCGCCACCGATTATCACGGATTCGGCGGGCTGGGCCTGCGCTGCGTGATCGAGCAGAAGATGCCCACGCTGGAGGAGATCCGCGCGGCGCTGGGCGTGCTGCGGGCGCGGGGGTGATATCCTCCTTCCCTCCCCCGGAAGGGAGGGGAGGAAGCTATTTGGCCAGCTTCTCGATCTTGTCCTGCAGCCGGGCGAGTTCGGCCTTGAGCGCGGCGACGTCGTCCTCGCCGCTCGGCGCGGGCGCAGGAGCCGGAGTAGCCGCGGGTGCCCCCGGCGCGCCCGGTGCCGTCCCGGGCTTGAATGCCTGAGTCGCCGCTTCGAAGATTTCCATGTTGCGCTTGGCCATCTCGGCGAAGGGCGAATTGGCGAAGGCGCCTTCCACTGCCGACTTGAACTGCTGCTGGTTGCGGCGGAAGCTCTCCATCGAGGCCTCGAGATAGCCGGGCACCATCGCCTGCATCGAATCGCCGTACAGGGCGATCAGCTGACGCAGGAAGTTGACCGGCAGCATGGTCTGGCCGCGCTGCTCCTCTTCCATGATGATCTGGGTGAGGACATTATGGGTGATGTCCTCCTCGGTCTTGGCATCGACGACCTTGAAATCGCGCCCCTCGCGCGTCATCGCGGCCAGATGGTCCAGCGTGATGTAGGACGAGGTTTCGGTGTTGTAGAGTCGCCGGTTCGCGTACTTCTTGATGATGACCGGACCGGTGCCAGCAGCGCTCTTCTTCATCTAAGGCCCCCAGGTGAGTGAAACATATCTATCATCGTTTCATTCTGCGGCGCAACACGGACCGCGCCCGTTGCCGCTGTTCCTTTCGCTGTTGCGCAGCGAGACCGCAGCATCGCCCGAGCGCCGGGCCGCCGCGCTTGCCGGACTGAAGGCCTATCAGCAGGCGGAAAGGCCACCGGAACGCATATTGCCGCCCGCGATCGCCACCGCCGGTCGCGCCGCGCTGCGCGACTATGGCGGAAGCGGTCCGCCGGTCGTCTTCGTGCCGTCGCTGATCAATCCGCCCTTCATCCTCGATCTCGCGCCGGGCAATTCGCTGCTCGAATGGCTGGCGACGCAAGGGCTTCGGCCGCTGCTCGTCGATTGGGGCGCGCCCGCGCCGGAGGATCGGAGCCAGGGCATCGATCATCACATCGCCGCGCTGCTGCTCCCCCTGCTCGATACGCTGGACGAACCGCCGCTGCTCGCCGGCTATTGCCTGGGCGGCACGCTGGCCATGGCGGCGGCGATGCTGCGGCCGGCACGCGGGCTCGTCACCATTGCCGCCCCCTGGCGCTTCCGGCGCTATGGCGATTTCGCGCGCGCAGCCATTGCGGCGCAATGGGAGGCCGCCCAACCGTCCTGCGCCCAGCTCGGCCTGGTGCCGATGGAAGTGCTCCAGGCCGGTTTCTGGCAACTCGATCCTGCCAGGACGATCGCCAAGTTCGAGCGATTCGCCCGACTGGCGCCGGACAGCGACCAGGCCCGCGCCTTCGTCGCGCTCGAGGACTGGGCCAATGCCGGCGCGCCGCTCACCCATGCCGCGGGGCAGGAGATGTTCGAGCGCTTCTTCCGCGCCGACCGGCCGGGCGCCGGCCGCTGGTGGGTGAAGGGCACGCGCATCCTCCCCGCGCGGCTCGCCTGCCCCGCGCTGGAGCTGCTCTCCACCACCGACCGCATCGTTCCCGCCGCCACCGCCGCCGGCCTGGCCGGGCGGCGGAGCCTCGCCCTCGGCCATGTCGGCATGATCGTCGGCGGCCGCGCGCGCGCAATGGTGTGGGAGCCGCTGCGCGACTGGCTTCTTGCCGCAGCGCACACTAGATAGCCGCCAAACGACAAAGACCATCCGCAGGAGTCCTTCCATGACCAGCCCGACCGACGTCGTCATCACCGCCGCCAAGCGCACCCCCGTGGGCAGCTTCCTCGGCGCTTTCGGCAGCACCCCCGCGCACGAGCTGGGCCGCATCGCGATCGAGGCGGCACTGGAACAGGCCGGCGTGAAGGGCGAGGAAGTCAGCGAAGTCATCCTCGGCCAGGTGCTCACCGCCGCGCAGGGCCAGAACCCCGCCCGCCAGGCTTCGATGGCCGCGGGCGTGCCCAAGGAAGTGCCCGCATGGAGCGTGCAGCAGGTCTGCGGCTCGGGCCTGCGCGCCGTGGCGCTCGCCGCCCAGGCGATCCAGACGGGCGATTCGACCATCGTCGTCGCCGGCGGCCAGGAGAGCATGTCGCTCGCCAACCACGCCCAGGCGCTGCGTGCCGGCGCCAAGATGGGCGACGTCGCCCTGGTCGACACGATGATCAAGGACGGCCTGACCGACGTGTTCAACGGCTATCACATGGGCATCACCGCCGAGAACCTCGCCGAGCAATATCAGGTCACGCGCGCCGAGCAGGACGCGTTCGCCGTCGCCAGTCAGAACAAGGCCGAGGCCGCCCGCGCCGCCGGCCGCTTCAAGGACGAGATCGCCCCGGTCACGATCAAGGGCCGCAAGGGCGACACCATCGTCGCCGACGACGAATATATCCGCGCCGGCGCCACGGTGGAGAGCGTCGCGGGCCTGCGCCCCGCCTTCAAGAAGGACGGTACCGTCACTGCCGCCAACGCATCGGGCCTCAACGACGGCGCCGCCGCGCTGGTGGTGATGTCGCGCGCCGAGGCCGAGAAGCGCGGCGCGCCGATCCTCGCGACGATCCGCAGCTGGGCCACCGCCGGCGTCGACCCGTCGATCATGGGCATCGGCCCGGTCCCGGCATCGCGCAAGGCGCTGGAAAAGGCCGGCTGGGCGATCGCCGACCTCGATCTGATCGAAGCGAACGAAGCCTTTGCCGCGCAGGCGCTGTCGGTGGGCAAGGAACTGGGCTGGGACGCGAGCAAGGTGAACGTCAATGGCGGCGCGATCGCCATCGGCCATCCGATCGGCGCTTCGGGCGCCCGCGTGCTCACCACCCTGATCTACGAGATGGCGAAGCGCGATGCGAAGAAGGGCCTGGCCACGCTCTGCATCGGCGGCGGCATGGGAATCGCCATGTGCGTCGAGCGCTGAGCGGCTTTCGTCGCGTTACGAAATGTTTCTAGCGGATGGGGCCTTAGCGTGTTGAAACGCTAAGGCACATTCTGAATATTACATTAACGCGCGCCAGTTTGAAATTTGGCGCGCTTGATAGTCTCTTTTTTGCAACACCGCGGACACAATTGCGCTGGCTAATATTTCCAGCCCTTGCGGTGCAGAAACACGTCCGGCTCATTCCTCCCTTCGGGCATTCCGCCCGAGGGGCAAAAGAACCAATGAAAATCTCTCACTTGCTGAGCGCGACGGCGCTCGCCGGGTCGCTATTGGCAACGCCAGCCTTCGCCCAGGATTCGCAGCAGGCGCCGGCCACGAACCAGACCGAAAAGGCGCAGGACGAGGAAATCGTCGTCACCGGTTCGCGCATCCGCATCCGCAACACGATCGACGCCGCCGTGCCGGTGCAGACGATCACGGCGACGCAGCTGCTGGGCACCCGTGGCGACGTGTCGCTCGGCGACGCGCTCAACCAGCTGCCGCAGTTCCGCTCGACCTTCAGCCAGGCGAACTCGACCGGCTCGATCGGCACCGCCGGCCTCAGCCTGCTCGATCTGCGCGGCCTCGGCACCTCGCGCACGCTGACCCTGATCAACGGCCGCCGCGTCGTGTCGGCCGTGCCGGGCAGCTACACGCCCGACGTCAGCACCATTCCCTACGACCTTGTCGACCGCATCGAGACCGTGACCGGCGGCCAGTCGGCCATCTATGGTTCGGACGCCATCGCGGGCGTCGCCAACTTCATCCTGCGCCGCGACTATGACGGCGTGCGCGTCCGCGCGCAGAGCGGCATCAGCACCTATGGCGACCGCGGCACCTATCTGGTCAGCGCGCTCGCCGGCAAGAACCTGATGGACGGCCGCCTGAACGTCACTGCCTCGGCCGAATACACCCACGCGAACGAGCTCTATTATGCCGATCGCGACTATCTGGGTGCCTATGGCGGCGTGCCGGGCTTCATCACCTCGCAGATCACCACCGCGCCGAACCGCAATTTCGACGGCATTCCGAACACCGCCTTCGTTCCGCGCGGCGTCGTGTTCGGCAACCGCTCGATCGGCGGCACCGTCATCACGCAGTGCCCGTCCACCGCGACCACGGCCAATGCGGCACAGCGCGCGGCGATCTGCACCGGCCAGAATTCGCCGACCGGCAGCCCGATCGCCTATAACTACATGTTCGAGCCCGACGGCTCGCTGATCAAGGACTCGCCCGCCACCACGGGCATGACCGACAATCGCGCGATCGGCGGCGGCATCCTGTTCGGCAAGTCGGCTTCGGGCGTCGAAGGCGCGATGCTCATGCCGAGCCAGGACCGCATCGTCGGCAACCTGCTGATCAACGGTGACTTCTCGCGCGCCTTCCGGCCGTTCGTCGAGCTCACCTATGCGCAGGTCAAGGTCCACCAGCAATCGGTGCAGCCGAGCTTCACCGGCGGCACGCTGAGCTCGACCTTCAGCGTCAACAACCCGTTCCTGACGACGGCCGCGCGCAACACGCTCACGACCATCCTGGCGCCCGGGGCGACGAGCTTCACGCTCAACCGCTTCAACAACGACCTCGGCACCCGCGCCGAGTTCCACAACCGCAAGACCTATCGCGGCGTCATCGGCGTTGGCGGCGACCTCAGCGACACCGGCAACCTGCGTTACGAAATCGCCGCCAACTATGGCCGCACCGAGAACTCCTATCGCACCGGCGGCAACGTGCTGGTCGCCCAGTTCAACCGCGCGGCGAATGCGGTGCTTGCACCGGCCGGCTATACGGGCTCGAACTTCGTGCTCAACGATGCGGGCCAGAAGGTGGTCTGCGGCGTCAATGCCGACGCCATCACGACCAATGACGACGCGGCCTGCTATCCGATCAACCTGTTCGGCGAGAAGCGCTACGACCAGCGCGCGCTGAACTACATCCTGCATACCTCGACTCGCAACCAATGGGCCGAGCAGCTCGATTTCACGGCCTTCGTGTCGGGTGATTCGAGCGGATTGTTCAGCCTGCCGGGCGGCCCGGTCGGCTTCGCGATCGGCGGCGAATATCGCCGTGAGGACGCCTTCTCCGGCCAGGACGCGGTCACCGCGTCGGGCCAGACCTTCCTCAACCCGGCGGCGACCTTCGATCCGCCCGCGGTGAAGGTGAAGGAAGCCTATGGCGAACTGCGCATCCCGCTGCTCGCCAACCTGCCGCTCATCCGCGAGCTGACCTTCGAAGGCGCCGCGCGCGTCTCCGACTATGGCGGCACCACGGGTTCGGTCTGGGCATGGAACGGCGGCGTCATCTGGGCTCCGCATCGCGACCTGCGCTTCCGCGGCACCTTCTCGAAGTCGGTCCGCGCGCCCAACCTGAGCAACCTCTATGCGACGGCGGCGACCACCTTCCAGAACAGCTTCACCGATCCGTGCGATCAGGCCGGCGGCACCAACGCGTCGAACAACATCACGACCAACCCGAACCGCGTGAAGAACTGCGCCGCGGCCGGCATCCCGACCACGATCACCTACACCGATCCGGTCTCGGGCAACGTGCTGACCCGTCCCTGGACCAACCAGACGACGGCCGGCCTGGCGGGCATCAACTCAGGCAACCCGAACCTGCTGCCGGAAAGCGGCTACAGCTTCACGGTCGGCACGGTGTTCACGCCCAAATTCGCTCCGGGCTTCAGCATCTCGGTCGATTACTACAATGTCCGCGTGAAGAACGTCATCTCGGGCCTCACCGGCCAGGCGATCATCAATCGCTGCTATGACGATCCCAGCGGCATCAACAACATCTTCTGCGCCGCGGTCTTCCGTCGCAGCAGCTCCAACGCCGTGGAGAACTATACCTTCAACGGCCAGTCGAATCGTCAGATCGACCAGTCGACCTTCAACCTGGCGCTTGCCGGCAACGGCAACAGCTTCATCAACCAGCCCTACAACTTCGCCAAGCTGGCAACGCGCGGCATCGACATCGACGTGGCCTATGACCACAAGTTCAATGACGATATCTCGATCAGCCTGCGCACCATCGTAAGCTATGTGATGGATCGCCTGTCCTACAGCTACATCACCGAGCCGAACCGCTACGACCGTATCGACAGCACGCTGGGCGATCCGAAGTGGCAGGGCCAGTTCACGGCCAACGTCAAGCTGGGCAGCGTCGATGTGAACTACAACGCGCGCTATGTCGGCAAGCAGATCGTCTCCGGGCTCGCCTACGAGACCTTCTTCCCGTCGCAGGGCCGCACGCCCACCAACCCGGATGCGCGTCCGTTCATCTATTATGATCCGATCATCTACCAGAGCGTGCGGGTCGGCGTGAACGTGACCAAGGACTATCGCCTGTACTTCGGCGTAGACAATCTCACCAATGAACTGCCGCCGTACGATGCGACCGGCACGGGCAACGATGCGATCTACCCGAACACGGGCCGCTTCTTCTATGCGGGCGCCCAGGTTCGCTTCTGATCCTTCGCTCCTGAAAACCGGAAAGGGCCGCTCGAAAGGGCGGCCCTTTTCTTATGCCCAGATCCGGTCGAAGCGCCCGCCGAGCCCGGTCAGCAGCTCATATTGCGAGAGGCCGCTCAGCGCCGCCGTCTCCGGCAGGCCATAGGACATCGCCACCCAGTCGCCCTCGCGCAGTTCGGGGAGCGCCGTCACGTCGATCGCAGTCAGGTCCATCGAGACGCGACCGATCACCGGCAGGCCGACGCCCGCCACCATCGCCGATCCCCTGCCGGAGAAGCAGCGCAGATACCCGTCCGCATAGCCAAGGTTGAGGATCGCCACTTCGGTATCGGCCGGCGCGATCCAGGTCGCGTTGTACCCCACGTTCTCGCCGGCGCGGACCCGGCGGCGCTGGAGGATCTGCGCCTCCGGCGTCGCCACCTGCCGGATCGCATCGTGCCCGGGGCGCTGCCGGCCGCCATAGAGCGCGATGCCCGGCCGGGTGAGATCGAAGGCATAGTCGGCCCCCAGCGCGATGCCCGCCGAATTGGCCAGGCTCATCCGCTTCGCCGGCGTCCTGCCCTTGAGCGCGCCGAAGGCGGCAAGCTGCCGGGCGTTGAGCGGCACGTCCTCGTCGGCCGAGACAAGATGGCTCATCAGCGTCTCGATCGCCAGCCCGTCGAGCAGGCCCGCGCCGATCTCCTCGGCCGAGACGCCGAGCCGGTTCATCCCGGTATCGACCATCACGTCGCACGGCCGCCCCGTCGGCTTCCAGCGCTTCACCTGCTCCGCCGTGCTCAGCACCGGCCGGGCATGGGGGGCGTCGAGCGCGTCTTCGGCGCGCACGCCGTGCAGCACCGAAACCGGGACGCCGAGGCCCGCGAGCGCCGCCGCCTCGCCCCAGGTCGCCACGAAGAAGTCGCGGCATCCCGCCTCGGCCAGCCGGGCCGCCACGTCGCGCGCGCCGAGCCCATAGCCATTGGCCTTGATCGCCGCACCGCACGAAGCGGCGCCGCCGAGTTTGGCCAGGTGCCGCCAGTTCGAGACGAGCGCGGCGCCGTCGAGCCGCAAGCGCAGGGGAGCAGTCATGCCCTTGCGGTTACGGGGTGCGCCCCCATGCCGCAATGGCTCTGACCCATTCAAAGATGGGGATGGACCTTGCGCGGCGGTTTCACCGTCTCGGTCAGCCCCAGCGCCGTCACCACCAGCGCCATCGCCACCACGGCGATGGTGTACCACAGCCCCGCATAGGGATCACCCGTGCGCGCGACGATATACTGGCTGATGAAGGGCAGGAAGCCGCCGAAATAGCCGGTGCCGAGATGATAGGGGATCGACATCGACGAATAGCGGATCCGGCTCGGGAACATCTCGCTGAGCAGCGCCGCGACCGGGCCATAGGTCGCGCCGGCCAGCGCCATCAGCCCCAGTATCGCCAGCACGATCACCGCGATATTGCCCGCCGAGGGCATGGTGCGTTCCAGCCTGTAGCCGGCCGCGGCGAGCGCGGCGTCGAGCCCGGCGGGGCTGGCATCCGCCACCGGCACGCCGCCGATCGTCACCACCACCGCCTCGGCCCGGTCGGTCTTGTAGGCGATGCCCTTCTTCGAGAGCTGGTCGAGGATCCGGCCACAGGCATCCACTTGCTTGGCCGCGAAGGGATCATAGGTGCAGTCGGGGCCCCGCACGACCACCGGCGTGCGCTTCGCCGCCTCCGCCAGCCCCGGATTGGCCGCGCCGCCGATCGCCCAGAACAGCGGGAACAGCAGCACCAGCGTCAGCGCATAGCCGATCACGATCGGCTTCTTGCGCCCGATCCGATCGGACAGATGGCCGAACAGGATGAAGAAGCCGCATCCGGCGAGCGCCGACCCGCCGCAGATCAGCTGCGCGGTGGTCGGGTCCATCCGCATCGGCCCGGTGAGGAAGGAAAGCACCGAGAACATCGAGGTGTACCAGATCACCGTCAGCCCCGCCGCGATGCCGAACAGCGCGACGAAGAGCCGGGGCAGGTTGCCCGGATAGGTAAAGCTCTCGAGGAACGGGTTGCTCGCCGTCTCGCCGGCGTCCTTGATCGCCTGGAACACCGGGCTTTCGGAAAGCTTCAGGCGCATCCACAAGGATATGGCGAGCAGCAGGATCGAGAAGAGGAAGGGCAGGCGCCAGCCCCATGCCTCCCAGGTCGCGGCCGGCATCGGCGCCTTGAAGGCGAGCACCACCGCCAGGCTGAGGATGAAGCCGCCGACCACGCTCGCCTGGATGAAGCTGGTGTGGAAGCCGGCGCGCCCGCCCGGCGAATGTTCGGCGACATAGATGGCGGCACCGCCATATTCGCCGCCCAGCGCCAGCCCCTGCGCCACGCGCATCAGCAGGATCAGCAGCGGCGCGGCGATGCCGATCGCGGCATAGCTCGGCACCAGGCCGATGCCGGCGGTGGCCAGGCCCATCACGGTGATGGTGACGAGAAAGGTGTATTTCCGCCCCATCCTGTCGCCCAGATAGCCGAACAGCACCGCGCCCAGCGGCCGGAACCCGAAGCCGACCGCGAACGCTGCCCAGGCGAGCAGGCTCGCCAGCACGTCGTTGCCCGCGGGGAAGAAAGTATGCTGGAGGATGCCGGTGGCGGTCAGCGTGCCCCAGATGAAGAAATCATACCATTCGAAGATGGTGCCCAGCGACGATGCGCCGATCACCAACTTGATGTCCTTGCCCGTCGGCTCCGCCATTGGGTCCCCTCCCGTGATCTGCGCGCGAGCTTAGCGGCTTCGGGATGGGCGACAAGACGGGGCCCGCCCCCGCTTCACCGCCACACCAGCATCGCCACTGCCGCCGCGCCCATCACCAGCGTCGCCGCCCAGCCGAACCAGAGCAGCGGCCCGTGAATGTGGAAGGCGCCCATCAGGCTGCGGCGCGTCGCGATCACCATCATCACCGCCATGATCGGCACCGCCGCGAAGCCATTGACCACCGCGCTCCAGAACAACGCCTGGATCGGCGGGATGCCCGACCAGTCGAGCCCGATGCCGAGCAGGGTCGCCAGCGCGATCACCCCGTAGAAGCCCGGCGCGTCGCGCACCCGGTATTCCAGCCCGCAGCGCCAGCCGCGCGCATCGCCCACGGCAAAGGCCGCCGAGCCGGCGAGCACGGGCACCGCGAGCAGCCCGGTGCCGATGATGCCGATCGCGAACAGCGCGAAGGCGAAGTTGCCGGCCACCGGCTTCAGCGCCTCGGCGGCGTCGGCGGCGGTGTCGATCCTGGTCACGCCCTGCACGTGCAGCGTCGCGGCGGTCGCCACGATGATCGCGATCGCGATCAGGTTGGAAAAGGCCATGCCGATGAACGTGTCGATCCGCATCCGCCGGATCTCGCCGGGCGCCTGCTCGGGTGCCTCGGTGAGCGGCCGGGCCCCGTCATGGTCCTCGACTTCCTCCACTTCCTGCGCCGCCTGCCAGAAGAAGAGATAGGGGCTGATCGTGGTGCCGAAGATCGCCACCACCGTGGCGATCGCCTGGGGCCCGTCGATCCTGGGCACTACCAGCCCCTTCGCCGCCGCCGCCCAATCGACATGCACCACCAGCACCACCGCGACATAGGCGAACAGCGACAGGGTCAGCCATTTCAGCACATGGGCGTAGCGGTGATAGGAGATGAAGACCTGCAGCACCAGGCAGAGCAGCGCGAAGAAGATCGTGAACCCATGGTCGCCCCAGCCCAGGACCAGCTGCGCCGCATCGCCCATCGCGGCGATGTCGGCGCCGATATTGATCGTGTTGGCGACGAACAGGATCGCGACGAGCAGGGTGAGCAGCCAGCCGGGCAGCACCCCGCGCATGTTGCGGGCCAGCCCGCGCCCGGTCACCCGGCCGATATGCGCGCTCACCAGCTGCACCGCCGTCATCAGCGGATAGGTGAGCACCATCGTCCACATCAGCCCATAGCCGAATTGCGCGCCGGCCTGGGAATAGGTGGCGATGCCGCTGGGATCGTCGTCCGCCGCGCCGGTGATCAGGCCCGGGCCGAGCTTCTTCGCGACCGAGGTTTCTTCCTGTCTGCTGGCGGTCATGCAGGCTCCGGCATCGTGACGAACAGGCGATGCTATCAGATAGCGCGCGATCCCGAACCAACCCAGATCGATGCGCCGGGCCGCACCGATCCGGACCGAATGCCGATTGCGCGGGCGCGGCTTACGCGGGAGCTTCCCCGCGGTTCGCCTCAGGGGACGCGAGCCGCAAAGGGGAGATCCTATGTCTGGAGACAATCCGAGCTATCCGATCGGCACCTGCTCGACGAGCTGGTTCGACGGCGCGCACGCGCTGCACATCCGCGTCTATTCGAGCGACGGCTACACGATCACCGAACGATGCGCGGACGGCAATGGCTGGACCACCGGCGCGACGTTTCCCGGCTCGCAGGCATCGGTCATCACCTGGGCGGATTCCGCCGGACAGCACCTTCGCCTCTATGTGACCAACGCGAACGTCACCACCGAATATTGCTCCGACCCGGGCACCCCGGGCTGGACCAAGGGCCAGTACGTCCAGCCCTGAACGGCGGCGCGGCCGGCCTCAGTCGAGGTTCGGCCGCAGCCAGCGGGTCGCCTGTTCCAGGTCGACGCCGCGCCGCGCCGCATAATCCTGGAGCTGGTCCTGCCCGATCCGCGCCACGCCGAAATACTCGGCCTGGGGGTGGCCGAAATAGAAGCCGGAGACCGCCGCGGTGGGCAGCATCGCGAAGCTCTCGGTCAGCGAGATGCCGGTGCGCTTGTGCGCGTCGAGCATCTTGAACAGGATCGGCTTCAAGCTGTGCTCGGGGCAGGCCGGATAGCCCGGCGCCGGGCGGATGCCGCGATATTCTTCCTTGATCAGCGCTTCGTTGGTCAGTTGCTCGCCCTCGGCATAGCCCCAGATCGAAGTGCGCACGAACTGGTGGAGCCGCTCGGCGAACGCCTCGGCCAGGCGATCGGCCAGCGCCTTGAGCAGGATGTCGCTATAATCGTCGATCGCGTTCTTGAAGCGCGCGAGATGCGGCTCGATGCCGTGGATGCCCACTGCGAAGCCGCCGATCCAGTCGCCCTGGGTATCGATGAAATCGGCCAGGCACATGTTCGCCCGCCCCTCGCGCTTGGCGATCTGCTGGCGCAGCATCGGCAGCGTGACATGATCCTCGTCGCCGACATGGACGATGATGTCGTCGCCCTTGCGGCGGCACGGCCACAGCCCGGCGACGCCGCGCGCGGTCAGCCATTTCTCCTCGACGATCCGGTCGAGCATCTTCTGCGCATCGGCGAACAGGCTGGTCGCACTCTCGCCGACCACCTTGTCCTCCAGGATCGCCGGATAATTGCCCGCCAGTTCCCAGGCGCGGAAGAAGGGCGTCCAGTCGATATAGCTGCGTAGGTCCTTGAGGTCCCAATCGGGGAAGTCGTGCACGCCCGGCATGCGCGGCTTGCCCGGCTTGAGGCGCATGTCCGCCTCGAATCCATTGTCGCGCGCCTTGTCGAGCGGCAGCAGCTCGCTCTGCCCGCGCCCGGCCCGCGCCTGGCGGACCTGCTCATATTCGGCCGCGATCCTGGCGACATAATCGTCGCGTTGGGTATCCGAGACCAGCGCCGTCGCCACGCCCACCGCGCGGCTGGCGTCGAGCACATGCACCACCGGGCCGGTATAGGCCGGCTCGATCCGCAGCGCGGTGTGCACGCGGCTGGTCGTCGCGCCGCCGATCAGCAGCGGCATCGTCATCTGCGCGCGCTGCATCTCCTCGGCGACGGTGACCATCTCGTCCAGGCTCGGGGTGATCAGGCCGGACAGGCCGATCATGTCCGCGTCATTCTCGTTGGCTGCCTTCAGGATATCGGCCCAGGGCACCATCACGCCCATGTCGATCACTTCGAAGCCGTTGCACTGGAGCACGACGCCGACGATGTTCTTGCCGATGTCGTGGACGTCGCCCTTCACGGTCGCCATCACCACCCGGCCCTTGGCCTTGGCGCCGGCCTGCTTCTCGGCCTCGATGAAGGGCATCAGGTGCGCCACCGCCTTCTTCATCACGCGGGCGGACTTCACCACCTGGGGCAGGAACATCTTGCCCGATCCGAACAAGTCGCCGACCACGTTCATCCCGTCCATCAACGGGCCCTCGATCACTTCGATCGGGCGGGCGCCGCGCGCCGCCAGCGCCGCACGGCACTCCTCGGTATCCTCGACGACATGCGCGTCGATGCCCTTGACCAGCGCATGCTCCAGCCGCTTCTCGACCGCCCAGCCGCGCCACTCCGCGGCCTGTTTCTCGGCCACCGCGTCGGTGCCCTTGAACTTCTCGGCGAGCGCGACCAGCCGGTCGCCGGCCTCGGGGTCCTTGTTGAGGATCACGTCCTCGCAGGCCTGGCGCAGCTCGGGCTCGATCTGGTCGTAGACGTCGAGCTGGCCGGCGTTGACGATCGCCATGTCCATGCCCGCGGGGATGGCATAATAGAGGAACACCGAGTGCATCGCCTTGCGCACCGGCTCGTTGCCGCGGAACGAGAAGCTCAGGTTCGAGAGGCCGCCCGAGATATGGCAATGCGGGCAGCGCTTCTTGATCTCGCGCGTCGCCTCGATGAAGTCGACGCCGTAATTGTTGTGCTCCTCGATGCCAGTCGCCACCGCGAACACGTTGGGATCGAAGATGATGTCCTCGGGCGGGAAGCCGATGCCGACCAGCAGCTTGTAGGCGCGCTCGCAGATCTCGATCTTGCGCGCCTGGGTGTCGGCCTGGCCGGTCTCGTCGAACGCCATGACGACCACGGCGGCGCCATAGGCCATGCACTTGCGCGCATGCTCGAGGAACTGGTCGACGCCTTCCTTCATGCTGATCGAATTGACGATCGGCTTGCCCGAGACGCATTTCAGCCCCGCCTCGATCACGTCCCATTTCGAGCTGTCGATCATCACCGGCACGCGCGCGATGTCGGGCTCGGCGGCGATGAGCTTGAGGAAGGTGGTCATCGCCTCGTGCGCGTCGAGCAGGCCCTCGTCCATGTTGACGTCGATCACCTGCGCGCCATTCTCGACCTGCTGGCGCGCGACCTCCACGGCCCTGGCATAGTCGCCGCCCATGATGAGCTTCTTGAACGCCGCCGAACCGGTGACGTTGGTACGCTCGCCGACATTGACGAAGTTGGTGGAGGAGGGAGTGTTCGTCATTTCTCTGTTCTTGTTCAAAGGTTCAGGCCGCGAGCGGACGGGCCAGCACGACGTCGTCGAAAAGCTGCCCGCCCACGTCGAAACGGCGCTCGCCCACCGGCACGAAGCCCTGTTTCCCGTAGAAGGCGAGCGCGCGGGCATTGCGCGCATAGACACCGAGCAGCAGCCGCGCATGCCCGGCCGCCCCGGCCACCGCCGCCGCCATCAGCGCCCCGCCCGCCCCGGAACCGTGGAAGCGGGAAAGCAGATAGATGCGCTTCAGCTCGACATCCCCCGGCCCGGCGCCGGGCAGGTCCGGCACGGCCAGTTGCGCGAAACCGACGGGCGCGCCGCCCGGCGTCGCCTCCAGGATCCAGGCGCGGCTGCCCCTGGCGAAATAATCGGCGAACCGATCGGGCGCATAGGCAGTGGCGCAATGCACGACGATCGCCGCGCCGGGCAGCACGCCCGCGAAGGTCTCGAGAAAGGTGGCGCTCGCCACGAGAGAGAGCGCGGCGATGTCGCCGGCGCCCGCCTCGCGGATGCTCCAGGGCTGTGGTTCCGCCATGCTCACGCCCCCATGACGAAGGGCTCGAGCCCGGCCAGCCGCGTCCGCACCTCCGGGGTCGGGATCGGGCGGGGGGGAAGGCTCGCCACTGCGTCCGCGATCGCCTTGATATGCTCCGGGGTCGAGCCGCAGCAGCCGCCGAGCACGTTGACCTGGCCGGCATCGGCCCATTCCTTGACCAGCCCGGCCGTGGTTGCCGGCGCCTCGTCATAGGCGCCCAGCTCGTTGGGCAGGCCGGCGTTCGGATAGACCATGATCAGCGTGTCGCAGAGCGCCGACAGCGTCTTGACGTGCGGGCGCAGCTGCTCGGCGCCGAACGAGCAGTTGAGCCCGATCGTCACCGGCTTCGCATGGCGCACCGCGTGCCAGAAGGCCTCCACCGTATGGCCCGAAAGGTTGCGGCCGCTCAGGTCGGTCAGCGTCATCGACAGCATGATCGGCAAGTCGCGGCCCAGCGCCTCGCCCGCTTCGATCGCCGCCATGATGCCGGCCTTGGCGTTGAGCGTGTCGAACACCGTCTCGATCAGCACGAAGTCGATCCCGCCCTCGACGAGCGCGTCGATCTGCTCGCGATACACGTCCTTGAGATAGTCGAAGTCGATCTCGCGATAGCCGGGATCGTTGACGTCGGGGCTGAGCGAGAGCGTCTTGTTGGTCGGGCCCAGCGCGCCTGCCACGAAGCGCGGGCGCCCATCCTTCGCTTCGAACTCGTCGGCGATCGAGCGGGCGAGCTTCGCGCTCTCCACATTGATCTCGCGCACCAGATGCTCGGCGCCATAATCGGCCTGGCTGATCCGGTTGGCCGAGAAGGTGTTGGTCTCGGCGATGTCCGCCCCCGCCTCGAAATAGGCGCGGTGGATCGACGCCGGCACCTCGGGCATGGTCAGCGCGAGAATGTCGTTGTTGCCCTTCTGGTCATGGCTCAGCCCCAGATCGCCGGCATAGGCGGCCTCGTCGAGCTTCCAGTTCTGGATCTCGGTGCCGAACGCCCCGTCGGTGATCAGGATGCGCTTGGCGGCTTCGGCCAGCAGTTTCTCGCGTACAGTCATATCGTTCCTCGATCCGCCCCGGCACGGGGAGGGAGACCATGCGAAACATGGTGGAGGGGGCTCTCCGCATTCCGATCCGCTGGTGGAGAGCCCCCTCCACCACGCCGCCGCGCGGCGCGCTTCCCCTCCCCGCGCCGGGGAGGGTCAAATTCATGCCGCCGCCAGCGCCGCCACCTTCGGCCGCACGCCCAGCAAGTGGCAGATCGCATAGCTCAGCTCGGCCCGGTTGAGCGTGTAGAAATGGAACTGGCGCACGCCGCCGGCATAGAGCTTGCGGCACAGCTCCGCCGCCAGCGTCGCCGCCACCAGCTGGCGCGCGGCGGGATGCTCGTCCAGCCCTTCGAACAGCCGCTCCATCCAGCCCGGCACCTGGGTTCCGCACATGCCCGCCATGCGCACCACGCTGGCGAAGCTCATCACCGGCATGATGCCCGGCACGATCTCCGCGTCGATCCCCGCCTTGGCCGCATCGTCGCGGAAACGCAGGAACGTCTCGGGCTCGAAGAAGAACTGGGTGATCGCCCGCGTGGCGCCCGCGTCGATCTTGCGCTTCAGATTGTCGAGGTCCGCCGCCTGGTTCGGCGAATCCGGGTGGCATTCGGGATAGGCCGCGACCGAAATCTCGAACGGATGGAGCCGGCGCAGCCCCGCCACCAGGTCCGCGGCATTCTCATAGCCGCCGGGATGGGTGCCGTATTTCTCGCCCGCCCGGGGCGGATCGCCGCGCAGCGCGACGATGTGGCGCACGCCGGCCGCCCAATATTCGCGCGCGACCTGATCGATCTCTTCCCGTGTCGCCTCGACGCAGGTGAGGTGCGCCGCCGCCGGGATCGCCGTCTCGCGCGCGATCCGCGCCACCGTGTTGTGCGTCCGCTCGCGAGTCGAGCCGCCGGCGCCATAGGTCACGCTCACGAAACGCGGCCCAAGCGGGCCGAGCGTCTCGATCGACTCCCACAGCGTCTCCTCCATCTTCTCCGTCTTGGGCGGGAAGAATTCGAAGCTCACATCGATATCGCCCGCCACGTCCGCGAACAGCGGCGCCGCCAGCGGGTCCAATATAGTCATGCGGCCTTCACCCCTTGCTTCGCTTCGCCGGTCTTGCGACCGAGCCATAATTTCACCGTCAGCTCGCCGCCTTCCAGCGTCTCCACCTTCACCGGCGCGAGCCCATGCGCCTCGAACCAGCCGAGCACCTGCTCGTCGGAGAAGCCGAGGCGCGTGTGCGCGTCCTTCTGCCGCAGTTCCTCGCGCTCGTGCGGCGCGAAATCGGCGATGAGCAGCCGGCCGCCCGGCGCCAGCACCCGCGCCGCCTCGCCGATCGCCGCGCCGGGCTGCTGCGCGAAATGGAGCACATGGTGCAGGATCGCGAGGTCCGCCCCGCCATCCTGCAGCGGCAGCGCATAGAGGTCCGCCTGCCGCAGCTCGGCATTGGCCAGCCCCTGCTCGGAAAGCTTGGCACGCGCAAGGCGCAGCATCTCGCTCGACCGGTCGATCCCCAGCGCGCGCTCGGCACGCGGCGCGAACAGCTCGAGCATGCGGCCCGTGCCGGTGCCGATATCGATGAGATGGCCGACCGGCCCATCGCCCAGCGCCGCGGCCATCGCCGCCTCGACTTCGCTCTCGGCGACATGGAGCGAGCGGATCGCATCCCATTCGCCGGCATTGCTCTCGAACCAGTCCGCCGCCGCGCTCGCCCGGTCGGCGCGCACCGCGGCGAGCCGCGCCTCGTCGGCGACCATCCAGTGATCGACTTCGTTCCAGGCATCGAGCGCGGCGAGCATCGGCTCCACCCTGGCCGCATCGCCCAGGCCGACGAACACCCAGCTGCCTTCCTTGCGCCGCTCGAGCAGCCCGGCATCGCACAATATCTTCACATGGCGCGAGACGCGCGGCTGGCTCTGGCCCAGCACCTGGGCCAGCTCGCCCACGCTCAGCTCCATCGAGCGGACCAGCGCGAGGATGCGCAACCGCGTCGAATCGGCAAGGGCACGGAAGATGGCGAGGGCGTTCTGCACGGCGGTTATAGATATAAAGATATCTTTATATGCGGTCAACGCACCGCATGCGCCTTGCGCGCGAGTCGCTCCCTCGGTTAGCCCTTGCCCGAACCATTCCGGAAAAGGGGACGCATCCATGCGCAACGCGCTCATCCTCCCGCTCGCGGCCGTCGCGCTGCTCGGGCTCTCGGCCTGCGGCAACAAGGCGAAGAACGAAGCGGCCGAGGCCAATGAAGCAGTCACGGGCGACAGCAACACGATGGGCGAGGCAGTGAGCGACGTGAACGCCGCCGAGAATGCGGCGTTCGGCGCCGCCGAGAGCAATTACGACCAGGCCGTGCCGGTCGGCAACGCCGCCGGCGAGGGCTCGGGCGACGAGATCACCGACTGATCCATGCGGCTCGCCCCTCTCCTCCTCCTGCTCGCCCTCGCCGCCTGCGGCCGCGGCGGATCCGATGACGCGCAGGGCGGGCTGAGCGCCGGCGAGTCCCGCCAGCTCGATGCGGCGGCGGCCGCGATCGACGCGAATGCGAGCCAGTCGAACGGAGCAGCGGAATGATCCGGCGGGAACTGGGCGCGAGCGGCATCGAGACGCCGCCATTGATCCTGGGCGGCAACGTCTTCGGCTGGACCGCCGACAAGGCGACCAGCTTCGCCGTGCTCGATCGCTTCGCGGAAGCCGGCGGCACGCTGATCGACACCGCCGACGTCTATTCGGCCTGGGTCCCCGGGCATCGGGGCGGCGAATCCGAGGCGATCATCGGCGAATGGCTCCGCGTCTCGGGCAAGCGCGGCAAGGTGAAGGTCGCGACCAAGGTCGGCATGCTCGACGGCGAAGGCGGCTCCAAGCTCGCGCCCGCGCGCATCGCCGCCGCCTGCGACGCCAGCCTTGCCCGCCTCGGCGTCGAGACGATCGACCTTTATTTCGCGCATCAGGACGATGACGCCGTGCCGCAGGAAGACGTGCTCGCCGCCTTTGACGGGTTGATCCGGGCCGGCAAGGTCCAGGCGATCGGCGCGTCCAACTTCCACGCCGCACGCCTCAAGTCCGCGCTCGACATCGCGACGCGCGACGGCCTGCCGCACTACCGGGCGCTGCAGAACGAGTACAACCTCGTCAGCCGCCACAAGTTCGAAGGCGAGCTGCAGGATCTGTGCGTCGAGCATAATATCGGCTGCGTGCCCTATTACGGGCTCGCCTCGGGCTATCTCACCGGCAAGTACCGCTCCGAGGCGGATCTCGGGAAGAGCGTGCGCGGCGGGCGGATGACGGCGTTCATGCAGGGCAAGGGCCCCGCCGTTCTGGCCGCGATGGACGAGATCGCGGCGGAGACCGGCGCCACGCTCGCCCGGATCGCCCTGGCCTGGGTCGCGGCGCAACCGGGCGTGACGGCACCCATCGCCAGCGCGACTTCGCTCGCCCAGGTCGAGGAGCTGGTGGGGAGCTGGAACCTGGCGCTCGACCGCGCGCAGCTCGACCGGCTGACGGCGGCAGGGGCCTAGGCAGGCGCCCCGGCCAGCCCGGCGATCCAGCGGGCATCTTCCGAGGCCAGGCGGTTGCCCATGCCGCATAGGATAAGGGTATTGCGCGCCACCGGCCCGCAGGGTTCGAAGCCGAAGGCGCGGGCGGCATCCTCGGGCGCGATGGTGAAGCCCCGCCCCGCGCGCACGCCGATCAGCGCCTCTTCCAGCTCGTTGCAGTGATCGCGGACCGCCAGGCCGGGCGGCTGCGCCGCCAGCACCTGGCCGAACCAGTGCCCGAACACATATTCATATTCGTCATAGGCGATGCACGGGGCCCGGGAGAGGTTGTCGCGCGTCGGCGGGCCGTCCGGCGCCCCGACCAGCCAGAGCGTTTCCTCGGCCACCGCGACGCTCTCGATCGGAGCGGCCACCACGCCGCGATAGGTGATCCCCAGGTCGATCACGCCGGCGCTGAGCCAGTCGAGGATCTGATCGTGCGAGCCCATGCGGAGAACGATGCGGCGCGTCCGCTCGGCCTCGCGGAAGACCCGGGGGGCCAGGCGATAGCGGCCGAAGCCGGTGACGCAGCCGATGCGCAGCGGCACGGCCGCCGGAGCCTCGCTGCGGACCTGCTCGGCGGCATGCGCGACCTCGGCGAGCGCCCGGTCGATCGCTTCGTACAGGGCCCGCCCCTCCGGGGTGAGGCGCAGCCGGCGACCGACGCGTTCGGCAAGCGGCACGCCCGCATCCCGCTCGAACCGTCGGAAATCGGCATGGATCGACGGCGGCGACCTGCCCTCGTTCCGCGCCGCCGCGTTGATCCCGCCCGCGCGGGCGACGGCATGAAAGGCAGCGGCACGACGCAGGTCGATCTTCATTCCATTTTTCCGAATAACGATGATCGATCTTACGAATATCGGAATGATCGAGCGAGGGCTATGCCGTCGTTCATCGGTGAGGGACAAGATGATGCTGACGAATATGTCCGCTTTGCTGGCGATGCTGGCATCGGGCTTCGCGACGCCGGGCGCCGCAGTCGAAGCCTATGGCGCCGCAGTTGCGGCGAACGACCCGGCGCAGCTGGCGGCCGCGTTCCAGCCGAGCGCGATCATGTATTGCACCGACGGCGCGGCAATCCGCGCGACCAGCCAGGGGGAATGGAAGCAGCGCATGCGCACCGCCGGGATGCCCGCCGGCCCGATCTCCACCAGGATCGCCTGGATCGACAGCGGCGCCACCACGTCGGTCGCGCGCACGGTCTCGGTGCGTGGCGACAAGGAATATGTCGACTACCTCCTGCTTGCCCGGCTCGCGGAGGGCTGGCGCATCGTCGGCAAGGTCTGCGAGGCGGGCGCGCGCCCGGACGAGGCCGGCGAGGCGGGCGTGCGGCAGGTTGTCGGCACCAAGCTCGCCGCGGATCGCGCCTGGGACGCCAAGCTCCTCGCGGAGAGCATCGACTCCAGGGCATTGGTGATGACGGTCGACGGCGGCGAATTCGTCGCGGCGACGCTTGGAGAATGGCAGGCACGCTATGTCGCCCGAAGATCGGCCTCCGGCGGCAGCCCCGCGACGCCGACGTCGATGGTGATCGACGCCCGCGGCGGCATCGGCACGGCGCGATGGTCCTTCCGCGGCACCGACGGCAGCGAATGGACCGATCGCGCGCTGATGATCCGGACCTCGCAGGGCTGGCGCATGGCCGCGCTGGCCTTCGCCAGGGAAGCGCCGGGTGCGAACTAGCCGGCCCTATTCCCCGAACCCATATTCCCAGCGATAGGGGACGCCGGTCTCGCCCAGCGCGGCGCGGACCAGCTTCGGAAACGCCCTTTCGATCCGCACGTCGTTGCCCAGGATCAGCACGCAGCGCCGACCCCGCTCGAGACAGACCATCGTGTTGGCGGTCACGTCGTTATGGCCGCCCTTGAACCAGCCCGGCCCCTGCGGCCCGGTGAAGGCGACCACGCCGAGCGCCGCCTTCGCATCGGTCCCCTCGCCCGGCCCGGCCGGATTGTCCAGGGTCGGGAACTGCGTCCTGCTCGCGATCGCCTGGGTCCCCCGCGCATATGCCACGCGCCACCGCTTGGGCAGGCCATAGCCGCGCACCATCGCCGCCGTCATTTCGGCGAGGTCGTGGATCGTGGTGTCCATCGATCCCGCCGCGCGCACCCGGCTGCGGTCGTCATGCGGCTCGGGCTTGCCCTGCGCGTCCCAGCCATCCGCCAGATTGGTTCCGAAGCCGTCCTGCCAGATCAGGCTCGTCCGCGTCATGCCGAGCGGCGCGAAAAAGCGGCGCTGCAATTCCTTCTCCACGCTCAGCCCCAGCCCCTGCTCGATGCCGAATTGGAGCAGCGAGATACCCTCGCCGGAATAGGCGTAGCCGGTGCCCGGATCGAAATGGAAGCGCAGCTTCCCGCCGGGCTCGAGGAAGGCGAAATTGGCGAAGCCGGTCGCATGGTTGAGCGCGTGGCGCGGCGTCACCCGGCGCCAGCGCGCATCGCCGGCCAGGTCGCCCCAATGCCCATAGGCGTCGAGATTGCCATAATCGGGCAGCGGCTTCGGCAGCATCGTCGCGATCGGCGCATCGAGGTCGAGCCTCCCCTCCGCCGCGAGTTCGGTCACCAGATAGCCGAACACCGCCTTGGTCAGCGACGCACCGTACATTATGGTGTCGGCGGTCAGCGGATCGCCCTTCGCGTTGCGCGCGCCATAGGCCCGCACCATGACCACCTTGCCGTCCGCGATCTGCGCGATCGCCACTCCCCTGGCGCCGGTCTCGGCCATCGCCGCGCGAACCGCCGGCTCCAGATCCACCGGCGGCGTATCCGCCGCAGCCGGTGCCGCGCCACCGAGCGCCAGCAGGCCGGCCAGCCCATATCGTACCGAACGACGCATCCCGCTTCCTCCCTGTTCAGGCCGGCATCCTGCACGATCGTTGCCGATCGGCAACACAAACCGAGCTTCGTGGATCGTCACTGAAACGTCGCACACTCGTAACGGTACCGACGCGAACCCTGCCTAGCGGCTCTCATGGGAGCGGCCCTCCGGTCGCTGGGATGGGAATGATCATGACCGATTTTTCGCGCCGGCTGCGCCACGGCCACGCCTACGCATTTCTGATGGCCTCGGCCGCCCTCGTCACGCTCGCGCCGGCCGCACATGCGCAGGACAGCGCCGCCGCCGTCGTCGACGCCAATGACGGCGATGGCGGCGACGAGATCGTCGTCATCGGCAGCGGCCAGACCCGCTCGGTCTCGACCCTGGTGCCGCAGAATCTCGACCTGCTGCCGCCCGGCACCAGCGTGCAGAAGGCGCTGAACTTCCTGCCGGGCGTGATGGCCCAGTCGATCGACGCGCTTGGCGTGAACGAGCAGTCGCTGTCGCTCCAGGTCCGCGGCTTCAACACCACCCATCTCGGCTACACGCTCGACGGCATGCCGCTCGGCGACGGCGCCTACAACAATTACAACGGCCTCACGATCAGCCGCGCGCTGATCTCGGAGAATCTCGGCCGGGCCGATCTCGCGACGGGCATCGCCGGCCTCGCCATCCCCTCGACCAGCAACCTGGGCGGCGCGCTCACCTATGTCAGCCGCGACCCGAGCAAGGACGCGGCGCTGGCGGTCAGCCAGACCGTGGGCAGCGAGAACAGCGTGCGCACCTTCGTGCGGCTCGACACCGGCGAGCATGGCGGCTTCTCGGCCTATGTCTCCGGCCAATATGTCGAGCAGGACCTGTTCGTGAACCAGCCGGCCTACAACAAGTCCACCGGCAAGCAGCTCAACGCCAAGCTGCAATACCGGGCCGACGGCATCCGGATCACTGCCTTTGCCGATGTCTCGCGCACCAATCAGGCCGACGACGCCTATCTGTCGAAGGACATGCTGAACCGCCTCGGCTGGGACTGGGGCGGCTATGCGCCGAACTGGCAGGCCTATGTCGGCGTCGCCGCCTGCACCGTGACCACCACGCCGTACAAGTGCGCCGCGGCCCCGGCGCCGCAGAAGAATGCCGACGTCACCTTCACCAACGGCCAGATCCTGCGCAACGACAATCTCTTCTACCTGGCCGGCGACTTCGAGCTGGCCAGGAACCTGAGTGTCCACACCCAGGTCTATCATCACAACGACAAGGGCGCCGGCAACAACTTCATCACCGGCCTTTCCAACCAGGGCACCACGACCACGGCGGACGACGTGCCGGTCCAGATCCGCGACACGCGCTACACGATCGATCGCACCGGCGTGCTCGCCAGCCTGAGCTGGAAGGTCGCCTTCAACGAGTTCCAGGCCGGCCTGTGGGTGGAGGACAATACCAGCAGCGCCGCGCGCTACATCTGGACCAACGTCACCGGCCCGTTCAGCCTGGCCCAGTATCTGGTCGGCCAGCCCAACACCGCCCAGTGGGTGCAGGAGACGCACTGGAAGACGCATCAATTCTATGTGCAGGACACGGTGCGCCTGTTCGACGATGCGCTCAGCATCGATTTCGGCTTCAAGAGCACCTATTCCAAATCGGATGCCCGCGCGATCCGCGGCATCGCCGTCGGGGCGCCGCCGGCCTCCAGCCAGTTCGCCAGCGGCACGCTGGTGGCCAAGGACAATTTCCTGCCGGAAGTCGGCGTGCACTGGCAGGTCGCGCCCGGGCACGAGCTGTTCGCCAGCTATGCCGAGAACATGGCCATGTTCCAGGGCGGCTTCAAGCTCGGCCCCCAGTCGGTCTCGCAGGCCGTGTGGGACGCGCAGGGCAAGTATCTGAAGCCCGAGACGTCGAAGAGCGTCGAGGGCGGCTATCGCTATGTCAGCGGCCCGCTCCAGGTCGCGCTGAGCGGCTATTACGTCAAGTTCGACAACCGCCTGCTCCAGTACAATCCCTGCCCGACCAACCAGCAGCAGAACCCGGGCTGCGGCAACAGCTTCCACAATGCCGGCAGCGTCACCAGCAAGGGCGCCGAGCTCGGCGTACTGTGGAAGCCGACGCCGTGGCTGAGCTGGTACAATTCGGCTTCGTTCAACAAGTCGACCTATGACGAGAATCTCAACTGGTGCACCACCACCTGCGTGGTGAAGCTCACTGCCGGCAAGCAGCAGGTCGATACGCCGAAGACGATGCTCGCCAGCGTCCTGACCGTGAAGCAGGGCGGCCTCTCGGCCTCGCTGCAGGGCAAATATACCGGCCGCCGCTATTATACCTACACCAACGACCAGAGCTTCGGCGGCTACACCACCTTCGATCTGGGCGTCAGCTACGACTATGGCTCCTTCGCCTATGTGAAGGACCTCAAGCTGTCGCTGAACGTCACCAACCTGACCAACAAGCGCTACGCGTCGAACTTCGACAGCAGCGTCTTCGCGCCGGACGATGCGGCGGGCACCGTGCTGGTGTTCCATTCCTCGGCCCCGCGGCAGGCCTTCGTCACGCTCAGCGCCGGCTTCTGAGCCGCCGCGCTGCGCAAAGGGAAAGGCCGGGGTTCACGCCCCGGCCTTTCGCGTTTCCGGCGCCCTCGTCCGCGGCGCGGAAGCGTCGAGTGTTGCCAGCCATCGCGTGCGATGCCAGCATCCCGCATGCCCACGTGCTACCAGTATCTCCGACAGGCTGTGGCGCACCTCGCCGCGGGCGCGGATACGCAGCACGCCCATCTCGAATCGATCCTCGGCCATCTCACGCCCGACGGCGACGCCTCCGGCTATGGCAATGACGAGCTCGCGCTGGAGCTGGACGACTTCTACCAGGCCGCCAACCACATGCACGAATGGGGCGAGATCAGCCGCGAGGAGATCGAGGCGATCCGCCCGCTCGACGCGATGCTGCGCACGCTGAGCGGAAAGGCGCACGCCGATTTCTGGCGCCGCGAAGCGCTCTGGTCGGATCCGCGCTGGGAGCAAGTGCGCGCGCTCGCCCGCCGGGCGCTGGCGCAGCTGCCCGACGAGGAACGCAGGAGCAGCTGGCAACCCGGCGCGGATTGACCCCGCCTCACAGGATCGCCTTCTCCGCCGGCTCCTGCCACCAGGCATTGTGCAGCCCGTCGGCATAGTTGACCGGTGCCGCCTCCAGCTCCGCGAGCGGCACGTCGTCGAGGCAGAGCACCTGCACCGAGACGAAGGCCCCCCCGATCTCCTCGACATAGCCGGACCCGAACGGCGCGATGCCGCAGGTCTTGCAGAAGCGGTGATGCCCGCTCTTGGTGCCGAACTGATATTCGCCCAGCGCCGCCTCGCCCGAAAGCAGGCGGAACTGTTCGGGCTTGAGCAGCGCCCCCCAGTTGCGGCGCTTGCGGCAATAGGTGCAGTTGCACTTGCCCGTCCCCGCCGCGAGATCGATGTCCGCCTCGAACGTCACCGCGCCGCAGTGACAGCTGCCATGATAGGTCTTCGTCGTCATTTCCTGGCTCCCGTTTGAACTCACGGGACTCGACCTACTGCCATGCTGCTGACAGCATGGTGTCAGCAGCATGGCAGTAGGATTCAGCAATGCGAAAAGCCGATCGCCTCTTCCAGATCGTCCAGATCCTCCGGCGTACCGCGCGCCCGGTGACTGCCGACGCGATCGCGGCAGAACTCGAGACGTCGAAGCGCTCGGTCTATCGCGACATCGCGGCGCTGATCGGCCAGCGCGTGCCGATCCGCGGCGAGGCGGGCATCGGCTATGTGCTCGAAAGCGGGTTCGACCTGCCGCCGCTGATGCTCACCACCGACGAGATCGATGCGGTCGCGCTCGGCGCCACCTGGGTCGCGGGTCATGCCGACGAGGGCCTGGCACGCGCCGCCGAGGATCTGCTCGCCAAGATCGCCGCCGTCCTGCCCGAGGAGATGCGCCCGTTCCTCGGCAACCCCGCCGCGCGCGCCGTCCCCGCCTGGGACCGGCCCCGGGACGGCATCGACGTCCCCCAGCTGCGCAGCTGGATCCGTGCCGGCCGCAAGCTTCACCTCGACTATGCCGACGAACAGGGCCGCGCCACTCGGCGCACGGTCTGGCCGCTGATGATCGGCTATAGCGACGCGACTCGCGTCCTGGTCGCGTGGTGCGAGCTGCGCGCCGGCTTTCGCACCTTCCGCCTCGATCGCATCGTCGGCGCCGAATTCCTCGACGCCGCGATCCCGGGCAGCCCGTCGCAACTCCGCGCCCGCTGGCTCAAGGAGATCCGGGAGCGCGGCTGAGGCTTGCGCGTGACACTAAATTGTAACAAACGCGGCACCCGCCATCCCGGCGCTCCGGAGTCCGCGCCATCCGCCAGATCGCCGCCCTGCCCTATCGCACCGAAGGCAATGCCGTCGATGCGCCGGTGCGCGTGCTGCTGGTCACGTCGCGCGAGAGCGGGCGCTGGGTGATCCCCAAGGGCAATCCCGAATCCGGCCTGCCCGCCCACACCGCCGCAGCGATCGAGGCAGAGGAGGAAGCCGGGGTGCGCGGCCCCGTCTGCCCGCTGCCGCTGGGCTCCTATCGCTATCGCAAGAAGCGCGGCAACGGCGCCTCGCTGATGATCGACGTCGACGTCTTTCCCCTGTCGGTCAGCCAGGAGCTGGTCGCCTGGAAGGAGCAGGGCCAGCGCGAACGCCGCTGGTTCAGCCTCGCCGAAGCCGCGGCCGCCGTCGACGAGCCCGATCTGAGCGATCTCATCCGGTCGTTCGGCCCGGCCGAGTTCAGGGCGGCGGCGCAGCGCAACGGCCTGCTCACCGCCGTCGCCCGCAAATCGAAAGTGCATCACATGTTCGCCTGGTTCCAGCGCCTGCTCCCCAAGACCGGCAATTTCTTCGAGATGTTCGAGCAGCACGCGCTCACCATCGTCGCTGGTGCCGACGCGCTTGCCCGGCTGCTCGCGGACGGCAACCGCGATCACATCCGCGAAGTGATCGAGCGCGAGCACGATGCCGACGAGATCATCCGCGAGATGCTGCGCACGGTGCGCGAGACGTTCCTCACGCCCTTCGATCGCGGCGCGATCACGTCGCTGATCGGCGCGATGGACGATGCGATCGACGAGATGCAGGCCGCCGTCCAGGCGATCGACCTCTACGAAGTCACCAGCTTCGACCAGGAGATGAAGGACATGGCGGCGATCATCGTCGATGCCGCCCGCCTCACCATGGAAGCGATGCCGCTGCTGCGCGACGTCGGCCGCAACGGCCCGCGCCTGCACGAACTGACCGAGCGGCTGGTGCGCATGGAAAGCCATGCGGACGAGATCCACGCCGCCGGCCTCAAGCGCGCGTTCAAGGAGCTCGGCCCCGGCGACCCGCTGGGCTTCGCCGTCCATCGCGAGCTGTTCAAGCATCTCGAGCGGATCGTCGACGCGTTCGAGGATGTCGCGAACGAGATCGACGGCATCGTGATCGACCATTCCTGACGCCGCCCGATGTACGAGCTTGCCTTTCCCCTGCTGGTCGGCCTGATCCTCGTCGCGCTGGCGTTCGATTTCCTGAACGGCCTGCACGACGCGGCGAACTCGATCGCCACCGTCGTCGCCACGCGGCTGCTGAAGCCGGTCCATGCCGTGGCCTTCGCCGCCGCATTCAACTTCGCGGCCTATTTCCTGACGATCGCCTTCCCCGCCTTGCACAAGGTGGCGGACACGATCGGCCAGGGGCTGATCGACAAGAACCTGATCACGCCCGCAGTGGTGTTCGGAGCGCTGATCGGGGCGATGTTCTGGAACGTGGTGACCTGGCTCAAGGGCATTCCGTCCTCCTCCAGCCATGCGCTGGTCGGCGGGATGATCGGCTCGGGCGTGGCGCATGCCGGGCTCACCGGCGTGAAATGGACCGGCCTCAACAAGACGCTGATCGCCATCGTCCTCTCGCCGACGATCGGCATGATCCTGGCCATGCTGGTGATGCTGGTCACCTCCTGGCTGTTCATGCGCGCCAGCTCGCGCACGGCCGAGCGCAGCTTCCGCATGCTGCACCTCGTCTCCTCCGGCGCCTATTCGCTCAGCCACGGCCTCAACGATGCGCAGAAGACGATGGGGATCATCACCGTGCTCCTCTATTCGACCGGCTATCTGCACGGGAAGTTCGAGGTGCCGCACTGGGTGGCGATCGCCTGCTATATCGCGATCGCGCTCGGCACACTGAGCGGCGGCTGGAAGATCATCGAGACGATGGGCTCGCGCATCACCAAGCTCTCGCAGCACCAGGGGTTCAGCGCCTCGCTGGCGGGCTCGATCGTGCTGTTCACGGCCTCGGCGCTCGGCATCCCGGTCTCGACCACCCACACGATCACCGGCGCGGTGATCGGCGCGGGCACGGCGCGCCGGGCCTCGGCGGTCCGCTGGGGCGTCGCCGGCAACGTCATCGCCGCCTGGGTGATCACCATCCCCGCCTCGGCGGCGGTGGGAGCTTTGTTCTACCTGCTGACGACGTTGTTCTGATCTCGCAGTCGGAACTGCCTCACCCATCCTGACCGTCGCCCCGGACTTGCACCGCGCGCCGGCATGCGCTAATACTGAACCATATGGTTCAGTATTTCGGCACCGCCCGCCTCGACGCTTCCTTCGCCGCGCTGTCGGACGCTACCCGGCGCGGCGTGATCGAGCAGCTCGCGCGCGCCGAAGCGTCGATCACCGATCTCGCCGAGCGTTTCCACATGACCCTCACCGGCATGAAGAAGCATATCGGCATACTCGAGCGCGCCGGGCTGGTCGTCACCGAGAAGGTCGGCCGGGTGCGGACCTGCCGGCTCGGCGCCCAGGACCTCGCCGAGGAGGCCGGCTGGATCGCCAGTTACCACCAGCGTTGGAGCGCCCGCTTCGATGCGCTGGACGACGTGATCGCGGAACTCAAAGCCAAGGAGAAAATGGATGGGCCTGAACGCCAATGACTTCGGCGCCACCACGGTAGCGCGCAAGTCGGATACCGAAGTCGAGGTCACGCGCGTCTTCGATGCTCCGCCACATCTCGTCTACCGGGCCTGGACCACGCCCGAACTGTTCCAGCGCTGGTGGGCACCCCGGTCGATCGGCGCGCCGATGCGCGTCCGCGAGCTCGATGTCCGCGTCGGCGGCGGCTACCGGATCGAGTTCGACGGGGAAGACGGTCAGATCTGGGCGTTCTTCGGCAAATATATCGAAGTCGTCCCGAACGCGCGCATCGTCTGGACCAATGAAGAAAGCGACAACGGCCCGATTTCCACGGTCACCTTCGAGGAACGGGATGGCAAGACGCTGTTGACCTTCCGCGAGCTCCACCCTTCGAAGGAAGCGCTCGACGAAGGCATTGGCGCCGCCGAAGGCATGCCCGAGCAACTTGCGCAGCTGGAGGAACTGCTGGCGGAATTGGCGGAGGGTTGAACGCCGGCACCGATCTCCCCCTGCCTGCAAGAGAGGGGGCGGGGGCGGGCCGGGTGCCGATCCCTGCATGGGTTGGCACCATCATGCAGCGCATCCGCCGAGCGCCAATCCGCCCCCCTAATCCCCCACGAACCCGAACGGCGTGACGCCGCTCTCGCGCTCATTGGCCAGGGTCGCGCGCCCCGCCGGCGGGGCGGAGCGCTGCGCGCAGTCCGGCCGGGTGCAGGCGCGGCAGCCCAGCCCCACCGGCACCGCTTCGCCCGCAAGGTCGACGCCGCGCGCCGCCGACAGCGCCCGCGCCTCGGCCGCGGCAAGCCCGATCCCCAGGGCGAAGCGCGCCCGCACTCCCTGCGCGCCCTGGGGCGTCCGCGCCCGCGACAGCGTGAACCAGCGCGCGCCGTCCTCGGTCTCGATCAGCTGGCCCAGCGTCTCGTCGGCCCGGCCGAACGCTTCGGTCAGGTTCCATAGCGGGCACAGCCCCGGCCCCTCGACGAGCGGCGACCCGCTCGCCCCGGCGAAGCGCTTGGAGACCTGCCCCGCCCGGTCCACGCGCATCACGAAGAAGGCCAGCCCCCGCGCGCCCACGCGCTGCAACGTGGTCAGCCGGTGCGCCACCTGCTCGAAGCTCGCGCCGAAGCGCCGCGGGAGCACCTCCATATCGTAGCCGGTCTGCTCGCAGGCCCGCAGGAACCGGCCATAGGGCATCATCACCGCCGCCGCGAAATAGCCGACCAGATGGCGCTGATAGAGCCGCTCGCCCATGCGATCGAGCCCGGCGCCGCGCACCAGCGCATCGATCTCGCCGCGCGCTTCCTGCGACAAGCGCTCGGCCAGCGCGAACGTGCGGCCCGGCATGTCGAGCAGTTCGGAAAGCTGCACCTGGCGCGCGTGCAGGTCGAGCCGCTTGAGCAGCCCCGGCATCACGTCCGCCGGCAGGATGCGCACCGAAAGCTGATGCTTCACCCGCAGCCGCTCGGCCATCGCGCCATAGGGATCGCTCGCCGCCTGGCGCAGTTCGTCGGCCAGCGCTTCGGCCGCGGCGTCGAGATCGGCGAAATGGCCGCGCCAGCGCTCGATCTCGCGGCGCACCTGCCGCCCCGGGTCGCCCGCGCCCTGGTCCGGCGCCGCACCGGCCCCGATCCGGTCATAGGTCCGCGCGAACGCCTCGGCCCCGCCGGGCGCGCCGGCCAGCCACTCCTCCATCTGCTGCCGGTCGATCTCGAGATCGGCGAACAGCGGATCGGCGAGTCGCCGCCGCAGCGCCTCCATCCCGCCGCCCGGCTCCGCCGCGGCAAGCTTGCGGGGATCGAAGTCGTATACTTCGGAAAGCCGCAGCATGAGCATGGCCGAGACCGGCCGCTGGTTTCGCTCGACCAGATTGAGATAGCTCGCCGACACCCCCAGCGCCTCGGCCATCGCCGCCTGGGTCAGCAGCAGCTGGCGGCGGAGGCGCCGCACGGCATGTCCCGCGAAAAGCTTCTGTTCGGCCACTTCTCCCGCCTTCGATTCGCTCTCCCGCCTGCGGGAAGGCATTGGGTTGTCCCGCACGCAATGTTCCGATGCGTTCATATCGAACGAGTCGGGGCGCTTTGTAAATAATTTACATCCTTTCAAATCAGAGAAAAGCCCCATGCACACCATGACCCCGCCAGGGGCCCATGGCCTCTCGCCAGGGACATCAGGGAATATCCATACAGGTTCGGCAACCTAGTCAAGGAACACACAATGCCGACGCGCTTCGAAGACCTGATCCCCGCCCCCACCGGCCGGTTCGACGGCATCGTGCGCCCCTATTCGCCCGAGGATGTCGAGCGCCTGCGCGGCTCGCTTGCGGTCGAGCATACGCTCGCCCGCCGCGGCGCGCTCAAGCTGTGGGAGCTGCTGCAGACCGAGGATTACATCAACGCCCTCGGCGCGCTCTCCGGCAACCAGGCGATGCAGATGGTCCGCGCCGGGCTGAAGGCGATCTACCTGTCGGGCTGGCAGGTGGCGGCGGACGCCAATACCGCCGGCCAGATGTATCCCGATCAGTCGCTCTATCCCGCCAATGCGGGGCCCGAGCTCGCGCGCCGGATCAACGCCACGCTCCAGCGCGCCGACCAGATCGAGCATATGGAAGGCGGCGCCCAGCGCGACTGGTTCGCGCCGATCGTCGCCGATGCCGAGGCCGGCTTCGGCGGCCCGCTCAACTGCTTCGAGATCATGAAGGCCTATATCGCCGCAGGCGCCGCCGGGGTGCATTATGAAGACCAGCTCGCATCGGAGAAGAAGTGCGGGCACCTCGGCGGCAAGGTGCTGATCCCCACCCAGGCGCATATCCGCAACCTCGACGCGGCGCGGCTGGCGGCGGACGTCGCCGGCGTGCCCACGGTGATCTGCGCCCGCACCGATGCGGAGAGCGCGCGGCTGATCACGTCGGACGTCGACGAGCGCGACCGCGAGTTCCTCACCGGCGAGCGCACGCCGGAGGGCTTTTTCCGCCTGAAGGACGGCACCGGCGTCGATCACTGCATCAAGCGCGGCCTGGCCTTTGCCGAGCATGCCGACCTGCTGTGGTGGGAAACCTCGAAGCCGAACATGGACGATGCCCGCCGCTTCGCCGAAGCGATCAAGAAGGAATTCCCCAACAAGATGCTGGCGTACAACTGCTCGCCCAGCTTCAACTGGGAGAAGAATCTCGACAAGGACGACATCGCCCGCTTCCAGCGCGAGATCGGCGCGATGGGCTACAAGTTCCAGTTCGTCACGCTCGCCGGCTTCCACCAGCTCAACTACGGCATGTTCGAGCTGGCCCGGGGCTACAAGGATCGCGGCATGGCGGCCTATTCGGAGCTGCAGCAGGCCGAGTTCGCGGCGGAGGCCAATGGCTATACCGCGACTCGCCACCAGCGCGAAGTCGGCACCGGCTATTTCGATGCGATCGCGACCACGCTGGCGGGCGGCAGCAGCAGCACCACCGCGCTCGCCGAGAGCACCGAAGCCGCCCAGTTCGTCACCACCGAAGCCGCCTGAACCAAGAGAAAGGAGTGATTGCCATGACCGAACCCCAGCGCAGCCGCGCCGTCTTCTCGACCGAGGACTTCCGCCTCATCCGCGAGGCGGTGGCCACCCATCTCGAGAAGGTGAAGGACGCACCCGAGTCGACGAAATACGCCAATCTCTATCACCGCCTGGGCCGCGTGGCCTGAGCGCAGACTTTCCTGGGGAGGAAAGGATGTCCGTCGGAAGGTCAGCTTCCGGCGGACATTTCCGCATTGCGGCCGGCGAGCGCCGCGATCCGCGCCTCATGCTCCGCCTTGCCGAAGGGGAAGAAGCGGTAAAGGATCGCCGCGGCGATCGCGAGCACGCCATAGACGACGAAGAACAGGATGGTGAGCCGGTCGACCGTCGCCATGGGCACCTGGCCCGGCCGGGCCGCCGCGGGAAAGTTCACCAGGTCGAGCAGCAGGCCCGTCGCCCAGATGCCCAGTCCGCTGCAGCATTTCTGGATGAAGAAGGATCCGGCGAAGAACACCCCTTCGTTGCGCCGGCCGGTCTCGATCTCCGAATGCTCGACGACATCGGCCATCATCGAGGCGCCGAGGATCGTCGCCGAAATGCTGCAGGTGACGTTGAGCGCGTAGATGGCGAACAGCGACGGGAGCAGCCAGGGCGTGCCGGGCGCCGGGAACAGGCCGAGCAGGCGCAGCACATAGGGCAAGGCGACCCAGAAGGCCGCCGCCGCCATCAGCCACATCGCCGCCCGGGGCTTGCCTAGCCCCCGCGAAGCCCGCGGCGCGACGAAGAAGGCGAAAAAGGCGCCGACCAGCAGCGAGAAGGCGATGATCGTGAAGTCCTGGTTCTGGAAACGCCAGACATGGGCATAGAGATAGCTCGACAGCGCGAAGCTCACGCCCTGCGCGGAATAATAGCAGAGGCCGGCAGCCATCAGGATCAGAAAGGCGCGATTCCGCACCGTCTCGCCCAGTTCGGCGAAATGGGCGCCGAGCGACTGGCGCGTGCGCTCCTCCGGCTGGGGCAGCCGCTTGATCTCGCCATGCGTCCCCAGCGCCGAGACGAGAATGGCAAAGGCCATGATCAGCGCGCTCGCCAGCGCGAAACCGGGATAGTTCTCGCGGACCAGCTGGCCATTGGGATGGCCGGGCGAAGGCCCGAGCAGCCAGGCATAGGCCAGGATCATCATCCCCAGCCCGCCGGCCCAGCCGAACAGGAAGCGATAGGCCATGATCCGCGTCCGCTCTTCATAGTCGGCGGAAAGCTCGGGGGTCAGCGCCTGGCTCGGCACTTCATAGGCACTCACCGCGGTGCGGACGAGCACCGACATGGCGAAGACCCAGGCGAGCATGCCGCCGTGCGAGAGCGCGGGCGGATTCCATAGCAACAGCCAGCCGATCGCGATCGGAATGGCCGAGGCGTACATCCAGGGATGGCGCCGCCCCCAGCGGCTCCGCGTCCGGTCCGAGAGGAAACCGATCGCCGGATCGGCCACCGCGTCGAGCAGCAGCGCGCACATGATCGCGAAGCCCACTTCGGCAGCCGGCAGCCCGAGGACCTGGTTGAAGAAGAACAGCAGGAAGGTCGAGAAGCAGAAGTCCTTCACGCCATACGCCACGGTGCCGAAGCCATAGGCGAGCATGATCGGCGTGCGGATTCGCCGTGCGGGCGGCACTGCCGCCTGGTTGCCGTCCATGCCCCTATGCTCCCTTTCGACCCATTTTGCCGCGCACCATATGTGCCGCAATCCGGGGGTCAACTGCAAGCTGTTGGAATATCGGGTATGGCTTGCTCCGGACCATATGGTCGGTATAGCCTTTGGCTTCGAACCTGAGGAACGCGTGGCCATGGCGCTCGACCCCGAAATCTTCGACACGCTGATCGATACGATCCGCCGCTTCGTCCACGAGCGCCTGCGCCCGCTCGAAGCCGAGGTGGAGGCCGCCGACGCCATCCCCGCCGAAGTGATCGCCGAGATGAAGGCGCTCGGCCTGTTCGGCCTGTCGATCGCCGAGGATTATGGCGGCCTGGGGCTGACGATGCTCGAGGAATGCAAGGTCGCCATCGAGCTGGGCCGCACCACGCCGGCCTTCCGTTCCAGCTTCGGCACCAATGTCGGCATCGGCTCGCAAGGTCTCGTCATGGCCGGCACGCCCGAGCAGAAGGCCGAATGGCTGCCGCGCATCGCCAGCGGCGAGATCGTCACCAGCTTCGCCCTGACCGAGCCGGACGTGGGGTCCGACAGCGGCGCAGTGAAGACCCGGGCGGTCCGCGACGGCGACGTCTATCGCCTCACCGGCACCAAGCGCTTCATCACCAATGCCGACAAGGCCGAGCTGTTCACCGTGATGGCCCGCACCGGCGATGCGCCCGGCGGCCGCGGCGTCTCCGCCTTCCTGGTGCCGCGCGACTTGCCGGGAGTCAGTATCGGCGAGCCCGAGAAGAAGATGGGGCAGAAGGGTGCCCGGGTGGCGGACGTGGTGTTCGACGGCACGCCCGTGCCCGTCGCCAACCGGCTGGGCGCCGAGGGCGAGGGCTTCCGCATCGCGATGCAGGTGCTCGATCGCGGCCGGCTGCACATCTCGGCGGTCTGCGTCGGCGTGGCCGAGCGGCTGATCGCCGACTGCGTCGCCTATGCCAGCGCGCGCGTACAGTTCGGCAAGCCGATCGCCGAGCACCAGCTGATCCAGGCGATGCTCGCCGATTCCAAGACCGAGGCGCTGGCGGCACGGGCGCTCGTGCTCGAGACCGCCGCCGCGAAGGACCGCGGCGCGAACACCACGATGGAAGCGGCGGCGGCGAAATATTTCGCCAGCGAGATGGTCGGCCGGGTGGCGGATCGCGCCGTGCAGATCTTCGGCGGCGCCGGGTACATCGCGGATTATGGCATCGAGCGACTCTACCGCGACGTCCGGCTGTTCCGCATCTACGAAGGCACCAGCCAGATCCAGCAACTGATCATCGCCCGCGAGACGCTGAAGCGGGGCGGCTAGTCTTCCTCTCCCCCTTCAGGGGAGGGGATCGGGGAGAAGGGCAGTGCGAGACGGTGGCAACATGCCCCTCTCCCCTGCCCCTCCCCTGAAGGGAAAAGGGAGTTAAGCTATGGACACCACGACATTATTCCGCCTCGACGGCCGCATTGCCCTCGTCACCGGCGGATCCCGCGGCATCGGCCGGATGATCGCCGAGGGCTATGTCGCCCAGGGTGCCAAGGTCTATGTCTCCTCCCGCAAGGCCGAAGCCTGCGAGGAGACTGCCGCGGCGCTCGGCCCGAACTGCATCGCCCTGCCGATGGACGTCTCGACCGTCGCCGGCTGCAAGGCGCTCGCCGCCGCGCTGGCGGAGCGCGAGGAACGGCTCGACATCCTGGTCAACAATGCCGGCGCGGCCTGGGGCGAACCGTTCGAGGGCTTTCCGGAAAAGGGCTGGGACAAGGTGATGGACCTGAACGTCAAATCGCCCTTCTTCCTGACCCAGGCGCTCTTCGATCTGCTCAAGGCGGGCGGATCGGGCGAACGCCCGGCCAAGGTCATCAACATCACTTCGATCGACGGCCAGCGGCTGAACCCGTGGGAGACGTACAGCTATCACGCTTCCAAATCGGCACTGATCTATTTGACCAAGCGCATGGCCGCCCGGCTGGTCCGCGACCATGTCAACGTCACCTCGATCGCTCCCGGCGCCTTCGCCAGCGACATGAACAAGGCGGCGCGCGATCATGGCGGCGACGTCGCTCGGGCGATCCCGGCCCGGCGCATCGGAGTGGACGAGGACATGGCGGGCGCCGCCATCTATCTCGCCAGCCGCGCCGGCGACTATGTCGTGGGCGACACGATCACCGTCGATGGCGGGCTGGTCAATGCGTCGCTGGGCGTGAGCATCGACGGCTAGCGCCGATAATATCCGCGCCGCACCCTGTCGGGCATTTCGGCGACCAGCGAGAGCCGCACCATGTCGAAACAATATCCCGCCTTGTTGCGGATCAACTGGGGTGCCGCGTCCCGGTCGTTGGTCCGGCAATAGGTGCGGGCCGCGCCGTCCAAGCGCTCCCGCAAGGCGGCGCGGCCCGCCCTGGTGTCCAGCTGCAGGTCGCCATAGGCAACCCGCAGCGCCGGCTCGCCGACCGGCATGGGCGGATGCGAGGCGCAAGCGCCGACAAGGGCAACGGACAGGAACAGGATCGAACGCATCGTCATTCTCCCTTCAAGTCGCCGGGCAAGCCGGCCCCGTGGCGCGAAAGCCGCGCTTCGGTTCGGTGGTGCCGGGTTGGGGGGCTAGTAGACGCCCGCCATCTGCTGGGCCTGCCTCTCCAGCCGGTCGGCTTCGTCCGCCAGTGATGCCCCCACGTTGCGATAGCCCTGGCGGACATCGAGCGGCAGGGCACGGTCATGGGCACGGTCGCGATATTCCAGCGCAGCCTTGCGCAGGCGCTGCACGGCGGCGAACCGCTGTTCCGTCGGCGGCGCGACTCTGCGTGCGGTGCCCGTGCCGGCCGGTGGAATTGCCTCGCCCATGGTCGGCATCGGCGCTTGGGCCCTGAACCGCGCCGCCGCCCCCGCAGCGCGCGGCACATCCCGGGTCGGGGCGGGAGTCGACGCGACCAGGGCCCTGGCCTTGGCCAGGACGCGTACCGACTCGTCATGCCGGGAAGAGGATGCCCGTGGCGCCGGCACCACAGGTGTCCGTGCCGGTTCCTCCCGCACCTGGGAAGGCGACATGGCGGGCGCCGGCCGGGCCGCCGCACGATCGCCTCCCGGCACGGCCGACGCCTGGGGCCGCTCGACGACCTGCATCGCGGCAAGCGGCGCAATCCCCAGCGGGATGCCACCGATCAGCAGCGCGCATGCAAGCCCGCTCGCCGGCTTGCGCGGGGCCGCATCGAGCACGCGCCGGATCCGCCGCGCCATCGCACCGCGCGCGACCGCCATGCCGCAAGCTGCATGCGCCCCGCATCCGCCGGCGACCGCAAGCAGCGTCTGCGCGTAATCGGCACGCCCGACATGCTGCAGCGCGTCCTCGTCGGCGGCCAGCTCGGTCTGGCGAGCCAGCTCGGCGACGAGCAGCCAGGCGAGCGGATTGCACCAGAACAGGGCCAGCGCCAGCCGAGCGGCGAGCATCGCCGGCCAGTCGAACCGGCTAACATGCGCGATCTCGTGCGCAATCACCGCGGCGGCGCGATCGGGGCGCCGCTCGATATCCGGGCCGATCAATATCGTCGCCGGCGCGATCCCCAGGCTCAGGGGCGAGGCAATATGAGGTGAAACCAGTAGCCGCACGGGCCGCCTCAAGGGTTTGGCGGCCCGTGCGAACACCTCCATCCACACGGGATGGGAGGCCGGCACCGCATGGCGGGTCCAGCGGTGCAACAGGAAGAGCCCGATGGCGAGGCGCAGCAGCACGAACGCGGCACCTCCCAGATAGGCCAGGGCGATCCAGTCAATCTCGGGTACGACAGGCGCCGCGGCGACGGGCAGCGCCGCAGCTTCGGCAATGGCGGGCAAGGCGGATAGCGGCGCGGCCGCCGGCAGCACCGCTATCTCGACCGCGGGCATCGCCAGGAGGAGCGGCGGCAGCAGCAGCAGCGCGGCCACGCCGGCGCGCAGCACCGCCACGCGCTGCGAAGCGGGCCGGCCGCGCAACGCCTGGCTGGCGAGCAGCGCGACACCGCAGGCGAGCGCGGATTTCCAGCCGAGCGCGATCAGCAGCTCCACGATCATTTCGCTTCCCCCCGCGCCTCGTCGATCGCGCGCTGGAGTTCGTCGACTTCCGCGCGGGTGAGCGCCTTCTCCATGCCAAGCAACGCCGTCGCGGCGCGCGCCGCCGAGCCCTGGAAGAAAGTATGCACGAGGCGCTGGAGCGCGGTCTCGGCCACCGAATCGGCCTGCTCCACCGGCCGGTAGACATAGGCCTGGTTGCGCGTGCTATGGCCGATCAGCCCCTTGGCCTCGAGCCGGCCCAGCAAGGTGCGCACCGCCGAATCGCTCGGCGGGTCGGTCAGCGCGCCGCGCACGGCGATGGCCGTGCCCTCGCCCAGGCTGCACAGCGCCTCGAAAACCTCGCGCTCGCGGCGCGGCAGCGATTCGATCACGACTCGACCTCCTCTGACCCGCTACATTTGTAGCATGCTACAAATGTAACAGGCAAGAGAGGTCGTGCTGGCCTAGATCAGCGTGCGATCCCGCCGGCCGCGAGCACCGCCAGCGTCACCAGTTCGCTGGCGGTCGCCGTCATCGGAGCGATCTGCACCGGCTTCTCCATGCCGATCAGCATCGGGCCGATGGTGGAATCGCCACCCAGTTCGCGCAGCAGCTTGGCCGAGATGTTGGCCGATTGCAGGCCCGGCATGATCAGCACATTGGCCGGGCCGGAAAGGCGCGCAAAGGGATAGTTCGCCAGCTGGCGCTTGTTGAGCGCCACGTCGGGCGACATCTCGCCCTCATATTCGAACTCCACCCCGCGCCCGTCGAGCACCTTGATGCCGCCGCGGACATTGTCGAGCCACTGGCCCTCGGGATTGCCGAAGTTCGAATAGCTGAGAAAGGCGACGCGCGGCTCATGGCCCATGCGGCGGGCGACGGCGGCCGCGCCCTCGGCGATGTCCGCCAGTTCCTCGGCATTCGGCCGCTCGTTCACGGTGGTGTCGGCAATGAACACCGTGTGCGACTGGCCGACCAGCACGTGCATGCCGAAGGGCGTGCGGCCCGGGGCATGATCGATCACGCGCTTCACCTGGCGCATCGATTCGGCCCAGGTGCGGGTGACGCCGGTGATCATTGCATCGGCATGGCCGAGCTGGAGCAGCAGCGCGCCGAAGATGTTGCGGTCGCGGTTGACCATGCGCTCGCAATCGCGGCGAAGGTAGCCGCGGCGCTGCAGGCGGCAATAGAGGAACTCCACCATCTGCTCGACCAGCGGCGAGTTGACGCTGTTGTGCAGCTCGAAATGCGCCGGATCGGCGCCAAGCGCCTTCAGCCGGTCGTGCACGCTCTCGCGGCCCACCAGCACCGGCGTGCCATAGCCGCCATCCTTGAAGGCGATCGCCGCGCGCAGCACGACTTCCTCTTCCGCCTCGGCGAAGATCACGCGCTTCGGATTGGCCCGTGCGCCTTCATACGCGAGCGAGAGCACCGACGTGGTCGGGTTCAGCCGCGCGCGCAGCGCCTGGCGATAGGCCGCCATGTCGGTGATCGGCTTGGTCGCCACGCCCGAATCCATCGCCGCCTGGGCGACAGCGGCGGGCACCAGCTCCATCAGCCGCGGATCGAACGGTGCCGGGATGATGTAGTCGGGGCCGAAGCTGTGCTGCACGCCATAGGCCGCCGCCACTTCCTCGGGCACCTGCTGGCGGGCCAGCTCGGCGAGCGCGGTCGCCGCCGCGATCTTCATCGCATCGTTGATCGTCGTCGCCCGCACGTCGAGCGCGCCGCGGAAGATGAACGGGAAGCCCAGCACGTTGTTGACCTGGTTCGGATAGTCCGAACGCCCCGTCGCGATGATCGCGTCCGGACGCGCCGCGCGTGCCTCGGGCGGGGTGATCTCGGGATCGGGGTTGGCCATCGCGAAGATGATCGGCTTCAGCGCCATGTGGTTGAGCAGCTCGGCGGGCAGCGCGCCTGCGGCCGACAGGCCCATGAACACGTCCGCGCCCTCCAGCGCATCGGCCAGCGTGCGGCGATCGGTGGCGACGGCATGGGCCGACTGCCACTGGTTCACCCCTTCGCGGCCCTGATAGATCACGCCGGTCCGGTCGAGCATCAGCAGGTTGCCGTGCGGCAGCCCCATCGCCTTGATCAGCTCGGCGCACGCGATCGCCGCCGCGCCGGCGCCGTTCATCACGACGCGCGTGTCCTTGATGTCACGCCCGGTCAGATGGAGCGCGTTGATCAGGCCCGCGGCGGCGATGATCGCCGTGCCGTGCTGGTCGTCATGGAACACCGGAATGTTCATCCGCTCCCGCAGCGTCTGCTCGATCACGAAGCATTCGGGGGACTTGATGTCTTCCAGATTGATGCCGCCGAAGCTCGGCTCGAGCAGCTCGACGCAGTTGATGAAGGCGTCGACGTCCTCGGTCTTCACTTCGAGGTCAATCGAATCGACATCCGCGAAGCGCTTGAAGAGAACGGCCTTGCCCTCCATCACCGGCTTGGAAGCCAGCGCGCCGAGATTGCCCAGCCCGAGGATCGCGGTGCCGTTCGAGATCACGGCGACGAGATTGCCCTTGGCGGTATAGTCATAGGCCGCCGCCGGATTCTCGGCGATCGCCAGCACGGGCACCGCCACGCCGGGCGAATAGGCCAGCGCCAAGTCGCGCTGCGTCGCCATCGGCTTGGATGCGATGACTTCGATTTTTCCCGGCCGGCCCTCGGAGTGATAGAGCAGCGCCTCGCGCTCCGAAAACTGGACGTTCGATTCCTCAGACATTCTTCTCTCCAGATTGCCTCCCCTTTAGGGGGGCCGTTCCGACGCCGCAATGTGCCGAATGCGACGGATTCCCATGCATCCGCCACGGATCGGCACGGATCGACCCGTCCAGATGTGCGGATTTCCGCACATCCGGCCTTTTCCCCAGGAAAATGCCCCGCCGGGGTGTTGATCGCGCACCGGGTTCCGCTAGGCCGCAAGCCATGTCCTCCGCAGCTCCCACCCCTATGATGGCGCAATATCTCGCCTTGAAGGCAGAAGCGGAGGATTGCCTGCTCTTCTACCGGATGGGCGATTTCTTCGAGCTGTTCTTCGACGATGCGAAGATCGCCAGCGCCGTGCTCGACATCGCGCTCACCGCGCGCGGCGAGCATGACGGCGAGCGCATCCCGATGTGCGGGGTGCCCGCGCATGCGATGGAGGGCTATCTCGCCCGGCTGATCAAGGCCGGCCACCGCGTCGCCATCGCCAACCAGACCGAGACGCCCGAGGAAGCGCGCAAGCGCATGGGCTCCAAGGCGCTGGTCAACCGCGCGATCATCCGCGTCGTCACCGCCGGCACGCTGACCGAGGAATCGCTGCTCGACAGCCGCACCGCCAATTGGTGCGCGGCGATCGGCGAGGCCGGCGGAAGCGTGGCGATCGCCTGCGCCGACATCTCCACCGGCCGCTTCGAGATCATCGAGAGCAGCGCCGACCGCGCCGCCGCCGAGATCGCCCGCCTCTCTCCCGCCGAGACGGTGGTCGGAGACGGCTCCGCCTTTGACGAACTCGCCACCGTCGTCCGCCCGCGAATCGATTTCGACAGCGCCGGCGGGGAAGCGCGGCTGAAGCGGCTGTTCGGCGTGGCGACGCTCGACGGCTTCGGCCAGTTCTCGCGCGCGGCGCTCGCCGCCGCCGGGGGCCTCGCCGCCTATCTGGAGCACACCGCCAAGGGAGCGCTTCCCTTCCTGCGCCCGCCGCGTGTCACGCGCACCGAAGCCGCGATGGCGATCGACGCGGCGACCCGCGAGAGCCTCGAACTCACGATCAGTTCGGCGGGCACGCGCAGGGGCAGCCTGCTCGATAGCGTCGATCGCACCGTCACCGGCGCCGGCGCCCGCCTGCTCGGCAGCGATATCGCCGCCCCGCTGATGGACCGGCCAGGCATCGAGGCGCGGCTCGATCTCGTCACCCATTTCCACGACGATGCGGGCCTGCGCGAGATGGTGCGCGGCGCGCTCCGGGCGATGCCCGATATCGGTCGCGCGCTGGGCCGCCTCGCCGCCGGGCGCGGTTCCCCGCGCGACCTGGGCCAGCTGCGCGACGGGCTCGACGGCGCCTGGCGCCTCGCCGAGCGGCTGGAGGCGACAGGCATCCCGCCCCTGCTCGCCGATCTCCTGCCCCAGATGCGCGGGCATGGCGCGCTGATCGACCTGCTCGGCCGCGCGCTCGTCCCCGAGCCGCCCATCGACGCCGCCAATGGCGGCTATATCGCCGAGGGCTATGACGCCGCGCTCGACGATCTGCGCGACGCGGGCGCCGGCGGCCGCCGCGCGATCGCCGCGCTCGAAGCCGAATATCGCACGCGCACCGGGATCGGCTCGCTCAAGATCCGCCACAACGGCGTGCTCGGCTATCATATCGAAGTGCCGGCGAAGAACGCCGATCCGCTGATGGCGCAGGACAGCGGCTTCACCCATCGCCAGACGCTGGCCGGCGTCGTCCGCTTCAACGCGCCCGAACTGCACGACGTCGCGGTCAAGGTCACCCAGGCCGGCGCTCATGCGCTCGCGGCCGAGGCCGCGCATCTCGAGGACCTTACCACCCGCGCGCTCGACGCACGCGAGCCCATTGCCCGCACCGCCGACGCGCTCGCCCGGATCGATGTCTCGGCCGGCCTCGCCGAGCGCGCCGCCGAGGGCGGCTGGGCGCGTCCGCACCTCGTCGAGCATGCCTGTTTCGAGATCGAGGGCGGCCGCCACCCGGTGGTCGAGGAAGCCGTCGCGAAGTCGGGCGGGCGCTTCGTCGCCAATGACTGCACCCTCTCCGAGTCCAGTCGCCTGTGGCTGGTCACCGGCCCGAACATGGGCGGCAAGTCGACCTTCCTGCGCCAGAACGCGCTGATCGCCGTGCTGGCCCAGGCCGGCAGCTATGTCCCCGCCGCCCGCGCCACATTGGGGCTGGTCGACCGGCTGTTCAGCCGCGTCGGCGCCTCGGACAATCTCGCCCGCGGCCGCTCGACCTTCATGGTCGAGATGGTGGAGACCGCCGCGATCCTCGCCCAGGCGACGCCGCGCAGCTTCGTCATCCTCGACGAAGTGGGCCGCGGCACCTCGACCTATGACGGCCTCGCCATCGCCTGGGCCGTGGTCGAGGCGATCCATGAGGACAATCGCTGCCGGTGCCTGTTCGCCACGCACTATCACGAGCTGACCCGGCTCGCCGAGCGTTGCGACGCGCTCACGCTCCACCATGTCCGCGCCCGCGAGTGGAAGGGCGACCTCGTCCTGCTCCACGAAGTCGCGGAAGGGCCGGCCGATCGCAGCTACGGCCTTGCCGTCGCGCGGCTCGCCGGCTTGCCGCCGGTGACGATCCGGCGCGCCAAATCCGTGCTCGACAAGCTGGAGGCCGGCCGCGCCGCCACCGGCGGCCTGGCCGCGGGCCTTGACGACCTGCCCCTGTTCGCCGCCGCCGCGATCGAGGAGGAGGAGTCCGTCGACGCGCTTCGCACCGAGCTGGGCACGCTCGACATCGACAGCCTGAGCCCCCGCGATGCGCTCGAGGTCCTGTACCGGCTCAAGGGCCTGGCGGCGGAAGGCGCATGAACGCCGCCGACCTCATCGACCAGTTCCTCGCCATCCTGCTGCGCGAAGTCGGCGGTACGCGGCGGCGGTGGCGGAACGTGATCGGCCCGGTGAAGCGCTACAGCGCCGCGACGCATCCGCATTGCAACTGGTCGATCACCCCCGGCGGCGAGGCCGAGGAGAATGCGGCGGTCGAGCGCATCGCCGACCGGCTGCGGGACAGGCATCCGATCATCGATTGAGCCCATGTCGCCGTCCCGGCGACGCCCGGCCTCGTTGCTCGCTGGCGATATTCAGGACCGCCCCAGCTTCTCCACCAGGAAATCGACGAAGGCGCGCACGCGTGCCGGGCGGGTGGCACCGCCGACATAGAGCGCGTGAATGTCCTCGCGATCGCCGGGGTTGAACGGCTCGAGCAGCGCGACCAGCCGCCCGGCGGCAACATGGTCCTCGACATGGAAGCTCCCGACCCGGACGACACCGACACCGGCAAGCGCGAGCTGGACCAGCGTCTCGCCATTATTCGCCTCGATATTGCCGCCGACGGGCAAGGCATAGTCGCGGCCGTCGCGCCGGAACGGCCAGACCGGCTCGGCGCGGCGGAAGTTGAAATTGAGGCAGTTATGCGCGTGCAGGTCCTCGGGCAGCGCTGGCGTGCCCATGCGCGCCAGATAGTCGGGCGAGGCGGCGATGGTGCGGCCGGTCTCGCCGAGCTTGCGGGCCGTGAGCGGACTGTCCGCCAGCGGGCCGAAGCGGATCGCGACATCGGCGCGGCCGCCCGCGACGTCCTCCAGCGTATCGCTGAGGCTGATGTCGACCAGGATGCCGGGATAGCGCGCGACGAATGCGCCGAGCAGCGGCACCACCGAGAGCCGGCCATGCGCCAGCGCGGCGCTGACCCGCAGGCGCCCGCGCGGCGCGGCCTGGTCGGCGAGCGCGCCCTCCACTTCGGCGATGTCGGCAAGGATGCGCTGGGCCGCGTGGAGATAGGCATCGCCCTCGGGCGTCAGCACCAGCCGGCGCGTGGTGCGCGTGATCAGGCGCACGCCCAGCCGGGCCTCGATCCGGCCGAGCGCGCGGCTGACCGCGGAAGGCGTGAGGTCGAGCCGGCGCGCGGCGGCGGAGAGGCTGCCCTCGCGCACTGCCGTCACGAAGATTTCCATCTCGCCCGATCGATCCGCCATGATGCGTGTCATTCGTGATTCCCAAGCACAGATGTTTCGCCTTTCGACGCTCTACTGGACGCGTGCATGCCGGTCCATTTGCATTGCCGCACAAATCCCGGAGCCCTATCCATGAGTCCCCGCCTCGCCCTCACTGCGCTCGCCATCGGTGCCTTCGGCATCGGCGTCACCGAATTCACGCCCATGGGGCTGCTTCCCGTGATCGCGGGGGATCTCGGCGTCTCGATCCCCGCCGCCGGCCTGCTCGTCAGCGCCTATGCGATCGGCGTTCTGATCGGCGCGCCGCTGATGACGCTGACCACCGGGCGGGTGCCGCGCCGCACGCTGCTGATCGCGCTCGCCGGCATCTTCACGCTCGGCAACCTGCTGGCGGCGCTGTCCGACAGCTATGCGATGCTGCTGGCGGCGCGGATCGTGACTTCGCTCAACCATGGCGCGTTCTTCGGCGTGGGATCGGTGGTGGCTGCCGGCCTGGTCCCGCCCGAGCGCCGGGCCGGGGCGATCGCGACGATGTTCATGGGCCTGACGATCGCGACGATCGGCGGCGTGCCGCTCGCCACCTGGGCGGGCGAGGCGTTCGGTTGGCGCGCGGTGTTCGCGGCGATCGCGGCGATCGGCGTGGTGACGATGGCGGCGTTGCGGCTGTTCGTGCCGGCGCTGCCCGGCCAGGCGGACGCCGATATGGGCGCGGAGTTGCGCGTGTTGGGCCGCGGACCGGTGCTGTTCGCGCTGGCGCTGACCATGGTTGGATTCAGCGCGATGTTCACCGTCTTCACCTATATCGCGCCGATCCTGCGGGAGGCGGCCCATGCTTCCACCTTCCAGGTGACGGCGGCGCTGGTGCTGTTCGGCATCGGCCTCACCGCGGGCAATTGGCTGGGCGGGCGCTATGCCGATCGCTCGGTCGAGGCCGCGCTGGTCACGATGACGGCGGCGCTGGCGGTGCTGCTGGTGCTGTTCGCGCTCGGCATGTTCTCGTTGCCGGTGGCGATGCTCCTGCTGCCGCTCTGGGGGGCGGCGAGCTTCGCGCTGGTGCCGCCGCTGCAGATGCGCGTGATGGACGCCGCGCACGAGGCGCCCAACCTTGCCTCGGCGATGAATATCGGCGCGTTCAACCTGGGCAACGCGATCGGCGCTGCGCTGGGCGGCGAAGTGATCCGCCAGGGGCTGGGCTATCCGGCCGTGTCGCTGGCCGGCGCGGCGATGGCGCTGGCCGGGCTCGCGATGGTGCTCGCGCCCCGGCTGGCGCGGCGACGGCGGGCAGTGGCGGTCGGCTGAGGGGCGCGCTAGGGAAGGCCGATGACCGACTTTCCCAAGCCGCCCGTCGCCGCCACGCGCCCGCACAGCTTCACGCGCCACGGCGTCACGATCGAGGATCCCTGGGCCTGGCTCAAGGACCCGGCCTATCCCAATGTCGCCGACAAGGACGTGCTCGCCTATCTCGAGGAAGAGAACGGCTATTTCGAGAAGGTGATGGCGCCGCTCAAGCCGCTCAGCGAGACGCTGTTCACCGAGATGCGCGGGCGGATCAAGGAAGACGAATCCACCGTTCCGCAGAAGGACGGCGATTGGCTCTACTGGACCGACTACGAGACCGGCGGCGAATATCCGCGCTGGTGGCGGCGCCCCGTGGGCGGCGGCGCGGACGTGATGATCCTCGACGAGCCGGCACTGGCCGAGGGCAAGGAATATTTCCGGCTCGGCGCCTTCTCGGTGAGCCCGGACGGACGGCTGCTCGCCTATGCCGTCGACGACAACGGCTCGGAGCGGTTCGAAGTCCGGGTGAAGGACCTCGAGACCGGCGAATTGCTGCCGGACACGATCCCCGGCATGCTCTCAGAAATCGTCTGGACCGCGGACTCCCGAGGCTTCCTCTATGGCCTCGCCAACGAGAACTGGCGGACCGACAATGCCCGCTGGCACAGGCTCGGCGAGCCCGTGGCGCAGGACGTCGAGCTCTTCAAGGAAGCCGATGAGGGCTACCGCGTGGCGGTGGGCGAGACTCAGTCGCGCAACTATCTGCTCGTCTCGACCGGCGACCATGTGACCAGCGAAGTCTATCTCCTCTCGCCCGAGGATCCTTCCCGGCCGATGGTCTGCGTCAGCCCCCGCAAGCCGGGCCGCGAATATGACGTGGACGAGCATGACGGCACGCTGTTCATCCACACCAACGACGTCGATCCGCAGTTCCGGCTGGTAACCGCGCCGGTGGCGGCGCCCGGCGAATGGACCGAGCGCATCGGCCCGTCGGCGCATTTCTACATGACCGGCGTGACCTGCTTCGCCGACTATTTCATCGTCGAGGGGCGCGAGGACGGGCTCGATCAGATCGAACTCCACCGCTACGACGCCGCCATCGCCCCGGTACGGCTGAAATTCCCCGAGGCCAGCTATGTCGCCGGGCTGGGCGACAATCCCGAATATGCGATGGACAAGCTGCGCATCGGCTATGAGTCGATGGTCACGCCGGGCACGGTCTATGACTATAGCGTCGCCACGGGCACGCTCGAGACGCTGAAGGTGCAGGAGATCCCGTCGGGCTATGACGGATCGAAATACCGCACCGAGCGGCTGAAGATCGCCGCCCGCGACGGCACCGAGGTGCCCGTGTCCATCGTCTATCCCAAGGACTTCCCCAGGGACGGCACGGGCAAGCTCTATCTCTATGCCTATGGCGCCTATGGCTATGCGATCCCGCCCGGCTTCTCGACCAGCCGCATCTCGTTCCTCGATCGCGATGTCGCCTTCGCCATCGCCCATATCCGCGGCGGCGACGATCTCGGCCAGCAATGGTATCTCGACGGCAAGCTCGAGAAGCGCACCAACAGCTTCAACGATTTCGTCGATGTGGCCAGGGGGCTGATCGACCGGGGCTTCACCCATGCCGGCGGCATCGCCATCGCGGGCCGCTCCGCGGGCGGCGAGCTGATGGGCGCGGTGATCAATTCCGATCCCGACCTGTGGGCAGTGGTCGTCGCCGACGTGCCCTTTGTCGACGTGCTCAACACCATGCTCGACGAGAGCCTGCCGCTCACCCCGGGCGAATGGCCCGAATGGGGCAATCCGGTGACGGATCCGGCGGCGTTCGCGCTCATCCGCTCCTATTCGCCCTATGACAATGTGACTGCCCAGGCCTATCCGCCGCTCTTCATCTCGGGCGGGCTCAACGATCCGCGCGTCACCTATTGGGAGCCCGCCAAATGGGCCGCGAAGCTGCGGGCGACGCGGACCGACGACCAGGTGCTGGTGCTCAAGACCAACATGGGCGCCGGCCATGGCGGCAAATCCGGCCGGTGGGAAAGTCTGCAGGAAGCTGCCGACGAGATGGCGTTCGTGCTGTGGAAGCTCGGGACCACAGCCTGAGTCCCGCCCGACTATCCCACCGGCCGCACCGCGAGGCGGGTCTCGCGGTGGCATTGGTGGCAGAAGGCGAAATCGAACGTCTCGCTGAGCGCCCAGGCCTGGGAACTGACGTCCCATTCTGCCCAGGCGTCGCGCGTAACGGCAACACCGCCGCAACGTTCGCACGCATACTCGACCCGAGGAGCTTCGCCTTCTGCCACGCCCGGCAGCATAGGGGATCTCCGATCCGTTTCGGCGGTAACCATCTCCATAATGGACAAGGTTGCGCGGCCGTTGCGGATCAGAGGAAGGAGGCCTAGCCTCGCCTTCTCCGACCAAGGGAGCGAATCCATGCGCACTTCCATGCTCGCACTCGGCGCCGCGGCGGCGCTGTTCACCGGCCTCGCGGCCACCGCCCCGACCAGCCGCGCCGTCGCCGCCGATCCGGCCGCGGACGTGATCGCCGGCCGCAAGGCCGCCTTCCTGCTGTCCGGCGCGCTGTTCGGCCAGATCAAGGCGGGCATCGATCGTGGCGATGATCCCAAGGCACTGGGCTTCGCCGCCCGCGCGCTGGCCGGCTGGGCCCGGGCGATCCCCGGCATGTTCCCCGCCGGCAGCGGCGCGGCGCCGTCCGAGGCGCAGCCCGCCGTTTGGAGCGACCGCGCCGGCTTCGAGGCACGCGCCGCCGACTATGCCGCAGCGGCGACCAAGCTCGCCGAGCTCGCCAAGGCCGGCGACAAGGCCGGCTTCGCCGCGCAGTTCGGCGAAGTGGGCAAGGCCTGCAAGGCGTGCCACGATGCCTATCGCAAGCCCGACGACCATCATTGAGCAAGCCCGCCCGGGCGCCCGGTTCCGGTTCAGCGCAACGAAAGCGCGGCTTCGCGATTTTCGACTCCGGTGTTAACCCTAATTGCCTGTGCACCATCCGCCGGGGCAAGGCTGTATGGTTCGGGGAGTATTGCCGATGCACGACTGCATGAAACGCCGCCTGCTCTACGCTTCCAGCCAGGCCTATCAGCCGGCCATGCACGTCCATGGCCGCAATGTCGGCTGGATCGAGGCGCCCTTCGTCGTGCGCCGCGAGAGCGCGCTCGGCCAGCGCCAGATCGACCAGGCGCTGGTCGGCCGCACCTCCCAGGGCGTGGTGGTGGCGTTCCGCGGCTCGCTCCCGCCCTTTTTCGGCAGCGCGCATGACGGCTGGGACGTGGTACTCGACTGGCTGAACGACGCCTTCTCGCTGTGCGTCGAGGATTCGCATTATGGCGGCGGCGTGCATTTCGGCTTTGCCGAATCGACGCGCCGGCTGTGGAACGACGCGGGCTCGGGCCCCGGCGTGCGCACCGCGATCCAGGCAATGCTCGACCAGAGCCTGCTCGACCGCAAGGCACGGCGGCATCTGTTCGTCACCGGCCATAGCAAGGGCGGCGCGCTCGCCAATCTGGCGGCGATGCGATCGGCCCAGGTGAAGGAATGGGCGGACCTGCCGGTGAGCGTCGCCACCATCGCCGCGGCGCGCGCCGGCAATGCCGATTTCGCCGCCAGCTATGACCGCACCCGCATCGCCTGCCTGCGCTACGAGATGCCGGGCGACGTGGTGCCGCATCTGCCGCTGAGCCCCGCCACGCCGGCCTGGGCGCGGGCGATCGCACGCGGCGTGTTCCCCCGGCTCGCGACCGCCGATTATCGGCCGGTGGGGCTGCTCGTCGCGCCGCCGCCTGCGCCCAAGGCGGGCCACCAGGCCTGGGCCGGCTCACGCCGCCCGGTGCGCAGGCTGCTCGACCGGCGCGGCACGGGGCTCGAGGCGCTGACTCCGGCGATCCTAACTGCGCATGCCATCTGCCCGGGCAGCGGCTATGACCGGCTGATCTGCGACGGCGAAGCGGTGTGCGATCACGGCCAGGAGCCGAAGCGCAAGCGGGCCTGAGCGCGCGGGTTCGGCCGCTACGAGTCCGTTTCCGTACAAGGGCTTCCGAGCCCCGGACCGAGTCCGGCATCGACACGACGAAGCAAGCGGCGGCGCGCGCCCCCGGGGAGCCGCGCCGCCGTTGCCGTGCCGTCAGAAGTGCGCGATCAGGCCGGCCATCGGGCGGAAGCTCTTCGCGTTGTTGAACGTGTTGATCTCCATGCGCAGGCGCACGCCGCTATTGCCGGTGACGCCGCCCAGGCCGATGTCCCTGGGCCCGACCTCGACGCCGGCGCCATAGGTCATCGCGTGATAGTCGCGGCTGTCGTTGCCGAGCGCGTCGAAATTGACCCATTGATAGCCGACCTTGCCATAGATCATGCCGCTCTCGCCCGCGCGCAGGCCGAAGCGGCCGGCGGCGCCATATTCCCAGTCGATATCGCCCTTGATGCCCTTGGCGACATTGCCCTCGGCACCGACGAAGACCGGCCCGAGCGGAATGTTGATGCCGGCGACGCCCTGGACCAGGGCACCGTCATAGGCCTTGCCGCTCGCGGGAATCGGGATGCCGGCGTTGGACTGGCGATCGAACCGCTCATAGCCGCCCAGGATGCCGATATAGGGCTCGATCCCGAAGGCGCGGGTGCCGTCGGGCGCGGTCCTGGCCGGCATGGCGGTGGCGGCCGTCTCGGCAGGAGCGCTGTCGGTGCCGGCATCCTGCGCCTGGGCGGCGGGGACGACGAAGGGCAGCGCGGCGAACGCCGCGGCGGCAAGGAGTTTACGCATGTCGGGGGAACCTCGTGGCTATTTCAAACACTCGCCCCGCCGAAGGCGACCCAGATACGCGGGCGCTGGCGGCGGGGCATGGGGTCAATGCACGAGGAGTCCGCCGGGTTGCATTGCAGCATGGAATTGCGGCGGGGGTGTTGCATAGGGGACACGGTTGGGGTTTCGGCAGGAGTGCGAAGCTGGTATTTTCCTGACATGACCCGCGAACGCTCCCTGTTCGACGAACGTGACCCTGCTGCCGAAGCGGCAGCGGATGCGCGTGCCGAGGCCGATGTGAGGGCGAGCCGGCTGGTGGGGCATGATGCCGTGAAGCGCTGGATCGCTTCCTGGGGAACCGAAGCACCGCTGCCCCGTCCCAAAACCGGCGAATAGCTTGCGCAAGATCGTCTGGACCGAGGAGGCGATCAGCCATCTCGAAGCCATTCTTGCCTATGTCTCCGCATTCAATCCCGGCGCGGCATCGCGGCTGGGCGAACGTCTGATCGCGGTGGCGGACAGCTTGGCGGCGTTCTCCGAGCGTGGTCGCGACGCAGGCGAAGGCCGGCGGGAAATGACCAGCGTCTGGCCCTATATCCTGCGATATCGGGTGAAGAGCGACACGGTCATCATCCTACGCATCCGGCATGGAGCGCGGGATGAGGTGGAGGAATAGGAGGAGATTGGCTACCGGGTTGTTCCAAGCGTGTGTGGGCGGCCATTTCGACCACCCACACTTCACGCGGCCCCAACCTGGATCATGCAGGCCTTGGTCGCCTTGGGGCAATCACTCCGCCGCGATCCCCGCCTTCGAGAACATGTCCGGCCCGCCGTCCCCGCCATCCTCGTTGGCGACCGGCGTGATCTTGGCCTTCTGGCGCTTGTCGAACGAATCCCACACTTCGTTCCATGCACCCCGGGTCGCCGCCTTCGAATATTCCGTCGCGCGGGTCTCGAAGAAATTGGCGTGCTCCACGCCGTTCAGCAGCGGGGCGAGCCAGGGCAGCGGATGCTCCTCGACCATGTAGATCGGCTTGAGGCCGAGCTGGCCCAGGCGCCAGTCCGCGATGTAGCGGACATATTTCTTGATCTCCTTGGGCGTCATCCCGTTCACCGGGCCCATCTCGAACACCAGGTCGATGAACGCGTCCTCGATGCGCACCGTCTTCTGGCACATGTCGAGAATGTCGTCGCGCACCGACGGGGTCAGGCAGTTGCGCTCCTTGCAGAAGGCGTGGAACAGCTTGATGATGCCCTCGCAGTGCAGGCTCTCGTCGCGCACCGACCAGGACACGATCTGGCCCATGCCCTTCATCTTGTTGAAGCGCGGGAAGTTCATCAGCATCGCGAACGAAGCGAAGAGCTGCAGCCCCTCGGTGAAGCCGCCGAACATGGCCAGCGTCTTGGCGATGTCCTCGTCGGTATCGACGCCGAAGGTGCTCAGATAGTCGTGCTTGTCCTTCATCTCCTTATACTGGAGGAAGGCGGCATATTCGGTCTCGGGCATGCCGATCGTGTCGAGCAGGTGCGAATAGGCGGCGATGTGGACCGTCTCCATGTTGCTGAATGCCGTCAGCATCATCTTGATCTCGGTCGGCTTGAACACGCGGCCATATTTCTCGTGGTAGCAATCCTGCACTTCCACGTCCGCCTGGGTGAAGAAGCGGAAGATCTGGGTGAGCAGGTTGCGCTCGTGATCGGTGAGCTTCTGCGCCCAGTCGCGGCAATCCTCGCCCAGCGGCACTTCCTCCGGCAGCCAGTGGATCTGCTGCTGGCGCTTCCAGAACTCGAACGCCCAGGGATATTCGAAGGGCTTGTAGGTCTTGCGGGCTTCGAGAAGCGGCATTGGGGTTACTCCGTGACGAACTAGATGAACTTGAGGACGAGAAGGACGGCGGAGACGCCGATGAAAGCGAAGCCGAGTCCACGCGAGACGTCGGCACGCGTGCCGTGGATGGAGGAAGGATCGATCAGGTAGCGCACGCCGACCAGCAGCAGGACCAAGGGCAGGAAGCCGTCGATCCACACGGGCGGGCTGCCCAATCCGAGCGGGCGCACGAGCAATGTGAGCGCGAAGACGCCAAGGGACAGGCAGAGGAAGGGCAACAGCACGACCAGCGGCCGGGCCAGCCAATTCTGGCGCGGGCGCATGCCCTCCGCCTCGGCCTGGGCCAGATCGACCTCGATGCTGCGCAGTTCCTCGAAATACCAGTCCTGCCCGCGCGCAAGGCGGCGTTCGCGGCGACGATGGAGCCGGGCCAGCCGCGCATCGATCCCGAATACCGGATCAAGCACCCGGCCGAGCGCCCAGCCGGCCACGAAGATCATGGCACCGAGAGGCAGCGCCAAGATCAGGAACAGCGGCGTGCTCATGCCGCCCCTCCCGCCAGCGTGAACGCCGCCGCGAAGCCGCCGAGGAACAGGCCGAGCGCGAAGAGCATCATGCCGGCGATGCGCAGGGCATAGGCCGTCGCCTCGGCCTCGGGCAGGCCGAGCGCACGGCGGACCCGGCCGGGGCGGGCAAGCGCCGTCAGCCCCGCGGCGCCCGCGGCAGCGGCCAGCCCGGCCATCAAGGCGATGCTGCGCGTCATTCGTGGTCGATCACCCGGCCGCCGCGCTCGCGCACGATGCGGTCGCGATAGACGATGCGCGTCACCCGGTGCCCGCGATTGGCGCCGACGCCGAATACGCAGATGCCGAGGAAATAGCCGAAGTCGTACCAGCCGCCATTGTTGGGCACGGCATAGACGGCGACTTCGGGCATCAGCAGCGAGAGGAACCAGGCGACCGGGAAGATGAAACCGTGCCACAGGCCAAGCAGGAAGCCCGGCGCTTCCGGCTGTACGGCGCTCGGCACCTGCTTCGCGCAGGCGGCAAGCAGCAGCAAAGCGGCAAGCGGCAGGGCGCGCCAGGACGTGCGGACATGCTTCATGCGATCCTCCTTTCGGATGGGCGACGGGCGGCGCAGGCGGCTGCATCGTTTCCCGGCCGCGTGCGTTGAGCGAACGAACCATCCCCCCAAGGAGACCCGGCATGAGCGATGTGCGTGCAATCCAGGAGCATATGGAAGTGATCGGCGCCGACGGCGTCCATGTCGGCACGGTCGACAAGGTCGAAGGCAGCCGGATCAAGCTCACCAGGAAGGACAGCGCCGTCGAGATCGAAGGCGCGACCGGCAGCCATGCCGGGCATCATCACTATGTCTCGATCGGCCTGGTCGCCGGCGTGGAAGGCGACAAGGTGCGCCTGTCGGCCACCGCGGCCAATGCGGTCGAGATCTTCGAGGAAGAGGCCTGAGTTCACAGCCCCTCTCCCCGTGGGAGAGGGGCAAGCCGCGAAGCGGCGCGGGGTGAGGATGAGCGCGACGCACCATGCGATAGCGCGCCCTCGCCCTTTCTGTCGCTAGCGCAATGGGGGGCCTCCCTCTCCCTCAGGGAGAGAGAGATTTGCGCTACAACGCCCTCGATATTCTCCAGCACGTCATTGTTCCAGAACCGCAGCACCCGATAGCCTTCATTCTCGACGAAGCGCGTACGTCGCGCATCATATTCGGCGGCTTCCGCGTGCTGCCCACCATCCACTTCGATGACCAGCCTTTCGGCGAAGCACATGAAATCCATGCGATACGGCCCGGCTGGAGCCTGAAAACGCCACTTCCGATCGGGAAAAGCCTCGCGCAGCGAACGAAGGAGCCGCCTTTCAGCCTCGGTCGCGTTGCGGCGCAATTCCCGAAGCTGGGAAACCGTACCGGACGGCTGATCCTGATAGAGGCGCATTCGCCCTCACCCTTCCGCCGCTTCGCGGCTCCCTCCCTCTCCCGATGGGAGAGGGATTCTCACCTCACTGGCAGGCCAGGCACTCATCATAATCCGTCGACTCGCCCAGATTGAACTGCGGCTTCTCGATCGTGTTGTCGGCCTCCACGCCGCCCGCGAAGCCGGCGCGCTGCACCGACTTGGAACGGAGATAATAGAGCGACTTGATGCCGAGCTCCCAGGCGCGGAAGTGGAGCATCAGCAGGTCCCACTTCTCGACGTCCGCCGGGATGAACAGGTTCAGCGACTGGGCCTGGTCGATATAGGGCGAGCGATCGCCGGCCAGCTCGAGGATCCAGCGCTGGTCGATCTCGAACGAGGTCTTGTAGACGTCCTTCTCTTCCGGGCTGAGGAAGTCGAGGTGCTGGACCGAGCCGCCCTGCTCGAGGATCGAGTTCCACACCGCATCCGAGTTCTTGCTCTTCTCGCTGAGCAGCTTCTCCAGATAGGGATTCTTGACCGAGAACGAGCCCGACAGCGTCTTGTGCGTGTAGATGTTGGCCGGGATCGGCTCGATACAGGCCGAAGTGCCGCCGCAGATGATCGAGATCGACGCGGTGGGCGCGATCGCCATCTTGCAGCTGAAACGCTCCATCACGCCCATGTCGGCCGCGTCCGGGCACGGCCCGCGCTCCACCGCCAGCGCCATCGACGCCTGGTCGACCTGCGCCTTGACGTGCTTGAACATGCGCAGGTTCCAGCTCTTCGCCATTGCGCCCTCGAACGGGATGTTCCGCGCCTGGAGGAAGGAGTGGAAGCCCATCACGCCCAGGCCGACCGAACGCTCGCGGCTGGCCGAATAGGCGGCCTTTTCCATGCCCGGCTCGGCCCGGTCGATATAATCCTGCAACACATTGTCGAGGAAGCGCATCACGTCCTCGATCATGCCGGTCTCGCCCTTCCACTCGTCCCAGGTCTCGAGGTTGAGCGAGGAGAGGCAGCACACCGCGGTGCGCTCATTGCCCAGATGATCCTTGCCCGTGGGCAGCGTGATTTCCGAGCAGAGGTTCGACGTGGAGACCTTGAGGCCCAGATCGCGATGATGCTTGGGCATGTTCGAGTTCACATGGTCGGCGAACACGATATAGGGCTCGCCGGTGGCAAGACGGGTCTCGACCAGCTTCTGGAACAGCGCGCGCGCATCGACCTTGCCCCGCTCGGACTGGTCCTTGGGCGAACGCAGCACCCATTCCTCGCCGCCCCGCACCGCTTCCATGAACGCATCGGGGATCAGCACGCCGTGGTGCAGGTTCAGCGCCTTGCGATTGAAGTCGCCCGACGGCTTGCGGATCTCGAGGAACTCCTCGATCTCCGGATGCGAGATGTCGAGATAGCAGGCGGCCGAACCGCGGCGCAGCGAGCCCTGCGAAATCGCCAGGGTGAGCGAATCCATCACGCGCACGAACGGAATGATGCCCGAGGTCTTGCCGTTGAGGCCCACCGGCTCGCCGATGCCGCGGACATTGCCCCAATAGGTGCCGATGCCGCCGCCGCGCGAGGCGAGCCAGACATTCTCGTTCCAGGTGTCGACAATGCCGTTCAGGCTGTCCGGCACCGAATTGAGGAAGCAGCTGATCGGCAGGCCGCGGCCGGTGCCGCCGTTCGACAGAACGGGCGTGGCGGGCATGAACCACAGCTTCGAGATATAGTCGTAGATGCGCTGGGCATGCGGCTGATCGTCGGCATAGGCCGAGGCGACGCGCACGAACAGGTCCTGGAAGGTCTCGCCGGGCAGCAGATAGCGGTCGCGCAGCGTCTCCTTGCCGAATTCGGTGAGCAGCGCGTCGCGCGAATGATCGACCTCGACATCGAACGCGCGCGGCGCAACCGCCTTGCTGTCGTTCCGCTTGCGCGCCTTCGGTGCCGCCTTGGCGACATCGCTCGCAGCCGGCTTGCCGGCAGTGGCGGGGGCTTCGGCGACGGTCTCGTTCACGCTGTTTTCCGTGTCCCTGAATTCCATGACTCTCACCCCTGAAAAGCTTCACCGGCCTTCCCCCGGGGGAAGGCATCAAATCCCGACTCGAAGGGGCTGCCGATCCTAGCATCGACGCGGCCGCGCGCGAAGAACAAAACATGTCCATCGCACTTCGTCCCAGGCACGAATCGACCCGTTCCGCATATGGGTATGCGGCGGCGCGTCCACCAGTGCTTGAGCTTGCCCCTCAGTGCAACCACAACAGATTGTGCCAATCCGAGTCCGCGCACAAGACCCGAAATGGTTAATTTCCACAACGTTTCGTCGCTAAAATGACTCGGTTCGTGGCACCTGCATATCTGCTGCAATGCCGCGACGCGCGGACTTTCCTAGGGTTTGCGAAAGGCAAGGGAACGAACGCGGAACGTTAATTTTTTTCGCGTGGAGGAATCCGGGGGACCACAAGGGCTTGTGGTCGGCCGCATGATCGCACCGCAGAGGATGGCGATCGCGGCGCGGACGCATCCGCCTTCCGCAATCATCTCCGCAAAGGCCGGATGACGGATGGAATCTCGGAGTTCCGGGCTCCCTTGCCCTCCCGGTGCGCAGTTGCAGTCCACGCAACCGAGCGTTGCCGATTGCGCGATATTCAATCAGACTTGCCCGGGTCTAGAGGCAGTCCTTTGGCGGATCGTTTCGCCGCGAGCGGGATTATGTCGGGATGGCAACGAACGGGGCAGCGACGGGGGAGCAGCCGGAATGGCAGCCGGCCCCGCACGAGCGCTCGCCGATCCCCGGTTCGCCCCCTACCCCCTGGCACCCGCCGCTGCGGCGCGCGGCCTATATATCGGTGGCGGTACTGGTGATCCTGTCGGGTTCGCTGGGCAATGCGATCGTCACCGCGAACCTGACGACCCTGCAGGGATCGCTCGGGCTCTATTCGGCCGAGATCCAGTGGCTGCCGACCGTCTATGTGATGACGAATGTCTGCGCCAACATGGTGCTGATCAAGTTCCGCCAGCAGTTCGGCATCCGGCTGTTCACCCAGATCTTCCTGGGCGCCTTCGCGCTGACCACCGCCGGACACCTGATCGCGCACAGCTTCGCGACGGCGGTGGCGGTGCGCGCGCTGAGCGGGATCGCGGCCGCCGCGTGCAGCACGGTGGGGCTGCTCTACATGGTCCAGGCCTGGACGCCCGAGCACCGGCTGAAGGGCATCGTGATCGCGATCAGCCTGCCGCAGATCGCCGTCCCCCTCGCCCGCCTCTTCCCCAGCGAAGCCTTCGAGCCGGATCGCTGGCAGACCATGTATCTGTTCGAGCTGGGCCTGGCCCTGTTCTGCCTGGCCGCGGTGCGCCTGCTGGTGCTGCCGCCGGTCGAGCGGATGAAGGTGTTCGAGCCGCTCGACTTCGTCACCTTCCCGATCTTCGCAGGCGGCATGGCGCTGCTCTGCGCGGTGCTGGGCATGGGCCGGGCGCTGTGGTGGTTCGAGGCGCCATGGATCGCGCCGGCGCTGATCGGGGCGATCGTGCTGCTGCCGATCGCCTGGCTGATCGAGCATCACCGCGAGCGCCCGCTGCTCAACACCCGCTGGCTGGCGAGCCGCGACATCGTGCGCTTCGCCTTCGTCTCGATCCTGGTGCGCGTGGTGCTTTCGGAGCAGACGATCGGCGCGTCGGGGCTGCTCACCGTGCTGGGCATGGGCAACGACCAGATGCGGATGCTCTATCTGGTCGTGCTGCTCGCGACGCTGGCCGGCGTGGTGGTCGGCGCGCTCACGCTCGATCCCCTGTTCCTGGGCAAGCCGATCCTGATCGCGCTGGCGCTGATCGGCCTGGGCGCCTGGCTCGATTCGGGTTCGACCAACCTCGTCCGCCCGCACGACATGTATTTCAGCCAGGCGCTGCTGGGCTTCGCCAGCGCACTGTTCATCGGCCCGGCGATGCTGATCGGGCTGACCCGCGCGCTGCGCGAGGGCCCGACTCATTTCGTCAGCTTCTCGGCGTTGTTCGGCATCACCCAGAATCTGGGCGGCCTGTTCGGATCGGCGATGCTCGGCACCTTCCAGGTGATCCGCGAGCGGGCGCACGGCAACGCCATCGTCGCGCAGCTGGCGAGCGGCGATCCGCTGGTGGCGCAGCGGCTCCAGCAGAATGCCGGCGCCTATGGCCGGGTGCTGATCGATCCCGGCCTGCGCCAGGCCGAGGGCGCGGCGATCCTCTCGCAGACCGTGACGCGCGAGGCGAACATCCTGGCCTATAACGACACTTTCCTGCTGATCGCGGCGATCGCGGCGGGGACGATCTTGTGGGTCTTCATCCCCATCATGCGGATCCGGCGCGAGAACCTGGCGCGCGCCGCGGCCGAGCAGCAAGCAGGAGCAAGGAATGGCTGATCCGACAACCCCGGCGATCGAAGCGGAAGCGAAGCCGGCGCCGGCGCCGGCCGCCGTGCCCGCGCCGAGCGAGGGTGCGGATCCGCCGCCCACGCCCGAGGTCGCCGCGCGCCGCTGGGCCCCGCCCCGCCTCTCCTGGACCGCCATCGCGATCGCCGTGCTGCTGGTGCTGGCGGGCATCGCGGCAGTGCTGATGGCGTGGCAGGTCTGGCCCTTTGCCGGGAACGTCCAGTCGACCGAGAATGCCTATGTGCGCGGGCAGGTGACGATCATCAGCCCCCAGGTGAGCGGCTATCTCACCGACGTGCCGGTCCAGGATTTCGCGACCGTGAAGGCAGGCGACGTGCTCGCGACGATCGACGAGCGCATCTATCGCCAGCGCGTCGACCAGGCGAAGGCGAACGTCGCCAGCGCCCAGGCGGCGCTCGCCAACAACCCGCAACAGGCGGCATCCAAGACCGCGGCCTTTGGCTCGCAGGAAGCGGCGGTCGCCTCGGCCCAGGCGCAGCTCGCCAAGGCGCAGGCCGATTTCAGCCGGATCGACGCATTGGCGAAGCAGGGCTTCATCACCCGCCGCGATCGCGACGCGGCGCTCGCCGCGCTGCGCACCGCCCAGTCGGCGGTGGCACAGGCCCAGGCGGCGCGGACGGTGGCGAGCGAGGACATCCGCAGCGTGACGGTGAACAAGGGCGGGCTGGTCGCCGCAGTGGATGCGGCCAGGGCGGCGCTCCATCTCGCCGAGATCGACCTCGCCAACACGGTGATCCGCGCGCCGGTAGCAGGTCAGCTGGGCGAGATCGGCGGGCGGCGCGGGCAATATGTCACGGCCGGCACCCAGCTGATGGCGCTGGTGCCGCAGACCCTATGGGTGACCGCCAATTTCAAGGAAGCGCAGACGGCGAAGATCCGCCCAGGCGCCAAGGCGAGCTTCCGGGTGGACGCGCTGGGCGGCGCGAAGCTGAACGGCACGGTCGAGCAGCTGGCGCCGGCGGCGGGATCGGAGTTCGCGGTGATCCGCAGCGACAATGCGACAGGCAATTTCGTGAAGATCCCCCAGCGGATCGCGGTGCGGATCCGAATCGATCCGGGCCAGCCCGCGGCGGCACGGCTGCGGCCGGGCATGTCGGTGGAGGCAAGCGTGGAGGTGGGGCACTAGAGTCGCGGCACATCCGGCGCACCCCGTCCCCGCCATCCCCTCCCGCCCCACCACCCCGTCCCAACCCCGTCATCCCCGCGCAGGCGGGGGCCCAGGTTTCTCTGCAGCATCGCCCGTGACTCTTGGTTCCCCGCCTGCGCGGGGATGACGAAAAGGGGGTATTTGGCCCAAGCGATACGTGTCCCAAGGGGGATAGGCGCCCTTGCGATCCGCCCTCCGCTTGCAGGGCCCGGCGCACGCGCTAGGCTGGCCGCGCAACGAGATTCGGGGACGGCGCATGCGAACGGGAATGACGGCTCTGGCGGTGACTCTGGCATGGACGTCGCCCGCATGGGCACAGGAAGCGGCCCCCGCCCCTGCCCCCGCCCAATCCGACATCGTGGTCCAGGAAACGCCGCGCCCGCTTCCCACCGTCGAGGAACAGTCGATCGATGCGCTGCGCACCGCGCTCGCCGACGGGAGCATGAGCAGCGGCTATATCGTCGATGCCTATGTCGCGCGGATCGGGAAGCTCGACCGCGCCGGGCCGACGCTGCGCTCCGTGATCGCCGTCGCGCCGGGCAAGGACCTGCGCGCCGATGCGCGCGACAGCGACGACCGGCGCAGGGCGGGCAAGCCGCTCGGCCCGCTCGACGGCATTCCGGTGCTGATCAAGGACAATATCGAGACGCAGAACATGCCCACCACCGCAGGCAGCCTGGCGCTCGCCAACAACGACACCGGGCGCGACGCGCCGCTGGTCGCGCGGCTGCGGGCACAGGGCGCGATCATCCTCGGCAAGACCAACCTCTCCGAATGGGCGAACATCCGCTCGAACAACTCGATGAGCGGCTGGAGCGCCATGGGCGGCCTGGTGAAGAACCCCTATGCGCTCGACCGCTCCGCCTGCGGCTCGTCGAGCGGATCGGGCGCGGCGGTCGCGGCGAGCCTGGCGGCAGTCGCGGTAGGCACCGAGACCGATGGATCGGTGGTGTGCCCGGCGGCGATGAACGGGCTGGTCGGGCTCAAGCCCACGCTGGGGCTGATCAGCCGCACCGGCGTGGTGCCGATCAGCCACAGCCAGGATACGCCCGGGCCGATGGCGCGCTCGGTGAAGGACGCGGCGATCCTGTTCGGCGCGATGGTGGGCAGCGACCCCGCCGATCCGGCGACCAAGGACGCGGACAAATATCGGAAGGACTATGCGGCAGGGCTGTCTCCGGACGCGCTCAAGGGCATGCGGATCGGCTATTGGAAGCCCGAGATGGCGGCCGACCTCGCCGCGCGCTTCGACAAGGCGCTCGCCGAACTCGGCGCTGCCGGCGCGGTGCTGGTCGAAGTGAAGGTGCCTGAGCTGAAAGGCCTGGGCGAGGCCGAGGGGCTGGTGCTCCACACCGAGTTGAAGGCCGACATGGCCGCCTATCTCGCCACCACGCCGGCGAGCGTGGGCGCGAAGACGCTCGCCGACCTGATCGCCTTCAACGCGGCGCACGAGGAAGCCGAAATGCCGTTCTTCGGCCAGGAGACCTTCATCAAGGCAGACAAGTCCAAGGGCCTGGACGATCCCGAATATCAGGCGGCGCGCGAGAAATCGGCGCGCATGGCCGGGCCCGAGGGGATCGACGCGATGCTCAAGGCCGCGGATGCGCGGATCCTCGTCACCCCGACCTATGGCACGCCCTGGCTGAGCGACCCGGCGCATGGCGACCAGTTCCAGGGCCCCTCGGCAAGCGAGCTGCCCGCAGTCTCGGGCTATCCGCACCTCACCGTGCCGATGGGCCTGGTGAACGGGCTGCCGGCCGGCCTGTCCTTCATCGGCACGGCCTATGCCGACGGGCTGCTGCTCAAGGCCGGCTATGCCTATGAGCAGGCGACGCACGCCCGGGTGGCGCCGCAATATCTGCCGACGATCCCGGCGGACCTGGGGCCGCGGACGCCCTAGGTCCAGAACGCATTCGACGAACCCCGTCATCCCCGCCCATGCGGGGGCGACGAAGGAAAATCAGATACTTGCCTGGGTTCTCAACCTAGCGTTTCCCGTCCAGCTCCAGCAGTTCCTCGCGGACATGGATCGCCTCGAGCGACATGCGCACCTCGAAGAGGAAGTAGATCAGGCCCGCCATCAGCAGCAGCATCGAGACGATGAAGGCGCTCGCCACCCAGATGCCGACATGCAGGTTGCTGAGCCGCGCGACGAACATCATCGCGACGACGAAGCAGATGGCGAGGGCGCTGGCCGTGCACAGGAAGATCGCGTTGTTGATCACCGATATGCGGCGATCGATGATCCGCAGCTCCCAGACGTGGCGATCATGCTCGGGCCCGGTGGATCGCGGGTGGAGCTGTTCGATGTTGCGCGCGCGATCGACGATGCGGGCGAGCCGGCCGACCATCACGTTCAGGAACGCCCCGATGCCCGCCAACAGGAACACGGGCGCGATCGCCGCCTGAATCGTTTCCGAAACCGTGGAGAGATAGGGTCCTTCCATGCGTCATGCGTTATGACCGGGGAACCGAACGGAGTGAAGCCCATGATGCAGTTCGAGACCGATATGGATGCCGGGGTGATCGAGTTCACCGTCGACGGCGAAGTCACCCGCGCCGAATATGACGCCGCGGCCACGGAAATGGAGGCAGTGATCGCGCGCCACGGCAAGCTGTCGGCGGTCGCGGTGATCCGCAGCTTCGCCGGCATGGAGCTGGCGGCGTGGTGGAAGGACATCAGCTGGGGCGTGGGGCACCTCACCAGGATCGGCCGCGTCGCGGTGGTCACCGATATCGGCTGGATCGTCGCCGCCAGCCGCGCCACCGGATGGATGGTGCCGGGCGAGCAGAAGATCTTCACGCCCGAGGAGCTGGACGCCGCCCGCGCCTGGGCTCGCGGCGGATGACCGCCGGCGTCATCACGGCTTGGTAACGGGTGCCGCGCTAGAAACATGGCCATGTCGAAGCCGATGCTGCTCGAGGAATTCACGCGCCTGCCGCCGGCGCTCACCATCGATTGCGTCGACGGGCTGGCCGGCGCGATCGACGCCGTGGCCGCCCGCGCGCGCCCGTCGCACCGCTTCCTGCGCTATGGCTGGTTCGCCGCCGCGCTCCGCACCTATGGCGGCCATGCCCGCACGCTCACCGTGGCGCGCGAGGGCGAGCCCGTCGCCGCGCTGCCGATCGTCGCCGCCGGGCCGGCCTGGGCGAAGCTGGCTGCGATCCCCGGCTGCTACTGGCCCTTCCGCAGCTTCCCCGTCCGCGAGGATGCCGGGGTCGAGGCGATCGAGGCGCTGCTCCCCCGGCTCGCCCGCGCGGCGCGCGCGCTGCGCGTCGGGCCGGTCTATGACGGCGATCCCGGGCTCGAGCTGCTCAAGGAAGCGGCGCGGAACCGGGGCTGGGCGGTGCTCGACCGGTTCGTGGCGGACAGCTTCCTGCTCGACATCGCCGCCGAGCGCGCCGAAGGCACCTGGCCGCGCAACTCGACGCTCAAGAAGAACCGCTTCCACGAGAAGCATCTGGGCGGGCACGGCGAACTCGACTGGAGCTTCGTCCACGGCGTCGGCTGGGACGAGGCGGCGTTCGAAGCGCTCGCCGGCATCGAGGAGAAGAGCTGGATCGCGGCGCGGACCGACGGTTCCGACGCCAAGTTCACCGCGCGCGGCCATGGCGGCTTCTGGCGCGCCGCCGCCGAGGATCCCGTCATCGCCCGGATGCTGTGGACGGCGCTGCTCCGCGTCGACGGCGCCCCTGCGGCCTTCTCCTTCGACCTCAATGCCGGCCCGCTCAAATATGCGATCGCGAACAGCTATGATCCGCGCTTCGCCAAGCATTCGCCGGGCAAGCTGCTCTATTATCGCAACCTCGTCCGCGCGATCGAGGACGGCATCGCGGCCGTGGACTGGGGCGCCGGCGACAGCGGCTACAAGCAGGTGATCGGCGCCGCGAAGGGCCCGGCGATCCGCGACTGGCTGTTCGTGCGGCCGGGGATCGACGCGCTGGCCGGCAAGCTGCTGCGCGGCGCCTGGAAGCGCACGGGCCGCGCCGAGACCGGATCAGCGCCGGCGGAAGCGAACCGCGTCCTCGATGCTGAGGAAGGCGACCGTGGCGATGAAGAACGCAAAGGCAGCGGCAACCAGACAGAGATACATGGGGCACTTCCCGGCTCGTGACGTGACGTGCCGCGTGCCTGCCCCCTGGGACAATCCGTCGCTTTGACCTTCGTCAAACCACCTCCGATATGCGGCGCATGATTGCCGCCCATATCTGCTCCGGCTGCGCGGTGCGCGACCGGGCGCTCTGCGCCAGCCTCGACGATGTCGAGCTCGATACGCTCAACGCGCTCGGCCAGCGGCGCCGGCTGACGCGCGGGCAGACGCTGGTCTGGGCAGGCGAGGAGAGCCTGGTCTGCGCCAATCTGCTCTCCGGCGTGCTCAAGCTCAGCGCCGTCACGCCCAACGGGCGCGAACAGGTGGTGGGGCTGCTCTACCCGGCCGATTTCGTCGGCCGGCCCTGGGCCGAGCTGGCCGACTTCACCGTCACCGCGCTCGGCGACGTCGAGCTCTGCGTCTTTCCGCGCAAGCCGTTCGAGCGCGTGCTCGAGGACCATGTCCGCATGGAGCGGCTCCTGCTCCAGCGTACCTTGGCGGCGCTCGAAGAGGCACGGGGACGGATGCTCGCCCTCGCCCGGCTCTCGGCGCGCGAGAAGCTGGCCGGCTTCCTCCTCGACCTGGCCGATCGCGTGCAGGGCTGCCGCGCCACCGCCTCCGGGCCGGTGACCTTCGACTTCCCCCTGACGCGCGGCGAGATGGCGGAGGTGCTGGGGCTGACGATCGAGACGGTGAGCCGCCAGCTGAGCAGGCTCAAGGCCGAAGGCGCGATCAACCTGATGGGCGCGCGGGGCATCACCATCCGCGACCGGACGTTGCTGGAAGCAGCCTGAGACTTCCCGTTCCTCCCCGGCGGGGGAATCAGGATGCCACTTTCCGCAGCGCCGCGACGAAGCGGTCCACCTCCTCCATCGTCGTCGCCAGCGCCGGCGTCACCCGCACGCAGCTTCCGCTCGCCAGGCCGTCGCGGTGCACGGTGAAGATGCCATGCTCGTCGAGCAGGCGCCTGGCCAGCGCGACATTGGCTTCGTGCGATGTCCGGCCCTTCAGCCGGAACGCAGTGATCGCGCCATAGCTGCCGGGATCGTCCGGCGTGAGCACCTCGACATTCGCCAGCGCCCGCGCAGGGCGGACCCAGCGATCGCGCAGCGCCCGGAGCCGCGCCTGCTTGGCGGCGGCACCGATGCCTTCGTGGAAGTCGAGGGCCGCAGGCACCGCGAGCAGCGCCGCATAGTCGACCGTGCCGGTATGGACGCGGGACCGGATGTCCGCGGGGTTGGCGCCGGCTTCGGCGGGGTCGATATCGATGTCCGTCAGCCGGCCGTCCCGGATCACGATCGCGCCGACGCCGAGCGGCGCGCCGATCCATTTGTGCAGGTTGATGCCGATGAAATCGGCGGCGAGATCGGGCAGCCTATAGTCGATCTGGCCGACGCCGTGCGCGGCATCGACGATCGCATCGATGCCGCGGAGCCGGGCCATCGCCGCGATCTCGGCGACCGGCAGCACCAGGCCGGTGCGGTGGCTGACATGGGTGAGCAGCACCATGCGAAGGTTGGGATGCGCGGCAAAGGCCTGCGCATAGGCATCGATCACCGCCTGGCGCGTGGCGGGCAGCGGCAAGGCGATCTTGATCACTTCCGCGCCGCGCCGGCCCTTCAGGCTCTCCATGCAGGCCTGCATCGCGTCATAGTCGAGATCGGCATGAAGCACCGCGTCGCCGGGGCGCAGGCGGTTATAGCCCAGGATCAGCGCGCGCATCGCTTCGGTCGCGTTGCGGGTGAAGGCGATCTCCCCGGTTCCCACGCCCATCGCGGCGGCCACCCGGGCGCGGACCGCCTCGATCTCGCCGGGCATTTCGCGCCGGGCAAAGAAGCTGGTGTCGCGGTTCACGCGATCGACATGGGCGCGATAGGCGGCATGCACCGGCCGCGCCATCATTCCCCAATTGCCATGCTCGAGCTGCGCAACCTTGCGCGTGACGTCGTATTGCGCGGCGATGCCGGCCCAGCGCTCGTCGTCCGCCGCAAGGGCCGGGGCGACGGGCATCGCGGCCGCGGCGGCGAGCAAGGTCCTGCGGTCCATCATTCCCCTCCTCCCGATCCGGCGCCGCACGGATAGCAGCGGGGCCAGCGCCGCACCATGCAGCGGCCTATCGGCGGATGTAGCGGAAGTACCACACTTCATGGCCCTGGCGCCGCGCCTTGCGCTCGTAGCGCGTTTCGGGCCAGTCCGCCGGGCGGGTGAGGAAATCCCGCGCGGTCTTCGCCTGCCATGCGAAGTCGCGGCGCTGGTCCATGATCATCATCGACCAGCGGCAATAGGTCGGATCGTCGGTGCCCAGGCGGAACTCGCAGCCGGGCTTGAGCTTCGCCGCGATGATGTCGAGCGGACCATGGTTCATCATCCGGCGCTTGGCATGGCGGGCCTTGGGCCAGGGATCGGGATGAAGCAGGTAGAGCCGCTCGAGGCTGGCATCGGGCAGCCGCTCGAGCACTTCGAGCGCGTCGCCCATGTGCAGGCGGACATTCTTGAGATCGCCGTCGCGGACATGGCCGAGCGCGCCGACCACGCCGTTGAGGAAGGGCTCGCAGCCGATAAAGCCGTGACCGGGGCGCATCGCGGCCTGGCCGGCGAGATGCTCGCCCGCGCCGAAGCCGATCTCGAACTCGAGGGGGCGATCGTCGCCGAAGAGAATGGCCGAATCGAGCGGACCCGATTCGGGCAGGCTCACCTGCGGGAGCAGCTCCTCGACAAGGGCGGATTGGCCCTGGCGGAGCTTGTGGCCCTGGCGGCGGCCATAGAGACGGCGGATGGAAACGGGATCGGACACGGGCCGCCTGTTAGCGCCCCGGACGCGGAGGACAAGCGTTAGAGCGCCTGGGCGAACGCGGCAGGCGCCGCCGGACGCATCGCGGCCATGCGCTGGTGCGCGGCGAGGCGGCGATGCTGGGGCACCGTCGCGCGCGGCTCGCGGCGGGCGAGGCGCGCGCGCGGCAGCGGGCGGCTGCGGGCCGGCGCGATCCAGTCGCCCTGCATGTGGCGGATGCCCATCGTGCACAGCAGGACCAGGTCCTCGCGGCGCGCGACGCCATTGGCGATCAGCGTCACGTCCATGTTGCGGGCAAGGCGCAGCACGCCCTCGACGATCACTCGGCGCGAGCTGCTGTCGGCGATGTTGCGGACGAGGCCGGCATCGAGCTTGACGAAGCGCGGCGTGAAGCGGCCGAGCAGGCGGACGGCAAGCGGGCCGACGGCGAAATTGTCGAACGCGATGGCAATGCCGCGGTCCAGACATGCCTGGGCCAGTGCCGCGATACCGGCCAGGTCGCCGCGCTCGTCGGCGTCGATTTCGAGGACCATGCGGTCGAGCGGCACGCGATGCGCGATCGCGGCGCGGAAGAGATGGGCGAGCAGCGCCTCGGGCGCGCCGCAGGCGGCGGCGACGGGAACCGCGAGCAGCGCCTCGCCGTCGAGCAGCCCGGCATCGGCCGCGCCGGCGATCGCGCCGCGGATCCGCGCCACTTCGAGCCGGAGACGGGCTTCGGGGGCAAGCGCCGCGGCGACCCGGCCGAAGCCGCAACCATCGACGGTGGCGATCGCGGCCCAGGCGAAGGGCTGGCCCGAAGTCGCGGCGATCATCGGCTGGAAGGCAATGGCGAGACCGGACTGAAGCGCGGCTGGAGCAGGTTCGGTATGCATGATGCTTCCTTTCTGCCCTTCGTTAAAAATGGTTAACGCCGCCCGCTCCATTCCGTGCGTCGCCGAAGGGGGATTCTCCCCATGGGGATTCTACCGGGGAAGGCGATGGCGGATTCCGCTTGCCTCACGCGAATCCGCGAGTCGTGCCACGGGGAAAGAATCGGCGTCGAAACGACCCCGGGGCAAATTACCACCGAAATGGTTTCTTTTCTGGAGACCGATGCGGGAACTGCGCGCGGCGAAGCGCGAATCAGGCCGCGTTGCGCAGCGCCGGCTGCGGCAGGCTGCCCGTGGCGGGTGCGCCGACATGGGCGCCCTGGACGAGCGGCACGCCGAAGCTGCGGATGCGCTCATAGACCGGCTCGCTGTCCACGCCAGCCGCGACGATGCGCAGACCCAGGCTCTGCATGCGGCGGATGAGGTCCTCGATGGCGATGCGGCGCGACCAGCTGGACGCGATGGTGCTGACCAGCTCGGGCTCGATCGTCACCGCATGGGGCGCGAACTTGCCGCAATAGGCGAGCCCCGATTCGTTGGGGCCGACGCCGTGAAAGGCGACGACCGGGCCCAGCTTGTTGAAGACATGCATGATGTCGGCGAGTTCGGAGCTGGTGATCGCCTGATAGTGGTGGAGCGTGAACACCAGCCGCTCCGCGACGATGCCATATTGGCGGGCGGTGAGCAGCGCCGGCTGGATATGCTCCGCCGGATCGCCGATCGCCGGGGCGCTCAGCGGAATGGCAAGCCGCCCGCCCGAGCTGGCGAAGCCCGCCGTCGCGGCCCAGCGCACCGCGGCAACCGCGCAGCGGCGGTCGACGTCGCGGCGCTGCTCGGCCGAGAGCTGGTCGAAATCGCCCGTGGCGGGCGCGCCGTCGCGGAGCGCCTGTGCCTCATAGGCATGGATGCGCCCGCCAGCGATCTCGGCGATGGGCTGGAAGGCGATCGCGAGCCCGGTGCCGGCGCCAGGGGATGCTCCGCTCTCCGGAACCATCATCGAATTCTCCGACTCCACCGACTCGCTCCTTTCCATTCCTTCCTGATGAAGAATTACGGTTGCCCAGTGCTTTATAGGATGGCCCGTACGAATACGTATCGAAGCGGCGCAACGAAAAGCCCCGCGCCGGCAGATGCGGCGCGGGGCTGTGATGTTCGGCAGGCCGAGGCCGGCGGGATCAGGCGGCGAGCGCGGCCTTCAGATCCTCGACCAGGTCGGTCTTCTCCCAGGGGAAGAAATCGCCCTCGGGCTTGCGGCCGAAATGGCCATAAGCCGCCGTCTTCGAATAGATCGGCTTGTTGAGCTGGAGGTGCGTGCGGATGCCGCGCGGCGTGAGGCCGCCCAGCTTCTCGATGCCCGCGATCGCCGCCTCGATCTTGTCGTCCGAGACCGTGCCGGTGCCGTGCGTGTCGACATAGAGCGACAGCGGCTTGGACACGCCGATCGCATAGGCCAGCTGGATCGTCACGCGCTTGGCCAGGCCGGCGGCGACGATGTTCTTGGCGAGATAGCGGGTGATATACGCCGCCGAGCGATCGACCTTGGTCGGGTCCTTGCCCGAAAAGGCACCGCCGCCGTGCGGCGAAGCGCCGCCATAGGTGTCGACGATGATCTTGCGGCCGGTGAGGCCGGCATCGCCGTCCGGACCGCCGATCTCGAACGAGCCGGTCGGGTTGATGTGATACTCGGTCTCGCCCGAGAGCAGCTCGGCCGGGAGCAGGTCGGCGACGACCTTCCTCACATAGGCCTTGAGCTCGGCTTCCTTGTCGCCCTCGTCATAGCCCTTGCCGTGCTGGGTCGAGACGACGATCGCGGTGGCCGCGACCGGCTTGCCGTTCTCGAAGCGCAGCGTGACCTGGCTCTTGGCGTCCGGCTCGAGGAACGGCGCCGCGCCCGAATGGCGATCGGCGGCCATGCGCTCGAGGATCTTGTGGCTGTAGTCGAGCGTCGCCGGCATCAGGTCCGGCGTCTCGTCGCAGGCGAAGCCGAACATGATGCCCTGGTCGCCGGCGCCCTCGTCCTTGTTGCCCGAGGCGTCGACGCCCTGCGCGATGTGCGCCGATTGCGGGTGCAGGTTGTTCTCGAAGCGGAGCGTCTCCCAGTGGAAGCCCTCCTGCTCGTAGCCGATGCGCTTCACGGTGTCGCGGACGGCCTTCTCGACCTCTTCCTGCACGCCCGGCGCCCAATTGCCCTCGGTGTCCATGATGCCCTTGCCGCGGATCTCGCCGGCAAGGACGACCAGCTGGGTGGTGGTCAGCGTCTCGCAGGCGATGCGGGCCTCGGGGTCCTTCGACAGGAACAGATCGACGATGGCGTCGGAAATCTGGTCCGCGACCTTGTCGGGATGGCCTTCGGAAACCGATTCGGACGTGAAGAGATAGTTGGAACGCATGGAAATTCCTCTTGTGGGGAGGAAAGCCGGGCCGTTGCCATGCCCATATAAAGCTTTCCTTATATCACGCCCCTAGCGGGCGAAGCGCCGAAACGCAATCGCGAACACCACCAGGGCCAGCGCGACGAGCAGCGCCAGCCAATTGCCGAGCCGCGCGAAGAAGGTGGGCGGCAGGGGCGCGGGGAGCGGCACTTCCACCGCGCCCTCCTGCCCCGCCGGCACCGTGCCGAGCAGGCGGCCACGGGCGTCGATCACGGCGGAAACGCCGGTGGGCGTGGCGCGCAGGATCGGCAGCCCCTCCTCGATCGCCCGCAACCGCGCCTGGGCGAGATGCTGCACCGGCCCCCAGCTGCCGAACCAGGCGTCGTTCGACGGGTTGAACAGGAAATCCGGGCGATTGCGCTGGTCGATGATCTGGCCGGAGAAGATGATCTCGTAGCAGACCGCGACGCCGGCCCTGCCGAAGCCGTCGACGGCGAGCGTGCGCGGACCGGGGCCGGGGATGAAGTCGATCTCGCCCATCACCAGCCGGGCGAGGCCGAGCGGCGCGAGCAGCGTGCGCATCGGCAGATACTCGCCATAGGGCACGAGATGCGCCTTGTCGTAGCGCCCGCCGAGCATGCCGGCGGGATCCACCGTCCACACCGAATTGCCCGCGCCGGTCAGCCGGTCTCCGTCGAAGAACAGCGCATTGCCGCCGACCATCGCACGGTCCCGGGGGCCGAGCAGCCCGCCGATCCGCCCGCGCACCCAGCGCGGATCGCCTTGCTGGTAGAAGCGCTGCGGATAGCCGTCCTCGACATAGTAGTTGACCATGCCCTCGGGCCACACGACCAGCCGTGGCACGCCGCCGGGCTGGCCGCTCCATTCGGCCAGCTTGGCGAGGACGCGCGGGGCATAGTCCGGCCGGTCGACGCCTTCCTGCCCGATATTGGGCTGGACGACGCGGACATGCGGGCGCGTGAGGTCCTCCGCCGGGCGGCCGGGATTGAGCGCGAACCCGCCGGCGAGCAGCAGCGCGGCGGTGGCCAGCGGCACGCGATACTGGTGCTGGCTGGCGAGATAGAGCGCGCCCGCGACGATCAGGGTTAGCCCCGACAGCGCATAGGTGCCGGTGAAGGCGGCAAGCTGCGCGATCGGCGTCGGCACCCAGATCGCCGCCACCGGATTCCACGGATAGCCGGTGAACAGCGTGCCGCGCAGATATTCGGTGACGATCCAGGCCGAGGCGGCGGCAAGGACGAAGGCGAGGTCCGGCTCGTTCCAGCGCGCCTTCACCATGCGGGCGAAGCGCCAGGCGAGGCCCATCGCCACCGCCGGATAGACCGCGAGATAGAGCGCCAGCAGCAGCACGGCGAAATAGCCGAGCACGGGCGGCATCTTGTCCTGGAAATCGAAGGCGTGCTGGATCCAGTTGTTGCCCAGGGTGAAATGACCGGCGCCGAACACCCAGCCGCGCAGCAGCGCCGCCCTGGCGCTCGGCGCGTGCCAGGTCAGGTGCAGCAGCACCGCGAGGCAGATCAGCGTGACGGGCCACCAGTCGAGCGGGGCGAATCCGGTGGCGGAGAGAAAGCCGGCAAGCAGCGCGACGAGCAGGGGGCGGGACAGCATCGTCTGGATGCTTAACCGATCCATCCCCTTTCCGTCATCCCCGCCTGCGCGGGGGTGAGGGAAAGGAGCACTGTCTCGAGGAGATGGGCGCCAAGCGCATCCAGGGTAACGAAGCAGCTCGACGACCGGCCGCGAAAATCGTGATCCCAGGTAGCGAAAATCACGCATTCCCCCTATGTGCCGCGCCATGACCGAGATCACCGTCGCCGCCCTGCAGCTCGCCTTTTCCAACGACATCGACGCGAACATCGCGAAGGTCTCCGCCCATGTGCGCGAGGCGGCCGCCCGGGGCGCGCAAGTGGTGCTGCCGCCCGAGCTGTTCGAAGGCGAGTATTTCTGCCGGGTGGAAGACGAAGGCCTGTTCGCCAATGCGAAGCCGACCGCCGAGCACAAGGCGGTGCTGGCGATGCAGGCGCTCGCCGCCGAGCTGAAGATCCACATCCCGACCAGCTTCTTCGAGGCGGACGGGCCGCATCATTACAACAGCCTCGCGATGATCGGCCCCGACGGCCGGATCGCCGGCGTCTATCGCAAGAGCCACATTCCCGACGGCCCCGGCTATGAGGAGAAGTTCTACTTCCGCCCCGGCAACACCGGGTTCAAGGTGTGGAACGGCCCGGACAAGGCCACGCTCGGCGTGGGCGTGTGCTGGGACCAATGGTATCCGGAGACCGCCCGCGCGATGATGCTGATGGGCGCGGACATCCTGTTCTATCCCACCGCGATCGGCAGCGAGCCGCATGACGAGAGCCTCGACACCGCGCGGCTGTGGCGCCGGGCGATGGTGGGGCATGCGGTGTCGAACGTCGTCCCCGTCGTCGCCGCCAACCGCGTCGGCACCGAGCATGGCCAGACCTTTTACGGCACCAGCTTCATCACCAACGAGCGTGGCGACATCCTGGCCGAGCTGGACCGCGAGGAGGAAGGCGTGATCGTCGCGACGCTCGACCTTGCGCTGGCCAAGCGCCACCGCGCCGCCTTCGGCTTCTTCCGCGATCGCCGGCCGGATCTCTATGGGCGGCTCGCGCAGGACATCTGACCCCGCCTGGCGGCCCGTCACCGGACGCGCTGCGCGATCGCTGATTTCCCGCCCCAGGCCTCGGCCCTAGCCCAGCGCAAACTCCAGCGCGGCGAGCGCATGCAGGCGCGTCGTGTCGAACAACGGCACTTCGCTGTCCCCTGGGCCGACGAGCAGCCCGATCTCGGTGCAGCCGAGGATCACGCCCTGCGCCCCGGCCGCCGCCAGCTCGGCGATCACCCCGCGATAGAGGGCGCGCGATTCCTCGCGGATCACGCCACCGACCAGCTCGTCATAGATGATGCGGTGCACGGCGGCACGCGCCTCCGCGCCGGGCAGGAGCACTTCCAGCCCGAAGCGCCGCTCCAGCCGTTCGCGGTAGAATGGCTGCTCCATGGTGAAGGCCGTGCCGAGCAGGCCGATCCGCGCGATCCCCGCCGCGCGGATCGCCGCCCCGGTGGGATCGGCGATGTGGAGCATCGGAATGCCGATCGCGGCCGCGATCCGGTCGGCCACCAGGTGCATGGTGTTGGTGCACAATAGCAGGCAATCGGCGCCCGCCGCCTCGACCGCCCGGGCCTCGGCCGCGAGCTGCTCGGCGAGCGCATCCCAGGCGCCGGCGTGCTGGAGCCGCTCGATCTCCCCGAAATCGACCGACAGCATCACGCTGCGCGCCGAATGCGGATGCCCCAGCCGCGCGCGCGCCTCGCGATTGAGCAGCGCATAATATTGGGCCGAGCTCTCCCAGCTCATGCCCCCGAGCAGGCCGATCGTCTTCATCATCGGAATGCTCCCGGCCCCGCCAAGGCAATGGCCCGTTCCACCACCGCCTCGAGCATCGCGGGCGTCAGCCGCCCGGTATTCTGGTTGTAGCGCGAGCAGTGATAGCTATCGACCAGCCACTGGCCGCGATGCAGGCGGTGCTCGGCGCCATGGGCGAAGCGCACCTTGGGCAGCTTGCCGCCCATCGCCTTGACCGCCGACTGATGCGCGATCTGGCCGAGCGCGAGCACCACCGGCGCCCGGAGCTTCGCCGCCAGGAAGGGCCGGCAGGCATGGATTTCCGCAGGGTCGGGCTTGTTCTCGGGCGGCAGGCAGCGGACTGCGTTGAGGATCACCACGCCCCTGGGTTCGCCCTTCTCGGCCAGCCCGAACTTCTCCAGCGTCGCGAACAGCAGCGCGCCCGAATCGTCGCCGGTAAAGGCGCGGCCGGTGCGGTTCGCGCCATGCTTGCCGGGTGCCAGGCCGACGATCGCGATCGGCGCATTGGGATCGCCCAGCGCGGGCACCGGCGCATTCCACCAGTCGGGATGTTCGGCGCGCAATTGTTCGCGCAGCGTGACGAGGCGCGGGCAGAGCGGGCAATCGCGGCTTGGCTGGAGCATCCCCGCGCGATAGGCCGCCCGGCATGGCGAGGACAAGCTATGCCATCGCGATCGGATCGAACCGGCGGGGTCGCCATGGCAGCCCCGCGCGGGAAGTCGCGGCGGCGATCGACGCGCTGGGCGGCGTCACCGCCGTCTCCCCGATCCTGCACACGCCGCCGCTCGGCCCCTCGAAGCGCCGCTTCGCCAACGCCGTCGCGCTGATCGAGAGCGACGAGCCGCCCCCCGCCCTGCTCCGCCGGCTGAAGGCGCTCGAGCGCGGCTTCGGCCGGCGGCGGGGGCGGAACTGGGGGGCGCGGGTGATCGATCTCGACATCATATTGTGGTCGGGCGGCAGCTGGGGCGAGCCGGCGCTCACCGTGCCCCATCGCCTGTTCCGCGGCCGCGAATTCGTGCTGGCGCCGCTCGCCCGGGTCGCGGCGGACTGGCGCGATCCGGTGACCGGGCTTAGCGTGCGCCAGCTCGCGGCACGGTTACGGAGGAAGCGATGATCTGGGCGTTGCTGGCGCTGGCCGATCCCGATCCGGGCCTGGTCGCCTTTGCCGATGCGTTCGACCGGGCGCAGCTGCGCCAGGATCGCGCGGCGATGGAGGCGATGATCGCGGACGACCTGGTCTATATCGACGGCTCGGGCAGGCGACAGGGCAAGCAGGCGTTCATCGATGGCTGGATGACGCCGGGCGACCGCTATGATCCGCTCGTGCTGACCGACCGGGTGATCGTGTCGCTCGGGCCGGATGCCGGCGTGGCCAATGCCGAGACGGTGCTGGGCGGCATCTCGGGCGGGCGGCGCTTCTCCAGCCATTTCCGCTTCGCCGACACGTTCCGCAGGACGAACGGCCGCTGGCAGGTCGCGCATGTTCAAGTGACGCGGATCGAAGCGCGACGTTGACCCGCCCGGCCGGCCCGCCTAGGGGCGACGCTGGTGTGGGTCCGTAGCTCAGTCGGTAGAGCAAGCGACTTTTAATCGAGAGGTCCCGGGTTCGAATCCCGGCGGACCCACCACCGAATGATCGCGCCGGTGCCCCGGAAGGGGCTTAAACGGGAATGCGGTGCGGACGGGCCTTCCGTCCAATTCCGCGGCTGTCCCTGCAACTGTAAGCGGCGAGCGCGATGCACTTGCTCCCCGATTCGAGGGAGCGGCCACTGGATCGCCGATCCGGGAAGGCCGTGCATCGTGCCTTGACCCGCGAGCCAGGAGACCTGCCGGCGCAACGGTCGCTCTTGCCCTGGTCCAGGGGATGGCCAAGGCACGGTATCTCTCCGTCTGAGCGACGACCAAGCGGCCGGGGCCGCTTCGGTGCCGTGCGACGGGCAAGTGCCCGCCCGTCGCCCGCATCGGCCGTTCGCGGCGGGCCCCGCCCTCGTTGCACGGGCGCAGGGGGGACTACCCATGTTGAAGACCAGTTTCGTCTCGCTGATCGCGATCGCCGCCGCTCTGCCGGCCCATGCGCAGGACGCCGACCAGGCCACCGACCCACAGGACGCGATCATCGTCACTGCCTCGCGCTCGGGCGACGGCGTCGCGCTCAAGGACCTGCCCGCCTCGGCCACGGTGATCGACGCGGAAGCGCTCGACCAGCGCCAGACGCGCATCGTCTCCGACGTGCTGCGCGACGTGCCTGGCGTCGCGGTCAGCCGCATCGGCGCGATCGGCGGCCAGACTCAGCTGCGCATCCGCGGCAGCGAGGCCAATCACGTCCTCGTCCTGATCGACGGGATCGAGGCGGCCGACCCCTATTATGGCGAATATGACCTCGGCACGCTGATCGCCGATCCGGCGGCGCGGATCGAAGTGCTGCGCGGCCAGCAATCGTCGCTCTACGGATCGGATGCGATCGGCGGCGTGGTCAACTACATCACGCTCTCGGGCCGCGAGGCGCCGGGCTATGGCGCACGGGCCGAAGGCGGCTCGTTCGGCACCTTCAGCGGCGCCGCCCGCGCGGCCGGCGCTTCGGACACGCTGGACTATGCGGTCTCGGGCAGCTGGTATCACACCAAGGGCTATCCGACGGCGCGGGGCGGCACGCGCGATATCGGCTCGGACAGCGTCGGCGCCAGCGCCAAGCTGGGCTGGACCCCCGCTGCCAACCTGAAGGTCACCGGCGTGCTGCGCTACAGCCATACCGATGCCGAGACCAACAACAGCGAGAGCAATCCGGCGAGCCCGCGCTTCGGCTATACGGTCGACAGCCCGGGCGTGCGCTTCACCAACGAAGCGTTCTACGGTCTGCTCAGCGCCGAACTGACCGCGCTCGACGGCCGCTGGACCAACACGCTTTCCGGCCAGTTCGCCGACACCACCCGCACCGGCTACAAGCCGAGCGGGATCGACTATGGCGACAAGGGCCAGCGCTACAAGGGCTCTTTCGTGTCGAGCTTCCGCTTCGGCACCGACGCGATCACCCACCGGCTGACCGCCGCGGTCGACTGGGAGCGCGAGCAGTTCCGCAACACCACGCCGGGCACGGGCTCGCCCTATGACGCCTTTCGCGGCCGCCGCAGCACCGACAATCTCGGCCTGGTCGGCCAATATGAGCTGACCGCCGGCGATTTCACCGGCGGCGCCTCGGTGCGGCACGACGACAACAACCGCTTCGCCGACGCGACCACCTGGCGCGTCCAGGCCGGCTATCGCCTGCCGACCGACACGCGCGTCCACGCCGCCTATGGCACCGGCGTGAAGAATCCGGGCTATTACGAGCTCTTCGGCTTCTCCAGCGGCACCTATATCGGCAATCCGAACCTCAAGCCGGAACGATCCGCGGGCTGGGAAGCCGGGATCGAGCAGAGCTTCTGGGACGGCAAGGCGACGATCGGCGCGACCTATTTCGATTCGAAGCTGACCGACGAGATCTACATCACCTATCCCGCGCCGAACTACACGGCGACGCCCGGCAACCGCACCACCGATTCCAAGCAGCACGGCGTCGAAGTGACCGCCAGCCTGCGCCCGATCCGCCAGCTCCGGATCGACGCGGCCTATACCCATCTGAAGGCGACCGAGGACGGCGTCACCGAAGTTCGCCGCCCGGGCGACATGGCCAGCGTCAACGCCACGCTGTTCAGCAAGGACGAGCGTTTCTCGACCACGCTGACCATACGCTACAACGGCCGGATGGACGACCTGGCCTATATCGACCCAAGCTATGTGCCGGTGCGCGTCTCGCTCAAGCCCTTCACGCTGGTGAACCTCAACGCGCAGTACAAGCTGAGCGACCGCTTCTCGGTATTCGGGCGCGTCGAGAACCTGTTCGACGTGAAATATGAGGAAGTGTTCAGCTTCGCGACGCCGGGCGCCGCCGCCTATGGCGGCGTGCGCGTCGCCTTCTGAAGCGCAAGGGGGAAGCGGCCGTGAAGCAGCGCACCGACGAAGAACACAATGCCAGGATGAGGAAGGTCCAGGCGGCCCAGGCGAAGAAGCTCGCCACCAAGACGGTGGAGAAGGGCCTGGTCATCGTCCATACCGGGCCGGGCAAGGGCAAGACCTCCGCCGCGCTCGGCATGGCGGTGCGCGCGATCGGGCACGGCATGAAGGTGGGCATGGTCCAGTTCGTGAAGGGCGCCATGGCCACCGGCGAGAAGGCGGTGTTCGACCGCTTCCCCGACCTGATCGCGTTCAAGCCGATGGGCGAAGGCTTCACCTGGGACACCCAGGACCGCGCGCGCGACATCGCCGTGGCGCGCGAAGCCTGGGAGGAAGTGAAGCGGATGATCGCCGATCCGGACTATGCGATGGTGATCGCCGACGAGCTCAACATCGTGCTGCGCTACGATTATCTGCCGACGGACGAAGTGCTCGCGGCGCTGGCCGCCAAGCCGGCGATGAAGCACGTGATCATCACCGGCCGCAACGCGCCCCAGGCGCTGATCGACGCGGCCGACCTCGTCACCGAAATGGCCCAGGTGAAGCACCCCTTTCGCGAGCAGAACGTCAGGGCGCAGGCGGGAATCGAGTTCTGATGATCGATCCCCGCGCTCACCTACATGTTCCCCGGCAAAGGCCGGGCCCCAGTTGCCACGGCGTTCGAGAGGCTCTCTCGGTTCACCAACTGCGCCGAAGCCGGGCCCCGGCCTTCGCCGGGGAACGGGAAGGCTCTTTCTGATGGCTTCCCGCATCAGAATCGCAGCGCTCGGCCTACCACTGCTTGCTTTGGGTGGCGCAATCTCGTGGGCGAGCACCGACGCGCCCACACCGCCATCGGCGGGCAAGCCGAAGCGGATCGTCTCGATCAACCTGTGCGCCGACCAGCTCGTCCTCGCGCTCGCCGATCGCGAGCAGATCGCCGGGGTAACCCGCAACGCCACCGATGCCGAGATGTCGGGCGAGTCGGCGAAGGCGCGCGGGCTGCCGGTGCTGAAGAATTCGGCCGAGCAGATCCTCGCGATCGATCCCGACCTGATCATCGGCATGCCGGCCAGCCGCAGCGCGCCGATGCGCGCACTGAAGGGCCATTCCTACAACCTGCTCGACCTCGAGACCGCCAACACGGTCGACGAGATCTACGTCTCGATCCGCCAGACCGCCGCGGCGGTCGGCCATCCCGAGCGCGGCGACGCGCTGGTCGCGCGCATGCAGGCGCAGCTCGCCGGGATCGGCAGGTCGGGCGGCGGCAAGGTCGCGGCCTATTATCAGCGGCGCGGCTTCATGACCGGCACCGGCACGCTGATCGACGATCTGATGCGCCGCATGGGGCTGGTGAACCTGGCGGCAAAGCTCGGCAAGCCGCCGCTCTCGCAGCTGAGCATCGAGGAGATGGTGGCGGCCCGGCCCGACTATCTGATCGTCGAGAGCGCCACCGACAAGGTTGCCGACCAGGGCACCGAGATGCTCCACCACCCGGCGCTGGCCGGCATTCCCCGGATCAGCATTCCCCAGGCCTGGACCGTATGCGGCAGCCCCGCCTATGTCGACGCTGCGCGGGGGATGGCGCGGCAGCTGGCCCGTTTTCAGGATCGGACCCACGCCCGATGACGATTTCCCGCCCCTTGCTGATCGCCGGGCTGATCGCCCTCACGCTGGCCGCCGCGATCGGATCGATCCTGTTCGGGCCGGTCCATCTCTCGCTCGCGCGGATGATTGCCGCCTTCACCGGCCATGGCGACAGGATCGCCACTACCATCCTGCTCGAGCTGCGCCTGCCGCGCATGCTGCTGGGCCTGGGCGTGGGCGCGATGCTCGGCCTGGCCGGCGCCGCGCTGCAGGGCTATCTGCGCAACCCGCTCGCCGAGCCTTCGGTGCTGGGCACGTCCAACGCCGCGTCGCTCGGCGCGGTCGCCGCGCTCTATTTCGGGCTGGCCGCGCTGCACCCGGTGGTGCTGCCGGTGCTGGCGGTGCTGGGCGCGCTGCTCTCGCTGGCCGGCCTGTCGGCGCTGGCCGGCCGCTCGGAGAGCCCGCTCACCCTGATCCTCGCCGGCATCGCGATCGCCACCCTGGCCACGGCCGGCGTCAGCCTGGCGCTCAATCTTTCGCCCAATCCCTTCGCGGCGATGGAGATCATGACCTGGCTGCTCGGCAGCCTGGAGAACCGCTCGTTCGAGCATGTCTGGATCGCCTATCCCTGCATCGCCATCGGCGGGCTGCTGCTGCTCTGGGACGGCCGCGCGCTCGATGCGCTGACCTTGGGCGAGGACGGCGCGCAGGCGCTCGGCGTCGATCTGCGGCGCACGCGCATCCGGCTGCTGCTCGGCACCGCGATCGGCGTGGGCGGCGCGGTGGCCGTGTCGGGCGCGATCGGGTTCATCGGGCTGATCGTGCCGCACCTGGTCCGCCCGCTCACCGATCGCAGCCCCTCGGCGATCCTCATCCCCTCGGCGATCGGCGGCGCGGCGCTGCTCACCTTCGCCGATGTCGCGGTGCGGCTGATCGACACCCGGAACGAACTGAAGCTCGGCGTCGTCACGGCCTTTCTCGGCGTGCCGGTCTTCCTGATCCACCTGATGCGGGAGCGCCGGCTATGGTGAGCATAAGCCTCGAACAGGTCGGCGTATCGCTCGGCCGCCGCACTGTGGTGCGGAACGCCAGCGCCACCTTCCGGGCCGGCGCCCTTGCCGGCATCGTCGGCCCCAACGGCGCCGGCAAGTCGACGCTTGCCCGCGCGATGCTGGCGCTGGTGCCCCATATCGGGCGCATCCTGGTCGACGATGCGGAAGTCGCGACGATGCCGCGCGCCGAACTCGCCCGCCGCGTCGCCTATCTGCCGCAGGGCCAGACCCTGCACTGGCCGCTCACCGTCGAGCGGCTGGTCGAGCTCGGCCGGCTGCCGCATCTCGCCCCGATGTCGCGGATCGGCGATGCCGACGGTGCCGCGATCGAACGGGCGATCGAACGCGCCGATATCGCCGCTCTGCGCGACCGTGTCGCCACCGAGCTTTCGGGCGGCGAGCGCGCCCGCGTCCTGCTCGCCCGCGCGCTGGCGGTGGAGGCCCCCGCGCTGATCGCCGACGAGCCGCTCGCCAGCCTCGACCCCGGCCACCAGATCGACGTGATGGAACTGCTCCATGGCGAGGCCCGCGCCGGCGCGCTGGTGATCGCGGTGCTGCACGACCTCACCATGGCCGCGCGCTATTGCGACCGGCTGGTACTGATCGACCGGGGCACTATCGTCGCCGACGGAACGCCCGCCGAAGTGCTGACCCCGGCCAATCTCAAGTCGGTCTACGGCATCGACGCGCGCGTCGAGCTGGCCGGCGACTGGCCGACGGTCACGGCCCTGGGCCGCAGCCGGTGAGCGACGACGCGGCCTTCTACCGCGACCAGGGCCATGTCGCGCTGCCGCTGTTCGATCCCGCCCTGGTGGAGGCCGCCCAGGCCGACATCGCCGAGCATATCGACCGGCTCTCGCATGCCATGTACCTGCCCTTCGACAGGAGCTGCCCCGACGCGCCGCTCGCGGAGCGGCTCGACCGCATCTACGCGCACGACCGCAGCCAGGCGAACCTGCTGCGCGTGGCGATCTGCACCGATGCGCATCGCGGGCCCCGCCTCCAGGCAATCGCCAACGATCCGCGCCTGCGTGCCGAAGCCGAGCGGATCGGCGAGCGCGCGCTGGCCGGCCAGGTCGTCCGCGTCCGCGCCAGCATCGCGAGCTTTCCCGAGCATCGCCACGCCTGGCACAGCGACGTCGCCCGCGACGACGGCGTCGCCTGCGGCCAGGTCTGGACCACTGCCTGGATTCCGCTCTGCGATGCCGGCCCCGGCAATGGCGGGCTGGAGATCATCCCCGGCCGCCAGCCCGCCCCGCTCGCCAGCCAGACCGACAACGGCCTCAGGATCACCGAGGAAGCGATCGCCGGCCTGCCGCGCCTCCAGCCCGAATGCCCGGCCGGCACCGTGCTGTTCCTCGATCGCTTCACGCCGCACCGCACCCTGCCCGCCGACAGGGCGCGCTTCGCGCTTGTCGTCTGGATGAAGGCCGCCTAAGGCCACCCGCGCGACAGGTTCCCCGGAGACGGGGATGAAAAGGGAACGGGACAATCCCGGCTGCCCCTGCAACTGTAAGCGGCGAGCCATCGGCCTCATGCCATTGGGTGTTGCACCCGAGAAGGCGGCCGGACCGGCAACGACCCGCGAGCCAGGAGACCTGCCCGTCGCGGTCGTCTTTCGTGCGGACAGGGTGTGCCGGGCGGACGGGGGTGAACCCGAGCGACGACAAGGTTGGCCGCGTGCGTGCGCGGACGATGTCGTTCGCCCCTGGCGGCAGCGGCGTCGGCCTTGCACGGATGCGGCGTCGTCATGGGTTGCACGCAATGAAGTCCGTTCTCCGTTTCTCCGCCTCGCTCCTCGCCCTGGCCGCCGCGCCCGCGGCCTTCGCCCAGCAGGCCCCCGCGCCCGATGCGGCGGCGGCCGAGGACAGCGACCAGATCACCGTCACCGCCACCCGCGCGCCGGTGAACATCGACCAGGTCCCCGCCTCGATCACCGTGCTAGACAAGGCGGCGATCGACCGCAGCCAGGATATCGGCGCGACCGAGCTGCTGCTCCGCACGCCCGGCATCAGCGTCTCGCGCAACGGCGGCTATGGCACCTCCACGTCGCTGCGCATCCGCGGCGCCGAGGCCGATCAGACCGTGGTGGTGATCGACGGGGTGAAGCTCAACGATCCGGCGGCCACCGGCGGCGGCTACAACTTCGCCAACCTGCTGGTCGGCGACGCGTCGCGCATCGAAGTGCTGCGCGGGCCGCAATCGATCCTGTGGGGCAGCCAGGCGATCGGCGGCGTGGTCAACATCGTCACCGCCGCGCCGGAGAAGCCGCTGGAAGGCAGCTTCGACATCGAGGCCGGATCGCGCGAGACGGTGAGCGCCCGCGCCGCGATCGGCGGCCGCACCGGGCCGCTCAGCTGGCGCGTCGGCGGCCAGAGCTTCACCACCGCCGGCATCTCGGCGATCGCCCCGGCGTTCGGCGGCAAGGAAACCGACGGCTATACCAACCGCAGCGCCACCGGCCGCGCCGAGCTGGCGCTGGCGAGCAACCTCAGCGTCGAGGTGCGCGGCTATTATTCGAACGGCCGCACCGAGATCGACGCGACCACCGGCGACAGCAGCGACTATTCGCTGAACGAGGAGTTCGTCGGCTATGCTGGCGTGAACCTCGCCCTGCTCGGCGGCCGGCTGCGCAACCGCTTCGCCTATGCCTATACCGACACCGATCGCGACAGCTACGGCCCCACCCGCGCCCGCCCGCTGAGCTTCGAATCCAACGGCCGCAACCAGCGGCTGGAATATCAGGGCAGCTTCGCCTTCACCAAGCGCGTCTCGGCGGTATTCGGGCTGGAGAACGAGAATTCGAAGTTCCGCAGCCGCTCGCCCGCGGCTTCGCTCGCCACGCCGCTCCCGGCCTTCGCGCGCGGCAATGCCGAGATCACCAGCGCCTATGCCCAGCTGAGCGTCGAGCCGATCGACGGCCTCACCCTCAATGGCGGCATCCGCTACGACGATCACAACCGCTTCGGCGGCCAGACCCTGTTCGCGGCAGGCGGCGTGTGGCGCCTGTCGACCGGCACGATCCTGCGCGCCAGCTATGGCGAAGGCTTCAAGGCGCCGACGCTCTACCAGCAGTTCAGCGAATATGGGAACACGGCACTCGATCCCGAGCGGGCCAAGGGCTGGGAGGCCGGTGTCGAGCAGCAGCTGTTCGGCCGCAAGCTGACCTTCGGCGCGACCTATTTCGAGCGCACCACCACCAGCCAGATCATCTTCAACAGCTGCACCGCGACTTCGACCGTGCCGCTCTGCTTCGTGCCGGGCACCACCACGCGCCGCTCGGGCTATTATTCGAACGTCTCGCGCGCCGAGGCGCACGGCATCGAGGCCGCGGGAGCCCTCAAGCTGGGCGGCCTCACGCTCGACGGCAATTATAGCTGGATCGTCGCCGAGGACCGCTCGCCGGGCACCGCGAATTTCGGCAAGTGGCTGCCGCGCCGTCCGCAGAACAGCGCCAACGGCTCGATCAGCTACGCCTTCCCCTTCGGCCTCACCACTGGCGCCGCGATCCGCTGGTCGGGCCACAGCTTCGACAATGCGGCCAACACGACGCGGCTCGACGGCTACACCCTGGTCGACCTGCGCGCCGAGCTGAAGGCCGGCGACAATCTCAGCGTGTTCGCCCGCGCCGAGAACCTGTTCGACGAGACCTACATGACCGCCTATCGCTACGGCACGCTGGGCCGCAGCATCTATGCCGGCATTCGCGGGCGCTTCTGATGGGAGAAGACAATATGACGCAGGCACGCGCCTCCACCTTGTGGATCATGCTGCTCACCCTGGCGAGCATGGCGACCAGCTTCGCCCTTGCCTGCACGGCTCCGGTCGCGGCGCTCGCCGCGCTGGCGGCGGTGCACATGCGCCGGCGCGACGGGATCGCGCTGGCGCTCGCCGCCTGGGGCGCCAATCAGGCGGTGGGCTTCCTCTTCCTCCATTATCCGCACGACCCGAAGACGCTCCTGTGGGGCGTCGGGCTGGGTACCGCGGCGGCGGGGTCGGCGATCGGTGCCTATGCGGCGCTCGCCCGGCTGCGGGTGCGGTCGACCGCCGCCGGGCTCGCCATCGCCTATGTCGCGGCGTTCGTGGCGGGGAAGCTGGTGACCCTGTGCTGGGCGGCGGTGCTCGGCGGCGTCGCGATCACGCTCCATCCCGGCTATTCGCTCGACCAGTTCCTGCGCAACGGCGCGATCCTGATCGGGCTCTACGCCTTCTACCACCTCCTGCGCGCGCTCGGCATGCCCGCACCGCGGCAGAAGCTCGCCGCCGCCTGATGCTGAAGCGCGTCGCGGACGGCCCGGCGGTCGTCGCCTGCAACACCTGTCGCCACTCCGCCGATGCCCGCGAGGATGGCGACGGCGTGCGCGGCGGCGCCCGGCTGGTCGCGGCGCTGCGCAAGGTGCAGGCGAGCGACGCGCGCTATGCCGGTGTCGCGGTCCAGGAGATGCCCTGCCTGTTCGCCTGCACCGATTTCTGCACCGTCCATCTGCGCGCGCCCGGCAAGATGGGCTATGTCCTCGGCCGGTTCGCGCCGGACGAGGACAGCGCGCGCGCCATTCTCGACTATGCCGTGCACCATGCGGCGAGCGAACATGGCCGGGTGCCCTTCCAGCAATGGCCGGAAGGCGTCAAAGGGCATTTCGTCACGCGCACCCCACCACCTGGATACGTCGCCGAATGACCTTTGCCTCGCCCGCCGATTTCCGCGCCGCGCTTGCCGATCTCCGCGGCCCCGATCAGGGCGCCATCGCCGCCGCCCGTGCCCGCCAGGCCGAACTGACCAAGCCGGTCGGCTCGCTCGGCCGGCTCGAGGACATCGCGCTCTTCCTCGCCGGCTGGCAGGGCACCGCCCGGCCGCGGATCGCCCGCGCCCGTGCCGCGATCTTCGCCGGCAATCACGGCGTGACCGTGCACGGCGTCAGCGCCTTCCCGGCGAGCGTGACCGCGCAGATGGTCGCCAATTTCGAGGCCGGCGGCGCGGCGATCAACGCGCTGTCGGGCGCGGCGGGGCTGGAGCTGGTGGTGACCGCGCTCGATCTCGACAAGCCCACGGCCGACTTCACGATTGGCCCCGCGATGACCGAGGCCGAATGCCTCGCCGCGCTGAATGCCGGCGCCGCGGCGGTGGCCGGGGATCTCGACCTGCTCACCATCGGCGAGATGGGCATCGGCAACTCGACCGCCGCCGCCGCGCTCTGCCTGCGCAGCTTCGGCGGCACGGCGGCGGACTGGATCGGCCCCGGCACCGGCGTGGATGCGGAGGGGATCGCGCGCAAGACGGCGGTGGTCGAGCGCGCCCTCGCCTGCCACCTCGATGCACCCGCCGACGCGTTCGAGACGCTGCGCCGCGTGGGCGGGCGCGAGATCGCCGCGATTGCCGGCGCCGTGCTGCGAGCGCGCCGGCTCGGCATCCCGGTGGTGCTCGACGGGTTCATCGGCAGCGCGGCGGTCGCGCCGCTCGCCGCCGACAATGCGGCGATCGCCGCGCATTGCATCGCCGGCCATGTCTCGGCCGAGCCCGGCCATGCCCGTCTGCTCGCCCGGCTCGGGCTGGAGCCGCTGCTGGCACTCGGCATGCGGCTGGGCGAGGGCAGCGGCGCGGCGGTGGCAGTCGGCGTGATCCGCGCCGCGCTGGCCGCGCACGACCAGATGGCGACCTTCGCCGAAGCGCAGGTATCCGGATCGCTGTGACCAGCTTCGCGCTCCATCTGCTGCGCCACGGCGCACCCGTCCTGCCCGGGCGGCTGATGGGGCATACCGATGGCGAACCGACGGCCGAGGGCATCGCGGCGTGCGCGGCACAGGCGGCGGATCTGGGCGCGGCGCATCTCGTGAGCTCGGACCTGCTCCGTGCCCGCGCGGCGGCCGAAGCGATCGGAACGCCGATCCTGGACCCGCGCTGGCGCGAGCTGGACTTCGGCGCATGGGACGGGCTGGCGCCGGACCGGGTCGATCCCGACGCGCTCGCCGGCTTCTGGGCGGACCCCGATGCCAATCCGCCGCCCGGCGGCGAGCGCTGGTCGGAACTGGTCGCCCGCGTCTCCGCGGCGCTGGGCGCGCTGGCGCCCGCACCCACGGTCGTCGTCACCCATGGCGGGGCCATCCGCGCCGCGCTGCATCTGCTGTGCGGCTTCGAACAGCACCAGCTCTGGGCGCTCGACCTGCCCTATGGCGTGCTGGTCTCGTTGCGCGTGTGGCCGGGCGCGCGGCCGACCGCCCAGATCATGGGCCTCTATCCGTGAAGGGGCTGATCGTCGCGATCCAGTTCCTCACCAGACTGCCGACGCCGCGGATCGCGGTGAGCGGCGCGGAATTCGCCGCCTCGATGCGCTGGTTCCCGGCAGTGGGGCTGATCGTGGGAGCGATCGTCGCGGCCGGATGCCGGGCCGGCGCGGAGGTCGATCCGTGGACGGCCGCGCTTGCGGGACTGGTGCTCTGGGTGGCAGTCACCGGCGCGCTGCATCTCGACGGGCTCGGTGACATCGCCGATGCCTGCGGGGCCGCGCACAAGGATCGCGACCGCGTCCTGGCGGTGCTCGCCGACCCCCATCTCGGCAGCTTCGGCGCGGTGGCGATCGGGCTGCAACTGCTCGCCAAGCTGCTGCTGCTGCACGCGCTGGTCGCAAGCAGCGCCTATGCCGCCATTGCCCTGATCCCGTTCGCGGCGCGCATCGGGCCCCTGTTCTGGACGCGCTGGCTGCCCGATCTGCACGCCGGCCTCGCCGCGCGGTTTCGCGACGCGGTGCGCCCGATGGACCTGGCGATCTGGACGCTGGCGCTGCTCGCCGCCGCCTGGTTCTCGCCCAGCCTGCTCGCCACCCCGCTGCTGCTGTTCGGCTGGGCCGCATGGCTGTGGCGCAAGCTCGGCGGCATCTCGGGCGACGGCCATGGCGGCGGGATCGAAGCGACCGAGACCGGCCTGCTCCTCGCGGCGCTGCTCGTGGCACGGTTCGCATGAGCGGCTGGACCTGGCATGGCGGCGGGATCGAAGCCGCGCGGCGGCACTTCGGCGGGAGCGGCTGGCTCGACCTGTCGACGGGCATCAACCCCCATCCCTGGCCCGGCGCCGATGCAGTGGCGATCGACTGGCGGCGCCTGCCCGAACGCCAGGAACTCGCCGAACTCGAAACCGCGGCCGCCGCATATTTCGGCCTGGACCCCCGCCATGTCTGCGCCGTGCCGGGCACCGAGATCGGGCTGCGACTGGCCGGCAGGTTGCTCGGGGGGGCGGCACAGTTCGCCGCCCCCAGCTATCGCACCCATGGCGAGATGATCGCGAACGCCGCGCCGACCGATCTCGACGACGCGGATGACGGCACGCTGATCCTCGCCAATCCGAACAATCCCGACGGGCGCGTTCTTGCCCCGGCGCTGCTGGGCGCGCTGCTCGGCCGGCGCACCGACGACGCATGGCTGCTGCTCGACGAGGCCTTTGCCGATGTCGATCCGGCGCTGAGCCTGGCCGGCCGGATCGGCGACGCACACCGCCTGGTGATCTTCCGCTCCTTCGGCAAGTTCTTCGGCCTGGCCGGCGTGCGGCTGGGCTTCGTGCTCGGGCCTGCCCCGCTCCTCGATGCGCTCCGGGCGGCGCTCGGCGCCTGGCCGGTCTCCGCCGCCGCCATCGCCATCGGCACCGCCGCCTATCGCGACCGCGCCTGGATCGACGGGATGCGCGGGCAGCTCCCCGCCCAGGCCGCCGCGCTCGACACGGTGCTGCGCGAGGCGGGCCACCGCCCGGCCGGCGCCTGTCCGCTCTTTCGCCTGATCGAGGTGGCGGACGGCATGGCGCTGTTCGAGCGGCTGGCACGCCGCGCGATCCTCACCCGTCCCTTTGCCGATCGGCCGCACTGGCTGCGCATCGGCCTGCCACCCGACGAAGCCGGCCGCGCACGGCTCGCGGCGGCGTTGGCCGATGGCTGAGCCGATCGCCCTTGCCGCGCTCATGCTCGACGCCGCGCTGGGCTGGCCGGACGCGCTCTATCGCCGGATCGGCCATCCCGTCGGCCTGTTCGCGCAGATCATCGGCGCGTGCGAAGCGCGGTGGAACCGGCCCGAGCGCAGCTTCGGCACCCGGCGCGCGCTGGGCATCCTCGCCTTGCTGCTGCTGATCGCGCTCGTCGGCGGCGCCGGCTGGATCGCCCAGCAGCTGCTCCTGCGGCATCTCGGCCCCTGGGGCTGGCCCGCGGTCGCGGCGCTCGCCTGGCCCGCGCTCGCCCAGCACAGCCTGTTCGATCATGTCCGCCCCGTCGCCCGGGCGCTGGCCCAGGGCGACCTGTCCGCCGCGCGCACGGCAGTGGGCAGGATCGTGGGCCGCGACACCGCGATGCTCGACGAAGCCGGGGTGTCGCGCGCCGCGATCGAGAGCCTGGCCGAAAGCTTCTGCGACGGCGTGGTCGCGCCCGCCTTCTGGCTGCTGCTGCTCGGCCTGCCCGGAGTGTGGACCTACAAGGCGATCAACACCGCGGACTCGATGATCGGCCATCGCGAGCCGCGCTGGCGGGCGTTCGGCTGGGCCGCGGCGCGCGCCGACGACCTGCTCAACCTGGTTCCCGCGCGGCTTTCCGGCCTGCTGCTCTGCCTTGCCGGCCCTGGCGGCTGGCGGATCCTGTGGCGCGACGCCGGCAACCATGCCTCCCCCAATGCCGGCTGGCCCGAAGCGGCGATGGCCGGTGGACTGGGGCTGCGCCTTGCCGGCCCGATCGCCTATGACGGCGTGATGCACGACAAGCCCTGGATCGGCGACGGCCGCGATGACGCGGACAGCGGGGACATCCGCCGCGCGCTGCGCATCTATGTCCGTGCCTGCCTGCTGCTCTGGCTCGTCGCGGGAGGCATGGCATGGGCGCTCTGATGCTGCAGGGCACCGGCTCGGACGTGGGCAAATCGGTGCTGGTCGCCGGGCTCTGCCGCGCCTTCGCCAATCGCGGACTCGCCGTGCGCCCGTTCAAGCCGCAGAACATGTCGAACAACGCCGCGGTGACGGCGGACGGCGGCGAGATCGGCCGCGCCCAGGCATTGCAGGCGATCGCCTGCCGCGTGGAACCGCATAGCGACATGAACCCGGTGCTGCTCAAGCCCCAGGCCGATCGCACCTCGCAGCTGATCGTGCAGGGCCGGGTGCGCGGCACGCTCGGCTCCGGCAATTTCCGCGAAGCGCGCGGCAGCCTGATCGCCGAAGTGCTGGCGAGCTACCGCCGGCTCCGGGCGGAATGCGACCTGGTGGTGGTCGAGGGCGCCGGCTCCCCGGCCGAGATCAACCTGCGCGCCGGCGACATCGCGAACATGGGTTTCGCCCGCGCCGCCGGGGTGCCGGTAGTGCTGGTCGGCGACATCGACCGGGGCGGCGTGATCGCGGCGATCGTCGGCACCCGCGCGGTGATCGAGCCCGAGGACGCGGCGATGATCCGCGGCTTCCTGATCAACAAGTTCCGCGGCGATCCGGCACTGTTCGAGGACGGCTATCGCGCGATCGAGGAACGGTCCGGCTGGCCGGGCTTCGGCGTGGTGCCCTGGCTGGCCGCCGCCGTTCGCCTGCCCAGCGAGGATGCAGTGGTGCTGGATCGCGGCGCGCCGCGCGGCGGAGGGCGCAGGCTGGTCGCGTGCCCGATCCTGCCGCGCATCGCCAATTTCGACGATCTCGATCCCCTGAAGCTGGAGCCGGGCGTGGAACTGGCGATGGTGCCGCCCGGCACGCCGATTCCGGGGGATGCGGCGCTGATCGTGCTGCCCGGTTCCAAGGCGACGATCGCCGATCTCGCCTTCCTGCGCGCCCAGGGCTGGGACATCGACATCCACGCCCATCATCGCCGCGGCGGCGCCGTGCTCGGGCTGTGCGGCGGCTACCAGATGCTCGGGCGCAGCGTTGCCGATCCGCTGGGGATCGAGGGGCCGCCGGGGCAGGTCGAAGGGCTCGGCCTGCTCGATGTCGCGACCAGCCTCGCGCCCGGCAAGATGCTGCGCCAGGTGGCGGGCGTCGCACTCGGCGCACCCGTCCATGGGTATGAGATGCACATGGGCGAGACGACCGGCCCGGACACGGCGCGCCCCTTTGCGCTGCTCGACGGGATCGGCCCCGAAGGCGCGATCAGCCGCGACGGTTCGGTGATGGGCAGCTATCTCCACGGGCTGCTGGCCGCGCCCGAAGCGCGCGGCACGCTGCTCGCCCGGATCGGCGTGGCCGGGTCGGGCCGCGACCATGCGGCGGACGTCGATGCCGCGCTCGACCAGATCGCCGCCGAACTCGAATGCCATGTCGATGTCGATGGCTTGCTGCAACTGGCCCGGGGGACTTCATGACCAGGCTGTTCGTCCTCGGCGGCGCCCGCTCGGGCAAGAGCCGCTATGCCCAGCAGCGCGCCGAGGCGCTGCCCGGCCGCCACGTCTTCGTCGCCACCGCCGAAGCCTGGGACGCGGAAATGGTGGAGCGCATCGCCCGGCACCGCGCCGATCGCGACGCGCGCTGGGAGACGGTGGATGCACCGCGCGACCTGTCCGCCGCGCTCGATGCCGCGAGCGGCACCGGGGCGGTGGTGCTGGTCGACTGCCTCACGCTCTGGGTCAGCAACCTGCTGCTCGCCGATGCCGATATCGAGCAGGCGACGGCCGGGCTCCGCGCGGCCATTGCGCGCTTCGACGGCCGGCTGATCCTCGTCGCCAACGAAACCGGCCTCGGCATCGTGCCGGACAATGCGCTGGCACGCCGCTTCCGCGATGCGGCGGGGCGAGTCAACCAGGCGGTCGCGGCGGTGGCCGAGGAAGTGACGTTCATCGTCGCCGGCCTGCCGATGCGGGTCAAATAGCCCGTTCGGAGCGTTGGAGCCCCCGGGATGGCATGATAATCGCGGAAGCGCAGTTCGGGAGTGCAACATGGGAGTGCCGGTCAAGATCCTGCTCCAGACCACGATCCCCATGATCGCGGACGATTGGAACATCACGCGTTTCTCGATGCTACGCGAACACCTGGCCGGGCTGGCCGGCGAGGACGGCATGCCCATCTTCGAAGTGACCGCGCGCAACCGCACCGCCCCCGGCGCGCCCGATCCGGTGCTCTCCACGCTCGACCGGTCCGACTATGCGGCGCTCTGGCTGTTCGCGGTCGATACCGGCGACGGGCTCACCGCCGAGGATTGCGCGGCGATCGGCCGCTTCCGCCGGAGCGGGCGCGGCCTGTTGGTGACGCGCGACCATATGGATCTGGGCTGCTCGGTCTGCTCGCTGGGCGGCGTGGGCGCGGCGCATTTCTTCCACAGCCACAATCCCGATCCCGAGCAAGACCGCCGCGTCGACGACGATCGCGAGACCGGCGACATCCGGTGGCCCAATTATCATTCGGGCGCGAACGGCGATTTCCAGGAGATCGCGATCCTCGGCGACGTCCATCCGGTACTGCGCGACCCGGATGCGGCGGGCGGGCTGATCCGCTTCCTGCCCGCGCATCCGCACGAGGGCGCGGTCGGCGCGCCGGCGGACGATCCTTCGGCACGGGTGGTGGCGATGGGCACCAGCAAGGCCAGCGGGCGCGCGTTCAACATCGCCATCGCCTTCGAGCCTTCGGAACAGGGCGGCCCGGCCTGGGCGGAATCGACCTTCCACCATTTCGCCGACTATAATTGGGATCCCGCCCGCGGCTGCCCCAGCTTCGTCGCCGAAGCGCCCGGCCAGGGTCTTGCCGCTTCGCCCGAGGCGCAGGCCTCGGTCCGCAACTATGCGCGCAACCTGGCCTTGTGGCTGGCCGGCCGCCTGCCCATCGACGAACGGGCCCGGCAGCGCGACCGCGAGCTGGACGAGGCGCTGAAGGAAACCTTTCCGGCCAGCGACCCGCCTGCGATCTACTGATCGCGCCAGGCCGCCAGCGCCGCGCGATAGGTGCGGCCGACCGGGATCGAACTCCCGTCGATCAGTTCGATCGGCCCGCCCCGGTGCAGCGCCGCGACGCTTGCGCCGTTGACGGCATGGCTGCGGTGCACGCGTATCAGATGCGGTGCCGCCATCCGCACCAGCGCACCGAGATTGACGGTGACGAGCAGGTCGCGCCCGTCGGCGAGATGGACGCGGCAATAATCGTCCTCGGCCTGCGCGCGCAGCAGGTCGCCGCTCGCGATGCGATGCTGCACATTGCCGTGCGGCAGCGTCACATAGGCCGGTACGGCTGGCGCCGGCATCGGTGCTTCCACCGGGACCGCGCGCCTGGGGAACGCGACGGCGGCAAGGAAGGCCGCGGCCAGCAGGTAATAGCCGGAATCCAGAAAGCCCGGCACGAGCGACGACCAGAGCAGCGCCAGCCCATAGCCGCCCAGCAGCACCCGCATCCGCCCCCGCCCGAGTGCCGCGCCCGCCACCGCGGCGCCCGCGCCGGCACGCAGCGCCCAGAGCGCCTTCGCATCCCAGGCCGGCAGCAACCATGCCCCGCCCACCGCCAGCGCCGTGGCCGACAGCAGCAGCAGCCGCGCCCGCCGCTCCACCAGCGCGCCGGCCAGCCATGCCAGCAGCAGCGCGCCGATCCCCGCGAGCAGCGCCACCACGAAGAGCCGGGTCACCTGCCAGGGATAGGCATAGGTCAGCATCAGCTTCGACGCCTCGGCCACCGCCTGCGCCAGCACGACGCCGCCCAGCAGCGCGGCCACGCGCCCGGTTCCGGCGAACAGCTGGAGCAGCAGGGCCGCCGCCAGCAGCCCCAGGGCGATCAGCGTCGGCAGATAGGCGCGCAGCACGCTGCGCAGCGGCTCCTGCGGCGGGCCGACCGCGAGCCGGTGCACCGGCCGGCCGACCGGCACCCAGCGATGATGCGCGGAGAACCGCACCTCGACCAGATTGTCCCCCGCGCGCAGCCGTTCCCAGGGCACCGGGAAGCTCGCGGTGAACCTGCCGGGCACTTCGCGCGCGCGATCCGGGCCGACTCGGCCGTTGACGCCGATCACCGCGCCGTTCCACCGCACCTCGGCACTCGCCATCGCCGTCACGTCGACCGCCAGCGCCTCCTCCCGCCGCGGATCGGCGATCCGCACCACGCGCCGCATCACCGTGACCGGCGCGGCGAGCGACGCGCCGGTCGGCTCGCCCCAGCCGCACGCGGCATTCGAGGGACAGATCCACCATGCCGGCGCCCTCGGCTGCGGGGCCGGCACGGGCCGGGGCCACGCCGCGATCCCAAGCGCGGCCAGCCCGGCAAGGAGCAGGAACGACGCGATCAGCGATGCGGGGACGCGTTCACCGACCGCCACGAACGCTCACCGATTGGCGGTGGCGATCCGGCGGAGCCGATCGCAGGAGTGGATGGAACGCCCCATGGCGCGTTCCTGACGTTCGCGCCGGGATCGCGCAAGGGGCCCCCAAGGGAGAATCGAGAAGTGGAGCATATCGATCGCCGCATGCTGATGGCCGGCATGATCCTGCTGCCCGTCACTGCCCGCGCCGCGCGTCTCGGGAGCGGTGCGGAGCAGGCCGGGCTCGACGCACTGGTGCGCAAATGGGCGAACGAGCAGGGCTTCAGGGGCCTGGTCGCGCTCGGCCGCAAGGGACACGCAACCGCGAGCAGCGCCCAGGGCTTCGCCAATGTCGAGATGCGCCTGCCGTTCGATCTCGACGTGCCGATGGCCATCGCCTCGATCTCCAAGCGGATCACGGCGGTGGCGGTGATGCGGCTCGTCGAGCGCGGCCAGTTGGCGCTCGACACCCCGATCGCCCGCTATCTTCCCGCCTATCGCAAGGATATCGGCGCGCAGGTGACGCTGCGCCACCTGCTCTCGAACAGCAGCGGCATCCCCAACCAGTTCGGCGCCGTGGTGCGCGCCCGGCCCGAGCTCTTCGGCAAGGACATGCCCGCCGGCGAGGCGGTTTCCCTCTTCGCCTCCGGCGATCTCGTGTTCGCGCCCGGTACGCGCTTCGACTATGCGCTGACCAACTGGATCCTCGTGCTGGCGATCCTCGAAACGGTGTCCGGCGCACGATTCCCGGATCTCGTCCGCAACCTGGTCACCGCGCCGCTCCGCCTGGGCGCCACGCGCCTCGAGCAGCTCGGCGATTCCATGTCCTACCGCACGCTCGATCCGCCCACCGTCTGGGCCTCCCCCACGGCCGATTATCTTGCGGCCGGCGGCGGCTTCTGCGGCACGGGCCGCGACCTGATGCGGTTCGCCCATCGGGTCTATGGCACGTCCTTCCTCACCGCCGATTCGCGCCACGCGCTGACGACAATCGAAGTGGCGTCCGATCATTATGCGCTCGGCGGCCGCGTCCGCGAGGTGACGATCGCGGGGAAGGCCGTGCGCTGCGCCTGGGATACCGGCAATCGCGCGGGCTATCGCTCGGTGCTCGGCCACCGGCTCGACGGCAAGGGCACGGTGGTGGTGCTCAACAACACCGGCTATTCGCAGAAGACGATGGACGAAGTCGCCGAAGCGGCGCTCCGCCTTCAGGCCGGATAGGCCGGCGCCTTCCCCCGGCCCATGTCGCCGGGGGAAGGCGCAGGATCACGGCGCTTCGTCGGCGTCGATCACGCCATTGTGGTTGGCATCGGCCTTGTCGAACTTGGCGAGATCCTCCGCCGCCAGCTCCGCGGCGCTGACATAGCCGTCGCCATCCGTGTCGAGCCGCTTCAGGCGGCGATCGACCTTGGCCTGGTCCATCGTCTCGCCGCGCTTCTCGGCCGACTTGGTCATGAAGGCGAGCAGTTCGGCCGGGCTGCCCTTGCCGTCACCATTGGTGTCGAGGCTCCTGAACTTCTTGGCCGAGGCCGCCTGGGCCTCCGCGCGGGTCTGGCCGGCCTTCTGGGCAAGCGCCTGGCCGGAGACCAGCAGCGCCGCGACGGTCACGGCGATCTTCACATTCTTCATTATGTCCACTCTCCTTGCATGCTCATATCGTGATCAGAACCGGAAGCCGGCGCTGGCCCGGGCGCCGACGCTCGAGCCGCCGCCGCCGGTCTCGCCGCGCACGCCCAGGCCGAGCATGAAGCGGCCGACATTGGTCGCGGCGTCGAGCCGCCCGGTCAGCGTGGTCCTGCCGAACTGCGCGCCGCGCGCCGCGAAGCCATTGCCGGTGTCGATGAACCGGAACATCCGCCGGGTCTCCGGATCGTCGATATAGGAGCGCCCGCCAATGTCGCCGGTCAGCGTCACGCCGCCCATCGCCGCGGTGCCGCGCAGGCCATAGCCGGCCAGGCTGGTGGTCGTCCGCGCCTTGCCGGCGATCAGCGCCGCCGCGCCGCCCCATTCCTGCGCCCGATCGAACGTCGTCGCATTGACGCTTGCCCCCAGATAGGGCCCGACCCGTACGCCCTTCCCCAGCGGCGCGAGATAGGCCAGCTCGCCGAAAGCGGTATAGCCATGACCGTCGCCCGCCCCGCTCAGCTGGTTGGCCAAGCCGCCAAAGGCCACCCGGCGATCGGTCGAGAAGGTGTTCGCCGAATAGCCGAGGCCGCCGGCGATGCGCAGGCCGTGCAGCGTATAGCCGAAATAAGCGAAGGCCGAATTGCTCACCAGCTTGCCGTCGCTGGCGCGCGCATCCAGGCGGACATCGTTGCTGGCATAGCGATAGGAGAAGCCGTAGCGCAGATTGTCGCCGGTCATCTCGATGCCGCCCGCGAGCACCCGGCGGTTCGATTCGATCCCGGCCAGGCCGTCGCGCGCGCCGGCCTTGAGCTGGCCGACATCCCCCGCCATCCATAGCGTCCGCTTCTGCTCGCGCGGCCCGTCGATCCGGCCGATCAGCTCGCGCGCCGCGTCATGCCCGTCGCGCGCCGCCACCGTCATGCCCGCCGCGAACACTTCGCCGGAAAGCTGGTCGAAGGCGCCGCGCGCATCGCCGGCGTTGAGGCCGATCACTGCGTCGAACACCCCGCCCGAGCTCTGCGCGCCGACCGCGGCGGCGACCGCCATCTGGTTCGGCGTCTGCGCCACCGCGCCCAGGCTGACATCGTTGCGCAGCAGGCGCAGCTGCACGCTCGCCGCATTGTAGACCAGCGAGGGCGTGAGGAAGGCAAGGTCGGTGACGACGCTGCCGAAACTGCCCGTCACGCTCGATCCGGAAAGGATCGTATAGGTGGTGAGCGGCAGGAAGTTGGTCTGCCCCCCGGTCAACACCGACACGGCACCGCCGTTGATGGTCACCGCCCCGGTGGCGACGATCTGGTCCGAGAGCCCGGTGGGCGAGACTTCGACCTGATAGGTCGAGCCCGCTGCAAAGGTCAGGCTGCCATTCACGTTGAGCGTGCCGATCGAATTGCCCGGCGCCACGATGCCGGAGACGGTGAGCGCGCCCACCCTGCCCGAGCCGCCGATGCGGCCGGTCGCGCCGATCGTCACCGCTCCCGCGAGCGAGCCGTTCACCACCAGCAGGCCGTCGTTGATCGTCGTCGAGCCGGTATAGGTGTTGGCGCCGTTCAGCGTCAGCGTGCCGCTGCCCGACTTGACCAGGCGGCCGGTGCCCGAGAGCACGCCCGAATAGGCGGAGGCCGCGGCGGCGTTCACGGTCAGCACGGCGCTGCCGAGCGCGATGCCGCCGTCGCCGGCCAGGCCGCCCACGGTGGTCGCGAAGTTCGCCAGATTGACCGCGCCCGGCGCCGTCACGGTGAGCGTGCCGGTGCCGAAGGCATTGGCAACGCCCGCCGTCAGCGTGCCGCCGGTCACTGTCGTACCGCCCGAATAGGTGTTGGCGCCGCCCAGCGTGAGCGTGCCGCTGCCCGATTTCACGAAGCTGCCGGTGCCGCCGATCACGCCGGTGAAGCTGCTGGTCGCGCCTATGCTGGCGGCGAGCGAACCGCTGCCGAGCAGGATGCGGCCCGCGCCGCTCAGGCCCGAGACCGATGCGGCCGCGCCGTTGACGTCCAGGGTCGCCCCGCTCGCGACGCTGAGCGCGCCGCCGCCGATCGTGCCGCCGTCGAGCCGCAGCGTGCCGGCCGAAACCGTCGTCGCCCCGGCATAGCTGTTCGCGCCGGCCAGGGTGAAGGTGCCGCTGCCCGTCTTGGTGAGCCCGCCGCTGCCGCTGATCGTGCCGGCATAGCGCGTGTCGGCATTGCCGCCGCCGGTGGTCAGGCTGCCGCCCGATAGCGTCACGCGGCCATCGCCCGCCAGGCTGGCCACCGTCTGCGAGGCGGCGAGATCGAGCGTCGCGCCCGCCGCGATCGTCACATTGGTGCCGCTGGGCAGCGCGCCGTCCACGCCCGCGCGCAACGTGCCACCGGCGATGCCGGTGGCACCCGCATAGCTGTTGGCGCCGCCCAGGATCAGCGTGCCGCCATCGAGCTTGCTGATCCCGCCGGCGCCGCCGATCCCCGCGCCGATGGTCGCGCGCACGCCCGGATCGACACGGATATTGGTCTGCGCATCGGCCAGGCTCAGGCTGCCCGTGCCCGCGACGATCGCATAGCCATCGGTCATGAACTGCATGCCGGTCACGCCGATCGCGCCGTCGACGGTGACGGTGCCCGCCGCGCCCTGGAACACGGCGAAGCGGCTGCCCCAGCTGTCGTTCGCCGTGCCGTTCGCGTTGGTCCAGTTGGTGCGCGTCCCGGTCCAGCTGCCCGAACCGCCGCCGACCGCGCCGTTCGCGATGGTGCCGGCACCGTCCCAGAACTGAATCTCGGGAACGATATTGTCATAGACCAGATTGACCTGCTGCCCGACCGAGGTCTGCAGGTTGATGTGCGGTGCGTTCGCGCCGGCCGGCAACGTGCCGATCGTCAGGCCGTTGTCGATGAGCGTGCCGCTATAGTCGATCAGGCGGTAGACGCCGACGCCGAAGCCGCCCAGGTCGGTGACGTTCAGCGTGCCGCCGAGCGTCAGGTCGCCGTTGACCTGGATGCGGTCGCTCGCGCCCGCCAGGTTCGGCGTGCCGAGCCCCATGTCGAGCACCGAGCCGGCGGACAGGACCAGTCCGCCGGTGGTGAGCGTTCCCGCCCCCGCGCCGCCGGCCGCGAGATGCGCGCCGTCGGCGATCGTCACCACGCCCGCCGCGCTGCCCGAGCCGGAAAGCGTCGCGCCGCCGGCGACGGAGACCGCGCCGGCAACGCTGCCGTCGAGCTGGAGCGTGCCGGCATTCACCTGGGTCGCGCCGAGATAGGCATTGGCGCCGCCGAGCGTCAGCGTGCCGCTGCCGGTCTTGGTCAATCCGCCATTGCCGCTGGCGACGCCGGCGAAGCTGTCATTCGCATCGAGCCCGCCAGTGGTCAGGTTGGCGCCGAGCAGCACGCTGCCCGCGCCGTTCAGGCCGCCCACGGTCTGGTTCGCGCGGATGTCGAGCGTCGCGCCGGTGGCGACCGAGACGTTGCTCGTCGCCGGCAACGCGCCGCCGCTCAGCGCCACCAGCGTACCGCCCTGCACGTTGGTCGCCCCGGCATAGCCGTTCGCGCCCGCGAGGATCAGCGTGCCGGCATCGTTCTTGATCAGGCCGCCGGTGCCCCCGATCGCCGCGCCGATCGTGGCGGTCAGGCCCGGGTCGACGCGGATGTTGGTCAGCGCGGTGTTGGTGGTCAATGTGCCACTGCCGGCGGCGATCGCATAGCCGTCGGCCATGAACTGCGCGCCGGTGAACAGGATCGTGTCGTCCACCGTCACCGTGCCCGCCGCGCCGCCGAACACGCCGAACGCGCCCGCCCAGCCGCTATTGCCGGTCCCGGCCGCATCGGTCCAGTTGGGGAAGCTGTTGGTCCAGCTGCCGCCGCCGCCCTGGGCCACGCCGTCCCCCGAATTGTCGGTGCCGTCCCAGAACTGGATCGTGGCCGCCGCCGGGGTGCCGTAGATCAGGTTCACCTGGGTCGCGACCGAAGTCTGGATGGTCATCAGGCCGCCATTGGCACCGGCGGGCACGCCGCCGATCACCAGGCCGTTGTCGGTGAGCGCGCCGCTATAGTTGATCAGCCGGTAGACGCCCTCGCCGAAGCCGCCGACGTCGTGCACGTTGAGCGTGCCGTCGAGCGTGAGGTTGCCGTTCACCTGGATGCGATCGCCGGTGCCGGGAGCGGCGAGGTCATAGTTGAGCACCGAGCCGGCGGACAGGATCAGCCCGCCGGTGGTGAGCGTGCCGACGCCGCCATTGCCCGGGGCAAGGGTGGCGCCCGAAGCGTCGAGCACGCCGCTCACCTGCCCCGCGCCGGAAAGGACGGTGCCGGCCGCCATGGTCACCGCGCCCGACCAGAGGCCGGAAAGCGCCACGCCGCCGCCGTTGATGGCGAGCACGCCGTTGGTGGTGTTCTGGCCCGAGAGGGTCAGCATGCCGCTGCCCACCTTGGTGAGGCCGCCGCCGATGCCGGCGACGCTGCCGTTCAGGCCGCGGACGACGCCCGAGAAGATCGTGTCGCCGCCGAGCCCGCCCGTGGTGAGCGTCGCCCCCGCGGTGCGGCCGGTATCCACCGTGCCGCTGCCCGAAAGATTGCCGATCGTCTGATTGTAGCCGATCTGGGTGCTGCTGCCCGAGCCGTCGACGCCGTTCAGGTCGAGCGTGCCGCCGCTGCTCAGGACCACTGCCGAATTGGCCGAGAAGCTGTTGGCGAGCAGGCCGGTGCGCAGCATGCCGGTGCCGCTGATGATCGTGTCGCCGGCATAGCTGTTGGCGGTGGTCAGCGTCAGATTGCCGCTATTGGCCAGCTGCAGGCCGCCGGAGCCGCCGATCGCTCCGGCGGTCTGCAGGTTGCGCGTGCGGTTGTAGATCAGCGTGCCGTTGTTGAGGATCGTGCCGTTCACCGAGCCGCCGCTGGTGGCGTCGTAATCGTCGAAGCGCAGCGTCGCGCCGGCAGCGATGGTCGCGCCGTTCGCCAGCGTCTGGCTGTTGATGATGCCCCAGGCGCCGCCCTGGACGTTCAGCGTCTCGAAGCCGGAGGCATTCACCAGCACCTGCGAGCCGGTGCCGGTGAGGTTGAGGATGTCGGTGACGGTGGTGCCGCTGACCGGATCGCCGTTCCAGCCCGCCAGATAGCCGTTGATCGTCGCGCCGGTTTCCACCGTCACCGTGTTGGTGACATTGGTGTTGGGGGCAGGCGCGCCGCTGAAGGTCACGGCGTTGGTGGAGGCGCCGGTGGTCGTGCTGCCCGCCGCCAACGTCACGTTGTTGACCGTGCTCAGGCCAAGGTTGATGCGGATCGCCTCGCGCCCCAGGGGGCTGGAGCCGCTGCTGACGCCGCCATTGGCGCTGCCGCTGATCGTGCCGCGATTGACGATCGTGGTATTGCCGGTACCGAACACGCCGAACGCGCCGGTGATCACGCCGGTCGCCTCGTTGGTGAGGGTCAGGGTGCCGCCACTATGGCCGCGCACGCCTTCGCCCTGGCTGGAGGGCGCGCCGTTGAGCAGGCCGGTGCCGGTGATCGTCCCGGCATTGGTGATGGTGGTCGTGCCGCTGCTCTGGATGCCTTGCGCGCCGGTGATCGATCCGCCGGCCTGATTGTTCAGCACCAGGCTGGCGGACGCCAGGCTGAACTCGATGCCCTGCGGCGCGGCCCCGCTGAAGGCTGTGCCCTGGGACAGGCTGACGATCGTGCCGGAATTGGTGATGGTGACCAGGCCCGTGTCGGGCCCCGTGTCGCCGGTCGAGCCCTCCGCGAAGCGGATCGCGTCGTTGTTCGCCCGGATGATGCCGGTGTTCACGATCGTCGCCGTGCGATCATAGAGTCCCGCGGGCGCGCTGTTGATCCCGCGCCCGCCGCCGGTGCCGTCGGTCGATTCGATCGTGCCGTTGTTGGTGACGACGACGCCGGCGCCCGTGCTCCCGTTGTTGATGTTGACCGCCTGGCTGGTGCCGGCGGGGGTCGAGATCGCCCCGCCCGCCGCCACGGTCACCGTGCCGGAGCCGCTGACGCTCACGCTGCTCGTGCGCGTCGTCCCCGCGCCGATGGTGGTGTTCTGCGCATAGGCCGTGCCGGGCAGCGCCACGAAGCAGGCCGACAGGAGCAGGCGGGTGCGCACATTGCGGGCGCGGATCGAAAAGGTCATGAGTCTTCCTCCCCATCGCGGCGTCTTCGGCCGCATCGGTCATCGCCAGTCGCCTGGCCGCTGGTGATTTCGTCGGGCCCTGCGCCGCAGGCGCCTGCCCCCACCGCCCCCCGGCGGCGGCGTGTCGGCTAGGCCGGCGTCCGCATCGTCGCTTGCACTCCCATCGCGCACCTCTCTGCTCGTTTCCGGCTCTTCCCGGCCTGGACGGACCGGTTGCGGAATTATGGGCGATAAGGCCCGATCCACCATCCGGAGTCAATAGAATGGTTAGTCCAGGATAATGATATTGGTCCGGTTATAGAACGGACATCATGACGTGACATTGGTGTGCACCGGCATTGGCGACCACGCGGTCGCACATGGGCGACGCGCAACGGCACTTGCAGCCGCATGCACGAACCCCACAGAGCACAGGGCCGCGTGTGGTCAGGCCAGTCACTCCCCAGCCGATTCCGATTGTCCGAAGCATTTGCCCGAAGCCGCCCCGATATGGCGGCCGCCCGCTAGGGTCCCGGGCGATTGTCCTTCGCGTGTTTCAGCATCCCAACCTCTCCCTGTACCGGCGCTTGTCTGTCAGATGGTTTTGGTTACCGGTGTCATACCAATAGGGCGTAGTTTTGCACGGAAGTCAAGGGACTGGTCAGGCCAACTCCGGGACAAGGGCGCGCGACATCGCACCACGGCCCGTGCGACACGATCCGGGAGCTCGGGAAACGCGCCGCGGCGCGCGGCTCAGCTCAACTGTGCGCTGATCAGGAAGCGGTTGCGGCTGGCCTCGGCCTTGCGGCGGAGCTCCAGGATCTCGCGCTCTTCCGAGGCCTTCAGCATCGCTTCGAGCAGGCGGCTGAAATGCTTGCGCATCGCCGTGCGCGCCGCCGCCGAATCGCGCTTCTTCAGCGCCTCGAGCACGGCGGCGTGCTCGTCGTGGCGGCTGTCCTCGTCCTTGCCGCAGACCGAGGCGTGAAGCGCGCAGATCTCGGGAATCTCGGTGCGCATCCGCCACAGGCTGTTGATCACGAACATGATCGCCTGGTTGCCCGAGGCGCTGGCTATGGTGAGGTGGAAGGCGCGGTCCGCCTCGGTCGCGGCGGCGCTGCCCTCCTCCGCCTCGTCCATCGCGGCCACCAGCGATTCCAGCACCTGGATCTGCTCGTCGCTGATCGTCGGCGCGGCCAGCGCGGCCGCTTCCGATTCGAACAGCGAGCGCGCCTCGGTCAGTTCGAATGCGCTCACCGCCGGCAGCGCGCCCATGCCCTGCTCGCCCCGATCGCAGACATAGACGCCCGAGCCGGTCTTGATCCGCACCAGCCCCTGGGCCTGCAGCGCGATCTCCGCCTCGCGGATCGTGACGCGGCTCACCCCCAGCCGCTCCGCCATCTCGCGCTCGCCGGGCAAGCGCGAGCCGGGAGGGAAAGTGCCCTCCGCGATCATCGCCGCGATACGCTCGGCGATATCCTGGAAGAGACGGCGTTCAGCCATGTGGATCCTCGATCAGCTTGGTCTATCTCCCAGCAATGCCCCAGACCGGCAGCATTTGGAATAGGCAATTGGTCCGCACCGCCGCACTCGCCCAGATCAGCGCAGGCGGACGCGGAAGCTCAGGAAATATTGCGGCCCGTAATATTCGACGTTCCGGGTGCTGCCGACCACCGGCATGTACTCGACGCGCGGCGCGTTGAAGAGGTTGAGCGCCTGGAAACGGATATCGGCAATCTTGCTGATCCTGTAGCTCAGATTGGCATCGAAGGTGTTGTTGCCCTCGACATAGCGCAGCTGGGTATTGTCGCTGGTGAACGCCTGATAATAGCGCGAGCGATAGCGATAGATGCCCTGGAGCGAGATCGGCCCGATCTCGTAAAAGGCCTGGGCCGAGAAGACGTGCTTCGAATAGCCGCTCAGCCCCGCCGGCGGGATCAGTCCGGGGATCAGGTTGCCCGTCCCGCTGTCCACCACGTCGCCGTAGCGGATGTCCTGGGTCTTGTAGTTCGACCAGGCGTAATTGTAGCTCAGCTTCACGCCCAGCCCGTCGAGCGGATGCGGCAGCCAGCTGAACCGGTTCGAGGCAGTGATCTCCAGCCCGTAGAGATCGGCCTTGTCGTTGCTGTTTGCCGTCTGGGTGACCGGCACGGCATAGTCCTGGCCGCCGATCGTGAAATTCTCGTCGGTGGTGATCGGGATCTTCCCGCCGCTGAAGCGCTTGTAATAGGCGGTCGCGGCGAACAGCGTGTCCTTGTTGGCATAATATTCGAACGCCAGGTCGCCGTTCCACGACATGGTCGGCTTCAGCCGCGGACTGCCGGTGGCGATGATCGAGTTGATCGCGTCGGTGACCGAAGTGAAGCCGTTGCCCACCTCGAGCGTGATGGTGCGGCCGGCGCCCAATGCGCTCGGCGCGGGGCGCGACATGGCGCGATAGACGCCCGCGCGCACCCGCATCCGGGGCGCCACGTCGAAGATCGCGTTGACGCTGGGCAGCCAGCGCATCGTGCCTGCGGCGATCCTGGTATCGGTGAAGCTGCCATTGGCGCGCAGCGAGATGGTGCCGTCGCTGTTGTTGATCACGTCGAGCCCCGAGCGCAGGCCCCGGGCGGTCACTTGCGTGTGCACGCCGCGCACGCCGAAATTGCCGCGCACCGGAATGCCCGCGAACCGCCCCGAATAGGTCGCCATCGCATAGCCGGCCCAGGTCTCTTCGGTGACGTCCGAATTCTCCACGGCGCGCAGGTCGCCGCTGTTGCCCGGATCCTCGGTGCCCAGATAGTTGCGGAACTGGCAGAGCACGTCGAAGGTGGCGTAGCCGGCGATCCCCCGGCTCGGCGCGTCGGCGAAGAAGTTGCGCTCGGGAAAGGGCGTGCGGCAGGCCAGATTCACTCGACGATCCACCGCCAGGTCGTTCTGGTCGATGTTCACGTCGTTGCTGTAGCCGAAGAATTTCCGCTTGGCCCAGCGCCCGCCGATATCGATCCGCTCGAGGAAGCCGTCGAGCTTGTAGCTCGCATCGAGCCGGGCCGAATGGATCTCGTCGTCGCGGCCGTCCTGCGAGCGGGTCAGCCGGGCATCGTCGCTGAACACGTCATGGTCGGTCGGATCGAAGCGCGGATCATAGGTGAAGGCCGGCAGGAAACTCTGCGTGAAGTCGACATGATAGGGGATGCGCTGGTTGTTGATCGGCGTGCGCACGCCATAGATGTCGAACGGATCGGTGCGCAGGCGGACCTGGCGGGTGATGTCGAGCCGCGTCGTGTGCGAATAGCCGAAATCGGCGGTCACGGTGAGCCGATCCGCCGGCTTCCATTCCACATTGCCGCCAAAGCCCAGATATTTCTCGTCGCGCCGGAACAGGCCCGACACCGTCTGCATCGTCGCCGAACCGTCGGCCGAAAGCATCTGGTGGTTGTCGCCGACCACGACGTTGTGAAGGTTGTAGCGCCCCTCGGCGGTGCCGAAATCGTTGCGCTGCTCGCTATATTGGCGCCGCGAATATTGCAGGTCGAGATTGACGTCGATCGTCGGGCTCGGCTGCCATTGTACCGCACCGAACACTGCGTTGCGCAGGTCCGACGTGATCATCTGACGATAGAGGTACGAGTTGGAGGCATGATAATAGGGCGTGCCTGCATTGCCCTGCTGGCGCGTCACTTCGGTGCAGTTGGTGGTAGAGACCAGGGCGGCGTTGCAGGTGAACCAGGTCGTACTGGTATAGAAGCGCTCGACCGGATCGTTCACGTCGTTGCGCTGATAGCCGATCGAGATGCCGAGCCTGCCCAGCGCGCCGATATCGAACTGGTCGATATAGCTTGCCGTCGCGCGGTAGCCATAGGGGCTCCGGCCGGCGATCCGGTCCTGATAGGGATTGAGGTTGCCCTTGATCTCGGCCTGGATCTGGCGGCGCTTGTGGTCGAGCGGCTTGCGCGTCTCGAGCTCGATCAGGCCGGCCACGCCGCCCTCGATCAGGTCCGCCTGCTGCGTCTTGTAGATCTTGATCGCGTTGAACAGCTCGGACGGGAACTGGCCGAAATTCACTGCCCGGTCGCCCGAGCCGTTGGTCGCCTCGCGCCGGTTCAGCGTCGTCATGCTCAGGCCCGAGCCGAGGCCGCGGATCGAGACTTCGGTGGGACCGTAATTGGCACGGTCGATCGAAGCGCCGGTAATCGTCGCGATCACTTCGCCGACCGACTGGCCGGGCAGCTCGCCGATCTCCTTCGACGACACCGCATCGACGATCGCGTCCGAATCGCGCTTGGACTGGATCGAAGTCTGGATCGTCTCGCGGATGCCGGTGACGACGATCCGATCTTCCCGGCTCTGCTCCGTCTCGGGCGTGCCCGCCGGGGCGGGCGCGCCGTCCTGGGCCTGCGCCGGCACCGCCGCCAGTGCCGTGGCGATCGATACGCCCGCCAGCAACAGCGCGCGCGCGCGCACGCACGCCCGGATCGAGACCATAGCCATTCGAATCCTCCCCGATTGTATTCTTATACCAATTCTATGAACCTGTGGTGCGAATGATGTCAATGTTATCTTGATACCAATTATCCAATCCGCTTAGTGCGGCATCGCGGAACGGGATAGGAGGATTGGATGGCAACCGGATCGACCAGGGACGGACCAGCGCGAGTCATCGGCTTCGGCGAAGTGCTCACCCGGCTTGCGACACGGGGCCGGGTCCAGCTGCCCCAGGCGCACGGCTTCGACCTTCATGTCGGCGGGGCGGAGGCCAATGTCGTCGCCGCGCTGGCCGCGCTCGGGCACCGCACGGCGCTGGTCTCGGCGATTCCGCATGGCGGTCTTGGCGACGGCGCCTGGCGTGCGCTCGCGGCCGCGGGGGTGGATCTGGCTCCCAGCTTCCGCGCGCCCGGCCGCCAGGGCCTGTACTTCCTCAGCCCCGGCGGATCGCTGCGCCCCTCCGAGATTCTCTACGACCGCGCCGGCAGCGCGTTTGCGGCGCATGACTGGTCGGCATTCGACTGGTCCGCGGCGTTCGCGGGCGCCGAATGGCTCCACGTCTCGGGCATCACGCCCGCGCTCGGCCCCGCTCTCGCCGCGGCCACCGGCGCGGCAATGGCCGCCGCTCGGGCCGCCGGCATGCGCGTGTCGTTCGACGGCAATTATCGCGCACGCCTGTGGGAGAATTGGGACGGCGAGCCACGCGCCATCCTCACCGGCCTGGTCCGCCGGGCCGACCTGTTCTTCGCCAATCACCGCGACATGACGCTGCTGCTCGACCGGCCCTTTTCGGGCGATGGCGCGGCGCGCCGGCGCGAGGCTGCGCTGGCCGGGTTCGCGGCCTTCCCGAATCTCGAATGGATCGCCTCCACTGCCCGCCAGGTCGAGACCGGCGACTGCCACCGCCTCGCCGCCCGCATCGACACGGCCGATGCCGGCTTCCAGACGCGCGAAGTGACGATACCCGGCATCGTCGACCGCATCGGCGGCGGCGACGCCTTCGCCGCGGGGGTGCTGCATGGGCTGCTCGAAGGCGTTTCGGCACCGCGGGCCGCCGAGCTGGGGCTGGCGCTGGCCTGCCTCAAGCACAGCGTGCCGGGCGACATGGCGCTGTTCTCGCGCGCAGAGGTGTCAGGCTTCTCGGGCGAAGGCGCGGACGTGAGGCGCTGACCGCGCTTCGGAAGCTAGAACCACCGCCAGATCGGGTTCGCCGGATCGGCCAGCAGCTTCACGGTCAGCGCCGCCGAAAGCAGCACGAGCAGCGGCCGCACCCCGCGCCCGCCATAGCGGATCGCCAGCCGCGCGCCGATCTGGTTGCCGGCCATGTTCGCCAATGCCATCGCGATGCCGAGCCCCCAGAGCAGCTTGCCGCCCGCGATCATCGCGAGCAGCCCGGCAAGATTGGTCGAGAGGTTGAGGAACTTGGTGTTGCCGATCGCGCGGACCAGCCCCAGCCCGGCCAGCGCGACCAGTACGGTGGTGAAGAACGAGCCCGTGCCCGGCCCGAAGAACCCGTCATAGAAACCGATGCCGGTGACGATCAGCGTGAGCCCCGTCGGCCCGATCCGGGCGTGGCGATCGGCCTCGCTCATCTTCGGGGCGAGCAGGAAATAAAGCCCCATCAGGATCAGCAGGATCGGGACGAAGGCAGTGAGGAACGACGGGTTCATGAACTGCAGCGTCGTCGCCCCCGCCGCCGCGCCGGCAAAGGCGCCGCAGGCGGGCAAGGCGAAGCGGCGGAAATCGACATGGCCGGCACGGGCATAGGTGAACAGCGCCGATCCGGTGCCGCAGGCGCTGGCCAGCTTGTTGGTCGCGATCGCCGAGACGGGCGGGATGCCCGCCGCCATCAGCGCCGGCAGCGAGATCAGCCCGCCGCCGCCCGCCATCGCGTCGATCGTGCCGGCGAGCAGCGCCATGGTGACGAGGAAGGCGAGGATGTCGGGGGTGAGGTGCATGGCCAGCCCGATAGGACAGGCGCGTCCGGGGAAAAAGAGGGGCGCGGCCGAGGGAGTCGAACCGCGCCCCAGGGACGGAGCTCAGGGGAGCAGCTGGCTGCTCAATTCGGGAATGGCGACGGCGAGGTCGTACGCGACGATCCTGGCGAACACCTTGGCGCCTGCCTCGCCGACATGGGTATAGTCGAACTTGGCGGCGATCCGGCCGCGCGGGCCGGTCTTGGGCAGTGTCGAGGACGGCGGCGCCTCGGGCGCCGGGCGCGGGCGCAGCGTGGTGCCGGCCCTGGCCGCGGCCACTTCCTCGGCAAGCGGATCGGCCATCGCCAGCTTCATCGATTCGACCGCGCCGAGCTGCTCGACGGCCCTGGCGCTGTCGCGGTTGAGATCGACGAGCGGCACCTTGTTCTCGAGCGCGACCTTGCGGACGGCATCGGCCCAGCCAGCCAGCGTGTTGTCGAGCCGGCCGCCCCGGAATTCGCGGCGCGACAGCGGCGTAACCAGTACCGGCACCGCGCCCGCGGCACGCACGTCGAGCACCATCTGCTTGAGGTTCGACGGGAATTCGTCGGCGAGGTCGGTCCAGCGCTCGGCCTTGGTCGACTGGTCGTTATGCGCGAACTGGATGAGGACATATTTCCGCGCATAGCCCGCCGCCCGCGCCTCGCTCATCGCGATCTCCCATGAGCCTTCGGCGCGGTAGCTGCGGGTCGAGCGGCCGCCGCGGCCCAGGTTGAGGCACGCGACGTTCGACTTGACGTGATAGGCGCAGAACGCGGACGCCCAGCCGCTGCCGGGCGCCATGGTGGAATCGCCGACCAGGATGATCTTGTAGGCGGAGATCGGCGGCGCATCGACGCGCTTCTCCCGCTTCTCGAGCGGAGGCTGGGCCTCCGCAGCCTGGGCGAAGGCCGCCCCCGGCAGCGCCGCCAGCGCGGCCAGCATGATTGCCGTCTTCAACATTCCCCATCCTCCCGGTTGCGGCGCTTCCTCCCCCGATCAGGAGAAGCCGAGCCCGCCATTGATGTCCATGTTCACTCCGGTCAGGAACGACGCGTCGTTCGAGGCGAGGAAGACCACGGCCGAGGCCACTTCGTCCGGATGCCCTTCGCGGCGCAGCGGCGTGTTGCCGGCCACCGCCCTGCGGCCCTCGGGCCTGGAGAAGATGTCGTGGAAGCTGGTGCCGATCAGCCCCGGGCACAGCGCATTGACGCGGATGCCCTGCGGGCCCAGTTCCTTGGCCAGGCTGCGCGTGAAGGTCATCAGCGCGCCCTTGGCAGTCGCGTAGATCGCAGCGCCCGGCCCGCCGCCGTCGCGGCCGGCGAGCGAGGAGAGATTCACGATCGCACTGCCCTCGCCCAGGTGCGGCAGCACGGCCTTGGTGACGAGGAAGGCCGACTTCAGGTTCAGCTCCATGACCTGGTCGAAGAACGCCTCGTCCATGTCGGCCAGCGTCTTGCGGGCGACCATGCCGCCGGCGACGTTCACCAGCACGTCGACACGCTGGCCGAATGCCGCAACGGTCTCCGCCACCAGCCTCGACACGTCTTCGGGCCTGGTCACATCGGCCTGTACCAGGATCGCGGTGCCACCGGCCGCCTCGATCTCGGCCACGGTCGCCTGCGCGGCCTCGGCGTCGCTGCGATAGTTGACCGCGACCCTGGCGCCTTCCGCCGCCAGCTGCAACGAAACCGACTTGCCGATATCACGCCCGCCGCCGGTTACGATGGCGACCTTGTCCTTCAATTTCATGCTGAGTCCTGCTTGGTCTGGAGAGTTGCGTCCGCGATGCGCGGCACGCCGCGCCCGAGGATCAGAATGGCGAGAAGCGCGAGCGGCACGATCGCCGCGGCCAGCGCGAAGATCGGCGCATAGCCCTGGGCAGTCATCACCGGCACCAGCCAGGTCGTGATCAGCGTGCCGGCCACGGCGGCGGTGCCGCTGATGCCGGCAAGACTGCCGACCGCGCCGCCGGCGAAATAGTCGCCCGGCATGGTCTGGATGTTGTTGATCGCCACCTGGAAGCCGAACAGGATCACCGCGATCAGCAGCACCGCCGCCAGCGGGGTGGAGGCCTGGGCAGTGAGCAGCAGCGCCGGCAGCATGATCGCGCAGCCGATGGCGATGGCGAGCTTGCGCGCCGCCAGCGCGCTCCAGCCCCGGGCGATCAGCACGCCGGAGAACCAGCCGCCGAGGAGACTGCCCAGCATCGCGCCGACGAACGGCACCCAGCCGAACATGCCGATCTGCTTCACGTCGAAACCGAAGGTCTCGGCCAGGTAGATCGGCAGCCAGGAGACGAACAGCCACCAGACCGGATCGAGGAAGAAGCGCCCGAGCAGGATCGCCCAGCTCTGGCGATAGCGCAGCAACGCCAGCATCCCGGGCGCCGGCGCCGCGCCTTCCGGGGCCTCCGCCGTTGCGGGACGCGCAGCGATATGGGTGCGCTCTTCATCGCTCAGCCAGGGATGGCGATCGGGATCGGCGCGATAGACGAACAGCCAGGGGACCAGCCAGACAAGGCCGAGCACGCCGACCAGCACGAAGGTCGCCCGCCAGCCGAACGCACCGTAGAGCGCGGCAACCGCCGGTGCGGCGATGATCGCGCCGATCGCGGCACCTGCATTGAAGATGCCTTGGGCGAAGGCGCGCTCCTGCGGCGGGAACCACAAGGCATTGGCCTTGACCGCGCCCGGCCAATTGCCCGCCTCCGACACGCCGAGCGTGACGCGCAGGCAGAGCAGCGCTCCCAGCGAGCGGACCAGGGCATGTGCGCCGATCGACACCGACCAGACGGCGATCGCGATGACGAAGCCGATCCGCGTCCCGATCCGGTCGAGCAGCTTGCCGAACAGCGACTGACCCGCGGCATAGGCGATCATGAACATGGTCACGAGCAGCGCATAGTCCGCCTTGCCCGCGCCGATGTCCCTGGAAACTGCCGGCCACATCACGGCAAGCGCATTGCGGTCGATATAGTTGATCACCGTGACCAGCCCGATCAGGCCGATGACGAGCCAGCGCAGGCCCTTGACCTTGGCCACGGCTCAGTTCCCCTTGCCCGTGTCGAACCGGGAGAAATGGCCCTTCCAGTCGAGCTTCCTGCCGTCGACCGTCGCCGAGTGGACGGCGCCGGCATCGGCCGAGAAGGCGATGGCGAGCGTGACGCCGCGGCCGTCGGCGAGCTTGATCGTGATCACGTCCGCATCCCCGGTACGGACATGGGTGAAACCCTTCACGCGGCTGTTGCTCGCGGTCGTCTTCTCTTCTCCCGCGTCGTAGTTGCCGTGCGGCTCGAGCAGGTTGACGAACCGGGCGCTGGCCGCCCCGCTCACCCGCTCGATCAGCAGCGGCTCGCGGCGCAGGTTGAACCTGGGATCGTTCGCCCCGCTCTCGCCCAGGATGACGCTGGCGCCGGCCGGCGCGATCATGCGGTAGGTATAGAAGCGGTTGTCGTTGATCCAGGTAACCGCGCCATTCTCCGGCCCCGGCGCGCCGGTCGCGTCGACCCAGATGTGCTGATAGCCGTTCGCCTTGCCGAGCACCGGCCGCTCCGCGGCGTTCGACTGGAGCGGGAAGCCGATCGCGGTGATCTGGCCGGCATAGTGGAGCGGCAGGTCATAGGTGGCCGGCTTGTCGCCGGTCACGTCGAGCAGGTCGACGATCATCGGGCTCTCGATGCCGTCCACCGGCAGCTGGACCAGCGTACGGCGATAGCGCACCCCGGGATAGGCATCGGTCATCTCGGCGGTGCTCACCGTCGCCTGCGGCGTGCTTGCCCAGAACAGCTGCTTCGGCGCGAGCTTGTCGCCGACCCTCCACTTGCCGCCGAAATTGCTGGTCTCGTTCACGACGAGCGTGTTGTGCGCGACGGTCTGCTTCGCCCAGCTCTCATTTTCCTTGAGGTAGCGCCCGCCGTCCTTGCTCTCGACATTGAGGAAGCGTGCCGCGCCGTAATCGGTCACGATTGCATGGCCATTGTCGTAGAGAATCCAGTGCAGCTTGTCGAAATGGCCATGCCCCATGCCCATCGCGCTGTTCTTGGCGACGAGCACCTGGTCGGTGTCGGCGGGCCCCGAACGCATGATGGCGAGGCCGCCCATGTCGCCCCTGGGCCCATCGCGCAGGAACTGCGAGGCGAAGGGGAAGGGCTGGGCCTTGCCCGCCGCCAGGTCGCGCGCCACCATCAGGCCGTCGGGCGTCAGCACGGTGCGCCCCTGCCATTTGGCGATCGAGAGCAGCGCCGGATCCCTGGTCGCCTCATAGCCGATCGCCACCGATTGATAGAGCTCGTCGGTCTTCAGGCTCTTGTCCGGCATCGCGTCGTTGAACGGGAAGAAATACCCGTCATAGGTCGTCTGGATCGAAGTCCGGATCGCCTTCAGCAGCACGCCGTCGCGGTGCTGGAAGATCTTCAGTTCGGGCTGGTTCGCCGCGATGAAGCGCGCGAACAGCACGAAGGGCAGCATCGCATAGCGCTGGTAATAGGGCCCTTCGACATAATAGCCGTCGGGCGAGAAAAGCTGGTCGATCTGCGCCAGGAAGCCGAACTTGCCGTCGCGCTTCAGCCCCTTCAGCGCCACCTCGACGAAACCCGCGTCGCGCAGCGTGTAGCCGATCATGCCCACCGCGGCGCAGGCCCAGGTGGCATGGTTGTGGATCTGGTCGAACTCCTCGGCCTGGCCGGCCGAGAGGAAGGTCGCCATCGGGCGGAACACCTTGTCATCGATCGTCGCGCGGTCGTCGGCGCTCAGCGTATCGCGGATCGCGTCATAGCCCTGCACCGCATAGACCGCCCATACCGCGTCGTTGAGGCTCTGCCAGAAGAGCCGGCCCGGCCGCTGGTCGCTCGCCGCCGGATGGTTGCCGAGCGTCGGGTAGAGCCTGGCATATTCGAGCAGTTCGGCCTTGGCGAAATCGGCATAGCGCTGCTCGCCGGTGATGCGGAACAGGAGCCCCGCGCCATAGATGGCGGTATAGTTCCGCTTGTGCTGCTCGTGCGTGTAGCCGCCGCCGGGATCCCTGGGCTGGGGCACCACCACGCCGGCCTTGATCGCCTTGTCGACTTCGCGGCGGACGCGCTTCAGCTCGGCGGCGAACAGCGGATAGGCTGTGGCCTCCGTCGCGGCGGCCGCCATCTCGGAAGCGCGAAACAGCGTGGGCTGCGCACCCGGCACGGTCTGCGCAATGGCGGGCGCGCCGAGCAGACAGGTGCCGGCGAGGAGAAACGCGAAACGAGTCATCAATGGCTTCCCGGAAGCGGCGAGGCCGCAGGCTTGGCGTACCAGGAGACACCCGTCTCCTCGCGCGCGATGGGCTTGAGCGTGCGATCGACACCGAGTTTCGCCAGTGCCGGATCGGTCGGATAGAGCAGGCCATTGGCCGCGCGCGCGAGCGTCACCGTCCGGCGAGCCATCGCCATGGGCAAGGCGGCGGGGCCGGGCACGGACATCACGTTGCCGGCGAATGCGATTCCGGCGATGTCCGCCTTGACGACGAAGGGATCGCCGCGCTTCGCGTTGACGAAGAGATTGTCTACGAACCGGGTCGAGATCGGCGGCAGCGACAGCTCCTCGTTCGCGCCGTTGCCCAGCGTCACCGCCGCCGCGTCGATCATGCTGTTGCGCGCGATCAGCGCATCCTCGACCTGGGCATAGCGGTTGAGCGGCGAATTGGGCACGCCGTTCATCAGCGAGATCGCGCTATACGGCCCTTCGCCGGCCAACCCCTCCAGATAGTTGTTCCGCACGATCTGGCGGCGGTTGATCACGCGGATGCCGCCGGTGCGCTTCACGCCATTGCCGAAGAAGACATTGTCCTCGATCCGGTTGCCGTGCCCATGGCGCATCACGAACGCGCCCTGGCTCTCGACCACGGTGTTGCGACGCAGGATGTTCGCGCCCGACTTGATGGAGACGATCTCGGCTTCGCCATCGCAGCGCTCGAAGAAATTGTCCTCGACCACCGTGAATGAATCGCTCTGCGATTCCTGGCTGGTGCCGATACGGATGGTCTCGCCCCCATTCTCGCCGAGTGGCGGACGGGGGCCGAAATAATTGTGATCGATGCGGTGATGGTTCTCGAGCGGCAGGTTCGCCGCGCGCACCACGACGAGCATCGCCCCGCCATGCGCCTTGCCGGCGAAATGCGAATGGTCGACTCGGTTGTTCCGCCCATAGAGCGACACCCAGTGATCGGTCCTGGCAGCGTCGGGCGGGCCATAGCCGTCGACCACCACGCCGGTCAGCCGCGAATTCTCCGCCCAGCGCTTCGCCCCGTCGCGAAAGGCGATCAGTTCCTCGTCGCCGCCATGGCCGTCCCTGAAGACGAGATCGGACACGACCAGCCAGTTGCCCGCCATGCGCAAGCTCGACCGACCGGTGAGGATCACCTTGCCCGGCGTCTCCGCCGTCAGCGTGATCGGCTTGTCCGCCTGGCCCGTGGCCGAGAAGCGCACCGCGAAATCGCGCCACTCGCCATTGGCGAGCACGATGCGGTCGCCCGGCGCCAGCAGCTTCGCCGCGGCGGCATATTCCTGCTGATCATGGACAAGCATGTCCCGCGCGCCCGCCGGAAGGGCGGAAACCGCAATCATGATCATCGACAGCGCCCAGGGTCGCAACGGATCCTCCCAACCGGCTCTGATGGCCGATGTGGGTGGGCTACCAGTCTGGCGCGCTATGTGCAAGCCAGTTTAAATACCAATTTACTGGACCGGAACTGGCATAATGGTTCTATACCATGACGGTCAGCCGCGAAGGCGGCCGGCGAAGAGCGGCGCGAGCGTCACTGCACCGGCGCCGATCAGGATCGCGGCCACCGCCGGCTCCAGTTCGTCGGCAAGCCAGAAATAGGCCGCGGCCCCCGCCGCCGCGGCAAGGGCCAACCCCGCCAGCAACGATGCGGCGCGCAGCAGCGGGCCGGCGCGGCGCGGCCAGCCGTCGACGATCCGGCGAACCCGATCCAGCGTCGCGGCGGAGAAGCCCGCAGCCTCGGCACGCATGGCTTCGCCGGCATCGATCGCCGCGCCTTCGAGCCGGTACAGGATGGCGAAGCGACGAAGCGCCTCGAGCCGCGGGTTGGCAAGGCCGGATAGCCGGCGCGAACCGAACAGCATCGCCCCCAGCCGCTCGATCCGGTGCGGCGCGCGCAACGAGGCACGGCCGTCCGCCTGGGAAAGCTGGAGCGTGCGCAATTCGAGCGGGCTCAGCACGGCCCCGGCCATGCCTTCCAGCAGCGCGGCCCGGCTATCGAGATATGCCATTGCAAATTCTCCTGTTCGACGAGCCGCTATCTAGGTGCGGTGCACGCGCCGGATTAGTCGCGCGCGCGGCATCGCAAGGTTTCCGCAAATGCAACGATCCCCAGACGGAGCGACGCCGCGTCGCCCGCAAGCGCCCGCGGCGGCCAGTCGGTCCGGAAGCGGGACAAAAGAACTTGATACCTTATATCATCGCGATTACCGCGGCGCGGCAAGTTTCATGGTTCGGGAAGATTCGTCGATGTTGCGTCCGTTGCTGCTCGGTTCCGCCGCCCTGCTCGCCCTGCCCGCCCATGCCCAGAGCGATATGGGCGACACGGTGGCCGCAGCGCCGGCGAGCGACACCGGCAGCGCCGCGACGGCGCCGCAGGATCATGACCAGCCGGGCGCCCAGATCGTCGTCACCGGCACCCGGGCCCGCAACACCGCCGACGTGCTGGGCGGCACCGCCGTCCTCGCCAAGGAGGAGCTGACGCGCGACCTGCGACCGACGATCGGCGAGACGCTGGCACAGCAGCCGGGCGTCTCGGCCTCGTCGTTCGGCCCCAATGCCTCGCGGCCGGTGCTGCGCGGCTTCATCGGCGCGCGCGCCCCGCTGCTCACCGATGGCATCGGCAGCATCGACGTGTCGAACACCTCGGCCGATCACGCGCCGATCATCAACCCGCTCACCGCCGATCGCATCGAAGTGCTGCGCGGACCGACCGCGCTGATCTTCGGCCCCTCGGCGATCGGCGGCGTGGTCAACGTGATCGACAGCCGCATCCCGCGCCACATGCCCCAGGAAACGGTCCATTTCGACGGCATCGCCAGCTATGGCAGCGCCGCCGACGAGCGCTCGGCCTCGGGCGCGGCGGACGTGCCGGTGACGAGCAAGATCGTCCTCCACGCGGACGGCAGCTTCACCCAGACCGGCGACCAGCGCACCGGCGGCTATGTCCTGTCGCCCGCGCTCCGCGCCCAGGCGGCGGCGAGCGCCGATCCTGCGATCCAGGACCTGGCCGACCTCAAGGGCAAGGTGCCCAACACCGCCGCCAAGACCTGGGACGTGGCCGGCGGCGCCGCGATCATCGACGGCAACAACAATCTCGGCTTCTCGGTGAGCCATTTCGACACTTTCTACGGCGTGCCGATCCGCTACTCGCTCGATCCGTCGATCGAGGCGGAGCAGGTGCGCCTCCATGCGCAGCAGACCCGCGTCGACATCCGCGGCGAAGTCGATACCGGCGGCGGCATCTTCCGCCAGATCCGCACGCGCCTGGCCGCGGCCGACTACAAGCATTCGGAGATCGCGGAGGACGGCGCCATCGGCACCACCTTCTACAATCAGGGCTATGAAGGCCGGCTCGAGCTGGTCCAGACCGCGCGCGGCGGCTGGGAAGGCATGATCGGCGGCCAGTTCAGCCTGCGCGACATGCATGTGGTCGGCGACGAGAAGTTCCTGCCCAAGAATTCGGCGCAGCAATTCGGCCTGTTCACGCTCCAGTCGCTCGACATGGGCCCGTTCAAGGCCGAGGCGGCGGCGCGCTTCGAGCATAACATCGTCGATGCCCAGGCCGATGCCGATATCGGCAACCCCGCCTATAACCGCACCTTCAACAGCTTCTCCGCCTCGCTCGGCGCCAGCTATGCCGTGGCCCAGGGCATGCGCTTCGGCATCAATGTCTCGCGCGCCGAACGGGCGCCGACCCCGGAGGAGCTGTTCGCCGACGGCCCGCACGCCGGGACGCAGGCGTTCGAGATCGGCAACCCGAATTTCGGCACCGAGAAGAGCTGGGGCGTCGAGGCGACCTTCAAGGGCTCGGGCGACGGCTTCGCCTTCTCGACCGCGGCCTATTACAACTGGTTCACCGGCTATATCTACGACACGCCGACCGGCGCGACGCGGGACGACCTGCCGGTGTTCCAGTACAATCAGGCAAATGCCCGCTATTACGGCTTCGAGGCCGAGGGCTCGTTCCGCATCGCGACGGTGAAGGACTTCACGATCAACACCACCGCGCTGGCCGATTATGTCCATGCCGAGATCGTCGGCACCGGCCCGGCACCGCGCATTCCGCCGCTGCGCATCAATGGCGGGATCGAGGCGACCTCGGACCGCTTCACGCTTCGCGGCGAAGTGGAGCATGTGTTCGACCAGACGCGCATCTCCGCCTTCGAGACGCCCACCAACGGCTTCACCTTCGTCAACGCCTCGATCTCGTGGAAGCCCTGGGGCGCTGGCTCGAACACCAGTCTGCAGCTCTCCGCGAACAACATCTTCGACGTCGAGGCCCGCCGGGCCGCGAGCGTGCTGAAGGACTATGCCCCCCTGCCGGGCCGCGACATCCGCGTGACCGCGCGCATCCAGATCTGACGGCGCCCAATCCTCCCCCTCCCTCTCCGGGGGAGGATTGGCTATGGCGGACCCGATGCACCCCGACCCCGAAGCCCCGCCCACTTCCCGCCGCCTGCCCTGGCCGGTCCTTGCCGCTTCGGGCTTCGCGCTGTTCCTCCTCGCGCTGCTCTGGTTCGGGCACGAACTGGTCGAGGGCGACGGCGCGGCAGTGGACCGTGCGATCATGCTGGCAATGCGGGCGGACGGGCATCCGATCGGCCCCGCCTGGCTGCCCTCGGCGGTGCGCGACGTGACCGCGCTGGGCAGCACTACGGTGCTGAGCTTCCTCGTGCTGGTCGGCGCGATCTTCCTCTGGCTCGCCGGCCGGCTGCGCACCGCGCTCCTCCTCGTCGGCGCCACTGCGCTCGGCTCGCTCACCGTGGAGACGATCAAGGCACTCGTCAGCCGTTCGCGGCCCGACCTGGTCGGGCGGCTGATGGAGGAGACCTCCAAGAGCTTCCCGAGCGGCCATGCCGCGCTGAGCGCGATCGTCTACCTCACGCTCGCCACCCTGCTCTTCCCGGTACTGCCCGATCGCCGCATCCGCGCCTTCGTGCTCGCCGTCGCGCTGCTCCTCACCCTGTCGGTGGGAATCAGCCGCGTCTATCTGGGCGTGCACTGGCCGAGCGACGTCGCCGCCGGCTGGGCGTTCGGCGGCGTCTGGGCGATGCTATGGTGGCGGATCGAGCTGGCGCTGCTGGACCGCCGCGGCCCTCAGCCCTGACGCTCGGCCAGCTTGCGCTCCCAGGCGAGCGCGTCCTTGACGATGCCCTCCAGGTCGTCGTGCTTCGGCCGCCAGGGCAGCGCTGCCAGGATCGCGCCATTGTCCGCGATCAGCGCATCGGGATCGCCTGCGCGGCGCCCCTCCAGCCTGCGTTCGATCGTTACATTGGTGACCCGGTCGACCGCATCGAGCACCTGGAGCACCGAGAAGCCGCGGCCATAGCCGGCGTTGAGGATGTGGCTCTCGCCCGGTCGCGCGATCAGCAGGTCGAGCGCATCGACATGCGCGGCGGCCAGGTCGCTGACATGGATATAGTCGCGTACGCCGGTGCCGTCGGGCGTATCGAAATCGGTGCCGAAGACCGAGACATGGCCGCGCTTGCCCGTAGCCGCCTCGACCGCGACCTTGATCAGGTGCGTCGCCCCCGCGGTCGACTGGCCGGAGCGGCCCTGCGGATCGGCGCCCGCGACGTTGAAATAGCGCAGCGCCGCATAGTTGACCGGGTGCGCCGCGGCGACGTCGCCCAGCATGATCTCGGTCATCAGCTTGGACATGCCATAGGGGTTGATCGGCCGCTTGGGGCTGTCCTCGCGCACCGGCACGACCTCGGGAATGCCATAGGTCGCGGCGGTGGAGGAGAAGATGAAATGCTTCACCCCCTCGGCCACCGCGCTCTCGATCAGCGCGCGGCTGGCCGCAGTGTTGTTGCGATAATATTTGAGCGGATCCGTCACGCTCTCCGGCACCACCACGGAACCGGCGAAATGCATGATCGCGATCACGCCATGCGCGCGGATCGCGGCACGCACCTTCTCGTCATCGGCAATGTCGGCGACCACCAGCGCGGCACGCGGATCGACCGCCCAGTCGAAGCCGGTGACGAGGTTGTCGACCACCACGACCTTCCAGCCGGCATCGAGCAGCGCCAGCACGGCATGGCTGCCGATATAGCCTGCCCCACCCGTCACCAGCACCGTGCCTTCGCGCATCTTCGACCTCGTCCCTTTGCTCGGGCCTCGCTCAATCCTATCTTTGCGCCGATAGCAAGGAGTTCACGATGACCATCGAGACCGCAACGCTGGCCGGAGGCTGTTTCTGGTGCACCGAGGCCGTGTTCAACGACGTGATCGGCGTACAGTCGGTCGAAAGCGGCTATATCGGGGGAACCAGGGAGAACCCGACCTACAAGGAAGTCTGCTCGGGCACGACCGGCCATGCCGAGGCGATCCGGATAGGCTTCGACACCGACCAGATCAGCTATGGCGAGATCCTCGACATCTTCCTGGCGACGCACGACCCGACCCAGCTCAACCGCCAGGGCAACGATATCGGCACCCAGTATCGCTCGGCGATCTTCCCGCATTCGGCCGAACAGGAGCGCGAGGCGCTGGACGCGATCGACCGGGCCCGCCCCGACTGGCCAGAGCCGATCGTCACCGCGATCGAGCCGCTCGGCCAATGGTGGCCGGCCGAGGACTATCACCAGGAATATTGGCAGGGCGACGGCCAGCGGAACCCGTATTGCCTGGCCGTGATCCCACCCAAGCTGCGCAAGCTCCGCAAGAGCTTCGCCGCGCGGAGCAAGGAAGGCGCGACGGCCTGACGCCGCGCCTCCCCTCGCCTCATTCCGCGGGCAACGCTTCGCCTTCGATCGGCGGGCGCTTGCCCGCATCGGCGCCCAGCGCCTTGTAGACGAAGCCGCCGAGCAGGCCGCCGACGATCGGCGCGATCCAGAACCAGACGAGCTGCTGCAGCGCGATGCCGCCCTCGAGCAGTGCCGGCCCGGTCGAGCGCGCCGGATTGACCGACGTGTTGGTGACGGGAATCGAGATCAGGTGGATCAGCGTCAGCGCCAGCCCGATCGCGATCGGCGCGAAGCCGGCCGGGGCGCGGCTGTCGGTCGATCCCATGATCACCATCAGGAACATGAAGGTCAGCACGACTTCGATCGCCATGGCCGATTCGAACGAGAAATGGCCGGGCGAATGCGCACCGAAGCCGTTGGAAGCCAGGCCGCCGGCAAAGCCCGGCCCGCCGCTGGCGATATACCAGAGCAGCCCCGCGCCGATCACCGCGCCGATCACTTGCGCGATCACGTAGAGCGGGATGTCCCTGGCCGGGAAGCGGCCGCCGGCCCACAGGCCGAAGGTAACGGCCGGATTGAGGTGGCAGCCCGAGATATGGCCGATCGAATAGGCCATGGTGAGCACGGTGAGGCCGAAGGCGAGGCTGACGCCCGCCAGCCCGATACCGACATCGGGGAACGCAGCGGCAAGCACGGCACTGCCGCATCCGCCGAAGACGAGCCAGAACGTGCCGATCAGTTCGGCGAGCCCGCGTTGCACATTGCTCATGATATTGCCCTCCTGCTGTTTCCGGTCTCTCTCCCAAACCCCCAGACCTGCGCAGATTTGTAAGTCTTCGGCGCCCGGAATGCAAAGCGTGGCGGATCGCAGTTGCGGCACGGCGGCGGCTGTGGTGAGGGAAGGGCGATGACGCTTCCCGATCGCAGCTTCGCCGCCTTCCTGTTCGACATGGACGGAACGCTCGTGAACAGCCTGGCCGTGGTCGACCGGGTGTGGCGCGCCTGGGCGGCCCGGCACGGCATCGCGGCCGATCCGCTGATGGCGGCCCTGCACGGTGTCCGCGCGATCGAGACGATCCGCCGCTTCGCCCCTGCCGGCGTGGATGCCGAAGCGGAGACGGAGGCGCTCACCCAGGCCGAGATCGACGATGTCGACGGCCTGGCGGAGATCGCCGGGGCCGCGGCATTCCTGTCCCGCCTGCCCGCGGATCGCTGGGCATTGGTCACCTCGGCGCCGCGCGCGCTGGCGCTGCGCCGGCTGGCGGCAGCTGGCATGGCGCTGCCGGAAGTGGTGATCACCGCCGAGGACGTGGTGCACGGCAAGCCCGCCCCCGATTGCTTCCTCGCCGCCGCCAAGCGGCTCGGCGTCGCCATCGGCGATTGCCTGGTGTGGGAAGACAGCCTCGCCGGCCTCGCCGCCGCCGACGCGGCCGGTGCCGCGGCGATCGCGATCACCGAGGCGCATCGCGGCGCGCTCGACACCCCGCATCCGATGCGGGCCGACTATCGGGGCCTCGACATCGAGACCGACGCGCGGGGCTGGCTGAGGCTGGTGGATGCAAACCGGCTTCCCCGCCATCTCCCTTCGGAGCCGTCGGCCGGATGCCGGACCTAGTGCGCGGCGCGGCGCAACCGGTCGTTGATCGCCACGCCGATGCCGGATTCGGGGATCGGCGCCACGGCGATGGCCCGCGCGCCGCTCGCATCGGCACGGTGCAGCGCGTCGAACAGGTTGGCGGCGGCTTCGGTGAGGTCGCCGCCGGCGGACAGGGTTTCGGCGCCGCCGATCGCGCCGAAGCCGATCAGATACTCGCCGTCCTTCGCCTCGGCCGCGTTCAGCCGCACCGGCTTGGAGGGGGCATAATGGCTGTCGAGCTGGCCCGGCGCGGTGATCCTGCCGTCCGGCACGGCGATCGCGAGCCCGAGATCCTCGGCGCCGAGCGGGCCCGGGCGCAGGATGCGCTCGCCCATCACGATCGTCGACTCCACCCCTGCCGAGGTCGCGCCGTCGTCGATCACCAACGGGATCCGCCCCGCAAGGCTCCGGACGACATGCTCGGCCCGGGTCGGGCTGATTCCGCCGCTGGCATTGGCCGAAGGCGCGGCCAGCGGCTTGCCGGTTGCCGCCAGCAAGGCCTGCATCGCGCGGTGGCGCGGCACCCGGATCGCAATCGTGTCGAGCCCGGCGGTAACCAGCGACGCGATGCCGGCATCCGGGCGCACGGGCAGCACCAGGGTCAGCGGCCCCGGCCAGAAGCGCATGGCGAGATCGCGCGCGCGATCGTCGAAGACCGCGATCCGCTCGGCGGCGGCAAGGCTCGGCACATGGACGATCAGCGGGTTGAAGCTGGGCCGCCCCTTGGCGGCATAGATGCCCGCCACGGCACGCGAATCGGTGGCGTCGGCGGCAAGCCCATAGACGGTCTCGGTGGGTATGGCGACGCATTCGCCGGCGCGAATCAGCGCCGCCGCCTCGGCGATCGCGGCCATGCCGTAGGGTAAGGTGCGCGGATTTGTCGGGCTCACGCCCCGCGAGCTATACGGCGCGAAACCAGACCACAAGAGAGGCCCCATGTTCACTCCCGCCACCGCCGACCAGCGCTTCGTGCTCGAGACCATCGTCCGCCTGGGCGAGATCAGCGAGGAGGCGGGGGAGATGACCGATGCGGTGCTGGAGGGCGCCGGTGCGTTCGCGGCAGGCGAATGGGCGCCGCTCGAGCGGGAGGGCGACACCATCGGCCCGAAATGGACGCCGGAGGGCGTGAAGATGCCCGCCGGGTTCGCGGATGCGTACAAGGCCTATGTCGAGGGTGGCTGGGGCACGATCGGCTCGCCTGTCGAGCATGGCGGCCAGGGCCTGCCGGTGAGCCTGTCGATCGCGGTGCTGGAGACGTTGGGCACGGCGAACATGGGCTTCGCGCTGGCGCCGATCCTGACGGTCGGCGCGGTCGAGGCGCTGATGCACCATGGCACGCCCGAGCAACAGGCCCTCTACCTGCCCCACCTCTCGACCGGCGCCTGGACCGGCACGATGAACCTCACCGAGCCGCAGGCCGGCTCGGACGTCGGCGCGCTCAAGACTCGCGCCGAGCCGGCCGGGAACGGTAAGTGGAAGATCACGGGCACCAAGATCTTCATCTCGTTCGGCGATCACGACATGGCCGAGAACATCGTCCACCTCGTCCTTGCCCGCACGCCGGGCGCGCCGGCCGGCACCAGGGGCATCTCGCTGTTCCTGGTGCCGAAATACCGGCTGCGCGAAGACGGCGCGCCCGGCGAATTCAACGATGTCCGCACCGTCTCGATCGAGCACAAGATGGGACTGCACGCCTCGCCCACCTGCGTGCTGAGCTTCGGCGACCATGACGATTGCATCGGCGAGCTGGTCGGCCCCGAGCTGGGCGGCATCCGGGCGATGTTCACGATGATGAACAATGCCCGGCTCAACGTCGGCCTGCAGGGCGTGCAGGTGGCCGAGCGCGCCACCCAGCGTGCCGTGGCCTATGCCCGCGAGCGCGTGCAGGGCTATCGCGGCGGCGAGCAGGTCGCGATCGTCGAGCATCCCGATGTCCGCCGCATGCTGCTGCGGATGAAGGCGCAGACCCAGGCGGCGCGGGCGCTGGTCTATTACGCCTTCGGCCAGCTCGACCGGGCCCGGGCCGGGGATGCTGCGGCGGCCCAGCGCGTCGAGCTGCTCACGCCGCTCGCCAAGGCGCATGGCACCGATCTCGGCAACGAAGTCGCCAGCCTGGGAGTCCAGGTCCATGGCGGCATGGGCTATATCGAGGAGACGGGCGCCGCCCAGCATTTCCGCGACGCCCGCATCACGCCGATCTATGAAGGCACCAACGGCATCCAGGCCGCAGACCTGGTCGGGCGCAAGCTCGGCATGGACAATGGCGGGACGCTGCTCGGCTTGCTTGGCGAGATGCGCGAGGATGCCGAGGATACCGGCCTGCTCAACCTGATCGACGCGTGCGAGGAAGTCGCCCGCAACCTGCTGGGCAGCGAGATGGATGACCGGTTGGCTGCCAGCTATCCGTTCCTGACGATGCTCTCGACGGCGGTGTGCGGCTGGCTGATGGAGGCGAGCGGCCGCGCCGCCGCGCGCAGCGAGGGCGATCCCGCGTTCCTGAAGATGAAGCAGGCCGCGACACGCTTCTATGTCGCTCAGATCGTGCCGGAGGCGATGGGGCTCAAGCCGGCCGCCATGGCCAGGGCGGAAATGCTCTACGCGATCGATGCCGAGGGCTTCGCCGCGTAGAGCTTCCCCCTTTAGAGCCTGGGAGCATAGCGGAAGCCCGCGGACAACTCGCCGGATTTTGGCGCCGAATTGGCTGGATTTACAATGCAATCCCGAACCAGCGCGCCAATGCCGCCTCGCCGGCGCGCGTCACTTCGAGTGCGCGCGTGCCCTGGCGGGGCCGCACCCAGCTGCGCGCGACGAAATGGCGGTAAAGCGCAGTGGCGGGCGCGCCGGCGAGATGCGGGCGGCGCTCGCTCCAGTCGAGACAGGCGCGGCACGGCGCATCGAGTGCCGCCTCCGCGACGCCGAGCTCGCCGAGCAACGCCACGCCCGCGCCGGTGAGCGCCGCGCCATCATGGCCGAGCACCAGCTGGCCGCGCTCCGCCATGCGCCCGGCGATCGCGACGGCGAGTTCGCCGGCGAGATGGTCGTAGCAGGTCCGCGCGCGGCGAAGGCCCGCGTCGCGCGGCCCGGTGACGGGGAGCGGGCGGCGCGACAGTTCCTCGGCGACGCTCATCACGCTCTCGACCATCTGCGCGACTCCGGACGAGGCGAGGCGGAAATAGCGATGGCGGCCCTGCGCGGCGGGCGCGATCATTCCCGCTTCGGCGAGCCGGGCGAGGTGGCCGCTCGCGGTCTGCGGCGTCACGCCGGCGAAGCGCGCCAGCTCGCCCGCGGTAAGCGCGCGACCATCCATCAGCGCGAACAGCATGTTGGCGCGCGCGGGATCGCCCATCAGCGCCGCGGTCTCGGCAAAGGCGGAAATGCGCTGCATGCCTGCATCATGCCCGTGCGGGCCGGGCAATGCTACGGCGCCGGCCGAAGCATCATGCGCCCCTCGGGCGGCAGAGGAGCGGCGGAGGAGAAACCCGATGCTGACCTGCTTCATCCGCTACGAGATCGAGCCCTTCGGGGCACAGGCCTTTGCCGAATATGCCCGTGCCTGGGGCCAGGCGATCCCGCGCTGCGGCGCCGACCTGATCGGGTATTTCGGCCCCGCCGAAGGCTCCGCGACGACGGCCTATGGCGTCTACGACATCGATTCGCTGGCTGCCTACGAGACCTATCGCGCGCGCCTCCGCGACGATCCGGTCGGCCGCGCCAATTATGATTTCGCCGCGCGCGAAAGGTTCATCCGGCGCGAGGACAGGATTTTCCTCCGCCGCGTCCCCGCACCGCACGCGCCGCTGGTGCGGCCATGATCGCAGTGCTGTTCGAAGCCTGGCCGGCGGAAGGCCAGGGCGATCGCTATCTCGCCATCGCCGCCGCGCTCGGTTCGGAACTGGCGGCGATCGACGGCTTCCTGGGGATCGAGCGGTTCGAGAGCCTTTCCGAACCGGGCAAGCTCCTGTCGCTTTCCTGGTGGCGCGACGAAGCCGCGATCGCCGCCTGGCGCGGCTTCGGCCCGCATCGCGCGGCGCAGGCCGAAGGGCGTGCGGCAATCTTCCGCGACTATCGGATCAGAGTCGCAGCGGTCGTGCGCGGCTATGGCATGCACGACCGCACCGGTCAGTTATAGCGACTGCCGCCCGGATCGGCGCGGAAGCCGTTGTCGCCGCCCGCGCAACGCGCGTCCTCGGGATGCTTCTTGCAGAGCTTGCGCAGTTCCTTGCCCTCGCGCGCTTCCTGCTCGCGCATCTTGCGGCCATAGTTGCGATCGGCCTCGTCCTGGCTGGTCGTCGCCCAATCGGCCGCCTTCGCGCCCGCCTTCACCGGCAGGGTGGCCACATCGACCACCGTCTTGGCGATGCAGCCGCCGCCGAGCAGCGGCAGCATCGCGCAGATCGGAACCAGAAGCTTGCGCATAGAAATCCTCATCCCCCCGCCCGCGGCGCGTCCCGCGCCTCGACACCGACATGCGGGAAATCGGTGAAGAAACCGTCCACGCCCAGCCCGATGAAGTACAGGATCTCGTCCTTCAGTCGACCATGGTCGACCGGATTTGCGCCGGAACGGTAGTCGGGCAGGAGGAAGAAGTTCTCCGCCCGGAACGTCCAGGGATGGAGCCTGAGCCCCGCCGCATGCGCATCGGTGACCAGCGTGGTGGCCGGGCCGGAGGCCGGCTGGATCATCGTCAGCTCCGGGCCGATGCCATAGGCATAGGCGGCCACCGCCTTCAGCCCCTCGGGCGTGGCCATCGCCTTGTAGCTGGGCTGCGCGCCGTCCGCCGGGCCGCCGCTCCCCGCCATCAGCTGGATCAGCCGCACCCGTGTCATCTTCTTGAGCTTCTTGAGATTGTCGACTTCGAACGACTGGATGAAGACCGGCGCGTCGGCGCGGTCCCAGCCCGCCGCCTTGAGCTTGTCGACCAGCCGCTGCTCGAGCGGCAGGCCGATCGAGGCGAAATAGGTCGGGTGCTTCGTCTCGGGGTAGATGCCGATCGTCCGCCCCGTCTCCTTCGACGCCCGCTTCGCGAGGGCGATCACGTCGTCGAGCGTCGGGATTCCGGCCTGGCCGTCATATTTGGTGTTGCCCGGGCGGAGCTTGGGCAGTCGCTCCTTGGCCCGCAGCGTCTTCAGCTCGGCGAGCGTGAAATCCTCGGTGAACCAGCCGGTGAGCTTCTCGCCGTCGATCGTCTTGGTCGTCCTGCGCGCGGCGAACTCGGGATGGTCCGCCACGTCGGTCGTATCGGCGATATTGTTCTCGTGCCGGGCGACGAGCACGCCGTCCTTGGTCGGCACCAGATCGGGCTCGATGAAATCGGCGCCCTGCTCGATCGCGCGCTGATAGGAAAGCAGCGTGTGCTCGGGGCGCTCGCCCGAGGCGCCGCGATGCGCGATGACGATGACCTTGTCGGCTTTCCCATGCATGGCATGATCCTGCCCCAACGCGGCGCCCGGCACCATCAGCATCAGCGCCGCAATCAGTGATCTCGTCACGAAACTCTCCCTTCGCTACGAAATCGGGCCTAGGCTCCGGATGTGACGGTTGCGAGGCGATATGGCGGATAACGACAGCGTGCTTGCGGCGGCCCGCGCCTGGCAGGGCGCGCGGCTGGCGCTGGCCACCGTCGTCTCGACCTGGGGATCGGCGCCCCGGCCGGTCGGGAGCCATATGCTGGTCCACGAGGACGGCCGGTTCGAAGGCTCGGTCTCGGGCGGCTGCGTGGAGGCCGACATCCTCCAGGCCGCCGCCGAAGTGATCGCCGGCGCGCCCGCCATGGTGAAACATTATGGCGTGGCCGATCCAGCCGCCTGGGAAGTGGGCCTGCCCTGCGGCGGCAAGATTTCGGTGCTCGTCCAGCCCGTCTCCGAAATGGGCTTCCCCCCGGCCCTGTTCGACGCGATCGACGCCGCGCGCGGCCGGGGCGAGCCCTTCGATGTCGGCACCGACCTCGCCACCGGTCGCTCGGCGCCCGGCCCAGGCGGGTTCCGCAACCGCTACGATCCGCCGCGCCGGCTGCTGATCGTGGGCGCCGTCCAGATCGCCCAGTCGCTGGCCGGCCTGGCGCGCGAGATCGGCATCCGCACCCATGTCATCGATCCGCGCGGGAGATTTTTGACGCCCGAGCGTTTTCCCGGGGTGATGCTCGACGACCGCTGGCCAGACGAAGCCGTGACGGCGCTCCGCCCCGATCCGGCCACGGCGGTGGTGACGCTCAGCCACGATCCCAAGATCGACGACGCGGCGCTGGTCGCGGCCCTGGGCTTCCCGACCGGCTATGTCGCCGCGCTGGGTTCGCGCAGCAGCCATGCCGCGCGCCGGGAACGGCTGGCCGCCGCCGGGATCGCGCCCACCGATCTCGATCGCATCCAGGGGCCGGCCGGCCTTGCCATCGGCGCGATCGGCCCCGCCGAGATCGCCCTTTCCATCGCCGCAGCCATGGTGAAGACCTTCCATGATCACCCCTGACCAGACCGCCCTGATCCTGCTGGCCGCCGGCCGCTCCCGCCGCTTCAACGACGGCGACAAGCTTGCCGAGCCGTTCCTCGACAAGCCGCTCGCCTATCATGTGGTGACGGCGCTGGAGCGCATTCCCTTCCAGGCGCGGATCGCCGTCGTGTCCGCCACCACGCTCGATTTCGCCGCCCTGGGCTATGACGTGGTCGAGAACCCGGATCCCGCGCTCGGCCAGGCGCGCTCGCTCGGCTTCGGCGTGGCCCGCGCGCAGGAACTGGGCTGCGAGGCGGTGCTCGTCGCGCTGGCCGACATGCCGCGGGTCACCGCCGCGCATGTCCACCGGCTGATGGATGCCGCCGACGGCCCGGCGACCATTGTCGCCTCTTCGGACGGCGTGCAGCCCATGCCGCCGGCCCTGTTCGGCAAGGACATGTTCCCCATGCTGATGCAGTTGGAGGGCGATCACGGCGCGCGCGACCTGATCCGGCGGGGTCACCACGTCATCGCCCCGCCTGCCGAGCTGGTCGATATCGACACGCAGGAAGACCTGCGCGCCCTGCGCGAGCGCTACGGCCTGCGTACCGACGGCCAGCCTGAGCCGCCGCCCGCGCGCGTCACTCGTGACGAAGCGCGTCGATCGGATTGAGGCTGGCCGCGCGGCGCGCCGGGAAATAGCCGAACACCACGCCGATGATCGCCGAGATCGCGAAGGCGATCACGTTGATCTGCACGTCGAACAGGAAGGGCAGCGAGCCCAGCCACGACATCAGCGCGACGGCGAACTGCGCGATCAGCAGGCCGATGACGCCGCCCAGCATCGACAGCACCACCGCCTCGACCAGGAACTGCAGCAGCACTTCGCTCGCCACCGCGCCGATGGCTAGGCGGATGCCGATCTCGCGCGTCCGCTCGGTCACCGACACCAGCATGATGTTCATGATGCCGATGCCGCCGACGATGAGGCTGATCATCGCCACCGCGGCGACGATCTGGGTGAGCAGCGTGGTGGTGCCGGTCAATGCCTGGCTGATCTGGGCGGTGTCGAAGATGTTGAAGTCGACATCCTTGCCGCCGGTGATGTTGCGGCGTTCGCGCAGCAGGTCGGTGATCGACGACTGGACCTGGGCGCTGTCGTAATCGGGATCGGTGCCGACCAGCATCAGGCGCACGTCGGGATTGCCGGTGAAGCGGCGCTGCACCTGCTTGATCGGCATGATGATCACATCGTCCTGGTCGCCGCCGAACCCGGCCTGGCCGCGGGTCTGGAGCACGCCGATCACGTCGCACGAGATGCCGTTGACCCGGATCCGGCCGCCCACCGCGCTGCCGCCGCGGAACAGGTTGGTCCGGATCGTCGTGCCGATGATGCACACCGCCTTGCCCGCCTGCTCCTCCGGCCATGTCCAGTAGCGGCCCTCGACCAGCGGCCAGGGCTGGACCTGGAAATAGGCGTTGGTGGTGCCGTTGACCGTCGTCGACCAGTTGGCGCCGTTGTAGATCACGGTCGCGGTGGTCTGTGCCTGGGGGGCGACCGCGGTGACGCCGGCGACCTGGTCGCGGATCGCGGTGACGTCGTCCGCCTTGAAATCGGGCGGGCGCGGGCCGCCGCCGCCGCGGCCGAAGCCCTGGCCCGGACGGATCTGGAGGATGTTGGTGCCGAGCGCCGAGATCTGCTGCTGCACCGCCGCCGTGGTCGCCTTGCCGAGCGTCACCATGGTGACGACCGCGGCGACGCCGATGATGATGCCGAGCGTGGTCAGGAACGAGCGCAGCTTGTGGCGCAGGATCGACCGGATCGCGAGGATGAAGGTGGTGCCGAACATCAGTGCCCCACCGCCTCGCCCTGGCGATGCTTGTCCTCGATCCGCTCGACCAGCCCGTCCTTGAAATGCACGATGGTATGCGCGAACGCCGCCATGTCGGGCTCGTGCGTGACCATCAGCACGGTGATGCCGCTCGTCTTGTTGAGATCGGTGAGCAGTTCCATGATCTCCACCGAACGCTCCGAATCGAGGTTGCCGGTAGGCTCGTCGGCGAGCAGCACGTCGGGACTGGTGACGATCGCCCTGGCAATGGCGACGCGCTGCTGCTGGCCGCCCGATAGCTCGGCGGGGGTATGATCCCACCATTGCTTGAGCCCGACCTTGTCGAGCGCCGCCATCGCCGTTTCGCGACGCTGCTGCTTTGAATCGCCGCGATAGAGCAGCGGCAGCTCGACATTCTCGAGCGCGCTGGTGCGGGCGAGCAGGTTGAAGCCCTGGAAGACGAAGCCGAGATATTTGCGCCGCAGCAACGCGCGCTGGTCCCGTTCCAGCTTCTCGACATGCACGCCCTTGAACAGGAACTCGCCGCTGGAAGGCACGTCGAGGCAGCCCAGGATGTTCATCGTCGTCGACTTGCCCGAGCCCGATGGCCCCATCACCGCGACGAAATCGCCGGCCTGGATGTCGAGGTCGATGCCTTTCAGCGCCTGGAACTGCGTCGCCCCCTCGCCATAGCTCTTGGTGACGCCGCGCAGGCGGATCAGCGGTGCCTCACTGTCCGCCACGCTGGCCTCCGGCGCCGCCGCCGCCCTGGCGCCGCTGCCCGCCGGAGCGGCGCTGGCCCGAGCTGCCATCGGCGAGCTGGCCGGTGATGACCTTGTCGCCCGGTTTCAGATTGCCGCCGGTGATCTCGGTCACGGTGCCGTCGGTGCTGCCGGTCGTGACCGGCACCTCCTGCGGCTTGCCGTCGGCGCCGAGGATATAGACGCTCCGCTCGCCGGCACGGTCGCCGGTCGCCGTCTTCTGCTGCTGCCCGCCGCCGCCGCGCCGCGGGCGGCTGGGGACCAGCGCGCCGGCGATGCCGCCCTTGGCGCTGCCGCCACTCGCGCCCTGGGCAGTGGCGGCCGGCGTGAAGCGCAGCGCCGCATTGGGCACGAGCAGCACGTTCTGGCGCGACATCGTCACGATGTCGGCCGTCGCGGTCATGCCTGGGCGCAGCTGCTCGTTCGCATTCGAGACCGAGAGATCGGCGGCATAGGACACGACCTGGTTGGCGGTCGTGCTCGTGGACGAGGTCGAGGAGCTCGCATCCTGCACCGACAGGTTGGAACCGACCTCGACGCGGGTGATCTTCGCCGGGAAGGTCTTGCCCGGGAAGGCGTCGACGGTGAAGGTCGCGTCCTGCCCCTCGCGCACCTGGCCTACATCGGCCTCGTCGATCGCCACTTCCAGCTTCATCTGCGACAGGTCCTGCGCGATCACGAACAGCGTCGGCGTGTTGAACGAGGCGGCGACGGTCTGGCCGGGGTCGACCTGGCGCGCCAGGATGACGCCGGTCACCGGCGAGCGGATGATCGCCCGCGTACGCTGCGTCTGGGCCGAGGACAGCTGGGCGCGCGCCGACGTCACATTGGCGTTGGCCGCATTGAGATTGGCCAGCGCGCGATTGCGATCGCCGATCGCGCCGTCCATCTCCGTCTTCGCCGGCACCTTGCCGCCCGAGAGCCGGCTGACTTCCTGGAAGCGCGCCAGCGTGGCGTTGTTCTGCTCCAGCGTCGCCCGCGCCTGGCCCACGGCCGCGACGTTCGCCGCGAGCGTCGCCTCGGCCTGCCTGACCTGATCGTCGAACTGCGACGGATCGATCAGCGCCAGCGGCTGGCCGGCGGTGACCCGGTCGTTGACGTCGGCCAGCACCTTCACGACCTGCCCCGACAGCTGCGAGCCCACGGTCACCTGGTTGGTCGGCGCCAGCTTGCCGGTGGCGGAGACGGTGACGGTCAGGTTGCCCCGCGCGACATCGTCGGTGGCGTATTTGACTTCGTTGCTGCTGCCGAAGAAGTGCCAAAGCAGCAGCGCCGCCAGCAGGACGCCGATGCCGATCAGGCCCCATTTGAGCCAGCGCCGCCACCAGGGGCGCGGGGGCGTGCCCAGAAAGGCGTCGAGATTCTGGTTGGGATCAGTTGCCATTCGCAGTGCCGCCTGTGGTGGGAACGGTGGGGGTGACGCTCGGATCCCAGCCGCCGCCCAGCGCCTGGTAGAGCTGGATCAGCGCCGTCGCCGCGTCCGAGCGCGCCGAGACGACGCCGTTGCGCGCCGAGATCAGCGCGGACTCGGCCTGGTTGAGCGTAGTGAAATCGGTGAGGCCCGAGCGATATTGCATGCGCGCCAGCAACGCCTGGTTGCTCGACGCTTCCAGCGCGACCGCGAATTCCTGCTGGCGGCGCTGCGCCGTCTGCAGCGCGACGATCGCGTTCTCGACATCCTCTAGGCTGGTCAGCACGGTCGACTTGTAGGCGAGGAACGCACCGTCCGCGGCGGCTTCGGCCGAACGGACCTGGCTGGCGCGGCGGCCGCCGTCGAAGAGCGTCTGCGCGATGTTGGCGAAGAGGCGGCCGGTGATCACGTCGAAGATCGAGGCGAGCGCGGTGCTGCCCGCATCGATGCTGCCGCCGATCGACAGCTGGGGATAGAGCTGCGCGGCGGCGACGCCGATGTTCGCGGTGGCGGCGGCGAGGTTGCGCTCGGCGGCCCGCACGTCCGGCCGCTGGCGCAGCGTGTCGGCGGGGATGCCGGCGGCAACGCTCGCGGGGCCGGCGGGGATCGGCTTCACCGCTTCCATCTCGGCCTTGAGCGCACCCGGCGCCTGGCCGGTCAGCACGCCCAGGCGCGCGACATAGCCGTTATAGCTCGCCTCGAGCGTCGGGATCGATGCGGCCAGCTGCGCCCGGCTCGCCCGCGCCTGCTCCTGGTCGAGCGAGGAGACGAGGCCCGCCTGCAACCGCCAGCCGGCGATCTGGAGATTTTCGTCCGCGATCCCCAGGCTGTCGCGCGCATTGGCGATCTGCGCCTGCACCACCCGCGCAAGCACATAGTTGCGCGCCGTTTCGGCCTCAGCGGAGATCAGCACCGTCGCAAGATCATAGCCGCTCGCCGCATAGGATGCCCGCGCGCCTTCCACGCCGCGGCGCACCCCGCCGAACAGATCGACCTGATAGTTCGCATCGGCGCCGAGCGAGAAGCTGGTCGCGCCGCCCTGCGAGAAGCTCGTCACCGTGCCGTCGGGCAGGGTCGTGGTGCTGGAGCCGCCGCGCAGCGGCTCGCTGCGCGACACGCCGCCGGAGACGCTGAGGCTCGGAACCAGGTTCGCGCGCTGCTGCACCAGCGACTCCCGCGCCTGGCGGAGCCGGGCCACGGCCTGGGCCACGTCGAGATTCGCCGCCTGGGCACGCTGTACCAGGCTGGCCAGCATCGGATCGTCGAACCGGGTCCACCATTGGCTCAGGTCTTCCCGGGCCTTCTGCCCGGCGGAGACGGACCAGCCGTCCGGCACGCCCAGCTCGGATGCGGGGCGCGGATGATAGTCCGGGCCCACCGCGCAGGCGGATAGCGACAAGGCGAGCAGGATGCTCGGGGTCAGCGGACGATTGGCCATGGCACTCTAGATGTTTCCAAAGCCGTTTCGGTTCCAGAAGAATATTGTCGCAGTCTGTCGCCGGCCATGCCGGATCATGCGCGGAAACATATTCTGCGCTTGGCGTGGCGCGCGGGCTTGGGCAGAGAGGCCCCAACGAAGCGAGGAGCCCGTAGCGATGAGCGATACCATCAGCGTCCACCCCGTACCGGAAAGCTGGGCGCGCAGCGCCCGGGTGGATGCTGAAGGCTATGAGAAGCTCTACGGCATGAGCCTGGCCGATCCGGGCAGCTTCTGGCTCGAGCAGTCGCGCCGGCTGGATTGGGTGAAGCGCCCGGAGATCGCGGGGGACTGGTCGTTCGAAGAGGCGGACTTCCGGATCAACTGGTTCGCGGACGGCAAGCTGAACGTTTCGACCAACTGCGTCGACCGGCATCTCGCGAAGCGGGGCGACGCGGTCGCGATCCTCTGGGAGCCGGACGCGCCGGACGAGGCGCCCCGGCGCTACACCTATCGCCAGCTCCATGCCGAGGTTTGCCGCTTCGCCAACGTGCTGAAGGCGCAGGGCGTCCGCAAGGGCGACCGCGTCACCATCTACATGCCGATGATTCCCGAAGCGGCCTTCGCGCTGCTGGCCTGCGCGCGGATCGGCGCGATCCACTCGGTGGTGTTCGGCGGCTTTTCCCCGGAAGCGCTGGCGGGCCGCATCACCGATTGCGATTCCGCGGTGGTGATCACCGCCGACGAGGGCCGGCGCGGCGGCAAGAAGGTGCCGCTCAAGACCAATGTCGACGCGGCCGCCCAGCACGTTCGCTGCCTCGAGAAGGTGATCGTGGTGCAGGCCACCGGCGGCGACGTGCCGATGCAGGAAGGCCGCGACATCTGGTATCACGCGGCCGCCGCGGACGTTCCCGCCGACTGCCCGGCCGAACCGATGGGCGCCGAGGACCCGCTGTTCATCCTCTACACCTCGGGCTCGACCGGCAAGCCCAAGGGCGTGCTCCACTCCTCGGGCGGCTATCTGCTCTGGGCCAGCCTGACCCACGAGCTGGTCTTCGACTATCGCCCCGGCCAGGTCTATTGGTGCGCGGCGGACATCGGCTGGGTCACCGGGCACAGCTATATCGTCTATGGTCCGCTGGCGAACGGCGGCACCACGCTGATGTTCGAAGGCGTGCCCAACTGGCCCGATGCCAGCCGCATCTGGCAGGTGGTCGACCGCCACAAGGTCGAGATCCTCTATACCGCCCCTACCGCCTTGCGCGCGCTGATGCGCGAAGGCGACCAATATGTCGCCAGCACCTCGCGCCAGTCGCTCAAGCTGCTGGGCACGGTGGGCGAGCCGATCAATCCCGAGGCGTGGCGCTGGTATTACGACGTGGTCGGCGAGGGCCGCTGCCCGATCGTCGACACCTGGTGGCAGACCGAGACCGGCGGCCACATGATCACCCCGCTGCCCGGCGCCACGCCGCTCAAGCCCGGCTCCGCCACCCGGCCCTTCCCCGGCGTCGACCCGCAGATCGTCGACGGCGAGGGCACGGTCCTCCACGGCGCGACCGAGGGGAACCTCGTCATCGCGCGCAGCTGGCCCGGGCAGATGCGCACCGTCTGGGGCGATCATGCCCGCTTCTTCCAGACCTATTTCACTACCTATCGCGGCAAGTATTTCACCGGCGACGGCTGCCGGCGCGACGAGGACGGCTATTACTGGATCACCGGCCGCGTCGACGACGTGATCAACGTCTCGGGCCACCGCATGGGCACCGCCGAAGTGGAGAGCGCGCTGGTGCTCCACCCCAAGGTGGCGGAGGCCGCGGTGGTCGGCATGCCGCACGACATCAAGGGCCAGGGCATCTATGCCTATGTCACGCTCAACGCGAACTGCACCGCCGACGAGGCACTGCGCGCCGAGCTGACCAGATGGGTGCGCACCGAGATCGGCCCGATCGCCACGCCCGACGCGCTCCAGTTCGCCCCCGGCCTGCCCAAGACGCGCTCCGGCAAGATCATGCGCCGCATCCTGCGCAAGATCGCCGAGGGCGACGTCTCGTCGCTGGGCGACACTTCGACGCTCGCCGATCCGTCGGTGGTCGACGACCTGGTGAAGAACCGGGTGGGATGAGCGAGGATCGCATCCGGATCGTCGAGGGGGACATCACCCGCCTCGACGTGGATGCGATCGTCAACGCGGCGAAGAACTCGCTGCTCGGCGGCGGGGGCGTGGACGGCGCGATCCACCGCGCCGCCGGCCCGGAACTGCTCGCCGAGTGCCGCACGCTGGGGGGCTGCGCGACCGGCGATGCCAAGCTCACCAGAGGCTATCGCCTGCCCGCCGGGCATGTGATCCACACCGTCGGCCCGGTCTGGCATGGCGGCGGGCATGGCGAGCCCGAACTGCTCGCCAGCTGCTATCGCCGCTGCTTCGAGATCGCCCGCGCCCATGGCTTCCGCACGCTCGCCTTCCCGGCGATCAGCTGCGGCGTCTATGGCTATCCGATCGCGGCGGCGACGGGGATCGCGGTGGCCGAGGCGCGCAGGGCGCTGGCCGGGGATCCCGAGCTCCAGCTGATCTTCGCGACCTTCGGGGCCGAAGTCACTGCCGCCTATCGCCGCGAATTATAGCCTGAAACCCGTTGCGAGTGTAACTACCCGGCGTTACATCCGGCTAACACAGTCTTTCGGGGGAATCCTCAAAATGAAGATCAGCAACATGGTGCGTCTCGCCGCCGGCGTGGCACTGCTCGCCGTCTCGCCGGCAATGGCGCAGACCGCCAAGCCGAAATATGGCAGCTTCGGCGTCGACCTCTCCGCGCAGAAGCCGGGCGTGAAGCCGGGCGACGATTTCTGGGCCTTCGCGAACGGCGGCTGGAACGACCGCGTCGAGATCGCCGCCGACCGCGCCTCGGCCGGCTTCGGCACGCTGCTCTCGATCGAGGCCGAGGCGAACGTCCGTGCGATCCTCGACGACATGGCGAAGAATCCCACCGCCTATGGCGCCTCGGGCAAGCGGGTCGGCGACTTCTATGCCAGCTGGATGGATGAGGCCGGCATCGAGAAGCTCGGCACCGCGCCGCTCAAGCCCTATCTCGCCAAGATCAACGGCGTGAACAATCTCGACGCGCTGCAGGTGCTGTTCGCCACCGTCGGCTATGCCTCGCCGGTCGAGCTGGGGATCATCCCCGACCTCGCCGATCCCACCCATTATACCGCGGTTACCGGCCAGGGCGGCCTGGGCATGCCGCGCGACTATTACCTGCTCGAAGGCGCCAAGTACGACGCGTTCCGCACGGCCTATCGCGCCTATGTCCAGAAGATCCAGGAGCTGGCGGGCATCCCCGACGCCGCCGCCAAGGCCGATGCGATCGTCGCGCTCGAGACCGCGATGGCCAAGGTCCAGTGGTCGCCGGCCGAAAGCCGCGACATCGCCAAGCTCAACGACCCGCAGACGCTGGCCGGCCTGAAGGCCAAGGCGCCGGACTTCAACTGGGCGCTGATGCTCAAGACCGCCGGTCTCGAGAGCTCGCCCAAGGTGCTGATGACGCAGAACACCGCCGTCACCGCGCTCGGCAAGCTGATGGTCGCCACGCCGCTGCAGGCCTGGAAGGACTATCTCGCCTATCGCTTCGTCAGCGACCATGCGCAGTTCCTGCCCAAGGCCTTCGACGACACCCGCTTCGCCTTTTATTCGCAGACGCTGTCGGGCGTGAAGGTGCAGCGCGAGCGCTGGAAGCGCGGCGTGCAGCTGGTCAACGGCGCGCTCGGCGAGGCGGTCGGCGCGATCTACGTCTCGAAATATTATCCGCCCGCAGCCGAGAAGCAGATGGCCGAGCTGATCGAGAATCTGCGCGGCTCCTACAAGGAGCGCATCGCCGCCTCGACCTGGATGGACGAGGCGACCAAGCAGAAGGCGCTCGCCAAGCTTGCCGCCTTCGAACCGCGCATCGGCCACCCCGACAAATATATCGACTATTCGTCGTTCAAGGTCGTCCGCGGCGACCTGCTCGGCAATGCGATGCGTTCGGGCGAGTTCCAGCACGAGCTCGAACTGTCGCGCTTCGGCAAGCCGGTCGACCGCACCCTGTGGGACATGACCCCGCAGACGGTGAACGCCTATTACAACCCGCTCTCCAACCAGATCACGTTCCCGGCCGCGATCCTGCAGCCGCCCTTCTTCGATCCCAATGCCGATCCGGCGGTGAATTATGGCGCGATCGGCGCGATCATCGGCCATGAGATGGGCCATGGCTTCGACGACCAGGGCAGCCAGTTCGGCCCGACCGGCAAGTTCGAGAACTGGTGGACCGACGGCGCCAAGAAGGCGTTCGGCGAGCGCACCGCAGCACTCGTGGCTCAGTATGACGGCTATGAGGCCATTCCCGGCACCAAGGTGCAGGGCAAGCTGACGCTCGGCGAGAATATCGGCGATCTGGGCGGCGTCGAGGCGGCATATGGCGCCTTCCAGAAATACCAGGCCGAGCATGGCAAGGCGCCGGTGATCGGCGGGTTGACCGGCGACCAGCGCTTCTTCCTGGCCTATGCCCAGGCCTGGCAGACCAAGCTGCGCGAGGACACCGCCCGCCAGCTGGCACTGACCGACCCGCATTCGCCGGCCGTGTTCCGCGTCAACGGCATCGTCCGCAACGTCGACGCCTGGTACAAGGCGTTCAACATCCAGCCGGGCGACAAACTCTACCTCGCGCCCGAGCAGCGCGTGCATATCTGGTAAGCCCCCAAGGCTTCGCCCAATGCAGCGGCCCGGCAGCGATGCCGGGCCGTTTGCGTTCCTGCGCGCGCCTTCCCGGCCCGGCGGCGATCGGGCCAAATCCTGCATTGCAACCGCATGCCCGGGCGCGGCAAAGGGGCGCATGACTCCACGCGAACTCATCGATACCGCGATCGTCCCCGGCGGGGGCGAGGCGCTGCGGCTGTTCCGCCGCGGGCGCGACTTCATGATCGTGCTCGATCGCAACGAGCTGATGTCGAGCCGGATGAGCGGTTCGGAGGAAGCGCTGGCGGTGATGAGCTGCGAGCGGCTCGACAACCCGGCGCCGCATCTGCTGATCGGTGGCTATGGCATGGGCTTCACCCTGCGCGCGGCGCAGGCGGCGCTGGGCCCGGACGCCAGGCTGACCGTCGCCGAGCTGGTGCCGGAGATCATCGCATGGGCGAAGGGGCCGATGGCCGAGCTGGCCGCCGGCTGCCTCGACGATCCGCGCGTCGACGTGGTGCTCGACGATGTCGCCGCGGTGATCGGCCGCGCGCGCGCGACCTATGACGCGATCCTGCTCGATGTCGACAACGGCCCCGACGGGCTCACCCGCGACGCCAACGACCGGCTCTATTCGCCGCGCGGGCTGCAGAAGCAATGGGAGGCGCTCAAGCCGGGCGGCGTGCTCGCCGTCTGGTCCGCCGCGCCCGACAACGCCTTTGCCCGGCGGCTGAAGGATACCGGCTTCCAGGTGGAGGAAGTCGCGGTGCGCGCACGCAGCAACGGCAAGGGCCCGCGGCACGTGATCTGGTTCGGGCGGAAGCGATAGGCACGCGGCTTCGCTACGCCCGCGTCACGATTGCAAATCCCGCAATCCAATCCCCAACCCATTGCAGTTGCGGAAAGCGCAACCCTGAACCATCTGAACATGCTGCATTGCAGCAAAGCAATGCTCGCATGAGGGTTTCACGATGTTCTCGCTTATCTCGCTCTTCCTTGCCGCGCGTCGCGAAGTCACGCTGCCGGTCGCCGTTCAGGCGCCGCGCGTCGCCGCCGACGAGCAGGCCGAGCTGCGCCTCGCCGCCTGAACGGGCGGCACCGCAGACGCAAAAAGGGGGAGCGTCGCCGCTCCCCCTTTTCGTTTGCGCGGAAGGCGCGGCGCCTATTTCACGCCGTGCATCCAGTATTTCAGCGGCCAGCTCAGCAGCAGGAGCAGCACGCCGAGGATGATCGCCGCGATCGAAATGGTGGTGAACACGTCGACATAGACGAGCAGGCTGGTCTTGAGGTTGGTCACCTGGCCACCCACCGTTTCGACGCTGGCGAACTGCGCGACGACGCCGGCGACATATTGCGCCACCGAGATCGACAGGAACCACACGCCCATCATCAACCCGACCACGCGCGCGATCGACAGCTTGGTGATCATCGACAGGCCCACCGGCGAGATGCACAGCTCGGCGAAGGAGTGGATGAAATAGAGGCCGGCGAGCCACCAGATGCCCACCTGGAAATTGGCATCGGCATATTGCGCGCCCCAGACGAGCAGCAGGAAGCCCGCCGCCACGCCGATCAGCGCGATGCCGAACTTCACCGGGATCGACGGCTCCAGCCCGCGCTTGGCCAGCGCCGTCCACAGCAGCGACATGAACGGCGCGAGCAGCACGATGAAGGCAGCGTTGAAGAACTGGGTCTGGCCCGCGGTGATGGTGAACAGCCCGAACACGGAGAGATCGGTGTTGCGGTCCGCGAACAGGGTAAGCGACGAGCCCGCCTGCTCGAACAGCGTCCAGAACACGACGTTGAAAACGATCAGCACCATCGCCGCCAGCATCATCTGGAACTCGGTCCTGCTGCCCGCGAAGAACGACCAGATCAGGATCGCCGGCACGCCGATCAGGAACGAGCCGAACAACAGCTTGCCCATCAGCGGCAGCGAAACGACATAGCCGATAAAGCCCGAGCCCGCGGCGGGCGCGGCGGAATGCATCAGGTTGACGTAGAGCAGATAGAAGAGCGGCACGACGCAGAGGGCGACCGCATAGATGATCCATTGCTGCGAATTCACACCGGGCTTGGCCGGCGGTTCGCCATAGCCGTCGAGCTTGCCGCCGTTGAACTGGATCAGCGACCACGAGATCATCATGCCGATCGCGGCGAGGCCGAAGCCCCAGCTCCAGCCATAGGCCACGGCGAGCCAGGGGCAGAGGATCTGCGAGAAGAGCGAGCCGGTGTTGATGCCCATGTAGAAGATGGTGAAGCCGCTGTCGCGTCGTCGGTCACCCTGCTCGTAGAGCTCGCCGACCATGGTGGAGATGTTCGGCTTGAAGAAGCCGTTGCCGACCGAGACCATCGACAGCGCGATCAGCATCACCATCACGTAGAAGGCATTGCGATCCGCGCCGGACTCGAACTTGCCCTTCTCGACCTTGCGCGCGACCGCACCGGCGTCGAGCAGGTCGACGCTGCCGTCGTCATTGCCCTTGATCTCGAGCTTCTTCGCCCCGTCGACGACGTAGCGGACTTCCTTGCCCTCGGCCGACTTGCCGATCGAGACTTCGTAGCGCTGGCCGTCGATCGTCGCATGGGGCTTGGCGGTGGGGCCGCCGAAGCAGAGGATCAGATAGCCCAGCGACATGACGATCGCGCCGAATTTCACCGCGCGCTTCGAACCCAGATACTGATCGGCCAGATAGCCGCCGATCAGCGGCGTGAGATAGACGAGGGCGGTATAGCCGCCATAGAGGCCGGTCGCCTCGCGATCGCCGAACATGAAATGCTGCGTGAGATAGAGCGTCAGCAGCGCGCGCATGCCGTAATAGCCGAAGCGCTCCCACATCTCGGTGGTGAACATGCGCGCCAGCTGGCGGGGATGCCCGAACCACGTCTTCTCCGCGGCGGGATTGACGTGGGTGATGTCCGGCTCTGCCGGACTATCGGCGGTTGGAGTGTCGACCATGCGGTTTATTGCCCTTTGATATCGGTTCCGGGCTCGGGGCCCGGCGCATGGGCGGCCAAACTAGACGGAATGAAGCCGCTGTAAAGCATGGGCCGGCGCGACATCGCCGCACCGGCGCCCGCCGCGCCTATCCTGCGGATCTCGGGTCCGCGCTCATTGGAGCAAGATGTTCGTGCCGGGCCGGAGGATCTGCTGAAGCACGGTGCGCGTCTTCGGGCCGTGATAGGTGAAGGGAAACGACGTGGCGCCGACCGTCGTCTGTATCTGGAACAGGATGCCCGAGGCGATGAAGCTCGAACAGGGACGGGGCAGCGCGGTGGCGATGCTGAGCGTCCCGCTCGTCCCCTGGCCCCAGCTGACGCTGCGCACCATGTTCATGACGGCGCCCAGCGCATGGGCCTGCGCTCCCTCCGGATGCTCATGGCCGTCGCCATGCATATCCTTCGAGGTTTCTTGTTGAGACATGACCGCGAGACTCCCGGACAGGTTCGTACCGGCGGCGATCTGAGCACCTTCATCGTTGCGCAGTCGAATCCTTTCTGGTCCGCGACGGTGGCGTTTGCGCGCGCGCCTTCCACTCCCTAGATGCCCGGCCATGGTCCTGAACGATAGCTCCAGCCTGCTCGCCCATCTCCGCACCCGCCGCTCGGGCAAGCCTCGCGACATGGCCGGGCCCGGGCCCAGCCCGGAGCAGCTCGACGCGATGATCGAGATCGCCGCCCGCACGCCCGATCACGGCAAGCTCTTCCCCTGGCGCTTCGTGATCGTGCCCAAGACGGCGCGGGCCGCGCTGGGCGAGAAGCTCGTCGCGATATTGCGCAGCGAGAAGGCGGACTGCACCGCACGCGACGAGGAGGCGGCGATCCAGTTCGCCACTCAGGCGCCGGCGCTGGTGGTGGTGCTCTCCGCGCCCGTGGTGCCGCACAAGATTCCGGCATGGGAACAGGAGCTCTCCGCCGGCGCGGCCTGCATGAACCTGCTCCATGCCGCGCATGCCCTGGGCTTCGCCGGCGGCTGGCTGACCGGCTGGGCCGCCTATTCGGATGCCGTGCGCGACCTGTTCGGCGAAGCGCCGCAGAAGGTCGCGGGATTCGTCTTCATCGGCACCCCTGCCGCGCCGCTGGAGGAGCGCCCCCGGCCGTCACTGTCCGAAATCGCACATAAGTGGAATCCGGGGTATGGACCCGCTGCCTGATTGGTGTATTATGGCAGCATGACAGCGCTAGAGCACGAGGACAGCCCGGTCTACCTCAAGCTGCGCGCCAGCATCGCCGCGGCGATCCTGCGCGGGCAATACCGGGCAGGGGATCAGCTTCCGTCGGTGCGCGCGCTGGCGGCCGAGCACGGCGCCAATCCGCTCACGGTGGCCAAGGCCTATCAGAGCTTCCAGGACGACGGCTATGTCGAGGTCCGGCGCGGCGTCGGCATGTTCGTGCTGCCGGGCGCGGTGGAGAAGCTGCGCATCGCCGAGCGCGAGCGCTTCCTCACCGGCTATTGGCCGCGGGTGAAGGAGCATATCGCGCTCCTCGGCCTCGACGCCCGGGAATTGTTCGACCGCGAAACCGTCTGAACCGGACGATGGCCCGCTGGCCCGGCGCGCGCGCGCTGCCGTTCATCGCCGCGCTCTCCTGGCTCTGTCTGGGCGCGCACGAGCTGGCGCATCACCTGACCGGCCGCATCGTCTGCGGCGCCTGGGGCGGCATGACGCTGGCCACCTTCACCTTGCCCGAGACATGCCCGGATTCGGCCGCCTGGATCGCGGCGCTGGCCGGACCGGCGCTGAGCTGGCTGCTGATCTATGCCGGCGTCGCGCTGCGCGGGCAGCTGGGCCTGTTCCTGATCTTCGCCAACCTGCCGCTCGCGCGCATCGTCACCGTGGCGACGGGCGGCGGCGACGAGCGGATCATCGGCAAGGCGCTGTTCGGCGAAGCCCTCGCCTTTCCCGCGATGGTGGCGATCACGATGGCGCTCGCGCTGCCGCCGCTGATCCTCGCCTGGGGCCGCTTGCCCCGGCGGCACCGGCTGGCGGGCTTCGCGGCGCTCCTGGTGCTGCCGCTGTTGTGGGATCTGCTCTTCAAGCGCATGGCGATGGGCGCGTTGCTGCCCGCCGACCCGGTGTGGAACGGCGTACCGGCCGTGATCCTCGCCAGCCATCTCGTCGCGGCGGTGCTCCTGATCCTCACCTGGCCGCGCACCGCGACGGAGCGGTTTCCATGCTGATCATCACCGGCACCTTCCGCCTGCCGCCCGCCAATCTCGACACGGCGCGGCCGGTGATGGCGGCGATGGTCGCGGCGAGCCGTGCGGAGCCCGGCTGCCTGCGCTACAGCTATGGCGAGGACGTGCTCGATCCCGGGCTGATCCATGTGACCGAGCATTGGGCGGACCAGGCCTCGCTGGCGGCGCATGGAGCGAGCCCGCACATCCGGGAATGGCGCGCGACCTGGCCCGGGCTAGGCATCGGCGCGCGCGACCTGACGCTGTTCGAGGCAGGTGCCGGCCGGCCGATCTAGGCCCAGCCTCCCAATATCTCCGCCACGGCGCGAAGCACCTGCGGCTTCATCTGGACGAACAGATGGCTGCTGCGCACCTCGAGCGCACGGCACGCCGCGTCGTTGCCTTCGCGGCAGATCAGCCCGTTCACGAAGCCGTCGCTGCGGCTCCAGATCGCGGCGCTCGGCATGGGCAGCGGGCGCGCGGCCTCGGCCAGCCGCTCCACCACTGCCGGATCGGCGATCTTCTCGCCGGTGAGCAGTTGGAAGGGGCGCCAGACATTGGTGGCGCTGGGCGGTCCGGCAAAGGGCGAGCTGATGGTGAGCACCGCGCGCACCAGATCGGGGCGGCGATGCGCGACGATGCGGCTCATCACGCCGCCGAGCGAGACGCCGATCAGCGTGACCTTCCCACCGGTCTCGCGCTGGATCTCCTCGACTCGGGCGATCAGCTTCTCGCACTCCGGCCCGACGGTGCGCACGCCGAAATTGCGGCCGAGCCGCCAGGGATAGGGACGATAGCCGAGCCGGCCCAGCATGGCGCGCAGCACGAAGTTGGAGCGATCGGTGTTGCACAGGCCCGGCGACACCAGCACCGGCCGGCCGTCGCCCCGGGCGAGCCCGGCGAGGCGGAAACGGGCGAGTTCGGCCAGGGTCATCGCGGCACGGGCCGGTTCGAGCGCAAGGGCAAGGCGGGGCGGCGGCTCGGCGGCCGTGCGCGGGATCATAGCCACAGCATCACGCCCCAGGGCAGCGGCGTCCAGATACCCATCCGCACGCCCGCCTCGCGCAAGCCCCCGCCCGTCCATTCGTTGCAGGTACGGAGCGCGCTATAGCCGCCCTTGGCCGAATAGAAGGCGTCGCGCGTGCCATAGCCGCGCACCACCGGCCCGGCGGCAAAGGTGCCGCGGACATAGGCGACCAGCCGGCGATATTCCTCGGGCCGGAGCAGCACCGCGCGCACCGATCCGTCCGCGCGCGGCTCGGGCACATGCTCGACGTGGAGCACGGTCGATCCGGCGCCGGCCATTGCCTTGGCGGTGCGCCACAGGTTGATGTCGCGCCACCGGGCGGTGTGGAGGTAGAAATCGCGATTGCCCCAGCCGATGGCGAGATAGGGCTCGGCACCGTAGCGGGGATCGGCCAGATGCTCGGGCCGGGCGATGTCGCGGAAGGCGGCGGCGGGCAGGATCAGGTCGGTGTGCGCGCCATTGTCTGCCACATAGATGCGCACGCCCGTCGCAGGCGGCGCGCGCCCGCTGTTGGTGGCGAACCCGGCGCCCAGCGCCGCGGCGGCGAGATAGAGGACCACAGGCAGCACCAGCGATCCGATCAGTCGTACGAGAACCCGCAACCGGCCATCCCCCATTTCGCACCTGCACCATGGCATGCTATGCTATTTTCATGGCTCAAGACACGCATGTGCTCGATCGCCCGCCCGAGGGTGCATCGGCCGACTGGACGATCCCGCAGAACTGGCAGGCCTATACGGCCGAAGAGCATGCGACCTGGGACAGGCTCTATGCGCGCCAGGCCAAGCTGCTGCCGGGCCGGGCGAGCAATGCCTATCTGAAGGGCCTCGACGCGCTGCGCCTTTCCGAATCGGGCATTCCGAACTTCGAGGAGCTGAGCGAGCGGCTGATGAAGCTCACCGGCTGGCAAGTGGTCGCAGTGCCCGGGCTGGTGCCCGACGATGTGTTCTTCGATCACATGGCCAATCGCCGCTTCGTCGCCGGCAACTTCATCCGCCGGCCCGACCAGCTCGACTATATCCAGGAGCCGGACGTCTTTCACGACGTGTTCGGCCATGTGCCGATGCTCGCCGATCCTGTGTTCGCCGACTATCTCGAGGCCTATGGCCGCGGCGGCAACCGGGCGCTCGAGCTGGGCGCGCTGAAGCAGCTCGGCCGGCTCTATTGGTACACGGTGGAGTTCGGGCTGGTCCGCGAGGACGGCGACCTGCGCATCTATGGCGCCGGCATCGTCTCGTCCTTCGCCGAAAGCGTGTTCGCGCTGGAAAGCGCCAGCCCCAACCGCATCGGCTTCGACCTGAAGCGCGTGATGCGCACCGATTATCGGATCGACGACTTCCAGCAGAATTATTTCGTCATCCCGAGCTATGCCGAACTGCTGCGCGCCACGGTGGAGACCGATTTCGCGCCGCTCTACGACGAGATTCTCCGCCAGCCGGACATCCCGATCGCCGAGATCCTGCCGGGGGACGACGTGGTCACCCGCGGCACCCAGGAATATGCGCGGTCGAAGGCCTCCTAGGGTCGAGGCTCGTTCGGCGAACCCCGTCACCCCCGCTCGGGCGGGGATGGCGAACGAAATCAAGGTCTTGATCGAGATTTGATCCCGGCGCCCCTCCGCAGGGCGGGGGAAAGGATCGTCACCAGCTCCCGAACCCCGGCGCCTCACCCTTGCCGCGGCTCAGCCGGGTCACCCGTTCCGTCCCATAGCGCACCCGCTTCGTCAGCGTCAGCGTCGGCCAGTCGCCGCGATCGGCGCGGTGGACCAGGCGCAGGCCCTGGCGGCGATAGGCCTGGGCCACCGTCTCGGCCTGCCCCGCCAGCAGCCCCGCCAGAATCAGCGTGCCCCCCTCGGCCAGCACCGCGCCGATGCTCGGCGCCAGCTCGACCAGCGGGCCGGCAAGGATGTTGGCGATGACCAGGTCATAGGGCGCGCGGCCGATCAGCAGCGGATGCTCGACGCCCGCCGCGGCGGCCAGCGCCAGCGCGCCCTGCCCGCCGCCCAGCCTGATGCCGTTGCGCTCGGCATTCTCGGCAGTGACCGCGACTGCGCGCGCATCGATATCCGACGCCGTGGCATAGGCGCGCGGCCAGAGATGGAGTGCCGCGAAGGCGAGCAGGCCGGTGCCGGTGCCGAGATCGAGGACGTTCTCGAAGCGCTTGCCCTCCTGCTTCAGCCGGTCGAGCGCGAGCAGGCAGCCCGAAGTGGTCGCGTGCGTGCCGGTGCCGAAGGCGAGGCCGGCATCGATGCGGAAGGCCGTGGCACCTTCGGGCACCTTGCCCTTGTTGGTAGCGGTATGGACGTAGAAGCGGCCGGCATGGACCGGCTCGATCCCGGCCTGGCTGAGCGTCACCCAATCGGCGTCGCGGATCTTCTCGGCGACCGCCTTCACGCCCTTCGCGCTCGGCACCAGGGCGCGCACCGCGTCGAGCGCGGCGCTGTTGGGCTTCGATTCGAAGAAAGCCTCGAGCTGCCAATGGTCGGGATCGTCCTCGATCCGCTCGCTGGTCAGCAGCACGGGCATCGGCTCGATGCCGAACAGTGCCTCGTCATCGGCATCGATCGCCTCCGCTTCGGCGCGGGTGCAGGGCAGGATGAGCTTCCAGCTCGACATCAATCGATCTCCACGGGACGCGCGACGACCACCTTGAGATCGGGGATCTCGATCGCGCGATATTGCAGCTTGCGGCCCTGGCGCATCAGCAGCGCGAGGCGGGTCGGGCTCTGCATCCAGGCCTTGTCGATCCCGTCTACCCCGGCGAGCAGATAGGCCTGGCGCCCGGTGGCGAGATTGCCGACCAGCACATCCTGACCCGTGCCATCGGCGGCGCGGACGCGGAACACATAATAAGCGAGCGGGGCCTTTTGCGTGTCCACGCCTTCCTCCCCCGCACCGGCCATCGCCGGCAGATACTCGCGGGAGAGGATCCGGCGGCCATTGTCCGGCAGCAGCTTGCGACTGGCGCCGCTCGCCTTGTCGAGCAGGATCACGTTGCGCTCGTCCGGGGCGCCCCCGCCCGAATAGGAGCCGGCATCGCCGCGCCGGATCGAGGAATCGGTGGCGATCACGATCTCCTGCGCGTTGGTGCCGTGCAGCGGATTGACCGCCGCGACGGCGAAGACTTCCTTGGCGGCCTTGGCCTCGACCTGCGCCGGAGCATCGGCATTGCCCCGCCCGCGCGTGAGCATCATGCCGCCGACCAGGACCACCGCCAGGATCACGATGCCCGCCCCGACCACGGCCAGCGCGCCGACGAGGAGCCCGCCGACGAAGGGCGGGCGCGCGGCCAGGGGGAGCCGGGGCCCGGGGCTATCGGACATAGCTCGCCCCGTTGATGTCGAGCACTGCCCCGGTCATCGAGGGCGGCGCGGCAAGCGCGCAGAAACGGGCGAGCACGGCCACTTCGTCGGCGTCCGCCACCCGGCCGAGCGGGATGTCCGCGAGCAGCTTCTCGCCGCCGCGGCTGGCGAGATAGTCGTCGGCCATGCCGGTCATGGTGAAGCCCGGGCAGATCGCGAAGGCGAGGATGCCGCTGCGCGCATAGCCCCGGGCGATGCTCTTGGTCATGCCGACCATGCCCGCCTTGGACGCGGCATAGTGCCAGTGCGCCGGGCTGTCGCCGCGATAGGCGGCGCGGCTCGCCATGTTGACGATGCGCCCGGGACGCCCCCCGGCCTGCCAGTGGCAGATGGCGAGGCGGCAGAGTTCGGCCGAAGCGGTGAGGTTGACGCGCATCGTCCGCTCCCAGTTCGCTACCCAGTCGTCATGCTCGATGTCGAGCGGATTGCTCTCGAACACCCCGGCATTGTTGATGAGCACGTCGATCCGCCCGTCCAGCGCATCGAGCGCCTGGTCCCACAGGGCCCTGGGCGCCGCCGGATCGGCGAAATCGGCGGGTATGCCGCTCCTGGTGCCCTGCCCGATCAGGCGAACCGCGTCGTTCCGGAAGCTGTCGGCGATCGCGGCGCCGATGCCGCGGCTCGCGCCGGTGAGGAGAATGTGGGTGGCCATGCGCCTGCCTAGCCGCTTCGCCCTGTCCCCGCCATCCCCGCGAAGGCGGAGGACCAGAGCAGCAAGTGCTGTCCCGCTTGCCCCTGGAGCCCTGCCTTCGCGGGAATGACGAAGCGCTTCAGGCAGCGACGCTGCTGGAGAAACTGTCCGCGGCAGCGCGCAGCTTGTGGAGACGATCGTCGACTTCGGCCACGTCCTTCTGGAGCGTGTCGATCTCATGGGTGACCGACTTGGTATCCTCGCGGATGGCGCCGATGGTGGCGGACATGGAGTCTGCGGCAAGCGCCGTCTCGTCGACCGCGGCGGTGATCGCGGTGACGGTCTGCGCCTGGACTTCCATCGCGACGCGGATGCGGTTGGCGCTTTCCTGCACCTCGCTCACCGTCGAGCGGATCGAGGCATTGGTCTCCACCGTGCTCCGCGTCGCCGACTGGATCGCCGCGATCTTCGCCGCGATGTCGTCCGTCGCCCGCGCCGTCTGGTTCGCCAGGCTCTTCACTTCCTGCGCCACCACTGCGAAGCCGCGCCCGGCATCGCCCGCCCGCGCCGCCTCGATCGTCGCGTTCAGCGCCAGCAGGTTCGTCTGCCCGGCAATGTCGCGGATCAGCCCCAGGATCGATTCGATCGACTTGGCATGATCGCTCAGCGCCTCGCTCATCCCCACCGCGTCGGTCGCCTGCGACGACGCACGCGTCGCGATCCCCGCCGCAGCTTCCACTTCCATCCGCGCATCCTCGATCGCCCGGATCAGCCCCGCCGCCGTCTGCGCCGCCTCGCGCATCGCAACCGCAGACTGTTCCGCCGCCGCCGCAACTTCCGATGCCTTGCCCAGCATCCCGCGCGCCGAGCCCGAGGCGCCCTGTGCCTGCACCCGGATGCGATTGGCGAGGCCGGTCGCGCCTTCGATCGATTCGGAGATGCTGGCCTTGAACTGCAGCGAGCGATCGCGGCGCGCCTGATCGGCCTGGGCGGCATCGCGCGCGCCGAGATGGCCGGCCATCAGATCGGCCTCCGCCATCGCCATGCGCTGCACCACGTCGCACAGCCGGGCGAGCCTTTCCCCGTCGTTCGGCAGCGCCTCGCCCAATGCGCGCATCGTCTCGCTGTGCGCGAAGGAAAAGGCCGCGACCAGTGCCGGCAGGGAGATCCCGGCCTGATAGGTCTCGACGGCGTAGCTGCACACCATCTCGACCCATTCCTCGCTGAAGGGCTTCTCGAACTTGACCGTGCCGTAGCGGGCACCGCGGGCGACCTGCTCCTCATAGCCCTTGGGATCGTCGAGAATCCTGCGCATCGGCAGGCTCGTCGGCATCGCCTTGAAGTGGCGCCAGAACGCTTCCGCGATCTCGCGCTGGCGATGGCCGATCAGCGCGACGATCTCGCGGCAGCCGGTCTCGATCAGGCCGTCCCAATCATATTCGCGGCGGTGGTCCTCCACCGTGCGGGTGCCTCCGCTCCAGCGGCCGGGCTTGCGGGTTCCTACCATCTCGTATCTCCCCCTCAGGCCGCGACCTTGGCAATGAAATCGCTGGCGCTGCCCTTCAGGCTGCCCAGCTGGCCCTCCAGCGCCGCAAAGCCCTGGCCCACCCGATCGATCTCGCTCGCCACGGCCTCGGTATCCTCGCGGATGGCGCCGATGGTGGCGGACATGGAGTCTGCGGCAAGCGCCGTCTCGTCGACGGCGGCAGTGATCGCGGTGACGGTCTGCGCCTGGACTTCCATCGCGACGCGGATGCGATTGGCGCTTTCCTGCACCTCGCTCACCGTCGAGCGGATCGAGGCATTGGTCTCCACCGTGCTCCGCGTCGCCGACTGGATCGCCGCGATCTTCGCCGCGATGTCGTCCGTCGCCCGCGCCGTCTGGTTCGCCAGGCTCTTCACTTCCTGCGCCACCACTGCGAAGCCGCGCCCGGCATCGCCCGCCCGCGCCGCCTCGATCGTCGCGTTCAGCGCCAGCAGGTTCGTCTGCCCGGCAATGTCGCGGATCAGCCCCAGGATCGATTCGATCGACTTGGCATGATCGCTCAGCGCCTCGCTCATCCCCACCGCGTCGGTCGCCTGCGACGACGCACGCGTCGCGATCCCCGCCGCAGCTTCCACTTCCATCCGCGCATCCTCGATCGCCCGGATCAGCCCCGCCGCCGTCTGCGCCGCCTCGCGCATCGCAACCGCGGACTGTTCCGCCGCCGCCGCAACTTCCGATGCCTTGCCCAGCATCCCGCGCGCGGAAGCCGAAGTATGGCTGGCCTGGACGCGCAGCTGCTCGCCCTCGCGCGAGGCGCGCTGGACGGTGCCGCCGATCGAATCGCGAAAATCCTCGGCAAGCCGGTCGCGCGCGGCCTGGGCGCTGTGCTCGCGGTACATGTTGTAGATCTCGACCGTGATGTCGCCTTCGAGCGCGGAGAGCCGCATCAGCGTATCGATCAGGCCGGCGAGTCGCTGGTCCTCGGTGCCGACGCGGCGGATCAGTATCTCGAGCGCCACCCGGTCGCTCGCGCTGATCATCGAGAGCAGCGCCATCGGCGGCACGTTCGCGGCATAGGCCGCCGCGACCGAGCGCTCGATCGACTCGATCCAGGCGCGGCCCTCGGCGTCGAGGAAGCGGTTCCTGAGGAAGACGACGCCGAGATCGATCATCTTCTGGGTATCGTCGGGCGCCCAGCTGCGCTCGTCGGCGAAGCAGCGCAGCCATTGCTGCCAATAGGCCTCCGAGACCGCGCGAATCTCCGGCTCCAGCGCTTCCCAGGCGGCGCGGCCCGAAGCGGCGAGCGAGCCTTCGAAATCGAAGATGCGAAGCCGGGCGCGCACGTCGATGCGGGCGGCCGTGGAGCCCGGTGCCGGCAGATCCTCAAGCGAAACGGCGTTGGTCACGAAACTTGTCCCCTTTGCGGCCGCGGGACGATCGGCCACTTGCTCCGGGATATGCCGGCGAAGTGGTTAAGGCGGGGTTAGCCAAGCCGGATGCCGTGCATGCCAGCTTGCATCCGGCGGCATCGGGATTAAGGAGACGGCACCGACCGAGGAAGGACATAATCTTGGCCAATGTGCGCAACGAAGCGCGACCGCTGTCGCCGCATCTGTCGATCTGGAAATGGGGGCCCTCCATGGCGGTCTCCATCACCCACCGCGTCACCGGCAGCGGCATGGCGACCGTCGGGACGATCCTGTTCGTCTGGTGGCTGGTCGCCCTCGCCTCGGGCCCGGCGGCCTATGCGGCGTTCCTCGACCTGTTCACGGTCAAGTCCGGCGCGCTCAACATCGCCGGCTATGTCTTCGGCATCGGCCTGACCCTGTCCTTCTTCCAGCACATGAGCTCGGGCATCCGCCACCTGTTCCTCGACCAGGGCGCCAATTTCGAGCTCAAGGCCAACAAGACCACCGCGACGCTGACCTATGTCGCTGCGGTTCTCCTCACCGCGGCCTTCTGGGCCTATATCATCTGGGGGAAGACCAATGGGTAACGGCACCAGCATCGGCAAGGTCCGCGGCCTCGGCTCGGCGCATGAAGGCGCGCATCACTGGTGGCATCAACGGCTCACCGCCGGCGCCAACCTGATCCTGACCCTGTGGTTCGTGCTCAGCATCGCATTGCTGCCGGCCTATGACTTCGAGACCGCACGCCACTGGATCGCCCAGACCCAGGTCGCCGTGCCGCTGATCCTGCTGGTCCTCACCACTTTCTATCACTTCCGCCTCGGCCTGCAGGTGGTGATCGAGGATTATCAGCACGACGAGACGCACATCGTGCTGATGGTGCTGCTCAACTTCTTCACGCTGGCGGCGGGCACCACCGCCATCTTCTCGATCCTCAAGATCGCCTTCACGGCGGGAGCAGCGCTCTGATGTCCGCGTACAAGATCATCGATCACACCTATGACGCGGTGGTGGTCGGCGCCGGCGGCTCGGGCCTGCGCGCCACCATGGGCTGTGCCGAGGCGGGCCTCAAGACCGCCTGCATCACCAAGGTGTTCCCGACCCGCAGCCACACCGTGGCGGCGCAGGGCGGCATCGCCGCGAGCCTGGGCAACAACACGCCCGACCACTGGTCGTGGCACATGTTCGACACCGTCAAGGGCTCGGACTGGCTCGGCGACCAGGATGCGATCGAATATATGGTCCGCGAGGCGCCCGCCGCGGTCTATGAGCTCGAGCATGCCGGCGTGCCGTTCAGCCGCAACGACAACGGCACGATCTACCAGCGCCCGTTCGGCGGCCATATGCAGAACATGGGCGAAGGCCCTCCCGTGCAGCGCACTTGCGCGGCGGCCGATCGCACCGGCCACGCCATGCTCCACGCGCTCTACCAGCAGAGCCTGAAATACGACGCGGACTTCTACGTCGAATATTTCGCGCTCGACCTGATCATGGAGAACGGCGCCTGCCGCGGCGTGATCGCGCTGTGCATGGAAGACGGCTCGATCCACCGCTTCCGCAGCCATGCCGTCGTCCTCGCGACGGGCGGCGGCGGCCGGGTCTACCAGTCGGCGACGTCGGCGCACACCTGCACCGGCGACGGCAACGGCATGGCGCTGCGCGCCGGCATCGCGCTGCAGGACATGGAGTTCGTCCAGTTCCACCCGACCGGCATCTACGGCGCCGGCGTGCTGATCACCGAGGGCGCGCGCGGCGAGGGCGGCTACCTCACCAACTCCGAGGGCGAGCGCTTCATGGAGCGCTATGCCCCTTCGGCCAAGGACCTTGCCAGCCGCGACGTGGTCGCGCGCTCGATGGCGATGGAGATCCGCGAGGGCCGCGGCGTCGGCAAGGAGAAGGATCACATCTTCCTTCACCTCAACCACATCGATCCGAAGATCCTGCACGAGCGCCTGCCGGGCATCACCGAGACCGGCAAGATCTTCGCCGGCGTCGACCTGACCCGCCAGCCGCTGCCGGTGGTGCCGACCGTGCACTATAACATGGGCGGCATCCCGACCAATTATCACGGCGAAGTCGTCCACAACAAGGACGGCGATCCGGATGCCGTGATCCCCGGCCTGTTCGCGGTCGGCGAAGCGGCCTGCGTGTCGGTGCACGGCGCCAACCGCCTGGGCTCCAACTCGCTGATCGACCTGGTCGTGTTCGGCCGCGCCACGGGCCTGCGCCTCAAGGAGCTGCTCAAGCCCGGCATGAAGCACAACGAGCTGCCCAAGGGCTCGGAGGAGTTCGCGCTCGGCCGCCTCGATCACTTCCGGAACGCCAAGGGTTCGCGCCCGACCGCGGAGGTCCGCGCCGACATGCAGAAGACGATGCAGCGCCACTGCGCCGTGTTCCGCGACAGCGCGCTGCTCGCCGAGGGCGTCGGCCACATGCAGGAAGTGTACAAGGGCTTCCAGGACGTGGGCATCCAGGACCGCTCGCTGATCTGGAACACCGACCTGGTGGAGACGCTGGAGCTCGACAACCTGATCGGCCAGGCCGTCGTCACCATCGAGTGCGCCGCCAACCGCAAGGAAAGCCGCGGCGCGCACATGCACGAGGACTTCCCCGAGCGCGACGACAAGAACTGGATGAAGCACACCGTCGCCACCTTCGAAGGCTGGGGCGGCAAGGGCGGAAAGACCGAGATCGATTACCGCCCGGTCCACGACTACACGCTCACCGACGAGATCGAGTACATCAAGCCGAAGAAGCGGGTGTATTGATCCTTCCATCCAAGGTTCGAAGGGCTCGTTCGCCAGGTGCGAACGGGCCCTTTTCCTATCCGGTCGCGACTAGGCCGCCTTCCCGAACCGCTCGACCTTGATATCCTCGGCATGCGCGCGAACGCTCGCCAACGCATACGCACTCTGCATGCGGAGCAGCGCATCTGCCTTCACCCCGAACGCTTTCTCGAACCGGATCGGCATTTCGGCCGGCAAGCCCTTCGACCTGCCCGTTTCGACAAGGCTCGACAGCGCCTTGTGCCGGATCGCCTCGATCAGCACTTGCGCAAAATGGGGACATGGCCGTCAAGCGTCACTTCACATTCATTCGCTTGACACCGCCCCTGCCGCCACGAGAGTGCGCGGCATGGGGGCACATCGATGAGCGGGTTCGAATTCAGCTTTTCCCTGTTCGGCCTGCTGCTCGGCCTTGCCCTGGCCGAGGGGCTGGGCGGGCTCTCGCGCGCACTCAAGGCGCGGCACGAGGTGCGGATCGGCTGGGCGACCGCGCTGCTCGGCATCTTCGTATCGTGCGACGTCGTCACCTTCTGGATGTATGGCTGGACGCTGCGCGACCTGCTCAAGCTTAGCTGGCCGATGCTGTTCGGCGGCTTTCTCGTCACTGCCAGCTACTATGTCGCCGTCTCGCTGATCTTCCCGAGCGACTTCGCCGAATGGCCCGACCTCAATGCCTATTTCGACAAGCATTACCGCAAGGTGATGGGCGCCGTCCTACTCTGCAACGTCGCGCTGATGGCTACGACCGTCGCGCTGTTGGGCCCGAAGGGCATGTTCACCGTTCGGGTAATCGTCCTCACATGGTCCTTCTTTCCGATCTCGCTGGTCGCGATCTCCGTCAGGAACCGGCATATCGTGATGGCCTGCCTGATCTGGCTGATCGCACTCTATCCGCTCGCCGCCATCTGGCATTGAGGCCGGGCGCTCCCCAGATGTCGTGACGGGACGGGATTTCCGTCCCCGCTTGACACCGCTCCCGCACCCGCGAGAGTGAGGCGTTAACGATCTCCGGGGGGTTCGGGCCTGCCATGCGTATCGCGTTCGCCATCCTCGCGGCGGCTGCCGCGCTCGCCGTCACGCCCGCTACGGCCCAGTATCGCGCGCCGGAGCACAAGGCGGAATGGCCCGGGATGGTCTCGGGCAGCGATGGCATCGAGGGGCTCGATCCCGGCCCCGAGCTGCAGCGCGGGCGATCGGCCAGGGCAATGCTCGCCGATGCCCGCAAGCTGAACGTCGCGCTCGCCGCGCTCCAGCCGCAGCGCAAGGCACTGGTCGACGCCTATGTCGTCTCGGTCGCGCTCGACAGCGATCCGGTGTTCGTGCGCGAGGCGCGCGAGGCGGGCAAGGTGCTCTCGCGCCGCTTCGATGCCGCCGGGCGCACCATCGTGCTCGCCGGCAGCACCGGCACCATGCCGAGCGAATTGCCGAACGGCTCGCTGACCAGCCTCACGCTCGCGCTCGCCCGGGTCGCCGAAGTGATGGACAGGGAGCAGGACGTCCTCGTCCTCTACACCACCAGCCACGGCGCCAAGGTAGGCATCGCCTATCATGACGGCGACGAGGGCTATGGCGTCCTGAGTCCCAGGCGGCTCCAGGCGCTGCTCGACGAACTCGGCATCCGGAATCGCGTGCTGATCCTCTCGGCCTGCTATTCGGGCATCTTCGTGGGGCCGCTGTCCAGCCCCGACACCGCATTGTTCACCGCCGCCTCCTCCGACCGGCCGAGCTTCGGCTGCCAGGCCGACAATGACTGGACCTTCTTCGGCGACGCGATGATCAACCATGCGCTGCGCAAGAACCAGCCGCTCGAAAAGGCGTCGGACGAAGCGCGGATGATGATCGGCGAATGGGAGGGTGCGGCGCGGGTGCCGCCCTCCAATCCGCAGGTGGCGATCGGCGATCATGTCGCGACCTGGCTGGCGCCGCTCGAGGCGCGCATGCCCCAGACCGATACGCCCCCCGTCGGCCGCCCGGCGACCGACGCGCTCAAGGCCGGCGGATGAGATGGCCGAGCAGGAGACCCTTCTGGAGCGATTGATCCCCGGCGAGCTGGAACACCAGATCCCCGCGGCGATCCAGAAGGCGCTCCCGGGCGGCTTCCGCAACCGGCTGCTGCAGCTCGGCCTTGGCCTGCTGATCACCTTCGGCTTCGCGTTCATGGTCCGCCGCTGGGTGGAGCGACGCGAGGCGCGGCGCCGGGCGCTTGCGCCGCGACCGGCCGCCCCCGCGCTCCCGCCCATCCCCGAGCCCGAAGTGCTCGCGGCAATTGCCGGCACGCACGAACCGGAGCCCCTGCCCGACGACGGCATCCAGGCGACGCGCTACCCGCTGCTCGCCCGCCCGCACGTCGCGCTGTCCGGCCCGGTCGACCAGGCGATGTACGCCAGCTTCCGCGCGCAGCTCGGCGCCGCGCCGAAGCAGGGCGCGCTCGTCGTCTCGCTCTCGACGCCGGGCGGCGATCCCGAAGTCGCGCGGCTGATGGGCGACGAGATCCGGCTGCTGCGCGAATATTCGGGATGCGAGACCCTCTTCGTCGGCAAGGTCGCGGTCCATTCGGCCGGCGTCGCCTTCATGGCCGCCTTCCCCCCCGACAAGCGCTTCCTCACCCGCGGCACGCGGCTGATGCTCCACCCGCGCATCCTCGCCCGCAATGTGGAGATTGCCGGCCCGCTCGACAGCTGCGCCGCCAGCCTCAAGGCCATGCTGCACGAAATCGAGGAAGCCGCGCGGATCGAGGAAGAGGACTACCGCGCCCTCGTGGCGGGCTCGCGCCTGTCCTTCGAAGACCTCCAGGCCCGCGCGCCGGCCGCCCGGGACATCGCGGCGGAGGAGGCGCGTTCGCTGGGCCTGGTGCTCGACCTCATCTGAGAGGTTGAGCGGCGCGGCGCGATTGGCTATCGCGCGCCCAAGCATAAGGAACCCCCTCGATGGCCCAATTCCGCCTTCCCAAGAACAGCCGCATCTCCACCAAGGGCCGGGAGCACAAGGCGGATCCGGGCGCGACGAACGTCAAGACGTTCAAGATCTACCGCTACGATCCCGACACGGGCGAGAATCCGCGCTACGACAGTTTCGAGATCGACCTCGACGAATGCGGCCCGATGGTCCTCGACGCGCTGATCAAGATCAAGTCCGAGCAGGACTCGACGCTCACCTTCCGCCGCTCGTGCCGCGAGGGCATTTGCGGCTCGTGCGCGATGAACATGGACGGGCGCAACGGCCTCGCCTGCACCACCGCGATCGAGGATATCAAGGGCGACATCCGCATCACGCCGCTGCCGCACATGGACGTGATCAAGGACCTGGTGCCCGACTTCACGCATTTCTACGCGCAATATGCCTCGATCAAGCCGTGGCTGCAGACCGTGTCGACCACGCCCTCGGGCAAGGAACGCCTCCAGAGCCCCGAGCAGCGCGAGAAGCTCGACGGCCTGTACGAGTGCATCCTGTGCGCCTGCTGCTCGACTTCGTGCCCGAGCTACTGGTGGAACAGCGACAAGTTCCTCGGCCCGGCGATCCTGCTCCAGGCCTATCGCTGGCTGGCGGATTCGCGCGACGAGATGACCGGCGAGCGTCTCGACGAGCTCGAGGATCCCTTCCGCCTCTATCGCTGTCACACGATCATGAACTGCGCGAACGTCTGCCCCAAGGGCCTGAACCCGGGCAAGGCGATCGCCGAGATCAAGAAGATGGAAGCCGAGCGCACGCTGTAACGGATGGAAACGCCCAGCGGGGCCCGGCACCCGGCCGAGCCCCGCGTCGAGGATGATGGCTGCGGCCTTAGTAGGGCGTCCTGCAGCCGGCATCGCGATAGGGCGTCGGGCTTGCCAGTATCCATCCGCTTCCCGGCGAGGTCTGCGCGCAAGTGATGAAGCCGTTCAACTTGCTCGCCCAACGATAAAATGGCGCAGGAGGCGCGGCGGCGGCAGAACCCGCCACGAGAAGCGAGATCGCCAGAATGACTTTCTTCATTGCTTTCTCCTTTCCAATTGGAATGTTCAGCGAGATTCACGTCTTCGAATCTCGGTATCTATTCTTGTAGATAATGATGACAGCCTGAAGAAACGCACCGCAGATCAGTCCATAATGGATAAGCATCGGCATGATTTCTGATCCGGAATCCGATTTCATTCATGAAGACGCTGCCGACCACCCCGGCTGGAAGCGGTGGGAGTTGCGCGACCCGACGCGCTTCAACGCTTTTCTCGGCCCGATCCTGACGCGGATCGAGGATGGCAAGGCGCTGGTCCGGATGGTGCCGGGGCGCGAGCATTCCAATCTGCGCGATTCCACCCATGGCGGCGCGCTGCTCGCCTTCATGGACGTGGCGTTGTTCGCGGCGGCGCGCAGCTTCGGCATGATCTCCGCGGGCGGCGCAGTGACGCTCGATCTCTCCGCCCAGTTCATCGGCACCAGCACGATCGGCCGGCCGATCGTCGCCGAGATCGAATTGCTGCGCGAAACGGGGCGCATGCTTTTCATGCGCGGCGTGATACGGCAAGGCGAAGCGACCATCGCCAGCTTCCTCGGCACCATCCGCAAGAGTTCGCCCCCCGCATGACGCTTTCCTCCCCCATCCCCGCAGGAGCGAGGATCCAGAGCCACGACGGACATCGCCCACGATGCCCGGCCCCTTGCCTGCGCGGGAGTGGCGGGGAGGGAAAATGACCAGCGTGATCGAACGCTATCGCGCGCTGGTGAAGGCCGGCGAGCTTCGCCCCGATCCCGAACAGGCGATCGCCGCCGAGCGGCTGCACAGGCTCGCCGGCGAGCTGGAGGCGGTGCCGAAAAAGGGCAGCATCCTGTGGCGCGCGCTCGGCCGCCTGCCCGAGCCGCCGCGCGGGCTCTATATCTGGGGCAGCGTCGGCCGCGGCAAGTCGATGCTGATGGACCTGTTCTACGAGAGCGTGAACATCCGCCGGAAGCGCCGCGTCCATTTCCACGAGTTCATGCTCGAAGTGCACGAGCGGCTGAACGAGGAGCGCAAGAAGGACACGCGCGATCCGGTGGTGAAGGTCGCCGATGCGATGGCCGAGGACGTGCGCCTGCTCGCCTTTGACGAGATGGTGGTGAACAATCCCGCCGACGCGATGATCCTCTCGCGCCTGTTCACCGAGATGATGGGCCATGGCCTCACCATGGTCGCGACGTCGAACCGCCCGCCGCGTGACCTCTACAAGGACGGATTGAACCGCACGCTGTTCATTCCCTTCATCGAGCTGATCGAGACCAGGATGGACGTGGTCGCACTCAACGGGCCCACGGATTACCGGCTCGACCGGCTCGGGCGGATGGACACCTGGCTGGTGCCCAATGGCCCGGAGGCGACGAAGCAGCTCTCCGCAGCCTTTTTCCGCCTGACCGACTATCCGGTCGAGGATGCCGCGCATGTGCCGAGCTGCGCGCTGCCGGTGCAGGGCGGACGCGAGCTGCACGTGCCGAAATGCCTGAAGGGCGTCGCGGTCTTCTCGTTCAAGCGGCTGTGCGGCGAGGCGCGCGGCGCGGCTGACTATCTCGCCATCGCCCGGCGCTTCCACACCGTGATCCTGGTCGGCATCCCCAGGCTGGGGCCCGAGAACCGCAACGAGGCGGCGCGCTTCGTCACGCTGATCGACGCGCTCTACGAGCACAAGGTCAAGCTGCTCGCCGCCGCCGATGCCGAGCCGCAGCATCTCTACGAAGCCGGCGACGGCCGCTTCGAGTTCGACCGCACCGTTTCCCGCCTCATGGAAATGCGCTCGGATGCCTATCTGGCGGAGGGCCACGGCGAACGATAGGCTGCCGACTCCGGCCAGCGGAGACGGCAAATGACTCGGGATCAGCGCGACTTCGTCACCAAGGTGCCTGCGGTCACCCTGGGCTTCTGGATCATCAAGATCCTCGCCACCACGCTCGGCGAGACGGGGGGCGACACCGTCTCGATGACCTGGGAGATGGGCTATCTCGCCAGCACCGCGATCTTCGTCGTTCCCCTGGTCCTGCTCGTCGCCTGGCAGATCGCGGCCAGGCGCTTCCACCCCTTCCTCTACTGGGCGACGATCATCGCCTCGACGACGGCGGGCACCACCATGGCCGATTTCGCCACGCGCTCGCTGGGCATCGGCTATACCGGCGGCTCGGCCCTGCTGCTCGCCTGCGTGCTCGGCGCGCTGGGCCTGTGGCACGCGGCACTGGGATCGGTCTCGGTGGACACGGTGCGCTCGCCCCCGGCCGAGGGCTTCTACTGGCTGACCATCACCTTCTCGCAGACACTCGGCACCGCCCTCGGCGACTGGGCGGCGGACGATGGCGGCCTCGGCTATGCCGGCGGCGCGATGCTGTTCGGCGGCGCGCTCGCGGGGCTGGCATTGCTCTATTACCGGACCCGGACGAGCCGGGTCGCGCTGTTCTGGGCCGCCTTCATCCTCACTCGGCCGCTCGGCGCGACGGTGGGCGACTTCCTCGACAAGCCGATCGCCAAGGGCGGGCTCGATTTCAGCCGCCCCCTCGCCTCGGCGGTGCTCGCCGCGGCGATCCTCGTGCTGATCCTCGTCATTCCGCAGCGCCCGGGCACGCATCCGGGCGGCGCATCCCAGGGAGAGTAAGTTGCAGCCGATCACCATATCATGGTGCGCGCTCGCGCTCGCGCTGACACCGTTTACCGCCTCCGCCCAGACCCTGGCCGCCGCCGATATGCGCCCGGGCCGGAGCCTCGACGGTGCCTGGCACTGGTCGGTCGACCCCTATCGCGACGGCGTCGCCGGCTTCCATGGCGGCCCGCCGGGCGAGAGCACCGCGCGCTTCCAGGACAGGATCCAGGCCGACGAGGCCGAGAAGCGCCCGACCGCGCTGTTCGAGTTCGACATGCAGCGCTCGCCGGTCACGCACCTGCCCGGCAGCTGGATCGGCCATGCGCCCGAGATGCGCTATTATCAGGGGCTGGTCTGGTATCAGCGGACTTTCGACTGGCAGCCCGCCGGCCCGGGCAAGCGCGTGTATCTCCGCTTCGGCAGCGCCGACCATGCCGCCAGCGTGTTCCTCAACGGCAAGCCGGTGGGCAAGCACATCGGCGCCTTCACGCCGTTCGCCTTCGACGTGACTGCGCTACTGCGGCCCGGGAGCAACCAGATCACGCTGGGCGTCGATTCCGCCCGGACCGACAGGGACGTGCCCCCGCCGGTCACCGACTGGGAAACCTATGGCGGCGTCACCCGTTCGATCCGTCTCGTCACCGTGCCGGAGACGTTCGTCGACGATGCGTTCGTGCGGCTGGGCAGGGACGGCCGCATCGCCGTTTCCGCCCGCCTGCTCGGACCCAAGGCCGCAGGCATGCCGATCCGCCTGGCGATCCCCGCGCTGGGTGCCGCGCTCGAGGGCCGCACCGATGGCGAGGGAAACTGGACCGCCAGCCTCGCCGCTCCGCGCGCGCTCCGGCGCTGGTCGCCCGACAACCCGACGCTCTATGACGTCGAGATCGCCGCCGGCGCGGATCGCTTCACCGACCGGATCGGCTTCCGCACGATCGCGGTGCAGGGCGACAGGATCCTGCTCAACGGCAAGCCGATCTTCCTGCGCGGCATCTCGATGCACGAGGAGGAATTGGGCAAGGATCCGGTGCGCGCGATGAGCCCCGCCGCCGCGCGCGCCCTGTTCGCCGAGATCAAGCAGGGGCTCCATGGCAATTTCGTACGCCTGGCGCATTACCCGCACGACGAGGGCGCCACGCGCCTCGCCGACGAGATGGGGCTGCTGGTGTGGAGCGAAGTGCCCGTCTATTGGCGCGTCGCCTGGGACGACGCCGATACGCTGGCGACCGCGCGCCGGATGATCGCCGAGAATATCCGCCGCGACCGCAACCGCGCGGCGATCATGCTGTGGAGCGTCGCCAACGAGACGCCGGTAAGCGACGCCCGCAACGCCTTTCTGCGCACGCTGATCGGCGACGTCCGCGCGCTGGACGACAGCAGGCTGGTGACCGCCGCCCTGCTCAGCACGCGCCAGGGCAAGGTGATGCGGATCGACGATCCGCTGGTGGCCGACCTCGATGTGATGGCGATCAACACCTATAATGGCTGGTATTCGGACGACCCGCTCGCCGCGCTCCCGAGCTTCGAATGGCGGAGTCCGGTCGACAAGCCGCTGATCTTCTCCGAATTCGGCGCGGATGCGCTCCATGGCTATCACGACGACGCCGCCGCCCCGCACAAGTTCAGCGAGGAATATCAGGCCGAATATTATCGCCGTACGCTCGAAATGGCGGCCAAGGTGCCGTTCCTGCAAGGGCTGAGCCCCTGGATCCTCAAGGACTTCCGCTCGCCGCGCCGGCAGCACCCGGTCTATCAGCAGGGCTGGAACCGCAAGGGCCTGATCTCCGAGACCGGCCAGCGCAAGCTGGCGTTCGCGGTGCTGGCCGAGGACTATGCGAAGCGGGAGAAGGCGGAGCGCCGATGCCCCTCTCCGAACGCTACCCGGCCATTGTCGCCGCGAAATCCGCGCCCTTGCCCGTGAGCGCGTAGAGCGGCAGCGGCGGATAGCGATCCTCGAGCTTCCGCCGCACCAATGCCTCGTCGATCACGGCCTTGAGCGTGGTCGACAGCGCACGCGGCGTCACCGGGGCGAGGCGCGCCTGGATCTCGCCGAAGCGCGTCCAGTCCGGACCCAGTCCGACGACCAGCGGCAGCGACCAGCGCGGCAGGTCGCCCGGCCCCAGCTTCAGCCGCGCCCGCGCCGCCTCGATCCGCGCGCACAAGGCGGCCACCGCCAGCCCGGCTTCGGTCAGCACATATTCCGGGCGCAGCGGGTGGCCATGGCCGGGATTGGGCACCACCCAGCCGCACGCCTTCAGATGGACGAGGCACCGCGTCAGGCTGTTGTGCGGCAGGTCGAATGCCCGCGCGATCACGGCGAAGCGCGAGCCGTGCTCGCGATGGAGCAGCGCCAGCACCGGGATCGCCCAGCGATTGGCCTCGAGCATGCGCAGCAGCGGCACGGGTTCGGGGGGCATTGACTCCATCGTCAAATTCATATCGACTATATAAATGGCACTATAGATTCGGAGATCGGAAATGGCAACCACGCTTGCGGCCCCGGCCCGCGCCGCACTCGGCTATGACGGCGCCCTCACTTGCGCGATCAATGTCAGCGACCTCGATGCCGGCATCGCCTGGTATCGCGACACACTCGGGATGGAGCTGCTCTACCGAGTCGATGAGATCGCCTGGTGCGAGTTCGAGAGCCCCGTCGCGCGCGTGTCCGTCGGCCTCGCCCAGGTCGAGCAGGTGATCCAGGGCGGCGGCGCGACGCTCACCTTCGGCGTGGTCGATCTCGACGCGGCCAAGGCGGTGCTCGATGCCGCCGGCGTGCGCCAGGATGGGCCGGTGCAGGAGATCCCCGGCATGGTCCGGCTGCTCACCTTCTACGATCCCGACGGCAATGCCCTGATGTTCGCCCAGGACCTCTCGGGGCAGGGCTGAGGCCTCAGTCCTCGATGACGTGCGGCACGAAGCGCGCAGTGTTGCCGGTGATGAGGCCGTCCTCGCGGATGCCCATGCCGGCCGGCGCCCCGTCGACGATCCAGGCGCCGATCACGGGATAGCCGCCGCCGAAATCGCGCAAGGGGTAGAGCGCCTGGTAGATCCAGCCGCTCTCGTCATAACGCCCGCCGGTTTCCGCGACGACCTCGCCCCCGCGCAGGATCGAGACATTCGCCCCCTCGCGCCCGAGCAGCGGCTTGGCGACCTGGTCGCCACCGGGCAGCCGGCGGCGGCTGGCGGGGAGCAGGTTGGGATGGCCGGGAAACAGCTCCCAGAGCACCGGCAGGATCGCCTTGTTGCTCCAGATCATCTTCCAGATCGGCTCGATCCAGCGCGTGCCGCCCAGGCTCTCCAGCAATGCGGGCGCGAACTCCTCGGCGAGCAGCCATTCCCAGGGATAGAGGTGGAAACAGTTCTCGATCGCCCGGTCCCCCAGGTCGACGAAACGCCGCGCGTCATGGCTCCACCCGATATCCTCCATGCGGATCGCCGTGGTGGCGAGCCCGGCCGCCTGCGCCGTGTCGCGCAGATAGGCGATGGTGACCGTGTCCTCGCCGGCATCGTCCGCGACATGGGCGAAATGCACATGCCCGCCCGGCAGCAGCGGCGCGATGTCGCGCCATTTGTCGACGAGCTTCTCGTGCAGGCCGCTATATTGGTCGAGCGCGGGGAAGACGGCTTCCTTCCAGTCCCACTGGATCACCGCGGCCTCGATCAGACTGGTCGGCGTGTCGCAGTTGAACTCGAACAGCCTGGGCGGGCCGTCCCCGGCATAGCCGAGGTCGAAACGGCCGAAGTTGAGCGCGGGCGGCTCTTCGTCCCAGGCCCGCCGGATCGCGGCCCAGGCCGGCTCGGGAATGCCGAAGCTGCCGAGCAGGTCGTTGGCGAGGACATGCTCGCCCGCCGCCAGGAACAGCCGGTAGAGCTCGGCGGTCGCTGCCTCGATTTCGTCGATTTCCCGGGGTTCGAAGCGATAGCAGGCGCTTTCGTCCCAATAGGGGCGCCCGTCCATGCTGTGCCAGACGAGGCCCAGCGCCTCGACCCGCACCTGCCAGTCCGGCCGCGGGGCGACCGGGGTGCGTCGCATCACCCGCCTCCGAAGCCGCCATGGAAGCCGGCCGAGCGCCCGAAGCCCCCGCGCGAGACCGAGCCCCTGCTCACGCTCGAATAGGAGACGCCGGCGCTGGGCCGCGTGGAGCCGCCCCGGGCGACCTCTCCCATTTCGGGCACGCGCTGGCCGCGCCCGACATAATAGGCGTGCGCGCCGCCCGCGCCCCCGCCACGGGCGCTGCCGCAATTCGCATCGGCGATGCGGCGGCCGGCACCGTCGACGCACATCCGGGTGGGCTGGTTCGCAACCAGCGCCCCGCCGCCGCAGCCGCTCGCCAGCAGTGCGGCGGACGTCGCCACCGTCACCTTGAGCGCCGAGAAATCGATCTTTCCGTGCATCCCACCCCCCGCTCGGGCAGAGAGCTATCAGCACGGCGTGGCGCTTGGCAATCCATCCGCACGCCGGCAGGATGCAGGCAACGACTCAGGGGATGGAACCATGATCGTCACCACCACCGAGAATATCCCGGGCCACAGCGTGGTCCGCACCTTGGGCCAAGTGTTCGGCGTCGTCGTCCGCAGCCGCGGCATCGGCGGCAACATCAGCGCCTCGCTACGCTCGATCGTCGGCGGCGAGATCCCCGAATATACCCGGCTCGTGGAGGATGCGCGCCGCCACGCGATCGACCGGATGGTCGCCAACGCCCATGCGATGGGCGCCAATGCGATCGTGATGATGCGCTTCGATTCGGGCGAGATCGCCCAGGCGATGAACGAAGTCGTCGCCTATGGCACTGCGGTGGTGCTCGATCCGGCTCCGCTGGACTGATCCCGATGCTCCGCCTGGTCGTGACGGTCGCGGCGGTCCTGTGGTTCGTCGCGGCGGTCGCGATGACCGTGCTGGACACTGCCGCCTGGCCGATGCTGGCCATGGCCGGCGTGCTGCTGCTCGGCACCCTGTTCGAGCGCTTCCATTATCGCGGCGCCGACGGCCCGTTCGACCCGGCCGGCTGGCACCCCACCACGGAGCGCTTCCGCGACGAGGAGACCGGGCGGCTCGTGACCATATGGTTCAATCCCGCCACCGGCGAACGGCGTTATGTCGATGCCGGCGACGAAGCGTAAGTCACTTATTGCACTTGCGAATTAGTTGCAAAGATAATCCGGCACCCACGGTTTTCATGGGTTGCGACTCTCCTATTATAGGCCTAAGCCGCCGTCGCTTTCACCGGCGCGCCGGTACGCGCGTCTGTGTCCGGTTGAACCAGACCCATAGGGAGTTTCCATGGCCCGCAAGAAGATCGCGCTGATCGGCGCCGGCAACATCGGCGGTACGCTCGCCCACCTCGCCGCACTCAAGGGCCTGGGCGACATCGTCCTGTTCGACGTGGTCGAGGGCGTGCCCCAGGGCAAGGCGCTCGACCTGAGCCAGTGCGGCCCGGTCGAGGGCTTCGACGCCAGGATCACCGGCTCGAACGACTATGCCGACATTGCGGGCGCCGACGTGATCATCGTGACCGCCGGCGTCGCCCGCAAGCCGGGCATGAGCCGCGACGACCTGCTCGGCATCAACCTCAAGGTCATGAAGGCCGTGGGCGAGGGCATCGCCGCCAACGCGCCCGACGCGTTCGTGATCTGCATCACCAACCCGCTCGACGCGATGGTCTGGGCGCTGCGCGAGTTCTCGGGGCTGCCGCACACCAAGGTGGTCGGCATGGCCGGCGTGCTCGACTCGGCCCGCTTCAGCCACTTCCTCGCCGAGGAATTCCAGGTCTCGGTCAAGGACGTGAACTCGTTCGTGCTCGGCGGGCACGGCGACACCATGGTCCCCGTCCTCGAATATTCGACCGTCTCGGGCATCCCGGTCAGCGACCTGATCGCGATGGGCTTCTCGACCAAGGAGCGCATCGACGCGATCGTGCAGCGCACCCGTTCGGGCGGCGGCGAGATCGTCGGCCTGCTCAAGACCGGCTCGGCCTTCTACGCCCCCGCCACCTCGGCGATCGCGATGGCCGAGAGCTATCTCTACGACAAGAAGCGCGTCCTGCCGGCTGCCGCGCACCTGACCGGCCAGTACGGCGTCGACGATCTCTACGTCGGCGTGCCGATCATCATCGGCAAGGACGGCGTCGAGAAGATCATCGAGATCAGCCTGACCGACGAGGCCAAGGCCAACCTCGCCGTCTCGGTCGACGCGGTGAAGGAACTGCTGGTCGCCTGCAAGGCTATCGACGGCTCGCTCGCCTGATATGCTGAAGCGCCCTCTCGCGCTGCCGTTGCCGGCCGTGATCCGCAAGGGGATCGCGGCCGACACCGCGTCGCGAGGTGCGTCCGAACGACGATGGCTGGGGGAATGAGATGAAGCGGATCGCGCTGTTCGTTCTTGGCCTCGGCGTCGCCCTGCCCGCCGCCGCGCAGGAGGCAACGCCCACCGCACCGGCCGAGCCGGTGCCGCTGTTCCAGGCTGCCTGCGTCAGCGGCGCGGTGCGGCTCAACAAGAGCGTCGCCGAGGCGATGACCTTCGCGACGCTCCCCGCCGCCGCCCAGCGCGCGCTCGGCGCGAGCACCGTCGCGACGCGCGGCGAGGCCGAGAAGCTGCCCGTCCCCGTCGCCGGCCAGGTGGGCAACCCCATCTATCGCATCGCCGGCGGCCAGCTCTATCTTATGCCGCCCACCGCCCAGCCCAGCGGCACGCCGATCGGCGACAGCTGCATCGTGCTGTGGCACGCGCTGTCCGACGAGGATTATTTCGCGGCGCGCAAGCTCGTCCTGCCGAACGAGGAAGCCGTGCCGCTGACCGCGCGCCCGACCGCGAGCGCGCTCGGCGCCTCGGTCGCCACCGCCCCGCACGACAGCGTTCGCCTGACCGCCGCCGCCTTTGGCGGCTGGGTCGTGCTGCGCTCCTCCCCGCTAGACGCCAAGACGGGGCAGTGAGCGCATGAGCCCGGGGCCCCGCATCCATTTCACTGCCCCCACCGCGCGCGGCGGACCGCAGCCGGTCCGCCTGTCGGTACAGATTCTAGAGAAGGACAGTAATCGGTGAGCATCCTCATCAACAAGAATACCAAGGTCATCACCCAGGGGATGACGGGTGAGACCGGCACCTTCCATACCCAGCAGGCGCTCGCCTATGGGACGCAGATGGTCGGCGGCGTGACTCCCGGCAAGGGCGGCACCGAGCATATCGGCCTGCCCGTGTTCGACACCGTCGCCGAAGCCGTCACCAAGACCGGCGCCGACGCCTCGGTCATCTATGTGCCGCCGCCCTTCGCCGCCGACTCGATCCTGGAAGCGATCGACGCCGAGGTTCCCCTGATCGTCTGCATCACCGAGGGCATTCCGGTGCTCGACATGGTCAAGGTGAAGCGCGCCCTGTCCGGCTCCAAGTCGCGCCTGATCGGCCCGAACTGCCCCGGCCTGCTCACGCCGGGCGAGTGCAAGATCGGCATCATGCCGGGCTCGATCTTCTCGAAGGGCTCGGTGGGCGTCGTCTCGCGCTCAGGCACGCTCACCTATGAGGCGGTGTTCCAGACCACCAATGCCGGCCTGGGCCAGACCACCGCGGTCGGCATCGGCGGCGACCCCGTCAACGGCACGAACTTCATCGACGTGCTCGAGCTGTTCCTGGCGGACGACGAGACCAAGTCGATGATCATGATCGGCGAGATCGGCGGCTCGGCCGAAGAGGAAGCCGCCCAGTTCCTGATCGACGAGGCCAAGCGCGGCCGCAAGAAGCCGATGGCCGGCTTCATCGCGGGCCGCACGGCGCCTCCGGGCCGCCGCATGGGCCATGCCGGCGCCATCGTCTCGGGCGGCCAGGGCGGTGCCGAGGAAAAGATCGCGAAGATGGAAGAAGCGGGCATCCGCGTCGCGGCCAGCCCGTCCGAGCTGGGTTCGACGCTTGTGGAAGTGCTCAAGGGTTAACCCTTCTCTCCCTGGGAGAGAAGGCATGGAGGCCTGGCGGCTCGCTGCCCGGCCGGAGTTGGATGAGGGGGATCTCAGTTCCCATATCCCCCTCGACCTCCCACTCGGCCTTGCCGAGCGGGCCCCTCCCTCTCCCCAGGGGAGAGGGAATGAAGGAAGCGCTATTATGGGCTATGAAGGCCTGGATTTCGAGCAAGTCGCCGGCGGGGTGAGCCCCGCCTTCGTCGAGACGCTGTACCGCCGCTACAAGGCGGACCCCACCGGCATCGAGCCGCAGTGGCAGCAGTTCTTCGAAGGCCTCGAAAGCACGGCCTCGGGCCCGAGCTGGGCCAATCCGCGCTGGCCGCTCGACGAGACGGATGCCCTCACCGCCGGGCTCGACCCGACCCAGATGGAACCGGCGCCCAAGCCCGCCAAGGGCGGGGCCGCGCCTGCCGCCAAGCCCGCCGGGCCGGCTGCGTCGGAAGCCGATATCGCCCGGGCCGCCGGGGATTCGATCCGCGCGATGCTGCTGATCCGCACCTATCGGGTGCGCGGCCACCTCGCCGCCACGCTCGATCCGCTCGGCCTCGCCCGCCAGGACGTGCCGGCCGACCTGACGCCCGAATATCACGGCTTCACCGGCGCCGACCTCGATCGCCCGATCTATCTCGGCGGCGCGCTGGGCCTGGAAAAGGCCACCGTTCGCGAGATCGTCGACATCCTGCGCGCCAATTATTGCGGCAATGTCGGCCTCGAATACATGCACATCGCCGATGTCGAGGAGCGCCGCTTCCTCCAGGACCGGATGGAAGGCAAGGACAAGGCCATCCAGTTCACCCCGGACGGCAAGAAGGCGATCCTCTCCAAGGTCATCGAGGCCGAGGAGTGGGAGAAGTTCTGCGGCAAGAAATATGTCGGCACCAAGCGCTTCGGCCTCGACGGCGGCGAAGCGATGATCCCGGCGATGGAAGCCATCATCAAATATGGCGGCCAGCTCGGCGTGCGCGAGATCGTCTACGGCATGGCACATCGCGGCCGGCTGAACATGCTCGCCAACGTGATGTCGAAGCCCTATCGCGCGATCTTCCATGAATTCTCGGGCGGCTCGTCCAACCCGGATGACGTCGGCGGCTCGGGCGACGTGAAATACCATCTCGGCACCAGCACCGACCGCGAGTTCGACGGGATCAGCGTCCATATGTCGCTGGTCGCCAATCCCTCGCACCTCGAGGCCGCCGATCCGGTGGTGCTCGGAAAGACGCGCGCGATCCAGACGATCGCCGGCGACCTGCAGGAGCATACCGGCTCGCTGCCCGTGCTGCTGCACGGCGACGCGGCCTTTGCCGGCCAGGGCATCGTGTGGGAGTGCCTCGGCTTCTCGGGCATTCGCGGCTACAATACCGGCGGCTGCCTGCACTTCGTCATCAACAACCAGATCGGCTTCACGACGAGCCCGCAATTCGCACGCTCCTCTCCCTATCCGTCGGACGTCGCCAAGGGCGTCCAGGCGCCGATCTTCCACGTCAACGGCGACGATCCCGAAGCGGTCACCTTCGCCTGCAAGATGGCGATCGAGTTCCGCCAGACCTTCAAGCGCGACGTCGTGATCGACATGTGGTGCTATCGCCGCTTCGGCCATAACGAGGGCGACGAGCCCTCGTTCACTCAGCCGCTGATGTACAAGGCGATCCGCCAGCATCCGTCGGTGAGCGTGGTCTATGCACGCAAGCTGATCGGCGAAGGCGTGATCGACCAGGGCTTTGTCGACGAGCGTACCCGGCAGTTCAACCTGCTGCTCGAGGGCGAGTTCGAAGCGGGCAAGTCGTACCTTCCCAACAAGGCGGACTGGTTCGGCGGCCGTTGGTCGGGCCTGTCGGCGCCTGTCGATACCGAGAATGCGCGGCGTTCGGTCGACACCGGCATCGAGAAGAAGCTGTTCGACAGCCTCGGCCGCACGCTGACCGAGGTTCCCGCCGATCTCGAGATCCACAAGACGCTGGGCCGCGTGCTCGACGCCAAGCGCGCGATGTTCCAGACCGGCGAGAATTTCGACTGGGCGACGGGCGAGGCGCTGGCCTTTGGCGCGCTGCTGTCGGAGGGCTATGGCGTGCGCCTGTCCGGCCAGGATTCGGGCCGCGGCACCTTCTCGCAGCGCCACGCCGTCTGGGTCGACCAGCGCGACGAGCATCGCTACATCCCGCTCAGCACCATTCCGCACGGCACGTTCGAAGTGCTGGATTCGCCGCTCAGCGAATATGGCGTGCTCGGCTTCGAATATGGCTATGCGCTGGCCGATCCGAAGACGCTGGTGCTGTGGGAAGCGCAGTTCGGCGACTTCGCCAACGGCGCGCAGATCATGATCGACCAGTTCATCGCCGCGGGCGAAGCCAAGTGGCTGCGCGCCAACGGCCTGGTGATGCTGCTGCCGCACGGATATGAGGGCCAGGGCCCCGAGCACAGCTCGGCGCGCCCGGAGCGCTATCTCCAGCTCTGCGCGGAAGACAATATGCAGGTCGTCAACATCACGACGCCGGCCAATTATTTCCACCTGCTGCGCCGCCAGATGCACCGCAACTTCCGCAAGCCGCTGGTGCAGATGACGCCCAAATCGCTGCTGCGCCACAAGATGGCAGTGTCGAAGGCCGAGGATTTCCTGGGCGACAGCCATTTCATGCGCATCCTGTCGGACCCCAATGCGCCGGCGGATACCGATGTGAAGCGCCTGGTGCTCTGCTCGGGCAAGGTCGCCTACGACCTGATCGAGGCGCGCAACGCGGCGGGCGATGGGAACACCGCGATCGTCCGTATCGAACAGCTCTATCCCTTCCCGGGCGAGGCGCTGGCCAAGCGCCTGGCGCGCATGCCCAATGTCGAGGAAGTGATCTGGGCGCAGGAAGAGCCGAAGAACAACGGCTATTGGACCTTTGTCGAGCCCTTCATCGAAGCCAGCCTGGCCGAGGCGAAGTGCAAGGTACGGCGTCCGCGCTATGCCGGCCGCGCGCCGGCCGCGGCGGTCGCCACCGGCCTGATGAAGCGCCACCAGGCCGAGCAGGGCGCGCTGATCGCCGATGCCCTTGGCCACAATGTCCGCGACGAGATTCGTCGCACCCGCAACAACTGAGACCGTCCCCAGGGAACGAGGAAAGACAATGGCAGACGTTAAAGTCCCGACACTGGGTGAATCGATCACCGAAGCCACGCTCGGCGAATGGCTGAAGAATCCGGGCGATCCCGTGCAGCTCGACGAGCCGATCGCGAGCCTGGAGACCGACAAGGTCTCGGTGGAAGTGGGCAGCCCGGTCGCCGGCGTGATGGGCGAGCAGCTCGTCAAGGTGGGCGACACGGTCGAGGTCGGCGCGGTGATCGCCCTGGTGAGCGAAGGCGGCGCCGGCGCCGCACCGAGCCCGGCTCCCGCCGCGGCACCGGCCCCGACGCCCGCGCCGGCCGCCGCGCCCGCGACCGAGGCCGCCGCGCTCTCGCCCTCGGTGCGCCGCGCGGTGCTCGAGACCGGCGTCGATCCGTCGACCGTGCAGGGCACCGGCAAGGACGGCCGCCTGACCAAGGACGACGTGATCGCCGCGGCCAGCAACAAGCCGGCCCCTGCCGCCGCTCCGGCGCCCGCCGCCGCGCCGGCCGCTTCCTCGGCCAATGGCCGCAAGGAAGAGCGCGTCAAGATGACGCGCCTGCGCCAGACCGTCGCCAAGCGCCTGAAGGAGGCGCAGAACACTGCCGCGATGCTGACCACGTTCAACGACGTGGACATGACCGCGGTGATCGAGGCGCGCGCCAAGTACAAGGATCTGTTCGAGAAGAAGCACGGCGTCCGCCTGGGCTTCATGGGCTTCTTCGTGAAGGCCGCCTGCATGGCGCTCAAGGACATCCCGGGCGTCAACGGCTCGATCGAGGGCGACGAGATCGTCTATCATGATTATTGCGACATCTCGGTCGCCGTCTCGGCCCCGCAGGGCCTGGTGGTGCCAGTGATCCGCGACGCGGAGACGCTGAGCGTCGCCGGCATCGAGCGGACGATCGGCGACTTCGGCAAGCGCGCCAAGGACGGCACGCTGAAGATGGAAGAAATGAAGGGCGGCACCTTCACCATCTCGAACGGCGGCGTGTTCGGCTCGCTGATGTCGACCCCGATCATCAATCCGCCCCAGTCGGCCGTGCTCGGCCTGCACCGCATCGAGGACCGCCCGGTGGTCCGCGACGGCCAGATCGTGATCCGCCCGATGATGTATCTCGCGCTCAGCTACGACCATCGCCTGGTCGACGGCCGCGAGGCAGTGACCTTCCTCGTCGCGCTGAAGAACGCGATCGAGGATCCGACCCGACTGCTGATCGACCTGTAAGGCGGTCGTAAAACTGACTTGCTCCGCCACTAACCCTCATGGGTTGCAGGCGGGGCGGGTCATCCTATGTGGTTGTGGAAGCGCAAGCGGAGGCAGGAAGAAGCAGCCTCCCCGATGATCGAGCCGGCCCCGGCGCCCGCGGAAACTCCTCCGCCCTCGCCGCCGCCAGCTCCCGTCGCAGAGACGAAAGAGAAGCAAATGGCCGATTATGATTTCGACGTGCTGGTGATCGGTTCGGGCCCCGGCGGCTATGTCGCGGCGATCCGCGCGGCGCAGCTGGGCCTCAAGACCGCATGCGCCGAGAGCCGTGCAACGCTGGGCGGCACTTGCCTCAACGTCGGCTGCATCCCCTCCAAGGCGCTGCTCCACGCCTCCGAGCTCTATGAGGAAGCCGCCAGCGGCAAGCTCGCCAAGCTCGGCATCAAGACCCCGACGGTCGAGCTCGACCTCGACGCGATGCACGGCCAGCGTATCGACGCGGTGAAGGGCCTGACCGGCGGCATCGAGTTCCTGTTCAAGAAGAACAAGGTCGAATGGCTGAAGGGCCATGCCAGCTTCACCGGCAAGGACAGCGTCAAGGTCGGCGACCGTGAGGTGCGGGCGAAGAACATCGTCATCGCCACCGGCTCCTCGGTCACTCCGCTGCCGGGCGTCGAGATCGACCAGAAGGTCGTGGTCGACAGCACCGGCGCGCTCGAACTGCCCAAGGTCCCGCAGCATCTCGTCGTCATCGGCGGCGGCGTGATCGGCCTGGAGCTCGGCTCGGTGTGGCGCCGCGTCGGCGCCAAGGTCACCGTGGTCGAGTTCCTCGACCAGCTGCTGCCGGGCATGGACGGCGAAGTCCGCAAGGAAGCGGGCAAGCTGTTCAAGAAGCAGGGCATGGAGCTCAAGCTCTCCACCAAGGTGACCGGCGTCGCCGTCAACGGCGGCAAGGCCACGCTCACCCTGGAGCCCTCGGCCGGCGGCGCTGCGGAAACGCTCGAGGCGGACGCAGTGCTGGTCTCGATCGGCCGCCGTCCCAACACCTCGGGCCTGGGCCTGGAGGCCGCCGGCCTCTCGACCAACCAGCGCGGCCAGATCGAGATCGACCACGACTTCCGCACTTCGGTCCCCGGCATCTGGGCGATCGGCGACGTCGTTCCCGGCCCGATGCTCGCGCACAAGGCCGAGGACGAAGGCATTGCGGTGGCCGAGAACATCGCCGGCCTGACCGGCATCGTGAACCATGACGTGATCCCCTCGGTCGTCTACACCTGGCCCGAGATCGCCGGCGTCGGCCTGACCGAGGAACAGGCCAAGGAGCGCGGCGAAGTGAAGGTCGGCAAGTTCCCGATGATCGCGAACTCGCGCGCCAAGACCAACCACGAGCCGGACGGCTGGGTGAAGGTGATCGCCGACGCCAAGTCGGACCGCGTGCTCGGCGTGTGGATGATCGCCTCCGTCGCCGGCACGATGATCGCCCAGGCCGCCCAGGCGATGGAGTTCGGCGCGACCAGCGAGGACATCGCCTATACCTGCCACGCGCACCCGACCCATTCGGAAGCGTTCAAGGAAGCCGCCATGGCGGTCCAGGGCAAGCCGATCCACATCTGACCATCGCCTCCCTCTCCCGATGGGGGAGGGAGTTGAAGCCGCTTCCATTGCGTGTTAGTGAACTAACACACTTTGGGAGGAACCTTCATGCGCCATTTCGTCCTCGGCTTCGCGCTCGTCTGCGCCGCGCCTGCCTTTGCCCAGGACGTGGCGCGGATGGACAAGGTCGCCGCCGCCGAAGCGGATAGCGGTGCCTTCATGGGCGCGGTGCTCGTCGCGCAGGACGGCAGAATCCTGTTCGACAAGGGCTATGGCTCGGCCAATCTCGAATGGAAGATCCCGAACGACGGCGAGACCAAATTCCGCCTCGGCTCGATCACCAAGCAATTCACCGCCGCTTCGATCCTGCTGCTCCAGGAGCGCGGCAAGCTGCGCCTCGATGCGCCGGTGAAGACCTATCTGCCCGATGCCCCCGCGGCCTGGGACAAGGTGACTGTCTTCCACCTGCTCACCCATAGCGCCGGCATCCCCAACTTCACGTCGTTCGACGAATATTCGGCATCGAGGACACAGGCGACCACGCTCGATGCGCTGATCGCCCGTTTCCGCGGCAAGCCGCTCGATTTCGCGCCGGGCGAGCGGCACAGCTATTCCAATTCGGGCTATGTCCTGCTCACCGCGATCATCGAGAAGGCGAGCGGCCAGCCCTATGCCGCCTTCGTCGCCGAGAACCTGTTCAAGCCGCTCGGCATGGCCGATAGCGGCTATGACAGCCATGCGCAGGTGATCCCGCACCGCGCGTCCGGCTACAGCCCGCGCGCCGGGCTGGTGGTCAATGCCGACTATATCGACATGTCGATTCCGCAGGGCGCGGGCGCGCTCTATTCGACCACGCACGACCTGCTGAAATGGGAAACGGGGCTGTGGGGCGGCAAGCTGCTCAAGCCCGAATTGCTCGCGGCGATGCGGACGCCCTACAAGGACAATTACGCGCTCGGCATCGTCGCCGTCGCCAGGGACGGCAGCACCACCTTGTCGCATGGCGGCGGCATCGAGGGGTTCAACACCTGGCTCGGCTATGATCCGGACCGCAGGATCACAGTGGTGGTGCTCGCCAATCTCAACGGCAACAGCGCGGACAAGCTCGGCGCCACGATGATGACGCTGGCGCGCGGCGGCACGATCACGCTGCCGAGCGAGCGCAAGGCGGTGAAGCTCGAGCCGGCCCTGCTCAAGGCCTATGAAGGCACCTATGAAGCGAACCCCAATTTCAGCTTCACCCTCCGCGCCGAGGGCGACCGCCTGATCGCCCAGGCGACCCGCCAGCCGCCGCTCGACCTGTTTCCCGAAGCGAAGGACCGCTTCTTCTTCCGCGCGGTGGACGCGCAGATGGACTTCACCCGCGATGCGTCGGGCAAGATCGTCGGCGCGGTGATGCACCAGAATGGGCGCGACCAGAAGGCCGTGCGGAAATAGGGCTCCGGCCCGCCATCGTCGCGCCCGCGTCTCGAGCAGCGCCCCTCAGCCTGCCGAGTCGACGTGAAGACGGGCATGCCAGGCCGGGCAGCGCCCCTCTATCAGCGAACCGCCCAGGGGCCGGCCAGCTTCGGCCGGATCCGCATCAGCGCGAAGGCGAGCACCGCGCTGGCGATCGGCGCCAGCCACAACGCCGTCCAGCCCCAGCGAAGATGGCTCGCCGCCCCCATCACCGCACCGGCGACGAAGCCGAGCCACAGGAACAGATAGCGCGCCCAGGCCCAGCGATCGGGATCGCCCATCAATGCGCCGGCCAGCTTCTGCCCCATCTTGACCAGCGATCCGGTCATATAGGTGACGCCGATCGTCGCTTCGCCCTCGCGGTGGAGGATGCCGTTCTCGCAGCCCATCGCCATGGCGAGGAAGATCAGCACGATCGGCCCCGGCGCCAGGCTGGCGAGCGTTGCCGCGGCGACGAGCAGCGCCGTCACCACCAGCATCAGGCTTTCGCGGAACCGCGCCTGGCGCCAGCGCGTCACCACGCTGGCCAGGATCACGCCGCTGACGAAGCTCATCACCAGGCCGCCGGCCACCGCCGCGTCGCCGGGCAGGTTGCCGCCCAGGCCCACGCCCAGCCGCGTGCTGTTGCCGCTCATGAACGAGGCGAAGAAGCCGCCCAGGCTGGTGAAGGCCAGGGCATCGACGAAGCCGGCAAGCGCGGCGAGGCAGATGGCGATGACGACAAGCGGAGACTCGGTACGCTGCATGGCCGCAGTCATGCCCCGGATGCGCGTTTGACAGCAAGCCGGTGCCGGAGAGAAACAAGACGGATGGACGCCGCTCTCGCCGCTGCCCGCATCGGGCCGATCCTGCCCTGGCTCGACATGTTCGGCATCGCGCTGTTCGCGGCGACCGGCGCGCTGGCCGCCGCGCACCGGGCACAGACCTTCGTCACCGCCGCCTTCTTCGCGCTCGTCACCGGGGTAGGCGGCGGCACGATCCGCGACCTGCTGATCGGAGCGCCGGTATTCTGGGTGCACGACGCGACCGTCGCCGCGCTGATCCTCGCCGTCGCGGTGCTGGTGTGGAGCACGCCGCAGCGCTGGTGGAACGACGCGACCTTCGCGTGGCTCGATGCGCTGGGCCTGGCCGCCTATGCCGCGTTCGGCGCGGCCAAGGCGCTGGGCTATGGCATTCCGCCAGTGCCGGCGGCGGTGATGGGCGTGGTCACCGCCTGCGCGGGCGGCATCATCCGCGACGTGCTGGCAGGCGAGCCCTCGATCCTGATGCGGCCCGAGCTCTACGTCACCGCCGCCGCGCTCACCGCCACGCTGCAGGTGGCGCTGGCGCTCGCCGGGCTGCCGGTCTTCGCCGCCGGGCTGCTCGCCGCCGGCGCCGGCTTCGGGCTGCGCGCTGCCGCCATCCGGTGGAAACTCGGCCTGCCCGCCTATCGCGGCCGGCGCTGAGGAAGCGGGGGCTATTCCTCCAGCAACCAGGCGATCGCTTCCTCGCGATCGCCGAAGATGCCGATGTCGGGACGAACTTCGCGAAGCCGCTGCACCTGCAGGCGGGCCAGCGCAGTGACGACGACAAAGGCCACCTTGCGCGCCCATAGCGGACGCACGGCTTCGTTGTTGAAGGTGTTGATGATCAGCTCCGCCGTGGCCTGCGGGACGACCGGGATGCTGCTGGCATCGTAGAGCGTGACATGCTGCCCCACTTCCGGGCCGAAATCGCGGACGGCGGCACGCAGTTCCTCGCCGATCCAGGCCGCATCCTCGGGCGAGAGCATGGCTTTCAGCCTGAGATCGATCAGCTTGCGCTCGCGATCGACGCGAAGGCTGTGCAACTCGGAATCAGGCATACGCTACTCGTATCCGGCACAAGGACGGTGCGAGGATAGTCGGCGCCGCGCGGCCCTCAATCCCGGACAATCCCCATATCCGCGAATTTGCGGGGTTCGACGGGGGGCACGCGCGGCTCGTTCAGCTCGCACTGCCAGAAGCCGACATCGATCCATTGGCCGTGCTTGAAGCCCACTTCGCGATAGACGCCCTGGCGGCGAAAGCCGACCGCTTCGTGCAGGCGGATCGAGCGGTCGTTCGGCAGGGTGATCGTGCCGATCGCATGGATGAAGCCCTGGGCCCGGAGCGTGCCGACCAGCGCCTCGTAGAGCAGCCGGCCGACGCCCGATCCGCTCGACGCGTCGGTCAGGTAGATCGACGTCTCGCAGACATAGCGATAGGCCGGGCGGTCGCGGAACTTGCCGGCATAGGCATAGCCGATCACGCCGGCATCCGGATCATTGGCGCTGGCGCCGCCCGTCGTCGCCACGATCCAGGGATAGAGGCCCTCGCTCGCATGCATCCGCTTGCGCATCTCCGCCTTTTCGGGCGGCTCGATCTCGAACGAGGCGGTGCCGGTGAGCACATGCGGCGCATAGATCGCGGCGATGGCGCCGGCATCGTCCGACGTGGCTGCGCGGATGCCGATCACAGGCCGAGCCGCGCCGCGATCGCGTCGAACAGGCGGGCATCCTCGAGGCTGCCGGTCGCCGGGCCGAAGCCGCCGCATTCGAGGCAGCGCGCCTGGACCGAGCCGCCGGTGGCGAGCCGCCTGGCATCGCCCAGCGCCTGGGCGAGCAGCGCGCGCTGGCCGATCGCGGCGCGGGCGAACAGGTCCGCCCCGGCCGGCTGATCGGCCCAGTCGCCGTCCTCGTCCTTGTCGTCGGCGAAGCTGGCGATCAGCTTGGCCCAGCTCGAAGGCTCCTTCTCGAGATAGACGGCATGGACCTTGGCCGGGTCGAGCTTGGCGCGCCGCGCGGCCTCGGCGATCGCATCGTCGATCCCGCCGAACCGGTCGACCAGCCCGATCTGGTGCGCGGTGCCGCCGATCCAGACCCGGCCCTGGGCGATCTCATTGACGCGCTCCGGCGTCAGCTTGCGGGCGCCCGCGACCAGCCCGACGAAGCGCGCATAGCCCGCCTCGATCGCCGACTGGAGCAGCGTGTCCGTCTCCGCATTGGTGCCGCCATAGATATCGGGCTGGCCGCTGAGCGGCGTGGTCTTCACCCCGTCCGTGCCGACGCCGATCTTGGCGAGCGTCTTCTCGAACGTGGGGATCACGCCGAAGATGCCGATCGAGCCGGTGATCGTGTTGGGCTCGGCAAAGATCGTGTCGCCCGCGGTCGACACCCAATAGCCGCCGCTCGCCGCGAGGCTGCCCATCGAGATCACCACCGGCAGCCCCTGCGCCTTGGCCTGGAGGATCGCCTGGCGGATCTGCTCCGAGGCGAGCGCCGAGCCGCCCGGCGAATCGACGCGGACCACCAGCGCCTTCAGCTTCTTGTTCGCCAGGCCCTTGAGCAACGCCGCGCTCACCGTGTCGCCCGCCGCCCTGCCGGGGCCGCCCTTGCCGTCGACGATCTCGCCGGCGACGGTGATCACGCCGATCGCGTCGCCGCCGGTGGGCAGCGGATGCGCGGCCACGAAATCGGCCAGCTTGATCCGGTTGAAATTGCCTGCCGGCTTGCCGCTCGGCGCGCCGGCGATCTCGGCGACGCGCTTGCCGAAGGCAAGCCGGTCGCCCAGCTTGTCGACGATGCCCATCGCCAGGTTCGCCTTGGCGATGTCGCCCTTTGCCGCCGTCACCGTTTCCGCGGGCTTCGCCAGATAGTCGGCGATGCGCGCCTTGGGCCGCGCCTTGGCGATCTCCTGCCGCCACTGGTCGAGGATCTGCTGGTACATCGCCAGATCGGCTTCCTTGGCCTCGGGCGACATGTCGCTGCGCATATAGGGCTCGACCGCCGACTTGAACTTGCCGACGCGGTAGATGTGCGCATTGACGCCGAGCTTGTCGATCAGCCCCTTATAGTAGAGCCGCGTGCCGCCCGGGCCCGCGAACATCGCGCCGCCCAGCGGATTCACCCAGATCTCGCTCGCATTGGCGGCAAGCGCATAGCTGTCGTCGGTATAGGCGGTGGCATAGGCGAGCACGGGCTTGCCCGCCGCGCGCACCTTGCCGACCGCTGCGGCAACTTCGCTGATCGCGGCGGGATAGCCGCCCGTGAAGCGATCGAGATCGAGCACCACCGCCTTCACATGGTCGTCGCCCTTCGCGGCATCGAGCGCGCGCACCACATCGCGCAGCCGTTGCTGCTTCACCGTGCCTGCGCCACTGAGCCGGGAGAAGGGATCGGCCTCCTCGGGCTGCTCCACCAGCGCGCCGTCGAGCGCCACCAGCAGCGCGCCGTCGCGGATCGATCCGGGATTGGGCTTGGCGGACAATGCCGCGAACAGCATCGTGAAGAACAGCAGCATGAAGACCAGGACCAGAAAGTCCTTGATCCCCACCAGGATCTTCCAGGCGCCCCGAACAAGCTTCACGTGCCGCTCCCATGCGAAGGAATATGCCCGTGGTGCTAGAGGATCGCGGGGGACGCGTAAATGCCCCTGCCATTGCGCGGGAACGACCATTTGTCTCGCAGCGAGAGCCCTTGCGTCGCTTCGCGGGTGCCGGGCCGGGGGTCGGCGCCACCTAAATTTGCAACGGCGCGCCGCGCCCTGGTTGACGCGGGCGGATCGGCTTCGCATATCGCGCCGGCTGGCACTCACCCCGAGCGAGTGCCAAATCCGAGATCAACCCTGAAGTAAGGATCAGGCAATGAACTTCCGTCCGTTGCACGACCGCGTGCTCGTCCGCCGCGTCGAGGCCGAAGCCAAGACCGCCGGCGGCATCATCATCCCCGACACCGCCCAGGAAAAGCCGCAGGAAGGCGAAGTCGTCGCCGCCGGTTCGGGCGCGAAGAACGAGAAGGGCGAGATCACCCCGCTCGACGTCAAGGCCGGCGACCGCATCCTGTTCGGCAAATGGTCGGGCACCGAGGTCAAGGTCAATGGCGAAGACCTGCTGATCATGAAGGAATCGGACATCCTCGGCATCATCGGCTGAACCCGGTTCCCGGCCCCGCCGCGTGCGATGGGGTCGTGGCTTTTATGACTTTCTGAACGAATTTTGAGAGGTAGGAACAATGGCTGCGAAAGACGTCAAGTTTTCGCGTGACGCCCGTGAGCGCATCCTGCGCGGCGTCGACATCCTCGCCGATGCGGTGAAGGTGACCCTGGGCCCGAAGGGCCGCAACGTCGTGATCGAGAAGAGCTTCGGCGCGCCGCGCATCACCAAGGACGGCGTCACCGTCGCCAAGGAAATCGAACTCAAGGACAAGTTCGAGAACATGGGCGCGCAGATGATCCGCGAAGTCGCCTCGAAGGCGAACGACACCGCGGGCGACGGCACCACCACCGCCACCGTGCTCGCCCAGGCGATCGTGCGCGAGGGCATGAAGTCGGTCGCGGCCGGCATGAACCCGATGGACCTGAAGCGCGGCATCGATCTCGCCGTGACCAAGGTGGTCGAGGACGTGAAGTCGCGCTCGAAGCCGGTTGCCGGCACCAATGAAGTCGCCCAGGTCGGCATCATCTCGGCCAATGGCGACAAGGAAGTCGGCGAGAAGATCGCCGAGGCGATGGAGAAGGTCGGCAAGGAAGGCGTGATCACCGTCGAAGAGGCGAAGGGTCTCGAATTCGAGCTCGACGTCGTCGAGGGCATGCAGTTCGACCGCGGCTATCTGTCGCCCTATTTCATCACCAACCCCGAGAAGATGTCGGTCGAGCTCGCCGATCCGTACATCCTGATCCACGAGAAGAAGCTGTCGAACCTCCAGTCGATGCTGCCGATCCTCGAGGCGGTCGTGCAGTCGGGTCGCCCGCTGCTGATCATCGCCGAGGACATCGAGGGCGAGGCGCTGGCCACCCTGGTGGTCAACAAGCTGCGCGGCGGCCTGAAGGTCGCGGCCGTCAAGGCGCCGGGCTTCGGCGATCGCCGCAAGGCGATGCTCGAGGACATCGCGATCCTCACCAAGGGCGAAGTCATCTCGGAAGACCTGGGCATCAAGCTCGAGTCGGTTACCCTGGGCATGCTCGGCACCGCCAAGCGCGTCACGATCGACAAGGACAACACCACCATCGTCGATGGCGCCGGTGAAGCCGATGCGATCAAGGGCCGCACCGACGCGATCCGCCAGCAGATCGAAGTAACCACCAGCGACTATGACCGCGAGAAGCTCCAGGAGCGTCTCGCCAAGCTCGCCGGCGGCGTGGCCGTGATCAAGGTCGGCGGTGCCACCGAAGTCGAGGTGAAGGAGCGCAAGGACCGCGTCGACGACGCGCTGCACGCGACCCGCGCGGCCGTGGAAGAAGGCATCGTTCCGGGCGGCGGCACTGCGCTGCTCTATGCCACCAAGGCTCTCGAGGGCCTGAAGGGCGCGAACGACGACCAGACCCGCGGCGTCGACATCATCCGCAAGGCGATCACCGCGCCGCTCAAGCAGATCGCGCAGAACGCCGGCCATGACGGCGCCGTCGTCGCGGGCAAGCTGCTCGAGGGCACCGACACGTCGCTCGGCTTCAACGCCGCGACCGACGTGTACGAGAACCTGGTCGCCGCCGGCGTGATCGACCCGACCAAGGTCGTCCGCACCGCGCTGCAGGATGCGGCCTCGGTCGCCGGCCTGCTCATCACCACCGAAGCGGCGGTGAGCGAGCTGCCGGAAGACAAGCCTGCCATGCCCCCCATGGGTGGCGGCATGGGCGGCATGGGCGGCATGGACTTCTAAGTCCCGCCACTCAGGCAAGAAGACGGGCGGGCCGGGGAGCGATCCCCGGCCCGCTTGCTTTGCGCCGAACTGGAATGGTTAAGCGCTTGACCCGCCAGAAACAGTGGGGAAATGAATGGAAAACTTGTTTTGGGGGTCTGCAAGTGTTCAGTTGGTTTGGTGGTCGTGTGCGTTGCCTGGGGGGGCGGCACGAGCGTTCCGAGAAACATGCCCAGCGCATCGGCGAGGGCGAGAAATTTGTCAGCAAATGCCGGTATTGCGGCGTGCACATGACCCGGCGTGCCAAACGCGACTGGATCGTGACACCCAAGGGCGCCCGCTGAGCCGCGGCGTGCTGGCGTCATAGGACGACAAAGCACTTCCTTTCATCTCGAAATCGCGACAGATTGGCCGCCTCACCACGGCGCCGGCCTACAGGCGCGTTCTCGGGGAACTGGAACATGACCGAACTTTCTCGTCGCGAGGCGCTGGCTGCCGCCGCGTTCGCCGGCGCCGTCGCCGCCTTGCCGGCATGGGCCCGCCAGGCCGCCGCGCCCGCCGGGGCGCAGTGGGACCTGAGCGAACTCTATCCCAGCGAGGCCGCCTGGGAAGATGCCCGCAAGCAGGCGCTCGCCGCAATTCCCGCCGTCGCCAGGTTCAAGGGCCGCCTTGGCGAAAGCGCCGACGTGCTCGCCGAGGCGCTGGTGCTCCAGTCGGACCTCGGCCGCACGATCGGCCGCATCTACACCTATGCCAGCCTGAAGGGCGACGAGGACGTCCGCATCTCGGCCAACCAGGAGAAGCTGGCGCAGGCGCGCGACCTCTACACCGCGTTCGGCGAGGCCAGCTCCTGGACCTCGCCCGAGCTGCTGACGCTCGGCAAGGCGAAGATCGACGCCTTTCTCGCCGCCAATGCGACGCTGCGTACCCGGTTCGACTTCGCATTGGCCGATACGCTGCGCCAGGCCGAGCACACGCTCTCGCCCGAGGGCGAGGCGATCCTCGCCAGCGCCAGCTCGCCGCTCGCCGCGCCGGGCGAGATCTCGGGGCAGCTGCGCTCGTCGGACATTCCCTGGCCGACGATCACGCTCTCCACCGGCAAGCAGGTCCGCCTCGATTCGCAAGGCTATTCGCTCAACCGCGACGCGCCGAGCCGCGAGGACCGCAAGGCAGTGTTCAACGCCTTCTGGACCGCGCACGGCAAGTTCCAGAACTCGTTCGGCGCGACCTATGGCGCCAAGGTGCGCGGCGACATCTTCTATGCCAAGGCACGGAAATACCCGACCTCGCTCGCCCGCGCGCTTTCCGGCAACAACGTGCCCGAGACCGTATACCGCACGCTGGTGGCCGAGGCGAACAAGGGGCTGCCCCAGCTCCACCGCTATTTCGAGCTGCGCCGCAAGATGCTCAAGCTGCCGGACATCGGCTATTACGACATCTATCCGCCGCTGGTATCGATGGACCGCAGCTACACGCTCGACCAGATGCGCGCGACGACGCTCGAAGCCGTGAAGCCGCTCGGCCCCGACTATCAGGCGCGCATCGCCAAGGCGACTGCGGCCAAATGGATGGATCCCTGGCCCCGCGAGGGCAAGCGGCCGGGGGCCTATATGAACCCCGGCGCGTTCGACGTGCACCCCTATCTGCTGCTCAACCTGAGCGACAAATATGACGGGATGAGCACCTATGCCCATGAATGGGGCCATGCGCTCCACTCGCTGCTCGCCAATTCGACCCAGCCCTATGACAAGGCCGACTATCCGATCTTCCTCGCCGAGATCGCGTCGACCCTGAACGAGCAGCTGCTGTTCGCGCACCTGATGAAGAACGCGAAGACCAAGGAGGAGAAGCTCTTCTATCTCGGCCAGCAGATGGAGAATTATCGCGGGACCTTCTTCCGCCAGACCATGTTCGCCGAATTCGAGCTGAAGGCCCATGATATGGCTGAGGCGGGCGAAGGCCTGTCGGGCGCCAAGTTCACCAAGGTCTATGGCGAGCTGCTGCGCACCTATCACGGGCCGAACATGATACTCGCGCCCGAATATGCCAACGAATGGGCGTATATCCCCCATTTCTACAACAGCTTCTACGTCTACCAATATGCCACCTGCATCTCGGCGGCGACCTTCTTCGCCCAGTCGATCCTGAAGGGCGGCCCGAAGGAGCGCGACAACTACCTGTCGGTGCTGAAGGCGGGCGGGTCCGACTATCCGACCGAGATCCTGAAGCGCGCCGGCCTCGACATGGCCAGCCCGGCTCCGTACCAGGCGCTGGTCGCGGACTTCAGGAACGTGCTCGACCAGGCCGAGGCGCTGATCGGCTGAACCCGTTCCTCCCTCGGCGCCTTGCTCCGGGGAGGAATCAGGATGCCTTCCGCCGCGTCGGCGCATGGAAATCGGGCGGCTTGTCCGCGATCCATGCGACGAAGCGGCGGATGTCCTCCGACCGGAGCAGCGCCGCCATCGTGGGATAGACCCGCGCCAGTTCGGCGTTGCTCGCGCAGGCATGGATGGTGCGGTGGCAGATCGGATGGAGCGGCACCGTCTCGCGGCCGCCCTCGCTCTTCGGCACGACATGGTGCCATTCGGCCCGCCGGCCGAGCGGGCGGGCGCAGAGCGCGCAGGCCTCCGCCGGCGGCGCATCCGCCGCGGCCGCCATCGCCGCCGCGACCTGCTTGCGCCGGACGCGCCCGCTCATCCTTCGAGCTGGCGCAACAGCCAGTCGTCCACCACCAGGTCGAGCACCAGATGGACGCGCGCGCTCCGGCCCCGGTTCGCCACGCTGTGCGGATCGGCGAGGCGCAGATACCAGGCCTCGCCCGGCGCCATCGTCACGCGCGTGCCGTTCAGCCGGAAATCGACATCGTCGCTGGTCAGCACCGGCACATGAATCCGCGCAAAGCCCTGGGCGGCGTCGAGATCGAAATCCGCATGCTCCTTGATCACCGATCCCGCCGCCAGCCGCATCAGCCGCACCGAGCGGACCGGACAGGCGAACGCGTCGATCGCCGCCGACAGGGCCGGCATCCGCGCGCGCCACGGCGTATCGACGAACGCAGTGACGCCGGGCGCCGAGTAGATCTGCTGGACCGGATGGGCGGCGCCGGCCGGCGCGCGCAGCGGCAAGGCGCTCCACTCGCCCTCATAGTTCCGCTGCACGAAATGCGCGGTCCAGTCGCCACGCTCGAGCGCGGCGATGTCGGCGGCGAGCGGCGCGGGATCGAAGGCAAGCGGCAGTCGCACCCGATCGGGCCAGGCGGATTGTGCGGATATGGTCGCCATATTAGCCTGCCTCTCCCTTCCGCATGAGCCTATCCCGGCCCTCGATGATTGCAATGCCACCAACCATGCTCGACCGATTCCGCGCCGCCGTGATGGCCGATCCGCAGGCGCAGGCGCACCTCGCCGAACCCCGCGAACCGGCGATATTCGAAGCCCGTGCGCTCGCCTGGGCCGCCGCGCGCGGCATCGCGCTCACCGCGGCCGATCTGATCGAGGGCGGCCGCCCAGACCCCGCCGGGATGCATCGTTTCCTCCAGGCGCCGGTCGCCCGGCACGATTGGCCGGCCCGGGGCTGGCTGCCCATCGGCTTCGCGGCTTTGCCCGAACCCGCGGTCGATTGGTTCAACTTCGCCAACATCTCCCCGGGCAGCCCCTTTTTCGAGGATGCGGTGCGCGAAGCGGCGGGCCGGCCGTTCAACCGCCTGTTCCGCACCGCCACGCCGCTCGCCAGCTTCCTTGGCCGCGCGGATCCCCGGCCGCCTTCGGGCTTCATCTTCCACATGTCGCGCTGCGGCTCGACGCTCGTCTCGCAGATGCTCGGTGCCGCCCCGGGGCATGTCTCGATCTCCGAGGCGCCGCCGCTCGACGCAATGATCCGGCATCGCTTCCCCGATCCGGAGATGCAGGTCGACGCGCTGCGCGCGCTGGTCCATGCCTATGGCCGCGGCGCAGGGCATCTCTTCGTCAAGCTCGACAGCTGGCACACCCGCGCGCTGCCGCTGCTCCGCCGCGCCTTCCCGGAGACGCCCTGGATCTTCCTCTATCGCGAGCCGGTGGAAGTCCTGGTTTCGCAGCTGCGCCTGCGCGGCGTGCAGACCGTGCCCGACCTGGTGCCGCTCGAATGGTTCGGCCTCGCGCGCGAGGATGCGCACCTCCCCGAGCGCGCCTTCATTGCCCGGATACTCGAGCGGACCTGCAGCGCGGTGATCGAGCAGGGTGCGGACAAGGGGCTGCTGATCAATTACGCCCAGCTGCCCGAGGCATTCTTCGACCAGATCCTCCCCCATTTCGGCATCGCCCCCGACGCGGCGGCGCGCGACGCCATGGCCGCGATGGCAAGTCGCCATTCCAAGGCCCCGTCCGCGCGTTTCCAAGCCGATGGCGAAGCGAAGCAGCGCGAAGCCGATGCCGAGCTGCGCGCCATCGCCGACCAGTATCTCGCCCCGATCTTTGTCGAGCTCGAGGCCCGGCGCCTCGCGACCTAACCGCCCTTCTGCATCGCCTCGATGATCTTCTTCACTTCCTGGCTGCGCCCGCGCGGGAGGACGAGCACGTCGTCGCCCGAAGCGACCACGATCAGGTCCTCGACGCCGACCAGCGCCACGCGCTTGCCGGGCTCGGCACGGACGAGGCAATTGCTCGATTCGATCACCACCGCATCGCCGCGCACCACGTTGCCGCCGGCATCGGCATGGCTGATCGCATGCAGCGCATCCCAGCTGCCGACGTCGCTCCAGCCCATCGTCACCGGCACCACCGCCACGCGCGGCGCCTTCTCCATCACCGCATAGTCGATCGAGTCCGACGGGCTGGCGGCGAAGCTCTCGGCATCCGGCCAGATCCGGGCGCCATCGCGCCGGCCGTTCGCCATCGCCTGCTGCGCCGCATGCAGCATCCCGGGCGCATAGCTCGCCAGCGCCCCCAGATAGGCATCGGCGCGGAACAGGAAGATGCCGCCGTTCCAGGTATGGCCGCCCTCCGCAAGCATGGCCTCGGCCTTGTCGCGCGCCGGCTTCTCGACGAAGCGCTCGACGCGGTGCACGCCCTCGGCCAGCACTTCGCCCACCTTGATCCAGCCATAGCCGGTCTCGGCCGCGTCGGGCGTGATTCCGAAGGTGATCAGCCACCCCTCCTCCACCAGCGGCAGCGCGGCTTCGATCGCCAGGTGAAAGGCGTCGACATCGGCGATCACGTGATCGGACGGCATCACCAGCAGCGGCTCGGCGCCGCCGCCCGCGGCGATCGCGGCGAGGGCGATGGCCGGCGCGGTGTTGCGCCCCATCGGCTCGAGCACCAGTGCGCGCGCGGCGCTGTCCGCGGCGGCGAGCTGTTCCTCGACCATATCGGCGTGATGCGCGTTGGCGACGACGATCGGCCGGCCGAATCGCTCGCCGGCGGCGCGCCGCGCCGTGAGCTGGAGCATCGTTTCCTCGGCGGTCAGCGACAGGAGCTGCTTGGGTTTCTCGGCCCGCGACATCGGCCAGAGTCGGGTGCCCGATCCTCCCGACAGGATGACAGGAACGATCGGCTTCGAGTCCGGCATGTGTTTCGAACCTCCTGAAGATTTCGCAATGCTGCGATTTGCCCCCGGGGTCAAACACATGGGTTGCGGCATTGGTGCCGGCGCGCGACGGATTTTTCCGCGAGCCCGGCCGGCGTCGCCATGTCGGATTTGTTTACACTTCTGCACTAGAGCGGGTCCCATGATCCGGCTGTTCAAGCATTACGTGCCCAACGCGGTGCTGCTGCTCGGCTTTCTCGACATCCTGCTGCTGGCGATGTCGGGCGAGCTCGGCTGGATGCTGCGCGCACACCAGCTCGGCATCGGCCTGCCGCTGATGCAGGAACGCTGGCCGCAGCTCGTCAGCTATGCGCTGTTCCTCGAAGTCGCGATGGTCGCGGTCGGCGTCTATGGTGCCGATTCGCTCCAGTCGCTGCGCTATGCGATGGCGCGGCTGATCGTGGCGATCTCGCTGGGCGTGATCGGCTTGAGCGTGCTCTATTTCCTGATCCCCGAGATCGGCTTCTGGCGCTCGAACCTGCTCTACGCGATGGGCTGCTCCATCGCGTCGCTGATCGCGCTGCGCATCCTGCTCGGCAAGGCGCTGGGCAGCCAGGCGTTCAAGCGCCGCATCGTCGTGCTCGGCGCCGGCGCGCGGGCACAGCGTCTGAAGGATCTCTCCAAGACTCCCGGCGCGGGCTTCGTCGTGGTCGGCTATGTCGCGATGAGCGAAGCCAATCGCGTGATCCCCGAGGCGATCGCCCGCGATGCGATCTACAATCTCGCCGACCATGTCGTGGTGCTCAACGCCAGCGAAGTCGTCCTCGCCCTCGAGGAACGCCGCAACGCGCTGCCGCTCAAGGACCTGCTGCGGATCAAGACCACCGGCGTGCACGTCAACGAGATCTCGACCTTCCTCGAACGCGAGACAGGCCGCGTCGACCTGGACAGCGTCAATCCCAGCTGGCTGATCTTCTCCGACGGCTTCTCCTCGGGCCGCATGCTGTCGAGCCTGTTCAAGCGGCTGTTCGACATCGGCGCCAGCCTGGTGCTGCTCATGCTGATGCTGCCGATCATCCTGCTCACCGCCATATTGGTGAAGCTGGAGAGCAGGGGCCCGGCATTCTACCGCCAGCGCCGCGTCGGCCTGTACGGCACCGGCTTCGACGTGATCAAGTTGCGCTCGATGCGCCAGGACGCGGAGGTCGACGGCAAGGCCGTGTGGGCGGAGAAGGACGATCCGCGCATCACCCGCGTCGGCCGCGTCATCCGCAAGACGCGGATCGACGAGCTGCCGCAGTGCTGGAGCGTGCTCAAGGGCGAGATGAGCTTTGTCGGCCCGCGCCCGGAGCGCCCCCAGTTCGTCGAGGATCTCGAGGCCAAGCTGCCCTATTATGCCGAGCGCCACATGGTGAAGCCGGGCATCACCGGCTGGGCGCAGATCAACTATCCCTATGGCGCATCGATCGAGGATTCGCGCCAGAAGCTGGAATACGACCTCTATTACGCGAAGAACTATTCGCCGTTCCTCGACGTGCTGATCCTGCTCCAGACCATCCGCGTCGTGCTGTTCCCCGAAGGCGCACGCTAGATGGGGGCGCTGCTGCTCTGGCTGCACGCGCTCGCAGCGCTGCTGTTCGGGGCGCTCGCGCTCTGGGCGTGGCGCACCGATCTCGCCGGGCTGCCGCGCCGCCCGCTTGCCTTCGCGCTGGCCGCCACCGCGTTCTGGGCGCTCGCCATCGCCGGCATCGGATCGACCGATTTCGCCAGCTGGTTCGCCGAGACGCTGCGCAACCTCGCCTGGCTCGGCTTCATGCTGGTGCTCCACCGCCGTGACGCGCAGACCCGCCCGCCGATCGCGCTGGGCACGGTCTATGGCGTCGTCGCGCTCGTACAGATCGGCGCATTGGCGCTCACCCTCATCGCCTATGCCGATCCCGAACCGATAGTGGCGGCGCAGACCGCCAATGCCGCGGTGCTGCTGCGCATGCTCGTCGCCGTCGCGGCGCTGGTGCTGGTCCAGGCGCTCTGGTCGGCGCTGAGCCCGGCCGCCGGCGGACCGCTGCGCACGCTGGTGCTTGCGCTTGCCGGCATCTGGTGCGCCGAGCTCGGGCTCTACACGATCGCCTATCTCGCCGCCGAGTGGCGGATCGAGCCGCTGGTGCTGCGCGGGCTCGCCTATCTCGCCGTCGCCCTTGCGATCGGCGCCGTGCTCCAGCGCAAGGGCGAATGGAAGATCGAGGTGTCGCGCGCCGTCACCTACCAGTCGCTCTCGCTCGTCGCGGTGGGCGTCTATTTCGCGCTGCTCGCGCTCGCCACGTCCGCGATCGCCACCGTCGGCGGCCCCAATGCCCGCATCCTGCAGACCGCCTTCGTGCTGGGCTCGACCGCGGCGATCCTCACGCTGGTCGCCAATAGCTGGCTGCGCGCCTGGCTGAAGGTCAAGCTCGCCAAGCACCTCTTCCGGCACCGCTACGACTATCGCACCGAATGGATGCGCTTCACCGAAACGCTCGGCAATCCGCAGGGCGGTGCCGCACTCGACGAACGCATCGTGAAGGCGATCGCCGACCTGACCGAGAGCCCCGCGGGGGTGCTGCTCGTCCCCGATGCGGGCGGGCTCGGCGTCGGTGCGAGCTGGAACTGGGACCGCGCGACGCTGCCGATCGCCAGCGACACGGCGCTGGGCGGCCATCTCCAGGCAAGCGGCCGGATCATCGAGCTCGACGCGGTCCGCCGCAGCGAGGACCATCTCGACGCCGCCGTCGTGCCGCAATGGATGCTCGACCTGCCCGAGGCCTGGGTGATCGTACCGCTGCCGCATCTGGCCGAGCTCGCGGGCGCGATCCTCCTCGCCCGCCCACCGCTCGACCGCGCGCTCGACTGGGAGGATTTCGACCTGCTGAAAGTGGCCGGCCGCCAGGTCGCCTCCTATCTCGCCGAGGCCCGCGCGCAGGATGCGCTCGCCGAGGCGCAGCGCTTCGACGAATTCAACCGCCGCTTCGCCTTCATCCTGCACGACATCAAGAACCTGGTGAGCCAGCTCACCCTCACGGCACGCAACGCCGAGCGCCATGCCGACAAGCCCGAGTTCCGCGCCGACATGGTGGCAACGCTGCAGAGCTCGGCCGAGCGGATGAACGGGCTGCTTGCGCGCCTCTCCCAGCATCATCGCGGCCGCTCCGAGGCGCCGCATGCCATCGAGATCGTGGCGCTGGTCGAGCGAGTCGCCACCCAGCGCAGGGGCCAGCATCCGGTGGTCACTTCCGGCGTGCGCAGCGCCATCGCCCATGCGGATCCGGCAAGCCTCGAGCAGCTGCTCGGCCATCTCGTCCAGAACGCGATCGATGCCAGTCCGGCGAACGAGCCGGTGACGCTCGCGGTCTCGGCCGATGGCGAGCGGGTGGCGATCGACGTGATCGATCTCGGGATCGGCATGTCGCCAGGCTTCATCCGCGACAAATTGTTCAAGCCCTTCGTCTCGTCGAAGGAAGGCGGGTTCGGCATCGGCGTCTTCGAGGCGCGCCAGCTCGCACATGCCATGGAGGGCCGCATCGAAGTGACGTCGCGCGAAGGCAAGGGCACGCGCTTCCGCGTCATCCTGAAGGCCGCGCACCCCGCCGATCTGGGCATGGGGAGGGCCGCATGAGCGACGCCCCCGCCCCGACCAGGCTGCTGCCGAAACTGCTCGTCGTCGAGGACGATGCCGGGCTCCAGCGCCAGCTGCGCTGGGCCTATGACGGCTATGAGATCTTCACGGCCTCCACGCGCGAGGAAGCCATCGCAGTGCTGCGGGCCGAGGAGCCGCCGGTGGTCACGCTCGATCTCGGCCTGCCGCCCGATCCCGACGGCACCACCGAGGGCTTCGCCACGCTGGAGACGATCCTGTCGCTCCGCCCCGACACCAAGGTGATCGTCGCCTCCGGGCACGGCGCGCACGAATCGATGCTGCGCGCGATCTCGCTGGGCGCCTGGGACTTCTACCAGAAGCCGATCGACATCGACGCGCTCGGCCTGATCGTCGCCCGCGCCTTCCATGTCCATGCGCTGGAAGCCGAGAATCGGCGCCTGGCCGAACGGGTCGAGGCTGGCGCGGTACTGGGCGGCATGCTCACCGGCGCGCCCGAGATGCTCAAGGTCACCCGCACGATCGAGCGCGTCGCCAGCGCCGACGTGTCGGTGATGCTGCTCGGCGCCAGCGGCACGGGCAAGGAACTGCTCGCCCGCGGGCTGCACGACAAGAGCGGGCGCAAGGGGCGCTTCGTCGCGATCAACTGCGCGGCGATCCCCGAGACCCTGCTCGAAAGCGAGCTGTTCGGGCACGAGAAGGGCGCCTTTACCGGCGCGGTGAAGACCACCGAGGGCAAGATCGAGCTGGCCCAGGGCGGCACGCTGTTCCTCGACGAGATCGGCGACGTGCCGCTGCCGCTCCAGGTCAAGCTGCTGCGCTTCCTCCAGGAGCGCGTGATCGAGCGCGTCGGCGGGCGCCAGGCGATCGCGGTGGACACCCGCATCGTCTGCGCGACGCATCAGGACATCGACGCGATGGTCGCCGACAATCGCTTCCGCGAGGACCTTTACTACCGCCTTGCCGAGATCGTGGTGCGCATCCCCAGCCTGGCCGAGCGGCCGGGCGACGCCGGCCTGCTCGCCCGCCATTTCCTCCGGAAATACGCCGGGCAGATGAACACCGCTGCCCGCAGCTTCGCGCCCGACGCGCTGGCCGCGATCGATGCCTGGGGCTGGCCCGGCAATGTGCGCGAGCTCGAGAACCGCGTGAAGCGCGCGGCGATCATGGCCGAGGGCAAGCACGTCACCGCCGGGGATCTCGATCTCGACGCGCAGGCGGGCATCGAGCCCGTCAACCTGAAGGCCGCGCGCGAGCTCGCCGATCGCAAGGCGATCCGTCATGCGCTGGCCCGCGCCGAAGGCAATATCTCCGGCACCGCCCGGCTGCTCGGCATCAGCCGCCCCACCCTCTATGACCTGATGAAGGCCTATGACCTCCAGCCATAGGCGCGCCCGCGCCAGATCCTCGGGCTTCGGCGTGCGCGGCGTGCTGGTGATCGGCATCGCGCTGGCGGTGCTGTTCGCCGTGCTGATCGGCTGGTTCACGCTGGCCCCCGGCCGGATGGGCAAGGCCGAAGCCGCCCAGGCCACCGAGCGCGCCGAGGCGATGCTCAAGGCCGACGACGCCAACGGCGCACGCGATCTCGCGGCGGAAGCGGTGCGCGGCGACCCCGACAATGGGAACGCCCATATCGTCCTCGCGCGCGCACTGCTCGCGCTGCAGGACGGCGTCGGCGCCGAGGGAGAGATCCAGCGCGCGGTCGATGCCGGCTACGACGCCGCGGCCGTGCCGCAATGGCGCGCCGAGGCATGGGTGCTTCAGGGCAAGACCGACAAGGCGCCCGCCGAGGCCGACAAGGCGCCGCAGAAGCTGCGCCCCTATGGGCTGCGCATCCGCGCGCGGGCGCTGACCGCGACCGGCGACTATGCCGGCGCGCAGAGCGCCCTCGACCAGGCCCTGCATCTCGCACCCGACGATGCCGGCCTCTGGACCGATATCGCCCGCTTCCGCTTCGCCGCCGGCGACCTTCTCGGCGCCGCCGAGGCTTCGGACCGTGCGGTCAAGCTCGCGCCCGGCTCGGTCGACGCGCTGGTCGTGCGCGGCGAGGTGGTCCGCAGCCAATATGGGCTGGTCGCCGCGCTGCCCTGGTTCGAACAGGCGCTCAAGCGCGATCCCGCCCGCCACGCCGCGCTGATCGAATATGCCGCCACCCTGGGCGACGCCGGCCGCACCGTCGACGCGCTCGCCGCCACTCGCCGCGCGCTCGCCGCCCGGCCGGGCAGCCCGCAGGCGCTCTACCTCCAGGCAGTGATCGCCGCGCGGGCCGGCAATTTCGACCTCTCCCGCTCGATCCTCGAAAAGACCGGCGGCGCCATCGACGACCTTCCCGGCATGATGCTGCTCGGCGGCACGCTCGACCTGGAGAAGGGCGATTACGAGCAGGCGATCGAGAAGCTGACCGACCTGGTCGGCATGCAGCCGATGAACATCACCGCGCGCAAGCTGCTCGCCATCGCCCTGCTGCGCACCGACCGCGCCCGCAACGCGATCGACATGCTGCGCCCCGTGGTCGCCCGCGCCGATGCCGACAGCTATGCGCTGACCCTGGCCGCCCGCGGCTTCGAGCGGATCGGCGACCGCGACAGCGCATCGCACTTTCTCGACCGTGCCGCCTTCCCGGCGACCGGCGAATCGGCGGCGTTCAGCGCCGACGACAGCACCGCCACGCTCGCCGCCGATGCGGCCCGGCAGCCGGGCAACCCGGAAGCGGCGCTGCCGCTGATCCGCGCGCTGATCGCTGGCGGCGACAAGGCCGGCGCCCTCGCCCGCGCCCAGGAAATCGCCGCCAGGAATCCCGGCGCCGCCGCCGCGCAGGTGGTGCTCGGCGACATGCTGATGCTGCTGAACCGCCCGGCCGATGCCGCCGCGGCCTATCGCCGCGCCGCCGACCTGCGCTTCGACGAGCCGACCCTGCTCCGCCTGGTCGACGCGTTCGATCGCGCGGGCCGGCGCGAGGATGCGGCCAACGCACTCGCCCTGTTCCTGTCGCAGAACCCGGCGAGCATCCCGGCGCTGCGCCTCTCGGCCCATTGGCAGCTCGCCGGCGGCGACTATGACGCGGCGATCGATTCGCTGGAGGACATCCGTGCCCGCATCGGCGACGGCGACGCCGTGCTGAACGCCGAACTGGCCGCCGCCTATGCCGGTGCCGGCGAAACCGGCACCGCAGTCGATTTCGGCGAGGCGGCCTATGGCCTCTCCCCCGCCAACCCCGCGGTGGTCGACGCCTATGGCTGGGCGCTGTTCCTTGGCGGCGACAAGGACGGCGCGCTCGAGCTGCTCCGGAAGGCAGTGATCCTGGCTCCCCGGCATCCGGGCCTGCGCTGGCACCTGGCCCAGGTCTATGCGGCGCTGGGCCGCAAGGCCGAGGCGAAGGAGCACGCCCAGGCCGCGCTGGCCGATCCGGGCTTCACCGACCGGGCGGCGGCCCTGGCGATGGCCAACGGCTGACCCGACGCCTGACAAGCCGCACCCACAGGGGCTGAAAGCGAAGTTGGGGGTGAGCCGGCGACGGCACCTCGCTATAGCCACCCCCATGAACGAAGAGATCCTCGCCCGCATCGCCGATGCGCTCGACCGGCTCGCTCCGCCGCCGCCGCCGCCCGCCGATCTCGAGGCGCATCCCGCCTATGTATGGCGCGGGCATGGCCTGGCCCCGGCGCGCGTGTTCGATCCGCTTCCGATCGAGATCCTGCGCGGCGTGGATTCGCAGCGCGAGGCGCTGGTGGCGAACCTCACCCGGCTTTCCGAAGGCCATGCCGCGCAGGACGTGCTGCTCTGGGGCGCGCGCGGCACCGGCAAGTCGGCGCTGGTGAAGAGCGCGGTCGCCGCGGTTCAGGCACGGGGCGGGCGCCTCGCCCTGGTCGAGGCGGTGACCACCGAACTCGCCACCCTGCCCGAACTGTTCGGACTGCTCGGCACGACCGGCCGGCCCTTCGCCGTGTTCCTCGACGATCTCGGCTTCGACGGAGCAGGCGATGCGCGGGCATTGCGCTCGCTGCTCCAGGGCGGAGCCGAGGCCCGGCCGAACAACGCGCGGCTGCTCGTCACTTCGAACCGCCGCCACCTCGTCGTCCGCGACATTGCCGAGCAATCGAGCGCGATCAATCCGCGCGATTCGGCGGACGACGGCCTGGCGCTGGCCGACCGGTTCGGGCTCAGCCTCGGCTTCCATGTCGTCGACCAGGACACCTATGTCGACATCGTCCGCGCCTATGCCGATGCGCATGGCCTCGGCTTCGATCCGGTCGACGCGATCGGCTGGGCAACGCGGCGCGGCAGCCGTTCGGGACGGGTCGCATGGCAATATGTGATTGACCTTGCAGGAAGATCGGGGCGCAATCTGTAATTGCACTGATCCAGATCAAAAAGACCGGCGAGGACGCTTGACTCTCATCGGCGGCCAGTCCCTGCTCGCGCCATGGGGCGAATAGGCGAAACCGATCTTCTCGACCGGCTGGCGCCGAGCGGGCGTGGCACATGGATCGTGCAGCTTGGCCTGGGGTTGCTCGCCACCGCCATGGCCATCGGGCTGCGCACCGCGATCGACAGCTTCGCGCCCGCCGCCGGCCCCTTCGTGCTCGGCTTCCCCGCCATCCTGATCGCGACGCTGTTCGGGCGGTGGCAGGCGGGGCTGCTCACCGGCGTGCTCACCTTGCTCTACAGCTGGTATTTCGTGCTCCCGGTGCGGCACACGCTGGCGCTCAAGTCGCCGGACGAAACCGCGCGGCTGGCGCTGGCGGCGATCAACTATCTGGCGGTGATCGTGATCGCCGAGCTGTTCCGCCGCGCCGTGCGCCGCGCCTCCGACGAGCGCGACCGCGAGATAGCCGAGCGCGACCTGTTCCTCGAGGAATTCGATCACCGGGTGAAGAACAATTTCACGCTGGTCGCCGCCCTGCTCGACATGCAGCGCCGCCGCGCACGGGAGGCGGAGACCCAGGCGGCCCTCTCCTCGGCGCTCGCCCGGGTGGACAGCATCGCCCGGGCGCACAGGCACCTCTATCGCGGCGCGGCGGCGTCGCACGGCGCAGTCGACATGGCGGTCTATCTCGAGGAACTGAGCGCGGCACTGGCCGATGCGCTGTTCCTGCGCGGCGCGATCACGCTCGACTGCGCGTGCGACCATGGCGCGATCCCGCGCGACCGCGCCGTCTCGATCGGGCTGATCGTCAACGAACTGGTGACCAACGCCGCCAAGCACGCCTTTGCGGGGCGCGAAAGCGGGCGGATCGAAGTGCGGTTCGAAGCGACGCCGCAGGGCTGGAGGCTGGTGGTGCGCGACGACGGCGTGGGCATGCCCGCCGATGCCAAGCCCCGCAAGGATGGCGGGCTCGGCCAGAAGCTGATCGACGGCTTCGTCCGGCAGGCACGCGGCACGGCGACGACGGAGACCGGCCCCGGCGGGACGGTGGTCACGGTGGTGCTGGAAGCTTGAGCCAGGCAGATCATGCCCAAACCCCCGCCACCCCCGGGACAAGGCCGGGGTAACGGTCGGCATTGCGGCGCCGTCGCGCCTCAGCCCAGCGCTTCCACCATCTCCGCCAGCTCCAGCCAGCGCATCTCCGCCGCGTCCTTCTCGTCCCGCAGCTTCGAGATGCCGTCGCTGAGCTTCGAGAACCTGCCCGGGTCCTTCGCATAGAGATCGGGATCGGCCAGCGCCGTCTCGTCCCTGGCGATCTGCGCCTCGATCTCCTCGATCCGCCTGGGCAGCAGATCATAGTCGCGCTGGTCCTTGTAGCTGAGCTTGGTCGCCCTTTTCGGCGCTTCGGCCGCCGGCACGGGCTTGGGCGCGGCCTTCCTCGCCTCGATCTTCGGCCGGCGCTTGGCTTCCCAATCGGCATAGCCGCCGACCACCACGTCCACCATCCCCGATCCGTCGAGCCCGAGCGTCACCGTTACCGTGCGATCGAGGAAATCGCGGTCGTGGCTGACGATCAGCACGGTGCCTTCGTAATCGGCGATCACTTCCTGGAGCAGGTCGAGCGTCTCGAGATCGAGATCGTTGGTCGGCTCGTCGAGCACCAGCAGGTTCGAATGACGAGCGAACTCGCGCGCCAGCAGCAGCCGCGAGCGTTCGCCGCCCGATAGCGTGGCGATCTTCGCCTCGGCGATCGAGGGGTCGAACAGGAACTCCTTGAGATAGCCATGGACGTGCTTCCGCACGCCCAGCACCTCGACCCAGTCGCCGCCGTCCGCCAGCACGTCACGGACGGACTTGGCGGGATCCATGAGACTCCGCTGCTGGTCGATGATCACTCCGTTCAGCGTGTTGGAGAGCTTCACGCTGCCTTCGTCGGGCTGGATCTCGCCGGTCAGGAGCTTGAGCAGGGTCGACTTGCCCGCGCCGTTCGCGCCGACGATGCCGATCCGGTCGCCCCGGGTGACGCGGAAGGTCAGGTCCTTGATGATCGTGCGCTGATTCTCCCCGGCGCCGAAGCGCTTGGTGACGTGCTTGGCGTCGATCACCACCTTGGTATTGCTGTCGTCGGCGGCGGTGGCCAGCTTGGCGGCCCCCTGCGGCCCCATCATCGCGGCGCGGGTGGCGCGCATTTCCTTCAGCTTCTCGAGCCGCCCCTGGTTGCGCCGGCGCCGGCCGGTGACGCCGCGCTGGAGCCAATGCTCCTCGATCTTGAGCTTGGCATCGAGGCGCTGCGCGTTGCGCTCCTCCTCGGCATAGACCTGGTCGGTCCAGGCCTCGAACCCGCCGAACCCGACTTCCGCGCGGCGGATCGTGCCGCGGTCGAGCCACAGGGTCGAGCGGGTGAGGCGGGTGAGGAAGGTGCGGTCGTGGCTGATCACGATGAACGCGCCGGTGAAGCGGCTCAGCCAGTCCTCGAGCCACTCGATGGCGGCAAGGTCGAGATGGTTGGTCGGCTCGTCGAGCAGCAGCACGTCGGGGTTCTGCGCCAATGCCCGCGCGATCGCGGCGCGGCGGCGTTCGCCGCCCGACGCCGTCTTCGCGTCGCGGCCCAGGTCGATGCCGAGCTGGTCGGCGATCGCCTCCGCCTCGTGCCGGGGCGGGGCGTCGCTGCCGGAAAGCACATAGTCGAGCAAGGTCGCGCAGCCTTCCATCCGCGGCTCCTGCTCGAGCAGCACGACATGCGTGCCCGGCACGATGGTGCGGCGGCCCTCGTCGCCGTCGATGCTGCCGGCGATCAGCTTGAGCAGCGTCGTCTTGCCCGCGCCGTTGCGGCCGATCAGCGCCAGCCGGTCGCGCTCGCCGATATAGAGGTTCAGGCCGCGGAACAGCCAGCCATGGCCCTGGACGAGACCGAGATTTTCGTAAGCGAGGACAGGTGCAGCCATGCGCGCCACCTAGGGGCCCGCGACGGGCCCGGCAAGTTACCGCCGGCTGAAGCGTGCGTTCAGGGGCTATTCAATGCCCGGACCCTATGCCATCTGCCATGAAGATGTTGGTGACGCCCATCCTTTGCGCCTGTCTGGCGGCGTTCGCGCCCGCCGGGACTGCGGCTGCGCAGCCGGATGGGCATCAGGATTCGGACGGCCGCCCCCGGCGCCAGGCCGGGCCGCCGCTCTCGGTACGCGAGATCGAGCGTCGCGTGGTGCCGCGGTTGCCCGGGGCCCAATATCTCGGTTTCGACTATGATCCCGCAACGGAAGTTTACACGCTGAAGTTCCTGCGCAATGGATCGGTGATCTGGGTGGACGTCGACGGCCGGACCGGCGCGATCGTCCGCAAAACGGGCGATTAGGGCCCGGCGAGGGGAATGACATGCGACTGCTGATCGTCGAGGATGAGCCGAACCTGGGGCAGCAGCTCCGCAACGCGCTGGAAGGCGCGGGCTATGCGGTGGATCTCGCCACCGATGGCGAGGAGGGCCTCTATCTCGGCTCCAACGAGCAATATGACGCGATCATCCTCGATCTCGGCCTGCCGGAGATCGACGGGCTGACCGTGCTCGACCGCTGGCGCAAGGAAGGCAAGACCACCCCGGTCCTGGTGCTCACCGCGCGCGACAGCTGGTCGGACAAGGTGGCCGGCCTCGATGCCGGCGCCGACGACTATGTCGCCAAGCCGTTCCAGACCGAGGAACTGATCGCCCGGCTGCGCGCCCTGATCCGCCGCGCCTCGGGCAATGCCTCCGCCGAGCTGACCGCGGGCGACATCCGGCTCGACACGCGCTCGGGCAAGGTCACGCGCGGCGGCGAGCCGGTGAAGCTGACCGCCCAGGAATACAAGCTGCTCAGCTACCTGCTCCACCACAAGGGCAAGGTGGTGAGCCGCACCGAGCTGATCGAGCATATCTACGACCAGGATTTCGATCGCGATTCGAACACGATCGAAGTCTTCGTCACGCGCATCCGCAAGAAGCTGGGCGCCGATGTGATCACCACCATCCGGGGCCTGGGCTACAGCCTGGAAGAGCCGGCCGACGCCTGAGCGGATGGCACGGCTCGCCCAGACTCTAGGCGGGCTGCGCCGGCGCCTGTTCGGTCGGCCCCTCACCGAGCCGGAGCCCGTCGCGCCGGGCGAGGTGCCGTCGCGCCACTATATGCGCACCACCGGATCGGTGAGCCGGCGCATGCTGCTGGTCGCCACCGCCTGGATCATGCTGCTGCTCGTCGGCGGCGGCATCGCGCTCGACCGGGTGCTGGTGACCACCGTCACCAAGAATTTCGACGATCAGCTCGACTATCTGCTCAAGGCGATGATCTTCTCCGCCGAGCTCGACCAGAATGGCGACGTGATGCTCAACCGCGAGCTCGCCGACCAGCGCTTCCTCGAATATAATTCCGGCGCCTATTGGCAGATCAGCGGCAAGGGCCACGAAGCCTTCCCCTCGCGCTCGCTCTGGGACCAGAAGCTCAAGGTCGACCAGCAGCACAGCGACACCAACGTGCACGTCTATGACAGCCGCCAGCTTCCCGGCCAGCTGCTGCGCGTCGCCGAGCGCGACGCCGTGCTGCCGGGATCGAACGTGCGCTGGCGCTTCCAGGTGGCGCAGAGCCGCGAGACGCTGGACGGGCAGATCGCCCAGCTGCGCCGCACCCTGGTGCGCAGCTTCGTGCTGCTCGGGCTCGGCCTGGTCATCATGGTGGCGCTGCAGACCTGGTACGGGCTGCTGCCGCTGCGCCGGGTGCGCCAGGAGATCGCGCGGCTGCGCGCCGGCGAATCGACGCGCGTCGAAGGCGCGATGCCCGCCGAAGTCGCGCCGATGGTCGAGGAGCTCAACGCGCTGGTCGAGCATAACGACCGCCAGGCCGAGGAGGCCCGGCGCCATGCCGGCAACCTCGCCCATGCGCTCAAGACGCCGCTGAGCGTGATCATGAACGCGGCGGCCGCCGGCCAGCCCGACCTTGCCCAGGCCGTGATCCGCGAGGCGCGCACGATGCGCCGCCAGATCGACCATCACCTCGCCCGCGCCCGCGCCGTCGGCCGCCGCGGCTCGGCGCACAGCCGCGCCCAGGTCTGGCCGTCGATCGAGGCGGTCGAGCGTGCGGTCGCCCGGCTCTATCCGAATGTCCGCATCGACATCGACGGACAGAAGGACCTGGTCGCCCATATCGAGCGGCAGGACCTGGACGACCTGCTCGGCAACCTGGTCGAGAATGCCGCCAAATATGGCGGCGGCAGCGTGTTCATCACCGCCGGGGTGCAGGCCGGGTTCGTCGAGATCCTCGTCGAGGACGACGGCCGCGGCATCCCCGAGGCCGATCGCATCCGCATCTTCGATCGCGGCGTGCGGCTGGACAGCGGCAAGCCCGGCACGGGCCTGGGCCTCGCCATCGTGCGCGACGTCGCCGAAATCTATGACGGCACCGTCAGCCTCGAGGAAAGCGAGGATCTGGGCGGCCTGCTCGTGCGCCTGCGCCTGCCCGCCGCCAGCTGAGGCGATTGCAACAAACTGAAATTCGGCTGCGACGAACCGGACGCAGAGCGTTCGCGAACTCGCGGATTGCCCTCTTTTGTCCGTCGGGTCACGTGGCGGCGCCGGTTTCTGGGGCCGGCGCCGCCCAATCGCGATCCGCCGCCATATAGTCCTTTGTTTACAACATATTAGCACTCATGTGCTAGACTCCGCTCCGGGGATTGTAGACGCGAAGGACCAGCGATGACTTCCATTTCCTCGATAGCGCAGCGGATGGATGCGCGGATCGCGGCGGCGGCCTCGGCCGGCACGATCAGCGCCGACGATCGGGATGCGCTGCGCGGCGCGCTCGGCACGATCGATTCCAGCCTCGCCTCGGATCATCCCGGTAGCGGTACGGGCGGCATGAAGGGCCGGATCGACGGACTGATCGACGCGCAGACGAGGCGCGGCGCGCTGACCGACGACCAGGCGGCCGAGCTCAGGCGCTTCTTCGCGGAGGGGCCCGATGGCGGCCCCGGCAGCCCGCCGCCATCGGGCGACGAGATCCCGGGCGACGACACCGGCACCCCGATCAGCGAAGCCGCGGCGCGCCGGCTCGATGCGATGTCCGCCTTCCTCCAGAAGCTGCGCGACGCCGCCGCGTCGGGCACCACCACCTATGGCGGCAATGCCGGGACGCGAGGCAATGGCGATTCGGCGACCGGCTGGGTGATCGACCGGCAGGCGTGATCGCCTGCCACGATGCGTCATGCCCCGCTCAAATCGGCCTAGAGCCCCCGCATCGCCTCGGTGGCGAGCGACAGGCTCTTCCTGCGGGCCTGGTGATCGAACATCGCGCTGGTGAGCATCAGCTCGTCGGCGCCGGTGCGGGCGATGAAGGCGGCGAGCTGCGCGCGCACCCTGTCCGGCCCGCCGATCGCACTTGCCGACAGCACCTGATCGAGCATCGCATTGCCATGCCCGCCCAGCGTTTCGCGATAGCCCTGCACCGGCGGCGGCAGCTGGATGCCCTTGCCGGTGGTGCGGATCGCGACAAAGGCCTGTTGCTGCGAGCTGGCGAGATACTCCGCCTCCGCATCGGTATCGGCGGCGAAGACGCTGAAGCCCAGCATCAGATGCGGCTTCTCCAGTGCCGCGGAGGGGCGGAAGTTGCGGCGATACGCGTCGATCGCCTCGTCGAGCAGCCCGGGCGCGAAATGCGAGGCAAAGGCATAGGGCAGCCCCAGCATCGCCGCGAGCTGCGCGCCGAACAGGCTGGAGCCGAGAATCCAGATATCGACCTTCGCTCCCGCGCCCGGCGTGGCGCGGATGCCGGTGCGGCCATCATCGGCGAAATAGCTCTGCAGCTCGGCCACGTCGCGCGGGAACTCGTTGCCGTCGCTGCCCAGGCCCCGGCGGATCGCGGCGGAGACGCGCTGGTCCGATCCCGGCGCGCGGCCGAGGCCGAGATCGACCCGGCCGGGGAAGAGCGCGTCCAGCGTGCCGAACTGCTCGGCCACCTGCAGCGGCGCATGGTTGGGCAGCATGATCCCGCCCGCGCCGACCCGGATCGTCGAAGTCGCCTGGCCGACATGCGCGATCACCACCGCGGTGGCGGCGCTCGCAATGCCGTCCATCCCGTGATGCTCGGCCACCCAGTAGCGGGTGAAGCCGAGCCCTTCGACATGGGCGGCCAGATCGGCGGCGTTGGCAAGGGCCTGGGCGGCGTTCCCGCCCTGGACGATGGGAACGAGGTCGAGCAGGGAATAGGCAGTCATGGAGCGCCAGATGGGGAGGCCCAGCACGCTCTGCCATAAAGTTTTCATCGTCGCCGCCGAAGCAATCATCCGTCGCCGCGGCTCATATCCGTCGCCCCGGCGAGAGAAGCCTTGATAGCCCGGCCCGCTCGGCCTAACCGCCCCGGACATGGACCCCGCCCTGTCGCACATCCGCAACTGGATCTTCGATCTGGACAACACGCTCTACCCGGTGAGCGCCAACCTGTTCGCGATGATCGACGCGCGGATCGGCCAGTATGTCCAGAACCTCCTCGGGCTCGACGCAGCCGAGGCGCACAAGGTGCAGAAGGGCTATTTCCACGCGCACGGCACCACGCTGGCCGGGCTGATGGCCGAGCACGGCACCGATCCCCACCATTATCTGGCGGACGTGCACGACGTCGACATGAGCGTGCTCGAAGTGAACGAGACGCTGGTCGCGGCGCTCGCCCGCCTGCCCGGCCGCAAGCTCGTCTTCACCAACGGCGACGCCCCCTATGCGACGCGGGTGCTCGACAGGCTCGGCCTGGGCGCCACTTTCGAGGCGATCCACGACGTCCATGCGACCGGCTATCGCCCCAAGCCGGATCCGTTGGCCTATCGGGGCCTGTGCGACGCGTACGGCCTCGACCCGGCGCACAGCCTGTTCGTCGAGGACATGGCGCGCAACCTGGAGCCCGCCAAGGCGATCGGCATGACCACGGTGTGGATCGACAATGGCTCCGAACAGGCGCCCGACACGGAGCGCGGCTTCATCGACTATACCGTCAACGATCTCGGAGCCTGGCTCCACAGCATCCTGGAGACTTCCGAATGACCGACCTGCAGACGACCATCGACGCCGCCTGGGAAGACCGCGCCAATCTGGGCTTCGGCACCGAGGGCGCGGTACGCGAGGCGGTGGCCGAGGCGCTGAACCTGCTCGACCGTGGCGAAGCGCGCGTCGCCGAGCCGGTTTCGGATGGCTGGCAGGTCAACCAGTGGCTGAAAAAGGCGGTGCTGCTCAGCTTCCGCCTCAACGACAACCAGGTGATCCAGGGCCCGGGCGGCGCCAACTGGTTCGACAAGGTGCCGTCGAAGTTCGCCAATTGGGGCGAGGACGCGTTCCGCCAGGCCGGTTTCCGCGCCGTGCCCGGCTCGGTCGTCCGCCACGGCGCGCATATCGCCAGGGGTGCGGTGCTGATGCCGAGCTTCGTCAATATCGGCGCCCATGTCGGCGAGGGCACGATGGTCGACACCTGGGCCACCGTGGGCAGCTGCGCGCAGATCGGCCGGAACGTCCATCTGTCGGGCGGCGTCGGCATCGGCGGCGTGCTCGAGCCGCTCCAGGCTGATCCGGTGATCATCGGCGACGGCGCCTTTATCGGCGCGCGCGCCGAAGTGGCCGAGGGCGTGCGCGTCGGCGAAGGCGCGGTGCTCTCGATGGGCGTCTATCTCGGCGCCTCGACCAAGATCATCGACCGCGCCACCGGCGAAGTGCATCGCGGCCATGTCCCGCCCTATTCGGTGGTGGTGCCGGGCACGATCCCGGGCGAGGCCGGCAAGCCCGGCCTCTATTGCGCGGTGATCGTGAAGACGGTGGACGCGCAGACCCGCTCGAAGACCGGGATCAACGAGCTACTGCGCGACTGATCCTCGCCGGATGCCGGTCACGGTGCCCGCCATGCGCAACCCATGGGCGGGGTCGGCGGCGACCGATCGGCGGCGCGCATGCGCACGAATGCCGTCCCCTTGCCCCGGGGACGGTAGAAGCGGCGGGTGATGCCGGTCAGGTCGGCGGATCGATCGCGCCGCGGGCGAACGGCCGGAAAGGGCCATGGCGCGACCCCGCCCCGCTCGATCGCTAGGGCCACGAAAACGGATGCAGGGGCCACCGCCAGGCGATATGCCGGGGCATGACCGAAAGCATGACCTATGGGCGCTATCTCGCCCTCGACCAGCTGCTCGCAGCCCAGCATCCGCTGTCGGACCGGCATGACGAGCTGCTCTTCATCATCATCCACCAGACCAAGGAACTCTGGCTCAAGCAGATGATCGCCGAGCTGCGCGCGGCGCTCGATCTGGTCCGCGCCGACAAGCCGGTGGAAGCATATAAGTCGCTCGCCCGGGTCAGCCGCATCCAGGCGGTGATGACGCTCAGCTGGGACGTGCTCGCGACGATGACGCCCACCGACTATACGCGCTTCCGCGAAGTGCTGGGCACCAGCTCGGGCTTCCAGTCGGACCAGTTCCGCGCGGTCGAGACGATGCTGGGCCTGCGCGGCGGCGGCGTGCCGGGGCCGCTCACCACGCAAGTCGCGGCGCTGCCCAGCCTGTGGGACGAAGCGAATGCCGCGCTCGCCCGCGCTGGCTTCGCCGTGCCGCCCGAGGCGCTGGAGCGCGATTGGCGCAAGCCCTATGTACCCAGCAAGGCAGTCGAGGATGCCTGGGCCGAAGTCTATCGCGACACCACGCGCTGGTGGGAGCTGTACCAGCTCGCCGAGAAGCTGGTCGATATCGACGATGCGCTCTCCACCTGGCGGCACAAGCACGTCATCACCGTGAGCCGGGTGATCGGCATGAAGCCCGGCACCGGCGGCACGCCCGGCGTCCCCTATCTCGAATCGACGCTGGCCAAGCGCGCCTTCCCCGAACTCTGGACGCTGCGGACCCAGCTGTGACGGGCTACAAGCACCTGTTCCAGCGCGCGCTGGCGGCGGCGCCCGAGCGGCTGCACTTCGCCGCGCATTCGCATCATCTGTGGCCCGATGCCTCCTATGTCGGCCAGCTCGCCGCCTGGGAGGACGGCGTGCGCCTTGCCGACCGCAAATGGGAGCGGGTGATGGGCGAGATCTGGCCCGCGGCCCAGGCGCATGTCGCGGCCGAACTCGGGCTGCCCGATCCGGGCACCCTGGTGTTCGCTCCGAACACCCATATGCTGCTGCTCGCCATCGCCTCGGCGCTGCCGCGCCGGCCGCTGCGCATCCTTGCCAGCGACGGCGAGTTCCACAGCTTCCGCCGTCAGGCCGCGCGCTGGGAGGAAGCGGGCACGGCGATCGTCGAACGCGCGCCGCTGGACCGGATCGCCGAGCACGCGAAGGCGGGCGGGCACGACCTGATCTTCGTCAGCCAGGTCCAGTTCGGCACCGGCCATGTGCTGAAGGACATCGCCGCGCTCGCCGCGCTCGCCCGGCCCGACGGCCCCTGGGTGGTGATCGACGGCTATCACGGCTTCATGGCGCTGGAGACCGACCTGTCGGCGGTGGCCGACAAGGTCTTCTACCTCGCCGGCGGCTATAAATACGCCATGGCCGGAGAAGGCTGCGCGTTCCTCCACGCCCCGCCCGGCTTCGGCCCGCGGCCGGAAGTCACCGGCTGGTATGCCGAGTTCGAGGACCTGTCGCTGCCGCCGGGCAGCATCGGCTACGCCCCGGACGGCCGCCGCTTCCTGGGCGCGACCTTCGATCCCTCGGGCATCTACCGCTTCGTCGCGGTGCGCGACATGCTGCGTGAGGAAGGCCTCACCACCGCGGCGATCGCGGCGCATGTCGACGGCCTGCGCGCGCAACTGCTCGCCGGCCTGCCGATCGCGGCCGAGCTGCTCAATCCGGGCAGCCCCGCGCGCTTCCTGGCGCTCCGCTCCCCGAACGCCCAGCGCTGGAAGGCCGTGCTGGAAGCCGAGGAAGTGATCACCGATGTGCGCGGCGACGTGCTGCGCATCGGCTTCGGCCTCTACCAGGACGCGCGCGACGTGGTGCGGCTGATCGAGGCGCTTTCCGAACTCCGCTAGAAAAAGCGGCCGGGCGGGCAATGCGCGGCCCTGCCCGGCCGTGAGGAAGTTCAGCGGCGCGCGACTCGCGCGGCGCCCCAGCGAGCGGCCAGCTGGCGGCCGACGTCGCGCTCGACCGTGGCGCGGCAGCGCTGGATCCGGCCCACTTCGTCCTGGTCGGCGCCCGCATAGGAACCGCAGACCTGCTCGGTCGCGGCGGCGAGGCGGCGGTCGAGCGCGGCGCGCCCGGCGGCGCTGTTCAGGTCGAGATCGGCATGGCGAACGGTGGCGCTTCGCTCCGGCCGGCCCTCGGCCAGGGCAGGGACGGCGAGCAGCGTGGCGGCGGCGAGGGCGGCGATGAACCTGGGCATGTCTGGCTCCCTTCCATGGGGATTTCCGGCATCGTGCCGGGACCTCGATCTGATCGCCCGGAAAGCGCCCGGCAGAGAGGATGACGAGCCGATGAAGAGCTGATGAAATGCCGATGATTCGCCGATAGGGTGGCGCGCGAAGCGAAATACGGAGATGGGAGGGGCGTGGAGGGCCGCATCGATCTGGCACATGAAGCGGCGTTTCGGCTGGGCGGGCTCGAAGTGCGCCCGGCGCTGCGCCAGCTCGCCCGCGACGACGGCACCGAGGAAGTGCTCGAACCGCGGGTGATGCAGGTGCTCGTCGCGCTCGCCAGGGCAGACGGCGCGATCCTGAGCCGTGACGACCTGACTCGCTCGTGCTGGGAGGGGCGCGTCGTGGGCGAGGACGCGATCAATCGCGTGATCTCGCGCCTGCGCCGCGCCGCCGAGGGGATCGGCCAGCGCAGCTTCCGGATCGAGACGGTCACCAAGGTGGGCTACCGGCTGGTGCGCGCGGGCGATGCCGCCGATCTTCCCATATCGCGCGACGCCGCGCTGGAGGGGATGCGCACCGAACTGCGCCGCCTGAAGCTCGATCGGCGCGCGATGTTCACCGGGGCCGGCGTGGCGCTGGCCGCGAGCGGCGGGTTCCTCGCCTGGCGCCGCTTCGGCACGGCGCCCTCCGTGCCGGGGCAGCAAAAACCGCCCGAGGACATTGCGCCACTGATGATCCAGGCGCAGATGGCGATGACCCAGGGCACGGTGGAGGGCAGCAACCAGGCGATCGGCCTGCTGCGCCGCGTGGTGCTGCTGCGGCCCGACTATGCCGATGGCTGGGGCCTGCTCGCCCTATCCTACTCGGCGGCGGCGGTCGGCTGGCCGCAACGGTTCGAAGCGGACATGCGCACCCGCGCCGCCGAGGCGCGTCGCCGCGCGCTGGCGCTCGATCCCCGCAATGCCTATGCCCTCGCCGCGGAGGGGCTGGGCAAGCCGGTGCTCGGCAACTGGCTCGCCGCCGAGCGCGGGCTGCGCACCAGCCTCGCCCAGCATCCCGGCAACGAGATGCTGACCAGCGCGCTGGCCGGCATGATGCTGGGCGTGGGCCGCTGCGCGGAGGCCGCCAACCTGCTGGACGGGATCTGGAGGCGCATGCCGCCCAATCCGGGCCTCGCCTATACGCACATCCAGACCCTGTGGGCCACCGGCCGGCTCGACGAAGCCGACAAGGCGATGGACGATGCGGTCGCGCTGTTCCCCACCCATTTCGCGGTGTGGTTCACGCGCTTCTACGTGCTGATGTATACCGGCCGCGCGCGCGAGGCGATCGCGCTGGGCGAAAATCGCGAGACGCGCCCGACCGGCATCCCCGACTGGAATTTCGAACAGGTGCTGACGGTGGCGCGCGCGATGCTCAGCCGGGCACCGCGCGATATCGACGCCGCCGTCGCCGCTGCGCTCGAAGGCGCGCATCGCGGCGCGGGCTTCGCCGAGAACGGCATGCAGTTCCTGTCCGCGCTCGGCCGGCCGGACGAGGCCTTTGCCGTCGCCGACGCCTATTTCTTCGCCCGCGGCTTCGATCCGGGCGAGCTGCGCTTTTCCACCGAACAGGGCACCTATACGCGGCGCAGCGCTCGGCGCACCCATATGCTGTTCCTGCCCTCGACCACGGCGATGCGCGCCGATCCGCGCTTCCTGCGCCTTGCCGAGGAGATCGGGCTGGTCCGCTACTGGAAGGACGCGGGCGTGCGACCCGACTATCAGGCGACGGGCTGAATCCCCAGCCGGGGGATCTCGATCGCCGGGCAGCGATCCATCACCACCTTGAGGCCCGCCGCCTCGGCACGGGCGGCAGCTTCGGCGTTGATCACGCCCAATTGCATCCACACCGCCCTGGCGCCGGCAGCGATCGCCTCGTCCACCGCCTCGCCGGCGGCCTGGGGGCGGCGGAAGATGTCGATCAGGTCGATCGGCTCGCCGATCTGGGAGAGCGCGCGGAACACGAACTCGCCATGCACATGCTCGCCGGTGATCTGCGGATTGACCGGGATCACGCGGTAGCCCTGGCGCTGGAGAAAGGCCATCACGCCATAGCTCGGCCGATCGGGCCGATCGGATGCGCCGATCATCGCGATGGTGCGCACGCTCTCCAGCAGCGCCCTGATGTCCTCGTCCCGCGTCAGCGGCATCGCTTCATCCTTTCAGCCAGTCGTCCACCCGCCCCGCCAATCCGGCAAACAGCTGGGCCGCGGGTCCGTTCCCCGCGGCCGGCGGCTCGCCCGCGTCGGAAGCGGCGCGGATCGCCATCTCGAGCGGCACGCGGCCGAGGAACGGAATGCCGAGCTTCGCCGCCGCCGCCTCGGCGCCGCCCGCCCCGAACGGATCGGAGACTTCGCCGCAATGCGGGCAGGCATAGCCCGACATGTTCTCGATCAGGCCGATCACCGGTACGCCGGCCTTGTTGAACAGGTCGATCGCCCGGGTGGCGTCGATCAGCGCCAGGTCCTGCGGCGTCGAGACGATCACCGCGCCTGCCGGCTTGTGCTTCTGGATCATCGTGAGCTGCACGTCGCCGGTGCCCGGCGGCAGATCGAGCACCAGCAGCTCGGCATCGCCCCAATCGGCATCGACCAGCTGGCCGAGCGCGCCGCCCGCCATCGGCCCGCGCCAGGCGATCGCCTGCCCCTCGGCCACCAGCCCGCCCATCGACAGCATCGGCACGCCGAAACGGGTCTCGACCGGCAGCAACACTTTCTCACGCGCCTGGGGCCGCACGCCCTCCACGCCCATCAGCCTCGGCTGCGAGGGGCCGTAGATGTCGGCATCGACCAGCCCGACCCGGCGCCCGCGCGCGTGCAGCGCGATGGCGAGGTTGGCCGCGACGGTCGACTTGCCCACTCCGCCCTTGCCGCTCGCCACCGCGATCAGCCGCCGGGTGCGGCGCTCGCTGGTCATCAGCACGCGCACCGCGTCGATCCCCGGCAGGGCGGCAGCGGCGGCGCGGACATCGGCTTCGAGCTCTGCGCGCGCGGCTTCGCCGAGCCCGGTCACGTCGAGCACGATGCTGGCGCGGGCCCCTTCGAGACGGGCAGTGGCACGGCCGGCGGAGACGGGTTCGAGCGCGGCCGCAAGGGCTTCATTGTCGGTCATCGCGTGCCAGATAGGCGCACAATCGCCGCGCGCCACTGTAAATCCGCGCGCACGCCCCTATAAAGGCGCAATGGCAAACCTGATGAGCTGGCTGGGCAAGGCCGGTATTCTGCAGAACGAAGCCCCCAAGAGCCCCTGGGGCTCCGGCGGCGGCAGTGGAAATGGCGGTGGCTCGGGCGACGGCAAGGGCGGCTCCGGCGGCGGGCCGCGCAACCCCTGGTCCTTCCCGCCCGAGGGGCGGCGCCCCCGCTCCGGCGGCGGCGATGGCGGCGGTGGCGGCCTGTTCGAAGAGCTGTTCCGCCGCGCGCGCGGCGGCGGCTTTCCCGGAGCGCCGGGCGGCGCCCGGCTCTGGGCCCTGGTGATCGTCGGCCTGTTGCTGATCTGGGTGATCTTCACCAGCTTCCACACGATCGGCCCGCGCGAGCGCGGCGTGGTCACCACGCTCGGCCGCTATACCGGCACGCTCGATTCGGGCGTGAAGTTCACGTTGCCGGCACCGATCCAGATGGTCGACGTCGTCGATGTCGGCAGCGTGCGCACCGAGAAATTCCCCGAGAGCGGCGCCAACCTGATGCTCACCGGCGATCAGAACATCGTCGACCTCGCCTATTCGGTGAACTGGTATATCACCGACGCTGCCGACTATTCCTTCCAGATCAAGGATCCGAAGGAAACGGTGAAGGATACCGCCGAGAGCGCGATGCGCGCGGTGATCGCCACCACCACGCTCACCGAGGCGATCGGCGAGGGCCAGGGCAGGATCTCGTCCGACGTGCAGGCGGCGATGCAGAAGATCCTCGACGAATATCATGCCGGCATCCGCGTCCAGAGCGTCGCGCTCACCAAGGCCGCCGCGCCCGAGCAGGTGGACGACGCCTTCAAGGCGGTCCAGGCCGCGCAGCAGGGCGCCCAGGGCGCACGCAACAATGCCAATGGCTACGCCCAGCAGGTGATCGCCGTCGCGCAGGGCGAGGCCGCCGAGTTCGACAAGATCTACGAGCAGTACAAGACCGCTCCCCAGGTCACGCGCCGCCGCCTCTATTACGAGACGATGGAGCAAGTGCTCGCGCGCACCAACAAGACGATCGTCGAGGCGCCCGGCGTCACCCCCTATCTGCCGCTGCCGGGGATCCGCCCCGATGCCGGCAAGGCCCAGCAGGGAGACCAGAAATGACCTGGCTGCGCAGCCCCATCGGCATCGCCGTCGCGCTCATCGTCGCGGTCATCGTGATGATGAGCACCGTCGCGATCGTGCCCGAGACCAAGCAGGCGGTGATCCTGCGGCTCGAACAGCCCAAGCGCGTGGTCAATGCCTGGCGCTCGGGCGAGACGTTCGGCCGCACCAATGCCGGGCCGATCTTCCGCATTCCGTTCATCGACCGGATCGTCTGGGTCGACAAGCGCGTGCTCTCGGTCGACCTGCCCAACGAGCCGGTGCTCTCCACCGACCAGCTGCGGCTCCAGATCGATGCCTATGCCCGCTTCCGCGTCACCGATCCGCTCAAGATGGTCGTCTCCATCGGCACCGAGGAGCGCGCGCGCGACCAGCTCCAGCCGCTGTTCCGCTCGGCGCTGCGCAACGAGCTCGGCAAGCGTCCCTCGGCGGTGCTGCTCAGCCCGGAGCGCGGCCAGGTGATGGACAATATCCAGGGCGCGCTCCAGCAGCTCGCCGCGCAATATGGCGTCTCCATCGTCGACGTGCGGATCAAGCAGACCGAGCTTCCCTCGGGCTCGCCGCTCGACAGCGCGTTCGAGCGGATGAAGACGGCGCGCTACCAGGAAGCCAAGACGATCGAGGCCCAGGGCATGAAGGACGCGCAGATCATCCGCGCCAACGCCGACGCCCAGGCCGCGCAGATCTATGCCCAGGCCTTCAACAAGGATCCGGAATTCTATGATTTCTGGCGCGCGATGCGCTCGTATCGGACGACGTTCCTGAATACCGATCCGGCCAAGGGCGATACGTCGATCATCCTGTCGCCGAACAATTCCTATCTGAAGGAATTCATGGGGCAACGATGAGCCTTTCGATCCGTTCATATTCAATCGCCGTTCAGCATTTCGGCGCAAATATTCCGTTCGAACGCTTTTCCTTCGTCTGAGAGGACCGACTCACGTGCGTTACGCTTACGCTCTCACTACCGCCATCCTGCTGAGCGGCGCCGCCGCGACGATGACGCTCAACCAGCCGGCCGGTGCGCAGACCGCGCAGAACGAGCCCGGCGCGATCCAGGCCGCCGCGCCCAAGGCCGGTGCGCCGATGAGCTTCGCCGACATGGTCGCCAAGCTGCAGCCGGCGGTCGTCAACATCTCGACCACGCAGCGCGTGACGATGAACGCCAATCCGTTCGCCGGCACGCCGTTCGAGGCATTCGGCGGCGGCAACCAGCCGGTCACGCGCCAGGCCGAATCGCTCGGCTCGGGCTTCCTGATCTCGGCCGACGGCTATGTCGTGACCAACAATCACGTCATCTCGGCGGGCGCGCGCGGCGCCACCGTCGAATCGATCACGGTCACCCTGCCCGACAAGCGCGAGTTCAAGGCCAAGCTGATCGGCAACGACGCGCAGTCGGACCTCGCCGTGCTCAAGATCGAAGGCACCAACCTGCCCTTCGTGAAGTTCGGCGATTCGACGAGCGCCCGGGTGGGCGACTGGGTCGTCGCGATCGGCAATCCGTTCGGGCTGGGCGGCTCGGTTACCGCCGGCATCGTCTCGGCGCTGCACCGCGTCACCGGCCAGGGCGGCGCCTATGACCGCTTCATCCAGACCGACGCCTCGATCAATCGCGGCAATTCGGGCGGCCCGATGTTCGACCTGAACGGCAATGTGATCGGCATCAACTCGCAGATCCTGTCGCCCACCGGCGGCAATGTCGGCATCGGCTTCGCGATCCCGGCGGAAGAAGCCAAGCCGGTGATCGACACGCTGATGAAGGGCGGCAAGATCGCCCGCGGCTATCTCGGCATCGGCATGCAGGACCTGACCGACGACATCGCCGACGGCCTTGGCGTGCCCAAGGGCCAGGGCACCGTCGTCGCCCGCGTCGAGCCGGGCCAGCCGGCGGAGAAGGCCGGGCTCAAGCAGGGCGACGTGATCGTCAAGGTCGACGGCAAGGCCGTCACGCCCGATCAGACGCTGTCCTATCTCGTCGCGAATGTGAAGCCGGGCACCCGCGTGCCGCTCGAGCTTTACCGCGACGGCAAGCGCCAGACGGTGAACATCGTGGTCGGCACGCGCCCCCCCGAGGAACAGCTCGCCCAGTTCGATCCGAACGACGAGAATTCCGGCCCGGGCGGCGGCGACACGGAGACGATGGCCGCGGCTTCACTCGGCGTGCAGGTGGCACCGCTCACTCCGCAGATCGCTCAGAGCGTGGGCGTCAACCCGAGCACCACCGGCGTGGTCGTGCTCCAGGTGAGCCAGGCGAGCGACGCGGCGGGCAAGGGCCTGCAGCGCGGCGACGTGATCACCACGGTCAACCGCCAGCCGGTGGCCAGCGCGGCCGATGTCGCCAAGCAGGTCCAGGCGGCGAAGAGCGCGGGCAAGGGCAATGTCCTGCTCTGGGTCCAGCGCCGCGCCCTTGGCCGCTTCGTCTCGGTCGGCATCAACTAAAACCCTGCCCGATCGGGCTGACGAATGCCCGTTTCTCCTCTATCCCGGACTCCCAGGTTAGGAGTCGACGGATGGCGGGAGAGACGGGCATCTTCATTGGCGCGGGCGCCGGCGGCGCGAAGCCGCAGTCCCTGGTCCTCAGGCGCGCCAACCGGCACGGGCTGATCGCGGGTGCGACCGGCACCGGCAAGACGGTGACGATCCAGGGCATCATCGAGGGCCTCTCGAACGCCGGCGTCCCCTGTTTCGTGGCGGACGTGAAGGGCGATCTGTCCGGCCTCGCCATGGCCGGCTCGCCCACCGCCAAGACGCACGAGATCTTCAAGGCGCGCGCCGCCGAGATCGGCCTGGCCGACTGGGCCTATGCCGATACGCCGGTGCAGTTCTGGGACCTGTACGGCGAGCAGGGCCATCCGATCCGCACCACCATTTCCGAGATGGGCCCGCTGCTGCTCGCCCGGCTGATGGACCTCAACGAAGTGCAGGAAGGCGTGCTCACCATCGCCTTCACCGTTGCCGACAAGGACGGGCTGCTGCTGCTCGACCTGGACGACCTGCAGGCCATGCTCGCCCACTGCGCCGAGCGGGCGGACGAGCTCACCGCCACCTATGGCAATGTCTCGAAGCAATCGGTCGGCGCGATCCAGCGCTCGCTGCTCCAGCTGCGCAGCCAGGGCGGCGCCAATTTCTTCGGCGAGCCGGCGCTCGCGATCCAGGATTTCCTGGGCACCGACGACAAGGGCCGCGGACTGGTCAACGTCCTCGCCGCCGACAAGCTGATGTCCAGCCCCAAGCTCTATGCAACCTTCCTGCTCTGGCTGCTCTCCGCGCTATTCGAATCGCTTCCCGAAGTCGGCGATCCCGACAAGCCCAAGCTCGCCTTCTTCTTCGACGAGGCGCATCTGCTGTTCGACGATGCGCCTAAGGCACTGCTCGACAAGATCGAGCAGGTCGTCCGCCTGATCCGTTCCAAGGGCGTCGGCGTCTATTTCATCACCCAGAACCCGATCGACGTGCCCGATACGATCGCCGGCCAGCTGGGCAACCGCGTCCAGCACGCGCTGCGCGCCTTCACCCCGCGCGACCAGCAGGCAGTGAAGGCGGCGGCCACCACCTTCCGCGCCAATCCCGGTATCGACGTCACCACCGCGATCACCGAGCTCAAGGTGGGGGAGGCGCTGGTCTCGCTGCTGCAGGAGGACGGCGCGCCGAGCCCGGTCGAGCGCACGCTGATCCGCCCGCCGGCCTCGCGCGTCGGCCCGGTCACGCCGGAGGAACGCAAGGTACTGATCCAGACCGACGCGATCGGCACCCGGTACGACACCGTGGTCAACCGCGAATCCGCCGAGGAGCTGCTCGCCGCCAAATCGGCCGAGGCCGCGGCGGCCGCCGCCGAGGCCCAGGCCAAGGACGCGGCGGAGAAGGCCGCCGCCGCCCAGGCCAAGGAAGATGCGCGGGTCGCCAAGGAAACCGAGCGCCAGCGCCTCGCCGATCAGCGCGACGCCGATCGCCAGGCCCGGCTCGACGCCCAGGCCCAGCGCCAGGCCGAGCGCGAGGCGGCGAACAACCCCTGGAACCGCGCGATCAACTCGGCCACGCGCTCCGCGTCCTCGGCGGCGGGCCGGGCAGTGGCGAACGAAGTCTCCAAGGCGATCTTCGGCGGCTCGCGCGGCACGGGCGGCGGGATCGTCGGCGGCCTGGTGCGCGGCGTGCTCGGCGGGCTGTTCAAGGGCCGGTGAGAACGGAGCCCCTCTCCTTCCAGGAGCGGGCCCCGAAGGTCACTCCCCCGCCCCGTTGGCCAGAAACTCCCGCCACAGCATCACCAGCACCGCCATCACGGCGGGGCCGATGAACAGACCGAGCAGGCCGAGCGTCTCGACGCCGCCCAATATGCCGATCAGCACCCAGAGGAACGGCAGCTGGGTCGCGCCGCCGATCATCGCCGGGCGGATGAAATGATCGGCGACGAAGATGATCGCGGTGCCGATCGCCACCACGGCGATCGCGCCGCCCACCGAGCCCTGGAGCAGCAGGAGCAACGCCGCGACGGCGAACATCGCCGGCGCGCCGAACGGAATCATCGCGGCGATCGCCGTGGCGCCGCCGAGCAGCAGCGGGTGCGGCACCCCGGCGACCAGATAGACGATCGCCATCAGCGCGCCCACGCCCAGCCCCACCAGCACCAACCCGTCGATCGTGCCGCGCACCGAGCGGATCGCCTGCGCTCCCACGCGCTCGCCGGTGGGGCCGAAGAACCTGAGCACCGCGCGCCGGCCCTGGGCCAGCAGCGCATCGCGGTCGCGCAGCACGAAGAACAGGGTCAACAGCGTGAACCCGAACACCACCGCGCGATGGGCGACATTGGCGCCGATCATGCGCGAATGGATCAGCCACTCCCCGCCGCGGATCGCGCGGAGCTGCTGCGTGGCATCCTCGGGCCGGGCGAGATGCGTCTGCCACCAGTCGCGCACCGCTTCGCCGCCGATCGGCAAGCGCGCCACCCAGTCGGGCACCGGCACGCCCTGCGCCTGGGCCTGGGCGATCCAGCTCGAAATGTCGTGCGCCTCGCGCAGCGCCTGGGCGATGCCGAAGGCGAGCGGCACCAGCACCACCAGGGCCGCCAGCGCGGTGATGATGAGCGGAATGACGATGCGGTGGGTACCCTTCATCCAGACGCGCAGCTTCAGATGCAGCGGATCGACCGCGATGGTGAGCACCACCGCCCAGAGCAGGGCCGGCACGAAGCCGTGCGCGATCCAGAGGCCGATGAGGAGCAGCGCGCCGACAAGCGCGAGGCGGGCCGCACGCTGGGCGGTTTCGGTTCCGGCGTTCATGGGGGGAGCGTAGCAGGACGCGGGCGCACCTCAACTCCCCCTCTCTGGTCCCGTTCTCGTCATCCCCGTGCAGGCGGGGACCCAGGGGTGCGGAACGGCGCCCTTCGTGACTCCGGATCCCCGCTTGCGCGGGGATGACGGATATCGGGAGACCTCACGCCAGCCCCGCGGCCACCCCTTCCAGCCGATCGAGGAACATGCCCCAGCCATAGCGCGCGCCACCATAATTGGCGGCATTGGCGAAACCGGTCTGCTCCATGCGCAGCCGCGTGCCGCCCGCCACCGGCTCGATCGTCAGCGTCACTACCGATTCGAAGCGCGGCATCGCTTCCCCCTCGCCGCCGGTATCCCAGCTATAGCTGAGCCGCCGCCCCGGCTCGATCTCGCGCACCGCACAGTCGATCCGCCCGCTCCAGCCCGGCGCGCCCGGGCTCTGCAGCGTGAAGCGATGGCCGTCCTCCAGCGCGAAATCGTTGGGCAGCAGCCATTCCGCGATCAGGTGCGGCTGCGTGAGCGCGCGCCACAGCCGCTCGGGCGGATGGGGAAATTCGCGCTCCATCACCAGCGTGCGCGCCTCGGTCATTGGTCCATCCTCTTCAGCAGATCGTCGAGCCGGTCGAAGCTGCCGGCCCATAGCGTTTCGTGCAGCCGCATCCAGTCGAGCAGCGGCGCCAGCCCCTTGGGATCGGCCCGGTAATGCGTCTCGCGGCCCTGCGGCCGGTCGAGCACCAGCCCCGCGCCCTTCAGTATCGCGAGATGCTTGGAGACCGCCGGCTGCGAGATCCCCGCCCCGTCGGTCAACGCACGTACGGTCAGCTCGGACCGCGCGAGCCGCTCGAACAGCGCGCGGCGCGTGGGATCGCCCAATGCGCGGAACAGCGTATCGAAGGCACTCGGCTCCATGCGTTAATTCATAACCACTTGGTTATCACAATCAACCTCCGCGCAAAAAACGCTGTCCTACCGGGCGCGCAGATGCCACGCTCCGCCGATGACCAACGCATTCCTTATCAATCCGGCCGCCCCGTGCGCCTTGCCGCGGGGAAAGACCCCCGCGTGCGATGATGTCGCGACCTTTGCGACTTTCCGCGCGGAGATCTGACCCGATGGCCACCCAATCGCCTCGCCCGATGGCCGAGCTCACGCTGCGCGGCATCGTCCTCGGCGCGCTGATCACCATCCTGTTCACCGCCGCCAACGTCTATGCCGGCCTCAAGGTCGGCCTCACCTTCGCCACGTCGATCCCCGCCGCGGTCGTCTCGATGGCCATATTGAAGGCGTTCAAGAGCGGCACGATCCTCGAGAACAACATCGTCCAGACGATCGCGTCCGCCGCGGGCACCCTTGCGGCCATCGTGTTCGTGTTGCCCGGCCTGATCATGGTCGGCTGGTGGTCGGGCTTCCCCTATTGGACCACGGTGGCGGTGTGCATCACCGGCGGCGTGCTCGGCGTGATGTTCTCGGTGCCGCTGCGCCGCGCGCTCGTGACGGGCACCGACCTGCCCTATCCCGAGGGCGTCGCGGCCGCCGAAGTGCTCAAGGTCGGCTCGGCCTCGGGCGCCGGCGACCGGGAGAACGCCGCGGGCCTGCGCACGCTGATCGCCGGCACGATCTTCTCCGGGCTGTTCGCGCTGCTCGCCAAAATGAAGCTGGTGGCCGAGGAGGCGGGCAAGAATTTCGCGGTGGGCGGCACCGCCACCGGCTGGTCGACCAGCTGGTCGATGCTGCTGATCGGCGTCGGCCATCTCGTCGGCATCTCGGTCGGCGCGGCGATGTTCTTCGGCATGCTGATCTCCTGGACGGTGCTGGTGCCCTGGTTCGCCCATGGCGGCGATCTGGGAGCGGTCGACGCGCTGGTGAGTTCCACGTTCCGCGGCCAGGTCCGCTTCATCGGCGCGGGCACGATCGGCGTCGCGGCGATCTGGTCGCTGCTCAAGATCATCGGGCCGATCGTGGCGGGCCTGCGCTCCGCCCTCGCCGCCTCGCGCGCGCGCCAGGGCGGCCAGGTGCTCGACATCACCGAGCGCGACATGCCGATCGGCGTGGTGGCGCTGATCACGCTCGCGACGCTCCTTCCCATCGCCTGGCTGCTCTGGACCTTCTCGGCCGGCGGCCCGGTCCATGACCATCCGTTCGCGGTGATCGGCGGCTCGCTCGCCTATGTGCTGGTCGTCGGCGTGCTGATCGCGGCGATCTGCGGCTATATGGCCGGGCTGATCGGCGCGTCGAACTCGCCGGTCTCCGGCGTCGGCATCCTCGCGGTGCTCGGCGCCTCGCTGCTGCTGGTCGCGGTCTTCGGGCACGAGGCCGATCCGGCGCGCACCAACGCGCTGATCGCCTATGCGCTGTTCACCACCGCGATCATCTTCTCGATCGCAACCATCTCGAACGACAATCTCCAGGACCTCAAGACCGGCCAGCTCGTCGGCGCGACGCCGTGGAAGCAGCAGCTCGCGCTGATCCTGGGCGTGGTGTTCGGCAGCCTGGCGATCCCGCTGGTCCTCGACCTGCTCAAGAACACGCTCGGCTTTGTCGGCATGCCCGGCGCCGGGCCCAATGCGCTTTCGGCGCCCCAGGCCGCGCTGATCTCCTCGATCGCCAAGGGCGTGCTGGGCGGCGATATCGACTGGAACCTGATCGGGCTGGGCGCGCTGATCGGCGTCGGCGTGATCATCGTCGACGAAGTGCTGGGCAGGGCCGGCAGGATGCGCCTGCCGCCGCTGGCCGTCGGCATGGGCATCTATCTGCCGATGGGTCTCACCTTGCTGATCCCGGTCGGCGCAGTGATCGGGCATTTCTACGATCGCTGGGCCAAGCGCCAGGCCAATCCCGAGTTCGCCGAGCGGATGGGCGTGCTTGCCGCCACCGGCCTGATCGTGGGCGAGAGCCTGTTCGGCGTCGCATTCGCCGGCATTCTCGCCTGGGCGAACCGCAACGCGCCGATCCCGCCCAACGATGCGCCGCTGGCGGTGATGGGGGAAAGCTTCGAGAGCGTGGCGATGTGGATCGCGCCCTTGCTGTTCTTCGGGCTGATCGCCATCGCCTATGCGATGACGCGCAAGCTGGTGCGCGGCACGCCCGCCGGCGCCGGCCCGGAAAGCCCGGCAAAGGACGAGGCGAACTATCGGTGATGGGGGAAGGCGGCGGGGATCGCCCTGCCGCCGTTCACTTCATCTGATCAAGGATCGAGCGGATCGGCACGAAGGCGAAGGCGACCGAGCTGTCGGCCACGCCATAGGGGATGAACAGCTTGTCGCCATGCCTGATGGCGCCGCAGGTATAGACGACATTGGGCACATATCCCTCGCGGTCCTGGTCCGCCGCGGCGAGCAGCGGCTCGCTCGAGCGGGCGAGGACCCTGGACGGATCGTGCTTGTCGAGCAAAGCCGCGCCGATCGAATATTTGCGCATCGCGCCGACGCCGTGGGTGAGGATCAGCCAGCCCTGGTCGAGCTCGATCGGCGGGCCGCAATTGCCCATCTGGACGAGCTCCCAGGGGAATTTCGGCTTGATCAGCAGCTCGCCGCCGTCCCAGTTGGTGATGTCGTCCGAGGCGTGGAGGAAGATGTTCTCGCCGTCCTGCCGGCCCAGCATCATGTAGCGGCCGTTCACCGTGCGCGGGAACAGCGCCATGCCCTTGTTGCGGCTCGCGCTGCCCGACATCGGCACCAGGTCGAAGCTGCGCCAGTCGCGCGTCCGCAGCAGCTCGGACTGGATCACCGACCCGTTATAGGCGGTGTAGGTGCCGATCCATTCCTCCTGCCCGTCCTCATGGCGGAAATGGGTGATGCGCAGGTCTTCGAGGCCGTTGGACTGGGCTTTGGTGATCGGGAAGATCACCGTGCCCGAAAGCGTCGAATCGCGGTGGCGATAGACCGTCACCGGCCCTTCGGGGATATGCTCCTCGTCCTCCTCGCGGGCATCGGCGGCAGTGGCGAAGGGCGGTTCCGGCGCGAGTGTCAGGTCGTTCCGATCGGTGATGATGCCTTCGCGAAAGGCAACCGAGGAGATGTGCCCCTCGCCCACGGCGCGCAGGCTCATCAGGATGCGCAGCGATCCCGGCGGCATGCCGGTCTGATCGTAATGCGGCACGGCGCTGGGGTTCATCAGCGCAGCGGCGGCATAGCTGTATTCGTGGCAGAAATAGGCGCCGATCAGCTGGCGCTTCTCGTCGCCGATCTGGCTGCCGTCGAGCCCGAGCATCGCCTCGATCTCGTCATAGCGCGTCATGAACACGCGGCGCGTCTGCCAGTGGCGCGCCTCGAAATCCTTGAGCACGATCTCCAGCTGGCTGCGCGCCTCGCCGGGCGACATCGCCAGCACTTCGCTCACCAGCCGTTCGGTGCGGCTCGGCGCCGATCCGTTCGACGCCCAGGCAATGTGGAAGGGCCGCACCACGACGCGCGAAGGATCCGCACGCAGGCGCAGCGCATGATTGAAAAGTTCGAGCATTCGGCTCCCAGCCATTGTCCCCGCACCGATGCCCAGGCTGACGCTAGGCGACCGCGGCTCGCACCGGTGTTGCCACGTTTCCGGCTGCCTTTGAAAGAGCCGAAATCGCGCAATTGGCGAGCTGGAGCGCCAAAATGGACTCGGCGCCCTGGTTGCGGTTGAGCCCATGCGGCATCAATCCGTCGAAACATCCCCCGTCCTGGGCGCTGGCGAGCGGCAGCTCGAGGTCGTTCGCGCCAAGGTACCAGCGATAGGCACGCATCGCCTCCTCCACCCAGCGCTTGTCGCCCGTCGCCTCATGGGCGGCGACGCAGGCCTCCACCGTCGCCTGCGCCTCGAGCGGCTGCTGGTCGAACTGGAGCGGCGCGGCATAGGCGCGCCCGAAGCTCTCCGTGCCGACGGCGCGGAAGCGGCCCTCGGGCGAGGTCTGCCGGCCGACGATCCATTCGAGCGTCTCGAGCCCGACGCCGGTGAAGTCGCGCCGGCCCAGCGCCATGCCGGCGCGCAGCAGCGCTTCGGGCAGGCGGGCATTGTCATAGGCGAGCACGATCTCGAACCATTGCCATTCGGGGCGACGATTGCGGTCGAGCAGCGCGATCAGCTCTTCGCCGAACCGGGTGAGGATCTCGCGGCCGAGCGCATGGCCGGGATGCGCGCCGAGCATCGCGGCGCCCCCCAGCATCGCGAAGGCGCGCGCCCGCGGGCTGCCCAGCTCGAGCGCGATCGGAGCGGTGGCGTCGAACAGGGCCGAGGCCCAGTCGCGATGCTTCTGCGCCCGGGCGTCGCGCGCCGTAACGCCCAGCGCCCAGAGCGCGCGGCCGTTCGAATCCTCGGAGCCGGCATCCTCGCACCAGGTCCGGTCGAAATTCATGAAGTTGCGGAAGCGGCGCAGGTCCGGATTCCAGGCATATTGAACGAAGGCGGCATAGACGCTGGTCCATTTGTCGCGCAGGCCCTCGTCCATCGCCTCCACCCTGCTCATCAGGATGAGCGCTCGGGCATTGTCGTCGATGCAATAGCCATGGCGGCGATCGGGCACCGAATAGATCGAGTGCTGCAACATGCCGGTCGCGTCGCTCATCCGCTCGACCGCGGCGAGGTCGGGCTCGAGGGGCACCAGCGCCTTGGCCGGCCGGGCGAAGCGGCGCGGCCGGGCGGCGACGATGGCTGCCAGGGCATCCATCGCGGCTTCGGCGAGGCGCGGCCACAACATGGTGCGACCACGGGCATAGGCGCGCGCGGCCAGCGCCATCCGCGCCGGTTCGTCGGCGAGCAGGCGGACGATCTCGCGGGCAAGGGCGGCACTGTCCTGGAAGGGCACCAGCACGCCGTGACCGTCCGCCAGTATCTCGGCCGCGTGGATATAGGGGGTCGAGACCACCGGCTTGCCCACCGCCACCGCATAGGAAAGCGTGCCCGACGTGATCTGCGCGGGATTGGGATAGGGCGTCGCATAGACGTCCGCCGCCTGGAGATAGTCGAGCAGCGCGCCCTGCTCGACGAACCCGTCGACAAAGGCGACGTGCCCGGCCACGCCGAGATCGGCGGCCTGCGCCTTCAGCCGGTCGCGATAGGCTTCGCCCTCGCGCACGACGAGGTTCGGATGCGTCGCGCCCAGGATCACATAGAGCGCGTCGGGCCGTGCCGCGGCGATCGCCGGCATCGCCTCGATCATCGCCTCGATGCCCTTGCTCGGCGCCAGCAGGCCGAAGGTGAGGATCACTTCGCGCCCCTGCCAGCCGAAGCGCGGCTTGAAGTCCCGCGGATCGGCGAAGGGGCGATCGGGCACGCCATGCGGAATCGTCGCGATCTTCCTGTCGTCGGCGCCGTGCACGCGCTTGAGGATGTCGCGGCCCTTGTCCGCCATCACGATCACGCGCGCGGCGCGGCGCAGCAGCGCCTCCATCACGCGCCGCTGATCGGGGTCGGGATTCTCCAGCACCGTGTGCAGCGTCGCGATCACCGGGATCGACAGCCGGTCGAGCAGCGCGATCAGATAGTCGCCGGCGGGACCGCCATAGATGCCATATTCATGCTGGACCCACAGCGCCTGCGCGCCCGAAGCCTCGATCGCCCGGGCGGCACCGAGATAGGCGGCGCGGTCCTGCTCGGGGATCGCGGCAGTCACCGCATCGGGATAGTCATACCGCCCCGGATGATCGTCCATCGCATAGACGTCGACCTTCAGGTCCGGGAAACGCTGCTTGAGCGCGGCATGGGTGTCGGTCGTGTAGGTGGCGAGCCCGCATTTGCGCGGCAGGAAGTTACCGATCAGTGCGAGGTGCTGGATATTCGGGGCTTTCATGCGCCGATCTTTCCCTTCGCTATCGCAAACTCAATTGCGCGTAAGCCCCACGCTCGCCCTTCCAAACCAACTGTTTTCAATAAGGTTTCATCTTGCTGCGACGCAGCATGCTACGACCGTCCGGTCGCCTTGTAAATCTGGCGTTCAGCCGCGGCCGCGATAGCCGGAAACCCCCTGATCCGGTATCCAGACACCCTCCGGCGGCGCACCCGACTGCCAGAAGACGTCGATCGGTATGCCGCCGCGCGGGTACCAATAGCCGCCGATCCTGAGCCATTCCGGCTGCATCTCGTCGAACAGCCGCTGGCCGATGCCGACGGTGCAATCCTCGTGAAAGGCGCCATGGTTGCGGAAGGATCCGAGGAACAGCTTGAGCGACTTGGATTCGACGATCATGTCGCCCGGCACATAGTCGAGCACCAGATGCGCGAAATCCGGCTGGCCGGTGATCGGGCAGAGCGAAGTGAACTCGGGCGCCGCGAAGCGGATGAGATAGCGCGTGCCCTTGCGCGGATTGGGCACATAGTCGAGCTCGGCCTCCTCCGGCGTGGCGGGAAGGATCGAGGTTTTTCCGAGATGCTTGGCGTCCATCCCGGCCATGTAGGCGTTTGCGGAGCGCTTTGCATCCTTCTAGGACGCTTTCCATGGACGGGCTCGTTACGACCGAATGGCTGGCCGGCACCGATGGCGTGCTGGTGCTCGATGCAACCTATAGCTCGACGATCCCCGGATCGCCGCCGCGCGATCCCCGCGCCGAGTTCGAGGCCGAGCATATTGCCGGCGCGCGCTTCCTCGATCTCGACACGCTGGTGGACGAGACCAGCCCGCTCCCCTCGACCGTGCCGACCGTCGCCAGGATCGCCGAGCGGCTGCGCGCACTGGGAGCGGACACCGAAACGCCGATCATCCTCTACGACAATGGCCCGCACCATACTTCGTGCCGTGCCTGGTGGGTGCTGCGGCTCGCCGGCGTCGACGTGGCGCTGCTCGACGGCGGCATGGCCAAGTGGAAGGCGGAAGGCCGTGCCGTGGCGAGCGGCCCGCATCGGGCCCAGCCCGGCAATTTCCAGCCCCGGCCGCCCCGGGCCCAGATGCGCACGCTCGAGCAGATGAAGGCCGAGACCGGGCAGATCGCCGATGCCCGCTCGGCCGCGCGCTTCACCGGCGCGGAAGCCGATCCGCGCACCGAAGTCGCCGCGGGCCATATCCCGGGATCACGCAACGTCCCCTATCCGAAATTCTTCAACCCCGACGGCACCTGGAAGGCGCCCGATCATATCCGCGCGGTGTTCGAGGAGCACGGCATCGACCTCGCCCGCCCGCTGGTCACCACCTGCGGCTCGGGCATCACCGCCGCGATCCTGGCGTTCGGCGCGCACCTGCTCGACAACGAGGCCGCACTGTACGACGGCAGCTGGACGGAATGGGGTAGCCGGCCCGAGACCGCCAAGGCATTGGGACCGGCATGAGCGAGAAGCAGGACAAGACCAAGGTTGTCGCCGCCGGCCGGCGCAAGGAATGGACCCAGGGCATCGTCAACCCGCCGGTGTGGCGCGCCTCGACGATCCTCTATGACGATGTGGCGCATCTGCGCGCCAGCGGCGCCAGCGATACCCATCATCGCCTGTTCTACGGCCGGCGCGGCACGCCGACACAATGGTCGCTCGCCGATGCGCTGACCGAGCTCGAGCCGGGCGCCGAGGCGACTTTGCTCTACCCATCCGGCGTCGCCGCCATCGCCTCGACCCTGCTTGCCCTGCTCTCCCCCGGCGACCATCTGCTGCTTCCCGACAGCAGCTACGACCCGACGCGCAACTTCGCCAACGGCCTGCTGCGGCGGATGGGAGTCGAGACCAGCTATTATGATCCGCTGATCGGCGAAGGCATCGCGGCGCTGTGCCGCGCGAATACGAGGGTGATCTTCCTGGAGAGCCCCGGCAGCCTGACCTTCGAGGTGCAGGACGTGCCGGCGATCGTCGCGGCGGCCAGGGACCGCGGCATCGCGACGGTGCTCGACAATACCTGGGCGACTCCCCTGCTCTTCCCCGCGATCGCGCGCGGGATCGACTATACGATCCTCGCCGCGACCAAATATGTCGTCGGCCATTCCGACGTGATGCTGGGCTCGGTCACCGCGGCCCAGGGCAGATATGCGGCGCTGCGCGACGCCAGCTACCAGCTCGGCCAGACGGCCAGCCCCGACGACGCCTGGCTGGGCGCGCGCGGCCTGCGCACCATGGCGATCCGGCTGGAACAGCATGGCCGCGCGGCGCTGCGGATCGCCGAATGGCTGAAGACTCGCCCCGAAGTGGCGCGCGTGCTCCACCCGGCGCTGCCCGATTGCCCGGGGCACGCGCTCTTCCAGCGCGACTTCAAGGGCGCCTCGGGCCTGTTCTCCTTCGTCCTCGCCGGCGGCGGCGAGAAGGCGCGCGCCGCGCTGATCGACGGCCTCGAGCATTTCGGCATCGGCTATAGCTGGGGCGGCTATGAGAGCCTGGCGCTGCCGGTCGATCCCCAGCGCTTCCGCACCGCGACCGAGTGGAAGGCCGAGGGACCGGTCGTCCGCCTCCAGATCGGGCTCGAGGATCCGGACGACCTGATCGCCGATCTCGCGCAAGGGCTCGCGCGCTTCGCCGGGATGCGGGGATGATGCAGCGGTTCGGCGACTGGCTGGCGGGACACGACCTCCCTTCGCCGCCCGAACTGTCCGAAGCGGGCATCGCCGCCGCGCTCGCCATCGTCGCCCTGGCGCTGGGCTGGTTCGCCGGCCGCAGGATCGGCGGGCGCATCGCCGAATATTGGTCGCGCGACGCCGATCACGGCCCGCTGTTCAGCGGGCGCATCTGCGACGTGATCCGTCACGGCGTGGCCACGCTGCTGCTCGGCGTCATCCTCTCCGCCTGGCCCTGGCACCCGCTCGCCGCGCTGGGGCTGGGCTTCGCCACCGGGGCCGCCGCCGCCATGTTCACCGTCGCGGTGCTGCGGGGGCTCAACCTGCCGCGCTGGATCGCCTGGAGCGTGGCCGCCATCGCCTTCGCCACCATATTGAGCCACGCGATCGGCGGGTTCGCGGCGACGCAGGACACGCTCGACCGGGTCGGCGTGCAGATCGGCCAGCGGCGGCTCACCTTGCTCTCGCTGCTCAGCATCGCCGTCACCGTGCTGCTGCTCTTCGCGGGCGTGCGCCTGTTCAACCGGATGCTGACGCGGTGGATCGGCGGCGCGCGCGGCTTCGATCCCACCCAGAAGCTGCTCTTCCAGAAGCTGGCCGCGATCGCCGCGGTGATCGTCGCCTTCTTCGTCGGCATCGACTTGCTCGAGATCGACCTGACTGCCTTCACCGTCTTCTCGGGCGCGTTCGGGCTCGCCATCGGCTTCGGCCTGCAGAAGACGATCGGCAACCTGATCGCCGGGATCATCCTGCTGATGGATCGCTCGATCAAGCCGGGCGACGTGATCGTCGTGGGCGACAGCTTCGGCTGGGTGAACAAGATCGGCGTACGCGCGGTCAGCGTCGTCACCCGCGACGGCAAGGAGCATCTGATCCCGAACGAGATATTGATGACGCAGGAAGTCGAGAACTGGTCGTACACCGATCGCAACGTCCGCGTCCGCATCCCGGTGACCGTCGCCTATGACTGCGACCTCAAGCTCGCCCAGGCGCTGATGCTGCGCGCCGCGAAGGAGAGCCCGCGCGCGCTCGACGATCCGCCCACCAATGTGCGCCTCGCGGCGTTCGGCGAAAGCGGCGTGGAGCACGAGATCCTCACCTGGATAAGCGACCCCGAGAGCGGCGTCGGCAATGTGAAGAGCGACGTGCTCAACCGGCTCTGGGTGATGTTCAAGGAACATGGCATCGCACTGGCGCTGCCGCAGCGCGAGGTGCGGATCACGCGGGACGAGACCAGGCCGGGCTAGGACCAATCGACATCTACGAGACTGGCGGTCCCCGGCGGCTCCCCGGCGAAGGCCGGGGCCCAGTATCGGGATGCTATCGAGATGCGCGAACCCCTCGAACGATGTCGCAACTGGGCCCCGGCCTTCGCCGGGGAGCAAGAAGGACTGTCCGGCTCTCATCGCACGCCCAAATGTCGATCGGCCCTAGGCCATTGCCCTTTGCGGGGCGCGATCCCTATCTGGGCCCCGTGCCCGCCGCTTCCGTAACCGCCCGTATCGCCGATGGAGTCGGCTCGATCCTGCCGGGCGACTGGGACGCGTGCGCGGGAACGGGCAACCCGTTCGTCAGCCATGCCTTTCTTTCGATCCTCGAACGCTCGGGATCGGTGAGCCCGCGTGCCGGCTGGCAATCGCTGCCGATCGTGATCGAGGACGCGCAGGGCATCCCCGCGGCGATCGCCCCGGCCTATGCCAAGGGCCACAGCCAGGGCGAATATGTGTTCGACCATGCCTGGGCCGATGCCTGGGAGCAGGCGGGCGGGCAATATTATCCCAAGCTCCAGGTCGCCGTGCCCTTCACGCCCGTACCGGGGCCCCGGCTGCTGCTGCGCGACCACGCGCTGGCGCCTGGCCTGATCGCCGGGATCGAGGCGGTGACCGACCGGAACCGGCTCTCCTCGGCGCACGTCACCTTTCTCGAGCCGGACCAGCTGCCCCTGTTCGAGCAGGCCGGCTGGCTGATCCGCGCCGGCACCCAGTTCCACTGGGCGAACGAAGGCTATCGGAGCTTCGACGAGTTCCTGGGCGCCCTTGCCAGCCGCAAGCGCAAGGCCATCCGAAAGGAGCGCGCGGCGGCAGTGGCGGGCCTGACCATCCGCCATCTGTGCGGCGCCGAGATCACCGAGGCGCATTGGGACGCCTTCTGGGCCTTCTACCAGGACACGGGCAGCCGCAAATGGGGCCGCCCCTATCTCACGCGCGACTTCTTCTCGCTGCTCGGCGCCGAGATGGCGGACAAGGTGCTGCTGATCTTCGCCGAGCGGGATGGGCAGCCGATCGCCGGCGCGCTCAACCTGGTCGGCGCCGACGCGCTCTATGGCCGCTATTGGGGAGCGCTCGAGGAAGTGCCCTTCCTGCATTTCGAGCTCTGCTACTATCAGGCGATCGACGCCGCGATCGCACGCGGCCTGAACCGGGTGGAGGCCGGCGCGCAGGGCGAACACAAGCTTGCGCGCGGCTATGCGCCGGTGACCACCTGGTCGGCGCATTACCTCCCGGACCCGGGCTTCCGCCGCGCCGTCGCCGACTATCTCGAGCGCGAGCGCGAAGCGGTGGCGCAGGAGCAGGAATATCTCGGCGAGCTCACGCCCTTCCGCCGCGGCTGCTAGGCGCGGCGCGGATCTGGAATGGGGCGGCGGCCCATTTGCCGGCGGCCCGGGTGACGCGGCAGTCGCAGGCTAGTGCTTCGCCTTCCCGTGCCTCGCCTTGTGCGCCGGGCTGGGCGAAGGGGACGGCGTGGGCGTCGGCGCCGGAGATTCCTCCGGCTCCGGCACCGGGCTGGCCTCCGGATCCGGCAGGCTGCTGCCACCCTGATGCCCTTCGCGCAGGATGATGTCCCGCTCCCAGCGCGGCACCGGCAGCTCGCCCGGCTCGATCACCGGCGCGGGCACCGAATGGTCGATCTTGAACAGCGCGCTCGACCCGTCGCGCCAGAGCGGGATCAGCCCCTGTTCGAAGCGCGGGTTATAGGCGGGCGTCTCGATCATCCAGACATAGTCGAACGCGTCGCGCGGGAAGCGCGCCAGCGCCCAGGCCACCGGGCGCCAATATTCGCGCGGGCATTGCACGTCGGTGACGATCTGCGACGGATCATGGGCGAAGCGCCTGGCGGCGGCATAGCGCACGGTGAGCAGCTGCCCGCCCGCCATCGACCATTGGTCGTTGGTATAGGCGAGCTTGCGCTCGAGCGCGAGCGCGGGGACGTGCTGGAGGCGCGTCTGCTTCCATTCGTAGCGGCAGGTCTCGCCGACGAAGCTGATCAGCCGGGCGCCCTGGGGCAGATGCTCGAGCGCCTTGAGCTCGCGGTCATAGGTGCCGCTGTAGAGCAGGAAGCTCCAGGTCGTGGCGGCGATGCGCACGCAGAAGAAGCTCATGCCGAGCACCGCCACGGTGGCGGCACCGCGGATCGACAGGCCCGGCTTGGGCCGGATCGCAAGGATGCCGATCGCCAGCAGGAAGGGCACCAGCCGCATGTCGGCATAGGCCGATCCGAACACGACGCGCGGCAGGAAGACATAGACCAGCGTCAGGAAGATGCCCGACAGCGCCAGGTTGCGCGAATATTGGATGTTCGGATCGCGCACCGCCTTGAACAGCAGCAGGAACAGCACGCCCACCGAGGCCAGGTCGAACAGCTGCCAGCGATCGCGGAAGACCTGGGTGATCCACAGCATCTTCGCGCGCCAGTTGAACATGTCGAACGTCTGGCCGGTGACGTGCCCGCCCGAACGCCACAGCACCATCAGCAGCGCGGGCGGCGCCAGCACGATGCACTGGAGCCCGGCATGGAACCAGGGCAGGATCCAGCCGCCGACCAGGTCCTTGTGCCACGGCACGTGCGGGTTGCGGCGCAGATCGTGCTGGCGGATCAGCTCGGCCGAGAAGGCGAGGATGCCGAGCAGGCCCCAGCCATAAGTGTGACAGACCCAGATCAGCACCGAGATCGGCAGGAACACCATCGAGCGGAAGACGAACTTGCCCAGCCGCGCCAGCCGCAGCCACCAGCCGAACGCCAGCAGGGCGAACGCCATCGACAGCGCGAAATTGACGAAGCCGAAATGGAAGGGAAAGGCATAGGCGAGCGGCAGCGCGAACAGCGCGGTCGCCGGGATGCGGCCATGCACCTCGCGCGCGATCCACAACATGCCCGCGACGGTCATCGCCGGGATCGCGATGACGATCAGCTTCACCGCCAGTTCGAGCCCGAAGACATGGTGCAGCGGGATGACCAGCAGGTCGACGCCCAGATTGCCCATCAGGCTCCAGCGGAAGTCGTACCATTCCTTGAGGAAAGGATATTGGTCATAGGTGAACTGGACGCGGTAGCGCCCCATATGGCCGGGCAGATCGACCAGCGGCGGGATCTGGGGCCAGAGCAGCGGAATGATGGCTATTAAGGTGCAGAGCGCCACGAACCATCGTGTCTGCCACCATTGCAACGCGTCGCCCCTGTCCATCCGCGCCTTCTAGTGCGCAGGGGCGCCGCCCGACAAGCGGTTCCTGTCGATCTCGTACAGCCCGCTGGCGCCGTCCCGCCAGACGGGCGTCGTGCCGGCGAGCAGCCGCGCATCGAAGGGCGGCGGTGCGATCAGCCAGACATAGTCGAACGCGTCGCGCGGGAAGCCGCGCAGCGCCTGGTCGATGGTCATGCGGTCCTGCTTGTCCCTGCAGGGGCTGGCGAGGACGACTTCGGACGGATCGATCGCGAAAGTGCCCATCGCGGGCGCGTCGATGGTGAGCAGCGCCGAGCCGGCGAGCTCCCACTGGTCGTTGGAGAAGGCGGCACGGCGCGCCATCGCCAGGCCGGAGAGGTGATCGAGCCGGCCGAGCGCCCAGGGATCGACGCAATTGTCGCCGACGAACGCAACGATCCGCGCCCCGCGCGGCACATGGTCGAGCGCGGCGAGCTGCCGGTCATATTCGCGGCCATATTGCCAGAAGCTGATCGTGGTTCCCGCCGTCCGCGCCAGGAAGAACGCCAGGCCGGCCACCGCCAGCCAGCGCAGCTCGCGCGCGCCGATGCCCTTGTCGACGCGAATCGCGAGCAGCGCGAACAGGACGATGAACGGCGCCAGCCGCATATCGGCATAGGCGGAGCCGAACAGCTTGTAGGGGATCAGCACGAAGGCGCAGGCCAGCATCAGGCACGCGCCCACCAATGCCGCCGAATGGCCGAAGCGCGGGTTGCGCGCGCTTCGGTAGATCAATCCCCAGAGCAGCAGCACCGAGCAGAAGTCGAACGGCCACCAGCGGTCGCGCAGGAAGATCGCCAGCCACGAGACCTTGCGCAGGCTGAAGAAGCGCTCGGTGATCCCGCCGCCGCCGTCGGGCCGCCAGAGCAGCAGCGGCAGCAGCGGGGATGCGAGCGGCAGGCAGGCGATGGCGGCGCGCATCGCCGCATCGATCCATCCGCCGCCATCCCGACGCCGCAACCCGAGCTCGGCACCGAAGACCATCAGCCCCAGCATGCCCCAGCCCATGACGTGCGCGACCCAGATGCCGCATGCCAGCGGCAGGAACAGCGCCGCGCGCAGCCCGGTCCGGCCCAGCCGCCCGAGCCGCAGCCACAGGGCGAAGCCGTTGAGCGCGAGCGCCGCCGCCAGCGCGAAGTTCAGGAAGCCGAAATGGAAGGCGTAGTTGTAGACGAGCGGCAGCGCGAACAGCGCGAAGGGCGTGACCCGGCCATGGATCTCCCGCGCGATCCACAGGATGCCGGCAGCGGAAAGCGCGACCGTCGCGATCGTGACCAGCTTCACCGCCGGCTCGAGCCCGGTCAGCGGGGCAAGACCGGCGACCAGCAGATCGGCGCCGAGATTGCCGATCAGCCGCCATTGGAAATGATACCATCGGCCCAGCATGTCCGCATCGGTGCCCAGCATCACCCGGAACCGGCCGATATGCCCCGGCAGATCGGTGAGCGGCGGCACATCCGGCGCGAGCAGCGGCACGCACGACGCCAGGATCGCGGCGAACGCGAACCAGCGCGTCTCCCACCAGCGGGCCGCCGGCGGTTCCATCAGTGGCGCGACGCCAGCCTGTAGGTGCGCGGCGCATCCCCGCCATCGATCGGCACCAGCCAGTCGGGGACCGATCCGGCGCGCAGGCCGGCGGCCAAGCTGCGCGGATCCCGCGCTTCCCTGGCGAAGCGGTCGAGATCGTCGGGGCAGAAGGCGACATAGTCGATGCCCCATGCCCGCGCGATCGCTTCGGATTGCGCGGGCAGGCTCAGGAAGAAGTCGTACATGGCACGGTTTCCCCGATTGTTTCGGTGATAGGGCGCGGCGAGCACCGCGTGCGGCGTGGCGGCGAGCGCATAGGCGCCGAGGTCGAGTGGCGCGAGCAGGTGTCCGGGCGGCAACGCCGCGAGCCGGGCGAGGCTCTCCGGCGTGGTGCAGCTAGGCCCGGCGGCGGCGCGCGACGGAAAGATCGCGGTGGCGGCGATCGGGTAGAGGATGCCGGTCGCGGCGATCCAGGCGGCGACAAGCGCGAACGGGCCACGTGCCCGCGCGGTGCCGATCGTCACCGCCAGTGCCGGCGCGGCGAGCATCGCCCCGGCATAGGCCCCGCGCAACTGGAACAGCGTGATCGCCAGCGCAGTGAACTGGAGCGCGGCCACCACCCACCAGCCGGCCTCGCGCCGCCGCCGCGCGATCGCGAGGGACGCGATCAGCCCGGCCAGTGCGAGCCCGGCATAGGCGATGGCGTTGGCGGGCGGCGCGCCGAACAGCGGCTGCGCCTCGCCGACTTCGGCGAGCCAGAGGCGCGCGAGCAGCGGATCGACTTCGCCATAGGGATCGAGGCATTGCGGCGCGAGCAGCAGCACCGCCCCCGCCGCCGCCACGCCGGCGATCCCGGCGGCGCCCGCCCGCGCACGCGCGGTCCGCGGCCCCGCGACCGCGAACAGGGCCAGGCCCATCGGCGCGATCGCGGCACATTGCACCGCCCGCCACAGCAGCCCGGTGAAACCGTCACAGGCCGGCACGCTCCAGCCGCTCGTGCGGAACAGGATGCCCGCTCCGGCGAGCGCGATCGGCAGGACGAAGCCGAAACCGAGCAGCCGGTCGCGGCTGCCCGGCCTGTCCGCCACCCACAGCAGCACCAGCGCCGCACCGGCGACGCCCAGCAGCGGCAAGGTCTCGAGGCCGATGACGAGCGACGCCGTCACGGCGAGCGCCGCGACCGCGCCGGCCCGGAAGCTGCCCGTGCCGAGCAGTACGCGCACCAGCAACAGGATCAGGACGAGCTGCAATCCGTGATGGTCGATCCGCCCCGGCAGGAACAGGCTGGTCGCCGGATAGGCGAGCGCGGCGAGCAGGATCGCCGTCGCCGGCGGCGCGCCCAGGCGGCGCGCGACCGCGCCGGTCAACGCCAGCGCGGCGCAGAACAGCGAAGCCGGCCACAGGATCACCGCGGCCAGCGCCGCGCCATGGCCGCCGAGCCAGGGCGTGAGCGCCACGATCCATGCCGCGGGCACGAGGTCGGCCAGTCGCGACCAGTGCATCTCCAGCCCGGGCACCGGCCCGAGCCGATGCTGGGCAAGGTCGCCGAAGGACTGGCCGGCCAGCCAGTCGCGGATCTGCTGGAGCCGCACCATGTCGTCGGTATCGGGGAGCCGCAGCGCGGCCAGATCGTGCCAGTCGCGCAGCGTCCAGGCGCCGCACAGCACCACGGTCAGCAGCAGCGCGACGCCAGGGTCACGCCATGCATACCGGGGCCGGCTCGTCTCCATGCCACCGCAGCTAGGCCAGTTTGGTTAATTGCGCGTTAGGCGCCTGCCGCCGACGGATGCGTGCGGCACCCGCCGGATACCCGGCCGATCAGAGGCGATCGCGGCGCCCGAGCAAGCGGAGCCGCAGCGCGTTGAGCTTGATGAAGCCCGCGGCATCGCGCTGGTCGTATGCGCCCTGATCGTCCTCGAAGGTCACCACCTTCTCCGAATAGAGGCTGTACGGCGACTTGCGGCCGGTGACGATCACGCTGCCCTTGTAGAGCTTGAGGCGGACGGTACCGGTCACCTTCTCCTGGCTGTGATCGATCGCGGCCTGGAGCATCTCGCGCTCCGGCGCGAACCAGAAGCCGTTATAGATCAGCTCCGCATAGCGTGGCGCCAGCTCGTCCTTCAGGTGCGCCGCGCCGCGATCGAGCGTGATCTGCTCGATGCCGCGATGGGCGAGATGATAGATGGTGCCGCCCGGCGTCTCGTACATGCCGCGGCTCTTCATGCCGACGAAGCGGTTCTCGACCAGGTCGAGGCGGCCGATGCCGTGCTTGCGGCCCAGCTCGTTGAGCGCGGTGAGCAGCGTCGCCGGCGACATCGCCTGGCCGTTCAGCGCCACGCCGTCGCCCCGCTCGAAATCGATCGTGATCGTCTCGGGCGCGTCCGGCGCGTCTTCGGGGTTCACCGTGCGCGAATAGACATAGTCGGGCACTTCCTCCCACGGATCCTCGAGCACCTTGCCCTCGCTCGACGTGTGCAGAAGGTTCGCGTCGGTCGAGAAGGGCGATTCGCCGCGCTTGTCCTTGGCGACCGGGATCTGGTGCTTCTCGGCGAACTCGATCAGCCTGGTGCGGCTGGTCAGGTCCCATTCGCGCCAGGGGGCGATCACCTTGATGTCCGGGTTGAGCGCGTAATAGCCCAGTTCGAAGCGCACCTGGTCATTGCCCTTGCCGGTGGCACCATGGCTCACCGCGTCGGCATTCACCATCTTGGCGATCTCGATCTGGCGCTTGGCGATCAGCGGGCGCGCGATCGAGGTGCCAAGCAGATACAGGCCCTCATAGAGCGCGTTCGCGCGCATCATCGGGAAGACGAAGTCCTTGACGAACTCCTCGCGCAGATCGTCGATGAAGATGTGCTCGGGCTTCACGCCGGCCATCTCGGCCTTCTTGCGCGCCGGCTCGAGCTCCTCGCCCTGGCCGAGGTCGGCGGTGAAGGTGACCACCTCGCACTGATATTCCTGCTGGAGCCATTTCAGGATCACGCTCGTGTCCAGGCCGCCCGAATAGGCGAGCACGACGCGGTTGATCTTGTCCGACATGGGGCGACTCCAAAGGATGTGCGGGGAAACGGCGTGCGCCTTACGGGCGCGGGACCGCTTCCGCAAGTTCTGTAGCTGGGGCATGCTCCCCCGGCATCGACTCGGGAGGGGCAGATGGCCGAGCTCAAGACCAGGGCAACGGAGATTCAGGTCGCCGACTTCATCGCTGCGGTGCCCGATGCCACGCGCCGCGCGGATGCCGGGGCGGTCTGCACGATGATGACACGGCTGACCGGCGAGCCGCCGAAGATGTGGGGGCCATCGATCATCGGCTTCGGGCGCTATGCCTATCGCTATGACAGCGGCCGCACCGGCGAGATGTGCCGGATCGGCTTCAGCCCGCGCAAGGCCGAGCTGGTGCTCTACGTGCTCGACGGCAATGCCGATCAGAGCGAGGTCCTGGGCCGGCTGGGCAGGCACCGGACCGGCAAGGGCTGCCTGTACATCAAGCGGCTGGCCGATGTGGACGCGGACGTGCTCGAGGAGATCGTCCGCGCCAAGATCGCGCGGATGGACGCCGCCTACCCGGCCTGACCGGCCTGGCGCAGCGTCACCTTGTGCGGCTCGCGCAGGGTTCGCTCCTCCTCGACCATATAGTCGCGGGTGAGCGGCAATGCGTCGCGCGAGCGCGAGAACTGGAGCTGGTAGTTGACCAGCCCGCCATATTTGAAGCTCACATGGCACCCCGCCAGGTAGAAGCACCACATGCGGTAGAAGCGCTCGTCGTACAAGGCGACGATCGCGTCGCGCGCCGCGACGGTGCGCTCGTACCAGTGCCGGAGCGTCTCGGCATAATGGAGGCGCAGCACCTCCACGTCCGTCATGAAATAGCGCAGCCCCTCATAGCCCTTCGCGATCTCCGAGAGCGCCGGGATATAGCCGCCGGGGAAGATGTACTTCAGCGTGAAGGCATCGGTGACGCCCGGCCCGCCTGCCCTGCCGATGGTATGGAGCAGCATCACGCCCTCGGGCGTCAGCAGCTCGCGCACCTTGCGGAAGAAGGTGCGGTAGTGCGGCGTGCCGACATGCTCGAACATGCCGACCGAGACGATCCGGTCGAACTGGCCGGCGACGTGGCGATAGTCGATCAGCTCGAACTTCACCTTGTCCGCCACGCCGGCATCCGCCGCCCGTTGCCGCGCGACCTTGAGCTGCTCCTCCGACAGGGTGACGCCCAGCACCTCGGCGCCGGTCTTCTGGTGGATGTAGAGCGCCATGCCCCCCCAGCCGCAGCCGATGTCGAGCACCTTCATCCCCGGCTTCAGCGCCAGCTTGGCGACGATGTGCGCCTTCTTGTCGAGCTGGGCCTGTTCGAGGCCGATGCCCGGCGCGCTGAAATAGGCGCAGCTATATTGCCGGTCGGTATCGAGGAAGAGATCGTAGAGCTTGCCCGACAGGTCGTAGTGATGCGCGACGTTCCGCTTCGAACGGCGCTCCATGTTGATCCGGCCGAGCCGGAACATCACGGCGTCGACCGCCTTCTTGAACGCGCTGGGGAAGAGCACCGAATCATTGTCTTCCCAGCGATTGTTCGATGCGAACAGGATCAGCAGGTCGAGGATCTCGCCCTGCTCGACCTGAATGTCGCCGTCCATGAAGGCCTCGGCCGCGCCCAGCGAGGGATCGCGCAGGATGCGGCGCGTCGCGCCTGCTCCGAAACGGATCGTTACCGGCTTGAGCGCCGGATCGGCTTCGCCGAAGCTCTGCCGGGTGCCATCCGCGTGGATGACGGTGAGTTGTCCGCGCTTTATTGCGCGTGCGAAAAAACGATCGATCAACGCCATTAAGCCGTCACCACCACCCGATGTAACAGCCCCCCGGCAACCACATTAGGGAAGCGCGCGATTTCCGCAATATTTCCGCAGCTGCGAAATCAGATTCCGCCGTACCATTCATAGCCGGCGATATCCTCCCAGAAGCCGCCCTTGCCGCGGCCGATCCCGGCCAGGCTCGCCACCGCCTCGATCCGCATCACATATTTCGCGTGCTTGTAGCCAAGCTGGCGCTCGACCCGGAGGCGCAGCGGCGCGCCGTGCCCGATGCCGAGCGGCGCGTCGTTCATCGCCCAGGCCAGGATCGTCTGGGGGTGGAAGGCGTCCACCAGGTCGATCGATTCGTAATAGGGGATCCGCCGCTGACCGAACGCGTCGGCGCAGTGGAAGACGATATAGCGCGCGCCGTCGCGCAGGCCGGCGAGCCGGAGGATCGTCTCCAGCCGCGGCCCCTGCCATTTGCCGATCGCGCTCCAGCCCTCGACGCAATCGTGCCGGGTGATCTGCGCCCGCTGGGGAAGCGAACGCAGCTGGGCGAGACTGAGCGAGAGCGGCCGCGCGACGAGCCCGCCGACCTGCAATCGCCAGTCGGCGAAGCGATTGGCGGCAAGCGCGTTATATTCGGGCGTATTGGGATTGGCAGTGCCGTTGGTGCGGAAGCGCGGGCTGCGCTGCTCCGGGCGGAACTCGCGGGCGAGCGCGGCGCGGCCGTTGATCGATCGCTGGAGATAGCGGTGCGCTTCCTCGGCGCTCAGCAGCACCGGGCTGCCGCTCCACGCATCGCAGCCGGCGAGCAGGGTCGCCCCACCGGTGACGATCAGGCCGCGCCGGGTGATCATTCCCCCGGCTCCGCTTCGGGCGATCGCCACCAGCCGGTGATCATCGAGCGCACTTCGTTCACCGGGCCGGCCAGGATCACCAGGGTCAGGTGCACCAAGACGAAGCCGGTCAGCAGCGCCATCGCGATGAAATGGAGCGAGCGCGCCGATTGCCGCCCGCCGAACAGGTCCGCCAGCCAGGGCCACATGCCCGGCGCCAGCGCCAGGCCGGTGAAGATCAGCAGCGGCAGCAGCACGAACAGGACCAGGGCATAGCTCGCCTTCTGGAAGAGATTGTACGCGCGCGGGTCCTCCGGATCGTGGAAGCGCATCTCCCAATGCGCCCGGAGGTCCCCGGCGAGGTGCGCGGCGCTGAGCTCATCGCGGCGGAAGCGCAGGTCGCGCTGGAGGTGCCGGTTGGCCAGGCTCCAGAGCAGGTAGATCAGCAGCGAGAATGCCAGCACCAGCGCGAAGAACAGATGCCAGTGCCGGGCGCCGGCCAGGTCGTAGGTGGACGGCAGGGTCAGCCAGCCCGGCCAGCGCGGCAGGCTGAGCCAGGCATGGTCGAAATTCGCGCCGTAATTGCCCCAGTAGAGCCGCGGATGCGCATTGAAGATCATCAGCCCGCTCGGAATCATCACCAGCACGGCGAGCGCATTGACCCAATGCCAGATGCGCGTGATCAGCCGGTGGCGATAGACCTGCATGGCCCTATCCTAGCCGATCATCCATAGGCGCGCACGAAGAAGACGAGGGTGGTGCCGCCGGTGACGAGCAGGGTCCAGGCGCGCACCATCCGGTGCGAGAGCCGCTTGCCGATCCGCGCGCCCAGCCAGCCGCCCAGGATCCCGCCGGCGAGCATCGGCAGGCAGGCCCACCAGCGCACCATGCCGATCGCGATGAACACCAGCGCCGCCGCGAAATTGGCGACCGCGAGCATCAGCGTGCGGATCGAGAAGAGCGAGCGCGGGTCGGCACCGGCGAGCAGGCCATAGACCGCGGTGGTGATCAGCCCCACCCCGCCGCCGAAATAGCCGCCATAGATGCCGAGCAGGCTCTGCGCGGCGACGAGCGTGCGCCGCCCGATGGTCACCCGCGCATGCAGCCAGTCCGAGGCGCGGCGGCCGAACGCCATCACCACGAAGGCGAAGAGCAGCAGCCAGGGGATGATCATGTCGAATGCCCGGGTCGGGGTGAGCACGAGCAGCATGCTGCCGACCAGCCCGCCGGCAAAGGTGATCCCGGCAAGCGCCCGCACCGACAGGCCGCCCACCGGCGCCAGTTCGTCGCGATACTCCCATGCGCTCGCGCCTGCGCCCGGCAGCAGGGCGACGTTGGACGTGGCATTGGCGATGTTCGAGGGCAGGCCGAGCGCGATCAGCGCCGGCAGCGTCGCGAAGGTGCCCCCGCCCGCCAGCGCGTTCATCGCGCCCCCGAGCATGCCGGCGGCAGCGGGAAGGATCAGGGCGGCGGGATCGATCACTCCGCCTTCCTTCCGCGCCCGCCCCGCCTTGTCGAGGGCAATCTCGCGCGCGCCGGTCCGCGAGGGCAAGCTACCGGAACGGCGCGACCGCGATACCGGGCCTTAGCCCAGCGCCGCCAGCTTCTCCTCGGCCTCGCGGTCCATCTGGGCGCGGCTCTTCTTCTCGGCGGCAGTCTTGAGCTGGCCGCAGGCGGCGTCGATGTCGCGACCGCGCGGCGTGCGCACCGGGGCCGAGATGCCCGCTTCGAACACGATGTTGCTGAACGCCCGGATCCGCTCCGGCGTCGAGCATTCGTACGGCGCGCCCGGCCAGGGGTTGAACGGGATCAGGTTCACCTTGGCGGGCAGCTTGTACTTCTTGAGCAGGCGGACCAGTTCGCGGGCATCGGCGTCGCTGTCGTTCTTGTCCTTCAGCATCACATATTCGAAGGTGATGCGCCGGGCATTGTTGGCGCCCGGATAGTCGGCACAGGCCTGGAGCAGCTCCTCGATCCCGTACTTGCGGTTCAGGGGCACGATCTCGTCGCGCACGTCCTTGGTGATCGCGTGGAGCGATACCGCAAGATTCACTCCGATTTCCTCGCCCGCGCGCGCCATCATCGGCACCACGCCGCTGGTCGACAGGGTGATGCGGCGCTTGGAGAGCGCGAGCCCGTCGCCGTCCATCACGATCGCCAGCCCGTCGCGGACATTGTCGAAATTGTAGAGCGGCTCGCCCATGCCCATCATCACGATGTTGGTGAGCATGCGGCCCTCGGGCTGGCTCGGCCATTCGCCCAGCGCATCGCGGGCCAGCATCACCTGGCTGACGATCTCGCCCGCCGTAAGGTTGCGCACCAGCCGCATCGTGCCCGTGTGGCAGAAGCGGCAGTTGAGCGTGCAGCCCACCTGGCTGGATACGCAGAGCGTGCCGCGGTCCGCATCGGGGATGAAGACCATCTCATAGTCCTGGCCGTCCGCCGAGCGGAGCAGCCATTTGCGCGTGCCGTCGGTCGAGACCTGCGCCTCCACTATCTCGGGGCGGCCGATCACGAAGCGCTCGGCGAGCCAGGGATGCTGGGCCTTGGCGATGTCGGTCATCGCCGCGAAGTCGGTCGCGCCGCGATTGTAGATCCAGTGCCAGATCTGCTTGGCGCGCAGCTTGGCCTGTTTCGGCTCCAGCCCGGCATCGGCGAGCACCGCGCGAAGCTGTTCGCGCGAGAGGCCGATCAGGTCGACGCGGCCGTCCTCGCGCGCCACCGCGGGTCGGGGCACCGGCACGGGGTCGATATGCCCGGGAATGGGCATAGGCTCGATGTGCCCGTGAACGGGCGGGGGCGCGGCCGAGACTGTCTGCATGGCCGCGCACATAGTCGATCTCGCGCGATTATTCCAGTGACCCCAGCGCGTTGAGCGAGGCCCGCAGCGATTCGACCAGCCCGGTGTGCGGCTCCTCCCCCAGAAAGGCCACCAGCTCGCGATTGTCGAGACGCACGGGATGGTTCCAGAAGGGGCGCATCTCGATCAGCTCGCGCAGGGTGGAATTGAACGGTGCGGCGAGCGGCAGCAGCGCCCAGGGCAGGCGGGCATGCTTCACCTTGCCGCCCGCCGCCGCCGCGATCGCCGCGGGGAAGCTGCTGCCGTCCGGGTCCCAGTGACCGGCGAAATGGAAGCGGGCGAAGCGCGGCAGCTCCGCCTCGCGATCGAGCAGCCGGGCGAAGGCCTCGCCGACATCGGGCAGATAGGCCCAGGCATGCCCCACCCCGCGCCGCCCCGGATTGGTCACGCGCGTCACCGGCTTGCCCGGAGCGATCATCCCTTGCGAGAGCCAGCTGTTGCCCGGCCGCGGCCCATAATAGTCGCCGGCGCGCAGGATCAGCGCGCGCACCCCCGATTCGGCGATCCGCGCCTCCATCGCCCTGCGGATCGCGCCCTTGCGCGTGCCGGGCTCCTGCGGCGAATCGGGCCGGGCGACCGGGGTTCCGGCGGGGTCGTAATTGTAGATCGTGCCGGGCAGCGCGAGGCGGGCGTCATTGGCCCAGGCCGCCTCGATGCTGTTCTCCAGCATCGGCAGCACCCGCTTGTCCCATTCGCGATACCCCGGCGGATTCACCGCATGGACCAGCGCCGCCGCACCCTGGGCCGCGGCCAGCACGTCGCTGCGCACCATCGCGTCGCCCTCGCGCCAGTCGATCCGGGAATCCAGCCCGGGGCGGAGCCGGCGGACCAGCCCGCGCACCTGCCAGCCCCTCGCGAGCAGCGCCCGCGCCGTCTCGCCGCCTACGCCGCCCGTCGCCCCGAGCACCAATGCGATCCTGTCCATTCCAGCCTCCGTTGCTATCGATGTTCACGGGGTTGGACCAATCGAGCCTATAAGAAAATTGTCGAACCTTTTCATATCGTGTATAAGAATTTGATGAACTCCATCGACTGGGAGCAGCAGCGCGCCTTTCTGGCGGTGCTCGAGACCGGCAGCCTGTCGGGCGCGGCGCGGCGGCTCAACCTTGCGCAACCGACGGTCCGGACGCGGATCGAGGCGCTGGAGGCGGCGCTGGGCACGCCGCTGTTCACGCGTTCCCCCGGCGGCCTCACGCCCACGGAGAGGGGATCGGCGCTGCACGAGCATGCCCGCGCGATGGCGCTCGCTTCGGAGGCGTTCGTCCGCACCGCCTCGGCGGCGCCGGACGAGATCGCCGGCACGGTGCGCGTCACCGCCAGCGAAGTGATCGCGGTGGAGGCGTTGCCGCCGGTCCTCACCGCCCTTGCCCGCCGATATCCGCGCCTGGTGATCGAGCTGAGCCCGAGCAACCGCAACGAGGACGTGCTGCGCCGCGAGGCCGATGTCGCCGTCCGGATGGCGCCGCCCCGCCAGGAAGCGCTGGTCGCGCGGCGGATCGGCACGGTGCCGCTCGGCGTGCACGCGCATCCGGACTATCTTGCCGGCCGCCCGCATCCCGTCCACTTCGCCGATCTCGCCGGCCACCGGCTGATCGGGCCCCAGAGCGATTCGCCGACGCTGCGCGCGGTGCAGGCGGCGGGCTTCCCCGTGAAGCTTGGCGAACTGGGCTTCCGCAGCGACAGCGACCATGCCCAGCTCGCCGCCATCCGCGCGGGGCTGGGCATCGGCATCTGCCAGCTGCCGATCGGCACGCGCGACGGGCTGGTCAGGCTGCTGCCCGACTTCCGGCTCGACCTCGAGACCTGGGTGGTCTGCCACGAAGACCTGCGCGGCCTGGCCCGCGTGCGCACGGTGTTCGACGCGCTGGTTGCCGGGCTCCAGGCCTATCTCGGTTAGCCCCGGGAGAGCCACGACGCACCGCGTTCGGGTTGTCCTGTTGCATCCGCGCACCGCAGCGTTGCGTTCAAGGGGGTGAGTTGGTTGCTTTTTGGAGTGCAGTAATGAAGCTTATCGGAACGATCCTCGCCGGCGCGACGCTAGCCATCGCCCCGGCCGCGCTGGCCCAGACCGCGCCGCAGACCGCCGATCCGGCCGCCCCCGCGCAGACCGCGCCGGCACCAGCCGCGCCGCAGGCCGCCGGGCCGGTGACCGAGGCCGAAGTCGGCCAGTTCGCCACCGCGGCGATCGAGATCGACAAGATCCGCAAGGACACCGCCACGCCCGAGGCCGACAAGGGTGCCAAGATGGCGGCCGCCGCCACCGCCGCCGGCCTGACTGCCGAGCGCTTCAACGCCATCGGCCAGGCCATGCAGACGGACACGGCGCTCAACAAGCGCATCCAGGCAGCGGCCAGCGCCAAGCTCGCCGCCTCGGGCGGCGCGCCGGCGGCGAAGCAGCCGTAGGGATTGGCCGTCAGGACAAGGACGGAAGGCCGGGGTTCCACGCCCCGGCCTTTTCATTCTTCACCGGCATCTCCGCGTTTTCCAACGTTACCCCCGCCTGCGCGGGGATGACGGCGAGAAATGGGAATGGCGGAAATGGTGTCCGAGACCCGGAGCCCGCTCTATCGCCCCGCGCAGCCCAGCGCGGCGGCGTCGATCGCGGTCGCCGCACCCCGGAGGGCATAGCCGTCGGCGAAGGGGGCGCCGTTCGCGCCCATCGTCTCCACGCTCATGCTCCGTCCCGCGCGCATCGCCGCGACGATCGCGGCATCGGTGCGCGCATCCGGCGCCCAGGCATCCGCATCCCCCGCCTGCAGCTCGAAGCGCCGCTCGCCGATCGACAGCGTCACGCGCGCATCGGGCGCGCGCGCGCGGCTCAATCTTATGTGCAGCTGGTTGCGCACCCCGTCGCGCGGCCAGGTCGCCACGCTGGCAAAGGGTTGCGCATTGGCATGCTTCTCCACCGGCCGGGCGATCGCGAAGCAGCGCAGCGGCGAGGGATCGCGGAACGCCCCCCAGCCATCGAACGTGCCAAGCGGCGCGCGCGCCTGAAGCAGCAGCAGGAGCGCCAGCCCGCTCATGCCGGCGCCGCGCCGCGCCCGGTGCCGATGTGCACCACCGTCTCCACGCCATGCTCGATCCGCACGATCGAACCCTGGGGCAGGTCGGGCGCCACCGGCGCGGCGAACCTTGGCTGCACCGGCAACCCGGTCATCACGCCGCGCAGGACGCGGCTCGACATGCCGTGCATGATCACCAGCCGATCGCCCGGATCGTCGTCGGTGTCGGCGAGCCAGGACGAGACGCGCGCGGCGATGCCGTCATACCATTCGCCGCCCGGCGGCGGGCGCGTGTAGAGCCCATGTTCCAGATCGAGGAAGCCCGGCACCTCGGCCATCAGATCGGCATAATAGCGCCCGCTCCACTCGCCCATGCCGATCTCGACCAGCCGGTCGTCGCGGCGCGCCTGGTGCCAGTCGAGCTCGAGATGCTCGGCGATGACCGCCAGCGTCTGCAGCGCACGCCCCGCGCTCGACGACCAGAGGGTGAGCTTCGGCCGGGGCCCCAATATCTCGCGCAGCGCCGCGCCCATCGCATCCGCCTGGGCGAAGCCGGCCCGGGTCAGCGGGGTGTGCGGATGATCGCCCTGCATGCGCCGGGCAAGGTTGAACACGGTCTCGCCGTGGCGGGCGATGAAATCGCGGCCTTTGCGCTGGTTCGTCATCGGCCCCGCACAAGCATTGGCGGCAAGAGAAAGGCAAGTGCCCAATTTGCGCCCCCTTTCGTTCAGCGGGGAATCAGGTGCGCTATTCCAATAGGACACCAGCCCGCTCGCGGGCAGACGATAAGAGGGAGTGACCATTGCGGGGACATTGTCGCCGTTAAGGGCCAGGCGTGGCCGGCAATCGCAACTGTTGCGGATAAGCCACGCTTTTTTCTGTTTATCGGGGGTTCATGAAACGGCGTCCCTCGCGCCGGGTTGATCTCCCCGCCCGCACTGCGAAGCGCGGGTGCGTACCCAAGGAGTTCAGTTATGCGTACCAAGTTCATCGCCGCCGCCGCAGCGCTTCTCGCCGGCTCGGCCTTCGCCGCTCCCGCCTTCGCGCAGAGCACCGATTCGGGCTTTACCGGCCCGCGCGCCGAGGCCGTGGTCGGCTGGGATCACGTCAAGCCCTCGGGCAGCGGCGTCAAGGGCGCCGACGGCGTGCTCTATGGCGGCCAGATCGGCTATGACTTCCAGGCCGGCAACGCCGTGTTCGGCGTCGAAGGCGAAGCCACCGGCTCCACCGCCAAGCGCACGGACACCAGCGTGCTCGTCGCCGGCGACCGTGCGCGCATCAGCACCGGCCGCGACCTCTATGTCGGCGCCCGCGTCGGCTTCACCGTGGGCGGCAATGCGCTGATCTATGCCAAGGGCGGCTACACCAACGCCAAGTTCGACAGCCGCTACGTGTCGGGCACGACCAACATCCGCACCTCGGACAATGCCGATGGCTGGCGCCTGGGCGCGGGCGCCGAGGTGAAGCTGAACGACAAGGTCTATCTGAAGGGCGAGTATCGCTACTCGAAGTACAATAACGACGACGCGGGCATCGATGCCAAGCGCCACCAGGTGCTCGCCGGCGTCGGCGTGCGCTTCTAATACCCTTAACCGCGTATTTAAGGTGTGAACTATAGGGCCGGGGCGCTTGCTCCGGCCCTTTTTGCCGTTAAGGGTAAAGGTCGGAAAAGTCCCGGTACCGGGTTAGATTCGGGCGACACATGCCCCGGGGGTTCTTGATGAAGGCGACGATCGAACGCGCAACTCTGTTGAGGGGCTTGAGCCACGTCCAGTCCGTGGTCGAGCGGCGCAACACGATCCCCATCCTGTCCAACGTGCTGATCGAGGCACAGGGCAGCGGCGCGCTGCGCCTGATGGCGACCGACCTCGACCTGCAGATCGACGAGACGATCGCGGCCGCGGTGGACCAGCCCGGCGCGATCACCGTGCCGGCGCACACTTTGTTCGACATCGTCCGCAAGCTGCCCGAGGGCGCGCAGGTGGAACTGTCCGCGGCCGAGGGGCGGATCACCGTCAATGCCGGCCGCGCGCGCTTCACCCTGTCGACGCTGCCGCGCGACGATTTCCCGATGATCGCCGAGGGCGAGCTGCCGACGGTGTTCGAGCTGCCGGCCGAGACGCTGAAGCAGATCATCGACAAGACGCGCTTCGCGATCTCGACGGAAGAGACGCGCTATTATCTCAACGGCATCTATCTGCACGTCGTCGACGAAGCGACGCCGGTGCTGCGCGCCGCCGCGACCGACGGCCACCGCCTCGCCCGCGTCACCGTGGCGCGGCCGGACGGCGCCGATTCGATGCCGGGCGTGATCGTGCCGCGCAAATGCGTGGGCGAGCTGCGCAAGCTGCTCGACGAAGTGGACGGTTCGATCGGCGTGTCGCTCTCGGCATCGAAGATCCGCTTCGACCTGGGCCAGGCGATCCTCACTTCGAAGCTGATCGACGGCACCTTCCCCGATTACACTCGCGTCATCCCGACCGCGAACGACAAGCTGCTCAAGCTCGATCCGAGAAGCTTCATGGAAGGCGTCGACCGCGTCTCGACCATCGCGACCGAGAAGACCCGCGCAGTGAAGATGGCGCTGGAGCGCGACAAGGTGATCCTGTCGGTCACCAGCCCCGAAAATGGCGCGGCGGCCGAGGAAGTGCCGGGCGACTATGCCGCCCAGGGCTTCGAGATCGGCTTCAACAGCCGCTACCTGATGGACATCCTCAACCAGATCGAAGGCGATTCGGTGGAAGTCCATCTGGCCGACGCCGCGGCGCCGACGCTGATCCGCGAGAACGACAAGTCGCCGGCGCTCTATGTGCTGATGCCGATGCGCGTCTGATCGCGCAGCGGACACAAGGCAGGAATGCCGGCGCGGAACGGCTCTGCGCCGGCATTTTCGTATCGGGGGCGGACTGCTCCCCGGCGAAAGCCGGGGCCCTGTTGCAATGTCGTTCGAAAGGCTGATGCGCCTAGCCAACTTCGCCGGGGAACAGCATCCGGCGAACCCCGCGTCAGGCGAACATGCCCCGGCGCAGCGCCACGACGATCGACACGGCCAGATAGATCGCTCCCGAGATCGTCATCAGCGTCCACAGGCTGACATTGGCGACGAGGCCGAGCCTGGCGAGCGCGGCCCAGCCGAACAGCCCGAACTGGAGCAGCCAGAAGCTGGCGATCGACGCCTCGGCGAGTGCGGCGCGATTGAGCTCGTCACTGCCGCGCCGGATCCGGGCGCTCAGCCAGGTCTGGAGCGCGAGCAGCGCCGCGATGCCGATCGCGACGGGAATCGCCGCATCGCCGGTGAAACCGAAACGGACGGCGAGCGGCGGCACAAGCAGCAGCGCGGCGCCCAGGAGCAGGGCCGCACCGTTCATGCGCAGATAGCGCAGCACGCCGGCGTCGAGCGGGTCGCCCTCCTGATAGTTTTCGGCCATGCGGCGATAGAGCGCGCTGCTCGACGCGGCGATCAGGGCGAACAGGCCGAGGGACAGCAGCAGGACGGCGAGCGCGGTGGAGGCCATGTCCTCGACCGGCATCTCCGCCAGCCAGGCGATCAGGCCGCTCCGCCCGGCGGCAAGGGCGATGACGAATCCGATTGCGGCACCATAGGCGGCGTGGACCAGCCGGCGCCGAGGCTTGCGATCAGCCATGGGGGAGCTCGGGCGGGGTCCAGTCGTCGAGGAAAATGGCATCGATGGGCACTCCAAAGATCTTCGAAAGCCGCATCGCCAGCGGCAGGCTCGGGTCGTATTTGTCGGTCTCGACCGCATTGATCGTCTGGCGCGACACGCCGAGCAGCCCGGCCAGGTCGCCCTGGCTGAGATTCGCCTCCGCTCGCAGCACACGCAGTCGGTTCTTCATGCGGCTTGTCCAGAACTCTGTACCATATGACAAGAGCTCTTGTCATTCCGAGTCAGGATTGTCAAGAACTCTTGTCATGTATGGCCATATGGCTGCAGGTTGATTTTGCGATCCGACTCCTATATTGACACTATTGTCAGTAAGGGATTCGCTTCCATGGCCACGCAACCCGCGCCGCAGATCTTCAACCCCGGCATCCCGATGAAGCGGGAATGGGGCACCGCGTTCCGTGCACTCGGGCGGCTGCTCGCCAATGGCGACGATACCGAGCAGGTCTTCCGCATCATGCGCGCGCTGAACGGCGATGCGACGCAGAAGAGCTATCGCAAGCTGCTGACCATGCCCAATGGCGGGCGCATCGCCTTCCAGCATGTCGAGATGGCCGAGAAGCTGTCGGATCGTGCCTGGATCGATGGCTTCGCCGAAGGCACCGTCGGCGCCGCCTATCGCAACTTTCTCGACCGCACCGGCTATTCGGCCGACGGGCTCGTGGCCGTCAGCATGGCCGAGGGGGCGTTCCAGAATGCCGACATCCAGCATCCCTATGCCTGGATGGGCCGGCGCGAACGCGACATCCATGACCTGTGGCACGTTATCACCGGCTACCAGGCGGACGAGCATCTGGGCGAGGCCTGTCTGGTCGCCTTCTCCTATGCGCAGACCGGCGGGCTCGGCTGGGGCTTCATCGGACTGGGCGCGGCGCTGAAGAGCATCCGCATCACCCGCAGGCTCGATTTCTTCCGCGCGGTGGTCGAGGGCTATCGCCACGGCAAACGGGCCGAATGGCTGCACGGCGAGGATTACGAGACGCTGCTCGCCGAACCGCTCGACCAGGTCCGCCGCCGCCTGGGCATCGGCGACCCGGTCCGGTACCGGGCCGCGCAGGCCAGCCTCGAAGCGGCCGGCCTGAAGGGCATCTGATCCCCGCCTGCCCGCTCAGGGCAGGTTCTCGATCTTGCCGCCGCCGCCCGGCGGCGCCAGCCCATCCATCGCCCCGAAGACTTCCTCGGCCGAAGCGACCGGACCGGGCAGCTCGAAATGCTTCGGGTCGATCGCCGCGGTGTCGACCGAGCGGAGTTCGAACACGATCTTGCCCGGCACACCGGAATCGACCGGCTGGATACGGAGCAGCGTGCCCTTGGCGAGGAGCCCCCGCGCGGTGGTGCCGAACTGCGTCGATTCGGGGATGAAGCCGGCCATGAAATCGAGCGCGAGATCGGCGGCGCGGGCGACGATCCGTCCGATCGGCGCCAGTTGCGGATCGGCGCTCGTCACGATCTCGATATGGCGCTTGCGGTCCTTCCCCGGCCCCGCGAGCATGCGCATCAGCCAGACCGAGCCGGTGCGCCCGGCCACGGTGGCGGAGGCGGGCCCCGCCTCCAGGCCGAACTCGACCTTCTCCTTCGCCGCCTCCGCGGCCTTGGGCAGCATGGCCTTGAACAGCGCTGCCATCGCCTGGAGTTCGAACACCTTGGGGCCGGTCTTCCCGTACAGCACGACATAATCGGCGCCGTCGCGGCGGACGATCGCGAACTTGCCGGCCAGCTCGACGCGGGAATTCCCGCCTTCGTCCGCTTCGACGACCAGTTCCTTGCCGTCGACGCCGTAGCGCGCGGTCATATCGGCCAGCGCGGGCAAGGGCGCGAGCGCGAGCGGCACGGCCAGGAACAACATGGTGCGGAGCATCGTGCCTTCTTTCCCCGAGGATGTGGACGGGCGCGATCATCGGGCAAGTCCCGGCGCGCCGCAAGCCGGGCGCATGCGGGCAGGTGATCCCCGCCGCGCGATCGGCTATCGGCGGGAAATGGCCGCAACCCGCCTCGTCCTCACCGATTTCCGCAACCATGAAGATGCCGTGCTGGCGCCCGGCCCCGGCTTCGTGGTGCTGAGCGGCGAGAATGGCGCGGGCAAGACCAACGTGCTCGAGGCGCTGTCGCTGCTCGCCCCCGGCCGCGGCCTCAGGCGCGCGCCGCTCGCCGAAATGGCGCGCCAGGGCGGCAGCGGCGGCTTCGGCGTCGCCGCGCGGCTGGGCGAGACCGACATCGGCACCGGCACCCAGGCCGGTGCGCCCGAGCGGCGGCTGGTGCGGATCAACGGCGCCACCGCCGCGGCCACTTCGCTCGCCGAATGGGTGAGCGTGCTGTGGCTGACCCCGGCGATGGACCGGCTGTTCGTCGATGCCGCGGGCGAGCGGCGGCGCTTCCTCGACCGGCTGACCCTCGCCCTCGCCTCGGGCCATGCCCATCATGCGACGCGCTACGATGCGGCGATGCGCGAGCGCAACCGCCTGCTCGCCGACGATGCCGCGCCCGATGCCGACTGGCTCGCCGCGCTCGAGGCGCGCATGGCCGAACATGGCGCCGCCATCGACGCCGCCCGGCGCGAGGCCGTATCGGCGCTCGCGGAGCGGCTGGCGGCACAGCCCGAGGGGCCGTTCGCCCGCGCCGGCCTGGCGCTGGAAGGCTGGCGGGGCGATGCCGACACACTGGCCCGCGAACTCGCCGCCGGCCGCCGGCGGGATGCCGGTGCGGGACGCACGCTCGCCGGCCCGCACCGGGCGGACCTGCTCGTCACCCATCTCGGCAAGCGGCAGCCCGCGCATCTCTGCTCCACCGGCGAGCAGAAGGCGCTCCTTCTCGGCCTGGTCCTCGCCCATGCCGAACTGGTCGCCGAGCGTGCCGGGCGCGCGCCGATCCTGCTGCTCGACGAAGTCGCCGCCCATCTCGACCCCGGCCGCCGCGCCGCGCTGTTCGCCCGACTCGAAGGCCGCGGACAGGTGTGGATGACCGGCACCGAGCCGGGCCTGTTCGAAGCGGTGCCCGGCGGCGCCACGCGCTACCACGTCGCCGACGGAACGGTGCTCGCAGAATAGGACTGGACGCCGCGGCGATTCCTACGCACCCTTCCGCACGCAACGGGAGGGGGAAGAGATCATGCCCGCTTTGTTCATGCTCGGTGCCGTCGCGGCGGTACTCGCGCCCGCGCCGGGCGCATCCGGCGAGAAGCTGCGCGCCTGGCCGGCGATGCGCCACGAAGGCGCCACCTATGCCGTGGCGACCGACCGCAGGAACCGGATCATTTCCTGCCTGCCGCTCGATCCCGCCACCGACGCGGCCAGGACGAAGGCGGCCTGCGCCGCCATCGCGGCCCGGGGCGTGCCGGCGGCGATCACGCCGGCGCTGGCCAAGGGCCCGACCGACGAGTGGTTCCCGTCTTCCGACTATCCCGCCATGTCGATCCCGGAGCACAGCTCGGGCAGCGTGACCATCGTCTACGAGATCGACGAGCGCGGCGCGGCGACGCACTGCATGGTCCAGCACAGCAGCGGCATCGCCAGGCTCGATCTCGCCGCCTGCGCCGCGGTGCTGAAGCGCGCGCGCTTCACCCCGGCCAGCTACCAGGGCAAGCCGATGCACGCGGCCGCGATCGCCACCTTCGAATATGACAGCGAATAAGCGCGCCCAGGGGGGCCGCCGCGCCCCCTATTTTGCTTCCGTTTCGTGACGCCAATTCCTATATGCTGGGCATGGCAATCGACGACACCACTCCCGAAAATACCCCGAACCAGAACAGCTACGGCGCAGACTCGATCAAGGTCCTCAAGGGACTGGACGCAGTGCGCAAGCGCCCCGGCATGTATATCGGCGATACCGACGACGGCTCGGGCCTCCACCATATGGTGTTCGAGGTCTCGGACAATGCGATCGACGAGGCGCTGGCCGGGCATTGCGACAAGATCATCATCCAGCTGAACCCGGACGGCTCGGTCTCGGTCGAGGACAATGGCCGCGGCATTCCCACCGGCATCCACAGCGAGGAGGGCGTCTCGGCGGCCGAGGTCATCATGACCCAGCTCCATGCCGGCGGCAAGTTCGAGAACACCAGCGACGACAATGCCTATAAGGTGTCGGGCGGCCTGCACGGCGTGGGCGTCTCGGTGGTGAACGCGCTTTCCGAATGGCTCGACCTCAACATCTGGCGCGACGGCGAGGAGCATTACATGCGCTTCGCCTATGGCGACGCGACGGCGCCGCTGAAGGTGATCGGCACGGCGCCCGAGGGCAAGAAGGGCACGCGCGTGACCTTCCTCGCCTCCACCGAGAAGACTCCCGGCGACGGCGGCACTTTCAAGAACCAGATCGAGTATGACTTCGAGAAGCTCGAGCATCGCTATCGCGAGCTGGCGTTCCTGAACTCCGGCGTGCGCCTGTTCCTGCGCGATGCGCGGCACGAGGACGTGAAGGAAGTCGAACTCTATTACGAGGGCGGCATCGCGGCCTTTGTGAAGTGGCTCGATCGCAACAAGCAGCCGCTGATGCCCGATCCCGTGGCGATCGCCGGCACCCGCGACGACGTGACCATCGATGTCGCGCTGGAGTGGAACGACTCCTATTACGAGAACGTCCTCTGCTTCACCAACAACATCCCGCAGCGGGACGGCGGCACCCATCTGGCGGCGTTCCGCGCCGCGCTGACCCGAACCATCAACAACTATGCGGACAAATCGGGCGCGCTGAAGAAGGAGAAGGTGACGCTCACCGGCGACGACATGCGCGAGGGGCTCACCGCGATCGTCTCGGTCAAGCTGCCGGATCCGAAGTTCAGTTCGCAGACCAAGGACAAGCTGGTCTCGTCCGAAGTGCGCCAGCCGCTCGAGAGCCTGATGGCCGACAAGCTGGCCGAATATCTGGAGGAGAATCCCGCCAATGCCCGCATGATCATCCAGAAGGTGATCGACGCGGCGGCGGCGCGCGAGGCCGCCAAGAAGGCGCGCGAGCTGACCCGGCGCAAGGGCGTGATGGACATCGCCAGCCTGCCCGGCAAGCTGGCGGACTGCCAGGAGCGCGATCCGGCCAAGTCCGAGCTGTTCCTGGTCGAGGGTGACTCGGCCGGCGGCTCGGCCAAGCAGGGCCGCGACCGGCATTTCCAGGCGATCCTGCCGCTGCGCGGCAAGATCCTGAACGTCGAGCGTGCGCGCTTCGACCGGATGCTGTCGAGCCGCGAGATCGGCACGCTGATCCAGGCGATGGGCACCGGCATCGGCCGCGACGACTTCAACCTGGAGAAGCTGCGCTACCACAAGATCGTCATCATGACCGACGCGGACGTGGACGGCGCGCACATCCGCACGCTGCTGCTCACTTTCTTCTACCGGCAGATGCCCGAGATCATCCAGGCGGGGCATCTCTACATCGCCCAGCCGCCGCTCTACAAGGCGACCAAGGGCCGCTCCGAAGTGTATCTCAAGGATGATGCCGCGCTCGACCAGTATCTGGTCGAGGCCGGAGTCGGTGCGACGCGGCTGGAAACCAATGAAGGGCCGATCTTCGGCGACGAGCTGATCAAGCTGGTCGACCATGCCCGGCGCATGCGCACCCTGATGCGCTATGTGCCCCGGCGCTACGCGCCCGACATCGTCGAGGCGCTGGCGCTGGCCGGCGCCTTCGATCCCGAGGCGAGCCGCGAGCAGCGCGCCGAGCGGCTGGGCGCGGTGACCCGCCGACTCGACCAGACCGACGAGGATGCGCGCTGGTCGGCCCGCGTCACCGACGAGGGCGGCTTCCATTTCGAGCGGCTGTGGCGCGGCGTGACCGATCACCACATCATCGAGGCGGCGTTCCTCACTTCGGCCGAGGGGCGCAAGCTCCACGCGCTCGCTGCCGAGCAGGCGGCCAGCTATGGCGCGCTCGCCAAGCTGGTGCCGGCCAAGACCGCCATGACCGAAGAGGCCGCGCCGGCTTCCGAGGAAGGCGATGGCGAGGAACTGGTCGCCGCCGCCAAGGGCGAAACGCTGGTGGCGCGCCCGAGCGAGCTGCTCGATGCGATCCTGGCCTCGGGCCGCAAGGGCCTGTCGATCCAGCGCTACAAGGGCCTTGGCGAGATGAACGCCGAGCAGCTCTGGGAGACCACGCTCGATCCGGCCAATCGCTCGATGCTCGTCGTCCAGGTCGATCAGGCCGATGTGGCGGACGAGATCTTCACGCGCCTGATGGGCGACGTGGTCGAGCCGCGCCGCGAGTTCATCCAGGAGAACGCCCTGAGCGTCGCCAATCTCGACGTGTAGGTTGGGCCCCGATCGGCAAACACCGTCATCCCCGCCTGCGCGGGGATGACGAAGAAAAGCGGGGATGACGAAGAACAAGGGCCTGCCGGAGCAAATCGAAACGCGCCGGGCTCTTGCCCCAGCCGCGCATCGCCGACCGTAATGGACCCGAACGCGGGAAATCGCTCTTTACAAAAGCGGCATGATCGCGATCATTCGCGCGTGGCGTGACGGGAGTTCTGTCGATGCGCATCCTGGCGTTGTCGCTGCTATCTACGCTTTCCTGTGCATCGCCCGTCTTCGCGCAAACTTCCGAGCCGCTGGGGCTGGACTATCGCGCGGCGCAGGACAGGCTGCTCCAGCGCTCCGACGCGATCGAGGCCGCCGCCGCCAATCTGCGCGGCAAGGAAGCGCAGGAAGGCGCGACGCGCACGCTCGGCCGGCCGGACGTGGACGTCGAGGCACAGCTGCTCGAATATCAGAAGACGCTCTATCTGCCGCTCGGATCGCTGGCGCCGGTGGCGGAATTCTTCGGCATCCGCGATCCGCTGAAGTTCCGCCAGGAACGGACGAGCACCCGGCCGATCGTCACCGCCACCCTGCCCTTCTACACCGGCGGCCAGATCTCCGGGACCCGGGCCGGCGCCAGCGCGCAGGTGGCCCAAGCCAAGGCCGATCGCGACATCGCGGTGGACAATGCCCTCGTCCAGCTGGTGCAGGCCTATTACGGGCAGCAGCTCGCCGAGCGGGCGCTGGGCATCCGCCGCGACGTGCTCGACGGGCTCAACCGCCATGTCGCCGACGCGACGAAGCTCGAACAGGCGCGCTTCATCAGCCGCGCGCAGCGCCTGCAGGCGGAAGTGGCGCGCGACGATGCCGCCCGCGAATATGAGAAGGCGATATCGGACCTGGGCACCGCCAATGCCGCGCTCGCCGGCATGCTGCGCGCGCCGGCCGGCGTGCATCCGCTCAGCCCGCTCGGCGTCGATTCGCAGCCGCTGGAGCCGCTCGAGAACTTCAAGGCCGCCGCGCTCTATGCTCATCCCCAGCTGGCCCGGATGCAGGCGCTGGAGGACCAGGCGCGCGCCGGCGTGACGATCCAGCAGTCCAAGCTGCGGCCGACCATCTACGGCTTCGGCCAGTATAATTTCGACAGGCGCGACTCGCTGCTCACCGACCCCGACTGGTCGGTGGGCGTCGGCCTGAAATACAAGCTCATGTCGGGTGCCGGCCGCCGGCAGCAAGTGGATGCCGCGCGCGAGACGGTGGCGCAGGCCGAGGCCGGATTGCGCGAGGCGCGCACCCAGCTCGAAATCGGCGTGACCAAGGCCTGGGGCGAGACGGAGGCGGCGCGCAGGCGCTTCCTGCTGCTGGACAGCGCGCTCGCCTCGGCCACCGAGAATCTGCGGCTGCAGACGCTCTCCTTCCGCGAACAGCAGGTCACGTCGCTCGACGTGATCGACGCACAGCTCGGGCTGGGCCGCGCCCGCGTCCAGCGGGCTCAGGCCGCCAACGACTATGTCCAGGCGCTCGCCCAGCTGCTCAGCCTGAGCGGCCAGATGGCCCGGATGCCCGAGTATCTCGCCCGGGCCGACAAGGTGATCCCATGACCGATACCGTGATCGAGGACGAAGCCCCCGCACCCGCCCCCGCCCGGCGGCGACCGGTCGCGCTGATCGCGGGGCTGGTGGTGGCGGTGCTGCTCGCGCTCGGCCTGTGGCTGGCCTATCGCCCCGCGCCGGACCAGATCCAGGGCATGGTCGATGCGCGCGAGATGCGCATCACCAGCAAGGTCACCGCCCGCATCGCCGCCTTTCATGTCGAGGAGGGGCAGCCGGTCAAGGCCGGGCAATTGCTCTACACGCTCGACAGCCCGGAAGTCGCCGCCAAGTCCGAGCAGGCGGGCGGCGCGCTGGCGGCGGCGCAGGCGGTGGAGAGCAAGGCGGACGAAGGCGCCCGGCCGGAGGACATCCGCGCCGCCGAGGCGCAGTGGCGCCGGGCACAGGCGGCCGCCGAACTGGCCCGGACCACCTCCGCGCGTACGCAGCGGCTCTACGAGCAGGGCGTGATCGCCGGGCAGAAGGCGGACGAGGCGCGGACCAACGCAGTCGCTTCCGCCGAGCAGGCCAAGGCGGCGCGGGCGCAATATGATCTCGCGCTCGCGGGCGCGCGGCGGCAGGACAAGGCGGCGGCGACCGGCCAGGTGCAGCAGGCGCGCGGCGCCGTGGCGGAAGTGCAGGCGGCGGCCGACGAGACGCGCGTCACCGCGCCCGCCGATGGCGAGGTCGGCAAGCGGCTGGCCCAGCCCGGCGAGCTGGTGCCGCAGGGCTTCCCGGTGTTCGTGCTGACCGACACCGCGCATCCCTGGGTGACGCTCAACGTCCGCGAGGACCAGCTGCGCGGGCTGGCGCGGGGCAAGGAGATCGGCGGCACGATTCCCGCCCTCGCCAACCGGCGCGCGCGCTTCCGCGTGATCTACACCGCCCCGGCCGGCGACTTCGCGACCTGGCGCGCGACGCGGCAATCGACCGGGTTCGACATCAAGAGCTTCGAGGTGCGGGTGGTGCCGGTCGCACCGGTCGAGGGGCTGCGGCCGGGCATGACCGTGCTGTTCGACTGGCCGGCCTGACCGGCATGGCAAGCGCCTTCGGCAGCGCGCTGCGGCGGGAGGTGCGGTTCCTGGCCACCAGCTTCTGGGATCTCGCGCTGGTGTCGTGGGTGCCGCTGCTGCTGATGGCGGTGGTGGCGATCCAGCTTTCCGCCGGGGTGATGCGCGACTTGCCGATCGCCGTGGTCGACCAGGACGACAGCGCCGTCTCGCGCGAGCTGACGCGGCGGCTGGAGGCCGCGCCGGGGCTGCGCGTCGCGGCGCGGCCGGGGGACATGCGCGAAGCGGAACGGCTGGTGCGATCGAACCGCGCCTATGCCGTGGTGCTGATCCCGGCCGACAGCGAGCGCGCGGTGCTGCGCGGCGCCACTGCCAGCGTCACCACTTTCTACAATGCCAGCTATTCGACGGCATCGGGCGCCGCGCTGCGCGAAGTGGGCAATGTCGTGCAGGGCTATGCGGCAACGCTTGCCGCCACCCAGGCCGCCGCCGTCCTCGGCCCCGGCAGGGTCCGCCGCCCGCCGATCGCGGTGCAGAGCGCGGTGCTGTTCAACCCCCAGGGCAGCTACGAACTGCAGCTGGTCGCGCTGATCCATCCCGCGCTGCTCCACCTGGTCTTCATGGTCGCGATTGCCGGCGCGCTCGGCCGCGAGCTGCGCGACGGGACGATCGGCGCCTGGATCGGCGGCGAGCCCCCCTTGCGCGCCGCCGCCGCCGTGGCGGGCAAGCTCGCGCCCTATCTCGCGATCTTCACCGGCTGGGGGCTGCTGGCGATCGGCTATGTCGCCGGGCTGCGCGGCTGGCCGGTGGCGGGAAGCGCGGCGATGCTGCTCGCCGGCTATGTCGCCATGTACCTCGCCTATGTCGGCGTGACGCTGCTGGTCGTCGGGCTGACGCTGACGATGGGCAAGGCGCTGTCGGTCGCCGGGCTCTATGCTGGCGCGTCCTTCGCCTTTACCGGCGCGATCTTCCCGATCGAATCCGCCTCCGGCTTCGCACGGCTGTGGAGCGCGCTGCTGCCCTATTCGGCCTTCGCCAAGCTGCTGGCCGAGCAATGGATCATGGGCGCGCCCGCCGCCCAGTCGCTATGGCAGGTGCTGGCGATGCTCGCCTTCCTGCTGGTCGGCGGCGGCATCGGGCTGCCGCGCTACCTGGCGGCGGCGCGGCGCCCGGAATGCTGGGGCCGGCGATGATCGGCCGCGCCTTCCTCGCCACCTTCCGCGCGATCTTCGCCGACAGCTCGGCGCTGATGCTGCTGATCGGATCCTGCATCCTCTATGCCTTCTTCTATCCTTCCGCCTATTCGGGCGAAGTGCCGGTGCGAATGCCGATCGCGGTGGTCGACCTGGACCATAGCGGCACCAGCCGCGCGCTGGAGAACCGGCTCGGCGCGGTGCAGCAGGCGGAACTGGTCTCGCGCCCGCCCTCGCCCGCCGCCGCGCTGCGCCAGCTCCAGGAGCGGCGAGTGAGCGCCATCGTCGTGATCCCCGCAGGCTTCGAGCGGCGCATCCTCTCCGGCGGCCAGGGCGTGGTCGCGCTCTATGGCAATGGCGCCTATCTCCTGCGCACCTCGACTGCGCTCGCCGGCGTCGGCGCGGCGCTGGGCGCGGCAGGGCGCGACGCCGCGCTCGACCAGGCGATGGCGCAGGGCGCACCCGCCCCGCCCCCGCTCGCGATGATCCAGCGTCCGCTGTTCAATACCCGCGAAGGCTATGGCAGCACGATCTTCCCGGGCGTCGCCTTCCTGATCATCCAGCAGACCCTGCTTATCGGCCTTGCCATGCTCGCCGCGACGATGCGCGAGCAGCAGGGCAGGCAGGGCATTGCCCCGGCCGGCCTGCTCGGCATCGCGCTGGCCTTCTTCGTCATCGGTTGCGCGAACATCGCCTGGTTCACCGGCTTCGTCTTCTGGTTCCAGGACTATCCGCGCGCCCGGGCCGATCCGGCCGCGCTGCTCGTCTCCGCCGCGTTGTTCGTGGCGGCCACGGTGGCGGGGGCGCTGGCGCTCGGCAGCTTCTTCCGCACGCGCGAGCGGCCGATCCAGCTCTGGATCGTCACGTCCGTCCCGATATTCTTCCTTTCCGGCCTGTCCTGGCCGGCCGAGGCGACGCCGCATTGGCTGACACTCCTCGCGCGCCTGCTGCCGACGACGCCAGGCATCCGCCTGATGGTGGGCATCAACCAGATGGGCGCGACACTGGGCGAGCAATGGGCCGAACTCCTGAACCTTGCCCTGCTCACGCTGCTCTATGGCGGCATCGCGGCCTGGCGCTACCGCATCCGCAAGCCTGCCCGAATATCTGCTATTGAAAGTTAATCGCAATAATATTAGCGCAAGCCCGCGACATTCGAACGGGGGCCGTCATGCGATTTGCCAAACTCACGCTGCTGGGCGCGCTCGGCGCACTGGTGCTGGGCACTGCGGCCCAGGCGCACATGCCCTATCTGCTTCCCACCCTGTTCGACATCGGCAAGGGCGATCACGTCACCGTCACCGCGTCGTTCGGCGAGGACGCCTTCGTGCCGGAGATCGGCATGAAGGACGCGCCGTTCCATTTCATCCGGCCCGACGGCACGCGCGGCGAGGTCGGCACGCCGACCTATCTGCGCGACCTCACCATCTTCGAGGCCGACCTCTCCGCCGAGGGCACCTATCGCCTCACCACCGGCCAGCGCCTCGGCCGCAAGGGCAGGATGTACCAGGCGGGCGGCAAGTGGATCATCGCCGGCGAGGACGGCGCCCCGCCCGCCGGCGCACGCACCGTCGATGTGCAGAGCACCACCCTCGCCGAAGCCTATGTCACGCGCGGCGCGGCCAGTGCCGGCGCGTTGCGGCCGATCGGCACCGCGCTGGAGATCCAGCCGCGCACCCATCCGGCCGAGATCGCCGCGGGCAGCGACGCCAGGTTCCGGCTGTTGTTCGACGGCAAGCCGCTCGCCGATATCGAAGTCACGCTGTTCCGCGCCGCGGGCAATTACGACGGCAGGAAAATCGCCGCGACGGTCCGGTCGGACGCGCGGGGCGACTTCACGCTGCGCCCCGGCGAGGCCGGCATCTACCTGATCCTGGTCCGCCACCGCACGGCGGCGCCGGCCGGATCGGAAACGCCCTATCGCAGCTATACCTACACGCTGGCCTTCGACGCGGCCTGAGCGGCTCGTCGCCGCCCAACCACCATATGGCGCAGTATCGGCCCATCGGTGTGGATTTGTTCGGCGATCGGCGGCAGGCCCGCTCCCGGGCGACACGAGGGGCGTGCAATGGGGGCAAGGTCTGAGCGGGGAATGGCATTTGCCGTTGCGGCGATGCTGCTTTCGCCCTGCGCGATCTCCCATGCGAACGCCCCCGGCCTGGCGCCCGCCGCCGCGATCGCCACGGGCGAGGCCAGCTATTATGCCGACCGTTTCGCCGGCAAGCGCACCGCGAGCGGCGAAGCCTATGACCCCAGCGACTTCACCGCCGCGCACCGTAGCCTGCCCTTCGGCACGCGCGTACGCGTCACCAATGCCGCAAGCGGGCGCAGCGTGGTCGTGCGGATCAACGACCGCGGCCCCTGGGACAAGAGCCGGCTGATCGACATTTCCCGCGCGGCCGCAAGCGAGATCGGCCTTGTCCGGCGGGGGCGGGGCACCGTTTCGCTCGCCCTGGCGGAAGAAGAAGAAGCCGAAGCCGGCCAGGATTAACGGAATGCCCAGCGCAGCGTGCCGGCGATGCCACGCGTGCCCATGCGCAGCGCCGGCGTCGCCAGCCCGGCGCCGGAGAGCCCGTGCATCGTCCGCGCCCAGCCGGGCAGCAGGTCCACCGCCGCGCCGAAGGTGAGCGCCTGCACCGGCGCCACCGCCAGATTGGGCGCCGGCTGGTCGAGCACCATGCGCGCCACTTCCCGGGTGCGCGCATCGACGGCCAGTTCAGGCCGCATCGCGGCGATCAGCGCATTCGCCTCGGCCCGACTGCGCGGGATCGGATCGCCGCCCAGCGCCTCGGCGATGCGCGCGAAATCGGCGAAATAGCGGTCCTGATCGGCCAGGCCCATGCCCGGCTCGGCATAGCGGATCCAGGCATCGAGAAAGCTCACCGCCTCGGTCACGTGCACCCAGGCGAGCAGGCGCGGATCGTCGGCGGCATAGGGCGTGCCGTCGGGCAGCACGCCCTTCACGCGGGTGTGCACCTCGCGCACCTTGTCGATCGCCGCTTCGGCTTCTTCCGCCGAGCCATAGGTGGTCACCGCGATGAACCGCGCGGTACGCCGCAGCCGCCCCAGCATGTCGCCCCGGAAGCTCGAATGGTCCCATACCCCCGCCAGCACCGCCGGATGGAGCATCTGGAGCAGCAGCGCCGTCACCCCGCCCACCATCATCGTGGTAACGTCGCCGTGCACGCGCCACACCACCGATCGGGGGCCGAACAGGCTCTCCTCCGGCTTGCGCTGGACCGGCTTCTCGCCCCGGGCCTGGTCGTTGAACACCGCGCGCACCTGGCCGATCAGCGCGCCGCGCAGCCTGTTCGCAATGCCATCGGCGGGATTCATGGCCCCAAGCTAGGGACTAACCGTTTTCCCGCAACCGCCCGTTTTCGCCGGAGCGCCACGCTGATAGGATGTCATGACGTCATCGCATGGGTGAGTCTTGCTCCGATCGAAGCGCATCAAAACACTGTCCCTTGCCGCCGCAACGGGCCTGCTCGCCACCGCGGGTGCGGCCCAGATGCAGCCGATCCACGGCGGCACCGTGATGGCATCGGTCGAGCGGCTCAGGCCCGGCCAATATATCTGGGTGCCCGAGATCGCCCCGGCGGGCCCGATGCTGGTGGTGGTCAACATCGCCACCCAGCGGGTGGTCGCCTATCGCAACGGCGTGCCGATCGCCGTCTCCACCATCTCGACGGGCAAGGCCGGCCATCGTACGCCCACCGGCGTCTTCACCATCCTGCAAAAGGCGAAATGGCACCGTTCGAGCAAATATTCGAACGCGCCGATGCCCTTCATGCAGCGCCTCACCTGGTACGGCATCGCCCTCCATGCCGGGAACCTGCCCGGCTATCCGGCCTCGCATGGCTGCATCCGCCTGCCCCATGAATTCGCCCGGCTGCTGTTCGAGGAGACCGATCTCGGCATGACGGTGATCGTCACCAACCAGGCTCCGGCGCTGCGCATCGGCGCCGATCCGGTGGCGCCCGCGCTCCCCGCCGGCCCGGCGGTATGGCGGCCCGAGCTTTCGCGCGCCGGCCCGGTCTCGATCGTGGTGAGCGGTGCGGACCGGCGGATGGTGGTGCTGCGCGGCGGCGTCGAGATCGGCTCGGCCCCGGTGGCGTTCGACGGCGTGATCGACCGGGTCCAGGCCTATGTGCTGCAGGACGTGGTTGCCGGCGACTATCGGTGGCAAAGGCTGGCGCTGCCGGGCGAGGGCCGTGCCGCCGCCGGTCTCGCCGCGCCGGATACCGGCCGCTTCCAGGGCAGCGATCCCTTCCGCCGCGCGCTCGCCGGCGTGGTGGGGCCCGGCACCACCCTGGTGGTGATCCCCGATTCGCTCGGCCTGGGCAGCGATCTCGCGCGGCCCGCCGCCATCGCGCCGGAAGCGCTGATCGAGAATGATCCCGGCGTTGCCGGATGGCTGGAAGACGACGAAGTCACCACGCGCTGAGCCGGAAAGCGAAACTAAACGCGCGCCCAAGCGCTTTCGCATTGACCCCGTAACATTTCGCAGTGCAGCAACGCGCCCCATGGCTAGCCTCGCGATCGCAAACAATGAGGACGTTCGCTTCCTCGGTCGGCTCCTCGGCAACGTAATCCGTGCCTATGGCGGCGAGGAACTGTTCAAGCGCATCGAGTATATCCGCTCCACCTCGGTGGATCGCGCACGCGGCGTCGCGGGGGCGGGTGCGGTGGACCGCGGGCTCGACCGGCTGACGCTGGACGAGACGCTCGATTTCACCCGCGGCTTCATGCTCTTCTCGATGCTCGCCAACCTGGCCGAGGATCGCCAGGGCGTGGAGACCGAAAGCGATGCCGACATCGCCTCGGCGCTCCGGCGGCTGGAGGGCGAAGGCATCGGCCGCGACGCGGTGATGGCGCTGCTCGACCAGGCGCTGGTGGCTCCTGTGCTCACCGCGCACCCCACCGAAGTGCGCCGCAAGTCGATGATCGACCACAAGAACCGGATCGCCGAGCTGATGCTGCTGCGCGACCGCGGCGTGGCCGAGACCGAGGATGGCGACAAGGTCGAGGAAGCGATCCTCCGCCAGATCGCGCTGCTCTGGCAGACCCGGGTGCTGCGCCGCGAGAAGCTGGGCGTCGCCGACGAAGTGGAGACTGCGCTCTCCTATCTGCGCGACATCTTCCTGCCCGTCCTCCCCGCGCTCTATGCCCGGTGGGACCGGGCGCTGGGCGGCCGGGCGCCGTCCTTCCTGCGCCCGGGCAGCTGGATCGGCGGGGATCGCGACGGCAATCCGTTCGTGACCGCCGATTCGATGCAGTTCGCGCTCGCCCGCGCCGCCGAGGCGGTGCTCGGCTATTATCTCGACGCGGTCCATGCGCTGGGCGCCGAGCTTTCGATCTCGACCGAGCATGTCCAGGTCGGCGAAGCGCTGCTCAAGCTCGCCGAGGCCAGCCATGACGAGGCGAGGAGCCGCGCCGACGAGCCCTATCGCCGGGCGATCACCGGCATCTATGCCCGGCTCGCCGCCACCCATCAGAAGCTCACCGGCAAGGCCCCGCCTCGCCCCGCCGCGATCGCCGCCGAACCCTATGCCAATCCCGGCGCGTTCCGCGAGGAGCTGGTGACGATCGCCCATGCCCTGGCCGACGAGGGCAATGGACCCTTGGCGACGGGCGGCGCGCTCGGCCGGCTGATCCGCGCGGTGGAGACGTTCGGCTTCCACCTGGCCACGCTCGACATGCGCCAGAACAGCGCGGTGCACGAGCGCGTGGTCGCCGAGCTGCTCAGGGCGGGCGGCGTGGCCGAGGATTACGCGTCGCTTCCCGAAGAGAAGCGGGTCGAGATCCTCCGCAGGGAACTGGCCAGCGCCCGGCCGCTCACCAGCCCCTATGCCGAATATTCGGAGGAGACGGCGTCCGAGCTCGCCATCGTCCGCGCCGCGGCCCAGGCCCATGCCAGATACGGGCGCCAGTGCATCACCCATTACATCGTCTCGATGGCGCAATCGGTGTCGGATCTGCTCGAGGTGCACATCCTGCTCAAGGAAGCCGGGCTCTACCTCCCCGGGGACGAGCCGCAGGCGCACGTCATGGCGATCCCGCTGTTCGAGACGATCGGCGACCTAGAGGGCGCGCCGGCGATCATGGACGCCTGGCTGGGCCTGCCCGAAGTCGCGGCGATCGCGGCGAAGCGCGGGCATCAGGAAGTGATGATCGGCTATTCCGATTCCAACAAGGACGGCGGCTATCTCACCTCGACCTGGCAGCTCTCGCGCGGATCGACCGCGCTGAAGCCGGTGTTCGAGAAGGCAGGCCTGGGCATGCAGCTGTTCCATGGCCGCGGCGGCGCGGTGGGGCGCGGCGGCGGCTCGAGCTTCGCGGCCATCCTCGCCCAGCCCAAGGGCACCGTGCAGGGCCGCATCCGGGTGACCGAGCAGGGCGAGATCATCGCCGCGAAATACGGCACGCGCGAGAGCGCGCGCACCAATCTGGAGGCGATGGCCTCCGCCACGCTGCTCGCCAGCCTCGAGCCCGAGAAGCTGGGCAAGGCCGATGCGACACGCTTCGCCGCGGCGATGGACCAGCTCTCGGACAGCGCGTTCAGGGCCTATCGCGGGCTGGTCTACGAGACCCAGGGCTTTCGCACCTTTTTCCGACAGGCGACGCCGATCGCCGAGATCGCCGGCCTGAAGATCGGCTCGCGCCCGGCGAGCCGGAAACAGTCGGACGCGATCGAGGACCTGCGCGCCATCCCCTGGGTGTTCAGCTGGGCGCAGGCGCGGATCATGCTGCCGGGCTGGTACGGCGTCGGCCAGGCAATGGAGGCGTTCGCGGACAAGGGCCTGCTGCGCGAGATGGCGACGGCCTGGCCGCTCTTCGCCTCGACCCTGGCGAACATGGAGCAGGTGCTGGCCAAGTCCGACATGGAGATCGCCGCCCACTATGCCGCGCTCGTCGAGGACGCGGGCCTGCGCGATGCGATCTTCGGCCGGATCCGCGAGGGGTGGCAGAAGACGCATGACGGATTGCTCCAGGCGACGCGCCAGACGCGGCTGCTGGAGAAGCATCCTGGACTGGAGACGTCGATCCGCCTGCGCCTGCCCTATATCGAACCGCTCAACCTGCTGCAGATCGAGCTGCTCAAGCGCCACCGCGCCGGCGAGGACGATCCCCGGATCGGCGAGGGCATCCTGCTCTCGATCAACGCGATCGCGACGGCGCTGCGCAACAGCGGGTGATGCTTCAATCCTCCTCCAGGCAAGCTGGGGGAGGAATCAAGAGAGAAACGGCGCCGCCACTTCCGCCGGTACGCGGATGAGCCGCCCGCTCGCCCGGTCGAGGATCGCCCAGGTCGTCTTCGCCTCGACGCGGACCTTCCCGTCCGCGCCGGTGAACTTCATGTGCCGGTCGAACCGCGCGCCGCGCGGCGGCTCGGGAACCCAGGTGAGTGCCGTCACCGTCTCGCCCTCGGCCACATTGCCGCGATAATCGATCTCGTGCCGGGTCACGACCCAGATATAGGCTTGCGCGTGCTCGGGCGCGGCGACCGCATGCCAGTGCGCCACCGCCACGTCCTGGATCCACTTCACCCAGACCGCATTGTTGACATGGCCGAGCTCGTCAATGTCCCCGGGGCCGGCGGTGATGGTCGCGCTATAGGAAGCCATACCGCCCTTCTAGCTTAACCAGTTTCGGAAGCGCAGCCTTCATCGCTTGCGGATATTCCGGCGCGATGATCCCGCGCCGCCCCTCCCGGATCTTCCGCAGCCGCTGGGCCGCCCTGTTCTGGGCCGCGGGCGTGATCTTCACGGCCGTCACCTTCATCGGCTTCGGCGACAAGGAAAGCCATCAGGCCGCCGCCATGCTCGAAGACGCGACCGGCACGAACGTCAGCAACAGCGACCTGGCGGTGCTCGAGAATTTCGTCAACGGATGACCGTACAGGCGATCGGCGGCTGGCCCGGCGCCTCGAACGACATGGCGTCGCCCTTGCCTTCGAAGGTCGTGCTCCCGTCCGAATAGCGGATGCCGGAGGCCATGCGCTGCTGCGGCAACACGAACGTCCGCCCGTCGCGGGTTACGGTTGCGATGTCCTTGTCCGTATCGAAGCGGGCGGCGATGCGCACCCCGTCCATGCAGCGAAAGCGCACGGCCGAGCCGGCATCACCGGCGATCGGCGCCTTGTCCACCGGCGCGGGCGAGGCGTCGTCGGTGATGTTGGTGGTTTCCGCCTGCACGACGTTGCGGTCGACGGCGGGCTGCGGGCTGGAGCAGGCGCCGAGCACGAGCAGGGCGGTCAGGGTCAGGCGCATCGGGATTCCTCTTTCGTCCGGGAACGTAACGAATAGCCCGATGCGCCCGTTCCGCCAGCCTAGTCTTCGAGCGGCCGATTGCCGACGAAGCCGAGCCTGGTGATGCCTGCGCGCTTCACCGTGGCGAGAATCCCGTCGAACCGCTCGTAGCGCGCCTCCGGATCGGTCTGGAGGTGAAGGACCGCGCCCGATTTCTGCAGCGCCGCCAGCCGCTCGGGCAGCGCCGCGTCGGCGAGCGCCGCGCCGTTCCAGTGGAGCGCGCCCTGCCGGTCGATCGCCAGCACCGCGGGCGGCAGCGGCACCGGCGTCCCCCGCCCGGCGGGAAGATCGACCGGCACTTTGTGCGAGGCGATCGGAATGGCGATGATGATCACGACGAGCAGCACCAGCATCACGTCGATCAGCGGCGTGATGTTGATCGCACCGATCGGAGCGGTATCGGGAATGCGGCGAGCGCGGACGGCACGGGTCATGGCACCTCTCCTCGTTATGATGATGTAACATCACATAGCCGGGAGAGGATGGCAACGCGTTTCTCCCGCTCCCCGCCGACGGAGAGAGGGAAGTCGGCCGTCCCTCAGCAATTCTCGTATTTCCAGTTCCGCCGCTTCCCCTCGCGCATCCAGGCGACTGCCTCCGCGACGCGCTTGGCCTTGGTCTCCGGCCGCTTGGCCTCGGCGATCCATTCGCAATATTCGCGCCGGCAGCTCGGCGGGAAGGCGTTGAAGGCAGCGGCGGCCGCATCGTCATCCGCCAGCGCCTCGGCCAGTTCGGGGGGCACTTCCGCTTCGTCCTTGGGCGCGGCGCGCGGGCGGGCGGGCTTCGCTTGCGCCATCAGCGCCGCCGCCTCGCGGATCAGCCGCTCGACTTCCGCCGCCCCGGGCAAGTCATCCAGCGACTCGATGCGGCCGAACTGGCCCATCGCCTCGCCTTCCTTGCCGGTCTCATTGTCCTGCCGGTTCCAGAAGCCGAAGCTCGCATGCGCCTTGAACGCGGCCATGTTGGCGAAGGGCTTGCCGCCGAGCGTGAAGAAGGGATGCGACCATTTGATCGTCTCCTCCACTTTTGGCACGGCGGCATGGAAGCGCGCGCGGATCCAGTGCAGGATCGGCCGCGCGAACGCGGCCCGGCTCTCGATATAGGCGTCTATCCGGGGATCGCTGGCCATGGGGCGGCATGTTCCGCCGCCCCCGGCCGGACGTCAATAGCGGCGCTCAGGGCTCGAGCGCATCCCCGTCGGCATCGTCCAGGTCCTCGTCGCTCGCTAGGTCGTCCTCGTCGAACCCGTCCTGGATCTCGTCCTCGGAAATGGCGCGCGCCTTCTGGCCGCCCTCCTCGTCCTCCTCGCCGATCTCGTCGTCGACCATGCGCAGGTCGTCCGCGTCGCCATCGTCATCCGCGCCGAAATCGGGTGCCATGTCGGTCAGGACATTGCCGTCGCTCGGGCCGTCGTTGGTCGCCTCGAGGATCTCGGCACGCTGGCTCTCGTCATAGCCTTCCTCGTCGAACCCGTCATCGCCTGGGCCGCGCCCCGGAACCTGATAGCCACCCATCATCCGTCCTCGCATCACGCGCCCGCCACGGCGGCGGACCTTCGAAGTGCGAACGGCGATCGTGCCCGAGCGTTCCCTAGCTGGGGCGGAACATGCGTCCGCGCTCGGTCACCGCCACTACCACGAAAGCGATGAGGCCCATAAGCAGGAATCCGGTATAGAGCGGCACGGTGGTGCCGTCGAACGCCTGGCCGATCGCGGCGCCGATCAGCGCCGAGCCGAGCGTGGTGACGAAGCCCTGCAGGCTCGAGGCGGTGCCGGCGATCTCGCCCATCCGCTCCATCGCCATCGCCGAGAAATTGGACGTGGACAGGCCCACGCATCCCATCATCAGCGCCTGAAGCAGGGTGAAGCTCCAGATCGATTCGAATCCGCTCCACGCCACGGCGAGATGGATCGCGGCGAAGACGATCATGCCGGCGAGCGCCGTATGCGAGATGCGGCGCATGCCCATCTTCATCACCAGCCGCGAGTTGAGGAACGAGCCCAGCGCCATGGTCGAGGCGACGCAGGGGAAGACGACCGCCAACAGCCCGGGCGCGTGGAACACGTCCTCCATCACCTGCTGCACCGATCCGATGAAGCCGAACATGCCGCCCGACAGCAGCATGATGCCGATCGTATAGCCCACCGCCTGGCGATCGCGCAGCATCAGGCCGTAATCGGCGAACACGCGCGCCGGGTTGAGCGACAGCCGCCCCTCCTGCCCCAGCGTCTCGGGCATGCGCAGCCAGAACCACAGCACCACCAGGCACGCCAGCGCGGCGACGGCCCAGAAGATCAGCCGCCACGATCCGGCATAGAGGATCAGCTGCCCCAGGGTCGGCGCGACGATCGGCGCGGCCATGAAGACGATGAAAGCCAGGCTCATCACCCGCGCCATCGCCCGGCCGGCGAAACAGTCGCGCACCAGCGCCACCGAGACGACGCGCGCGCCCGCCGCCGACGCGCCCATCGCCGCGCGGGCGACCAGCAACAAGGTGAAGCTGCCCGAAAGCGCCGCCACCGCGCTGGTCACCACATAGGAAGTCAGCGCGATCGCCAGCACCGGCCGCCGCCCGTACCGGTCCGAGAGCGGGCCATAGGCGAGCTGCGCGAAGGCAAAGCCGATCAGGAAGGCAGTGACGACATATTGGCGATGATTGGGCGCGTCGACACCCAGGCTCGCGCCGATCGCGGGCAGCGCGGGCAGCATCGAATCGATGCCGAGCGCGGTGAGCGCCATCATCGCCGCGACGAGGCTGACGAACTCGCCGAACGCGAGCGGCGCCTTGTTCTGCGCTTCCGTTGTGAGGTGCGGCTCTTCCATGCCGGCGCAAATGGCGCATCGGGCGGCGCGCGTCACCCCCCCAAAGCCAATGCCATTGTTGCGCCGGCCATGCGCTTCGGCTAGTGTATTGTGTTTATGATACACCAATGGAGAGCGCCGATGCGTCGTCTGCCCCTTCTGCTGCTTCCCCTCGCGCTGGCCGCCTGCAACGGCGGCACGGGAACGCCGGTGACGATCGACGTGAAGTCGGACGATGGCGACAATGGCAGCTTCAGGATGGAAAACGGCACCGTCTCGATCAAGGGCGACGGCTTCCAGGGCAATTTCCGGGTGCCGCAGATCAAGATGAAGGCCGACGACGTCGATCTCGACGGCGTGAAGCTCTACCCGAAGTCCGAGATCGCCGGCTTCCACATCACCGGCGGCGACAAGCCCGGCAACGGCAAGGATGGGGGCAAGGATGGGAGCAAGGACGACGGCAAGGTGCGGATCGACTTCACCAGCCCCGCATCGCTCGCCGCCGTCCAGAACTGGTTCCGCGACGGCTTCACGAAGAAAGGCTTCACGTTCGCGCCCCGGGGCGACGGCTTTGCCGGCACCACTTCGGACGGCGGCACCTTCACGCTCGACCTGAGCGCGGACGGCGGCCAGAAGGTCAAGGGCCGCATGGAGATGACGGGCAGCTAGCCGCGTTCGAGACGCCACGCGATCCGCGCGCGCCCGGGCCCGGGCCATGCCGGCACACCCCTTGTCGCGTCGGCACCGGCGGGTCTAACTGGGCCCAAGGAGACTCATAGATGGCTACTGTTCTCGACGAGGTGCCCCTCGTCTCGATGGCCGAACAGGCGAACGATCCCGATGGATTCGCGCAGAAGTTCGGCCAGTCCTTCCGGCGCTTCGGCTTCGCGATGGTCGCCGATCACGGCGTGCCGCAGGATCTGATCGATCGCGCCTGGTCGATGACCAAGGCCTTTTTCGACCTGCCCGAGCAGGAAAAGCGCGCCTATTTCGTCGAAGGCGGCGGCGGCGCGCGCGGCTATACGCCGTTCAAGACGGAGATCGCCAAGGGCGCGCAGCATGTCGACCTGAAGGAATTCTGGCATGTCGGCCGCGAACTGGCCAAGGGCCATCGCTTCGAGAAGGACATGGCCGCGAACATCTGGCCGGACCGCCCCGAGGGCTTCAAGGAGACGTTCCTCGAGCTGTTCCAGGCGTTCGACGATGCCGGCGACCGGCTGCTCTCGGCGATCGCGCGCTATCTCGGCCTCCAGCCCGACTGGTTCGATCGTGCGGTGCGCGACGGCAATTCCGTCCTGCGCCTGCTCCACTATCCGCCCGTCGCCGCCGATGCGCCCGAAGTCCGCGCCGGCGCGCATGAGGACATCAACCTGATCACCCTGCTGCTCGGCGCCGAGGAAGCCGGGCTCGAGCTGCTCGACCGCGATGGCCGCTGGCTGCCGGTCAAGCCGCCCGAGGGCGCGATGGTGGTGAATGTCGGCGACATGCTGCAGCGCCTGACCAATCATTACCTGCCCTCGACCACCCATCGGGTGGTCAACCCGCCGGTCGAGCGCCGCGGCACCCCGCGCTACTCGATGCCCTTCTTCCTGCATCCGGCGCCGGACTTCCTGATCGAGACGCTGCCGTCGACGATCACCGAGGCGAATCCCAATCGCTATCCGGAGCCGATCACCGCGCACGACTATCTGTTCGAGCGCCTGGTCGAGATCGGGCTGATCAAGAAATAGGGCGGCGCAAAGAAATCCTCCGTCACCCCGAACTTGTTTCGGGGTCCAAGGTGCCGCTAGGGCCGAACGCGCGGCTCCGGCCGCGGGTTGGATGCTGAAGCGAGTTCAGCATGACGGAGGATTGAGCCGAATGACCGAACCGCTTCGTATCGCACTTGCAGGCCTGGGCACCGTCGGCGCGGGCGTGATCCGCCTGATCGACGCGAATGCGGAGCTGATCGCCCGCCGCGCCGGCCGGCCGATCGAAGTGGTCGCAGTCTCCGCGCGCGATCGCGCCAAGGATCGCGGCGTCGACATCACGCGCTTCGACTGGGTCGACGACACCGCCGAGCTGGCGCGCCATCCCAGGGCGGATGTGGTGGTCGAGCTGGTCGGCGGCTCCGATGGTCCCGCCCTCGCCCTCGCCCGCGCGGCGCTGAACGGCGGCAAGAGCTTCGTCACCGCCAACAAGGCAATGATCGCGCATCATGGGCTGGAACTCGCCGGTGCCGCGGAAGATGCCGGCCTGGCGCTCAAGTTCGAAGCCGCGGTGGCGGGCGGCGTGCCGGTGATCAAGGGGCTGCGCGAAGGCGCCGCCGCCAACGAGATCGCCCGCGTCTATGGCATCCTCAACGGCACCTGCAATTTCATCCTGTCCAAGATGGAGGCCGAGGGCCGCGACTTCGCCGAGATCCTCGCCGAGGCGCAGCGCCTCGGCTATGCCGAAGCGGACCCGAGCTTCGATATCGACGGCGTCGATGCCGCGCACAAGCTTTCGATCCTCGCCAGCCTCGCCTTCGGCACGCAGCCGGCGTTCGACCGGGTGGCGATCACCGGCGTGCGCCACATCCTTGCCGCGGACATCGCCGAAGCCGCCTCGCTCGGCTACCGCGTCCGCCTGCTCGGCATCGCCGATGCCGGTCCCGGCGGACTGTTCCAGCGCGTGCACCCGCATCTCGTGCCGCTCAGCCACCCGCTCGCCCATGTCACCGGCTCCACCAACGCCGTGGTCGCGGAAGGGAATTTCGTCGGCCGGCTGCTGTTCCAGGGCGCTGGCGCCGGCGACGGCCCGACGGCATCCGCCGTGGTCGCCGACCTGATCGACATCGCCCGCGGCGAATTCGGCCACCCCTATGCGATGCCCGCCGCCGCACTTGCCCGGCAGGGGGCCGCCGATGCCGGCGAGCGCACCAGCCGCGCCTATGTGCGCTTCACCGTGGCGGACAAGGTGGGCGTGCTCGCCGAGATCGCCGCGGCGATGCGCGACGCCGGCGTCTCGATCGAAAGCCTGATGCAGCGCGGCGCCAACCCCGATGGCAGCGTGCTCGTCGCCATCGTCACGCATGAAGGGCCGGAACGCGCGGTGTCCCAGGCGCTCGACCAGCTGCGCGGCTCGGCCAGCCTGATGGGCGAGCCGATGTGGATGCACATCCTGGCCGGCTAGAACCGACCAGGGTCCGTACTCAGTCGATGCTGCTCTTCAGCAGCTGCGTTCCCTTGTGCGGACATACCGGCGCGCCGGTGGTGCCGCACGCCATGCCCGTGCTGCGCACGGCATCGCGCTTGGCATCCGTCACTTCGCTGCTGGGGAGCGGCAGGCGGTAGCGCTTGTCCGGATCGGCCGGCACCGTGACGGCCAGGTTGCGCGGCCGCGGCGCGGCGCGGGCGGGGATATTGGTGACGCGCGTCACGCGCGCCCTGGCCTTGCGGCGATGCTGCGGCGGCTCGGCAGCGGGCAGGGCATTGGCGAGGGCGAAGGCGAGCAGCAGCATCCGGGTCTCCGAAGGAAAGGCACCGCGCTCAACGCGCGGCGCGCCGCCGGTTTCCCTCGGCCGGCATCCTTCAGGGCGCCAGTTCGCGGCGCACGGTGCGCACGCCGCGCGCGCTGACGCTCATCGTCACCCCGGCGAAGCCGCAGCGCACCAGGAACGCGCCCTCGCCGCATGGCGGGCGCCCGTCCGCTCCGTCGAACAGCCGGTTGAGCCGCCCCTGGTCGGTATCGGGTCCGTTATATGTCGTCGTCAGCGGGACCCGATATTTGTCCGCTTCCCGCCGCGAGCAGACCACGATCTCGCTCTCGTCGCGCGCCCGCCGGCATGCGGGGTTGGCCGACCAGCGCTGGCGGTGCGCCTCCATCACCTGGACCGGCGACGGGTCGTTGTTCTGGGCAAGCAGAAGCAAGGCGAGCATAAGCATTTGCACATCCTCCGCCCCCGGGGATTCGTCCGGTAGCGTAATGATGTGACCGAATTGCGGATACCTTGCGCTGACAACGTTAGCGGAATCGACAAGCGCCACCGCCCTGCCTAATCGCGCCTCCAAGTCCAATCACCGGGGTATCCCATTCCCATGCAGCAGACCGCCAGCCACGCCCTCGATCGCGTCCTCGTCCTCGAAATGGTGCGGGTGACCGAAGCGGCGGCGATCGCCGCCTCCACCCTGGTCGGCCGCGGCGACGAGAAGGCGGCCGACGCCGCTGCGGTCGAGGCGATGCGCGACGCGCTCAACAAGCTCTATCTCGACGGCACGGTGGTGATCGGCGAGGGCGAGCGCGACGAGGCGCCGATGCTCTATATCGGCGAGAAGGTGGGCGCGGCGCAGGGCAAGGGCCCGGCGATCGACATCGCGCTCGATCCGCTCGAGGGCACGACCATCTGCGCCAAGGCCGGCCCCAATGCGCTGGCGGTGCTCGCGGTGGCCGAGAAGGGCGGCCTGCTCAACGCGCCCGACGTCTATATGGACAAGATCGCGGTCGGCCCCGGCTATCCCGAGGGCGTTATCGACCTGAACAAGTCGCCGACCGAGAATGTGCATGCGATCGCCGCCGCCAAGGGCGTGCAGCCGCACGAGATCATCGCCTGCGTGCTCGATCGCCCGCGCCACGAGAAGCTGATCGCGGAGCTGCGCGACGTCGGCTGCGGCGTGGTGCTGATCGGCGATGGCGACGTGGCCGGCGTGATCGCCACCACCGATCCCGAGACGACGATCGACGTGTATATGGGCCAGGGCGGCGCCCCGGAGGGCGTGCTCGCCTGCGCGGCGCTGCGCTGCGTCGGCGGCCAGTTCAAGGGCCGGCTGATCTTCCGCAACGACGACGAGCGCCAGCGCGCGCGGAAATGGGGGATCGAGGATCTCGACAAGATCTACGACCTCACCGAGCTCGCCAAGGGCGACTGCATCTTCGCGGCGACGGGCGTGACCGACGGTTCGCTGCTCGAGGGCGTGAAGCGCTTCGCCACCAAGATGACCACCGAGAGCGTGGTGATGCGCGCCCATTCGGGCACGGTCCGCTGGGTGAAGGGCGAGCACCGGCTGTAATCCTCGTTCGCTTCGCAAGCGAGGATTTCGAGAGTTCACCCCGGCGCCGCCAGCCCGTGCGCCGTCGCGAAGGGCAGCCAGAGCGAGATGCGCGCGTCGTCCGGCAGCGGCACCGCGCGCGCCGGATCGTCCGGAAGCACGGCCAGCCAGTCATATTGCCAGGGTTCGAGCGGCAGGCAGGCGATCCGATACTGCGCGCGGACGACCGCGAGCAGCATCGGCTCCGGACGCGGGGGGATCGGCTCGCCCGTGGCCAGCATCTCGCCGAAGTCGAAGGGCAGCGCCAGCAGCCGGGCGCTGTCCGGCCGATACCAGCGCCGAGTCGCGGCCAGCGCGAGCAACTCGGCCAGCACCGGATCCATGCCCGGCCAGGCCGGGGCGTCGCGTTCGATTCCACGGGCGCGATGGACTTCGGCCTTGGTCCGCTCGATGCGCGCCAATGCGGCGGGAATGGCGCCGACATCCTGCGCTCCGCCCGCCGGCCGCGACGCCTCGAGCCACGCCGGGAAGCCGGCGCCGAAATCGTAGAGCGTATAGCTGCGCGAGGGCCGCGCGGCGACATAGCCCTGGGCGAACAGGCCGAAGACAGTCGGCCCGGCCAGCGCGGCGAGCAGGGGATATTCGCGCTCCAGGCACTCGATCAGCCGCTGGCGATAGCCGCGCGCATAGATCTGGACCCGCTCCTCGGCAGTCAGCCGGTTATCGCCATGGACATGCGCGCGCGCGCCGCGATCCGAGGCGGCGAGGATCGCCTCCTGCATCCAGTCCTGCAGCGCGGCGAGCTCAGGCGGCAAGCGACAGCCCCTCGCGCACCCGCCGCGCCTTGGCGAGCTCGGCGGCGACCACGTCGAATTCGGGGATGCCGGCATCCCATTCGACCATCGTGGCGACCGGCCCGCAGCGCTCCCAGACCCAGGCATAGAGCGGCCACACCGCATCGGGCACCGGCGCGTCGTGCGTGTCGATCAGGTGCGTGCCATGGTCGCTCGGCCCGGCGAGATGGACCTGCACGACATGCGCCGCCGGGATCCCCTCGAGATAGGCGATCGGATCCTGCGCATGGTTGAAGCTCGATACATGGACGTTGTTGACGTCGAGCAGCAGCCCGCAGCCGGTCGCCTCGCACAATCGGGCGAGGAACTCCGCCTCGGGCATCTGGCTGGCGCGGAACTCGAGATAGGTGCTGGGATTCTCGACGATCAGCGGCCGGCCCAGGAAATCCTGCACCTGGTGAACCCGGTCCGCGACATGCGCCAGCGCCGCTTCGGTGAGCGGCATCGGCAGCAGGTCGTGGCTGTTCACGCCCTGCACCCCGGTCCAGCACAGATGGTCCGAGATCCAGAGCGGCCGGAAGCGCTCGGCCAGCGCGCGCAGCTTGCCGAGATAGGCCATGTCGAGCGGCGCGGTGCTGCCGATCGAGAGCGACACGCCGTGGAGCACCACCGGCCGGTGCGCCGCGACATGCTCGAACACGCGCATGCCATAGCCGGCATTGTCGAGCAGATTCTCGGTGATCGCCTCGAACCAGTCGACGCCCCAGGATTCCGGGGGCGTCGACATCAGGTGCGGGAAATGCTCCTCGCGCAGACCCAGCCCGTCGCCGGGATTGGGCAGGCCGAGCCGGGGCAGCGTCATTGCCATCCTTCTCCTAGGTCGAAGGCGGATAGGCCAGGCGCAGATCGTTCGGCGCCTGCTGGACCAGGCCCGGCACCGGTTTGTCGGGATCGCCATTGACCTTGTAGGCGACGACCTTGGCAAAGGCCTGGAAGGCGATGTCCTCCACCTTGTCGCCTTCCTTGAAGTCGATCGTGGCGATCTTCTTCGAGGAAGGCGCGCCGCAGCCCGAGGGGGTAGGCGACGGCGAAGGCGACGGGGTGCCACACAGATTCTTGTCCGCCTTGGCCTGCGGGGCCCCGCAGCCCGAGGGCGACGGCGTCGGCTTGGGCGTGCCGCAGAGCACCGGCTTGGAGCTGCCGACCAGCGCCCAGACCTCCATCGTGCCCGCCTTGGGATAGAGCTGGAGCGCGGAGATCGGCACTGCGCAGCCGCCGAAGCCGCCGCAGATATTGTCGCTCGGCGCAGTGTACATCGGGCCGCTCGGCGTGGGTGTGGGAGAAGGCGTGGGCGTGCCGCACAGCCCGCCATAGGCACGCATGGTCACCGCCGAGCAGCCGCCGCCCTTCACCGTGGTGGGCGTGCCGCAGCCGCCCCCCGCGACCGGGTTGGCCTTGGGTGCGTTCGAGGTCTTGGAGGCGGCGGCGCCGCAGCCGCTGCTCGCCCCGCCGCAGCTGCCGCTGCCGCTGGTGAGCTGGACGAAGCCGCAGCCGCCCTGGCCCTTGCACAGGTTCGAGCCGCGGCAGGTGTGATAGATCGAAGTCTGGGCGCAGGCGTTGGTGCCCCATTTGCCCCCGACTTCCGCCACGTCGAGCCCCTGGCAGGCATGGTTGACGATGCGCGAATCCGGCTCGCCGACGCCGACCGAGAGGTCCGGCGTCCTCCCGAATACCGCCCAGGCGGTCGACATGCGGTCGCCCGATCCCGCCATCGACGGGAAGGGGAAGGACACGGTGGCGCCGGCCGGGTTCCAATAGCTGTCGAGCACGGTGGTGACGCCCTTGATCGCACCGCACACCGCCTGGCTCATCTTCTGGAAGCTGGCCACGCTGCCCGCGCCGTTCTTCAGGCTGTTGAGCGCATGGGCGATCTGCTCCGGCGTGGCCAGGCCGTAGGGATTGTCCTTCGGGTCATAGCCTTCGGTGGTCAGGTCCGCCGCGGTCCATTTGCCGATCCTGGGCGACTGATCCCAGGTCTCGAGCCCGCCGCTGCCGCGAATGTCCTCGATCTGGCGGAAACGGGTGTAATGGTCGATGCCGTCATTGTCGGCGCGCGCCGCGGCGTCGGACGAGGGGATCAGCTTGCCGGTCTGCGAATAGCTCGGATAGTCCGAGGCGAGCGCGTCGCGGTCCGGGCAGTAATGCGGGCTGACCGCGCCCTGGACGAGCTTGGCGGCATCGTCCTTCAGCCGCTGGCCCTTGTCGTCATAGCGCGCGCCCAGCGTGGCGCCTTCGCCCTGGTCGGTGATCGCGTTCATCATGTTCAGCGCCTGGCGGAGCGCGATCTCGGGATCGGTGAGCGCGATCGTGGTCTCGAAGCCCATGAACTCGCGCATCGGGTGGCCGGGGAAGCTGAAATTGTTGAACAGGTCGTTCTGCTGGCCCGAGGCGTCCATCACATGATCCCAGAGCCGCGACCCGTCCTCATAGGTGATCAGCAGATAGTCGCGATAGCATTGGTACATATAGCCGATCGAGCCGAACATGATGTGCGCGTCGAGCTCCGCCACGGTCGCGTACTTGAACGGGACCTTGGGGAAATATCGGTCCTGGTTGCGGACGATGTCCTTCTCGGCCGTCTCCTGCGGCTGCTCGATGGCGAGGAACAGCTTGATCCGCTCCTCGTCGAGCGGGCCGACATTGACCTTCACGTCCTTGAACCGGTTGGTGTCGGTCAGGTCGACGACGCCGGGGATCCTGGTCAGCTTCGGGCCGTAGCAGGTCCAGCCATGATCGCCGCTCTGCAGCGCGGTGGCGGTGAAGCTCGGCACGGCGCCGATCGACGTGGCGAGATTGGCCGCCATCTGGAGATGCAGCATCTCCTGGATGAACACCGAGAAGACGATGTTGAACGCCTTCTTGTTGCCCCAGCCCTTCTTGCCGGGCTTGTGCTCGAAGGTCGCGCTCGTCTTGGCGCCCGGCCATTGCCGCCCCTTGTAGAAGCTGTTCCCCTGGCTCGTGATGGGGTGCATGCCAGTGATCGAATAGAGCGAGGTCATGTAGAGCGGGATGGTGAACAGCTCGACATTGACCGCCGCCTGCGCGATCCAGCGCACCACCAGCGTGTCGGTCTCCAGGAATTTGAGAGGGCGCGCCGACAGCTCGCCGGCCTTGTGCGTCAGATGCATGGCAATTTCCCCCAAGCTTCGCACATATCTGCGATGACATTGGGTTCCACCAACGCAATTGGGACGTCAATCGACGAAAGAACCAATATAGTTGCATGCGATATTTGTCGTGGCTGACGGTCAATTTACGCTTTTCTTGAACCGCCTCCTCACCCTTGCCTCGCGCCGTGCCGCCGCTATTCCGCTGGACGGTCACAAGGGGGGCAGGACATGCATGCGCTCGTTGCGCCGGCGCTGTTGATCGCATCGCTGGCCGCGCTCGCCCGGTTCCAGCGCAGCGACGTCCGCAGCTTCCGGCGTTTCCGCGCGATCGAGGACACGCAGCGGCGCCAGCGCACCTTCCTGCGCTGGGCCCGCAACGCCTGCGCCATGTATCTGGGCGTGCCGCTGCTCGGGCTGGCGCTGCTCGGGCGGGTGGAGGCGCTGTGGCGCTTCCCCGGCGAGTTCGCCCCGCTGACCCCGGCAATGCCCGACTTTCGCATCGACAGCCCGCTGGTCCTCGGGCTCATGGTCGGGGCATTGCTCGGCGGGGGAGCGTTGGGCGCGCTGCTGCAGCGCCGGCGGCGCGAACCCGTCAAGCCCGTGCCCGGGCTGGACATCACCGCGATGCTGCCGCGCAACCGGGCCGAGTTGCTCCGCGTCGTGCCGCTGACCATCAATGCCGGGATCAGCGAGGAGATATTCTTCCGCCTCTATTTGCCGCTCCTGATCGTCCTGAGCGGCGGCGCCCCGGCATTCGCCTTCATCGCCTCGACGCTGATCTTCGGACTGCTCCACCGCTATCAGGGGTGGCTGGGCATGGCGGTGACGGCGCTGCTCGCCGCATTCTTCGCCGCGCTCTATCTGGGCACCGGCGGACTGGCGGCGCCGATCTTCGTGCACTTGCTGATCGACTTCAACGCGCTGGTTCTGCGCCCCGCCATCGCCCTCCGGTTTCGCCGCAGCGCCGATTGACACCGGCAACACACCGGTTACGCCCTCTCAATTCCGGTTCCGATGGAGGTGTGCATGCGGTTGGTCAGTCTCTTCGCCCTGGCGGTCGCCGCCGCGCCGGTCGCCGCGCTGCCCGCGCGCCAGGCCGCCCCGGCCGCCCCTGCCCAGGCCGAGGGTTCGCCCTTCGTGATGGAGGAGGCGATGATCCCGATGCGCGACGGAGTGAAGCTCCACACGGTGATCCTGCGGCCCCGCGACCAGAAGGGCCCGCTGCCGATCCTGTTCGGCCGCACGCCCTATGGCGCCTCGGCGCGTGCCCCGCAGAACGTGCCGGCCAACTGGGCGGCGCTGGCGCGCGACGGCTATATCTTCGTCTCGCAGGACATGCGCGGCCGCTTCCAGTCCGAAGGCGGCCCCTTCACCCTCTCCACCGAGATCAAGACCGGCAAGAACGCCGTCGACGAATCCACCGACGCCTATGATTCGGTCGACTGGCTGGTGAAGAACGTGAAGCCGAACAACGGCAAGGTCGGCATGTGGGGGGTCTCCTATCCCGGCTTCACCGCCGCGGTCGCGCTCGCCCGTCCGCATCCGGCGCTCAAGGCGGTGAGCCCGCAGGCCGCCTGGACCGACTATTGGAAGAATGACGACCTGCACCGCTGGGGCGCGATGCGGCTCACCTATGCCAGCGACTGGGTGAACAGCCTCCAGGCCGACAAGACCAATGCCGGCATCGACCTGTACGATCGCTACGACACCTATGAATGGTTCCTCAAGGCCGGCTCGCCGGCGGACATCGAGGAGAAGTATTTCAAGGGCCGGGTGCCGCGCTACCGCGAGATGATCGAGCATCCCGACTATGACGAATTCTGGAAGAAGCAAGTCTGGTCGGACACGCTGAAGCGCACCACCGTGCCGACGCTCAACGTCGCCGGCTATTGGGACCAGGAGGATCCCTGGGGCAGCTGGCAGATCTTCTACAAGCAGCGCGAGAACGATCCGGACAAGCTCTCGCTGATGGTCGCCGGTCCGTGGAACCATGGCAGCTGGCGCTCGCCGGGCAATGCGCTAGGCCGTATCCCCTTCGGCGTCGACAGCGGCACCCAGTTCATGGAGCAGGTCGAGGCGCCCTTCTTCGCCTATTGGCTGCACGGCAAGGGCACCAAGCCCGACTTTGCGCTGAAGAGCTTCCAGTCGGGCAGCTGGCAATGGAAGACCTATGCCCAATGGCCGCTCGCCAATGCGGCACGCCGGAGCCTGTTCCTCCATGCCGATGGCAGCGTCTCGTTCCAGGCACCGGCCGCAGGCGAAGGGTGCCGCGAATATATCTCCGATCCGGCCAATCCGGTGCCCTTCCGCCCGCGCCCGATGTCGGCCACCTATGCGACGCCGGACTGGCGCTGGTGGGAGACCGAGGATCAGCGCTTCGTCGAATATCGGCCGGACGTGCTGAGCTATGTCAGCGCCCCGCTCGACGGCGACCTGACGGTGACCGGCGCGATCACCGCCAGCCTGATGGCCGCGACCAGCGGGACCGACAGCGACTTCGTGGTCAAGCTGATCGACGTCTTCCCCGAGGACTATGAGAAGCCGCCGACGGCGCTCGGCGCCTATGCCAAGGGGCTGAGCGGCTATCAGCTGCCGATCGCGATGGAAGTCCGCCGCGGCCGCTATCTCCAGTCGTTCGAGAAGGCGACGCCGCTGGTCCCCAACCAGGTGACCGACTGGTCGATCCCGCTGCGCGACCACGACCATGTCTTCAAGAAGGGCCACCGGATCATGGTGCAGGTCCAGTCGAGCTGGTTCCCCATGATCGACCGCAACCCGCAGACCTTCGTGCCGAACATCTACAAGGCCAGGCCGGGCGATTACCAGAAGGCGACGCAGAAGGTGTGCGCCGGCTCGGCGATCATGCTGCCGGTGGTGGGGAGCTAGGCCCTCCGATCGATCCGGCCCGCTCCCCGGCAAGGGCCGGGGAGCGGCAAGAAGAGGGCAGCTATCCCTGCCCCTTCGCCGCCAGAATCTGCACCCATGGGTTCGGCCGCGCCTCGCCCACCCGGTGCAGCGTGTTGCGGTCGTGATGGTCGAAGCTGCCCTGGCCCTTCACCGCGAGCGTGGTGTGGATGTCGTAGCGCCAGCCGCCATCGTCATCGAAGACGATGTCGATCGTATAGGCATCGGTGCGGAAGGCATATTCGAGGAAGTCGGTCGAGCAGATGCCGTAATTGGTCTGCCCGCGCGTCGCCTCCACCCGGATCGCCTTGTCGCCGGGCGCGCCCTTGCCGGCGGCGAGCAGCACCTGGCCGCGCGGGATCGCCAGCGTCTGCAGGATCAGCCCGGTCGCCGGCTCCCACAGCCAATAGCCCACCTGGTCGTGGAAGGTGATGTCCTCTTCCGCGGTGGTGATGTGGATGTGGTAGCGCAGGCCGTAGAAGAGCTGCGGCCCGTTCGCCTGGGGGTCGATCGGCACGAACTCGATCCGCTCGATGAATTCGCGCTGCTCGGGCCCGTCGGCCTTGGGGTTGATGTCGATGCCCTTCCTGCCCTCCCAGCGGCCGGCCAGGCGCGCCAGGGGGCCGAGATTGGCCAGCGTGTGCGGATCGACGTCCTCGGGCTCGGTGAAGATATCGAGCGGGAAGGGATTCATCAGTTCTTGAGCCTGTAGCCGGTGCGGAAGATCGTCACGATAAGGCCAAGGCACAGCGCGAGGAAAGCCGCGACGAAGCCCAGGCTCCAGCGCACGTCGATATCGCCGACATCGCCGAAAAAGGCCCAGCGGAAGCCGCTGATCAGATAGGCGACCGGATTGAACAGGCTCACCGTGCGCCACGGCTCGGGCAGGAAGCTCAGCGGATAGAAGCTGCCGCCGAGGAAAGTGAGCGGCGTCAGGATCAGCGCGGGCACCAGGTTGAGCTGCTCGAAGCCCTTGGCCCAGATGCCGATGATGAAGCCGAACATGCTGAAGCTGATCGAGGTGAGCAGCAGGAAGGCCAGCATCGCCAGCGGATGATCGACCCGCAGCGGCACGAACAGGCCCGAGGTCAGCAGGATGATCAGCCCGATCACCACCGATTTGGTCGCCGCCGCGCCGACGAAGCCGATCACCAGCTCCACTGCCGAGATCGGCGCCGAGAGCAACTCGAACACCGTGCCGGTGAACTTGGGAAAATAGATGCCGATCGAGGCATTGGCGACGCTCTGGGTAAGCAGCGACAGCATGATCAGCCCCGGCACGATGAAGCTGCCATAGGGCACGCCTTCGATCGACGGGATCCGGCTCCCCATGCCGCTGCCGAACACGATGAAATAGAGCGAAGTGGTGATCACCGGCGTCGCGATCGACTGCCAGAGCGTGCGCAGCGTGCGCGCCATCTCGAACTTGTAGATCGCCCAGATGCCGTGGAAGTTTACGAAGTTCACGCCACACCCCCCTCGTTCGACGCTTCCCGATGCTCGACCAGCCCGACGAAAATGTCCTCAAGGCTCGACTTGGACGTGTCGAGATCCTTGAACGCGATGCCCATCTCGCCGAGCTTGCGCAGCAGCGAGGGGATGCCGGTGCGCTCCGCCTGGGCATCGAAGGTGTAGCGCAGGCGATGGCCCTCGTCCTCGAGGCTGAGGTGCCATTCCTCGAGCCCCGCCGGGATCGCGGCCATCGGCTCCACCAGCGACAGGTCGAGCTCGCGCTTGCCGAGCTTCTTCATCAGCGCGGCCTTGTCCTCGACCAGCAGCAGCCTGCCCTTGTCGATCACGCCCACCCGGTCGGCCATCTCCTCGGCCTCCTCGATATAGTGGGTGGTGAGGATGATCGTGGTGCCGCGCTCGCGCAGCTTGCCGATCATCTTCCACATGTCGCGCCGGAGCGACACGTCGACGCCCGCGGTGGGCTCGTCGAGGAACAGGATGTCGGGCTCGTGGGAAAGCGCCTTGGCGATCATCACCCGGCGCTTCATGCCGCCCGACAGCTCCATGATCTTGGCACCCCGCTTGTCCCAGAGCGACAGGTCCTTGAGCACCTGGTCGCAATAGGCCTGGTCCGGCGCCTTGCCGAACAGGCCGCGCGAGAAGCGCAGCGCCGATCCGACGGTGGAGAACATGTCGACCGCGATCTCCTGCGGGACCAGCCCGATCCTCGAGCGGGCGGCGCGCGGCTCATGGACCGCGTCGTGCCCGTCGACCAGGATGGTGCCGGTGCTCGGCGTCACGATGCCGCAGATGATGGAGATGAGCGTGGTCTTGCCCGCTCCATTGGGCCCGAGCAGCGCGAAGATCTCGCCGCGCCTGATCTCGAGATCGACATGATCGAGCGCCCTGTGGCCCGAGCCATAGGTCTTGCTCACGCCATTTATGGAAAGAATGGAAGTCATCGTGCCCCCGGCCGGGAAAGGACCCGCTAAGTAGGCGCGGCAACGCGGCGCGGCAACCGGTCGGTACAAAAATCGGGAAACTTGAGTCCTCCCCCAGCTTGCCGGGGGAGGATCTGGATCGTCACTTCTTCCGCGCCTCGGCCACGGCGGCGGCGAGCCCGTCATAGTCGCGCATGCCGTAGAGCAGCTTGCCGCCGATCACCCAGCTCGGCGTGCCGGTCATCGCCAGCTTCCGGCCGAACTTGTGGTTGGCGATGATCTCGTCCTCCACTGCCTTCGAGGCTATCGCCTGCTTCGCCTGCGCCAGGTCGAGCCCGGCTTTCTGCGCCGCAGCTTCGATGTTGCCCGCGCTCGGCCCGTCGGTCGCGAACAGCGCATCGTGGAAGGCGCGGAACCTGTCCTGCTCGGCCGCCGCCAGCGCCCAGCGCGCCGCGACGAGGCTGTCCGGCCCCAGCACCGGATATTCGCGATAGACGACCCGCACGTTCGGATCGCGCTTCAGCAGCTCCGCGATCGCGGGCAGGCTCGCGCGGCAATAGCCGCAGGCATAGTCCATGAACGCGACCAGGGTGACGTCGCCCTTCGGATTGCCCGCCCAGGCGCCGGCATAGGGCGACTGCAATCTGGGCAGCTCGCCCGGCAGCGCCTTGCTGGCCACGGCCTCCGCTTCGGCCTGGACCTTCTCGGCCCTGGCGCTCTGCTTCTGGTTGTAGCGCTCGACCGATTCGAGCAGCACTTCGGGATGGGCGAGCAGATAGTCGTGCACCACCCGCTCCACCGCGCCGCGCTGGCCCATGCCGGGGACCAGCGCCTGGATGCCCGCGAAGATGCCCGCGCCGAGCAGCGCGCACAGCATGAATGCGCCGGCCAGCGCCAGCGGCGACCGCAGAAGCCGTTCGATCATTGCCCCTATCGGTCCTTCTTCTTTTTCCTGATTTCGTCCCAGGCGGTCTGCGAGACCATGTTGATGTCCTGTGCGCGCACCCAGTCGGGCGAGCCTTGCGGGAGCCCGGCCATGGCGGCGCGCGAACTCATCAGCGCGGTACCGACATCCCCCATCAGATGCGCCCGCTCGGCCGTGGCGAGCGCGGTGCGCGGCTCGTCGCCCTTGCGGTCGTAGACGGTGCCCAGGTTCATCCAGGCAAAGGGATTGTCGTTGTCGCGCGCGACCGCCTGCTTGAGCACGCGCTCGGCCTCGGCAAGGTTCGCCTTGTCCTCGGTCGCGAGCAGCGCATGGCCGAACGTGCTGGCGATCAGCGGCTGGTTGCCGGAGAGCGCAGTCGCCTCGCGCAGCGGCTCCAGCGCTTCGGTCGGCTTGCCCGATTCGAGCAGGATCTGCCCTTCGAGCTCCAGGAAATAGGGGTCCTTGGGCGCCACCTTCACCAACGCCGTCGTCTCCGCCGCCGCCTGCTCGGGATAGCCCGATTTGTGATAGGCATAGGCGCGCGCATAATGCGCATAGACCGACTGGTCCCTCGGCGGATATTTGGCGAGCGTGTCCTTGGCCTCGTTGACATAGCCGCGCAGCTTGGCCTGGACGCGCTTGAAGCGAGTCTCGAGATCCCGGTCGAGCGGCTTCTGCCAGCTCGGCGCGTTCATCAGGTCCGCCTTGAGCGTCTCGACGCGATCCTGCGACATCGGGTGGGTCTGGGCGAACGGATCGACTTCGGGATTGGTGGTGTAATAGCCGTAGCGGTGCATCTGGGCCGTGAGCTTGTCGAAGAAGCTCAGCATGCCGCGGCCACTGATCCCGGCGCTGTTGAGGAACTTGGCGCCGGCCGCATCGGCCGAGCTTTCCTGGATGCGGCTGAAGGAAAGATATTTGCCGATCGCCGCACGCTGGCCGGCGGCGAGGACGCCCATCCCCGCCTCGCCGCTGCCCGCCGCCATCGCCGCCACGCCGAGCAGCAGGCTGAGGATCGAGATGCTGGTATAGCCGCCATCGCGCTGGAACACCGCATGGCCGCCGACGATATGGCCGATCTCGTGCGCGATCACGCCCTGCACTTCATTGGCGGTGTCGGCGGCGTCGAGCAGGCCCGAATGGACATAGACGATCTGCCCCCCCGCGACGAAGGCGTTGATCGAACTGTCGTTGATCAGCACCACCTTGGCATTGGCGGGCGAGAGGCCGGCCGCGACGAACAGCGGCCTGGCCATGTCGTTGAGCAGCGCCTCGGTCTCGGCATCGCGCAGGATCGACTGGGCGGCGGCGGGCTGGATCCAGAGCAGCAAGGCAGCCGAGAACAGGGCGAGGATGCGCTTCATGGCCGTCCGTATCCTCCGATTTCCGACTGCGATCAATGGCATTGGCCGTGCGTGCGCACCGATGAACCGCGCGTGAAGCCACGAAAAAGGGGCGCCGGCCCATCGGACCGGCGCCCCCTTTCCCTCGCGTCCTGGAATCAGGCGCCGAAGGTGCGCTGCCACCAGCCGCGACGCGGGGTGCCGTCCTCGTTGTCGCCTTCTTCGCCTTCACCGGCTTCGACCGGGGCGGTGTCCTGCGCGACCGGAACTTCGATCGCGGGCGCGGTTTCGACCTCGACCGCTTCCGCCTTCTTCCGGCGGGTGCGCTTCGGCTTGGCCGGCGCCTCTTCCGCCACCGGCTCGGGCGTCGGCGCGACCGGAGCTTCGACTGCAGGCGCGGCTTCGGCCTCGACCGCTTCCGCCTTCTTCCGGCGGGTGTGCTTCGGCTTGGCCGGGGCTTCCTCCGCTACCGGCTCGGGCGTCGGCGCGACCGGAGCTTCGACTGCAGGCGCGCCTTCGGCCTCGACCGCTTCCGCCTTCTTCCGGCGGGTGCGCTTCGGCTTGGCCGGAGCTTCCTCCGCAGCCGGTTCCGGCGCCGCCTCGGCCACTTCCGCGACGTCGCTCACCGGTGCCTCGGCCGCATCGTCACCGGCTTCCTCGCCATTCTCGACCCGATCGCCGCGGCGCCCGCCACGACGGCCGCGACGACGGCGCTTGCGGCCGTCGTGGCGCGCCTCGCCCTCGGCGACGGGCGCTTCCTCGCCGTCTTCGCCTTCGCCGGCGTCGCCAGCCTCGGCTTCGCCCTCGCCTTCGGTTTCACCCTCGGCGCCCTCGCCTTGCTCCTCGCGACGGCCACGGCCACGGCCACGGCGCCGGCGCCGGCGCTTGCCGCGCCCTTCGCCTTCGTCGCGCTCGCCGCGACGGTCGCCCTCGGCCTCCGCTTCGAGCTCTTCCTCTTCCTCGTCGAGCTCCTCGACGTAATCCTCGTCCTCCGGCTCCTCGACCAGCTTCTCGAACCTCGGGGCATGCGCCGGCGGCGGGCCCGAGGCCTCGACCGACATGCGCGCACCCTCGAGCTCGCCGTCCGACAGGATCTCGACGGTCACGCCGTAGCGATCCTCGATCTCGGCGATGTCGGCGCGCTTCTTGTTGAGCACGTAGAAGGCGGCTTCCTGGCTCGCGCGCAGCGTGATCAGCGAGCCGCGGCCGCGCGCGGCCTCGTCCTCGATCAGGCGCAGCGCGGACAAGCCCGCCGACGAAGCGGTGCGGACCAGGCCGGTGCCCTCGCAATGCGGGCACTGCACGGTCGACGCCTCGAGCACGCCGGTGCGCAGGCGCTGGCGGCTCATCTCCATCAGGCCGAACGCCGAGATGCGGCCGACCTGGATGCGGGCGCGATCGTTCTTCAGCGCCTCCTTCATCGCCTTCTCGACCTTGCGGACGTTCGACGAGTGATCCATGTCGATGAAGTCGATCACGACCAGGCCGGCCATGTCGCGCAGGCGCAGCTGGCGAGCGATCTCGTGCGCGGCCTCGAGGTTGGTCGCGGTCGCGGTCTGCTCGATATTGTGCTCGCGGGTGGAGCGGCCCGAGTTGATGTCGATCGAGACCAGCGCCTCGGTCGGGTTGATCACCAGATAGCCGCCGCTCTTCAGCTGGACGACGGGATTGTACATCGCCGAAAGCTGGTCCTCGACGCCGGCGCGCTGGAACAGCGGCACCGCATCGGCATATTGCTTCACCTTCTTGGCGTGGCTCGGCATCAGGAGCTTCATGAAGTCCTTGGCCTGGCGATAGCCGTCCTCGCCCTCGACGATCACTTCGTCGATGTCGCGATTATAGATGTCGCGGATCGCGCGCTTGAGCAGATCCGAATCGCCATAGACCAGCGCCGGCGCGGTCGACTTGAGCGTATTCTCGCGGATCCCGTCCCACAGCCGGGCGAGATAGTCGAAGTCGCGCTTGATCTCGACCTTGGTGCGCTGGAGGCCCGCGGTGCGGACGATGCAGCCCATGGTCGGCGGCAGCTTGAGGTCCGCCATGATGCCCTTGAGGCGCTTGCGGTCCGCCGCCGACGAGATCTTGCGCGAGATGCCGCCGCCATGCGCGGTGTTCGGCATCAGCACGCAGTAGCGGCCGGCGAGCGACAGATAGGTGGTGAGGGCAGCGCCCTTGTTGCCGCGCTCTTCCTTGACGACCTGGACCAGCAGCACCTGGCGGCGGCGGATCACGTCCTGGATCTTGTAGCGGCGGCGCAGGTTCATGCGGCGCTGGCGCAGCGCCTCCGCCGGGCTGTCCTCGCCGCCGCCCTTGCCGCGGCGCTTGCGCGAACGGCCGCCCTCGCGGGCTTCCTCGCCCGCCTCGGCATCGGCCTCGTCCTCGCCTTCCTCGTCGTCGTGCGGACGCTCGAGCACTTCCACGCCACCTTCGTCATGGTCGTGGTCGTGATCCTCGTCGCCATCCTCCTCGGCGCGCAGCGCGGCTTCCTCGGCGGCGTGCTCGGCCTCTTCGCGGAGCAGCGCTTCGCGATCCTCCTTGGGGATCTGGTAATAGTCGGGATGGATTTCGCTGAAGGCCAGGAAGCCGTGGCGATTGCCGCCATAGTCGACGAACGCCGCCTGGAGCGACGGTTCGACGCGTGTCACCTTGGCCAGATAGATATTGCCCTTGAGCTGCTTGCGCTCGGCGGACTCGAAATCAAACTCCTCGATTCGGCTTCCCTTGACGACCGCCACGCGGGTTTCCTCCCGGTGGCGTGCGTCGATCAGCATACGCATGGTCATTTATTGTTCTCCGGGCGCGCCGGCCCCAGCCCTCTGGATTGGTGTTGCGGAGGGCTCGCGCAGGCGCGCGATATGCAAAGCGGCCCTGGCCGGCGGATTCGCCGGCTGCGGTCTCGCGGGTTTCGAAAACTGCTGCTGCTCGAAGGGCACGCGCGAACCGGTGGTCCGCCGACTCCGCCGCCAACCCGCGGCCGGCCATCGGGGCCGGTCGGTGCGAGCGTTGCGGAAATTGCCTCATGCGAGCGTCAACCTGAACTGTCGCGGCAAGATGTGGCCGCGGGAAAGGGCCGGCGCAAGGGCCGGCCTGGGGTTGCCTAGCATTACCGCGGCGGCGCGGCAACCTTGGCGCCAACCGGCAAGCCCTTGCCGCCTTGCCGGCAATAATATGCCGAATCGCAAATTAACCGCATCGTTTCACGGCGATTTGAGACGCGCCGCCTAGTCCGGACTCGTCAGGGCAGACGCGTAGTCAGAGTATCTAATCATGGTTTTGGGCTGGACCCCCGGAGCCCGGGCGCGGCATAGCGTCAGGGTGCTGTTCCTGCTCGCCTTGCTCTCCGGCTGGTTGACCGGAGTTCCAAGCTGGGCGGGCGTCGTGCAGGAAGTGCGAGTCAAAGGTGACCGGGTGATCGTCAGGTTCGACGAGCCCGTCTCGCAGGCGAGCGCCTTCATGCTGGCCGGACCGCAGCGGATCGTTCTCGACGCCAGGGGCGCCGAGCCGGGCAATCGCGCCTATGCCGACGGGCCGGTGGCGGGCATCCGCCAGGGCTCGCAAGGCGCCGAGGGCGCGCGGATCGTGCTCGACCTCGCGCGACCGGCGATCGTGACCGAAGGCAGCTTCGGGCGCGACGGGCGCACGCTCACGCTGCAGCTGCGCACCGTGGACGACGCGCAGTTCGCCCGCGCCGCGGCCGAGCGCCGGATGCGCTTCCTGCCGCCCTTCTCCTATGTGCAGCCCGCCGGGCACAGCCGCTATAGCGAGACGATCGCCCTGCCCCGGCGCGCGCCGCCGGCCGCGCTGCCGCACGTCTATGGCGCGTCCGACCGCCCGCTGGTGGTGATCGACGCCGGCCATGGCGGGCACGATCCCGGCGCGATCGGCGCGAATGGCCTGCGCGAGAAGGACCTTACGCTCAAGACCGCGCTGGCGATCCGGGACGCGCTGATCGCCTCGGGCCGGGTGCGCGTGGCGCTCACCCGCGAGGACGATCGCTTCCTGGTGCTCCAGGAGCGCTACGGCCTGGCACGCAAGCTGAACGCGGACCTGTTCATCTCGGTGCACTGCGACAGCGCGGGCAATGCCGAAGCCTCGGGCGCGACGGTCTACACGCTCTCCGAGGTCGCCTCCGACAAGGAAGCGGCACGGCTGGCGGCACGCGAGAACAAGGCCGACATCATCGCCGGCGTCGACCTCGGCACGCAGAATCCGGACATCTCCTCGATCCTCATCGACCTCACCCAGCGCGAGACGATGAACGCTTCGGCGAGCTTCGCCCGGCTGCTCGGCCGCGAGGCCCAGCCGCTGATCCCGATCAAGGCCAACTACCACCGCATGGCCTCGCTCATGGTGCTCAAGGCGCCGGACATGCCCTCGGTGCTGTTCGAGACGGGCTATATCTCGAACGAGGGCGATGCCGCCTTCCTCGCATCGGACGAAGGGCGCAGGAAAGTGGCGCAGAGCGTGCGCAAGGCCGTGGAGATCCATTTCGCGACCCGCATGGCGTCGCGGACACTGGCCTCCCGTTGAACGCATCCCCTTCTTCTTCCTCCCCTCGGGGTTCATTATAGAGGGTGCGCGGGGAAGTGGTTCCGAAGGCGGCATAAAAGGGTTTCGGCGCGATTCACCCTTGCCGCCATCCCCGCCTGCACGGAGAGACCGGAGGACGGTGCGAAGCCGGCCGCCAGACTCCCCGCTTCCTTCCGCTCCCAATCCTGCTAAACCGCGAGCCGCATGTCCGACGGTTCCACCACTTCCAGCGTTAAGATGCGCATCAAGCGCGAGATCGGGGGCTTCAAGGGGCTGTTCGGCCGCGTGCGCCATCGCTGGTGGTTCCGAATCCTGGCGGTGCTCGCGCTGCTGGCCGGCCTGTTCGTGTTCCTCGTCTGGCTGTTCATCGCGCGCAACCTGCCCTCGGTCGACACGCTCAAGAACTACGAGCCGCCGCTCCCGACGAATGTCCGCTCGGTCGAGGGGCTGCCGATCCACAGCTATGCGCGCGAGCGCCGCGTGCAGCTGAGCTTCGCCGAATATCCCAAGCTCCTCGTCGAGGCGTATATGTCCGCCGAGGACAAGACCTTCTTCGAGCATCACGGCGTCGATTTCCCCGGCCTCGCCCGCGCCGCCTTCCAGGGGCTGATCAGCGGCTCCACGCCGCGCGGCACCTCCACGATCACCCAGCAGGTCGCCAAGAACCTGCTGGTCGGCAACGAGACGAGCTATCTGCGCAAGGCCAAGGAGGGCATCCTCGCCTGGCGCATGGAGGACACGCTCACCAAGCAGCAGATCATGGAGCTGTACCTCAACTCGATCGAGCTGGGGCGCAACGCCGGCGGCGTCGAGGCGGCGAGCCAGGCCTATTTCGGCAAGGAACTCGACAAGCTCACCTTGCCGCAGATGGCCTATCTGGCGATCCTGCCCAAGGGCCCGTCCAACTATGATCCCGAACGCCACACGCAGCGCGCGCTCGATCGCCGCAACTGGGTGCTCGGGCAGATGCTCGACAACGGCTTCATCGATCAGGCCCAGCACGACGCGGCGGTCGCGGCGCCGCTCGGCACCGTGCCGCGCCAGACGCCCCGGTTCGAGCGCCTCGGCGGCTATTTCGTCGAGGAAGTGCGCCGCCAGCTGATCGACAAGTTCGGCGAGACCGACGAGAGCGGGCCCTACAGCGTCTATTCGGGCGGCCTGTGGGTGCGCACCTCGCTCGATCCCAAGCTCCAGCAATATGCGCAGAAGGCGCTGCGCGACGGCCTGCTGCGCTATGATCGCGGCCGTGGCTGGTCGGGCCCGATCGGCCGTGCCGATGTCGGCAAGAGCTGGCTCCAGTCGTTCCTCAACACCAATATCGGCGTCGACTATGAGGATTGGCGCGCCGGCGTGCTGATCGATCGCACGGGCGACGTCTGGCAGATCGGCTTCGACGACGGCACCACCGGCACCTTGCCCAGATGGGCGGCGACCATGCCGGTGCGCGGGCAGGGCGGCCAGGCGTTCGATGCGCTCAAGCCCGGCGACATCGTCGCGGTGGCGCCGGAATCGGGCAGCCAATGGTCGCTCCGCTCGATCCCCAAGGTCTCGGGCGGCATGGTGGTCGAGGATCCGCGCACCGGCCGCATCCTCGCCATGCAGGGCGGCTTCGATTCGCGGCTCCAGGCATTCAATCGCGCCACCCAGGCCCAGCGCCAGCCGGGCTCGACGATCAAGCCGATCGTCTATGCCGCCGCGCTCGAACAGGGCATGACCCCGACCTCGATCGTGGTCGACGGCCCGTTCTGCGTCTGGCAGGGCGCCAATCTCGGCCAGAAATGCTTCCGCAACTTCGGCAATGCCCGCGGCGCCGGCCCCAAGACGCTGCGCTGGGGCATCGAGCAGTCGCGCAACCTGATGACGGTGCAGATCGCCAACCAGACCGGCATGGACCATGTCGTCGACCTGATGCAGCGCATCGGCGTCTCGCGGCAGAAATTCCCGCCCTATCTCAGCTATGCGCTGGGCGCGGGCGAGACGACCGTGCTGCGCATGGTCAATGCCTATTCGATCCTGGTGAACCATGGCCGCGCGCTCAATCCGTCGCTGATCGACTTCGTCCAGAACCGCAAGGGCGCGGTGGTATGGCCCGAGAACTGGCGCCCGTGCGAGGGCTGCAACGCGCCCGACTGGAAGGGCGGGGCGATGCCGCGCCCGGTGAACCGCGCCAAGCAGGTGATCGACGCGCTCTCCGCCTATCAGATGGTCCATATCGCCGAGGGCGTGGTCCAGCGCGGCACCGCCACCGTGCTGCGCGACCTGAACCGGCCGATGATGGGCAAGACCGGCACCACCTCGGGCCCGACCGACGTGTGGTTCGTCGGCGGCACCCCGCAGATGATCGGCGGCCTCTATATCGGCTATGACACGCCGACCAATCTGGGCGGCTATGCCCAGGGCGGCTCGATCGCGGCGCCGATCTTCAAGGAATTCGCCATCCCCGCCTTCGAAGGCATGGAGAAGGTTCCCTTCACTGCGCCGCAGGGCATCCGCATGGTCCGCATCGACCGCGCCTCGGGCAAGCCGGTGACCGGCGCCTGGCCGTCGAGCGACCCGCTCTCGGGCGTGATCTGGGAAGCCTTCAAGCCCGATACCGAGCAGCGCCGCGGCCGGCGCGGGCAGGACGAGACGCAGGAAACCAAGGCCGTCGAGAAGAAGGTCGCGCCGAAGAAGCAGGAAGGCGACAGCGACTTCTTGCAACGCGAGGGCGGAATCTACTAGCGCGCATTCTCATATAGGTCGTCATCCCCGCAACGGCGGGGATCCAGAGCCAAAGGCGACGCCGCTTGTTACCCTGGATCCCCGCCGTTGCGGGGGTGACAAAGTAGTTAGTTCGAAAGGTAAAACCCATGCGCGCCGAAGCGCAGGCTCATGTCGACAACATCAAGGAGTCGCTCGCGCTGCTCCGCCGCTTCCTCGATTGGGATCGCGCGCTGCGCCGCCTCGACGAGCTGAACGCGCGCGTGGAGGATCCGACTCTCTGGAACGACGCGAAAAAGGCCCAGGACGTGATGCGCGAGCGCCGCCGCCTCGACGAGGCGATCAGCGCCACGCGCGCGATCGAGACCGAGCTCAACGACACCGCCGAGCTGATCGAGATGGCCGAGGCCGAGGGCGACGAGGAAATGGCGAGCGAAGGCACCACCAGCCTCGCCGCGCTGGCCGAGCGCGCAGAGAAGGACAAGGTGATGGCCCTGCTCTCGGGCGAGGCCGATGCCAACGATACCTATATCGAGATCAACGCGGGCGCCGGCGGCACCGAGAGCAACGACTGGGCCGGCATGCTCCAGCGCATGTACACGCGCTGGGCCGATCGCCACGGCCTCAAGGTCGAGCTGATCGACTTCCACGCCGGCGAGCAGGCCGGCATCAAGTCCGCCACGCTGCTGGTCAAGGGCGAGAACGCCTATGGCTATGCCAAGACCGAGAGCGGCGTGCACCGCCTCGTCCGCATCAGCCCCTATGACAGCGCGGCGCGGCGCCACACCAGCTTCTCGAGCGTGTGGGTCTATCCGGTGATCGACGACAATATCGAAGTCGAGATCAACGAGAGCGAGCTGCGCATCGACACCTATCGCGCATCGGGCGCCGGCGGCCAGCACATCAACACCACCGATTCGGCGGTGCGCATCACGCACCTGCCGACGGGCATCGTGGTGCAGTGCCAGAACCAGCGCTCGCAGCACAAGAACAAGGCCGAGGCCTATAACCAGCTGCGCGCCCGCCTCTACGAGCGCGAACTGGCCGAGCGCGAGGCGGCGGCCAACGCGACCAACGCCACCAAGACCGATATCGGCTGGGGCCACCAGATCCGCAGCTACGTCCTCCAGCCCTATCAGCTGGTGAAGGACCTGCGCACCGGCGTGACGTCCACCGCGCCGTCGGACGTGCTCGACGGAGACCTCGACGCCTTCATGGCGGCTGCGCTATCGCAGCGCGTGACCGGCGAGACGGTCGAAGTGGAGGATGTCGATTGAGATCGGGCCTTGCCCTGCTCCTGGGATCGGCGCTGGCCGCGTGCAGCGGCGGGCCGGCGCTCGACAATCGAGAAGAGGGCGCGCCCGCGATCAACAGCGGCTTCCCCGCCGCCGACCGTCCGGTCGCCACCATCCTATCCCCGCGCTGGTCGACCGAGGAAGCGCGCGACCGGCTGAACGAAGCGGCGCAGGTGATGGACCTGGCCGGGATCAAGCGCGACATGACCGTGGCCGATATCGGCGCGGGCGAGGGCTATTACACCGTCCGCCTGGGCACGCGCGTCGGCAAGAAGGGCCGGGTCGTCGCGGAGGACATCGTGCCCGACACGATCCAGAAGCTCGCCGGCCGCGTGATCCGCGAGCGGCTCGACAATGTCAGCGTGCGCCTCGGCCTGCCCGCCGATCCGCGCCTGCCCGAGAACAGCTTCGACCGCGTCCTCATGGTCCATATGTACCATGAGATCGAGAGCCCCTATGAGTTCCTGTGGCGGCTGCGCCCCGCGCTCGCGCCCGACGGCCAGGTGGTGGTGGTCGACGCCAATCGCCCGACCCAGGATCACGGCACGCCGCCGGCACTGCTCAAATGCGAGTTCGCCGCGGTGGGCTACACGCTCGTCTCGATCCGGCCGATGCCCTCGGCCGGCGGCTATATCGCGATCTTCGAGGCGCAGGGCGACCGGCCCGAGCCGAGCGCGATCCGCGCCTGCAAAAGCGGCAAGACCGCGACGCCGGCCAGCATGTCCAGGGAATCAAAGGAACCCTAGGCTGCGGAAGCTGGTGGTGCCGCGGGCCGCGACCACCAGATGATCGAGCAACCGCACGCCCAGCGTGTCGAGCGCCCGGGCGAGCCGGTCCGTCGCCGCGCGATCGGCCGGGCTGGGCGTCGGATCGCCGCTCGGATGATTGTGCGCCATCACCACGGCAAAGGCATGGAAGGCGATCGCATCCGCCGCCACGTCGCGGATCGGCAGGTCGAGCCGGTCGCGATGCGCCGAGCGGACATGGCGCATGCCCAGCACCTGCTGGTGCCGGTCGAGATAGGCGAAGGCCAGCACCTCCACCGTCTCGTGCGCGAGCGGTGCGAACAGCGCGCCCGCGGCCCGGGCATCGGCCAGGCGCAGGGGCGGGTTCTCGGCACCGGACAGCATCGCGCGGCGCTGCCACTCGCCATCGGCGCGCCGAAGCGCGAGCCGGTCCGTTCCGGACGGGCGCCCCGGCCCGCCGAGGGGCGCGCTTCTCCACAATGGAGATATCTCGCCCGCTTGGCGCCGGCCCGGCGCGGCACTAGGTTGCGGATATGCAGCAATATCTCGACCTGATGGCGCGCGCGCTGAACGACGGCACCGAGCAGATGGACCGGACCGGAACGGGCACGCGCAGCGTGTTCGGCCATCAGATGCGCTTCGACCTGTCCCAGGGCTTCCCGCTGCTCACCACCAAGAAGCTGCACCTGCGCTCGATCCTCATCGAGCTGCTCTGGTTCCTGCGCGGCGACACCAATGTGAAGTGGCTGCAGGAGCGCAAGGTCAGCATCTGGGACGAATGGGCCGACGAAGCGGGCGAACTGGGCCCGGTCTACGGCAAGCAGTGGCGCGACTGGGAAGCGGCGGACGGCCGCCATATCGACCAGATCGCCGAACTGATCGAGACGCTGAAGACCAATCCCCATTCGCGCCGGATGGTCGTCTCCGCCTGGAACCCGGGCGAGCTCCATGCCATGGCGCTGGCGCCCTGCCACTGCCTGTTCCAGTGCCATGTCGCGAACGGCAGGCTGAGCCTCCAGCTCTACCAGCGCTCGGCCGACATCTTCCTCGGCGTGCCGTTCAACATCGCCAGCTACGCGCTGCTCACGCACCTGCTCGCCCAGCAGGCGGGGCTGGAAGTGGGCGACTTCGTCTGGACCGGGGGCGACTGCCACCTCTATTCGAACCATCTCGACCAGGCCCGCGAGCAGCTCTCGCGCACGCCGGGCGCGATCCCCCGGCTGGAAATCCTCCGCAAGGCACCGTCGATCGACGCCTATGAATATGAGGATTTCGCGATCCACGGCTACGCGGCCCAGCCGCACATCAAGGCGCCGGTGGCGGTGTGATCCGGCTCGCCGCCCTCGCCCTGCTGGCGATGGCGCCGGCGGCGGACCCGGTGACCGGCTATCAGGTCGCTCCCTCCCGGGCCGACCCCGCGGTCAAGGCGTTCGACGATCCGAGCTACGTCTTCGCCGCGGAGGGGCTGCCGGCCGATGCGCCGCTCGCAGTGTTCCTGCCCGGCACCAACGGCAAGCCTGCCTACAACGCCAACCTGATGCGCTTCGTCGCCGGGCTGGGCTATCGGGCGATCGCGCTCGGCTACGACAATGATCCGGCCGTGGTGCAGGTCTGCACCGCCGACCCAGATCCCGACTGCGCCAGCGACTTTCGCGAGATGCGGATCTTCGGCACCGGCAAGTCCAGGACGGTGTCCAATCCCCGGGCCGAGGCCATCGTGCCGCGCCTGGTCGCGCTGCTCCGCCTGCTCGACAAGGAGCAGCCGGCCAGGGGCTGGGGCCATTATCTCGACGGCGACAGCCCGAACTGGGAAGCGATCCTCCTCTCCGGCCAGTCGCAGGGCGCGGGCATGGCGGCGTGGATCGCCAAGCGCCACAAGGTCCGCCGCGTCGTGCTCTTCTCCAGCCCCTGGGAGACCAGCGGCCGCGAGCGCCGGCCCGCGCCCTGGATCTCCGGGGCCAGCGCCACGCCGATCGCGCGCTGGCAGGCGGCGTACAACAGCCGCGAGAACACCGTGCCGCTGATCCGGGCGGCCTATGCGGCGCTCGGCCTGCCGGCGGCGCAGGTGCATGTGCTGACGCTCGACCTGCCGCCGGGCTTCGGCGCGAACAGCCCCAACCCCTATCACGGCGCCGGCATCCGCGACCCGCGCTATGCCGAGGTCTGGCGCGCGATGTTCGGCAGGGGCAGCGACGCACCCGAGTGACGCCGCGACATCCCGGGCCCCGGCGAGGCCGCATCGGCGAAGGGTTCCCATAAGGGGCCGCATCTGCTTGTGTCGGCGGATGATCCCTGCCTCGCGTCCGTCCCCGACCCGTTCCGACCGCGCCGCGCCGGCCCCGCGATGCCGCTGATCTCCTTCCATCTCGCCCGGGCCGACAATGGCGTGATCGGCGTCGACGGCAGGCTGCCCTGGCATCTGCCGGCCGATCTCCGGCGCTTCAAGGCGCAGACCATGGGCAAGCCGATGATCATGGGGCGCAAGACCTTCGAAAGCTTCCCCGCGCCGCTGCCCGGCCGCCGCCACATCGTGCTCACGCGCGACGCCGCCTGGCGGGCCGAGGGCGCGGAGGTGGCGCACTCCCCGGCAGAGGCGCTGGCGCTGGCCGGGCCGGGCGAAGTCGCGGTGATCGGCGGCGCCGAGATATTCGCGCTGTTCGCGCCCGACCGGATCGAGCTCACGGAAATCCATGCCGCGCCGCCGGGGGACGCGATCGTCCCCGCTTTCGGGGTTGAATGGCGCGAAGTTGCGCGCGAGGATTTCGCCGAGGAAGCGGGGCGCCCTGCCTATAGCTTCGTGACGCTGGAGCGGGTGCGATGAAGAAGAAGATCCTCTGGGGCGTACTGATCCTGCTCCTGCTGGCCGTGGTCGGCTTTTTCGGCTTCGCGCCGGGCATCGTCGAAGGCAGCATGAACAAGGTGGTGCCGGTCAAGCTCGCCAAGCCGAGCGACGCGGTGAAGCAGCTCCACGCCTCGCTCCAGATCGCCGACATGCATGCCGACACGCTGATGTGGCGCCGCAGTCTGCTCGAGCGCTCGAACACCGGCCAGGTCGACTTGCCCCGGCTGATCGAGGGCAATGTCGCGCTCCAGGTCTTCTCCTCGGTCACCAAGACGCCCAAGCACCAGAATTACGACGCGAATTCGGGCGATACCGACAACATCACCCTGCTCACCATCGCCCAGCTCCAGCCGCCCAAGACCTGGACCTCGCTGCTCGAGCGCTCGCTCTTCCATGCCCGCAAGCTCGATCGGGCAGCGGCCGGCTCGAACGGCAAGCTGCGCGTGATCCATACGCCCGCGGAGCTCGACCAGCTGCTCGCCGATCGCGCCGCGGGCCGGAAGGTGGTGGGCGGCATGCTCTCGATCGAGGGGCTGCAGGACCTGGAGGGGCAGCTCGCCAATCTCGACAAGCTCCATGCCGCGGGCTTCCGCATGGCGGGCCTCGCGCATTTCTTCGACAACGACATCGCCGGATCGATGCACGGCGTCCACAAGGGCGGGCTCACGCCGCTCGGCCGCCAGGTGGTGGCGCGGATGGAGCAGCTCGGCATGATCGTCGACATCGCCCATTCGAGCCACGAATCGGTCGCCGAGATCCTGGCGATGGCGAAGCGCCCGGTCGTCTCCAGCCATGGCGGCGTCCAGGCGACCTGCAAGGTCAACCGCAACCTGACCGATGCGGAGATCCAGGGCGTGGCGCGCACCGGCGGCGTGGTCGGCATCGGCTATTGGGACGCGGCGGTGTGCGGCACCGAGCCGGCCAATGTCGTCCGCGCGATCCTGCACGTGCGCGACCTGGTGGGGATCGACCATGTCGGCCTCGGCTCGGATTTCGACGGCGCGGTGACCACCGGCTGGGATTCGTCCCAGCTGATCGCGATCACCGGGGCGCTGGTCGATGCCGGGCTCTCGCCCGAGGACATCCGCAAGGTGATGGGCGGCAACGTCCTGCGCGTGATCCGCGCGGGGATCGTGCCGGGACAGTAAGGCCTGAACGCGTTGACCGGCCTGTTCCCCGGCAAAGGCCGGGGCCCAGTCTCGGCACATGCAGTTAGGTCGCCGAGCCTCTCGAGCGATATGGCGACTGGGCCCCGGCCTTCGCCGGGGAACAGCTGAGCATGTTGGCAGACCAAGCCTCCCCCCCTATAGGCCGCCCGATGGAGCGGCTGGACGGCGGCTCGGCGGTGCCGCCCGGCTATCGGGGGGCGATCGTCGCGCTGGGCAATTTCGACGGGTTTCACCTGGGGCATCAGGCCGTGGTCGGCCGCGCGGTCGCGCGCGCGCGGGCCGAGGGGCGGCCGGCGCTCGTCGGCACCTTCGATCCCCATCCCCAGCGCTATTTCCGGCCGGACAGCCCCTGGTTCCGCCTCACCACCATGGACCAGCGCCAGCGCCTGCTCGCCGAAGCCGGGATCGACGCGATGCTGGTCTTCCCGTTCAACGCCGCGCTGGCGGCGCTCAGCGCGCGCGGCTTTGCCGAGGAGCGGCTGGTCGGGTTCATCGGCGCGGGCGGCGTGGTGACCGGCGGCGACTTCACCTTCGGCAAGGGGCGCGAAGGCGATGTGGCGACGCTCGCCGCGCTCGGCGCCGAGCTGGGCTTCTCCGCCGAAACGGTGGCGCCGGTCCGCCTCGACGGCGAGATCGTCTCCTCGAGCCGCATCCGCGCGCATCTGCGCGAGGGCCGGCCGGGCGACGCCGCGCGGCTGCTCACCCGCCCCTTCGCGATCGAGGGCACGGTCCAGCATGGCGACCAGGTCGGCCGTACGCTGGGCTTTCCTACCGCCAATCTCAGTCTCGCCAACTATCTGCGCCCGGCCTATGGCATCTATGCGGTGCGCGGGCGCCTGGCCGACGGGCGCGTGCTGGACGGCGTCGCCAGCCTGGGCATCCGCCCCAGTTTCGAGCCGCCGGTCGAACTGCTCGAGCCCTTCTTCTTCGATTTCTCGGGCGACCTTTATGGCCAGACGATCGAAGTGCAGCTGATCGACTATCTGCGCCCCGAGGCGAAGTTCGATTCGCTCGACGCGCTCAAGCGGCAGATGGCCGCCGATGCGGCCCGCGCGCGGGAGCTGCTGGCCCGATAGCCCTCCGATACCTCTCCCGAAACCGTTCGTCCGGCGCGGCATCAGAACATCTGCTTTGCATGCCGCGCGGCTTCCTCTAATTCCCGCGCACCCATGAGCGACCAAAAAGACTATCGCGAAACCGTCTTCCTGCCGAAGACCGAGTTCCCCATGAAGGCCGGACTGGCCCAGAAGGAGCCGGCCATCCTCGCGCATTGGGAGAAGATCGGCCTCTACCAGAAGCTGCGCGCCCAGCGTGCCGGCCGCACCCGCTTCATCCTGCACGACGGCCCGCCCTATGCGAATGGCGACATTCACATGGGCCATGCGATGAACAAGGTCCTGAAGGACATCGTCGTCCGCTCGCAGAGCCTGATGGGCAAGGACGCGCCCTATATCCCGGGCTGGGACTGCCACGGCCTGCCGATCGAGTGGAAGGTCGAGGAAGCGTACCGCGCCAAGAAGCTCAACAAGGACGAAGTCGACCCCGTCGCCTTCCGCGCCGAATGCCGCGCCTATGCCGAGAAATGGGTGGCCGTGCAGCGCGGCCAGTTCGAGCGGCTGGGCGTGATGGGCGACTGGGCCAACCCGTATCTCACGATGAACTATGAGAGCGAGGCGATCATCGCCGGCGAGCTGCTCAAGTTCGCCGAGAGCGGCCAGCTCTATCGCGGCGCCAAGCCGGTGATGTGGTCCCCGGTCGAGAAGACCGCGCTGGCCGAGGCCGAGATCGAATATGAGGACATCGTCTCGACGCAGATCGACGTGGCGTTCGAGATCGTCGAGGCGCCGAACGCGCCCGAGCTGGTCGGCGCGCATGCAGTGATCTGGACGACCACGCCGTGGACGATCCCCGTGAACCAGGCTTTGGCCTATGGGCCGGAGATTGAGTACGAGCTGATCGAGTGGAACGATCGGCGTTTCGTCATCGCTCTCGACCTGCAAGCAGTGACCATGAAGCGCTGGGGCTATGATCCGACTTCGGGTGAAGCCAAGTCGCTCGGCACTTTCCAGGGCAAGCAACTCGCCGGCGCCGTCGCCCGGCACCCGATGCACAAGCTCGGCGGCTTCTTCGCCAGGCCGCGTCCGTTCCTGCCCGGCGACTTCGTCACCACCGATGCCGGTACCGGCCTCGTCCATATGGCGCCCGATCACGGCGAGGACGATTTCCTGCTCTGCAAGGCGCATGGCATCGATCCGGTGTTCGCGGTCGATGCGGCGGGCATGTACCGGGCCGACTGGCTGTGGCTCGGCGGCCAGGGCAGCGTGATCAACAAGAAGTTCGTCGCCAGCGACGGCCCGATCTGCACCGATCTGCGCGAGGCCGGCGCGCTGCTCGCCGCCTCGGACGATTTCGCGCACAGCTATCCGCACAGCTGGCGCTCCAAGGCCAAGGTGATCTTCCGCTGCACCCCGCAATGGTTCATCCCGATGGACCGCCCCAGCACCGCCACGCACGACACCAGCTGGGACGAGGAATCGCGCGACGCCAGCGCCTCGAACGGCGCCACGCTGCGCGGCGTCGCGCTCGATGCGATCGCGAACACCCGCTGGGTGCCCGAGCGTGCGATCAACCGCATCCGCGCGATGGTGGAAGGGCGGCCGGACTGGGTGATCAGCCGCCAGCGCGCCTGGGGCGTGCCGATCGCGCTCTATGTCCATCGCCAGACCGGCGAGTATCTGCGCGATCCGGACGTGAACGCCCGCATCCTCGAGGCGTTCACCACCGGCGGGGCCGATGCCTGGTTCCAGGCGGACCACCAGGCGCTGCTCGGCCCGCGCTACGACCTCGCCCATTACGAGGTGATCACCGACATCCTCGACGTGTGGTTCGATTCGGGCTCGACGCACAGCTTCGTGATCGAGGCGCGCTACGGCGCCGGCACCCGCGCCAACCTCTATGTCGAGGGCTCGGACCAGCATCGCGGCTGGTTCCAGTCGTCGCTGCTCGAAAGCGCGGGCACGCGCGGCCGGGCGCCCTATGACGCGGTGCTGACCCATGGCTTCGCGCTCGACGGCCAGGGCAAGAAGATGTCCAAGAGCCTGGGCAACGTCGTCGATCCGCTCAAGATCATCGGCGAGAGCGGCGCCGACATCCTGCGCCTCTGGGTCGCCCAGACCGATTATTTCGAGGATGTCCGCATCGGCAAGGAAGTGCTGGCGGGCACCGGCGACACCTATCGCAAGGTCCGCAACACCTTCCGCTATCTGCTCGGCGCGCTCGACGGGTTCGGCGAAGGCGAGCGGATCGCGGTGGCCGAGATGCCCGAGCTGGAGCGCTACATCCTTGCGAAGCTCGCCGAGCTCGATGCCGAGCTGCGCAGTGCGGCCGACGCATTCGAGTTCAACCGCTACAGCCGCGCGCTCACGGATTTCATGAACGAGGACCTGTCGGCCTTCTTCTTCGATATCCGCAAGGACTGCCTCTATTGCGATGCGGAGGACTCGGCCAAGCGCCGCGCCTATCGCACCGTGCTCGACGTGCTGTTCCACGCGCTGGTCCGCTATGCCGCGCCGATCCTCGCCTTCACGGCCGAGGAAGTGTGGCAGGCGCGCTTCCCGGGCGAGGACGAATCGGTCCACCTGCTCGAATGGCCCGTGCTGCCCCAGGGCGCGACGGTACGGAGCGACTGGAACGCGATCCGGGCGCTGCGCCAGCAGGTGACCGAGGCGATCGAGCCCTATCGCCGCGAAAAGCAGGTCCGCTCCAGCCTGGAGGCGGAAGTGACGGTGCCCGATCTGCCGGCTTCGGCCGAGGATCTCGCCGAATTGTTCATCGTCTCGGCGGTGACGCAGGGCGAAACGGTCACGGTCGTGCCCACCCAGCGCCATAAATGCGGCCGGTGCTGGCGGCATCTCCCGGAAGTTGCGCAGGACGGCGCCTTGTGCGACCGCTGTGCCGGGGTGGTGGAATGAACGTGACTCGTGGAATCGGCTTCGCGGTGGCGGCCCTGGTTTTCGTCATCGATCAGGTGACGAAGCTGCTCGTCGTGCGCGCGCTGGGCGTCGACCTCAAGTTCGTCCAGACGCTGATCGGCCAGAAGCTGGGGCTCGACGGGCTCAACCATGTCCAGGAAGTGCTGCCGATCTTCGACCTGCGCTTCGTCGCCAATATCGGCGTGTCGCTCGGCCTGTTCGCCGCCAACAGCGATGCGACTCGCTGGCTGCTGGTCGCGCTCACCGGCGCGATCGCCGCGGGCGTGGTCTGGTGGATGTTCCGCGAGAGGAAACTGCCGGACATCTGCGCGCTCGGCATGGTGCTGGGCGGGGCGCTCGGCAACATCCTCGATCGCGCGCGCCTCGGCTTCGTCGTCGATTTCGCCGACCTGCATTTCGGGGCGTGGCGCCCGTTTTTGGTCTTCAACGTCGCCGATGCGGCGATTACCATCGGCGTGCTGATCCTGTTGATCCGCGCCCTTCTAGTGCGCGATAAGGCCGCAGGCGAGAGCCCGGCCGCTGTGGAGAATGAAGTCAATGCGTAAGACCGTTACCATCGTGAGCGCCATTGCGCTCGCGGCATCGCTCTCCGCCTGCGGCAAGCGCGGCTATGACCGTTCGCGCCCCGACGAGTTCGCCGTGGCCCGCCAGGCGCCGCTGGTGATCCCGCCCGATTTCTCGCTGGTGCCGCCGCAGCCGGGCGCCCCGCGTCCGCAGGAAGGCAACCCGGCCAACCAGGCGCTCGACGCGATGTTCGGCGGCTCGGCCGCGCGCAGCCCCGGCGAGCAGGCGATCATGGACCAGTCGGGCAGCACCAGCGCCGATCAGAGCGCGCGCTCGACTGCTGGCAGCCCCGGCACCACGGTGGTCGACAAGGGTTCGACCACGCGCGACATCGTCGCGGCGCCGGAGGGCGACGGCAAGGACGCCAAGGCCAGCACGCCGAAATAAGGCGTCCCGCCTTTCCCGAACGAAGAAAGCGCCGGCCCGCATCCCCATGCAGGCCGGCGCTTTCGCATGGCGGGGAGCAGCGTGCCGCTCCCCCTCCCCCCAATCTAGAAGGCGACGCTCACCGAGCCGAGGATACCGCCCTTGGCGGCGTCCTTGCCGCTCGGCGTGATGAAGTTGGTGTCGGTATCGACATAGGAGACGCCGAAGGTCAGCGACTTCCAGGTCGCCGTCGCTCCCAGCGACCAGTCGGTATATTCGTTGGTCGGGCCCGACAGCCAGCTCGGCCCCCAGGTGTGGCCGAGATGGGCGGTGAGGCCGATCGGCGTCTTGGGGATCGCGACCGACAGATCGCCGGCCAGGTAGAAATTGTCCTGCTTCCGGAGCAGGCCGCTCTGGCCCTGGTCGATCGCCAGCGCCTTCTGCTTCGGCGCATAATTGCCGGTGATCTTCGCGGTGGCCGGCCCGATCGCATAGCTGACCGAGGCATAGGGCTCCAGGAAGTCCGACGAGCTCCGGTCGCCCGCAAAGCCGGGGCGCGTGCCCGGATAGACATAATAGAGCGCGCCGACATCGACGGTGACGCCGCCGTCGAACGCGTGCTTGTAGCCGGCGATCAGGTCGAGCTCCTGATGCGCGGTGCCGTGGACGGTGACATAGTCGTCGATCGAGGAGCCCCAGACCGAGACGTAGAAGCCCGATTGATGGGCAACGGTGATGCCGCCCTGCACGGCGAAATTGCCGTCGGTCTGCGAGATGCCGCGGAACTTATAGTCGCTGACCACGCCGACGCTGCCGCTGATCGTCACGGCGGGCGGCGGATCGGTCTGGTCCTGGGCCCTTGCAGGGGCAGTTGCGGCCGCAGCCGCGAGCGCGACGAAGCTGATCATGGTGTAGCGCATGGAATACCCTTCCCGTTGTTCAAAAAAGGGTTCCCGCCTGCTGCTCCGGTACGGCGTCGACTTGAGGCTCGTCGGCCTGCGCTGCTTGCGAAGCACGACTTCCTTGCCGCACCACGCTGCACCGCACAACATTAATTGCTGTTCCGTCACGGGATCGTGACAAACTGTTGCTGGGTGGCAACAGCGCGATCCCCGCATACGAAAACGGCCCGCTCCCCGATGGGAACGAGCCGGAATCGAAGGCCCGGGAAAGCCGGATCAGCGGATCTGGACGACCGCGTCCACTTCCACGGCCACGCCCAGCGGCAGGGCGGGCACGCCCACGGCGCTGCGGGCATGGCGGCCGGCATCGCCGAACAGCGCCTGCATCAGTTCCGAGGCGCCGTTGGCAACCTTGGGCTGGTCGGTGAAGTCCGCGGCGGAATTGACGAACACGCCGAGCTTCACGATCCGCTCGACGCGCGACAGGTCGCCATCGAGATATTTCTTGATCTGCGCGACCAGCATCAGCGCACAGCGCTGCGCCGCCTCGGTCCCGAACGCCAGGTCGCGGTCCTCGCCCAGCCGGCCGGTCATCAGCACGCCGTCCTTGAAGGGAATCTGGCCCGAGACGTGGAGCAGGCCGTTCGCCTCCACCACGGGGACATAGGCGGCGACGGGCGCCGCGGCTTCGGGAAGGGCGAGGCCGAGCTCTTCGAGCTTGCGATCGACATGGGTGGTCATGGCCTTGCTCAACCACTCGCCGCGTCGGCGGTCAAGCCCGCGTCGAAGCGCGCCTCGATCCAGCCCAGCGCCTCGCGCCAGTCGTCGATCCGGGCATGGGCATGCGGCGCCTTCGCCACGCTCGGCGCCAGGCTGGGTTCGGCGACCATATGGAGGCGGAACACGCCCGGCGCATGCTTGGCCACCGATTCGTGGTGCACCGCCAGATCGTCGACGAACACGGTGACGCTCGGCCGATATTCCTCGATCAGCCGCACCACCGGCGAGCCCTTGCCGCCCTGGTTGCACTCCACCCGATGTTCGATCCCGTGATTCGTCAGCTGGGCGATCCGGTGCGCGCGGCAATGATCCTGCAGGTTGGTCAGCACGACGATGTCGGCGCGCGCGGCAAGCGCGGCCAGCGCCTCGCGGGCATGGGGCACCAGCGTCTGGCGATCCATCTCGGCGGGAAAGAAGCCATCGAGCAGGCCCCACATCTCCTCGCGCTCCACCACGGCCGAATCGGCGCGACGGCGCATCGAATTGGCGAAATCGCCGCCATTGGGGGTGAACTCGATATCGTGCGTCTCGCCCAGCCACACGCCGAAATGGCGCACCATGTGGAGCAGGACCTCGTCGCAATCGGTGATCAGCAGGGGCTTCATGATCTTTCCAGCGTCGCGCGGGCGGCGACCAGTTGTTCGGGGCTTATGTCGAGTGCCGCCGCGCAGGCGACAAGATCGGGCTCGTATGATTCGAGGAACGACAGAGTCGCGGCGAGCAGCATTGCCTCGCCGGCCCGCGCGCGCAGCTCGGCGGGATCGAGGCCGGTGAGGTCGAGCAGGCGCCGCGCCCGCGATTCCTCGCCCAGCGTCCAGACAAGTGCCTGCAGCGCCAGCGCTTCCGCATTTGTTTCCGCGCCTGCCATACCCTACATCACCCGAGAGTCGATCCGGGGGTAGCGCGTGGCAAAAAGGGTGCTCGTTGTCGAGGACAACGAACTCAATCTGAAGCTGTTCTGCGACCTGCTGCGCGCGCACCAGTTCGAAGCCGAGCCGGTGCGCGACGGGCGCGAGGCGGTGGGGCGCGCGCGCGACTTCGATCCGCAGCTGGTGGTGATGGACATCCAGATGCCGCACGTCACCGGGCTCGAGCTGATCCAGCACATGAAGCTGGACCCCAGGCTGCGGACCATCCCGATCATGGCGGTGACCGCCTATGCGGGCCGCGACGACGAGGAGCGGATCCGCGCGGCCGGGGCCAATGCCTATGTCTCCAAGCCGATCAGCCTGGTGCGCTTCATGGAGGAAGTGCGCGCGCTGATGCCGGCCGAATCGCCGGCTGCACCGCTCGAAGCCCCGGACACCGGCACAGAAGAAGCCCCGCAGCCTTGACGGCCCGGGGCTTTCTTGAAGATCGGCCCCGCATGCGCGGGGGCAGGGCAAGCCGGGCTCGCGCCCGCCTTACTTGATCTTGGCTTCCTTGAACTCGACGTGCTTGCGCACGACGGGATCGTACTTGCGGAACGAGAACTTCTCGGTCTGGGTACGCGGATTCTTCTTGGTGACGTAGAAGAAACCCGTGTCCGCCGTGCTGACGAGCTTGATCTTGACAGTGGTCGGCTTGGCCATGACCCAACAACCCTTGAAACTGCGAAAAGAAAAGAGCGGCACGCCAGAGCGCGCCGCTACCAGACGCGGGCAACTGTGCGATTCTCGGCCAAAAGTCAAGGCTGGGCGTGGCAGGGCGCGCATTCCCTTCCCGTCCTCTCCGCGCAGGCGGGGAGGACGATGGGATATGTCCTTCACGCAGGCTTAACCGAAGCGCCGCATGATGCCGGCCGAAAGGGAGGCGCATGGAAGCTCTGGTCCCGGCCTTCCTGCTGGCCGCCCTCACCCAGCTTTGCGACAAGCCGGCCATGCTGACCGCGATCCTCGCCGATCGCTATGGCCGGCCGCTCACCGTGGCGATCACGGCGGGCATCGCCCATGCCACCCTCAACCTCGCGGCCGCCCTTGGCGGATCGCTGATCGGGCCGATGATGACGCCCAATGCGCGCGCGCTGCTGCTCGCCATGGCGCTGATCTTCGGCGCGCTGGGAGCGGCCGGGTCGAATCGCGTGAAGGACCGGCTCGATGGCTGGAAGCTCGGCGCCTTCTTCACCCCTCTCCTTGGCGTGCTGATTCTTGCCTTCGGCGAAAGCACGCCCTTCTTCACGCTTGCGCTCTCCACCGGCGGCCAGCCCTGGTTCGCGGCGGCCGGCGCTTCGATCGGCACGTTCGGCGTGGCATTCGTCGCCGCGCTGCTCGGCGAGCGGACCTGGGCGGCCATGCCCTGGCGCTGGCTGCGCATCCTGAGCGGCATCGGCTTCCTGATCGCCGGCTGCTGGATCGGCGTGAACGCGCTGCGCCTCACCTGATCGATCTCTGAGATCGGAAGAATGCGCATGCGCCGGGCGGAGCCGATCCCATATCCCGTTCGTTGACCCTGCGAACCGAATCCCGGGAGGACGAACATGGCTGATACGAATGCGGCGCTCCGCACCCCTACCGATCTCAACCGCAACGACGCAAAGAGCGTGGCGGACGCGCTGAATTCCGCGCTGGCGGATTGCTTCGCGCTCTATCTCAAGACCAAGAACTTCCACTGGCACGTCTCGGGCCCGCATTTCCGCGACTATCACCTGCTGCTCGACGATCAGGCGGCGCAGATCTACGGCATCACCGATGCGATCGCGGAACGGGTGCGCAAGACCGGCAACGTCACGCTGCGCTCGATCGGCGACATCGCCCGCCGCCAGACGCTGACCGACAATGACGCCGACTATGTCGCGCCCGGCGACATGCTCGCCGAACTGCGCGAGGACAATCTCAAGCTGATCGAGAGCTTCCGTACGGTGAAGCAGGCGGCCGAGGATGCCGGCGACAATGCGACCAGCGGCATCGTCGACGAATGGACCGATCAGGCCGAGGAGCGCGCCTGGTTCCTGTTCGAGGCGTCGCGCAAGGGCTGAACCCGCGTCCGCGCGAATCGGATGAAGGGGGCCGGACGGCGAGTCCGGCCCCCTTCCACGTCACTTGACCTTGGCGAGGTCCGCGTCGAGCTTGGCCAGCATCTCGTCGGTGAGCTTGCCCTCCGAGAAGGGCTGGATCGCGCGGAAGCTCATCGCCTTGAACTGCTCATAGGCGGGATGCTTGTCGATATCGCCCAGGCCGTCGGCGACGAGCACGGCCTTGGCGCCTTCATTGGCGAACAGCGTTTCGATCGGCGTGTCCGCGCTGAACTTCGCCGCTGGGGCGGGCGCGGCGGCCGGCGCCGGAGCCGCGGCAGGCGCAGGCGCGTTCTGGGCAAGGGCGGCAACGGGTGCGCAGGCGAGCAGGGCGGCAGTGAGAACGAGCTTCATTGTCGGGAGACCCCTCCGGTGGTGGAGCGGCGAACCTAACCCGCTTTTCATGTCCGCACCATTGCCGGCGGCACAAGCGTGACCAACCAGATATCGGGTCGCGCGCCCAGGCGGAACGGCACGCCGCTGGTGCCGAGCCCGGCGGTGACGATCACCGTCCGCGCGCCTTCGCGCACCAGCCCGCAGCGATAGCGGGCGCCGTAGCGGCTGACCGCGGGCGCGATATTGCGGCCGAAGATCAGCACCTGCCCGCAATGGGTGTGCCCGGCGAGCAGGAGATGCGCGTCGGGGGGCAGATCGGGCGCGACGTCGGGCGAATGCGTGACCAGCACGATCGGCCGCCCCAGGGCCCGTGCCGCGCGCAGCGTCGCCGGGACATCCGCATGGTGGGAGAAATCGTCGCTGATGCCGCCCAGCGCGATCGGCCCGCGCAACGCGGCCTGGTTCTCCAGCACCGTCAAGCCGGCCTGGCGCAGCTGGTCGCGCACCGCCTGCGGACCGGTCCAATAATCGTGATTGCCGAGCACCGCCGCCACGCCGAGCGGCGCGCGCAGCTGTCGCAGCGGCCCCACCATCGGCGGCCCCAGCTTCGCCGCGCCCTGGGGGTCATGCCCGAAGATGAAGTCGCCCGCGATCACCACCAGGTCCGGCCGGAGTGCATTGACCTGCGCGACGATTCGCCCGAGCCGCGCCGGCCCCATCGCCGCGGTGCCGATATGGATGTCGCTCAGCAGCGCGATTCGCACCGGGCGCTCCAGCCCCGGCATCGCCACGTCGGCGCGACGGACCACCGGGTCGCTCGTCGCCTCGCGGAAACACCAGCCGAGAAGGGCGGCGAGCGGCAAGGCCAGGCCGGCGAGGATGAGGAGGAGCTTGCGCATGCGAACATCGTAACGGGAGCGCATCGGCCGCGCTATGCGTTGCGCCATCATGCGTGCCTTTGCCGACTTGCTCGATGGCCTGATCTACACGCGCTCGCGCAACGCGAAGCTCAAGCTGATCGGCGACTATCTGCGCGCCGCGCCCGATCCGGACCGCGGCTGGGCGATGGCGGCACTCACCGGCACGCTCGACCTGCCCGCGGTGAAGCCCGCCCTGATCCGTGCGATGGTGGAGGAACGCGTCGATCCGGTGCTCTATGCGATGAGTCGCGACTTCGTCGGCGATTCGGCCGAGACGATCGCGCTGCTCTGGCCCGAACCCGCGGCAGCGCCCGAGACCATGGCCCCGCTCACCGTCTCGCAGGTGGTCGCGACGCTCGGCGGCATCTCTCGGTCCGATGCGCCCGCGGCGCTCGCGGCGATGCTCGATCGCCTCGACGCCGATGCGCGCTTCGCCTTGCTCAAGCTCGCCACCGGTGCGCTGCGCGTCGGCATCTCGGCCCGGCTCGCCAAGACCGCCCTGGCCCGGGCCTTCGGGCTCGATGTCGAGGCGGTGGAGGAAGTGTGGCATGGCCTCGCCCCGCCCTATGCGCCGCTGTTCGACTGGGCCGAGGGCCGCGCCGCGCAGCCCAGCGCGCGCGACCTGCCGGTCTTCCGCCCCTTCATGCTCGCGCACCCGCTCGAGCAGGAGAGCGTCGATCTCGCGGATTATGCCGCCGAGTGGAAATGGGACGGGATCCGCGTCCAGCTCGTCCATGTCGCGGGCGAGACCCGGCTCTACAGCCGCGCGGGCGACGACATCACCCACAGCTTTCCCGAAGTCGCAGGGGCCTTCGCCACGCCCGGCGTGCTCGATGGCGAACTGCTGGTGAAGGGCGCGTTCCAGGGCGGCGAGGCGGCGAGCTTCAACACGCTCCAGCAGCGCCTCGGCCGCAAGCTGGTCAGTGCGAAAACCCTGGCCGACTATCCCGCATTCGTCCGCCTCTACGACATCCTCTTCGACGGCGCGGAGGATTTGCGCGACTTGCCCTGGTCGGCGCGCCGCGCCCGGCTCGAGCGCTTCGCCGCGCGGCTCGATCCCGAGCGGTTCGACCTCTCGGCGGTCATCGCGGCCGCGGACTTCGCCGCGCTGGAGGAGCTTCGCGCCGGCGCCCGCGACGCGTCGATCGAAGGCGTGATGCTCAAGCGGCGCAGCTCGCCCTATGTCGCCGGGCGCCGGGCGGGGCTCTGGTACAAGTGGAAGCGCGATCCGCTGGTCGCCGATTGCGTGCTGATGTACGCCCAGCGCGGCTCGGGCAAGCGCAGCAGCTTCTATTCCGACTATACGTTCGGCGCCTGGACGGCGGAGGGCGCGCTGCTGCCCGTGGGCAAGGCCTATTTCGGCTTCACCGACGAAGAGCTGAAATGGCTCGACCACCATGTCCGTACCCATACGGTGAATCGCTTCGGGCCGGTGCGCGAGACCGACAAGAGCCTCGTCCTCGAAGTCGCCTTCGATTCGATCCACGAATCGCGGCGCCACAAATCGGGCCTGGCGATGCGCTTCCCGCGAATCAGCCGCATCCGCACCGACAAGCCCGCCCGGGAAGCCGACACGATCGAGACGTTGCGCAAGCACCTCACCTGAGCCAAGATTCGCCCCATGGGGCCAGAGGATCGCGTACCGGCGCTGCCGCTCGTCGCCTGCGTGCTCGCAGGCCCGGTTCCCGCATCGCTGCTCGCTGCCTTTGCCGGCAGCGGCGGTGCCGATTCGCTGCTGCGGGTCTGGGCCACGCTGGCGCTGTTCGGCCTTTGCTATGCGCTGGTCGTCGGCACCCCTATCGCATTGCTTTTCCTGCGCGATCCCGCGTTGCCCTGGCGGCGCTGGATCGGCGCCGCCCTGCTCGCCGGGCTGATCACCACCGCGATCGTCCTGGGCTGGACGGCGCTGAGCAGCGCCCGGCATCTCGTCGCCGGGCAATGGGGCGCCTTCCAGGTGCTGATGCTCTGGCTGGTCGTTCCGCTGATAGTCTTTTCCGGAATCGTCTCGCGCATCCTGCTCGCGTTCTGGCTCCGGCACGTCCGCGACACCGCCTGGTGAAGCCCGAGCTGCTCGCCCCGGCGATGATGATCGCCTCGGGCTCGATCCATGCCGTGGTCAACGCGATCCTGAAGGGCGGCCGCGACAAGATGGCCGGCCGCGCGATCATCGACGGATCGAGCGCGCTGATCCTGCTGCCGGCGACGCTGCTCGTGCCGCTGCCGGCCGCCGCCTGGCCGTGGATCGCCGGCACCGCGCTGGTCCATTGCCTCTATCTCTATTCGCTGGTCCGCACGTTCGAGACGAGCGACTATTCGGCCGCCTATCCGATCCTGCGCGGCACCGCGCCGCTGGTCACCGCCGCGCTCTCGATCGGGCTGCTCGGCGAGCCGGCCGGAGCGCGCGAGCTGGCCGGCATCGCGCTGATCGGCGGGGCCATGTTCGTGATGGTGCTGGGCCGGCACATCGGCCGGGCCGGCCTGGGCTGGGCGCTGCTGACCGGGCTCACCATCGCCGGCTATACGGTGATCGACGCGCATGGCGTGCGTGCCGCGCCGACGCCGCACAGCTACATCGTCTGGATGTTCGTGCTGATGGGGATGAGCACGGTCACGATGTTCGCCCTGCTCTCCCGGGGCGCGATCTTCGCTGCGGCGGCGCGGCAATGGCGCCCGGGCGTGGCGGCGGGCGCGCTCTCGATCGTCACCTATGGCCTGGCGCTCTCGGCACTGGCGATCGGCCCCACCGCGCCGCTCGCCGCCCTGCGCGAAACCGGCATGGTCACCGCGCTGGTCATCGCCACCCTCTTCCTGGGCGAGAAGGTGACGGCCGGCCGGGCGCTGGGCGTCGCCGGAATCCTCGCCGGCGCGGTGCTGATCCTGCTCTAGCGCCGACCCGAAGCAGCGCCGGCGGGGGCCGCGACTATCCCCTGGGCACCGGATTGCCCGAGCCGTCCGCGCGCTCGATGATCACGCCGGTCACCGCGCCTTCGCCGGTGAAGCGCACCCGGGTGGCCGGGTCGAATTCGAACGCGAACAGGTCGCCGCCCAGCGGCACCATCGCCGATTTGACGCCGCCGTCGCGCTGCCAGGTGAGCGCGCCATTCTCCACGGCCACCGTGCGCGCGCCATAGCGCCCGGCATAGGCCGCGAGCGCCCGGGCGGGCGCCACCGGCGTCGCGCGCGCCGCATAGAGCGCGGCGGTCCATTCCAGCTCGGTCCTTTGCGGCCCCTGCGCCTTCTCGGCGAGCTTCTGCGCCGCATCCTGCTGGGCGCGGTCGAGCGCCCGGTCCGCCGGCACCGCGATCTTCGGCGGCACGCCCTTGCCTTCCCAGTTGCCGCCGCCCGGCAGCTCGGGATAGCCGATCGACACGCTCATCACGAAGCCGCCGGGCACCGCGAAATGCTCGTTGCGATAGGCCGCGCCCGCCGTCGTCTCGCCCACCAGCGTTCCGAAGCCGAGCCGCGCGACGTGCGAGACGAACTCTTCCGCGGCCGACGCCGCGCGATTGCTGGTCAGCACATAGAGCGGCAGGCGGAGCTGCCCGCCGGGCACCGCCTCGCTCGTCGAGCTGGTCGGCGCCGCGCTGCGCAGATGGAAGGTCACCAGCGGCGTGCCGGCCGGCACGAAATAGCTGGCGATGCGCTTCACCGCCTCGGGGCTTCCGCCGCCATTGCCGCGCAGGTCGAGGATCGCCGCGTCGCCTTCGCGCAGGAACGCCATCGCCGCATCGATCGCCGCCTTGCTCTCCGCCCCGGTCCAGCCGAATCCGTCATAGCGGATATAGCGGACATTGCCGGGCAGCAGCTTCATCTCGGTGATGCCATAGTTGCGCTGGCGCATCATCGTCTTGAAGAAGGGGGTGTCCTCGATCTCGTCATTCTGGCTGCCGCGGCCGGCGATCTCTGCCGACAGGCGCGGATCGAAGAACAGCGAGAGATGCTTGTCCTGCGCCACCGCGTAGAGATCCTCGTTCAGCCGGCGCGTGAATTCGCCCGGATCCGCGACGTCGTAGCGCCCGGCCTTCAGGCCCTTGGCAAGCGCGGCGTCGAGTGCGGCCCGCTTGCCCGCGACCACATAGTTCCCGGCGATCGCCTTGCGGATGCCCGTGACGATCTCTGCCTTGCTCGCCGCCGGTGCGGCCATCGGCGCGGGGCCTGGCATGGGGCCCGGCCCCTGCTGCGCCTGCGCGGCGGCGGCGAGGCCGGCGGAAAGCGCCAGCGCGGCAAGTGCGATCTTCATGAGTCTCTCCCCAACTGTGTTATCTGCATAACACTGCATGACCTGAAGCGCGGGCGCGTGGCGCGCAATTTCGGCTGTGTGCTTGCCAGAATCTGGCATAGTCGCCGGATGACCAACGACGCCATCGACCTGCGCATTCTCGCGCTGCTGCAGCAGGACGCGCTGATGACCGCCGACCTGCTGGCCGAGCGGCTGCCGCTCTCGCCCAGCGCGATCGCCCGGCGAATCCGCCGGATGCGCGCGGACGGCACGATCGCGGCCGATGTCGCCATCGTCTCGGAGGAAGTGGGGCCATTCCTGTCGGCACTGGTCCATGTCCAGTTCGACCGGCACTCGCTCGACGCGCTCCAGGCCTTTCAGCGCCGGGTCCTCGCCAGCCCGCACGTCCAGCTGATGCTCGAAGTGACCGGCAATTTCGATCTCGTCCTGCTCGTCTCGGCGCGCGACATGGATTCGTTCAACATGCTGGTCGATTCGCTGCTCGGCGGCGATCCGGTGGTGCGACGCTACGAGACGAGCTTCGTGAAGCGCCGGCGCAAGTTCACGCCGGCGCTACCGCTCCACGAACTGCTGGAGGGATAAGCCGATTCGCGATTCGCTTCGCGAAGGCGCGGAGATTGGTTCGCGCTGAGGACGCTCAGGCTGTCCCGCACTGCGCCGAGGGCGCTCCAGCCATCGTCATTGCCGATGCCGACACGGTGCATGCGCTTCCCGCACCTGCTCCCCTGCGTTCCCGGCACCCGTTGCGCGGACAAATTCTCCTTCTTCTCCGCGCGAATCAGAAAGCAAAAGGGCCGGACGTTTCCGCCCGGCCCCTTCGATCTGCTGGCCCGAAGGCGCGCCTCAGCTCGACGGCGTGAGGTTCACCGCGGCATATTTGCCGCGACGATCGACTTCGAGTTCGAACTCGAGTCGGTCGCCTTCATTGAGCGTCGGCATGCCCGCACGCTCGACGGCCGAGATGTGCACGAACGCGTCCGGCTGGCCGTCATCGCGCTGGATGAAGCCGAAGCCCTTCATCGCGTTGAAGAACTTGACCGTGCCGGTCGCCTTCTCGCCCGTCAGCTGGCGCTGCGGGCCACCGCGCTCGCCGCCGCCAAAGCCGCCACGATCGCCGCGATCCTCGCGGGGTGCGCGCTCTTCGACCGGCATCGGCTCGCCATCGATCTTCAGCTCGGTGGCCGAGATGCGGCCGCCGCGATCGACGAGCGTGAAGCCGAGCGGCTGGCCTTCGGCCAGGCCGGTGAGGCCCGCCTGCTCGACCGCCGAGATGTGCACGAAGACGTCTTCGCCGCCATCGTCACGGACGATGAAGCCGAAGCCCTTCTGGCCGTTGAAGAACTTAACGACGCCGGTGCCTTCGCCGATGACCTGCGGGGGCATGCGGTTGCCGCCGCCGAAGCCGCCGCCACCACCACCGAAGCCGCCACCGCCGCCGCCGCCGCGGAAACCACCGCCGCCACCGCCGCCGCCGAAGCCGCCACCGCCGCCGCGATAGCCACCGCCACCGCCGCCGCCGAATCGGTCACCGCCGCCGAAACCGCCACGATCCTCGAAACCGCCGCCGAAGCCGCCGCCACCAAAATCATCGCCGCCGAAGCCATCACGCTTGTCGCGGCCACGTCCGCCGCGATCCCCACGGCGCCCTCTATCGAAACTCATGCCCTGTTCGTCTTCCCGGTTCGCCCATAAATCAAATCAAAAGCCAAGCGCCGGACGAAAAACGCAGGTCTTCCAGCGCAAAATCTTGCGCCATGGAATCGGCATAGCCCAAAATCGGACAGCGAGCGAACGAAATTCGACTTGATCGGGGCGAACAATCGTTAACCGCGGCGCTTGCGCCACAATCGGGGGCACGGCAGAGGTAGGCGCATGGACGCGATCGCCGAATTGCTCGCCAGTCCGGCCGCCTGGGCCGCACTCCTCACGCTCATCGTGATGGAGGTGGTGCTCGGTATCGACAACCTCATCTTCATCTCGATTCTCTCGAACAAGCTGCCCGAGGCGCAGCGCCGGCGCGCCCGCCGAGTCGGCATCAGCCTGGCGCTGGCGATGCGGCTCGCGCTCCTGACCGCGATCAGCTGGATCATCAGCCTGAAGACCACGGTGTTCAGCCTCGGCATCCAGGGGCCGCCCGATGCGAACGGCATTCCCACCTTCGAGACCGATTTCTCGTGGAAGGACCTGATCCTGCTGGCCGGCGGCCTGTTCCTGATGTGGAAGGCGACGACCGAGATCCACCATTCGGTCGATGCCGACGCGCCGGGCGAGGGCGACCAGCTGCTCGACAAGAAGAAGGTCGCCTCGATCACCTTCACGGCCGCGATCGTCCAGATCCTGCTGCTAGACGTCGTCTTCTCGGTCGATTCGATCCTGACCGCCGTCGGCATGACCGAGCATGTGCAGATCATGTACGTCGCGGTGATCGTGGCCGTGGCCGTGATGCTGGCCGCCGCCGATCCGCTCGCCAATTTCATCAATCGCAACCCCAGCGTCGTCATGCTCGCCCTGGGCTTCCTGCTGATGATCGGCATGGTGCTGATCGGCGAGGCGTTCGGCGCCCATATCCCCAAGGGCTATATCTATACCGCCATGGCCTTTTCGGCCGCCGTCGAGGGGCTCAACATCTGGGCGCGGACCACGCGCGCGCGCAAGCGGGCGGCCGCGTCGGAAGCGCCGGCCATTGAGCCCGGCGGCGATCGGGTCTAGGCGGCGGCCATGACTGTGCATTTTCATGAAGAAGACATTCCCGAGGACCTGTTCGCACCGGGCGCCTCGATCGCCGTCGACACGGAGACGATGGGGCTGATCACGCCGCGCGACCGGCTGTGCGTCGTCCAGCTCTCCGACGGTTCGGGCGACGAGCATCTCGTCCGCTTCGGCTCGCGCTCGGCCTATGATTCGCCGAACCTGCGCATGCTGCTCGCCGATCCGGAGCGGCTGAAGCTCTATCATTACGCGCGCTTCGACCTCGCGGCGATCCGCTTCTATCTGGGCGTCATCGCCGGCCCGGTCTATTGCACCAAGACCGCCTCGCGCCTGGTCCGCACCTATACCGATCGCCACGGCCTCAAGGACCTGGCCCGCGAGCTGGTCGGCGTCGAGATCTCGAAGCAGCAGCAATCCTCCGATTGGGGCGGCCCCGAACTTTCCGAGGCGCAGCGGGAATACGCGGCGTCCGACGTGCGTTACCTGCACGCCATGAAGGAAGAACTCGACAAGCGCCTCGAGCGCGAAGGCCGCACCGACCTCGCCCAGGCATGTTTCGACTTCCTGCCCTGGCGCGCGGAGCTCGACCTGGCCGGCTGGCCCGAAACCGACATCTTCGCGCACATCTAGATGTCGGAAGTCGCCACCCGCCTCCAGTCGCAGAAGCGCAGCTGGGCGCATCCCGGCAGCGCGCACGATCGGCTGATCCGGCTCTCGCTGATCTTCCTGCCGGTGGGCATCGGCGTGCTCTCGGCCTTTCTCGTGCTCGCGCCGCTCCTCACCAAGGGCGATGTCAGCTTCGTGCTCGACAAGAACAAGGTCGACATGGCCACCGAGCGGCTCCGCCTCGAATCGGCGGTGTATCGCGGCGAGGACAGCAAGGGGCAGCCCTTCCAGCTCAACGCGGGCTCGGCGATCCAGAAGAGCTCGGCCGAGCCGATCGTGCAGCTGCGCGACCTCGCCGCCGAGATCCGGCTCCCCGAGGGGCCGGCCACGCTCAAGGCGGATCGCGGCCATTACGATCTCAACAAGGAACAGGTCTCGGTCGACGGCCCGGTCAAGTTCCAGACCGCCGACGGCTATGTCCTCGACACCGAGAATGCGACCGTCGACCTCAAGACCCGCAAGATGGAAAGCGGCGGCGCCGTGACCGGCAAGACGCCCACGGGCGTGTTCAGCGCGAACAAGATGACCGCCGACTTGGAAAACCGCACCATCTCCCTAGATGGCAATGCACGCTTGCGGATCGTCCCCAAGCGCGCGAATAGGCGCTAGACATGATCCGTGCGACCGCCCTGCTTCCGATCGGCTTCTCGCTGGCGCTCGCCGTGTCCGCTGCCCCCGCGGCCGCGCAGCAGCGCCACGACAGCAACGCGCCGATCGACTTCAATGCCCAGCACATGGAGCTGCAGGACAAGGCCAATCGCGTGCTGTTCAGCGGCAGCGTGCAGATCCGGCAGGCCGAGATGATGCTCGAGGCGGCACGCGTCACCGTCGCCTATACCGGCCAGATCACCGACGGCTCGCCCGAAGTCTCGCGGCTCGACGCGGCCGGCGGCGTCACCGTCACTCGGCCCGATCAGCGCGCGACCGGCCAGTTCGCGGTGTACGACGTCAACAAGCGGATCATCACCATGGTCGGCGGCGTCACGCTCAAGCAGGGGGCCAACACCGTCTCGGGCGGCCGCCTGGTGATCAACCTCGACACCGGCCGCGCGACGATCGACGGTTCGGGCGTAGGCGGCTCGACCGCCGTGCCGGGCACGCCCGGGGTGCAGAGCCGCGGTGGCCGCGTAACCGGCCGCTTCTCGGTGCCCAAGCGCGCGAACGCGCCGGCAGCCACGCCGACGCCGGCCCCGGCGCCCGCGGCAACGCCGGCTCCGAAACCGTAATCGCCCTTTTTCCACGGCACGCCGCGCGGCCCCTTCCCTTCCCGGCCCAGTTCATGCAGGAATCCTGCCAAACTGCCGGGGAATAACCCGCCAGTAACGCGAGCCCGTCCATGCAGGGACCGAGTATGACCGAAGTCGCCACTCTCGAAACCCCCGTCGCGGACCCAGCGCCGCTGCCCGACAAGGGGCTCGCGGTCGTCTCGATCGCCAAGTCCTACGACAAGCGCGTGGTGCTGACCGACGTATCGGTTTCGGTCGGCCGCGGCGAAGTGGTCGGCCTGCTCGGGCCCAATGGCGCGGGCAAGACCACCTGCTTCTATTCGGTGATGGGGCTGGTGAAGCCCGACAGCGGCCGCATCATGCTGGACGGCGAGGACATCACGCGCCTGCCCATGTATCGCCGCGCGATCCTGGGCCTGGGCTATCTCCCCCAGGAGACTTCGATCTTCCGCGGACTGACGGTGGAGGGCAACATCCTCGCCGTGCTTGAGCTGTCCGAGCCCGACAAGGACGCGCGCAAGCGCCGGCTCGACGAGCTGCTCGACGAATTCGGCCTCACGCGCCTGCGCGCCGCGCCGGCCATGGCGCTGTCGGGCGGCGAGCGCCGCCGCGCCGAGATCGCCCGCGCCCTGGCGGCGGACCCGACGATCATCCTGCTCGACGAGCCGTTCGCCGGCATCGACCCGATCTCGATCTCCGACATCCGCGACCTGATCATCCAGCTCAAGCAGCGCGGCATCGGCGTGCTGATCACCGATCACAATGTCCGCGAGACGCTCGACATCGTCGATCGCGGCTACATCATCTATGACGGCCGCGTGCTGTTCGCCGGGGCGCCCGCCGATCTCGTCAAGGACGAGAATGTCCGCCGCCTCTATCTCGGCGAGAGCTTCGAGCTGTGACCTGGCCTTCGGTCCCGGCCCGCTCCCCATGAGCCTCGCGCCCCGCCTCGATCTGCGCCAGTCGCAATCGCTGGTGATGACGCCGCAGCTCCAGCAGGCGATCAAGCTGCTGGCGCTCTCCAATCTCGAGATCGAGACCTTCATCGCCGAGGAGCTGGAGAAGAACCCGCTGCTCGAGAATGGCGGCACCGGCGGCGACGAGGAGCGCGGCGCGTCCGAACCGGCCGACGCCCCGGAGCCCGATTTCGAGTTCGAGGAGCGCGACGGCCCGGCGGACGCCAGCGAGCTGATCGCCGGCGGCGGCGAGGCTGCGGGCGAAGCCGCGCTCGACGTGGATTTCGCCGCCGAGACCTTCCACCACGACAGCGGCAGCGACACGATCGGCGCGGGCGGCGGGCTCGACGGCAGCCTGGGCCTGACCGGTGCCGGCAGCGGCGCCGCGCCCGAGGATGGGCCGGATTTCGACAATCTCGGCAGCGCCGACCTCAGCCTCGCCGATCACCTGACGGCACAGGCCGGCGCCAGCGTGGCCGGCCACGACCTGTTCATCGCCGCGCACCTGATCGATCAGATCGACGAGGCCGGCTATCTCACCGCGGCGCTGCTCGACATCGCCAACCGGCTGAACGTGCCGCTCGCCCGGGTGGAAGCGGTGCTCGCGACGATCCAGACCTTCGATCCCACCGGCGTGGGCGCGCGCAACCTTGCCGAGTGCCTCGCGCTGCAGGCGAAGGAGGCCGATCGCTACGATCCCTGCATGGCGCGGCTGATCGACAATCTCGATCTGGTCGCACGCGGCGACCTCGCGCGGCTCAGGCGCATCTGCGCCGTCGACGACGAGGACCTGGCGGACATGATCCGCGAGCTGCGGGGCTATGATCCCAAGCCCGGCTGCCGCTATGGCGGGGAGCCGACGCTCGCCGTGACGCCAGACATCTTCGTCGCCCGCCGCGGCGCCGGCTGGGCCGTGGAGATCAACGCCGCCACGCTGCCCAGGCTGCTCGTCAACCGCGCTTATTATGCCGAAGTCTCGGCGGGCCCGCAGGACAGGACCAGCAAGGCCTGGCTTTCGGACATGCTGGCCAGCGCCAACTGGCTGGTGAAGGCGCTCGACCAGCGCCAGCGCACGATCATCAAGGTCGCCAGCGAGATCGTGAAGCAGCAGGAAGCCTTCTTCCTGAAGGGCGTCGCGCATCTGAAGCCGATGACGCTGCGCCAGGTCGCCGAGGCGATCGAGATGCACGAATCGACCGTGAGCCGCGTCACTTCGAACAAATATCTCAGCTGCGCGCGCGGGCTGTTCGAGCTCAAATATTTCTTCACCTCGGCGATCCAGTCGGCGGACGGCGGCGACGCGGTCTCGGCCGAGGCGGTTAAGAACGCGATCCGCACGCTGATCCAGGCCGAGGACCCCCGCAAGATCCTGTCGGACGACACGCTGGTCGAGCTGCTCAACGCCAAGGGCTTCGACATCGCCCGGCGCACCGTCGCCAAATATCGCGAGGCGATGGGGATCGGCAGCTCGGTGCAGCGCCGCCGGCAAAAGGCGCTGGAGGGCGTGGGTTGATCCGTTTTCTCGCATTGCTGCTGGCCCTGCTCGCCCCGGCGATGGCGCAGGCCCGGGACGGCCTCGTGGTGATGAGCTTCAACGTGCGCCTGCCCTCGCCTTCGGACGGGGCGAATATCTGGGAGAATCGCCGCGATCTCTTCGTCGAGACGATCGCCGCCGCCGATCCCGACGTGATCGGCACGCAGGAGCTGTTCCGGATCCAGGGCGATTATCTCGTCGCCAAGCTGCCGCAGTACAGCTGGTTCGGGATCGACCGGCGCGGCGGCCATGCCGACGAGCATATGGGCGTCTTCTATCGCCGCGACCGGCTCAAGCTGATCGAGCAGGGCGATTTCTGGCTGTCGGACACGCCGGAGCAGGTCGCCAGCATCAGCTGGGGCAATCTCTATCCGCGCATGGTCACCTGGGGCCTGTTCGAGACGCGCTCGGGCAAGCGCTTCTACCTGCTCAACACCCATTTCCCCTATCGGGCGGAAGATGCCTCCGCACGAGAGAAATGCGCCGCGCTGCTCCGCAAGCGCATCGCCGCCCTGCCCCGGGGCGTGCCGGTGGTGCTGACCGGCGATTTCAATACCGGCCCCGATTCGGCGCCGCATGCCCTGCTGGGCGAAATCCTGGCCGATGCCCGGGACGCCGTGGCGAAGCCGCTGGGCCCGGAGGCGACCTTTCACGGCTTCAAGGGCGTGCCCGACCATCGGATCGACTGGATCCTGACGCGCGGCTTCAAGGCTCGCGGCTATCGGACGATCGATGCCCATCGCGGCGCGCTCTATCCGTCGGATCATTTTCCCGTGGTCGCGACGCTCGCCTGGCCGGGCGTCGAACGTCCTTAGGATTTTGGTAGGCCAGTGCGGGCTATCGCCCTTTCCATGTCTGCCGATTTCACTATCGACGTCGACCCCGCGCGCGATCTCGTCCGCATCCGAATGGGTGGCTTCTTCACTTCCGCGGACATCGACGCCTTTCTCGCGGAGCGCGCCATGGCGCATGCCCAGCTCACCTGCGGCCCCAACCGGCACCTTACGCTCAACGACCTGCGCGACATGAAGATCCAGGCGCAGGAAAGCGTCGAGATGTTCCGCGCGATGCTCGCCGATCCCGCCCATCGCTCGCGCCGGCTCGCCTTCGTGATCGGCCGGACGCTGGCGCGCACCCAGCTCCAGCGCGCGCTCGACCGGCGGATCGCGCGCTGCTTCGACGATCCCTGGGCGGCCGAGGCGTGGCTGTTCGCCGGCTCGGACCGCGCCGCCGCCTGAGCGGCCTGCGACACAGGATTTCGCCTGCCGTGCGCGCGCCCGCGCAAGCATGGTGCGCGATCGCCGGCGCCCCGCTGGCGCGACTCGCATGACCTTTCGCGGCGATTGCCCCGAGGAACGGACTAGGGAGCCAGTTTTCCGCCGCGATTCGGCCTCACGCGGCAGGATCAATCATCCTCATCCTCGAACCCGGCGAGATCGAGCGCGCGCGCCTTGATCTGGTGGAGGCGGCACCAGTGGACGAGCGCGTCCTCGCGGCCATGGGTCACCCACACTTCGCGCGGTTCCAGTTCCGCGATGGTGCGGGTCAGCTCGTCCCAGTCGGCATGGTCGGAGAGGATCAGCGGCAGCTCGACGTTGCGCTGCCGGGCGCGCTGGCGGATGCGCATCCAGCCCGATGCCATTGCAGTGATCGGATCGGGCAGGCGGCGCGACCAGCGATCGTTGAGCGCGCCCGGCGGGCACAGGACGACCCGCCCCCGCAGCTCGGCCTTCGGCACCCCGGTGGCGGGGCGCAGCTCGCCCAGGTCGATGCCCTGCTCGACATAGAGATCGCAGAGCCGCTGGAGCGCGCCGTGGAGATAGACCGGATCCTCGAACCCCATCACCCGCAGCTCGCGGATCACGCGCTGCGCCTTGCCCAGCGCATAGGCGCCGACCAGCACGCAGCGGTCCGGATTGGTGCGCAACGCCGCGAGCAGCTTGTCGAGCTCGTCATGCGTCTCGGGATGGCGGAACACGGGCAGGCCGAACGTGGCTTCGGTGACGAACACGTCGCAGGGCACCGGCTCGAAGGGCGCGCAGGTCGGATCCTCGCGGCGCTTATAGTCGCCCGAGACGACGATCCGTTCGCCGCGATGCTCGAGCACGATCTGGGCGGAGCCGAGGACATGGCCGGCGGGCACGAAGCGGATATCGATGCCGTGCAGCGTGATCCGCTCGCCATAATCCACGGGCCGGCCGTTCTGCGGCCCGTAGCGCGCTTCCATGATCGCCAGCGTCTGCGGCGTCGCCCACACCGCCTCGTGCCCGCCCCGGGCATGATCGGCATGGCCGTGCGTCACCAGCGCGCGCGCCACCGGCTGCGACGGATCGATCCACGCCTCCGCCGCCGGAATATAGATGCCCGCGGGATGCGGCTCGATCCAGCTGCCCAATGCCATCGTCCCCATATATGACTGGGCGGCGCGCAGGTTCCAATCGGACCGGAATCGGCCATCCTTCGCTTTGCACCGGGAAAGGAACGGGAAATGGATACCGCAGCACGCATTGCCCGGCTCGAGACGCAGCTTCGCCGCCAGCGCATCGCGCTGTTCGCCATGGCCGGGATCGGGGCCACCGGCCTCGTCATCGCCGCCACCGCGCCGGCCGGGGTGATCGAGGCGCGGGCAATCCGGGTGGTCGACGCCGCCGGCAAGCCGCGCATCCTGATCGGCGCGCCGCCGCCGGCCGAGGGGCGCGAACGCACCGACGGGCAGACCGCCTCGATCGTCGTGCTCGGCCCCGACGGCCGCGACCGGGTGATCCTCGGCGAGGAGCCCGACCCCCGCCTGGCGGGCAGGAGCTATCCGCGCGTGGCGGGCGCCTATGGCCTCGTCCTGCACGACGCCACCGGATCGGAACGGGGCGCGATGAGCTGGCTCGACAATGGCCGCGGCGTGATCGCGCTCGACCGGTCGGGCGGCGACGCAGTGGCGATGATCGTGAACGAGCAGAGCGGCTTTGCCGGCTTCACGGTCAACTACGCCAATCCGCTCGGCAAATATGCCGAGGGCGTGCGGCTGGGCACGCGCGGCGACACCGCATGGCTCGCGCTCGAGGATCGCGACGGCGGCCAGCGCGCGAAGCTGGCGGTGGCGGGAGACGCGCCGCCCGCGCTGGTCGTCCGGTCCAGGGGCGCGCCGCCGGCGCCCTGACCCGCCATCGCATGGACGCCTCCCTCCCCTCGATCCTGTCGGACTGGTTCGCCGCGCGCGGCTGGGCGCCGCGTCGGCACCAGCTGGAGATGCTCGCCGCCGGCCGCCGGGGCGAGCATGCGCTGCTCGTCGCGCCCACCGGCGCGGGCAAGACGCTGGCGGGCTTCCTTCCCAGCCTGGCCGAGCTGATCGAAGCGCCAGTCGATGGGCTGCACACGCTCTACATCTCGCCCCTGAAAGCGCTGGCGGTGGACGTGCAGCGCAACCTGCTCACGCCGATCGAGGAGATGGGCCTACCCATCCGGGTAGAGACGCGCACGGGCGACACGCCCTGGGATCGCAAGGTCCGCCAGCGCGCCCGGCCGCCCCAGATCCTGCTCACCACGCCCGAATCGCTCAGCCTGCTGCTTTCCTATGAGGACAGCCTGACGATGTTCTCCGGGCTGAAGACGATAGTCATCGACGAGGTCCATGCCTTTGCCACCGGCAAGCGCGGCGACCTCCTCGCCCTCGCCCTTGCCCGGCTCCAGCGCTTCGCCCCGGAGCTGCGCCGCGTCGCGCTCTCGGCAACCGTCGCGGATCCGGACGGCTATCGCGCCTGGCTCGCCCCGCATGGCGATATCGGCGGCGTCACGCTGGTCGAGGGCGAGAAGGGCGCCGAGCCGAACATCGCCATCCTCCTCCCCGAGGACAAGGTTCCCTGGGCGGGCCATTCGGGTGTCTATGCGATCCCGCAGGTGATGGCCGAGATCGAGACGCACCGGACGACCATCGTCTTCTGCAACACCCGGGGCCTTGCCGAGCTGGTCTTCCAGCAACTGTGGAAGGTGAACGAGCTGAAGCTGCCGATCGGCGTCCACCATGGCAGCCTCAGCCTCGAGGCGCGGCGGCGGGCCGAGCAGGCGATGGCCGACGGCAAGCTGCGCGCCCTGGTCGCCACCGCCAGCCTCGACCTGGGCGTCGACTGGGGCGATGTCGACTGCGTGATCCAGATGGGCGCGCCCAAGGGATCCTCGCGCCTGCTCCAGCGCATCGGCCGCGCCAATCACCGGCTGGACGAGCCGAGCGAAGCGGTGCTCGTCCCCGGCAATCGCTTCGAGTATCTGGAGGCCCGCGCGGCGCTGGACGCCGTCGAACAGGGCGCGCTCGACCCCGACGTCTTCCGCCCCGGCGCGCTCGACGTGCTGGCGCAGCACGTCATGGCCTGTGCCTGCGCGGCACCGTTCGATGCGCGTGAATTGCTGCAGGAGATCCGTGCAGCATTGCCCTATTCCGCCCTGCCCGACGAGACGTTCGGCAAGATACTGGGTTTCATCGCCGATGGCGGCTATGCGCTGCGCGCCTATGACAAGTTCAAGCGGCTGACACTCGGCAGGGACGGCCTCTGGCGCGTCACCACCCCGGCCTTTGTTGCGCAGCACCGGCTCAACGCCGGGATCATCGTCGAGGCGCCGATGCTCGAGGTGCGCTTCCGCAACGGCCGCCGCCTCGGCAAGGTCGAGGAGAATTTCGCCGCCGCCCTCTCTCCGGGCGACACGTTCTTCTTCGCCGGCCTGGCGCTGGAAGTCGAGCGAGTCGACACCACCGACCTGGTCGTCCGAGCCACTTCGAAGACCGCGCGCATCCCCTCGTACATGGGCGCCCGCCTCGCCATCACCGCGAACCTTGCCGATCGTGTCCGCCGCTTCCTCCACGATCGGGACCAGTGGCCGCGCTTTCCCGTCGACGTCCGCGAATGGCTGGAGATGCAGGCGCGCCGCTCCGCGATCCCGGCGCCCGGCCAGCTGCTCGTCGAGACCTTTCCGCATGAGGGCCGGCACCACATGGTGATCTACAGCTTCGAGGGCTGGAACGCGCACCAGTCGCTCGGCATGCTGGTCACGCGGCGGATGGAGGCACTGGGGCTGAAGCCGCTGGGCTTCGTCGCCAACGACTATGCGCTCGCGGTCTACGGCCTGGAGCGGATCGAGGACCCGCGCGCCCTTTTCTCGCCGGACATTCTCGAGCACGAGTTCGTCGAATGGGTGCAGGGTTCCGCGCTGCTCAAGCGCGCCTTTCGCGAAGTGGCGATCATCGGCGGGCTGGTCGAGCGCCAGCATCCCGGCAAGAAGAAGACCGGCCGCCAGGTCACCTTCTCGACCGACCTGATCTACGACGTGCTGCGCAGATATGAGCCCGACCATCTGCTGCTGCGCGCCGCCTGGGCCGATGCGCGTGCCCGCATGACCGATGTCGGTCGCCTCGGCCATCTCCTCGATACCGCCGCCGACACGATGCTGCACATCGACCTGCCCCGCGTCTCGCCCCTGGCCGTGCCGGTGCTCATCATGATCGGCCGCGAGAACGTCGCCCAGGGCGTCACCGAGGACGCGCTGCTGATGGAGGCGGAGGATATCGCGGCAGAGGCGATGCGCCTCGACTAGAGTCGTCTTCGGCAGGGCGGCACCGGCCCGCTCCCGATTCGGCGAAGCCGAGAACGACGCCAGACACAATGCGGACAGATTGCTGCGCAGCATGCGAAGGTGTATCTTCGTATCCATGAACAGGCTCGCCGCGCTTCTCCTGCTCCCGCTGGCCGCAACCGCCGGAGCGCATGACCGCCAGAATCCCCGCGAGGGCACGCCGCCCCCGCCCCAGGATCCCGCGCTGACCATGCCCACGCCCGAGAATGTCGAGGCGACGCTCCTGGCGCTGGGAGAGATCGACAAGCGGCTCACCGTTCCCGTCGCGGTGGGCAATAGCGGGCCCTACAACTTCATCATCGACACCGGGGCCGAGCGCACCGTCGTGTCGCGCGAGCTCGCCGGATCGCTGCGGCTGGGGGCCTCGGCGCCGGTGGTCATCACCTCGATGACCGGGCGCGACCGGGTCAACACCGTCGTCGTGCCTGGTCTCTCGATCAAGTCGATCGGCGAGCAGCATACGATCATCGCCCCCGCGCTCGAGGCCCGCAACCTCGGCGCGCTCGGCCTGCTCGGCATCGATACGCTGCGCAACCATCAGGTGACGATCGACTTCGAGAAGGGCATCATGGCCGTGCGCCCGAGCGTCAAGCGCAAGACCTTCGCGAAGCGCGATCCCGACGAGATCGTGGTCACCGCCAAGAACGTGTTCGGCCAGTTGATCGTGACCGACGCCTATTACGACAATACCCGGATCCAGGTGGTGCTCGACACCGGCAGCCAGGTGACGATGGGCAACAACGCGCTGCGCAAGCGCGTCGGCCGCGACGCGCCCAAGGCCCAGCCGATCACGCTCACCAGCGTCATCGGCAACCGCACCACCGCCGACTATACCGAAGTGCCCAACATCACGGTGGGCAAGGTGCGCTTCGGAGCCATGCCCGTGGCCTTCGCCGAGGTGGCGCCCTTCGAGCGCTTCGGCCTCACCCGGCGCCCGGCGCTGCTGCTGGGCATGGACGCGCTGCGCAGCTTCCGCCGCGTCGACATCGACTTTCCCAACCGCCAGGTCCGCTTCCTGATGCCGGTGGACCGCAGCCCCAAGGAACGCACCACCGGCTCGATGATTCCCGGCGTGAGCGGCAGCTCGCCCCTCACGCGCTATTGACGCCGCGCCGCTGACTCGGGCCCATTGACTTTGGCGGTGCGGGCGGGTTGGTCGCGCCGCATGACCAGCCTCTCGCGCGCCGCGCTCGCCTCGCTTCCCCCCGCTATCGCCCGGCCGGGGCACGACCCCGCCGCGATCCGGACCGGCGTGGTCCATTTCGGCCCCGGCGCCTTCCACCGCGCGCACCAGGCGGACGTGTTCGACCGAGTGCTCGACACCGATCCGCGCTGGGGCATCGCCGCGGTCTCGCTGCGCAGCGCGGGCACCGTCGACGCGCTCAAGATGCAGGACGGGCTCTACACGCTGGCGGTGATCGATCGCGAGCCGGGCACGCGCATCATCGCCGCGCATTCGGATGCGATCGGCCCGGGCGAAGGCGCGCGGCTGCGCACCCTGCTCGCCGATCCCGCAGTGCGGCTCGCCACCAGCACGGTGACGGAGAAGGGCTATTGCCTGGCCACCGACGGCAGCCTCGACTTCGCCCATCCCGACATCGTCCACGACCGTGCCCGCCCCGCCGAGCCGGCGAGCGTGATCGGCTGGATCGTGTCGGGCCTCGCCGATCGCCGCGCGGCGGGCGCGCCGCCCTTCGCGATGCTCTGCTGCGACAACATGACCGGCAATGGCGCGAAGCTGCGCGCGGCCTGTGTCGCGCTGGCCCGCGAATGGGATGCCGGGCTGGCCGACTGGATGGCGGGCGAAGTCGCCTTTCCCGATTCGATGGTCGATTCGATCACTCCGGCGAGCGACGCCGCCTTCCTCGCCAGGATCGCGGCCGAACTCGGTGTCGACGACCGGGCGGCGGTGCAGCGCGAGCGCTTCACCCAATGGGTGCTGCAGCGTTTCGACCTGGCCGACGGGCCGGACCTTGCCGCCGCGGGCGTGACGCTGACCAATGACGTACGCGGTTATGAGCAGGCCAAGCTGCGCATCCTCAACGGCGCGCATTCGAGCCTGGCCTATATCGGCCTGGCGCTCGGGCACGAGACCGTGTTCGAGGCCGTGCGCGATCCCGCGCTGGGCGGCTTTGCCAGCCGGCTGATGCACGAGGACATTGCGGGCGCGCTGAAGCCGGTCGAGGGGCTCGACGTGCCGGACTATGCCGACGCGGTACTGGCCCGCTTCCGCAACCCGGCGATCCGCCATTTGCTCAGCCAGATCGCCTGGGACGGTTCGCAGAAGCTGCCCTATCGGTTGCTCGACACGGTCCGCGACCGGCTGGCGGCAGGGCATGACGTGGCACGGCTGGCGGTGCCGGTGGCGGCGTGGATCGCCTTTCTGCGCCGCAAGGCCCAGGCGGGCGAGACGATCACCGATCCGCTGGCGGAAATGCTCGCCGGCGCCGCTTCGGGCGCCAACCCGGCGGCCGCGGTGCTGGCGCTGCGCCAGGTGTTCCCGGCACAGCTTGCCGAGGATGCACGCTTCCGCGATGCGGTGACGGCAGCGGTCGCGGCGTTCCTGGACGGGCGGGCGGCGGAGCTGCTCGCGCGCTAGTTCGCCGCAAGCCCGGCCTGGATCGTCTGCGGCGCCCCGTCGCGCAGGACATGGGTGCAGAGCTGGGCCTCGGGCGTGTCGTCCGCTTCGAGCGCGGCAACCGTCACCCAGCCCTCTTCGCGCAGCTTGGCGCCGATGCCGGCGGGCGTGCCGAAGGGAAGGAACAGCCGGCGTCGCGCACCCGCGCCGATGCCGGCGTCGAGAATGGGATCGGCATAGAGCGAGAAGCCAACGGCCGCTTCCTCCCGGCCATTGCCGTGCAGGATGGTGTAGGTGCCGCCCCGGCCGATCTCGCCGCGCACGCCCTTTGCGAACAGCGAGAAGCCGAGCCAGCTTTGATATTCGAAGCCGTGGCGTTCCGTGGGATCGAGGGTGAGCGCAGCCTGGCCCCGGATGCTCGCGGCGATCTCGGCAAGGCCGTCGAGCCGGGTGGCGAGCGCCTTGCCCGCATCGCTCGCGCGCAGGCGCTCGATCGCGGCATCGAAGGGCCCGGCGGCTTCGATCAGGGGCAGGTAGCGCGGCGCGATCGCTGCGACGCCGGCGGCGTCCTTGGCGTCGAGCCGGTCGCGCAGGGTTGCGAGCTGGGCAGGGGTGAGGCTGTCGCCCGCCAGGCAATCGACCAGATCGGGCAGCGTGAAATCGAGCGCGATGCCCTCGACGCCGGTCGCCCGGAGCGCTTCGATCGCGACGCGCACCACTTCGGTGGCGGCGGCAACGGTGTCGAGGCCGATCAGTTCGGCGCCGATCTGCCGGGTCGCGCGCAGCGGGTCGAGCTCCGAGGCGGCAAGCTTCATCACCGGGCCGGCATAGGAAAGGCGCACCGGGCGGGGATGGTGCCCCATCCGCGTCGCGGCGATGCGGCCGATCTGGGCGGTCAGGTCGGGCCGGATCGCCAGCGTTCGCTGCGAGACCGGATCGACGAAGCGCACCGCGTCGCGCAATCCGCCCGCGGCCTTGAGGCGCGCGCTCAGCTCGTCGGCGAACTCGGCGAGCGGCGGATCGACCTGTTCGTACCCATAGCCGCGGGCAACGCCGAGCACATGGGATTCGAGCCGCGTCGCCGCATCCGCCGCGGGGGGGAGGCGATCGTGAAAGCCTTCGGGTAACAGTCCGCTCATCCCGCTCCCCTAGACCAAAGCGCCATCCCGGCGAAAGCCGGGATGGCGCACCGTGCGCGTCAGAACGTCAGCGCCATCGCCGTCTTCACGCCGGGGAGCGCCCGGACCGTGGCCAGGAGCGCCTCGCCCACCACATCGTCGACCGAGAGCAGCAGCACCGCCTCGCCGCCCGCTTCCCGGCGGCCCAGGTGGAAGGTGCCGATATTGACTCCCGCCGCGCCCAGCGTGGTGCCGAGCCGGCCGATAAAGCCCGGCGCGTCCTCGTTGACGATGTAGAGCATGTTGCCGGCCAGATCGGCCTCGACCTTGATGCCGAACAGCTCGACCAGGCGCGGCGCGGCATTGCCGAACAGCGTGCCCGCTACCGAGCGATCGCCCTGCGCCGTGCCCACGGTGACGCGGACCAGCGTGTGATAATCGCCCTCACGGTCGTGCCGCACCTCGCGCACGTCGAGCCCGCGCTCCTTGGCCAGGAACGGCGCATTGACCATGTTCACCGTATCCGAATGGACACGCATCAGGCCGGCGAGCACGGCGCCGACGATCGGCTTCTGGTTGAGCTCGGCCGCCGCGCCTTCGCTCTCGATCGCGATGTTGCGCAGCTCGCCATGCGCAAGCTGGCCGACCAGCGAGCCGAGCTTCTCGGCCAGCGCCATATAGGGCTTGAGGCGCGGCGCCTCCTCGGCCGAGAGGCTGGGCATGTTGAGCGCGTTGGTAACTCCGCCCGAGACGAGGAAATCGGCCATCTGCTCGGCGACCTGGATCGCCACGTTCACCTGCGCCTCGGTGGTCGAGGCGCCGAGATGCGGCGTCGAGACGAAGTTGGGCGTGCCGAACAGCGGATGCTCCTTGGCCGGCTCCACCTGGAACACGTCGAGCGCCGCACCGGCGACATGGCCGCTCTCCAGCCCCTGCTTCAGCGCCGCCTCGTCGATCAGGCCGCCGCGCGCGCAATTGATGATGCGCACGCCGCGCTTGGTCTTGGCGAGATTCTCGGCCGAGAGGATGCCGCGCGTCTGATCGGTCAGCGGCGTGTGCAGCGTGATGAAGTCGGCGCGAAGCAGCAGGTCGTCGAGGCCCACCTTCTCCACGCCCATCTCGATCGCGCGGTCGGGCGTGAGGAAGGGATCGAAGGCGACGACCTTCATCTTCAGGCCCTGGGCGCGGTCGGCGACGATCGAGCCGATATTGCCCGCACCGATCAGGCCGAGCGTCTTGCCGGTGAGTTCGACCCCCATGAAGCGGTTCTTCTCCCACTTGCCGGCCTGGGTGGAGGCATCGGCCTCGGGCAGCTGGCGGGCGAGCGCGAACATCAGCGCGATGGCATGTTCGGCGGTTGTGATCGAATTGCCGAAGGGCGTGTTCATCACCACCACGCCGCGCGCCGAAGCGGCGGGGATGTCGACATTGTCGACGCCGATGCCGGCGCGGCCGACGACCTTGAGGTTGGCCGCGGCATCCAGGATCTCCGCGGTCACCTTGGTCGAGCTGCGGATGGCGAGGCCGTCATACTGGCCGATGATGGCCTTGAGCTCCTCGGGGGTCTTGCCGGTGATTTCGTCGACTTCGACGCCGCGCTCGCGGAAGATCTGCGCGGCCTTGGGGTCCATCTTGTCGCTGATCAGGACTTTGGGCATTTCGGTTCTCCACCCCCGTCCTCCCCGCACAGGCGGGGATCCGGGGTTATTGCGTGATTCGCTTGTGACTCTGGATCCCCGCCTTCGCGGGGGGATGGCGCCTAGGCGCTGCGTGCCTCGGCATAGGCCCAGTCGAGCCAGGGCCCGAGCGCGACGATGTCGGCAGTGTCGACGGTGGCGCCGCACCAGATGCGCAGGCCCGGCGGGGCGTCGCGATAGCCGGCGACGTCGTACGCCGCGCCTTCCTTCTCGAGCAGGCCGGCGAACTTCTTGATGAAGTCGGCATCGGCGCCCTCGACGGTGAGGCACACGCTGGTCTTCGAGCGGATGCCGGGCTCGGCCGCGAGATGGCCAAGCCAGCCCCGCTCCGCCACGATCGCGTCGAGCGCCGCGGCATTGGCGTCCGACCGGGCGATCAGCCCCTCGGCGCCGCCCAGGCCCTTGGCCCATTCGAGCGCGAAGATCGCATCCTCGACGGCGAGCATCGACGGCGTGTTGATCGTCTCGCCCTTGAATACGCCCTCGGCGAGCGCGCCCTTGGAAACGAGGCGGAAGACCTTGGGCAGCGGCCAGGCCGGCGTGTGGCTCTCGAGCCGCTCGACTGCACGGGGGCCGAGGATCAGCACGCCGTGCGCACCCTCGCCGCCCAGCACCTTCTGCCAGGAGAAGGTAGCGACGTCGATCCTGTCCCAGGGCAGGTCATAGGCGAACACGGCCGAGGTGGCGTCGGCGAAGCTCAGCCCTTCGCGGTCCGCGGCGATCCATTCGCCGTCCGGCACGCGCACGCCGGAAGTGGTGCCGTTCCAGGTGAACAGCACGTCGTCCGCCCAGTTCACCGCGCCAAGGTCCGGCAACCGGCCGTAATCGGCGCGGACGATCGTCGGCTCGAGCTTCAGCTGCTTGACCGCATCGGTGACCCAACCTTCACCGAAGCTTTCCCAGGCGAGCGTGGTGACTCCGCGCGCGCCGAGCATCGTCCACATCGCCATTTCGAAGGCGCCCGTGTCCGAGCCGGGGACGATGCCGATGCGGTGCGTCTCGGGCAGGCGGAGCAACTCGCGCATCAGGTCGATGCAATATTGCAGGCGGCTCTTGCCCAGCTTGGAGCGGTGCGAGCGGCCGAGCGACGCGGTTGCGAGCTTCTCGGGCGACCAGCCGGGAGGCTTGGCGCAGGGACCGGAGGAGAAATGGGGGCGTGCCGGCTTGGCGGCGGGCTTGGCAATGGACGCAATTCCGGCGTCGGCGGCAGTCGTATCAGTCATATAGACTCTCCTTGCAGAGAGCACGCGCGGCGTTGGGACCGCGTGGCCCGCCGACGGCCCTAGCGGCGCGCCCGCGAAAGTCAATTGCGCGAAAGGGCGGGCCCGCGAACATTTGTGGCGTTGACCATGACGCGTGCCGATGATGCTATGCGCGCATCATGCGCGTTTTTGCCCTGTTCCTGCCCCTGCTGCTTTCCGGCTGCCTGTTCGGCGGCGGCGGCGATCGGCCCGCTCCCGCACCGATTCGCGAGCGCCCCGGCGGCCCGGTCACGCTGAACGGTCCCACGCCGCGCGAGACGCAGCAATGTTTCGCCGACCTTTCGCGCGAGCAGGTGCGCTATTCCGCCCTGCCCGACCGCGACTTCGGCGGCGGCTGCATCGTCACCGGCGCGGTGCAGCTGCTCGACATCGGCGTGCCGGTGACCGGGCTCAAGTCGATGAAATGCGGGCTGGCGCGCAGCTTCACTGCCTGGGTGCGCTTCGCCGTCGCCCCGGCGGCGCGGCAGATACTGGGCAGCGACCTGGTCCGGGTCGAGACCTATGGCACCTATTCGTGCCGCGGCATCATCGGCAACGGCGCCGCATCGGCGCAGCGCATGTCCGAGCACGGGCTGGCCAACGCCGTCGATGTCTCGGGCTTCGTCCTGGCGGACGGGCGGCGCGTGACGATCGAGCGCGACTGGCGCAGCGGCGACCAGCAGGTCCGCGCCTTTCTCGAGACGATCCACGGATCGGCCTGCAAGCGCTTCGCCACGGTGCTGAGCCCCGACTATAATGCGGCGCATTACAACCATCTCCATCTCGACATGGGGCGGGGCCCGTTCTGCCGCTGATTGCAGCGCGCCCGCATTGGGCCTAAGCCGGGCGAAATGAGCGATACGAGAGTTCCGAGCCGCGTTTTCCGCCCTGCCCAGCAGGAAGTGCAGAACGCCAACACCGCCACCGGCACACCGCAGACCGAGCACCCCGCCTACCGCCTCGCCTTCCAGGACATGGACTTCCTGCTGCGCGAGGACCTGCGGCCGGTGCGCTTCCAGCTCGAATTGCTGAAGCCGCAGCTGCTGCTCGACGAGGCGCACATCAAGTCCACCTTCGTCGTCTACGGATCGGCCCGCATCCCCGAGCCGAGCAAGGCGAGCGCATTGCTCGCGCTGGCCGAGACCGAGCAGCAGAAGAAGATCGCCGAGCGGCTGGTCGAGAAGTCGAAATATTACGAGGTCGCGCGCGCGCTTGCCCAGCTCGCCTCCAACTTCCCGCTCGACGAGGCGGGGAACCGCCACTTCGTCGTCACCTCGGGCGGCGGCCCGTCGATCATGGAAGCGGCGAACCGCGGCGCGCGCGACGTGGGGGCGGACACGATCGGCCTCAACATCCTGCTGCCCCATGAGCAGGCCCCGAACCCCTATGTCACGCCGGGCCTGTCGATGCAGTTCCACTATTTCGCGCTCAGGAAGATGCACTTCCTGCTGCACGCGCGCGCGGTGGCGGTGTTCCCCGGCGGCTTCGGCACGTTCGACGAATCGTTCGAGCTGCTGACGCTGATCCAGACCGGCAAGATCGCGCCGATCCCGGTGCTGTTCTACGGCAAGGACTTCTGGAACCGCGTCGTCGATTTCGAGGCGCTGGTCGAGGAAGGGGTGATCTCGCCCAAGGATCTCGACCTGTTCCATTTCTGCGAGACCGCGGAGGAGGGCTGGCAGATCGTCCAGGACTTCTGGAAGGGCAAGGACCACACGGTGATCGCCCGCCCGCGGCCGGGAATCGACAAGCCGGAGTGATCGCTCCGCCCGCTCAGGGCGCGCTGAGGAGGATCACCACGCGGCGATTCTCCTGCCGCCCCTCGGCGGTGCGATTGTCCTCGATCGGATAGCGGTCGCCCAGCCCCTCGGTGCGGATGTTGCCGCGATCGAAGCCCGCGCCGACGAACACGCTGGCGACGGCCCGGGCGCGCTGGCCCGACAGGATCAGGTTGTGGCGGCGCGTGCCGGTGATGTCGGCATGGCCCTCGATCGTGGCGTGGCGGATATCGACCGCCTGCAGGTTGCTCGCGATGCGCGCGATCGCCACGGCCTGCTTCTCGTCGACGCGGCTCTCGTCGGAAGCGAAGAGCAGCCGATCGGCGACGCTGAGCTCCCAGCCGCGATCGGTCTGCACGAAGCCGGCGGCCCGCATCACTTCGAGCTGGGGAGCGGTCCACAGCGGCTTGGGGTGCATCGACGCCTGGCAACCGGCCAGCAACAGGGCCAACAGCGCGAGCGCGGGGCGATACGCAGCGAACTTCATTTCCTGCCTTCCTTTCGATGTTGGGGCCGCCCCTGCTTGGCAGTGAGCATCTCCAGGTCCGCATGATGGACCAGGGCGGCCAGGTCCTCGCCGTCGCGCGGATAGACGGCGGCACCCAGGGTCAGTCCCACCACGACCTGTTCGCCGCCGGGAAGCGCGATCGGCGCGGCCATCTGGAGCGCAATCCCCTCGCTGGCGCGCGCCACGGCCTCGGCTCCGCTCGGCGCGGCGAGCAGGATGGCGAACTCGTCGCCGCCGAGCCGCGCCGCGACGTCGCTGGCCCGCAGGCCCTTGCGCAGCCGGCGCCCGATCGCGACCAGCACCGCGTCTCCCGCCGCATGGCCATATTCGTCGTTGATCGCCTTGAAGCCGTCGCCATCGGCATAGAGCAGCGCGAAGCTGGTGCCCTCGCGCCGGGCGCGCTCCAGCACGGCCGAAAGCTCCTGTTCCAGCAATGCCCGGTTGGGCAGCCCGGTGAGCGGGTCGTGCGTCGCCTGGTGGCTGAGCGCGGCATTCTCGTCGCGCATGCGATGATGCCATTCCTCCAGCTCGGCGAGCAGGGCGTTGAAATCGTCGCGCAGCGTATCGATCTCGCGGATGCTCGCCCTGGGCGCACGGCGATCGAAGGCGCGCCCCACGCGCACCGCATGCGCGACGGCGGCCATGGCCTGGAGCGGCACCGCGATCTCCTCCTGCAGCCGCCGCGCGAGCAGCGACGTCGCGATCGCAGTGAGAAGGAGGCAGGCCAGGCCGCCGAGCAGCCCGGCACGGATATAGCCGGCGACGATCGCGGCATCCCCCTCGACGCGAACCTCCCCGATCACCCGGCCGCCCTGCGTGACCGGCGCGGCGACCGGCCGGGGAAAGAACAGCGACTTCGCCACCCATCCGATCGACGAACCGGCGGCCGGGGTCGACTTGATACGCGCGGCAAAGGGGCGCGCGGACGGGCCGAATACCGCGATCCCGGCCACGCCCGGGCTCTCCGCCAGCGGCTCGATGGCGAGCCTGGCCGCGTCGGGATCTTCGAACACCAGCGCCGGCGCGACGCTGTAGCTCGCCGTCTGGGCGATCAGCTCGAGATTCTGCCGGGCGTAGATGCCGAGCGCCGCGAAGCCGGTGAGCATCACCGTGAGACCGGCGATCGCCACGGCGACCAGAGTGACGCGGAAATGCACCCTCGAGAGCACCTGGCGCACGCTCGGCAATTGCGTAGGACCCGCCATCAGTTTCCCCCTCCCGCCAGGGTTGCCACGCGCTGCACGCGCGGATCGACGCGCAGGGTGCTGCGCGAGATCGCATCGATGTTGATCCGGAAGCTGAGCGACGCGGCGCTCACCGCGAGGCAGAACATCGCGCCGCCGCGGCACGCCGGATCCGATTCGGCGATCGACAATATCGCGCGGCCATGCGTCGCGCGGATCATGCCCAGGCTCTCGGCGGGCCGCATCGGCCCAAGATAGAGGAGGTCGCAGCCGTTCGGCGCCGCGCCGATGCCCAGGCGGCGCACCGTCGCCGGCCGCCCCGCCGTGCGCGCGGCCTCGCTCAGCCGGTCGGCATGGCGCGCCGCGCCGGAGACGCAGATGCGCAGCGTCGCCATCGGCTCGGGCCAGCGCGTGTAGCTCGCGATTCCGCCGACGGTACGGGCGACGGCCGAGTCCTCGGTGCCCGGCGCGAAACGCGTGTCGGACGCGGGGATCGGTGCCTCAGGAGATCCTGGAACTATCGCCGACAGGGCGAGAGCAAGCAACAAAACGACCCGATCCTTCCGGCCTTTACGGCGCAATAACCATAACGGTACCGAAAGCGTTCGCGGCAAGTCACGCGGAATCTGCGGAACGGGAGAGGGTTTTTACGAAAACCCATGCTTCGCACCCGGTTACCGCGCGTTACATCTGCCGCACCGCACCATTCAGGCAAGCGTGAGGTAGAGCTCGGCCTCGATCAGCCAGTCCTCGCCGGATCGACGCCATTTGGCGGTATAGGCGCCCGCCGCCTCGACCGCGCCGTTCCGCAACGACACGCCCTGCCAGTCCCCGTGCTCGAACGCGATCGGCGCCACCGGGGAAAGCGTGATCGCCTCCGGCGTGCGGGCATAGACCGTGCGATCCGGTGCGGCGAATTCCCGCTTCCAGGCGAGCAGCTGTGCCTTGCGGCCCGCGATCACTGCCGAATCGGTGCCCGCCACCAGCACGACGTCGGGCGCGAGGAGCGGCCCGATCGCGGCGAGATCGGCCTCCGCCAGCGCCCGGTTGAACGCGGCGCGGCGCATGCGGATGGCGAGTTCGGGCGCAAGGTGCGAAGCCATCGCCTTCCCTAGCCGGGCCGGGCCGAACGCGTCCAGCACCGGCGCCGAAACCCCGCACGCGATCCGGCCGGGAAAGAAAAAGGCGCCGCGGAATAATCCGCGACGCCCGTGCATTCGATCCTCGTGGCGCGCGCTCAGGCGCCCTTCTTCTCCGCCGGCGCCTTGGCGGGCGCACCCGCCGCCGGGGCCGGGGCCGCTTCGTTCGAGATGTTGCCGCCCGCGGCGTGATCGTCGGTCGCATTGCCCTCGGCCGGGGCGGCGCCGGCGGCCGGAGCGGCCGGCAGCGGCAGGTTCGAGCCCTGGGCGTTGAGATAGGCGATCACATTGGCGCGCTCCTGGCCGTCCGCGATGCCTGCGAAGGTCATCTTGGTGCCCGAGGCGAACTTGCGCGGATTGGAAAGCCACGCGTCCATCTTGTCGAAGTCCCAGCTGCCGCCCACCGCCTTGAGCGCATCGGAGAAGGCGAAGCCCGCCTTGCCCTGGGCAATGCCCTCGCCCATCGTGCCGTAGAGATTCGGGCCGATGCCATTGGCGCCACCCTGGTTGATCGTGTGGCAGGCCATGCACTTCTTGAACGAGGCCTCGCCCTTGGCGGCATCGGCTTTGCCCAGGCGCACCGCGATCGGCTCGACCACCGCCGCGCCGCTATCGCCGGCTTCCTCGACGCCCTCGATCACATAACCCATATGCTCGGGGCGCTCGCCATGGAACAGCATTCCCCCAGCGATCGAAAGCCCGAGCGCGGCAATGCCGCCCGCAAGTGCCCAGCCCGCGATCGTATTGAAGCGATTGTCCATGAAATGCCCCTGCGGAAAAATTGCGTTCCTTTAAAACCGGCACCGCAACTAAAGCAAGCGGGGCTTGCGAGTGCGAGGTTCGGCGGCTAGCGCCCGGCCGTTATGGAGAATTTCGCGAGCCCGGCGAGAAAGCTCGTCGCGGAGATGACCGAGGCAGCCGCCAAGACCCCCGTGCGGGCCGTCGCCTTTCAGGGCGCGCCCGGCGCCAATTCGCACATCGCGGTGCGCGAATGCTTCCCCGACGGGCTGCCGCTCCCCTGCTTCTCGTTCGAGGACGCGATCGACGCAGTGAAGGAGGGCCGCGCCGGCTGCGCGATGATCCCGATCGAGAATTCGCTGCACGGCCGCGTCGCCGACATCCATTTCCTGCTGCCCGAATCGGGCCTGTCGATCATCGGCGAGCATTTCCTGCCGATCCGCTATGCCCTGATGGGACTGGGCCCGGTCGAGGGCGTGCGCCAGGCAATGAGCCATCCCCAGGCGCTCGGCCAGTGCCGCCACTGGCTGAAGGCCCAGGGCATCCAGCCGCTCGCCTATCCCGACACCGCCGGTGCCGCCGCGATGGTGGCGGAGGCCGGCGATCCGGCGGTCGCCGCGCTGGCCCCTCCGGGCGCGGCCGCGCTCTACGACCTGCAGACGCTGGGTGCCGACATCGCCGATGCCGAGCACAACATGACGCGCTTCGTCATCCTTGCCCGCGAGCCGCTGGCTGCCGAAGGGGCCGGGGAAGCGGGGGCCCCGTTCATGACCACCTTCGTCTTCGAGGTGAAGAACGTCCCCGCCGCGCTCTACAAGGCGCTGGGCGGCTTCGCGACCAACGGCGTCAACATGACCAAGCTGGAAAGCTACCAGCGCGGCGGCAGCTTCGCGGCGACCGAATTCTATGCCGATATCGTCGGCAGGCCCGACGAGGCGCCGGTCGCCCGCGCGCTGGAGGAGCTGAAGTTCCACACCAAGTGGATGCGCCTGCTCGGCACCTATGCCCAGGCGCGCGAACGCGCCTAGCGAACACCGACGGCCACTGGATCGCCACCGGAACGCGTCTTGCGGCGCCATGGCGCGCGCTTGACTCATGAGATGATTTGTTGTGTATAGACAACATATCATCATCCGAGTCGCCAAATTGCCGCAGATCCACAACCGTATTGCCCTGTTCCGTGCCGAACGCGGTATGAGCCGGCGCGCGCTTGCCGAAGCCGTGGGGGTGAACCCCCAGACCATCGGCTATCTCGAGCGCGGCGATTACAGCCCCAGCCTCGAGCTCGGCATGAAGCTCGCCGCGGTGTTCGACGCGCCGGTCGAGCTGCTCTTCTCCTTCACTCCTTTCGAATCGGTCGCGTCGGCGCTGCGCCGCGCGGCCGAATGATCCCGGAGGCCGACATGTCCCGTTTCAACCAGCGCCTGTTCTCCCGGCTCGACGCCGCCGCCGACCGCACCGGCATCCCCGCGCTCGCCAGGGCCGAGGTGCGCCGGCGCCACCTGCGCTGGATACCGATCCTCGCGCTTGCCCTGGCCCTGGGCGGCTGGGCCTGGGGGCTGGCGCAGCCCGGCGGGACCTATCCGGGCTATGCCCTGATCTCGGCGGGGTTCGTGCTGGGCACCTTCCTGCCGATCTTCGGGCCGATCAAGCCCTGGGGCGGCCCCAGGCTGGTCGACGAGTTCGACCGGCAGGTACGCCAGCGCGCCTTCCTCGCCGGCTTCGCGACGGTGAGCTTCGCGACGTTCCTCGGCATCTGGCTGATGCTCGGCCTGACGCTGCTCGACCATTGGAGCCGCGAGGTGCTGATCGCGCAGCTCGCCAACTTCACCTATATGCTGTTCGTGCTCTACCTCACCGTGCCGACCCTGCATGCGAGCTGGGCGACGCGGCCGGTGGAGGAGGAGTAGGACGGGGCCTAGCCCCCGCCCTCCACCCAGGCCGTCAGCAGCGTATGGGCGATCGCATAGGGCGGCGGGCCCAGGAAGGGCGCGGCGGGATCGCGGGCGAGCGCCTGGCAAACCTCCTCCCGCGTGAACCAGCGTGCGTCCTCCAGCTCGTTGGCATCGACGCGGATATCGTCGTTCAGCGCCTCGCCGATACAGGCGACCATCAGCGATGCCGGGAAGGGCCAGGGCTGGCTGGCGACATAGCGGACTGCGCCCAGCCGGATTCCGGCTTCCTCGAACGTCTCGCGGCGCACCGCCTCCTCGATCGCCTCGCCCACTTCCAGGAAGCCGGCCAGCGCCGAATAGCGGCCCGGCGGCCAGCTCGGCTGGCGGCCGAGCAGCGCGCGGTCGCCCTGCTCGGCAAGCATGATCACCACCGGCTCGACGCGCGGGAAATGCTCGGCGCCGCACTCGGGGCAGTGCCGCGCCCACCCGGCATGGGTGATGCGGGTGGGCGCGCCGCAATTGGCGCAGAAGCGGTTGCGACCATGCCAGAAGACGAGTCCGCGCGCCGATGCATAGTTCGCGGCATCGGGCGCGGCGAAGCGATCGAGCAGCGCGAACATCGCCGGCGAGCGGCCCAGCGGCACCGGCATGCCGTCGGGCAGCGCCGAGACGAAGCGGGGCACGCCCTGGTCATGGCCGAGGAACAGCAGCTCGCCCTGCGCCTCCGCCAAGCCGGTCCAGGTCAGCCGGCCGTCCGCGTCGAGCACCGGATCGAGCGAATCCAGCACCAGCAGGCGCGCGCGCGGATCCGCCAGCGCGGCGGCGAGCAATTCCGGCTCATGGCGAACCCGGTCGGCACGATCGAGCGTGCCGCCGGTGAAGCCGGGCGCGCGCGTCACTTGGCGATGTCGGCGTAGATCGCCTTGGAGACTTCGCGCTTCAGCGGCGTGTCGCCGAACAGGTTGATCATCCCCACGCCGCGCACCTTGTGGACGGGATCGACCCAGGCGATCGTGCCGGCGGCACCGCCCCAGCCGAACGTGCCCTTGCCCGGGCCACCCGGGACGTCGCCGAGATAGACCGAGCCGCCGGCGCCGAAGCCCATCTGGGCGCCGGTGTCCTTTGCGGTCTCGTTGAGGATCGACGTGTCGGCGCCCGCCGGAAGCAGGTTCGACATCGCGACGGCCACCGTCTCGGGCTTGAGGATGCGGACGCCGTCCAGCTCGCCGCGGTTCAGCAGCATGTGGAGGAACCGGTCATAGTCGCGCGCGGACATGACCAGGCCGGCGCCGCCATAGGGGAATTCGGGCTTCTTCAGATAGATCGAGCTGGCGGCCGGGTCGGCGGGCACGCGGGTGGTGCCCATGAAGACATAGTTGCTGGCGAAATTGCCGACCTTGTCCGCCGGCACGGTCCAATAGCTCTGCTCCATCTTGAGCGGCTTGAAGATGCGCGTGTTGACAAACTGGTCGAACGGCATGCCGCTGGCGACCTCGATCACCCGGCCGAGGATGTCGAGGCTGATCGAATAGCTCCACTTGGCGCCGGGCTCGGCGATCAGCGGCAGCGAGGCGGTGCGGTTGGCGAACTCCTCGAGGCTGCCCGGGCGGAGCGCCGCCATCTGGACTTCCATCTGCTCGTTCACCTGGGCCGGGTTGATGCCGAGCCTGTTGTACTCGTCGAGCAAGGGCCCCTTGGTGATGATGTTGTAGCCCAGGCCCGCGGTGTGGGTGAGCAGGTTGCGCACCGTGATCGGCCTGGTCGCCGGGCGGGTGGTCAGGTCCTTGGCCGGATCGACCAGCACCTTCATGGTCTTGAACGCCGGGATGAAGTCGCCGATCGGCTGGTCCAGCTTGAGCTTGCCTTCCTCGATCAGGATCATCGCGGCGATGCCGGTGATCGGCTTGGTCATCGAATAGACCCGCCACAGGCTGTCGCGATCCGCCTTATGTGCGGTGGCCTCGTCGGCGACGCGGCCTTCGCTGACCACGGTGACGGAGCCGTCCGGACGGCCGGCGAGGATGACGATGCCGGGCACCTTGCCTTCGGCGACATAGCGCTTGGCGAGCGCAGTCTCGGCCGCGACATCCGGCGCGGCGGGCGGCTTGGGCGCGGTCTGCGCCAAGGCCGGCGACGCCAGCACTGCCAAGCCAAAGCCGAAACCGATCAATCCGCGCATAGCCGCCTCCTGAATGTCCGTGCCGCCTTGGCGAAGACGGTGGGCAATCCGGCCGATTCCAGATCGGCGATCGGCCACCATTCGCCGGCGACGGCGGCGCCTGCATGCGACGGGATCGTTGCAGCCGCAAGTCCGACGTCGAGGTTGAAATGGGTGAAGCCATGGCCGACCTGCTCGTCGAGCATGTGCCATTCGGCCGGGGCCGGCGCGCCGGCCAGCCCCGGCGGCGAATCGACCCAGGGCCCGGTGGGCAAGGCGCGCATGCCGCCGAGCAGCCCCTTGTCCGGACGGCGGACGAGCAGCACCTGCCCCTCCCGCTCGAGCCAGAACATCGTGCCGTGTCGGCGGGGCTTGGCGGGCTTGGCGGCCTTGACCGGGAAACGTTCGGGCGCGCCGCCCGCGAATCCGGCGCAATCCTCGCGCAGCGGACAGAGCAGGCAGCGCGGAGCGCGCGCGGTGCAGGTCCCGCTGCCCAGGTCCATCATCGCCTGGGCGAAATCGCCCGAGCGCAGATCGGGAGTGATCGAATCGGTGAGGGCGTAGATCCTGCCCCTGGCGCCGGGCAGCGCCTCCTCCACCGCGAACAGCCGCGCCACGACGCGCTCGACATTGGCGTCGACCACCACCGCGCGCCGGCCGAACGCGATCGCCGCGATCGCCGCAGCGGTGTAGCCGCCCACGCCGGGCAGTTCGCGCAGGCCCGATTCGCTGTCGGGAAAGCCGCCCCGCCGCGCCACTTCGCGGGCGCAGGCGAGCAGATTGCGGGCGCGCGCATAATAGCCGAGCCCGGCCCAGGCGGCCATCAGATCGGCATCCTCGGCCGCCGCCAGCGCCGCGACGCTCGGCCAGCGCGTGGTGAATTTGTCAAAATAGGGGATGACGCTGGCGACCTGGGTCTGCTGGAGCATCACTTCCGAGAGCCAGACGCGATAGGGATCGGGTGCATTGGCGCCGGGCCGCGCGCGCCAGGGCAGGTCGCGGGCGTTGCGGTCGTACCAGTGGAGCAGCGCGGAGGCGATTGCGCGAGGGGCGTTGTCGGGCACATGCCCCTATGGCATGGGTTGGCGGAAATGACGAAGCCCCCTCGCGCCACCACCCGCCAGCCGGCCCCCGCGCCGCAGCGCGCGCTCCGCGCCCGCCCGGTATCCGAGCTGCTCCCCGATGTCGGCCGCGCGACCTTCCGCAAGTTCGGCTTCGTCCAGCATTCGATCGTCAGCCGCTGGGTGGAGATCGTCGGCGAGCGCTATGCGCGCGTCTCGATGCCCGAATCGATCCGCTTCCCCCAGGGCAAGCGCGAACAGGGCGTGCTCCACCTCGTCGTCGCGGGTGCGCATGCCCCGACGATGCAGCACATCGCGCCCGAGATCGTCGAGCGGGTGAACCGCTTCTTCGGCTATGCGGCGGTGGCCCGGCTCGCGATTCGCCATGGCGAAGTGAAGCGGCCCGAAAAGGCGGCGCCGCCGCCCAGCCTCAAGCCGCTCAGCGAAGCGATGGGCGAGAGCCTGCGGGGCATCGGCGATCCCGAGCTGAAGGCCGTGCTCGAGGCGCTGGCCGCGGGCGTGGCGGCGAGCGACGACCGCCCCAAGATCGGCCGGATCGACTGATGCGGAACCGGTACCTGGTCGCCGGCGCGCTGGCGCTGGCGCTGGCGGGCGGCGCATCGGCGCAGCAGGCCCGGAAACCCGCGGCAAAGCCGGCCGCGGCGCCGGACTGGGTCGCCACCGTCGCCATCACCCCGCAGGGCGGCTTTCGCCAGGGCAATCCCGATGCGCCGGTGAAGCTGGTCGAATATGGCTCGCGCGGCTGCCCCACCTGCGGGCGATTCGCCGCCGAGGGCGTGCCGCCGCTGCGCCGTGACTTCATCGCGAGCGGCAAGGTCAGCTACGAATATCGCGACTTCCTGATCCATGGCGCGCCCGACCTCGCCATGGCGCTGCTCAACCAGTGCGTCGCGCCCGCGCGCTTCTTTCCGGTGCTCGATGCGATCTACGCCAATCAGCGCCAGTTCGAGGACAAGCTGGCCGCGCTGCTCAAGAGCCAGCCCCAGCAGGTGGCGGCCTGGCAGAAGCTGCCGCCGCCCCAGATGGCGACGCGCCTCGCCGAGGCGCTGGGCCTGATCGCCTTCATGAAGACCCAGGGCCTGCCCGAAGCCAGGGCCCGCCAGTGCCTCGCCGATCCCAAGCGGATCGAACGCATCGCCAAGACCAATGCCGACGCGGTGAATGTCCACCAGGTGCGGGCCACGCCCACTTTCATCGTCAACGGGCGCAAGGTAAGTGCCTATAGCTGGGAACGATTGCTGCCCGAGCTGTGGGCGAACGGCGCCTGACATCGCGATTTCTGGAGAAAGCAGACCTATGCGTATCAAATTGGCCCTGGCCCTGATCCCCGCGCTGTTCGCGCTCGCTTCCTGCGGCGGCGGTGGCACGGGCAACAGCTCGGCACCGGTGACTTCCTCGACGCCGATCGCCGCCGTCACCGCACCCGCCGGCAAGGCCTGGGTCGACACGATCGGCAAGACCAAGGACGGCGGCTATATCCAGGGCAACCCCAACGCGCCGATCAAGCTGGTCGAATATGGCTCGCGCAACTGCCCCTATTGCGGGCTGTTCGGCCGCACCGCGCCCGAGCCGCTGCGCAAGAACTACATCTCGACCGGCAAGGTCAGCTGGGAGTTCCGCGACTTCCTGATCCACGGCGCGCCCGACCTCGCCGCCGCGCTGCTCAACCAGTGCGTGCCCGACGAGAGCTTCTTCAGCATGCTCGACCAGTTCTTCGAGAATCAGGAGAGCTTCCTCACCCGCACCGAACAGCTGGTGAAGAACAACCCGCAGCTCGCCCAGCAGCTCCAGCAGCTGCCGCCGCCCCAGGCCGCGGTGGGCTTTGCCGAGCAGCTCGGCATGATCGACTTCATGAAGCAGCGCGGCGTGCCCGAGGCCAAGGCGCGCCAGTGCCTGGGCGACCAGAAGAAGATCGACGAGATCGCCAAGGTGAACGCCGATGCCGCCACCGTGCACGGCGTGAACGGCACGCCGAGCTTCTTCATCAACGGCAAGAAGGTCGATGCCGGCTCGTGGGAACAGCTCGAGCCGCTGCTCAAGGCGGCCGGGGCGCGCTGATCCCCATGACGCTGCGGGGGTAGGCGAGCGTGCAGATCAAGCGGCTGCGGCTGACGGGCTTCAAGAGCTTCGTCGACCCGGCTGACCTCCGCATCGAGCCGGGGCTGACGGGGATCGTCGGCCCCAATGGCTGCGGCAAGTCGAACCTGCTCGAAGCGCTGCGCTGGGTGATGGGCGAGACCAGCGCCAAGTCGATGCGCGGCGCCGGCATGGAGGACGTGATCTTCGCCGGCACCGCGACTCGCCCGTCGCGCGACTTCGCCGAAGTCTCGATCCTCGCCGACCAGGTAGGCGAGGACGACGAGATGGAAGTCGTCCGCCGCATCGAGCGCGGCGCCGGTTCCGCCTATCGGATCAACGGCCGCGACGTCCGCGCCAAGGACGTCGCCCTGCTCTTCGCCGATTCGGCGACGGGCGCGCATTCGCCCGCGCTGGTCAGCCAGGGCCGGATCGGCGCGATCATCCAGGCCAAGCCCGGCGAGCGCCGCGCGATGCTGGAAGAGGCGGCGGGCATCGCCGGCCTGCACGTCCGCCGCAAGGATGCCGAGCAGCGCCTGCGCGCGACCGAGGCCAATCTCGCCCGGCTCGACGAAGTGATCGGCGATCAGGAGACCCGCGCCGCCCAGCTCAAGCGCCAGGCGCGCCAGGCCGAGCGCTATCGCGAGCTTTCCGACCGGATCCGCGTCGCCGAGGCGCGGATGATCTTCGCGCGCTGGCGCGATGCGGCGGCGGCGGCGGATGCGGCCAAGCGGGAAGCGGCGGCGGCCGAGGCGCTGGTCGCCGAGCGGACCGGGGCGCATGATTCGGCGGTGGCGGTGCAGCAGGCGGCGGCCGAGAAGCTCGCCACGCTGCGCGCCGAGGCGCTGGCGCTGCGCGACCGGGCGAGCGAGGCCATGCACGGTCTCGCGACGCTGCGTGCGGACAGGGCCGCGGTCGAACGGCGGATTGCCGAGGTGCAGGATTCGGTGCGCCGGCTGGACGAGGATCGCGGCCGCGAAGGCGCGCTCGCCCGCGATGCGGCCGAGGCGCTGGCCCGGCTGGAGGAAGAGGGGAAGGCGCTCGACACGCGCATCGCCGAGACGACCGCGCGCATGCCCAATCTCGATGCCGCGCTGGCCGAGGCGGAACGGGCCGCGCGCGATGCCGAGGTGGCACTGGCCCAGGCGCTCGCCGCGCAGGCGAGCGAAGCCGCCGAGGCTCGCGTCGCCGAGGCCGCGCTGGCGGCGGCACGCACCCGGGCGGAACGCGCCGAACGCGATCGGGCGCGGATCGACGCCGAGCTGCGGGCGCTGCCCGACCCCGAGCCGCTGCAGGCGGAGAAGGCCCGCGCCGCCGAGGCCCGGGCACAGGCGCTCCGCCAGGCCGAAGGCGCACGCACCGGCCTGGCCCGCGCCGATGCCGAGGAACGCGCCGCGATCGAGGCGCGCAACCATGCCCAGGCGGCGCGCGCCACTGCCCATGCGGAGCTCGCCCAGCTCGACAGCGAAGCGGCCGCGCTGGCCAAGGCGACCCGGCCTTCGGACAAGGACCGGCTGCTCGACAAGCTGAAGGTCGACGCCGGCTATGAGCGCGCGCTCGCCGCGGCGCTGGGGGACGATCTCGAGGCCGGGCTCGATACCGGAGCCGAGCGCTATTGGGCCGGTGCCGCGCCGCAGCCCGGCGATCCGGCCGCGCCGCCGGGCACGGCGCCGCTGGGCGCGCACGTCCAGGCGCCGGCCGGGCTGTCGCGCCGCCTCGCCCAGGTGCTGGTGGCGGAAGCGGATGACGGCCAGCCGCTCGCGGTCGGCCAGCGGCTGGTGACGCTGGGCGGCATCCTGCGCCGCTGGGACGGCTATGTCGCCAGGTCCGGCGGGGCGGCGGCGGCCGAGCGGCTGGTGCGGGTCAACCGGCTCGCCGCCATCGAACGGGCGCGGCCGGCGGCGGTGCGCGCAGTCGAGGGCGCCGATGCCGAGCTGCGCCGGATCGAGGAGAATATCGCCGAGGCGCGCCGCGCCGCCGCCGACTGCCGCCGCGTGCTCGACCATGCGGAAAATGCCGGGCGCGAGGCCGGCCGGGCCGAGGACCGCGCCACCGCCCAACTCGAACGGCTCGATTCGCAACGCGCCGATCTCGACGCCCGCATCCGCCGCATCGCCGCCGAACAGGACGAAGCGGCGGCCGAGCTGACCCGTGCCGAGGCCGCCAAGGCCGCCCTGCCCGACGGCACCGAGACACGCGCCCGCGTCGCCGCGCTCTCCGCCGACGCCGAGGGCAAGCGCGCCGCCGCCGCTTCGGCCCGCGCCGAGCGCGGCACGCTGGAGCGCGAGATCGGCAGCGCGCGCGAACGCCACGCCGCCGCCGGTGCCGAAGCCAAGGGCTGGAAATCGCGTGCGGGCGAGGCCGCGCGGCGTGCCGCCGAAATGGACAAGCGGGCCGCCCAGCTCGCCGAGGAGAGCGCGGCGCTTGACGGACGGCCCGCCCAGCTCGACGCCCAGCTCGCCGAGGCCGAGGCCGCGGCCGGAAAGGCGCGCATCGAAAGCGCCGCAGCCCAGGCCGCCGAGCGCGAGGCGGAACTGGCGGTGCGCGAGACCGAAGGCGCGGTGCGCGGCGCCAACGAGATCCTCGCCCAAGCGCGCGAGGAACGCGCCGGCGCCGCGGCACGCGCCGAGAATCAGGAGGCGCGCCGCATCGAGATGGGCCGCATCTCCGGCGAACGCTTCGAATGCCCGCCGCCGCTGCTGCCCCAGAAGGCCGGGTTCGACGAAGCCATGGTGCGCACGCCCGAGGACGAATCGGCCGCGCACGAGCGCCTGAATGCCGAACGCGAGCGGATCGGCCCGGTCAACCTGGTCGCCGAGACCGAGCTGGCCGAACTGGAAGCCGCCTTCACCACCAACGCCGCCGAGCGCGACGAGCTGGCCCAGGCTGTGCACCGCCTGCGCGGTTCGATCGGCACGCTCAACCGCGAGGGGCGCCAGCGGCTGCTTTCGGCCTTCGAAGCGGTCGACCAGCATTTCCGCCGGCTGTTCACCACGCTGTTCAACGGCGGCCAGGCGCATCTGGAGCTGATCGATTCGGACGATCCGCTCGAAGCCGGCCTGGAGATCATGGCGCAGCCCCCGGGCAAGAAGCTCCAGTCGCTCACGCTGCTTTCGGGCGGCGAGCAGGCGCTGACCGCCGTCGCGCTGATCTTCGCCCTGTTCCTCACCAATCCCGCGCCGATCTGCGTGCTCGACGAAGTCGACGCGCCGCTCGACGATGCCAATATCGATCGCTTCTGCGACCTGCTCGAGAAAATGACCGAGGAGACCGCGACGCGCTATCTCATCGTCACCCATAATGCCGCGACCATGAGCCGCATGCATCGGCTGTTCGGCGTCACCATGGTGGAACGCGGCGTGAGCCGGCTGGTCTCGGTCGATCTCGGCGGGGCCGAGAGCCTGTTGGCGGCGGAATGAGCTTCCTGATCGAGACCGTGATCCAGGAATGCCTGGAGGCGACGGCTCGGCTCATTGCGAAGCGCTATGGAATGGCCGGCTGCCTGGTGGCGATCGTCGGCATCGCACTGCTCGTCGCCCTTCTCTGGTGGAACCTGTGATCGATACGCGCGTCGAACGGTTCGACGGGGCGGCCAACAGGAGGAAATGCATGCGATCGAGCCTTTGGATCGGCCTGGCCGTGGCGGCGCTCGCCGCCGGCCCCGCCTTCGCCCAGGACAAGCAGCAATCGACGGGCGATCGCGCCGGCGAGATCGCCGAGCAGCCCGCCAAGGATGTCGGCGTGGTCAAGACCAAGATCCCACCGGTGCTCCAGCGCGCCGCCGCCGCGCCCTACAGCCTGTCCGGCCTGTCCAAATGCACGCGCATCGCAGCCGCGTTCGACGAGCTCGGCGAAGCGCTGGGCCCCGATTTCGTCGGCGGGGTCGATCGCAAGAAGAGCCGCAAGGTCAAGGTCACGGGCGACACCGTGGCCGGGCTGATCGTGCCGTTCCGCGGCATCGTCCGCGAAGTCAGCGGCGCGGCATCGGCGCAGCGCGAGCTCAATTCCGCGGTCGACGCCGGCTTCGCGCGCCGCGGCTTCCTGCGCGGCGTCTATCAGACGCGCGGCTGCAAGCCGGCGCTGTAGCTTCCGTCATGCCAGCGAAGGCGGGCGGCCGCGAGCAAGGACCGCGGCACGCGCCTTGTCATCTCCGGCAACCATGCGCCCGGTTGCTTCCCCATCCCGAATTGCTCTGGATCACGGCCTTCGCGGGAATGACGATGACGCGTATGAAAGCTCAACCCAATTCCCTGGTGGTATCTTCGATGAACCTCGACGCCTTCCCCCGCATCCCCCTGTTCGACGCGCCGACTCCCATCCAGCGGCTGGAACGGATCGAGGCGGCGCTGGGGCTGCGGGGCGTGCGCCTGTTCGTGAAGCGCGACGACCTGATGGGCCTGGGCGGCGGCGGCAACAAGCTGCGCAAGCTCGAATTCCTGCTCGGCGCGGCGATCGACCAGGGCTGCGACACCTTCGTCACCACCGGCGCGCGGCAATCCAACCATGCGCGGCTGAGCGCGGCGGCGGCGGCGCGGATGGGCCTCGCCGCCGAGCTAATGCTGACGGACACCGTGCCGCGCGAGGACGACAGCTATCGCCACAACGGCAACCAGCTGCTCGACGGCCTGTTCGGCGCGAGGGTGCATCACCTGCCGCGCGGCGCCGATGCGCTGGCGGCGGCGCATGCCCGGGAGGCGGCGCTGCGGGCCGAGGGGCGCAAGGCCTATGTCGTCGGCGCGGGCGGGTCCTCGCCGGTCGGTGCGCTCGGCTATGCCTCCTGCGCAGAGGAGATCCGGGCGCAGGAAGTCGCGCTGGGGCTTTCGTTCGGGACGATCATCGTCGCCAATGGCAGCCATGGCACGCATGCCGGGCTCGCGGCGGGAATGGACGATCCGCGGCGCGTGCTTTCCTTCACCGTGCTCGCCGAGCCGGCGGAAGCCGAGCGGGGCACGCTGGCGCTGGCCAACGCGACGCGCAGCCTGCTGGCGCGCCCCATGCTGAACGCCGAGGATATCCGGATCGACGGCTCCCAGCGCGGCGAGGCCTATGGCATCCCGACCGAGGCGATGCTGGCCGCCGTCCGGCTGATGGCGCGGACGGAAGGGTTGCTGATCGACCCGGTCTATAGCGGCAAGGCGTTCGCGGGCGCGCTGGCGGGGCTGGCCGAGGGGCGCCTCACCGGCGACCTGCTGTTCGTGATGACCGGAGGCACGCCGGGGCTCTACGCGTATCAGCCGGCGTTCGCTTAGGGCAGGGACTCAAGTTCCTTCAACCGCCCTCCCCGCCTTCGCGCGGACGACGGGCGCACTTGACCCACTGGGCAGGCCCGGGCGCCGGGCGACGGCTATTGGCCCAATATCCGCCGGTACAGTTCGATGTAGCGATCCGCCATCGCCTCAACCGAGAAATGCGCCGCCACCCGCGCGCGGCAGGCGGCGCGGTTGATCGCCTCCACTTGCCCGAGCGCGGTGATGGCGGCGCCCACCGAATCGACCAGCACGCCGGTTTCGCCGTCGACGATCAGCTCGGCCATGCTCCCGCGATCGATCGCGATCACCGGGGTGCCGCAGGCCATGGCCTCGACCACCGACAGGCCGAAGGGTTCGTCGAAATTGATCAGGTGGAGCAGCACCTGGGCCTTGCCCAGCGCGCGCAGCCGCTCCGGCCCGCCGACCGGCCCGTGATAGACGATATGCCCGTCGAGAAAGGGCGCCACCTCGCGGTCGAAATAGCCCTGGTCCTGGATGATGCCGTAGAGGTTGAGCCGCCGCCCGGTGGCGCGCGCCACATGGATCGCCTCGGCCGCGCCCTTGTCGGGATGCATGCGGCCGAAGAACAGCAGGTCCTCGCCGCCATCCGCCTCGAACGGGAACTCGTCCAGGCGGATGCCGTGATGGATCGTCGCGGCATAGCGGAGCGCCGGATGCCGGTCGGCTTCGCTGATCGCGACATAGTGCACCCGATCCTCGAACGGCTTGTACATCGGCAGGATGCGCGGGCTGGAGAAGCCGTGGATCGTCGTCACCATCGGCGTGGCGACCAGTCGGGAAAAGGCATGGGCCGGGAAATCGGCCTGGTTGTGGATCAGGTCGAACCGGTCCGCCCGTTCGAACAGATGCGCGAGATGGGCATATTCCCATATCTTCGCATCGATCCCGGGATCCTCCTCGTAACCGGCGGGCACCACGCCATCGAGCCTGGCGGCGGTGATCGAATCCCGCGTGGCGAAGAGCGTCACGTCGATCCCGCGTGCCACCAGCGCCTCGGTGAGCAGGCTCGTCACCAGCTCCCATGGCCCATAATGCCGCGGCGGGGTGCGCCAGGCGATCGGGGCGAGCATCGCGACCTTCATCCCAGCACATAGCCTTCATTGGGGGAAAGCAGCGCGGGATCCGTGCCCCCGCGCGCCGCTGCGAGCACGGCGAACCCCTCCGCCCATTCGGGAATGGCGAAGCCCTGGGGCCGGTCGCCGAGATTGAGCACCACCAGCAGCCGGTCGTGCCCGAGCCGGCGTTCCCAGGCGAGCAGATCGCCCTTCGCCTCCACGGGACGATAGTCGCCGAGCGCCAGCGCGGGATGGGCATGGCGCAGGGCCAGCAGCTTCCGGGTCAGCCGCCACATCGATGCCGGATCGCTGCGCTGCGCGGCGACGTTGCGCACGCGCCAGTCGGGGTGGAGCGGCAGCCAGGGCGCGGCGGCGCTGAACCCGGCGTTCGGCGAATCGTCCCAGGCCATGGGCGTGCGCACCGGATCGCGGCCCAGGCCGATGCCGGGATCGTTCAGTTCGCGCGGGTCCCGGATCAGGTCGGGCGGGATCGCCACGTCCTCCATGCCGATCTCGTCGCCATAATAGAGCGTCGGCGTGCCGCGCAGCGTGAGGAGCAGCATCATCGCGACGCGCGCCTGCGCCGGGCCCACCCGGGTGGCGATGCGCGGGCGATCGTGATTGCCCAGCACCCAATTGGGCCATCCGCCCGCCGGCAGCGCGCCTTCATAGGCATCGATGATCGCCGCCAGGCCGCGCGCATTCCATTCCGCGCCGATCAGCTGGAAATTGAAGGGCAGGTGCACGCCCGGCCGTTCCGCGGTTCCGTAATAGCCCATGAGCCTGGGCACCGGCAGGTAGATCTCGCCGATCAGCACGCGGGCGCCATATTCGTCCGCGATCGCACGCATCTCGGCGGCGATGTCATGCACTTCGGGCTGATCGGCGGAATGGAGCTGGTGGACCCGGGTATAGTCGGGCTCGCCCGGCCGCCATGCGGCGTTCACCGGATTGTCGGGCAGGTCGGCGTGCTTGACCATGTGCCACAGCACGTCGATCCGGAACCCGTCGATCCCGCGCGCGAACCAGAAGCGCAGCACTTCCATCATCGCCGCGCGCACCGCCGGGTTGCGCCAGTTGAGGTCCGGCTGCTCCTTCAGGAAGGCGTGGTAGTAATATTGGCCGGTCGCCGCGTCCCATTCCCAGGCCGGGCCGCCGAAATCGCTGATCCAGTTGTTGGGCGGCGCGCCGCCGGGCCCGGGATCGCGCCAGATGTACCAGTCGCGCTTCGGATTGTCGCGGGAGGCGCGGCTCTCCTCGAACCAGGGATGCGCGCTGGAGCTGTGGTTGGGCACCAGGTCGAGCAGCACGCGGATGCCGCGTTCATGGGCCGCCGCCAGCAGCGCGTCGAAATCGTCGAGCGTGCCGAAACGCGGATCGACGTCGCGATAATCGGCGACGTCATAGCCGAAATCGGCCATCGGCGAGGGGAAGATCGGCGAGATCCAGATCGCATCGATGCCGAGCGCCTGCAGGTCGTCGAGCCGGCGCTCGATGCCCTTCAGGTCGCCGATCCCGTCGCCGTTCGAATCCTGGAAGGAACGCGGATAGACCTGATAGATGACGGCCGATTTCCACCATTCGCTCAACGGAAGCGCTCCTTTGCGATGCGGGTGATGCGGCAGGCGAGATCGGCCTCGCCGCTGGCCACGACATAATGGTCGCCGGCATCGGCGATGCCGGTGGTGAACACCACCGGGCTGGGCAGATAGCGCTGGTGGGCGATCGGATCGGTGAGCGCCGGATTCGCCTCGAGCAGCGGCGTCTCGTCTTCCAGCCGCAGGATCCGCGAGGGATCGTCCCGGTCGAGCAGCGCCCAGAAGCTGCGATAGACGCCGACCGCGCCGCGCTTCTCGACGCCGTGATAGATCAACATCCAGCCTGCCGGCGTGAGCACCGGCTGGCTGCCGCCGCCGATCCGCTGGGTGGCGCTGGTGCCCTTGCGCGCACGGATGCCGGGCGTGTCGAGCGGCTTCCAGTGCAGCCCGTCGGGCGACTGGGCCAGGTTGATCGACGGGCCGCCCAGCCAGGGGCTGTCCTCGGGATAGGCGAAATAGACTTCGCCGAGCGGGCGGGTGAGCGCCATGTACTTCCCGCCCGGCTTGCCCTCGAACAGGACCATGTCCTTGTTCTGGTGGTCGAGCACCACGCCGAGCAGCTTGTAGTCGAGCCCGTTCACCGAATGGTACATCGCGGTGCAGTGACGCTCGGCGGAGACGCCGCACACGGTCATCCACCAGCGGCCGCCGACCAGGCTGATCCGGGCGTCCTCCACCCCATAGTCCAGGAAGCTCGCGGAAGGCTGGATCGCCTTGTCGTAATGGACCTTCACGACCCGGGCGGCGTCTGGGCTCAGCTCGACGGGAAGCAGCCAGGAGAGCGAAGTGAGGCCGAGCAGGCGCGGGCTGCGGCCCTTCAAGGCGAACTGGCGCGGATCGTCCATGTCGATGCCGGCGAGCGGATGGCGATCGAGGACATAGCCGTCCGGCGTCCAGCGGATCGCCCGGGCATGGTCCCCGTCCACGGGATCGCGCAGCGCCTCGGCCACGCGGACCATCAGCAGGATATTGCCCCCGGGCAGCCGCGCGAAGCCGGGGTTGAAGGCACCGAGCACATGCGTCGCCTCGCCCACGCCGCGCCGCAAGGGCGAGCGGGTCAGGTCGACATCGTCGGGGCGGAAGATCAGGAAATCATCGTCCGCCACCACGTTCGTCCCCTCAACAGGTCGGTATCCGGCTTTCCCCGCCTTCGCGCTCGTACTTGCCGCCACGCCAGACGTATCGCTCGATGAAGGATCGGGTTCCCTCGAACTTCACGGTGAAGCCCTGGCCCTTGCGGATATCGGCGATCCTGCCCCGGATCGACTGGGGCTTGTCCTCCACCGCGCCGCCATCGTCATAGAGCGACGGGAAGGACGCGATCTCCGCCGGTCCTTCGGGGCGCAGCTCGACCAGGGTGGTGACGCTGCAGGTATAGCCCTGCCAGGTGCCGCCGCCCTCGACCTGGATCACCGGCCGGTCGAGGAACTTGTCGCTGACCGACCATTCGGCAAGGTCGCCGAAGCTGCCGCTCTCGGCCGCCTTGGGGAAGCTCTTGCGCAGCGTGAAGCCCGCGCCGTCGGCATCGAGATAATGGACGGCGATCGTGCCGGCATCGGCATGCGCGGCATCGCGGACATGGCCGTGGCTGACCAGCACCGGGCCGAAGCCGGTGTCGACCAGCTTGCTGTCGTCGAAGGTGACCGGCCCCTGCTTCACGCCGTCGGGCCAGGCCGCCTTCACCGCGGCGGCAAGGCGTGCGGCGGGATCCACCACAGGTTCCGGGCGCGTGCTGGGCGTCGGCGTGGGCGCAGCGGCGGGCTTCCGCGCCTCGTTGCCGCCGCATCCCGCCAGCACCAGCGCCGGCAGCAGCAGGGCGGCGGCCCGCCTCATTTCTCGTCCCGCAGCTGCTCGTGGTGGCGGATCACCTCGTCGATGATGAAGCGCAGGAACTTCTCCGAGAATTCCGGATCGAGGTCCGCGGTCTTGGCCAGTTCGCGCAGCCGGGCGATCTGGCGATCCTCGCGGCCCGGATCGGCCGGCGGCAGGCCGGACTCCGCCTTGTAGCGCCCCACCGCCTGCGTCACCTTGAAGCGCTCGGCGAGCAGGAACACGAGCGCGGCATCGATATTGTCGATGCTCTGGCGATAGCGATTGAGAGTCTCGTCGGCCATGGCCGGCCTTTTGCGCATAGCCGTAAGGTCACGCAAGCCTTGCCTTTGCCCGCCGCACCCGCCAGAGGCTTTGCCCATGAGCGCCACGATCCATCGCCTCGGCGGCGGCCCCGCCCCTTCGCTCGATCCGATGATGGCGCTGGTCGCCCCGGACATGAACCTCGTCAACGCAGTGATCCTCGATCGCATGCAGTCCGAGATTCCGCTGATCCCGGAGCTCGCCGGCCATCTGATCGCCGGCGGCGGCAAGCGGATGCGCCCGATGCTCACGCTGGCGAGCGCCAGGCTGCTCGGCTATTCGGGCACGCGGCACCACCGGCTCGCCGCCGCGGTGGAGTTCATCCACACCGCGACGCTGCTCCACGACGACGTGGTCGACGGTTCCGACCTGCGCCGCGGCCGCCGCACCGCCAACATCATCTGGGGCAATCCGGCGAGCGTGCTGGTCGGCGACTTCCTCTTCTCGCGCTCGTTCGAGCTGATGGTCGAGGACGGCAGCCTCAAGGTGCTCAAGATCCTCAGCAACGCCTCGGCCGTGATCGCCGAGGGCGAAGTCAACCAGCTCACCGCCGTGCGCCGGATCGACCTGGCCGAGGAACGCTATCTCGACATCATCGGTGCCAAGACCGCCGCCCTGTTCGCCGCCGCCTGCAAGATCGCCGCGGTGGTGGCCGAGCGTTCGGAAGCCGAGGAAGCGGCGCTCGACGCCTATGGCCGCAATCTCGGCATCGCCTTCCAGCTGGTGGACGACGCGATCGACTATGTCTCGGACGCGGGCACCATGGGCAAGGACGCGGGCGACGATTTCCGCGAAGGCAAGATGACCCTGCCGGTCATCCTCGCCTATGCCCGCGGCGACGCGGCGGCCCGCGCCTTCTGGAAGGACGCGATCGCCGGCCATCGCACGTCGGACGAGGATTTCGCCGAGGCGATCCGGCTGGTCCAGGCGAGCCGCTCGGTCGACGACACGCTGGCCCGCGCCCGGCACTACGGCCAGCGCGCGATCGACGCGCTGGGCGGGTTCGCGGCGGGCGCGGCCAGGGATGCGATGATCGAGGCAGTGGAGTTCGCGGTCGCCCGGGCCTATTGAGGCTCAATCGTCCTCGGGCTCCGCATCGTCGTCGTCATCGCCGGCAAGCGCGTCTTCCTCGTCGCCTTCGATCACGTCCTCGATCGCTTCCACGATCAGGTCGAGCTGCTCGAAGCTGGCGGTGAACTCCAGCGTTTCGCCGTCGTCGTCCTCCAGGTGCAGCGTATAGTCGCCGTCGCTGTCGGGGGTGATGCTGAACTGTGCCAGGGTCCTCGCCATGTCTTCGCTCCTCACGCTTCGCTTGCGCCAAACCCGCCTTCGGGGAATTGGTTGCGCGTGATGCGTGAGACATTGCCGATCCATTCCGTCCTGCCGGCCCTGCTCGGCGCCCTGCGCGCGGGCAGCAACGCCGTGCTGGTCGCCCCGCCGGGCGCGGGCAAGACGACGGCGGTGGCGCCGACGCTGCTCGGCGAGGGCTGGTGCACCGGCGAGGTGCTGCTGCTCTCCCCGCGCAGGCTGGCCGCGCGCGCAGCGGGCGAGCGGATGGCGGCGCTGGCGGGCGAGAGCGTCGGCCACACCTTCGGCTATGCCACGCGGATGGACAGCAGGCGTTCGGCGGCAACGCGCGTGACCGTGGTGACGGAAGGCATCTTCGTCAATCGCATCCAGGCCGACCCCGAGCTGGCGGGCGTTTCCGCCATATTGTTCGACGAAGTGCATGAGCGCAGCCTCGACAGCGATTTCGGGCTGGCACTGGCGCTCGATGCGCAGGCGGCGCTGCGGCCGGACCTGCGACTGGTCGCGATGTCGGCGACGCTCGACGGCGCGCGTTTCTCGAGCCTGATGGGCGATGCGCCCGTGGTGGAGAGCGAGGGCCGCAGCTGGCCGCTGGAACTGCGCCACCTGGGCCGCGCCGCCGATGCACGGATCGAGGAATCGGTGTCGGCCGCGATCCGCACGGCGCTGCGCGAAACCGATGGCGGCGTACTCGCCTTCCTGCCCGGCGTCGCCGAGATCGAGCGAACGGCGGATCGGATCGGCGACGTGCCCGGCGCCGTGGTCCACAAGCTGCACGGTTCGCTCGAGCCCGGCGCCCAGCGCGCCGCGATCGCGCCGGACCCCGAAGGCCGGCGCAAGATCGTGCTGGCCACCTCGATCGCCGAGACTTCGCTCACCCTCGACGGCATCCGCGTGGTGGTCGATTCGGGCCTTGCCCGGCGGCCGCGCTATGATCGCGCCGCCGGCATGACCCGGCTGGTCACGGAGCGTGCCAGCCAGGCCGCCGTCACCCAGCGGGCCGGCCGCGCCGCGCGCCAGGGCCCGGGCACCGCCTATCGGCTGTGGAAGGAAGCGGCGACCGCGGGCCTGCCGCGCTTCGATCCGCCCGAGATATTGGAAGCCGATCTCTCGGCGCTGGTGCTCGACTGCGCGCTCTGGGGCGTGCGCGATCCGCGCGACCTCAACTGGCTCGATCCGCCGCCCGAAGCCGCGGTGTCCGAAGCGCGCAAGCGGCTGGGGACGCTGGAAGCGCTCGACGAGGACGGTCGCCCGACGGCGCATGGCAAGGCGATCGCCGGGCTGCCGCTGCCGCCCCGGCTCGGCCATATGCTGGTTCGCGCCGCCGAGCGCGGCATGGCGCGCACCGCCGCCGAAATCGCGGTGCTGCTCGGCGAGCGCGGGCTGGGGGGCAATGATCCGGACCTCGACCTTCGCCTCCGCCGCTGGCGAAGCGAACGCGGCCCGCGCGCGGAGAATGGCCGGCGGCTGGCGCAGCGCTGGGCGAGGCTGGTCGGCGATGACGGCGCCGGCGACCCCGCCGCCTGCGTCGCGCTCGCCTTCCCCGATCGCATCGCCAGGCGCCGGGACGCCGGCGGCGAGACCTGGGCCTCGGCCGGCGGGCGCGGATTCAGGCTCGACCCGGCATCCTCGCTCGCCCGCACCGAATGGCTGGCGGTCGCCGAGACGCAGGGCATGGCCGCGGGCGCCCGCATCCTTTCCGCCGCGCCGATCGATCCGGCCGAAGTGGAAGCGCTGTTCGCCGATCGCATCGAAACCCGGCGCAGCGTGCGCTTCGACCCCGCCACCGGTCGGATCGAGGCGCTTCGCGAACGCCGGCTCGGCGCGATCCGCCTGTCCAGCGGGCCCGACACGGCCGCCGATACCGCCGAGATCGAGAAGGCGCTGCTCGAAGGCGTGCGCGAGCACGGCCTTGCGCTGCTGCCCTGGTCCGATACCGCCCGGGCGCTGCGCACCCGCGCCGCCTATGCCGGGAACGATTCGCTCTCCGACGCGCGCCTGCTTGCCGATCTCGACACCTGGCTGCCCGGCCTGCTCGCCGGCAAGCGCCGGCTCGACACGGTCGAGGGGCTCACCACCGCGCTGAACAACCTGCTCGGCTGGAACGGCCAGAAGGCGCTCGACCGGCTTGCCCCGGCACGCTTCGAAACGCCCGAGGGTTCGACCTATGCGATCGACTATGCGGCCGAGGGCGGCCCGACGGTCGAGGTACGGGTCCAGGCGCTCTACGGCCTCGACAGCCATCCGACACTGGGCGACGGCACGCCGCTCGTGCTCAGCCTCACGTCGCCCGCAGGCCGGCCGATCCAGACGACGCGCGACTTGCCCGGCTTCTGGAAGGGCAGCTGGGCGGCCGTGGCCAAGGAGATGCGCGGGCGCTACCCACGGCATCCCTGGCCCGAGGATCCCGCCGCCGCCTCCGCCACGTTGCGCACGAAAAAGGCAGATGCAAGGGCCGCCGGCCCGCGCTAAGGGGTGTGGCCATGACCAAGATCGCCCGCATCTACCAGAAGCCCAAGAACGCCATGCAGTCGGGTCGTGCGCGCACGACGATCTGGATCCTCGAGTTCGAGCCGGTCCGCCAGCAACAGGCCGATCCCCTCACCGGCTGGGCCGGCGGCGACGCCACCGCCACGCAGCTGCGCATGAGCTTCCCGACGCTGGAAGCCGCCACCGCCTATGCCGAGCGCGAAGGCCTTGCCTTCCATGTGGTCGCCGCGCCCGAGCGCAAGCTGAAGCTCCAGGCCTATGCGGACAATTTCCGCTGACGAAATAGCGGCGGCCCAGGTCGGCGCCGGGGCGACCGGCCTGGCCTAATCCCCCAGCAGCGCGCCCGACAGCAGCAGCAACAGCTTCACGTCGATCGCCAGCCCCTCGGCGCGCTTGGCGGCGACGAAGGCGGCGATCTCCGCGCGCGGCACCCGGTGGACGAGGATGTCCTCGTCCGCCAGCCCGCCGCCTTCACCGACCCTGGTCAGGCCCGTGGCGCGTACCAGCGTGAAGCTTTCGCTGACCAGGCCCGGCGAGGAATGATATTCGCCCAGATCCTCTATCGCGGCGCAGTCATAGCCGGTTTCCTCGATCAGCTCGCGGCGCGCGGCATCGAAGGGCGAATCGTCCTCGTGTCCGGCCTCGTCGCCGATCAGCCCGGCCGGCAGTTCGAGACAGCGCTTGCCGAGCGGCACGCGATACTGGTCGACGAGCAGGACATGGCCGTCCGCGTCGATCGCCACGATCGCCGCGGCGCGGATGCCCCGCGCGCGCGCGACATATTCCCACTTCCCCCGTCGCTTGGCCGTGATCCACTTGCCCTGCCACGCGACTTCCTCGGGCGCATCGCTCACAGTTCGATCACCCGGTCGGGGAGCTCGTTCACATCGTCCGCGCTGCGCGGGAAATGCTCGGCCAGGACCAGGCCGATCTGGCGCACCGCCTCGGCCATGCCCTCGCCCGCGCGATCCGCCTTGAGACCGCCGACCAGCGCCGCCATCGCCGCGCCCCAGACATCGGCGGTCACCTTCGAATGGATTCCCTCATCGGCCAGGATCACGGCGCGATGCTCGGCCAGGCTCAGATAGACGAGCACGCCGGTCGATCCGCGGGTGCGCTTCTCGGCCGCGGCGCGGAACAGCTCCAGTGCGCGGCGGTGGACGCGGCGGGTCTTGGTCGCGCCAGGGGTGAGGAACAGCCGCAGTGCATCGAACGCGAGCGCAACCCGCGCGACGAGGAACGTTGCCGCCATCAGCACCAGCGCGATGGTGAGATACCAGCGCGCGGGCACCACCTGCGCCCAGCTGTCGACGAAGCGGGTGTGCAGCCACTCCGCCGGCCAGGGCTGCCAGGCGAGCAGCGCGAGGACGAGGAGCATCGCCAGCACCGCCCAGTGCAGCGCCACGTCATGATAGGCATCGGAGCGCCCGGCGACGACCGTGACGATCTCGCCATTGGTGGTCAGCTCGGCCGTCGTGACGGCCGCGGTAACGGCCTCGCGGTCCTGATCGGTCAGTCGCATCTCACCAGCTCCCCGAGGCGCCGCCGCCCCCGAACGATCCGCCGCCGCCCGAGAAACCGCCGCCCCCGCCGCCGCCTCCCCAGCCGTCGCCGCCGCCACCGCCCCAGCCGCTGCCGCCGCGGCTCGCTTCGCGGCCGATCTCGCTGGCGATCGACCAGAGGATGATCGGCAGTGCGCCGCCGTCGCCGCGATAGGGCCGGTCCCAGGGCCCGCGCCGCCGGCGCCGGCCGAAGATGCCGAGCATGGGCAGGATCACGAAGACCAGGATGATGCCCCAGAAGACCAGGCCGACGGGAAAGCCGCCGCCGCCATGGCTCTTCTGGCGCGTCTGGGTGACCTGGGCCTGTTGCTGCTGCGCGCGCTGCTCGGCGGCTTCGAGCGGCAGCTTCATCTGCGCGCCGATCGCCTGTGCTCCCGCCACGATGCCGCCGGCCATGTCGCCGGCCTTGAACCTGGGGATGATCGTCTCGTTGATGATCTGGCTGGACAGGCCGTCGGTCATGATCGGCTCGAGCCCATAGCCGACTTCGATCCGCACCTTGCGCTCGTTCGGCGCGACGAGGAGGACGATGCCGTTGCTCACGCCCTTCTGCCCGATCCCCCAGGCGCGGCCGAGCTGATAGCCGTAGCTCTCGATGTCATAGCCCTGGAGATCGGGGACGGTCGCGACGACGAACTGGCGCGACGAGGCCTTCTCCACATCGTCCGAAAGCTGGGTGAGCTGGGCGACCTGCTCGGGCGAGAGCAGGTGCGCGTCGTCGACCACGCGGCCGGTCAGCTTGGGGAAATTGGGCTGCGCCTGGGCCGAGAGCGGCACCAGGACCAGCAGGAAGGCGAGCAGGCTACGCAACAATGTCATCGGGTGATCTCGCGAATGATGGCCTCGCTGCCGGCGGCGATGCCTTCGGGGTATTTGCCTTCCTTGAAGCGCGGCAGGATCTCGTTGCGGATGATCTCGCCCGCTTCCTCGTCGCGCAGCGCCTTTTCGAGACCATAGCCCACTTCGATCCGGACCTTGCGCTCGTTGGGTGCCACGATCAGCAGCACGCCGTCGTTGAAGCATTTGCGGCCGATGCCCCAGCTACGCCCGAGATTCAGGCCGTAATCGGCGATGTCATGGCCGCCCAGGCTCTTCACCGTCACCACCACGAACTGGTGCTTCGACTGTTTCTCGACGTCGACCAGCCGGTTCGAGAGCCTGCGCCGCTCGCTGACGGACAACAGGCCCGCCGCATCGACCACCCGGCCGCTGAGCACCGGGAAATCATATCCCTTCGGCGCCGTGCGCGACTGGGGCGGACCGGGCTTGCAGGCCTCTTCCGCGCGCGCCGCCGCCGCCGGAGCACCGGGTCCGGCGGCATTGGACTGCGCATCGAGCGCCGCGGGCTTGCAGGCCGCGAGCGCTCCGCAGAGGAGGAGCGCCCGCAGGATCAGTTGCTGTTCCCGAAGCTGACCTCGGGCATCTTCTCCGCACCTGCCTGCGCCTGGAACGGGACGATCGGCTTGGCACCGTAGAAGATCTTGGCGCCGATCGCGTCGGGGAAGGTGCGGATGCGGGTGTTATAGGCCTGCACCGCCGCGTTATAGTCGCGTACCGAGACGGTGATGCGATTGTTGCTGCCCTCGATCTGATCCATCAGCGTCTTGAACGTCTGCTGGCTCTGGAGCTGCGGATAGGCCTCGACGCTGGCGATCAGGCGGCCAAGCGAGCCGCTCAGCTGCTGCTGCGCCGCCTGGAAGGCCTGGACCTTGGCCGGATCGGTGAGATCGTTCGCCGAGACCTGTACCGAAGTCGCCTTGGCGCGCGCCTCGACCACGTCGGTCAGGATCTTGCCCTCGGACGCGGCGGCACCCTTCACCGTGTTGACCAGTGCGGGAATGGTATCGGCGCGGCGCTGATAGGCGGCCTGCACATCGGCCCATTTCGCCTTCGCATTCTCTTCCGCGGTGGGCACGCTGTTGAGCCCGCAGGCCGAGAGCAGGGCGGCGCCGGCAAGGGCGAGAACGGCACGAAACTTCATCACGTCATGATCCTCCGGATCTGGTTCGGAGTGTCTTATACCGTGGCCACACCGGGGTTCGAAAGCGAAATCGGACAGTCGGCATTTGCGAACGGTCCGCATCCGTGCATCATGCCATGGATGCCGCACCTCGGCGGCAGGAGACGGGAGCCGAAGGGATGTTCAAGGAATTCAAGGCGTTCGTTTCGCGCGGCAACGTGATCGACCTTGCGGTGGCGGTCATCATCGGCGCCGCCTTCAGCAAGATCGTCAGCTCGCTCACCGACGATCTGCTGATGCCGCTGATCGGCAAGATCTTTGGCGGGCTCGATTTCTCCAGCTATTTCATCGCGCTGGGCCCGATCCCCGCCAACCTGGCCGGATCGACCGACTATGCCGCGCTGAAAAAGGCCGGCGTGCCGCTGTTCGGCTATGGCGCGTTCGTCACCGCCGCGGTCAATTTCCTGATCGTCGCCTTCATCATCTTCCTGCTGGTGCGCGCGGTGAACCGCATGCTTCCCAAGCCGGAGGAAGCCGCGGCCGCCGAACCGGCCGACGTGACGCTGCTGCGCGAGATTCGCGACGAGCTGAAGAAGAAGAACGCGGCCTAGAGTCGCTTTCAGCTTCGCTGGGTCAGTGCCGCCTGCCCAAGACGACTTTAGGCGGCGGCAAGGTCTTCCGCGACGGCATCGGCCAGGCTGGTGCCGTCGAGGATACGCGCAGTCTCGTCGCGCACGCGCGCCATGGCGTGGCGGATCGCGCAGCTCGCCTCGTCCTTGCAGTCGTTGCACGGGCGATAGGCGGTGCGGCTGACGCAGGGCACCAGCGCCAGCGGCCCCTCGATCACCCGGATGATCTCGCCCAGCGAGATGAGGTGCGTCGGCCGCGCCAGGCGATAGCCGCCGGCCTTGCCGCGCGTGGAGCTGAGGAAGCCCGCCTCGCGCAGATCGGCGAGGATCAGCTCGAGGAACTTGCGCGGCACGTTCGCTTCGGCGGCGATGCGGTTCATCGGCGTAGGCGCGCCGGCAGCGGGCCGTCCGGCAAGGAAAAGCATCGCGCGCAGCGCATAGCGGGAACGCTGGGTCAACATGATGCAGCCTCCATGCCAATTGTTTGCGGCACTGTGAAGGCCTTAGGGAATGCAGCCTGACCTTTTCATTAATCGCCGAGCCCCTATATAGGGGCTGCCGGCTTCGGCCGGCTATGGGGATAAACGACGGCGTGCAATAGGCGCAGCGGACCCGGGGGCGGTACCCGGCGGCTCCACCACCAGCTACCTGCCAAGGCAGTTGATGACGGGGCCGAACTAGGATCGACGTGTGTTGAAAAGCGCTGACTATCTCTCGGCATGGGCCACCGCGACGGTCCGTTACACAAGTGCCAACGATAACGAAGCACTCGCTATTGCGGCGTAACCCCACGGCCTAACGGCCCAAGGTTACTCTAAAATGCGCGGTTGGACCGCACCGGGCAACAGAAGCGGAATCCAGCGGCCACCAGGGGGGCCGGGCAACAGAACCCCCTGGACCTTGCAAGAGGCCCGGAGCACCGCGCAGCGGAAGCTTCCATTGCATTGCCGCGGCAAGATATCGGCGCATTGCAAGAAATGCAGCCCCCGCCGCTTACAAATTCGCCGGACAGCACTATCGTTATCCCAAGGGACGGGGGATGACGATGACCATTTATTGCCAGGAATATACCGATGCGCTGCATCGGCTGCGCAGCCAGTACAACAATAACTATCCCATCATGGCGACCATTGCTCGCTTCGTCGTGGAGGAGATGCGGGCAATGCTCGCCGGCTATCATCGCCCATTGATGTTCGAGAGCCGGGTCAAGGAGCTTGACAGCCTGCGCGGCAAGTTCACTTCGATCTACGACAAGCGGTTTGCGACGCTGAAGGAGAAGCGCGGCAACCAGATGGAGGCCGACCTCGCGGCGGAGCGCCTGCACCGGCTGTTGGAACATCCCTTCCATCACATTCCCGACGCGATCGGTTGCCGGCTGATCTCGAGCTACAGCGCCGAAATTCACCTTGCCGGGGCAATCACCGAACGCCTGCGCATGGCGTTCCGATCGGCGACGAACGACTTGCGGGGCGCGGACGGCCAGGAAGTCAACTATGCCGGCCCCTCCGGCGGATGGACCGGGGTGCATCTGCGCGGACGGCTGACTTCGGATCAGGCGCAGCGACTGGCAAACGCGTATCACGAACTCGAACTCCGGGTCGAAGACCTGATGCGGTTCCCGTTCGAGATCCAGCTCCGCACCGTGACGGTGCATGCCTGGACGGTGATCAGTCACGAGCGGCTGTATCAAGTGGAAGGCCGCGAGGGCGCTACGGAGGAAATGGGCCGCCTGATCGGCGAGATCCTGCAAATCCAGAATGATTTCGATCGGCTGGCCGGGCATGCCGACCTGTGGCTCGACGACCTGATGGACAGGCTCTCCATCGACAACAGCGAGGGAGCGCCCCTTGCCCAGCACGAGATCGATCGCCTCTTCGGGATGCGATGCACGGACCAGGAGGCCCTGTCCGCCTATGCCATGTACCGATTCTTCGATCGAAACGCCTATGGCCCGACAAATGCCGTCAGCCCGCTGTGGATCCGGCACATCGTGCGCTGCCTCAGGATGAGCGACCATGCACTGATCGGCGACGTCGATCGCGCGCTATGTAGTTCGGACGCGATCGGCAAGGTTCGCGCCTATCGCAAGGAATGCGATGCCCTGGGCAAGACCAACATGTTCAAGGACGCGACCGACTGGCTCTCCAAATGCCTGATCTTTTCCAATCGGACATTCCAGGAGCATTACCCGTTCGGCAGTGAAACGCGGAAGAAGCTCGGCGAATTGGGCATTCGGCTTCCCGACGGCATCTCGCTCGACGCGCTGAAGCGGCTCTGACCCGGGCGGCCGGCGGCGGCGCCGCGCCGGAGGGACTCCGGCGCGGCCGATGCCCTCACGCCCCCTTCAGCGAAGCCATGTCGATGACGAAGCGATACTTCACGTCGCTCTTCGTCATGCGCGCATAGGCCGTCTCGATATCCTGCATCCGGATCCTCTCGATATCGGCGGTGATGCCGCGCTCGGCGCAGAAATCGAGCATCTCCTGGGTCTCGACCATGCCGCCGATCGGCGAGCCGGCGATCGCGCGGCGATTGAGCAGCAGGTTGAAGATGTCGGGGGAGGGATGCGGGTGCTCGGGCGCGCCGACCAGCGTCATCGTGCCGTCGCGGCGGAGCAGCACCAGGAACGCGTTGAGGTCGTGCGCCACGGCGACGGTGTTGAGGATGAAGTCGAAGCTGTTGGCGTGCGCCGCCATCGCCTCGGGATCGCGCGAGACCACGACTTCGTGCGCGCCCAGCTTCTTCGCATCCTCGATCTTGTCGGGCGAAGTGGTGAAGGCGACGACGTGCGCGCCCATCGCCGCGGCGAGCTTGATGCCCATATGGCCGAGGCCGCCGATGCCGACCACGCCGACCTTCTTGCCCGGCCCCGCATTCCAGTGCCGGAGCGGCGAATAGGTGGTGATGCCGGCGCACAGCAGCGGCGCGACTGCGGCCAGGTCCTTCTCGTCGTGGCGGATGCGCGCGACGAAGACGTCCTTGACGACGATATGGTCCGAATAGCCGCCGAACGTGTGGCCACCCAGCACCTTGTCCTCGCCATTATAGGTGCCGACAAAGCCGGTGGTCTCGCAGAACTGCTCCTCGCCGGCATGGCAGGACGGGCAATGGCCGCAACTGTCGACCATACAGCCCACGCCGACGAGATCGCCGACCGCGAAGCGAGTGACGTCGCCGCCGACCGCGGTCACCCGGCCGACGATCTCATGGCCGGGGACGGAGGGATAGAGCGTGCCGCCCCATTCGCCGCGCACGGTGTGGAGGTCCGAATGGCAGACGCCGCAATAGAGGATGTCGATCGAGACGTCGTCGGGCAGCAGGTCGCGGCGCGCGAAGCTGAAGGGCGCGAGCGGCGCGGTCGCCGACTGGGCGGCATAGGCCTTGGCTGGGCTGGGCATGATGGTCCTTGCTTGGTCTTGGGGGAAGGAAATGGGGTCAGAGCGTGTAGCCCGGCGGCTTGAACAGCAGCGCGGGCCGGGCGGCGATCTCGCGCCCATAGAATTGCGGCCATTCGTCCATCGGCACGTCCTCGATCGCGACGGAGATGCTCTCCGCCGGCGATCCGATCGCAGCCGTCACGGCATCGGCCAGCGCATCGGCCAGGCGCCGCTTCTCCGCATCGGAGCGCCCGGCGGCGAGGTGGAGCATGACGTGCGGCATCAGCGCTCCCTGGCCGGGCCGGCGAGATATTCGGCGTCGGCCACATGCTCCATCCATTCGACCATCTTGCCGTCCAGCGCTTCCTGGATGGCGATGTGCGTCATGGCGGTGGTGGGGCTGGCGCCGTGCCAGTGGCGATGGCCGGGCGGGCACCAGATCACGTCGCCGGGGCGGATCTCGACGATCGCTTCGCCCTCGCACTGTGTCCAGCCCAGCCCCGCAGTGACGATCAGCGTCTGGCCGAGCGGATGCATGTGCCAGGCGGTGCGCGCGCCGGGCTCGAAAGTGACGCTCGCCACCCCGTAGCGCGGCTCCGGCGCGATGGTGAGCGGGTCGATGCGCACCGACCCGGTGAACCATTCGGCGGGGCCCTTCTGCGAAGGCCGGGAGCCGCTGCGATTGAGCTTCATGATGCGCTTCTCCTGCGAAAGGGACTGGGCGCCCGCCGGCCCGGCCATGAGGGCGAGCGCGGCAAGCGCCAGTGCCGGCTTCACCGGCCGACGACTTGCATCAGCGGGGCCGGATAGCGCTCGCCCTCGATATCGATCTCGGCGAGCGCGGCGGCGATGCCGGCAAGATCCTCGGGCGTGAGCGTCACGGCGGCGGCGCCGAGATTCTCCTCGAGCCGGTGCAGCTTGGTGGTGCCCGGGATCGGCACGATCCAGGGCTTCTGGGCGAGGATCCAGGCAAGCGCGACCTGGGCGGGCGTCGCGCCCTTGCCCTCGGCGATGCGCTGGAGCAGGTCGACCAGTGCCTGGTTCTTCGCCATCGCCTCGGGCGTGAAGCGCGGCAGCTTGCTGCGGAAATCGCCTTCGCCGAACGCGGTGCCTGCGTGCATCGCACCGGTAAGGAAGCCGCGGCCGAGCGGGCTATAGGGCACCAGGCCGATGCCCAGTTCCTCGCAGACCGCGAAGATGCCGTTGGTCTCCACGCCGCGCGTCCACAGCGAATATTCGTTCTGGATCGCAGTGACGGGCTGCACGGCATGCGCACGGCGCACCGTTTCGGCGCCCGGCTCGGACAGGCCGAAATGCTTGACCTTCCCTTCCGCGATCAGGTCCTTCACTGCGCCGGCGACGTCCTCGATCGCCACATCGGGATCGACGCGGTGCTGGTAGAACAGGTCGATCCGCTCGATGCCGAGCCGCTGGAGCGAGGCATCGGCAACCGCGCGGATATGCTCGGGCCGGCTGTTCAGGCCCGCCCGCTGCACGCCGTCCACGATGTCGAAGCCGAACTTGGTGGCGATCGCCACCTGGTCGCGCACCGGGCGCAGCGCCTCGCCGACCAGCCCTTCGTTGGTGAAGGGGCCATAGACTTCGGCGGTATCGAAGAAAGTGACGCCGAGATCGACCGCGGCACGGAGCAGCGCGCTGCTTTCCGCCGCGCTCAGCTTGCTGCCATAGGCGAAGTCCAGCCCCATGCAGCCATAGCCGATCGCCGAGACTTCGAGGCCGTTGCCGAGAATGCGCTTCTGCATGTCCTGTCTTCCTGAGATGGGGTGGCCCCGTGCCCGACAGAGATAGGGCGGATCGCCCCGCCGATTAGGGGCTGCAATCTGAACGGGTTTATGAGAAATTCTCAGCAATGAACCGTCAGGACCTCGCCGATCTCGCTGCCTTTGTTGCGGTGGCGCGCGAGCGCAGCTTCACGCGCGCGGCGGCGCAGCTGGGGGTGACGCCATCGGCGCTCAGCCACTGCATGCGCGGGCTCGAGGAGCGGCTGGGCGTGCGGCTGCTCAACCGCACCACCCGCAGCGTCACCGCCACCGAGGCCGGCGAGCGGATGCTGCGCTCGGTCGCCTTCCATCTCGACGAGATCGAGACCCATGTCGCGGCGCTCAACGACCTGCGCGAGCGGCCCGCGGGCAATATCCGCATCACCGCCGACGAATTCTCGCTCCAGACCGTGCTCTGGCCCCGGCTGCGCGGCGTGCTCGCCCGCTATCCGGACATCCGGCTGGAGATCGAGACCGACTATCGGCTGGTCGACATCGTCGCCGAGAAGTTCGACGCGGGCGTGCGGCTGGGCGACATCATCGACAAGGACATGATCGCGGTGCCCATCAGCCCGGAGATGCGGATGCTGGTGGTGGCGACGCCCGGCTATTTCGCAAGGGCCGGCCGCCCGCGCACGCCGCAGGAACTGGCCGGCCATTGCTGCATCAACCTGCGCCTGCCCACGCTGCGCGGCCTCTATGCCTGGGAATTCGAACGGGGCGGGCGCGCCCAGCGCGTGCGGGTGGACGGGCAGCTGACCTTCAACAGCATCTTCCATATCCGCGAGGCGGCGCTGGACGGGTTCGGGCTTGCCTATCTGATGGAGAACCTCGTCCGCGAACATCTCGACAGCGGCGCGCTGGAGGCAGTGCTCGAAGACTGGTCGCCGCCCTTTTCCGGCTATCATCTCTATTATCCGAGCCGGCGCCAGCCGACCCCGGCCTTCGCCGCGATCGTCGAGGCGCTGCGCTACCGCGCCTAGCCCGGGGCCAGTGGATTTTCGGTGCAGTGGCATTGAAATGAAACAGGGGCCCGGTTTCCCGAGCCCCTGTTCAATTTTCGCCGGTCTGGCGGACGATCAGTCGTCGCCGCCGGTGAGGAACGCCGGCAGGCCGATATTCTCGCCGCCCTCGTCCTTCGATTCCGAGCGCTCGCGGCGCGGGCCACGATCGCCACGATCGCCGCGCGGACCGCGATCGCGGTCGCCGCCTTCGCGACGCGGACCACGATCGCCGCCGCGGCCGCCGTCACGACGGCGGTCGCCACGATCGCCGCGATCGCCACGCGGTTCGCGCGGCTCGCGGGCCGGACGCGTGTCCTCCAGCTCTTCGCCGGTCTCCTGGTCGACGACGCGCATCGACAGGCGGACCTTGCCGCGCGGATCGATCTCGAGGACCTTGACCTTGACTTCCTGGCCTTCGCTCAGTGCATCCGAGACCTTCTCGACGCGCTCGTTCTTGATCTCCGAGACGTGGACGAGGCCGTCCTTGCCGCCCATGAAGTTCACGAACGCGCCGAAATCGACGAGGTTGACCACCTTGCCGGTGTAGATCTTGCCGACCTCCGCTTCCTCGACGATGCCGAGGATCCAGTTCTTGGCGGCCTCGATCTGCGTCAGGTCCGACGACGAGATCTTGATCACGCCTTCGTCGTCGATGTCGACCTTGGCGCCGGTGGTGGCGACGATCTCGCGGATCACCTTGCCGCCCGTGCCGATGACGTCGCGGATCTTGGTCTTGTCGATCGTGATCGTCTCGATGCGCGGCGCGTGCGCCGACAGCTCCGAGCGAGTCTCGCCCAGCGCCTTGTTCATCTCGCCCAGGATATGGGCGCGGCCTTCCTTGGCCTGGTTGAGCGCAGCCTCGAAGATCTCCTTGGTGATGCCGGCGATCTTGATGTCCATCTGCATCGTGGTGATGCCTTCGGACGTGCCCGCCACCTTGAAGTCCATGTCGCCCAGGTGATCCTCGTCACCCAGGATGTCGCTCAGGATCGCATAGTCCTTGCCCTCGAGGATCAGGCCCATCGCGATGCCCGACACCGGGCGCTTGATCGGCACGCCGGCGTCCATCATCGCGAGGCTGCCGCCGCACACCGACGCCATCGACGACGAGCCGTTCGACTCGGTGATGTCGCTGGTCAGGCGGATCGTGTAGGGGAACTCGTCCTTCGACGGCAGCACCGGGTGCAGCGCGCGCCACGCCAGCTTGCCATGGCCGACTTCGCGGCGGCCCGGCGCGCCGAAGCGGCCCACTTCGCCGACCGAATAGGGCGGGAAGTTATAGTGCAGCATGAAATGCTGGTACGACAGGCCGTTGAGGCCGTCGATCATCTGCTCCGCATCCTTGGTGCCCAGGGTGGCGGTGGCGATGGTCTGGGTCTCGCCGCGGGTGAACAGCGCCGAGCCGTGCGCGCGCGGCAGGAAGTGCGTCTCCGCCACGATCGGGCGGATCTGCGTGGTGGTGCGGCCGTCGATGCGCTTGCCGTCCTTCAGGATGGCGGTGCGGACGATCTCCGCTTCCAGCTTCTTGGTCAGCTTGATGCCGGCCATGACTTCCTGGGGCGAAAGGCCGTCCTCGGTGAACTGCGCCTTGGCCTTGGCACGCGCCTCGTTCAGCGCGTTCGAGCGGGCCGACTTGTCGGTCAGCTTGTAGGCGGCGGCGATGTCCTTGCCGATCAGCTTCTTGATCTTGTCCTTGAGCTTGGCGTTGTCGTCCTGCGACGCCATTTCCCAGGGATCCTTGGCCGACTGCTCGGCGAGCTTGACGATCGCCTTGATCACTTCGCGGCAGGCGTCGTGCGCGAACAGCACGGCGCCGAGCATGATCTCTTCGGAAAGCTCCTTGGCTTCCGATTCGACCATCATCACCGCGTCATACGTGGCGGCGACGACCAGATCGAGCTCGCCGGCGGCAACCTGCTCGTCGGTCGGGTTCAGGATGTACGCGCCATCGACATAGCCGACGCGGGCGGCGCCGATCGGGCCCATGAACGGCACGCCCGAGATGGTGAGCGCGGCGGACGCGGCGACCATCGACAGGATGTCCGGCTCGTTCTCGCCGTCATAGCTCAGCACCTGAGCGATGGCGTTGATCTCGTTGTAGAAGCCTTCCGGGAACAGCGGGCGGATCGGGCGGTCGATGAGACGCGAGACCAGGGTCTCCTTCTCGGTGGCGCCGCGCTCGCGCTTGAAGAAGCCGCCCGGAATGCGCCCGGCGGCCGAGAATTTTTCCTGATAATGGACGGTGAGCGGGAAGAAGTCCTGGCCTTCCTTCACGCTCTTCGCGGCCGTGACGGCGCAGAGCACCACCGTCTCGCCGAGAGTCGCCATCACGGCGCCGTCGGCCTGGCGGGCAACCTTGCCCGTTTCGAGGGTCAGCGTCTTGCCGCCCCACTCGATCGATACAGTCTTCTTGTCGAACATTGGATTTCCTTCACTCCCGCTACCCGATGCAGCGGGGGCCTATGAGGTGAGCCATACGTGGCTCCAGGATCGGCCGGATTGCCGATCCCCGTCGTGCCTCCGATACGGAGGCGGTTCGGCACGGTAGCGTGCCCGAATGACAAAAAGGCGACCCGGGGGCCGCCTTTTCGGTTACTTGCGAAGCCCGAGCTTCGCGATGAGGTCGGTGTAGCGGCTCTCGTCCTTCTTCTTCAGATAGTCGAGCAGGCTACGGCGCTTGTTGACCAGCATGAGCAGGCCGCGGCGCGAGTGGTTGTCCTTGGCGTGCGTCTTGAAGTGCTCGGTCAGGTTCGAGATGCGCTCCGAGAGGATCGCGATCTGCACTTCGGGGCTGCCGGTGTCGGTGCCGCCGCGGGCGTGTTCCTTGATGAGCGCTTCCTTGCGCTCGGCAGTGATCGACATGGTGTTTCCTTCGACATCGCTTACAGATTGAAACCGCGGACCACCCGGACCTGGCCGGATAGAGCCTCCACCAGCGCGATCGGAATATCCTCCAGACACGCGAAATATTGGCCGTCTTCCTTGGCGATCCCGATCAGAACCTGCCCCTGTCGGAGCAGCCCTGCCTGATCGGGGGTGAGGGATAGAGCCGGGATGTCGTCCAGCCCCGCCCTCAGCGGCAGGAGGATTTGTTCAAGGGTGCGGCCCTTAGCGGCTTCGTCCAGTTTGTCCAGCGAAATCGCTTGATCCAGGGTGAAGGGCCCGGCCTTCACCCGGCGCAGCATCGTGACATGGCCGACGGTGCCGAGCGCATGCGCGATGTCGCGGGCGAGGCTGCGGATATAGGTGCCCTTCGAGACATGGGCGCGCAGGGTGATTTGATCCTCCCCGGAACGGGGAGGGGAACCAGCCGCAGGCTGGTGGAGGGGGAGCTCCACGAACGGGGTCCTTGATGGAACGCCCCCTCCCCCACCGGCTTCGCCGGCGGTCTTCCTCCCCGTTCCGGGGAGGATCTGAAGGGCATGGATCGTCACGTCCCGGCTCGCCAGCTTCACTTCCTCCCCCGCCCGGGCGAGATCATAGGCACGCTCGCCATCGACCTTAAGCGCCGAATAGGCGGGCGGCACCTGCTCGATCGGGCCGGTGAAGCGCGCCAGCACCGCTTCGACCTGCCCGCGCGTGGGGCGCACCTCCGACGTGGCGACGGGCTTGCCTTCGCGATCGAGCGTGTCGGTCTCGACGCCGAAGGTGACTTCGAAGTCGTACACCTTGTCGCTGTCGAGCATCCGCCCCGCCAGCTTGGTCGCCTCGCCCAGCGCGATCGGCAGCACGCCGGTCGCCAGCGGGTCGAGGGTGCCGCCATGGCCGACCTTGAACTTGCCGTACTTGCCGTCGCGCAGCGCGCGCTTGACCGCGCTCACGCCCTGGGTCGAGCCGAGGCCAAGCGGTTTGTCGAGGATGATCCAGCCATGCATCGGCAGCCCCTAGCCGAGGCAGGCCGCCGGAGCCAGCGTCAGGCGCCCTTGGCCTTCTTCGCCTTCGCGGGCGGCGGACCGCTATGGACGATGTCGGCGATCCTGCACCGCTCGCGCCCGGCGATGATCGTGTCGCCGCGATCGATCTGAAAGCCGCCGGCAAAGGTCTTGAAGCCCACGCCGATCGCCCAGGGCAGCTCGTTGCAGCGGCCGAAGAAGGTCACGTAATACCAGTTGCGCCGGACATCCTGGATATAGACGCCGTCGCCATCATCGGTGGAGTCGAACGTGCGGATGTCGTTGCGGGTCATGAACGGGATCGTCGCCGGCTCGCCCGACTTCGGCCCCGGCGTGGGGCCGGCCTGCTGCGCCGCTGCAGCCGAGGTGACGAACAGCGCCGGCAGCGCCAGCGCGAGGACGGTCTTGCGGAACATGGCGCGTCTCCTTTCGAAGGCCATGTGAAACACTCCTGCCCCCGCCATTAGCACAGTCAGGCTGTACGCTGCATGAAGTGGCGGCGGCACAGCGCGACATAGCGCTCGTTGCCGCCTACTTCGCGCTGCTCGCCCTGTCGCACGGCATTGCCTGCGCCATCGACGCGCAGATTCATCGTCGCCTTGCGCCCGCATTCGCACACCGACTTGATCTCGACGAGCGAGTCCGCGAGCGCGAGCAGCTCGGCCGAGCCGGGAAAGAGCCGGCCCTGGAAATCGGTGCGCAAGCCGTAGCAGAGCACCGGGATGCCCACTTCGTCGGCGAGATGGGCGAGCTGGCGGACCTGGGCGGGCGAGAGGAACTGCGCCTCGTCGACCAGGATGCAAGCGAGCGGCGATTCGTAATGCGCGTCCTCGGCGATGCGGCGCAGGTCGGTCGCTTCCTCGAACGGCGTGGCGACGGCGCGGATGCCGAGCCGCGAATCGATCACGCCCTTGCCGCCGCGATCATGGATGCCGGCCGTGAACAGCAAGGTGCGCATGCCGCGCTCGCGATAGTTGAAATCGGCCTGGAGCAGCGTGGTCGATTTTCCCGCATTCATCGAGGCATAGTAGAAATAGAGCTTGGCCATCCGGCTTCTTCGGAGCCTCAGGGCCGCGAGTAAAGCCCCCCACGCGGCTCGCGAAGCCCGCGCGCGTCGCGGTTCGGCTGGATCGACCGCGCTTCCACCCGCCCGGTCCGGGCATCGCCGATCATCCAGAGCGGCTGCCAGCTGCCCGGCCTGCTGGTATAGTCGGCGCTACAGGCATCGGGACGGCTGATCGTCACCAGCACGATGCTGTGGCCGCCGCGCGCCCAGCGCAAGCCATTGGGCAGGATCATGTCGCGCCTCAGGCAGGGATAGCGCAACGACGCGATCTTCGCCGCCGCGCGCCCCAGCGCCGGGCGCTCGATCACCTTGCCGCCCGCGATCTCGAAGACCCGCAGCACGTCCATGAACGAGCCGACATGGTGGTTGACGAAGAACCAGCGCGAATTGGGCGCCCAATGGACGCTGAACGGCATGTCGTCACTGATGCTGGAGAGCCGGGCGACCACGCGCCCCCGGGCATCCTGCACCTCGATCGGCGGCTGCTTGTCCCGATAGGCGCGCTGGACCACCGCGAAATGCCCGTCGGGCGACCTCGCCCGCCCGGCGCAGGTTGCGACAAACTGGTATCCGCTCGGGCCGCCGCCGCCCAGCTTGCAGTCGGTCTGGAGCGCGCCGACCTGCGCGCGGGCGGGCACCGTCCAGGCCGAGCAGAAGAGGAAGAAGAGCAGCAGCGCGCGCATCGCACGATACTGCACCGCGCGCGGGCGGAATCAATCCCCGCCGGGATGCGGCGCCGTGCGCCCGGCTCAGCCCTTGGCGGGGTCGTCGCCCAGGTCGCGCGCCACTTCGGGCGAGCGGAGCAGCTGGTCGATATGGCTGCCCTCGTCGAAGCTCTCGTCCGCCAGGAACTTGAGCCTGGCCGCGTATTTCATCTTCACCCGGTGCGCGACTTCGCGCTGGAGATAGGCGGTGTTGGTGCGGAGCGCCTTGATCACCACTTCCTCGTCCTTGCCGAGCAGCGGCTTCACGAACACCGTGGCATGGCGCAGATCGGGGGACATGCGGACTTCGGTGATCGAAACCATGTGGCTGGCCAGCGTGTCGTCATGCACGTCGCCGCGCTGCAGGATCTCGCTCAGCACGTGGCGCACCTGCTCGCCGACGCGCAGCAGGCGGACGGAACGTTCCTCGGTGGTGGTCTGCGTCTTCATTTCTCACCCCGGCGCGCCATCGCGCCTTCCATCGCACGGCCCGTGAAGGTGCCGCGGGCGACCATGTTGCCGCCTTCGTCGAACAACTCGGCCTCGGTGACCGCGATCGTCTTGCCCAGGCTCACCACCCTGCCCCTGCCGGTGAAGCGCCCGGGCCGCGCGGGCTTCAGGCACACCACATGGAAATCGATCGTCGGCGCATAGACCCGCCCGTCGCTCGCCGCGAACAGGCAGGGGCCCTGCGTGTCGTCGAGCATCGCCGCCAGGAATCCGCCCTGCACCGTTCCCGCCGGATTGAGGAACCGGTCGTCGATCGTGAAGCCGATCTCGATCGTCCTGGCTTCCGCGTCGAAGGCCCGCATCTCCCAGCCGAGCAGCCGTGCCGAGGAAGGCGACGGGAAATCGTCGAAGATCGAAGCCATATCTCCCTCTCCCCTTCAGCGGAGAGGGCGGGGAGAGGGGCAAGTGCGACGCACCCTCGACAACCCCCTCTCCCGGCCCTCTCCCCGCAAGCGGAGAGAGGGAGAGACTTACAGCGTGCGCTCGCGCATCTCGACTTCGAAGGTCTCGAGATAGTCGCCGGCCTTGATGTCGGTGAAGTTCTGGCTGAACGTCACGCCGCACTCCAGGCCCGCGCGCACTTCGGCGACATCGTCCTTGAAGCGACGCAGCGACGCGATCTCGCCCTGGTAGATGATGACGTCGTCCCGGGTGATACGCGCCTTGAGCGCCTTGCGGATCGCGCCCTCGGTAACCAGCAGACCGGCGGCCTTGCCGTGCTTGCCGGCCGAGAAGACTTCCTTGATCTCCGCGCGGCCGACGACGGTCTCGAACGCTTCCGGACCGAGCTGCCCGGCCATGCCCGCGCGGACTTCGTCGGTCAGGTCATAGATCACGTCATAATATTTGAACGCCACCTTGTTCCGCTCGGCGATCTCGCGCGCCTTGGCATTCGGGCGGACGTTGAAGCCGATGATCGGCGCCCCGGCAGCGGCCGCGAGCGTCACGTCGCTCTCGGTGATGCCGCCCACGCCCGAATGGAGCACGCGCGCCTTGATGTCGTCGGTGCTGATCTTGTTGATCGCCGCGACGATCGCCTCGACCGTGCCCTGGGTATCCGCCTTGACGACCAGCGGATATTCCATCGCCTGCTTTTCCTTGAGCGCCGAGAACATGCTCTCGAGGCTGGCCGGCGCCTGGGTGGTGCGCTTCTGCAGCGCGACGCCCGAGCGATATTCGGCGACTTCGCGGGCACGCGCCTCGTTCTCGACGACCTGGAGCGGATCGCCCGCCATCGGGACGCCGGAGAGGCCGAGCACTTCGACCGGAACGGCCGGACCGGCTTCCTTGACCTGCTGGCCCTTGTCGTTGATCAGCGCGCGGACCTTGCCGCTCTCGGCGCCGACGACGAACACGTCGCCCACCTTGAGCGTGCCACGGTTGACGAGGATCGTCGCGACCGGGCCGCGGCCCTTGTCGAGCTTCGCCTCGATCACCGTGCCTTCGGCCTCGCGGTCCGGGTTGGCCTTGAGGTCGAGCAGTTCGGCCTGGAGCTGGATCTTCTCGATCAGCGCGTCGAGGCCGATCTTCTTGAGCGCGGAGACTTCGACGTCCTGCGTCTCGCCGCCCATCTCTTCCACGATGACCTCATGCTCGAGCAGACGCTCGCGCACGCGCTGCGGGTTGGCGCTGTCGAGGTCGACCTTGTTGATCGCCACGATCATCGGCACCCCGGCCGCCTTGGTGTGGTTGATCGCCTCGATCGTCTGCGGCATCAGGCCGTCATTCGCCGCCACCACCAGCACGACGATGTCGGTGATGTCCGCACCGCGGGCACGCATCTGGGTGAACGCCTCGTGGCCCGGCGTGTCGAGGAAGGTGATCTTCGACTTGTCCTTCAGCGTGACCTGATAGGCGCCGATATGCTGGGTGATGCCGCCGGCCTCGCCCTTCACCACGTCGGTGCCGCGCAGGGCATCGAGTAGCGAGGTCTTGCCGTGATCGACGTGACCCATGATCGTCACCACCGGCGCGCGCGGCTGCAGCGTGTCCTCGGCATCGGCCTCGGCCACGTCCAGATCGACGTCGCTCTCGCTGACGCGCTGCAGGTTGTGGCCGAATTCGGTGACGAGCAGTTCGGCGGTATCCTGGTCGATCGTCTGGTTGACGGTGACCGGCATGCCCATCTTGAACAGCGCCTTCACCAGGTCGGCGCCCTTCTCGGCCATGCGGTTGGCGAGCTCCTGCACGGTGATCGCCTCGGGGACGACCACGTCGCGGACCTGCTTCTCGCGCGGCGCCGACGAACCCCCGTACGAGCGGCGATGCTCCTTCTCGCGGGCGCGCTTCAGCGCGGCGAGCGAGCGGGCACGCGCGCCATCCTCGCCGCCCAGGGCGCGATTGACGGTGAGCTTGCCCGACTGGCGGCGATCGTCGCCCTTGCGGTCACGCTGCTGCGGACGCGCAGGCTCGGGGCCGCGCCGCACCGGCGCGCCGCCCGTGGGCGCGGGACGCGATGCAGGCGCACCGCCACCGGCCGGACGCGCGGCCTGGGCCGGCGCCGGAGCGGCAGCCTCGGGCTTCGGCTCGGGCTTGGGCTGCGGCTTGGGGATCTCGGGGCGCTGCACCGGCGTGAACAGGCGCGGGGCCGGGCGGCTCGGATCGAGCTGCAGCGCGACCGGGGCCGGGGGCGGCGCGGGCGTCGGTGCGGGCTTGGGAGCCGGGGCCGGCGTCGGCGCAGCGACGGGCGCCGGAGCGGCCTCGGCGGCCTTCTCGACCGCGGGCTCGGGCTCGGCCGCCGGCGGCGCCTTGGCGGCTTCCGCCTCGACACGGGCCTTCTCTTCGATACGGCGGGCTTCCGCTTCGGCCGCTTCGGCGCGCTCGCGCTCCTCGCGGCGACGCGCTTCCTCGTTCGCCTGCATGCGCTGGTCTTCCGCCTCGCGCAGCAATCGGGCCTGGCGCTCCTGCGCCGTCTCGTTCGACGGGCGCGGCGCGGGCGCGACGGGGCGCGGCGGCGCGGGCGGCGCCGGCGGCTGGGCAGGCGCGGCGACGGGCTCGGGCGCGGCCTGCGCCTCGTCCTGCGGAGTGCCATGCGGCCCCAGGACCCGGCGGCGCTTCACTTCCACGACCACGGTGTTCGAGCGGCCATGGCTGAAGCTCTGCTTCACCTTGCCCGTCTCGACCGTGCGCTTCAGCCCCAGCGGTGCGCGCATGCCCAGTTTCGGCTTATCGTTATCGGTGTCGCTCATGCGCCTGCCTAAAGTCCTTCAGTCTGTCGTTCGTCTTCGGACGCTTCCGACGGAAGCGCCGATGCGCCTTGCGAAGCGGTTTCGCAAGGGCGAGGGGTGGAATCGAATCCGATAAAGCGCAGCCACCGATCGAGCGCTTCGCTCGTCCGCGCAGCCGCTTTGGCGTCGGTCAGGCCGGCATGTACCACATTTTCGCGGCCAAGCGCCAAGGACAATATGGTGCGCGGGATCGGCAATGTTAAGCCCTTGAGCCCGCTGCCTTCGCGATCGCTGCCCACGCGCCAGGCCTGGGCGAGCTTGCGCGCGCCGTCCTCGCCCGCGTCGCTCGCATGGAGCAGCAGGTGGAGCCGGCCGCCGCGCGCGGCTTCCTGGATGCGGTCGCCGCCGATCGCGACATGCCCGGCCTTGAACTCGAGGCCGAGGCGATCGAGCGCGTTGCGCTGCAGCTGCTCCTCGATCCGCGCGCCGATATCCTCGGGAATGCGCAGCTCGGCGCCCTTGAAGGCACGGGCGAGCGCGCCCTTGAGCTTCTTGCCCGAAGCGTCGAGCTCGGCGCGGGTCACGCCGATCCAGGCGCCGCGGCCCGGCGCCTTGGCGCGGACATCGGGCAGCACCTCGCCATCCGGCGAGAGCGCGAGTCGGATCAGCCCGTCGCGCGGAGCCTCCTCGCGGCTCAGCACGCAGGTGCGCATGGGATCATGCCCCTCCCGCGCGGCGGAAGGGGGGGTCGCCTTGGGCTTTAGCCGTGCCGTGTCATTGTGAGGGTTCCGCATGCGCGTCTCCCTTCACCGGCGCGTCGCGGTCCGCGATCAGCTGACCGCCCGCGCCGTAATTCTCCAAGCTGAGCTCGGTGATGTTGACCTGCACGGCACCCGCCGGCTTGCCCAGGCGCGCGACCATGGAGGCCGTGACATCGGCGACGATGCCGGCCTTTTGCGCGCGGGTGGCCGGGCCGGCCAGACGGATGTCGATGAATGGCATCAGGCCTCGCCCTCCGCCGGCGCGACTTCGGCCGCGTCCTCGTCGGCGAACCAGTGCGCACGCGCCGCCATGATGATCTCGTTGCCCTGCTCGTCGCTGAGCCCGTACTCGGCCAGGATCCCGCCCTTGTCCTGCTCGCGCTTCGGCGCGTCCTCGTTGCGGCGGCGCGGCTCGGCGCGCTTCTTCTGCACCAGCTCGTCGGTGGCGAGGTCCGCCAGGTCGTCGAGCGTCTTGATGCCCGCCTTGCCGAGCGTGACCAGCATCGCCTCGGTCATATAGGGCATGGTGGCGAGATCGTCCTCGACGCCCAGCGCTCGGCGCTCGGCGCGATTGGCTTCCTCGCGGCGCTCCAGCGCTTCCTGGGCGCGGCTCTGCAGCTCCTGGCCGAGCTCCTCGTCAAAGCCCTCGATCGACGCGATCTCGTCGAGCTCGACATAGGCGACTTCCTCGAGGCTCGAGAAACCTTCGGCGACCAGCAGCTGGGCCAGCGTCTCGTCGACGTCGAGCTCGTTCTGGAACATCTCGCTGTTCGCGACGAACTCGGCCTGGCGCTTCTCGCTGGCGTCGGTCTCGGTGAGGATGTCGATCGCCTTGGCGGTCAGCTGCGAGGCAAGGCGCACATTCTGGCCGCGGCGGCCGATGGCGAGGCTGAGCTGATCGTCGGGAACGACGACTTCGATACGGTCCTCTTCCTCGTCGATCACGACGCGGCTGACATTGGCCGGCTGCAGCGCGTTGACGACGAAGGTCGCGGTGTCGGGCGACCAGGGGATGATGTCGATCTTCTCGCCCTGCATCTCCTGCACGACGGCCTGGACGCGCGAGCCCTTCATACCGACGCAGGCGCCGACCGGGTCGATGCTCGAATCATGCGAGATCACGCCGATCTTGGCGCGCGAGCCCGGATCGCGGGCGGCGGCCTTGATCTCGATGATGCCGTCGTAGATCTCGGGCACTTCCTGCGCGAACAGCTTCTTCATGAACTCGGGGTGGGCCCGGCTCAGGAAGATCTGCGGGCCGCGGTTCTCGCGGCGGACGTTGAGGATGATCGAGCGGACGCGGTCGCCGACGCGGACCACTTCGCGCGGGATCTGCTGGTCGCGGCGGATCACGCCCTCGGCCCGGCCCAGGTCGACCACGACATGGCCGAACTCGACGCGCTTCACCACGCCGGTGATGATCTCGTTCTGGCGGTCCTTGAACTCTTCATACTGGCGCTCGCGCTCGGCGTCGCGGACCTTCTGGAAGATGATCTGCTTCGAGGCCTGGGCCTGGATGCGGCCGAACTCGATCGGGGGCAGCGGATCGACGATATAGTCGCCCACGGCCGCGCCCTTCTGGAGCTTCTGCGCCTGGTTGACGTCGACCTGCTTGAAATAGTCGTCGACCGCCTCGACCACTTCGACGACGCGCCACAGGCGCAGGTCGCCGGTGTTCGGGTCGAGCTTGGCGCGAATGTCGTTCTCCACGCCGTAGCGGTTCTTCGCGGCGCGCTGGATCGCGTCCTCCATCGCCTCGATGACGATGGCCTTGTCGATCAGCTTCTCCTTCGCGACCGAATCGGCAATGGCGAGCAGCTCGGCCTTGTTGGCGGAAATGGCGGTGGCCATCAGTCGTTTTCCTCTGCTTCGTATTCGTCTGCGCCTTCGGTGGAGAGCGGCGCGGTTGCGTTGATCAGTCGGTCGGTCATCAGCAGCTTGGCGTCGGCGATGCTGCCGAACGGAACGCTGACCACCTTGTACTTGCGGACGTCGATCGAGACGAGGTCGCCCTCGATGCCGATCAGGTCGCCCGTCAATTGCTTGCGACCGTCCTCGAGCGGCTCGGCCAGGTTCAGCCGCGCCTCGTGCGTCTTCCAGTCCGCATAGTCCTGGAGCCGGGTGAGCGGCCGGTCGATCCCCGGCGAGCTGACCTCGAGCCGATAGGCATGGTCGAACGGGTCCTTGCCCGCTTCCTCCAGCGCATCGAACACATCGGAGATGCGGCGCGACAGGTCGGCGCAATCGTCGATGGTGAGCTGGCGGGTGTCGGGACGCTCGGCCATCACCTGCAGCGTCGGATCGCTGGTGCCGCCGAACATCTTGACGCGCACCAGCGCGAGCCCGAGCGCCTTGGCTTCGGGTTCGATCAGCTTGGTGAGGTCGACAATATTCGCCACGCGGCACTCCGATGATGGTCAAGCAGCTTCGGCGCCGGAGCCCTGCGGGCCCCGACCTCGGCATGTTTGACGATGTCGAGAAAGCAGGTGCGATATACGCACTCGGCGCCGCGGCGGCAAGAGCAATCGGATTCGGGCCGGAGCGGGATCTTTCCGCGCCGCGGGCGAAGGGCCTTGCGCATCGCCAATGGCGACACGCCCCGGTCCCGCGAAAGCGCTTGCCCCCGGTTCCCGCCTTCCGCCTTCCGCCTTCCGCCTTCCGCCTTCCGCCTTCCGCCTTCCGCCTTCCTCACTTGGCAGGCGCCCGGGATACAAGCAGAATTGGCACCGGGAACGGCGCCCGGGGCCGCAGCGGACTCCGGCGCGTCGACGCCGCGACAACGGAAGAGAGGGATCGACCCGATGCAGAAAAGTCTCCGCCTGGCCTTGCCCGCGCTGGCATTGCTCGCCGCCTGCAATGCGGGCTCGGGGCTCTCGGCGCGACAGGCAAGCCGCTCGTCCGCGGACGACGGACCACCCTTCACCCTGACCCAGGTCACTGCGTTCGACGCGCCCTGGGCGATGGCCTTCCTGCCCGACGGACGGATGCTGGTGACGGAGAAGGCGGGCAGGATCCTGCTCGTCTCGGCGGACGGCAGGCAGCGGCAGGTGATCGCCAATGTCGACGTGGTCTTTCAGGGCCAGGGCGGGCTGCTCGACGTGATTCCCGCCCCCGATTTCGCGAAGAGCCACCGGGTCTACTACACCTATGCCGAGCCGCGGCCCCAGGGATCCAGCCTGGCGATGGCCCGCGCGACCCTTGTCGACGGCCCGGCGCCCACGCTCGTCGACCCGCAGGTGCTGTGGCGCGCAGGGTCGGACGGCAAGGGCGGCCAGTTCGGCGCGGTCATCGCCTTCGCGCCCGATGGCAAGTCGCTGTTCCTGACCTCGGGCGAGCGCCAGCGCTTCACCCCGGCACAGGATCCGAACCAGGCGCTCGGCAAGATCCTGCACCTGACGCTCGACGGCAAGCCGGCGCCCGGCAATCCCTGGGCCGGCAAGACCGGTACGGCGACGGTGGCCGTCACCGATCCGCCCCGGAACACCGAGCTCGCCAAGACCGCGCCGGCCCGCACCCAGGCAGTGGACGGCCCCAATCTGGTCCCCGCCGAGACCTGGACCCTCGGCCATCGCAATCCCTATGGGCTGGTGTTCGATGCGAGCGGCCGGCTCTGGGAGAACGAGATGGGCCCCAAGGGCGGCGACGAGGTCAACCTGATCCGCAAGGGCAGGAACTATGGCTGGCCCCTGGTTTCCGACGGCGACAATTACGACGGCACGCCGATACCCCGTCATGCGCCCGGCGACGGCTTCGAGGCGCCGGCGGCATATTGGAACCCGTCCATCTCGCCCGGCGGGATGATCTATTATTCGGGCGGCATGTTCCCGAAATGGAAGGGCTCGCTGCTGATCGGCGCGCTTTCGGGCCGCGGGCTGATCCGCGTCGCGCTCGACGGCGACAAGGCGAGCAAGGCCGACCGATGGGACCTGAACATGCGCATCCGCGACGTGGCGCAGGGCCCCGACGGCGCGGTATGGCTGCTCGAGGACGCCGGCAAGGCCAATGGGCGGCTGTTCAGGCTGACGCCCAAAGGATCCTAGCGCACGATCAGATAATTCATCCGCGCCGCGGCGATCGGCCGGTCCGGCTCGTCCTGCCAGGCGATCGCCTCGACATTGGCGACGCGCGTGCCCAGCCGGGTCACCGCGCCGCGGGCCCGGGTCGGCTTGTCGCGGCCGCCGCGCATATAGTCCACGGTCAGGTTGATCGGCTTGACCTGGGTCTGGTCGGAGCCGAGCGCTTGCCAGAGCGCACCCACCGCCGCCATTTCGAGCAGCCCGCCGATCGCGCCGCCGTGCAGGAAGCCGGGGCGGCCGAGCACGCCGTCGCCAAAGGGCATCACCAGCACCGGCGCTCGCTCGCCGGGTTCGACCGTGAGGCCGAGCAGTTCGGCATAGGGAGGCAGGATCACCGGTAGCGCTCCGTCGCCATGAACGTGCCGGCGACATGGGCGATCGGATCGTCCGGATCGCCGTCATGCGCCTGGCCGCGCACAAAGGCGATCGAACGCGTCAGCCGATAGCATTCGCCGCGGCCGACCACCGTGCGGCCCGGCGTCGCCGGGCGCAGATAGTCGATCCTGAGATCGAGCGTCGCCTGCGGCACGAAGGCGCCGGCCCGCAGCCAGACCGAAACCGCGGTCGCCATGTCCATCAGCGCCAGGATGGGCCCCGAAGCGAGCACGCCCGAGGCCGGATCGCCGATCATGTCCTCGCGATAGGGCAGCTCGAGCTCGGCCCAATCGGGGCCATGGGTGCGATAGCCGATGCCCAGCCGCGTGCCGTGGCTGGCATAGCGCAGCTCGAAGAAGCGCAACGGGTCGAAGGCGGAAGGGGCCGGTTGGCGCATGGCCGCCCCCTAGCGCGGCCGCGGAAAGCACGCAAATGGCGGCAATTACATCGTTGTAAGATGCACCATTCCCGTCCCGCCCTAGCGTGGCCCCATCGGGGAACCTTCGGAAGGGAGGGAGGCATGGGATTGCTGAAGATCGATCTGGGAGAGATCCCGGAGCTGGGCACCAGCGTGGCGCTGCATGGAACGCTGCGCACGGCCCTGAACGATGTCGACGATCTGTTCGAGCTGATCGTCGGCATCGCGATCCTGATCTACGAGATCGCGCCCGATTTCGCATGAACGGGATGGATGCCGGAACGCGCGCGGCGCTCGTCGCCGCGCGGGAGGCTGGGCGGGGTACGATCCGGAAATGGCGGCATGGCGATGCGCATCGCATGCTCGAAACGGTCTTCGCCGATTGCGCCGCGGAGGATGCCGAGGCGCTGACGCACCGCGCGACGCGGCTGTTCGGCGACGGCGGCTGGGCCGGGGCACTGCTCCAGCCGCTGATCGATGCGATCGCCGCCGACCCTTTGTTCGAGCCGCCGTTCAAGGCGAACCGCGACGGCCTCCGCATCGGCGCGGTCCTGTTCGATTGCCCCGCGGTGGCGATCTCCGCCTGCGTGACCAGCGCGGCGGCGATGCGCCGGCGGCCACCGCCGACCGCCTGCACCTTTTCCGGCCGGATCACCGTGACGCGCTTCGTCCGGGCGGGAGGCGCGACGTTGCGGCGCTGGCGGACCGCGCCTGCCGGGCCGGACTTCCGCGCCGCCGAAGCGCCCCCGTGCGAAGAGCGGGAATCGCTGCGGCTCGCCGATGGCGAGGTCCACGCGATCGACGGACGCTGCGAGGCACAGCTGCTTGCCGATGCCGGCAACGACGTGGTCACGCTGGTGGCGACGATCCGGGCCGGCGCCGCGCCGTTGATGCGCGAGCATGCGATCGGCGACGGCAAGCTGCTCCGGGTCGCGAGCGGCGACGACCAGGCCTCGCGCGCCGAGATGCTGCTCGCCTTTCTCCGCCTCGCCGGGCGGGCGGATGCGGGCCCGCAATTCGACGCGGCGACGCGCGATCCGGCCTTCCATCTGCGCTGGGCGGCGATGCGCGAATGGCTGGCGCTCGATGCGCACGCCGCCCTGCCCCGGCTCGAAGCGATGGCGGCAGGCGATCCGCATATCGAGATACGCGAGGCCGCCGAACGGACACTCGCAGCAGTGCGCCCGCGGCTGAGCACGGCATGCCGCGCCTGATCGATCCCGGCCAGGGCGGCGCGATCGAGCTGGTCGAGCTGGTCGAAACGCTCGACGCCTATCCCGTCGACGCGCGCGACGAGGATGCGTTCGCGAGCTGGGGGCCGCTGCTCGCGCGGCTGGGGCGCAACTCGGATTTCCTCGCCGACCTCGCGATCGCCGAGCTCAAGACACGCTGCGCCGCCCAGCATGCCGGCAATGGCTATGGCGCGCAGGTCTTCCTGCTTCGCCCGCCCAATGGCCGCTATGTGCTGCGCGCCAATTTCTGGCCGGCGCGTGCGGATTCGGCCACCCGCCGCAGCGGGCCGGCGGCCTTCTTCTACGACTTGCCGCACGACCATAATTTCCATTTCCTTACCTATGGCTATCTCGGCCCGGGCTATTGGAGCGACTATTACGAATATGATGCTGCGCCGCTCACGGGCCTGCCCGGCGAGCATGCAGGGCTTCGCTTCGTCGAGCGCGCGCGGCTCGAACCCGGCAGGCTGATGCTCTACCGGATGCGGCGCGACGTGCATGTCCAGCTGCCGCCGGACAGCATGTCGGTCTCGCTCAACATCCTCGCTGCCGATCCCGCCCAGCCCTGGCTCGACCAGTATCGCTTCGATATCGGGCGCGGCACCATCGCCGAGGGCCTGACGGTGACCGCCGCGGAGGCCCTGGTCGCCATCGCGGTGCATGTCGGCAACGGGCTGGACCTGGCCGAGCGCTTCGCCCTGCGCCATCCCTGCGCAAGGATGCGGGTGACTGCGCTCGACGCGCTCGTCTCGGCGCTGCCTGGCGAAGCGCCGATGCTGCTCTCCCGCGCGACGGACGATCCCGACCGCTTCGTCGCCGGCCATGCCCGGGCGAGACTAGCTCCGTAACGGACATGGTTGCCGCCGAAACGGTGTCATCGCCGCTAGCTTCGGTGCCGTGACCCTGCGTGTCGCCTGTACCGTCGAACTCCCTGACCTTGCCCGAGCCACTGCGGCGCGCGGACTGGGGCTCGTCCCCTATGCACCGGGGGTGGAGGCGGCGGCGGGCCTGTTCGCAGGCACGGGCGAGAGCGTGGCGCGGATCCGGGCACTGGGTTGGCAGGAGCCGCTCCTCCTGCTCCTGCCGATCGAGGGCAGCGTGGCGCAGGCGCTCGATGCCGGTGCCGACGATGCGATGCCCGCTTCCGCCACTGCCGAGGAAGTGGCGGCCCGCCTTGCCGCGCGGATCCGGCGGCGGCCCGAAATCGTGCTCGGCGAGCTTCGCATCGATCCCGTCGAGCGCCGGGTGACGCGCGCCGGCCGGCCGATATCGCTGCTGCCCCGCGAATATGCGCTGCTGCTTCACCTGGTCCGCCAGGGCGATCGACCGGCGGGGCGCTCCGAATTGCTGGCGGCGGTCTGGGGCCTCGACTTCGATCCCGGCACCAATGTCGTCGAGGTGCATGTCTCGCGGCTGCGCGCCAAGCTCGACCGGGGGTTCGCCATGCCGATGCTGCGCACCGACAAGGGACGCGGCTACCGGCTTTGCGTGGGCTGATTGCACGCTATTCTGTTCGCAAGGCAAAGGAGAGAAGGCATGGAAGAGCGCGTCAGGATCGAGATCGAGGACGGCGTCGCGGACATGCGGCTGGCCCGGCCCGACAAGCTCAACGCGCTCGATCCGGCGATGTTCGCCGGGATCATCGCCGCGATCGCCCGGCTGGAGGGCGAGGCCGGCATCCGCGCCGTCGTGCTCTCGGGCGAGGGGCGCGGCTTCTGCGCAGGCCTGGACATGGCCAGCATGGCGGCGGGGGGATCGGGAATCGATCTCGCCCGGCGCAGCCATGGCCTGGCCAATGATTTCCAACAGGTCGCCTGGGGCTGGCGCGCCCTGCCGGTGCCGGTGATCGCCGCCGTGCATGGCGTCGCTTTCGGCGGCGGCCTCCAGATCGCCAGCGGCGCCGACGTGCGGATCGCCGCGCCGGGCACGCGGCTTTCGGTGATGGAGATGAAATGGGGCATCGTGCCCGACATGGCCGGCTATGCGCTCTGGCGCGGCAATGTCCGCGACGACGTGCTGCGCGAACTCGCCTATACCGCCCGCGAATTCGACGCGGAGGAAGCAGTGGCGCTCGGCTTCGTCACGCGCATCGCCGAGGAGCCGCATGCAGAAGCGATGGCGCTCGCCCGGGCCATCGCCGGGCGCAACCCGCATGCGATCCGCGCCGCCAAGCGGCTCGCCAATCTCGAGGCCGGAGCCGCCGACATTCTGCTCGCCGAAAGCCGGGAACAGGCCGCATTGCTGCGCACGCCCAACCAGATCGAAGCAGTGATGGCCAATATGCAGAAGCGCCCGCCGGCGTTCAGCGATTGACTTCGATCGCCTCCACCCGGTCCGGATAAAAGGCCAGATGGTCGCGGATTTCGGCGACCGCCGCATGGGGCGCCTCATAGCTCCACACCGCATTCCCGGCCCCGCCGCGGATCGAGAAATAGCTGGCCTCGCCCTTGTACGGGCAATAGCTCGCATGGTCGGTCCGCTGGAGCGAAGCCATGTCGGCATCCGCGCGCGGGATGTAGAGGACCGGCGGGTAGTTCGCCTCACGGAGCTCCAGCGCGCGGCGGGTGTCGGCGATCACCCTGCCGGCGGCCCGCACCACCACATGCGCGTCCGACCGTGCGATCGCGATCGGATGATCGGGCCCGGGAATCCGTGTCGGCCTGCTCGCCATGGCGCACCTCCGCCGACGGATATGGGACGGCGCGGAGCCATTGCAATCGCGGCGAGGCAAGGCCATACCGCATCTTCGAAAACAGGAGGGTGCCGCAATGCGTGAAGCTGTGATCGTCTCGACCGCGCGAACGGGGATCGGCAAGGCGGGTCGCGGCTATTTCAACGACACCGAGGCGCCGGTGCTCGCCGCCCATGTGATGAACGCGGCGGTGGAACGCGCCGGCATCGATCCGGCGCGGATCGACGACGTCTTCTACGGCATGGGCAACCAATGGGGAACGCAGGGCGCGAACATGGCGCGGATGGCGCTGTTCGCCGCCGGACTGCCGCACAGCGTGCCCGCCTTCAGCCTCGACCGCAAATGCGGATCGGGCCTCACCGCCATTGCCCTGGCCGCGCGCTCGATCATGACCGACGAGATCGACGTCGCGCTGGCCGGCGGCATGGAATCGATCAGCCTGACGATGCGCGACGCGCCGCGCTATCCGAACAAGTCCGTCACCGACCGGGTGGCCGCCGCCTATATCCCGATGATCGAGACCGCCGAGATCGTCGCCGAGCGCTACGGCATCAGCCGCGCGGCGCAGGATGCCTTCGCCGCGGCGAGCCAGCAGCGCGCGGCGGCCGGTCTTGCAAGCGGCGCCTTTGCCGAGGAGATCGCGCCGATCACCGTGGCGAAGGCGCTCTTCGACAAGGAAGGCAACCGCACCGGCAGCGAGACCGTCACCGTTACCCAGGACGAAGGCATCCGTGCCGGCACCACCGCCGAAGTGCTCGCCACGCTGAAGCCGGTCTGGAAGGACGGCCGGTTCGTCGCGCAGGGCCGGCACGTCACCGCCGGCAATGCCAGCCAGCTTTCCGACGGCGCCGCCGCGCAGATCCTGATGGACCGCCAGACCGCCGAGGCCGAGGGCAAGGAGATATTGGGCATCTATCGCGGTTTCCAGGTCGCCGGCTGCGAGCCCGACGAGATGGGAATCGGCCCGGTCTTCGCAGTGCCCAAACTGCTCAAGCGCGCCGGCCTGCGGGTCGAGGATATCGGCCTGTGGGAAATCAACGAGGCATTCGCCAGCCAATGCCTCTATTGCCGCGACACGCTGGGGATCGATCCCGACCGGCTCAACGTCAATGGCGGCGCCATCGCGATCGGCCATCCGTTCGGGATGAGCGGATCGCGCCTCGTCGGCCATGCGCTGATCGAAGGGCGCAAGCGCGGCGTGCGCCATGTCGTCGTCTCGATGTGCACGGCCGGGGGCATGGGCGCGGCGGGGCTGTTCGAGCTGCCCTAGGTCGGGGCTCACATTTCTCCATTTCCGTTCGTCATGCCCGCACAGGCGGGGATGACGGTTATGGCACCACCCTTGTCTCAAGGGGATAGTCGCCCACGCACGGTTTGCGATCCCGGCTTCTCGCGCGGCGACATGCCCGGATCGGGGAGTTCCCCGCATTCTACCCGTCGAGCAAGCGCGGCCGGGCGGGCGGCCCGGCCGCACGAGCCAAGCAGGCGGAACCCATATCGCAAGGCCGGATGGCCGCGCCCTGCCTCAGCCGAGCCCCACCGCTTCCGCCGCCCGCTTCTCCGCCTCGGTATGCAGGTCCCAGAAACTGGCGACATGCGCGCCCGCCAGGCGCTTCTGCAGCACCGCAAGATGCGCGGCCCAGCCGCCGCCGAAGCTGCGCGCATCCTCGGGCCCGCGCAGGCGGTTGTGCGTGAGGACGAGGCGGGTGCGATCGGAAGCGAAGGCAAACAGCTCGATCGTCACCTCCCCTGCCTCGCCATTGTCCCAGGTGAAGGCGAGGAGATGCGGCGGCTCGATCTTGAGGATGGTCTCCGACCAGGCCTTGCCCTCATATTCGGCGTAGCGCTCGGGATTGGGCACATCGTCGTCGGACAGGTCCTGATGGTTGAAGGTCAGGCCAAGCTTGCCGCCCACCTGCGGTTCGGTGGGTCCGCCCATGAACCAGCGGGCGCGCAGCTCCGGATCGACCAGATATTGCCACACCGTCTCGATCGGCGCGGCCAGGTCGCGCTCGAAGCGGAGCATCTGCGGGGTGATCGTGTCGGCAGTCAGCGTGTCAGCCATTTTCCGTCTCCGTGATACGGCCCAGGCTTTCGAGGATCATCGTCCAGCCCTTGCGGGTCTGTTCCTCATAGCTTGCCCAGGCAGGGTCCATTTCATGGGTGAGCGTCAATGTGCAGCCCATCGGCGTGGGCGCGATGTCGATCGCGACGCGCGTCCACTCCCCCTCCTCCGCCGGATCGGCCGAGAAGAGGAAGACGAGGCGGCGCGGGCGGTCGATCGCCTCGAACCGGAGGCGGTGATGGGCATCGCCTCCGGCGCGCCGTTCGACGATCAGCCCCCGGCCGCCGATCCGGGCATCGATCTCGCAGCGGACCATCTCGCCCTCGGGCGTGGCGAAGAGGAAGCGCGCCGCCTGCCCGGGATCGAGCCAGGCGTCGAACACCCGCTCCGGGCTCGCGGCGAACGTGCGGGTGACGGTGAGGATCACCGGCGCGCTCATGCCAGATTGACCTGCCAGGAGACGCCGAACCGGTCGTTCGCCCAGCCGAACCGGCTGCTCCAGCCATAATCATCGGGCGGCATCAGCACGCCGCCCTCCGCGGACAAGGCCGCGAACAGCCGGTCGAACGCCGCGCGATCCTCCACGTCGAGGAAGAAGGACCAGGACGGCGTGAAATCGAAGCCATGGGCGATGAAGCTGTCATGGACCATCACCTTCTGCCCCGCGATCACCGCATGGGCGCGCAGGATCGTGCCTTCGGGCCCCGGCCCGTCGGGGCCGAAACGCTCGACCGATTCGATCCGGCTGCCGGGCACGGTCTCGAGATAGAAATCGAGCGCCGCCTGGCCCTTGCCGCCCTGGAACATCAGAAAGGGCGTGGCATGCGTCATTCGGGCTTCTCCCGCTGGTCCGCGGCGATGATCGCTTCGAGCGCATCGAGGCGGACGGTCCAGAACTTCTCCCATTGCTTCAGCCATTTATCGGCCTCGGCGAGCGGATCGGGCTTCAAGGCACACATATAGCTGCGTCCCACCTTGCGGCGGGCGACGAGGCCCGCCCCTTCGAGCACCTTCACATGCTTGGCCGCCCCGGCGAACGTCATCGAAAAAGGCTCGGCCAGCTCGCCGATCGATTTCTCGCCGAGCGAGAGATGCGCGAGCATGCCGCGCCGCGTGGGATCGGCAAGGGCGTGAAAGGTGGCGTCGAGTCGATATTCAACCATGTGGTTTAATATCTCATCGGCAGCAGGAATAGTCAACCGATCGGTTGAATATTTTCGACAGAGCTGCACCGCTTCCGCGGCGACACGGGCTTCGGGCGCGACAAGGGGCCCGGCGGTGTCGCGCATGCGCGGACCCCGTCAGCGACAATCCCGGATTTGAAGCGGAGTCTAGGCGTCTGTCGGCATGGGCGCGCGGGCAGCGCGGAGGCTGTCCCAGGCATAGAGTGCGCAACCCGCCCAGATCAGCGCGAAAGTGATCAGGTGGACGGTGCGCAGCGGCTCGCCCAGCGCGATCGCGACGAAGAACTGGATGGTCGGCGCGATATATTGGAGCAGCCCCAGCCTCGAGAGCGGCATCAGCCGCGCGGCGGCGGCGAACATCAGCAGCGGCGTCGCGGTGATCACGCCCGCGGCCAGGAGCAGCGCGTTCTGCCCGGCCGACACGCCGAAGCCGCTCGTCCCCTGTCCCGCGGTGTAGACCAGCCATGCGGCGGCGAAGGGGACCAGCAGGACCGTCTCGACGGTGAGCCCGCCCAGCGAATCGATCGCCACCACCTTGCGGACCAGCCCGTACAGGCCGAAGCTGAAGGCGAGCGCAAGCGAGATCAGGATCGCCCCGCCGCCGTCGAGCGCCATCACCAGCACGCCGGCACCGGCCACCGCGATCGCCGCCCCCTGCCAGCGCCGCAGCCGCTCGCCGAGCACGAGCATGCCGAGCGCGACATTGACCAGCGGATTGATGAAATAGCCCAGGCTCGCCTCCAGCACATGGCCGGTCTCGACCGACCAGATATAGACGAACCAGTTGATCGCGATCAGCGTGGCGCTGGCGCAGAGCAGCAACAGGGTGCGCCCGCGCGCCGCGCGCCAGATCGGGCCCGCCCGGCCGAGCGCGAAGACCAGCACGCCGAGGAACAGCACCGACCAGACGATGCGGTGCGCCAGGATCTGCAGCGCCGGCACGCTGGCCAGGGCGTGGAAATAGAGCGGCAGGAAGCCCCAGATGCCATAGGCGCCGATGGCGAGGGCGAGGCCCTTGTGCCCGGATGCGCGTCCGGTAGCGGTGGTGCTGGTCATGTGGGCTCCTTGCGCGGGCGGGCGCCGCGGCGCAAGCAAGGCCGGCTTGGGACCGCCAAAGCGATTGCACGGAAACGCTTCCCCGCTAGGCTGTCGTCGGGAACTGGGGGAAATCATGTCGGACAATTGGGATGAGGAAGGCCCGTACGGCCATCCGCTGATCGCGACTCTGGCCGGGGGCGCCGTGCTGGTGCTCGCGGCGTTGCTGGGGCCGCGCTTCGGCTCGCCGTTGCCGTTGCCGGCGCTGCTGATCGGCGGCGCTGCGGCGGGGCTGGTGCTATGGCTGATCGGCTTTCTGGCGACGACGCGCCACGCGAATCTGGGATGGAAGCTCGGCTCGCTGGCCTTGCTGATCGGCGCCGGCGCCGGCGCGGCGGCGATCGCGCACGGCCAGTTCCAGACCCAGTCGCGCGCCGATGCAAGCAGCTTCGCCGAGATCGAGCTGGCAGCGGACGGCACCCCGCTCCTGCCCGCCGGCGCCGCCGGCCGCGGGCCCGTCTCGCAGCTCTATGCCGATGCGCTGCAGGCCGATGTCGTCGCGCAGCGCGCCTTTGCCGATGCCTTGGCCAAGTTCGGCGCGGGCGCGCTCAACAGCCCCTATCTGCTTCAGCAGAACCCGCATGCGATCGGCGACTGCAAGGCGATCGAGCCGATCCGTGCGCTTGCCGGCGAGCAGAGCCTGGCGCGCATCGCGCGGCGCAAGGCGCTGGCCGAAGCGATCGGTAGCGCGAGCCTGCCCCGGGCGGCCAAGCTGGGCATCGCCAGGATCGCCGGCGACGCGGCGACGGATCCGCTGCTCGCCAACCAGCAGGCGATGCTCGACGCCACTGCCGAGCTCTGCGCGCTGCTCGCCCGCAGGAGCTGGTACAACGCCAATGGCTATTTCGGCTTCCGCAACGGCGCCGATGCCGCGGCCTTTGCCGCGCTGGGCGCCAGGCGCCGGGCGGTGGCGGAGGAAGCGGGCGCGATCGACCGGGATGCCCGCGCGCGCATCACCGCCGGCCGCGACCAGGTGCGCGACGCGCTCAGCCGCTCGATCTACGCCAGGGAATAGCGGGGTTCAGGCGGCGGGCCGCACCGGGTTCGCCGCCTCGCGCCCGACCACCGTGTTCCAGGGCAGCACGTCCCAGCCCGTCACCAGTCCGTTCGCGACATAGGGATCGGCCCGGGCAAAGGCCCGCGCGGCTGCCTCGCTGGAAAAGAGCAGCAGGGCGCTCTCGGGTGGATCGCCGACCGCGCCGCCCAGGATCAGCGCGCCCGTATCGGCGCTTTCCCAGGCCAGGGCCAGATGCGCGTCGCGGAAGCCGGCGCGGCGTTCGAGATAGTCGGGCGCGATGGCGTAGCGCAGGATCCAGTGCATCTCAGCCTCCGATGCGGAGCCACAGGGCCGTGGCGTCGTCCGATGCCTTGAACCGCGGAAAGCGCGCGCAGGCGGCATCCGCGCGCTCGATCGCCCGCAGTTCCTCCGCGATGGCGGCGAGGCCGCGGGCGCGGATCGCCTCCACCAGCGCGGTATCGTCATAGGCGGCATAGCTGTCGATCAACGCGGCATAGCCGTCGCTCATCAGGAAGACCTCGTCGCCGGGGGCGCAGGCGATGCCGGCGGTATCGACTTGCGCCATGTGCTCGGGATCCACGCTGAGCACGCGCATGCCGGGCCGGCCGCGCGTCGCGCGGAGATTGGCGAGGATCGGCGCCGAGCGCTTGGGGCTGCCCAGGCCATGCTCGGCCAGGCTGGCGGCACGCTCCGCCTCGGAATTGCGGATCTCCCGCTCGGGGCCGAGCCGCACGACCCCGCCGCCCGAGCGGAGAAAGCCGACGCAATCGCCCAGCCAGCCGATCTCGAGCCCCTCCGCGCCGAGCCGGACGGCGAGCGCCGAGGCAAGGGGATATTCCCAGCGATCCTCGGGATCGCGCGTGCGATCGCGTTCCCAGGCGGCCAGGATATGCGCGGCGACATCGGCATAGAGCGTGCCGATCGTCGCAGCGCCGGACCCGGTGAACGCCGCCTGCGCCACGCTCGCCAGCCAGGCCGCGCCGCCCTGGGCGCCGACCAGCCCCGGCGGACCGAGATCGGTGGCGCCGTCGATCACCCAGGCATGGGCGCGCGCGAAGCCCGCACGGTCGTCATTGGGAACGGAGACATCGCCGGCGAGGCTGATCGACTGGAGCAGATCGAAGTGCATGGCCCCGGTCTACACCGGCTTTGGGACGCTCCGCACCATGTAACGCGCATGCGGGCCATAACTGGAAAGCTTGGCCTGGAGGGCCGGGCTGCCCATCGGCGCGAAGCCCTGCGCCTGCCAGAAGGCGGCGGATTCGTTCACCGACACCAGCGCGATCGGCGCGTCGATCCCGGCGAACAGCAGGTCGAGCCCCGCCCGCGCATTGCCGCCGCCGCGCGCTTCGGGAAGCAGCGCCAGGTCGTGGAGATACCAGCTGTCCCGATTCGACGGCAGCGCCCCCAGCAGCGTGTCGAGCGGCGGGATCGCCTCCAGCGGCCAGGGATAGGCGATCAGATAGCCGGCCACCCGCCCCTCGCCCGCCAGCACGAAACAGGTGTCGGGCGCAAGCGCGAGCCGCTCGACGAAACAGGCGCGGCCTTCGGGATGGTCGGGAAAGGCGACACGGGCCACCGCGACGACACCGTCGAGATCGCCCGCCGTCATCGGCCGCCACTGAAGCAAGTTCTGCATTGCCATATCCTAGCGGCGGAGCACCCGGAAGAGCCAGAGCTCGATCAACGCGAAGGGGCCGAGCAGCGCCGCCACGCCGGCCCAGCCGGCCAGATCGAACCCGAATCGGCCGACGCCCCAGAGCAGCACGACCATCCCGAGGAACATCGAATAGACGCCGAGCCCGCGCCACAGCGGATGGATGTGATAGCCGACCCACCATGCCCAGCGCCCGAGAGTCCAGACGATCGCGGTGGCGGCGATGAGACGCAGGTCGGGCTCGTAACGGGCGAGCAGGAACAGGCCCGGCAGCAGCACCGCCAGCTGCTCGAGCGTGTTCTGGATATAGCGCTGGTTGACGACCAACCGCGGCGAATCGGCGCCGGCCAGCGGATCGATCGAGCGGTGGAACAGCCGCTCATGCGCGACCGCCTCGATGCCGGGCACGAGCGCGAGCAGCACCACCGCGCCCGAGCATTGGAGTGCGAACAGCATCGGCTGGGCCGCAATCGGCGGCAGGCCGTGGCGCAGCGCCAGCCACAAGCCGATCGCGACGGGGAGCGAGGCGGCGACGGCACCGGCGATGGTGGCCCGCCCCGCCATGCTCAGTCGGCGAACAGGAGGACAGGGGTTTCGAGCAGCTTCCGCACTGCCTGGACGAAGCTCGCCGCATCCCAGCCATCGACGACGCGGTGGTCGCAGCTGATCGACAGGTTCATCAGCTTGGCGCGGACGATCTCGTCGCCCTGGAAGATGGGACGCTCGACGATCTTGTTCGGCCCGATGATCGCCACTTCGGGCCGGTTGATCACCGGCGTGGTGGCGATGCCGCCGAGCGGGCCGAGCGACGTGACGGTGAGGGTGGAGCCCGACAGCTCCTCCGACTTGGCCTTGCCGGTGCGCGCCGCATCGGCCAGGCGGCCGATCTCGGCGGCGAGCTGCCAGACATTCTTGTCCTGCGCGTCGCGGATCACCGGCACCATCAGCCCGGCATCGGTCTGCGCCGCCATGCCGAGATGCACCCGGCCGTGGCGCGTGACCACGCCGGCCTCGTCGTCATAGCGCGCATTGATCATCGGGAAATCGGGCAGCGCCCGGCAGATCGCGACGATCAGGAACGGCAACATGGTCAGCTTGGGGCGCGCCCCGCGATTGTCGTTGAGGTCGCCGCGCATCGCCTCGAGCGCCGTGACGTCGATCTCGTCGACATAAGTGAAGTGCGGGATGGCGCGCTTCGAGGCGGCCATGTTCTCGGCGATGCGGCGGCGCATGCCGATGACCTTGATCGGCTGGTCGTCGCGGGCCCGCGACGCGTGCGGAGCGTGATAGCCCTGGGCGCTGCCATAGCGCAGATAGGCGTCGAGATCGGCGTGGCGGATGTGGTTGCCGTCCGCCTTCACCACGGCGAGATCGATGCCGAGATCCTTGGCGCGGGCACGGACCGCGGGCGAGGCGAGGACCTGCCTGTGGGCGGCGGGCTCGGGTGCCGCGACCGGTACGGGTTCCGGAGCGGACGCGGGCACGCGTGCCGGAGCGGCCTCCACGACCTCTTCCACGCGGGGCGCCTCTGCCTCGGCCTGCCGCTCGACCGGAGCTTCGGTAGCCACCGGCGCGGTCTCGGCGGCGTCGCCCTCGACTTCGATCACCATCAGCGCCGAGCCGATCGCCACCATCTCGCCGACTTCGCCGGCCAGCTCGACCACCACGCCGGAGACGGGCGATTCCATCTCGACCGTGGCCTTGTCGGTCATCATGTCGGCGACCTGCTGGTCCTCCGACACCTTGTCGCCGATCTTGACGTGCCAGGCGACGATCTCGGCCTCGGCAATGCCTTCGCCGATATCGGGCAGGCGGAAGGTGAAGCGTGCCATGCGGGTCAGTCCTTCAGGATCTTCTTGAGGGCAGTGCCGATGCGCACCGGCCCGGGGAAATAGGCCCATTCCAGGCTGTGCGGATAGGGCGTGTCGAAGCCGGTCACGCGTTCGATCGGGGCTTCGAGATGGTAGAAGCAGCGCTCCTGCACCTGGGCCGAAAGCTCGGCGCCGAAGCCCGAGGTGCGCGTCGCCTCGTGCACGATCAGGCAGCGGCCGGTCTTCTTCACCGATTCCTCGATCGTGTCGATGTCGAGCGGCACCAGCGTGCGCAGGTCGACGATCTCGGCATCGATGCCGAGTTCCTCGACCGTGTTGGCGACGACGTGCACCATCGTGCCGTAGCAGAGGATCGTCACTGCCTCGCCCGGGCGGACCACCGCGGCCTTGCCCAGCTCGACGCGATAATGGCCCTCGGGCACCTGGGCACCGGGATGATCGGCCCAGGTCTTGGCCGGACGATCATAATGGCCGTGGAACGGGCCGTTGTAGATGCGCTTGGGCTCGAGGAAGAGGACGGGATCATTGTCCTCGATCGCCGCGATCAGCAGACCCTTGGCGTCGTACGGCGTCGAGGGGATCACCGTCTTCATGCCCGAGACATGGGTGAAGATGCCCTCCGGCGACTGCGAATGGGTCTGGCCGCCGAAGATGCCGCCGCCATAGGGCGAGCGGATCGTGATCGGCGCAGTGAAGTCCGCCGCCGAGCGATAGCGCAGCCGCGCCGCTTCGGAGACGAGCTGGTCGAGCGCCGGATAGATGTAATCGGCGAACTGGATCTCGGGGACCGGGCGCAGGCCATAGGCGCCCATGCCGATCGCCACGCCCATGATGCCGATCTCGGTGATCGGCGTGTCGAAGGCGCGCGCCTTGCCATATTTGGCCTGGAGGCCGGCAGTGGCGCGGAAGACGCCGCCGAAATAGCCGACATCCTCGCCCATCACGATCACGTTCGGATCGCGCGCCATCATCACGTCCATGGCGGAGTTGATCGCCTGGATCATGTTCATCTGCGTCACGTCGCCCACGATCTCGTCGCTCACAGGCCGGCCGCCTTCTGCTCGTCCAGCATCTGCTGCTGCTGTTCCTTCAGGTGCCAGGGAATGGTCTCGAACACGCCTTCGAACATCGATTCGAAGGGCTGGTGCATGCCATGGCCGAGGATGCCGTTCTTCTCGGCTTCCTTCTGCGAGGCCTTGACCAGCTCGGCAAGCTCCAGGTCCTGCGCGGCGTGGCGCGCCTCGTCCCATTCGCCGATGGCGATGAGATGTTCCTTCAGCCGGCGGATCGGATCGCCGAGCGGCCAGGCATTGGGCTCGCCGGCCGAGCGATAGGCGGTGGGATCGTCGGAGGTCGAATGGCCCTCGGCGCGATACGTGAAATGCTCGATCAGCGTCGGGCCCTGGTTGGTCCGCGCGCGCTCGGCGGCCCATTCGGTGGCCGCGTACACCGCCAGCGCGTCATTGCCGTCGACGCGCAGGCCGGCAATGCCATAGCCGATCGCGCGCGCGGCGAAGGTGGTCGCCTCGGCCCCGGCGAAACCGGAGAAGCTCGATATCGCCCATTGGTTGTTGACGACGTTGAAGATAACCGGCGCCTTGTAGACCGTCGCGAAGGTCAGCGCCGAGTGGAAGTCGCCCTCCGCCGTCGAGCCTTCGCCGCACCAGGTGGCGGAGATGCGCGTATCGCCCTTGGCCGCGCTCGCCATCGCCCAGCCGACCGCCTGGGGATATTGGGTGGCGAGATTGCCCGAGATCGAGAAGAAGCCGAACTCCTTCGAGGAATACATGATCGGCAGCTGGCGCCCTTCGAGCGGATCGGCCCTGTTCGAATAGATCTGGTTCATCATCTGCACGATCGGATAGCCGCGCGTGATGAGGATCCCCTGCTGGCGATAGGAGGGGAAGCACATGTCGTCGCCGGCCAGCGCCATCGCCGCGCCGATCGAGACGGCCTCCTCGCCGGTGGACTTCATGTAGAAGCTGGTCTTGCCCTGGCGCTGGGCACGGAACATGCGCTCGTCGAAGGCGCGGGTGAGCGCCATCGAGCGGAGCATGCGGCGCTTGGCATCGGCATCGAGCCGCGGATCCCAGGGGCCGACCGCATTGCCCTCGTCATCGAGGACGCGGACCAGGCCGTACGCCAGCTCATGGAAACTGGAAGCCGCATCGGCGGTGTCGGGGCGGCGGGTGACGCCGGCGGGCGGCACCACGATGTCGCTGAAGTCCGCTTCGTCCCCCGGGCGGAATCGCGGCTCGGGCACGTGCAGCGCAAGCGGGGGCAGATTGGCGCGATCGCGCTCGCTCGACATGGGCTCTCCGGACATAGGCTCCCGTCGCCAAACGCGCGGGAATCACGTTTCGCGCCATTGTTATAAAATTTCAAAGCCCGGCGCAAGTAGGTCAGGGGTGCTGACCTGAAATGCCGCCCGAAATGCTGGGAATTCGCGTCGAAGCGAGGGTCAGGGCATCGGGTCGCCGCGCTTCCCATCGGGTACGATATCCGCCGCATTCAGCATGGCCGCCACCAACGCGCGAGTCTGTACGTCGAGGGTGCATTCGTGGCGGGTGACGACATGATCGCCGGCGGCGTCGAGCAGCTCGAATACCAGTTGGGTGCCGTCCATGCAGATCGCCATCCCCTCGTCGCGCGGGGCGTCGGCGAACTCCTGGCCGCCCCCATTGTCGGGCAGGCGCGCGGTGAAGCGAGCGGCGGCGAGCGCATCCGTCACCCGCGCGAAGCGATCGGCATCGAGCGCGCGCGTCTTGCGGCGGATGGCCACGCCCGGGCCATAGCCGCCCCTGCCGTTGGTAAGCGTGTAGTGGATCAGCGCCCGGCCATCGGCCCGCTGATCAATACGGATCACATAGGGCTGGGAGAAACTGGGCAGCACCAGCATGCGGAAGCGGCTGCGATAACCGTCCAGTGCATGCGGCGCCCACAGCACCGGCTCTCCCATCGAGGCGAGATGCTTGCCGAACCAGCCTTCGAGGAACCCGTCTTTGTTCGGCGCGAAATCCGGCGGAAGATAGTGGGTTTTGGGCACTGGCGCGTCCTGCGCCCAGGCAATACCGGGCGCGAGGAGCATCAGGGCGATGGCGAGCGCAGCCTTCATGCGACCGGGAACCCGCGCCGCCTGAACAGCGCCGACACGTCCGGATCCCTTCCCCGGAACGCGCGATAGGCGAGCTTGCGGTCGGTCTCGTTGCCGGTGGAAAGCAAAGTCGCGCGGAAACGGTCGGCCGTGGCCTTGTCCCAGACATTGCCCGCCTCCTGGAACGCCGCCCAGGTGTCCGCGTCCATCGTCTCGGACCAGAGATAGGAATAATAGCCGGCCGAATAGGCGTCGGACGAGAAGAGGTGGCCGAACTGCGGCATGCGGTGGCGCAGCACGATCTCCTTCGGCATGCCGAGTGCCGCCAGCGCTTCCTTCTCGAACGCGGCGATGTCGGTCACCGGCACTTCGCGGTCGTGCAGCTGCATGTCGAGGATCGCGCAGGCGAGATATTCGACCGTGTCGAAGCCCTGGTTGAAAGTCGACGACTTCTCGATCTTGTCGACCAGCGCCTGCGGCATCGGCGCGCCGGTCTTGTAGTGCTTCGCGTATTTATCCAGCACGTCGCGGGTGAGCAGCCAGTTCTCGTTCACCTGGCTGGGATATTCGACGAAGTCGCGCGGCGTGCCGGCCAGCCCCGGATAGGTGACGTTCTGGAGCAGGCTGTGGATCGCATGGCCGAATTCGTGGAACAGCGTCGTCGCATCGTCGAGGCTGATCAGCGTCGGCTCGCCGGCGCCGCCCTTGACGAAATTATTGTTGTTCGAAGCCAGCGTGTTGCGCACGCCGCCGAACTTCTGCTGGCCGCGATAGCGCGTCGCCCAGGCGCCCGAGCGCTTGCCCGACCGGGCATAGCCGTCGAAATAGAAGATGCCGATGTTCTTGCCAGTGCGCGTATCGGTCACTTCGAAGGTCCGCACGGCGGGATCGAAGACCGGCACGTCCTTCACTTCCCGGAAGCCGAGATCGTAGAGCCGGCCGGCAGCGTAGAAGGCGCCCTGGAGGATGTTGCCGAGCTCGAGATACGGCTTCACCTCGCTCTCATCCAGGTCGTACTTCGCCTTGCGGACCTTCTCGGCATAGAAGCGATAGTCCCAGGGCTCGATGGCGATCTTCGCCCCTTCCCGATCGGCGAGCGCCTGCATGTCGGCGACTTCCTGCGTGACGCGGGCGCGGGCGGCGGGCCATACCGCCATCATCAGCTTCATCGCATTGGCCGGGGTCTCGGCCATGGTGTCGTCCATGCGGTAATAGGCATGGTTCCTGAAACCGAGCAGCCTGGCGCGCTGCTGGCGGAGCTTCAGTATCTCGGCGATGCCCGCCTTGTTGTCGTTCGCATTGCCATTGTCGCCGCGCGAGACGAAGGCGCGCCACACCTTCTCGCGCAGCCCCCGGTCGGTCGAATAGGTGAGGAAGGGCGCGACCGAGGAGCGGGTGTTGACCACCGCCCATTTGCCGGCCAGCCCGCGATCGGCGGCGGCGCTGGCGAGCGAGGCCTTGAAGCTGTCCGGCAGCCCGGCGAGCTGGGCTTCGGAATCGAGGACGATCCAGGTCTCCTCGTCCGCCAGCAGATGGCGGCTGAAATCGGAAAAGGCCGAGGCGAGCGCCTGGTTGAGCCGGCTGACCTCGGCGCGATCGGCATCGGAAAGGGCGGCGCCGCGGCGGACGAAGCCGCGATAGCTGCGCTCGAGCAGGCGCAGCTGCTGCGCATCGAGCTTCTGGCCGGCGCGCGTCTCGTACGCGCCCTTTACCCGCGCGAAGAGCAAAGGATCGAGGAACAGCTCGTCATTCGCCCTGGTGAGCCTGGGGCTCCATTCGCGATCGATCGCCTGGACCTGCTTGTCGGCCAGGTTGCTCTCATAGACGCCCCAGGCCGATTCGACACGGTCCATCGTGTCGCCCGCCTTCTGCATCGGCTCGATCACGCTGTGGAAGGTGGGGGCGGTGCGCGCGTCGCGGATCGCATGAATCTCCCGGCGCTGTTCGGCGATCGCCGCTTCGAAGGCGGCAGGAAACATCTCCACCTTGAACTTGTCCCAGGGAGGCACGCCGCCATAGCCGCCCGGCCAGGGCTTGAGCAGAGGCGCGGCGTCCACGATGTCGGCGGCTTTGGCCATCAGGCTCCCCATGAAAGGCGTTGCGAGCAAGGCGCTGGTGCCGAGAAGCGCCTGGCGGCGGCTGAGGTTGCGGATCAAGTTCCGAAGGCTCCCTGGAATCGGTGAATCGAACCGAGCTTAGGGAGGTGCCGCGGAATGGCAATTGACTCGTCGGCAATAAGGAACAGAATAGGAACATCCTGTTCTCCGAGTCGTGCGCCCTATGGCCGATCCTGCCGTCCTGAAGCAATTGCGCGACACGCTGCGCGGTCTCGAGACCGGTGGATTCCGCCGGCGGCCTTCGCTGCCCTTCGGCATCGAGGCAATCGATTCGCGCCTCGCCGATGGCGGCTTCAGGCTCGACGCCCTGCACGAAGTGGCGGCGGGCACGAGCGACATGGCCGATGATTGCGCGGCCACCCTGTTCCTCGCCGGAATCGCGGCGCGCGCCTGGGGCCCGGTGCTCTGGGTGGTGCGGCGGCGCGACCTGTTCGCGCCCGGCCTCGCCCAGTCGGGGCTCGATCCCAAGCGCCTGATCTATGCCGAGGCGAAGGACGATGCCGAACTGCTGGCGATCATGGAGGAAGGGCTGCGCCACCGCGGACTGGGCGCGGTGATCGGCGAGGCCAGGCGCGCGGACATGACCGCGACGCGCCGGCTCCAGCTGGCGGCCGAAGGCGGGCGGACGATCGCGCTGCTGCTGAAGCGCGCCGCGCGCGAGGGGAGCGACCCGATCGGCATGCCTTCGGCGGCGGTGACGCGCTGGCGCGTGACCTGCGCCCCTTCGGCGCCGCTGCCGGTGGCGGGCGTCGGGCGGCCGCGCTGGCGGCTGGAGCTGGCGCGGCAAAAGGGGGGCGAGGGTTTCGAGACGATAGTGGAGGCATGCGATGCAACGGGTCGCTGCGCTCTTCCTTCCCCTGTGGCCGATCGAAAGGCTGTGGCGGGCGGAACGGCGCGCCGGCGCGCGGCCTGACGCGCGCGCGCTCCCCGCTCCGCAAGCCCCGCTCCGCAAGCCCGCGCAGCACGAGGGGCATTGGCGGCCGGGCGCCAGATGGGCGCAGGTGGATGAACCTCAACTCCTCCCCGGAACGGGGAGGGGAACCACCGCCTCAGGCGGTGGTGGAGGGGGTTCTCCTCAAATGCTGTCGCCGGTGGAAGCCCCCCTCCACCAAGCCGCTTCGCGCCTTGGTCCCCCTCCCCGTTCCGGGGAGGAATTAAAGCCCCTCGTCACTTCCCTCCGCAACGGCAGCCGTATCGAGATCGCCGCCGCCTGCCCCGCCGCCCAGGCGCTGGGGCTGAGGCCCGGCATGGCAGTCACCCAGGCACGTGCGCAGGTGCCGGGGCTCGACATCCGCCCGGCCGATCCGGAGGGCGATCTCGCATCGCTCGGGAGCCTGGCGATCCTTGCCGCGCGGCGCTGGTCGCCGGTGGTGGCGGTGTCCGGAACGGAGGGACTGATGCTCGACCTTTCCGGCACCGCGCATCTGTTCGGCGGCGAGGAAGGGATGGCGCGGCGCATCGTGACGCTGCTCGCGCGCGCCGGCTTCGCCGCCCGCATCGCCATCGCCGACACCCCCGGCGCCGCCTGGGCGCTCGCGCGGTTCCAGGGCAACTGCATCTGCCCGCCCGGCGAGCAGGCCCGCGCGCTCGACGACCTCCCCACCCCGGCGCTGCGCATCGACGCGGCGGCAGTGGAACTGCTCAGGCGCCTGGGCGTCGACCGGATCGGCCAGCTCGCCGCCCTGCCCCGCGCGCCGCTCGTCCGCCGCTTCGGCGCCGCTACGGTGCTGCGGCTCGACCAGGCGCTGGGCCGCGTCGCCGAACCGCTCGCCCCAGTGATCCCGCCCGAGGCGATCGCCGTCCGCCAGCGCTTCGCCGAGCCGATCGCCACCGCCGAGGCGATCGAGCATTGGCTGGGCGTGCTCACGCCGCGCCTCGCCGCCGCGCTCGAGGCCGAGGGGCTGGGCGTGCAGGCGCTCGAGTGCATCGCCGAACGCGTCGACGGCGTGCCGCAGCGCATCCGCATCGGCCTTGCCCGCCCCAATCGCAACGGCGCCCATCTGCTCCGCCTGCTCAAGCGCCGAATCCAGGATGTCGAGCCGGGTTACGGCATCGATGCGATTACCCTCCATGTCCGCCGCGCCGCCATGCTCGGGCCCGAGCCGGCGATCGAGCGGCTGGACGAGGAAGCCGCGCCCGACCTCGCCACGCTGGTGGACACGCTGGCGACGCGGATCGGCCCGGCGGCCATGTGGCGGATGCGGCCGGTGGAAAGCGACGTGCCCGAGCGATCCCTAATGCGCGCGCCGGTGCTCGATCCGCCCGCGCGCGGAGCGCTGCGCGCGAAGCTCGACGATGTCCGCCAGCTCGATCGCAACCCGCCCTTGCCGCCCTGGCACCCGGGCTGGCCGCGCCCGGCGCGGCTGCTCGCCCGGCCCGAGCGACTCGATCACGTCATGGCCGAGCTGCCCGACCATGCCCCGCGCCGCTTCACCTGGCGCGGGCGCGCCCATCAGGTGATCCATGCCGACGGGCCCGAGCGCATCCAGGGCGAATGGTGGAAGCGCGATGCCGAGCGGATGAGCGTGCGCGACTATTTCCGCGTCGAGGACGAGACGGGCCGCCGCTACTGGCTGTTCCGCTCGGGCGATGGCGAGCGCGCGGTGACCGGCAATCTCAGCTGGTATCTCCACGGGGTGTTCGGATGACCTATTCCGAACTCCAGGTGACCACGCATTTCTCGTTCCTGCGCGGCGCCTCCTCGCCCGAGGACCTGTTCCGCACGGGCGCGCTGCTCGGCCTGCCCGCGCTCGGCATCGTCGATCGCAATTCGGTGGGCGGGGTGGTGCGGTCGCTGGTCGCGGCAGAGCAGTTCAGCGATCTCGGCGTGCCGATCCGGATGATCGCCGGCTGCCGGCTCGACCTGGCCGATGGCAGTTCGGTGCTGGTCTGGCCCGAAGACAGTGCCGCCTGGTCGCGGCTCACCCGGCTGCTCACCCTCGGCAAGTCGCGGGCGGACGCGCAGAAGGGCGAGAAGGGGCAATGCTTCCTCCATTGGGAGGACCTGGCCGAGGCGGCGCAGGGGATGGTCGGCGCGCTGGTGCCCGGCCTCGCCGATCGCGGCGACCCCCAGGCCCTCCGATGGATTGCGGACCTGTTCGGGGAGCGCGGCCATGTCTGCCTCACGCAGCATCGCCGCCCGGGCGACGCGATGCGGCTGCACGAACTGAACCTCGCCGCCCGCCGCTTCGGCCTCACGCCGCTCGCCACCGGCGACGTGCTCTACGACACGCCCGACCGGCGCATGCTGCAGGACGTGGTCACGGCGATCCGCGAGAAATGCACGATCGACGAACTCGGCTTCCGCCGCGAACGCAGCGCCGACCGGCACTTGAAGTCGCCGGAGGAAATGGCGCGCCGCTTCCGCGACTATCCGCAGGCGCTCGCCGCCTCCGAGGCGATCGCCGAGCGCTGCACCTTCACCCTTCGCGACCTCAGGCACCAATATCCCGAGGAAGAGGTCATCCATGGCCGTAGCGCGCAGGAGGCGCTCGCCGCGCTCGCCTGGAGCGGGCTCAGGCAGAAATTCGCCGGCAAGCCCTCGCAGGCGCACCGGGACCTGCTCGCCCATGAACTCGGCCTGGTCGAGCAGATGGGCTACGCGCCCTATTTCCTCACGGTCAATTCGATCGTCCAGTTCGCGCTGAGCCAGCAGATCCTCTGCCAGGGGCGGGGAAGCGCTGCCAATTCGGTGATCTGCTTCGCGCTGGGCATCACGTCGATCGATCCGATCGAACACCAGCTGCTGTTCGAACGCTTCATCTCGACCGAGCGCAAGGAGCCGCCCGACATCGACGTCGATTTCGAGCATGAGCGGCGCGAGGAAGTGATCCAGTGGATCTACGACACCTATGGCCGCGATCATGCCGCGCTCACCGCGGTGGTGATCCGCTTCCGCGCGCGCAGCGCCTTGCGCGAGGTCGGCAAGGCGATGGGCCTGCCCGAGGACATGACCGCGGCGCTCTCCTCCCAGGTCTGGGGCTGGTCGAACGACGTCGACGACCGCCATGCCGATACGCTCAACCTCGACCGCAACGATCCGCGGCTGGCGCTGACCCTGGAGCTCGCGCGCCAGCTGGTCGACACGCCGCGCCACCTCTCCCAGCATCCCGGCGGCTTCGTGCTCACCCGCGACCGGCTGCACGACCTGATCCCGGTGGAACCCGCCGCGATGATCGATCGCCATGTCGTCGAATGGGAGAAGCTCGATATCGAGGAACTGGGCTTCATGAAGGTCGACATCCTCGGCCTCGGCATGCTCGGCTGCATGCGCCGCGCCTTCGACCTGCTGGCCGCGCACAAGCGCATCCATCTCACCCTCGCCGCGCCGCTGATGCAGGGCGAGGACGCGCCGACCTTCGAGATGATCCGGCAGGCGGATACGCTGGGCGTGTTCCAGATCGAGAGCCGCGCGCAGATGTCGATGCTGCCGCGGATGAAGCCCGTGAATTTCTACGACATCGCGATCCAGGTCGCGATCGTCCGGCCCGGGCCGATCCAGGGCAACATGGTCCACCCCTATCTGAAGCGCCGGCAGAATCCGGAGCTGGTCGACTATCCCTCGCCCAGGCTGAAGGCGGTGCTGAAGAAGACGCTGGGCGTGCCGCTGTTCCAGGAACAGGCGATGCAGGTGGCGATCGTCGGCGCCGGCTTCACCGCCAGCGAGGCGGACCGGCTGCGCCGCGCGATGGCGACGTTCAAGTCGAGCGGCGATATCGGCGAGTTCGGCCCCAAGCTGATCGAGGGCATGCGCAGGAACGGGATCAGCGAGACCTTCGCCGCGCAGATGGTCGAGCAGATCAAGGGCTTCAGCAATTACGGCTTTCCCGAGAGCCACGCCGCCAGCTTCGCCAAGATCGCCTATGCCTCGAGCTGGATGAAATGCCATCACCCGGACGTGTTCTGCACGGCATTGCTCAACGCGCAGCCGATGGGCTTCTATGCGCCCGCCCAGCTGATCCGCGATGCGCGCACGCATGGGGTGGAAGCGCGCGCCGTCTGTATCAACGACAGCGACTGGGACACGCGGATGGTGCCCGAGGGATCGAACCCGCGTGCACGGGATTCGCGCTTCTGCGGCACCGAAGCGGACTGGGCGGGCCTGCAGCCGATCCGGCTCGGCATGCGGATCGTGCAGGGGCTGTCCCAGGAAGACGCCGAGGCCATATTGAAGGCGCGCGCACAGGCCCCCTTCGCTTCGATCGAGGACGTCTGGCGCCGTGCCCGCGTGAAACCCGCCGCGCTCGAACGGCTGGCGCGCGCCGATGCCTTCCGGGCGCTCGGCCTGGACCGGCGCCAGGCGCTCTGGGCGATCCGGGGATTGGGACAGGCGCCGCTCGACCTGTTCGCCGCCGCCGATGCCCGCATGGATGCGAGCATGGCCGAGATCATCGAGCCGCAGGTGGCGCTGCTGCCGCTCACCGAGGGGCGCGAAGTGGTGGAGGATTATCGCGCCACCCAGCTGTCGCTGCGCGCCCACCCCCTCTCCTTCCTGCGCGCGCGGCTCGCGGCCCGGCGGATCGCACGCTGCGCGGACCTGCTGGACATGAAGGACGGGCAGCGGGTGGAGGTCGCCGGCCTGATCCTCGTCCGCCAGCGGCCGGGCAGCGCCAAGGGCGTGGTGTTCGTCACGCTGGAGGACGAGACCGGCATCGCCAATGCCGTGCTCTGGGCAGACCGGTTCGAAGCCGATCGCCGCACCGTGATGTCGGCGACGATGCTGGCGATCGCCGGCCGGGTGCAGCGCGAAGGCATCGTCATCCATCTCGTCGCCGAACGGATCACCGACCTCACGCCATGGCTGCGCGAAGTCGGCGAACTCGACCTGCCTCGCGCGACCATGCCCGGCGACGGGGCGACGCATGGCGGCGAGATCGACCCGCGCGACCGGCCCGCGCCCCGCCAGCGCCCCGCCGACAGCGGGCCGCCGCGCCGCAGCCTCAAGGCGCCGGACCTGATTCCAGTGCGCTCGCGGGACTTTCACTGATGCCGATCCACGGACACCGCCTGTTCTACGCGCTGCGCCCGGCACCGCTGGCCCGCAACCTGATCGGCGTCCAGCGCGACCGGCTCGGGCTGGCCGATGCCCTGGTAGGGAATGACCGGCTGCACATGACCCTCGGCATCACCGAGGATTTCGACCACCGCCCCTATGCCGAGGCCAAGCAGCTGATCGCGATCGGCGCGCAGGTCGCGGCGGCGCCGGTGCCGGTCATGCTCGACCGCGTCTCGGCGGGCGGCGACTCGATCGCATTGCGGCCCGCCCGCAAGATCGACGCGCTCGCCGAGCTGGGCCGCCAGCTGCAGCGCGGCCTGGCCGCCGCCACGCTGCTCCGCCGGGGCTGGGAGTTCCACCCGCACGTCACCTTGCTCTATCGCAAGGGCCGCCCCTTCACGCAGCGGATCGAGCCGATCGGCTGGGATGCGACCGATTTCGTGCTGATCCACTCGATCCTGGGCGCGCACCAGCATATCGAGCTGGGCCGCTGGCCGCTGATCGACCGGCAGGGATCGTTCGGCTTCTAGAAGCCCAGGCCCAGCTGCGGCATGTCGCGGGTGACGATGCCGTCCTGCACCTCGACGCCCTCGAGGGCGAGCATGTGCGCCTTGGACAGCGACCCGCCAGGCGCGGAGAAGCCGCCGATGCGCCCGTTCGCGGCCGTCACGCGGTGGCAGGGAATGATCAACGGCACCGGATTGGCCGCCATTGCCTGGCCGACGTCGCGCGCGAATTCCGGCCCCGCGTCGAGCGCCCTGGCGATCGCGCCATAGGTCGCCGTCTCGCCCCAGCCGAGCTGGCGCACATGGGCATAGACGCGGTCGAAAAAGGGCTCCTGCCGCCCGAGATCGACGGCCACGCCCGCAAAGTCGACGCGCTCCCCGGCGAAATAGCGCCGCGCATCATCGATCACAGCCTGCACCTGCGGCGGCGGCGGCACTGCCTTCGCATCCGGCAGGCGGCGCAGCAGCGAACGCTCCGCCTCCCGCGCCGTGCCCGGGGGCAGTCGGAAGCTGCGGATGCCCCTGGCGTTCCAGCCGATCGCGGCGAAACCCGCGGCGGTCTCGAACACCGAATAGCCGTTCTCCATCGTCATGACACGGAGATCGGGAGGCCGGGCCGGGTTCGCAACCTATCCCCCGACGGTCTGCTCGATCACGCCGAAGATCGGGTGGTGCCGGTCGTCCTCGGCCCAGATGCGCACCGTGTCGCCGGCCTTGAGGAAGGGCGTGACCGGTGCGCCGCCGCGGATCGTCTCGATCGTCCGGATCTCGGCGATGCACGAATAGCCGACGCCGCCTTCGCCCACCGGCGTGCCGGGCCCGCCATCCGCGCCGCGGTTCGAAACCGTGCCCGAGCCGATGATCGTGCCGGCGCCGAGCTTGCGCGTCTTCGCGGCATGGGCGACCAGGGTGCCGAAGTCGAAGGTCATGTCCACCCCGGCCTCGGCCCGGCCGAAGGGCTTGCCGTTCACATCGACCATCAGCCTGCGATGGAGCTTGCCGTCCTGCCACCAGTCCCCCAGCGAATCGGGCGTGGCGAAGACCGGCGAGAAGGCGCTGGCCGGCTTGGACTGGAAGAAGCCGAAGCCCTTGGCGAGCTCGCCGGGGATCAGGTTGCGCAGCGAAACGTCATTGGTGAGGCCGACCAGCCGGATCGCGGCGAGCGCCTCTTCGCGGCTCGCGCCCAGCGGCACGTCGCCGGTGACGACCACCACTTCGCCTTCCAGGTCGCAGCCCCAGGCTTCGTCGGCGAGCGGGATCGGGTCGCGCGGGCCGAGGAACCCGTCGCTGCCGCCCTGATACATCAGCGGATCGTGCCAGAAGCTCTCGGGCATCTCCGCCCCGCGCGCCTGCCGCACCAGCGCGACATGGTTCACATAGGCCGAGCCATCGGCCCATTGATAGGCGCGCGGCAGCGGCGCGGCGGCAAGCCGTTCGTGGAAACGCTCGCGCGGGATCACTTCATGGTCGAGATCGGTGGCGAGGTTCCGCAGATCGGCCTCGACCCGGTCCCAATTGTCGAGCGCCGCCTGCAGCGTCGGCGCAATCATGTCGGCACTGGCATACCAGGCCAGGTCGTTCGATACGACTACCAGCTTGCCGTCACGGCCGTTCTTCAGGCTTGCGAGCTTCATCGGTCTCTCCTTTGCTCCATCCATAGCCGCCCGCGCGGGCAAGTCGAGTTGACTCGGTCGGTTGACTCGCGCGCCGGGCCCCCGCATCGGTTGGGGCCATGGACGCCGCCCCGCGCTTTCTGGATCACGAAGGCGAGATGGCGGAACGAATCCGCACGTTCGACTGGGCGAACCACCCGCTCGGGCCGCCCGAAACCTGGCCCGACGCGCTCGGCTTCGCCCTCGACCTGGCACTCGCCTCGACCTTTCCCACCGCCATCTACTGGGGCGAGGATCTCCACCTCCTCTACAATGATGCCTGGGCGCCGATCCCGGCGGAGCGCCATCCCGGCGCGCTGGGCCGCCCGGCGCGCGAAGTGTGGCGCGACATCTGGGACGTGGTGGGCCCGCAGATGGCAAGCGTGACTGCCACGGGGCGGGGCTTCGCGATCTACGACCAGTTCCTGGCGATGGAACGCGCCGGCCGCAGCCAGGAGACCTGGTGGAACTACAGCTTCACGCCGATTCGCGACGGCGCGGGCCGGGTATGCGGGCTGATCAACCAGGGCAACGAGACGACGCGCTCCGTGCTGGCCGAGCGGGCGCGCCTGGCGGAAGCGGCGCGTCTGCGCGACCTGTTCGAGCAGGCGCCCGGCGCGATTGCGCTGCTCCACGGCCCGGAGCATCGCTTCGAATTCGCCAATTCGGAATATCTCGTGCTGGTCGGCGGGCGTCCGGTGCTCGGCAGGACGGTGGCCGAGGCGCTGCCCGAGCTGGTCGACCAGGGTTTCGTCGCCCTGCTCGACACCGTCCATGCCAGCGGCGAGCCCTTCCGCGCGGACGGCGTGCCGGTGCAGCTCCAGCGCAGCGCCGATGCGCCGCCCGAGACGCGCTTCCTCGATTTCGTCTATCAGCCGGTCAAGGACGAGCGCGGCAACACCACCGATATCTTCGTCGCCGCCAACGACGTGAGCGAGCGCGCGGCGGCGGAAGAGGCGCTGCGCCGGAGCGAGGAGCAGCTGCAACTCGCCCTCAACGCCTCGCTCGGCGTCGGCACCTGGGTATGGGACGTGCCTGCCGACCTGGTCGCGGCGGATGCCCGCTTCCTGCGCCTCTACGGCGTCGACGAGGGGCTGGCCGGCACGGGCACGCCGATCGCGCAGTTCTTCGTCAACGTGCATCCCGGCGACCGCGCCCGGCTGGAGGCGGGCATCGCCCGCACGCTTGGCGAGCGCGTGCCGTTCAACGAGGAATATCGGCTGATCCAGCCCGACGGCACGCTGCGCTGGGTGAGCGCCCAGGGCCGCGCGACCTTCGACGACGAAGGCCGCCCGCTACGCTTCCCCGGCGTCGCCTTCGACATCACCGAGCGCAAGCTGGCCGAGGAAGCCGCGCGCGACGCCGCAGAGGAATTGCGCGAGGCGAACGAAGCCCAGGCGTTTCTCGGCGCGCTGGCCGATCATCAGCGGGCGCTCGATTCGGCCGACGCGGTGATGCGTTTCACTGCGGCGGCGCTGGGCGAGCAGCTGGGGCTCGACCGGGTGGGTTTCCACCGCGTGCAGGGCGACGAAGTGCGCTTCGGCCCGCATTGGAGCAATGACGTGCTGGCTCCCCTGGAAGACACGCTGGCGATCGACGCGCTGGGAGACAATGCCCGCGCCTATCGCATCGGGCGCACCGTGGTGCTCCACGACGTCGCGCGCGAGGCGCCGGGGCTGGCGCACATCGCCGGCGCGGGCGTGGGCGTGCCGCTGCTGCGCGGCGGGCAATGGGTGGCGGTGATGTCGATCAACACCGCCGCCCCGCGCCGCTGGTCGGCCGAGGAAGTCGCCTTTGTCGAAGCGGTGGCGGAAACGGCCTGGGACGCGGTGGAACGCATCGAGGCAGTGGCGGCGCTGCGGGAAAGCGAAACCAAGTTCCGCGCCATCGCCAATTCGATCGACCAGATGGTCTGGTCGTCGCTGCCCGACGGCTATCACGATTATTACAACGACCGCTGGTACGAATATACCGGCGTGCCCCCGGGCAGCACCGATGGCGAGGCGTGGAAGAACATGTTCCACCCCGACGACCGCGAACGCACCTGGGCCGAGTGGCACCACAGCCTGGAAACGGGCGAGCGCTATCGGATCGAATATCGGCTGCGCCATCGCTCGGGCCGGTATCGCTGGGTGTTGGGCAGCGCCCAGCCGGTACGGGACGAGCGGGGCCGGATCACCCGCTGGTTCGGCACCTGCACCGATATCCAGGACATCGTCGATGCGCGCGAAGTGCTCGCCCGTTCGCGCGAGGCGCTCGAGGCGGCCGTGCGCGAGCGCACCGAGCAGCTGATGGCGGCAGAGGCGCGGCTGCGCCAGGCCCAGAAGATGGAAGCGGTCGGCCAGCTCACCGGCGGCATCGCGCACGACTTCAACAACATGCTCGCCGTGGTGATCGGCGCGCTCGACCTGCTCGAGCGGCGGCTGAAGCAGGGCAATCGCGACATCGGCAAATACATCACCGCCGCGCGCGACGGCGCCACTCGCGCCGCCGGCCTCACCCAGCGGCTGCTCGCCTTTTCGCGCCAGCAGCCGCTCGCTCCGGTGGCGATCGACACCAATGCGATGGTGGAGAGCATGATCGAACTGCTCGTCCGCACCCTGGGCGACGACGTGACGGTGGAGACCGTGCTACCCCCCGGCATCGCGCCGCTGCTGGCCGATCCCAACCAGCTCGAGAATGTGATCCTCAATCTCTCGGTCAATGCGCGCGACGCGATGCCGGGCGGCGGCAGGCTGGTGCTCACCACCGCCAATGCGCGGTTCGACGCGGCCGAGGCGGCGGGGCTGGAGCTGCAGCCGGGCAGCTATGTCGAGATCGCCGTGGCCGACAGCGGCACCGGCATGACGCCCGAAGTCGCCGCGCGCGCCTTTGACCCCTTCTTCACCACCAAGGGCGTCGGCAAGGGTACCGGCCTCGGGCTCAGCCAGGTGTTCGGCTTCGTCCGCCAGTCGGGTGGCGCGGTGCGGATCGAGACCGCGCCGGGCCGGGGCACCACCGTGCATCTCTATCTGCCCGTCCACCAGGGCGAAGCACCGGCGGCGCGGTCCGAGCGGTCCGCGTCGGTGCCCGCCGGCGGGCGGCCCGGTGAAGTGGTGCTCGTCGTCGAGGACGAGGAACGGGTGCGCAACTATTCGATCGAGGCGCTGCGCGAGCTCGGCTATCAGGTGCTCGGCGCGCGCGACGGCCCCGAGGCGCTGCGGCTGATCGACCGGGTGCCGCACGTCTCGCTGCTGTTCAGCGACGTGGTGATGCCCGAGCTGACCGGCCATGAGCTGGCCGCCCGCGCCCGCACGAAGCTGCCCGGGCTCCGGGTGCTGCTGACCAGCGGCTATGCCCCGGAAACGGCGCGCGTGGCGGGCGAGACGATCCTCGCCAAGCCCTTCGATCTCGATCGCCTCGCCACCGCCGTTCGCGCCGCGCTGGACGCATAGGGTCTTGACCGAATCGCCGGCGCGGGCCATGCGCGCCGCGGCTCCGGCGCCCCGCGCCCCGGCCTCCGTACCGCCCAGCCGCCGAGTCCTGTCGAAGGGCGGCTTCGGGCCCGCCCCGGCAGGCGGAGACGTGTATCCATGGCAAATGTAGCGGTTATCGGCGCCCAATGGGGCGACGAAGGCAAGGGCAAGATCGTCGACTGGCTCGCCGAGCGCGCCGACATGGTCGTGCGCTTCCAGGGCGGCCACAATGCCGGCCACACGCTGGTGGTCGGCGAGAATGTCTACAAGCTCTCGCTGCTCCCCTCGGGCATCGTGCGCGGCACCCCTTCGGTGATCGGCAACGGCGTGGTGCTCGATCCCTGGGCGCTGCGCGACGAAGTGGAGCGGATCCGCGCCCAGGGCGTGGACGTGACGCCGGACACGCTGATGGTCGCCGACAATTGCCCGCTGATCCTGCCCTTCCACCGCGACCTGGACGGGCTGCGCGAGGATGCGAGCGGCGCGGGCAAGATCGGCACCACCCGGCGCGGCATCGGTCCCGCCTATGAGGACAAGGTCGGCCGCCGCGCCATCCGCGTCTGCGACCTCGCCCATCTCGACGATCTCGGCCCCCAGCTCGATCGCCTGACCGCGCATCACGACGCACTCCGCGCCGGCTTCGGCGAGCCGCCGATCGACCGCGCGGCGCTGGTCGAGCAGTTGCGCGAGATCGCCGGCTTCGTCCTGCCCTTTGCCCAGCCGGTATGGCGCGCGCTCAATGCCGCCCGCGAGCGCGGCCGCCGCATCCTGTTCGAAGGCGCGCAGGGCGTGCTGCTCGACATCGATCACGGCACCTATCCGTTCGTCACGTCGTCGAACACGGTGGCGGGCACCGCCGCTTCGGGCTCGGGCATGGGCCCGGGCGCGGTCGGCTTCGTGCTGGGGATCGCCAAGGCCTATACCACCCGCGTCGGCTCGGGCCCCTTCCCCGCCGAGCAGGACAATGACGTGGGCGAGCGGCTGGGCACGCGCGGCCGCGAGTTCGGCACCGTCACCGGACGCAAGCGCCGCTGCGGCTGGCTCGACGCGGTGCTGCTGCGCCAGTCGGCCGCCGTCTCCGGCATCACCGGCATCGCGCTGACCAAGCTCGACGTGCTCGACGGCTTCGACGAGATCAAGGTCTGTGTCGGCTATCGGCTGCGCGGCGAGGCGATCGACTATTATCCCTCGAACGCCGCCGATCAGGCCGCGGTCGAGCCGGTGTGGGAGACGATGCCGGGCTGGCAGGAAACCACCGCGGGCGCGCGCAGCTGGGCCGAACTGCCGGCGGCCGCGATCAAATATATCCGCCGCGTGGAGGAGCTGATCCGCTGCCCGGTGGCCCTGGTCTCGACCAGCCCCGAGCGCGAGGACACCATCCTGGTCCGCGATCCCTTCGCGGACTGATCCGGCCGGGCCCGCGATCGACGCGCGGACCGCCGAGGCAATGCGCTACCCGTCCGGCCAGAGCGGGTAGCGCATCCCCTGCGTCAGGAGCCCTTAATGGGGCTTCTTCTTGTCCTTCTTGCCGCGCTTGTCCGAATCTTCGGACATCGCCGGATCCTGGCTGGGGGAAGCCGGATCGGGCGCGGGCGTGGCCGTGGCGGCATCCGGCGCGGGCGCCGGGGGATTGGCGCTCGGATCGGGTGCCGGCGCAGGAGCGGGGTGCTCCGTCGGCGAGGTCGCGGACGGATCGGTGGGGGAAGTGGTCTGGGCGAAGGCCGCGGGGGCAGCCAGCAGCGCCGCGGCGCCGATCAGGGTCTTGAGCAACATAACGGGGCAATCCTCCTTCGGTTTTTGCCGAAGACCCTTCGAGCCGCCGCGCATGTCCGGATTGTTTCCCGATGTTACGGCCAGCCCCGGCCCGCGCACGGCTGGGCAGCGAGCCGAGCCGGACGAGGGACGGGCCGAAGACGCGAGGATTGCCGGGAGGGGAGGATCGCGCCCCGCCCCGGGCTGCGGAGCGCTCAGCCCGTCTGCGCGCGGTGGAGCAGCTTCTGGTCCGCGAGGACGAGTGCGACCATCGCCTCGACCACCGGCACGCCGCGGATGCCGACACAGGGATCGTGGCGCCCCTTGGTCATGATCTCGGTCGCCTCGCCTTCGCGCGTCACGGTCTCGACCGGCGTCAGGATCGAGCTGGTCGGCTTGAACGCCACGCGCACGCGCACCGGCTGGCCGGTCGAGATGCCGCCCGCGATGCCGCCTGCATGGTTGGCGAGGAAGACGGGCCTGCCGTCATTGCCCGGGCGCATCGCATCGGCATTCCGTTCGCCGGTGAGCGCGGCGGCCGCGAAGCCGTCGCCGATCTCGACGCCCTTCACGGCGTTGATCGACATGCAGGCGGCGGCCAGCTCGCTGTCGAGCTTGGCGTAGAGCGGCGCCCCCCAGCCGGCGGGCACGCCGCTCGCCTCGCAGGCGATCACCGCGCCGAGCGAGGAGCCTGCCTTGCGCGCGCCGTCGACCAGCGCCTCCCAGCGCTTGGCGGCTTCGGCGTCGGGGCAGAAGAACGGGTTGTTGCCGATCTCGGCCGCATCGAAATTGGCGGGGTCGATCGCGTCGCCGCCGATCGCCTCGACCCAGGCGAGGATCGTGACTTCGGGAATCACCAGCCGCGCCACCGCGCCCGCCGCCACCCGGGCCGCCGTCTCGCGCGCCGAGCTGCGCCCGCCGCCGCGATAGTCGCGAAAGCCGTATTTGGCGTCATAGGCATAATCGGCATGGCCGGGGCGATAGGCCTTGGCGACTTCCGAATAGTCCTTGGAGCGCTGGTCGACATTGTCGATGTGGAGCGCGATCGGCGTGCCGGTCGTGCGCCCCTCGAACACGCCCGAGAGGATGCGGGCCTGGTCCGGCTCCTGGCGCTGGGTGGTGAAGCGCGACTGGCCGGGGCGGCGCTTGTCGAGGAAAGGCTGGATATCACCCTCGGACAGGGCCAGCCCCGGCGGGCAGCCGTCCACGACCGCGCCCAGCGCCGGGCCGTGGCTCTCGCCCCAGGTGGTGAAGCGGAAGACGCGTCCGAAGGTGTTGAAGCTCACTATTCCCCGCCCAGCTGTGCGAACGCCGGTGCGTGCGTCGCGGCGCCGCGCACCCCGCACGGCATGGCGCCGCCCTGCAGCGGCAGCGCCATCAGATAGTCGCCGGCATAGGGCGAGGCAAATCCGCGCGCCCATTCCGCCGCGAAGCCGAATCGGCCATAATATGCCGGATCGCCGAGCACGAAGGCGAGCATCGCGCCCGCATCGGCAAGCTGGGCGATCCCGGCCTGCACCAGCGCCTCGCCCACGCCCTGCCTGCGCCAGGCCGCCCCGACGGCCAGCGGCGCGAGCGCCACCGCCGCGATCGGCTTGCCGGCGATGGCAACGTCCATCCGGCTGAACGCGATCATGCCGGCCAGCGCGCCGGTCTCCTCGTCGTCCGCCACCAGGGTCAGCACCATGTCGCCGTCGATGCACAGCCGCTGGACCAGCCTGGCCTCGTCCTCCGCCGGAAAGGCCCGGCGGAGCAGGGCGTCGATCGCGGCGACGTCCCCGCCCGTCGCAGGGCGAATGGCGATGCTCACGAAAGCGCGATGTCCGGTGCGTCCTCGGCCTTCATGCCGATCACGTTATAGCCCGCATCGACATGGTGGATCTCGCCGGTGACGCCGGCCGCCAGGTCCGAGAGCATGTAGAGCCCGGCGCCGCCGACATCCTCGATCGTCACGGTGCGGCGGAGCGGCGAGTTCAGCTCGTTCCACTTCAGGATATAGTTGAAGTCGCCGATCCCGCGCGCAGCGAGGGTCTGGATCGGGCCGGCCGAGATCGCGTTCACGCGGATATTCTCCGGCCCCATGTCGACCGCGAGATATTTCACGCTGGTCTCCAGCGCGGCCTTGGCGACGCCCATCACGTTATAGTGCGGGATCACCTTCTCAGCACCGTAATAGGTGAGCGTGAGGATCGAGCCGCCGTCCGGCATCATCTCGCGCGCGCGCTTGGCCACCGCGACCAGCGAATAGGCCGAGATGTTCATCGTCATCAGGAAATTGTCGAGCGTGGTGTCGTAGAACTTCCCGCGCAGCTGCGACTTGTCCGAGAAGCCGATCGCGTGGACGACGAAGTCGATCGTCGGCCATTTCGCTTTGAGCGTGGCGAACGCCGTGTCGAGCGCGTCCATGTCCGACACGTCGCAATCGATCAGCGTATCCGAGCCCAGCTGCTCGGCCAGCGGCTTCACGCGCTTCAGCAGCGCATCGCCCTGATAGCTGAACGCCAGCTCGGCACCCTGTTCGCTGAGCTTCTTCGCGATGCCCCAGGCGAGGCTCTTGTCATTGGCGAGGCCCATGATCAGCCCGCGCTTGCCCTGCATCAATCCGGTCACGACGGCGTATTCTCCCTTTCTCTGGGTTCCTCTAGACCGTTCTCGGGCGTTTCCGCCAGAGCCGCGTTCAACTCCGCGCCGACGACGAGCCCCAGTCCGACGAGAAAGAAGAAGATCAGCGCGATCATCACGCCGGCCAGGCTGCCATAGGTGAGGTCGTAATTGCCGAGCGTGCCGAGGATCTTCGGCAGCAGGGCAGTGACCAGCAGCCACCAGGCCGCGGTGAACAGCGCGCCCGGCCATTTGGGGCATCTGCTCTTCCGGTAGCGGCCGGGGGTGAGCGAGTAGAACAGGATGTAGAGCGCACCGAACAGCGCGATGGCGGGCGCGATCTTGCTCAGCGAGACGATGCGCTGCGCCTCGGATGCCCAGGGGAAGATGGTGTAGAGGAACTGCTCGACGGCGGTCAGGATCACCTGGAAGCTGAACGCCGCCATGGTGATGATCACCGAGGCGATGATCATCCCGATCGCCCCCAGCCGATATTGCCAGAAGGGCGTGCCCGAGCGGACGCCATAGGCCTGGCGCAAGATGCCGCGGATGGTCTCGATGAAGCCGGCCACGGTCCACAGGCCGACGATCGCGCCGAACCAGAGCAGGTTGCCGGTCCGCGCCATCAGCACGTCGGACACCGGCTTGCGCAGCAGCTCGGCCACATCGGGCGGCACGGTGCGCAGGAACGCATCGAGCGTGTGGATGCCCTCGGAGCTGCGGCCGATCAGCTGCGCGATCGCGGCGGCGACGATGAAGAAGGGGAAGAGCGTGACCAGGCTGAGATAGGCCAGGTTGCCGGCATAGGTGAATCCGTCCTGGAACGTGCCGACCAGCACCCGCTTGACCACATGCCAGAATCGGGGGCCCAGTCCGATGCGGGCGAGCAAGGCGAGGATGCGGGATCCAAGCCCCGGCCCCGCTTTCGCGTCACCCGAATCTTCCCCTGTTGTCACAAGGTGTTAGACGCCCATGCGGCCACGCGGGTTCCCCTTGTCGTGCCAGCCCCTGGCAAACTCGATCAGCGCATCGTCGTCCACCGGCAGCTCGACCATCAGCGTGACGAGCAGGTCGCCCCGCCCGCCAGCGGACCCTGCGGCCTTCTTGTGGAAGCCGCGGCCCTTGAGGCGCAGCGTCTTGCCCGAGGAGGAGCCCTTGGGCACCTTGAGCATCACCGCGCCATCGGGCGTCGGCACGCGCACCTCGGCGCCGAGCACGGCCTCGGACAGGGTCACCGGCAGGTCGAGCCGGATATCGTCGCCGTCGCGCTGGAAGAAGCGGTGCGGCTGGATCTCGATCGTCACGATCGCGTCGCCCGCACCGCCCGGCCCTTCCTCGCCCTTGCCGGCAAGGCGCATCTGGGTGCCGGATTCGAGCCCGGCGGGAAGCTTCAGGTCGATCGTCTTGCCGTCGCGCAGCGTGATGCGCTGTGCCGCCAGCCTGGCCGCATCCTCGAAGCTCACCGCCAGGCGATAGGCGATGTTCGCGCCCTTGGGCGCGGCGCGGCGGCCGAAATCGCCAAAGCCCCCGGAGAAGCCGCCGCCGCCACGCCGCGCCCCCATCCCGCCGAACAGCCCCTCGAAGATATCGCCGAAGCCGCCCGCCTCGCCGCCGCCGCCGAAATCCGCGCGGAAGCCGCCCTGGCCGCCGCTGCCCATGCCCGAGCCGAAGCCGCCGAACGGATTAACGGGATTGCCGTCGCCATCGATCTCGCCGCGATCGAAGCGGGCGCGCTTGTCCTTGTCGGTCAGCAGGTCATAGGCCTGGGTGACCTGGCTGAACTTCTCCGCCGCCTTGGGATTGTCCTTGTTGCGGTCCGGATGCAGCTCCTTGGCGAGCTTGCGATAGGCCTTCTTGATATCGGCCTCGCTCGCGCCACGCGCCACGTTCAGGACGGAATACGGATCAGCTGCCATCAAAACCCCTTCGAACGCGCCGTATTTCGGCGTGTCCGCCCGCTAACGCAAGGGCCGGGGAACAAACTCCCCTCCCGGAATACAGGCTATGCCGCCGTCTCCTCCAGCGGCTCGACATCGACCGAGACGTGCATGTCCTGCGCGCCCGATCCCAGGACGATGCCGTCGATCGGCGCGATCTCGGCATAGTCGCGGCCGATCGCGACCACGACATGGTCCTCGGCCATCCAGATGCCGTTGGTGGGATCGACGCCGACCCAGCCCAGCTCGGGCCCGGCCCAGACCAGCACCCAGGCATGCGTCGCATCCGCGCCCACCAGCCGCGGCCGGCCGGGCGGCGGCAGGGTGCGGAGATATCCGGAGACATAGGCGGCGGGCAGGCCGGCGGCACGCAGGCCAGAGATCATGATCTGCGCGAAATCCTGGCAGACGCCCCGCCGCTTGTCGAAGGCGGCGCGCGGCGGCGTGTCGACCAGCGTGGCGCTGGGATCGAAGTCGAAACTGCGCTGGATCCGCACGGCAAGCGCATGGGCGGCATCGAGCACGCCGCGATCGGGCGCCAGATCGGGTGCGCACCATTCCGCGATCGCCGCGTCGAGCGGGATCTGCGGCGAGGGGAAGAGATAGGCGGCCGGGCCCGCCGGCGAAACGTCGCGACTGGCCCGCGCCAGCCCGGCGATATCGGCGAGCGTGCGGTCGCCCGGCGACGGCACCGGGATCGGCCGGTCGACCCGGATGCGCGCGCTGCTCTCGATCGTCAGCCTGTTGGTGGGCGCCTCGAGCACCAGCCGCACGACATTGGCGAGCCCCGCCTCGGCCCGCGCCGGGAAGATGCGCCCGCCCGGCTCGACCGACAGGGCATGGTCGAGCACGTGCTGGCCGGACCACAGGATCGGCTTCAATCGCAGGTTGCAGCGCGCGAACGCCGCCGGCTGGGCATAGTCGAACCGCGTCACATGGCGGATGCGATAGAGCATCAGGCTAGGACCAGCCCGGCCGCGCGCAGCGGCTCCGCCCCCTGCAGGAAATAGCGCCGCGCGACTGCATCGGAGAGATGGGCGAGGCGCAGCTCCAGCCCCGCGAGCATCGCATCGTCGATCCGCGTGGCATGGGCGGTCACCAGGATCGCCGCCAGTTCGCGCGCCTGCTCCTGCTGCGGCTCGGCCAGCCCGTCGTCGGAGAGCACCGGCAGCGCGTCCAGATGGCCCGAGATCGCCGCCACCTGATGGGCGATGCCGCGCGGGTTGCCCGGATCGAGCGCGACCAGGTCCAGCACCGGCACGCGGGCGATGCCGGTCAGATAGCGCTGGCGATAGCTGATCTGGCTGTCCGCCAGATCGAGGAGCGTGCCGAGATCGTCGCCGGTCGCGCCCGCCCGGCCGAACGCCCGCAGGAAGCGGAGCGTCGCCAGCGCCCGCTCGATCCGCCGGCCCATGTCGTGGAACCGCCAGGCATCGGTGCGCGCCGGAAAGGGCGCGTCGAGCAGCCGCACCATGTCCGCCGCCAGCCGGTCGCGCGAGACGCCGCCGATCATGCGTGCCTGCGCGTTGATCGCGGCGACGCTGTACCATCCCTCGCCATCCTCGAGCGCGGCGCGGGCAAGCTCGGTCAGGTCGGCGCGGCGGAGCGCCTTGGGCGCCGGCGCGGCATTGCCGGCGACCAGGATGTCGGCGAGCCGGCGCACGGTGTCTGCCGCAAGTGCGGCGCCGGTGTCCGCGCTGATCGAATTGCCGAGCAGCACCCGGATCACGCCCAGCTGCGCCTCGCCGCGTTCCAGATAGCGGCCGAGCCAGAACATGTTGTCGGCGACGCGGCTGGGCAGCGTGCCCGGGTTGCGCCGCAGCCGGGTGGAATCGCCCGCGGGCAGCAGCGAGACCGGCTCGACCGGATCCGCGCCATGGACGCAGACGTCCGCCGACCACATGCCCTCGCCCATCACCGCGGCACGGGCATCGGCATGTTCCCCGATCCGCGCGAATCCGCCGGGGAGCACCGTCCAGGCGCCGTCCGCTCCACGCGCCGCGAACACCCGCAGCGTGAAGGGGCGCGCGGCGAGCCGGCCCTCCGCCACCACCGGCATGGTCGAGAGGTGGGCGACTTCCTGGCCGACATAATCCTGCGGCCGGCGCGCCATGTCGGCGCGCAGGGCAGCGCGCGCCTCGCCCTGGAGCGCCGAGCCGAGCACCGGCCTGCCTTCGGGCAGGCCGAGCGGCGCGACGCCGAAGGCCGGCGCGACGAGCAGGGTGTCGAGCGCCGCCTCGACATGGTCGCGCGCCGCATCCTGGCCGCACCACCAGGTGGCGATGCCGGGCAGCTTCAGCGCCTCGCCGGTCAGCAACTCGGCAAGTTGCGGGAGGAAGGCGGCAAAGGCGGGCGCCTCGAGCAGGCCCGCGCCGGGCGCATTGGCGATCACGACATTGCCCGCGGCCATCGCGTCGACCAGCCCGGGCACGCCGACGGTCGAATGGCTATCGAGCGCCAGCGGATCGAGCAGCCGCGGATCGAGCCGGCGCCACAGCGCATCGACGCGCTTCAGCCCGGCGATGGTGCGGACATAGAGCCGGTCGTCGAGCACCGCGAGATCGCCGCCCTCGACCAGCAGCCAGCCGAGATAGCGGGCGAGATGCGCCTGCTCGGCATAGCTCGGGTCGAGCCGGCCGGGGGTGAGCAGCGCGATGCGCGGCTCGGCGCGCCGGCAGCGCATGGCCAGCCCGTCGCGAAAGGCGGCGAAGAAGGGCGCGTGCCGGGCGATGTTCAGCCGGAGCTGGAGCCCGTCCAGCACCTGCGCCATCGCCAGCCGGTTCTCGAGCGCATAGCCGGCGCCGGCCGGCGCGCGCAGATGGTCGGCGAGCACGCGCCATGCGCCGTCCGGGCCGCGACCCAGGTCGATCGCCACTGCCTGGAGGTGGCAGCCGCCCGGCGGCACGAGACGCGCGAGCGGGCGCAGGAAGAACGGGCTGCCGGTGACGAGCGCGGCGGGCACATGCCCGTCGGCGACCAGCCGGGCCTCGCCATAGAGATCGGCGAGCACGCGCTCCATCACTTCGGCGCGCTGGACGACGCCCGCGGCGATGCCCCGCCATTCGGCCTCGGGGATCAGCAGCGGGACGGGAGAGAGCGGCCAGGGGCGCTCCTCACCTTCGCCGGCGACGCGGAAGCCGGTGCCGATGTCCTCGGCATGGCGGCGCGCCCGCTCGCGCGCGCCTTCCAGATTGTCGCCCGAGAGCCCGGCCAGCTCCTCGAACGCGGCGCGCCAGGCGGCATCGTCGCGGGCATGGGCGCAGAGCATGTCGTCCGCCGTGCCAGAGGCGCAATAGTCCGCGATCCATCGATCGGCGATCCTTCGCGCGTCGAACAGAGGTGCGGCGCTGCTCGCCAAGCTTCGTCCCCAGCTATCCCGGGGGACCTAGTGCGGGAATCCCCGCTGCGTGGCAACATGGGATGCGCCGCGCGGAGCCCCGCCCCGACGCGCGCACCCCCTGCCCCCTCTCAGCGCACGAAAGTGAGCGTCGAGATGTGCATCACGCTCGCCACGTCCTGCCCGCCCAGCTTCGCCGGCGCATTCTCGACGTGCGAGGCGCCGACCAGATAGCGGCCCCTGCCGAGCCGGGGCACGGTGATCCGCCCCTGGGCATCGGTGGCGAAATGCTTCTGCCAGCGATCCGGCGTGACGATCGCGAGCTTGGCATGGGCGAGCGGCTTGCCGCGGAAGAGCAGCGTGAACGTGTCGCCGTTCGCCGCCACGGGCACCAGCTCGAGATCGAGCTTGTGGCCGGTCTCGGCGCGGCCGGCACGGGCATAGAAGATCGCGCCCTGCTTCGCCTCGCCGGCCTGCCAGGGGGCGAACACCGCATCGTCGCGCACCCGCAGGTCGCCGCTGCCGGAAACCGCCGCCTCGATATGGTTGGCGCGGCGCGTCAGCGTGCCGGTGGCGCCGATCAGCTGCGGCTGCTGGAGATGGTGCCATTCGGGGTCGCCGTCGGCGGGCACCGCCTCGGCCGGCTCGCCCAGATAGATGCGCGCCGGGCCCGTGCCGTCGCGCTCGATCCAGACCTCGTGCGCCGCCGCGGGGATGGCCGCCAGCACGGCGATGGCAGCAAGGAACAGCGTCTTCATTTCGTCTCTCCCGTCCGGATTGCCTAGAAGCGGTAATTGGCGCTCACGGTGAAATTGCGCGGCGCGCCGTAGCGATACTGGCTGAAGAAGCCGACCTGGCTGTAATAGGTCTTGTCGAGCAGGTTCTCGACATTGGCCTGCAGCTGGAGCCGCTCGGTCACCGCGAAGCGCGCCATCAGGTTGACCAGCGCATAGCCGTCCTGCCGGAAGTCGAACGGCGCCAGCGTCACCGGGTTGGTGCTCGGCGTATAGGCCTGGCTGCGATAGTTGACGCCGCCGCCGAAAGTGAGGCGGTCCACCGTATAGGTAGTGAACAGCTTGAGCAGCCGGCGCGGCTGATCGGTGTTGGCGGGCACGTCGTTGCGGTCCTCGGCCTTGAACTGGCTATAGCCGAAATTGACGTTCCAGCCGGGCAGCGGCCGGCCGGTGACCTCCACTTCGAAGCCCTGGCTGGTGACGCCCTGGGCCGCCACATAGGTCTGTTGCGGCAGCCCGCCATTGGGCGGCGTGACGACGATGTCGTTCTGCGCGACATTGTCCTGCTCGATGCGGAACAGCGCGAGCGAGGTCTGCAGCGCCTCGCCGAAAAAGGCGCTCTTCAGGCCGATCTCATAGGCCTTGCCGTTCAGCGGCGCGAGCAGGTTGAAGTTGCGGTCGCGGGCGTTCTGCGGCTGGAAGATCCGCGTGTAGCTCGCATAGAGCCGGTGATTCGGCGCGATGTCGTACAGCGCGCCGACATAGGGAATGAACTCGTTGCTGTTGCCATAGTCGGTGGCCACGCCGAACTGGACGCCGGTGATGTTCCAGCTTGCCAGGCGCCCGCCGCCGATGATCTTCAGCTGGTCCGAGACGTTCAGCCGCACTGCGCCATAATAGCCTTCCTGCGTGATCTTGGTCTTCTCGCCCACCGCCGGCGTGGTCGAGAAGCCGGGATAGGGATAGGTGCTGCCGCCGAACCGCTCGAAATCGGTGCCCGGCGGGAAAGCGAGCGCGGCGAAGGTCGCGGTGTCGCGGTCCTGCGTGCTGCGCAGCGCCCCCAGCACCACCTCGTGGTCGCGCCCGAACAGATTGACCAGGCCCTTGATCTGCCCGTCGAAGCTGTTCTGGATATTGTTGCCCTGGTCCTTGTAGGGGAAGGCGAACTGGATCCGGCCGGTCGCCTTGTCGACCAGGCCCGACAGATAGAGCAGCTCGGTCTGCTGCGCGTTCTTCACGCGGTTGTAGTTGGCGACGATGCTCCAGCGGTCGCTGAATTCGTGGCGGATCGTGGCGAAGATGTTCTGGTTGGTGGTGTCCCAGCGCGTCCAGGGCGCCGCCGGCGTCTTGTCGCGCGGCCAGTCGGTCAGGCTGCCGTCGCTGTAGAAGGTCGGCAGTGCGCCCCAGGTCGCGCCGTCGGGCCTGGCTTCCTGGTGGCTGATGCCGATGCGCAGCAGCGTATTATCGGTCACATCGGCGTCGATCACGCCGTAGAGCACGAACTTCTTGTTGCGGTAGAGGTCGATATAGGAATCGCCCTGCTCGTAGCGGCCGACCGCGCGGACGCGGACGCGCCCGTCGGCGGTGATCGCCCCGCCCACATCCCCCGAGACGCGCCAGGTGTTCCAGCTGCCATAGCTGGCGTTGACATAGCCGCCCCAGTCGCGCGCATCGGCATGTTTGCGGACCAGATTGACCGAGGCGGAGGGATCGCCCGCGCCGCTCAGCAGGCCGGTCGCGCCGCGCACGATCTCCACCCGCTCGAAGATCGACACGTCGATATTGGTCTCGCCCGCGCTGCCGGCCAGCGTCCAGTTGGTGGGCACGCCGTCCAGCTGCGTGTTCCGAATCTCGAAGCCGCGCGCATAGAAGCTGTTCCGCACGTCGTCGACTTCGTTCACGGTCACGCCCACGCCGTTCTGGATCACGTCGGCGATGCTGATCAGATTCTGGTCGAGGATGCGCTGCGCGGTGACGATGCTCACCGATTGCGGCGTCTCGCGCACGGTCAGGCCCAGGCCGGTCGCGGTATCGATCTTGTCGGGCAGCGTGTAGCGGCCGCTGACGACGATCTCGCCATCCTCGACCGGTTTCGGGGCATCTTCCGTCTGGGCGAAGGCCGGATTGGCCAGCGCGGCCAGCGCCGCGCCCAGCCAGAGGGAAAGCTTCAGGTTCAAGTCGACGACCCCTTTCCAGATCAACGCGCATGCCGTTCCGCGCGCCCTGCCGGGCCATTAGTGATATTAAGAATCGTTTGCAACTAACAACGGACGCCTTCCGCGGGCGGCGATCGGCCTTGCAGTTTGCCCGGCGAGCGGACACCAATCCGGACAAAGCACCAAGGAGGGGGACCGGGTGACCGACAGCGCTGACAGGACGATAGGCGAAGCGATCGCGACGGCGCGGGCAGACGCGCCCGACAGGACGGCCACCGGGAAAGCGCATTTCGAAGTGCTGGACGGCCTGCGCGGAACCGCCGCGCTGATCGTGGTGCTCTTCCACATCCAGGGCATCACCGTGAAATGGGACGGCGCCCGGGTGGCGCTCCACCATGCGCCGCTCGCCGTGGACTTCTTCTTCGCGCTGTCGGGATTCGTGATCGGCTATGCCTATGACGATCGCTGGGGGGAAATGCGCACAACGGGGTTCCTCGCGCTGCGCCTGATCCGGCTGCACCCGCTCGTCATCCTCGGCGCGCTGCTCGGGCTGGCCAGCTATCTGCTCGATCCCTTTGCCGGCCAGGCCCAGGCGGTTCCGCTGCGCGCGGTGCTCGGTGCCTTCGCCCTGTGCCTGTTCGCCTTGCCCAGCTGGTCGCTGCCCAATCGCTGGACCGACACCCATCCGCTGAACGGACCCATCTGGACGCTGTTCCAGGAATATATCGGCAACCTCGCCTATGCCCTGGTGCTGCGCCGCCTGTCGGCGACGGCGCTGGCGGCACTGGCGCTGCTGAGCGGCGCGGTGCTGGTGGTCAGCGCAGGAATGCTGGGCTCGCTCGACCAGGGCTCCTATTGGGAGACTTTCTGGATGGCGCCGGTGCGCCTGTGCTTCCCGTTCGTCACCGGCCTGTGGCTGTACCGGGTGCGCGAGCGCCTGCCGAACATGCGCATCGGCTGGCTGCCGCTGTCGCTGGCCATGCTCGCCGCCACCGCCTTCCCGACGCTGCCGGCGGTGGGCGGCGTGAAGCTCAACGGACTCTATGAGGCGGCGTGCGTGGTGCTGCTGTTCCCCGCGATCATCGTTGCCGGCCGCCATTCCGAGCCTGGGCGCGGCATGCTGTGGCTGTGCAAGGCGAGCGGACGCATCTCCTATCCGATCTACATCACCCACTTCCCCTTCCTCTATGTCTGGATGAATTTCGTCGCGAACGGCCGCGCTTCGCAGGCCGGGTTGGTCGCGATCGGCGTCGCGCTGGTGCCGTTCCTGCTGCTGGTCGCCTGGGCGGCCCATGCCTGGTGGGACCTGCCGATCCGCACGCGGCTGCGCGGCTGGCTGGGCCGGGATCAGATTTCGGGCAGTGTCTGATCCGCCAGCCCCCAGCCCGCGAGCGCCCGCCCGGTCGCGCGCTCGATCAGCGCGGCCCGGTCGCGAAGGGTGAAGTGTCCGGGGCCGTCGATGTCGCGCAGCTCGCTCCAGCCGACCGGCGCGGCCACCGGCGCGCCTTCGCGGGCGCGGACGACATAGGGCAGCACCGCCGTGCTGCCGCGCTGGTTGCGCAGATAGTCGATGAAGATCCTGCCCTTGCGGTGGACCTTCTTGAGGTTGGCGGTGAAACGGTCCGGCTCGGCTTCTGCGAGCGCGCGGGCAAAGCGCTCGCAAAAGCTCTTCGCCTCGGGCCATTCTGCCTTCGGCGCCAGCGGCACCACCACATGCACGCCCTTGCCGCCCGACAGCATCGGCCAGCTGGTCAGCCCCAGCTCGGCGAGGCGTTCCTTCAGGTCGGCCGCGGCCTTCCTGACATCGGCCCAGTCGAGCCCCTCGTCGGGATCGAGGTCGAACACCAGCCGGTCGGGCTTCTCGATATCGGCGACCAGGCTGCCCCAGCCATGGAATTCGATCGTCCCCATCTGGACGCAGGCCATGATCCCATCGGCATCGTCGACATGGAGATAGGGCTCGATCGAGCCGTCCTTCTCGCGCACGTCGACGTGATGGACATGCTCGCCGAAGCTGCCGGCGTCGTGCTTCTGGAAGAAACAGGCCCGCCCCCGGCCCTGGGGGCAGCGGACTAGGCTGACCGGCCGGCCGGCGAGCCAGGGCAGCAGGATCGGAGCGACGGCGAGATAATAATCGGCCAGGTCGCCCTTGGTCAGGCCGTCGCCGGGGAAGATCACGCGCTCGCGGCTGCTGATCGCCACGCGCGATTCGAGCGGTGCCGGCGCCGCGACCGGCTTCTCCGCCACGACCTGCCTCGCCGGCTTGTCCTCGCGCAGGCCGAGGAAGCTGGCGTGGCGGACGACATTGTCGGCAGTGAATTCGCCGAACGCGATCTCGGCGACCAGTTCGGGCTTCACCCAATGCGCGCCGCGCCCCTCTGCCCGGGGCACTTCGGCAGCAGGATCCTGCACCGCGATCCGGTCGAGACGTTCGCGCAGATCCCGGAGCGCCGCCATCCCGAACCCGGTGCCGACCTTGCCGGCATAGGCCAGCCCGTCCGGCCCGTTCGCTCCGAGCAGCAGCGAGCGGAAGCCGCGTCCCCTGGCGGAGGACGGCAGCCAGCCCAGGATCACGAATTCCTGGCGGCGAAGGCATTTGGTCTTGCGCCAGGCCTTGGTCCGCGCGCCGCGATAGGGCGCGTCGGCCTGCTTGGAGACCACGCCTTCATAGCCTTCGCGGCACATCGCCTCGAACAGCTTCTCGCCGCTGCCCAGCACATGCTCGGAGAAGCGGATGCGCGGATCGGCGCCCTCCAGCAGCGCCCGCAGCCGTTCCTTGCGGGCGAGCTGGGGGCGCTTGGCCAGATCCTCGCCGTCCGCTTCGAGCAGGTCGAAGGCGAACATCGTTAGCCCCTCGCCGCCGCCGCGCGACAACACTTCCTGCAACGTCGAGAAATCGGGCCTGCCGCCCTTGAACGCGACGATCTCGCCGTCGATCAGCGCCGGGCCCGGGAGGCTGGCGGCCGCTTCGGCGATGCCGGGGAAGCGATCGGTCCAGTCGAGCCCCGTACGGGTGTAGATTCTGGGACCCTTGTCGCCGAGACTGAGCAAGGCGCGATAGCCGTCATATTTGACCTCGTGCAGCCACTGGTTGCCCGCGGGCACGCTGTCGACCAGCGTGGCGAGCTGGGGCTTGCGGAACTTGGGGTTCCCGCCGCCCGCCTTCTTCTTCGCCGGGCTCGACGGTTTCGCCCCGTCCGCGATCTCCTGCATCGTGCGCCCGGTCTTCACGCTGGTCAGCCCGGTCTCGACCAGCGCGTCGGTGGCGCCCGCGAACCGGTCGTCGAGCTTGCGGAGCAGCCAGTTCTCGGCCTTCTCCCTGCCGCGCGGCTTCAGCCGGATCAGCAGCCATTCGCCCTTCATCCGCTGGCCGTCGAGCGTGAAGTGAAGGTGCCCCTTCGCCAGGTCCTTCCCGCTCTTTCCGTCGACGGGCGCCCAGGTCCCGTCGTCCCACAGCATCACCGTGCCGCCGCCATATTCGCCCTCGGGAATCGTCCCCTCGAAATCGGCATAGGCGAGCGGATGGTCCTCGGTGCGCACCGCGAGGCGCTTCTCGGCGGGATCGAGACTCGGTCCGCGCGTCACCGCCCAGCTCTTGAGCACCCCGTCCATCTCCAGCCGGAAATCCCAGTGGAGACGCGTGGCGTCGTGCTTCTGGACGACGAAACGATGCCCGCCGGCCCGGGCCGGCTTGCCCGCGGGCTCGGCCGTCTTCGCGAAGTCGCGCCTGGCGTTGTATCGGTCGAGCGGATCCCGGGCCATCAGGCGCGCTTCCTGGCCGGCGCCTTCTTCGCCGCCCGGCGCGGCTTCGCCTCCGGCTTCTCGAGCGATTTCTTAAGCGCCGCCATCAGGTCGACCACGTTCGCGCCGCGTCCGGCACCGGCATCCTCCTTCTCCTCGACGATCTTCCTACCGTGCGCCTTCTTCTTCCGCTCGATCAGGTCCCTGAGCGCATCGACATAGCGGTCGTGGAACGTCCTGGGGTCGAACTTCGCCACTTTCTTCCCGATCAGGCTCTCCGCCAGCCCGAGCAGCTCGGGATCGGGCGCATCGTCCGGAATGTCGCGGAAATAGCCCTGCGCCTTGTTCACCTCATCGGCATAGCGCAGCGTCTCCAGCACCATGCCGCGCCCGCACGGCTTCAGGCTCACCAGATATTCGCGCCCGCGCATCGCCAGCTGACCCAGCCCCACCTTGCGGGTGCGCCTGAGCGCCTCGCGCAGCACGATGAACGCTTCCTCGGCCAGATCGTCCGCAGGCACCACGAAATAGGGCCGCTCGAAATAGAGCACGTCGATCTCGTCCATGTCGACGAACCGGGTGAGCTCGAGCGTCCGCTTCGATTCGAGCTTCACCGCATCGATCTCGTCCTGGGCGAGCAGGACATATTCGCCCTTTGCGACCTCGAACCCCTTCACGATCTCCTCGGGCTCCACCGGCCCAACGCCCGGCGCCACCTTCTCGTAGCGGATCCGCTTGCCGCTCGGCGCGTGGATCTGGTGGAAGGCGATCTGCGCGCCCGATCGGGTCGCGGCGTAGATCTCGACCGGGATCGAGACCAGCGCCAGCCTGATCTGTCCCTGCCAATAGGCACGCGCCGCCATCCTCGCCTCCTCGTTGCGAAGCCGATTCAATGTGCCAGCAAGGGAGTCGTTCCTCGACACCCGTTCGGGGGACGATTAGAGCCCCCTGCATGAGCACCGATCCGTTCGAACTGTTCGACAGCTGGTACCGCGAAGCGCGCGAGAGCGAGCCCAACGACTCGAATGCGATGGTGCTGGCGACGGTGAACGCGGACGGCCAGCCCTCGGCCCGGATGGTGCTGCTCAAGGGGCATGGCCCCGAAGGCTTCGTCTTCTACACCAACCGCGAGAGCCGCAAGGCGCAGGACCTGGACGAGGGCGCGAACGTCGCGCTGCTATTTCACTGGAAGTCGCTCCGCCGCCAGATCCGCATCGAAGGCAGGGTGGGCTTCGCCACCGATGCAGAGAGCGACGCCTATTTCGCCACCCGCGCCCGCGATTCGCAGCTCGGCGCCTGGGCCTCGGACCAGTCGCGCCCGCTCGATACGCGCGAGACCTTCGAGACCCGCTTCGAGGAAGTGAAGGCCCGCTTCGAAGGCCGGGACGTGCCGCGCCCGCCGCACTGGGGCGGCTACCGCGTCACGCCGCACCGGATCGAATTCTGGCAGGACCGCGCCCACCGCCTGCACGAGCGCCGGCTGTTCGTTCGCGCCGGCCAGGGCTGGTCCGAAGGCCTGCTCTACCCGTGAGCGGCCGGCCATGACCAACCTCGCCCGCCGCGCCGCCATCGCCAGCGTGTGCAGTGCGATCCTGCTCGGCGCGCTCAAGGCCTGGGCCGCGGTCGAGACGGGCTCGGTGGCCGTCCTTGCCAGCCTCGCCGATTCGGTGCTCGACCTGTTCGCCTCGCTGGTCACGCTGGGCGGCGTCCACTGGGCCTCGCAGCCCGCCGACGAAGAGCACCGCTTCGGGCACGGCAAGGCCGAGGCGCTGGCCGCGCTGTTCCAGGTGGTGGTGATCGCGATCTCCGCGCTCGCCATCCTGATGCGCGCGATCACGCGGCTGCAGGGCGGCGACGTCTCCGCCTCGCCCGAATCGGGCATCGCGGTGAGCATGATCGCGATCGTCGTCACGCTCGCGCTCACCCGCTACCAGCAGCATGTCATCAACCGGACCGGATCGGTCGCCATCGGGGCCGACCGGATCCATTATACGTCCGACCTGCTGCTCAACGGCGCGGTGATCGTCGCGCTGGTGCTCGATGCCTGGGGCATGGTCGGCGCCGATCCGGTGTTCGGCATCGCCATCGCCTTCTGGCTGCTGTTCGGCGCCTGGCGCGCCAGCGAGGCGGCGATCGACCAGCTGATGGACAAGGAATGGCCGGAGGAGAAGCGCCGTGCCTTTGTCGAAGTCGCCGCGCGCCACCCCGCGCTCAAGAGCCTGCACGACCTGCGCACCCGCAGCAGCGGCGCCGCCGACTTCGTCCAGTTCCACATATCGATGAACCCGGCGATGACGATCCAGCAGGCGCATGACGTGGTCGAAGCGCTGGAGAAGGAGCTGGGCGCGGCCTTTCCGGGCACCGAGATCCTGATCCATGTCGATCCCGAAGGCCATTGCGACGCCCCCGAGAACCCGATGATCGAAGCCAATTTGCTGAAGGATAGCTGAGTGAACCTGCCTTTCGCCCAGATCGACGCCTTTGCCGACCGCCCCTTCACCGGCAATCCCGCCGCGGTCATGCCGCTGCGCGAATGGCTGGCGGATGCGGTGCTCCAGCAGATCGCGGAGGAGAACAACCTCTCCGAGACCGCCTTCCTCCTGCCCGATGCCAGCGGCGCGGCCGATTTCGAGCTGCGCTGGTTCACGCCCGCCGTCGAAGTCGCGCTCTGCGGCCATGCGACGCTGGCGAGCGGGCATTTCGTCCTTTCCGCCGAGCCGGCCCGCGATCGCGTCACCTTCCGCACCCGCAGGGCCGGCATTCTCGAAGTGCGCCGCGACGAAGCCGCCGGCGGCTCCGGCTATGCGATGGCCCTGCCCGCCTATCCGCCCGAGCCCGCCGAGGTGCCCGGCCTGCTCGCCGCGCTCGGCGTCGGGCTGGCCGAGACGCTGCGCCATCCCAACGGCTATGACCTGACCGTGCTGGAAAGCGCCGAGGCGGTACTGGCGCTGCGCCCCGATTTCCCGGCGCTCGCCGCGATCGGCGACACGCTCAACATCGTGACGGCACCGGGCACCGACACCGACGTGATCAGCCGCGTCTTCGCGCCGGCCGCGGGCATCGACGAGGATCCGGTCACCGGATCGGCGCATTCGGTGCTCGCGCCCTATTGGGCGAAGCGCCTCGGCCGCGACACGTTCAGCGCCTTCCAGGCCTCGAAGCGCGGCGGCCATCTCGCCTGCGGGCTGGCCGGGGACCGGGTGATCCTGGGCGGCAAATGCGCGACGGTGATCATGGGAGAATTCGCGCTTTAGGGTGAGAACCCAAGCAAGTATTTGATCCTTCGTCGCCCTCCCGGGGCTCAAGGCTGGGATGACGGCCATGGAGGCTATCGGCGTCAGTCCACCGCCCGATGCGCGTAGCTGAGGATCCGCGCTACCCGCCAGCCGTCCGGCGCCTTCTTCCACAGCTGGACGAAATGCGCGCGGCCCACCAGCTTCTCCGGCCCGTCGCCGTGCCGCTCGTAGAAGAAATGGTCGCCTTCCTCGATCGCGCCATAGCCCGGCACCGGGTCGACGCGCAGCGACGCGGGCAGCAATGCCCGGCGGCTGCGCCAGGCGCCGGGCGCCTTCCGGGCCTCGCATTGCTTGGCATAGAGCGCCACGAACGCCGCGCCGCTGGTCGCCACCACGCCGTCCTTGTCGTGATACATCTCGAAATCGGGCGTCACCAGCGATGTCAGCCGGGCGGGGTCGCAACGCTCGAAGAACGTGTCGAACAGCGCGGCATCGGCGGCCTTCACTTCGGCGAGCAGCGCGGAATCCGGGGAAGCGGGCGCGGACTGGGAAACGAGCAGCACGAGTGCGGCGGCCAGGAACATGCATTTCTCCCTTGTGTATCACCCATATAACACACAACATCCCGTCTGCGCAAAGCGCCGGCGCCGGGGAGCAGCCGGCGGGATTGGCGTGCGGATCGTTTCGGAGTCATCATCGCGGCCCGGGCGAATCATCGTCCCTCTGCGGAGGAGAAATGCGATGTGGAAATTTGGCTTGGCAGCTCTGGCGCTTGCATGCGCCATGCCGGCGGCGGCGCAGGTGGCGCCCTATCCCGCCGAATTCAGCACGCGGGAAATCGCGACCAACGGCACCACCCTCCATGTCCGCGTCGGCGGCAGCGGACCGGCAGTGCTGCTGCTGCACGGCTATGGCGAGACCGGCGACATGTGGGAGCCGCTGGCCGCACGACTGGTGCGCAACCGCCGGGTGATCGTCCCCGATCTGCGCGGCCTGGGCCTCTCGGCCAAGCCCGCGGGCGGCTATGACAAGAAGACCCAGGCGGAGGATGTGGCGGGCGTGCTCGCCGCACTCGGCGTCGACCGGGTGGACGTGGTGGCGCACGATATCGGCAACATGGTCGGCTATGCCTTCGTCGCCCGCTATCCGGCGCGCGTCCCGCATTTCGTGCTGATGGACGCGCCGATCCCCGGCATCGGCCCCTGGGAGGAGATCCTCAAGAACCCGCTGCTCTGGCATTTCCGTTTCGGCGGACCGGACATGGAGCGCCTCGTCGCCGGGCGCGAGCGCATCTATCTGGATCGCTTCTGGAACGAATTCTCGGCCGATCCGGCAAGGTTCGACGAGGCTTCGCGCGTCCATTATGCCGCGCTCTACGCGCTGCCGGGCGCAATGCATGCCGGGTTCAGCCAGTTCGCCGCGTTCGACCAGGACGCGATCGACGACCGGGCGCTGCTCGCCCGCGGCAAGCTGACCATGCCGGTGCTGGCGATCGGCGGGGAGAAGTCGTTCGGGCCGACCATGGCGACGGTGGCGCGCGCCGCGGCGGCGAACGTGACCCAGGTGGTGATACCGGCATCGGGCCATTGGCTGATGGAGGAACAGCCCGAAGCCACTTCGGACGCGATCGTGGCGTTCCTGAAATAGGCTGGCGCCTGTCCCCTGGAAGGCCTGTCCCTTGGAAGGATTGTCCGGCAACCGTCCTCCCCGCGCAGGCGGGGACCCGGGGTTTCCTTGCCGTATCGCCCGTGACTCCGAATCCCCGCCTGCGCGGGGATGACGAAGAAGGGGTAATTATTCCAACGAGATGCGCCTCAAATGGGGCGGGGCGCCGCGCGGCTCAGGCCGGAAGCAGCTCGGCCCGCTCCGTCTCGGCGATCCAGCCGCCGCCCAGCACGCGATCGCCCGCGTAGAGCACGGCGGCCTGGCCGGGCGCGACGCCATATTCGGGGGCCTCGAACACGACTCGGCCGCCCTCCAGCCGTGCCGGCACCGGCTTGGCGAGGCTGCGCACCTTGGCGGTGAGCGGCCCGGCATGATCGCCGCCCAGCCAGTTGATCCCCTCGATCCGCGCCGCGCGCACCGCCAGCGCCCGCTTGGGGCCGACGACGACCTGACGGGTCTCGGGATCGAGGCGCAGGACATAATAGGGTTCGGGCGCGCCGCCGATCTCGAGCCCGCGGCGCTGGCCGACGGTGAAATGGATCAGCCCCCGGTGCCGCCCCAGCAGCTTGCCGGCTTCGTCGACGATATCGCCGCCCGCCTCCGCCTCCGGACGCAGCTTCTTCACCAGGCTGGCATAGTCGCCATCGGGAACGAAGCAGATGTCCTGGCTGTCGGGCTTGGCGGCGACGCCCAGGCCCAGTTCGGCGGCGAGTTCGCGCACCTGCGGCTTGGGCATGCCGCCCAGCGGAAAGCGCAGGAAATCGAGCTGCGCCGCCGTGGTCGCGAACAGGAAATAGCTCTGGTCGCGCGCCGGATCGTGCGCGCGGTGCAGCTCGGCGCCCTGCGGCCCCATGACGCGGCGGACATAATGGCCGGTGGCGAGGCAATCGGCGCCAAGGTCGCGGGCGAGCGCGAACAGATCGGTGAACTTGGGCCCCATATTGCACTTCACGCAGGGAATCGGGGTGCGGCCGGCAAGATATTCGTCGGCGAAATCGTCGATCACGTCGGTCTTGAAGCGCGAGGCGTGGTCGAAGACATAGTGCGCGATCCCCAGCCGATCGCACACCGCCCGCGCGTCGCGGATGTCGCGGCCGGCGCAGCAGGAGCCGGCGCGGCCCACCGCCTCGCCATGGTCGTAGAGCTGGAGCGTCACGCCGATCGTCTCGGCGCCGGTGGCCGCGGCGAGCGCGGCGACGACGGAGGAATCGACGCCGCCGGACATGGCGACGACGATGCGCCTGGCCTTGAGCGGCGCTTCGAGCTGGAAGTCTCCTGCGATCATGATCGCGCGCATTTAGGCGTTCGCGGGGCGGCGCGCCACCCCGGTGGGATTCCGGTAACGCTGGTTAAGCGCGCGTTTTCACCTGCTTTACGGACCCTTCAAGACTTTGGGCTAGAACGCCTCATCCGAAATCGACCTGTCGGATGGGTAAGAGAGCGTGGACCTGAGTTTCGCCAGACTGGAACGCGATGTGGCCATTACGGCCATGCCGACCGAACTGGCGGTATTGCTGGTCGGCGTGGCGGCGCGCCAGGCGGCGAGCCCCACGGCACGCGCGCAGGCCCGGCTGGCGCTGATCGCGCCGGTCGAGCAGCTGCTCGCACCCGCGCACGGGGCGTTTCACCGCCTTGCGGCGCGTGCGCTCGCCCGGCGGCAGGAAGAATGAAGATCGAATTTACCGAGGCGATTTAGCCGATGTTCAAAAGCAGCGAATATCGGTCGTTCGTAGAGTTTGCGTAGCGGGGGCCCCCCGCCCCGAAAGGCGAGTAGATGATTGAGAATCAAAAGATCCGTCCGGCGAAAGTGATTGGCCCGCTCGGCGAGCCGCTTACGCTCGAGACGCTTCCCCCGCCCGAGACGACCCGCTGGGTCGTGCGCCGCAAGGCAGAGGTGGTGGCGGCCGTGAACGGCGGCCTGCTCAGCGTCGACGAGGTTTGCGAACGCTATGGCCTCACCGTCGAGGAATTCGCGGGCTGGCAGCGCGCGATCGACCGCTCGGGCATGCCCGGCCTGCGGGTGACCCGCATCCAGCACTATCGCTCGCTCTACGAGCGCCAGCAGAAATACTGAGCACCTCCCTCAAGGCGCAATATCGGCCCGTTCCCGGCTTGCCGGGACGGGCCGTTTTCTTTCCGGGGCTCGCGGAAAAGTTCCGGACCGGCCGAAAATTTCGGTACGGAACCAACATGACCGTCCACTCATTTTTGTTTCGTCGCCCGATCATCGGGCCGAAACAACGGAGGGACTTATGGTGGGTCTTATCGTTTGGCTGGTCATCGGCGGCGTCGTCGGCTGGCTCGCCAGCATCGTGATGCGGACCGATGCCCAGCAGGGCATCTTTCTGAACGTGATCGTCGGGATCGTCGGCGCCTTTATCGGCGGCTGGCTGTTCGGCGGCGGCGGCATCAACGGCGCCATCACGCCGACGACGTTCCTGGTGTCGCTGGTCGGCGCGATCGTCCTGCTCGCGCTGGTCAACCTGGTCCGCCGCGGCTCGCTACGCTGAACTCCGGCGACCGCAGGCAAAAGGGGCCGCCCCGCGAGGGACGGCCCCTTTTCATGTCCGGTTACTTGAGCAGGAAGCGCACGGTGACGGTGACGTTGAGCTCGCGCTCGCCCGCCGCCACTTCGGTCTTGTCCGCCATCGGCGCCGCGGCGGCGCGCATCATCATCACGGGCATCGGCGGATTGGGCAGCGCCCCGCCCTCCGAGATCGCCAGGATGCGGTCGACCTTGAGCCCCGCCGCCCGGGCATAGAGCTCGGCCCGCGCCCGCGCCTTCGTCACTGCGTCCACCCGCGCCTCGTCGAGCGCGCCCTCGGGCTTGTCGACCGTCAGCTCGGGACCCGAGATGTTGTTGGCGCCCTCGCGCACCAGCGTGTCGAGGATCGTGCCGCTCCTGGCCACGTCGCGGAAGCGGACCGAGACCTGGTTCGAGGCCTGGTAGCCGGTGATCACCGGCGGCTCGTTCTGCGCATAGCGATATTGCGGCGCGAGGCCGATCGTCGCGGTCTGGATGTCGCGCTCGGCGACGCCGGCCTTGCGCAGCGCGGCCAGCACCCTGGTCATCTGCGCGCTGTTCTGCTGCATCGCCTCGGCAGCGGTCGCCGCCTGGGTGACGACACCCGCCTGGATCACCGCCAGATCGGGCACCCTGGTGCTGATCCCGGTGGCGCTCACGTCGAGCACCGTGCCGTCGAGCAGCACGGGGCGCATTTCCTGCTGCGCGGCAGCCGGCAGCGCCGCAGCCGTGAGCAGCGCGGCGGAAGTGGCAAGAACAGTCCGAATCATTCGATACGCTCCAAAAACGATTTGTCCCGCGCCCGGCTTGCCGCACGCGGGACAAATGGAAGCTGAACGGAAAAAGGCCCTCAGACCCGGCGGACCATCACCAGCCGGTACAGCGCCAGCAGCACCACCGAGCCGGCAGTCGCCGCGGCATAGGCCTGCCAGGTGCTGTCGCGCACGTCGAGGCCGAGCATCGGCGTCAGGTAAAAAGCCAGCAGCGCGCCGGCGATACCGATCAGGATCGTGACGATCACGCCGCCGGGGTCCTTGCCCGGCATGATCAGCTTGCCAAGCGCTCCGGCAACGAGGCCGATGAGCAGCCACCCAATAATCCCATGAGGCATTGAATCCCTCCTCGATTCGGTCCGTCTCCCCCGGACCGCGCGCGAACGTCGCGCCGTAACGCCGCCAATGCAACCGTTTCTTGTCGGAAATGGTTCGGGAAACATTCCGGATACTTGCGAAAAAAGACCGAAACGGGCATTTGCCCGCGCCAAGCGAAACGGCTCTTGTGGCCGGTGCCTTATTCATCTAATACAGTGCGATCTCATTGGGGGGCAGCGGCCATTCGGCCGGATCGGAATGTCGCACATTAATTACGAGGCAGGGATGTTCGGACGACGGGAGCGGCTGGAATATAGTGGCGAGGAAGCGCCGAAGTCGCGGCGCTGGCTGTGGATCACGCTGGCCCTGGTGGTGGTGATCGGCATCGCCGCCTATTTCATGATGGGCAAGCAGGACGGCGCCGCCACCAAGGCGGCCGCGGGCAAGGGCGGTGCGCAACAGGCCAACCAGTCCCAGATCCCCACCGTCACCATCGCCATTCCCGGCCGCCAGTCGGTCCAGACGGTGATCAGCGGCACCGGCAGCCTCGCCGCCAAGCGCGAGATGCCGGTGGGCGTGGTCGGCGAAGGCGGCCTCGTCACGCGCGTGCTCGTCGAGCCGGGCACCTGGGTCGCCAAGGGCCAGGTCCTCGCCACCGTCGATCGCTCGGTCCAGGTGCAGACCGCCGATTCGCTCGCCGCCTCCGTGCGCGTCTCGGAAGCCGATGCCAAGCTTGCCCAGGCGAACCTCGATCGCGCGAAGGGCCTCGTCTCGAACGGCTTCGTCTCCAAGGCCGATATCGACCGGCTGACCGCCGCGCGCGACCAGGCCTCCGCCCGCGTCCGCGTCTCCCGCGCCCAGCTCGCCGAGACCCAGGCGCGCAACCACCGGCTCGACATCCGCGCGCCGGAAGCCGGCCTGGTGCTCACGCGCCAGGTCGAGCCGGGCCAGATCGTCAGCGGCGGCTCGGGCGTGCTCTTCCGCATGGCGATGGGCGGCCAGATGGAGCTGCGCGCGCAGCTTGCCGAGGCGGATCTCCTGCGCACCCATGTCGGCTCGACCGCGCAGGTCACGCCGACCGGCAGCACCCAGGTGTTCAGCGGCACGGTGTGGCAGGTCTCGCCGGTGATCGACCCGAGCACCCGCCAGGGCATCGCCCGCATCCAGCTCAGCTATGATCCGGCGCTGCGCCCGGGCGGATTCGCCAGCACGCAGATCATCACCGGCGCGAAGGATGCGGTGATCCTGCCCCAGTCCGCGATCCAGACCGACGCGCAGGGCAATTACGTCTATACGCTCGATGCCAAGGATCAGGCCGTCCGCACGCCGGTCGTCACCGGCGAGGTGACCGATGCGGGCGTCTCGATCGCCCAGGGCCTGGCCGGCAGCGAGCGCGTGGTGCTCACGGCGGGCGCGTTCCTGAATCCGGGGCAGAAGGTCATCCCCCAGCTCCTCAAGAAGCAGTAAGGGACGTAGGTCATGAGCTTCCGGAACATCTCCGCCTGGGCGATCCGGAACCCGGTTCCGCCGATCGTCCTCTTCCTGTTCCTCACGGTGGCTGGCCTCGTCAGCTTCAACCGGATGGACGTGAACAACAATCCGGACATCGACTTCCCGATCGTCTGGATCTCGATCAGCCAGCCGGGCGCCGCGCCGAGCGAGCTCGAGACGCAGATCACCCAGCAGGTGGAAAGCGCCGTGCGCAGCCTGCAGGGCATCGACGAGATCAACTCGACGGTGACCGAGGGCAATTCGCAGACCGTCGTACAGCTGGCGATCGGCACGCCGATCGATCGCGCGGTGGAGGATGTACGCAGCGCGATCCAGCAGGTTCGCGGCAACTTGCCCGACGGCATCCTGGAGCCGCAGATCGGCCGCGTCGATTCGGCCAGCGACAACGACATCGCCAGCTTCACCGCGATCGCGCCCGACATGACGGTCGAGCAGCTGAGCTGGTACATCGACAATACGGTCGCCAAGAGCCTGCTCTCGATCGAGGGCATGTCGGCGGTGAACCGCAATGGCGGCGTCAACCGCGAGATCCGCGTCCAGCTCGATCCGGCCAGGCTCCAGTCCTATGGCCTCACCGCCAGCCAGGTGAACCAGCAGCTGCGCCAGGTGAACATGAACGCGGCGGGCGGGCGCGCCGAGATTTCCGGCTATGAGCAGTCGGTCCGCGTGCTCGGCAACGCCAAGGACGCCTATTCGCTGGGCCAGACCCAGATCGCGCTCGGCGGCGGCCGCACCGTACGCCTCGCCGATATCGCCAGCGTGACCGACAGCTATGCCGAGCTGCGCAGCGCGGCCCGGTTCAACGGCCATGCCGTGATCTCGTTCGACATCCAGCGCGCCAAGGGCGCCTCGGACGTGACGATCTATCACGAGGCCCAGAAGAAGCTGAAGCAGCTCGAGAAGAACAACGACAAGGTTCATTTCGAGCTGCTGGCCAATTGGAGCAAATACGCCGAGCAGCAATATGATTCGGCGATGGAAGCGATGATCGAGGGCGCCGTGCTCGCCGTCATCGTGGTGCTGATCTTCCTGCGCGACTGGCGCGCCACCGTCATCTCAGCGCTCGCCATCCCGCTCTCGTCGATCCCGGCCTTCTGGTTCATGGACCTGCTGGGCTTCACGCTGAACCAGATGACCCTGCTGGCGCTTTCGCTGGTGGCGGGCGTGCTGGTCGACGACGCGATCGTGGAGATCGAGAACATCGTCCGGCACATGCGCATGGGCAAATCGGCCTATCAGGCATCGATCGACGCGGCCGACGAGATCGGCATCGCGGTGCTCGCCACCACCATGTCGATCGTCGCGGTGTTCCTCCCCGTCGGCCTGATGCCGGGCATCTCGGGCCAGTTCTTCAAGAATTTCGGCCTCACGGTCGTCGCCTCGGTGCTGATGAGCCTTGCCGTGGCACGCCTCGTAACGCCGATGATCGCCGCCTATTTCCTCAAGGCCAAGGGCCATGCGTCGCACGGCGAAGGCCTGATCATGGACGCCTATGTGAAGCTGCTGCGCTGGACGCTGCGGCATCGCTGGTCGGCGATCCTCGGCTTCTTCCTGTCGCTGGTCATGACCGTGGCCTTCTTCTTCATCCTGCCGATGACCTTCCAGCCGACGCAGGACGAGGACCAGGTGAGCGTCAATGTCGAGATGGTGCCGGGCACCACGCTGGAGCAGACCGATCGCGTCGTCCGCCAGGTCGCCGAGCGGCTGCGCACCGAGCCGAACGTGGAGAATCTCTACGAGCGCGCCGGTGTCGGCAACGGCCGAGTGCTGGTCATCTTCAAGGAGAAGCGCACCGAGACGAGCGACCAGTTCACGCGCCGCCTCGCGCCCGACCTGCTCAAGATCCCCGATGCGCGAGTGGGCTTCCGCGCCCAGGGCGGCTGGGGATCGAGCGGCCGCGCGCTGACCATCACGCTGGGCGGCGAGGATCCCGCGCTGCTCACCAAGACCGCGCTCACGCTGGTCGCGCAGATGTCGAAGATGCCCGAACTCGTGGCGCCGCGCATCGCGGGCGACCTCAACCGGCCGGAAATCGTGATCAAGCCGCGGCTCGACCTGGCGGCGAATCTCGGCGTCACCACGGCGGCGCTCTCGAGCGCGATCCGCATCGCGACGCTGGGCGACATCGACCAGAACAGCGCGAAATTCTCGCTGACGGATCGCCAGATCCCGATCCGCGTGGCGCTGCAGGAAAATGCCCGCGCCAAGCTCGACACGATCAAGAACCTGCCGGTGCAGACGCAGAATGGCGGCTCGGTCCAGCTCGGCACGGTGGCCGACATCGCCTTCGGCACCGGCCCGACCAAGATCGAGCGGCTGAACCTGCAGCGGCGTGTCGTCGTCGGCGCCGACCTGGCGACCGATCCCAAGACGGGCAAGGCCGTGGTCTCGGGCGTCGCGCAGCAGAAGATCCACGAACTGCCGATCATGAAGAACCTGCCGATCGGCGTGGCGGAGATGACCGTGGGCCAGGCCAAGTGGCAGGGCGAGATGGTGAAGAACTTCGTCATCGCGCTGATGTCGGGCGTGTTCCTGGTCTTCGCGGTGCTGGTGCTGCTCTATCGTCGCTTCATGTCGCCGCTGGTGAACATGGGCTCGCTGCTCAACGCGCCGCTGGGCGGGCTGATCGCGCTGTGGATCGCCGGCCAGCCGATCTCGATGCCGGTGCTGATCGGCGCGCTGATGCTGTTCGGCATCGTCGCCAAGAACTCGATCCTGCTCGTCGACTTCGCGCTGGAGGAGATGGCCAAGGGCGTCGACAAGTTCACCGCGATCGTCGACGCCGGGCACAAGCGTGCCCAACCGATCGTGATGACCACGGTGGCGATGGTCGCCGGCATGATCCCGACTGCGATCTCCCTCAGCGGCGACAGCTCGTGGCGCGCGCCGATGGGCATCACCGTGATCGGCGGCCTGATCCTGTCGACGGTGCTCACGCTGGTGATGGTGCCCGCGCTGTTCAGCCTCGCGGTCGGGCTCGAGCAATGGCTCGGACCGCGGCTGTCGCGCCGCCTGCTCACCTTCAAGCCGGGCGACGATGGCAGCCGCGTCATCGGCCATGGCCATGGCGGCGGGACGATCGAACACAAGCCGGGGGACGATTCGCCGCAGCCCGCGGAGTGAACTTGATCCCGTCTGATGTATTGGGGAGTGCGTGACCATGTTGCGCGCTCCCCTTTCGTCTGAGCCTGCCCCTGCCGGCCTTCGCCGGATGCGGCTGGTCGCGACCGGCCTGCTGGTGGCGATGGCCGTCCTCTTCCTGCTCACGCGCGCCTTCGATCATCTCCATCCGGCGATCGGCTATGTCCGCGCCTTTGCCGAGGCGGCGATGGTCGGCGGACTGGCCGACTGGTTCGCAGTGACGGCGCTGTTTCGCCACCCGCTCCGCCTGCCGATTCCCCACACCGCGATCATCCCGCGCAACAAGGACCGGATCGCAAGCACCCTCGCCCAGTTCCTGCGCGACAATTTCCTCACGCCCAAGGTGGTGGCCCGGCGGATGCAGCGGCTCGACGTGGCGGGCGCGGCCGGGCGCTGGCTCGCCAATCCGGTGCACGCCGATGGCCGGATCGGGCGCAGCGCCGGGCGCCTGGCCGCCGATTTCCTCGAATCGCTCGACCAGGAGCGGTTGGGCGGCATGGCCAAGGGCGCGATCGCCGCCCGGCTGCGCGCCATCGACGTGGCGCCCCTGTTCGGCCAGGCGCTGGGCGCCGCCATCGCCAATGGCCGGCATTTGCCGCTGCTCGACGGCATGATCCGCTGGGCGGCCAAGGTGCTCGACGCCAACGAGCATATGATCCGCGAGATGGTCCATAGCCGCGCCGGCGCGGTCATGCGCTGGACCGGGCTCGACGAGACGCTGGCCAACAAGATCATCGAGGGGCTCGACAAGCTGCTCGGCGAAATGGCCGAGGATCCGGGCCATCCGCTCCGCGCCAAGGCCGAGGAAGGGCTGGAGCGGCTCGCACATGACCTGCAGCACAAGCCCGAGCTGCGCGACAAGGTGGAGGCGTTCAAGCTCGAGATGCTCGAGAACCAGGCCTTCCAGCGCTGGATCGACGGGCTGTGGGAGACGAGCCGCGCCGCGCTGCTCCGCCTCGCCCGCGATCCCGGCAAGGCGCTTGGCGGCCGGATGGGCGAGACGCTGCGCCAGTTCGGCGTCACGCTGCAGCAGGACCGCAAGCTCGCCGAGACGATCAACCGCTTCGCCCGCCGCAGCGCGGTCGGCGCGGCGGCCGACTATGGCGACGGCATCGTCCGCCTCGTCTCCGACACGATCAAGGGCTGGGACGCGCGGACGATCACCGGCCGGCTGGAGAATGCCGTCGGCCGCGACCTCCAATATATCCGGATCAACGGCACCCTGGTGGGCGGCCTGGTCGGCGTCCTCATCCACACGATCGACGCGCTTCTATGAGTGCCGCGCCCTTGCCCGGCATGCCCCGAATCCGGTCCGGCCGGAGCCCGGCTGCGGGACTATCGCCAGTCGAGCAGCGGCCAGCCCCTTTCCGCGGCGAGCCTGCGCAGCGGCCCATGCGCGTTGACGGCGAACCCCTCATCCGCCCAGCCGAGCAGGGGGGCATCCGAGACATGGTCCGAATAGGCGCGGACATGCGCGCCGCCCCGCGCGATTCCCTGTGCCGCCATCCAGCCTTCGATCCGGCGGAGCTTTGCGGGCCCGTAACAGTTATCCCCTTCGATCAGGGAGAGAATCCGGCCTTGCCCATCGCGCTTCGCCTCGGTTGCGATCACGTCGTCAAAGCCCAGCAGGCGCCCGATCGCCGCGGCATAATAGCCGTGCGAGGCCGTCGCCATGACGAGGCGATAGCCCGCCGCACGATCCGCCGCGATCTGGGCACGTGCGCCCTGCAACACGCCATGCGCCGCCTCGTGCGCCGCGAACGCCTGCGCCACCCGGGCCATTTCGTCGGCGGACAATGCGCCACCGAGCAACAGCCGCTGCGAGAATTGCTTGAGGCCGGCGCGATCGGTCAGCTTGAGCAGATAGCCGATCCCGGCCACCCCCACCGCCGGGAACAGCGCCAGCCGCCAGGGTGCGCGGGACCGGGCCGCCATGGCCAGGAAGCGCGTCCAGGTCGGCGCCGCGGTGATGGTCTTGTCCATGTCGTAGATTGCGAGAAACTGCATTGAAGCATCTACGAGCGGCAACGCTTGCCGATCCAGTCCGAATCGCGGAAAGGTGCCGGCGATGAGCGTCCTGGCCGACTTCGAACGGGTTGATTCCGACAGCGGCGGGGCGGTGCTCCGCTTCACCGGCAATTTGTCGCTCGCCAGCCTGGGCGACCTTCCCGACCGGCTCGACCGCGTCGACGGACAGGTCGCGCGGATCGACCTGTCCCAGGTCGCGCGGATCGACACGGTCGGCGCCTGGGTCATCCATCGCTTCGCACGCGACAGGGAAGCGGCGGTCGAGGGCCTCCAGCCGGCCAGCCGGCATCTGTTCGACCAGGTCGTCGCCGCCGAGCATCCGATCGAGCTGCCGCCCAAGCCGGAGAGTCCCTTCGTCCATCTGCTCGCCGAGATCGGCGACGCGGTGTTCACCGCGATGCATACGCTCTACGGCCTGCTCGGCTTCATGGGCGCCACCGTGATCGCCTTCTGGAACGTCGCGACGCACCCGCGCCGCTTCCGCTTCCATGCGACGGTCCATCGCTTCGAAGTGGTCGGCGTCTCGGCGCTCGGCATCATCGGGCTGATGAGCTTCCTGATCGGCGTGGTGATCGCGCAGCAGGGCGCGGTGCAGCTCCGCCAGTTCGGCGCCGAGGTCTATACGATCAACCTGGTCGGCCGCATCACCTTGCGCGAGCTGGGCGTGCTGATGACCGCGATCATGGTGGCCGGGCGCTCGGGCTCGGCCTTCGCCGCCCAGATCGGCACGATGAAGCTGACCGAGGAGATCGACGCGATGCGTACGATCGGCGTCTCGCCCATGGAGGCGCTGGTGGTACCGCGCACGATCGCGGTGGTGACGATGCTGCCGCTGCTCGGCTTCTATTCGGCATTGATCGGAATCATCGGCGGCGGATTGCTCTGCTGGGTGCAGCTCGGCATTCCGCCGATCACCTTCGTCCAGCGCATCCGCGAAGTCGTGCCGCTCGACGATCTGTGGGTCGGGCTGATCAAGGCGCCGGTGTTCGGCGCGATCATCGCCATCGCCGGCTGCTTCCAGGGGATGCAGGTGGAGGGCGATGCCGAGCAGGTCGGCCGGCGCACCACCACCGCAGTGGTCCAGGCGATCTTCCTGGTCATCGTGCTCGACGCCTTCTTCGCCGTGTTCTTCAGCCAGATCGGGTGGATATGAGCGCCCCCGCCCCTTCCGCCTCGCGGGACGACATCGTCATCCGTGTCCGCAACCTGAAGACCGGATTCGGCGATCAGATCGTCCATGACGGGCTCGATCTCGACGTGCGGCGCGGCGAGATCCTGGGCGTGGTCGGCGGCTCGGGCACCGGCAAATCGGTGCTGATGCGCTCGATCATCGGGTTGCAGACGCCGATCGAGGGCGAGATCGAAGTGTTCGGCGAGAATACCATCGGCCGCGAGGAGACCGAGGCGACCGCGATCCGCCGGCGCTGGGGCATCCTGTTCCAGGGCGGCGCGCTGTTCTCCACCCTCACCGTGTCGGAGAATGTCCAGGTCCCGCTCAAGGAATATTACCCGCAGCTCGACCAGGCGCTGCTCGAGGAGATCGGCGCCTACAAGGTAGTGATGACCGGCCTGCCGCCCGAAGCCGCGCCCAAATATCCCGCCGAGCTTTCGGGCGGCATGAAGAAGCGTGCCGGCCTGGCCCGCGCGCTCGCGCTCGATCCCGAGCTGTTGTTCCTCGACGAACCCACCGCCGGGCTCGACCCGATCGGCGCCGCGGCGTTCGACGAGCTCACCGCCTCGCTCCAGAAGACGCTGGGGCTCACCGTGTTCCTGATCACGCACGATCTCGACACGCTCTACGCCATCTGCGACCGGGTCGCGGTGCTGGCGGACAGGAAAGTGATCGCAGTCGGGACGATTCCCGAACTGCTCGCCTTGGATCACCCATGGATCCAGGAATATTTCAACGGACCGCGCGGGCGCGCGGCAGTCGCCGGCAGCAAGGCGCATCGGGCTGAGGACAGGGGCTGATGGAAACTCGATCGAATCACGTGCTCGTCGGCGCCGTCGTGCTGATCCTGCTCGCGGTGCTCGCCCTGTTCATCGTCTGGCTCGCCCGGCTGAGCGGCGGCAACGAGCGCGAGTACGACATCTTCTTCCGCCAGTCGGTCGACGGGCTCAATCCGGGCTCGGCAGTGTCGTTTTCCGGTGTGCCTTCGGGCCAGGTGAAGTCGATCGAATTCTGGAAGCCCGATCCCCAGCTGGTGCGGGTGCGCGTCGCGGTGCGCAACGAAGTGCCGATCCTCGAAGGCACCACTGCGACGATCCAGAGCAGCTTCACCGGCCCCAGCACCGTGCAGCTCGAAGGGGCGGTAAAGGGCGCGCCGCCGATCAAATGCCCGCACGAACGCCCCGAGGCGGCATGCCCGCTCGGCGTGCCGGTGATCCCGACCAAGCCCGGCGGCCTCGGCGCGATCTTCTCCTCGGCGCCCAAGCTGCTCGAGCGGCTGACCACGCTGACCGAGCGGCTGACCGAGCTGATGAGCGACAAGAACCAGGCCTCGATCGCCGGCATCCTGGCGAACACCAACCGGCTGACCGACGCGCTCGCCGATCGCGGGCCCGAGATCGCCGCGACGCTGGCCGAGACTCGCGTCGCGATCCAGAAGTTCGGCACCGCCACCGAGCAGATCGGCGAGCTGGCCAAGACGACCAACGGCGTGGTGGCCGACGACGTCAAGCCGACCATCGCCAATCTCAACCAGACGATCGCCTCGGCCAAGAAGAGCATGGACACGCTCGAGGCGATGCTGGGCGACGCCCGGCCGGGCGTGCAGGCCTTCTCGAAGAAGACCGTGCCCGAGATCGGCCAGCTGATCCAGGATCTGCGCCAGATGGCGCAGTCGCTGTCCTCGGTCGCCGACAAGATCGACCAGGGCGGCGCGTCCAGCCTGGTCGGCAGCCCGAAGCTCCCTGACTACAAGCCCAACAAGTGAGGCCCGCGATGAAGAAGCTCGCCCTGCTCCTGCTGGCCGCCCCGTTCGCCGCCACGCTCTCCGGCTGCGTCTCCTTTGGCGGCAAGCCGCCCAAGGTGCCGTTCCTCACGCTCGAGGCCGCCGAGCAGATCAAGCCTGGCGACGTGCAGACGCCCGCCTCGGGCACCACGGTGACCGTGCTGTTCCCGACGGTGCCGCACGAGCTGGCGACGACGCGCGTGCCGGTCCATTCGGGCGAGAATGCCGTCGCCTATGTGAAGGACGCGCAATGGGTGGAAGCGCCGCCGCGCCTGTTCGCGCGGCTGGTCGGCGATACCATCTCGGCGCGCACCGGGCGGCCGGTGCTGAGCTATCGCCAGTCGCAGATCGATCCCGGCGCCGTGCTCTCGGGCGAGTTGCGCCGGTTCGGCGTGGATGCCGACAGCAACGAGGCGGTCGTCCAGTTCGACGCGCTGCTGGTGCGGGGCGACGACGCCACCAAGTTCCAGAAGCGCCGCTTCGAGGCGCGCGCCCCGCTCGCCGAGGTGAAGCCCGATCTGGTCGCCGCGGCGCTCAACCAGGCGGCGAACCAAGTCGCCGCCCAGGTCGCCGACTGGGTGGGGAAATAGGAACTAGCCCGTCATTCGCGCGGACGCCGGGATGACGGCCTTGCCGGTCTATGGCGCCCGGCGCACCGCCGGCAATGCGTTGCACAGGTCGACGCCGCCCATCGGCACGGTGAAGAAGGCGCCGTCCCGATTCTCGCGCGCCTTGATCCAGGCGGCAAAGCGGGGATTGTCGGTCGCACGATACTGGAAGTGCGGGCGCTCGTCCGCGGGCAGCTGGCTGGCGAGGCGCACCGAGAGGATCGGCGTCGGCGTCTGGTCCTTGGCATAGACGCCGAGCTGGGCGGTGCCGCGCGGCAGGCTGGAGAGCCATTGCATGCCCTCCACGATGCGCCCGACGATCGCGATGTTGCGGTCGAGCGGGCGCGGGGCATGGCCGATCACCGTGTACAGTTCGGCACCGCTGCCGGTGGAAGGCGCCAGGTCGCGCGCGACGCCGACCATCGAATAGCAATGGGCGAGCGCGCTGGTCGCGCCGTAATTGGCGAGCGGCCAGCCATCGGCGCTGAGGCCGGTCTTCGCGGCATAGCTGTCGGGCTTGGCGAAGGCGAAGCTCCGCACGGCATCGAATCCGGGCCATTCATATTCGGCGGGCGGATTCTCGATCACGCCGGGCGGAAGCGTGGTCTTGTCGTCGCCGCCGCCCCATTGCGTCACGTAATTGTCCTGTACGCGATAGACGCTGGTGCCGTCCCACCAATGCGCCTCGGCGAGCTTGCGGATGTTGGCGACATGCGCGGGGGCGTAGCGCGGAGCGAGGCGGATGAAGACCTGATGGCCGCCCTGCAGCGTCATCACCAGCATCTCGTTGTCGGGAATCGCCTTCCAGTCCGCGGGCGCGGGATCGGCCGGCGAAGGGGCGGCGGTCTGGGCGATGGCGGGAAGGGCGGCGAACGCGGCGAGCGCTAGGATCGGCTTCAGCATGGCGCGAAGAGTGCCACGGCACCACCTGCTTGCCTAGGGGCCCGCCAATCGCTAGGGCACGCAACTTCCGGGACATGCGGAGCGGTGGCCGAGTGGTCGAAGGCGCTCGCCTGGAAAGTGAGTATACGGCAAAACCGTATCGAGGGTTCGAATCCCTCCCGCTCCGCCAGTTTTGTTCCAGGGCCTCGCATAGGCTCGGCCGCCCGTTCGCGCTTGCGAATCCTGACGGGTTCCAACTGTTTCCGCTGCGCTCCGCCGAGACTCTTTGATCCCATCAAGGGCATTTCCAGGGACCGCTCCCGCAATCCGGTCCGCGACCCCGTTGCGGACGAATGGATCGGATCCTGGCCGTGCAGAGCGCCGTCGGCGCACAAGGGAGGCCGCGAATGCAGGTGCCTTCTGCCCTTCCTCGGGCGACTGCGTTCATCGTCCCACATGCGGCGCAAAGTCGATCCGCGCCCGCTCGCCGATGAGCCCGCCCGTGACGCGCCCCTCGACCAGCTCGTAACCCATCAGCGCGAATACGCGGCTGCCCAGGAAGATCGGCCGGGCATTGCCGTACCAGTCCACGCAGGACGCCTTGCATGCATCGTCGCGCGCGCGCTCGGCATTGGCGACCAGTTCTCCCGCCGGGGAGAATCGACGCGCATCGCGCCGGAGAAAGGCGATCGCCGATCCCGACCCCAGGAAGCGCGCCGCCGGGGAATTGCCGAGATCGCGGGTGACCGGCAGGCCCAGCATGCCCGATGCGCCATCGCGACTATCGTCGTCCGGTCGGAAGAAAAAGGCCTGGCTGCGGCGCTCGCCCTCATGGGCCGCCGGCAGGAAATAGGTGTCTCCAAGCCGCACCGGACCAGCCAGCTCGATCGCGCTGAAGCCAAGCCGCTCCTTCATGTCGTTGCCGATGGCGACGGCGTCGGCCCCGATGATGTCGATCCGGTCGACGCCGTGCGGCAACGGGATCCGCACGATCGCCCCGCCGTTCAACGGCACCGCATAGACGGGCTTCGCGCCGCTATGCTCGTTGAAATCGCCCGCGCTGTAGAGGAGGTGCTTGCCGACGAAGCGATTGTGGAAGTTCCAGCTGTCCTTCTCGACCGGCAGCGCGCGATAGGCGGAGGCGGGAACGATGCGCGAACCGTCGCCAAAGCCCGGGATCGGGAGCGTCAGCAGCGCCGTGGCGCCTTCGGTCCGCTCGGACCGCCACATCGCATCGCCGGCGCTGTCGGCGCGCACGACGACATTGAGGCGCTTCGCCGTGCGGTCCTCGGAGAAGGAGAACTGGTCGACCGGCCCGCCCCAGGCCTGGGCGGCGCTCGGCGCCGAGCCATCGAGCGGCAGCCGGTAGACGAACGAACCGGACCGGGCGCCCTTGGCACGGACTCCATCCGTCCAGACATAGACCGCTTCCCCGGAGACATAGAAGGTGCGCGAGGAAGAACCCAGCACCGCGGTGGCGCTGCAGGTCATGCGCGGCGCGGCCAGGTCGCACTGGGTGACGCTGTGCAGCGTCGACATGTCGGCACTCGGCGCGCGGCGCAGCGGCTCGGGCACGTAGAGCCGGGTCGCGGGCATGGTGCGGCTGAATGGCGCATCCCGCTTGCCGGACCAGCGCTGCAGACCCGGCAGCGCCTCGAACGGCTTGCGCGCATCGATATGGAGCGGCGTGTAGAAGATCAGCTTCGCGCCGATGAGACGCGAGGCATAGTTGCTCGCCGAATAATAGTCGTTCGAGCGCAAGTGATAGCTGTCCTCGTAGCGCAGCTTGCCCGTCGGCGAGATCCGGAAGCGATTGATCTCGGTGCCGCCGCGCTCATAGCTGTAGCCCACCACGATCACCCGGTCGTCATGCACCAGCATCTCGTCATACCAGGCATCGCCGGACGTGCCCGGCGGAAAGGCATCGACATGATCGACGGGGGTCATGCCGTTCCCGGCAAGCGAGACCGTGAACAGCCGCCCGCGCCGCAGGATGACGAGGTGGTCGCCGGCGACCTTGACGATACCTCCCTCGTCGACATCGGCTTCCTGGGTGTTGGTGATGCCGGGCGCCTTCATGCCGGTCACCACCACTGCATCGGCTGCTTCGGCAGGCGCAGCCACCGGCGCCGGCACCGGCATGTCGTACATCGCTAGCGAAGGTGGCGGAGCGACACGTTGCCTGGCGGCTATCCGGCGCATGAACGCGGCCAGTTCCTTGTCGCCCGCAAAGGCCCGCATCGCGCTAGTGTCCTGTCTGGCAGGTGCGGCGGGAGCGGTGCAGCCGCCGAGCAAGGCCGACATGACAAGTGCCAACGCAAATCCCCGCATACAGCCTCTCCCTGACGAGTATGTAATGTTATTATGTCACATATTTCGCAGCGATCAACTGCTTGCGAAACGGCCTGGGCCTTTCGCTGCGCGCTTCGAGAGAGGGCGCCGCACCGGGCCGCTCGTCGAGCCCCGTCTGTCGTTCATCGGCTGCGGCGGCGCTTGATAGAAGCGGGCCCCCGGTTGATCGAACGGCGCGACGCTTCACCGGCCCCATCGAATATCCTTCAGCCATCGCCCTTCTCGGGAATGGGCGATTGAACGGAACAGCATGGGAATGGTCTGATGCGTATCATATATTCGGGACTATTGTCTCTCGCCCTCCTGGGCTCCTCCGGTTTCGCCGGTGCTGCCGCCGCCGACACCGACATGCGCGGAACCGGCAAGATCCTGGTCTCCACCCACGATCTCGACCTTGCGACCGATACCGGCGTCAGGACGGCGCGAGCGCGGGTACGCCGGGCAGCGGAGCGTGTTTGCAGCGACTATCCGCGCATCGGCATATTGCCATCGACCGAGAGCGCGCGCTGCCGCACCGCCGCGGTGCACGAAGCGGACGTCAGGATCGCGACATTGGCTTCCCGCGCGCATGAAGATCGTCTCGCATCGGCCGGCATGGACAGCTGCACGCGATGACGGCTCCGCGGCGCGGCCACGCGCTCCGGCGCCCTCAAAGGCTCTGGCAGGCTCACCGGCCGGCCAGGGCCTTCACCGCTGCCAGATAGGAGCGGCCTACCCGGACCTCGGCCCCATCGGCCAGCATCGCGTACCAGATACCGAGCCCGTCATGGCGCAGCCTGGCGATGAAATCCCGCCGGACGATCGTCGAGCGGTGAACGCGAATGAACCTAGCCGGGTCGAGCCGGCGCTCGAGGTCGCCGAGTGTCCGGTGCAGCAGGAAGCTGCGCGACCCGACCTGCAACGACATATAGTCGCGCATCGCATCGATCCGTTCGACATCCATTGCCGCGATGCGCACCATCTCCGAGCGATGGGGAACCCAGAATTCCTCGATCCGATCGGACTGGGCGATGGACTGGCGCTCCGGGCCGGCCATCCGCCGGCGCGCGCGCGCAACTGCCCGCACCAGCCCCTCGGACGTCACGGGCTTCAGAAGATAGTCGACGGCGGCAACATCGAATGCCGCCAGGGCAAAGCCGTCAAACGCCGTGCAGAAGACGATGGCCGGCGGCCGCTCCCCGGCGCAGAGCGCCTTCGCCACATCCATGCCGTCGACTTCCGGCATGGCGATGTCGAGAAGCACAAGGTCGGGCGACAGCGATCTTGCCAGCCGCAGCGCGACCTCTCCATCGGATGCGGTCCCGGCCAGCGAGAGATTGGGGACGTGCGAGCAAAGCATGACCAGCCGCTCGATCGCGAGCGGCTCGTCGTCCACGATCAGCGTTCGCAGGGTCGGCTCAATGTTCATCGAAGGTCAGCGGCATTGCGAGATCGACGCGGAATCCATCGGAATCGAACGGGCGCACGCGGCAATAGCCCATGGCGCCGAACCGCGCTGCGATGCGATCGGCGACGTTGCGCAAGCCCAATCCGGTCCCTCCCTCGGGGCCCTTGCCGGCGGCGCCCGGCTCGCCATCGTCCTGCACCGTCAGAAGCAGGAGGCCCTGCTGCGCGCTCGCACGGATGCCGATCGTAACGGGGCGGCGCGATCGCGATACGCCATATTTCACGGCGTTCTCGATCAGCGGCTGCAGGATCAGCCCGGGGACGAGGGCATCGCGCAGATTGTCCGGCAGATCGATGGCGAGACGCAGCCGGTCGGGAAATCTGACCTGCTCGATCTCGAGATACAGGCGCTGGAGCCGGATCTCCTCGGTCAGCAGCACATCCTCGCTCGGGTCTCCGACCAGGCTGGCCCGGAAGAAGCTCGAGAGATTGATGATCATCCGTTCGGCGGCGGGACGCCTCCCGGCCATGACCAGGGTAGACAAGGAATTGAGCGTGTTGAACAGGAAGTGCGGGTTGACCTGATATCGCAGCGCCCGCAGCTCGGCGGCTTGCGCCGCGGCGCGGAACGCAGCGTTCTTGCGCTCCAACGCGCCGACTTCCGCGGCATAGCGAAGCGCCAGATACAGCGCTGCCCAGCCGACGAAGAAGAAATAGCTGTTCACGGCGCTGTCCGCGATCATCTTGACCACTGCCATATCGGCGTCGTCGGCATTCGTTCCCCCGACCTGCACCATCATCCGGCCGGACCGTTGCGCGCCGGAAGGCGGGCTGCCCGTACCGGTCGCGGTTGTTGCCCAGGGGGATCTCAGGACGTCGAACACTACCCAGCTGACGGAAGAAAAGGCGAGCGCCGCCGGCGCCGCCAGCAGGCCCGCCGCGATCATGCCGCGCCGCAGCGAGCTCGTCGGAATCCTGCGCAATATCAGGTAGAGCAGGCAGGTGAGTCCCATGCTGAAGAGCATGATCGCCAGACGCCTGGCCAGAATGTCGAGCTGGCCGGCCTGCCCGATGACCGCCGAACGCACCGTGACGATGGCGCAATAGAACAACCAGAAACCGGCGATCGACAACAAGGCCACCCGTGGCGAGAGATCTGGTTCGTCGTACGGGTCCGCTGCAGGTTCCTCGGGCATGATGGATCATAGCGCCGGGGCGGCAACCGTAGAAGCCGGTGCCGTGTCGCTGATCGAAGGCTGTCGGACGTTCATCGAAACCCGAGGGCGCCGGGCGCTCCGGCAGGCTCTCTTCGGGATGGAACCAGATGAAAGGACTCGCCGTGATTCTTCCCCTCGGCCGGCGGCCGCATGCTCTGCTGGCAACCGCAGCGCTCATGGCCATATTCGCTCCCTGTGCCGTCGTGGCGCAGATTTCATGGCAGGCCATCCTTGCGGATGCGGGCCGACCCGATACGGACAGGACTCGCGATCCGGACCGCAAGCCGGCCGAAATGCTCGCCTTCGCCAAGGTGCGGGGAGGCGAGACGATCGTCGATTTCCTGCCGGGAAAGGGTTATTTCACAAGGCTGTTCAGCCTAGCCGCCGGCTCGGGCGGGGCGGTCTATGCCGTCACCCCCCAGATATTGCTCGACAGGGCCAAGGGCCGTCCGCTCCCGCCACCCGTGTCGGGCGAGCCGGGCCGCGGCAATGTCCATGAGATCGTCGCCAATGACCGGCCGTTCGATCTACCCAGGAAGGCCGATCTGGTATGGACGTCGCAGAATTATCACGATGTCCATATCTGGCTGGGCGCCGCGGGAACATCGATGCTGAACAAGCAGGTCTTCGACGCGCTCAAGCCCGGCGGCCTCTACGTCATTCTCGATCACGCCGGCGCGCCGGGCCTCGATGATGCCGGGATGGCCAAGATGCATCGGATCGACGAGGCGCTGGTCAAGAGCGAAGTGACCAGGGCGGGGTTCGTCCTCGATGGCGAATCCAGCGCCCTGCGGAATCCGGCGGATCCCCACTCCGCGAACGTCTTCGATCCCTCGATACGCGGCAAGACCGATCAGTTCGTCCTGCGTTTCCGCAAGCCGGGCTAACAGGGATAGCTCCGCACGCCGGACCGTCGCCGCCGTGCCTTCCCGGAGCCGGGAAGCCCCTGCGGCGCGGCCGGCATGCTCATGGCGATAATCTGGCGTCCGCGCACATCCGCTGCCTAGACATCGGCGCCCCAGACACTGCCCCACAGGAGCGTGGCGAAAGCTGCCAGCCCGGTGGCCGCGAGCAGAATCCCGGCGCCGGCATGGGATCTTATCGCAAACCGGCCGACGAGCATGGTGATCGAAGCCATGCCGACCGGAATGCCAAGGAGGTAAAATAGGTCGGGATGGAACGCGCCGTTCCGCCACCAGGCGAAGATGGCCAGCGCGAACAGCAGCGTCCAGAACAGGCCGGCGAGAAGGAGAAAGGCGCGATGCATTCCAACCTGATGCCAGCGGCATCGGGGGCCCGCAATGGCAGGCGAAAGCGGACTTTCCGGGCAGAGGCCGGCCCATCGAGGCGGTGCCTCTATCCGAGCACGTCGGTCAGAAGCCGTTTCCAGTTTTCGCCCATGATCTTGTCGACCTCGCGCGGGCGAAAGCCGGCCTGCCCGAGCGCCTGCGAAATCCGAGCCATGCGGTCGATCCGGTTCAGCTCCGGGATGACGACGTGCTCGGGCGTCCATTCGAACCCCGGTACGCCCTGGCGCCGCAGGGCGCGCCACCAGTCGAGATATTCCTGCACGCCCTTGCCGTTGTCGTTGCCGAGCTTGATCAGATTGGGCTGGCCGGCCATCGGAAAGTCATTGGCGACGCCGACCGCTTCCAGGCCGCCCACTTTCACGACATGGCGGATCTGGGCCACATAGTCGGCGACCGTGGGCGGATTCCGGCGGGTCAGCCAGAAGCTCATCATGAAGATCCCCATCACGCCGCCGCGCCCGGCGATCGCGCGGATCGCTTCGTCGGGAGCGCAGCGCGGATGATCGACGATCGCCCGCGCCGCGCCATGGCTCAGCGCTATCGGCGTCTTCGACCGCGTCGCCGCCTCGATCATGGTCGGGACCGAGCCGTGCGACACGTCCGGCAATATCCGCAGCCTGTTCATCTCGGCCAGTCCTTCGATGCCGAGCGGCGTCAGGCCGGTCTGCCGCGTCTCCAGCGCGCCGCCTGCGAACAGGGTGTTGTTGTGGTGGGTGAATTGCAGGACCCGCAGGCCCTTCTCGTGGAAATGGGCGATCCGCGAGAGATCGCGCTCGATCATCTCGGTCGACTGGAACTGCAGGAACACCGCGCAGCCGGGCCGGGCCCCGATCTCGCTGCCCTTGCTGGCAAGATAGGCGAACGGCGTGCGCCGCAATCGCTCGACGGCCTTGTCGATCGCCGGATCATTGGCCGCGAAGTTGCGGCTGTAGCGCGGAATGCCATCCGCATCGCGCGTGGCGATCAGATCGGAAACATCGGCGATCATCCCGCCCAGGCCGGCGGCGGCGATCTGGCCCAGATCCTCGGGAAGGAAGCTCAGCGAATCGAAGAACAGCCTGTTCCGTTCCGCCCGGCGCGCCAGCGCGGGTGCTCCCAGCGTGGCCGCCAGCGCGCCCGCAACCGATCGTCTCGTCCACATCGCGCTTCCTCCCAGGCTCCTCGTCGATTTCATAGCCGCGTGCGCCCGGCACGCCAGCCCCTTGCGCGGACGCGCCGCGACGGCGGGCACGTCACTGCCGATAGCGGCTCGGCGGCGCCCCCAGCACGCGCTTGAACATGGTCGAGAAATTGGCGGGGCTTTCATAGCCGAGATCCAGCGCGACCGCGGTGACCGGTTCTCCGGCGGCAAGCCGCGGCAGCGCGACCGAGAGACAGGCCTGCTGGCGCCATTCGGTGAAGCTCATGCCCGTCTCGCGGCGAAAGAGCCGAGTGAAACGGCGGCGGTTCATCGCAAGCGCATCCGCCCATTCGTCGATCGTGGCGCTCGCACGCGGCGCTTCGAGAAAGGCATGGCACCGCGCCGCCAGAGCGACCTGGCGCGGGAACGGCACCAGGATGGGGATGATCGGTGCCCGGTCGATCTCCGCCACGAGCAATTGCATCACCAGCCCGTCGCGCCCCGCTTCGTCATATTCGACCGGCACTTCCGCGGCGCAGACCAGCAGCTGGCGCAGCAGCGGCGAGACCGCCACCACCCGGCACGCTCCGCCAAGCGCCGGGCAGGCGCCCGCCTCGATCAGCACGCTGCGGGTCTGGACGGCGCCGACCATGCGCACCGCATGGGGGGTTCCGGCTGGGATCCACACCGCGCGCTCGGGCGGGGCCACCCATGCGCCTTCGGGGGTGCTGACCGCGACGACGCCGCTCGCCGCATAGAGGAACTGGGCCCGGCCATGCCGGTGCTCGGCAAGTTCGAACGAGGGCGGATAATCATTGCCGATGCCGACCACGGGGCGCGGCACGTCCTCATAATCGTCGGGTGCACGATAGGTTGACTGTCCCGTTATCAAAATAATTTATCCCATCTAGCGAAGCGGGACGCCTTCTGGACGGCTAGTGCCGCGCCGACAAGGAGCGAATGATGAGCGACACCCGTGCAGCGACGATGGACGCCCCGCAGGCAGAGATGAACGGAACGGTGTTCGGCGTGATCGTCGCGATCAGCTTCTGCCACTTGCTGAACGACATGATGCAGTCGCTGCTTCCGGCGATCTATCCCAACCTCAAGACCGATCTGGGGCTGAGCTTCGGCCAGATCGGCCTGGTCACGCTCGCCTATCAGATCACCGCGTCGATCCTGCAGCCGCTGATCGGGCTGTACGCGGACAAGCGCCCCACGCCGCTCGCGCTCCCCGGCGGCACGCTCTTCTCGCTGGCGGGGCTGGCGATCCTGTCGATCGCGCACAGCTACGGCATGGTCCTGGCGGGCGCGGCGCTGCTCGGCATCGGTTCCTCGGTCTTCCATCCCGAATCTTCCCGTGTGGCGCGCATGGCGGCAGGCCAGCGCCACGGCCTTTCCCAGTCCCTGTTCCAGGTCGGCGGCAATGCCGGCCAGGCGCTGGGCCCGCTCGCCGCGGCACTGGTGGTGGTGCGCTGGGGCCAGTCGAGCCTCGCCTTCTTCGCGCTGCTGGCACTGCTTTCGGGCGCCGTCCTGTGGAACGTCGCCGCCTGGTATCGCCATCATGGGCTGGCGCGGCTGCATGCGGGGCGCCGCGCATCCGCTGCCGAGCTGCTTCCCAAGGGGCATGCGGCACGCGGCATCCTCATCCTGCTCGCGCTGATCTTCTCCAAATATGTCTATCTCGCCAGCCTCACGAGCTACTTCACCTTCTACCTGATCCATCGTTTCCAGGTGTCGGTGCAGAGCGCCCAGCTCTATCTGTTCGCCTTCCTGGCGGCAGTGGCGGTCGGCACGATCGCGGGCGGACCGCTGGGGGACAGGTTCGGACGCAAATATGTGATCTGGTTCTCGATCCTCGGCGCCCTGCCCTTCACGCTGCTGCTGCCCTATGTCAGCCTGTTCTGGACCGGCGTGCTGGTGCTTCCGATCGGCCTGATCCTGGCTTCCGCCTTCCCGGCGATCGTGGTCTTCGCGCAGGAGCTGGTGCCGGGCAAGGTCGGCATGATCTCGGGCCTGTTCTTCGGCTTCTCCTTCGGCATGGGCGGCCTCGGCGCCGCAGCGCTGGGATGGCTCGCCGACACCACCAGCATCGAGACGGTGTATCAGATCTGCGCCTTCCTGCCGGCGATCGGCCTCCTCACCGCGCTGCTTCCGAATATCGAGCGGGAAGGCGATCCGGCGCCACGCTGATCGCGTCCGGCGATCCGGAAGGGCCCGAAGGAACCGCCGGCTTCAGAACCAGAAGCGGACGCCTGCCACCAGGCCGAGCGCGGACGGCTTCTCGCCATCGGCCCGGGCATAGGCGGCGGTGCGCCCCGCCTTCGCCTCCCAGGAAAGCCCGACATAGGGGGCGAAGCGCCGCGCGATCTCGTAGCGCAGCCGCAAGCCGAGTTCCGCACTGGTCAGCCCGGAGCCGATGCGCTGTGCCGGCATGTCCTGGGCCGAGAGGTTGAACTCGGCGCGCGGCTGGAGGATCAGCCGCTGGGTGATGCGCTGGTCGTAATAGCCGCCCAGCCGGCCGAGAAGCTCGCCCCTGGTCGACAGGAACGCCGCTCCTTCGACTTCGAACATATAGGGCGCCAGTCCCTCGAAGCCGAGCGTGGCATAGGTCCGCGCCGGGCCCGGCCGGAAATCGTGCCGCACGCCGGCCTGCAGGTTGAAATAGGGATCGACGGCGCGGCTGTAGAGCAGCTGGACCTCGGCGCTCTCGATGCCGCCGCGCACCAGGCCCTCGCCCTCGCTCTTCACCGTCAGGCGATTGACGTCGCCGCCGAACCAGCCCTCGCCTTCCCAGCGATAGGCGCTCCCCCCCGAGCGCGGCTGGAACTCGGCAAGGTTGAACAGGACCGAACCGAGGGGCCGGCCGCCCATCTCGCGCATCGAGACCTTGCGCGACCGTTCCATCTCGGCCGCCGGGAAGAACCGGTCGGCATAATGGTCGGTCGGCGGCGCCGGGGCCGGCGCATCGCCGGCCTCGAGCGCCGTGCCGGCCGCCTGCATCGCGGGCATCGTCCCGTGATCCATTCCGCCATGGTCCGTCGGCCCGCCGTCCGCGGGCTTGTCCGGATCGGGCTTCGCCTCCTGTTGCGGCGCGGCCGACTTCGGCTTCGCGGGGGCCTTCGGCATCGGCATGCCATGCATGGAATGGTCCTGCGCGGCCGCCGGCGCGCCCATCGCGAGCGCGGTGCCGGCGGCGAGGATCGCGACGCGCCGGATCATGCCGGCCCTCCCTTCGGCCGGACGCTCACGGTCCGCATCATCCCCGCCATCATGTGGTAGAGCAGGTGGCAGTGGAACGCCCAGTCGCCCACGGCGTCGGCGGTGAAGTCCCAGGTCACCTTGCCGCCGGGCTGCACGATCACCGTATGCTTGCGCGGCGCATGGTCGCCATGGCCGGTGACCAGCTCGAAGAAATGCCCGTGAAGGTGGATGGGGTGGCCCATCATCGTGTCGTTGATCAAGTTGACCCGCACCCGCTCGCCCTCGACGAACGGGAAGGGCTCCATCGTGTCCGACATCTTCACGCCGTCGAACGCCCACATGAAGCGTTCCATGTTGCCGGTGAGATGGATGTCGAGGCTGCGCGACGGCGCGCGGACATCGGGGTTCCGATCGAGCGCCATCAGATCCTTGTAGACCAGCACGCGGTGGCCGACATCCTCCAGCCCCTGGCCGGGCTCTCCGGTGCGGTCCATCGGCATCGGCGAGAGGGTCTGGACGCCGGGCGTCTTCCGCACCTCGGGCGCATAGGAGAAGTCGCGCATCCGCATGGCGCCCATGTCCATGCCGGCCATGTCGGCGCCCGGTGCGCCGCCCGTCGCCGAAGGATCCACCCGCGAATGGTCCATCCCCACCATTCCCGGCGGCGCGGCGGCAGCACCGCCGAGCCTGGCCGAGGCATTCCGCTCGGCGCTGGGATCGACGCCCCGCGGGGCGGGCATCGCGCCGTGCGACATCCCCTGCATGCCGCCGGACGCATCGCCGCCGCCATGATCCATCGACGACATGTCCATGCCCATGTCCTTCATCGTCGCGAGCGGACGCGGGCGCAGCGGCGGCACCGCGGCCACCATGCCGGGCCGGGGCGCCAGCGTGGCGCGCGCCATGCCCGAGCGATCGATGGCCTCGCCGACCAGCGTGAACGCCTTGTCCTCCATCGGCGTGACGATCGCGTCATAGGTCTCGGCGACGCCGATCTGGAACTCGTCGACCTCGACCGGCACGACATGCTGGCCATCGGCCTGGACGATGGTGAACCGCAGCCCGGGAATGCGCACGTTGAAGCTCGTCATCGCCGCGGCATTGACGAAACGCAGCCGCACCCGCTCGCCCGGCTTGAACAGCGCGGTCCAGTTGTCGAACGGCCCATGCCCGTTGACGAGATAGGTATAGGCGGCGCCGGTCACGTCGGAGATGTCCGCCGGGTCCATCCGCATCTTGCCCCATTCGGCGCGATCCCTGCCCTTCTGATCGCGGCCGGCCAGCAGCCCCGCCAGCGTCTGGCGCTGATAATTGTAATAGCCCGGCATCGCCTTCAGGTTGCGGAATATCGCCTCGGGGCTGGACCGGCTGTGATCGGACAGCAGGATCACATGCTCGCGATCGTAGCGAACGGGATCGGGGCCGGCGGGATCGATGATCAGCGGGCCGTACAGGCCCAGCTGCTCCTGTCCGCCGGAATGGCTGTGATACCAATAGGTGCCGTTCTGCCGGATCGGGAAATCGTATCGGAAGGTCGAGCGCGGCGTGATTCCAGGGAAGGAAACGCCGGGCACGCCGTCGAACTCGGCCGGCACGATCAGGCCGTGCCAGTGGATCGAGCTGTCCTCGTCGAGCGCGTTCTCGACGTGCAGGCGGACATGCTGCCCCTCGCGCAGGCGGATGAGCGGCGCCGGCACCGTGCCGTTGACGCCGATCGCCCGATAGTGCCGTCCATCGATCGCCATGCGCTGGCGGGCGATCCTGAGCCTGATGTCCTCGCCGGAAACGGTCGGCAGGTCGGGCGTCAGGCCGGGCGAGACGCTCTGGGCCCAGGCCGGCATCCATGCGGCAAGCGCCAGCCCGCCGGCACCAAGCCCGGCCCCGCGCAACAGCGTCCGCCGGTCGATCGTCTTCGTCATCATCGCCCCTGTGCTGGGAGTTGTGCTTTCCATCCGATACGCGGCAGCGGCGGCCACCCCTCACGGATCCGCCGGATCAACGCGCCAGCGCTTCGCCCAGCCTGATGCGGGCACGGCGGAGGCGCATCTCGACCGCCTTTACGGTGGTCTGCAGCACCGAAGCGGTTTCGGCCTGGCTCATGCCCTCGATCGCGTGCAGGACAAGCGGCTCGCGGAGCGACGCGGGAAGATCGGCGATCGCGCGGCGAAGGCGCGCGAGCGCCTGGCGGTCGCCCGCCATCCTTTCCTGATCGGGCCGATCGTCCGGCACCGCCATGGCCATGTCGTCGATATCGCGGGCGAAGGTGAAGAACCGGCGGACAGTCCGGCGTCGTCCCCAGTCGCGACATTTGTTGAGGGCGATAGCCGCCAGCCAGCTGCGCATCGGCCGCGCCGGATCGTAGCGGCGCAGTGCCCGATGCGCCGAGAGGAATGTCTCCTGGGTCAGGTCCAGCGCCTCGTCGGCATCGGAGACATTGCCGAGGATCAGCCGATAGACAGGGCTGCGATGGCGGCGCACGATCTCTGCATAGGCAGCGTCGGTTCCCGCCACGGCCAGCGTGGCGAGGTCGCCATCGGACAGGGAACCATAGTCGGACCTCACCGCGCGTCGGCGGTGAGCGCATGAACCACTGCGCGATCGAATACGGCCTGCTGATCGGGCCGCAGGATTTCCCGCATCGCGAAGATGTGCGCCAGCGTTTCCTTCTGCAGCTCACCCATCGCGCGATGCGAGGCATCGACGGCCGCGGTCACGCGCGGGCCGATGCCATGCTCGGCTTCGATCGCTTCGGCCAGCCGGGCATTGTCCGATTTCATTTCGAGCTCCAGCGCCTGGCGGCGGACCGCGAAACTCTGTTCGAGCGCTTCGATCCGCGCCTTCTGCCCGTCGTCCAGCTTCAGCTGGTGGTGCAGCACCGCATGGAGTTCCGAGCCCTGATGCCCCTGTACCGGGATCAGCGCACGGCCCACCCAGACCCCGGCGACGGCAGCCAGAAACGCGATGGCGGCGACGATGGCCGCAAGCCTGGCCTGCCTCATCGCTCGGCCAGGAGCAGCGTCGACGGCGCCAGCGAAGCGGCCCCGCCAAAGGGCGCCGCCGCGGAAGCGGGCGACGTGCCGGGCCCGGCAGCCGCCGCGCCCAGCGCAACGGCACCGATGCCGGCGATTGCGGCCATGCGGATCCCCGTACGCGCTTCGCGCCTTGCCCTCAGGCCCGCCAGCACTGCATCCTCCATCCCGTCGAGCCCGGGATGATCCGTGGCCGCCAGCCTGCGCAGCGCTGCGTCGATCTCGGTTTCCATTGTCCGCTCCACTTCCCTTCGTTCCAATACGCAGCCGAGCGCATGCGCCCTCGCCCATTCTAGAGCCGTTGCCGGTGCCGGCACAGGGGCGACGCGCGACCGGCGGCCGCGACATGGGACGCCCCGGGATGAGGGATCGATCCCCGCCCCGCGTATCGATCGTGCCGGCAGCTGGCCGGCTCATGGAGTTTCGACAATGCGCCTTGGAATCCTCACTGCCGCCGCGTTCGTGATGGCGACGCCCGCGCTGGCCCATCCGAAGCTGATGTCCGCCACTCCCGCGCCCGATTCGATCGCCGCCGCGCCGGCCAGGCTGCAGCTGGTCTTCTCGGAAGCGCTCGTCGACAAGTTCTCGGGCGTCGACCTGGTGATGACGGACATGCCCGGCATGAAGATGTCCGCGCCAATGAAGATGCAGCTCACCACCGCCCTCTCGCCGGACGGCAAGACCATGATCGTGTCTCTGGCGAAGCCATTGCCCCGCGGCGCCTACAAGCTCGACTGGCATGCCGTCTCCAACGACACGCACCGGGTGCAGGGCAGCTACACGTTCAAGGTGAAGTGAGCATGGACGCGCTCGACGTCGCCATCAGGCTCGCGCTCTATCTCGACCTGGCGGCGGCGTTCGGCGTGCCCTTCTTCGCGTTGTGCGTCGCCGGCACGCGCGCGGCGCTGCCCCTGCGCGGCATCATGATCGCGACCGGGCTCGTCGGAATCGGATTGTCGGCATTCGGCCTGGTGGTGACCGCAGCGGCCATGGCAGGCATGCCGGTCGGGCAAGTGGATGCCGGGACGATATCGACGATCCTGACCGACATGCCGTTGGGCAAGGCCTGGGCGGCGCGCATCGCCGGGCTGGTGCTCCTCGTCCTTTCGGCGTTCCTGGCCGCGGGAAGGCCCGGCGCCGCACTCGCGGCGGCATCCACCGGCGGCGGCACCGCGCTCGGCACCCTGGCCTGGTCGGGGCACGGCGCCATGGACGAAGGCGCGATCGGCTGGCTCCACCTGGGCGCCGACATCGCCCACCTCGTTGCCGCCGGTGCCTGGGTCGGCGCGCTCCTTTATCTGCTGCTGGTGGCACGGCCGGCAGCGCGCATGGATGCCGACCATCTCCGCGCCACCCACCGTGCGCTGGACGGCTTCTCCCATATCGGCACCCTGGTGGTGGCGGCCATCGTCGCCAGCGGACTGGTGAACATGCTGCTGCTCGTCGGCCCCTCCAACATGGCGGCGCTGCCCGGCACGCTCTACGGGCAGTTGCTTCTCTTCAAGCTGGCGCTGTTCGCGGCGATGCTCGGCTTGGCGGCGGCGAACCGATATCGGCTCGCGCCGGCGCTGCGCGCCCACATCGAGGCGGACGACCATCGCGGCGCCGTCGTCGCGCTGCGGATCAGCCTGGCCCTGGAGGCCGCCTGCGCGGCGACCGTGCTGGCGCTCGTCGCATGGCTCGGCACCTTGCAACCGATCGTCGCAACGGCATGAGCGGGCCGGTTGCCGATCTCCAGCCCCTCCCCGGGACCGCCCACCGCCTATTTCCGGGCGGGCAGGCGCGCATAACATTCCCCGCCGATCGAAGGGCGCCCGCTCGCACGGGCGAATAAGGCATTCCGCAAGCCGCTGACCGGCCGCGCCTCAAGCCGCCCAGGCGGATACGTCCTCCTGACAGCCGATCAGCGCGAGCCCATGGGCGATCGACGTGAGCTCGCCGCCGGCCGCGATCCTTTCCCCGCCGAAACGCGCCTCGAACAGCCTGCGGACGCGGGGCGTGAGCGACGTGCCGCCCGTCAGGAACACGCGGTCGATCGCCTGGGCATCCATGCCGGCAAGCGCCAGCGCCCGATCCACCGCCGCCTCGATCCGGGCCATGTCGGGTGCGATCCACGCTTCGAATTCGCCACGGGTGACATCGGCTTCGATCGCCAGGTCGCCGCCCTCGAAATGGAAATGCGCGGCTTCCTCGGCGGAGAGCGCCCGCTTGAGCGCGCCGACCGCATGATAGAGCTGATAGCCCAGCTCGCCCTCGATCACCGCGATCATCCGCCCGATCGCCTGCGGATCGAGCGCCGCGCGCCGGAGTTTCTCCAGCTCGGCGAGCGTCTTGCGGTTGCGCATCAGCGCCAGGCGCGACCAGTCCGAGAAATCGGCGAACCAGCCCGCCGGAATGTCCAGCACCTTGTCGAACGAGCGATAGCTTCCGCCCTTGCCGAGCAGCGGCAGGATCAGATGCTCGACGATGCGCTGGTCGAACCGGTCGCCGGCGATGCCGACGCCGGCATGGGCGAGCGGGGAGCAGCGCCGCACCGCGCCCGGCGCCTCGATCCGCACCACCGAGAAATCGCTGGTGCCGCCGCCGAAATCCGCCACCAGCACGGTCGCCGGCTCGGCGATCCGCGTTGCATAGCTGAACGCCGCGCCCAGCGGCTCATAGACATAATGGACCTCGGCACCGAACCCGGCGAACATCGCGTCGTAGCGCTGCCGGGCGAGCGCCGGATCCGGCCGGCTGCCGGCATATTCGACGGGGCGGCCGACCACCACGCGCCGCGCGCCGCCGGCCAGCGCCCCTTCGGCCCGCGCCGCCATCAGCGCCAGGAAAGTGCGGCCCAGCTCCTCGAAGCGCAGCCGCCGTTCGAAGACGATGGCATGCTCGAAGCTCGCGCTCGCCGCGACCGACTTGAACGACTGGAGGAAGCGGCTGCCCTCGGGAAAGTCGAGATATTCGGCGATCGCCCAGGGGCCGGCCGCGACGCCCAGCCCGCCGCGCTCCGCCTCGTCCTGCCAGAAGCAGAGCGCCGAGCGGAAGACGGGATCGCCGCTTTCGGGCCCTGCCAGCCGCACCAGCTCCGACCCTCCATCGCCCGCCAGCGCCGCGACGGAATTGGTGGTGCCGAAATCGAAGCCGAGGGCGGGAAGCGCAGTCATGGTCCGGGCGCCTCTATCGCCCTGCATCGATCCTGCACAACCTCTCCTTGGCCCGCTGTGCTCCGGCTGGACGGTGCGGGCGCATCGACGCTCCCGAACCTGGGAGACCCGCATGGCCCGCACCGCACGCTTCACTTTCCTGCGCAAGGTCGCCGCCGCGATCGCGATCATCGCCGCGATGGATCGGCTGTTCTTCGACGGCGCGGCGGGATCGTGGATCGGCGGCTTCGCCCTTGCCTGGATCGGCGCGCTGCTCGCCACTCGCCCGGCGCTTCGGCGGCGGCCGAGCCTGGTGGCGCTGGCGATCGCGGCGGGGTTCGCGATCGTGCTGGCGCAGGATCCCGGCGGCCTTGGATGGGTGCTGTTCTGGAGCGCGCTTTCGATCGCTGCGCTGATGCCGCGCATCGGCAGGTTCGACGATGCCTGGCGCTGGAGCCTGCGCCTGGCCGCGCACGGGCTGAGCGGGCCGCTCGCCCCCGTGCTCGACCTGATCCGCCTCGCTCGCCTGCCTCAGCGCCGCGCCGGGCATGGCCCGGCGGGGCTCGCCGTCCTGCTCGCCCTGCCGCTGGCGATGACCGCGCTGTTCGTCGCGCTGTTCGCCAGCGCCAACCCGATCATCGCCCAGGCGTTCACCCGGGTCCGCCTGCCCGGTTTCGCCGAGCTGCTGTTCTGGGCCATGCTGCTGGCGCTGGTCTGGCCGAGCCTGCGCCCCACCCGCTGGGCCACGCGCGCCGCGGCCCTCCTGCCGCGCCCGGAGATCGCCCTGCCCGGCATCCCGGCCCCCTCGCTGCTGCTTTCGCTCCTGCTGTTCAACCTGGTGTTCGCGATCCAGAACGGGCTCGACCTCGCCTTTCTGTGGAGCGGCGCGCCCCTGCCCGGGGGCGTGACGCTTGCCGACTATGCCCATCGCGGCGCCTATCCGCTGATCGCCACCGCCCTGCTTGCCGGGCTGTTCGTGCTGGTGGCGCTGAAGCCCGGCTCGGCCAGCGCCGCCAATCCGGCGATCCGCCGGCTGGTGGTGCTGTGGGTGGCGCAGAACCTGTTCCTCGTCGCGTCCTCGATCCTGCGCACGCTCGACTATGTCGCCGCCTATTCGCTCACCGGCTTCCGCATCGCCGCGCTCGCCTGGATGGGGCTGGTGGCGATCGGGCTCGCATTGATCTGCTGGCGGATGCTCCGGGGCAGGAGCGCCGCCTGGCTGATCAACGCCAATGCGCTGATGGCGGCCCTGGTGCTGAGCGCGGCAAGCATCGTCGACCTCGAGGCGAGCGCCGCCGCCTGGAATGTGCGCCATGCCCGCGAAACGGGCGGGCGCGGAGTGGAGCTGGACCTCTGCTATCTCGCGCAAACCGGCCCCTCCTCGCTCCTCGCCCTGGTCGCGCTCGAGCGCCGGCCGCTGCCGCCCGCGTTCCGCGACCGGGTGCGCCATGTCCGCGGACTGGTCATGGCCGACCTCGCGCGGCGCCAAGCGGGCTGGCGGAGCTGGACCTGGCGCGGACGATATCGGCTGGAGACGGCGCGGCGCCTGCTCGGGCCCAATCCGCCCATCGCGGCTCCGGCGTCGCCAGGCACGGAACGGGATTGCGGCGGGACGATCCGGCCCATCGCCGCCGAGCAGCCCGCTCCAATGGCGGGCCCGGCCACCGCGCCGACCGGCGACGCCATCGCCAATGCCGTCGCCAACGCCACTCCGCCGTTGACCGGAGCACCCTCGCGATGATCCAATGCCCCATGCCCCGCACCATCCTCGTCGCCGATGACGATCCGCACATCCGGCAATTGCTCGTCTTCGCGCTCGCCAAGGCGGGGCTGGAGACGATCGAGGCGGCGGATGGCGAGGAAACGCTGCGGATCGCGGAGAGCCGCCAGCCCGACCTGATCGTGCTGGACATCAACATGCCGCGCATGGACGGGCTGGAAGTCTGCCGCAGACTGCGCGCAGAGGGCGGCCTGCCCATCCTGTTCCTCTCCTCGCGCGACGACGAGATCGACCGGATCCTCGGCATCGAGCTGGGCGCCGACGACTATGTCACCAAGCCCTTCTCGCCGCGCGAAGTGGTGGCCCGGGTGATGGCGGTGCTCCGCCGCACCGCCGCGCACCCGCCCGCCGTCGATCGTGCCGCCGGAGCGATCCGTCACGGCCGGCTCGCGCTCGACCCCGAGAGTTGGGACGCCAGCTGGGCGGGCGCCCCCGTGCCGCTCACCGTCACCGAGTTCGGCATATTGCGCACGCTGGCGGCCATGCCCTCCAAGGTGTTCAGCCGCGACGCGCTGATCGATCGGCTGCGCGGCCCGGGCTTCGCGCTCACCGACCGGACGATCGACAGCCATGTCCGCAACTTGCGCGCGAAGTTCGCCCAGGCCGGCGCGCAGGACCTGATCGAGACGCGGCCTGGCATCGGATATCGCATCGGCCCGTGTTCCGGAGCCTGATCGAAGCGCTCAAGGCGCCGGTGCGGCGCCACTGGCCGCGGCTGCGGCTGCGCACGATCCTGCTCGCCACCTTGATGTTCGTCGCCGCCCTGCCCGGCATCGGCGCCCTGTTCCTGCGCGTCTATGAGAATACGTTGGTGCGCCAGACCGAGGCGGAGCTGATCGCCCAGGGCACCGCGCTCGCCGCCGTCGCCAGCGCCGAATGGCCGAACTCGGCCGGGCCCGAGCTGGTGCGCGAGCCGCACCGCACCTCGAGCGGGATCGCGGGCGGGCCACTCTCTACCATCGACCTCGGCACCAGGCCGCTGCCGGAGCGCCCGGAGCCGGCCGCGCTGCCGGGAAGCGCGGCCCCCGATGCCCTGGCCGCCGCCGGCCGGCTCGCCCCGCTGGTCAACGCCACCGGAGACGCGACGCTCGCCTCGATCCTGCTGCTCGCCCCCGACGGCCGCATCCTGATCGGCAGGAACACCGGCAAGAGCCTGGCCGGCCTGGCCGAACTCGCGGCGGCAGCCGGCGGACGGCCCGAGACCGTGCTGCGCCGCCGCGGCGACTATCATCCCGAATATGCCTTTGAATGGCTGAGCCGCGCATCGGGCCTGCGCATCCATCATGCCCGCCCGGTGCTGGTGAACGGCAAGGTCGTCGCGGTGCTGCTGCTCTCGCGCTCGCCGCGCGCGCTGTTCCGCGGGCTCTATGAGGATCGCGGCAAGATATTGTTCGGCATCGGCGCGATCTTCGCCACGCTCGTCGTGCTGAGCGGCCTGCTCTCGCGCGGCATCGCCCGGCCGATCGAGATGCTGAGCCAGGCGACTCGCGACGTGGCGCGCGGCGGCGGCATCGTGCCCGACGTGCCGCGCACTGCCGCGATCGAGATCCAGGCGCTATATGCCGACTTCGCCACCATGGCCGGCGCGATCGACCGGCGCTCCCGCTATCTGCGCGACTTCGCCCATGCGGTGAGCCACGAGTTCAAGACGCCCCTGGCCGGCATCCGCGGCGTGATCGAGATTCTCGAGGATCACCATGCGGAAATGAACGAGACCGACCGCCGCCGCTTCCTCGCCAATGCCGGCGCCGATGCCGACCGGCTCGCCCAGCTCGTCACCCGGCTGCTCGAACTGGCCCGCGCCGACATGGCCGAAGCCGAGACCGGCGCATCGGCCGACATCGCGCTGGCGCTGCACCGGATCGCCGATGCCTGGGCGGATCGCGGGCTGGTCGTCACGATCGACCTGCCCGACGCGCTGCCCGGCGCGGCCTTGCCCGGGCCGATGCTGGAAGCGATCGTCGGCAGCCTGGTCGAAAACAGCCGCCAGGCCGGTGCCGATCGCGTGCGGATCGCCGCGACGGAAACGGGAAGCGAGATCCTGCTGGCCGTCGCCGACAACGGCCCCGGCATCCCGGACGCCGATCGCGCCCGCATCTTCGAGCCCTTCTTCACCAGCCGCCGCGCCGCCGGCGGCACCGGGTTGGGCCTGCCGATCGCCCGTTCGCTGCTCGCCTCGCATGGCGGCACGATCGCGCTGGCGGCGGCGGAGCGCGGGACCCGCTTCGAGATCCGCGTGCCGGCCGCCTAGCGATTCGGGCTGGCCGCGGCTGCGCTCAGCTCCAGCCCCCGCCCAGTGCCTTGTAGAGCGCAGTCGCCGCCTGCGCCTTGGCCGCGCGCGCCTGCTGGTCGCGCTGCTGCGCGGAGAGGAGGGACTGGCGCGCGCGCTCGAACGTCAGGCGATCGTCCTCGCCGCGGTCCGCGCGCTTCCGGGCAAGCGCGAAGGCACCCTGCTCGCGTTCGAGCGATGCGGCGGCCTCGTCCGCGGCGGTGCGGGCGTTGAGGAAGCGGTTGATCGCAGCCTCGCTGTCCGAAAGCGCACCAAGCACTGCCTTCTCATAGCGGGCCGCCGCCTGATCGGCGCGCGCATCGGCGGCACGGATCTGGGCGCGGATCGCGCCGCCCTGGAAGATCGGCCAGGAGAAGCTGGGCCCGATCTGGAGGCGCGTGGAATCGCCGGAGAAGAGATCGCCGGGCTTGCGCGCCTGCTGGCCGATGCTGCCGAGCAGGCTGAAGCGCGGGAAGAGATCGGCGGTCGCGACGCCGATATCGGCTGTGGCTGCGGCCAGGTCGCGCTCGGCGCGGCGCACATCGGGGCGGCGCTCGAGCAGTTCCGAGCGGAGCCCGACCAGGATCGCGTCGGGGCTCGCCGGCAGCGCGGCGGGCGCCTGCAGCTCGGGCACCAACTGTTCGGGCGCCACGCCCGCGAGCGTGGCGATGCGATAGGCCGCGGCCCCGGCCTGCGCCCTGGCATTGGGCACCGCCGCCGCGCTTGCCCTAGCGGCGGCGTCGGCACGATCGAGATCGAGGCGCGACGCCTCGCCCGCATCGAAGCGCAGGCGGGTAAGGCGGGCCAGCTCGGCATTGGAAAGCGCCTGCTGCTCGGCGGTGGCGGTATCGGCCTGGGCGGCGCGCAGGTCCATATAGCTGCGCACCACTTCGGCGATCAGCGTCAGCATCACGTCGCGCCGGGCGAATTCCGCGCTCTGCTCGCGTGCCGCCGCGCCCTGCATCTGGCGGGTGCGGCGCCCCCAGAGATCGATTTCCCAGCTCGCGTCGAAGCCCAGGTCGAAGAGCGGGAAGTCGCGCGAGAAGCCGGGAAAGGGGATGCTCCCGATCGGCAGCTGGCCGTTGTTGCTCAGCACATTCTCGGTTCCGGAGCCGGTGGCGGTCACGCTGGGCAGCCGCCCGCCCGCGATCGCCTCGCGATTGGCCCGCGCCTCGGCGAGCCGGCCCTGCGCTTCCTTGAGATCGGGGCTGGAGGCCACCGCCCGCCGCACCAGCGCGGAGAGCTGCGGATCGCCGAACCGGTCCCACCATGTCAGATCGACCTGGCCCGGCGCGCCGGCCTCCAGCCATTCGGGCGCCGCCCTGGTCTCGGGCGCATGATAGTCCGGCCCGACCGTGCAGGCCGAAGCCAGCAGCAGGGGCGGCAGGAACAGGGGAAGCGAGCGGATCATCGGGATCACTCCATGCGCGCGCGGAAGAGCCAGGCCGAGGCAGAGAGCGTGACGCAGGCGATCAGCGCGAGCGGCCAGAGCTGATGGAACACGGCCGCCGCCGGCATCGCCTTGAGGAACAGCCCCTGGACGATGACGAGGAAATAGCGGGCGGGATCGAGATAGGTGATGGTCTGCAGCCAGTCGGGCATGTTGTCGATCGGGCTGGCATAGCCCGAAAGCAGGATCAGCGGCGTGGTGACGAGGAACACGCCGAGAAAGGCCTGCTGCTGCGTCTGCGAAGCCGCGGAGACGAGCATGCCCATGCCGATCAGCGCGAGCAGATACATGCCGAGCGACAGCCAGAAGAGCAGCAGCGATCCGGTGAAGGGCACGCCGAAGACCAGCGGCGCCACCACCAGATAGACGCTGCCGTTGATCATGCCGATCACGAAGGGCGGCACCATCTTGCCGATCAATATCTCATGGACGCGCAGCGGCGAGACCATCAGCTGGTCGAACGTCCCCAGCTCGCGCTCGCGCGCCACCGATTGCGAAGTGATGGCGAGGCCTGCCACCGACGTGATGATCGCGACCAGCGAAGGCAGCGTGAACCAGATATAGTCGAGTGCCGGATTGTACCAGTTGGTCACCACGCTGCCGCCCGCCGCGCCGCGGACCTGCGCGGGCGCGAGTTCGGCACCCATGGTGCCGGCGATGTTGGTGACATAGCCGGCCACGATCTGCGCCGCGTTGGAGCGGCGGCCGTCGAGCACCAGGCCGATGGTGGCGCTCTCGCCGCGCGCCAGCTTGCGGTCGAAATCCTCGTCGATCACCAGGGCGGCGATCACCTTCTGGTTGTCGATCGCCGACTTGAGCGCGGCCGGGGTCGCCAGCCGCTCGATCCGGCGGAAATTGGGGCTGCCGGCGATGCGCTGGACCAGCTCGACCGAATGCGCGCCCGAACTGCGGTCGAGGATGCCGATATCGACATTCTTCACGTCGAGCGTGGTCGCATAGGTGAAGATGAAGAGCTGCATCAGCGGCGGCACGAACAGCACCAGCCGCGCCTGCGGATCGCGCAGCACCGCCCACATCTCCTTGACGATCATGGCCAGCAAGCGCCGCATCAGTCGAGGCTCCGGCGCGTGACGCGAAAGGACAATGTGAAGAAGACCATGCCGAAGACGAGCATGATGCCGATATTGGGGAGGATCAGCCCCCATTGGTCGCCGGCGAGGAACACCGTCTCGAGGCTGGGGATCAGGTAGCGCGCGGGGACGATATAGGTCAGCGCCTGGATCGGCCAGGGCATCGAGCCGATCTCGAAGATGAAGCCCGAGAGCAGGAAGGTGGGCAGGAAGGCGGAAAGCAACGCCACCTGGCTCGCCACGAACTGGTTCTTGGTCGCGGCCGAGATGAACAGGCCCAGGCCCAGCGCCGGCATCAGAAAGGCCGAGGAGATGGCGTAGAGCGCGAAGATCGAGCCCCGGAACGGCACGCCGAATATCCATATCCCGATCACCGCGCAGAGCGTCATCGAGGCCTGGGCCAGGAAGAAATAGGGGATGACCTTGCTGGCGATGAACTCCGCCATCGAGATCGGCGTGGCCATCATCGCTTCCATCGTCCCCCGCTCCCATTCGCGCGCGACGACGAGCGCGGTGAGCAGGGTGCCGACCATCGTCATCACATTGGCGATCGATCCGGGGACGAGGAAGAACTTGCTCTTGAGCTCGGGGTTGTACCAGTAGCGCGCCGAGATGGTGACCGGCGCTTCGCGGGCGCCGGGATCGCGCTCCAGCCCCTCGGCGGCGGCCCAGGTCGCGCGGACGCCCTCGCCATAGGCCGCGGCGAAATTGGCGGTATTGGGCTGGGAGCCGTCGGTGACGATCTGGATCGGCGGCACCTTGCCGCGCTTCACGCCCTGGCCGAAATCCTGCGGGATGACGATCAGCGCGCGCAGCTCGCCGTCGATCAGCTTGTCGCGCACCTCGGCCACGCTGCGCGCCTCGGTCACCTGGAAATAGCGCGAGCTGCGATAGGCCTGGGCAAGGCGCAGGGCAGGAGCGCTGCCGTCCTGGATCACCAGCCCCACCCGGGTGCGCGTGCTGTCGAGCGAGACCGCATAGCCGAACAGGAAGAGCAGGATCATCGGCAGCACGAAGGCGATGAGGAAGGTCGAGGGATCGCGCAGGATCTGCGCGCCTTCCTTGCGGACCAGCGCCGCCAGGCGCCTGAGGTCGAAGCGGAAACTCATGCGGCTTCCTTCTCCTCCCGCTTGCGGTCGAACGCCTCGATCAGGGCGATGAAGGCGTCCTCCATCGTCGGATCCTCCACCCCGGTGCGGCGGGCGGCCTCGGCCTTCAGCTCGTCGGGCGTGCCGGTGGCGATCTGTTCGGCGCGGTAGATCAGCGTCGCGCGGTCGCAATATTCGGCTTCGTCCATGAAGTGGGTGGTGACCAGCACGGTCACCCCCTTCTCGACCAGCCCGTTGATGTGCATCCAGAATTCGCGGCGCGTGACCGGATCGACGCCCGAAGTCGGTTCGTCGAGGAACAGCACCGGCGGCTCGTGCATCACCGCGCAGGCCAAGGCGAGGCGCTGCTTGAAGCCCAGGGGCAGCGTGCCGGCGTTGACGTCGAGCTTGTCCTGCAGCTCGAAGATCTCGATCATCGCCGCGATCGCGCGGCGCGCCTTGTCGCGCGGCAGGTCATAGGCCCCTGCGAAGAAGTCGAGATTCTGGCGAACCGAGAGATCGCCGTAGAGGGAGAATTTCTGGGCCATATAGCCCAGCTGGGCACGGGCATCGGCGCGGCTGTGGCGCAGCGACCTGCCCGCGACCGCGCCGGTCCCCGATGTCGGCGAAAGCAGCCCGCAGAGCATCTTGAAGGTCGTCGACTTGCCCGCTCCGTTCGGACCGAGAAGCCCGAATATCTGGCCTCTCGGGATGCGGAAGTTCATGTCCCTGGCTGCGGTGAACTCGCCGAAGACCTTGGTGAGGCCATTCGCCTCGATCGCATCGACATCGGTTTCGGGGATGGTGCGATAGCGTTCCGCCAGTGCGGAGGTGCCCTTGGGGCCGCCGCCCAGCCGCTCGATGAACCCGTCCTCGAAGCGCGGAGCGGCCACGTGGACTTCGGTGCCCGGGCCGGCCGCGAAGGCGCCGGCATCGGGCACCGGCCTGCCGTCGCGGAGCAGCAGGCGCACCGAGCGGCCCTGGATCGTGCCGTCGATCACATCGTCGCGGTCGAGCGCCTGGGTGAGGAAGGCCCGGCGGCGCTCCTTGAAACCCGTGACGCGGATCACTCGGTCCTTGACCCGGCCGGTCAGCTCCGCCGGCGGCCCGTCGAACAGCAACTGCCCCTCGTTGAGCAGATAGACGGTGTCGCACTTCTCCGCCTCGTCGAGATAGGCGGTCGACCAGAGCACGCCGATGCCCTGCCCGGTCAGATCCCCCACCATGCTCCAGAGTTCGCGGCGGCTGATCGGATCGACACCGACGCCGGGCTCGTCGAGCAGCAGCACCCTGGGCGTCTTCACCAGCGCGCAGGCAAGGCCCAGCTTCTGCTTCATGCCGCCCGAGAGCTTGCCCGCGAGCCGGTCCTGGAAGCGGGCCAGATCGGTGAACGCCAGCAGCCGGTCGAAGCTCGCCTGCTGCGCGTCGCGCGGCAGGCCGCGCACTTCGGCGTAGAGCCTGAGGTTCTCGATGACCGACAGGTCTTCGTAGAGTCCGAAGCGCTGGGGCATGTAGCCGAGATCGTCTAGCCTTTCCCCGGGCTTGCCGCCGAGCATCTCCACAGTCCCCGAACTTGGCGCCATCAGCCCGGCGAGGATGCGGATCAACGTGGTCTTGCCCGCCCCGTCCGGCCCGACCAGCCCGGTGATCCGCCCCGGCGCGATCGCCATCGCGACGCCGTCGAGCGCGCGATTGTCGCCGAAGCATTTCACCAGGTCGGCGGTGCGGGCGAGGGGTTCGGTCATCGGGCGCCCGCCCGATCCTTCGGCGATGTCGCTTGCGGCACGCCCCCTCCGCCACCGGCTGCGCCGGCGGTTCCCTTCCCCCTCCGGGGGAGGATTCGAGGAAGGACCGCCACCCCCCTCAATCCTTGTGCTTCGGACGTGCGCCCGGGACCGAAACGCTGACCGGCTGGCCCTGACGCAGCGCATCGTCCGGATCGTCGACGATGATGCGCAGCTGATAGACGAGATCGGTGCGCAGATTCTCGGTCTCGACCGTCTTCGGCGTGAACTCGGCGCGCGGCGAGATGTAACCGATCGTGCCGTGATAGTCTTTCGGGTTGCCGTCGGCGGTGACCGTCACCTTCATCCCCGGGCCGATCCGGCTGAGATCGCTCTCCGCGACATAGGCGCGCACGCGCAGCGGCCGCAGGATCGCCAGCGTCAGCACCGTCTCGCCGGGCTGGACGATCGCACCCGGCTCGCGCGCACGCGTCACGATCGTGCCATCCGTCGAGGCGAGCAGCCGGGCATCGCCGAGATCAGTGGCAGCGCCCTGGCGCGCGGCAAGGGCGGAACGGACGTCGGCGGCCGCCGCGGCGACGTCTTCCTTGCGGCTCCCGGCGTTCATCAGCGAGAGCGCCTGGCGGGCCTGGGCGAGATCGGCGCGCGCCTTGTCGCGCGTCGCCACCGTCTGCTCCCACACGTCCCGGCTGATCGCGCCGGGCTCGACCAGCGGCTGGCGCCGGGCATAGTCGCGCTCGGCATCCCGGGCGACCGCGGCGGCGGCATCGACACGGGCGCGGGCCTGGGCGATGTCCTGCGCGCGATTGCCGTTGCGGAGCTTGGCGAGCTGCGCCTCGGCCTGCGACACCTGCGCGTCCGCCTGGGCGATACGGCTGTCGAGCGTGGCGGCATCGAGCGTGGCGAGCAGCTGGCCCTGCTTCACATGCGCACCTTCCTCCACTCCGATCGCGGCGATGCGGCCGCTCACCCGGAAGCCGAGATCGACTTCGCGAATGTCGACATTGCCGTTCAGCCTGAGCGCGCCGTCGTCCCGCGCCTTGAACAGGCCGAAGCCGCTGGTGGCGATCGCGGCGATCACCAGCACGACGATGACGACGAGGATCGCGATGCGGCGGCGGTTCATGCGGCATTCTCCGACAGGATGCAGAGGGCATTGGCGCGCAGCCGCGCGCGAAGGAGCGCCCGGGTGCGCTCGTCGATCGTCTCGACCGAGAGGATGCGGGTGACGGCTGCACGGCAGACGCGCAGCACCAGCGTCTGGCCGAACAGCATGATCCCCATGGCCAGCACCTCGCGCTCGCCAAGATCGGTACGGATACGGGCAAGGAGCGCGACGAAGACCCCGACGACCTCCTGCATCACGCCGGTATAGATCCGGTCGAATGCCTCGGTAGGGGCCTGTTGCTCGCGCGTGATGAACAGCGACCAGGCTTCGGATTCGGGGCGGATCATCATCAGCGCGAAGCCGTCGAGCAAGGCGAGCAGTGCCTCGGTCGCCTGTTCGCGCGTGCCGGCGCGCGCGGTTTCGCGGGCGACTTCGAGCGCGGGGCCCTGGATCTCGCGGACGCAGGCGGCGATGTGATCGGCGGCGGCCAGGTACAGCCCCTGCTTGCCGCCGAAATGATAGGTGATCGAGGACATCGCCGTGCCCGAGGCGCGCGCGATCTCCCGCGTGCTCGCACCTTCGAAGCCGTGGCGGCCGAACTGGTCGATCGCCGTTTCGATCAGCGTCTGGCTGGTCATCGCACACTCTGTTCGTTCGAACGAACAATACTGCACGACGATGCAGGGAGCAAGCCCCGCCGCATGATGCGCAGCGGCGCCGGGGGTTCAGCGGCTTGGGATCCGATCAGGAACGATCGCGATCGTGGTCGCCTCGATGCGGATGATCCCTGTGATGATGGTCGCCATCATAGCCCGGGCGGCCATCGCCGTGGCAACCGGCCAGGGCCATCGCGGCCAGCGCCAACGCGCCGGCCATGCATAGGGTGCGCATGTGCTTTCTCCTTCAGGCCGTGACAACGCGCGGCTTCCGAGAATTCCCCCAGCAGCTCGCGGGGGAGGCCCGGATCAGGCCAGCAGCTTCGCGGCCTCCGCCAGATCCTCCACGAACGCCGCGAATTCGTCCTCCGCCTTTGCCCGGTCGGGCAGGCGGAGGAGATAGCCGGGGTGGATCGTCACCCAGCCTAGCCCGCCTTCGGGCAGCGCGATCGGCCGGCCGCGCATCGCCGCTATCGTCCCTGCCTTGCCGAGCAGCTGGCGAGCGGCGGTCGCACCCAGCGCGACGGTCATCTCGGGCTTCACCAGCGATCGTTCCTGCTCGTACCACCAGCGACAGGCCTGGATCTCGCCGGCATCGGGCCTGGCATGGATACGGCGCTTGCCGCGACGCTCGAACTTGAAGTGCTTGACCGCATTGGTGAGATACACCGTGTCGCGATCGATCCCGGCCGCAGCCATGGCGTGATCGAGCACGGCCCCGGCAGGGCCGACGAACGGGCGGCCGGCCAGATCCTCCTGATCGCCGGGCTGTTCCCCGACGAGCATCATCCGGGCATCGGCCGGGCCTTCGCCGAACACGGTCCGCGTGGCATGCCGGTGCAGGTCGCAGCGGGTGCAGTGCGCCGCCTCGTCGCGCAGCGCCTGCCATGCCGCCTCGGCATTGCCGCCCGGCCCGGCACCTGCCGTCGCCACCATCGCCGTCTCCCGCTGGCGCGCGGTTGCGACCAGCTCCCGTACCAACGCGGTTTCGGGCATGTTTCTCCAGTATCTGCGCGGCATTTCCCGGAGCATCGCACCGGTCTTGAGCCGGGCCGGATTGAAGATCGCGGCGTAATAGGTCTTCCAGATATCCTCGACCGGATCTTCCCCGGGGGCGTCCGCCCTGGCGGCGCCGGGGCCTTCGCGGAGCGTCTCGCCGTCCCAATGGAGCGAGAGTGCGGGCGTGAGGATAGACCAGCGCATGTTCGCGAAGCGCTCGACGAAGAAGCGGGCATTGGCGCGGACGATGTGATGGGCCGGCTCGAACCAGGCGACATAGCGGGTGTTCGGCTCGCCGGTGCCGGGGAAAGGCAGGGCGTCCCCCACTTCGCGGAAGCGGACAAAGGCGCGCATCTTGTGGATGTCGCGGCGGACTTCGCGCGCCATCGCCTCGATCCGGCGGACGCGCGGATCGGCCGGGTCGGCGATGCGGCGGGGATCGCCGGCGAGCAGCGCATAGAGCAGGGCGAAGCGCTCGCGGTCGCGGTGCAGGATCGCCGACCGGGCGAGATCGACGAACGCGCGCGGGACCTTGAGGGCGCCGGGCGCGGCCGGCGGCAGCGCGGTTTCGCCGGCGAACAGGTCCGTCGGGGCCTTGCCGATCTGCCAGAGGATTTCCGATGCGGGGACGCCGGCCCGGGCAAGCCCGCGCGCGGCGTCGCGCCAGCCTTCGAAATCGTCTTCGCCTGCCAGGGTAACGACGCGCACTTTGCCCTCCGGTTGGAGGGCTCTAACGCCCCGGCGCGGATTTCGGCATCGATTCGATCCACTGGCGGACCAGCGCGACGCCTTCCTTGTGGACGGTAGCCCGGCCGAGTTCGGGCATGGCGATGCCGGGATCGGTCGATTCCATCCGGTAGAGCAGGATCGAAGCGTCGGGCACACCGGGAACGATGTCGAAGTCGCGCGTGCCTGCCCCGCGGCCGGCGGCAGTGGGGCGCTTGAACAGCCCGCGCTGCTCGGGATCGGTGCGGGCGAGGTCGAGGAACAGGCCCGAATTGGAGGCGGCGCCCCGCGGATTGTGGCAATGCGCGCAGTTGATCTCGAGCCAGGCGCGGGCGCGCGCATCGAGCGGCGCGGCCTGGTCGTCCCAGCGGGCGACGCGGGGCGCGTCGGGCGGAAGCCGGTCGAGCATGCCGGCGGCCAGCATCTTCTCGAGCTGCCCGCCATGGTTGAGATAGCGCGCCTTGATGCCGATCGGCGTGACCCGGCCGGCAAGGCCGTGGCAATCCTTGCACTGGTTCTGGTTGGGCACGGCATAGGAGATGGCGTGCCGCTCGCCCGAGGGATCGACGAAGGCGACGGGGATGCGCGTGCCGGCGCGCCGGATATCGGCATCGCTGCCCTCGGCGTTCCAGACATAGGGAATCGGCACCCAGCCGCCGGCCCGGTGGAGCAGCACGCGGGTCTCCAGCGGCTTGAACCGGCCGTCCACCGTATAGCCGAAGGTCTTGACCAGCGCCGCGCCGACGGGGAGGTCGAGCGGCCCGTCGGGATCATATTTCGCCCGGGCGCCGGCGGGCAGGTAGATATAGCGCTCCTTGGCCGCATAGTCCGAGAAGAGCGGAGTATCGAGGTCGTAGCGGAACAGGCCCTGGGCAGGCATGCGCGCCGCGAGATCGGTGAAGAAGCCGAATTCGGAAAGACGCGCGGGATAGCCCTCGCCGGCGATCGCCGCATCGTTCACGCCGCCCGGCCGGCCGATCAGCGCGGCGGCGAACAGGGCAACCGCGCCGAGCAGCGCCTTCATTTGGCGGCCGCCTCCATCGCGGCCGGCAGCTTGAACGTCCGCCAGGGCGACGGGGCCGCGTTGTCGAGCTTGATCAGCTGCGGCTTGGCAGTCTCGATACCGGCGCCGAGCGCGAGGCCGAGGGCCAGCACCGGCCCGTCATCGCCGACAAGGCGCACCTTGTCGCCGCCGGTGCCGTCCCAGAAGACCGGCGGAAGCGTGCCGCCCAAGGCCGCCGCAAGCTCCTTGCCGCCGGGCATGGCCGGCGCAAAGCCCGTGCGGCCATGCTTGTTGCCGGCGAGGCGGATGTTGCGGGGATAGGGATCATAGCCCTTGTCCTCGAAGGGCTGGCGATAGGCGACGACCATGATGTTGGCGGTGCCGTTGCCGCTGAGTTCATTGCCGGTGACGCTGACGTCGTTCTCGGCCATGACCAGCACGCCGGTGCCGGTGGGGACGGTGGCGACGGTATTCCCCGGGGGGGCGAAATTGGGCGTATCGTTGTCGACCACCCTGTTGCCCTTGACCAGGACATAGCCCGCCCCGCGCTTCGGCAGCGCCGGCAGGTCGAACACCAGGATGCCGCCGGTATTGTGCGCGGCGAGATTGCCGGTGACTTCGGCAAGGCCGCTATTCTCGATCTCGATCCCGGCGACATTGTACATCGCCGTGGAATTGCGCACGACGATCCGGTTGGACTGGCCGACATAGATGCCCGCGTCCGAAGCGCCCTTCACGGTGACGCCGTCGATCAGCACGTCCTCGCTCTCGACCGGATAGACGCCATAGGCGCCGTTGGTCGCCTTGGGCCCGCCGGTCCATTCGACGCGGACATTCTTGTAGACGATCCGGTCGGCCCCCTTGGACTTGATGCCGTCGCCCTTCGAATCCTCCACCGCGAAGTCGCGCAGCACCACATCGTCCGACGTGACGAGCAGCCCCTCGCCCGCGCCCAGCTGGCCCTTGAAGCTGAGCACCGTCCGCTCGGTGCCGGCGCCGCGCACCGTGACGCCGTTCACGTCGAGGCTGAGCCCGTCGGTCAGCTCGAAGCGGCCCGCGCCGATGCGGACGGTGTCGCCCGGCCTGGCGTCGAGCAGCGCGGACTGGAGCCGCTCCTGGGCATTGGGCCCGGCCTCGACGACGATGTCGCGGGCCAGGGCCGGAGTGGCGGCGAGCAGCACCGCGGCGAGCGCGCAGAATCGAAGCATCCCTCTCTCCCTCTTGCGTATTTTTGAAGATGATACGCCGATCGGGAGAAATTGACAGGCCTGTCAGTTAGGGCCGTGGCAGACGAACTCGATCAATCGCCCGTCGGGGTCGCGAAGATATCCGGCATAATAGTTGGGATGGATATGCGGGGCGAGCGCGGGCGCGCGGTCGAGGACATGGCCGGCGTCTCGGCCGGCGGCATAGATTCGGTCGACCGTGGCGCGATCGGGAGCCGCGAAGGCGAAGTGGAGATCCGACGCCACTTCGCCCTCGACCAGGAACAGGTCGAGCACGGTCTCGTTGCCGAAGCCCTTGGCCGGACCATCGACCTTCTGGGTATAGCCGAGCGGCGCCAGGGCGTCGGCATAGAAGGCCAGGCTCTCGGCCAGGCGGGTGGTGCGGATCTCGATATGGTCGATCATGGAACTCTCCTTCGCACCGGGAGATAGGGGCGCGCCCGCGCGGCTTTTCCGCGAAGAAGGGAGTCAAATCGGCAGATTTCGGCGCATTTGCGCGCTAGGGTGCGGCGAATGGCCCGATCCGATCTCGACCGCTTCGACCGCAGGCTCCTCGCCCTGGTCCAGCGCGACGCGGCGCAGACCGCCGATGCGCTGGCCGGGCAGGTCGGGCTTTCGGCATCGGCGGTGCAGCGGCGCCTCAAGCGGCTGCGCGAGACGGGCGTGATCCTGAGCGAGATCGCCGTGATCGATCCGCTCAAGGCGGGAAAGCCCAATTTCTTCCTGGCGGCACTCGAGATCGAGCGCGAACGGCCCGAACTGATCGCCCGGCTGCGCCAATGGCTCGGCGCGGAGGAGCAGATCCAGCAGGTCTATTACGTTACCGGCACTGCCGATTTCGTGCTGGTCGTCGTCGCGCCCGATGTCGGCGCCTATGACGCGCTGATGAGCCGGCTGATGGCGGACAATCCGAACGTACGCCGCTTCACCACCAATGTCGCGCTGGGCGTGGGCAAGCGCGGGTTGTTCGTGCCGATCGCCGACTAGGCCCTTCGCGCGCACCGCCAGGCCGGCAGCCCGCTCATGCCGCGAACAGTTCGAGCTGTTCCCGCTTCGGCGCGACCAGCGCATGCAGGTCGGCCCGATCGGCCAGCGCGACCGGGCGCCAGTCCTCGGCGATCAGGAAGGGGCGGACCCTGGCGATCGACGCCGTCAGCCGGGCGATATCGGCCAGGCGCAGCCGGCGCCAGCGGCGCGCGGCGAGGATCGCGTCGATCGCCTTGACGCCGAGCCCCGGCACGCGGAGCAGCGCCCCGCGGGGCGCGCGGTTGACGTCGACGGGGAAATGCGCGCGGAACCGCAAGGCCCAGGCGAGCTTGGGATCGATGTCGAGCGGGAGCATGCCGGTGACGGGATCGGCCGCCTCGGCCACTTCGCGCGGCGCATAGCCGTAGAATCGCATCAGCCAGTCGGACTGGTAGAGCCGGTGCTCACGCATCAGCGGCGGGGGACGGAGCGGCAATATGGCGCTGGCATCGGGAATCGGGCTGAACGCCGAATAATAGACGCGGCGCAGCCGGAACCGGTCATAGAGCCCGGCGGCGCGCGCGATGATGTCCCCATCGGTGGCGGCATCGGCGCCGACGATCATCTGGGTCGACTGGCCGGCAGGCGCGAATTTCGGCGCGGCCCTGTAGCGCCTGCCCGCATCGGCGCCATCGTCGATCGCGGCGCGGACGTCCCGCATCGCGTCTTCGATGCGGGGTGCCGACTTCTCGGGCGCCAGCCGGGCCAGCCCCGCCACGGTCGGCAGCTCGACATTGATCGAGACGCGATCGGCATGCAGCCCGGCCTGGCGCACCAGCTCGGGATCGGCATCGGGAATCGCCTTCAGATGGATATAGCCGCGAAAGTCGTGGACCTCGCGCAGGAGCCGCGCGACGCGGACGATCTGCTCCATCGTATAGTCGCTCGAACGGATGATGCCCGAGGATAGGAACAGCCCCTCGATATAGTTGCGCCGGTAGAAGCCGAGCGTGAGGTCGACGACTTCCTCGGGCGTGAAGCGCGCGCGGCGGACGTTCGAACTCTTGCGGTTGATGCAATAATGGCAGTCGAAGATGCAGCTGTTGGTCAGCAGGATCTTGAGCAGCGAGATGCAGCGCCCGTCCGGCGCATAGGCATGGCAGATGCCCATGCCCTCGGTCGAGCCGAGCCCCTTGCCGCCCGCCGAATTGCGCCGGGTCGTGCCCGAAGAGGCGCAGCTGGCGTCGTATTTGGCGGCATCCGCCAGGATTGCGAGCTTCGCGCGGAGATCGAGCTGCGACATATGTTCGCTTTATGTTCCAAATATTGCGGTGTCCAGCAGGTTGTGGGAGGAGATCGGCACCTCCCCGACCCGGCGGGGAAGGATTGAAGGGACAGCGATGCGATTGAGGATCGACCGGCATTTTCGCGCGCTGCTGGTCGCGCTGGCGATCACCTGCCTGCTCGGCTTCGGCTTCAAGCAGCATTGCATGCCGGGTGGCTGGACCGATTCGGAACAGTATCTCACCGGCTGCTACAGCGATGCGGTGCCCTTCTGGACGGCGCGCGGCGTGGACAAGGGCAAGATCCCCTATCTCCAGACCCCGATCGAATATCCGGTGCTGACCGGGGCGGCGATCTGGATCGAGGGCGCCGCGACGCATCTGATCTTCGGGCGCCACGCCAACGACGCCAAGTTCCTCGGCGTGGTGACGGCAGGGAACATCGCCCTCGCCTTCCTGATCCTCTGGATGTTCCGCCGCGCCGGGATGGACCGACGGCGGCTCTGGTGGTGGGCGGCCGCGCCGCCGCTGATCCTCTATGTCGGGCATAACTGGGACATGATTGCCGTCACGCTGGCGGTGTGGGCGATGCTGCTGGCGCGCGAGAACCGGCTGATCGGCGCGGGCGCCGCGGCGGGGCTGGGCGTGGCCGCCAAGCTGTTCCCGATCGTGATGCTGCCCCTGTTCGTCCTCTCGGCATTCTTCGAGCGGGGCCGCGGCTGGCTCCACCGCGTCGTGCGCACCGGCTGGGTGAAGCTCGCCGCGATCGGCGCCTGGCTGGCGGTGAACCTGCCGATCGCCTTGCTCGCGCCGGCGAACTGGAGCGAATTCTACCGTTTCTCGCAAGCGCGCGGCGGCACGATGGCCGGGACCTGGGACGTGCTGGGCAATCTCGGCATCCTGCAGCTCGACATAGCGGGCAAGAATCTCTGCGCCGCGCTCGCCTTTGCGATCGGCGGCGCAGCCATTATCGGCCTGGGCTGGCGGCGCCACCATGCGCGGCTATGGCTGCTGTCCACGCCGCTGCTCGCCTGGTTCATGCTGACCAACAAGGTCTATTCGCCCCAGTTCGACTTGTGGCTATGGCCGATGCTGGTGATGACCGCGCCGCGCCTATGGCCAGTCGCGCTGTTCGCGGTGACCGGGATCTTCGCCTATTTCGCCGAATTCTGGTTCTTCGCCGGGATGGATGGCGCCTGGCCGGCGGCGAGCACGATCGACATCGCCTGCGCCGCTGCCGCACGCGCCATGGTGATGCTGTGGATCATCGCCGATTGCGTGCTCCGCCAGCCGCCGGAATGGGTGGGGCGCTGGCCGATCGGGGCTTGCCCCCCGCCGGACTCGCCGCCCCCGCGCGAGCGGGCCTAGCGGCCTGCCTCAAGGCAGCGGCAGATTCTCTTCGGCCTTCTTGCGGGCCCGGGCATCGGCGCGGGCGATGGTCGCCTGCCGGACGAAGCAGCCGGTGCCGCCGCCGGCGCCGGTGGTCGAGCAGCTGCCGGTGCCGAAATTGCCCGAAGTGAGCGCGTCCTGCGAACGCACCGCCCAGCTCTCGGTCTTCTGCGGCGGACCGGCTTCCTCGCGCAGGTTCGAGGGGATGCGATAGCGCTCGCGCTCGTCGAGGCGCTTGCAGACCACGATCTCCTCGCCGTTCGAGTTGGTCGGGCACTTGTCCTTGCCATAGATCACCAGCACGCCGTTCTGCGGCGCGTTCTGGGCATGCGCGGCAGCGGGCAGCAGCATCGGAATGGCGGCGAGGGCGCCTGCGATCATGATCCTGTTCAACATCGGCTTACTCCTGCTGTGTGCCGTGCCTGGTCCAAAACGGCTGAATGGGGCCTTTATATCCGTTTCGATATCGCAATGGCAGCGCGGCAGCCGGCACGGATCAATCCGGACAGCAGCGGATAGGCCGGAGCGTGCTCCGCGCCGTGCGCGAGCGCGGTATCCCGGTGCTCGAGCTCCTCGTCGCGGAACTTCGCCACGGCCTCGGCGAGTTCGGGATCGCCGGTGCCGATCTCTTCGAGCTGCTGCTGGTAATGCAAGTCGATCTCGGTCTCGATCGCGGCGGTGCAGGCCATCGCCGCCTCGGGGCCCATCGCCGCCGTAGCCGCGCCCAGCGCGAAGCCGGCGATGTTCCAGAAGGGCTGGAGCGCAGTCGGGCGCACTCCGCGGCGTGCGATCATCGCATCGAAGAAGGCACGGTGGCGTTCTTCCTGGCTGGCCATGCCGGCGATCATCCGCGCCATCGGCGTGCGATCGCCCATCACGGCGAGCTGGCCGGCATAGATGCGCGTCGCCCCATATTCGCCCGCCTGGTCGACGCGAACCATCGAGGACATCCCCTCGCGCCGATCGCCGGGCTTCCAGCTCATGCCCGGGTGCCCCTGCGGGCGGCGAGCAGAAAGATCAGGATCGCCCCGCCGAGCGAGAGGATCGCGTTGAAGCCGGCCAGGCTGATCCCGAACAACGTCCATTGCGGCACGTCGCAGCGGATCAGCGGCCGGCGCAGCGCGTCGTTCAGCATGTCCATCGGATTGTCGCCATGCACCTGGGCGGTGCACGCCGTGATGCCTTCCCACCATTTATACTCGACGCCGGCATGGAAGACGCCGATGCCGCCGCTGATCGCCACGGCCGTGCCGGCGAGCAGGACCAGCCCGAGCTGGGCACGGCGATCCTTCACCAGGAAGGAAGCCAGCGCGATCAGCACCGCGGCATAATGCGGCCAGCGCTGCCACCAGCACATCTCGCACGGCACCAGCCCGAACAATTCGGAGAGATGCGCGCCGCCCACCAGCGCGAGGGGAAGGAGGAGCGCGATCCAGCGCGCGATGCGGAGGCCGTCGTTGCGCATGGCTTATTTGCTCCGTGTCGCGGCAACCTGGGTCTTGGGCCCGAGGCGGGAAATGGTCTGCAGCGCATAATGCAGCTGGAAGTCGTCGATCCCTTCCTTCTTCAGCTGGTCCGCCGTCTTGGCGAAGCGCGGATCGGCGCGCTGATCGTCCTCGAGCACCGAATCGTCGACCTTGTCGTTGTTGATCAGGTGGGCGCGCAGGTCCGCCTCGCGGATCGAGGGCCGGGTCTTGTAGTCGGGATCGGTGAGCTGGGGCACCAGCAGGTCGGGCTTGATGCCGCCTTCCTGCACCGAGCGCCCCGAAGGCGTGTAGTAGCGCGCCGTGGTGAGGCGCAGCGCCGCGCGCGGACCCATCGGCAGGATCGACTGGACCGAGCCCTTGCCGAAGCTGCGCACGCCCATCACGAGCGCGCGGTGATGGTCCTGCAGCGCGCCCGCGACGATTTCCGAGGCGGAGGCGGTGCCCGCATCAATCAGCACGACCACCGGCAGGCCCTTGGCGAGGTCGCCCGGAACCGAGACGATGCCCGGCTCGCTCACATCGGCATACCAGCGCTCGATATCGGTCTTCTCCCGGCCGCGCTGCGAGACGATCTCGCCATGCGACAGGAATATGTCGGACACTTCGATCGCCTGGCTGAGCAATCCGCCGCCATTCTCGCGCAGATCGACGACATAGCCGAGCGGCTTGTGGCCCAGCTTCTTGTCGATCTCCTGGATCGCCTTGATCGTGTCCGCCCCGGTCTGGGCAGTGAAGGTGTTGATGTTGATGATGCCGACGCCGTCCTTGACGTCCCACTTCACCGGCCGCTGCACGATGATCTCGCGCTTCATGGTGAAGGTGAGCGGCTTGTCGGCGCCCGGACGGATCACGGTGAGCGTGACGCTGGTGCCCGGCTTGCCGCGCATCTTCTCGATCGCCTCGTCCAGGCTGCCGCCGACGATGAACTTGCCGTCGATATGCGTGATGAAGTCGCCCGATTTCATGCCGGCGCGCGCGGCCGGCGTGTCCTCGGTCGGCGCCACCACCTTCACCGCCCCGTCCTCCTGGGTGACGGTGAGGCCGAGGCCGCCGTAATTGCCGTCGGTCTGGATCTTCAGATTGTCGAAATCGAGCCCGTCGGCATAGCTGCTGTGCGGATCGAGCGCGGCGAGCATGCCCTGGATCGCGCCCTTCATCAGCGTCGCGTCGTCGACCTTCTCGACATAGTTCGCCTTCACCTGGCTGTAGACTTCCATGAAGGTATCGAGCTCCTTGAAGCTCGAAGTGTCCACGCCGGCCATGGCGCCGGAAGCAACGGGAACGAGCGCCAGCGCGCCGACCGCGGCGGTGACCTGAAGGAACGAACGAAGCATAATTACTTTCCGGAAACGCGTTCGGGGATCAATCTAGGACGGGATCGCGGCAAATGCACGGCACAATCAGCCGAGCAGGCGCGCAAGGTCCATGGGCTCGCCGCGCCGGCGGAGCTCGACGGTGATGCGCGGCGCGTCGCCGCCCGGAGCGCGGCCGATGCGCGCGCCCTGCGCCACATGCTCGCCGACGCGGACGCTGGTGCCGCCCAGCCCGGTGACCGAGCTGGTCCAGCCATTGCCATGGTCGATGATCACCACCCCGCCATAGTCGCGGAACGGGCCGGCGAAGAGGATGCGGCCGGGCGCGGGGGCGACGGCGTCGCTGCCGGCCGCGCAGGCAAGCGTGACTCCGCGGGCGCGCACTCCGGTGGAGGACAGCTCGCCCATGCCGGTGACGACCGCGCCGGCGACCGGCAGGATATAGGGAGGGCCCGCCTTGCGCGAGGGCGCGGCGACGGCGCTGCCGGGGCGCGGCAGCGGGCCGGGAAGCATTGCGAGATCGGCCTGGATTCCTGCGGCCTGGCCCGCCGTCTCCATCTGGTCGGCGATCTCGCGGGCGCGCTCGCCCAGCGCGATGGCGCGGTCCGATTCGACCAGGGCGCTCGAGGCGAGCTGGGCGGAGCGGGCGCGGTGATCCGCCTCGAGCCGGACCAGGGCGATCCGCTCGTCCTCGATCCGGCGCCGCGCGTCGCGGAAGCTCGCGACCGCGGCGAGCGCATCGGCCCGCAGCGCCCGGACGCGGCCGAGCTCCGCGCGCACGTCGCGGGTGCGGGCCTCGACCACGGGCATCACCGTGCCGAGCACGGCGCGGACATGGACCATGTCGCTGGTCGATCCGGGCTGGACCAGGCCGAGCACCGCCGGGCGGCGGGCCATCGACTGGAGCGCGGCGATCAGGCGCAGGATCGGCCCCTGGCGCTCGGCGACGCGCGTGCGCTGCGCGGCGAGCTGGCGATCGACGATGCCGATGCGCGCGCGCGCCGCGGCGATATCGGCCTCGGCCACCTTGATCCGCTCGGCGGCGGCGGCTTCCTGCGCCCGGGCGCGGGCGGCCTGGTCGCGCTCGGAGGCAGCCTGGCGCTCGAGCTGCGCGCTGCGCGCCTGCGCCGCCCGGCTCTGGGCGTTGGCCTCGCGCAGGCGCCCCTGCTGCTCGCCGAGGCTCGGCGCCTGCGCCGCGGCGAAGCTGCCGGCGGCGAGAATCGCCAGCAGGCTGGCGCCGAGGATCAGCGGGCGGAGCACGGGCTCAGCCTTCGCGATGATAGGGGTGGTTGGCAAGGATGGAAGTGGCGCGCCACAGCTGCTCGGCGAGCATCGCCCGCGCCAGCATGTGCGGCCAGGTGGCGCGGCCGAAGCTGAGCAGCAGATCGGCCTGGGCGCGATCGGCATCCTCGAACCCGTCCGCCGCGCCGATCAGGAAGCGCGCCTCGCGCACCCCGTCGTCGCGCCAGGCGCCCAGCCGCTCGGCGAGCACGCGCGAGGGCAGGTTCTCGCCGGTCTCGTCGAGCAGGACGATCCGGGTGCTGCCCGAAAGCTCGGGAACCTTGCCGCCCGTATCGGGCAGCTCGGTCACCCGGGTCGGCCACTGGATGCGCCGGAGATAGCGATCGACCAGCTCCGCCTCCGGGCTGCGGCCGATCTTCCCGCGCGCGACGATATGGAGCTGCATCGCCCGTGCCGCCCCCTTTCTAGCGGATCACGCCTGGCCGGCTTCGCCGAACGACCACATCCGCTCGAGATTGTAGAAGCTGCGCACTTCGGGGCGGAACAGGTGGACGATCACGTCGCCCGCGTCGATCAGCACCCAATCGGCGGTGGGCAGGCCCTCCACCCGCGGGGTGCGGCCGAACTCGGCCTTGATCTTGTCGGCAAGCTTCACCGCCATCGACGCGACCTGGCGCGTCGAACGGCCGGATGCCACGACCATATAGTCGGCGATGCTGCTCTTGCCGGCGAGCGGGATCGAGACCGTCTCGACCGCCTGATCGTCGTCGAGCGACGTCATCACGAGCTGGTGCAGCGCCTCGGTGCCACCAGCGGCATCGGACGAACGCAGAACATTGGACGATATGGCCAAGGGGCCTCCTAGGGTTGCAACTTGTCTGTGCGAACTTGTTGTGGAGACGACGCGGTAGCTTCTCCCATCAAAGTTACACTTTGACGGGCACCCGCATAACGCCGGTGCCAGGCGGGATCGGCGGCCCGAAGGCTCGTCGCCGAAGTCGGATCGGGGCGGAAGCGCAACAGCACGAGGGCCGGCAATCTCCAACGCGTCCAGTTCTTCGCCTGGCCTGCGGGCCGCACAGCGCGCCGCAGCCAACCCATTGCAGGACTTGCATGGGCCTCGCGATCATACCCCGGACGGGCGATCACCGCAATCGGAACCTGTTCGGCAATATCGCGCCAGCGCTCCCATTTGTGGAACTGGGCCAGATTGTCCGCCCCCATCAGCCAGATGAAGCGATGGCGCGGGAAGAGCCGCGGCAATTTGCGGATCGTGTCCGCGGTGTAGCGGGTCTTGATCCGCTTCTCGATGCCCGACACGCGGATCGGCGCATGCCGCGCCATGCGCTGGGCCGACGCCATCCGCGCCTTGAACGGCGCCATGCCGGCCTTGTCCTTCAGCGGGTTGCCCGGCGAGACGAGCCACCACACCTCGTCGAGCCCAAGCGCCCGGATGGCGTGGAGCGAGAGCTTGCGATGCCCGAGATGCGCCGGATTGAACGAGCCGCCCAGCAGGCCGATGCGCTTCATTCGGGGAAACGCCTCACCACTTCGATGGGGCCTGTGATCGCCGCGTTGAACGCGTCCATCCGTGCTGCCGGGATCCAATATTCCCGGTGCGCGCGCCCGCCGGCGTCCTCGACCCGATAGTCGGCGAGGAAGGCATGCAGCACCTCGAAGCGAGTCACGAAACCCGTGCCGCTCTCCGGCACGTTCCAGTCGCGCGCGATCTTCACCGCATAGTCTTCGCTGGTAACCGGATAGAAGATCGGCTGCCCGGGAAGGCGCGGTGGGAAGGCGGCCATGCCGGTCGCCTCGATCAACGCAAGCTCCGCGGGGCCGACCGGACGCCAGAGCGTCACGGTGTCGCTCACGGCCGTGCCTGCCCCGTGCCGCGCACCACCCATTTGTACGTCGTCAGCCCTTCGAGCGCCACCGGGCCGCGGGCATGGAGGCGACCGGTGGAGATGCCGATCTCGGCGCCCAGGCCGAACTCGCCGCCATCGGCGAACTGGGTGGAGGCGTTCCACATCACGATCGCGCTGTCGACCTGCGCCAGGAACCGCTCCGCTATGGCCTGGTCGGCCGTGACGATCGCATCGGTATGATGCGAGCCGTGCGCGGCGATATGGGCCATTGCCGAATCCACCCCGTCGACCAGCTTCACCGACAGGATCGAATCGAGATATTCGGTGTCCCAATCCTCCGCATCGGCGGCCACCGCACGCGGCTCGATCGCCCGGATTTCGGCATCGCCGCGCAGCTCGCAGCCGGCATCGGCCAGCGCGGCCAGCACGGGCTTCGGATCGGCGAAGGCGCGGTCGATCAGCAGCGTCTCGGTGGCGCCGCAGATGCCGGTGCGCCGCATCTTGGCATTGCGCGCCAGGTCGCGCGCCATCGCGGGATCCGCGGCGCCGTCGATATAGGTATGGTTGAGCCCGTCGAGATGGGCGAGCACGGGAACGCGCGCCTCCGCCTGCACGCGGGCGACGAGGCTCTTGCCGCCGCGGGGTACGATCATGTCGATCGCCCCGTCGGCGACGAGCATCGCGCCGACGGCGGCGCGATCGGTGACGGGGACCAGCTGCACCGCATCCTCGGGCATGCCGCCCGCCGCCAGGCCGCGGGCGAGCGCCGCATGGATGGCGCGGTTCGAGCGGATCGCTTCGGAGCCGCCGCGCAGGATCGCGGCATTGCCCGCCATGGCGCAGAGCGCGCCGGCATCGGCGGTGACGTTGGGCCGGCTCTCATAGATGATGCCGATCACTCCGATCGGCACGCGAACGCGCGTCAGCACCAGGCCATTGGGCCGCTCGATCCGGTCGATCACGTCGCCGACCGGGTCGGCGAGCGCGGCCACGGCCTCGACGCCGCCGGCCATGGCCTCGATCCGCCCGGCATCGAGCTTCAGGCGATCGAGCAATGCGCCCGACAGGCCATTGGCCTCGGCGGCGGCCATGTCCTCGGCATTGGCGGCCTGGATCGCCTGCGTATCGGCCCGGATCGCAGCGGCGGCGGCGCGCAGCGCGGCGGCCTTGGCCGGGGCCGGCATGGCGGCGAGCTGCACGGCGGCGCGGCGGGCGCGCTGCGCCATCTGGGCGATCAGGGCTGCGGTGTCGGTCATGCTGCGCTTGCGCCTAGCACGTGCAAGATCAAGCTGATAGGTCCGGCGCCATGTCGGGGGGAATCGAAGCAGCCGGGGAACTGGCGACGGGGGCGTTGCTCGGCCGCGCGGTCGAGCCGCGGGCGGGCGAAGGGCATGGCGCGGCGGGCGGCGACGGGCATGGCCTGTGCCTCAATTGCGGCACGGCGCTGATCGGATCGCATTGTCATAATTGCGGCCAGGCCGGGCATGTCCATCGTTCGCTCTCGGCGATCGGGCACGACATCCTGCACGGCGTCTTCCATTTCGAGGGCAAGTTGTGGCGCACCTTGCCGATGCTCGCCTGGCGGCCCGGCGAGCTGACCCGGCGCTACATCGCCGGCGAGCGCGCGCGCTTCGTATCGCCGATGGCGATCTTCCTCTTCTCGGTCTTCGCGATGTTCGCGGTCTTCTCCTGGGTAGGGATTTCGGCGCCGACCGAGCTCAATGCCGGCAACATGAAGCCCTTCGCCGCGATCGACTATGCCCGCAAGGATACGCAGGCCAAGCTCGACAAGGCGCAGCGAAAGCTCGCCGCGGCCACCGACGAGGAGGACAAGGCAGAGTATCGCGAGCGCATTGCCGATGCCCAGCAGGGGCTGGCCGGGCTCGACAAGGCGGCACAGTCGCTGGGCGGCGGCCATCTCGACGGGGCGGCCGCGCAAGCCCATACCGGCTGGCACGCGCTCGATCACGGCATCGAGAAGTGGCAGAAGAACCCGGCGCTGATGATGTACAAGCTCCAGTCGGCCAGTTACAAATTCTCCTGGCTGCTGATCCCGCTCTCGGTGCCGTTCCTATGGGCGCTGTTCTTCTGGAAGCGGCAATACAAGCTCTACGATCATGCGGTGTTCGTCACTTATTCGATCACTTTCATGTCGCTCTTCTACATCCTGGTGGCGATCGTCGCCGCGGCCGGGCTGGGCGGCGGCTGGCTGGCGGTGGCGGCGCTCGCGCTTCCTTTCGTCCATGTGACGCGCCAGCTCCAGCAGGCCTATCAGCTGGGCTGGTTCTCCGCGTTCATGCGCGCCTGGGTGCTGACCTTCTTCATCACCTGGATCCTGGCGATCTTCGTGCTGATCCTGGTGGCGCTGGGGCTGTTCGGCTGAGCGCTCAGGCGGGGCAGGGATAGCGACGCTGCATGATGGCGTAGAAGGCAGTCTTCACGCTGATGCCGCGTCGGGCCGGCGGGATCTTCTGGAATTCGGCGAGCAGCTCCGGCCCGCCCATCTTGACCTGCCCCTTGGGTGGCGGGCAGCTGTGCGGCCTGCGCCCGGACGCCTGCTGCGCGGCCAGCTCGGCGCGCCAGCCGGTAGCCACCTGCTCCATCTCCTCGCGCAGCAGCCTATAGTCGGGCGAGAAGGCGGCGAGCATCCCCTTCGCCTTGAGCGAATCGGCCTTGGCGAGGAACTCGGCGACCGTCATCGGCACCGTGCCCGCCGCAAGGAGCAGGAAGAGAACCGGATGCAGCATGTGAAAAAACCCTCCCCCGATCGCGCGTGGGAGGGCTTTTCACAGCCGATGATGGCGGAACTCAGGCGCCTTGCGGCGTCGGCTGCCCGAACGGGCCCTTGGACTTGGTGATCTTCGGGATCGACGTGCCTGCCACCGATACCGGGCGCGTCGTGGTGCCCGGATCCGGCCGGCCCAGATCCTCGCCGGCGATCAGCCGCTTGATCTCCTCGCCGGTCAGCGTCTCATATTCGAGCAGCGCCTGGGCAATCGTGTGGAGCTGGTCGATATGGTCGGTCAGCAGCTGGCGCGCGCGCTCGAGGCCACGCTCGACGAAACGCTTCACTTCGCTGTCGATCAATCGCGCGGTCTCGTCCGACATCGGCTTGGCGCGGGAGATCGCATAGCCATAGGATTCGTCGCTCTCCGAGAAGTCGAGCGGGCCGACATTGTCCGACAGGCCCCATTTCGTCACCATCGCGCGGGCGAGACGCGTCGCCTGCATGATGTCGTTCGAGGCACCCGACGAGACCTTGTCATAGCCGAAGATCAGCTCCTCGGCGATGCGGCCGCCGAACGCGACGGCGATATCGGCATGCATCTTGTCGCGGTGATAGCTGTACGAATCCCGCTCCGGCAGCGGCTGGACCATGCCGAGCGCGAAGCCGCGCGGGATGATCGTCGCCTTGTGGATCGGATCGGCGGTCGGCTCGTGCGCGAAGACCAGGGCGTGGCCGGCCTCATGATAGGCGGTCATCCGCTTCTCGTCGTCGGTCATCACCATCGAGCGGCGTTCGGCGCCCATCAGCACCTTGTCGCGCGCATCGTCGAACTCCTGCGCCGCGACCAGCCGCTTGCCGCGGCGGGCAGCGAGCAGCGCGGCTTCGTTGACGAGGTTGGCGAGATCGGCGCCCGAGAAGCCCGGGGTGCCGCGCGCGATCACCCGCGGCTCGACGTCGGGCGCCAGCGGCACCTTCTTCATATGGACCTGGAGGATCTTCACCCGGCCCTCGATGTCCGGACGCGGCACCTGGACCTGGCGGTCGAAGCGGCCCGGACGGAGCAACGCGGGATCGAGCACATCGGGGCGGTTCGTCGCCGCGATGATGATTATTCCTTCGTTCGCCTCGAAGCCGTCCATTTCCACGAGCAGCTGGTTGAGCGTCTGCTCGCGCTCGTCATTCTGGTTGCCGAGGCCGGCGCCGCGCGAACGGCCGACGGCGTCGATCTCGTCGATGAAGACGATGCACGGGGCCGATTTCTTGGCCTGCTCGAACATGTCACGGACGCGGCTCGCGCCGACGCCGACGAACATCTCGACGAAGTCCGAACCCGAAATCGTGAAGAAGGGCACGCCCGCCTCGCCGGCGATGGCGCGGGCGAGCAGCGTCTTGCCGGTGCCGGGCGAGCCGACCAGCAGCGCGCCCTTGGGGATCTTGCCGCCCAGGCGGGCGAACTTGGTCGGGTCCTTGAGGAACTCGACGATCTCCTGCAGCTCCTCGCGCGCCTCGTCGATGCCCGCCACGTCGTCGAAGGTGACCTTGCCTTCCTTCTGCGTCAGCAGGCGCGCGCGCGACTTGCCGAAGCCCATCGCGCCCGAGCCGGAGCCCTTCTGCATCTGGCGGATCACGAAGAAGGCGATGCCGAGCATCAGCAGGAACGGCAACGACTGGTAGAGGAGGTAGATCCAGATGTTCGGACCTTCCTCGGCGCGGGCCGAGACCTTCACGTTCTTCGCGAGCAGCGTCCCGATCATCGAAGGATCCTCGGGCGCGTTCGTGCGGAACTTGCCGCCGTTCGACAGCTCGCCGCTGACCACGCCGGTGGCACGCGAGATGTTCACCGACTTCACTTCGCCATTGTTCACCTTGGCCATGAAATCGGAATAGGCCACGGCATCGCCCGGCGCGGTGGCGTTGCGATTGTCGAAGATCGTCACGAACAGGGCGAGCGCCGCCAGGATGCCCACCCAGATCAACAGGCTCTTCATCCAGGGGTTGCTGCCCCCATTGTCGGGGCCCTGCTGCTTGTCGTTGTCGCTCATGCGGATTCGGTACCTTTCCGCTGCCCAAGATAGGCACGGCCAAGTTAATGGCAATGGAACAGCGTCGATCAGTGTGATCGACGCGGTGGCGCCAGCGCGAAATGCCAGATAACGGCCCTCGCCTTCCCGATCACTTCCGCAATCGTACCGGTGCCTCCGGCGTCGAGCGCGGCGAGCAGCGGATCGAGCCCGGTCTCCCGCCAATCGGGGCCGAGGCCGTGCGCGGCGCGGACGGTCGCCACCGCCCGCTCGACGAGGCGGCGGCGAAGTTCCCGGGGCAGGCCGCCGGGGTCGAGCGAAACCGCGCCGCCTTCGGCCACCGCGCGCGCGCGCCATTCGCGATCGACGACCCAGGCCAGCGCATCCTCGGCATCGCGCAGGTTGCGCGCGGCGGCGGCAAGCCGATCGGCGGGCAATTCCCCCGCCTCGGCCAGCAAGGCGCGGATGCGGGCGCGATCGAAACGCGGATCGGCGTTGGAAGGATCGCGCGCCGGCACGATCCCCGCATCCGCGACGAGCGCCTCCAATTCTTCCCGCGTCCAATGGAGCAGCGGACGGATCAGCGTGACGCCGCCGAGCGGCCGCGCCGCCGCCATCGCGGCAAGCCCGCCCACTCCCGCGCCGCGCCGGGCCCGCATCAGGAAGGTCTCGGCGACATCGTCCTGCTGGTGCGCCGTCGCGAGCCAGGCGGACCGGCCCGCCGCCCAATCGGCGAGCAGCGCATAGCGCAGCGCCCGCGCGGCCTGCTGGAGATTGCCCGCGACGGGCACGCTTCCGGCGAGCGTCTCGTGCGGCACCTCGATCCGATCGCATAGCCGCCGGACGAGCGCCGCTTCGTCCGCCGCTTCGGGGCGCAGGCCGTGATCGACGGTCGCCGCGATCACCGCGCCCGGAAAGGCCGCATGGGCCAGCAGGAGCAGCGCCAGGCTATCCGGCCCGCCCGAGACGGCAACGGCCAGATGGCGCCCCTCGCCCGGAGCGCCGCCGGTCAGCGCCTCGCAATCCCGGCGGAAGCGCTCGACCCTTTCCCGGTCGAGCGTCGGCCGGTCACTTGCACTTCTGGCTTGCACGGCCCTCCGCCATGCCGGTCTTCATCTCGGCCGAGAGCTTGTCGCCATATAATTGGTCGAGCTCGGTATAGACCTTGCAGACCTCCGTGGCGGGCTTCTTCAGCTTGATGAGCGCCTGGGCCAGATAATAGAGGCTGTCGGGCGCGCGCTCGCCCTTGGGGTTCTTCTTGTAATTCTCGTAGAAGGCCACCGCCGCCAGGCTGGGCGCGCCGCTATCGAGATAGGCGCGGCCGAGCAGGTTCTGCGAATAGCTGGCGCGGCGATGCGTCGGATATTTGGTCGCCACCGCCTCGAGCTCGCGGCGCGCCTCCGGATAGAGCTTCGCCTGCCACAGGCGGAAGCCATAGGTATAGCCGTCCTCGGCCGGATCGCCCGTATTGGGCTTCTCGATCGCCGCCACCTGCTGGGCGCGCGTGCCGGTGGGCTTGGGCGTGGCCGGCGTGGCGGTGCCCGCGGCCGGAGGCGGTGTGGCCGGGCGGGTGCCGGTCGCCGGCGGACGGATCGCCGCGCCGGCGGTATCGCCCGGCACCGTCATATCCTCGCCGCCCAGCGCGGCATTGGCGGTCGCCCGGTCCTCGACCCCCTTGATACGCGCATCGGTGCCGCGCTTATAGGCAGCGAAGACGTCCTCGAGCTGGCGCAGGCGATACTGGCCCTGCTCGACCTGGCCGGTGAGCGTGCGCAGCTGCTCCTCGATCGCGGTGACGCGCTGGGTCAAGTCGATCAGCGGCGTGCCCGACGGCGTGCCGGGCACGCTGGTGCTGGTCTCGGGCGTGATCTGCGGCTCCACCGTCTGGCCGGCGCCGCCCGGGAACACCTTGCGCTGTACGGCGCGCATCTCGCGCTCGAGCCGGTCGACGCGTCCGGAGAGCGCGGAATCCTGGGCCTGGGCGGTGCCGGCGCCGAAGACGACGGCCATTGCAGTGGCGGCAAGAAGAAAACGCATCGATCACACCCCCCGGTGCAGGTCAGACATGGAGAACTCGTCCGCTATAGCCGGGAGGCCGCACGCCTCGCCAGTCCTTACGGCGCGCTGTTGCCAGTGCTCGTCGCAGCCGGTTCGACCGGCGTCGGCGCCGGAGTCGCGACGGAGAGGCGCGCGGCCGGACGCTCGCGGCGCGCGGCCGGCCCCCCGGCGGCCGGCGCGGCCGGCGTCGGCGAGGCACCCGGCTGGCCGCGGGCGCGCAGCGCATCGGCGCTCACCTCGACATCCACCGTCGTGCCGGCGCGGCCGAGCGGATCGACGTTGGAGCCGTTGAGCGTCACCTGGATCTTCTCGGGGCCGCCGGTGCGGATGCGCGGATGATCGGCATCGGCCGGCACGTCGTAGCGCTCGCCGGGGGCGAGCTCCTTCTCGACGAGCTTGGTACCCTTGGCATCGGTGACGCGGATCCAGACGGTATCGAGCGCGACCAGCGAGACCTGGCCGCCGCCGGCCGCCACGGGCGTGGCGACGTTGGCGATGCTGGCATTGTCGGCCAGGTTCGCCTGCGGCTCCTCGGTCGCCAGCGTCTCGGGTGCGGGCGCGCTGCCGCGGAACAGGTCGGTGCCGTAATAGAGCACCCCGCCCACCACCAGCAGCAGCGCCAGGACGACGCCGAAGATGACGATCCCGCGGGGTGGCACCCGCGCCGGATCGCTGGTCTCATAGGCGGGAACCGGCGCGGCGCGCTCGGGATTGCGGTGGAGCTCGGTGCGCAGCTCGCGCGCGATCATCACTTCGTCGGCGCCGACCGCGCGGGCATAGGCCTTGGCGAAGCCCAGCGCATAGGTGATCGACGGAAGCCCGGCGTAATTGCCCTTCTCGATCGCCTCGAGATGGCGCTGCGGAATGCGGGTACGCGCGGCGATCTCGGGAAGGTCGAGGCCCTGGGCCTCGCGCGCGGCACGCAGCTTCTCGCCCACGCTGGCGGGAAACAGGGTCGGGTCTTCGGCGGCTTCGCCTTCCATCCATACTCTCCGGGCGGAAGGGTTGCGCCCGTTGCTCCCGCCGACGGCTGAAGCTGTCGTTCACCAAGCCCCGCCTGTCAACGCCGGCCAGGGTGATTTTGCCGGCAGATCAGGCCAGTTCGACGGAATGTTCGCTCGCCCATGCCTCCAGCTGGTCGCGCAGCGAGCTGCCCGGATCGGCCAGCATCCGGGCCATCGCCGCCATCAGCGCGCCCCGATCGATCGACCGGACCATCGCCTTGATCGGCCCCACCGCGGCGGGCGTGATCGACAGGCGATCGATGCCGAGCCCGAGCAGCGCCAGCGCCTCCAGCGGCCGGCCGCCCATCTCGCCGCACACGCCCACCGGCACGCCGCCCGCCCGGCACTGGTCCGCCACGCGCTTGAGGAAGCGCAGGATCGACGGGCTCAGCCAATCATAGCGCAACGCCAGCTTTGGATGCGCGCGATCGGCGGCGAACAGGAACTGGGTGAGGTCGTTGGTGCCGATCGACAGGAAGTCGAGCCGCGGCAGCAGCAGGTCGAGCACCTCCGCCAGCGCCGGCACCTCGAGCATCGCGCCATAGCGGATCTCGGTCGGCATCTTGCGCCCGCGCGCGGCGAGCCAGCTGCGCTGCGCCTCGAACAGCTCGCGCGCCGCATCGAACTCCCAGGGTTCCGAGACCATCGGGAACATGATGTTGAGCGTGCGGCCGGCACCCGCCTCGATCAGCGCGCGCGCCTGCGCCTTCATCAGCCCGTCGCGATCGAGCGCGAGGCGCAAGGCCCGCCAGCCCATCGCGGGATTCTCTTCCTCGCCATCCTCGTCATGGTTGAGATAGGGCAGCGCCTTGTCACCGCCGATATCGACGGTGCGGAAGGTGACGGACCGGTCCCCCGCCGCGTCGAGCACGTCCTTGTAGAGGCGGCGCTGCATCTCGCGCTGGGGCAGGGTGGCCGAGACGAGGAACTGGAATTCGGTGCGGAACAGGCCGATGCCGTCGGCACCGGTAAGGTCGAGCGCGGCCATGTCGTCGCGCAGGCCGGCATTGACCATCACCGTCACGCGGTGGCCATCGGTCGTCACGGGAGCGACGCCGCGCATCCGGGCGAAGGCGGCGCGGCGCTTCTGGCTGAGCTCGAGCTTGGCCTCGAACGCCTCCTGCATCGCCTGGGTGGGGCGGACGAACAGGCTCTCCTCGCTCGTGTCGAGCAGCAGCATGTCGCCCTCGGCGATCATCTGGCGGATGTTGCGGACGCGCCCCAGCACCGGCACGCCCATGGCGCGCGCGACGATGGTGACGTGCGCGGTGAGCGAGCCTTCCTCCAGCACCACGCCCTTCAGGCGCCGGCGATCATATTCGAGCAGCTCGGCCGGGCCGAGATTCTTCGCGATCAGGATCGAATCCTGGCGCAGCCCCATCTGCGCCGCAGTGCCGAGCTGGCCCGAGACGATGCGGAGCAGCCGGTTGGACAGATCCTCCAGATCGTGCATCCGGTCGCGCAGCAGCGGATCGTCGATCTCGCGCATGCGCTGGCGCGTGCGCTGCTGGACGCGCTCGATCGCCGCCTCGGCGGTAAGGCCCGAATCGATCGCCTCGTTGATCCGGCGCGACCAGCCTTCGTCATAGGCGAACATCTTGTAGGTCGCGAGGATCTCGTCCTGTTCGCCGCCGCCGCCGAATTCGGCCTGGCTCGCCATCCGGTCGATCTGCTCGCGCATCTTGTCGAACGCGGCATAGACGCGGTGGCGCTCCGCCTCGGTATCCTCGGCGACGGTATGCTCGATCACGATGCGCGGCTGGTGGAAGACCGCGACGCCGGCGGCCATGCCGTCGACCAGCTTGAAGCCATGGCCCAGCTCGGGGGCGGTCGACTGGAGCCGGGTGGAGCCGCCGCCGCTCGCCAAATCGATCAGATCGGCATTGGCGATCAGTTCGGAAAGCACCATCGCCACGGTCTGCAGCGCCTCGATCTCCTCGCTCTCGTAGCGGCGCGATTCCGCATGCTGCACGGCAAGCACCCCCACGGCCCGCTCGCGCCGGATGATCGGCACGCCGGCGAAGCTGTGGAACGCCTCTTCGCCCGTCTCGGGACGATAGGCGAAGGCGGGATGCAGCTCGGCCTCGTCGAGGTTCAGCGTCTCCACATTCTGGGCGATCGTGCCGACCAGGCCCTCGCCCAGCGCGAGCTTGGTGACATGGACCGCCTCCTGCGCCAGGCCGCGCGTCGCGAACAGCTCCAGCAACCCCTCGCGCAGCAGATAGATGGAGCAGACCTCGCTCGACAGCGCCTCGCCGATGATGTTGACCACCGAATTGAGCTTCGATTGCGCCGGGTTGCGCGACGCCATCACGTCGTGGAGGCGCGTCAGTATCTCACGGGCCGAGGCGGCTGCGGAAACGGGCATGGATGCGCGCTAACAGATTGTGTTCGCGTGCGCCATGCACCGGCGAAACAAGTGCGGCGGGCGCCGCGCCCGATCGGCCGCGGGAGCCGCAAAATCGCCGAAGGCCCGCGCATCGCGGGCGCTTGCGGGCTCATATACTGTATGTTACATAGTATGCGTCATACACGATATGAGGCACAGGACGATGCCGGTCGAGGAAGACCTGTTCGAGAAACTGCGCATCGAGCTGCGGCGCGGATCGCTGGTGCTGGCGGTGCTCGGGGCACTGCGCGAGGAGCGTTACGGCTACACGCTGCGCACCAGCCTGGAAGCGGCGGGGCTGCCGATCGACGAAGGCGCGCTCTATCCCCTGCTGCGCCGGCTGGAGGCGCAGGGGCTGCTCACCAGCGAATGGCGCGAGGAAGCCAGGCGCAACAAGCGCTTCTACCGCCTGACGCCGGATGGCCTGCACGTGCTCGGCCAGCTGCTCGCCGAATGGAACGCGATCTCGGAATCGATCCTGCGCCTCACCGAGGGAGAAAAGTGATGGACCTCATCGAACGCTATCTCGGCGCGGTGCGCTGGAACCTGCCCTCGGCCAAGGCCGACGACATCGTCGCCGAGCTGGCGGACCTGATCGCCGCCCGCATCGAGGATCGCGAGGAGGCGCTCGGCCGCCCGCTCGACAAGGGCGAGGTCAGCCAGATCCTCAGGGAATTCGGCCATCCGCTCACGGTCTCCGGCCAGTATCACGACCAGCAGGTGCTGATCGGCGCGGAACTGTTTCCCTTCTACTGGTTCGTGTTGCGAATCATGCTGGCCCTCTTCGGAGTCATCGAGGTCGTGAAGATCGCCGGCCGGGTCGCGGTGGGCAGCCAGCCCTTCTTCCAGGCCCTTTCCCACGGGCTCGGCGACGCCACGAATACGCTGCTCACCATGGGCGCGTTGATCACGCTGATCTTCGCGGTGATCGAGCGAACCGCCTGGCTCGACACCTATCTCGCCCGCTGGAAGCCCGAAGAACTCGAGGAACTGCCCCACCTCGGCAAGCTCCGCCTTGAGCTGCCGCCGCGCAAGCGCTGGGAGCCGGCGTTCGAGATCGCCTTCGGCATCGGCTTCCTCATCTGGTGGGCGGGCGGCTTCACCATCCCCTTCTTCCCGCACGACGACGGAACGGTGATCACCGCCGCGCCGGTCTGGGCCACGCTCTACTGGCCGGTGGTGGTACTGGTCTGGGCGCGGATCCTGCTGAGCCTGATCGGCTTCCTCCGGTCGGCCTGGAAGCCGCTGCGCGCCGCGCTGATCCTGGGTAGCACCGCGGGCACGCTCGCCATCGCCGCGGCGCTGCGCGCGGCGGGGCAAATCGTGATCGTCGCCGGCACCGATGCAGACAAGGTCGCGAAGATCCAGCAGAGCCTCGACAAGAGCCTCGAGATCGCCGTCGTGGTGGTCGTGGCGATCTCCGCCTGGCAATGCGTGAAGGAGCTGTACCAGCTCTACAAGGAGCGCCGCTAGGGCCGGGGCTCGCGGTTGCGGAAGGCGACGGGGATCGCCACCCGGCCACGGGCAACGACCTGGCCGCCGAGCATCGGCGGGTTCACGCGGAAATCGGTCGCCGCCTCCCGCGCCGCCTTGCCGAAGCCATAGCCTTCCGGCGTCTCGCGCAGCACCTCGCAATCGGCGAGCCGGCGCGAAGGCAGAACATGGCAGGCGAGGAGCGCGCCGCCGCTGACGCCTTCATAGCGGGGGCGCGGCGGGTTGTGCTTGCCCAGCAGCCGCTGGCTGGGCATCTCGGCCCAACTTGCCGGGAACAGCCTGCCCTCCCCGCTCTCGGCCATGGGCGACGGCGTCGGCGTCGGCGAAGACGGCCGCTCCGCCGGCACGGCAACGGGTGGCGATGCCCCTTCGGCAAGCGTCAGGCCGCGCGCTTCTCCAGCGCATGGGCCGCCTCGGCCATCAGCGTCGCGATGATGTCCGCGACCGGCTCTTCCTTCGTCACCATGCCGACCGACTGACCCGCCATCACGCTGCCATGCTCGACATCGCCGTCGATCACCGCGCGGCGCAGCGCCCCGGCCCAGTAATGCTCGATCTGGAGCTGCGCCTCGGCCATCGCGACCTTGCCCTCGTCGAGCAGCTGCGCGACTTCGCGCTGCTTGGCGGTGAACAATTCGCCGCCGGCATTCTTGAGCGCCCGCACCGGGATCACGGGCAGGCGCGGATCGATCTGCACGCTGGCGGTGGCATCGCGCGCCGAGGCGCGGATGAAGGCCTTCTTGAAGTTTGCATGCGCGATGCTCTCGGTCGCGCAGACGAAGCGCGTGCCCAGCTGGACGCCCGCCGCGCCCATGTCGAGATAGCCGGCGATCGCCTCGCCCCGGCCGATGCCGCCCGCGACGAACACGGGCACCTGCTCGGCCACTTCGGGCAGGATCTCCTGCGCGAGCACGCTGGTCGAGACCGGGCCGATATGGCCGCCGGCCTCCATGCCCTCGACCACCAGCGCGTCGACGCCCGAGCGGATCAGCTTCTTGGCCAGGCTGAGCGCGGGGGCGAAACAGATCAGCCTGGCGCCGTTCGCCTTGATCGCATCGAGCGAACCCGCCGGCGGCAGCCCGCCCGCGAGGACGACATGGCCGACGCCATGCCGGTTGCAGACCTCGATCAGCTCGAACAGCTGCGGGTGCATGGTGATCAGGTTGACGCCGAAGGGCTTCGCGGTGCGCGCCTTGGTCCCGGCGATCTCCGCATCGAGCAGCTCGGGCGTCATCGCGCCGCAGGCGATCACGCCGAAGCCGCCGGCATTGGAGATGGCGGCGACGAGGTTGCGCTCGGACACCCAGGACATGGCGCCGCCCAGGATGGCGACTTCGGAACCCAGGAACGCGCAGCCGCGCGCCATGCGGCGGCCCAGGCGCTCGGCGCCGATGGAAGATATGTTGGTCATCCCCCCGCCTAGCCTTGCGGAGCGCCACCCGGCAAGGGTCAGGGTTCGCGGACGGTCCGGCGATAGTCGATGCGGATCATCACCCATTCGCCGACCATCAGCTTCTTGCCCACCCGCGGGGCGCGGACGAGGAACTGGAACGCAGCCTGGCGAACCGATCCGGCGAAGCCCGTGCCGCGCGTCTCTTCCAGCTCATAGCAATCGTCGACCCGGTTGCGCGCCACGGTGCGGCAGGCGACCAGGCCATAGCCGGGGAAGCGCGCGCGATTCTCGTTGACATAGGGATTGAGCTCCGCGTTGGTCGGCTCGCGCACCCATTCGGCGACATAGAGCGTCTCGCCGTTCCGGCCCTTGCGGCCGGCGGTCGGCGTGTCGCCCGCCCCGCCCCCGCCGCCCGAATCGGCGGTTTCGCTCTCCGCGCCATCCGCCGTGGAGGCGTGGCTGGGCACCTTGGCGATGTCGCCCTGCTGATAATCGTTGCGGCTCAGCTTGAGGAAGGTCGGCGGCCCCACCGGCACCGGCGTCTCGATCGGCACGGGCACCGGCGGCGGCGGCTGGGTCTGGGCCTGGGCACGCTGGGCCTTCGCGGCCTTCTTCTGCTGCTGCCTTTCGGCTGGCTTCTTGTCGGGGCTGTCCTCGCCCTTCGACGCCTCGATCCCGAACACGGTGGTGCGCCCGCCATCCTTGCGGCCCGGCACCGGCGGCACGAAGAAGAGCAGGAGCAGCACCAGCAACAGCTCGATGGCAAGCGCGAGCAGCAACGCGGCGCTCCGCCTGCGGAGCAGTCCCGAATCGGCGAAGGGACGGGAGGGCCACCGCATCACGCCTTCGCCCCAACCATTGCGCCACGGCGGCAGCGCGACCGAAACATGGCAGCATCGCGCCGCATGTTACGACATGTTGCGGCGGTGGCGGAAAAGCGGATCAGGCCGCTTCGTCGGTCGCGTCGAGGCCATAGGCGGTATGGAGGATGCGCACCGCCAGCTCGGTCTCGTCCTCGTTGATCAGGACGCTGACCTTGATCTCCGACGTGGTGATCGCCTGGATGTTGATTCCGCGCTCGCCGAGCGTCTTGAACATGGTCGCGGCCACGCCCGCATGGCTGCGCATGCCGACGCCCACCACCGAGATCTTGGCGACGCGGGTGTCCTGCAGCAGATCGGTGAAGCCGATCGAGCCCTTGGCCTGGTTGAGCGCTTCGATCGAGCGCGCCAGATCGGCCGCCGGCACGGTGAAGGTCACGTCGGTCGCGCTTGCCGAACCCGTGCTCTGGTGCGCGATGTTCTGGATGATCATGTCGACGTTGATATTGGCCTCGGCCAGCGGATTGAAGATCGTCGCCACCGCGCCGGGCTTGTCCGGCACCGCGGTGAGGGTGATCTTCGCTTCGTTCTTGTCGTGCGCGATGCCGGTGATGAGCTGGCTTTCCACGTCCTGAATCTCCTCTTCGCCCACGATCATCGTTCCGGGCAGCGTGTCCGCCATCGGCGCATCGTCGCCGGTGAACGACGACAGCACCTGCACGCGGACCTGTTCCTTCATCGCCAGGCCCACCGAGCGCGTCTGGAGCACCTTGGCCCCGACGCTGGCGAGCTCCAGCATCTCCTCGTATGTCACCTTCTTGAGCTTGCGGGCCCGGGGGACGATGCGCGGATCGGTGGTGTAGACACCGTCCACGTCGGTATAGATGTCGCAGCGATCGGCCTTCACCGCCGCCGCCACCGCCACCGCCGAAGTGTCCGACCCGCCGCGCCCGAGCGTGGTGACGCGGTTGCTGCCGTCATTGGCGATGCCCTGGAAGCCGGGGATCACCGCGACCTCGCCGCGCGACCAGCCCGCTTCGAGTCCGGCGGAATCGATCGAGCGGATGCGCGCCTTGGCATGCGCGGCATCGGTGTGGATCGCCACTTGCGAACCGAGCCAGGAACGCGCGGGCACGCCGATCGCCTGGAGCGCGACCGCGAGCAGGCCGGAAGTGATCTGCTCGCCGCTCGACACGACCACGTCATATTCGCGCGGATCGTAGAGCGAGCTCGCCTCGCGGCAGAAATTGACCAGCCGGTCCGTCTCGCCGGCCATGGCCGAGACGACCACCGCCACCTGGTTGCCGGCTTCCCATTCGCGCTTGACCCGCGCCGCGACGCTCCGGATGCGCTCGATGCCAGCCATCGAAGTGCCGCCGAACTTCATCACGATACGCGCCATGGAAAAGAGCCTGTCTGCTTTGCGGGCCTGGGTCCCTGCTCTCGCGGGGATGACGATGATGGGGCGCCCTGATAGGAGCGGCGCATGGCAAGCGCAACCAAAGCTACGATTGACCCGCGTGAAGCTGAGCATTTCGGCAAGCTCGCCGCGGACTGGTGGAATCCGAAGGGCTCCTCGGCGATGCTGCACCGGCTCAATCCGGCGCGGCTGGGCTATGTCCGCGCCGCGGTCGATGCGCATTGGGGCGGCGATTCCGCCCGCTTCACGCCGCTGGCGGGCAAGGCCGCGATCGATGTCGGCTGCGGCGCCGGTCTGCTCGCCGAACCGCTCGCCCGACTGGGCGCGGCGGTGACCGGAATCGACGCCGCGCCGGAGAATATCGGCGCCGCCCGCGCGCACGCCGCCGCCACGGGGCTCGCCATCGAATATGTCGCCGGCGGGATCGAGGACCTGCCCGGGCGGACCTTCGACCTCGTCACTTCGATGGAAGTGATCGAGCACGTCACCGATCCGGCAGCGTTCGTCGCCGCGCTGGCGGGCGCGCTGGCCGAGGGCGGGCTGATGATCCTCTCCACCCCCAACCGCACGCTCGCCTCGCACCTGGCGATGATCACCCTGGCCGAGGGCATGGGCGCGATCCCGCCGGGGACGCACGACTGGCGCAAGTTCCTCCGCCCCGAGGAGCTGGAGGAACTGCTGGCCGCCGCCGGGCTGAAGGTGATCGACCGCACCGGCCTGGGCTTCTCGCCGGCGCGCGGCTTCGTGACCGGCACCGGCGAGGCGCTGAACTATCTGGTCACGGTGGTACGCGCCTAGTCCTTGTCCGACGCCAGCACATGGGCGACCACGGCATTGGCATGCCCATGGCCCATGCCGTGCTCGTCCTTCAGCATGGCGACCAGTTCCATGTGCTTCGCCGGCAGCGCCTTGCGCACCAGTGCCTGCCATTCGCCGATGGGCCGCCCATATTTCTTCTCGATGGACGGGAAATAGGAAGCCGGTCCTTTGATGGGTTCGTCAGCCACGCGTTCGCTCTCCGGATATCTATCGTCGGGACGAACTGGCCCATGCATGGCCGCGACGCAACCGCGGCCTTCCCTTCCACACGCGGCTCAGGGCTTCTGGCCGAAGTCCAGCACCGCCATCGCGCCGATGTCGAGCGTCTGCCTAGCGGTGTTGATGTGCAGCGCCGCGGCAAGCTCGCCCTTGGCATAGTCGCGATCGGCATGGCCGGCGACCTTGTAGAGCTTCCACTCGGGCCCGACCGTGACGCCCTCGCCGAACAGCCTGGTATAGGGTGCCGCGGCAAGCTGGAGCTGGGCCGAGGCGATCGTCGCGGTGGCGGCGCCTTCGGCCGGCTTCGCCACCCGCGCGTAGAAGGCGATGAGCAGCTTGTCGCCCTTCTTCGCTCCCGCCTGGAGCGGCGCGTTCACTCCGACGCTCCAGACATTGCCGCCCCCTGGCGTCTCGATCCGGATCGCCTTGCCGAACTGGACCTTGGCATCCTTGATCGACGCCGGCTTGGCCCCGCCCGGCAGGCCATAGACCTGGAAGCTGTCCGGATCGGCGTTGTTGAGTATTTCGGGCTCCGGCGCCGCGTCCTGCGCGGCGAGCGGTGCGGATGCGAGCCCCGCCGGAATCGACAAGGCCATGGCGGCGAGCGCCAGTCGCTTGGTCATATTTGCCTCCCCTCGTTATTTTGCGGCGAGGCTATGCCTGTGTCCGGAACGTTTCAACGAAAAATGTTAACGCTACCGATCAGAAGAGCCGGCCGCCATCGGGCACCGGCATGGAGGGATGGAACAGCACCACCTTGCCGGCCGCGTCGGGAAAGCCGAGCGTCAGCACCTCGGACATGAACTTGCCGATCTGGCGCGGCGGGAAGTTGACCACTGCGGCAACCTGGCGCCCGGGCAGTTCCTCCAGCGCGTAATGCTCGGTGATCTGCGCCGAGGAGCGCTTGCGGCCGATCGTGGGGCCGAAATCGATGAGCAGCTTGTAGGCCGGCTTGCGCGCTTCCGGAAAAGGCAGCGCCTCGACGATCGTGCCGACGCGGATGTCGACGGCAAGGAACTGGTCGAAGCCGATCGTCTCGGCGGCCGGGGCGGCGGGATCATGGGAGAGATGCATGTTCGGATCTCAGGTGTCGAGGGAGACATCGTCCCATGGGACCATGGGATTCTGGACGAGCCAGTTCAGCGCCTGATGGCGCTCCATCGCGATGTCGGGATTGAGCCAGGGGGGAACCGGCTGGCCACCGACCTGCCGGTCGACCAGCGCCCAGCGGTAGCGATAGACGCGGTCGGCCTGATCGAGGATCTCCCCGATCGGCCGGAGACGGACATCGGCCAGATAGGCCTTGCGATCCTGCTTCAGGATGGCGCGCACCGGCTCGGGATCGCACTCCCGTTCAGGGCGCTCCAGCATGGCCGCCTTGCCCACTGCCCAGAGCAACGTGCATGCCGCCTCGTTCCGCCAGGAGAAGGCGACGCGGTCTGCCTCACTCGGAGCGGGATCGGCGAGGAAACGGGCTTCATCCGGACTGAAGGCGGCGGCCAGATCGTAGCGCGTGACGAAACCGCGCCACTCCCGCTCGGGCGCGCCACCGCCCTTCATCGACACCGCAAGCAGCGCCAGCGCCCGAATCGCGACCTCCTCGGCGGCGGGGCGGCGTGCCTCCGCCTCCGATTCGATCACCGGCAGGCCGGCATTGACCGGCACGCCCTCCGTCACGAGCCGGGCGTTGGAGCGCGCACGCCGCGCCAGGGCATCGGCGGCCACGTCCTGGACCGGCAAGGCGAAGGCGAGTGCGGTGGCGAGAAGGTGCAGCACAAGCCCCGCCTAGCGCGGCTGCGACGCGGCGGCCAGCACCGGCATCAACGGCTCGCTCCGTCATAGCGCTGCACGTTGAGGGCATCGAGGTCGATCCCGTCGGCGCAGCGCAGGTTGATCTCCACCATCGGTCCGTTCGGCCCCTGGCCCTCGGCAAAGGGCGCGACGCCGCAGTTCCGGCAGAAGTGATGATCGATGACGTGATGGTTGAAGCGATAGGTCGCCACCGCCTCGCGCGGGGTGTGAAGGGTGAACCGCTCCGGCGTGGTGAAGTGGTGGAGCGGCGCCTTGCGGCGGCAGATCGAGCAATTGCACTGCATCGCCTGGCCGGGCGGATCCTCCGCGACCGTATAGGCGATCGCGCCGCAATGGCAGCTTCCGGTGAACGGCATCGGCTCTCCTCCTCTTGCCATGGACAATGTGCAGGCTGGCCCATTGCCATTGTTCTTATTTTGTTCCAATCTGCCGTCATGCAATCGGGCTTCGGATTCTGCGGGCACGACGACATCCAGCGCTGGCAGCGCGCGCTGGAGCCTATCCGCGCTTCGGCCGGACCGCTACCCCGGCGCTCGCCGATCGGGGCGCTGGTCAAGTCGATGATCAGCGGGCGGACCAGGGACGCGGTGTCGCTGGCCGCCTATGACCGGCTCGTCGCCGCGTTCGCCACGCCGGCGCGCGTGCTCGCCGCGGGGCCGGGCGAAGTGCTGCGCTGCATCGGCGCGGTCACCCATGCCGAGGACAAGGCGCGCTATGTGACTCGCGCGCTCGGGCGGATCGCGGCGGAGCGCCGGGGGTTCGACCTCGGCTTTCTCGGCGACCTTCCGCTCGACGACGCGCTGGCCTGGCTCGAGCGGCTGCCGGGGGTCGGCCGCAAGGTCGCCGCCGCCACGCTCAATGCCAGCACGCTCGACCGCCCGGTGCTGATCGTCGACAGCCATGTGCTGCGCGTGCTCCAGCGCACCGGTTTCGTCCGCCGCGGCGCCGAGGGCCGCGCCGCGAGCGAGGCCGTGACCCGGGCGATGCCCGAATGGCAGGGCCGCGACTTTCTCGACTTCCATATCGGCACCAAGAAGCTCGGCCAGACGCTGTGCCGGTTCGATGCCGCCGACTGCGCGCATTGTCCGTTGCGGACCGATTGCCGCGCGCGGAGCGATTGACAGGACCGCACGGCTTTCGGACAGGAGGCCATGGCCGAGGTGAAACTCCATCCGAGCTGGCTCGAACCGCTGCAGGGCGAGTTCGCCGATCCGTACATGGCGGCGCTGCGCCAGTTCCTCGTCGCCGAAAAGGCGGCGGGCAAGCGCATCTTCCCGGCGGGCAGCGAATGGTTCCGCGCGCTCGACCTGACGCCGCTCGGGGACGTTCGCGTCGTCATCCTCGGCCAGGATCCCTATCATGGCGAGGGCCAGGCGCACGGGCTGTGCTTCTCGGTGCGGCCGGGCGTGCGCACCCCGCCCAGCCTGGTCAACATCTACAAGGAGATGGAGGCCGATCTGGGCATCGCGCCGGCGCGGCACGGCTTCCTCGAACATTGGGCGAATCAGGGCGTGCTCCTCCTCAACGCGGTGCTCACCGTGCAGATGGGCATGGCCGCATCGCATCAGGGGCGCGGCTGGGAGCGGTTCACCGATGCGGTGATCCGCCTCGTCAACGCCCGGGCCGAGCCGGTGGTCTTCCTGCTCTGGGGCAGCCATGCCCAGAAAAAGGCGGCGTTCGTCGATTCGATCGATCGCGGCGGCCGTCATCTGGTGCTCAAGGCGCCGCATCCATCCCCCCTTTCCGCCCATTCGGGCTTTTTCGGCAGCCGGCACTTTTCGAAGGCCAATGAATTCCTGAAGAGCCGGGGCATGAAACCGATCGACTGGGCATTGCCGCCGCTTCGGGACTGAATTTCGCACATACGACCGGATGACTTGGTCCCGCGCTTGACTTACGCTGATCGCCGAGGAGACTTTGCATGCGTCGTACCCTGACTGCCCTGATCGCGCTTTCCCTTTCTGCCTGTAGCGGCGGGGGCGGCGGATCGGTCTCGGGCGGCGGCGGATCGACCGGCAGCGTAACTCCGACGCCGACCACGCCCACGCCGACCGCCGCGGGCTGCACGCTGCGGGAGCGCCAGGACTGGGCCGCCGCGCAGCTCAACGAATGGTATCTCTTCCCCGAGACGCTGCCCGCCAGCCTCGACCCCACGCCCTATGCCAGCGTCGGCGCCTATGTCGACGCGCTCACCGCCACTGCGCGGGCCCAGGGGCGCGACCGCTATTTCACCTACGTCACCTCGATCGCCGAGGAGAATGCCTATTATAATTCGGGCTCGAGCGCGGGCTTCGGCTTCCGCCTCTATCTCGACGGCAACCGGCTCTACTCCGCCGAGACGTTCGAGGGCACCAGCGCGCTCACCGCCGGGATCGACCGCGGCACCGAGATTCAGGCGATCGGCACCAGCGCCGCCAACCTGCGCAACGTGAGCGACATCCTCGCCGGCGGCGGCACCGCCGCGCTGACCGACGCGCTCGGCCCCAACACCGCCGGCACCAGCCGCACCATGCGCGTGAACGACGCCGCCGGCGGCACCCGCGTGGTGACCATCGCGAAGACCGACTATGCGCTCGCTCCGGTCTCCTCGCGCTATGGCGCCAAGATCATCGACGATGGCGGCCACCGCGTCGGCTATGTCAACCTGCGCACCTTCATCAACACCGCCGATTCGCCGCTGCGCGCCGCCTTCGCCCAGTTCCGCGCCGCCGGCGTGACCGAAGTGATCGTCGATGTGCGCTACAATGGCGGCGGGCTCGTCTCGATCGCCGAACTGATGGGCAACCTGATGGGCGCGAACCGGGCGACTTCGGACGTGTTCGACTATATGACCTTCCGTCCGAGCAAGTCGGCGGAGAACAGCACCGCCTATTTCGCTCCCCAGACCCAGTCGATCGCGCCGACCCGGGTCGCCTTTATCGGCACGTCCAGCACCGCATCGGCCAGCGAGCTCATCGTCGCCGGCATGCTGCCCTATCTCGGCACCAACCTCGCGCTGGTCGGCACCAACACCTATGGCAAGCCGGTGGGCCAGATCGCCATCGACAAGACCGCCTGCGACGACCGGTTCCGCATCATCGCCTTCGCCTTGCAGAATCGCGATCACCAGGGCGCCTATTTCACCGGGCTTGCCGGTACGGTGCGGGCAAGCTGCCGCGCATCGGACGACATCGCCTATCCCATGGGCGATCCGCGCGAAGCGTCGACTCGCGCCGCACTCGACTTCATCCAGGGCAAGAGCTGCACCCCGATCAGCGCCGTGACCGCCACCGCCGCCGCGAGGAGCGCCACCGAGACGGGCAGCGCGGCGGCCCATGAACTGCTCGCGCCTGCCCAGCCGAGCGTGCCGCAGCGCGACGTGCCGGGCATGTTCTGATCCGTTTTTGCGGCACGCGGCATAGGCGCGGGGCCCCGGGGTTGCTATCTTCCCCTCCCGACGATGGAGGAAGCAATGAAGTCGCTGTTCGGCCGCCTGTTCGGCAAGCGTGCCGCGCCGCAGCCGGAGGCCGCGCTGGCACCCCCGGCAACGCCGCTGGCCGAGAAGACCGAATGGGTGCGCGACCAGATCCGCCGCGACGTGGCGAGCGGCTTCTATGACGAGGACGCGATCCTGACCAACGCGTCCGACGCCTTTGCCGACGACCTGTCTCCCGACGAACTGCGCCCGCTCGCGCAGAAGCTGCTTCGCCAGGCGCTGGCCGAGCAGCGCGCCGTCGAGCGGCTCTGGCCCGACGAGACCGATTGCGACCGGCTCGACGCCGCCTTCGCCGCGCTGGAGGAGAGCGGCGTGATCGCCCGCCAGAACTTCAGCTGCTGCGGCAATTGCGGCGCGACCGAGATCTGGGACGAGGTGCGCGGGGCAGAGGATGCCGGGGGGCCGGCACGCGGCTATGCCTTCTACCATATGCAGGACACCGAAAGCGCCGTGGACGGCGGCGGGCTGTATCTCAACTATGGTGCCTGCGACGAGGGCGAGGATGCGGCGCTGGCGGTCGCGCGCGCGATCGTCGCCGAGCTCGAGGCGCATGGACTGGAGACTCGCTGGGACGGCAGCTGGGACCAGCGCATCGGCGTGGCGCTCGACTGGAAGCGCCGCCGGGGCATCTGAGCGGCCGATCCGGCACAGGCGCCGTCCGGATGGCGCCGGGGCACCCACCGGGATCGCGGGATTGTCAGACCTGGGGCGGCGGAAGCGCCCTTTGGGTTCGCCTGGCGCGCACGATCGGCGGAATCGCGAGCAGGATCGCCGCGACTATCCCCCCGGCCGCGAGCAGCCCGAGCGGGGTGGCGCGCGCCTCCGCCTCCATCACGAAGCGATCGCCGACGCGGAGCGTGGTGCGGGCGGTCTGCGGCGCGAGCAGGGGGTGCGATTCATTGTCCATGCGCGGGGGCTCCTTTCGGACGGACACGCTAGCATCGATGGACCGCCGCCGTCTTCAGCGTGGAGCGAATGCGATCAGGTCCCAGCGATTGCCGTAGAGATCCTCGAACACCGCGACCTTGCCATAGGGCTGCTCGGCCGGCGGCCGGACGAAGCGAACCCCGGCCGCGGCGAAGGCGGCATGGTCGCGCTCGAAATCGTCGGTGGCGAGGAACAGGAAGACCCGGCCCGCGGCCTGGTTGCCGATCGCGGCCTCCTGTTCCGGCGAGGCGGCGCGAGCGAGCAGGATGGTGGTGGCCCCTTCCGGCGCGCCGGGCGGGCGGATCGTGACCCAGCGCTTGTCCTGCTCGGGCTGGTAGCTGTCCTCGACCAGCGTGAAGCCCAGCGTGCCGACATAGAAGGCGAGCGCCTCGTCATAGTCGCGGACGATGAGGGCGATATGCGCGAGTTGGGACACCTTGCCTCCGGATCATATCAGGTGGCGGCCGTTTGGACGCACCCGCCGAAGAGGCTGTTACCCAAAATGGACTATTCTTCCAGGGTATTTGATTGCCTGAACCCGAATACGGTGATTATCTATCGCCTCCATGCGTCGAGTCGTTGACGAATTGCAACGAAACTCCGCGTGATAACTCGGGTCCGCCAATAATATTCTTCGACAGTTCGCGGGTCGCATGACGCAAATTCTTCTACTGGGGAGAATCGATCATGCTACGCATTGAAGTGGATATGTTCTCGGGCCGGCCCAATCCGGTCTGGATGATCACGGAGGAAGAGGCAGCCAGGAAGCTGCTCGGTGCCGCCCGTGAAATGCGCGCGGCGGTGACCAAGACCGGCGCGGGATATAACGGGCTCGGCTTCCGCGAGGTTCGCGTCGAGAATATCCTCGACGACGTCCGGGCGCCGCGCGGGCTCCCGCAGAAATTCGCGGTGGGGCCGACGGGAAAGGAGAATCTCGATGCCGCGGGCGAGCTTGCGCGCCTGCTCATCGAGACCATGCCGCTCCGCTCCGAGGTCCGGCTGGTCGAGCACGCCGTGACGCCGCTCGACGAGAAGCTGCGCGAGACTGCGCTGGAATGGATGCAGGTGACGGCGCGCCTGATGCGGAAACCGCCGGGACCCCCGCCTCCGCCCCCGCCTCCGAGCAACCCGCTCATCACCACCATTCCCGACAGCAAGTGCAGCCAGTGCCAATATGAGGTCAGCCAGTATAATCCCGCCTTCTGGAACAATCCGGCGACCCAGCCCTACAATAACTGCTACAATTACGCGCGGAACTGGCGCACCAACACCTTTGCCCAGCCGGGCCGGGCGCATGGCGCGGGAACGTCCATCATGGCCTGCAACACGGTGACGGCGGCTGCGATGGCGGATGGCCTCAAGAAGCGGTGCAACTGTCTGCCGCAAAGCGAATATCCCCGCCGCCTGATGGCGCTGGTGATCGCGCCGGGCTATGACTATCACTGGTATCGCCATCAGCGCGGCGGCTTCTGGGGTCACAAGCCAGGCAGCACGGCAGCACGCAACTATGACAGCAACGGCGTGCTGATCACCGATCCGCAGACCTGCGCGCGAGGGCCGTACACCAATTTCTGCGACTTCTTCTATGCAGGCAAATCGGTGGTGATCAACTGAACCAGGTGATGCGCGTCGAGCTCGATGTCTTCAGTGGCCGGCCCAATCCGGTCTGGCAGCTCGACGCGCAAGCCGCCGCCGCCCTGGTCGCGCTGCACGATGTCCTTGCAGCAGGCACGGCCTGGGAAGCGCCCCCGGCGCTCGGCTATCGCGGATTCCTCTATACGATCCGATCGGATGGCTGCCGCGCCCATCACGGCGCAGTGCGGACGGCGCAGACGATCCTTGCCGACCCCGGTTACAGCATCGAACGCTTCCTCATCGCCCGGCTGCCGCACGACTGGATCGGCCTGGTGCCCATGATCGAAGGCACGTTGCGGCCGCGGGAATGACGGGGGATATGCGCGCCCGATCCAGGTCGGGGCCGCATATTCGTTTCCGCCATCCCCGCGCAGGCGGGATCACGCCGGAAAATCAGAGACTTGTCCGGGTTCTCAACCTAGCGCTTCACCGCGACGATCTTGATCTCCGTCAGCCCCTTGTCGGGCAGCAGGCGGTCGACGTCGATCGCGGTCCAGGCGGGATAGGGCGCATGGACATAGCGATGCTTGACTCGCTTCATCGCCGCGATCTGGGGCAGGATGTCGGTATGGAAGCTGGTGATGTCCACCACATCGTCCCAGCTCGCTCCGGCACGCTTCAACGTCGCCTCGATCCTGCGGAACGCGCGGTCGAACGCGGCATCGAGATCGGTCTCGCCCGGCGCGAGCCCCACGACCACGCCCGAAAGATAGATGGTGTTGCCGGCCACCACCGCCTCGGCATAGCCCCAATCCTCCTGCGCGGCCCTGGCGCCGGAATTCTCCGGCATGATCACGGTCATCGCGCCGCGCTGGGCCTGCGCGGCGGCAGGCAGGCAGGCCAGCACCGTCGCGACCAGCCCCATGGCGCGGCGCCCTCCCCCCCGCTTCGCCGCGCCGCCGATGTTCCGCTTCGTGCCCCGTGCCATTGTCTGCCTCCACCCTGTATCGCCGCTGCCTCGCTCTCGCGGCCCGGCCGGGCGGCAGCCTGCACCGGCGCCCGCTCCGACGCCAGCGCGCCGTCGCCGGGGCGGGCGATCACCAGATCTCGACCACGGCCTCGAACGGCGCACCACCGCCGCGGCTATGATCGGCACGGAAGCGCAGGCGCACGGGCACGATGCTCTCGCCGCGATATTCGGGCAGGACCTCCAGACTGTCGATCAGGTCCTGCTCGGCGAAGCGGCCGAGCATGCCGATGAAGTGCCGGCGCGCCGCCTCCGCCGCGGGCGAAAGATAGCCGATATCGTCCGGACCGCCCGGGAAGGGGCGGATCGCAACCAGTTGCCCCTCGCGTACGAGCCGGCGCGCCATCGCATCGGTGGTCACCGCGGAGAAATCCGGGGTGCGCGCGATCCGCTCCTGCGCCACGGCGGCGGGGGCGAGCCCGCCGAAGAGGAGCAATGCTCCAGCCCATCGTTTCCCGCCGCGCGCCATGCCCTCTCCCCGATGCGAATGCCCGGGGGAATAGCGCCCAATGCATCGGGAATGGACGCAGGCTCATCCGTTCCGGAGATGATTCCGCCGGGGCGGGGATCGGATCAGGCGCGGGTGAAGTCCATCGTCCAGTTGGTCTCCCAGCTTGCCCCGCCGTCCGGCGACAGGGCCTGCTCCCAGCGCGGGGCATCGCCGTCGGTCCCCAGCCAGAGGAACCGCAGGCGCACGGAGCGGCCGTCCAGCAGGTCGTCCGCGTAGAAGCTGCCCACGCCATGCTCGAACCGGCCGATCACCGGCACGTCGAGCCTGTGGGGGGCGCGGCCGTCGAGCCACCAGATCGCCCAGCTGGCGCTCGCCGGATCATAGGAGCGCAGCGCCACGGCACGATAGCTCCCACCGGGCAGATGGAGCAGATTGTCCTCGACATTGCCGTTGCCGCCGAGCAGCGGGCGCTGCTCGCTGGTGCCGGCGAATTCCTCCCACTCGGAGCAACCCGCCAGCCGGGCCTTGAGCCGGCGATGCCGGACGTTCCAGCGCCCCTGCTGGAAATCGAAATCGCGGCAAGGCTCGACGGGATCGGACATGCGTGGCTCCAGCTTGGAAGAGCCCGGAAGTTCCCAATATGTTCCGATCGAGTCAAGGCCCCGCGGCGTATCCCCGAGATAGGTCTCCAGCCTGTTGCGGAGCCAACCGGTCCAGGGGCCACGGATCGGGCGCGAAGGCGGCGGGCGCCATCAGCCCGACAGGGAGATCGCCGCGCGTGGCGCAGCGCCACTTGCCGAGCGGCTGCTCGGCAGGCGGCGGCCTGCGCCGACCGAACCGGCCCGTTTGCGCTGCCTCAATCGTGCTCGCGGTCGCCCTGGCCCATGTAAAGCTCGCGGCCGGTCTCGTGGTAGAGCTGCGACATCGCGGCCATGCCCGCTTCGGCGTCCTCGGCCGCAAGGAAACCCTGGACCGGGGCATTCTGCTTCGCGGCAAAGTCGCGCACTTCCTGGGTGATCTTCATCGAGCAGAATTTGGGGCCGCACATCGAGCAGAAATGGGCGGTCTTGGCGCCTTCGGCCGGCAGCGTCTGATCGTGATACCGTTCGGCCGTGTCGGGATCGAGCGACAGGTTGAACTGGTCGCGCCAGCGGAACTCGAAGCGGGCGCGGCTCAGCGCATCGTCGCGGACCTTGGCGGCCGGATGGCCCTTGGCAAGGTCGGCGGCATGGGCGGCGAGCTTGTAGGTGACGACGCCGACCTTGACGTCGTCGCGGTCCGGCAGGCCCAGATGCTCCTTGGGCGTGACGTAGCAGAGCATCGCGGTGCCGTACCAGCCGATCATCGCGGCGCCGATGCCGCTGGTGATATGGTCGTAACCGGGCGCGATGTCGGTGGTGAGCGGCCCGAGCGTGTAGAAGGGCGCCTCGCCGCAGCTCTCCAGCTGCTTGTCCATATTCTCCTTGATCTTGTGCATCGGCACATGGCCGGGGCCCTCGATCATCACCTGCACGTCCTGCGCCCAGGCGCGCTTCGTCAGCTCGCCCAGCGTGTAGAGCTCGGCGAATTGCGCCTCGTCGTTCGCATCGGCGATGCTGCCGGGGCGCAGGCCGTCGCCGAGCGAATAGGCGATGTCATACGCCTTCATGATCTCGGTGATCTCGTCGAACTTCTCGTAGAGGAAGCTCTCCTTGTGGTGCGCCAGGCACCATTTCGCCATGATCGAGCCGCCGCGGCTGACGATGCCGGTGACGCGCTTCGCGGTGAGCGGCACATAGGGCAGGCGGACGCCGGCATGGATGGTGAAATAGTCGACGCCCTGCTCGGCCTGCTCGATCAGCGTGTCGCGGAAGATCTCCCAGGTGAGGTCCTCGGCGATGCCGCCGACCTTCTCCAGCGCCTGGTAGATCGGCACGGTGCCGACCGGCACCGGCGCGTTGCGCAGGATCCATTCGCGCGTGTCGTGGATGTTGCGTCCGGTCGACAGGTCCATGATCGTGTCGGCGCCCCAGCGGATCGCCCAGACCATCTTGTCGACTTCCTGCGCCACGTTCGAGGCGACGGCGGAGTTGCCGATATTGGCGTTGATCTTGACCAGGAAGTTGCGGCCGATCGCCATCGGCTCCGATTCCGGGTGGTTGATGTTGTTGGGGATGATCGCGCGGCCACGGGCGACCTCGTCGCGGACGAACTCGGGGGTCACGTAATCGGGGATCGCGGCGCCCCAGCTCTGGCCGTCGCGGGCATATTCCTTGAGTCGCTCGCGGCCGAGATTCTCGCGCTCGGCGACATATTCCATCTCGGGCGTGACGATGCCGCGCCGGGCATAGTGCATCTGCGAGACGTTCATGCCCGGCTTGGCCCGCAGCACCTGCTTGCGGACGTTCGGGAAGGGCTGGACGCCGCCCGAGCGATCGGGGCCGAGCTGGCCGTTGTCCTCGGGGCGGACCTCGCGCTGCGGCACTTCCACGACGTCGCCGCGCGCGCGGATCCAGTCGCGGCGGAGCTCGGGCAGGCCGGCCATGATATCGATACGGGCGTCGGGATCGGTATAGGGACCCGAGGTGTCGTAGACGCGGACCGGCGGCTCGCCCGAACTCGGCTCGAGATGGATCTCGCGCATCGCGACCTTCAGCGGGCCGACATGGATCTTCTTCGAGCCGCGGATCGCGCCGGTGGTGACGGCGAGTTCGGTCTTGGCGGGGATGTCGGCCATTCGTCTTCTCCATGGCGGGAGAGGACGGTCTTCGGGTAAAGGCCGCTCCCTCCCTACGCCGGTCTCAACCGGATCAGGTTCAGCGGGTCGAAGGCTGCAGCCTTCCTCTCAAGCGCGCATCAGCGCTCCCCCGGGGATGGCCGGACTCTTAGGCGCTCGGGCGCGCCAGGTCCAGCGGCTCAGAAACTATAGGCGAGACCGGCCGCGCCCAGCCACTGGCCGCGCGCTCCGGCGGTGCGGACGATCGGCGAATCGCCGAAATCGCCGATCAGCCTGCGATAGGTGCCGCCCGCGAAGAGCTGGAGGCCGTGCGTCAGGTCGCCGTTGAGCGACACCGCGCCGCCCAGGCCCGCGGTCCAGTCCTTCCAGCCGCCCCTGGGGTTCCACACGGCCAGGCCGCTGGCGGCCGAGCCGGCCGGGGTCACGCCGAAATAGGTGGTGGCATAGCCCTTCTCCACCCGTGTCGCAGAGAGGAACAGCCCGACCATCGCCTTGCGGCTGAGCGGGGTCATGTAGGTGATCGACGGGTTGAACACGCCCGCCCTGGACACGCCGGCCACGTCATGGCGATAGGAAGCGCGAAAGGCGATCCGGTCGTAATCGCTGGTGAACACCCCGGTCTTGGCGACGCCGACAAAACCGCCGACCTCGATCGCCGCGTCGAGCTTGCCCAGCGCCCGGATCCGCGGATCCGCGATGGCCCCGATGCTGGTGCGATTGAAATTGACGTTGACCGTGGGACCGGCCTGGAAATCGAGGCCGCTGGCCGAGCGATCGGGGATCAGGTCGATGCTCAGCCGGGTGCCCGCGAGTTCGAAGCCGAACCCCGAAAGCTTGCCGATGGCGAACGGCACGGGCGCGAAGCGATAGTCGTTCGAGCCTTCGTAATCGGGCAGCACCGCCGCGCCGACGCCGATCATCGCGAAATCGCCCTTCGCGCGCGGGGCGGGCGGCGCCTCGTCCTGCGCGGCGGCGGGGACGGCGACGAGACACAGCGCCGCGAAGGGCGCGACAGAGTGGATACGCATGAACTGGGTTTCCCGAATGTTGCAGCTGCGAAACGCAGCCTGCGCAAACCCGGTTCCTGCGATCGGCAGCGAATCAGGACCGGTTGGGGCCTTCGGGCGGCACGAAGCCGCCGAGCCCGGCATCGGTGCCGCACAGCCGGTCCCAATGGCGGAAATAGAGGCCGAAATTGCAGTGATAGCGCTCATGGTGGCGCTGGTGATGGCTGGCGGTGATCAGCCAGGCACCGAGCGGCCCGCGCCAGACCCAGCGCGGCCAGACCTCCCAGCCCATATGGTTGGTGACGCCCATCACCGTCATGATCGCCAGCACCAGCCCCAATGCGCCGACATGGATGGGGATCAGGAAGACGAGGCCGGGAATCACCACCGCGCCAGTGATCGCCTCGAACGGATGGAAACTCATCGCCGCCCAGGCGGTGGGCGGGCGACTGGCGTGATGGACGATATGCATGCGGCGGAAGAGCGCCGGCCGGTGCATCCAGCGGTGCGTCCAGTAGAACCAGGCATCGTGCGCGAGCAGATAGAGCAGCACCGCGACGGGGAGATACCAGAGCGGGAAGGCATGGACATCGGCATAGATCCGCGTCCAGCCGCGATGGGCCCAGCCCCAGGCGACGATGCCGGCCGGCACGCCATAGATCGCCGCGGAGGCGAGGCTCCAGCCGATCTCGCGGCGGATCTGGCGATCGAGCCCGCGATACAGGCCGGGATGCCGCAGCCGGGTCGCCAGCGCGAAGCCCCCGCTCGCCAGCAGATAGCGGACGCCGACGATCGCCGTCATCGCAAGCGCGGAGAGGAAGATGGCAAGCGTCACCACGCCGCCATAGCCGATCCCGCACGGCGCCGCATCCGGCGACGCCCGCGCGCCGGCCCGCGGGATCGAACCGGCCTCGCAACAAATTCTGCCCGTTTTTTGGGCACCCTTTCGCATCTGCACAAAAATCTACCGCAGCGTAACATTTGATTGCGCGGGAATCGCACGGAATCGCGCGATTCTTGCCTCTGGCACGCCCCTTGCTCCTGCATCCCCCGGGATAACCGCCAACTAGGGGGCGACATGAAACTCATCATCGCCATCATAAAACCGTTCAAGCTGGACGAGGTCCGCGAGGCGCTCACGGGCGTGGGAGTCGCGGGCATGACCGTGTCGGAGGTCAAGGGGTTCGGCCGCCAGAAGGGCCAGACCGAAATCTACCGCGGCGCGGAATACAGCACCAACATGGTGCCCAAGATCAAGATCGAGGTCGTGGTGGGCGCCGACCTGGCCGACCGCGCCGTCGAAGCGATCCAGGCCGCCGCCAGCACCGGCGCGATCGGCGATGGCAAGATTTTCGTCCTCGATGTCGGCCAGGCCGTGCGCATCCGCACGGGCGAGACCGACGAGACGGCGTTGTGAAGATGGGGGTCCAGATGAAACTAGCGATGAAGATTGCCGCGGGAGCGGGGCTCGGCGCCCTGTTCGCCGCCCCATTTTTCTTTGGGCCGGCGCTGGCACAGGCGCCTGCCGCCGCGCCGGTCGTGCCGACCGACGCGATGGTCAACAAGGGCGACGTCAGCTGGATGCTGGTCTCCGCCGCGCTGGTGCTGATGATGTCGGTGCCGGGCCTGGCGCTCTTCTATGGCGGCCTGGTGCGCACCAAGAACATGCTCTCGGTACTGATGCAGGTGCTCACCATCGTCTGCGTCGCCGGGCTGCTCTGGGTCACCATCGGCTATTCGATGGCCTTCACCAATGGCGGCGCGCTCAACCTGTTCGTCGGCGGCTTCTCCAAGGCGCTGATGAAGGGCGTCGACGCCAACACCTTCGCCGCGACCTTCTCGAACGGCGTCTATCTGCCCGAGACGACCTTCGTCGTCTTCCAGATGACCTTCGCGATGATCACGCCCGCGCTGATCGTCGGCGCCTTTGCCGAGCGGGTGAAGTTCACGCCGCTGATCCTCTTCGTCGTCGCCTGGTCGATCCTGGTCTATTATCCGATGGCGCACATGGTCTGGTACTGGCCGGGCCCGGACTTCACCGCCGGCCTGCCCGACGACCATGGCTATCTGTGGGGCAAGGGCGCGCTCGACTTTGCGGGCGGCACCGTGGTGCACATCAATGCGGGCATCGCCGGCCTGGTCGGCTGCCTCGTGATCGGCAAGCGCGCGGGCTACAAGAGCGAGCCGATGCCGCCGCATTCGCTGACCATGACGATGATCGGCGCCTCGCTGCTCTGGGTGGGCTGGTTCGGCTTCAACGCCGGCTCCAACCTCGAGGCCAACAAGTTCGCCTCGCTCGCCTTCATCAACACCATGGTCGCCACCGCCGCGGCGGGCGCGATGTGGGCGATCATCGAGCAGGTGGTGCACGGCAAGCCGTCGCTGCTGGGCGCCGCGTCGGGCGTGGTCGCCGGCCTGGTCGCCATCACCCCGGCGGCGGGCTTCGCCGCACCGATGACGTCGGTGGTGCTCGGCGCGGTCGCCTCGGTCGGCTGTTTCTTCTTCGTCACCACGGTGAAGAACGCGCTGAAATATGACGACACGCTCGACGTGTTCGGCGTGCACTGCATCGGCGGCATCATCGGCGCGATCGGCACCGGCGTGGTCGCCGATCCGGCGCTGGGCGGCCAGGGCTTCATGGACTTCACCGTGATCCCGGCAGTGGCCGGCAAGTACGACATGGCCAGCCAGCTCTGGGTGCAGACCCAGGGCGTGCTGACCACGCTGGCTCTTTCGGGCGGCGTGTCGCTGGTGCTGTTCCTGCTGCTCAAGTTCACGATCGGCATCCGCCCGAGCAAGGAAGTCGAGGTCGAGGGCCTGGACATCAATGCCCATGGCGAGCGCGCCTACAACTACTGACGAGATCGGGCGCCGCGCGCATCTCTCCTGCGCGCGGCGCCCAACCGAGGTTCCTCCTGCGGACGACTTGGGCCGGTGGTCTCGACCATCGGCCCTTTTTTACCGGCTGTTTCGCGGCAATTCGATCCTGGCGGTGAACGAACCGATCGGCGTCGAGAGGACAAGCAACATGCAGAGCGTGGCCAGCACTGCCATGGGATAGTTGCGACGGCGCACATCGCGGATCGCCTGTCCTGCGCAGAAGACGGCCATGAGGAGCACAGTCCAGAAGAGCCGCTCCGACGGCTCCATCAGCCCAGATCCTCCTCGATGAACCGGGCGCAGCGCTCGCCGATCACGATGGTCGGCGCGTTGGTGTTGCCGCCGATCAGGCGCGGCATGATCGAGGCATCGGCGATGTAGAGCCCCTCCACCCCGCGCAGCTTGAGCCGCGGCGTCACCACCGCGCCTTCGTCCGAGCCCATGCGGGCGGTGCCGACGGGGTGGTAGATCGTGTCCGCCCGCGCGCGGATCAGCCGCTCGAGCGCGGCATCGTCGGCCAGGTCGATCGGATAGCGGTCGCGGCCCTTATACTGGGCCAGCTGCGGCGCCTCGAGGATGCGGTACATCATCCGCACGCCCTGCTTGAGCCGTTCCAGGTCGCGCGGGTCGCCGAGGAAATCGGGATCGATCAGCGGCGCCACGCGCGGGTCGAGCGATTGGAGGCGAACGGTGCCGCGGCTCTCGGGCCGCAGCACGCAGGCATGGCAGCTGAAGCCGTGCCCCTGCACCGGCGTACGGCCATGATCCTCGACGATCGCGATCAGGAAATGGAGCTGGATGTCGGGCCGCGCCAGCGCCGGATCGCTGCGGAGAAAGGCGCCGGCCTCGGCATAGGGGCTCGTCATGCCGCCCTTGCGCGTGAGCATCCAGCGCGCCATCGATCCCAGCGACTTCAACGTGCCCATGCCCGAGCGGCCGAGGAAATAGCTGCCCGGCGTCTCGAACGCGGCGACATAGTCGAGATGGTCCTGGAGATTGCCGCCCACCGCCGGCCGGTCGATCCGCACCGACAGACCCATCTCGCGCAGATGCTCGCCCGGGCCGATGCCGGAGAGCATCAGCAGCTGCGGCGTCTGGAAGGCGCCGGCGGCGAGCACCACCGCCCGGCGCGCCCGGATCTCGCGCGCCACGCCGTCGCGCTGATAGGCGACGCCCCAGACCCGGCCGTCCTCGAACAGCACGCGCTCCACGCTGGCCTCGGTGATGATCTCGAGGCTCTCGCGACGCTCGAGATAGGCGCGCGCGGCGGTCCAGCGCTCGCCGCTGCGCTGCGTCACCTGATAGAGGCCGGCGCCCGACTGGTGCGCGCCGTTGAAATCGTCGTTGCGCGGGATCTGCAGCGCGCCCGCGGCCTCGACGAACGCCTCGCTGCCGCCATGGGCATAGAGCTGGTCGCTCACCCAGAGCGGGCCGCTGTCGCCGTGGAAGGCATCGGCGCCGCGGACATTGCGTTCGGAGCGGCGGAACCAGGGAAGCATCTCGTCCCAGCCCCAGCCGGGGCAGCCGAGATCGCGCCACTCGTCATAGTCCCTGGCATGGCCGCGGACATAGAGCATCGCGTTGATCGCGCTCGACCCGCCCAGCCCCTTGCCCCGGGGCTGATAGCCGCGCCGGCCGTTCAGCCCGCGCTGCGGCACCGTCTCGAACGCCCAGTTGGTCGCCGGCCCCTGGAACGGCAGCATGCCGGGCATGCGCGTCTTGATGCCGGTGTTGCGGCCACCGGCCTCCAGCACCGCGACGCTGTACTTGCCGCCTTCGCTCAGGCGGCCTGCGACGGCGCTCCCGCCCGATCCTCCACCGATGACGACGATGTCGGCTGCTTCCACGCGATCCCCCGCTGCTCTCGCGCCTCCCAGCGCGCCTTGATGGTCTCGGATGTATCGCGGCTGCCGTCATGGCTCCAGCCCGGCGGCGCGATCATGTACAGGATTCGGGACTTCAGGTCCGGCGCGGCCCACACGTCCTTCGCGATGCCCACCCATTCGTGGAAGGCGGCCCAGAACAGGTTGAAGCTGCCAAGATCCTTGACGATGCCGTAGCGCGGGCGCTCGTCGTCGCGCTCCGCCTCGAACGTGCCGAGCAGCCTGTCCCAGACGATGAAGACGCCGGCATAGTTCCTGTCGAGATAGCGCGGATTGGTGGCGTGATGCACGCGGTGGTGCGACGGGGTGTTCATCACCGCCTCGAACCAGCGCGGCATCCGGCCGATCGTCTCGGTATGGATCCAGAACTGGTAGATCAGGTTCAGCCCGGCGCAGAAGAAGATCATCAGCGGATGGAAGCCGATCAGGAACAGCGGCAGGCGGAACAGGAAGCTCAGGCTGACAAAGCCGGTCCAGGTCTGCCGCAGCGCGGTCGACAGATTATAGTGCTGGCTGGAATGGTGGATGACGTGGCTCGCCCAGAACCAGCGGACGCGGTGCCCGGTGCGGTGCGCGAAATAATAAGCGAGATCGTCGAGCACGAAGGCGACCGGGAACCAATACCAGGCGAAGCCGATGGTGAAGAAGCGGAACTGGTAGACCCACATCGAAATGGCGAAGACCAGCCCGGCGGTGAGCGCGCTGGATACCGTGCTGCCGAAGCCGAGCAACAGCGAGGTGAGCGTGTCGCGGGGGCAATAGCGCTGCCGGTCGCGCGTCCGGGCGATCAGCATCTCGACGACGATCAGCGCCACGAAACCGGGGATGGCATAGTTCACCGGATCGAAGAGCAGGGGCATCTCGGGCATCGGCCTTGCTTACCGCAATGTCAGTAGCGAGTCACGCCGCGCTGCGGCATCGGCGCGCGCATCGGATCATAGCGCCGTCACGCCCTTGAGCACCACCGTGCCGAAGCGCGCATCGCCGCTGTCGATCGCAAGGCCCCCGGATGCCGGCGCGCTGACGAACGGCGCCCGCAGGTGCCGCGCCGCGATGCGCGCGCCATGGACCTTGAGCAGCGCCGCATCGGCCGCGCCGCCGTGCACCAGCGCGGCCCTGCCGTCGCTGCCGAGCGCCACCGCGCCGCCCTCGAAGCCGGAGATCATCGCTTCGGCGGCCGCGCGCGCTTCCTCGGCGCTGCCGATGCGCGCGCCGCCGAGCCCGAGCAGCCGGGCAAGCAGCGCGAGCACCAGCACGGCGACGATCGAGCCGCCGAAGATGGCGAGCTTGCTCACGCCCGGCCGGAAAGCTGGTCCAGCAACGGGCGGATGCCCGATATGTCATAGCCGGCCTGGGCTGCCTTGGCGGTGATCTCGGCCGGATCGCCGCCGCGCGCCGCCTCGGCCAGCGCCCAGAGGTTGCACGAGCGCGTGCCCGAGCGGCAATAGGCGAGCACCGGCCCCTTGGCCTCCGCCAACGCCACGGCCATCGCCTCGACCTGGGCGGAGGAGAAGCCGGCATGGGTGACCGGAATCGCGGCATAGCCGAGCCCGGCCGCCTCGGCGGCGGCGCGGATCGCCTCGCCCTCGGGCTGGCCCATCTCCTCTTCGTCGGGGCGATTGTTGATCACATAGGAAAAGCCCTGTTCGGCGAGGAGGGCGATGTCCTCGGGCGCGATCTGGGGGGCGACCGAGATGCTGTCGTCGACGCGGCGCGGGCTGGTCATTGATTCTCCACTTTCCGGGTTTCCGTGATCGGCTGGTTGGCGGCCCAGGCGGCGATCCGGCGCTCGGCCGCGGTGATGCCCTTGAGCACCTCCTCGGTGGCGGGATTCTGGCAGCCCATGTCATAGGTCAGGCTGGCATCGTCCCAGCGGACCGTTCCGTAAAATTGATCGGTGATGCGGTCGCCGCAGTCGAGCTCGCTCTCTGCCTGCGCCTCGCCCAGGGCGAGCAGCCCGCGGATCTCGGCGAAGCCGGCGCTGCCGGCGGAGAAGCGCCGCGTCACCAGCCGCTCGGGCTTGTACGCATCGGGCTCGGCCAGGGTGTAGGTGCCCTTGCCCGCCCCGTCGATCGTCCAGCGCGAGACCAGGTGGCCCCAGCTGTTGCGGTCCATCGCGATGATCGAAGGCACGGGCATGGTCGGGACCCGCGCGCGCTGCGGCGCGCAGGCGGCGAGCAGGACCAGGGTGGCGAGCAGGATCGTCCTCATGCAGCCTCGCGGATCACTTGCAGAAAGGCGTCACCATAAGCATCGAGCTTGCGCGCGCCAACGCCCGATATGTTGCCCATCGCGGCGATACTGTCGGGCTTGAGCATGGCCATGTCGCGCAGCACCGAATCGTGAAAGATCACATAGGGCGGCAGGCCGGTCTCCTGGGCGATCTCGCGGCGCTTGGCCCGCAGCGCCTCGAACAGCGGATTGCCGACGGGATTGGGGGCGCCCGACTTGCTGCCGCGCCGCCGGCGCTCGCGCTTGGGCGGAAGCACCAGCGCCACCGTGGCGCCACCCTTGAGAATCGAACGCGCCTCCGGCCCGAATTCGAGCCCGCCATGATCGTTGGCGCGCAGCGCGTCGCGCAGCAGCAGGGCGCGGGCGACCGGCTTGATCAGCGCCGCCTCCTCGCCATCGACGATGCCGAAGACGGAGAGAGTCTCGTGCCCGTTCGTCAGGCTGCGCTCGCTCGACTGGCCCAGCAGGATGCTCTCGATATAGCCGGTGCCGAACATCATGCCGGTGCGGAACACCGCCGAGAGGAATTTCTGCGCCGTCACCGTGGCGTCGATCGCGGCGGGCGGGCTCAGGCAATTGTCGCAATTGCCGCACTGCTCCGCCGGCTCCTCGCCGAAATGGCGGAGCAGGATGCGGCGCCGGCAGGTCGCGGTCTCGACCAGCGCGCCAAGCGCCGTCAGCCGGGCGCGCTCGCCGGGCTGGCGCTGGGGCTCGACTTCGCCGATTCGCTGGCGCGCACGGGCGAAATCGTCGGCGCCCCAGAAGAGGTGCGCCACTGCCGGATCGCCGTCGCGGCCCGCGCGGCCCGTCTCCTGATAATAGGCCTCGATCGACTTGGGCAGGCCGGCATGGGCGACGAAGCGCACGTCCGGCTTGTCGATCCCCATGCCGAAGGCGACGGTGGCGACGATCACCATCTCCTCCGACGCGACGAACGCCGCCTGGTTGCGGCGGCGGACCGCGGGATCGAGCCCGGCATGATAGGGCAGCACCGGCCGGCCGGTCTCGGCGGCGAGCTTCTCGGCCAGCTTCTCCACGCCGGCGCGGGTCTGGGCATAGACGATGCCGGGGCCGGGCGTCTCGGCGATCAGGTCGATCACCTGGCGGGTCGTGTTCTCGCGCGGGGTGATCGCGTAGCGGATATTGGGCCGGTCGAAGCCGGCGACGATCAGCCCCTCCTGCGGCAGCCCGAGCTGCTCGAGGATGTCGGCGCGGGTATGCGCGTCCGCGGTGGCGGTGAGCGCGAGGCGCGGCACGTCGGGAAAGCGATCGAGCAGCGGGCGGAGCAGGCGATAATCCGGGCGGAAATCATGCCCCCATTCGGAGACGCAATGCGCCTCGTCGATCGCGAACAGCGACAGCTTCGCCTGCCCCAGCAGGTTGCGAAAGCCTTCGCCCGAGGCGCGCTCGGGCGCGACATAGAGCAAGTCGAGCTGGCCCGCGCGGAAGCGCTCGATCGTCTCGGCGCGATTCTCGTCCACCGAAGTGAGCGTGGCGGCGCGGATGCCGACCGCCTCGGCGGCGCGCAGCTGGTCGTGCATCAGCGCGATCAGCGGCGATACGACGACGCAGGTGCCCTCGAGCATCACCGCGGGCAGCTGATAGGTGAGCGACTTGCCCGCCCCGGTAGGCATCACCGCAAGGGTGCGCCGGCCGGCCAGGACACGATCCACCACATCCGCCTGGACGCCGCGAAAACTGTCGAAGCCGAAGACGCGGCGGAGGGTTTCGATCGCGGGAGCCATCGCGCCCGGTTAGCGGGGGACGACCGGCGAAGTCGAGGCTATTTGCAGGGAACGCCGTCCTCGGGCTTCCAGTCGACCAGTTCGAAGGCGCTGACCTCGATGGCGGCAATCGCATAGGGCCAATGCTCGATCCCGGGCTTGCCGGGCATCACCAGGCACACATCGGTCGGCCCGTTGCCGCCCTTCGCCCAGATCCGCGCGCGATAGAGCAGCGCCTGCCGATAGCCGTTGTGAACGATCAGCAGCGCATGGCCGGCGCCCGGCACCTGCAGGAAACGGAAGCGGAGCTTGCCGGGATCCGGCACCGGCATGGGCGGGAGGCCGGCATCGTTCGGCAGCGGCGCCGCCTCGGGCACAGGCGCCTTGGGCGGCGTCAGGCCCGCGAACTCGCGGCCGACCGCGACCTCGAACGGCGTCGGCGTGGCGGGTGCCCGCCGGACCTCGCCGGGCGCCCGCCCGTCGAACGAAAAGGCGGCTTCCTCGCCGGGCGCGAGCTTCACCGCCTGGGCCTGCGCGGTCGCCGGCAGCAGCAATGCGGCGATGAACGCCCCCGAAGCCCGTGTTCGCATGTCCATCGCCTCCCCGTCGCCCGGCGACTATCCGCGACGCGGCGCGACACGGCAAGCGCGGCCCGGCGCCGCGAACGCATACCGCCCACAGCTTTTCGGCGAACCGAGCTTCCCCCCGCCACCGCCATCGGCCAAAGCGTCCGGCGATGACGGTGCGCGTGGACATGGGGATGGACGGCAAGGGTGATGCCGTCGCCATGGATCTCGAGGAGCTGCTGGCGACGCGATTGCTCGTCCAGGGCAATTCGGGGTCGGGCAAGTCGCACCTGCTGCGCCGGCTGCTCGAGCGGAGCGCCGGCCATGTCCAGCAAGTGGTGATCGACCCCGAGGGCGACTTCGTCACGCTCGGCGACAAATACGGCCATATCGCCATCGAGGCGGCCGACTATTCGGAACGCGAGATCGCGCGCTTCGCCACGCGGATTCGGGAGCACAGGGCTTCGGTGGTGCTCAGCCTGGAGGGGCTGGAAGCCGAGGGGCAGATGAAATGCGCCGCCGCTTTCCTGAATGCGCTGTTCGATGCGCCGCGCGACCATTGGTATCCGGCGCTGGTGGTGGTGGACGAGGCCCAGCTGTTCGCGCCTTCGGGAGGCGGCGAAGTGGCAGAGGAGGTGCGCCGCGCCTCGCTCTCGGCGATGACCAACCTGATGTGCCGCGGGCGCAAGCGCGGCCTGGCGGGCGTGATCGCCACCCAGCGCCTTGCCAAGCTGGCCAAGAACGTGGCGGCCGAGGCTTCCAATTTCCTGATGGGCCGCACCTTCCTCGACATCGACATGGCGCGCGCCGCCGATCTGCTCGGCATGGAGCGCCGCCAGGCCGAGGCGATCCGCGATCTCGCGCGCGGCCATTTCCTCGCGCTCGGCCCCGCCGTGTCGCGCCGGCCGATCTCGGTGCAGATCGGCGCGGTGGAGACCAGCGCGCGCAGCGGCAGCCCCAAGCTGACTCCGCTGCCCGAGGCACCCTCGGCGGAACTTAAGGACCTGCTGCTCGCCCCCGCCGAGCCCGAATGGACGCCCCCTGCCCCGCCGGCGCCGGTGCAGGCGCCCCAGCTCGCCTCGGACCGGCTGCTCGAAGCGCTTGCCCGTTCGGCGCCCGCGCGCGAGGAAATCCCCGACGTCGATCCCGAGGAAGCCGCCGCCAAGATCGCCGACGTGCTGCGCGACATCGTCACCGATACGGAGAGCGCCTATCGCTCGCCTTCCGTGCTCTATCAGGATTTCCTGGTGCGCTGCCGGATGGTCGGCCTTGCCCGGCCGCCGCTCGATCTTTCCGCCTTCGTCCGCCGGCTCTCGGCTGCGCGCGCCGGCATCCATGGCGATCCGGACGCGGATTGGGCCCAGGCGCTGGACGCGGCACGCGCCTTGCCCGACGACATGCTGGGCCCGTTCCTGCTCGTCGCCCGCGCGGCACGCGAAGGGGCACCCTGTCCGAGCGACACCGAGATCGCCGCCACCTATGGCACCAGCTCGCTCGGCCGCGTGCGCCGGCTGCTGCAATATATCGAGAGCCGCGAGCTGTTCGTGACCCGCACGGACCTTTCGGGCAAGCGCTCGATCACGATACCGCGGCTCGGCTGGACCACCCAGCCGGCGGAGATCGGCGGCTAGAGCCTGCGCAGCCAGGCCTCGGTGGCGTCGACATGCGTCACCGGCAGCATATGGCCGCCATCGAGATATTCGACGTTGCCGTTCCGCACGGCGCCGGCGGTCCTGCCGCCATGCAGCTCGGGATCGAGCAGCGCATCCTGCCGGCCGTAGAGGATCGAAACCGGCACCGCGATCTCGCCATAGCGCGGCGCCTGGGCCTGCATCGCGGCGGGCCCCATCTCGATCTCGTAACAGCCCATCTGGAAGCTGCGCGGCCGGATGGCGAGCGCGCCGCCGGCCCGAATCGCGAAATCCCCGGGGACCGGATCGGGCGCGAACACCGCGGCCGTCTTCGCCTTGCCGGTGCGCATCGAGAGCGGCACCGCGATCGTCCAGGCGATCAGCGGGCGAAGCAAGGCCGGCACCTGCAGCCCGGCGAGTGGCGCCGGCGGCACATCGATCGGCTGCGTATAGGGCGCGATCAACCCGAGGCCGCGCACCGCATCGGGGTGCCGCAGCGCCAGCGCCAGGCTCACCGCGCCGCCCATCGAATGGCCCACGAGGAGGGGCTTCTCCAGCCCCAGCGCCCGGATCGCGGCAGCGACGGCATCGGCCTGGCCCGGAATGTCGAGCCGCGACCCGGTGAGCGTGGAATAGCCCCAGCCGGGGCGGTCCATCACGATCACGCGGCGGTCCGCGGCCAGCCGGCCGGCCAGCGCATAGGTGAAGACGCGCAGCTGGCTCATGATGCCGTGGATCATCACGATGGCGGGTGCATCGGCAGGGCCCGTCTCGACATAATGGATCCGCGCGCCCGGCACCTCGACGTGCCTGCCGTCCATCGGCACCCAGCGCTCGACGCCGCGCGAGACATAGGCCGACCAGAGGACGAGCGCGCCGACCACCACTGCCAGCGCCACCAGGAACCAGAGCATCATCCCTCCTATTCGGCGGGGACTTCCTCTCCGCCCTCGGCCGCGCGCTCCTGCGCCTGCCGCGCCCACATCTCGGCATAGAGACCGTTCTTGCGCAAGAGCCGGGCGTGCGTGCCCTGCTCGGCGACGCGGCCGGCCTCCAGCACGATGATCCGGTCGGCATGCACCACCGTCGAGAGCCGATGGGCAATGACGATGGTCGTGCGGCCATGCTCGATCGCCTCCAGCGTCGCCTGGATGTCCGCCTCGGTCCGGCTGTCGAGCGCGCTCGTGGCTTCGTCGAGGATCAGGATCGGCGGATCCTTGACCAGCGTCCGCGCGATGGCGACGCGCTGCTTCTCGCCGCCCGAAAGCTTGAGCCCGCGCTCGCCGACCCGGGTATCGAAACCCGCGGGCAGCGACTGGATGAAGCCGGCGATCGCCGCCCCCCGCGCCGCCGCCGCGATCTCGTCGTCGCTCGCGCCTTCGCGGCCATAGGCGATGTTGTAGCCGATCGTGTCGTTGAAGAGCACCGTGTCCTGCGGGACGATGCCGATGCTGCCGCGCAGCGATGCCTGGGTCACGTCGCGTATGTCCCAATCGTCGATGGTGATGCGGCCGCCGGTGACGTCGTAGAAGCGGTACATCAGCCGCGCCAGCGTCGACTTGCCCGCACCCGAGGGGCCGACCACCGCGACGGTGGCGCCGGCCGGAATGTCGAGATCGATGCCCTTCAATATCTCGCGGTCGGGGTCATAGCCGAAATGCACGTCCTCGAAACGGACATGGCCGCGAGTGACGACGAGCGTCGCGGCGTTCGGCGCATCGCGAACCTCGGCATGCGCGTCGAGCAGGTCGAACATGCTCCCCATGTCGATCACCCCCTGGCGGATGGTGCGATAGACCCAGCCGAGCATGTCGAGCGGGCGGAACAGCTGCGACAGCAGCGTCGAGACCAGCACCACGTCGCCCGCGGTGAACTTGCCGCTGCTCCAGCCGAACACCACCAGCGCCATGCCCGCGCCGAGCATGAAGTTGGTGATCAGCGCCTGGCCGATGTTGAGCCAGGCAAGGCTGTTCTCGCTGGTGGTCGCCGCGCGGGCATAGGCAGTGACGGCATTCTCGTAGCGCCGCGCCTCGCGTGCCTCGGCGTTGAAATATTTCACCGTCTCGAAATTGAGCAGCGAATCGACCGCGTGCGCGACGGCACCGGTATCGAGGTCGTTCATCTTCTCGCGCAGCTTGGAGCGCCAGTCGGTTACCCAGCGCGTGAAGGCGATGTAGAGCACCACCATCGCCAGGGTGCCGGCAACCAGCCAGGCCCCGTAGCGCGTCCAGAAGATGCCCAGGACGAGCGCGAGCTCGAGAATCGTCGGGGCAATGTTGAACAGCAGGAAATAGAGCATCGTATCGATGCTCTTGGTGCCGCGTTCGACCACCTTGGTGATCGCGCCGGTGCGGCGCTCGAGATGGAAGCGCAGCGAAAGCTGGTGGAGGTGGCGGAACACATCGGCCGCCAGGCGGCGGGTGGCGTCCTGCCCTACCTTCTCGAACACGGCGTTGCGCAGATTGTCGAAGAGGACGGTGCCGAAGCGCGCAGCGGCATAGCCGGCGACCAGCGCCACGACGAGCCACACCGCATCGCGCGACCCGCCCGCCATCCGATCGATCGCGCCCTGCAGCGCGAAGGGCGCGCCATAGACCTGGACCAGCTTGGACAGGACCACCAGGCCGAGCGCGACGACGATGCGCACGCGCAACCCCGGCGCATCCTTGGGCCACAGATAGGGGAGGAAACGCCGCAGCGTCGCGAGCATCGGGCGCTCGCCGGCGGGTGCATCGGGATTGGAAGCCATCGCCGCCAAATCTGGGACGCTCGGCGCCGGGATGCAACGGTTGGCTATGGGCCCGGGACAGGGAAGCGTGATGGACCGGCCCGCGGGGAGTCGCCGGCGGGGCCCGGCCCGGCCTGGCGGGGGCGCGTCCAGAGCGCTGGATCGCGCGGGGTCGCAGGATGGAAATTCCGCCGGCGCAGCGCCTGCCACCAGGCCCGGGCGATCCAGCCGATCTTCTCGAAGCCGGAGGTGGCGGCGCGGCGATCCCATGCATGCTCGCCGCGCTCGGCGACCTTCTTCGCGATATCGCCATAGATGCCGGCGGCAGCGAGCACCGCCCAGGCCGAGCGAAAGCCGAGCGCCGGCGTGCCGCCCCGGGCGCTCTCGGCATGATCCGCCGCGCTCCGCGTGAGCCGGCCGGCGAGAATGGCAAGGCGCGGGCGAAAGCGCGGCTGCAGGTGCTGCCCGGGCGGGATGTCCATTTCGGTCAGCCAGTCCCGGGGCAGATAGCAGCGCCCCATCCGGTCGTCCGCCTCGACATCGCGCGCGATATTGGCGAGCTGGAAGGCGATGCCGAGGTCGCAGGCGCGGTCGAGCGTCGCTTCATCCTCCGGCGAGACGCCCATGAGCACCGCCATCAGGCAGCCGACAGCGCCGGCGACGTGATAGGCATAACGATACAGGTCGTCCTCGTGCCGCGGCATCCACCCCGCCGCATCGAGCGCGAAGCCCTCGACCACATCCCGGACAAATCGGTGCGGCAGGTTCGCCTCGGCAGCGACGATGCGCAGCGCATCGAAGGCGGGATCGCCCACCCGCTCCCCCGCGAGCGCCGCGTCGGTCAGCAGCCGGATGCGCGCCAGGCCGGCCCGGGCATCCGCCGCTCGCGCCTCGCCGCCATGATCCTGCCCGTCGGCAAGGTCGTCGCAGGCGCGGCACCAGGCATAGAGCAGCCAGGCCCGCTCGCGCGTCTCGCGCTCGAACAACCGACTGGCGGCGGTGAAGCTCCTCGAGCCCCGCGCAATCGCTTCCTGCGCGGTCGCGACGATCGCGGCACGCGCAGGAAGCGGGGATCTCACAGATCGCCGCGCCGCATCTGGACGATCGTCTCGACGGGCTTGGCCCCGACCATCTTGTCGAGCAGCCCCTCGAGCGTGCTGTCGACGATCAGCATGTTCTGGTGCTGCGGGCGGACGAAGCCGACGCTGCCCATATGCTGCCAGAACTCGACGAGCTTGTCATAATAGCCGGCGATGTTGAGCAGGCCCACGGGATCGGTGTGATAGCCGAGCTGGGCCCAGCTGAGCGCTTCCCACAGCTCGTCCATCGTGCCCGTGCCGCCCGGCAAGTTGATGAAACCGTCGGCGATGTCGGTGAAGCGCGCCTTGCGCTCGTGCATGGTGGCGACGACGTGGAGCTCGGTGCAGCCGCGATGCGCGACTTCGGCATTGACCAGCAGCTCGGGGATCACGCCGATCACTTCGCCGCCGGCCTCCAGCGCCGCATCGGCGACCGCGCCCATCAGGCCGAGCCGGCCGCCGCCATAGACGATGCCGATATCGCGCTGTGCCAGCGTGCGGCCGACATGGCGCGCGGCCTCGATATAGACGGGGTCGGCCGGCGTGGCCGAACCGCAATACACTGCGACGCGCTTCATTTGATCTTCCCGATAGCCATGATCCGACCCGCCTTCGGCCAGAATGCGCGCCGGGGCAAGCCGCTCACTTGCCGTCCCCCAGCATCAACGCCGCGGTCGCCTTCGCGCTGCCGACCACGCCGGGAATGCCGGCGCCGGGATGCGTGCCGGCGCCGACGAAGAACAGGTTGTGGATCGCATCGTCGCGATTGTGGGTGCGGAACCAGGCGCTCTGGGTGAGGATCGGCTCGAGGCTGAAGGCCGAACCCAGATGCGCGCCGAGATCGTCGCGGAAGTCCGGCGGCGCATAGCTGAACTTCGTCACGATCCGATCCTTGAGATCCGGGATCAGTCGCCGCTGGATCTCGGCGAGGATGCGTTCCTCCAGGATCGGAGCGATTTCGCTCCAGTCCGCCGGGAACTTGCCGAGATGCGGCACCGGGACCAGCGCATAGAAGGTCGCATGGCCGGCGGGCGCCATCATGGGATCGCTCGCGCTCGGGTGATGGAGATAGAGCGAGAAATCCTCGCTCAGCACGCCGTGATCGAAGATGTCGGCGAGCAGGCCCTGATAGCGGGGGCCGAACAGCACCGAATGGTGCGCGATATCGGGAAAGGTCCCGCGCACGCCGAAATGCACGAGGAACAGCGACGGCGAGAAGCGCTTGCGCACCAGCGCCTGCGCCGCGCGCTGGCTGGAGCGCGAGCCCTTCAGCAGGTCGCGATAGCTGTGGACCACGTCCGCATTGCAGGCGAGCGCATCGACCTGCAGCTCGCGGCCGCTCGCCGTGCGCACCCCGGTCACGAGATCGCCCAGGGTGTCGATGCCGGTCACCGGATCGCCAAGCCGCAGCGTGCCGCCCAGCCGCTGGAAATGGCGGACCATCCCGGCGACGAGCCGGTTGGTGCCTCCCTCCGCCCACCAGACCCCGCTCTGGCGCTCGAGCTGGTGGATCAGCGCATAGATCGCGCTCGCCGTCATCGGATTTCCGCCGACCAGCAGCGTGTGGAAGGAAAAGGCCTGGCGCAGCTTCTCGTTGCGGATGAAGCTCGCCACCTTGGCATAGACGGAACGCCATGCGCCGTACTTGGCGAGCGCAGGCGCGGCGCGGACCATCGACATGACGTCCTGGAACGCGACATGGCCGAGCCTCACATAGCCTTCCTCGTACACGCCGGCGGCATATTCGAGGAAGCGGCCATAGCCGGCGACGTCCTGCGGCTCCAGCCGCGCGATCTCGGCGGCGAGCTGGTGATCGTCGTTCGAATAGTCGAAGCGCGTGCCATCGGGCCAGGACAGGCGATAGAAGGGCGTGACCGGCTTCAACTTCACGTCGGCGGCCATGTCGTGCCCGGAAAGCTGCCAGAGCTCGCGCAGCGCCTCGGGAGCAGTGATCACGGTGGGTCCGGCGTCGAAGGTGAAGCCGTCCCTTTCCCAGAAATAGGCGCGCCCGCCCGGCTTGTCGCGCGCCTCCAGCACCACCGTCTCGACGCCCGCCGACTGCAACCGGATCGCAAGCGCCAGCCCGCCGATCCCCGCGCCGACCACCACGGCCCGCTTCACCGGAACGACTCCCGGATCGCCGAGACCGCGCGGCCGACCGGCACCGGCGGCTTGCCGGAGACCAGGCGCAGGCGATCGAACAGGGTGGAATGCCCCGCATAGAAACGCCCGATCAGCTGTGGATCGAGCCGGTAGAAGCGCTGGAGGATGCGGTAGCGCTCCGCAGGTTCGGCGGCCTTGAACAACATGGCGGCGAGCATGCGGTAGAAATGGCGGCGGCGCCATGTCGATCGGGCGAAATCGTGCAGCAGCCGATGCAGCGCCGCACCGCCCAGATCGCTCGCCGCGGCGACGAGCGTGGCGGTACGCACTGCATCCGGCAGCGCATAGCTGGTGAGCGGATGGAACAGGCCCGCCCGCCCGCCCGCCTTGGCGACCTTGTTGCCGCCCGCCTGCCAATAGGCTTCGAAGTCGCCCCCCATCACGACGGGCAGCGCCCCGCTCTCCTCGCGCACGACATGGTCGACCTGCCAGCCCTGCGCATCGGCATAGGCGGCGATCCGCGCGCCGAGCAGCGCGGCGTCGAAATCCGGCGTATCGCTGTAATAGGTGTCCTCGACGAACGCACAGGTGGGGCTGAACGGCAGCGCATAGACGAAGCGATAGCCGTCGAGCTGCTCGACCGTGGCGTCCATCAGCTTCGGCCGCGCCAGGCCGTGCGCCTCGGCCAGCGCCAGCTCGCGGCCGTGGAATTTCTGCCACCCGCAGTGCAGCGCCGCGAGATCGGCGGGGCCGCGGCAATCGATCACGCCTTTCGCCTCGATCCGGTCGCCGTCGGAAAGGACGACCGCGGTGGGGCTGGCGGCAAGCACCTTGCGCCGGGTCATCACCGCATGCGCGGGCAGCTCGGCGCGGACGACCTGGTCGAGCCGGCGCGATTCGATCGAATAATAGCCGGTGCGCAGGGTCCGCGAGATCGCCGGAAAGGCGACGTCGTAGCTCGTCCAGCCATGGCCGATCAGTGGCGCGGTGAGCCAGCGATCGGCCGGCGCGACATCGGTAGCGAAGAAGGACCAGAGATGATTGCCGCCGATCCGCCCCCCGCCCTCGACGATGCGCACATCGCAATCCGGGCGCTTGCGGCGCAGCGCGAGCGCGATCAGCCCGCCGGCAAGACCCCCGCCGACAATCGCCACGTCGCAGTTGATCGTTGCGGGCATGACACAGGCCTAACCCAGCGATTCGCGCGATTCCAACAAAAATGCCCCTTCCGCGCGTGCGGAAGGGGCAGGTGTGGCGGGAGCGACCGCGATGCGGCCACGCCCGGAGCCCGGGAGAGGAGTCAGGCGGCCTCGAGCAGGGGCCATTCGGCAGCCATCGCGCGCGCCACCGCCGGACGGGCGCGGATGCGTTCGCGATAGGCGGCCAGGACCGGCCATTCGGCGATCGGCACCTTCGAATATTCGCACCAGTTGAGCACCGCGAGCAGATAGGCGTCGGCGACGGTGAAGCGATCGTCGAGATACTCCCGGCCCTCGAGATGCTTCGACAGCACGGCGAAGGGCCGGGCATGGCGGGCCCGGGCGGCATCCTGCTCGGCCGCGCCATAACCCTTGCCGAGGATCGGCATGAACACCGCCTTGTGCAATTCGGTGCTGACGAAGTTCAGCCAGGCGAGCATCCGGTAATGCGCGTCGGAAAAGCCGGTGAAGCTGAGCGAACCCTCCGGCGCCAGCTCGGCGATATAGGTCAGGACCGCCGGTCCCTCGGTGAGGACGAAGCCGGTGCCGGTCTCGATCGCGGGGACATAGCCCATTGGCGATATCTCGGTGAAATCGCGTCCGTCGGGCAGGCGCAGATCCCGGGGCACCTGAACATATTCGGCATCGAGCCCGGCTTCCTCGAGCGCGATGCGCGCGGCGAGCGAGCAGGCGAAAGGCGTGAAATAGAGCTTCATGACGAGTCTCCCTTGATTTTTGTACGATCCCGCACAAAAATCGGGGCGTCAAGGAATTTAATGCGAAACGATACAAAAATAGCGCCGCGCGGGCGGGGACGACCGCGCAAGTTCGACCGGGAGGCGGCGTTGCGCGCCGCGCTCCAGCGCTTCCGTACGCTCGGCTATGCCAATACCTCGCTCGACGAGCTGGCCGCGGCGACGGGCGTGAACCGGCCGAGCCTCTATGCGACGTTCGGAGACAAGAAGGCGCTGTACCTTGCCGGCCTCGCGCGCACGCACGCCATCATCGATTCGACCTTCGCCGCGCTCCACGATGTTCGCTATCCGCCGGAGAAGATGCTCAAGGCGCTGTTCCTCGGCGCGATCGAGGGCTTTCTGACCGGCGAGTACGGCCCTTCGGGCTGCATCGCGGTGAACACCGCGGCGGCCGAGGCAGTGGCCGATGCCGATATCCGCGCGGCGCTGGCCGACTTCATGCAATTGCAGGACGGGTGGATCGAGAAGCTGATGGAACAGGCTGGCAGCGCCGATCCGCGCGGCGACGCGCAGATCGCTTCCTCGGTGATCCATTCGCTGAGCACCCGCGCCCGCGCCGGCACCCCGCGCGCCGAACTGATCGCCATCGCGAAGAAAGCAACCGCGCTGCTCCTTGCCTGAACAAATACTTCGCGGGCATTTCGGCGACGATGCCAAATAGCTTTGTTATCAAGCTTCAATCCAGCGACTTGCACTGCATGTCCATTTCGGCGGCGAACCCGTTTGACTTCTAGTCGAACTAGCGCAGCATTGCCCGACCACGACTCATGGGGAGAATGGAACATGCAGCGTATAGCCTGGCCTTGCCTGGCCGTCATTGCGACACTCGCCACCGGCCAAGCGGCATCGAATGCCGCCGCGGCGAACGTCTCGGGCACATCGACGAAGGTCGCGGCCGCACCGGTCAATGCTTGCGAGAAGGTCAAGACGACCGGCTGGAAAGCGTGGCTCGACAAGATGCCCGGACCGCACAAGACTCCGACGCTTCATGTGGCCGGACAGGCAACCACTTCGACGGGCGGCTGGAAACTGATGCTCAACCGGGGCGCGACCACCAAGAACCTGCCGCCGACCCAGTATTTCGACTTCGTCGCATTTGCGCCGACCGGACCGGCTCCGCAGGTCGTGACGACGGCGGAAGTGAAGGCCGAGATCAAGAACGCGCTGCCGAAATACAAGGAGGTCGTGATCCTCTGCGGCAAGAAGGCGATCGCGACGGTCCCCGTCAAGATCGTGACCTGAACTAAACGGCGTCGAGGATCGCGCGCGCCCGCGCCAGGTCCTCGTCGTCCACCATCACGCGCACCGGGATCAGCAGGTACGAGCCATCGGCGATGCTGGTCCCGGCGTCGAACACGAAGCTGGGGATCTCCTCGTCCTCCAGCCGCCCCTGGACGATGAAAGCCTCCTGCCTGTCGTAGCGGCCGAGTTCGACCAGGGCCATGATTCCCTCCATGTTGACGCGCAAGAGTCATGCGCATAATTTCTGCGCATGAAACCGGATTCCCTTTCTTCGGGCAAGCGCAAAGCAGTGAATCTCTCGCTCGATACCGGCGTGGTCGCGGCGGCGCGAGAGGCTGGGCTGAACCTGTCGCAGATTTGCGAGGCGGCATTGCGGGATGCCAGCAAGAAGGAACGGATCCGGCGATGGCAGGAAGAAAGCAAGGAAGCCATCGACGCCAACAACGCCTGGGTTGCGGAGCATGGCCTGCCCCTTGCCAAATACCGCATGTTCTGATGGCGAAATTCGACGTCTATCGTTCGATCGATGGATCGATGCTGCTCGACTGTCAGAGCGACCTGCTGCGCCATCTCAACACGCGTTTCGTCGCGCCGCTGGTCCGCCCCGACGACGCCGTCCAAGTCGATCGCAGGCTGACGCCGTTGCTCGACGTTGCGGGAAGCGAAATGCTGATGCTCACCCATTTCGCTTCCGCGATTCCCGTCGGCGCGCTCGGCCATTGCATCGCATCGGTCGCCGATCAGGAGTTTTCCGTGGCAAGCGCCCTCGACATGCTGATCTCGGGCTTCTGAATCCTCATCGCTGGACCGCGCGCGGGCGGCGGGGGACGCCCGGCACGCATTCGAGATGGGCGCGGTCCCAATGGCCGAGATCGGCGACGGCATCATAGCTCGCCTGGAGGAAGTCCAGCAGCAGAGCCTTGGGATCGTCCGCCGCGCGCACCGCGTCATAGTCGAGCAGCCATTCGCCGAGACCGGTGTCGTAATAAGCGGGTGCCGGGAGCTTCGCCTCCCCATAGCCGGCGGGCGCGGGATAGCCATAGGCGTAGAAGGCCGGCTTCGGGAACGCATCGCTGCCGGGCCAGAAGCCGGCGCTCGCTTCCTCATGGCTATAGGCTTCGCAAGTCACGGCATCGGGAAGCCCCGGAATGCCCCCGGGATGCAACGGCGCCGTCCGCCCGGAGAAGCGAGTCACCGCAAGATCGAAGCTGCCCCAGAAGAAATGCACCGGGCTCGCCTTGCCGAGAAAGCCGGTGCGGAATTGCTGGAAGCCGCGATCGATCCACAGCAGCGCGCGGTGGAAATCGCGCACCGCCTCGCCGTCCCAGGGCCGGTGCGCCCCGTCCTGCGCGAACGGGACGGCTTCCGGTATCTCGCTCGGCACCCCGTTGAACGTCACCGGCGTGCCGAGCGCGGCAAGCGCGCCGGTCAGCGCCGCGTGGAAATCGGCGATGCTGCCCGGGCCGAGCGGCAGGCCGGCCTCGCTCCCGCCATCGGTGGCGAGCAGCAGCTCGCCGGCCTGCAGATCGAGATCGAGCTGGAGCGTCGCCTCCGGACAGGGAATCGGGCCGGTGGTGAGGCCTCGCGCCGTCGGATAGAGCGCGACGTGCCAGCCATGGTTGAGCCAGGGCGTCCGCGCGAGACGGATCTTGCCGATCATCTGGGTGATCAGGTGCAGATGCTGCGCGGTCTCGCGCCAGCCGGACCAGTCGAGTCGGGGCAACGCCTGGGTCATGCCCCCGATCCTATCCGATCGGGCCGGCGAACAACAGCTTCCACCCGGCCACCACCGACCAATGGACCAGGACGCACGGCCAGATGCTCCCGGTCGCCCGATAGAGACGGACCAGCAAGCTACCGAGCACCGCCACGATGGCCAGGAAACCGGGTGCCAGGAAGATCGCCGACCAGGGCGGGCCGAAAATGAGCGCCTGAAGCGGATGCCAGAGGATGAACGCGCCGACCGCGATTGCCCATTGCCACGGCGCGAAGGGGCGATCGGGCGGCGGAACGAGCAGCGCGCGGAACGCCAGCTCCTCGCCCAGCGCCGGCACCAGCATCAGGCCGAAGAACAATGCCAGCCATTGCGGGCCGAACGCCATCGGATCGAACCGCGCGAACCCGGCCGCGAAGGCGAGCAGCGCGACAAGGGGCAAGCCCCAGAGGAGTTCGAACCCGACCCGCCGCCAGCCGCGCGCGTCCGGCCAGGTGCCGAGCGCCGCGCGGAGACGGCGCCCGACCCGGCTCACGCCGCGGTGCCGCCCACCGTCAACCCCTCGACCAGCAGGGTCGGCTGGCCGACGCCGGCCGGCACGCTCTGCCCGCCCTTGCCGCACATGCCGACGCCTTCGTCGAGCGCGAAGTCGTTGCCGATGCCGGTGACGCGGGTGAGCACCGACGGGCCGTCGCCGATCAGCGTCGCGCCCTTGATCGGGGCACCCAGCTTGCCGTCCTCGATCTTGTACGCCTCGGTGCAGGAGAAGACGAACTTGCCCGAGACGATGTCGACCTGCCCGCCGCCGAAGGACTTGGCGTAGATGCCCTTCTTCACGCGGCTCAGGAGCTCGGCGGGATCGTCCTGGCCACCCTTCATGAAGGTATTGGTCATGCGCGGCATCGGCGCATGCTGGAAGGATTCGCGGCGACCATTGCCGGTGGGATCGACGCCCATCAGCCGCGCATTGAGCCGGTCCTGCATATAGCCCTTGAGGATGCCGTCCTCGATCAGGACGGTCTCGCGCGTGGGCGTGCCTTCATCGTCGATCGACAGCGATCCGCGGCGGTCCGTGATCGAACCGTCATCGACCACGGTGACGCCCGGCGCCGCGACCCGCTCGCCGATCCGGCCCGAAAAGGCCGAAGTGCCCTTGCGGTTGAAATCGCCCTCGAGCCCATGGCCCACCGCTTCGTGGAGCAGCACGCCGGGCCAGCCCGGACCGCACAGCACGGTCATGTCGCCCGCAGGGGCATCCACTGCATCGAGATTGACGAGTGCCTGGGCCAGCGCCTCGTCGATCGCGCGGTTCCACGTCTCCGGCCGGAAGAGATTGTCGTAGAGGGTCCGGCCGCCCAGGCCGAAGCTGCCGGTCTCGCGGCGGCCGTTCTGCTCGACCACGATCGACACGTTGAGGCGGACCAGCGGGCGGACATCAGTGGCGACGAAGCCGTCCGGCCGGACGATCTCGACCACGCTCCACGAGCCGGTGAGCCCGACCGAGACCTGCGCCACGCGCGGATCGCGGGCGCGCGCGGCGGCGTCGATCGACTGGCACAGGTTCACCTTATCGGCGAAGGGTACCAGGTCGAGCGGATCGGCATGGGTATAGAGGTGGCGGTTGTTCCCCTGGGGCGGCGGCGCCTTGCCGCGTTTCGCCGGATCGATCAGCGCCATCGTCTCGGCCGCGCGGCGAATCGCCGCGGGCGAGATCTCGTTGGCATGGGCGAACGCCGTCGTCTCGCCCGATACGGCGCGCAGGCCGAAGCCCGATTGCGTGTCGAACGAAGCGGTCTTCAGCCGGCCGTCGTCGAAGCCGAACGCCTCGGTCTTGCGATACTGGAGATAGAGCTCGCCATCCTCCGCGCTGCGAAGCGCCTCGGCAGTGAGCTTCGCCGCGGCCTCGGGATCGAAGCCGTCGCGATAGAGGAAGTTGCGTGGATCGCTGTACATGCCCCAGATATAGGCGCGCCGCCGACGGACGCCATATGGCTTTGCGACGGTATCTGCCACGATTCCCAGCTCCGGATGCGCATGCCCAGGCTCGACTTCCAGATTCCCCCGCCACGCCAGGCTATCCAGCTCGGCGCGATCCTGTGGATCGGCATCGCGGCGATATTGCTGCCGAGCCTGGCCGCCGCCGACCAGCTCCGCGGCGCCGAATGGGTGGCGCAGACCGGCGTGATGCTCTCCGGCGCGGCGCTGACCGTGACCGTCTATCTCGGCCTCTCCGCCAGCAACGGGAAGCCGCTCTGGCTGGGTGCGGCGATCGGCCTGACCGCGCTGGCGGGCGCGGCGGTGATCCAGACCGCGAGCGATTTCGGCATCCAGGCGTTCGTCCACCGCCTGCTCCCCACCCGCCTTTCCACGCATTCGCCCGAAGAGACGCTGATCGTCCGGATCATCTATTTCCTGATCTATGCCTGTGCCGGCGCCGTCTTCGTGGTGACCGGCGTGCTCCAGCGAATCCGCAGCCGCGAGCGCGAACTTGCCCGCGCCGAGATCGCGCGGCTCCGCGCCGAACTCACGCTGTTGCGGCTCCAGCTCAACCCGCACTTCCTGTACAATTCGCTCAACGCCTTTTCGGGGCTGATCGCGCTCGGCCGGGCGGACGAGGCCAGCCGGCTGGCGGAAGGCCTGGCCGAGTTCCTCCACGCGGCGATGGACCTGGACGGCTCCGAAGTGCCGCTGGCGCGCGAACTGGAGCTGATCGAATGCTATCTCGATCTGGAACGGGCGCGCTTCGGCGAACGGCTGACGGTGGCGACCGATGCCCCGGGTGCGCTGGGCACCGCGCTGGTTCCGGGCTTCCTGCTCCAGCCCCTGGTGGAGAATGCGATCAAGCACGGCGTCGAGGCGAGCCCCGGCGCGGCCAGCCTTCGCATCGCGGCGGCCCGGGCAGGCACCCAGCTGGTGCTGACGGTGGAGAACCGATCGGCGGCCCCGGCCACGGCGCCGTCTCGGCCCGGCCGGGGCATCGGCCTGGCCAATACGCGGGCGCGGCTGGAGATGCTGTTCGCCGGCGAGGCGTCACTGGAAACCGGTGCCGTCGCGGGCGGATTCCGGGCGGCGGTGCGGCTGCCGCTGAAGCTGGCGGGAGGCTAGATGCTCGCGCCGGCCGGATGATCGGGCAGCCGGCTCTGGTCGGCGCCGTCGGCCGGGCCGCCGATCAGCACGAAGCGGCGATCGCAATAACCGCAATCGACATAGCCATGCTCGTCGATCTGCAGGAACACGCGCGGATGGCCCAGGGCAGCGGGCAAGCCGGGGCCGGTGCCGTCACAGGCGACGCGGGCGGAAGCGGTGCGGATGGTCTCGGGCAGGGGCGCGGTCATGAATCTGCCGATAGCAAGCGCGGTCGCGTCTCGCAACGCGTGCGCGAGATTCCGTGCCGCTTGCCTATCGGCGCCGTGTGTCAGTATCCTGCCACGCCATGACGAACCGGTTCGACATCGTGCCGCCCACCCCGAAACAGGCGGCCCAGCTCACGGCCGTGATGTGGGGGGCGGTATGTTCGGTGATCATGCCGGGCCAGTTTCTCGCGGGTCAGGTGGCGGGCCTGGGCGAGCTGATGGCCCTGATCTGGGGAACGACCAGCTCGATCCTGCTGACCGTGCTGCCGTATGCGATGCTGCGATGGGCGGTCGGCAAGCGGCTGGTGCTCGTGATTCCGCTGGGAGTGGCGGGGCTGTTCCTTACCGCCACGCTACAGACCGCGGCGGATTATGGCGGGCAGTTCGCGATTCACGAATTCCTGCCGACGCGCATTCCCGATCATTCCAGCCAGGCGCTGCTCGTCGTCAACATGATCTACATGATGATCGACGCCTGCAACCTGTCGCTGTTCGTCATCACCGGAACCATTCGCGAGATCCGGCTGCGCGAGCGCGAACTGGCCGAGGCCAGGGTGGTGCAGCTGGAGACCGAGCTCACGATGCTGCGGCTCCAGCTCAACCCCCATTTCCTGTGCAATTCGCTCAACGTCGTCTCCAGCCTGATCGTGACCGGGCGCACCAGCGAGGCGAACCAGATGACCGAGGGGCTCGCCAACTTCCTCCAGGCGTCGATGGACATCGAGACCCAGAGCCTGCCGCTTGCCGAGGAGCTGGAAACGGTGGAGCGCTATCTCGAGATCGAAGGCGCCCGCTTCGGCGAGCGGCTGGAAATCATCATGGACGTTGCCGCCGGGCTCGGTGCCGCGCCGGTGCCGAGCTTCCTGCTCCAGCCCCTGGTGGAGAATGCGATCAAGCACGGGGTCGAGACGGTGTCGGGCAAGAGCGAAATCGCGATACGCGCCCGCCGCGAGGACGACATGCTCGTGCTGACGGTGGAGAATCGCTGGGAGGGAGAGAACGCCCCCCAGGACCGGCGCGACGGCCATGGCATCGGCCTGGCCAACACGCGCACGCGGCTCGAGATGGTCTATGCCGATGCCGCCTCGCTCGAAGGGGGGCCGATCGACCAGGGCTATCGGGCGACGATCCGGCTGCCCATTCCCCCGGCCGTCGGGCTGCGCGACGCCGCCTGACGCCGCCGGGCCTTTGCCCGGCCGCCGCAACGCGATATGCGCGGGCGCATGACTCAGGCTGCCATCGCGATCCAGGATCTCTCCAAGACCTATCAGGGCGGCAAGCGCGCGCTCGACGGGGTGACGTTCGACGTGCCGCGCGGGCAGATCTTCGGGCTGCTCGGCCCGAACGGCGCGGGCAAGTCGACGCTGATCAACATCCTGGCGGGGCTGGTCAACAAGACCGGCGGCAAGGTCTCGATCTGGGGTTTCGACATCGACGCGCATCCGCGCAACGCCAAGGCCAGCATCGGCATCGTCAACCAGGAGATCATCTTCGATCCCTTCTTCACGCCCAAGGAGACGCTGGAGATCCAGGCCGGGCTCTACGGCGTGGCCAGGGACCGGTTCGATGCGATGGAGCTGCTGCGCGCGGTCCATCTGGAGGACAAGGCCGATGCCTATTCGCGCACGCTGTCGGGCGGCATGAAGCGCCGGCTGATGGTGGCCAAGGCGATGGTGCATTCGCCGCCGGTGCTGGTGCTCGACGAGCCGACCGCGGGCGTGGACGTCGAGCTGCGCCAGCAGCTCTGGGCCTATGTCCGCCAGCTCAACCAGCGCGGAGTGACGGTGGTGCTGACCACCCATTATCTCGAGGAAGCCGAGCAATTGTGCGACCGGATCGCGATCATCAACCATGGCAGGCTGATCGCCAACAAGCCGACGCGCGAACTGGTGGGGATGGCGCAGGAGAAGGTGGTCGAGGTGACCGTCGACCGCGACGTGGCGACGCCGCCGGCCAATCCCTGCTTCCAGAAGGTGGAGATGAAGGGCGCGCGCACGCTGGTCATCACCTATCGCAAGGACCAGGCCAATGCCGGCGAGGTGCTGGGCGCGGTGCAGGGCGCCGGCCTGGGCATCGTCGACGTCTCGACGCGCGAGGCGGACCTGGAGGACGTGTTCCTCAACCTCACCCGGGCGGCGAACGGCTAGGGCGGAACCGGCTCAGCGCAGACGATGCCGGGCGAAGAAAGCCCATATCGCGTCATTGTCCGCCGCCCAGACATGCCCGGCGCCGCGGGTGATCCGGCCGGTCACCTCGGCGCCGGCGCGGCAGTCCGAATAGCGGATTTCGTAGAGCTTGGCGTCGATGTCGCGCTGCACCGGCCCCGCCCGGCACAAGTCGAGATCGGCCCAGCGGGCGAGCGCCGTCGCCATGGTATATTGCCAATAGCCCGCGCCGCCGCCCTGGATCGGGTTGGTCCTGTCCGCATCGCCGGCAAAGGCGATCACCGGCAGCGGCCGGTCCGGCCGGCAGGTGGCGGGATCGGGCAGGCGCGGATCGCTCGCCAGCGGGTTGCCGGCGCGCAGGCCGACCACCGGCGCGATCGCGGCGAAGCGATCGGCGGCGACGCAGCCGAGCCAGCTGCTCATCCGCCCGCCGCCCGAAAGGCCCGTGGCATAGACGCGCGTCCGGTCGACGCAGCGATTGGCCGCCAGCCAATCGATCACGCCCTTCAGAAAGGCGACGTCGTCGGCGTCCTCCGCAGTGGGGGTCCTGCCGGTGACGGTGGGGACGCCCGGTATGTTCCACACAAAGCCCATCTGCACCGGGATGCCGGCATCGGGCGCGACGACGATGAAGCCGTGACGATCGGCGGCCGCAGCGAGCTTCGAATTCTCCAATATCGCCTTCCCGGAACCACCGCTGCCGTGGAGCAGCAGGACGAGGGGCGCCGGGCGCGTGCGCGCGAAGCCTTCGGGCAGATGCAGCATCGCGGACCGCCCCGTCGCGCCCACCGCCACGCGCACCGTCTCGCCGGGCGCGCCCAGCGTGCAGCCGGCGGCGGCGGCGGGAGCGGCCCAGAGCGCCGCCAGCGCGGCGATCGCGAAACCCAGGCTTTGGCGGCGCATATCTCTCTCCCGTTGCCAGCACCCCTGCCTAGCGCCTAGTCCGGGCGGGAACCAGCGGAAGAGACATCCAGCGAAGACATGGCGCACGATCCCCATAGCAGCGACATCCTCGTCATCGGATCGGGCGCGGCGGGGCTCACCGCCGCGCTCAACCTCGCCCAGCGCTTCAAGGTGACCGTGCTCGCCAAGGGCGGCTTCGCGGAAGGATCGACTGCCTGGGCGCAGGGCGGCATCGCCGCGGTGCTCGAGCCGGGCGACACGTTCGAGAGCCATATCGAGGACACCATGATCGCCGGCGCCGGACTCAACGACCGCGCGACGGTGGAGATGGTGGTGGAGAACGCCCCCGCCGCGATCGCCCGGCTGGCGGAGATCGGCGTGCCCTTCAACACCGAGGGCGGCACGCTCCACCTCACTCGCGAGGGGGGGCACAGCCATCGCCGCATCGTCCATGTCGACGACGCGACCGGCCTGGCGGTGCAGACCGCGCTGCTCAAGGCGGCCCAGGCCAATCCCAACATCACCCTGGTGCCCGACATGGTGGTGATCGACCTCGCCACCAGCCGGCATGAGGAACGCTATTCGGGCGCAGGCAACGTCTGGGGCGTCTATGCCTTCAACCGGCGGACCAACCGCGTCGAGCTGTTCACCGCGCGCGCCACCGTGCTGGCGACCGGCGGCGCGGGGCGCACCTATCTCTTCTCCACCGCGCCGCGCGGCGCGACCGGCGACGGCATCGCCATGGCGTGGCGCGCGGGCTGCCGCATCTCGAACATGGAGATGATGCAGTTCCATCCCACCTGCCTCTACAATCTCGAGGTCAAGAACTTCCTGATCACCGAGGCGGTGCGCGGCGAAGGCGGCCGGCTGCTGCTGCCGCCGGATGCGGGCGACGAGGCGGGCCGCCGCTTCATGCCCGAGCTCGACCCCCGGGCCGAGCTGGCGCCGCGCGACATCGTGGCGCGCGCGATCGACCATGAGATCAAGCGGCTCGGCCTCGACTATGTCCATCTCGACATCAGCCATATGGGCGCGGAATTCGTGAAGCAGCACTTCCCGACCATCCATGCCCGGCTGCTCGACCTCGACATCGACATGACGCGCGAGCCGATCCCCGTGGTCCCCGCCCAGCACTATACTTGCGGCGGCGTGGTGATCGATCGCGACGGGCGCACCGACCTGCCCAATCTCTACGCCGCCGGGGAAGTCAGCCAGTCCGGGCTGCACGGCGCCAATCGCCTGGCATCCAACTCGCTGCTCGAATGCTTCGTGTTCGGCGAGGCGGTGGCCCGCCACATCACCGCGCATTGGGGCGAGCTCGCCCCGCCCCCCGCCATCCGCCCCTGGGACGAGAGCCGGGTCACCGATTCCGACGAGGAAGTGGTGATCAAGCAGAACTGGACCGAGATCCGCCGTTTCATGTGGAACTATGTCGGCATCGTGCGCACCACCAAGCGGCTCGAGCGGGCGGCGCACCGGATCAAGATGCTGCGCGAGGAAGTGGCGGACTATTACGGCCATTTCCGCGTGACGCCCGACCTGATCGAGCTGCGCAACCTGCTCGAGAGCGCCGACCTGATCGTCCGCTCCGCGCTCCACCGCAAGGAAAGCCGCGGGCTCCATTACACGCTCGACTATCCCGAGACGCTGCCGGTGGCGGTCGACACGGTGCTGGTGCCCTGAGCGGCGGACGGATCTTCTGGGGCGCGATCGCCCTGGCGGCCGCGCTGCGCATCGCCGCCTCGATTCCCTTCATGGTCGGCTGGTTCGACGAGATCTGGCAATATCTGGAGCCGGCCTGGCACCTGGTGGCCGGCCCCTGGGTGCAGACCTGGGACTATCGCGCGGGCCTGCGCAGCTGGCTGATCCCCGAGCTGCTCGCCGTGCCGATGGGACTGGGGCACGCGCTTTCGCCCGATACCATGCTCCACCTGCTGCTGGTGCGGCTGGCGCTGGCGGCGCTGTCGCTGGTGATCGTGGGCGCGGCGGTGTCGCTCGGGCTCCGGCTCTCGCGATTGCACGGGATCGTGGCGGGATTCGTCGCGGCGACCTGGTTCGAGCTGGTCTATTTCGCCCCGCGCGCGCTCTCCGAGCCGATCGGTCTCGCGCTGCTGATGGGCGCGATCTGGCTGCTGCTCGCGCGGGCGCGGCCGGGGCCGCGGCAATTCGCGGCCGCCGGGCTGCTGATGGGGCTCTGCTTCGTCGCGCGCATCCAATATGGCCCCGCCCTGCTCACCCTGGCGATCCTCGCCGCGCGGCGGGACTGGCGCGGCGCCTGGCTGCCGATGATCGCGGGCGGCTGCGCGGCGCTGGCGATCGACGCCGCCGCCAACCTCGCCATGGGCGCCACGCCGTTCCGCTGGATGATCGAGGCGGCGCGGATCAACCTGATCGAAGGGCGCGCCCGCGCCTATGGCGAGATGCCCCTTATCGGCTATTTCTCGCTGATCGCCTGGTATTGGTATCTGGCGACGGCACCGATCCTGCTGCTCGCCTGGATCGGGGCGAAGCGCTATCCGGCGCTGCTCTGGGTGGCGCTGGTGCATCTCGGTTTCCATTCGCTGATCGGGCACAAGGAATATCGCTTCGTGCTGGCGAGCACCGCGCTGCTGGTGATCCTGGCCGCGATCGGCAGCGCCGAACTGCTCCGCCGGCTGCCGCGCCGTCGGCTGGCGCTGGCAACCGCGGGAACGCTCGCCCTGTGGGGCATGGCTTCGGCGGCGCTGGCGGCCGGGCATTTCCGCCCCAACTGGTCGCTCGAGGCCGATCTCGCCGCCGCGCTCGAACGCGCGGGCCGGCCGCCGGGAACCTGCGGCCTGGCGCTCTATCGCCCGCGCGACACCGTTGCGGGCGCCTATGCGCTCTATCGCCGCGATACGCCGATCTATGTGCTTGGAACGCCTGAGGAAGCCATGCGCCATGCCGGGGCCTTCGACACGGTGGTGGCGCCGCGCGCCCATGCCGCGGAGCTGCCGAAGCAATATCGGCTCGAGGCCTGCGCCGCGCCCGGCCGCACCGACGCGCCAGGCTGCGTCCTGCGCCGCGCCGGCGGCTGCATCCCCGATCCCGCCGCGACCGGGATCGACGCGTGGCTTCGCGCCAGCGGCAACTGAGCTCCGGTCTTTCCCCGGGTTCCGCCGAAAAATCGCGGCGCGTTTTCGCTGCGTTCACGCTTCACCGCTACAAGGCTGGTATTCGTCGCAACCCGGCGTGGCGCGGACTTTCCCGCGAAACACATCCGCCGCATGGTCGCAGACGGGCAAGGGGTCGTGTTAAGTGTTTAAGTTCGAGGACTTCTCGACGTTTCAGCGTGCAGTGACGATCGCGGGCCTCGGCCCGGCGATGCTGGTAGGCTGTACCGTGCATGGCGATCCGTCGCTCGCCACCTATCTGCCCGCCGCTTATGGCGTGAGCCTCGCCTTCCCATGGGGTGATGCCAAGGCGAAGGCTTCGGCATGGAAGCCCACCGCCCCGGCGCCGCGCGCGCTCGACCAGGCGATCCGCGGCATCACCAACAATTTCGAAGGCCTTGTCGGCGTCGCGGTGACCAGCATCGACGATGGCTGGATCGTCGCTTCCAATGGCGAACGGCCGATGCCGCAGCAGAGCGTGTCCAAGCTCTGGGTGGCGATGACGGTGCTCGACCAGGTCGACCAGGGCAGGATCCGCCTCGAGGACCCGATCACGATCACCAGGGCCGATTTCACTTTGTTCCACCAGCCGGTCGCCGCGCTGGTGAAGGGCGATGCCGGCTATACCGCCAGCGTCGGCGAGATCATCCGCCGCGCGATGCAGATGAGCGACAACACCTGCAACGACAAGCTGCTGCGGCTGGTCGGCGGGCCCGACGCCGTCCGCACCTTCCTCGCGCGCAAGGGCATCACCGGCGTGCGCTTCGGCCCCGGCGAGAAACTGCTCCAGGCCGGCACCGCGGGCCTCGCCTGGAAGCCCGAATATTCGATGGGCAACAGCTTCGCGATCGCCCGCTCGCGCCTCTCGCCCGCCGTGCGCCTCGCGGCATTCGAATCCTATGTGAAGGATCCGCCCGACGGCGCCGCCGCCGCGGGCATCTCGGTGGCGCTTGCCCGGCTGAAGCGCGGCGAGCTGCTGTCGCCGACCGCGACCGCCTGGCTGCTCCAGACCATGGACGGCGCCAAGACCGGCCGCGCCCGCGTGCATGGCGCGGTGCCGCCGGGATGGACCTATGGCCACAAGACCGGCACCGGCCAGGACCTGGGTGCGCGCACCGCAGGCTTCAACGATGTCGGCATCCTCACGGCACCGGACGGCAAATCCTATGCGCTGGCGATCATGATCGGCGACACGCACCGCCCGGTGCGCGAACGCCAGATGCTGATGCAGCAGGTGGCGCAGGCAATCGTGACCTATCGCAACTAGTTCGCGCGCAGGGGGCGGAATGCCCGGTCGCCCGATGCGCGGCGGCTACCGCCCGGCCATGCCCCGCGACGCCGGCCAAATCCGTCCGGGACGGCGGGACGGGCCCGAAATCCTCCGCCACCGCGCAAACTGGAGCAAAGCGGGCTTTGTTCGGCGCACGGGCTCGGCTATCCCGGCGCGGCGATGCCCCATCTCTATCTCGTCGACGGCTCCGGCTATATCTTCCGCGCCTATCATCGGCTGCCACCGCTCACCAACAAGCATGGCGAGCCGGTGGGCGCCGTCTATGGCTATACGACCATGCTGTGGAAGCTGGTCGACGAACTGAACAAGGCCGACGGCCCGACCCATATGGCGGTGGTGCTCGACAAGAGCGAGCACACCTTCCGCAACGAGCTGTACGACCAGTACAAGGCGCACCGCCCGCCCGCGCCCGAGGACCTGGTGCCCCAGTTCCCGATGATTCGCGACGCGACGCGCGCCTTCTCGCTGCCCTGCATCGAGGAAGCGGGCTGGGAAGCCGACGACCTGATCGCCAGCTATACCAAGGCGGCGCTGGCCCAGGGCTGGAGCGTGACCATCGTCAGCTCCGACAAGGACCTGATGCAGCTGATGACGGACCCGTCCGTCGACATGCTCGACACGATGAACAACCGGCGGCTGGGGCCCAAGGATACCGAAGAGAAGTTCGGCGTGCTCCCCGAGAAGCTGGGCGAAGTGCTGGCGCTGATGGGCGACAGCGTCGACAATGTTCCCGGCGTGAAGGGCGTCGGCCCCAAGACCGCCGCCAAGCTGATCCAGGAATTCGGCACGCTCGAGGACGTGCTGGAGGCGGCGCCTTCGATGAAGCCGTCGAAGATGCGCGACAATCTGATCGAGCATGCCGAGATGGCCCGGCTTTCGCACAAGCTGGTCCAGCTGGCGAGCGACGTGCCGCTGCCCGAGCCGCTGGAAGCGTTCGAGCTCAAGGGCATCCCGGACGCGCCGCTGCGCGCGTTCCTCGAGCATCACGGCTTCCGCACGCTGCTCAACCGGCTGTCGGCGGTGGCGGATGCGCCGGTCGAGACGCACGAGACGCCGGGCCTGGAGGAAGATCCGCCCTGCGATCACGACGGCTATGAGACCGTGGTGGACGAAGCCGCGCTCGACCGGTGGATCGCCCAGGCGCAGCACCAGGGCTGGGTGGCGGTCGACACCGAGACCACCGGGGTCGACGCCACGCGCGCGGAGCTGGTCGGCGTCTCGCTGGCGCTGGCGCCGAACAAGGCCTGCTACATTCCCATCGCCCATGGCGGCACCGACATGTTCGCCGAGAAGCCGGTGCAGATCGATCGCGCCGCGGCGATCGCGAAGCTGAAGCCGCTGCTCGAGGATCCCGCCGTCCTCAAGATCGGCCACAACCTCAAATACGACCTGATCGTCCTCGGCCGCTGCGGCATCGAAGTCGCCCCTTATGACGACACGATCGTGATGAGCTTCGATCTCGATGCCGGCCTGCACGGGCACGGCATGGACGAACTGGCCGCCACTCACCTCTCGCACAGCTGCATCGCCTACAAGGACGTGGTCGGCACGGGCAAGAACCAGCTCGGCTTCGGCCAGGTCGATCTCAAGGCCGCCACCCGCTACGCCGCCGAAGATGCGGACATGACGCTGCGGCTGTGGCGCCGCTTCAAGCCGCGGCTCGCCTATGAGGGCTCGACCCGAGTCTACGAGATGGTCGACCGGCCGCTGGTCGGCGTGATCGCGGGCATGGAGCGCGCAGGCATCAAGGTGGATGCGCAGGTGCTCCACCGGCTCTCGACCGACTTCTCGCACCAGATCGCCGCGCTGGAGGAAGAGATCCACGGGCTGGCCGGCTTCAAGTTCACCATCGGCAGCCCCAAGCAGCTGGGCGACGTGCTGTTCGACAAGATGGGGATCAAGGGCGGGCGCAAGGGCAAGTCCGGCGTCTATTCCACCGACGTGAACGAACTGGAGCGCATCGCGGCCGACAAGGATTCGCCCGGCCGCGAGATGGTGCTGAAGGTGCTCGACTGGCGCCAGCTCACCAAGCTCAAATCCACCTATACCGATGCGCTCCAGGCCCAGATCAACCCGGCGACGGGGCGCGTGCACACCAGCTACAGCCTGACCGGCGCACAGACCGGGCGGCTCTCCTCGACCGATCCCAACCTCCAGAACATCCCGATCCGCACCGAGACCGGCAGACAAATCCGGGACGCGTTCGTGGCGGAACCCGGCAATGTGATTCTTTCGGCCGACTATTCGCAGATCGAACTGCGCCTGGCCGCGCACATCGCCGACGTGCCTGCCCTGCGCGAGGCGTTCGAGCAGGGCGAGGACATTCACAACCGCACCGCGATGGAGCTGTTCGGCGAAGTGAACCGCGACACGCGCGGTCGCGCCAAGACGATCAACTTCGCGATCCTCTACGGCATCTCGCGCTGGGGCCTGGCCGGCCGCCTCGACGTGACGCCGGACGAGGCACAGGCGATGATCAACCGCTATTTCGAGCGCTTCCCCGGCATCAACCGCTACATCGCCGATACGCTGAACCTGGCCAAGGAGCGCGGCTACACCACGACGCTGTTCGGCCGGAAGACGCATTTCCCCCGCCTCAAGTCGGCAAATCCGAACGAGCGCGCCGGCAGCGAGCGCGCCGCGATCAACGCGCCGATCCAGGGCACCAGCGCAGACATCATCAAGCGGGCGATGGCGCGGATGGGCCCGGCGTTGCTCGAAGCGGGCCTGCCGAACGTGAAGATGCTGCTCCAGGTGCATGACGAGCTGGTGTTCGAGCTGCCCGAGGGCGATGTGGAGGCCGCCAGGCCGGTCATCCAGCGCGTGATGGCGACCGCTGCCGAGCCCGCGGTGAAGCTCAGCGTGCCGCTGGGCGTCGAGATCGGCGTGGGCCCGAGCTGGGGCGCGGCGCATTGAGCGAGACCGTGACGGCGCTGTCGGGGGGCGAAGACATCAACGCGCTCGCCCGGGGCGGGCGGACCAACATCCTCGGCTTCGTCCTGCGCCTCGCCGCGCGCCTGCCGTTCCTGTTCATCGCCGGCCGCGCCTATGGCCCGGACATTGTCGGTCGCTATGCGATCGCAGTCCTGGTGATCGAGGTTGCGGCGCTGCTGGCCACGCTGGGCCTCAAGCGCGGGCTTGCCCAGGCGCTGGCCGATACCGATCGGCCGCATGCGCATGTCGTGTGGGATGCGATGGTGGTGGCGCTGATCGCCTCGCTGATCGCCAGCGGCGTGCTGATCCTCTTTCCCCAGGCGATGTTTCCCAACAGCCAGGTGACCGGGCTCGAGCCGCTGATCGCGCTGGTGGTGCTGTGCCCGGCGCTTTCCGACGTCGCGCTCTCGGCCTGCGCCTATCGCCACAATATCGGCGCGGCGGTGACCGCGCGGGCGATCATCGAGCCCTGGACGATCAGCATCGCCGCCTGGGCCTTTTCCTATGTCTCGGCGCGCGACGGGCTGATCTTCGCCTATGCGCTGTCGATGGTCGCGGCCCTCGCCGCTTCGATCCTGCCCTTCGTCAGGGAATATGGCCTGCCGCATGGCTGGCGGCCGCGGCCCAGCTCGATCTGGTGGCTCGCACGCGCCAACGCGCCGCTTGCCGGCGCCGATGCGATCGAATGGGCGACGCGCAATGTCGACCGCTTCATTCTCGCGCTGCTGTTCAGCCCGGCCGTGGTGGGCATCTACTATATGGCGCAGCAGGTGGCGTCGGTGCCGCAGCGGCTCAAATCCAGCTTCGATCCGATCCTGGGGCCGGTCGTCACCAAGGCGCTGGCCGAGGACGACAGGGCCGCCGTCGCCAAGCAGGTGCGCCAGGTCGGCTTCTGGGTGACGAGCGCGCAGGCGGCGCTGGCGGTGATGTTCTCGCTCCCGGCCGAGGGCGTGATGGGCCTGATCGGCAAGGAGTTCGTGATCGGCGCCGGCGCGCTGTGCATCCTGCTCGTCGCCGAAGTGCTCGCCTCGACCGGCGCGGTCTGCGAGACCGGCCTGGTCTATATCGCCCGCCACAAGAATCTGGCGGTCTCGGTATGCGTGCTGCTGCTGCAGATCGCGCTGAGCTTCGTGTTCGTCTTCGTCGCACGGGCGCAGGGCTGGCCCGAACCGGTCCAGGCGGCCGGGCCGGCGCTGGCGCTGGCCGTGTCGCTGACCATCGGATCCGCGGTGAAGGCCGCCCTGCTCTATCGCCTCACCGGCGCGCCGGTCGTCTCGATCCGCCCGAGCTTCTTTGCCGCGATCGCGATCGCCAGCCTGGTCGGCGGCGCATTCGCCAGCCTGCCCAAGCACTATGAATGGGCCGAGCTCAGCATCGGCATGCCGGCGATCCTGGTCACCTATCTGTTCGTGATCATCAAGTTCGGCTTCGGCCCGGAGGACCGGGCATTGTTCCGCAAGATGCCGGCGGCCGGCGAAGCGACGCTGCCGACGGAAGGGAAGCTCTAGCTCCCCTCCCTTCCCCAGCTAGTGCCGGAAATGCCGCATGCCGGTGAAGACCATCGCGAGGCCGGCCGCATCGGCCGCCGCGATCACGTCGTCGTCGCGGATCGAGCCGCCGGGCTGGATCACCGCCGTCGCCCCGGCCTCCACCGCGGCGAGCAGACCGTCGGCAAAGGGGAAGAAGGCATCGGAGGCGACCGCGGAGCCGATCGTGCGCGGCTGCGCCCAGCCGGCCTTGTCGGCGGCGTCCTTCGCCTTCCAGGCGGCGATGCGCGCGCTCTCCAGCCGGTTCATCTGGCCGGCGCCGATGCCGGCGGTGCTGCCGTCCCTGGCATAGACGATCGCGTTCGACTTGACGTGCTTGGCCACCGTCCAGGCGAACAGGCAGTCCGCCAGCTCCTGCTCGGTCGGCGCGCGCTTCGTCACCACTTTCAGGTCCTCGCGCGCGACGATGCCGTTGTCGCGGCTCTGGACCAGCCAGCCGCCCGCGAAGGATTTGGCCGTGAGGCCGCCGCGCGCCGGATCGGGCAGGCCCTCGGTCAGCAACAGGCGCAGATTCTTCTTCGCCTCGAACAGCGCGAGCGCCTCTTCATCGGCCCCGGGGGCGACCACGACTTCGGTGAAGATCGACGTGATCTGCTCGGCGGTGGCGCGGTCGAGCGGACGATTCACGGCAATGATGCCGCCGAACGCCGAGACGGTGTCGCAGGCAAAGGCCGCGGCATAGGCATCCGCAAGCGTCGCCGCGCTCGCCACGCCGCAGGGATTGGCGTGCTTGACGATCACGACGGTCGGCGGGCCGTCGCGGAACTCGCTGACCAGCTCGAGGGCGGCATCCGCGTCGTTGTAATTGTTGTAGCTCAGCTCCTTGCCCTGGACCTGACGCGCCTGGCCGATGCCCTGCACATGCGGGCCGCCATGGATGTAGAAGGCTGCCTTCTGGTGCGGATTCTCGCCATAGCGCAGCTCCTGGCCGCGCTTGAGGGCAAGGTGCATCGTGTCGGGGAATTGCTCGCCCTGATCGACCACGCCGAACCAGCTGGCGATCATCGCGTCATAGGCGGCGGTGGCGGCATAGGCCTTGGCGGCGAACTTGCGCCGCTGGGCCAGCGTGGTCGTGCCGTCCGCCACCAGCGCATAGTCGGCCGGATCGGTGAGGATCGCGACACTCTCGTGGTTCTTCGCCGCGGAGCGCACCATCGAGGGACCGCCGATGTCGATATTCTCGATGATCGTGTCGCGGTTCGCGCCGCGCGCCACCGTCTCGGCAAAGGGATAGAGATTGACCACGACGAGATCGATCGGGGCGATCTCGTGCTCGGCCATCGACGTCTCATGGTCCTCGTTGCCGCGAATCGCGAGCAGGCCGCCATGCACCTTGGGATGCAGCGTCTTCACGCGTCCGTCCATCATCTCGGGAAAGCCCGTGAGGTCGGAGATGTCGCGAACCGCGAGCCCGGCATTGCGGAGCGCGGTGGCGGTGCCCCCGGTCGAGACGAGCTCGACTCCCTGCGCCGCCAGCGCCTGTGCGAGTTCGACGATCCCGGTCTTGTCGGAGACCGAGAGGAGTGCGCGCCTGATTTTCACCTGATCCATGCGGCAAGCCCCTCTACGGATCGGGGCGCCGGGCGCAACCCCTAGCGTCGTTTTCGGCTTCGCTGAATCGGGAGCGGGCCGGTGCCGCCCTACCGAAAACGACTAGTCTTCGAGTTCGACGCGCAGGCAGGGCTGGAACGCGTCGCTTTCCTCGTCGTGACGGAACCACACTTCGGTCACCCGATAGTAGCTGAAGGCGCCGTCGACTTCGATCGACAGGCTTTCGCCGGCCCGCGGCAGAAACCCGAACTCACCGACGAACAACGGCTCGCGCGCGTCCTCCTCATCGAACACTTCGACCTGCGCCATCCCGCTTCCTCCCCCGAATCAGCGGGGGAGCCCTATCACTTCGCGCGGTGGAACAGCCAGCTGACGTTTGCACCGCCCGCGAGCGATTCGCCGGTGATCACCAGCTGCTTCGTCGGCACCGGCTTGCCCGTGCCGTCGATCCAGAGCGAGTCTTCGAAGGCAAGCGCGCCGCCCTTGCAGCGGAATTGCCACAGATGCCCGCTCGGCAGGCGCAGGATCGCCGCCTGGCCGTCGGCCGTGGGCGAGATCTCGACCTGGGGCGCCAGGTGGAAGCGAATCGCGAACGGCGTGTTCGTCTTGCGTTTCCGCTTGTCGGCGGGAAGCAGCATGTCCTCGCCGCGCACGTCGCGCCCATCGCCGCCCAGCGCGATCAGCCGGCGATGGACGAAGCCCAGGCGGCGGACATAGCCGTCATGGCTCGCCTCGATCCGGCTGCCATTCTCGCTTTCGGTGCGCGCCAGCTCGACTTCCACAACGCCGCGGCCCAGCGAGCCGTCCGGGTGGATCGCCGTCGAATTGCTGTCGGCCAGCACAAGGGTGGAATGCGCGGCGGTGGTGCGCAGGCCCTCGCTCAGCGCGGCGGGAAGCGCGGCATTGGCCATGTTCGAGCCGCCGCAATTGACGACGATCCGGTGCGGCCCGTCCGAAAGCTCGAAGGCGAGCGTCGAGGCGCAGCCGCCCGCGGCCAGCCGGGCGAGCGGCGGCGGTGCCGCATCGACGATCAGCACCGTGCCGCCGGCGTTCAGCCGCTGATAGCCCCATTCGCGGGCCTGTTTGAGCGGGCGGGTGCGCACGCCCGTCGCCTCCACCGCCTGCTCGATCAGCGCGCCGGGCACGGGGGCGCTGCCCTGCCAGCTGCCCAGGCCCTTGTCGCCATGGCAGACGCCGAGCAGCGCGGTGACCATCCTGCCCAGCGCCGAGGCGACGAAAGCGGGCGGCTCGAGCCGGCGCGCCTCATAGGCGTTGGCCAGGATCGTCAGCAGCTGCACCGCATCGAGCTGGCCCCAGGGCGAGCGGCCGACGGTGCCGCCATCGTCGAACATCGACTGTTCGAGCGCGCGGCGCAGCCCGGTCTCGCCGAAGGAACGGCGCGGATCGCCGCCCGGGATCATCAGCCCGGCAGCCAGCACGCCGCACCAGGCGGCGATGCGCGGCGTGCCGAGCGGGACCCGATCGGCGGCGCGATCGAGATGGCGCGCGCCCTTGGCCAGCGCGTGGAGCACCGAGGAGCGATAGACCAGGTCGTTGGCCGAAAGGATCAGCGGCGCATGGGCAGTCCAGGCGAGGATGCGCCGGCCGACCAGGTCGGCGCGCCAGGCGGGATCGGAGACCTTGTCGCCATGCACGGCGAGCCATCGCTGCATCAGCGCCTCGGCGATCGGCGCCGCGGTGACGCGGGTGGTGACGCTGGAGAGATCGCGCAGCCAGCCGAAGCCGTGGAGATACGCGCCCATCGCCACCGACCAGTCGGGCCGGGTGAAGTCGAGCCCGGCGATCGAACGCTCTTCCCCCCGGAAACGCACCACGCCGTCGAGCAGCGCGTTGCCCCGTTCCACATCGCCGAAGAACGGGTCCTCGCCCACCGCGATCAGTTTCAGGGGATGCCGGCCCTTCAGGCGCATATTGTGGAGCGGCGTACGCCAGGCGAGGCGCTGGAAGCGCTCGGAGATGCGCTCGGCAAGGCTGAGCCCGCGTTCCCCGCCCGTGCGGATGAGCCGCTTGCCCTGCTCGACTCCGTCGGCTCCGGAGTCGATCCTCTCATCGCTCACCCGCCTCGCAGGGCGGCGATGTTCGCCGCGTATCGACTGGGGCCGCCGGTGAAGGTGGCGGTGCCGGCGACCAGCGCATCGGCACCCGCGGCGATGGCGCGCGGGGCCGTCTCGCGGTCGATCCCGCCATCCACCTCCAGGTCGATCGCGCGGCCGCTGGCATCGATCCGCCTGCGCAGCTCGGCGATCTTGCCCAGCTGGCTCTCGATGAACTTCTGCCCGCCGAAGCCGGGGTTCACGCTCATCACCAGGATGAGGTCGATCATGTCCATGACATAGTCGACGGCGTCCACCGGCGTGGAAGGATTGAGCACCACGCCGGCGCGCTTGCCCAGGCCCTTGATCGTCTGGAGCGTGCGGTGGAGATGCGGGCCCGATTCCGGATGGACCGAGATGCAATCGGCACCGGCATCGGCAAAGGCCTGGAGCAGCGGATCCACCGGGGCGATCATCAGGTGCACGTCGAACGGCTTGGCCGTGTGCGGGCGCAACGCCTTGATCACGCCCGGGCCGATCGTGATGTTGGGCACGAAATGCCCGTCCATCACGTCGACATGGATCCAGTCGGCTCCCGCCGCGTCGATGGCGCGGATTTCCTCGCCCAGCTTGGCGAAATCGGCGGAGAGGATCGAAGGTGCGATGCGGACGGCCATGACGAATCCTTAGGCACCCCGCGATTCGCGCGCAACCTCAGCCGTTGCGGACGAGCCTCGCGATGAAGAAACCGTCCAACCCGCCGGCATCGGCAAGCGTTCCGGGGAGCAGGCGAAGGCTGCCGTCGTCGCGGGGCACCACGCCATGGGGAAGCGCCTCGGCCCGGACCGGCGCGATCGCATAGTCGGAACGCGCCTCGAGGAACGCGGCGAGCTGCGCCTCGCCCTCCTCGGGCTCGAGCGAGCAGGTCGAGAAGACGAGCGTGCCGCCGGGCTTCACCCAATCCGCGGCGCGGGCGAGGAGCCTGCCCTGCAGCTCGGCCATTTCCCGGATCAGGCTCGGACGGACGCGATGGAGCACGTCGGGATGACGGCGGAAGATGCCGGTGGCGCTGCACGGCGCATCGAGCAGGACCGCATCGGCGGGCGCCGCGGGCGCCCAGCCGAGCAGGTCTGCGGCGATCACTTCGGCGCCGAGGCCGGTGCGCTCCAGATTTTCGTGAAGTCGCGCCAGACGACTTTCGGAAATGTCGACCGCGGTCACCCGCCAACCGGCGGCGGCGAGCTGGAGCGTCTTGCCCCCCGGGGCGGCGCAGAGGTCGAGCGCGGTGCCGTTGCCCTTGCCGATCAGCCGGGCGGGGAGCGAGGCGGCGAGATCCTGTACCCACCATTCGCCCTCGGCATAGCCGGGGAGCATTGCCACCGCGCCTTTCTCGTCGAGGCGGAGATGGCCGGCGATCAGGCTGGTGCCGGGCAGGTCGGGCACGATCGCAGGGTCGCGCAGGGTCAGGTCGAGCGGCGGCGGAACCGCGATGGCGCGCTCGGCATCCTCGATCGCCTGGTCGCCCCAGGCGGCGTGCCAGCGCAGCGCCACCGCATCGGGCAGGGTCGGCGGCTCGGGCAGAGTCGCACCCTGGCGGACCAGCGCACCGAACACGCCGTGCACCAGCTTGCGCGGTCCGCCATCGACGAGCGGCAGCACGGTGGCGATCGCGGCATGGCCCGGCGTGCCGAGCGCCAGCGCCTGGACGAGCGCGATGCGCAGCGCGAAACGTGCCTTGGCATCGTCGGGAAGACGCTGCTTCGTCGCCGAATCGATCAGCGCGTCGAGATCGGGGAGCCGGCGCAGCACCTCCGCGGCGATGGCATGGGCAAGGCCGCGATCATTGGGCGCAAGGCCCTGCGCCGCCGAGTCGAGCGCCTGCTCCAGCGCCAGCCCGCGCCGGAGCACCGCATCGAGCAGCCTGAGCGCGGCCCGGCGCGTGGGAACGCCGGGAGCGTCGGGCGCCTGACGGGGAGAAGAACGGGGAGAATGGCGGCGCGGCGGCTTCACTTGACCTCGGCGTTGGGAAGGACGATCTGCTGCCTATGGCCCAGCGCCCCGCAAATGTGAAACCGCCCGCGTATCTGACGCCGAGTCCGCCGGTGCCGAAGCCCGAGCCGGCAAGGGAGACCCGGGACCCGCTCGGCCAGGATCCCACCCGCTATGGCGACTGGGAGCTGAAGGGCATCGCCGTCGATTTCTAGTCGCCCAGCGCGGCGAGCAGCTTGCGCACGGTGTTCCAGTTGCGCCCGGTATTGCCCTGGGCCAGCCTGGCCTTCTGCATCGCGGGAACCAGGGTCGAACGGCCCTGGCCCTCGGGGAAGTCGGTGAACAGTTCGCGGCCCACCACCACCATGCGCTCGGGGCCGTCATGGCTTTCCGCCAGCCGGCCGATCGCCGCCCGGTCCGGCGGCGCGCGGTGGAAGGTGACGAGGAGATAGCTGGGCCGCGCCTTCGCTTCCTCGGGGAAGGGATTGGCCTCGACCAGCTTCTCGAGATCGGTCCGGTTGCGCACGAACACTTCGGACTTGAGGCCGGTGGCGCGCTCCAGCGCGGCGTGGAGATCGCGCTCGATGGCCTCGGGCGCCGCGTCGCCGGCCTCGAACACGACATTTCCCGAGGCGAGGATCGTCTTCACCCCGGTGAAGCCCATCCCCTCGACCACGGCCTTGAGCTCCGCCGACTTGAGCTGGCGCTTGCCCAGGTTGATTCCCCGGAGCATCGCCGCCCACTTCACTGCAGCTCCTCCCGCAAGGGCCGGCTGAGCAGCTCCTCGATCACCCGGGCGACGGGCGCGCCCTCCAGCAGGTCGTTGACCGCGCGCGTGACGGGCATGTCGATCCCCGCGTCCCGCGCGGCTTCGCGCAGGACGGGCGCGGTGAAGGCGCCTTCGGCCACGGTCTTGCGGTCGGCCATCAGCGCGGCGGCCTGCTTCCCCTGGCCGAGACCGAGACCGAGGGAAAAGTTGCGCGAATTGGTGGAGGAGCAGGTGAGAACGAGATCGCCCAGCCCGGACAGGCCGGTGAGCGTCTCCGCCTGGGCGCCGCGGGCAAGGCCGAAGCGCGTCATCTCGGCAAAGCCCCGGGCGATCAGCGCGGCGCGGGCATTGAGGCCCAGGCCGGCGCCCTCCACCACGCCGCAGGCGATGGCGAGGACGTTCTTGACCGCCCCGCCGATCTCCGCGCCCACCAGATCTCCCGAACCATAGGTGCGGAAGGCAGGCCCCGCCAGCCGCTCGGCGAGGCGGGTGCGCAGCCCCTCGTCCTCGCAGGCCAGGGTAACGGCAGTGGGTTTGCCGGCCGCGACTTCGTGGGCGAAGGTGGGGCCGGAGAGCACCGCGAGCGGTGCCCGCGGGGCGACCTGATGGGCTACTTCGCCGACCAGCAGCTTGGTGCCGGCCTCGATCCCCTTGGCGCAGAGGACCAGCGGCGTGTCGCCGACCGGCGTCTCGGACAGGACGGCGCGGACATGCTGGGCCGGGGCCACCACCAGCAACGCCTGCATGTCCGCAAGGTCGCCAAGTTCGCGCGTGGCGCGGATGCTCGGGCTGAGAGGCACTTGCGGAAGGAACAGATCGTTGCGGTGGCGGAGGTTCACACTCTCCACCACCTGTGCCTCGCGCGCCCAGAGCAGCACCTCCTCGCTGCCGCCCCGCGCCGCGACCTGGGCCAGGGCCGTCCCCCAGGCGCCGCCACCGATCACGCCTATCCTCATGCCTTCACTCCCGCGCCGCGAACCTTCTCCGCATCCGGATCGAGCGGCCAGCGCGCCCGCGCCGGCGTGTCGAGCGGATCGCTGAACCCCGCCAGGAACCGTTCGGCTCCCGCCCAGCCGATCATCGCCGCATTGTCGGTGCAGAGCCAGAGCGGCGGCGCGACGAAGCGCATGCCGGCTTCCGCGGCCAGTCGTTCCAGGGCGCCGCGCACCGCCTTGTTCGCCGCGACGCCGCCCGCCACCACCAGCGCAGTTGCCTCCACCTTCGCCAGCGCCCGGCGCGTGCGATCGACCAGGCAATCGACCACCGCCTGCTGGAAGGACGCCGCGATATCCTCGACATCATAGCGGCCGACCTTGCGCGCCACGTCGCTCTTCAGGCCGGCGAAGGAGAAATGCGGTTCCGCCGAGCCGAGCAGCGGGCGCGGCAGCGGCACTGCCCCGGGATCGCCGCGCGCCGCCGCTTCCTCCACCGCCGGGCCGCCGGGAAAGCCGAGTCCCAGCATCTTGGCGGTCTTGTCGAACGCCTCGCCCGCGGCGTCGTCGATCGTGGTGGCGAGGCGCCGGTAGCGGCCCACCCCCTCGACGAGCAGCAACTGGCAATGGCCCCCCGAGACGAGCAGCAGCAGATAGGGAAATTCCAGATCGGGATCGGTGAGCCGCGGCGACAGGCCATGTCCCTCGAGATGGTTGACCGCGATCAGCGGCTTGCCGCCCGCCAGCGCCAGCGCCTTGCCGGCGACGAGGCCGACCATGACTCCGCCGATCAGCCCGGGGCCGGCGGTCGCCGCGACCGCGTCGACATCGGCGAGCGTGACGCCGGCTTCCGCAAAGGCGCCCTCGATCAACGGGCCCAGCGCCTCGACATGCGCGCGCGCCGCGATCTCGGGCACGACGCCGCCATAGGGGCGATGCGCCGCTTCCTGCCGCGCCAGCTTGTGCGCCAGCACCCGCCGGTCGGTGGTGACCAGTGCGGCGGCGGTTTCGTCGCAACTCGATTCGAGGCCGAGGATCAGGGCCATGTCGTTCGTTTCATACTCCGTTGTCTGCGCATCTAGGGTGTCGGGCGGCGATTGTCGAAGTTCGGGCGGCTTTTGGTTCACGCGGAGGCGCGGAGAAGAAATGGGGAGACGGAGCCGCGGCGCGGCCGGTTGCCCCATCTCCGCGTGCTCCGCGCCTCCGCGTCCGCTTCGACAAGCGGCGACCAAGCCGGTAAGGCGGCGGACATGGCCGTTTTCAAACTGGGTACCCGGGGTTCGCCGCTCGCGCTGACACAGGCGGAGATGGTGCGCGACGCGCTCGCCGCCGCGCACAAGCGGCCCGCAAGCGACTTCGAGATCGTCGTGATCCGCACCACCGGCGACAAGGTGCAGGACCGTCCGCTCGCCGAGATCGGCGGCAAGGCGCTGTGGACCAAGGAGCTCGACCGGGCCCTGCTCGCCGGCGAGATCGACGCTTCGGTCCATTCGATGAAGGACGTCGAGACGCTGCGCCCCGATATGATCGCCATCGCCGCGATGCTGCCCCGCGCCGATGTGCGCGACCGGCTGGTCGGTGCCCCGTCGATCGCGGCGATCCCGCAGGGCGGCGTGCTGGGCACCAGTTCGCCGCGCCGGGCCGCGCAGATCCGGCGGCTGCGGCCCGATCTTTCGGTCACGCTGTTCCGCGGCAATGTCGACACGCGGCTGGCCCGGCTGGCGCAGGGCGAGGCCGATGCGACCTTGCTCGCCGCGGCCGGACTCGACCGGCTCCGGCGCCATGACGTCGGCACGCCGATCCCCACCAACATCCTCCTCCCCGCGCCGGCCCAGGGAGCAGTGGGCGTCGAGATTCGCGCCGACGATGCCCATGCCCGCGAGATGCTGCGGGCGATAGACCATGTGGAGACGCATGCCTGCATCGCCGCCGAGCGCGCGCTGCTGGCGGCGCTCAAGGCCGGCTGCCACTCGCCCGTCGCCGCGCTGGCGACGATCGCGGGCGGCATCCTGACGCTCGAGGCCGAGCTGCTCTCGGAAGACGGCGCCGCCCATGTCCATGGCGCGATCGAGGGGGCACCGCTCGACCATGCCCTGCCCGCCGCGCTTGCCCGCGACCTGCTGGCACGGGCGCCGGCAGCGGTGCGCCGATTGTTCGAGGGGTGAGCCGCCCGATCGCCGTGCTCCGGCCCGAGCCCGGCAACGGCGCGACCGCCGCGGCGATCGAGGCGGCGGGGCGGACGGCGATCCGCCTGCCCCTGTTCGCCGCCGGGCCGGTCCCCTGGCGCGCGCCCGATCCCGCGGCGTTCGACGCGCTGCTGCTGACCAGCGCCAATGCCCTGCGCCATGGCGGGCCGCAGCTGGGCGCGCTACGGGGCCTGCCCGTGCACGCGGTGGGCAGCGCGACCGCCGAGGCGGCGCGGCACGCGGGCTTCGCCATCGCTTCTGCCGGCAGGGAGGACGGGGCCGCCCTCTTGGCCGCGGCCGCAGCCGCCGGGGTGCGGCGCGCGCTGCTGCTGGGCGGACGCACGCGGATGCTTGAAGCCGGCGGCATCATCGCCCGGGCGATCACCGTCTATGCCAGCGAGCCGCTGGCGATCGCGCCCGAACAGGCGGCGCGGCTGCACGGGGCGATCGCGCTCGTCCAGTCCGCCCGGGCCGGAGCCCGGCTCGCCGAACTGGTGGCGCCCGAGCACCGCGCGACCATCGGCATCGCCGCGATCAGCGCCCGCGCGGCCGCCGCGGCCGGCCCGGGCTGGCGCCGCGTCGAGATCGCCGCGGACGTGCAGGTGGACACGCTGATCGCACTCGCCCTGCAGCTCGCCGATTGACCGGGCAGGGCCACACGGCGAATAAGGGCCCATGAGCGACGAGACCTTCGCGCCCGCGGCGCCGCGCGTGCCCTGGTGGCGCAGCGCCAGCCTGATCGGCACGATCGCCTTCGCCGGCGGAATAGGCGTGACCATCGGTGCCGTGGGACTGGCCGGCGGCCTTTCGCCGCGCGCGCCCGCACCGGCGCCCCTGCCGTCTCCCAATGCCAGCGCCCAGCCGGCAATCCCGGCGCTGCCGCCGGGCACCGACCTTGCCACGCTCAGCGCCCGCGAGACGCAGCTGGCGGGCAAGCTCGACCAGATCGAGCTGCGGCTGCGCGACGCCGATGGCAGCGCCCGCAACGCCGCTTCCTATGCGACGCGGGCCGAGCGGATGATGATCGTCCTCGCGACGCGCCGCGCGCTCGAGCGCGGCCAGCCGCTGGGGCCGCTCGAGGGCCAGCTCAAGCAGCGTTTCGGCGAGCATGACGGCGACGCGGTCGCCGCGATCCTGCGCGCCGCCGCCCAGCCGGTGACGCTGGAGGACCTGCGGCTGGCGCTCGACACGCTGGGGCCGCGCCTCGCCAACGATCCGAGCGACAGCCTGTGGAACCGGGTGCGCCGGATGCTCGGCAACCTGGTGGTGCTGCGCCAGGCCGACACGCCGAGCCCGCTGCCCGCCGAGCGGCTGCGCCGCGCCCGGCGCGCGCTCGACCGCGGCGATGTCGAGGCGGCGCTCGCCGAAGTCGCCCATATGCCCGGCGTCGCGGTTGCCGAGAGCTGGACCAGCGCCGCCCGGCGCTATGTCGCCGCCCGCACCGGGCTCGCCGAGATCGAGCGCGCCGCGATGGACGTGCCGTCGCCGGCCGCCAGGCAGGCGGGATAGCCGCACCGCATACCCCATGCCGCCATCCCGACGCGCGCCCGGAACCGGAGCCGTTAAGCGGGACGGCGGAGCAACGCCCGGCTTCTCTCTTTGCCGGGCCGACGAGAGAAGGACGAGGAAATGGCAGAGATGGGCCGGTTCGACTGGTCGGACCCCTTCGGGCTCGATGCGCAGCTGACCGACGAGGAGCGGATGGTCCGCGATGCCGCCCGCGACTATGCGCAGGGCGAGCTGCTGCCGCGCGTCACCAGCGCCTATCTGGAGGAGCGGTTCGACCGCGAGATCATGGCCGAGATGGGCGCGCTGGGCCTGCTGGGCGCGACCATCCCCGAAGCCTATGGCGGTGCCGGGCTGGGCTATGTCTCCTACGGGCTGGTCGCGCGCGAAGTGGAGCGCGTCGATTCAGGCTATCGCTCGGCGATGTCGGTGCAGAGCTCGCTCGTGATGCACCCGATCAACGCCTATGGCACCGAGGCGCAGAAGCGGAAATATCTCCCCAGGCTCGCCACCGGCGAATGGGTGGGCTGTTTCGGCCTGACCGAGCCCGATGCCGGCTCCGATCCCGGCGGCATGCGCACCCGCGCGGCGAAGATCGACGGCGGCTATCGCCTGACCGGCTCCAAGATGTGGATCACCAATTCGCCGATCGCCGACGTGTTCGTCGTCTGGGCGAAGAGCGAGGCGCATGGCGGCGGCATCAAGGGCTTCGTGCTGGAAAAGGGCATGAAGGGGCTGTCGGCGCCCAAGATCGAGGGCAAGCTCTCGCTGCGCGCCAGCATCACCGGCGAGATCGTGATGGACGGGGTGGAAGTGAGCGAGGACGCGCTGCTGCCCGAGGTGCAGGGACTGAAGGGGCCGTTCGGCTGCCTCAACCGCGCGCGCTACGGCATCGCCTGGGGCAGCATGGGCGCGGCCGAGGCCTGTTTCCACGCCGCCCGGCAATATACGCTCGACCGCGCCCAGTTCGGCAAGCCGCTGGCGGCAAACCAGCTGGTGCAGCTCAAGCTCGCCAACATGGAGACCGAGATCGCGCTCGGGCTGCAGGCGGCGCTGCGCGCGGGCCGGATGTTCGACGAGGGCATGCTCGCTCCGGAAGCGATCAGCATCATCAAGCGCAACAATTGCGGCAAGGCGCTCGACATCGCCCGCATCGCCCGCGACATGCATGGCGGCAACGGCATCTCGGCCGAATTCCATGTGATGCGCCACGCGATCAACCTCGAGACCGTCAACACCTATGAGGGCACCCATGACGTCCATGGCCTGATCCTCGGCCGCGCGATCACCGGGATCGCGGCGTTCTGATGGCGCCCGAGCGGCAGCCCATGCTGGAAGGCGCGCTGGTGGTGCTGCGCCCCAGCACCCCGGCGGACTGGGACGCGCTGTACGCCGTCGCTTCCGATCCGCTCGTCTGGGAAGTGCATCCGGCGCATGACCGCTGGCAGGAGCCGGTGTTCCGCGCCTATTTCGACGCCGGCATCGCCAGCGGCGGGGCGCTGACGATCCTCGACAAGGCGACCGGCACGGTGATCGGCGCGTCGCGCTTCGACAATTGGGACGAAGCGGCCGACGAGATCGAGATCGGCTGGACCTATCTGGCCCGCGCCTATTGGGGCGGCGTCTATAATCGCGAGATCAAGCGGCTGATGCTCGATCACATCCACCGGTTCGTGCGCACCGCGGTGTTCACCGTGGGCGCGGGGAATATGCGTTCCCGCAGGGCGATGGAGAAGATCGGCGGCGTGGCGCGGCCAGGCACGGTCGACCGGATGATGGCGGGCGAGATGAAGCCGCACCTCATCTACGAGATCCATCGTCCATGAAGCCGCTGGCGGGAATCAGAGTCGTCGAGCTGGCGCGGATCCTCGCCGGGCCCTGGTGCGGGCAGCTGCTCGCCGATCTGGGCGCCGAGGTGGTGAAGGTCGAGCGGCCGGGCGAAGGCGACGACACCCGGCATTGGGGGCCGCCCTTCCTCCACGATGCCGAGGGCGAAAATCGCGACGCCGCCTATTTCCACGCCTGCAACCGCGGCAAGGAGAGCCGGGCGATCGACATCGCCACGCCCGAGGGGCAGGCGGCGGTGCATGCGCTGGTGGCGGACGCCGATGTGGTGATCGAGAACTACAAGGTCGGCGGGCTGGTGAAATACGGGCTCGACGCGGCTTCGCTGCGAGCGCGCCATCCGCGGCTGATCGTCTGCTCGATCACCGGCTTCGGCCAGACCGGCCCCTATGCGCCGCGCGCGGGCTATGATTTCATCATCCAGGGCATGGGCGGCTTCATGTCGCTGACCGGCGAGCCCGACGGCCCACCGGAAAAGGCGGGCATCGCCTATGCCGACATCTTCACCGGCGTCTATTCGGCGGTGGCGATCCTGGCGGCGCTGCGCCGGCGCGACGTGACCGGCGCGGGCGCGCATATCGACATGGCGCTGCTCGACACCCAGGTGGGCGTGCTCGCCAACCAGGCGCTGGGCTGGATGGCATCGGGCAAGGTGCCCCACCGGATGGGCAACGGACACGCCAATCTGGTGCCCTATCAGGCGTTCCAGGCGCGGGACGGCGAACTGATCATCGCGGTGGGCAATGATTCGCAGTTCCGCAAGCTGTGCGGGGTGCTGGGGCTCGACTATTGCGCCGATCCGCGCTTCGCGACCAATCCGCAGCGGGTGGTCAACCGCGCGGCGCTGATCCCGCTGCTGGAAGCGGCGATCCGGCAATGGGCCAAGGCCGATCTCTACGAGGCGCTGGAGGCCGAAGGCGTGCCGGCCGGGCCGATCAACAGCGTCGACGAAGTGTTCGCCGATCCGCAGGTGGTGGCGCGGGGCATGAAGATCGCGCGCGACGGCCTGCCCGGCATCGCCACGCCGATCATGATCGACGGCGAGCGCATGGCCGCCGACCGAGCCAGCCCCAGGCGGCCCTGACGCCGGCAAGCGCGGCAAGGAAGAAGGGCGGCCCCTTTCGGGACCGCCCTCTTTCGTCTCGGCTCTGGGCGAAGATCAGAAATTGAGCTTCGCGCCCACGGTGAAGCGGCGACCATAGATGTTGTCGCCGGCCTGGACCGGATTGTAGAGATACGCGCCATAGGTGACCGGATCGACGCCCGGCAGGCGATCGAACAGGTTGAGCACGTTCGCATAGATGGTGAACTTGTCCGCGATCTTGGCGGTCGCGTTCAGATCGAACGTGAAGTAGCTCTTCACCCGGCAGCCCGTGTACGCGGGCGACGGCGCCAGGCCGCAATCCTCATACGCATTGCCCTGGTCCATCGCCGACAGGTTGTAGCCCGACGTGTAGTTGGCGGTGCCGGTGAGCGAGTAGTTGCCGATCGCGAAGCTGTTCATCCAGCTGCCCCGCCAGCGGAAGGTGCCGGTGCCCGCCGTCAGGTTGAAGTTGCCGAGCGTGTCGACATAGGTCTGGCGCGTGCCGTCGGGCAGCGTGGTGCTGAGCTCGAGCATGAGCGTCGCGTCGAGATTGCTCGTCCAGGTCACGTCGCCGAAGCGGAAGCGCCCGTTCGCCGCGAAGTCGATGCCTTCCGCCTTTTGGGTGTTGGCGTTGACATAGTGCGACTGGACATAGGCCACGCGCGGCAGCGCCCCCGGATGGGCTGGATCCGCCGCGTCGGGGATGATCGTGTAGCCGGCCGGGATCGGATTGCCGGCATAATAGGCCTGGAGCGCCACTCCCGAGGAAAGCGACGTGATCGCGTCGGTCTTCTTGATGTTGAAATAGTCGACGCTCAGCGAGACGTTGCGGATCGGCTGGAAGACGGCGCCCAGCGTGATGCTGCGCGACTTCTCCGGCTTCAGGTCGGGCGAGGCGAGCGTGGTCTGGCCATAGCTCGCCGTCCGCAGATATTGCGGGCAGGCGGTGCTGAAGGTCGCGACCGAGCAGCCATATTGCGCCAGATACGCATCGTTGAACAGGCCGGCCGAGTTGGTGACGTACCCCGTGGTCGGCAGCGCGTTCGCCTCGCCGAAGCTGGGGATGCGGAAACCGCGCGACCAGTTGCCGCGCAGCGTCAGCATCTCGAAGGGCTTGATCTTCGCGCCGACCTTCGGCGAGAAATTGCTCTGGCCGGTCGAATAATGGTCGTAGCGGCCCGACGCGTTGAGCTCGAGGAACTCGAACACCGGCACGCTCAGCTCGCCGAACGCCGAGGTGACCGTGCGGTGCCCCTCGGTGCCGAACGCGTTGATCGTGAAGTAACGCTGGGTCGGCCCGTTGATGTCGCTGTTCGCCGAGGGCGAATCGACCGCTTCGTAGAAGAGCGAGCCGCCCACCGCGAGCTGGACCGGGCCGCCCGGAAGCTGGAACAGCGCCTTGCTCACGCTCGCCTGGACCTGGTAGAGATCCGACGACGCATCGGTGTTGAGCGTCGGTGCCAGATAGCTCTGTATCGCAGCGCTGTTGGCCGAGGGATTGACGAAATTGTACGTGCCGTCGGCGATCACGTCGAGCAGGTGCTGGATATAGATATAGCCGTCGGACGTACGGCGCAGATCCGTGTGCATCGCCGTCGCATCGATCTTGTAGTTCCAGTCGTCGCCGAAGCTGCCCTTGATGCCCGCGGCGGCGCGATACACGCGGCTGCGGCTCTCGTCATAGCGCGTGATGTTGGGCATGCCGCCGATCAGCAGCGCCGTCTGGCCCGAAGCCGCGAACGGGTTGTTCGGGTTGAGCGTGCCGTTGGCCGCGGTGCAGTTCACGCGCGCGGCGCAGACATAGACCGGAAGCGTCAGCGCGCCCGAACCCGGCGCGAAGCTCGGGCCACTGCCGCGCGTCGAATAGGGCGGATAATAGATGCCCGCCGGCGCATTGGCGTAGATCGACGACGGCAGCCCCGAATATTGGCTGCGCGACTGCTGGAAGTTGAGCTCCAGATAAGCCTCGGTCGATTCGCCGAACGTCTTGGCGACATGTGCGGTGAAGCCGAAGCGATCGATCTCCGGCGCGACCACGCCGTAGCGGTTGGTCATGTCCTGCTGGCACATCGACGTGGGCACCAGGCCGCTGGCCGTCTGCTGGGCCGCCGTGGTCTGGATCAGCGTGCCATTGGCGCAACCGCTCCCGAGCAGCTGGTAGCGGCCGCCCGAGCCCGGCGCGACATAGAGGTTCGAGCCGGCGGCGGTGGTCCCGAAATTGTCGCCGTTGATCAGGTTGTTCGGCCCGCCGATCGCGGTCTGGTCGTCCGAGTTGAACGGACGGCGCAGGTCGCGGGTGCTGACCGCATCGGCGTGATAGTAGAAGCCGCTGATATAGGCGTTGAACCCGTCGCGATCGAGGTCGCCGGTGCCGGCGGTGACCGAGAAACGCTGGGTCGCCGCGATGCCGTCCTGCGAGACGCCGGCCTCGGCCCGGGCCGAGAGGCCGGTGAAGCTGCGCTTGGTGATGATGTTCACCACGCCCGCGATCGCATCGGCGCCGTAGCTCGACGAAGCGCCGTCCTTCAGCACTTCGACGCGGTCGACGATGTCGTCCGGAATGGTGTTGAGATCGACGAAGTTGCGAGTCGCGTCGTCGGCGAGCGGATAATAGGCCGCACGCAGGCCATCGAACAGCACCAGCGTAGAGTTGGTCGTCAGGCCGCGCAGCGAGATGCCCGACGCGCCGCCGGCGAACGCGCCATTGGCCGAGAAGCTGTTGGTGAGCGTGGGACCGTTATTCGCGGCAAGGCGCTGCAGGCCGTCCTGGACGGTGCTGATGCCGCGCTGATCAAGCGATTCGGCCGTGACGGTGGTCACCGGCGACGTCGTGACTCGAGTCGCGAACAGCGAGCCGGTGACGACGATCTCGGCGTCGTCGGCCGCCGGTGCGGCCTGGCTCTGGCTGGGCGTGGAGGCGGTGGTGGGAGGCGTGGAGGTGGGGGCGGTGTCCTGCGCGAAGGCGGGGACGACGAAAAGGCTGGTAGCCAGGGACAGCGCCGGGAGCGCGGTCCCCGCACGGAGCGTGCGAGCGAAATTACGCGTGAACATGATACCCTTTTCCTACCTGCCCCGCGCAAATGTCGCGCAGGGTGTGAGCCGACGCATGCCTGAACAACATGCGTTCGCACCGGGATGAGAGCGACGGATTCACGCGTAAAGCGCCGAAGAAACGGGCCGATCTTTTGCCTCAGGTCTGTATCCCGAAAGGCACGCATCTTTACTGATATGTGTCTGCCATTTTGCAAGACTGCAAAGTTATTACGAAACCTCTCAGATTACGGCCAGTTCGGAGGATCTTGCGGCCGGACCGGTGGATTCGTGGTCAGCCACGCTAGCCGAGTCGGCGGATCAGTTCCCGCGCCGCGGCGGGCGCCCGCACCTTGCCGCCATGGATGAAGAACAGGAAGGTTTCGCGCGGTGCCGCGGGCGGGTCCCGTTCCTCGACATAGGGCAGGCCTTCGGGCCGGCCGCCCGAAGCCCAGGTCCTGGCCGCCGCGGTCCAGCGCGGAAGCTCGGCTTCGGGATAGCAGAAGGGATTGTCGTCCTCTCCCGCCTCCAGCCGGGCATAGACGAAGTCGCCGGTGACGTCGGCAATCGCGGGATATTGCGGCGAATCGGCATAGACGATCGCGACGCCGGCCTTGCGGCACAGCGCGACGAATTCGGGAACCGCGAAGCTCTCGTGGCGGACCTGCACGGCGTGGCGCAGCGTGACGCCCTCGTGCGTGCGCGGCAGCAGATCGAGAAAGGCGCCGAAATCGGCGGCGTCGAATTTCTTGGTGGCCATGAACTGCCACATCAGCGGCCCCAGCCGATCCCCCAGCGCGACCACGCCCTGGCCGACGAACTTCGCCACCGACTCGCCGGCATCGGCCAGCACCTTGCGATTGGTGCAGAAGCGCGAGCCCTTCACCGCGAAGACGAAGCCGTCGGGCACCGTCTTCGCCCAGCCCTCGAACGTCGCGGGCTTGAAGCTGGAATAATAGGTGCCGTTGATCTCGATCGCGGTCAGCTGGCGCGAGGCATATTCCAGCTCCTTCTTCTGGCTGAGCCCTTCCGGATAGAAGGTCCCGCGCCAGGGCTCGAAGGTCCAGCCGCCGATGCCGACTCGAATGGGTGCGTTGCTCATGCGCCCGACCCTAGCCGCTCCGCGCCGCACCGCCAGCCCGAAGGCTGCGGCCAAACCCGGTCAGCGCACCCGCGACCAGGTCTGCGACTTGCAGATGATCCCGAACAGCACGCAGCCCCTGCCGACCATCTTGTCGCCGTCCTGGAACTGGAGCGTGCCCGAGAAGGTCTGGCGAAGATCCGGCACGAAGACCTTGCCGCTCCACTTGCCGGGGCCGGTGGGCTTGAGATCGCGGAACAGATGCGTGCCGACCAGCTGCTCGGTGCCGCCGCTCCGCGCGTCGGCGATCGCCTCCTGGTTCGCCCAGGTGACCGTCCCGCAGATCGCGCCGCCGCATTGATCGATGCGGACATGGACGCTGTTGTCGGGATTGCGCCACACGCTGGCGATCGGCACGTCCGACGAAGCGCCCGCCGACGCAGGGGCGGCGAACACCGAAGAAAATGCGAGCGCGGGCAGAATCACCCGGAAGAACCTACCGAACATGGCGGCGCTTGTCAGGGTCGAAACCTGTACCCGCGCTGAAGTGAACGCCGGTGGGCAAGCGCGAACCTGCTTCATCGACGATGACCGAGGCGGTCCGGGTTTCCTGAAGATGCCGGAGATCCGGCAGGAAACGCTGGAGCGGGCGAAGGGATTCGAACCCTCGACCCCGACCTTGGCAAGGTCGTGCTCTACCCCTGAGCTACGCCCGCTCTGGCGTTCTGGCCCGGGCGATTGAGCGCACCGGGCGGGTGAGGCGCGGCCACTAGCACCGGCTTTGGGGGTCGGCAACCCCATGCACGCAACTTTTTTAGAGGCTTGGCGCATGACGCGCGAAAGCCCACATATCGCCGCGAAACCATAAAGCACTTTTCAGGAGCACCTGCCTTGGCCACGCTTGGACTCACCCCCGCGGAAAAGGATGCCGTCGACGCGTTCCGCCGCGACGTCGTCGAGCCCTCGATGACCAGCCTGGTCATCATCGATTTCTGGGCGGAATGGTGCGGCCCCTGCAAGGCGCTGGCACCCGTCCTCGAAAAGGTCGCGGCCGATTATGCCGGCAAGGGCGTCGTCCTCGCCAAGGTCGATGTCGATGCGAATCAGTTCATCGCCAACCAGTTCCAGGTCCGCTCGATCCCGACCGTCTATGCGATGTTCCAGGGCCAGCTGGTCGCCGACCTCAGCTCGGCACGCACCGAATCGCAGCTGCGCACGATGCTCGACCAGATCCTGCGCCAGCTTCCCGTGCAGAGCGCCGACGCACAGGCGGAAGCCGAGCTGGAGCCGTTGATCGCGATGGGCGAGCAGGTGCTGGCCGAAGGCGATGCCGAACGCGCGCTCGCGATCTTCGAGCAGATCGCCGAAATGGCGCCCGAGCATGGCGCGATCGCCGCCGCCCGCGCCCGCGCCCTGCTCGCACTGGGCCGGACCGACGAGGCCGAGGCCGTACTCGCGGCGCTGCCCGAAGATGCCAGGGGCGCCGAGATCGAGCAGGCGCGCGCCGCGATCGCGCTGGCGAAGGAAGCCCGGCCGGTCGAGGACCTGAGCGGCCTCGCCGCGCAGGCGGCGACCGGCGACATGGAGGCGCGCTACGAACTCGCCGGCGGCCAGATGGCGACGGGCGACCGCGAGGCGGCGGCCGCGACGCTGCTCGGCATGATCCGCGACGATCGCGAATGGAACGAAGGCGCGGCGCGCCAGCGGCTGCTCAAGCTGTTCGAGGCGGCCGGGCTGGAGGATCCCTGGGTCGCGGCGCAGCGCCGCAAGCTGTCGGCGATCCTGTTCGGATGATTCCCGGCGGGACGCTCTCGCGCCTCTCGATATTCCCGCTGGGCGGCGCGCTGCTCTTCCCGCGCATGCATCTGCCGCTCCACATCTTCGAGCCGCGCTACCGGGCGATGGTCTCCGATGCGCTGGCACGCGACCGGCGGATCGGAATGATCCAGCCGCGCGGCCCGGGCGACTCGCCGTCCCTGTTCGAGATCGGCTGCGTCGGCCGCATCGCCGAAGTGGAGGCGCTCGACGACGGGCGCTTCGACATCGTGCTCGAGGGGCTGGCCCGTTTCGCCGTGGTGCGCGAGCTCGACGTCACGACGCCGTTCCGCCAGGTCGAGGCTGCGCTGGAGCAGGCGGGCGATGTCGAAGTGCTCGCCATGGCGGAGCGCGCCGCCCTCGAGATCGAATCGCGGCGATTCGCCGACGGGCTCGGCTATGCGGTCGACTGGGAGGCGGTGAGCCGGCTGGACGACGAATCGCTGGTCAACGGCATCGCCCAGATCGCACCGTTCGACGTCGCTTCGAAACAGGCGCTGCTCGAGGCCGATTCGCTGGCCGAGCGATCGGAGCTGATCGTCCAGCTGATGCAGTTCTTCGGTCGCCACGATGGCGACGAGGGGACGCTGCAATGAGCGGTGCCGAAACGCCGCTCAGCGGACGCTGGATCGGCATCTACAACTATCCTGACGATAGTCCCCCGGTGCCGTTTGACGCGGTCCTGTTCGAGAGCGGCGGCCGCATCTCTGGCACGATCGAGGAAGTCGATGAATATCTTGGCGATGAGCATCTCACCGCCACCGTGGACGGCAGCCGCGACGGCGAGGCGGTGCGCTTCGCCAAATTCTACGACAATGGCGACGAGGATTTCGACACGGTGCTGTATGACGGGACGGTCAAGGCCGAGGGCACCGAGATCCACGGCCGTTGGGAGATTCCCGGCATCTGGTCGGGCAGCTTCATCATGACCCGCGAGATCGGCGCCGAAACGGCGATCGCCGTCGAGCGCGGCGAAACGGTCCGCTAAGCCGTCATCCCCTGCAGCAGCTTCGGCACGTCGCCGCTCTCGCCCCGCGCCTCGGCCATGAACCAGTGCTTGAGCGGCGGCAACCGGTCGACCGCCGAAAGGCCGAAGCGACGGACCGCGCTCGCGGTCTTGCCGGGGATGCCGAACAGGCGAGTGAGCCCATCGGTCGCGGCGGCGACCATGAAGGTGTCGAGGCCGCGCCAGCGCTGATAGCGCGCGAGCAGCTGTGGGTCGCCCATGTCGAGGCCCAGCCTCTTGCCGTCCACCAGCACCTCGACCAGCGTGGCAACGTCGCGAAAGCCGACGTTCACGCCCTGCCCGGCGATCGGATGGATGCCGTGCGCCGCATCGCCGACCAGCGCGAGCCGGTCGGCGGTGATCCAGGCGGCATGGTGGAAGCCGAGCGGATGGCTGAAGCGCGCAGTGAGCGGCCCGAGCTTGCCCAGGAACCCGCCCATGCGCTTCTCCGCCTCGGCCAGATAGGCGCGCTCGGAAATTTTCATCATGCCGGCGGCATCGCGGGCATTGACCGTCCACACCACGGCCGAGCGATGGCCATGCGCGTCGTCGAGCAGCGGCAGGATCGCGAACGGGCCGGTCGGATAGAAGATCTCGAAGGCGATGTTCTCATGGCTGCGCGCATGGCCGAGCGTGGCGACCATCGCGGCATGGTCGTAGCTCCAGCGCGCCGTGTTGAGCCCGGCGGCCTCGCGCGTCGGCGAGTTGCGGCCCTCGGCGCCCACCAGCAGCTGGGCATGGACGATGGTGCCGTCGCTCAGCTGGGCGGATACGCCGAACTCGCCGCGTTCCACGCGGAGCGCGCGAGTCTGCATCCGCACATCCGCCAGCGGGGCGGCGACCGCGGCTTCGTAGAGCGCGGTACGCAGCACCCGGTTCTCGAACATGTGGCCGAGCGCCCCTTCGCCCTCGCCGGGCGCGAAATCGAGCTTGCCGGGATCGAGCCCGTCCGAGACGCGGATGCCCGCGATCGGGCAGCCCTTGCCCGCCAGGCGCGTCGCCACGCCGATCGCTTCGAACATGCGCATCGGCGCGCTGGCGATCGCCGAGGCGCGCCCGTCGTGCCGGGCGGCGAGGATCTGCGCCGGATCGGCGGGATCGACCACGATCGAGGAAATGCCGTGCGCATCGAGCGCGGCGGCCAGCGCCGAGCCGACCAGCCCGCCGCCGAGGATGAGGACATCTGCGCGATCCATGGGCGTGCCGTAGCGCGGGACGACGCCCCCGTCATCCCCGCCGATGCGACAGGCGGAAACGGCGGAACGTGCGGGGAACGCTTGACGCCGGAGTCCGCTCGGGCGATTAACCGCGTCGCACCCCTGAAAATCCGGAGGCTGGGCATGGCGTCCCGGGCACAAGCGCCGCTTTGGCGCGAAACCATGAAGGCCGGCGCGCGCCGCAGCGGCGCGGTGATCGGCGGAGCCGTCCTGTTCCTGGGCGTGCTCGCGCTCGGCGTGGCGCTGGGCAGCTATCAGCCGACCGATCCGTCGATGAACACTGCCGCGGCGGGCCCCGCACGCAACTGGATGGGTGAACCCGGCGCATGGATCGCCGACCTGCTCTATGCGCTGCTCGGCCCCGCAGTGTGGCTGTTCCTGCCGATCGGACTGATCGTCGCCTATCGCCTGCTCAAGGATCGCCCCGTCGGCAACTGGGGGCCGATGTCCCGCGGCGTCGCCATCGGCGTGGTCTTCATGGCGACCGCGCTCGCCTTCTTTTCCAGCGACGCGGTGCTGTCGCTGACCGGCGGCTGGGGCGGCGTGGTCGGACTCGGCATCGCCGGCCTGTTCAACTGGCTGATCGGCTTCGCCGGCGATCCGGCGATCGGCTGGTGGGCGGGGCGCGGCCTTGGCCTGGTCTGCGGGCTGATCGGCCTGTTCGTCTGGTGGCGCAGCCTCGATTTCTCGCTGCCCGAGCGCGTGAGCCTGCCGAGCATCCCGAACCTCAAGGGGCCGGGCAAGGCGCCCCTTCTCGGCGCGCCGGAGAAGGAGCCGCAGGCCGCGCCCGAGCCAAAGATCCGCGAGGGCCGCGAGCCGCGCAAGACGGTGGTGCCCGACAACCGCCCCGGCCCGGTAATCGCCGACCGCAACCTCACCCCCTCGCCCGCACGGACCAAGCCGCCGACCCAGACCAGCCTCGACTTCAAGGACAGCTATCAGCTGCCCGGAATCGACCTGCTCAAGCCGCCGCCGGTCAACAAGAATGCCGGGATCGACAAGGCGGCGCTGGAGCGCAACGCACGGCTGCTCGAGAGCGTGCTCGACGATTTCAACGTCAAGGGCCAGATCGTCGAGGTGCGGCCGGGGCCGGTCGTGACCATGTACGAGCTCGAGCCGGCCGCGGGCATCAAGGCCAGCCGGGTGATCCAGCTTGCCGACGACGTCGCGCGCAACATGTCCGCCACTTCGGCGCGCATCGCCACCATCCCCGGGCGCAGCGTGATCGGCATCGAGCTGCCCAATGCGGCGCGCGAATCGGTCAACCTGCACGAACTGGTCGCCAGCCAGGCCTTCGAGGACCAGGGCGCGACGCTGCCGCTGGTGCTCGGCAAGAACATCGCGGGCGATCCGGTGATCGCCGACCTGGCGCCGATGCCGCACCTGCTCGTCGCCGGCACCACCGGCTCGGGCAAGTCGGTGGGGCTCAACTGCATGATCCTCTCGCTGCTCTACCGGCTCACGCCCGAGCAGTGCCGGATGATCATGATCGATCCCAAGATGCTCGAGCTGAGCATGTACAAGGACATCCCGCACCTGCTCGCCGACGTGGTGACCGAGCCGGCCAAGGCGGTGCGCGCGCTCAAATGGGCGGTCGAGCAGATGGAGGACCGCTACCGGATGATGGCGCATGCCAATGTCCGCAGCCTCGCCTCGTTCAACGACAAGGTGCGCCAGGCGAAGGCCAAGGGCCAGAAGCTCGGCCGCAAGGTGCAGGTGGGCTACGACCCCGACACCGGCAAGCCGATCTACGAGGAAGAGGCGCTCGACCTCCAACCGCTGCCGCAGATCGTGGTGATCGTCGACGAGCTGGCCGACCTGATGATGACCGCGGGCAAGGAAGTGGAGTTCCTGATCCAGCGGCTGGCGCAGAAGGCGCGCGCGGCGGGCATCCACCTGATCATGGCGACGCAGCGCCCCTCGGTCGACGTCATCACCGGCGTGATCAAGGCGAACCTGCCGACCCGCCTCTCCTTCTACGTCGCCAGCAAGATCGATTCGCGCACCATCCTGGGCGAGCAGGGCGCCGAGCAGCTGCTCGGCAAGGGCGACATGCTCTACATGCCCGGCGGCAAGCAGATCGTCCGCGTCCACGGCCCCTTCGTCAGCGACGACGAGGTGCAGGCGGTGGCCGATCACTGGCGCACCCAGGGTACGCCCGAATATATCTCCGCCGTCACCGAGGAGCCCGAGGATGGCGGGTTCAGCCTCGACGGCGCGCCGGAGGGCGACGATTCGCCGGAGGACCAGCTCTATCGCCGCGCGATCCAGCTGGTGGCGGAGAGCCAGAAGGCCTCGACCTCGTGGCTGCAACGCCAGCTCCGCGTCGGCTACAACAGCGCCGCCCGGCTGATCGAGCGCATGGAGAAGGACGAGCTCGTCTCGCGCCCCGACCATGTCGGCCGGCGGGAAGTGCTGATGGATACCGACGGCCGACAGCTCTAGGGGGATCGAATATCGCGCCTGGCGGGTTCAGGGGACATTCAAGCCCAAACCTGCAGGCCATTCCGCCGCAATTTCGGAGAATCGACACGTGTTTGCACGGCCCCTCGCCTTCAGCCTCGCCCTTGCAGCGCCGGCCCTGGTCTCGGCCGCACCTGCGCCGGCCGATACGCTCGCCCAGGTGCAGCAGCATCTCGAAGCCGTGAACTCGATGACCGCCGGCTTCGCCCAGACCGACCGCAACGGCCGCACGCTCACCGGCACGATGACGCTGAAGCGCCCCGGCAAGATCCGCTTCCAGTATCAGAAGGGCGTGCCCCAGCTGATCGTCGCCGACGGGCGCAGCCTCTATTTCATCGACTATCAGGTGCGCCAGGTCGAGCGCTGGCCGATCGGCAACTCGCCGCTTGCCGTGCTGCTCAACCCCAAGAAGGACATCGCCAGGTTCGCCAAGGTGATCCCCACCGCGAGCGACCAGCTCGTCTCGGTGGAAGTGCATGATTCGGATCACCCCGAATATGGCCGGATCACCCTGATCTTCCAGAAGAACGCCTCCGCGCCGGCCGGGCTGATGCTCCAGGGCTGGGTGGCACTCGATTCGCAGAACAACCGCACGACGATCCGCCTGTCGGACCAGGTGTTCAACACGAACGTGAGCGACGGAACGTTCCGCTGGAACGATCCCCGCCGCCAGGGCCCGCGCTGAAGCTGAACATCGTTCATGCTGGCGACAGGTTGCCAAGCCTAGAACCTGTCTTGCGGATGTGAGGGCGTACCCGGGATTTTCCCCCTGTTGCTCGGGATCTTCACTTCCCGCCTGCGTGACGAACGCTAGGTCGGCCCTCGCTCCATTGCCCCCGGAGCGGGGGCCTTTCCTTTCCTGCTTCAGGCCTCGGCGGCCTTTCCGCCGATGCTGCGCATCGCCGGAACGCTGGGCTGCTCCGCCCGCTCCCCGCCCGGCCTCCCATAATATGCCGGCGTTGGAAGGCCGGGTGGGGGAGCGGACTGGTGCGGAGGCGAAACACCTCCTAAATCCCGCCCGATGAAGATCGCTTCCTGGAACATCAACTCCGTCCGCTTCCGCATCGAGATCGTCGAGCAGTTCCTGCGCGAGGAGGCACCCGACATCCTCTGCCTCCAGGAAACCAAGGTGATCGACGGGGACTTCCCCGAGGCGCCGTTCCGCGCCCTGGGCTATGGCCATGTCATCAAGCATGGCCAGCGCATGCACCACGGCGTGGCGATCATTGCCAGGGTGCCGGTGGTGGAGGACGACCGGTTCGACTGGCAGGCCAATGGCGAGGCGCGCCATGTCGGCGTGCGCCTGCCGAACGGGGTGCGGCTCGAGAATGTCTATGTGCCCGCCGGCGGCGACGTGCCCGATCGCGAGGTGAACCCGAAATTCGGCCAGAAGCTCGATTTCCTCGAACGCATGATCGCCTGGTCCGAGGGGCTGGGCGTGCCCTCGATCCTGACCGGCGACTTCAACGTCGCGCCGCTGGAAAGCGACGTGTGGAGCCACAAGCAGCTCCTCGACGTGGTCAGCCATACGCCGATCGAAGTGGAGACTCTTGGCCGGCTGCAGGCGGCGAACGACTGGGTCGATCTCGGCCGCCATTTCATCCCCGCGCCGGCGCGCTACTATAGCTGGTGGAGCTACCGGGCGAAGGACTGGGCGGCGTCGGACCGCGGCCGCCGCCTCGATCACATGTGGGCGAGCCGCGACGTCGCCGCGAAGGCCGTGTCGCACAAGGTATGCGAGCCCTGTCGCTCCTGGCTCAAGCCCTCCGACCATGTGCCCATCGTGACCGAGTTCGACTTTTGAGCGCGCACGCAGCCGCCCGCGCCGTCGATGCGCTGCGCCGAGGCTGGCCCGTGGCGATCGGTGGCCTTGCGTTGCTCGCGGTGGAAACTGCCGATGCGCGCCGCCTCGCGGCATTCGACGAGGGCGGCCAGGCCGACCTGCTGCTCTCCGCCGGACGTGCGGCAACGCTGAAGCTCGCCAACCAGCGCGACGCGGCGACCCCCGATGCGCCGGTGCTGGTCCAACGCGCGCCCTGGCTCGACTTCGACATGGCGACTGCGCTCGCCGATCCGCAGTTCGATCTCGCCACGCCCCTGAAGGGCCCCTTCCGCGCGATTCCGCTGGCGGAACCTGCGCTGGCCGCCGCAGCGCTGCGGCTGGCGCGCGTCGCGGGGCTGCTGCCGGCCTTTTTCGTGCGCCCGGCGGCCGGCGAGGAAGCGATCGCTCCCGCGGACATCGATGCGCATGAAGACGCCGACCGCCTCCGCATCGTCGCCCGCGCACGGCTGCCGGTTGCCGATGCCGAGGATAGCGAGATCGTCGCCTTCCGCACCGACGAGATGCCCGGCGAGCATGTCGCGCTGCTGATCGGGGAACCGAACGGCCAGCCGCCGCTCGTCCGCCTGCACAGCGAATGCCTGACCGGGGACGTGCTGGGCAGCCTGAAATGCGATTGCGGGCCGCAGCTCCAGGCAGCGATCCGCGAGATCCGGCAGAGCGGCTGGGGCATATTGCTCTATCTGCGCCAGGAGGGGCGCGGGATCGGGCTGATCAACAAGCTGCGCGCCTATGCGCTGCAGGACCAGGGTTTCGACACGGTCGATGCCAATATGCGGCTGGGCTTCGCGATCGACGCACGCAACTTCGCCACCGCGGCGAAGATGCTGTCGCTGCTCGGCCAGCACCAGGTACGGCTGCTGACCAACAATCCCGACAAGGTGGCGGCGCTGGAAGCAGCGGGAATCCGGGTGGCCGAGCGCGTGCCGCACTTCCTGCCGCCCAATCCGCACAATGCGCGCTATCTCGCCACCAAGCGCGACCGGACGGGGCACCAGTTCTGAGGTATTTCCTCGATACCGAATTCAACGGCTTCGGCGGGCCGCTGATCTCGCTGGCGCTGGCGCCCGAGGATGGCAGCACGCCTTTCTACGAAGCGCTGCCCTGCCCCGATCCGACGCCCTGGGTGGCCGAGCATATCCTGCCGGTACTCGATACGGCGCCGATATCGCGGGCGGCAATGGGGCAGGCCTTCGCCGCCTATCTGGGCGCCGATCCCGATCCGCTGCTCGTCGCCGACTGGCCGGAGGACATCGCCCATGCCGCGCAGCTGCTGATCGCGGCGCCGGGCCGTCGCCATCCGATCGACCGCATCCGCTTCGAGCTGTGCGACGCCTTCGGCTTCGACAGCGCGGCATCGAGCAGCAGGCCGCACAATGCGCTGGCCGACGCCATTGCGTTGCGGGACTATCTGCTCGCCCGGGGAGCCCGGGACTTCTAGCGCGGGGCGCAGCGGAAAGGGCGCGGGACCCTTGCCGCTCAGCCCAGGAGGCGCGCCACCTCGTCGAAATCATGCGCGATCCGCTTCACGCCCAGCGCGCGGAGCCGCTCGGCATGGTCAGGTCCGCAGTGCGAGCCGGCACACAGGCCGATGACGTCGGCGCCCGAGGCGACCGCGCCCGTAACGCCGACCGGCGAGTCCTCCAGGATCACGCAGCGCTGGATCGGCACGCCGAGCGCGGCAGCGGCGTGGAGATAGAGATCGGGCGCCGGCTTGCCGCGGGCGACATGCTCATGGCCGCTATAGATATGGTCGCCGAACGCGGCACGGATGCCGAGATGCGCGAGGTGCCGGCTTATCCACCGGGTCGAGCTCGACGATGCGATCGCGCGGGGCAACCCGGCGGGCAGCGCCTCGACGAAACGAATCGCACCCGCGACGGCGGGCAGGCCCTCCGCCAGCACGCGCGCGTCCTCCTCGGAACGCGCCGTGTGGAAATCCTCGGGGATCGCGCGCCCGATCCAGCGCTCGATCGCGCCGAGGAAATCCGTGCCCGACAGCCCCATGAAGTTGGCCATCGAATCCTCGGGCGTGGTCGGATGGCCGATGCTGGTCAGATAGGCCGCGACCTGCCGGTTGCCGGCCGCTTCGCTCTCGAGCAGCACACCGTCGAAATCGAACAATATGGCATCATAGTTCATGCGCGCGCTCCGAACAGGGCAGTGCCGACGCGGACATGCGTCGCGCCGATCGTCACTGCCGTCTCGAAATCGCCCGACATGCCCATGGAGAGCCCGCCAAGGCCGTGATCGCGGGCGATGCTGGCGAGCAGGGCGAAATAGGGGGCGGGCTCGAGATCGAAGGGCGGCACGCACATCAGACCCTGGACGGGCAGATCGGCGGCGCGCGCCTCGCCGAGCAGGGCCGGCAGATCGGCCACGGCACAGCCGCCCTTCTGCGCCTCGTCGCCGATATTGACCTGCAGGAAGCAGGCGGGACGCTTGCCGGCCTTGTCCATCGCCCTGGCCAGCGCATGCACCAGCGACGGGCGGTCGACCGAGTGGATCGCATCGAACAGGGCAATGGCGTCCTCGGCCTTGTTCGACTGGAGCTGGCCGACCAGGTGGAGCGCCACGTCCGGCGCCGCCTCGCGCAATGCCGGCCACTTGCCCTCGGCCTCCTGCACGCGATTCTCGCCGAACGCGCGCTGGCCGGCGCGGAGGAGCGGGCCGATCGCATCGGCATCGTGGGTCTTGGAGATGGCGATCAGCGTGACCGCGTCGGCTTCGCGCCCGGCGATCCTGGCGGCGCGCGCGATTCGGGCGCGCACATCGGCAAGGCGCTGGCTGGCTTCGTCTATCGGCATGGCTCGCGCTATAGGCAGGGCGATGCGCCGCCGCCACCCCCTCCCGCGCCTCTGGCTGATGACCGACGAACGCATGGGCGATGCCCTGTGGGATGCGCTGGAGCGGCTGCCGCGCGGCGGCGGGGTGGTGTTCCGGCACTATGGGCTGGCACCGGCCGAGCGCCGGGCGCTGTTCGCGAAGGTGCTGAAGGTGGCGCGCCGGCGGCGATTGGTGCTGATCCGCGCCGGTGCGCAGCCGATGCGCGGCGAATCGGGCGCGCATGGCGCATATGGGCCGGGCCTGCGCACCGCGCCGGCACATAGTCGCCGCGAGGCGATCGCCGCGCTACGGGCGGGCGCCCACGCCCTGTTCGTCTCGCCTGCCTTCCCCACCCGCTCCCATCCGGGCGCGCGGGCGCTGGGACGGGTGCGCTTCGGCCGGTTGGTACAGGGGCTCGGCGTGCCGGTGATCGCATTGGGCGGGATGGACCCGCGCATGGCGGCGAGCCTCAGGCCGTTCGGGACATATGGCTGGGCGGCGATCGATGCCTGGACCGGGGCGAAGGGCTAGGTTGCAGCCCGTGCAAGCGGGAATCCAGGGCCAGGAGGTCGGTTGCGAAGCGCGCCTTGCCGTCTCCGGCAACCTCTTGCCCGGTGCCACCCCGGACCTTGGCCATGGCCGGGACAATGCAGCGCGCCCGGAATGGCGGAAACGTCGGTCGAGGTCAGATGCCGGGCGGGGCGGACGCGCCGTCAGAAGCGGAAAGCGGTGCCCACATAGACGGCCTGGCTGTCGCGCCGGCTCTCGTTGAGCTTGGGCAGGCGATCTTCCTCGCTGCGATAGCGCACGCCAGCGGTCACATCCAGGTTGCGAGTCAGCGAATAGCTGCCGCCGAGATCGATGGAATAGCTCGGCTTGTCGCCGATCAGCACCGGCGTGTTGGCCAGCGGACGATCCGCCGAGGCACTCAGGCGGCCGCTCAGGCGCTTGCCGGTATAGCTGACGCCGATATCGGCGCGCTCGCGGCTGCCGGGCTGGTCGACCAGCTCGACGCGCGTGACGTCGCCCGAGACGGCCAGGCGCTTCCAGCCGACCGAGACGCCGAGATTGTACGATATCGGCGCCAGATTGACCGGAGCCGCTACCGCGGCGGCAACGTCATGCGCCACGTCGCGACTGCGCACCGCGCGGCTCGAGCTGGCGCGAACCGCGACCGTGACGCCGCGGCTGCTACCGCGCGCTTCGGCCGGGGTGAATCGGAAGCTGCCCTCGGGCAGGCCCGAACGGGCAAGCACCGCTGCAAGCTTGGGATCGGCGGCCGCGGGCGTGAAAATGCCGATGCCACCTCGGGCCGGCACGGCGGCGCGCTTGGCAGGGGCGACACGATCGACCCTGCTGGTCTGCGCCTGAATCGCCGGCGCGAGCAGGAGCCCGGCAGCGCAGAGCGCCCCCAGTGCAATTCCCGTCCTCGTCCGTCCGACTCGCATCGTCATGAATCCCTAGATGATGTCGCCTACCATGATTCGGAACCATGGTTCCACCGGTGGCACAAATTTCGTGACGGTGTTGCACCAGACCCACAGAATCTGCTTGCGATCCCTTTAACCAGCAGTGTTTCAAACGTGCGAATCGGAGCATGGCTTCCCGCCTTGCTCCCGCCACATGCGCCACTATAGATGCTCACCGACTTTTCTCGCCTGCTAGGAATGTGACGATGAACCGCCTGTTGCGCACCGCGATCCTGGGGTCGCTCGCTCTCTCGATCACCGCGTGCGGCGGTCACACCAAGCGTCCCGAGGCGGATCTCGCGGCCTCGAAGGTGACGACGATCGGCGTCAACTCCTATCTGTGGCGCGCCAGCCTCGACACGCTGAGCTTCATGCCGCTGCTCCAGACGGATTCGAACGGCGGCGTGATCGTGACCGACTGGTACGTGAACCCGAACGTGCAGACCGAGCGGATGAAGGTGACGGTGACGATCCTCGACCAGGATCTGCGCGCCGATGCGCTGCGCGTCGCCGCGCTGCGCGAAGTGAACCGGGGCGGCGCCTGGGTCGCCGCGCCGGTCCAGGCCGCGACGGTGCAGAAGCTCGAGGACATCATCCTCACCCGCGCCCGCGATCTGCGCCGCGCCGCCGTGGCCACCAACTGATCCCCTAGTGACGGTTCCAGCCTGCTCTCCCGTCCGGCGAAGCAGGCCGGCACCGCGAGAAGACAGCAGGAACTGATTTGTCTCGCTTCAACCCGTTGAAGGCGGACGCCGCATGGCAGAAGGTGTGGGAAGAGAACCGCACCTTCGCCGCGCGTGACGATTCGCCCAAGCCCAAGAGCTTCGTCCTCGAGATGTTCCCCTATCCTTCGGGGCGCATCCATATGGGCCATGTCCGCAACTATACGATGGGCGACGTGCTCGCGCGCTTCCGGCGGATGCAGGGCATGGAAGTGCTCCACCCGATGGGCTGGGACGCGTTCGGCATGCCGGCCGAGAATGCGGCGATGGAGAAGAAGGTCCATCCCGGCAACTGGACCCGCGCCAATATCGCGACGATGAAGGCGCAGCTGAAGCGGCTGGGCTTCGCGCTCGACTGGACTCGCGAACTCGCCACCTGCGAGCCCGATTATTATGGCCATGAGCAGGCCATCTTCCTCGATTTCTTCGAGAATGGCCTGGTCTATCGCAAGGAATCGGCTGTCAACTGGGACCCGGTCGACATGACCGTGCTTGCCAACGAGCAGGTGATCGACGGGCGCGGCTGGCGCTCGGGCGCGCTGGTCGAGCGCAGGAAGCTCAGCCAGTGGTTCCTCAGGATCACGCAGTTCGCCGAGGATCTGCTGGAGGGCGTGCAGGCGCTCGAGCATTGGCCCGACAAGGTCAAGCTGATGCAGGAGAACTGGATCGGCAAGTCCGAGGGCCTCCAGTTCGACTGGACGCTTTCGGACGGCGAGATATTGCCGGTATACACCACGCGACCCGATACGATCTTCGGGGCGAGCTTCATCGCGGTGGCGGCAGACCATCCGATCGCCCGGAAACTGGCCGCTTCGGACGATAATGTCCGGGCATTCGTCGAACTGTGCAAACAGGGCGGCACTACCGCAGCCGAGCTGGAGACACAGGAGAAGCTGGGCTTCGATACCGGCCTCACCGCCACGCATCCCTTTGATTCGGCTTGGCAAGTTCCGGTCTACATCGCCAATTTCGTGCTGATGGACTATGGCACCGGCGCCGTATTCGGCGTGCCGGCGCACGACCAGCGCGACTTCGAGTTCGCCACCAAATACCAGCTTCCGATCCGCCGCGTCGTCTCCGAAGGCGACAAGACCGATCCCGAATTCCGCGACGCCGAGGCCTATACCGGCCCGGGCACGCTGGTGAACTCGCACTTCCTCGACGGCATGGACGTCGCCGATGCCAAGCGCACGGTGATCCGGCGCGCGGAGGAAGGCGGCTGGGGCAAGGGCCAGACGGTGTGGCGCCTGCGCGACTGGGGCGTCAGCCGCCAGCGTTATTGGGGCACGCCGATCCCGATCATCCATTGCGAGCGCTGCGGCGTCGTTCCCGCCCCGCGCGAATCGCTGCCGATCGCCCTGCCCGAGGACGTCAGCTTCGACATCCCCGGCAACCCGCTCGACCGGCACCCGACCTGGAAGCATGTCGACTGCCCGAAATGCGGCGCCCCCGCGCGGCGCGAGACCGACACGCTCGATACCTTCGTCGATTCCTCCTGGTATTTCATCCGCTTCGCCAGCCAGCCCGCCGACAGGCCGTTCGACAAGGCCGTGGCCGAGCAATGGTTGCCCGTGGGCCAGTATATCGGCGGCGTCGAGCATGCGATCCTGCACCTGCTCTATGCCCGCTTCTTCACCCGGGCGCTGCGCCATATCGGCAAGCTCGACGTGACCGAGCCGTTCGCCGGCCTGTTCACCCAGGGCATGGTGACGCACGCCAGCTACTATCAGATGGAAGAACATGACGGGCTGGAGCGGAAGGCCTATTTCGAGCCTTCCCAGATCTCGCGGCGCGGCGACGGCACTGCCTTCCTGACCGAAACCGGCGAGGACGTGATCGTCGGCCGCATCGAGAAGATGTCGAAGTCGAAGAAGAACACCGTCGACCCGACCGAGATCGTCGACCAATATGGCGCCGACGCCACGCGCTGGTTCATGCTTTCCGACAGCCCGCCCGAACGCGACCTCGAATGGAGCGAGAGCGGCATCGAAGGCGCCTGGCGCTTCGTCAATCGCCTGTGGCGGCTGTTCGAGAATCTCTCGGAGGCCGAAGCCGGCACCGGCCGCGATGTCGATCTCGACAAGCGCCTGCACCGCACCATCGCCGGCGTGGCCGAGGATGTGGAATCGCTGGCATTCAACAAGTCGGTCGCCAAGCTCTACGAGCTGGTCGGCGCGATCGAGAAGGCCCAGCCCTCGGCGTCGAGGACGGACGCGATCCGCACCCTGGCCCGCATCGTCGCGCCGATGGTGCCGCATATCGCCGAGGAAGCCTGGGCCGCCATGGGCAATCCGGGCCTGATCGCCGACGCCGAATGGCCCGCCGTGGATCCTGCCCTGCTCGTCGACGACGAAGTGACGATTGCCGTGCAGGTGAATGGCAAGCTGCGCGATACGCTGCTAATGCCGAAGAGCGCGGCCAAGGATGTGGTCGAAGCCGCGGCACTTGCCAGCGACAAGATCGTTCGATCGCTCGAAGGCAAGCAACCCAGGAAGGTGATCGTGGTGCCCGATCGTCTGGTGAACATCGTCGCATGAAGCGGGTAGCCCTACTCGTCGCCGCGACGCTCGCCCTGTCCGGCTGCGGCCTCCGCCCGCTCTATGGCGGCGGGCCCGACGGCCCGGTGCGCTCCACGCTCTCCGCGGTGGAAGTCGCGCCGATCAAGGGCCAGTCGGGCTGGCTGGTCGCCAATGCGCTCAAGGACCGGCTCGATCACAATGACGGCGCGGCGCGCTATCGGCTGGAAGTCACGCTCGACGACCAGATTGCCGGCCTGGGCGTGCGGCGCGACGATTCGGTGGCGCGCGAACGGCGGACGCTGCGGGCGCGCTACCAGCTCATCGATCTCTCGAACGGCAATGTCGTGCTCGACGCCACTGCCGGCTCCGACGCCGGCATCGACGTGGTCGGCAGCGAATATGCCACGATCGCGGCCGAGAAGAGCGCGCTCGAGCGGCTTTCGGGCATCGTCGCCGACCAGATCGTCGCACGCGTCGCCCGCTTTGCGCAGAACGCGCCCGGGACGGGCAGCCAGTGAAGGCCAACGCGACGCAGATTCGCGCCGCGATCGAGAAGCTCAGCCCCGATACGCGGCTCTATCTGTTCCACGGCCCCGACGAGGCCGGCGCCGCCGATCTCGCCGCGAAGCTCGGCAAGGTGCTGGGACCGGAAGCCGAACGCATCGACCTGGACATGAAGGCGCTGCGCGAGCAGCCCGGCCGGCTCGCCGACGAGGCGGCATCCCTCTCGCTGTTCGGCGGCACCCGCTATGTCCGCGTGCTGGGCGTCGAGGAAGGCGCGGCGGAAGCGATCGGGCTGCTGCTGAACGCCGAGCGCGCCGGCAATCCGGTGGTAGCGATCGGCCCGGGCCTGAAGGCAAGCGGCAAGCTGGTGAAGTCGGTGATCGCCGCGCAGAATGCCTATGCCCATGCCTGTTATGTGCCCGAAGGCATCGACGCCACGCGCCTCGCGGCCAATGTCGCGCGCGAACATGGCCTTCGGCTCACCGGCGACGTGCCGCAGCGGCTCGCGACCGCCACTGCGGGCGACCGGGCGATCCTTGCGCGCGAGATCGAGAAGCTGGCGCTCTATCTCGACGCAGCGCCCGACCGGCCCAGGGACGCCGATGGCGCGGCGCTCGACGCGATCGGCGCCGATCTGGGCGATTCGGACCTGAGCGATGCGATCACGGCCGTGGTGGATGGGCGTCTCGGCGATATCGGCACCGAGCTCGCCCGGCTGGGCGAAGGCATCGGCGTGCCGCTGATGCGCCAGCTCGCCCGGCGGCTGCAATCCATGGCCGAGATGCGGATCGACCTGGATCGCGGTGGCGACATGGACGAAGTGCTTGAGAAACACCGTGTTTTCTTCCGCGAGAAAGCGGCGACCGGCCGCGCGCTGCGCCGCTGGAACGGCACCCAGCTCGCGCGCGCGATCGATCGGGTGCGCGAGGCCGAGCGGGCGATGATGCATTCGGGCAGCGCCGGCGAAGTGCTGGCGGATGCCGAGGCCGTGACGATCACCCGCCAGGCTGCACGGGCCAAGGGCTGAGGCCTTGCGACTCGTCTTCCTCTAGCCGGCAAGCTGACGATCGGCCGGGCGCTGGCGGCGCGCACGGGGCTGGCGCTGTTTCACAACCATCTCGTCGTCGATGCCGTCGCTTCGGTCTTTCCGTTCGGCAGCGACGCCTTTGTGCGCCTGCGCGAGCGGTTCTGGCTGGAAGTGATCGCGGAAGCCGCATGCCAGGGCCGGTCGCTGATCTTTACCTTTGCCCCCGAACCGAGTGTGGCGGAAGATTTTCCCGAGCGAGTCCAGTCACTTGTCGAGAGTCATGGCGGCCAGACCCTGTTCGTGGCGCTGACGCTCGATCGCGTGGAACAGGAGCACCGGCTGGTGGCCGAAGATCGGGCCGTGTTCGGCAAGCTGCGCTCGCCGGAGCTGCTGCGGGCCCTGCACGGAGAATTCGAGCGATGCATGGCGGCGATGCCCGCCCCTGCCCTAGCGATCGATACGGGCAGCACCTCGCCCGAGCAGGCGGCCGAGCACATCGCACACCTGCTGTAGCGCGTCGTCCCGGTTCTCCGCCGGGGGGACGGCCAGGTCTCAGATCCGCTCGCCGCTCAGCCGCTGACAGACCATGTCGAGCTGATCGAGCGTCGAATAGGAGAGCGTCAGCGTGCCGCCTTTCGGGCCATGGGCGATGCGGACATTGAGGCCGAGCACGTCGCCCAGCTGATGCTCGAGCGCAGTGATATCGGCATCGCGGATCTTGGGATCGGCCTTGCGCCGCGATCCCGGCTTGGCCTGGCGCGCCAGCTTCTCGGTCTCGCGCACCGACAGGCCCTTGGTGGCGACTTCGCGGGCAAGCCGCTCCGCCTCGGGCGCGCCGATCAGGGCGCGGGCATGGCCCATGTCGATATCGCCGACCACCACCATCTGGCGCACGCCCTCGGGCAAGTCGAGCAAGCGGAGCAGATTGGCGACATGGCTGCGCGACTTGTGGACGAGCTTGCCGAGCGCTTCCTGGCTGTGCCCGAACTCGCGGATCAGCCGGGCATAGGCCTCCGCCTCTTCGATCGCATTGAGGTCCTGGCGCTGGATATTCTCGACCAGCGCGATTTCCATCGTCTCCGCATCGTCGAAATCGCGGACGATGACGGGGACTTCGTGCAGCCGGGCGCGCTGCGCCGCGCGCCAGCGCCGCTCGCCGGCGACGATCTGGTAATTATGCCCGGTAGGGCGGACGACGATCGGCTGGATCAGCCCGCGCTGCTTGAGCGATTGGGCCAGTTCCTCCAGCGCGTCTTCGTCGAAATGGCGGCGCGGCTGGTCCGGGTGCGGCACCAGCGAGCTGACCGGCAGCATCCGCAGGCCCGAAGCGGCATCGGGCGTGCCCGAGACCGGCGCTTCGGGAACGGCATCCCCCAGCAGGGACGAGAGCCCGCGGCCAAGGCCGGGGCGAGGCTTGCGGTTGGCGTCGGTCATGCGGCTTTCTTGAGCTTGGGCAGGCGGTCGATCACTTCGCGGGCGAGCGCGATATAGGCTTCCGAGCCGGGGCAACGATGATCGTAGATCAGCGCCGGCAGGCCATGGCTGGGCGCTTCGGACAGGCGGACGTTGCGCGGGATCACCGTGTCGAACACGACGCGGCCGAGCACGGCACGGACATCGTCCGAAACCTGATCGGTCAGGCGGTTGCGGCGATCATACATGGTCAGCACCACGCCCAGGATCGACAGGCCGGGATTGAAGCGGCTGCGGATGCGCTCGACCGTGGTGAGCAGCTGGCTGAGCCCTTCGAGCGCGAAGAACTCGCATTGGAGCGGCACCAGCAAGGCATGTGCGGCGACCATCGCATTGATCGTCAGCAGGCCCAGCGAGGGTGGGCAATCGATCAGGATCACGTCCCAGCGATTGGCATGGTGACGCGCGATCGCCGCATCGAGGCGATGGGTGCGGGCCTCGAACTCGATCAGCTCGATTTCGGCACCCGACAGGTCCTGCGTCGCCGGGACGATGTCGAGCCCCGGCACCTTGGTAGGCGTGGCGACGTCCTCGAGGTTCACATCGCTGACGAGCAGGTCATAGCTCGAATGCTCGCGCTCGGCACGGGTGATGCCAAGGCCGGTCGAGGCATTGCCCTGCGGATCGAAGTCGATCAGCAGCACGCGCTGCCCGGTCGCGGCGAGCGCAGTGCCGACATTGATCGCCGTAGTGGTTTTTCCCACCCCGCCCTTCTGGTTGGCGATTGCGATGCAGATCATCTGGGGCGTACCTTTCGCGCGACCACGATACCCGATTCCGGCTGCGTGATGCTGGGTTCCACGTGAAACGCACCCTGCCATTTCGCACGCGCCGCTTCCACCTCCGATTGCGCGCTTCGCCCTTTTGGCAGCAACCAGATTGTGGATGAGTCCGTGCAATGGGCCGCGGTGCGGAACAGATCGGGCAACGCGGCGACGGCGCGGGCGGAAACGATCGCGGCCTTGCGCTCCGGCACATAGGCTTCGACCTTGCAATGGGCGACATTGGCCCGATCGGCGATGCCCAGCGCCTGGATGGCATCGCGGAGGAACTCGACGCGGCGGATGCGCGGTTCCACCATCACTACCGGGCGATCGATCAACAGCGCGACGATCAGGCCGGGCATGCCGGCGCCGGTGCCGATATCGAGCCAGACGCCTGCCTCTGCTTCGGCTGCGAGCGGGATGAGCTGCGCCGAATCGACGAAGTGCCGCGCCCAGAGCGTCTCGAAGGACGCTGCGGAGATCAGGTTCTGCCGAGTCGATTCCTCGCGCAGAATCCCCCCGAAGCGCTCCAGCAGCGTTCCACGTGGAACACCGAAGCGATTCAGGATCCAGTCTCGAGCTTCGTTCTCGGTCATGCAGCGCGCCGCTTCGCGTGGAGGAGGATGGCGGAAAGCGCCGCCGGCGTAATACCGCGAATGCGGGCGGCGGCGCCAATCGTCTCCGGCCGCGAGGCGCTGAGCTTCTCGACCATCTCGTTGGAGAGGCCGGCAATGGCGGTGAAATCCATGGCCGCCGGCAGCTTCACGGCATCATTGGCGCGTAGCTGAGCCACTTCGGCCTCCTGGCGCTCGAGATAGGGCGCATAGCGGGCATCCTCGACATACTCGGCGAGCAGGTCGGGATCGGCCTCCGGGTGGATGTCCAGATGCTGGAGCTCGATACCGGGGAAGCGCAGCCATTCGCGCGCCGGGCGACGCGCGCCGTCCTGCGCGACCGTGGCACCCCGGGCCGCCAGCGCGCTGGCAGTGCGCTCCACCGCGAAGGCCGCATCCAGTCCAGCCCTGCCCCGCTCGCGAGCGTGGAGCCAGGCAAGCCGCTCGGGCCCAAGCGCGCCCAGCCCGGCGGCAATCGGGCCGAGGCGCGACCCGGCATTGTCGGCCCGCAGGCGCAAGCGGAACTCGGCGCGGGCAGTGAGCATGCGATAGGGCTCGGTGACGCCCTGCAGCACAAGGTCGTCCACCATGACCCCAAGATAGGAAGTCGCGCGATCGAGGATCAGCGGCGCGAGCCCGCGGGCATGGGCGGCGGCGTTGAGCCCGGCGACCAAGCCCTGCCCCGCTGCTTCCTCATAGCCAGTGGTGCCGTTGATCTGGCCGGCGCACCACAAGCCGGGGATCGCCGGCAAGGCCAGGGTCGCATCCAGCGCGCGTGGATCGATATGGTCGTACTCCACGGCATAGCCGGGAGTCACGATCGCAGTATGCTCCAGCCCCGGGATCGAATTGACCATCGCCCTCTGCACATCGACCGGCAGCGAAGTCGACATGCCGTTCGGATAGATCAAATGGGTATCCAGACCTTCCGGCTCGAGGAAGATCTGGTGGCCGTCGCGATCGCCGAAGCGATGGATCTTGTCCTCGATCGAGGGGCAATAGCGCGGACCCTGTGCGTCGATCGCGCCGGTGAACAGCGGCGAACGATCGAGCCCGGCACGGATCGCGTCATGCGTGGCATGGGTGGTGCGCGTGACGCCGCAATGGAGCTGGGGCAGCATGCGGCGCGGCGTGAGCGGCGACATGGTCCAGGGATCGGCATCCGAAGGCTGCTCCTCGATCCGCGCCCAGTCCACGGTGCGGCCATCGAGACGGGGGGGCGTGCCGGTCTTGAGCCGGGCCATGGGGAGGTTCAGCCCGCGCAGCTGCTCGGCAAGCCGGATTGCGGAACCCTCGCCTACCCGGCCGCCAGTCTCGCGCTCCTCGCCGCGGAAGATACGCCCGCCAAGGAAAGTGCCGGTGGCGAGCACCACGGCGCGACAGGAAAGCAGCCTACCATCCGCCAGGCGGATTCCGGCAACGGCACCCCCGTCCAGCTCGAGCGCCTCCGCCTCTCCCGCGACGAGCATGAGATCAGGCTGCCCGGCGAGCATCTTCTGGATCGCCGCGGCGTAGCGCCGCCGGTCGGCCTGGACGCGCGGGCCCTGTACGGCAGTGCCCTTGGACCGGTTGAGCATGCGATAATGGATGCCGGCGGCGTCGGTGGCGCGAGCCATCAACCCGTCGAACGCATCGACTTCGCGAACCAGATGCCCCTTGCCCAATCCGCCGATCGCCGGGTTGCACGACATCGCTCCCAGCTTCGTCAGGTCGAAGCTGAGCAATGCCGTGCGCGCGCCGCGGCGGGCCGAAGCGGCAGCCGCTTCGGTGCCGGCGTGCCCGCCGCCAATGACGATGACATCGAAATCCATTGGCCGCGCGCTACAGAAAGCGCACGGCCGCGTCAAAAGCGTTCCACGTGGAACAGCCTATTTGCCGATGCAGAATCGCGCGAACAGCGCGTCCAGCATCGCCTCCACCCCTGCCCGCCCGGTGATGGCATCGAACGCGCGCATCGCGCTGCGCAGCTGCTCCGCGATCAGGAGCAGATCCTCCTCCCGCTGGGCGGCCCGCAACGCGCTGGCAGCATTCCGGGAAAGCGCACGCTGACGAGCGTTGAGCGCCATCTGGTCGGTCGGCGGGAGCATATCGGCGGCAAGCTGCGCCATCGCACTCCACAGCGCATCCAGCCCCTCGCCCGTAAGCGACGACAGCGACAGCCGATCCGCCGCCGCCATACGCCCCGGCAGGTCCGCGCGCGGATTGAGCCAGAGGCAGTGCGCATGTTCCGGTGGCGGTTCGTCCCCCAGCCAGAGCAGGATATCCGCCTCGGCTTGCGCTGCCTGGGCCCGCGCAATGCCGATCGCTTCGATCTCGTCGCCGGGCAGTGCCGCCAATCCTGCCGTATCGATAAGCAGCCAGGCGGTCCCGCCCCGCACCACCGGCGCCTCGATCCGATCGCGGGTCGTGCCCGAGATCGGCGAGACGATCGCCGCGTCGCGCCCGATCATCCTATTGAGTAGTGAGGACTTGCCGGCATTGGGTGGCCCCGCGAGCACGACGCGGATCCCGTCGCGCAATCGCTCGACCGGCGGGCGATCCGCCACTGCCTCGATATCCTCCGCCAGCGCCGCGGCACCGGATCGGAGCGCCGGAAGCAGTGCGGCATCGGCGACATCGTCCTCATCGCTGTGATCGAGCTCGGCCTCGACGCGCGCAGCAAGCATCAACAGCCGGTCGGTCCAGCCCTCGACTGCCCGGCGAACCGCCCCTTCCGCCGATCGGATCGCGGACCGGCGCTGCGCTTCGGTCTCGGCCATCAGCAGGTCGCCCAGCCCTTCGGCTTCGCTCAGGTCGATCCGGCCGTGCAACAGCGCCCGCCGGGTGAATTCACCCGGCTCGGCCGGTCGGAGCCCGGATCGGCCAGCCAGCGCCGCCTCGACTGCGCGGACCACCGCGCGGCCGCCATGGAGATGGAGTTCGGCAAGATCCTCCCCCGTCGCGCTGCGCGGACCCGGGAAGCAGAGGATGAGCGCGCGATCGAGCAAGCTGCCATCGGCGGGATCGTGCAGGGCCCGCACCGCAGCGCGGCGCGGCGCAGGCAGATCTCCGGCGAAATCGCGCACCATATCGAAAGCGCACGGCCCGCTCACGCGCAGCACGGCAATCGCGGCGGGAAGCGCGCCGCTCGAGACCGCGTAGATCGTGTCCATTATTTCTCGGTCTTGCTCCCGGCATCGAACATCGCGCGCCAGAAGCCCATGCCGGCCTCGCTCATCGGCGCCCAACTCTGCAGCATCGCGCGAAACGCTTCGGGACTGCCTTGCTTGTCGATCGCATCCACCATCATCGCCACATAGCGTTCATGCACCGGGGCGAGGTCCGGCAACCCCATTGCGCGACGCGCCTCTTCGGGGGTGCAATCCACCTCGACATTGATCTTCATGGCCGTCTCCGTTGCGCGGGCAGCACCGCGGCTGCTAGTTCGAGCCCATCTATGCGCGCGACCATGCCGTCATCGCAACGCCCATCGGCCGGAACCGAGCCGATGAAGGCCGGCGACCCGGCCAATTGCGGACCGAAGATCAGATCCTGGCCGTTCGATCTCGAGCGGCACCACGCCGGAAGGACATTGCCATGAGCGAGACGATCAGCATCGACACGATCGACGGGAGCGGCAGCTTCCAGGCCTATGTCGCGCATCCTGAGGGTAGGCCACGCGCCGCGATCATCGTGATCCAGGAGATTTTCGGCGTGAACCCGGGCATTCGCCGGAAGTGCGACGATTGGGCGGCCAAGGGCTATCTGAGCCTCGCGCCGGACCTGTTCTGGCGATTGGAGCCCGGCATCCAGCTCGATCCCGACGTGCCGGAACAGTTCCAGCAGGCACTGGGCCTGATGGGCAAGTTCAACCAGGACGCCGGCATTCGCGACATCGAGGCGACGATCAAGCGCGCCCGGGCGCTGCTCGGCGATGGCGGCAAGGTCGGCGTGGTGGGATTCTGCTTGGGCGGCCGCCTGGCGTTCATGACCGCGACCCGGACGGACAGCGATGCAAGCGTCGGCTATTATGGCGTGGGGATCGACAATCTGCTCGGCGAGAAGCACGGCATCGCCCATCCGGTCCTGCTCCACATTCCGCAGGCCGATCATTTCGTCGATCCCCAGATTCAGGCGGCGATGCATGCGGGACTGGACGACCACCCCAAGGTCACCCTGTTCGACTATCCCGGCGAGGACCATGGCTTCGCCGATACCTTCGGCAAGCGCCGCTCAGACGAATCCGCGAAACTGGCCGATGGGCGGACGGCCGAGTTCTTTGCGAGGAATCTATCGTAAGAAACTGAGATTCATGTGCTGAGGCGAGCCATTTGCGAGTGCCTCAGCACACCGACATCGGGTCAGCGACATAGGCTTTCACGAAGTCGGTGAAGCTGTCGGCGACCCAGCGCTCGCCCGCGGCGATAACGGCGATCCGGCCATAGTCTTCGCCCTCTTCGCAGCAGATGATCCAGGCCCAGAACCAGATCATGTAATCCGCGAAGAACAGACAACGCTCCGCCTTGGCCGCGACGGCCGGGTTGTCGAGCGCATGCGCATATTCTTCGGGGATGTTCCGGATTCTGGTGGGTGGCCACCAAATGGCGTCCCCGTCATCCCAATGATCTTCCTTCGGCGCCACGTACAACAGATAGGCGCGAAAGTCTGCGGGCAGCACGATACCATAGCGGCGCTCGAGGCCCAGCACCGCCGTCTCCGCATCCGCATGGGGTGCCGGATGGTCGCCGCCATGCGCCCAGAAGCCTGCAAGCATCGCGTGCGCAGCGATCAGGGGATCGGCTTCAAATGCGAGAGGCCGTTTCAGCGATGGGCGCTTGGCCGGCCTCCCTATCCCGAACCGAAAGACAACGATCCAAGACACCACTGCCATGACCGCCAGCAACGATGTCCAGGGCCATTGCAAGGACATCCGGCCCGTTCCTCAGAAGAAGCTGGCGATCCCCGGCGTGCCGTGCGTGCCCACCCAGCCTTCATAGATCATCCGGAAGGCGACAAAGACGATCACGATGAGGCCGAGATAGGCGATCCACGGATAGCGGTTGATCAGCTTGGCGATCAGGTTCGCGGCGATGCCCATCAGCGCGACCGAGAGCAGCAGGCCGACGACCAGGATACCCGGATGCTCGCGTGCGGCACCGGCCACGGCGAGGACGTTGTCGAGGCTCATCGAGACATCGGCCACGGCAACCGCCCAGGCCGCGGCGGCGAAGCTCCTGGCCGGCTTCAGGCCCGATTCGACTTCATCGGCATGCGGGCCGCCCTCGCGGATCTCGCGCCAGAACTTCCAGCTTACCCAGAGCAGCAACAGCCCGCCCGCGAAGATCAGCCCGACGATCCCCATCAGCCAGCTGACGATCAGCGCGAAGAGGATACGCAGCAGGAGCGCCGCGCCGATGCCGATCAGGATCACCTTCTTGCGCTGGTCCGCCGGCAGGCCCGCGGCGAGCGCGCCGACGACGATCGCATTGTCGCCCGCCAGCACCAGGTCGATCATCAGCACCGAGCCGAAGGCGGCGAGCGCGGACGGATCGCCGAGATTCGAGAAGTCGGCGACGATGTGGTTCCAGATATCGAGCGGAGAACCCATACCGGCCGTGGCGGCGCTGAGAAGCAAGTCGAGCATCGCTAAGCCCTAGCGCGACGCCGGCAAAAGAAAAGGCCGGGCATCGCGCCCGGCCTTTCCCAATCCCGCCATGCCCCCTCCCTGGAAAGGAGGGGTCCGGACGATCACTGGTTCATGCTGTCGAAGAAGTCCTCGTTGGTCTTCGAATCCTTCATCTTGTCGAGCAGGAATTCCATCGCATCGACGGTGCCCATCTGCATGAGGATGCGGCGCAGCACCCACATCTTGGTGAGCTTGGACTTGTCGACCAGCAGCTCCTCCTTGCGGGTGCCCGACTTGCCGACGTCGAGCGCCGGGAAGATGCGCTTGTCGGCCACCTTGCGGTCGAGGACGATTTCCGAGTTGCCGGTGCCCTTGAACTCTTCGAAGATCACTTCGTCCATGCGGCTGCCGGTGTCGATCAGCGCCGTGGCGATGATCGAGAGCGAACCGCCTTCCTCGATGTTGCGCGCGGCACCGAAGAAACGCTTCGGGCGCTGCAGGGCGTTCGCGTCGACGCCGCCGGTGAGCACCTTGCCCGACGACGGCACCACCGTGTTGTAGGCGCGGCCGAGGCGCGTGATCGAATCGAGCAGGATCACCACGTCCTTCTTGTGCTCGACCAGGCGCTTGGCCTTCTCGATCACCATCTCGGAGACCTGGACGTGGCGCTGCGCCGGCTCGTCGAAGGTCGAGGAAATCACTTCGCCCTTCACGCTGCGCTGCATGTCGGTCACTTCCTCGGGGCGCTCGTCGATGAGCAGCACGATGAGGAAGACCTCGGGGTGATTGTCGGTGATCGCCTTGGCGATGTTCTGGAGCAGCACGGTCTTGCCGACGCGCGGCGGCGCCACGATCAGCGCGCGCTGGCCCTTGCCCTGCGGCGCGACGATGTCGATCACGCGCGCCGACTTGTCCTTGATCGTCGGATCGAGGCTGTCGAGCGTCAGCTTCTGCTCGGGATAGAGCGGCGTGAGGTTGTCGAAGTTGACGCGGTGGCGGACCGCATCGGGATCGTCGAAATTGACCGAGACCAGGCGCGTGAGCGCGAAATAGCGTTCGCCGTCCTTGGGCGCGCGAATCTCGCCTTCCACCGTATCGCCGGTGCGCAGGCCGAACTTGCGGACCTGGTTGGGCGAGACATAGATGTCGTCGGGGCCGGCGAGATAATTCGCCTCGGGGCTGCGCAGGAAGCCGAAGCCGTCGGGCAGCACTTCAATCGTGCCCTCGCCCATGATCTGGTCGCCCTGCTCGGCCTGTGCCTTGAGGATCGCGAAGAGCAGATCCTGCTTGCGCAAAGTCGAAGCGCTCTCGACGCCGAGCTCTTCGGCCATCGAGACCAGTTCGGCGGGGGCTTTCTTCTTGAGGTCCTTGAGATGCATTGGGAGTCCGGGTGCCTGGATTGCCTGGGAGGGAGCGTCGGTCGGCGGTACGGTCGCGCGCGAATAACGATGCTTGGAGGAGGGATGGCCCGGTGACCCGGACCACAACGCCGAATTAGGTATGGCCCAAGGCCAAGTCAACCGGTCTCGGCGGCCTGCATCACGCTTTTGCGGCAAGCCTCATCTTGCGGGAGACGGAAGCCTGGCGCAATTATGTTACGTTGGCCGTCAGAAGGGCTTCACGACCGCCAGGATGACGATCGCGATCACTGCCAGCGCGGGCAATTCGCCCAGCATGCGCAGCCGCCGCGCGGGGATCGGTCCGCGACCATTGGCGAGTTTGCGCGAATAGCTGACCGCCCAGCCGTGAAATCCGGAAAGAAGCAATACGATCAATAGCTTGGCATGCAGCCAACCCAGGCCGGCGCCACCTTCGAACAATCCGAGATTGGCAGCAAGGGCGAGTCCGAGCAGCCAGACGATCACGATCGAGGGCGTGAGGATCATCCGGCGGAGCAGCGTCTCGCGCTTCGTCCAGGCCGCGGCTTCCGGCGTGCCGAGCGCCTCCTGGTGATGGACGAGATAGCGCGGCAGCAGGAACAGGCCGGCCATCCAGAAGATCACGAAGATGATGTGGAACGCCTTGACCCAGAGATAGGCCCCGCCCAGGAATCCCGTCATGCTCGCCTCCGCTCGCGGGCTGCCATCAACCCCTCCTGATCCGCGCCAGCAGCCGCTCGACATGCGCGATCGGCGTGTCCTGCTGGATGCCGTGGCCGAGATTGAACACATGCGGGCGGCTTGGAAAGGCCGAAAGGATCCGCTCGACCGCGCGATCGAGCGTCTCGCCCCCGGCGATCAGCGCCAGCGGATCGAGATTGCCCTGCACGGGGAGATCGTCGGGCAGCACGCCGTCGGCCCAGGCCGGATCGACCGTCTCGTCGAGCCCGATCGCATCGACACCGGTCTCGCGGGCATAGGCGGGGAGCTTGCCGCCGGCGCCCTTGGGGAAGCCGATCACCGGCGCCCGGCCCTTCACCGCCGCCGCGATGCGGGCGGTGGGAGCGATCACCCAGCGTTCGAACTGCTCGGGCGAGAGGCTGCCGGCCCAGCTGTCGAACAGCTGCACCGCTTCAACGCCGGCATCGATCTGGGCGTTCAGATAGTCGATCGTGCAGTCGGCGATGCGATCGACCAGCGCCTGCATGAGTCCGGGATCCGCATAGGCCAGCCGACGTGCCTCCGCCTGCTCGCGGCTGCCCTGCCCTGCGATCATATAGGTGGCGACGGTCCAGGGACTGCCTGCGAAGCCCAGGAAGGTCACGCGCGGGTCGAGGGTAGTCCGTACCTGCCGGACGGTCTCGTACACCGGCTGCAGGGCCTCAGGACGCGATTCAAGGGCATCCAGGACGTCGCGCGACGTCACGGTCGGTGCCAGCCGCGGCCCCTCGCCGGTTTCGAACCAGAGTTTCTGGCCCAGCGCCATCGGCACCATCAATATGTCGGAGAACAGGATCGCGCCGTCCATGCCGAAGCGGCGGATCGGCTGGAGCGTGATCTCGGCGGCGGCCTGCGGATCGAGCGCCAGTTCGAGGAATCCGCCCTTCTCGGCCCGGAGCGCGCGATATTCGGGCAGATAGCGGCCCGCCTGGCGCATCAGCCATATGGGCGGCACTTCCTGTCGAACGCCCTTCAGCGTCTCGAGCAACGGCTTGGTTCGGGGGACGATCAGGGCCTCGGTCCTAAAACTATTAAAAGAGAATCTAGGAATTGTTGGAGTCTGTTGGCGCGTGGAAACCGGGGCTTATGCATTCGTCCGCGACTTGCCAACAGATTGACTCCGGCGGGCCCTCGGGAGTCTCCGGATTCGCCGGCGCCGTCCCCGTTTTCAACAGGCTGTGGATCGGAATCACAAGCTGGGGACGGGCATGTGGACGAATCACCAGCCGGAGTCGTCAAACTGACCCGATTGGTTCGTGCGCCCGGTTGCGCTAGTGGCTGTGCGGCATGTTCTCCACAGATTCACTCACGGCCTGATGCGTCTCCATCTCCACCTCCTTTCCGATTCCACCGGCGAGACGCTGGAGAACATCGCCAAGGCGGCGCTGGCCCAATATGACGATGTGGAGACGCTGCGGCATTTCTGGCCGATGGTGCGTAGCGAAGCGCATCTCGAGCGGATCCTGCAGGAAATCGCCCAGAATCCGGGGCTGGTGCTCTACACGCTGGTGAATCCCGAGATCCGCCGCACGCTGGAGAGTCGCTGCCGGGCGATGGGATTGCCGGCGATCGCGCCGCTCGATCCGGTCAACCATGCGCTCTCCAACCTGCTCGGCCAAGAAGCCAAGGCGCGCCCGGGGCGGCAACATACCCTGGATGCCGCCTATTTCGCGCGCGTCGACGCGATCCAGTTCACCATCGCGCACGATGACGGGCTGCTCGCCGAGGATTGGGAGGAAGCCGACATCCTGCTGGCCGGCGTCTCGCGCTCGTCCAAGACGCCGACGTCGATCTACCTGGCGAACCGGGGCTACAAGACCGCCAACATCCCGATCGTGGTCGAATCGCCGCCGCCGCCGGAGCTGTTCGACCTCAAGCATCCGCTGATCGTCGGCCTTACCACGAGTGCCGACCGGCTGATCCAGATTCGCCGCAACCGGCTGCTCTCGCTGAACCAGGCGACCGAGACCAGCTATGTCGAGCAGGACGCGGTGACGCGCGAAGTCGCCTATGCGCGGCGGATGTTCGCCGACAATGGCTGGCCGGTGATCGACGTGACGCGCCGCTCGATCGAGGAGACTGCCGCGGCGATCATCCAGCTGTGCAACGAACGGACGCTCGAAAAGGGAAGATCATGAAGCTGGTGCTCGCCTCGCAAAGCGCTTCGCGCCGCGCCATGCTCAACGATGCCGGCGTGCCGCATGAAGCCGTGACGGCACAGGTCGACGAAGCCTCGGCCAAGGAGTCGCTGGTCGCCGGCGGCATTTCCCCGCGCGACCTGGCCGATGCGCTGGCCGAGCTGAAGGCGCTCAAGGTCTCCGGCCTCGTGCCGGGCGCGCTGGTGCTGGGCGGCGATTCGCTGGTCGCGCTCGACGACGGCTCGCTGCTCGACAAGCCCGAAAGCCGCGAGCAGGCGGCGGATCATCTGCGCCGCATGTCGGGCCGGACGCACGACATCTACAGCGCCGCGGTGATCGCCGAGGGTGGCCGGGCAGTGTGGCGCCATGTCGATCGCGCGCGGCTGCACGTCCGCCCGCTCTCCGAGACGTTCATCGCGGAATATCTCGACATGGAATGGCCCGCCATCGCCGGTTGCGTCGGCTGTTTCCGGATCGAGGGCCCCGGCGTCCAGCTGTTCAGCCGGACCGAGGGCAGCCACTTCACCATCCTCGGCATGCCGCTGCTGCCGATCCTCGACTATCTGCGCATCCGAGGAATATTGACGTCATGACAGCCTATGCCGAAGTGATCGGCGACCCCATCGCCCAGTCCAAGTCGCCGCTGATCCACGGTTTCTGGCTGGGACAGCTCGGCATCGCGGCCGAATATCGCCGCGCCCATGTGAAGCCCGAGGAACTGGCCGGCTATTTCGAATCGCGCAGGGCGGATCCCGACTGGCGCGGCTGCAACATCACCCTGCCCCACAAACAGGCCGCGCTCGAATTCGTCGAGGATCGCGGCGGCATCCGCCAGTCGATCGGCGCGATCAACACGGTGGTGCGGGCCGAGGACGGCGCGCTGATCGGCACCAACACCGATGCCGGCGGCTTCTACGCACCGATCGCCGGCCTCGATCTCGAGGGCAGGCATGCGGTGGTGATCGGCGCGGGCGGCGCGGCGCGGGCGATCCTGTTCGCACTGTCCAAGGTCGGCATCGGCCGAGTGACCTTGCTCAACCGCAACGTGCTCAAGGGCGCGGCCCTGCTCTCCGGGTTCGGGATCAAGGGCGAGGCGCTTCCCCTTTTGGCCAAGCTGCCGCCGGCCGCGCTGCTGGTGAATGCCAGCGCGCTCGGCATGGTCGGCCAGCCGCCGCTCGAAATCGACCTGTCGCCGCTGCCCGAGGACGCGGTGGTCTATGACGCAGTCTATGCCCCGCTTGAGACCGATCTCCTTGCCCAGGCGCGCGACCGCGATCTCGACACGGTGGACGGGCTCGAGATGCTGGTCGGCCAGGCCGCGCTCGCCTTCGAGCTGTTCTTTGGTGCCGAGCCCCCGCGCGACCGCGATGCGGAACTGCGCGCGCTTCTGCTGACGTCATGATCACCCGCCCCGCGATCATCCTGGGCCTCACCGGGTCGATCGGCATGGGCAAGTCGACGGTAGCGGCGATGTTCGCGGAAGACGGCGTGCCGGTGTTCGATGCCGATGCCGAGGTCCATCGGCTCCAGGGGCCGGGAGGTGCCGCGCTCGCCGCGATCGAGGCGGCATTCCCGGGCACCACCGGCGATCTCGGGGTGGACCGCGCGCTGTTGCGCGAAGCGGTGACTGCCGACCCCGGCGCGTTTGCCCGGCTCGAGGCGATCCTCCATCCCGCGGTGGCGGAGATGCGCGAGGCCTTTCTCCAGGCGAATCGCGATGCGCCGCTGGTCGTGCTCGACGTGCCCTTGTTGTTCGAGGCGGGCGGCTGGCGCCATGTCGACAGGATTGCCGTGGTCTCCGCGCCGGCCGAGGTGCAGCGCGAACGCGTGCTCGCCCGCCCGGGCATGACCGCGGCGCGATTCGAGGCGATCCTCGCCCGTCAGCTGCCCGACTCGGAAAAGCGCGCGCGCGCGGATTTCGTGATCCCCACCGGCGTGCCGATCGGGGAGACGCGCGCGGTGGTCCGTGATGTCATCGCTTGCCTAGCGGGCCGCGTGGGAGGATAAGGTTCCCATGCGTGAAATCGTGTTCGACACCGAAACCACCGGGCTCAGCTTCTCGGGTGGCGACCGGCTGGTCGAGATCGGATGCGTCGAGCTGCTCAACCGCGTGATGACCGGCCGCACCTTCCACGCCTATATCAATCCCCAGCGCCCGATGCCGATCGAGGCGTTCAACGTCCACGGCCTGTCGGACGTGTTCCTCTCGGACAAGCCGTTGTTCGAGGACGTGGTCGAGGACATGCTGGAGTTCATCGGCGACAGCCCGATGATCGCGCACAACGCCAATTTCGACTTCGGCTTCATCAATGGCGAGCTGACCCGCAGCGGCCGACCGATCGTCGACCTGGGCCGCATGGTCGACACGCTGGCGATCGCGCGCGTCAGGCATCCGGGCGCCAAGCACACGCTCGATGCGCTGTGTACCCGCTACGGCATCGATCTCACCCAGCGCACGCTGCACGGCGCGCTGATCGACGCTTCGCTGCTCGCGCAGGTCTATGTCGAGCTTACCGGCGGGCGGCAGATCACGCTGGGCCTGGCGGTGGACGCGCCGGTGGCGCGCGAGACGATGGTCGAGGCGCCGGCGCGCGGACATGCGCGCCCGGCACGCCAATTTAGCGCCAGCGCGGCGGAACTCGAACGCCACGCGGCCTTTCTCTCTAAGATGGAGGACCCGCTCTGGGGCGTCGCCCCGGCCAGTTGACTCCCGGCATTTGCCGGCGGTTGATCGGTTCGGACCCGCACCAGCCGGGGTCCTCGGTACAAAGTGGAGGTGAACAATGGACATCCGGGTTTCTGGGCATCAGGTCGAGACCGGCGACGCGCTCAAGGCGCAGGTCAACGAACGGCTCCAGGGGATTGCGGGCAAGTATTTCTCGCGCGCGATCTCGTCCCAGGCGACCTTCGGCAAGGGGCCGCACGACAACGGGTTCACCTGTGACATCGTGATGCACGTCACCCAGGGCCTTGTCCTCAAGGCGACGAACAAGGGCATGGAGGCCCATGGCGCGTTCGACGGCGCAGCCGACCGGATCGACAAGCAGCTGCGCCGCTACACCCGCCGGCTGAAGGACCGCCAGAACGGCGTGGTCAATGCGTTCGCCGAGAACGGCGCCTATGACAACAATGCCGGCTACACCCTTTTCCAGGAGACGGTGGACGAGGACGAGCCGGTCGATGCGCCGCTGATCATCGCGGAGACTCGGGTCGACGTGCCCGATGCCACGGTTTCGGATGCGGTCATGATGCTCGATCTGCGGAACACCAATGCGCTGCTTTTCCGAAATAGCGCGACAGGTGCCCATAACATGGTCTATCGGCGCGGCGACGGGACCATCGGATGGGTGGAACCCAATCGTGCCGCCTGAGTATTAAAGGCAGGCCCCGGGGGGCGGACCTCAACTGGAATATCGATGACGACCATCACTGAATTGCTCGTGCCGGAGGCAGTGCTCTCCGGCGTGAGTGTTGCCAGCAAGAAGGCGCTGTTCGCGGCGCTGGGTGCCACCGCAGCCGAGGCTTATGGTCTCGACGCGCGTGCCGTTTCCGAAACCCTTTCCGAGCGCGAGAAGCTGGGCTCGACCGGCTTCGGCGCCGGCATCGCCATTCCGCACGGCAAGCTGGACGCGATCCGCCGCGTCTGCGGCGTGTTCGTGCGGCTGGACAAGCCGGTCGATTTCGGCGCGGTGGACGAACTGCCCGTCGACCTCGTCTTCATGCTGCTCTCGCCGGTGGGCGCGGGTGCCGAGCATCTGAAGGCCCTGGCTTGCGTCTCGCGCTGTCTGCGCGACAAGGCGATCGCCGCCAAGCTGCGCGGCGCCGGATCGCGCGATGCACTCTATGCGCTGCTCGCGGGCGTGGAGGCGCGTGACGCAGCCTGAGGAGCCCGTCGGGGCGACGGCGCATTTCCGCGCGCTCGAATCGCTCTATGCCGCGGCACCGATCAACCGGCTGTTCGAGTCCGTGCTCGAAATCCCGGAAGGTGGCGTCGCGCGCATCCGCTTCACCATCGACGAGCGCTATTTCCATGCGGCCGGCGCGGCGCATGGCACGAGCTATTTCAAGATGCTCGACGATGCCGCCTTCTATGCGGTGAACAGCCTGGTCACCGATCGCTTCGTGCTGACGACGCAGTTCAACCTGTTGTTCACCAAGCCGCTCGGCCCCGGGCCGGTGGTGGCGGAAGGGCGCTGGGTGAGCGGGCAGCGGCGCGTGTTCGTCGGCGAGGCCCGGCTGATCGACGCGACCGGCGAGGAAGCGGCGCGCGGCACCGGCACCTTCATGCGTTCGCGCATCCCGCTCGCCTCGCTTCCCGGATATCGCCAGGGCTGATGGCGCGGATCGCCACCGGCATGCTGGTCAATGCGCTGATCCGCCGTGCCGAAGGGGCCGGCGGCGGTGCGATGGTACTGGCCAGGGGCGATGCGACTGCCGGCGCGATACTGCTCCTGCTGGTCGAGCGGGGCGCCAATCCGCGCTTCGTCGAGCGTGGGCTGGGCCCCGACGGAAACCCCGCGCTGATCGCCTCGGGCCCACACCAATTCGCCGACGAGGGCGAGGTTACGGCCTATTGGCGGCGGCGCCGCGCGCGCGATTCCGACCTCTGGGTAGTGGAACTGGACATCGCGGATGCGGAACGCTTCGCCGCTGAAACGATCGCGATGAATTGACATGTAGGACGCGGCCGGCGAAAGGCGGCCCCTACTATCAATCGCGTTGTGCCTGCCGGGGTGTGAAGTCGGTCGGTTACGCAGTCGGGGGGGAAGCCCGGCGGTCCAATACAGAAAACGGGCCGGCCGCGCACCAACCGCACAGCAACGAAGCCTAATGAAGTTCATCCATCGCGCCGCGGGTTTCGCGGCCGTGACTTTTTGCGCTGGCGCACTTGCGAATGCCGCCACGCTCGACATGACCGCGGACGCGCAAGATGCGCCGGTTCAACTGGTCAACGTCCAGAACCTCCAGCAGGTTCCCGCGCCGGCCCCGCAGGCCGCGCCGACTCCGATCCAGGAAAAGACCGAGATCGTCCAGCCGATCCCCAATGCGGATCCGGACGACGAAGATTTCAATTCGCTCACCGAAGCCGTGGCCGCGCAGGATGCGCCCGCGTCGCTCGACAGCGAGCTCAACTGCCTCGCCGTGAGCGTCTATTACGAGGCGAAGAGCGAGCCGCTCGCCGGCCAGCTCGCCGTGGCGGACGTGATCCTCAACCGCACCGAATCGGGTCGCTTCCCGCGCTCGGTCTGCGGCGTGGTGACCCAGCGCGGCCAGTTTTCCTTCGTCCGCGGCGGCAAGCTGCCCACCCCGCCGGCCAACGGCCAGTGGAAGAAGGCGCTCGCCGTGGCCCAGGTCGCGATGAAGGACCAGTGGGATTCGCCCGTGCCCGAAGCGCTCTACTTCCATGCCCGCTATGTGAAGCCGAGCTGGAAGCGTGCGCGCGTGGGCGCCGTCGGCAACCATGTCTTCTATCGTTGATGGCGGATTGGCGGCGCCGGCCCGGTGCCGAAATCCAAGATAGGCGAGTCGCGGGCTTCCCTGCGTTCGCGTAATGTTCTAGACGGTCGGGGATGACTTCCCCGGCCGTTTCGATTCCGGAAGACCCGCTGCCCGATGGGCCCTTGATCGCCGCCGATGTCGCGCGCGGCGTCACTCGGCTGCTGCTCCGCCACGATTGCGTCGCGCTCGCCGAGGTGCCGCTGGAGGGCGGCCGCCGCGCCGATCTGATGGCGATCGATTCGCGCGGCAACATCGTCATCGTCGAGATCAAGGTATCGCGTGCCGATCTGCTCGGCGACGGCAAATGGACCGATTATCTCGCGCATTGCGATCGCTTCTTCTGGGCGGTGCCCGAGGGGTTCGACCTCAGGCCCTTCGAGCAGGAGGGTTTCCTGCCCGCGCGCGCGGGACTGATCGTCGCCGATCGCTACGATGCGGCGGTGATGCGCGAGGCGGCGACATTCCCCCTGCCCGCGCCGACACGGCGGAAATGCACGCTGGCCTTTGCCCGGCGCGCGGCGCGCCGGGTCATCCAGATCCTCGATCCCGACGCGGAAGCGGCGTTCTAGAGCTTCGGGCCGGCCGGAGCCGCGCTGCCCGACTTGCCGCCCTTGGGCGCTTCGGCGAGCAGCTTGGCGATCTGCGGATATCGGGTCTCGTCGCGGGCATAGTCGCGCGCCGACTTGCCGGTGACATTGTCGGTCCGGTCCGGATTGGCGCCGGCGGCGAGGAGCTGGCGGGCGACGTCGATGTCATGAACCTGGACGGCGCGGATCAACGGCGTCTCGCCGCTGGTGTTGGCCGTGTTCACATTGGCGCCGTACTTGAGCAGAATCTGCACGCCGTCGCCCCAGCCACGCTCGGCGGCGATGATCAGCGGGGTATTGCCGCGATTGTCCTGCAGGTTCGGATTGATGTCGTCCTGTTGGAGCAGCACGCGCAGATAAGTGGAATCGCTGCGCCGCACCACGATGTGGAGCGCGCCCTCGCCGGTCGAACGATCCTTGGTGTTGACGATGCGGAGCGACTTGTTCTCCAGATACTTGTTCACCTTCGTGCCGTCCGTCTCGCGGATGGCGTTGAGGAAATTGTAGCTGTCGGAGAATTGCTGGGCCGATGCGGGCGCGGCGGCGAGCATCAGCAGGGCGGCGCCGGCGGCGCCCAATACGCGAACGTTCATGTCTTGCCCAAACCCCATAGCGGCAGTGCTTGCAAGCCCCGGACTATCAGATCATGGCTGACGATACCATGAGCAGGATATTTCAGGCCCTTGCGCCTTTGCTACTGATCGTCTCGGGCTGCAGCGCCGCTCCGGGCGAACCGCCGCTCGCCGGCGCCCGCATCGGCGGCCCCTTCACGCTGACCGATCCGGACGGCAAGCCGGTGCGCGACAGCGATTTCGCCGGCAAATATCGCATCGTCTATTTCGGCTATACCTGGTGTCCCGACATCTGTCCGAACGACATGCTCAAGATCGGCCAGGCGATGAAGACGCTCGACAAGCAGGCGCCGGCCAAGGCCAAGGCGATCGTGCCGATCTTCATCACCGTCGATCCCGAGCGCGACACGCCCAAGGTGGTCGGCGCGTTCGTGCGCAACTTCGACGATCGCATCGTCGGCCTCACCGGCAGCCCGGCGGCGATCGCGGCGGTGGAGAAGCAATATGCGGTCTATGCGAAGAAGGAACCGGCCGGCCCGAACGGCGCCTATCTGGTAGGGCACAGCCAGATTGCCTATCTGATGGACAAGGACGGCAAGCCGATCACGTCGCTGCCGATCGAGAAGGATGCTGCGGCCGTGGTGGAGCAGCTCGACCATTGGGTGAGATGACCGGGAAATTCTGGGAAGACCTGCCGCTGGAAAAGCTCGACCGGGCGCAATGGGAAGCCCTTTGCGACGGCTGCGGCAAATGCTGCATCCACAAGCTCGAGGACGAGGAGACCGGCGAGCTGATGGCGACCAATGTCGCCTGCCGCCTGCTCGACCGGCGGATGGGGCGCTGCTCCGACTATAAGCACCGCCATGCCTATGTCCCCGAATGCGTGCGGCTGACCGCGCGCAACGTCCGCGACATCGAATGGCTGCCCTCCACCTGCGCCTATCGCCTGCGCGGCGAAGGCAAGCCCCTGCCCGATTGGCATTATCTGGTGAGCGGCGATCCCGAATCGGTCCATGCGGCCGGCCAGTCGACGCGCGGCTGGACGGTGAGCGAGGACGACGTCGTCGATTTCGAGCACCATCTGGTGGACCGCGAGCTTTGAGCGAACCGGAGATCGAGGTGGTCCGTCACGCCCGGGCGCGGCGGATGCGGCTCTCGGTCGATCCGCGGTCCGGCCGCGTGAAGCTGACGCTGCCGCCGCGCGCCTCGCTCAAGAAGGGCATGGACTGGGCGCGCGAGCAGCAGGGCTGGATCGCGGCGCAGCAGGCGAAGATGCCCGAGGCGCGGCCGTTCGCGCCGGGCGCGCGAATCCCGATCGGCGATGCCGAGGTGGAGATCGTCTGGCCGGCGACCGGCGCCGGGCGCACGCCGCGTCTGGCCGGCGACCGGCTGTTCTGCGGCGGCCCGCGCGAGGGGCTGGAGCGGCGCATCGAGCGCTGGCTCCGCCAGGCGGCACTCGACCTGTTGAGCGAGGAGACGGCGGAATATGCCGAGCGCGCGGGCGTTACGGTCACCAAGGTCTCGATCGGCGATCCGCGCGGGCGCTGGGGGAGCTGCGCTTCCTCGGGCCAGATCCGTTACAGCTGGCGGCTGCTGCTGGCGCCGAGCCATGTGCGGCGATCGACCGTGGCGCATGAAGTGGCGCACCGGCTCCACATGAATCATTCGCCGGCGTTCCACCGCGTGGTGGCGGAGCTGTACGAAGGCGATCCGGAGCGGGCACGGGCCTGGCTCAAGCGCAACGGCGCGGCGCTGCACTGGTACGGCCGGTAAGGCTTCCCCTTCCCCAGGGCGCCTATTGCGGCTCCCCGCGCGGCGCGTCGCCCCGCGGCGGCGAGGCCGGCTGGCGAGGTACGTCGCGCGGCGTATCGCGCTGGTCGCGCTGGGCCGGGGCGGGGGCCTTGCGGCCGGTCATCCGGTCGATCCAGTCCTGGTCGAGCTGCTCGTCCTGGCCGTGCGGGGGCTGGACCTGCTCGGTGCCGTCCCCGCGCGGCTGCTGATCCTCGGGCAGCGGGTTGCCGTCCGGGTCGACGAACAGGCCGTTGTCCGGCTCGGCATAGGCGGCATTCTCTTCGTCGAGCTGGTACTCCGGCAACGTCACCTGGGTGTCGAACTGCTCGACCGGGCGCTTGGCGACTGCCTTGACCATGAAGTCGTGAAAGGCGCGGGCCGGCGCGGTACCGCCCTGCAGGCCGGGGACCACCTTGGCGTCGTCGCGGCCCATCCACACGCCGGTGGTGAGGCCCGAGGAGAAGCCGACGAACCAGCCGTCCTTGTTCGACGTGGTCGTGCCGGTCTTGCCTGCCACCGGGCGGCCGATCTGCGCGGCGCGGCCGGTGCCGGTGGCGACCGCGGTCTGCATCAGGTCGGTCATCTGCGCGGCGACATAGGGCGCGACCAGGACATGGCTGGTATCCACCTCATGCTGGTAGATCACCGCGCCGTTCGCGGTCACTCGGGTGATGCCATAGGGTGTCACCGCCACGCCCTTGTTCGCCACCGAGGCGAAGGCGCGGGTCATGTCGATCAGGCGGACGTCGGAAGTGCCGAGCACCATCGCCGGATGGGTATCCACGGGCGTGGTGATGCCGAAGCGGCGCGCCATGTTGGCGATCGCGCCGAAGCCCACTTCCTGGCCGAGCTTCGCCGCGATCGTGTTGACCGAATAGGCGAAGGCAGTGCGGATGTTCATCTCGCCGCGGAACGCGCCCGAGCTGTTGCGCGGGCTCCAGCCGTTGATCGTCACCGGCTCGTCGACCACCATGTCGTCGGGCTTGTGGCCGGCCTCCAGCGCGGTGAGATAGACGAAGAGCTTGAACGCGGAGCCCGGCTGCCGGGTCGCCTGGGTCGCGCGATTGTAGATGGACGCGACATAGTCCTTGCCGCCCACCATCGCGCGCACCGCGCCGTCGCGATCGAGGCTGACCAGCGCGCCCTGCGCATTCTTGGGCGCGTTGGCACGGACCGCGTCGTCGGCGGCGCGTTGCATCGAGAGGTCGAGCGTGGTCCAGACCTCCAGCGGCGCCTCGGTCTCGTCGATCAGCACTTCCAGCTGGGGCAGCGCCCAGTCGGTGAAATAGCGCACGCTGTTCTGCTGGGGCTCGGGGGCGAGCGCCACGGTGCGCGGATCGGTGGCCTTGGCCTGGCTCTGCGTGATCTTGCCGGTCTCGGCCATCAGGTCGAGCACGACGCTGGCGCGGCCGATCGCCGCCTCGGCATCGGCGGTGGGCGAATAATGCGAAGGCGCCTTGACCAGGCCGGCGATCACCGCCGCTTCGGCCAGGCTGAGATTGGTGGCGGGGTGACCGAAGAATTTCCGGCTCGCCGCGTCGATGCCATAGGCGCCGCCGCCGAAATAGACCTTGTTGAGATAGAGTTCGAGGATCTCGTCCTTCGTGAACTTCCGTTCCATCGCCAGCGCGATCACGCCTTCGCGCACCTTGCGGCCGAGATCGTACTTGTTCGACAGGAAGATGGTGCGCGCCACCTGCTGGGTGATCGTCGAGCCGCCCTGCAGGCGCCGGCCCTCGTCGTGCAGCTGCTTGGCGCGCCAGAAGATGCGCGCGACGCCGACGGGATCGACGCCCCAATGCGATTCGAAGCGGCGATCCTCGGTGGCGATGATCGCATCCTTCATCACCTGCGGGATCTTGTCGGACTTGATCCATTCGCCATAGCTCGGCCCGAGCGACACCAGCACGGTGCCGTCAGCCGCGTGGACGCGGATCATCTGGCCGTTGGGCGAGGATTTGAGTTCGTCGAAGCTCGGCAGCGTCGACTTGGTCGAATAGACTGCGATCAGCAGCGCGATGAAGCCGAGCAGCGCCAGGCTACCCCCGCTCACCAGCATCCAGAAAGCGATTCGCTTCCAAAAGGAGAGGTCACGCCATTTGGGCGTGCGGATCACGGTGGGCAAATTCTTCGATGGCATCGGGGGAGTGCGATTAAGCCCTATTCGGCCCGCTCACAAGGATCAGGCGCCGCTCGGTTCGCTGGTAGCGACATTCTGGTTGCCGCCACGTGAACGGAAATCGAGGCCGACCGAGTTTATGCAGTAGCGCAGGCCCGTCGGCGGCGGCCCGTCGGGGAAGACATGGCCCTGATGCCCGTCGCAGCGCGCGCAGCGCAGCTCGACGCGGCGCATGCCATGGCTGGTGTCGGCATGTTCGGTGACATTCTCCGAATCGATCGGCCGGGTGAAGCTGGGCCAGCCCGAGCCCGAATCGAACTTGTCGGCGCTGTCGAACAGTTCGAGCTTGCAGCCGGCGCACAGATAGAGGCCATCGGCCTTGTTGTCGGTGTAGTGGCCGGAAAAGGCCCGCTCGGTGCCCGCCTCGCGCAGCACGTGAAACTGTTCCGGAGTGAGGCGTTTGCGCCACTCGGACTCGGAGAGGTTCAGATGCTCCATGGCGCAAAGCATGTGTCCGGCGCCGGGGGCCGCGTCAATCCGGGTTGGCGCGGAAGCGGGCCAAACCGGCCCTGGCCCTGAGCCGGCGCTTCAACGTCTCCGCGGGCGGCGCCCACAGAAAGCCGAAGCTGACCGCGCCATGCTTGGATTCGACCGCATGGTGCAGCCGGTGCGCCTGGACGATTCGCTTCATGTAGCGGGATCGCGGGACGTAGCGATGACGGACCCGCTGATGGACGATCACGTCGTGGAAGCCGAAATAGATCGCGCCATAGCCGGCTATCCCGGCCCCGATCCAGGCAAGGCCCGGCCACCAGCCCGCGTGCACCCCGCCGTACAGGAGCAGGATCGAGGGCATGGCGAAGATCACGGCATAGAGGTCGTTCCATTCGAACCGGCCCTTGCGGGGCCGGTGGTGGCTGGCGTGGAGGAACCAGCCCGGCCCGTGCATCACCCAGCGGTGCATCGTCCAGGCAAAGCCCTCCATCGCGGCGATGGTGGCGAGGAACAGGACAAGGCCGAGCCAGAGGGACATGGCGGGTAGATAGGCGTTCCGGGCCGATACGTCAGCCGGAAGACGCGAGTCGCCCGGCCAGCTCCCTATCCTGTCGTCCCGGAACATGTCCGGGGTGGCCATGGGCGGGGCTTCATCGCCATATTGCAATTACGTCGCAATCGCGTTTACGCCGAAAAGATTTGGATTCGCGCGCGCGCCGTGCTTAAGGCTCGCGCAAACCCCTTCCCGCCACAAATGACGAGGGCGCGCTCCCCATGAACATCCACGAATATCAGGCCAAGGAACTGCTCGCGAAGTTCGGTGCGCCGATCGCCGCCGGCTATGCCGCGTTCACCGTCGAGCAGGCGGTCGAGGCGATGAACAGGCTGCCCGGGCCGCTCTATGTCGTGAAGGCGCAGATCCATGCCGGCGGCCGCGGCAAGGGCAAGTTCAAGGAGCTCCCGCCCGAGGCCAAGGGCGGCGTCCGCCTCGCCCGCAGCGAGGCCGAGGTCCGCGAAGCCGCGCACGAGATGCTCGGCAACACGCTGGTGACGATCCAGACCGGCGAGCACGGCAAGCAGGTCAACCGCCTCTACATCACCGACGGCGCCGACATCGCCAAGGAATTCTACCTGGCGCTCCTCGTCGATCGCGTCACCGGCCGCATCGCCTTCGTCGTCTCGACCGAGGGCGGCATGGACATCGAGGAAGTCGCGCATTCGACTCCCGAGAAGATCCACACCTTCGACGTCGATCCGGCGACCGGCTTCATGCCGCATCACGGCCGCGCCGTCGCCGCCGCGCTGGGCCTGACCGGCGACCAGGGCAAGCAGGCGGCCAAGGTTGCCGCCTCGCTCTTCGCCGCCTTCCAGGGCACCGACGCCGCGCAGATCGAAGTCAATCCGCTGGCGCTGACCGAGCAGGGCAACCTGCTCGTCCTCGACGCCAAGGTCGGCTTCGATTCGAACGCGATGTTCCGCCACAAGGACCTGGCCGAGCTGCGCGACGAGAGCGAAGAGGATCCGATGGAGCTCGAGGCGTCGAAATACGACCTCGCCTATATCAAGCTCGATGGCGATATCGGCTGCATGGTCAACGGCGCCGGCCTGGCGATGGCGACGATGGACATCATCAAGCTCAACGGCATGTTCCCGGCCAACTTCCTCGATGTCGGCGGCGGCGCCAACAAGGAGAAGGTCACCGCGGCGTTCAAGATCATCCTGAGCGATCCGGCGGTGAAGGGCATCCTGGTCAACATCTTCGGCGGCATCATGCGCTGCGACATCATCGCCGAGGGCATCGTCGCCGCGGCGAAGGAAGTGAACCTCTCGGTGCCGCTGGTCGTCCGCCTCGAGGGCACCAACGTGCAGCAGGGCAAGGACATCCTCGCCAATTCGGGCCTGGCCATCGTTCCCGCGAACGATCTGGGCGACGCGGCGAAGAAGATCGTCGCCGAAGTCCAGAAGGTCGCCGCCTGACGCCGATCGGCAAGCGGGCCGCGGATGCGGCCCGCTCGTCGGTCTACTTGACGCCTTTCTCGCTGATGCTCTTCTTGAGCAATTGCGGCGCCGCCGGCGCGACGGCCTTGATCGTGGTCGGCGTCATCGACAAGCGCGACGGCATGGTCCGAGTCGTCGCTTCTTCCGATGGGCAAGCGCCTTCGGGCTCGGCGCTCCGCTTGGTCGGATTGACCCCGCCCTTCACCACGATCCCGCCGATCGGCGTGCCCGGCGCGCAGCGTGCGTAGCTGGACGACGCGGCGCCCGGCAGCCCGGTGAGCGTCCCCGCCTTGGGCTTGGCCTGCTCCTTGGCCGCGGCAACCGGCGCATCCTGCGCAAAGGCTGGTGCCGTAGCGGCGGTCACCGCCAGCATCGCCCAGAGCGCCACATGATATTTCCCCATATTCCCTCTCCTTCCTGCACGAAATTGCAGGTTCCTTCCTGAATTCGCGGTGAACTCGTCGCGCTGCCGTAACAAGGCGATATGGGCGGCATTTTCGATGATCGGGTATGCTGGAAGCGCTTTGGGGCTGGACTTGAATCGATTCTCGGGCATTAGCGATCGGTGTTGCCGATCTTCCAGCGATGGAGAGGATTTCGATGAAAGTGCTGGTTCCGGTCAAGCGGGTGCTTGACTACAACGTGAAGCCGCGGGTGAAGGCGGACGGGACGGGGGTCGACCTCGCCAACGTCAAGATGAGCATGAACCCGTTCGACGAGATCGCGATCGAGGAAGCCGTGCGCCTGAAGGAAAAGGGTGCGGCGACCGAAGTGGTGGTGGTCACCATCGGCGTCGCCAAGGCGGAGTCGGACGTGCTGCTCACTGCGCGCGCCATGGGCGCCGACCGTGCGATCCTGATCCAGACCGACGACGAGGTCGAACCGCTGGCGGTGGCCAAGCTGCTCGCCAAGGTCGCCGAGGAAGAGCAGCCCGGGCTGATCATCCTGGGCAAGCAGGCGATCGACGACGATTCGAACCAGACCGGCCAGATGCTGGGCGCGCTGCTCGGCTGGCCCCAGGGCACCTTCGCCTCGAAGGTCGAGCTGGGCGGCCAGGGCGTGCAGGTCACCCGCGAAGTCGATGGCGGCCTCGAGACCGTCGACCTCAAGCTGCCGGCGATCGTCACCACCGATCTGCGCCTCAACGAGCCGCGCTATGCGACGCTGCCGAACATCATGAAGGCCAAGTCCAAGCCGGTCGCGAAGAAGACCGTCGCGGATTACGGCGTCGACGTCGCGCCGCGCCTCAAGACGCTCAAGGTCGTCGAGCCGGCCAAGCGCTCGGCCGGCGTCAAGGTGGGCTCGGTCGACGAGCTGGTCGAGAAGCTCAAGGCGCTGGGAGTGGCGAAATGAAGACGCTGGTTTGGGTCGAGCACGACAATCAGAACCTCAAGGACGCCACCCTTGCCGTGGTGACCGCCGCGGCGAAGCTGGGCGAAGTCCATCTCCTCGTCGCCGGCAAGGGCGTCGACGGCGTGGCCAAGCAGGCGGCGGCGATCGAGGGCGTGGGCAAGGTCCATGTCGCCGATGACGCCGCCTACGAGCATTTCCTCGCCGAGAATGTCGCGCCGCTGATCGTGTCGCTGATGGGCTCGCACGACGCGGTGCTGTTCCCGGCGACCACCACCGGCAAGAACATCGCGCCGCGCGTGGCCGCCGCGCTCGACGTGATGCAGATCTCGGACATCCTCTCGGTAGAGGGTGCGGACACCTTCACCCGGCCGATCTATGCCGGCAATGCGATCGCCACCGTCCAGACCAGCGACAAGAAGCTGGTGATCACCGTGCGCGGCACGGCCTTCGCCAAGGCCGCGGCCACCGGCGGCAGCGGCACGATCGAGACGGTGAGCGGCGAGGGCGACAAGGGCCTCTCCACCTTCGCCGGCGCAGAGATCGCCAAGTCCGAGCGTCCGGAGCTGACCAGCGCCAAGGTGATCGTCTCGGGCGGCCGCGCGCTCGGCTCGTCGGAGCAGTTCCACGCGCAGATCGATCCGCTGGCGGACAAGCTCGGCGCCGCCGTCGGCGCTTCGCGCGCCGCCGTGGACGCGGGCTATGCCCCGAACGACTATCAGGTCGGCCAGACCGGCAAGATCGTCGCGCCCGAAGTCTATGTCGCGATCGGCATCTCGGGTGCGATCCAGCACCTGGCGGGCATGAAGGACTCCAAGACGATCATCGCGATCAACAAGGACGAGGACGCGCCGATCTTCCAGGTGGCGGACATCGGCCTGGTCGGCGACCTGTTCAAGATCGTGCCGGAGCTGACCGAGAAGCTCTGAGGCCTGGTGCTTTCGCTGAACGAAGATGGGGCGGCGCACCTTGCCGGTGCGGCCGCCCCTTTTCTGGGTGCGCTGTCGGCGCTTGCCGCGAGCCAGCCTGTCGAGCGCGCAGGAATCCGGCTGCATCGCGTGCCGGGCTTGGCCGAATTGCTTGGTCCCGCCGCGCTGGGCGGGCTGGTTGCCGGCATGCGGCCGGTCCGCGCGATCCTGTTCGACAAGAGCCCGGGCGCCAACTGGTCGCTCGGCTGGCATCAGGATCGGACGATCGCGGTGCGCGCGCGATGCGAGGTGCCGGGATTCGGCCCCTGGTCGGTCAAGCAGGGGCTGCTCCACGTGGAACCGCCCTTCGCGCTGATCGAGGCGATGCGGACGATGCGGATCCATCTCGATCCGGTGCCGCAGGACAATGCGCCGCTGCTGATCGCGCCCGGCTCGCATCGGCTGGGCCGTATTCCGGAGAGCGAGCTCGCGGCAGTGGTCGAACGCTGCGGCACCGCGTGCTGCCTCGCCGATACGGGCGATGTCTGGCTGTACGCCACGCCGATCGTCCATGCCTCCGCCGCGAGCAGCGGCGCGGGGCGCCGGCGGGTGCTGCAAGTGGATTTCGCGGGAGAGGCGCTGCCACCGGGGCTGGAATGGCTCGGCGTGTAGCGGGCGTTGCGAACGCGCGAGGATCGCGGCATCCCCAGGCGATGTTCGACTGGTCCGATCTGCTGCTCCTGCTTCCCAACCGGGTTGTCCTGGCGCTGCTCGTCTTCACCTGCCTGTTGATCGCCCTGATCGTCGCCTGGCGGCATTTCCACTGACCGGCCGGCCTCAATCCGCCCCCATCGGCCGTGGCGGTGTAACCTCGGGCAGCGCCAGCGGCGGCACCGTGGCCAGCTTTGCGGCGATTCCCAGCGCCACCAACGTCAGCGCCCCGCAATAGAGCGTCACGCCGGTCCAGCCCCAGCCGGTCCAGGCGATGCCGCCCGCCGAGCCCAGCAGGCTCGATCCCATATAGTAGAAGAACAGGTAGAAGGCCGCCGCCTGCCCCCGGCTCGCCCGCGCCCGCCGGCCCACCCAGCTCGAGGCGATCGAGTGGGCGCCGAAAAAGCCGATGGTGACGATGCCGATCCCGGCCACCACCAGGGCGAGCCGCGCAGATGCGGTCAGCGCCGTGCCGATCAGCAGCATCGCGGTGGGGATCCAGAAGATCAGCCGCCGCCCGCGCCGCTCGGCCAGGTGCCCGAACCAGGTCGAGCTCCCGGAGCCGAGCAGGTAGAGCAGGAAGATCGCACCGATCGCGGCATGGCCCAGGGCGAAAGGCGGCGCGACCAGGCGGAAGCCGACATAATTGTAGATGGTGACGAACACCCCCATCAGGAGGAACGCCTCGGCATAGAGCAGGGGCATCGCCCGGTCCCGGAACAGGTCGCGTCCCGCCGCCAGCACCGCACCCGGATGCATCGGCTGCGGCACGAAGCGGCGCGAGGGCGGCGCGAGGCGGCGAAAGCCCTCGGCCATCGCCAGCCCGATCAGCCCGACGCCGATCAGGCCCCAGCGCCAGTCGACCAGCTCGGTGAGCAGGCTCACCCCCAGCCGCCCGGCCATGCCGCCGATCGCGCTGCCGGCGATGTAGAGGCCCATCGCCGGCCCCACCGAATGGGGCTCGATCTCCTCGCTGACATAGGCCATCGCCACCGCCGGCATGCCGGCGAGCGCGATGCCCGTGAGCAGGCGCAATGCCAGCAGCGCGTTCCAGCCCGGCGCCAGTCCGGTCAGGGTGGTGAGCAATCCCGCGCCGAACATCGCGAACACCATCAGCGGCCGCCGGCCAAGCTTGTCGGAGAGCATGCCGGCGACGACGATCGCCACCGCAAGCGGGCCGGTGGCGAGCGAGACGGCCAGGCTCGCCGCCTCCGCGCTGAGGCGGAACTCGTCGGCGAACAGCGGCAGCAGCGGCTGGGCCGAATAGAGGAGCGAGAAGGTCGAGAAGCCCGCGAACAGCATCGCGAGCGTCAGCCGCCGATAGCCCGGCGTGCCGCGTGCATATCCGCCATGCGGCGCCCTGTCCGGCTCGGCGGGATCGGGCCCGGTCATTCGACCGGCTTGATGCTCTCGACCAGGGTGTTCGCGCGCCCGGGCGGGGCCGAGTTCACTGTTTCGCGCGCGTCGCATTTCGGATCGGGCGCAAGCGCGTACCAATGGATCCGCGTGCGCTGGCGCAGCGTGCGGAACAGCTTGCCCGTGGCGGGCACGGTCATCTGCGCGTCGAAGCGCCCGTCCGTGGACATGATCGCGCGCCATTCCAGCGGCTCGGCGCGCAGCGTGGCCTTCTTCGCGTCGAGATAGTCGTTCTGGATCATCGCCGGTTCCAGCTGCACCACCAGGTCGCGGCCGCCCATGATGTTGGTGAAACCGACATTGGAGAATTCCTCGACGGACCAGCTGCCGTCCTTGGCCGCTTCGCCCCAGCCGACGCGCAAGGGACTGCCGCGGCGCACCGCCGCGATCAGCGCCGCGCGGCTTCCGGCGACATCCTCGCCCTGGGGTCCGTTGGCGAAGAGCAGGCGCCAGTCCGAAGCGCAGGCGTCCGGCGCGGCGAGCGATAGGAGGGCGGCAGCGAGCATGGCGCCAGGATAGGCGATCGCCGGGGCGCCGGAAAGGGCGGCGGCCAGGCGGCGCAACCCGGGATGCGCGCACCGGGGGTTGACGCTGCAGTGCAGCATACGCACTTGAGGCGCATGCACGCCCCCGCTCCTCGCACCCACAATGTCGGCCTCGTCCATTTCGCGCTGGCGATGGGCGGCTTCGCGATCGGCACCACCGAATTCGCGACGATGAGCCTGGTACCCTATATGGCGGAAGGGCTGAAGATCGACGTGCCCAGCGCCGGCCATGTCATCAGCGCCTATGCGCTCGGGGTGGTCGTGGGGGCGCCGCTGATCGCGGTGGCGGCGGCCAAGCTGTCGCGCCGGCTGACGCTGCTCCTGCTGATGACCGGCTTCGCGCTGTTCAACACGCTGAGCGCGCTTGCGCCGGACTATCGCTGGCTGCTGCTGTTCCGCTTCCTTTCGGGGCTGCCGCATGGCGCCTATTTCGGCATGGCCGCCCTGGTTGCCGCTTCGCTGGTGCCGGTCAACAAGCGGTCCCAGGCGGTCGGGCGGGTGATGCTGGGGCTCACCGTGGCGACGATCCTGGGCGTGCCGCTCGCCAACTGGCTGGGCCAGGCCGTGGGCTGGCGCTGGGGCTTCGTGGTGGTCGGCGCGCTGGCACTTGCGACCGTGGCGCTGGTCGCGGCCCTTGCCCCCCGCGATCCGCCGCAAAGGGGGGCGAGCCCGCTCAAGGAGCTGGGCGCGCTCGCCAACGGCCAGGTGTGGCTCACGCTCGGCATCAGCGCGATCGGCTTTGGCGGGATGTTCTGCGTCTACACCTATGTCGCCTCGACCATGCTGGAAGTGACCGGCGCCGCGCCCGGCATGATCCCGGTGGTCCTCGCCATATTCGGCATCGGCGCGACTGCCGGCAGCATCGTCGTGCCGAAGTTCGCCGATCGCGCGCTGATGCCGACGGCGGCGGCGCTGCTGCTGGGCAGCGCGGTGGCGCTCGCGCTCTATCCCCTTGCCGCCGGCCAGCTGTGGAGCCTGGCGCTCGACATCGCCGCGATCGGATTCCTGGGTGCGCTCGGCGCGGTATTGCAGACCCGGCTGATGGACGTGGCGGGCGAGGCGCAGGGGCTCGCCGCCTCGCTCAACCATTCGGCGTTCAACTTCGCCAACGCGCTCGGCCCCTGGCTGGGCGGGCTGGCCATCGCGGCCGGCTATGGCTGGACGTCGACCGGCTGGGTGGGGGCGCTGCTGTCGCTCGGCGGATTCGCGGTGCTGGTGGTGGCGGTGCTCGCCGAGCGCAGGACGAGATAGCCGGCGATCGCCGACAGGAGCGAGCCGGCCAGCACGCCGATCTTCACCTGGTCGATCAGCTCGGGACGGTCGGGAAATGCCAGGCCGCCGATGAACAGGCTCATGGTGAAGCCGATGCCGGCGAGCAGCGACACGCCATAGATTTGGCGCCAGCCGCCCGGGCGCGTCGCGAAGCCGGTCCGTACCGCGATCCAGATGCTGCCGAAGATGCCCAGCTGCTTGCCGAGGAACAGGCCGAGCGCGATGCCCAGCGGCAGCGGCGCGAGCAGCACCGCGGGCGAGACGCCGGCCAGGGAGACGCCGCTATTGGCGAAGCCGAACAGCGGCACGATCAGATAGGCCGACCAGGGATGCAGCGCATGCTCGAGCCGGTGGAGCGGCGAAGCGGCGTCGTCGGGATGGCCGGGCGACTTGACGATCGGGATCGTCATCGCGGCCGCCACGCCGGCGACGGTCGCATGGATGCCGGACAGGAACACCAGATACCAGAGCAGCAGGGCGAGCAGCAGGTAGATCCACAACCGCCGCACGCCGCTGCGGTTGAGCACGTACATGGTGGCGAGCACGATCGCCGCGCCGGCCAGTGCCAGGGTGCTGATATGCGCGGTATAGGCAAGCGCGATGATCACCACCGCGCCCATGTCGTCGACGATGGCCACGGTGGTGAGGAACAGCTTGAGCGATGCCGGCGCGCGGCTGCCCAGGATCGCGAGCACGCCGATCGCGAAGGCGATGTCGGTCGCGGCCGGAATCGCCCAGCCATTGGCCAGGCCGGGCGTGCCCCCGGCGATGGCAAGATAGACGATCGCCGGGCCGATCATGCCGGCGGCCGCGGCCACCACCGGCAGGCGGCGGCGCTCCCAGCTGGCGAGCCGGCCGTCGACGAACTCGCGCTTGATCTCCAGCCCGACGAGCAGGAAGAACACCGCCATCAGTCCGTCATTGATCCACAGATGCACCGTCATCGGCCCGTGCACGGCGGAGAGCGTGGGGCCGATCTCGCGGTGGAGCGTGTGGAAATAGGTTTCCGCGATGCCGGGAACATTGGCGGCGATCATCGCGAGGATGGCGGCGGCGATCAGGATGATGCCGCCCGAGGCCTCGCTCCTCAGAAAGTCGCGCAGCGCCGATTCGGCCCGGGTGGGAGCCTTGGCGAGCGTCTCGGCGGTTTCCTCGATCCTGGTCATGCGCGGCCCGTCGCCTCCCTGTCTGCCTGGCGCCGCCGTTCTATGGGGTGGATGTCGCACTGCAAAGCCCGTAGCCTTTGGGGATGGACCGGCCCTCCCCTTCGCATGCGCACGTCATGCCCTGGCGCTGGTGGCGCCGCGTGGTCGTGGGCTCGGTCGAGCATGGCGCGGTGCTCGCGCGGGTGCAGGCCGATTCCGGATTCAGCGGGCGCTATGCCTTCCTCGTCGTCGTTTCGGGGCTGATCGCGATCCTCGGGCTGTTGCTGCCATCCTCCGCCGTGCTGATCGGCGCGATGCTGATCTCGCCGCTGATGATGCCGATCATCGGCCTCGGCTTCGGCATCGCCACCTTCGACCTGGCCGAGATCCGCCGCGCCGCCCTTGCCCTGGCGGCCGGCGCGGCGATCGCGGTGGTGCTGTGCGCCGGCTTCGTCGCACTCTCGCCGGTCCAGACGGTGACGAGCGAGATCGCGGCGCGGACCAAGCCCAATCTGTTCGACCTGCTCGTTGCCCTGCTCTCGGCGGTGGCGGGCGGCTATGCGCTGATCCGCGGGCGCGGCGAGACGGTGGTGGGCGTGGCGATCGCCATTGCGCTCATGCCGCCGCTCGCAGTGGTGGGTTTCGGCGTCGCGACGCTGAACGGCACCGTGGCCGGCGGTGCGCTGCTGCTGTTCCTGACCAACCTCGTCACCATCGCGCTCACCGCGGCGGTCATGGCCCGGCTCTACGGGTTCGGCGGCCATCTCTCGCCGTCCCAGACCCGGCTGCAGGGCTTGCTGATCATCGTCGGGCTGGTGGCGCTGGCGGTGCCGCTGGCCATCGCGCTGCGGCAGATCGCCTGGGAAGCGGTGGCCCAGCGCCAGGTGCGCGAGGCGATTCGCGCCAGCTTCCCGCGCGAGGCGCGGATCAGCCAGCTCGACATCGATTTCGCAGGGCGGCCCGAGCGGATCCGCGCGGTGGTGTTCACCCCCGCGCTGCGCCCGGACGGCGATGCCCGTGCCGGCGCGGCGATCCGGGCGGCGCTCGGTCATGCGGTGGACGTGCACGTCGACCAGGTCCGCGTCGGCGGCGAGAGCGGCGCGAGCGAATCGGCGCAGATCGCGGCGGCCCAGTCGCGCGAGCGCGAACGGTCCGAAGCGGATCTGCTGCGCGACCGGCTGGCGTTGGTGGCGGGCGACGAGAACGGCATCCTGCTCGACGGAGCGGCGCGGCGCGCCGAAGTGCGTGCGGCCCCGCTGCCCGGCGCCTCGCTCGCCAGCTACCGCGCGCTCGAGCAGCGCGTCGCCGCCACCGTGCCGGACTGGCAGGTGACGCTGCTCCCGCCCGCCGCGCCGCTGCCGCCGGTCGGCTTCGAGGGCGATGCGCCCGATGCCGAGGGCCTTGCCGCGCTCGACACCGCGATCTGGGGCGCGCGGCGCCTGCATCTGCCGATCGGCGTGTCGGGCCGGCATGCCGATATGGTGATCGCGCGGCTGGAGGCGGCCGGCGTTTCCGCCACCCGCCTGCCCGGCACCGGCGCGCCGGCGGCGCTCGCCTGGCAGGCGCCGGCGCGCTGAGCGCTCAGGCCCGGGCCAGCGCCTCGGCGATCAGCTTGCGGCTGTTCTCGATCCCGTAGAGCGCGATGAAGCTGCCCATGCGCGGCCCCTGCTCGCTGCCCAGCAAGGTCTCGTAGAGCGCCTTGAACCAGTCGCGCAGGTTCGCGAACGCATCGGTCTTGCCGATCTCGTAGACGATGTTCTGGATGTCCTCGGCCGAGGCATGCTCCGGCAGCGCCGCGAGCTGTTCGTCGAGCTGGCGCAATGCCCCCGCCTCGGCTTCGCTCGGCACCCGGCGCTGGAGCGTCGGCTCGACGAAGTCGCGGGCGTAGCGGATCGCATAGCCCACCATCCGGTCGAGCTCGGGATGCGATTCGGGCGAGAGCTCCGGCGAATAGCGGCGCAGGAATCCCCAGATCGTCTCGCGATTGCCCACGCCAGGCAGGCTGACCAGGTTGAGCAACAGCCCGAAGGTCACCGGCAGCGTCTCGGCCGGCACCTGGCCGTTGTGGATGTGGTGCACCGGGTTGCCGAGCTGCTGGGCGATCTCCTGCGTGGGATAATTGGCGCGGAACTGCCAATATTCCTCGATTGCGCGCGGGATCAGCCCCAAGTGCAGCGACTTGGCCTTTTTCGGCTCGCGATAGATGTAGAAGGCCAGGCTCTCGTCCGGACCATAGGTCAGCCATTCCTCGATCGAGAGGCCGTTGCCCTTGGTCTTGGAGATCTTCTCGCCCTTGGCGTCGAGGAACAGCTCGTAGATCAGCCCCTCGGGCCGCTTGCCGCCCAGCACCTGGGCGATCCTGCCGCTCTGCACGCCGCTGTCGATCAGGTCCTTGCCGTACATCTCGTAATCGACGCCGAGCGCGGCCCAGCGCATGCCCCAGTCGGGCTTCCACTGGAGCTTGGCCGTGCCGCCGAAGATCGACTGCTCGATCGTCTCCCCCCCGTCGACGAAGCGGATGATCCCCGCTTCGGCATCGACCACTTCCACCGGCACCTGAAGAACCACGCCGCTCTTCGGGCTCACCGGCAGCACCGGCGAATAGGTCGCCTGGCGCTCGGCGCGCAGCGTCGGCAGCATCACGTCCATGATCGCCCGATAGTTGCGCAGCACCGCGCGCAGCGTCTCGTCGAAACGGCCGCTCGCGTAATAGTCGGTCGAGGAGGCGAATTCATATTCGAAGCCGAACCGGTCGAGAAACTCGCGCAGCATCGCATTGTTGTGCGCGGCGAAGCTCTCATATTTCTCGAAGGGATCGGGGACGCGCGACAGCGGCTTGCCGAGATTCGCGGCAAGCAGCGCCTGGTTCGGCACATTGTCCGGGACCTTGCGGAGGCCGTCCATGTCGTCGCTGAACGTGACGAGCCGCGTCGGCAGCCCGGTCATCTCCTCATAGGCATGGCGCACCATGGTGGTGCGCAGCACTTCCTGGAAGGTGCCGATATGCGGCAGGCCCGACGGGCCGTAGCCGGTCTCGAACAGCATCGGCGATCCGTCGGGCTTGCCCTCCGGATAGCGTTTCACCAGCTTGCGCGCCTCTTCATAGGGCCAGGCCTTGGAGTCGAGCGCGGCGGCGCGCAGGGCGTTCGTATCGGTCATAACCGCGCGCCTCTAGCCGAGACGGGCGCGCGGGGCCAGCGCCGCGGCGAACCCGGTCTCCCGCGCCGGGCGGGAGGCCGGCGCCGGGATCAGGCGAACACCTTGTCCTGCGGGCACAATATGCCCGACGAGATGGTCAGGTGCGTCCAGCGATAGTCGAGATAGGCGCCCGAATAATGGTCGTCATTGTTGAAATCGACATCGCCATGATAGCGGCCCGTCGGAATGATCTCGTTGGTGCCCGTCTTCACGATCATGAATTCGTACATCAGGTCCCAGAGCATCCAGACGCGCGTGCCCGAGGCGGGCGGATCGACGTTGAACTGGATGGTGGAGGTCTGCTTGTCGTTGATCGTCACCGAATGCGAGAGCGTGGCGCTCACCCCCGCGCTGACGCCGCCGCCGGAAAAGCCCATCTGCACCGTCAGCGACTCGGTGTCGGTCGTCGAGATGCCATGCTCATAGGCCCAGCTCTTCTGCAGGTGCGTGCCGGGATAGAGATGGGTGAAGGTGCCGGGCACCAGCTTCCAGAATTTGCGCAGCACCAGCTGGTGCGGCTCCGGCGCATTGTTGTCCCACCAGTTGTTGAGGCGCGGCCAGCCCGAATCGCGCGGCTCGTCCCACACATTGTCCTGGTAGTTGGCGTTGTCGGCATCGGCATAGATGACGAGCGGCTTGGTGATGCGCGCCATCTCGATCGGATCGGTCTGGGCCGGCGGCGACCAGTCGGTGCTGTCGATGTTCGGAAAGGCAGGAAGGGTATCGGACATGATGAGACTCCCCATGGAAAATGGATTGGCGGATCTGTTTCTTTTCTGGGGCCGCCCGGCGCGAAGACCGTGGGCGGAATGCGACGGGCGGGGCGATAGCCGATCGCCGCCGGCCCGACTCAGTCCCATATGGAACTGATCGCGACGAAAATTCGCGGCCGTTTCGTCGGCACGATCCGCCGCGTCGATCCGAAGGGCGCGCTGGCCGCGGCACGCGCCATGTTCACCGAGCCGCCCGGGCGGTGCCGGGCAAAGTGAAATGATTTGGGCCGCCGCCCTTCACTTTGCGCCCCGGCTGAGGCTAGGAAGATCGGGAACGAAAGGCGTACATGCTCCCCTATCCCGCTCTCTACGCCAGCCATGGCGGCGTCTGGCTCGCCACGCCCGAGGGCGAATGCCGCGCGATGAGCCGGGGCGAGGCGATCCGGCTCGCGGCGGACACGCCGGTGATCCTGCTCAACGCGCCGCTGGTCGGGCAGCGGCTCGGCTATGCGGAGCTTTCCGGCCTCGACCTGCTCGAGCTGTTCGCCTTTCTCCGCCCCGCCCGCTTCATGGTGCCGACGCCCAAGGGGCTCGCCCGCGCCACCGGGCTCGAAGCGCCCGCGAGCGATGCGGATGTCGCACCGTTCCTGCGCCGGGCGGCCCAGGCCCTGCTCGCGATCGCCGAGGGGGACTGGCCCGAGCGCGAGGGCGCATGGCATGCGGCGCAGTCGCTGTTCCGGCTGCGCTGGCCCTGGGCGCCCATCGTTTCGCAGGCGGTCGCCAAGCCGGTCCAGGCCGAGCGCTGGCTCTTCTCGAAGCTGCCCGAATGGAACGAGCAGCCGCCGCGCGTGCCGCCGCGCACGGTGACGTTGAACGATGCGGATATCGCCGATCGCCTTGCCCGGCTCACCGGCAGCGCCGCCGAACGCCGCCAGGGCCAGCGCGACTATGCCGCCGCCGCGGCAGGTGCCTTTGCCCCGCGCGACATGCGCGAATCGCCCAATCTGGTCCTGGCCGAGGCGGGCACCGGCATCGGCAAGACGCTCGGCTATCTCGCGCCCGCCTCGCTCTGGGCCGAGCAGGCCGGGGGCGCAGTGTGGGTGTCGACCTTCACCAAGGCGCTGCAGCGGCAATTGGGGCATGAGGGCGAACGGCTCGTCCCCGATCCCGCGCTACGCAGGAAGAAGATCGTCACGCGCAAGGGGCGCGAGAACTATGCCTGCCTGCTCAACCTGGAGGACGCGCTGCAGGGCGGGTTTGCCGGCCGCGCGGCGATCCTGGCGCAGCTGGTAGCGCGCTGGGCCGCCTATACCGCGGATGGCGACATGATCGGCGGCGACCTGCCCGGCTGGCTCCCCACCCTGTTCCGCCGCAACGGCTCGACCGCGCTCACCGATCGGCGCGGCGAGTGCATCTATGCCGGCTGCCCGCATTATCGGAAGTGCTTCATCGAGCGTGCCGCCCGCGCCTCGGCGGATGCGGATATCGTCATCGCCAACCATGCGCTGGTGATGGTCAACGCGGCACGCGGCCGCGAGACGGCGAATCGCCCCACCCGCTATGTGTTCGACGAGGGGCATCACCTGTTCGATGCGGCCGATGCGATGTTCGCCGCCGCGCTCACCGGGCAGGAAGCGATCGAGATCCGCCGCTGGGTGACGGGTCCCGAATCGGGTTCGAGGGGCCGCCGCCGGGGCTTGGCGGCGCGCCTCTCGGACGTCGCCAGCTATGACGAGGAGGGCGGCCGGGCGATCGCCGAAGCCGTGGATGCCGCCCGTGCGCTGCCGAGCGACGGCTGGCTCCAGCGCCTGAACGAAGGCGAGCCCTTCGGCCCGGTCGAGCATCTCCTCGCCGCGGTGCGCGGGCTGGTCTATGCCCGCGACGTCAACGGCGCCGCCGATGCCGGCTATGGGCTGGAGACCGAACTGGCCGAGCCCGACGCCGCCCTGGTCGAGGCCGCCGGTCCCGCCGGCGCGGCGCTCGACGCGCTGCTCCGCCCGCTCGTCCATCTCGGCCGCCGGCTCGAAGCAGTGCTGACCGAGGCGCCCGACTGGATGGACGGCGCCGCTCGCGCCCGGATCGAAGGCGCCGTCGCGTCGCTCGGCTGGCGCGCCGATACCGTGGGCGCCTGGCTCGCGCTGATCGCGCGGATCGGCGGCCCGGCCGATCCGGCGTTCGTCGACTGGCTCGCGGTCGATCGAGTCGAGGGGCGCGAATATGATGTCGGGCTCCATCGCCACTGGCTCGATCCTTCCAAGCCCTTTGCCGAAACCGTGCTCAAACAGGCGCATGGTGCGCTGATCACGTCGGCGACCTTGCGGGCCGGCGGCGACTGGGAGGTGGCGGAGGCGCGATCGGGTGCCGTCCATCTGATGCGCCCCGCCCAGCGCTTCGAGGCGGCGAGCCCGTTCAACTATGCCGAACAGGCCGAAGTGCTGATCGTCACCGACGTGAAGCGCGGCGACATGCCCGGGCTCGCCAATGCCTATGCCCGGCTGGCGGTCGCGGCCGAGGGCGGCACGCTCGGGCTGTTCACGGCGATCCGGCGGCTGCGCGCCGTCCATGCGCGAATCGCCGACCGGCTGGCGCGCGAGGGGCTGCCGCTGCTTGCCCAGCATGTCGATCCGATCGACACCGGCACGCTGGTCGACATCTTCCGCGACGATCCGCGCGCCTCGCTGCTCGGCACCGATGCGCTGCGGGACGGGGTGGACGTGCCGGGCGATTCGCTGCGGCTGGTGGTGATGGAGGGCATTCCCTGGCCCAAGCCGACCGTGCTCCATGCCGCGCGCCGGCTGGCCGGGGGCGGCACCGCCTATGACGACCGGATCGTCCGGGCGCGACTCGCCCAGGCATTCGGCCGGCTGATTCGCCGCGCCGACGATCGCGGCACCTTCGTGCTGCTCTCCGCCGCCAGCCCCACGCGCCTGCTCGACGCCTTTCCGGCGGGTACGCGGGTGACGCGCGTCACGCTCGATCAGGCAGTAGAGCGCGTGCGGCTTTCCTTGGCCGCCAAGCTGGGGCAAGAGGCCCCCGCGAACGCCTGACCGGGGATTCCATGAAGACGCTCACGCTGCTGCGCCACGCCAAGTCGGGATGGGACGATCCGGTCGCGCGCGATTTCGATCGGCCGCTCAACCCCAAGGGGCAGCGCGCCGCCGCGATGATGGGGCGCCACCTCAAGGCCGAGGGGCTGGAGTTCGATCACGTCCTCGCTTCGCCCGCTGCGCGCGTGGTCGAGACGCTGGCCCAGGTCGCCACCGGCTATGGTTGCGAGCTGGCGCCCCATTGGGACCAGCGGCTCTACCTCGCTTCGGCTGCCACGCTGCTCGATCTGGTGCACGAGCTGCCCGATGGAGCCGGCCGGGTGCTGTTCTCGGGGCACAATCCCGGGCTGGAGGAGCTGGTGCTGCTGCTGGCGGGGGCGAATGCGCTGCGCGCCTCGGTCGAGATGAAGTTCCCCACGGCGAGCCTGGCGGAGATGCGTTTCGATGTGGCGCGCTGGGCCGATGTGAAGCCGGGCAAGGGCGAGCTGGTACGCTTCACGCGTCCCCGCGATCTCGATCCCACGCTGGGGCCGGACTATCGCTAGGTCGGGGACTCATTCAGCGAACCCCCTCATCCCGCGCAGACGGGGATGACACAGGAAATCAGATAGTGGTTCGCGTCCTGAGCCGGGGCCGTGCCGACCGGGCTCAGCTATCCTCGTCCAGCGCCCGGGCGAGCGAATCGCGGACGGTCTTCAGCCCTTGCTTGTCTCCGCCGCCCACGCCCGGGCTGGTTCCCGCCGCGGCACGCGCGGCGCGGCTGCCCTTCTCGGCCGCGAGCAGCTTCTGCACGCCGCGGATGGTGTAGCCATGGTTGGAGAGCAGGTCGTGGATCCGCCGCACCAGCGCCACGTCCTCGGCGCGATAATAGCGCCGGTTGCCCGCCCGGGTGAGCGGGCGCAGCTGGGGGAAGCGGGTTTCCCAATATCGCAGGATGTGCTGGGGGCGCCCGATCTCCTGGGCGAGCTCCCCTATCGTCCTTAGCGCGCCAGCAGCCTTTTCGGCCCCCGGCATTCCGGCTTCCCTCAGCCGGCCGAGACGATGCGGTCACGCATCATCTGGCTTGCTCGGAAGGTCAGCACCCGGCGGGGCGCGATCGGCACTTCGACGCCGGTCTTGGGATTGCGGCCCACGCGCTCGCCCTTGTCGCGCAGGATGAAGCTGCCGAAGCCGGAGATCTTGACGTTCTCGCCCTTGGCCAGCGCCTCGCACATGTGACTCAGGATCTGCTCGACCAGCCGCGCGGCGTCGGCGCGCGAGAGGCCCACCTCGCGATGCAGCGATTCGGCAAGATCGGCCCTGGTCAGCGTGCCCGCAGCCATCATGCGGCAACTCCCCCTTGCGTTCTACTGTGTCGAGTCGGTCGTATCAGATTGTTTCGACACAGCAAACGGGAACATTGAGGCTCCGGAACGATTATCTTCGTTTTTTCGCAGCTATCAGAAACGCACCACTGCGGCGCCCCAGGTGAAGCCGCCGCCCATCGCCTCCAGCACCAGCAGGTCTCCCCGGCGGATGCGGCCGTCGCGCACCGCGGTGTCGAGCGCGAGCGGCACCGAAGCGGCGGAGGTGTTGGCATGCTGGTCGACGGTGACGATCACCTTCTCGGCCGCAAGGTCGAGCTTGCGGGCCGTCGCGTCGAGGATGCGGGCATTGGCCTGGTGCGGCACCACCCAGTCGACGTCGCCGGGCTGGAGTCCGGCGGCGGCGAGCGATTCCTGCATCACCGAAGCGAGGTTGACCACGGCATGGCGGAACACCTCGCGGCCCTTCATGCGCAGCTTGCCGACGGTCTGGGTGGTCGAGGGGCCGCCATCGACGTAGAGCAGCTCGTTGTAGCGGCCGTCCGCGTGCAACTTGGTCGAGAGAATCCCGCGCTCGCCCGCATCGGCCGAATCCTGCGCTTCGAGCACGATCGCGCCGGCACCGTCGCCGAACAGCACGCAGGTCGCGCGGTCCTCCCAGTCGAGGATGCGGCTGAACGTCTCCGCGCCGATCACCAGCGCTCGCTTATGGACGCCGGCGCGCAGCATCGAATCGGCGACCTGCACGGCATAGAGGAAGCCCGAGCAGACCGCGGCGACGTCGAACGCCACGCAATCGTGGATGCCGAGCGCGGCCTGGACCTTGGTGGCGGTGGCCGGGAAGGTCTGGTCGGGCGTCGCGGTGGCGAGCACGATCAGGTCGATATCCGCGGCGGCGATGCCGGCATTGGCCAGCGCGGCCTTGCTCGCCTCGGCCGCCAGCGTGCCGGTGGTCTCGTCGGGCCCCGCGATGTGCCGGAAGCGGATGCCCGTGCGCTCGACGATCCATTCGTCGCTCGTATCCACTTCCTGGGCGAGTTCGGCGTTGGAAACGCGGCGGGGCGGCAGGGCGGAACCAGTGCCGATGATGACGGAACGCAGGGTCATCTTGAAGTGTCTACGCCGCCTTTGCTTCGAAGTTCCCGAGGTCCTCGGCGATGCGGCGATTGAGATCGTCGCGCAGCATCTTGGCCGCGAAGCCGATCGCGGTGTCGACACCGAGTTCGTTGGCGCTGCCATGGCTCTTCACGACGATGCCGTTGAGGCCGAGGAAGACGGCGCCATTATGGTTGTTGGGATCGAGATGCGTGCGCAACAGCTCGGTCGCCGGCCTGGAGATCAGGAAGCCGATCTTCGAGCGAGTCGAGCTGGAGAAGGCGCGCTTGAGCAGGTCCGCCACGAAGCGCGCGGTGCCCTCCACCGTCTTCAGCGCGATATTGCCCGAGAAGCCGTCGCACACGATCACGTCGACATCGCCGCGCGAGAGCTTGTTGCCCTCGATGAAGCCGCGGAAATCGAGGCGCAGATGCTCGGCGGCGCGCAGTTCGGCCGCGGCTTCGCGGATCGAGTCGGTGCCCTTCATCTCTTCGGTGCCGATGTTGAGCAGCGCGACGCGGGGATTCTCCAGGTCGAGCGCGGTGCGCGCATAAGCGGCGCCCATCACCGCGAACTGGACGAGGTTGCGCGCATCGACTTCGGTGTTGGCGCCGAGATCGAGCATCACCGTGTCGTTCTCGCCCAGCGTCGGCATCAGGGCGGCGAGCGCGGGGCGATCGATTCCGGGCATGGTCCGCAGCGACAGCTTGGCCATCGCCATCAGCGCGCCGGTATTGCCCGAGGAGACGGCGGCGCCGGCCTGCCCCTTCTTCACCAGGTCGATGGCGATCCCCATCGACGTGGTCTTGGCGCGCCGAATCGCCGCGCTCGGCTTCTCTTCCGAGGCGACGACGTCCGGTGCATGGACGATTTCGGAGGCGGCCGTCAGGTTCGGATGGTTCTTCAGACCCTCGCGGATCTGCCCCTCGTCTCCGACGAGGATGAACTCCATGCCTTCGAACCGGCGGCGCGCGCGGGCGACACCGGCGAGCATGACCGCAATTCCCTCGTCACCGCCCATCGCATCGACGGCGATTCGAGAGGAATTCGTCATACCCGCATGCCCCCGCGCGATTCGGCCCAATCGTTGCCGATCAGTCTTCGGCCGAAACGATCTCGCGGCCGTTATAGTGGCCGCACGAACCGCACAGCACGTGCGGACGCTTCAGCTCGCCACAGTTCGGGCACTCCTGGAACGCCTGAGGCGTCAGAGCGTCGTGAGCGCGACGCATGCCACGCCGCGACGGCGTAGTCTTTCTCTTGGGAACGGCCATTTCGGCACCTTCTAACGAAACCAAAGTCAAAATCGCGATACGCCCGCATGGCCCAGCGGGCAAGCGACGGAAGATCCGGCGCTCGCCGGACCAGCGGACGGTCACGAAAGCGAGTGCGCGCGTATAGCGATTCTTGCAGGGGAAGCAAGGGAGTGTAGGAGGAAGCCTCTGGAGGGGACTCTTCTATATGCTCATTCTTCCCGTGACGCTCTGCACCGCCGGCGCCGCCGCCGTGGTCAATTTCTGGCTGGCCTTGCGAATCGCCCGGCTCCGCATGTCCGAAAAGATCTTCGTCGGCGATGGCGGCGACGATCGGCTGGTCCGCCGCATGCGCGCGCAACTGAACTTCGTCGAATATGTCCCGCTGATTCTCGTGCTGCTCGCGCTGGTCGAGCTGGCGACGGGGACGAGCATCTGGCTGTGGGGGGCCGGCGCGGCGCTGATCCTCGGCCGCATCCTCCACGCCTTCGGCATGGACGGCTGGGGCCTGGGCCGCCGCATCGGCATTGCGCTGACCATGCTGACGATGCTCGGCCTCGCCGCCTATGGCATCTATATCGGCAGCCAATATCGCGAGGCGCCGGCCACGGTCTTCAAGGTCGGACCGCGAAGCTAGGCCTTTGCCAGCACCGAATCGGCCACGAAGGGATTGCTCTTCCGCTCGTGGCCGAAATTGCTGAGCGGCCCGTGCCCCGGCACGAACACCGTCGCGTCGCCGAGCGGCCAGAGCCGGCCGGTGATCGCGTCGATCAGGTCCTGGTGGTTGCCCATCGGGAAATCGGTGCGGCCGATCGAACCCTGGAACAGCACGTCGCCGACACAGGCGAATTGCGATTCGGGATGATGGAACACGACATGGCCGGGCGTGTGGCCGGGGCAGTGATAGACGTCGAGGGTCAGCTTGCCCACGGTCACCTGGTCGCCATTCGCCAGCCAGCGATCGGGCTCGAACACGGTGCCGCGGATGCCGTAGGTGCGCCCGTCCTCGTCGAGCCGGGCGATCCAGAACCGGTCCGCCTCGTGCGGCCCTTCCAGCGGCACGCCCAGTTCCTTGGCGAACTCGCCCGCGGCGCCGCAATGATCGATATGGCCGTGCGTCACCAGGATCTTCTCGATGGTCACGCCCTGCTGCTTCGCGGCGGCGCGCAGCTTGTCCAGGTCGCCGCCCGGATCGACGAATGCGCCGCGCATCGTTTCGGTGCACCACAGGAGCGTGCAGTTCTGCTGGAGCGGCGTGACCGGGATCACCGCGGCGCGCATCGGGGGATTCGACATGCCGCGGAGATAGGCGTGGCCGCCTCCCGCGGCAACACGGGCTTGCCGTGGCAGCCGCGGGGCTGCATGCGGGAGCCGGCATGACCCTGCCCGACACTCCCTTCGTGCTGCTCGACGATGCCCGTCCGGGCGGCGCGGGCGCGCGCCTCTATCATGGCGTGCGGGAGATCGTGCGGGCGGCTGCGCCCGGCGACGTGGTGGCTGCGCTGGACGGGCTGCGCGATGGCGCGGGCCATGTCGCAGGGGTGTTGAACTATGAGGCCGCCTCCGGCCTCGAGCCGCGGGCAGCGACGCGAGACCTGCCGGCCCTGTGCCTGTGGTTCGGCAGATTCGCCGAGCGGGTACGGGTGGATCCTGCCGCGCTGCTCCCGGATCCGGCCGGCGCCTGGGCCGGCGCACCGGTCCCGGCCATCACCCGCGCCGACTATCAGGGGCAGTTTGCCCGCGTCGCCGATTATATAGGCGCCGGCGACATCTATCAGGCGAACCTCACCTTCCGTGCGGCGGTGCCCTTTGCCGGGCATCCCGCGGCGCTCTACGCGCTGCTGCGTTCGCGCGCGCGCGCGGGCTATGGTGCCCTGATCTTCACCGGGGAGCGCTGGATCCTCTCCTTCTCGCCCGAACTCTTCTTCACGTTCGACCGCATCGGGCTCGCCGTGAAGCCGATGAAGGGCACCGCCCGCCGCGGCGCCACTCCGGCCGAGGACGATGCCCTCGCCGCGCAACTCGCCGCCGATCCCAAGCAGCGCGCCGAGAATCTGATGATCGTCGACCTGATGCGCAACGATCTTGCCCGTATCGCGCGGCCGGGCACGGTGCGCGTGCCGGCGCTGTTCGCGGTCGAGCGCTATCCCACCGTCCACCAGATGGTCTCGACCGTCACTGCCGAGCCGGCACCGGGCGTCGCGGCGGTCGATGCGCTTGCCGCCCTGTTCCCCTGCGGTTCCGTCACCGGCGCGCCCAAGCTGCGGGCGATGGAAGTGATCGCCGAAGTCGAGCGGGATGCCCGCGGCGTCTATACCGGCGCGATCGGCGCGATCGAGCCGGACGGCTCCGCCCTGTTCAACGTCGCGATCCGCACGCTGACGATCGAAACGGGTGCGGAGCGCGCGCTGCTCGGGTTAGGATCGGGCGTGGTTGCCGATTCGAACGCTGCCGAGGAATGGGACGAGTGCCTGGCCAAGGGCGCCTTCGTCACGTCCGGCGAGGTGCCGTTCGACCTGATCGAGACGATGCGCTTCGATCCGCTCGCCGGCCTGCCCCTGCTCGAGCGGCATCTCGCGCGGATGAAGGCAAGCGCCAGGACGTTCGGCTTCGAGTTCGATCGCCACGCGGCGCGCAACGAACTGCAGGCTGCCACTTTCCGGCTGCGCGCGCCCGCGCGCGTGCGCCTGCTGCTCGCGCCTTCGGGCGCCATCGCCATCGGCATCGCGCCCCTGCCCGAAGCGCCGGCCGGCCCAGTACCGGTCGCGATCGCCCCCCGGAAAGTCGCGCCGGACGACTTCCGCCTGGCGCACAAGACCAGCCGCCGGGCTTTCCATGACGAAGCACGCCGCGCTTCGGGCGCCTGGGAAGTGCTGTTCACCGATGCGGTCGGCTATCTGACCGAAGGCAGTTTCACGTCGATCTTCGTCGAGCGCGACGGCATGCTCGTCACGCCGCCCCGTTCCCGCGGCCTGCTCCCCGGCGTGCTGCGCGCCGAGCTGATCGAGACCGGCCGCGCGGTGGAAGGCGATCTGACGCCGGCCGATCTGGCGGGCGGCTTCTACATCGGCAATGCGCTGCGCGGACTGGTTTCAGCGGTAACGGTTGCGGAGGCCGCGAGCCCGGTCCTATAGGCGCGCCGTCTCCCTTATCGGAAAAGGCGCCTTTCATGCAGACCTCGGCCGCGCTCAATCGCATCCAGCCCTCCGCCACCCTCGCGATGACGAGCCGGGTGTTCGAGCTGAAGCGCCAGGGAATCGACGTGATCGGCCTGGGCGCCGGCGAGCCCGATTTCGACACGCCCGATTTCGTCAAGGAAGCGGCGATCGAGGCGATCCGCGCCGGCAAGACCAAATACACCAATGTCGACGGCACGCCCGAGCTGAAGCAGGCGATCATCGCCAAGTACGGCCGCGACAACGGCCTCGCCTATGCCGAGAACCAGATCAGCGTGAATTCGGGCGGCAAGCACACCTTGTTCAACGCCTTCTGCGCGACGATCGACCCGGGCGACGAAGTGGTGATCCCGGCGCCCTATTGGGTCAGCTATCCCGACGTGGTCGAGTTCGCCGGCGGCACGCCGGTGTTCATCGCGGCGGGCGCTTCCGAGGGCTACAAGATCAAGCCCGCGCAGCTCGAGGCGGCGATCACCGCGAAGACCAAGTGGGTGGTGCTGAACTCGCCGTCCAACCCGACCGGCGCCGCCTATAGCGCAGCCGAGCTCAAGGCGCTGGGCGAAGTGCTCGAGCGGCACCCGCACGTGCTGATCTATGCCGACGACATGTACGAGCACATCCTGTACGACGGCTTCGAATTCGCCACGATCGCCCAGGTCTGCCCCGCGCTCTACGATCGCACGCTCACGGCCAACGGCGTGTCCAAGGCCTATGCGATGACCGGCTGGCGCATCGGCTATGCGGGTGGCCCGGCCTGGCTGATCAAGGCGATGGGCAAGCTCCAGTCGCAGTCGACTTCGAACCCGTCGAGCATCAGCCAGGCGGCCTCGGTCGCGGCGCTGAACGGCGACCAGAGCTTCCTCAAGGAGCGCGTCGCCGCCTTCCAGGGCCGCCGCGATCTCGTCGTGTCGATGCTCAACCAGATCAACGGCATGCACTGCCCGCGTCCGGAAGGCGCCTTCTACGTCTATCCCGAGTTCGGCCAGCTGATCGGCAAGACCACGCCCAAGGGCCAGGTGATCGCCACCGACGAGGAAATGGTCGGCTATCTGCTCGACGAGGCGCGGGTGGCCGCGGTACATGGCGGCGCGTTCGGTTTCTCGCCGGCGCTGCGGATCAGCTATGCGACGTCGGAAGCCTTGCTCACCGAAGCGTGCGGCCGGATCCAGGAAGCCTGCGCGGCCTTGCGCTGAGAGCGAACAAGCCCGACATTGCGGCCATGCTCAAATGGTCGCTCTCCGTTGCCGCGCTTCTCGGAGCCGCACTGTTCCTTGCGCCCGGCGCGCTTTCGGGCGCCGGGGTGGTCGAGCGCGCGGTGCCCGTTCCCGTCCCCGCGCTCGACGTGAAGCCGAGCAAGGGCGAGCAGGTCGCGGTGCTCGCCGGCGGGTGCTTCTGGGGGATGGAGGCCGTCTTCCAGTCGGTGAAGGGCGTGCATTCGGTGACCTCGGGCTATGCGGGCGGCACCGCCGGCACCGCCACCTATGCCCAGGTCTCGACCGAAAAGACCGGCCATGCCGAAGCGGTGCGGATCGCCTATGATCCGCGGAAGGTCAGCTACGGCACGCTGCTGCGCATCTATTTCTCGGTGGCGCACGATCCGACGCAGTTGAATCGCCAGGGCCCGGACCGCGGCCCCTCCTATCGCTCCGCGATCTTCCCGCAGGACGAGGAGCAGCGCCGGGTGGCGGCCGCCTATATCGAGCAGCTGACCCGGGCAAAGGCCTTTCCCCGTCCGATCGTGACCAGGCTGGAGACCGGCAGCTTCTATCCGGCCGAGGCCTATCACCAGGACTTCTTCTGGCGGAACCCCACCCATCCCTATATCGTGCGGTGGGACAAGCCCAAGGTCGCGGCGTTCCGCAACGCCTATCCGCTGCTGGTGAACTAGCAGCCGTCCCGCGCTCGCGTCAGATCAGCCCCAGCCCCGCCAGCTCGCCCATCAGCGCGGGCGGCAGTTCGTCCAGCCCCGCCCCGGCTTCGCCGAGATCGGGGGGTGCGTCCTTCGCCTCGAGATAGCGCCAGCCCTGATGCGCGCGCTTGGGGCGCGCGGCGACCAGGATCAGGCGCGGCTCCATCAGGATCGCGGTGCGCCCGCCCTCGGCCTCGCCGAATCCGACGATCGGCGTGCGCCCGACCAGCTGGTGCTTGAGGATCCAGAAGAGCGACCCCTCCCCGCCGATCTCCTCGTGGCGCTTGGGGAGATAGCGGGTGGCAAGGCCCCAGGTGCCGCCGCGCGCGGCGAGGCGCTGGGCGAGATAGTCTACGGAGTCGCAGCCAAAGGCGACCTTGGTCAGATGAAGTGGCACGCGATCAATCTGGTGCGCGCGGGCGCCGCAATCAACCGACCAGGCCGCTGGCGGTGGCGAGGCCGAGAAAGGCCAGGAAGCCCATCGAATCGGTCGTCATGGTCACGAAGATCGAGCTGGCGACGGCGGGGTCGGCCTTCAGCCGGTCGAGCGTGAGCGGCACGATCACGCCGGCCAGTCCCGCGATCACGATATTGGTGAGCATGGCGGCCGCGATCACGCCGCCCAGCGCGGCATGGTGGAAGAACAGCCCCACCGCGGTGCCGATCACGCAGGCGACGGTCAGGCCGTTGAGGACCGCGATCGAGATCTCGCGCCGGATCGCGCGCAACGTGTTGGACTGGGTGAGCTGGTTGGTGGCGAGCGCACGCACCGTCACCGCCATGGTCTGGGTGCCGGCATTGCCGCCCACGCCGGCGACGATCGGCATCAGCGCGGCCAGCGCGACCATCTTCTGGATCGTGCCTTCGAACAGGCTGATGATCGTCGCCGCCACCAGCGCGGTGAGCAGGTTGGTGAGCAGCCAGCGCACGCGGCCCTTGTAGCTGTCGACCACCGGCTCGTTGATGTCGCCTTCGCCGGCGCCCGACAGGCGGAGAATGTCCTCGCCCGCCTCTTCGGAGATGATGTGGACCACGTCGTCCACCGTGATCATGCCGACCAGGCGCCCGCTGGGATCGATCACCGCTGCCGAGATCAGCGCGTATTTCTGGAAGCGCAGCGCCACTTCCTCCTGGTCCATGTCGACCGGGATCAGCGTCTGCTCGCGTTTCATCACGTCGCCCATCGAGACGACGCGCGGCGTGCGCAGCACCCAGGAAAGCTGGCAGGTGCCGACCGGCTTGTGCGCCGGATCGACCACGAAGATCTCCCAGAAATCGGTGGTGAGATCCTCGTTCTTGCGCAGATAGTCGAGCACGTCGCCGACGGTCCAATGCTCGGGCACCGCGATCAGCTCGCGCTGCATCAGGCGGCCGGCGGACTCCTCGGGATAGGAGAGCGCTTCCTCGATCGCGGCGCGGTCGTCCGGGTCGAGCGCGCGCAGCACCTCGCGCTGGTCCTCGACATCCATGTCCTCGATGATCGCGACGGCGTCGTCGGTATCGAGTTCGGCGGCGATGTCCGCCACCTGGGTGGCGGTGAGCGATTCGACCAGGGCCTCGCGCACCCAGTCGTTCATTTCGGCAAGCACGTCGCCGTCGATCAGGTCGGCGATCGCGGCGACGAGCGCCGCGCGTTCCTCGGTGGGCGCGAGCTCGACCAGGTCGGCGATGTCGGCGGGATGAAGCGGTTCGGCCAGCGTGTGCGCGCGGGCGGAATCGCCGGCATGGACGGCATCGAGCACCGCATGGACGAACTCGGGCCGCAGCCGGTCGTCCTCGTCGAGCTGGGGCTCGGGCGCGCTGCTATCCATTTGAAGTTCGGTCTCGCTCAAGGTTCGACCTCCCTTGTCGGCCCCCTTTCGCCGCTGCCATTGCCGGGCGCGATTTGCAAGTCGCCGGAAGCCCGCCTAGGCAGGGCGCAAATCGTTCTCAGGAGTCCATTCGTGTCCGAACCCACCAAGCTCGTCATGACCCTCGATACCGGCGACGTGCACATTCAGCTGCGCCCCGATCTCGCCCCCCAGCATGTCGAGCGCATCGCCACTCTCGCCGATGAGGGCTTCTATGACGGGGTGATCTTCCACCGCGTGATCGACGGCTTCATGGCCCAGGGCGGCGACCCCACCGGCACCGGCACGAGCGGCTCGAAGCTGCCCAACCTGCCGGCCGAGTTCAGCCGCGAGCCGCATGTCCGCGGCGTCTGCTCGATGGCGCGCACCATGGACCCGAACAGCGCCAACTCGCAGTTCTTCATCTGTCTCGACGATGCCACTTTCCTCGACGGCCAGTACACCGTCTGGGGCGTGGTGACCGAAGGCATGGAGCATGTCGACGCGCTTCCCAAGGGCGAGCCGCCGCGCAATCCGGGCAAGATCGTCAAGGCGCACACCGAGGCCTGATTTCCCTTCAGCCCCTCCTCTTTCGGGGAGGGGCCGAGCCTTGCCTATTCCACCCGGTCGGCGTGGAGCACTTCGATCAGCCAGTCGTGGAACAGCTTCACCGGCCGCGTGGTCAGCGCGCGCGGCCGGCAGACGAACCAGTAGCTGTAGTCGCTGTCCACGGTCAGGTCGAAGAGCTGGACGAGCCGGTCGTCGCGCGCCGCCTCGAAATGCGATTCGAGCATGAAGGCGACACCCAGCCCCTGCGCCGCCGCTTCGAGCATCAATGTGCCCGAATCGAAATGGTCGATCGCCGCGGGCTCGATCTCCAGGTGCGACAGCCCCGCCGCGGCGCGCCAGGCGGTGAACGTGTCCGCCATGTCGCGGTGCACCAGCGCGGTCAGCTTCGAAAGCTGCTCGGGCCGGGTGATGGGATCGGGCCCTTCCACCAGCGCGCGCGCGCCGATCACATAGACGCGGTTCCGGTCGAGCCGCTTGGCGTAGAGCGTCGGATCGATGTCGCGCGCCACCACGATCGCGGCGTCGAGCCCGTCGCCGAGCCGCGCCACGGCGTGCGCGCCGGTATCGACGTCGAGATGCAGCTCGGGATGCTCGCGCTTCAGGTCGCCCATGTGCGGCATCAGCCGCTGCGTCGCGAAAAGCGGCAGGATGCCCAGGCGCAGACGCAGCAGCTCGGTGCCGCTGGTCATCGTCTCCACCGCGTCGGCCATGGTGTCGAGCGCCGGCGCGATCATGCCGAGCAGCCGCTCGCCATCGTCGTTGAGGCGCAGCGCCTGGTGCCGGCGCTCGAACAGCGGCTTGCCGATGAAGCGCTCGAGCGCCTGGACGCGACGGCTCAGCGCGGGCGAGGAGAGCGCCAGCTCCTCCGCGGCGGCCTTGATCGAGCCGAGCCGCGCCACCTGCACGAAAGCCTCGATTGCCGTAAGCGGGGGTAGTCGTCGCATTTCGCTCTCTTTTTGTTGCGCTGCGTCACGATCCTTGGCGTGTGATTCGCGTGCCGCCAATGGCATCCGTCACTCGAACGCGACTATCGTTGTACACACGCGCGATTGCAAGCCGTGCACGCGTTAATGTTTCTTTTCGCACTTGCACAAAAACCGACCGCATTGCACAAAGCACCTGCCTTTCAGGCATCCTCTCCTAAAACTTTCCCGGCCGGTCCTCGTGATCGGCCTTTTTTTTGTGCAGTCGATCCCCCACGTTCCGCGTCTCACACGCCTGGGGAGAACGATAGGATGGCGGACGAAGAAGGGCAGCCCGCCAGGCTGCAGGTTGCCAATGCCCGGCCCGAGGACAGTGGCCGGGGCCTCGCGCATCTGCCGCGCGCGCTGATGGCGCGGCTCGGCCTTGCCGAAGGCGATGTGATCGAGATCGTCGGCAAGCGCGCCACTCCCGCGCTCGCCGTGCTGCCCTATGCCGAGGACGAGGGCCTCGAGATCCTGCGCATCGACGGGCTCCAGCGTGCCAATGCGGGCGCCAGCTCCGGCGATTTCGTCGAAGTGCGCAAGGCCGTGTCCAAGCCGGCGACGCGGGTGGTGTTCGCGCCCGCCCAGCAGAATCTGCGCCTCCAGGGCAGCGGCGAGGCGCTGAAGCGCGTCTTCTTCCAGCGCCCGCTGGCCCAGGGCGATGTCGTCGCCACCGCCGGCCAGCAGCGTGCCGACATCCCGCCCCAGGTCGCTCAGTTCCTCCGCGCACCGGCCTATGCGCTGCAGGAGATCCGGCTCACCGTCGTCGCGGCGAGCCCCAAGGGCATCGTCCATATCGACGAGAATACCGAGGTCGAGCTGCGCCCCGAATATGAGGAGGCCGCGGGCGATGGCCGGCGCGCCGATGTCACTTATGACGATATCGGCGGCATGGCCGGCACGATCGACCAGCTGCGCGAGATGGTCGAACTGCCGCTGCGCTATCCCGAGCTGTTCCAGCGTCTGGGCGTCGATCCGCCCAAGGGCGTGCTGCTGCACGGCCCGCCCGGCACCGGCAAGACGCGCCTCGCCCGTGCCGTCGCGAACGAATCGGACGCGCAATTCTTCCTGATCAACGGCCCGGAGATCATGGGTTCTGCCTATGGCGAATCCGAGAGCCGGCTGCGTCAGGTCTTCGAGGACGCGGCCAAGGCGGCCCCGTCGATCGTCTTCATCGACGAGATCGATTCGATCGCCCCCAAGCGCGGCCAGGTATCGGGCGAGGCGGAGAAGCGCCTGGTCGCCCAGCTGCTCACGTTGATGGACGGGCTCGAATCGCGCGCCAACATCGTGGTCATCGCCGCGACCAACCGGCCCGACGCGATCGACGAAGCCCTGCGCAGGCCGGGCCGGTTCGACCGCGAGATCATCGTCGGCGTGCCCGACGAGCGCGGCCGCCGCGAAATCCTGGGCATCCACACGCGCGGCATGCCGCTCGGCGACAAGGTCGATCTCGGCGAGCTGGCGCGCACCACCTATGGTTTCGTCGGCGCCGACCTCTCCGCGCTCGCCCGCGAGGCGGCGATCGAGGCGGTGCGCCGGATCATGCCCAAGCTCAACCTGGCGGAAGGCACGATTCCGCACGAGGTGCTCGATACGCTGTCGGTCACGCGCGAGGATTTCCTCGAGGCGCTGAAGCGCGTCCAGCCCTCGGCGATGCGCGAAGTGATGGTCGAGGCGCCGCGCGTCCGCTGGGAGGATGTCGGCGGGCTCGACGATGCGCAGATGCGGCTGAGGGAAGGCGTGGAGCTGCCGCTCAAGGATCCCGACGCCTTCCGCCGCCTCGGCATCCGCCCGGCCAAGGGTTTCCTGCTCTATGGCCCGCCCGGCACCGGCAAGACCTTGCTCGCCAAGGCGGTGGCACGCGAGGCGGAGGCGAATTTCATCGCCACCAAGTCGAGCGACCTGCTGTCGAAATGGTATGGCGAGAGCGAGCAGCAGATCGCCCGGCTGTTCGCCCGCGCGCGCCAGGTCGCGCCTTGCGTGGTCTTCATCGATGAGCTCGATTCGCTGGTTCCCGCGCGCGGCGGCGGCCTGGGCGAGCCCCAGGCGACCGAGCGCGTGGTCAACACGATCCTCTCCGAGATGGACGGGCTCGAGGAACTGCAATCGGTGGTGGTGATCGGCGCGACCAACCGGCCGAACCTGATCGACCCGGCGCTGCTCCGCCCGGGGCGGTTCGACGAACTGGTCTATGTCGGCGTGCCCGATGCTGCCGGGCGCGAGCGGATCCTGGAGATCCAGACGGAGAAGATGCCGCTCGCCGCGGATGTCGACCTGCGATCGATCGCGGGGCAGACCGAGCGCTATACCGGCGCCGATCTGGAGGACGTGGTTCGCCGGGCCGGCCTGATCGCGCTCCGCCAGTCGCTCGACACCCGCGAAGTGACGATGGCGCATTTCGACGAGGCGCTCGCCGATTCGCGCGCCACGGTCACGCCGGAGATGGAGGAGGAGTATCAGGCGATGTCGGGCCGGCTGAAGCAGCAGGCCTCGGCGATCCAGCCGATCGGCTTCATTGCCCCCGGCATGCTGCGCGGGCACGGGCCGAAGGGCGCGGATTGACCTCCTGCTCCCCTCCTTTCCAGGGAGGGGAGCAGGGTCATGCCGCTCGTCGCGTCGCCACCCAGGCATAGACCAGCAGGCATGCCAGCCATCCCGCCGCGGTCAGATAGGGCAGCGGCCGCCACAGTTCGTACAGGCCCACGCCGATCGACGGCCCGAGCACGAATGCCGCGCCGTTCACGGAGGTCACCTTGCCCGCCACCGATCCCTGCGATTCCGGGCCCACGCCCAGCGAGGCGCCGGCAGTGAAGCCCGGCCGGGCAAAGCCCATGCCGAGCGCGATCAGCGCATAGCCCAGCGCGATGCCGTACAGCGTCGTCGCCGTGCCCGTCGCGACGCAGCCAAGCGCTCCCAGCGTCGCCCCCGTCAGCACCAGCGCGCGCGGGCGCAGGTCGAGCATCGGGATCAGCCCCCATTGCGCGAGCAGCGACGCGCCCGCGCCCAGCATCAGCACCAGCCCGGTCGGCTGCAGCGCCTCGGTCGGGGGCAGATGCATCCGGTCGATGATCAGGAAGCCGATCGCCTGGCCGGTCATCGCCTGGGCATGGCCGATGATCAGCCCCGCGACGATCCAGGGCCGGATGCGCGGATCGAAATAGCGGATGTTCTCGCTGGTCTCGGCTGCGGTGGCGGCGGTCACCGTGGCGCCGGTCCCCTGCCCGCCGATCGAGGGATAGGAAGTGGCGGCGCCATGGGCGTCGCCCTCGTCCTTGGGCAGCCCGCGCGCAGCGGCGATCCAGATCACCACGCCTACCGCGCTGGCGGCGAAGGCCGGCCCGGCGAGCCCGATCATCGGCCCCTCCGGCCAGAGCCGCCCCATCACCAGATAGGGCGCGATCGCCGGGCCCAGGATCGTGCCCAGCCCGAATGCCGAGGCGAGCAGGGTGAGCGCGCCGGTCCGCTCCTCGCGGCTGGTGCGGCCGGCGACGATCGCCTGCACCGCGGGCGGCGCCGCCGATCCGAAGGTGCCGTAGATCACCCGCCCCGCGACAAAGGCGATGAAGGTGGCCACCGGGCCGAGCAGGCCGTTGATCCCCATGGCCAGGCACAGCCCGCACAGGCCCAGCGACACGGTGAAGCCGCCCACGCCCACCAATACCATCGCGCGCCGGCCATGCCGGTCGGACCGGTTGGCCCAGATGGGCGCGGCGACCACCCAGAGCAGCGCGGAGACCGAGAAGACGGCGGCGACGGCGCTGTCCGGCGCATGCAGCGAGCGGCCGAGCGCGGGCAGCACCGATTGCAGCGCGGTATTGCCGGCCGCTATCGCCAGCATCACGGTGAAGAGCAGCGCGAAGGTCCGGTCGAAGCGCCGGAACTTCATTTCCGCTCCCAGCTGTAGCTCCGCCCGATCGTGGCGACGTGGAGCATGTACCAGCCATACCAGCGTCCGCGCCCCGCCTCGCGCGTCTCGGCATGTTCGGGATGCTTGCGCCACGCGATCGCGCTGGCCTCGTCGGCCCAATAGCTGATGGTGATTGCCTGGCCGTCCGCGTTGCCGACATGGTCGACGCCGCGATAGCCGGGCTGCTCGGCGGCGAGCGCGTCCATCGCCGCGGCGGCTATCGCATAGCCCTCGGCGTCTTCCCCCGTGCGCGCGGAGATGAACAGGACGGCGGTCTGCCCGGTGCGATCCTCTGCCATGGGCGATGGGATTAGGCCCGTTGTTTCGCTTCGTCACCCCATCACATCGCCACCTCCGCTTTCGCGGGGAGGGCGGTTGGGGCATGGGGCAGGGCGATGATCACCGATTGGCATTTCTACGCGCTTGCCGTGCCGGCGGTGATCCTGCTCGGCCTGAGCAAGGGCGGGTTCGCCGGCATGGGCGCGTTGTCGCTGCCGCTCCTCGCCTTCGCGGTCGACCCGGTGCGCGCCGCGGCGATCACCCTGCCGATCCTGATCGCGCAGGACGTGGTGGGCGTCTGGGCGTTTCGCCGCACGGTCGACTGGTGGCTGCTCGGCTGGATGCTGCCCGGCTCGATGCTCGGCATCGCGCTCGGCTATGGATTCGCGGCGAGCGTCTCCTCGGCTGCGGTGATGGGGATGGTCGGGGCGATCTCGATCCTGTTCGGTGCCTATCGGCTCTGGGCCGCCAGCCATGCCGCGCCGCGCGACCCCGCGCGCTGGCCCGACTGGATCGGATCGCTGTTCGGCATCGCCTCGGGCTTCACCAGCCAGATCGCCCATGCCGGCCAGCCGCCCTTCCAGCTCTGGGTGCTGCCTCGCAACCTGCCGCGCGACCTGCTGGTCGGCACCACCGCGCTCTTCTTCGCCGCGACCAACTGGATCAAGGTGCCGGCCTATTGGGCGCTAGGCCAGTTCACGTCCGCCAACGTCATGACGTCGGCCGCGTTGCTGCCGCTCGCATTGGTTTCCACCGTCGCCGGCGTCCGGCTGGTGCGCAGGGTCGATGCGGCGCGCTTCTACACCGCGATCCATGTGCTGATGATCCTGGTCGGCATCGCCCTTGTCGCCGAGGCGGCATTCTAGGCTTTCGCCGAGGCGGCACTTTGGGCCTTCAAAGCGGGATTTCGGGTGTTCCGGTCGGTCGCGATGACCGGCGCCGCGCTCCTTGCCGGGGCCTGGATCAATCGAACAGGCTGGAGACCGAACTCTCGTCGGCGATGCGCTTGATCGCCTCGGCGAGCAAAGGCGCGATCGTCAGGTGACGGATCTTGCTGCTTTCGGCGATCACGGCGTGGTTGCCGATCGAATCGGTGATCACCAGCTCGGCCAGCGCCGATCCGTCGACGCGGGCCACGGCGCCGCCCGAGAGCACGCCGTGCGTGCAATAGGCGACCACGTCCTCGGCGCCCGAGGCCTTGAGCGCGGCGGCGGCGTTGCACAGCGTACCCGCCGAATCGACGATGTCGTCGATCAGGATGCAGAAGCGCCCCTCGACATTGCCGATGATGTTCATCACTTCGGATTCGCCCGGGCGCTCGCGGCGCTTGTCGACGATGGCGAGCGGGGCGTTGTCGAGCCGCTTGGCCAGCGCGCGGGCGCGGACCACGCCGCCCACGTCGGGCGAGACGACCATCCACTGCCTGCCCGGGAAGCGGCTGTGGATGTCGGCGCTCATCACCGGGGCGGCGAAGAGATTGTCGGTCGGAATGTCGAAGAAGCCCTGGATCTGCCCGGCGTGCAAGTCGACCGAGAGCACGCGGTCGGCGCCTGCGGTCGTGACCAGGTTGGCGACCAGCTTGGCCGAGATCGGCGTGCGCGGGCCGGGCTTCCGGTCCTGGCGGGCATAGCCGAAATAGGGGAGCACCGCGGTGATGCGCCGGGCCGATGCGCGCTTCAGCGCATCGATCATGATCAGCATTTCCATCAGGTTGTCGTTCGCCGGGAACGAGGTGGACTGCATCACGAACACGTCCTCGCCGCGGACATTCTCGAGGATCTCGACGAAGATCTCCTCATCGGCGAAGCGGCGGACGTTCGCCTGGGTCAGCGGGATCTCGAGATACTCGGCGATCGCCTTGGCGAGCGGCAGGTTCGAATTGCCGGCCATCAATTTCATGTGCGCCACTCCCCAGGCTTGCTACGCTGGAGGCGCATTAGAGGCCAAAGGGCGGGGTTGAAAAGAGCAGATGGCAATTGCGCATGCAGAACCCGCGACGACTGTGGCTTATGTGCTCGACGCCGATGCCCAGATAGCGGCGGCGCGTGCCAATCTCCGGCGCTATCTCCGCTCGCGCCGCGCGTGGATCCGGATGGGGATCGGCCTGCTCCTCATGCTCGCCATCGGCGCGGTGCTCGGCGTGGCGCTCGGCGACGATCCGCTGTGGTGGATGCTGGTCTTCGCGGCCGAGATGATCGTGCTGCTCCCGTTGATCTACGGGCTCCTCTACCTGTTGCTGCCGCGCCGGATCCGGCGGCTGGTGTCCCAGAGCGCGATCTGGCAGCGTCCGGTCGAGGCCACCTGGTCCGCCGCTGGCATGTCGGCCCGTTCGGCGCATGGCGAAACCGAGCTCGCCTGGGGCGACTATCATGGCTGGCACGCCGCGCGTTCGGGCTTCCTCTTCTATTTCAACGACCAGCAATATCAGGTGGTCCCGGCCTCCGCCCTGGCTGCGGGGCAGGCGGAGGCGCTGCGCGCGATCCTGGAAGCGTCGGGCCTGCGCCGGCTCTGAGCCGGTTTGCGCGCGCCGCGCCTGCCCGGTAGAGCGCCGCAATGACCGTCATCACTCGTTTCGCGCCGAGCCCCACGGGCACGCTCCATGTCGGCAATATCCGAACCGCGCTGCACAACTGGATGTTCGCGCGAGGCCAGGGCGGTCGCTTCCTGCTGCGCGTCGACGACACCGATGGCGAGCGCTCGGAGGAGCGCTTCGTCGAGGCGATCCGCGCCGATCTCGCCTGGCTGGGGCTGGTGCCGGACGGGGAAGAGCGCCAGTCCGCCCGCTTCGACCGCTACGAGGCGCGCTTCGCGGAACTGAAGGCCGCCGGGCGAGTCTATCCGGCATATGAGTCCGCGCAGGAGCTCGATCTCAAGCGCAAGGTGCTGCTCGGCCGCGGCCTGCCTCCGGTCTATGACCGGGCCGCGCTGGCGCTGGCCGATGCCGACAAGGCGAAATTCGAAGCGGAGGGCATCCGCCCGCACTGGCGCTTCAGGCTCGATCATGACGCCATGATCGAATGGGACGACCTGGTCCGCGGGCCCCAGCGCTTCGATCCGAAGACGATGAGCGACCCGGTGGTCCGTCGCGCCGACGGCTCCTGGCTCTATCTCCTCCCCTCGGTGATCGACGATGTCGACATGGACGTCTCCCATGTCGTGCGCGGCGAGGACCATGTCTCGAACACCGCGACTCAGCTCCAGATGTTCGCGGCGCTCGGGGCCGCCGCGCCGCGGTTCGCGCACGAGGCGCTGCTCACCGGTGCCGAAGGCAAGCTCTCCAAGCGCCTGGGCTCGCTCGGCATCGCCCATTTCCGCGAACTAGGCATCGAACCCCAGGCGCTGATCGCCCTGCTCGCGCGGCTCGGCACCAGCGACCCCGTCGAGCCGCTCGTCGACGTTGCGCCCCTGGTCGCCAGCTTCGACTTCGCGCGCTTCGGCCGCGCGCCCGCGCGCTTCGACGAGGAGGAACTGGCCCAGCTCAATGCCCGCATCGTCCACCAGCTCGGCTTCGACGCGGTGCGGGACCGGCTGCCGGCGGGGATGGGCCCAGCCGGCTGGGAAGCGATCCGCCCCAATCTGTCGACCGTCGCCGAGGCGGCGGACTGGTGGCAGGTGGTCGAGGGCCCGGTCGCCGCGGCCATCCCCGAGGAGGACCGCGCCTTCCTTGCCCTGGCCGCCGGCATCGCCGAGGGCATCGACTGGTCCGATCCCTGGCCGGCGCTCACCGGCGCGCTGAAGCAGGCTACCGGCCGCAAGGGCCGCGCCCTGTTCCTGCCCCTGCGACTCGCCCTCACCGGCCGCGAGCATGGGCCGGACATGGCCGCCCTGCTCCCGCTGATCGGCAAGGAAAATGCCCTGGCGCGCCTGGGGAGCGCATGATCGACAAAGCATTTGCGCCGGGCATGTAATGATGTATCATCGCCTTTGCCGGCCTGGACCGGCGTTGGAGATGGAGTGCAACGCCATGTATGCCGAACATCGCTACCAGCCCCAGCAATCGCGCGCCGTCAGCATCGGGGCGTCGCTGCTCATCAGCGGGGCGATCATCACCGGGATGATCTATTCGGCGCCGAACGTCGTCCGAATCTTCGTCGACCCGACCATACGGACCTACAACGTCCCCGAGACGGTTCCGCCGCCGCCGATCGATCCGCCCAAGGAACAGCCCAGGATCAAGGCGGAAACGCGGACCCAGCCGCCGATCACCGCGCCCGATCCGATCCTGAAGACGGACAGCGACGTGACGCTGAAGACCACGCCGGACATCCCGCCGGTGCAGCCGGACATCGCCAAGCCGGCCGAGGTCGGCCGGCCGGTCACGGTCGATCCGCCCAAGCCGGTGCCGGCCCTGGTCGGGGCGAGGCGCGACCCGCGCTATGCCGATGCCTTCCAGCCCAACTACCCCGCCTCGGAACTGCGCGCCCAGCGCGACGGGCGCGTCTCGGTGCGGGTGCTGGTGGGCCCCGATGGCCGGGTGAAGGCAGTCGAGCAGGTCAGCGCCACCAGCGCCGCGTTCTTCGAGGCGACGAAACAGCAGGCGCTGTCCAAATGGCGGTTCAAGCCGGCGACTCGCGGCGGCGTGGCCGAGGAGAGCTGGATGACGCTCAGCGTCACCTTCCAGATCAAGGACCAGTAACGGAACGTCCTTGATGGAGCGCGGGGGCTGGCTCTCGGGCCTCCGCGCTCCTATCTTCGGCGGCGAGATGAGTTACCTTCAGAGATTCAACCCCCTGCGCGCATTCGGCGATCTGCGGCGCTGGCTTGCCACCCGCAAGCCCTATGAGCTGTGGTTCATGATGCTGGCCATGGTGGTCACGCTCGTGATCCTGTGGATGTTCGTGAAGGATTCGAACGTCGCCACCCCGTACAAGCGCGACATCATCTATGTGCAGCAATGGCGGCTCGACCGCAGCGACGCGGACATCAAGGCGCAACAGGCCAAGGACCTGCCCGAGGAGCTGAAGCGCAAGGCGGCGATCGAGGCGGCGCAGAAGAAGCGCCAGGCCGAATTCAAGAAATATGACGATTGGCTGACCAGCCACGGCTTCTGAGCGATGCGCGCCGGATGGGCGCCGCGCTTGCGCTGGCCGAGCGCGGGCGGGGGCGAAGCGCGCCCAATCCCAATGTCGGCTGCGTGATCGAGCGGGACGGAATCGTGGTCGGCCGCGGCTGGACCCAGCCGGGCGGCCGCCCCCATGCCGAGGCGATGGCGCTGGCCCAGGCAGGGGAGAAGTCGCGCGGCGCGACTTGCTACGTCACGCTCGAGCCCTGCGCGCACGAATCGCCGCGCGGCCCGGCCTGTTCGAGCCTGCTCGTGGCGGCCGGCGTCGCCCGGGTGGTGATCGCGCTCGGCGATCCCGATCCGCGCACCAATGGGGCGGGAGCCGCCCGCCTGCGCGCCGCCGGGATCGACGTGGTGGAGGGCGTCCGCGCCGCCGAGGCGCGCCGTTCCATGGCCGGCTTCCTGACGCGGCTGGAAAAGGGGCGTCCGTTCGTCACGCTCAAGCTGGCGACTTCGCTCGATGGCCGCATCGCGCTTCCCTCGGGCGAGAGCCGCTGGATCACGGGCGCGCAGGCCCGCGCCCATACCCATCTGGAGCGTGCCCGGCACCAGGCGATCCTGGTCGGCCGGCGGACCATGGAAGTCGACCGCCCCCGGCTCGACGTGCGCCTGCCGGGACTCGAGGATCGCTCGCCGCGCCGGCTCGTGCTGTCCTCGACCGGCGATGTCGAGCGGCCCGAGGACATTGCCGGCCTCGAGGGCATCGACCTTCTCTTCGTCGAGGGCGGCGCCGAGACGGGCTCGGCCTTTCTCCGCGCCGACCTGGTCGACAGGCTGCTGCTCTATCGCGCGCCGATCCTGATCGGGCAGGGCAGGGCGGCGCTCGGCGATATCGGGCTCGCCCGGCTGGACGATGCCCATGGCCGCTGGCGGCTGGTCGACGGCCGCATGCTTGGCAGTGACAGGCTGGAGGTCTACGAGCGCGCATAATGTTTACTGGAATCGTCACCGATATCGGCACGGTCGAGGCAGCCGACAGGCAGGGCGACCTGCATGTCCGCGTCTCCACCGCCTATGAAACCGCGGGCATCGACCTCGGCGCCTCGATCTCCTGCTCGGGCGTGTGCCTGACGGTGGTCGACAAGGGCGTGGATGCGGGAGGCGACGGCTGGGTCGCGTTCGACGTCTCGGGCGAGACGATCAGCCGCACCGCGCCGGGCATGTGGGCCTCGGGCCGCAAGCTCAACCTCGAGCGGGCGTTGCGCCTGGGCGACGAGCTGGGCGGGCATATCGTCACCGGCCATGTCGACGGGATCGGCACGGTGAAGGCGATCGAGGAGATCGGCGGCTCGCACCATGTCGTCATCCTCGCCGGCCCCGAGCTGGCGCCCTATATCGCGCCCAAGGGCTCGATCACCGTCGACGGCGTCTCGCTTACGGTCAATGCGCTGCGCGATACGGCCGAAGGCGTGGAATTCGACCTCAACATCATTCCCCATACCGCCGCAGTCACTACATTCGGCGCACTCGAAGCAGGGCAGGCCGTCAATCTCGAGATCGACGTGCTCGCCCGTTATCTGCAGCGCATGGAGGCGCTCCGTGGCAAAGCCTGAACGAGCCAACGAACTTGGGCGCCTGAAGCACGCCTTCCTCTCCTCGCCCGAGGAACTGATCGACGAGGCCCGCAACGGCCGGATGGTGATCCTGGTCGACGACGAGGACCGCGAGAACGAAGGCGATCTCGTCATCCCCGCCCAGATGGCGACGCCCGACGCAGTCAACTTCATGGCGCGCTTCGGACGCGGACTGATCTGCCTCGCGCTCACCGCCGAGCGCGGCCGCCAGCTCCAGCTCGAGCCGATGGCGCGCGTGAACGGCACGCCGCTCGGCACGGCGTTCACGGTCTCGATCGAAGCGAAGGAAGGCATTTCGACGGGCATCTCGGCCGCCGATCGCGCGCGCACCGTCGCGGTGGCGATCGATGCGGCCAACGGGCCGGATGCGATCACCTCGCCCGGCCATGTCTTCCCGCTGATCGCCCGCGACGGCGGCGTCCTCGTCCGCACCGGCCATACCGAGGCGGCGGTCGATCTCGCGCGGCTCGCCGGGCTCAACCCGTCGGGCGTGATCTGCGAGATCATGAAGGACGACGGCACCATGGCTCGTCTCGACGATCTCATCGCCTTCGCCCAGTTCCACAACCTCAAGCTCGGCACGATCCGCGACCTGATCGCCTATCGCCGCCGCCACGACCATCTTGTCGAGAAGCGTGCCGAGACCCGCTTCGAGAGCGAATGGGGCGGCGAATGGACCGCGATGACCTTCTGGAACAAGGCGACGGAGAGCGAGCAGGTCGCGCTGGTCAAGGGCAGGATCGATCCGGCCAGGCCCACGCTCGTCCGCATGCATGCGCTTTCGCCCTTCTCCGACATCTTCGGCGAGGGTGGCGCGCGCGGCGGGCTGCTGCGCCGTTCGATGGAGATCATCGCCCAGGAAGGCGCGGGCGTCGTGGTCGTGATCAACAAGCCGCGTCCGGACCAGTTCAGCGTCGCGCTCCAGGCCCGCGAAGGCAAGCTCGAGGCCAAGGACATGGACGAGCTGCGCGACTATGGCGTCGGCGCGACGATTCTCACCGAACTCGGCGTCCAGGACATGGTCCTGCTCACCAACACCCATCACACGCTGGTCGGGCTCGACGGTTACGGCCTGTCGATCGTCGGCGAGCATCCCATCGATACCGGAGAATGACTTGGCACGTGTCCTGATCGTCGAAGCGCGCTTCTACGCGCATCTGAATGACTTGCTGCTCGAGGGCGCGCGCGCCGCGATCGAAGCGGCCGGGCATCAGCACGAGACCATTACGGTGCCGGGCGCGCTGGAGATTCCAGGTGCGGTGGCGATGGCCGCCGAGACCGGGCGCTACGATGCGTTCGTCGCGCTCGGCGTGGTGATCCGCGGCGAGACCTATCATTTCGAGATCGTCTCGAACGAAAGCGCGCGGGGCCTGATGGCGCTGGCGATGGACGGGATCCCGATCGGCAACGGTATCCTTACGGTCGAGAACGAGGCCCAGGCGCTCACCCGCGCCAGGCCGGACGAGAAGGACAAGGGCGGGGAAGCCGCCAAGGCCGCGCTGGCGATGCTCGCGCTCAAGAGCCGGTTGGGCTGACAGCCATGGACATGCCCCCCTCCCGCTACCGCGTAGTGGAGCAGGGGCGCCGGCTGGTCGTGATCGATACGCTGGCGGGGGAACCGGTCCGCCCGGTTCCCAGCGCTCCGGAAATGCCGGGCGAACGGCGGCGGCGCATGGAAGCGCCGCGCCCGCGGGACCGGGCCGCGCCGCCGCTCCGGAGGCCCGAGCCGGGCGGCCGCCATGCGGGCGGAGAGGGGCTCGGCTTCACCACCGCGCGCTGGTTCGACGATAAAGGCCCGCGCACGATCCGCATCGGCCCGGAGAGTCAGGGCCAGATCGCGGTCGTCGCGGCGATCCTGCTCGTGGTGGCGATCTTCTGCATCGCGATCATCGGCTGGCCGGCCCTCTTCGTGCTGGGCTTTCTCGCGCTCAACCCCAAGACGCGTGGCGGCCTCCGCGCGGCCGCCACCGGCTGGCTCACCGCGCTCGACAGGGGCGGTGGCTAGACCGCTGCCGGATAGTCGGTATAGCCCTCGGCTCCGCCGATATAGAACAGGTCCTCGCGCTGCGGATTGAGCGGCAGGCCCTCGCGCAGCCGCCGCGGCAGGTCCGGATTGGCGAGGAAGGTGCGGCCAAAGGCGATCGCATCGGCCTCGCCCGCGTCGAGCACGGCCTGGGCGTCGTCGAAATGATAGTCGGCATTGAGCGCCAGCGGGCCCTTGAACACCTTGCGCATCACCGGATGCACCGGCGGGTGGTCGGGCAGCCCGCGCGTGCCGCCCGGGCGCGGCTCGCGCATCTCGAGAAAGGCGATGCCGATCTCGTCGAGCGCCGCCGCCGCCGCTTCGAACAGCGCATGCGGGCTGCTGTCGTTGACGCCCTGCACCTCGCCGTTGGGGGAAAGCCGCACGGCCGTGCGGTCGCCGCCGATCGTATCGACCACCCGCTGCGTCACTTCGCGCAACAGCCGCACCCGGTTGGGGATCGCACCGCCATAGCCGTCGTCGCGGAAATTGGCATTGTCGCGCAGGAACTGGTCGATCAGATAGCCGTTCGCGGCGTGGATCTGCACCCCGTCGAAGCCGGCACGGATCGCATTGCGGGCCGCATTGGCATAATCGTCGAGTATGCCGGGGATCTCGTCGGTGCGTAGCGGCCGCGCTTCGCCGTAGGGGCGCCTGATCTCGCCGCTATCCTCCGCCGGATAGGTGCGGACGGTGCCCGGCGCAGTGGTGGCGGAGGCCGAGACGGGCCGGGCGCCGTCCAGGAAGTCGGAATGGACCAGCCGGCCCATGTGCCAGAGCTGCGCGACGATGCGCCCGCCGGCCTGGTGCACCGCTTCCACCACCGGCTTCCAGGCGTCGGTCTGCGCCTCATTCCACAGGCCGGGGGCATAGGCCCAGCCCAGGCCCTGCCGGCTGATGCCGGTCGCCTCGGAGAGGATCAGCCCGGCGCTCGCCCGTTGCGCATAATATTCGGCCATGATCGGCGTCGGCACATGCGCGCGCGTTGCGCGGCCGCGCGTCAACGGCGCCATCAGCATGCGGTTCGGCGCATGGATCGCGCCCAGCTGGATCGGATCGAACAGGCTCGGCATCGAGGCGGTTTCCCTAACGACTGTGACGGCGGCCAAATAGGTGGCTAAGGGGGCACATGCATCGGCCCGGATCCCCAAGAAAAGCTACCGCATCGCAAACCGCCTCTGCGTTGCCGATCGCGGCATTGCTCGCCGGCAACGTCGCGCTCGCCTTCGGGCCGTGGTTCGTGCGGCTGGCCGATGTCGGGCCGGTGGCGGCCGGTTTCTGGCGCATCGCGCTGGCGGCGCCGATCCTGGTCGCACTTTCCCTTGCCGGCCAGAAACGCCCCTTCGCCCCCGCGCGCGGGCTGTGGCTGCCGATCGCCCTTGGCGGGATCGCCTTCGCGGCGGACCTGGCGAGCTGGCATGTCGGCATCCTGCAGACCACGCTCGCCAATGCGACGCTGTTCGGCAATTCGGCGACGCTGATGTACCCGATCTACGGCTTCGTCGTCGCGCGCATGTGGCCGACGCGGACCCAGGGGATCGCGCTGGCGCTCGCCGCGGCCGGGGCGGGGCTGCTGCTCGGCCGCTCCTATCAGCTCTCGCCCGATCATCTGGTCGGCGACCTGCTCTGCCTGCTCGCGGGCACGCTCTACACCGTCTATTTCGTGCTGATGGGCAAGGCGCGCGAAGCGATGGCGCCGCTTCCGGCGCTCGCGCTGTCCACGCTGGCCAGCCTGCTGCCTCTCCTGCTCGCCGCGCTGCTGTTCGGCGAGAAATTCTGGCCGGAGCATTGGGGCGTGCTGATCGGCCTCGCGCTGGCGAGCCAGGTCGTGGGGCAGGGGCTGATGATCTACGCGATCGGCCTTCTCCCGCCCCTCGTCGTCGGCATCGCCCTGCTCACCCAGCCGATCGTCGCGGGGGCGGTGGGCTGGATCGTCTATGGCGAGCGGCTCGGCCTCGCCGATTTCATCGGCGCGGTGCTGGTCGCGATCGCATTGGTGCTGGTGCGCGGCGGCGGCACGCGGGTTGCGCCGGAAGCTGAGGGGACTAAACCGGCATGATGGACCTGAAGGACGCGACTCTCGACGAACTTCGCGCCGCGCTTGCGCCGGAAGTGGCGGCCAATGCGGCGTTCGACGGCTGGAACAACCGCGCGCTCGACGCCGCGGCGGACGGCCTGGGCATCGACCGCGACGTCGCCCGGCTCGCCTTCACCGACGGGCCGGTGGCGATGATCGACGCCTGGTTCGCCGCGATCGACGCCGCGATGCTTGCCCGCTTCACGCCGGAGCAGCTTGGCGGCATGAAGATTCGCGCCCGTATCACCGCGCTGGTCGAGGCCCGGCTCGATCTCGCCGCACCGCACCGCGAGGCGCTGCGCCGCGCGCTCGCCATCCTCGCCATGCCGCAGAACGCGGCGCGCGGGGCCCGGCTCGGCTGGCGCGCCGCCGACGCGATGTGGCGGGCGGCCGGCGACACCGCGACCGACTACAACCATTATTCCAAGCGCATGACGCTCGGCGCCGTCTATGCCGCGACGATCGCGGTGTTCCTCGACGACGAGAGCGAAGGCCATGCCGATACGCGTGCCTTCCTGGCGCGCCGGATCGAGAACATCATGCAGTTCGAGCGTGCCAAGGCGAAGTGGCTGACGCCGCCCGAGCATCGCTTCAGCCTTTCCCGCTTCGTCGGCCGGCTGCGCTACCCGGCGGCTTGATTCAAGGGCCGGCGCCTCGCTGCGGCCAGGCCGTCCCCGGGGGGATGGCCCGGTGCGGGGACGGGGCAGGACATATCCTACTGGCGTACCCTCGTCGCAATTGATAATGACTCGCAGCATGAATGCCCCCGCTGCGATTCCCGTGCCCGTACCGCTTGCCAGCCTGCCCCGCCACAAGCCCGCGGCCGTCGCCACGATCGACTGGAGCAAGCTGAGCGAGCCCGAGGGCCGGCGCCTGCGCGAGCTGGGGCTGGACGAGGGCGTCGAGGTGGAGCTGCTCCACAAGTCGGGCCTGCTCGGCGGCGGGCCGATCGCTTGCCGGATCGGCCGGATGATCGTCGCGCTGCGCCGCCACGTCGCTTCGGCGATCCACGTCAGTCCCGGCGCATGAACGCCGCGCCGCTGGTTGCGCTGGTCGGCAATCCCAATGCCGGCAAGAGCGCCCTGTTCAACGCGCTGACCGGTGCGCGGCAGAAGGTGGGCAATTATCCGGGCGTCACCGTGGAGCGCCACGCCGGCCGCCTGTCGCTGCCCGATGGCCGCCCGGTCGAGCTGCTCGACCTGCCCGGCACCTATAGCCTCGATCCCTCCTCCCCCGACGAGGCGGTGACGCGCGACGTGCTGTTCGGCAAGCAGCAGGGCGAGAAGCTGCCCGATGCGATCATCGTGGTGGTCGATGCCACCAATCTCGACAATCACCTGCGCTTCACGCTCCAGCTGGCTGCCCTGGGCCTGCCCATGGTGGTCGCGCTCAACATGGTCGACATGGCCGAGCGCGACGGCCTGATCCTCGACGCTGCGGCGCTGGAGCGCGAACTCGGCGTGCCGGTGGTCGCCACCGTCGCGGTGCGCAAGCGCGGGATCGACACGCTCAAGGAGCGGCTGGGCGAAGCGGTCAGGGGCAATCACAAGCTGCGCGAGGGCGCGGGCGTCCAGCACGACATCGTCGTCCTCCAGCGCCGCGCCCGCCAGATCGCCGCCGCGGTCACCGTCTCGGAGACGGCCGCGCGCCGCTGGACCCACCGGATCGACGCCGTCGTGCTCCATCCCGTCGCCGGGCCGATCATCCTGCTCGCGCTGATGTTCGTCATGTTCCAGTCGGTCTTCGCCTGGGCCGAGGCGCCGATGGGCTGGATCGAGGCGGGCATGGCCTGGCTCGAGGGCGCCGTCGCCGGTGCGCTGCCCGACGGGTTTCTCCGCGACTTCCTCGTCCAGGGCCTGATCGCCGGCGTCGGCGCCGTCGTCGTCTTCCTGCCGCAGATCCTGATCCTCTTCGCCTTCATCCTGGTGCTCGAGGCGACCGGCTACATGGTCCGTGCCGCGATGCTGATGGACCGGGTGATGGCCGGTGTCGGCCTGTCCGGCCGCGCCTTCATTCCCCTGCTCTCCAGCTTCGCCTGTGCGGTGCCCGGCATCATGGCGACGCGCACGATCGCGGACGAGAAGGACCGGCTCACCACCATCCTGATCGCGCCGCTGATGACCTGTTCGGCGCGCCTGCCGGTCTATGCGATCATCATCGGCGCGCTGATTCCCGATCGCGCGGTGCTGCCTGGCATCGGGCTGCAGGGGCTGGTGCTGTTCGGGCTCTACATCCTTGGCATCGCCGGCGCCTTCTGCGCGGCGCTGCTGCTCCGCCGCACGGTGACAAAGGGTGCGACTTCGGGCTTCATGATGGAGATGCCCAAATACCAGCTGCCGCGCCTGCGCGACATCGTGCTCGGCCTGTGGCAGCGCGCCGAGATCTTCCTGAAGCGGGCCGGCACCACCATTGCCGCCACCGTCGCCATCCTGTGGCTGCTCGCCACCTTCCCCCAGGCGCCGGCGGGCATGAAGCAGAGCGAATATTCGATCGCCGGGCGCATCGCGAGCGGGATCGAGGTGGTGGTGAAGCCGATCGGGTTCAATCACGACATCGCGCTGGCGCTGCTTCCGGCGATGGCCGCGCGCGAGGCGGCGGTGGCGGCGATCGGCACCGTCTATGCGGTCGACAATCCCGAGGATGCCAAGGGCGAGGCGACGATCACCGAGAATCTGCGCAAGCGCTGGAGCCTGCCGACCGCGCTCGCCTTCCTGATGTGGTTCGTCTTCGCGCCCCAGTGCATTTCGACGATCGCGGTGACGCGGCGCGAGACCAATGGCTGGAAATGGCCGATGTTCATGATCGGCTATCTCTTCACGCTCGCCTATGCGGCGGCGGGGCTCACCTATTGGAGCGCGGTGGCGCTGGGGCTCTAGATCCGTCCTGCGTTCCTTCCGTCATCCCCGCGCGGGCGGGGTGACGAGGGTGGGGCGCTCAATCGCGCCTGGCATCGTCCAGCGTCTTCGCGATGCGCGCCTTTTCGGCGGCCTCGGCCTGCTTCTCGGCCCTGGTGCGGCCGAAGCGCGCGCGATTTTCCTGTGCACGGATCGGCTTCTCGGCCCTTGCCCTGGCCTTGCGCGCCTTGTTGAAGTTGATGATCTCGGCCATATCCTCACCAAAGCATCTACAGATTTCGAAGCGGAGTTTCCATGGCGGGCAGCGTCAACAAAGTGATCCTGGTGGGCAATCTTGGGCGCGATCCCGAGAGCCGCAGCTTCCAGAATGGCGGCAAGGTGGTCGAGCTGCGCATCGCCACCTCGGAAAGCTGGAAGGACCGCAACTCGGGCGAGCGCAAGGAAAAGACCGAGTGGCACACGGTCAAGGTCTTCAACGAAGGCCTGGCGAACGTCGCCGAGCGCTACCTGCGCAAGGGCAGCAAGGTCTATATCGAAGGTGCGCTGACCACGCGCAAATGGCAGGATCAGAACGGCCAGGACCGCTATTCGACCGAGATCGTGCTCCAGGGCTTCAACTCGGTGCTCACCATGCTCGACGGCGCGCCCGGCGGTGGCGGTGGTGCTGGCGGCGGCTTCGGCGGCGGCCGCGCATCTGGCGGTGACGATTGGAACTCGGGCGGCGGCGACGAGTTTGCCGGTCAGTCGTCCAGCCGGGGCGGCGGCAATTTCAACAGCGGCGGCCAGCGTTCGGGCGGCGGCGGCGGTGGCGGCGGCAGCTTCGGCGGCGACTTCCCGGACGATCTGGACGACGACGTTCCGTTCTGACCTTCGGAAAGGATTACCATGCGCGGCGCGGTGACTGGATTGGCCTTGCTGGCGGCGGCCTGTGGCGGCCCCAAGACGACCAGCGATCCCGCCGCGCAGAATGTGATCGAGGCGACCTCGAAGGGCGTGCCCGCCAAGGTCGCCGCCGGCACCTGCAACGACAAGCCCGATTTCGTGCCGGTCTACAAGGAAGCCAAGATCATCAGCTGCACCAGCGGCGATGTCGCGGTGACGGGGAAGCGCAGCGGCACGGTGATCTACACCGATTTCGCCACGCCCGCGGCGATCCTCGCCTGGTCGAAGCAGCAGGCCATCGCATCGGGCCTGTCGCTTGGTATCGAGGACGGCAAGTCGTTCAGCGCGACGGAGGGCGACCGGCGCACGCTGCGGGTGATGGCCGAATCGGGCACGGCGACCACCAACGTCACCGTCAACTGGGGCGTGAAGCGCTAGCGCCGGAAATTCAGGCTTCGACGATCTCGGCGACGCCGAACCTGCCCGCCTGGTAATCGGCGAAGGCCTGGCGGATCTCGGCCTCGCTGTTCATCACGAAGGGCCCATGCGCCACGATCGGCTCGTCGATCGGGGCGGCATGGCCGAACAGGAACAGCGCGGGAGCGTCGGCGGCGATCGTCACCGCGTCGCCGGGGGTCAGCTCGGCGAGATGGAAATGCGCGACCGCCGTGCCTTCCACGTGGAACACGCCCCGCACGGCATAGAGGAACACGTCGCGCCCCTCGAGCCCGGAAAAGGTCACGCTGCCGCCGGCCGCGATCTCCACCCAGCTCAGGAAGACGCCGGTCAGCGAATCGACCACGCCCCTGGCCTGGCCGAAACTGCCCGCGACCAGGTGGACGGTGGCACCGTCGACGGCGACCGACGGAATCGCCCCGGCCTGTGCGCCGACATAGCGCGGCGCTGTCATCTTGAGCCTGGAGGGCAGGTTCACCCAGAGCTGGAGGATCTCCATCGGCCCGCCGTCACGCTTGAACTCGGCGGGCGAGACTTCGGCATGGACGATGCCGCTGCCCGCGGTCATCCACTGGATGCCTCCGGCGCGAATGATGCTCGCATGGCCGGCGCTGTCGGTATGCGCCAGTTCGCCCGCCAGGATGAACGTCACCGTCTCGAAACCGCGGTGCGGATGCGGGCCGAAGGGCAGGCCGCGATTGTTCGCCGGATAGGTCTGCGGGCCGTGATGGTTGAGGAACAGGAAGGCGCCGACATGCCCGATCGCCGGGCCCGGCACCGGCCGCCGCGTGACGAGGTCGCCGATGTCGTCGCGAAAGGCCGGGTGCACCCGCTTCACCGTCCGCATCGCATCACCTCCTCAGCAGGAACACCGCATGTTCGGCGAACAGATTGGCCATCGCCGAGCCGCAGCGCTGGTCGCCCGACAGGAACCAGCTGCCCTCCAGCGTGATCCCGCGCCCCTGCACGAACGCGCGAAAATCGTCGACGGTCACATGGTGGATGTTGGGCGTGGCATACCATTCTACCGGCAGCAGCCGCGTCACCGGCATCCGCCCGCCGAACAGCAGCGAGGCGCGCACCCGCCAATGGGCGAAGTTGGGGAAGGAGACGAAGGCGTGCTTGCCGATGCGCAGCAGGTTCTCCAGCACCAGGTCCGGGTGGCGGGTGGTCTGCAGCGTCTGGCTGAGGATGGCATAGTCGAAGCTATGGTCCGGATAGTCGGCCAGGTCGGTATCGGCATCGCCCTGCACCACCGAGAGGCCCCGGCCCACCGCCGCCGCCACGTCGCCCGCGTCGAGCTCGAGCCCGCGCGCATCGACCTGGCGGGTGTCGCGCAGCGCCGCCATCAGCGCCCCATCGCCGCAGCCCACGTCGAGCACGCGGCTGCCCGCCGCCACGTTCGCGGCGATGATCGCCAGGTCCGGGCGCAGAGTCATCGCGTGTAGAGATCCACGTCGTGCCGTTCCATGCAGCGCTCGGGATGCGGGATCTGCGTCCAGCCGAGCTTGGCATAGAGGGGCTGCATGTCGCGCGTGAAGAGCAGCCAGCGGCGCAGGCCCGCCAGCTCGGGGTGCGCCTGCACCGCTTCGAGCATCTGCGTCGCCACGCCCCGGCCCCGGTGTGCCGGCAGCACGAACACGTCCGCCAGATAGGCGAAGGTGGCATGGTCGGTGATGATCCGGGCAAAGCCGACCTGCTCGTTCTGGCCGGCCTCGTCCTTGGCGAAGGCGCCGGCGCAGAAGGAATTGCCGATCGCGTTCTCGACGATGTGCCGCGGGATGCCCTTGGCCCAATAGGATCCGCTCAGGAACGCGTGGATCAGGTCGAGATCCAGCTCGGCCTTGTCGAACGAGATGCGATAGTCGCTCATGCCGTCCCCGCTTCCAGGAAGCCGCGCACCACCCGGTCGAGCTCGGGGCTCTCGAGCAGGAAGGCGTCATGGCCGAAGGGTGATCTCAGTTCGACGAAGCTCGCCCGCGCGCCCGCCGCGTTGAGCGCATGGACGATCGTGCGCGATTCGCTCGTCGGATAGAGCCAGTCGGTGTCGAAGCTGACCACGCAGAAGCGCGCGCCGCTGCCCCGGAAGGCGCTGGCGAGCAGCCCGCCATGCTCCTCGGCCAGGTCGAAATAGTCGAGCGCCCGGGTGATGTAGAGATAGGAATTGGCGTCGAACCGGTCGACGAACGCCAGGCCCTGGTGGCGCAGATAGCTCTCCACCTGGAAGTCGGCGTCGAAGCCGAAGGTCTTGGCGCCGTCCGGTTTCTCCGGGCGGCTCTGCAGCTTGCGCCCGAACTTGGCGGTGAGCCCCGCCTCGGAGAGATAGGTGATATGCGCCGCCATCCGCGCCACCGCCAGCCCGGCGGCGGGGGGATCATTGTCGGCATAATAGTCGCCGCCGCGCCATTTGGGATCGGCCATCACGGCCTGGCGGCCGACTTCGTGGAAGGCGATGTTCTGCGCGGAGTGCCGTGCGGCGCTGGCGATGACCACGGCCGAGGCGACGCGCTCGGGAAAGGTCGCCGCCCAGCTCAGCGCCTGCATGCCGCCCATCGAGCCGCCGACCACGGCGAACAGCTTTCCCACGCCGAGATGATCGAGCAGCATCGCCTGCGCACGAACCATGTCGCGGATGGTGATGACCGGGAAGCCCATTCCCCAGGGGTTGCCCGTGGCGGGATTGACCGTCGCCGGCCCCGAGCTGCCCAGGCAGCTGCCCAGCACGTTCGAGCAGACGACGAAATAGCGATCGGTGTCGATCGGCTTGCCCGGCCCCACCATCCGCGCCCACCAGCCGGGCTTGCCGGTGCGCGGATGGGTGGAGGCGACATGCTGATCGCCGGTCAGGGCATGGCACACCAGGATCGCGTTGCCGCCATCGGGCGTGAGGGTGCCATATGTCTCGTAGCCGATGTCGAGCGGCGACAGCAGCCCGCCGCCGTCGAGGCGCAGCGGCCCCGGCAGCGTCACCGAACGGCCAGTGCCATAACGCGGATCGTCGGACATTCCGCGGTCGTTAGGAGGCTGTGCGTTCCGGTTCAAGCGGCCTTGGCATCGATCCGCCTGCCAAGGACGGCGGCGGCGGCCATCCGCCCGGTCTGCGCGGCGCCGTTCATATAGCCCGGAAAGGCATCGGAGAGATGCTCGCCCGCGAACCAGATCCGCCCCGCATGGGGAACCTGGTCGTCGCCCTCGCCCTCGACGTACAGCAGCTTCGAGAAGCGCGTGAGCTGGCCGGGGGCATAGTTGCAATAGGCGCCGAGCGTGAGTGCCTGGGCATGCCAGTTGGTGCGGGTGAAAGGGCCGGTGGCGGCCTCGACCAATCCCGGGATCGCGGCGGCGGCGCTGTCGGCGAAGCGCGCGGCGAGCGCGGAGGGCGCTTGGCCCTGCGCGCGCAGCACTTCGTCGCCGCCCAGAAACCAGGTCCAGACCGGCGAGAGCCCGTCCTTGCGGTGGACGCTGCCGTCCCAGCCCAGTGCCCAGCCGGCACGCGGATCGGTCTGCCACAGCTCGCCGCCCACGCCCATCGGCCGGCGCCACGGCATGGCATTGGTGCCCGACTGGACCTTCTCGTTGAAGCCCAGCTCCATCTCGCCGATAAAGGCGCGCCAGGCGGCGGGAAGCGGCACGCGGAAATCGATCTGGCGGGTAAGCGGCCCGGGCACCGCGACGATCAGCGTATCGGCATCCGCGGTCGAACCGTCGAGGAAATGGAGCTTCAGCCCCGGCTCGACGCGGTGCAGGCGCTTGCCGGTGGCGATCCGATCGGCATGGAACGCGCTCATCGCCGCGATCAGCGCCGAGCTGCCGCCCTCGATCACATAGCGCTCGTCGGCGCCGCCCAGCACTTCGGCACGCCGGCCGTCCACTGTCGGCAAGTTGAAGATCAGCTCGATCGCCGAGGCGCGATTGGGCTCGACGCCATATTCGGTGCGGCTGGTCGCCTCGAGCAGCTGGCGGACCCAGGGCTCGCGGACCCGGGCGGCGTGCCTTTCGAGATAGTCGTGGATCGACAGGCGATCGAGGCGGGGCGCGACGCGGGCATGGTCCCGGTCCAGCCGGTCGGCGTCCTTCCCGATCTGCGCGGCGATCGGACGCAGCGCCGCGGCCAGCTCCGCGTCGCTCACGAGCCGGCCGTTCGCGAGGATCAGCGTATCGTGCGGCTCGTTCTTGCGGTCGAGCAGCGCCACGCCGAAGCGCGCGAGCAGCGCATGCATGTCATAATGGTCGGTGTTGACCAGCTGGCCGCCCGCCTCGAACGTCCAGTCGCCCGATCTGTGCGTGTACATCCGCCCGCCGGTGCGGCCGCGGCCTTCGTACAGAAAGGCATCGATGCCGGCCTTGCGCAGATGATGAAGCGCGCTGAGGCCGGCGATGCCGCCGCCGACGATCGCCACCCGCCCGGGCGGGCGCGCCGCGGCGGCGCGGGGAAAGGTGCCCGCAATGCCGGTCGCGGCCATCGCCCGCAGCACCGCGCGCCGTGTCGCGCCGCTCGCGCCCTTGACCGGCATCGCCTCGCCGGCCGCTTCCAGATTGCGCCGCCGCGCCGCTTCCAGCGCGCGCCAGACGATGCCGTTCCCCCGCATTGCCCCTCCCTGGCTCCCTTTAACCATGAAGCCCTAGAGCCTGACCCTTGCCATCCGGTAACCATTCCGCCAAGCCGCGCGACCATGACCGCACCAGTTCCCAAGCCCTGGATCATGGAAATCGCCCCCTATGTGCCGGGGCGCTCCACCACCGATGACGGCCGCAGGGTCTCGAAGCTCTCGTCCAACGAGAACCCGCTCGGCACCTCGCCCAAGGCGCGCGCGGCGTTCCTGACCGCCGCGACCAGCCTCGAGCGCTATCCCGATGCCAGCGCCGTCGAGTTGCGCGAGACGATCGCGGCGCGATACGGCCTCGATCCCGCGCGGATCATCTATGGCAATGGCTCGGACGAAGTGCTTCACCTCGCCGCCGGCGCCTTTGCCGGCCCGGGCGACGAGATCATCTACGTCCACTACGGCTTCACCGTATATCCGATCGCCACCCGCCGGGTCGGCGCGACGCCGGTGGTGGCGCCGGACAAGGACTATGCGACCGACGTCGACGCCATCCTCGCCTCGGTGACCGAGCGCACCAAGATCGTCTTCGTCGCCAACCCCAACAACCCGACCGGCACCTATGCGCCGCGCAGCGAGATCCTGCGCCTCCATGCCGGCCTGCCCAGCCATGTGCTGCTCGTGCTCGACCATGCCTATGCCGAATATATCGAAGGCGACGACGACGATGGCGGCATGGAACTGGCCCGCACCGCGCCCAACGTGCTGGTGACGCGCACCTTCTCCAAGATGTACGGGCTCGCCGCCGAGCGGATCGGCTGGGGCTATGCCTCGGCGCCGATCATCGAAGCGATGCACCGCATCCGCCTGCCCTTCTCGATCACCATCGCCGGCACCGCCGCGGCGGTCGCCGCGCTGGGCGATACCGATTTCGTCGCCCACACCAAGGCGCACAATGCCGAATGGCGCCGCTGGTTCGCGGACGAGATCGCCAAGCTGGGCAACAAGGGCCTGCGCGCCGTGCCGAGCCAGGCGAACTTCGTGCTGGTGCTGTTCGAGGGCCAGCTCGGCGCCGAGGCAGCGTACAAGGGACTGATGGACGCCGGCTATATCGTCCGCTGGCTGCCCGGACAGGGGCTGCCGCACGGCCTGCGCATCACCATCGGCACCGAGGAAGAGACGCGCGGGGTGATCGCGGCGCTTCGCAGCCTGGCGGGCGAGGACTGATGCTGCCCTTTGCCCGGGTGACGATCATCGGCCTGGGCCTGATCGGCTCTTCGATCGCGCGCGCAGTGCGGCAGCACATGCCGAGTGCGCGCGTGACCGGCTTCGACGCCGATCCGGCGGTGCGCGAGACTGCCTTGCGCATCGCGCTGTGCGACGACGTCGCGGACACCGCCGGCACTTCGGTGATCGACGCCGATCTCGTCATCCTGTGCGTCCCCGTCGGCGCGATGGGCGCGGCGGCGGCCGGCATCGCCGCGGACCTGCCCGCCGACGCGATCGTCAGCGATGTCGGCTCGTGCAAGGAAAGCGTGGTCGAGGCGGTGCGCACCGCGCTGCCGGACGCGACCTTCGTTCCCGCGCACCCGGTGGCGGGCACCGAGAATAGCGGCCCCGAGGCCGGCTTCGCCTCGCTGTTCCACGGCCGCTGGTGCATCGTCACGCCGGTGGCGGGCACCGACGCACTGGCCGTGGAGCGGGTGCGCGAATTCTGGAAGCGGCTGGGCGCCGAAGTCGAGACGATGGCCCCCGACCATCACGATCGCGTGCTGGCGGTGACCAGCCACCTGCCCCACCTGATCGCCTATACGATCGTGGGCACCGCGTCGGACATGGAGGAAGTCACCCAGTCCGAGGTCATCAAATATTCGGCCGGCGGCTTCCGCGACTTCACGCGCATCGCCGCCTCGGACCCGACGATGTGGCGCGACGTGTTCCTGGCGAACAAGGAAGCGGTGCTCGACATGCTCCAGCGCTTCTCCGAGGACCTGACCGCGCTCCAGCGCGCGATCCGCTGGGGCAAGGGCGACGAACTGTTCGAGCTGTTCACGCGCACCCGCGCCATCCGCCGCTCGATCATCGAGCAGGGCCAGGACGACGCGGCGCCCGATTTCGGCCGCACGCACGACTAGCTTCCCGCGGAGCGACGCCGACGTTCCGCCGGAAGGTCGCGAACGCCTGCGCCCGCAGGATCCCGTCGTTCCGACAGGCGAAAGCGCGGCCGGACGCCGATCCGGCCGCGGGCGGCGGCTCAACCGTTCAGTGCGTTGATCCCCGCATGCACCCGGGCCTCGGCTTCGGCGCGAGGCAGGCCGGGCGGGATCATCGGCTCGAACCGGAAGGTGACGACGCCCGGCTTCTTGATTCCGTGCTTGGGCCATACATGGCCGCTCTTCACCGCGATCGGCACCACGGGCAGGTCGAGCATTCGATACAACCCGGCAAAGCCCGAACGCAGTTCGGGCTTCTCGCCCGGCTTCACCCGCGTCCCCTCCGGGAAGATCATCACCGATCGGCCCTGCCGCAATGCGGCTTGCGCGTCCTTCATCATCGCGCGCAGCGCCGAGGCATTGGCGGTGCGGTTGACGATGATGACGCCATAGCGCCGCGCCGCCCAGCCCCAGAGCGGGATCCGCGCCAGCTCGCGCTTCATCACCGTGGCGGGCGAGCCCAGCAGCCGGCTCAGCTCCAAGGCCTCGAACAGCGATTCGTGCTTGCCCGCGAACAGCACCGGGCCCTTGGGTATCTCGCCCTCGATCCTTACCCGGATCCCCAGGATCCAGCGCGCCGACCAGCGCATCAGCGCCACCCAGCCCATCGCATAGCTGCGCAGCGCGTCGCCGCCCAGCACGGCGACGAAGGGCACGAGCAGCACCATCGGCACCGACAGGCCGTAGAAGAAGATCGAGAAGGCGAGCGTGCGGAGCAGGTTCATCAGCTGGCGCCGAGCAGCAGCGCGATCCGCCGCACGAGATATTTGTGATATTCGCGGAACAGCATCGCGAAGCCCGGCTGGCTGCGCACCGGATCGCCGATCACCTCGACGCCCTTCAGGGCATGGGCCAGCTCGAGCCGGGCGCGCGGCATGTGCCAGTCGGACGTCACCAGCCGCACCGTCCTGTACCGGTGCTCCTTCACCCATTCCGCGGTCTCCTCCGCGTTGGAGCGGGTGTCGACCGCCTGCCAGCCCAGGTCGACGCAGCAGCGCATCAGCTTCCGGTCGATCTTGTATTCCGCGGCGAACTCGCCGGGGCGCACATCGGGATCGACGCCGCTGACCAGCATCCGCTGGGCATCGCCCGCGCGCAGCACCTCGAGCCCGCGGTCGATGCGCTTCGATCCGCCGGTCAGCACCACGATCGCGTCGGTCTTGCGGTTCTCCAGCGGGTGGCCGAGCGAGAGCATGAACGCCGCGAAGCCGAGCAGCCAGGCGATCAGCACCAGGGCAATGAGGCGCAGGATCACAGCGTACGGCCCAGCGCACGCAGCACGGTGCTCCGCGCCGCGAAGGTGGCGAGCAGCGCGAAGCCCAGCGGCAACAACAGGAGCAGGAACCAGTCGCGCTGCTGCAGCGCCACGCCGCTCAGCATCTCCGAGCCCACCAGTGCCATGCGCGACTGGAGGAACCAGACGAGTCCCAGCGCCGCCGCGGAGCCGAGCAGGCCGCCGAACAGCGTGTCGAACGCGATCCGCCGCTGGAACAGGCGGGCAATCTGGACATCGGTGGAGCCGAGCATGTGCAGCACATCGATGGTGTCGCGGTGCGTGTCCAGCCCCGAACGCGCGGCGAGCAGGACCACGGCGGCAGTGGCGGTGGCGATCAGCAGCATCAGCCCCACCGCGAGCCAGCTCATCGTGGTCATGAAGCTGCGCACCGGCGAGAGCCATTGCGCATGCCGGTCGATCCGGGCGCCCGGGGCGATGGCCCGGGCAGTGCGCTCGACCATGGCCAGGCTGCTGCCATGCACCTCGACGTCGATCATCGCCGGCATCGGCAGGTCGGGATCGAGCCCGGTATCGCCCAGCCAGGGCTTGAGCAGCTCGGCGAGCCGCTGGCGATCGACTTCGGCGGCGCGCACCACGCCCGGGATCCTGGCCATCGCCGTGCGGATCGCCGCCGCCTCGCCGTCGCGCGTCGCGGCGTTGGGTTCGACGATCTGGATGGTGAGCCGCCCCGCCAGCTGGCGGTCGAGCTGCGCGGTGGCGGCGAACATGCCAAGCCCCAGCGCACCGGCGAGCACGGTCAGGAACAGCATGATCGCCATGATCCAGGTCATGGCGCGGGTACGCCGGCTCTCGTCGAGCAGGCGGCGATCGGGCGCATTGGGGTTGAGGCTCAGCTTCATGCGCGCCCCGGCGGATTGCGCAGCGCGCCGGTGGGGTCGTTGAGCCGGCCCTTTTCGAGCCGCATCATGTGCGCGTTGGGAATGCGGTTGAGCAGGTGGAAGTCGTGCGTCGCGACCACGACGGTGGTGCCCAGGCGGTTGAGGCTGTCGAACAGGTGCAGCAGCCGCTCGGCCATGTCGGGATCGACGTTCCCGGTGGGCTCGTCGGCGACCAGCAGTTCGGGCCGGCCGATCACCGCGCGGGCGATGGCGATGCGCTGCTGCTCGCCGCCAGAGAGCGTGGGCGGCCGGGCCCGGCCGCGATCGGTCAGCCCCACCCAGGCGAGCATCTCGCGCACCGGTGCCTCGATATCGCCTTCGGACACGCCCGCCACCCGCAGGGGGAGCGCGATATTGTCATAGGCGGAAAGATGGGGAACGAGGCGGAAGTCCTGGAACACCACGCCGATCCGCCGGCGAAAGCCGGGCAGGCGGGCACGGGGCAGGGCGCCTGCATCCTCGCCGAACAGCCGCACCGTGCCGCGGCTAGGCCGCTGGGCCAGATAGAGGAGCTTGAGCAGCGAGGTCTTGCCCGCGCCGGACGGTCCGGTGAGGAAATAGAAGGCGCCCGTATTCAGCGAGAAGCTGACGTCCGAGAGAGTCTCGTCGCCCGAACCATAGCGCAGGCCGACATTCTCGAATTGAACGATGCTGGCCATCTGGCTCCCGGCGCTTCCCTCGCCCCTGCCATCGCACAGGCGCAGACGGGTCACAAGAAGCTGGGGATACTCGGGCACGGGACTCTTGTGGGCGCGAATCGATGGGTCTAGAATCGTGACAATCGGGCGACAGGCCCCGTCTTGTGAGCCGCGCGTAATGATCCTCGAATGCAGCCAGTGCCGTACTCGCTATCTGGTGCCCGACAGCGCCATCGGCGCCGATGGCCGCACCGTGCGCTGCGCGAGCTGCAAGCATAGCTGGTTCCAGGCGCCGGCCGCGCTCGACCTGACGACACGGGCCACGGCTGCCGACGGCCCGGTCACCCAGGCCTCGGATCGCGTGGCCGAGACGCCGCGGCGCGAAGCGCCGGCGCCGCGGGTGTTCGACGACGCCTCGATCACCGCCGCGGCCGGCGGGCCGGCGCCGGACTATGATCCCTTCGCGCCCCAGCCGCCGTTCAAGCCGCGGCGCAATCCTGCCCGGCGCTGGACCGCGGCCGCGGTCGTGGCCGGCTTCTCGATGCTGCTCGGTACCGGGGCGATCCTCTATTCCGGCGCGCCCGGGCTGGCGGCACAGATGGGGCTCGGCCTCGGCATGGGCAGCGAAGTCGAGACGCCGCTGGTCTTCGCCGACAAGAATGCCGAGTTGCGGACGCAGACCAATGGCAGCGAATTGTTCATGATCTCGGGCAAGGTCGCCAATCCCACCTCGGACAAGCAGCGCGTGCCCGACATCCGCATCGAGCTCCGGGACAAGCAGAACCAGCTGGTCTATAGCTGGCGCGTGACGCCGCAGGTACGCGAGATCGGTCCCAAGCAGACGATCGACTTCAATTCGGCCCAGCTCGATCCGCCGCGCAACGCAAGCACGGCGCGGCTGAGCTTCGCTACCGAAATCGGCGGCTGACCCACCAGAGCCGCGCGCCATGGAGCGCGGCGGCCACGACCATCCCGAATCCCGAAGCGAGGACGAGGCCGGTCGCGCCCCAGCCCGCGAGGTGAACAAAGGCCAGCCCCGCCCCGCCGGTGACGAGGAAGAAGGCGATCACCGAGTTGATGCCGGCCACCACCTGGTCGCCCAGCGAGCGCAGCGCATAGACGCATACCACCTGGATCCCGTCGAACAGGATGAAGGGGGCCCAGACGGGCAGCATGGCGAGTGCCAGGCCATGCACCTGGGGTATCGCCGGGAACAGCGCGACGAAGGGGTGCGGTATCAGGATCAGCAAGGCCGCGAGCAGGCCCGTCGCCAGCGCAGCCAGCGCGGCGGCGATGGCGGCGCGGTGCGCCGCTTCCCGGGGGACGCCTTCGCCCACCGCATTGCCCGCGCGCACGCCCGCGGCCGATCCAAGCCCCAGCGCCACCGAGAAGGTCACGTTGTGGATCGAGAACACGATCTGGAAGGCGTGGGTGGTGACTTCGCCCAGTTCGGTCGACAGGGCGATCAGGATCGAGAAGCCGACCAGCTCGAGGCCCGAGGCGATGGCGGGGACCAGGCCGAACAGCGCGAGCCCCAATGCCCCCTTTAGCGAGGCGCGGCTGAAGATGCCGGCCAGGTCGTGCACGCCGCGCTGCCTTGCCCGGGGCAGGGTCCAGGCCGCGCCGATCATCCCCGCCGCGCCCAGCGCCGAGGCGATCGTGGTGGCCAGCGCCGCGCCGACGGCGCCCATGGCGGGCAAGCCGAGATGGCCGCCGGACAAGGCCCAGGCGAGCAAGGCGTTGATCGGCAGGATCGAAAGGTTGACGACCGTCACGCGCTGCGGCCGGCTCACCCCTTCCAGGAAGAAGCTCGCGGTGACGATGAGCAGCTGGAAGGGATAGGCGAGCGCCATCACCCGCACGACGTCGGCGGCGAGCGGCGTGATCTCGCCCGCCACGCCGATGCCGCGCAGCATCGGTTCGGCAAGGGCGAAGAGCGTCAGCGCGCTGATCATGCCCAGCGCGATGGCGAGCAACAGCCCCTGGTGGAACGCGCGGCCGGTGCCGGGCAGGTCCTTCGCGCCATCGGCACGCGAGACATGGACGAGCACGCCCGAAAGCGCGCCCAGCCCCATCACGATGCCCGGAAAGGTGAGCGCACGGCTCGCCCCCAGCGCGGCCACTTCCTCGGTGCCGGTGAAGCCGACGACGATCACGTCGGTGACGTGCAGGATCGTCCAGTTCAGGCTGGTCAGCGCCACCGGCCAGGCGAGCGACAGGATTCGGCGCATCTCGGCGGAAAGATCGGGGGAGAGGCGCATGGGAGGGCGCGCTTAGCGGATTTCGCGCCGTTTGGAAAAGCGTACGGCAATGGCTTGCATTGTCCGGAACGCGTTGCTAGGGGCCGCTGCCTTACCAGCCGTCGGTATTCATTCGACGGAGTTTCACGTGCGGTCGTGGCGGAACTGGTAGACGCGCAACGTTGAGGTCGTTGTGGCCGAAAGGCCGTGGAAGTTCGAGTCTTCTCGACCGCACCAGTGAAAGATGCAGCGCCCGGCGGAGCCGGGCGCAGCCCTCCCCGCGGTACCGCGATTTTTTCCAGAACCGGGCAAACTTCTGCGACAAGTGGCGATTAGCCACGCCCCATTCATGCAAGCGGTGTCAGGTGCGCCGCGGGGTTTTCGACGAGGGTGGGGGATTGATGCGTTCGACGTTGAAGCTGGGTTGCGCGGTTGCCGGTCTGCTCGTCGGTGCGATGCCCGGTGGGGCATTGGCCCAGGCGCAGCAGCAGCCCGCGCCTTCGCCGACCCAGGATCGTCCCGCGCGGCAGCACCCTTCGCAGCCGGCCGCCGCGCAGGAGCAAGGCACGGACGAGCTGGGCGACGAGGGCACGATCGTCGTCAACGGCGTCCTGCCCGGCGCGGTCAAGACCGACGTCAAGCCCGAGGTCCAGCTCAATCCGGCCGATATTCGCGCCTATGGCGCCTCGAACGTCTCGGAACTGATCACGGCGCTGCAGGCGCAGCTTGGCAGCAGTTCGGGCCGCGGCGACGAGCAGCCGGTGATCCTGATCAGCGGCCGCCGCTCGAGCATGAACGAAGTCCGCGACCTGCCGACCGAGGCGATCGAGCGGATCGACATCCTGCCCGAGGAAGTCGCGCTGCAATATGGCTATGGCGCCACGCAGAAGGTGATCAACTTCGTGCTGCGCAACCGTTTCCGCGCGCTCACCACCGTGCTGGAAGGGCAGATGCCCACTGCCGGCGGCAATGCGACCGAGAGCGCGAACCTCAATATCCTGAAGCTCAACCGCGACGGGCGCGTGACGCTCGACGTCAAATATAATCAGAATTCCGCGATCCTCGAGAGCGAGCGCGGCGTCAGCCGCGTCGGAAACGCGCTGTTCGATACGCGCGGCAACATCACCGGCATCGGCGGTGCGGAGATCGATCCCGCGCTGAGCGCGCTCGCCGGCATGCCGGTGACGATCGCCGGCGTGCCGGCGGGGGCGGCGGGCAGCCCGCAATCGCTCGCCGCCTATGCCGCCAATGCCAATGATCCCAACGTCACCGATCTCACGCCCTATCGCACGCTGGTGGGACCGGCGAAGAACCTGACGATCAGCGGCATCTACAACCGCGCGCTCTCGCCCAAGGTGAGCGCCACCGCCACCGTCAATCTGGACGTCAACGAGAGCGAATCCTGGCTCGGCCTGCCGAGCGCGACCTTGCTCCTGCCCGCCGGCAACCCGTTCTCGCCCTTCGGCCAGAATGTCGAGCTGCGGCGCTATTATGACAATCTCAATCCGCTCACCCGCTCGAGCGGCAGCCAGTCGCTGCGCGGCGAAGTGACGATCAACGGCGACAGTTCGCCCTGGATCAACAGCTGGCGCTGGTCGGTCAACGCCAATTACCAGCAGACCGGCAGCGACACGACGACGACGCGCGGCGTCGATCCCGTCGCGATGCAGGCGCTGCTGAATGCCAACGACGCCAGCTTCAACCCGTTCGCGCCGATCCCCTATGGCCTGGTCGGCAGCCGGCCCGACGACTGGACGGAATCGACCACCAAGGTCGGCAATGTCGAATTCCTCACCAACGGCCCGCTGTTCAAGCTGCCCGCGGGCGACGTGACCACCAGCATCCGCGTGGCGGGCCGCACCAACGACCTTTCGGGCAAGTCCTTCCGCGCGGGCCAATACAGCGCCAGCGACATCTCGCGCGACACCGGCGCGGTGCGCGGCAACATCACCATCCCGATCACCAGCCGCCGGCGGGCGGTGCTCGATGCGATCGGCGACTTCTCGGTCAATGCCAATTTCGAGATCGAGCAGCTCTCGGACTTCGGCCGGCTGACCACCACCGGCTATGGCTTCAACTGGTCGCCGATCACGCAGGTCCAGGCGATCGTCAGCTTCATCAACGACAGCAACGCGCCGACGCCGGGCCAGCTCGGCAATCCCGTGGTCACCACGCCCAACGTGCCCATCTATGATTTCGTGCGCGGCGAAAGCGTCAACATCACCCAGATCACCGGCGGCAACCCGCTGCTCGGCGCCGACAGCCGGCACGTATTCCGCCTCGGGCTCAACATCCGGCCGTTCACCGAGACCAATCTCGGCATCGTGGTGAACTACACCAATGTGCGCTTCCGCAACGCGATCCAGAACTTCCCCGGCGCTTCGCAGGAACTCGAGGCCGCCTTCCCCGATCGCTTCGTGCGCGACGGCAGCGGGCGGCTGCTCAGCCTCGACACGCGCCCGGTGAACTATGACCGGACCGCGCATTCCGAACTGCGCTGGGGCTTCAACCTGTTCATTCCCATCGCCTCGCCCCAGCAGAAGCGCATGCGCGAGCGCCGCGAGGCGTTCATGAAGGCGCGTGAGGAATCGCGCCGCACCGGCCAGCCGATGCCGGCCGAGATGACGGCGATGTTCGACCAGTTCCGGCGCCTCGGCCAGCAATCGAGCCTGTTCGGCGGCACGCTGGGCCAGCAGTTCCGCGGTCCGCGCCCCGAGGGGCAGCAGGGCCAGGGACCGCAGCCGGGCCAGGACCAGGGTCAGGGACGCGTACAGACCGACGGGCCGGGCCAGGGCCCTGGCGGCGGCCCGGGCGGCGATGGCCCGCGCCGTTTCGGCGGCCCCGGTGGCGGGGGCGGCGGCGGTCGCGGCGGCTTTGGCGGCGGCGGCGGTGGGAACCGCATCCTGCTCAGCGCCTATCACACCTGGGTGCTCAAGGACGAAATCCAGATCCGGCCGGGCCTGCCCGTGATCGACCGGCTGGACGGCGAGGGCTCGCAGTCGATCGCCGCGCACCGGGTGGATTTCACCGCCGGCATCAAGCGCGACGCGCTGCTGCTCCAGCTCAACGGCAACTGGCAGAGCGGCACCCGCACCACCAGCGGCACCGCGGCGATTCCGGGCAGCGCCACCGAGCTGAACTTCGGCAGCCTGGCCAAGCTGAACCTGCTGGCCGAGTTCAATCCGGGGCAGGACATCGACTTCCTGCTCAAGCACCCCTGGTTCCGCGGCTCGCGGGTGCAGTTCCGGATCGACAATCTGTTCGATGCCCGGCAGCGGGTGACCGATCAGAACGGAATGACGCCCGCAGCCTATGCGCCCAATCTGCGCGATCCCATCGGCCGCACGATCAAGCTCACCTTCCGCAAGCAGTTCTTCTGACCGGCGATCAGTGCGGCAATGGCGTCCCGGCCTCGCGGCTGGCGCGCAGGCCGGGCCGGAAGCGGCCCTGCTGGTCCTGGTCCATGATCCGGCGATAGAGCAGGGTGATCGAGACGCGGCGGTTGCGCGGATCGGCGGGGTTGTCGACGATCAGCGGCTCGCGGTCGGCCACGCCCTCGATCCGCTCGAAGCGCATCTCGGTCACGCCGCCGGAGAGAAGCCGCCTGCGCGTGGCTTCGGCGCGGCCGCTCGACAACATCCAGTTGTTCATCGCCAGCGGGTCGCCATAGCCCAGGCTGTCGGTATGGCCGCGGATCATGATCGGGTTCTCCATGCCCTTGATCGAATCCGCGATCGTGCCGATCAGCGCGCTGGCCTCGGGCACGAGCGCCGTGGTGCCCAGGTTGAACATCGAATAATTGGCATCGTCGAGCAGGTCTATCCGCATCCCGTCGCGCGTCGGCACGAAGCGGACGTGATTGGCGAGCTTCGATAGCGCCGGCGTCGTCCGCATCCGCTCGCGGATGCGCTTGGCGGTCTCGTCGAAATTCTTCTGGTCCTGCTGGGTCAGCGCGCGCTGGTCCTTCAGCGTGCCCTTGGCGCCGGTGCCGACATTGTTGCCGCCGCTGCCGCCCACCGGCACGGTGAGCGCCCGGGTGCCGGTCTGCGAGGCCTTGCCCGGATAATTGTCGCGCTGGTTGATCGCCTCGCCGCCGAACAGGCCGTTCGAGCCGGCGCTGTTCTGCTTCAGCTCGACGAGCGTCGGCGCGAAATAATCGGCCAGCGCCTTGCGCTGCTTCTCGGTGGTGGCGCCCAGGATCCAGAGCAGCAGGAAGAACGCCATCATCGCGGTCACGAAGTCGGCATAGGCCACTTTCCAGGCGCCGCCGTGATGGCCGCCATGCCCCTCGACATAGATCTTCTTGACGATGATCTTGGGTGGCGCGTTTATGCCATGGGGAGCGCGCGCGGTCGCCATCTATGCGGCTCCTGCCGCAGGGTCGGTGCCGGACAGCACGATCAACGCCCCCGCAGCCCGTCGAACACCTCGCCGAAGCCCGGCTGGTTGGCGTGCGCGATGCTGGAGCGGGCGGCCTCGATCACCAGCGGCTGCGGATGGCCGTGGAGCGAGGCGATGATGATCTGCTTCACCACGTGATAGATTGCCGAATCGGCGTCGATCACCTGCTGCAGGCGGCCCGCCAGCGGCGCGACGATGCCATAGGCCAGCAGCACGCCCATGAAGGTGCCGACCAGCGCCGAGCCGATCATCGCGCCCAGGATGCTCGGCGGCTTGTCGATCGAGCCCATCGTCTTCACCACGCCGAGCACGGCGGCGACGATGCCGAGCGCCGGCAGCGCGTCGCCCAGCGACTGGAGCGTGGTCTGCGGGCCCTGCACCTCGTGGTGGTGGGTCTTGATCGAATTGTCCATCACCTCCTCGACCGCGTGCACGTCGAGCGTGCCCGACGAGACGACGACGAGGCGGAGCGTGTCGGTGATCAGGTTGATCAGCGTGTGGTCGGCGAGCAGGCGCGGATATTCGGCGAAGATCGCGCTCGACTTGGGATCCTCGACATGCGGCTCGAGCGCGATCGGCCCTTCGGTCCGCAGCATCTTCATCAGCTTGGAGACCAGGAAGATCGTGTCGAGATAGTCCTGCTTCTTGTATTTGGGGCCCTTCAGCACCTTGATCAGTCCGCCGCCCAGCGCCTTCAGCTCCTTCATCGAATTGCCGATGACGAGCGCGCCCATGGCGGCGCCGCCGATGATCAGCATCTCGTGCGGAATGGCCTCGAGCACGGGGCCGAGCGCGCCGCCGGTGATCGCGAAACCACCGAAGACCATCGCGAGCAGGATGACGAGGCCGATTGCCGGAAACATGTGCGCGAAGAACCCCTGTTTTGACGTCTCGGTTAACGACCGTTTCGCCGTTATCTTCAGCGGAAAAACGTGGTTAATTCGTTACCGGGGCGAATTATTTCGCCGTTTCGCTTGGGTTTTCCGAAGGGATCGCCTGGCCGCGCGGCGGCGCCAGGCGAAATCCTGCATCGGTAGCGCGCAGGCGCCTACTTGATATAGTCGAACAGCGAGACGCTGGTCAGCTTGGAGAAGCTGGCCTGGGTCGCCTGCAGCACGGTCAGCGTCTTCTGCAGGTTCGCCACCGCGGTGGGGATGTCGGTGTCCTCGATGCCCGAGCGGGTGGCCTCGCGGGTTTCCGCCACGTCGGTCAGCCGGTCCGCCTGGAGATCGAGGCGCGCGCCGCGGGCGCCGACCGAGGCGCGCGCCAGCGCCACCGTGTCGAGCGAGGTATTGATCCCGTCCAGCGCCGTGGCGCCGGCCGCCTGCACGTTGCCGCCTGCCTTGAGCGCATCGGCAAGATTGCCCAGTGTCGCGAAGATATCGGCCCCGGCGGGGCTGAACACTCGCTGGCCGCTGATCGTCGGCTGGATGTTCTCGCCGTCGCCGATCGGGATGGCCGAGGGCTCGCCGGTTCCGGCGAAGCTGATCGAGCCGTCGGCGTTCTTCACATAGGCGGCATCGCCGGTCGCCCCGCCGAACAACGGCTGGCCGCGAATGTCGTCCTTGGTGTTGGCGAGGGCGAACAGCGTGTCGCGGATCGAGCTCAGCTCCTCGCCGATCGACGCGCGATCCGAAGCCGAAAGCGTGTCGTTCTTGGCCCGGGTCGCGAGTTCGAGGGCGCGCTGGAGCTGCGTCTCGACGCCCTCGAGCGTCTGGTCGGTCTGCGAGACCACGCCCTGGGCGACGGTGATGTTGGCCTTGTAGGTCGCGTCCGCGGTGGTGGCGCGCTTGATCTGCTGCAGCTTGATATAGGCCGCCGCGTCCGAGACCGCGGTCACGCCCAGCTTGGTCGTGGCGATCTGGGTCTGGGTCTTGTCGGCCTCTGCGGTGAGCTGGGTCATCAGCGACACCGGCCTGCCATACATCTGCGAAGTGGAGATGCGCATGATCGTCTACCTGATATCGAGGATGGATTGCAGCGTCTCGCGCGCGATCTGGATCACGCGGGTCGACGCCTGATAGGCCTGCTGGAAGCGCATCAGGTCGACCGCCTCCTCGTCGATATTCACGCCGCTCACCGAATCGCGCGCCGAGACGGCGGCGTCGCGGATCGCGCTCTGCGCGTCGGCCACGCTGTTGCGGCCCGAAAGCGCCGCGCCATTGGCCGCGGTGAGGTCGGTCACGCCCTGCTCGAACTTGCCGCTGGTGCGCAGCGTTTCGAAACCGGCGAGGTTCGAATTGTCGCGCTGGCCTGCGCCGGCCGCCGCGGCGGCGATCCCGCGGGGATCGGTCATGACCGTGCCGAGCTGATAGGCGGGATCGCCCACCGTGAAGACCGGCTGGCCGGCATTGCCCTGCAGGTCGCTGCCCGCCGCCTGGACGGCATTGACGCCCTCGGCGAAGTCCCTGGCCATCTGGCTGATCTGGTCGCGGGCCGCCGCGATGCGCCCGCCGCTCTCGGCGATGCCGGCGAGCGCGCCGCCGCTCGGTGACATCGGCTGGACCTGGCCGCTGCTCTGCCGGACGGCGAAGGAGAAGGCGCCCTCGTCGTTGCTGACCTGCGAGACCTGGGCCGCCTGCGCGCCCTCGACCAGCAGCGGGCCGGTATTGCCGCCGGCATGCACCGCGGCCCGGCCGTAATTGTCGAAGCTTACCGTCACGTCGGTCAGCGCGCTCATCTGCTCGAGCATCTGGTCGCGCTGGTCGAGCAGCGCCGCCTGGCCGGCGGTGCCTTCATTGGCGCGGGCCAGGCCGGCATTGACCTTGGCGAGGCTGGCCGAAAGGTTGTTGAGCTGTGTGACCGCGGTTTCCGCCGAGGCCTTGAGATCGGTCATCGCGCCGTCGAGCGCCTTGCCGGTCGCGCCGAAGGCGGCGGCGACGCCGGCGGCATTCTCCAGCATCGTCGCGCGCGCGGGCAGCGCGGTCGGGTCCGCCGCCACGGCCTTGGCCGACGTGAAGAAGGCCGTCAGCTGGTCGCCCAGCTTGTTCTGGGTCAGGCTGCTGTCGATCCGCCCCAGCCAGGTGGCGCCGGCGAGCGTGCGGGCAAGGTCGGAGCTCGCGCTGCGCACTTCGGTCGCCTTGAAGGCATCGGCCGCACGGGTGACGCCGCCGACATTGGCGCCCAGGCCCGAATTGATCGCGCTGGTGTTGCCGCCGGTCGCGACGACTTCGCGGACCGTGGCGACGCGGCGCGAATAGCCCGCGGTCGCGGCATTGGCGATATTGTCCGACGTGGTGGCGAGCGCCGACTGATAGGCGCGGGCGCCACTGGCGCCGATCGAAAGCAGGTCGGTCATTTGACGGTGCCTCCTCCTTGCGCGGCTGCCGATGCGGCGCCGGGTTCCGCCGCTGTCTCGGTCTTCATGCTCCTGGCCAGGAAGGCGGTCATCGCCTTGCCGATGCCGATCGGCGCGTGCACGGCCATGCTCTGGGCGAGCTGCTGGTCCTGCATGTCGCGGAACTGGTCCTCGCCCTTGCTGTCGAACAGCCCGTCGCCCAGCTTGGCCTGGCGCATCGATTTCAGCATCATGCCGGTGAAGACCGCCTCGAAGCGCTGGCCCGCGGCTTCGAGATTCTCCTTCGACGCCAGGCGCGACGTGTCGGTCGACACGCCGCCCGACGGGCTGCCGATGGGGCCGAGCAGCTTGCTCACAGGACGATCAGCTCCGCCTTGAGGGCGCCGGCTTCCTTGAGCGCCTCGAGAATGGCCACGAGGTCCGCCGGCGACGCGCCGATCGCGTTCACCGCCTTGACGACGTCCGAAAGCTTGGGGCCCGGTGCCATCAGGAACATCGGTCGCTTCTCCTCTTCCACGCCCAACGTGCTGTGCTGCTCGGTGCGGGTCTCGCCCTTGCTGAACGGTGCGGGCTGGCTGACGCGCTGGTTCTCATCAATACGAACGGTCAGTTTACCATGCGTTACCGCCGCCGGGCTGACGCGGACCGCCGAGTTGATAACCACCGTGCCGGTGCGCGCGTTGACGATCACCTTGGCGGGCGCTTCCGCCGCCTCGACGGTGAGGTTCTCGACTTCGCTCATCAGCTCGGCGCGCACGTCGCGGCCCTCGGGGGCCTGGATGGCGATCGAGACGCCGTCGATGGCGCGGGCGCGGCCGGTGCCGAAGCGCAGGTTGATCGCGTCCTGCACGCGCTGCGCCGTGGTGAAGTCGGCACGGGCGAGGTTGAAGGTCAGGAAGGGCGACCTGTCGAAGCCGGTATCGACGGCGCGCTCGACCGTGGCCCCTTCCGGGATGCGGCCCGACGACGGCGTGTTGACGACGATCTTCGAGCCATCGGCACCTTCGGCGCCCAGGCCGCCGACCGCGAGGTTGCCCTGCGCCATCGCATAGATCTGGCCGTCGGCGCCCTGGAGCGGCGTGAGGATCAGCGTGCCGCCGCGCAGCGACTTGGCCTTGCCCATCGACGAGACGGTGATGTCGAGCTTCTGGCCCGGCTTGGCGAAGGGGGGCAGCTCGGCGGTGATCATCACCACCGCAGCGTTCTTCAGGCCCGGCGCCACGCCCTGGGGCAGCTGCAGCCCGAAGCGCGAGGCGACGCCCTTCATCGACTGGACGGTATATTCCAGATTGTCGTCGCCCGTGCCCGGCAGGCCGACGACGATGCCATAGCCCGTGAGCTGGTTGGTACGGATGCCCTGGAACCCGCCCAGGTCCTTCACGCGCTGGGCATGGGCCGCGGGAGCGGCGGCGGCGAGCGCGAGGGCGGCGAGGGCGATGAAGCGGCGGATCATCTGACTGGCTCCGGCTCTTAGAAGGGGCTGATCACGGAGAAGAACCGGCTCAGCCAGCCCTGGCGGCTGGCGCGGGCGACGTCGCCCTTGCCGGTATAGGCGATGCGGGCATCGGCGACGCGAGTCGACAGCACGCGGTTGTTCGCGTCGATATCGGCGGTGCGCACCAGCCCCTTGATCTGGACGAACTCGTCGCCCCGGTTGAGCGTCACGCGCTTCTGGCCCTGCACCAGCATCGTGCCGTTGGGATAGACGGCGGCGACGGTGACGCTGATCTCGCCCGAAAGCGCATTGGCCTGGTCGGCCGTGCCGGTGCCGTTGAAATTGCGCTTGCCGCTCACGCTGGCGTCGCTTTCCTTGAACAGCGAGAGCGCGCCGGTGGTGGGCGGCGTCAGGCCGAAGCCGCCGCCGCTGTCGAGCTTGCTGCCCGCGGACTTGGACGCGGCGGTCTTCTCGACCAGCAGGATGGTCAGCGGATCGCCCACGCGCCGCGCGCGCATGCCCTCGTAGAGCGCGGCATAGCCGTCGCCTGCCTGGAAGATGCCGCCATTGGCGGGCGGCTGGGCGGTGACCGGCGCGGGAAGCGTCGCGGAGAAGTCCTCCGTCTGCTTCTTCTTGCCGATGCCCAGGAACTGCGCCTGGGCCGGCGTCGCGGCGAAGGCGAGCCCGGCGGCGAGAAGCGTGGCGGTGGCGAGGGCGTGGAGATGCTTCATGATCCGCCCTCAGATGTTCTGGTTGACATATTTGAGCATCTCGTCGGTCGCCGAGATCATCTTCGAATTCACCTCATAGGCGCGCTGGGTCTCGATCATGTCGACCAGCTCCTCGACGACGTTGACGTTCGAGCCCTCGAGCATGCCCTGGCGGATCGTGCCGCGGCCGTCGATGCCGGCATTGCCGAGCGCGACCGTGCCGCTCGCCGGCGTCTCGATCAGATAATTGTCGCCGACCGCCTGGAGCCCCGCCGGATTGGGGAAGCTCGCCACCTGGATCTGGCCGATCTGGGTGAGGTCGGTCTGGTTCGGCATCTGCGCCGAGACAGTGCCGTCGCTGCCGACGGTGACCGAGATCGCGCCTTCGGGAATGGTGACGCCGGGCATCACCTGATAGCCCTCGGCAGTGACCAGCTGGCCCTCGGCCGATCGGGAGAAATTGCCCGCGCGGGTATAGCCCAGGCCGCCGCCGGGCAGCTGGATCTGGAAATAGCCATTGCCGTCGATCGCCATGTCGAGGCCGTTGCCGGTGGTCTGGAGCGAGCCCTGCGTCTCGAGCCGCTGCGTGCCCTGGATGCGCACGCCGGTGCCCAGGTTCAGGCCGGTCGCGTATTTGGTCTCCGCGGTCGAGGCGGCGCCGGGCGCGGTGACGACCTGATAGGCGAGCGTCTCGAAGCTGGCGCGGTCCTTCTTGAACGCGGTGGTGTTCACGTTCGCCAGGTTGTTCGAGATGACCCGCATGCGCGTATCCTGGGCGTCGAGGCCCGTGCGCGCGATATGCAGTGCTGCCGATCCCATGTTCTAACTCCTCAATCAGGACGGCATCCGCATCAGCGATGCGGTGCTCTCGTCCATGTTCTTGGCTTCCTTGAGCAGGCCCGCCTGCACTTCGTAGGCGCGCTGGTTCTCGATCATGTCGACCAGCGCCTGCGTCAGGTTCACGTTCGATTGCTCGAGCGAACCGGAGGTCACCTTGGCATCCATGTCCTCGGGCAGCACGCCGCCGCCCTTCACATGGAGAAGATTGTCCAGCCCCTTGGCGGTCTGGCTGCCGCCGGTGCTCGCCAGCTTGATCTTGCCGACTTCCTGGGGCTGGGTCGGGTCGCCGCCGCGCGGCACGATCGAGATCGTGCCGTCCTCGGCGATGCTGATCTTGTCGGCGGGCGGCACGGTGATGGGGCCCCCCGACCCCATCACCGGGAAACCGTCGCCGGTTTCCAGCACGCCCGAGGGCGCGATCCGGAGATCGCCGCGCCTCGTATAGGCTTCGGTGCCATCGGTGGCCTGGACCGCGATCCAGGCCTCGCCGTTCACCGCGACGTCGAGCGGGTTGCCGGTCTGGACCATCGTGCCCTTCGAGCGGTCGAAGTCGTTGACTTCCTCCGCGGCGAGCTGGCGCGAGTCCATTCCGGTGCCCTGCAGGACCAGCCGGTCGAAGCTGACGCGCTCGGCGCGGAAGCCGATGGTCGAGGCGTTCGCGATGTTGTTCGCGATCGTCGCCTGCGACTGCATCTGGCTCCTGAGCCCGGACATCGCGGTATAGACAAGCCGGTCCATTGCTTACTCCTCCTCAGCCGATCGGATCAGCTGCGGATGTTGAAGATGGTCTGGGACATCTGGCTGGCGGTATCGAGCGCCTTGGCATTCGCCTGGAAGTTGCGCTGTGCCGCGATCAGATTGACCAGTTCCTCGGTGATGTCGACGTTCGAGCGCTCGATCGCGCCCGACATCAGGCCGCCGAACCCGTTGGTGCCCGGCTCGCCCAGGCGCGCATCGCCCGAGAAGCCGGTGGCGGCCCAGGTCGAGTTGCCCAGCTGGCGCAGGCCCGCATTGTTGGTGAAGCTGGCCAGCACGACCTTGCCCAGCGCCTGGGTGTCGCCGTTCGAGAAGCTCGCGGTCACCGTGCCGTCGTCGGCGATCGTCACGCCTTCGATCTGGCCGACGGGCGAGCCGTCCTGCTTGGTCGAGTTGAGGCTGAACGGCGAGCTCACCTGGGTGGTGCCCTGGGTCAGGTCGAGCTTGAGCACCTGTTCCGAAGTCGCGCCCGGCGCCAGGAAGCCCATGAACGTGATCGGCGTGGTCGGCTCGGAAAGCTTGCCGGTGCTGTCGAACTTCAGCTCGAACTGCTTCATCGTGGCGGGGTCGTCGCCGGCATTGAGCTGCTGGTCGCCGACGAAGGAATAGACTTTCCAGGTGCTGGTCGCGTCGCTGTCGGTCGGCTTGGTCTCGCGGACGAAATAGTTGGTCAGCGTCAGCGCGTTGCCGTTCGCGTCATAGACCGTCGTCTGCACCGACTGGTTGTAGGTGGTCGGGTCGAAACGGTCGAACTTGTAGCCGGCGCTCTCGAACTTGGGGTTCGTCGAGGGGATCGCCGAGCCGGCATTGAGGTTGAGGCCGAGCTTGACGTTCTCGGTCGCCTGGGGCGTGCCGCTGGTCTGGGGCAGGCGCAGGCTCACCGTCGAGGACAGGCCGGTCGCGACCACCGCGCCCGAGCCGTCGACCGGATAGACCTGCAGCTTGTTGCCCTGCGCGTCGACCACATAGCGGTCGGCATCGACCTGGAAGCTGCCGTTGCGGGTATAGGCCACGCCATTGCCGCTCTTCTCGTCGCCCTTGACGATGAAGAAGCCATCGCCCGAGATCGCCACGTCGAGCGAAGACGACGACTGGGTGAAGCCACCCTGGCCGAATTGCTGGCGCACCGCCTTCACGACCACGCCCGAGCCGACCATCTGGGTCGGGTTCATGTTGGCGGTCGACGCGATGACGTCGGCGAACTGCGTGGAGCTCTTCTTGAAGCCGTTGGTCTGCACGTTCGCGAGATTGTGCGAGATCGTCGACATGTCGGTCTGCGCTGCCTGCAGGCCCGAGAGCGAAGTGAAGAAGGACATTTTCCGTTACTCCGTGGAAAAGAGGATTCAGCCGACCTGCCAGACGGCGTCGGTGGACACGTTGCCGATGCCCGGAAGAGTGAGGACGGGCTTGCCGTCGGATCCCATCGAGACGGCGGTGACCGGTGCCCAGACCAGCGGATAGGCCTTGACGCTGCCCTTGCCGTCGGTGGCGGTGACGCTGACGTTGAACGGGCCCTTGCCGGCATCCTCGCCGGTATCGGTCTTGCCGTCCCAGTCCCAGGCGACGGCCCCCTTGGCTTCCTTGCCCATCTCGATCGTCTTGAGCGTGTTGCCGTTGGTGTCCTTGATGGTCACCGTGACGTTGGTCGCGTCCTTGTCCAGCGCTACGGCCCCGGCGAGACCGCCGGAGGTGCGCGGATAGGCGGTCGAGCCCTGGACCAGCACGTTCTTGCCGACATAGCCGATGGCGTCGTTGAGCGAGGTGGCGCCCAGCTTGCCGGCGATCGACTTCAGCGTGGTGCTCATCTCGGTGATGCCCGAGAGCGACGAGAACTGCGCCATCTGGGCGACCATCTGGGTGTTGTCGACCGGCTGGAACGGGTCCTGGTTCTTCAGCTGGGCGGTCATCAGCGCCAGGAAGTCGGAGACGTTCATGTCGGTCTTGCCGAGCCGCGACGTGTCCTTCGTGTCGAGCGTGGTGCCGCTCGTCGTGCTGGTCTTGTTGTACCGGGAGATGCCCAGCCCGGCGAGGGTGTTGTCGAAATCACTCATGATCAGCGGCCCAGCTTGAGGGTGTCGACGATGAGCTGCTTGGCAGTCTGCATCACTTCGACGTTGTTCTGGTAGTTCCGGGCGGTCTCCATCATGTCGACCAGCTCCCGGGTCTCGTCCACGGCGGCTTCCCAGACATTGCCGTCCTTGTCGGCCATCGGGTTGCCGGGATCGTAGCGCTTGGTGGGGTCGGAGCCCGCGGTGACGACCTGCTCGACATCGACGGTCGACATGCCGCTCGCCTCGTCGAAGGCGGTGCGGAACACCGGCTTGATCGTGCGATAGGCGGCGTCGGCGCTCGACGCGACCGTGCCGACATTGGCCAGGTTCGACGCCGTGGTGTTCATCCGCACCAGCTGCGCGCTCATCGCGCGGCCGGATACCTGGAAGATCGAAAGCGGCTGGTCGCCCATGCTCATTCTCCCTTCAGCGCGCGCGTGATCTGGTTGATGCGGCCGTTGAGGAACGACAGCGTCGTCTGATACGCGACGGCATTCTCGGCGAAGGCGGTCTGCTCGGTGGTCAGTTCGACGGTGTTGCCGTCGGCCGAGGGCTGGAGCGGCACGCGATAGAGCGTGTTGGCGTCGATCGCGGCATCGAGCGAGCCCCCCGGCGTGGTGGCGCTGTTCAGCGCGGCGCGGAAATCCACGTCCCGGGCCTTGTAGCCGGGGGTGGCGGCGTTGGCGATGTTCGACGCCAGCATGCCCATGCGCTGCGAGCGCACGGCAAGCGCCGCACCGTGTACGCCGAAAAGCTTGTCATCGGGCATTGCACGTCTCCCGCACAAAAGTTCGCCGGGTTCTATGCAACCGCCGTGCCAATTTGCCTTGGGGCACGAAAAAACCCGGTTTCCCCTGGGGGGCGGCAGGCAGCGGCAAGGTTTTGCCGGTGTGGCGGCAGGCGGTTGCCGCTCCGGGCGGCCCGGCAGGCGTTCCAGGCCGCGCCGGGCAGTTGGCCCGTGTCTTGCACCCACGCAGGCATGGACATGAATGTACTTCCGGCCCTGGGGACCTTCCTCGATCCGCTCGCGCTCGCCATTGTCGGCGGGGGGACGCTGGCCGGCACCGTGCTGCGCAATGCTTGGGGCGACCTGGCCCGGGGCGTCGCGGCGCTCGGCGTGCTGCCGCGCCACCGCTTCGATGTGGAGCCCCTGCTGGCCCAGGTCTCGGCGCTCGGCCGGATCGCGCGGCGCCACGGCGTGATCGCGCTCGATCGCTCGAAGATCGAGGATCCGGACATCGCCGCGGCCGTTGCCGCGATCGTCGACGGCGCAGGGCCGCGGGACGTCGAGTCCTTGCTCGAGCAGCGCCGCTGCGCGCGTTTCGAGCGCCAGCGGGGCGCGTGGGAGATATGGTCCGGCGCGGCGGAGCTGGCGCCGGCGATGGGGATGGTCGGCACGCTGCTCGGCCTGGTCGGCATGTTTGCCGCGATGAAGGATCCGCAGGCGATCGGAGGCGCCATGGCCGTCGCCCTGCTCGCCACGCTCTATGGTGCGCTGCTCGCCAATCTCGTGCTGCTGCCGGTCGCCGTCCGCCTGAAGCGTCGCGCCCGGCACGAGGCGCAGGAGCGGCTTCGCCTCCAGCCGGCGCTCGCCGCCCTGGCCGGGATCGAGCCGGGCACCGGCCGGATAAAGGAGATCGCGGCGTGACCGTGTTCGACGAGGACGAACCCGCGCGCGCGCCCTGGCTGGTCACCCTGGCCGATCTGTCGCTGCTGCTGGTCGGCTTCTTCGTCTTCCTCCAGGCGAGTCAGGTCGATCCCGCCAAGCTCGCCGCGGGTATCCGCGCCGGCTTCGGTGTGCGCGAGACGGCGCCCGCCGCCATGCCGGTCGACATCGCCACGGCCACCGGCTTCGCGCCGGGCTCCGCCGCGCCCGTCGATACCGGCTCGGCGCTGGAATGGGCGCGTGGCGCCGCGCGGGACCCGCGCACCCTCTTGCGGATCACCGGCGAAGTCGACGGATCGGCGGCGGACGTCGATCCGGCGACCGGCAGCGGTCCGATCCTTGCCGCCGATCGCGCCCGTGCGGTCGCCGCGCTGCTTGTCGCCCAGCGCGCCGTCGATCCCGCGCGCATCGCGATTTCCACCGGCCGGGGCCAGCGCCGCGCCGTCCTCGCCCTCGGCTTCGAGGGAGGCCGGCAATGATCCGCCACCCGGCAATTGCCTCCCCCTTTTCCATGGAGAAGACCATGTTCCTCGCCATTGCACTCGTCACTGCCGCCCCCGCCGGCGCGCAGGATTTCCAATCGACCCAGGCGCTCGATGCGATCGTCGCCCAGTTCGCCGGCAAGCCGATGGGCGAGCAGGGCGGGGCGATCGCGCCGATCGACCGGCGGCTGAAGCTGGCGGCCTGCATCGCGCCCCAGCTCGAATGGCGCGGCGAGAATCGCGACGCGGTGGTGGTGCGCTGCATGGCGCCGGCCTGGAAGATCTTCGTGCCCGTCGCCGCCGTGCCCAGGCCCCGGGCCGCGCCGCCCGCGCCGATGCCGGCCACCACCCTCGTCCGCCCCGCGGTTCCGGTAAAGGCCGAGCCGGTGATCAAGCGCGGCGATGCGGTCACGGTCGAGGCGGGGGCCGAGGGTTTCTCGATCTCGCGCCAGGGCATCGCGATGAACGACGCGCCTCCGGGCGGCCGGATCGGCATCAAGGTGGACGACAGGCAGCCGCCGGTCCAGGCGATCGCGATCGAGCCTGGTCGCGCCCGCCTGCCCGGCTTCGCCGAGGGAAGTTGAAATTTTTCGGTAAAGCTTCGCCCGCCCTGGCCGTTTGAAGGGCTGCAGGCACAGCGAGGATTGCAGGCAATGGTGGACTCAATCGGCACGAAGGCAGGCGCGGTCACCGACCGTCGCACCGTGCCCGTTGATCCTGCCAGCCGCGTGGCGGCGGTGCGCCCGGTCGCGAGCGACGCGCCGGCGGTGCGGAGCGCCGCTGCGGAGATCGCGGCGGAGCAGGCGGCGCGGCCGCCGGTCGATGCCGAGCGGGTCTCGCGCATCCGCAAGGCGATCCACGACAATAAATTCCCGCTTTCTCCCTCGACGATCGCCGACCGGCTGCTCGCCTTCAAGCTCGATTGGAAGTCCCGTGAACCGTCGTGACGCGCTCATCCAGGTGATCGAATGCCTTCACGCCGAGATCGCGGCGCTCAAGGCGAACGACGTCGCCGCGCTGGAGGCGGCCACCCGCACCAAGCTCGCCGCGATCGACACGGTCGCGCTGCATGACGGCGAGGCCCCCGGCCCCGAGATCCGCGAGCTCGCCGCCGAGGCGCACAAGCTCAACGAGACCTGCCGCATCTATGTGAACCTGATGGCGGCAAATGTTCGCCGCCGCCTGCAAATCCTTTCCGGCCAGCAGGCGCCGGCCTACAAGGCAGGCGGCTACGCCCTCGGCTGAGCGGGCGTTTTCCGCATCCGTTAACCGTAACTGGCACGCTCCTTGCTCTGGATAGCCCCGGATTAGGCTATTCGGATTCCAGGATCGATGAGCGTTACTTCGGTCAACACCAGGGCAAGCGTCCAGACGGCGATCGCCGCGGCGAGCCGCAAGACCGGCATCGACTTCAACTATCTGCTCGGCCAGGCCCAGGTGGAAAGCGGGCTGCGCGCCGATGCGCGTGCCGGCACGTCCTCGGCCACCGGCCTCTATCAGTTCATCGAGCAGAGCTGGCTGGGCGTGGTGAAGCAGCACGGCGCCGAGCATGGGCTGGGCTGGGCCGCCGACAGCATCAGGCAGACCGGCACCGGTCGCTATGTCGTCAGCGATCCCGCCGCACGCAGCGCGATCCTGGGCCTGCGCAGCGATCCGCAGACCGCCTCGCTGATGGCCGCCGAGCATGCCGCGGACAACAAGGCCTCGCTCGAGGACAGCCTGGGCCGGCCGGCCACCGGCACCGATCTCTATATGGCCCATTTCCTGGGCCTGGGCGGCGCCGGCAAGTTCCTGAGCGCGATGGCCGACAGCCCCGGCCGCACCGGCGCCTCGCTGTTCCCCGCCGCCGCGCGCGCCAATCGCAGCGTGTTCTACGCGTCGAACGGCCAGCCGCGCACGCTTTCGGAGATCTACAGCCGCTTCGCCGGCAAGCTCGACCAGGGCGCCGCCGCCGGCGGGGCCGCCGGGCTTGCCTCGGCCGGCCTGGACGACGGCTTCAACGCCGCTGCCCGTGCCTGGAGCGACGGCGACAACGAAGTCGTGCTCGGCAACGGCGCGGTCGATAGCGATCGCCACTGGGTGCAGAACACGCTCGCCCAGCTCAACGTCTCGCAGGGTTCGCCCGGCGACCCGCTCGGCCGCCGCATCGATCCGCTCCGGCCGACGCCGGAGAATGCCAGGCTCGCCTATCTCATGCTCGCGAATCTGGGAGCGTAACCCCCCATGTCCGCAATCTCGCTTCCCGCAGGGACCGGCCCTGCCCTGAAGAGCTTCGCGCTGCCCGGCGCGATCCTGCTGCTCGTCGCGCTGATGGTGGTGCCGATCCCGGCCTTCCTGCTCGACGCCTTCTTCATCCTCAACATCATGATCAGCCTCGCGGTGCTGATGGTGGCGCTGAACGCGCAGAAGCCGCTCGACTTCTCCGCCTTCCCCACCGTGCTGCTGTTCGCCACGCTGTTCCGCCTCGGCCTCAACGTCGCCTCGACGCGCGTCGTGCTGGTGCACGGCCATGAGGGCGAGAGCGCCGCCGGCCATGTGATCGAGGCGTTCGGCACCTTCATGATCGGTGGCGACTATGTCGTCGGCCTGGTGGTGTTCGCCGTCATCGTGATCATCAACATGATCGTGGTTACCAAGGGCGCCGGCCGCGTCTCCGAAGTCAGCGCGCGCTTCACCCTCGATGCGCTGCCCGGCAAGCAGATGGCGATCGACGCCGATCTCAATGCCGGCCTGATCACGCCCGACGACGCCAAGAAGCGCCGCGAGGAAGTGTCGACCGAAGCCGATTTCTACGGCGCGATGGACGGCTCGTCCAAATTCGTGAAGGGCGATGCCATCGCGGGCCTGCTGATCCTCGCGATCAACGTGATCGGCGGCCTGATCCTGGGCGTCGCCAGCCATCATATGGCAGTGGGCGAGGCGGCCTCCACCTATGTACTGCTCGCGATCGGCGACGCGCTGGTGGCGCAGGTGCCGGCGCTGCTGCTTTCGATCGCCGCCGCGGCGATCGTCACCCGCGTCGCCTCGAGCCACGACCTGGCCGGCCAGATCGGCACCCAGTTCGCCAGCCACAAGACCTGGATGCCGGTTGCCGTCATCCTGGGCCTGCTCGGCGTCTTCCCGGGCATGCCGCATTTCCTGATGCTGCCCGCCGCCGCCGCCGCCGGCTTCGCGGCCTGGCGCCTGCGCAGGGCCGCCAACCGGCCGAAGCCCGTCGCCGCGCCGCCGGCCGAGCCGGCCGATCTCTCCAGGATCGGCTGGGACGAAGTGACCGACAACATGCAGGTGATGCTCGACATCGGCTATGGCCTGGTGCCGCTGGTCGACGAGCGCCGCGGCGGGCCGCTGATGGGCCGCATCACCGGCGTGCGCCGCCAGCTGTCCAAGGAGCTCGGCTTCGTCGTGCCTCAGGTGCGGGTGCGCGACGACATCAACCTGGCGCCCTTCACCTATCGCATCGTCATCGGCGGCGTCGTCGTCGCCGAGGACAATGTCTCGCCCGACGAAGTGCTGGCGATCGATACCGGCCAGGCCTCGGGCCGCCTCGACGGCAAGCCGGTCAAGGATCCGACCTTCGGGCTCGACGCGCTGTGGATCGCCCAGGGCGATTCCGATGCCGCCACCGGCCTCGGCTATCTCGTCGTCGATCCGGGCACGGTGGTCGCCACCCATCTCAACCAGTGCCTGATCCAGAACGCGTCGGACCTGCTCGGCCCGGACGAGGTCCAGGCGCTGCTCGACGGGCTCAAGGAGCGCTCGGCGCAACTCGTCGCCGCGCTCTGCCCGGCGCCGGTACCGCTCACCACGCTTACCCAGGTGCTGCGCGGCCTGCTTGCCGAGAGCATTCCGCTCAAGGAGTTCCGCCGCATCGCCGCCGCCATCGCGGTCGCCGCCCAGCGGACCCTGGATGCCGAGGAGCTGATGGAGCTGATCCGTCCCGAGCTCGGCCCGCTCATCATCCAGCGCCTGTGCGGCGTGCGCGAGCCGTTGCGCGTGATGACGCTCGAAGGCCAGCTCGAGGCGCTGCTCGGCCAGGCGGTCCGCTCGGATCCGTCGAAGCGTCATACGATCGAGCCCGATCTGGGCCGCCGCATCGCCGAGGCGCTGCAACGCGCCGCCCAGCCGCTGATCGCCGAGGCCAAGCCCTTCGCGCTCGTCGTCCAGCCCTCGATCCGGGTCGCGATCCGCAAGCTGATCAGGACGGTCCTGCCCGACACGCCGGTGATGAGCTTCTTCGAGGTGCCCGAGGACAAGGCCGTCGAAGTGGTCGCGGTGATCGGCGCGCCGGAGGCGCTGCCCGCATGAACGCCTTCACTCCGGGGAAACTCGACGCCATGGCTTCGCTGGCCCTTTCGCCCCTGACCTACACGCCCACCCCGCCGCGGCGCGATCCCGAGGCGCTGGTGCGCAAGCACCTGCCGCTGGTCCGGCGCATCGCCTGGCACATCCATGGCTCGATGAGCTCGCTCGTCGAAGTGGAGGACCTGATCCAGGTCGGGCTGGTCGCGCTGATCGAAGCGGCGGCAGGGTTCGAGGACCGGGGGCAGGTGACCTTCGAGCAGTATCTCGCCACTCGGCTGCGCGGGGCGATGATCGACGAGCTGCGCCGCCAGGCGACCACTACGCGCGGGGCGATGCGCCGGCGCAAGGCCTATCAGGAAGCGATATCGGTGCTGACCAACGAACTGGGCCGCGCGCCCGACGACGAACAGGTCGCCGCCCGGCTGGGCGTGACGCCGGAGAAGCTGCGCGCCGACTATGCCAATGCCGAGGCGGTGCGCTTCGATTCGATCGACGATACCTATTCGGACGAGAGCCCCTGGTTCATGTCCGACGCGCCCAGCGCCTTCGACCAGCTGGCGGAGAGCGACCAGCGCGAGGCGCTGATCGCTGCGATCGCCGAGCTTCCGGAGCGCGAGCAGCAGGTGATCCAGCTCTATTATGTCGAGGAACTGAACCTCGAGGAGATCGGCCAGGTCCTGGGTGTGGGCGCCGCGCGCATCTGCCAGATCAAGGCATCGGCGCATGCGCGGCTGAAGAAGGGGCTGGCGCGCCGGCTCGGCTAGCCAGCCCGAAACCGCGATCCCCGGCGGAAGCGGGAATCTCGTGCGGCTCCTGCCCTGCGCGCGCTTGCGCCGCCTCGACGCTTGCCGCAGAAATCCCCGCTTCGGACCATTCGGGGGATTTCATGACCAAGCATTTGTTCCTGGCCGGCGCGATGACCTTCGGCCTGCTGGCGTCTCCGGCCTTCGCCCAGGACGCATGGACCGTCCGCTCCGAATGGGTGCGCGCGCACGAATCCTTCCTCGCCAGCGAGGCGCTGCAGGGGCGCGGCAGCGCGACCCGCGACGAGGCGATCGCCGCCACCTATGTCGGCTCGCAGTTCGAAGGCTATGGGCTCCGGCCGGCGCCGGGCATGGCCGGCTATCTCCAGTCCGCCAAGGTGATCCGCTATGCGCTGGACGGCCCGGCGGCGCTGACGGTCGCGGGCAGGCCGGCGGCGGCGCCCACGGTGCTGGTCGGCGCGGCCGAGAGCATTTCCGGCACCTCGGCGGTGTTCGACGGCGCCGATCTCGCGAAAATCCCGCATGCCCAGGTGCTGTTCGTGACCGGCGGCAAGGCCTCGCCCATGGCGCTGGTCCGCGCCGCCAGCGCGGCAGGGGCGAAGCTGGTGATCGTGCGTGAAGACGATGCGACGCGCGCGCTGGCCAAGGCGCTGGGCGGCAAGCCGCGCATGCCGGCCGGGCTCGAGGGCAAGGCGCCGCCGAGCTACGCCGCCTTTGCGACATTGCCGTCGGCCGATTTCGACAAGGCGGCGGCCCAGGCCGGCGCCCCGGTCGCGCTCGCCCTGCCGGTGGTGCGCGAGGAGGCGATCACCACCAATGCGATCGGCTGGCTGCCGGGCAGCGATCCCAAGGCGGGCGTGATCCTGGTCACCGCGCATCTCGATCATCTCGGCCGCAAGCCCGACGGCACGATCATGCACGGCGCGAACGACGATGCCTCGGGCACCACGGCGGTGCTGGAGCTGGCGCGGGCGATGGCGGCGGCGAAACAGGCCCGGCGCGGGCTGTTGTTCGTCGCCTATGGCAGCGAGGAGATCGGCGGCTATGGCTCCAGCTGGTTCGGCGATCACCCGCCGGTGCCGCTCGACCAGATCGTCGCCAATATCGAGATCGAGATGATCGGCGCGCAGGATCCCAAGCTGCCCGCCGGCACGATGATGATGACCGGCTTCGAGCGCTCGACGCTGGGCGAGACATTGAAGGCGCATGGCGCGCTCGTCACCGCCGATCCCTATCCGGAGCAGCGCTTCTTCGAGCGTTCGGACAATTATTCGCTCGCGGTGCGCGGGGTGGTGGCGCACACCATTTCGGGATGGGCGGTCACGCCGACCTATCACACGCCCGACGACACGCTGGCCAATCTCGACATCGCGTTCATGACGCGGGCGATCCAGTCGCTGGTCGAGCCGCTCCGCGCGCTGGCCAACAGCGATGCCCGGCCGCAATGGAAGCCCGGCGGCAAGCCCGAGGGGAAATAGGGGCATCGGCGCGGCCTGCGGCGGACAAGGAAAAACCCCGGTGGTCGATACCACCGGGGTTCCCCATGCGCCCCCTCCGGCAAGAAGGGGTGACCGGCCTTGGTGCCTGTCAGGGGGGTGACACCCCGACCGGCACGCGCTTACTGAAGCAGCTTGAGCACCGACTGCTGGCTCTGGTTCGCCTGGGCGAGCATCGCCGTCGACGCCTGCGACAGGATCTGGGCCTTGGCCAGCGCCGTCGTCTCCGCCGAATAATCGGTGTCCTCGATGCGGCTGCGGGCGTCGCTCAGGTTCGCGACGTTGGTCGTCAGGTTGTTGACCACCGAGTCCAGGCGGCTCTGCGCGGCGCCGAGCGAAGCGCGGAGCGTGGCGACCGACTTCAGGGCGCCGTCAACGGTGCCCTGGGCGGTGTCGGCACTGCCGGCGGTGCCGACGGAAAGCGCCGGGACGACCGGGTTGGCGGCCGCGTCGCCCACGATGGCGCCCACGTCGAGCGCGTCGATGCTGATCGTGATCTTGTCGGTCGATTCCGCGCCGGTCTGGATCGAGAACTTCTTGGCCGCGACTTCGCCGGCTGCCGGAGCGGCCGGATCCGCCGGCGGCTTGCCGATCTGGAACAGCGCATTGCCGTTGAACTTGGTGTTGGTCAGCACGTCCTTGATCTGCGAGGTCAGCTGCGTGACTTCGGCCTGCAGGTTCTTGCGGTCGTCGTCCGAATAGGTGCCGCTCGACGACTGGACCGCCAGCTCGCGGATGCGCTGCAGCATGTTGGTGACTTCGTTGAGCGCGCCTTCCGCGGTCTGCGCCAGCGAAATGCCGTCATTGGCGTTGCGGACCGCCTGGGTCATGCCGCGGATCGAGGCGGTCATGGTCGAGGCGATCGCCAGGCCGGCGGCGTCGTCCTTCGCGCTGTTGATGCGCTTGCCGGTCGACAGGCGCTCCATGGCCGTGCTCAGCGCCTTGTTAGCGCCGGTCGAAGCATTGGCGGCGCGCAGCGCCGCGGTGTTGGTCGAGATAACAGTCATGTTCGTTACTCCATGCTCGTCGGCTTCCCGCTGTCCCCCCTGAACGGGAGCCCGGAGCCGCCAAGCCAAGGAACGACCGCCCGCAGCGGGGCTTAAGCGAAAAATTTTCCCTCTACGCACGCACGCGTAGACGCGCCCGGACCAAGGTTGCTGCGGGACACGCAATTTTACGCGGCGTTAACCAAGTCGACGGCAAAAGGATGGTGTCTCAGGGGGTAACCAATGCGATCCATCGTCCCGTCCGCCGCAGTGCTGCACCAGAAATATGCTCTCGTCTCGTCGCTGCGCGCCCAGGGTTTCGCGATCGGCACCTGCGAGGACGGTCGCCCCGCCGCGCAGGACCTGTTCCTGGTCGCCGAGGGCGAAGTGCCCCCGGCCGCGGCGCGCACGCTGATCCTGGGCGATGAAGGCCGCCAGGCGATCGCGTTCGGCGACGGCAATCCGGCCCGGCTGTCCTACACGGCGGACGATGCCGCGGTCGGCGCGGGCTTCGCCACGGCGCTGCTGCGCGGCCCGCACGAGCCGGTCGCCGCCGACCCGGAAAGCCTGGCGCTGCTGGCGCTGGCCGAGCGCGTCGCCGCATCGGACATCACCGTGCTGATCAACGGCCCCACCGGCACCGGCAAGGAAGTCCTTGCCCGCGCCATCCACAACGGCTCCACGCGCCGCGAGGGCCCGTTCGTCGCCCTCAACTGCGCCGCGCTGCCCGAGACGATGCTCGAGGCGATGCTGTTCGGCCACCAGAAGGGTGCCTTTACCGGCGCCTCGTCGGGCGGCCAGGGCTTCTTCCGCGCCGCGCATGGCGGCACGTTGCTGCTCGACGAGATCGCCGAGATGCCGCTCAACCTCCAGGCCAAGCTGCTGCGCGTGCTGCAGGAGCGCGAAGTCGTGCCGATCGGCGGCACCATGCCGGAAAAGGTGGACGTCCGCGTCATCGCCTGCGCCAATCGCGACCTGCAGGGCGAAGTCACTGCCGGCCGCTTCCGCGCCGACTTGTACTATCGCCTCTCGGTCTTCCCGCTCACGACCAAGGCGCTGGCCGAGCGCCCCGGCGACATCGCCGCGCTTTCGGCCGCGATGGTCGTCCGCCATGCCGGCGGCCGCGGCGCGATGCCGTGGATCTCGAACGAGGCGCTCGACGCGCTCGCCAGCCATGACTGGCCGGGCAATGTCCGCGAGCTCGAGAACGTCATCCAGCGCGCGCTGCTGCTCTGCGGCGGCCGCACCATCGATCCCGAGCACCTGATCTTCGACAGGCCGGCCGCGCGCCGCGTGGACGTCGAGGCGGCAGGCACGCTCTCCAACATCGTCCAGATCCACGAATTCGCCGCGATCCGCGAGATGCTCGCCGAATGCGGCGGCAGCCGGATCGAGACGGCGAAGCGGCTCGGCATCTCGGAGCGCACGCTGCGCTACCGCCTCGCCAAGGCGCGCGAGCAGGGCGAGAGCATCGACGCGGGTAAGGCGAGGGCTTCGGCATGAGCGGTATCGACGGTATCGGCGGCGGCGCGATGAGCGTCGACCGGGTCCTGGCGCTCCGCGCCCAGATCCTCGAGCGCAACGCCGCGCTCGCCAAGGCCAACGAGACGCCCGCGGGCGCAGTGACGGGCACGTCGGGCGGCAAGTCCGCGACCTTCGCCGCGTCGATGGAAGACGCCTTCAAGCAGGTCAACCAGGCCCAGAGCCAGGCCGGCGCGCTCTCCGAGGCCTATGAGCGCGGCGAGACGGTCGACATCGCCAAGGTGATGCTGGCCCGCCAGCAGGCCTCGGTCGGCTTCGAGGCGACGCTGCAGGTCCGCAACAAACTCCTGTCCGCCTACAAGGACATCATGAGCATGCCGGTGTAATCCATGAGCAACGCCCTCACCTCCACCGATGCGCCCGTCCCGCCCGCCGCCGGCCGGCTCGGCGCCCCGCTCGCCCAGATGCGCGGACTGCTGGCGCAGCCCGCGGTCAGGCGGGCGATGCCGCTCCTCTTCCTGGTCGGCCTGGTCGCCGCCGGCTTCCTCGCCTGGTCGCTGGTCTCGACGCCGCCGCAGCGGATCCTGTTCGCCAATGTGAGCGATGCCGACAAGGCGGCGATCAGCTCGGCGCTCCAGGGCGCGAGCATCCGGTCGAGCATCGACGGTTCGGGCTCGATCACCGTCGCCGAGGACGATTATCACAAGGCGCGGATGCTGCTCGCCAGCCAGAATCTGCCCAAGGCGGCACCGGGCGGCTACCAGATCCTCGACCAGCTGCCGATGGGCGTGTCCCGCGCCGTCGAGGGCGAGCGGCTGCGCCAAGCGCGCGAGACCGAGCTCGCCCGCTCGATCGAGGAGATCGATGCGGTCGCCGAGGCGCGCGTGCATCTCGCCACGCCCGAGGCCAGCGTCTTCGTCCGCGACAAGGCTGTGCCCACCGCCTCGGTGATCCTCAAGCTCCAGCCCGGCCGCGCGCTGGGCGACGCGCAGACCCGCGCGATCGTCAACCTCGTCGCCTCGTCGGTTCCCGGCATGACGCCGGAAAGCGTCACCATCGTCGACCAGATGGGCGCCCTGCTCTCGAAGAAGGGCAACGAGGCCAATTCGGCCGGCGACGCCCGCATCGACTATCAGCGCCGCATCGAGGACAAGTATCGCGAACAGCTCGTCCAGCTGCTGACGCCGCTGGTCGGCGCCGGCAACTTCACTGCCGAAGTGCAGGCCGATGTCGACCTGGACGAGAACCAGGCGACGCGCGAAAGCTATGACAAGGAAGGCGCGGTGCTCGCGGCCGAACAGGGCGCCTGGACCGGCAGCAAGGACGGCAACGCGCCCGGCGGCATTCCCGGCGCGCTCTCCAACACGCCGCCGCCCGCCAGCACCGTCGCCGCGCCCAATGCGCAGCCTACGCCCGGCGCGGCGCCCGCCGCCGGCACCGCTGCCGCTGCCGGCGCGAGCCAGGCCACGCCGCAGAAGCAGAGCGACAGCTTCTCCCGCGCCTATCAGACCGGCAAGCAGGTTTCCGTGACGCGCCAGGCGCCGGGCGGCATCAAGCGCCTGTCGGTCGCGGTGCTGCTGCGCGAGGAACCGGGCAAGCCGCGCTCGACGGTGGAGATCCAGCAGATCACCCAGCTGGTCCAGGCGGCGATGGGCTATAATCCGGGCCGCGCCGATCAGGTGACGGTGATCAGCCGCAAGTTCACCACCGCCGCTGATGCGGCCGACAAGGGCCCGGCCTGGTACGAGGCCAATTGGGTGCCGCTCGCCGCGCGCAATGCGACAGCGCTGGTGATTGCGTTGCTCGTCCTCTTCCTTGGCGTCCGTCCGCTCACCAAGGCGCTGCTCAAGAAGCGCGAGGAGCCGGCCGCGGGCAATCGCCCGGCATTGTCGATGGGCGGTGCCGCTGGCGAGGAAGGCGGCCACGGCGCGCCGCCCGTCTCGATCGACATGCTCGAGGGCGCTCACAACAGCTATGACGAGCGGGTCGGCCTGGTCCGCGGCTTCACCCGCGACAATCCCGCGCGCGCCGCCCTGGCGGTCCGCGACATGATCAAGGCGGACGCGCAATGAACGCCATCCGCAGCTTCAACGGCGTCGAGCGCGCCGCGGTCCTGATGATGCTGGTGGGCGAGGAGGAAGCCGCGGCGATCCTCCAGAAGCTCGATCCGGAGGAAGTGCGCCAGCTCGGCAAGGCGATGTTCAACGTGGCGGACGTCAGCGAGGCCGAGGTCGAGATCGTCCTGGACGATTTCGTGTTCAAGGCGCGCGAGCGCACCGGCGTCACCTTTGATCCGGCGCCGAAGATCGAAAGCATCATGACCAGGGCGCTGGGCCCCGAGCGCGCCTCCGGCGTGCTGGCCCGGGTGATGCCGGCCAGCCAGGTCGCCGCGATCGAATGGCTCGACTGGTTCGAGCCCGAGGAGATCGCCGGGATGATCGAGGCGGAGCATCCGCAGATCGCGGCGGTGCTGCTCGCCAATCTCGACCCTGATATCGCCGCCAAGGTGTTCGAGCATCTGCCCGAAGCGGCGCAGCCGCAGATCCTGCGCCGCATCGCCAAGCTGGGGCCGATCCCGCCCGAGGCGATCGAGACGCTGAAGACGATGCTCCAGGGCCGCGCCGGCATGGGCGGGCGCAAGTCGAGCGGCGGGCTCCAGCTCGGCGGCACGCGTGAGGCTGCGAAGATCCTCTCCGGCGCGCGCAAGATCACCGAGCAGCGTGTCATGCCCAAGCTCGCCAAGATCGATCGCGAGGTCGCCCGCGCGATCGAGGAGGCGATGTTCGTCTTCGACAATCTGCTCGAGCTCGACGACAAGAACCTGTCGACGCTCATCCGCAACATCGACACCACGATCCTGGTCAAGTCGCTCAAGGGCGTCGAGGAGGAGGTCCGCGGCCGGTTCCTCGGCTGCATGTCGAGCCGCGCGGCCGACGGCATCCGCGACGAGATCGAATCGCTGGGGCCGATGAAGATGGCCGATGTGCTCGATGCGCAGAAGGCGATGATCGCGATCGCGCGCGGCCTGGTGAAGGACGGCACGATCCAGATGCCGTCAAAGGGCGGGGACGACGACTATGTCTGATTTCTCGCCGGGCTTTGCCGGACGGATCAGCGCGGCCGGGCATGTGTTGGCCCGCGCCTTTGGCGACGGTGCCGGCTTCGCGCCGTCGGATGTCGACCGCATCGGCCGCCGCGTGTTCGAGGAGGTGCCGGCCCAGCCGCGCCATTTCGCGCCGGCCAATCCGGAAGCCAATCCCACCGAGGGCTGGGATCCGTTCACTGCCGATGCCCAGCACCCCGCCGAGCATGGCGCGTTCATCGATCCCATCGCGGCCGCGCACGAGGCGGGTTTCGCCGAGGGGCATGCGGCCGCGCTCGTCGAGGCGGAGGCTGCCAAGGCGCGCGAGACCGCGCTGCTCGACCAGATCTCGGCCGCGCTCGCCAGCGGCGCCCATTTCGATCGCGAGCGCATGGCCGGGCAATTGCGCCAGACCGTGCTCCACCTCGTCACCAGGCTGGTCGGCGAAGTCGGCGTCGCACCGGATGTGCTCGCCCAGCGGATCCATGCCGCGGTCGACATGCTGGCCGACAGTGCCGAATCCGCGCTGCTGCGCCTCCATCCCGACGACGTCCCCTTCGTCCAGGGCAAGCTGCCCGCCACGGTCTTCCCCGTCGGCGATCCGCACGTCCAGCGCGGCGGCTTCGTGGTCGAGAGCGCCTCGACCATCGTCGAGGACGGTCCCGATCTGTGGCTCGAGCAGCTCGCCCAGGCGATCGACCGCGTGCCGATCCCGCCCGCATGCTGAACCTCTTCACCGAAGACTATCTGGAAGGCCTTGGCCGCAGCGACTTCGTCGCCCGGCCGCGGGTCTCCGGCCGCCTCGCTTCCTATGACGGGCTGCTGATGGAGGCCGTGGGCCTGCAGCTGCCCGTCGGCACGGTCTGCGCGATCGGCGACGGCGCCAGCCGGGTCGAGGCCGAAGTGATCGGCTTCCGTTCGGGCAAGACGCTGCTGATGAATCTCGGCGGCCCCGCCGCGCTGCTGCCCAACGCCCCCGTCCGCCCGATCGGCGCGCCGGGCGAGGCCGAAGTGGGCGCGGCGATGCTCGGCCGGGTGGTCGACGGTTCGGGCAAGCCGATCGACGGCCTCGGCCCGATCCGCGGCGCCGGGAAATGGCCGCTCGCCGGCAAGCTCCAGTCGCCGCTCGATCGCGGCCGGGTGCTCGAGCCGCTCGATGTCGGCGTGCGTGCCATCAACGGGCTGCTCACCATCGGCCAGGGCCAGCGCGTCGGCATCATGGCGGGGTCGGGCGTGGGCAAGTCGGTGCTGCTCGGCATGATGGTCCGCGCGGCCCAGGCGGACGTGATCGTCATCGGCCTGATCGGCGAGCGCAGCCGCGAAGTCGCCGACTTCCTGGAGACCAAGGTGGCGGGCGACGCCCGGGCGCGCTCGGTCGTCGTCGCCGTTCCGGCCAATCATTCCCCAGTGCTCCGCATCCGCGGCGCGCTGCGCGCCACCGCCATTGCCGAGGCGTTCCGCGCCGAGGGCAAGAAGGTGCTGCTGATCATGGATTCGCTCACCCGCGTCGCCCATGCCGGCCGCGAGATCGGCCTGGCGCTGGGCGAGCCGGCCTCGGCGCGCGGCTATCCGCCCTCGGCGATCGCGATGCTGCCCAGCCTGATCGAGCGCGCCGGCACCGACGTGCACAGCGGCGGCTCGATCACTGCGATCTACACCGTGCTCGCCGATGGCGACGACGGCAACGACCCGGTGGTGGACAGTGCCCGCTCGATCCTCGACGGCCATATCGTGCTGAGCCGCGCGCTCGCCGAGCGCGGCGTCTACCCGGCGATCGACCTTGGCCCCTCGGTCAGCCGCGTGATGACCGACATCGCGCCCAGGGACCATGTCGCCGCCGCACGCGTGCTGCGCCGGCACCTCGCCACCTATGAGGAGAATCGCGACCTGGTGCTGATGGGTGCCTATCGCGCCGGTGCCGATCCGGAGATCGACGCGGCGATCGCCTGCCACCCGGCGGTGATGGAATATATCCGCCAGGGCGCCGACGAGATCGTGACCCTGCCCGACGCGGTGGCCGAGCTGGTCGGCGTGTTCGGCCATGGCTGATTCGATGGCGGTGCCGGGAATCCAGGATGCCTAGGTCGGCGAAGAAGCTCGGCCGCCTGCTCCGCGTCCGCACGCTCCAGCTCGACCTGGTCCGTGCGGACGAAGTGCGGGCGCTCGCCAAGGTCGATCAGGAAGCCCGGCTGCGCGATCGCATCGCCAATCTGGCGGCGAACGTGGCGCCTGCGCCCAGCGTTTCCGAATCGGCGTCGAGCCTGGCCGCCGCCGCGCATTTCCGCGAACGGCTCCACCAGTCCGCCTTCGCCGCCGAGAAGCGCGTCGAAGTGGCCGAGCAGAGCCTGGAGATGGCACGCGCCGCCACGCGCGAGGCGCGCCGCGACCAGAATGCGATCGAGAAGCTGATCACCCGCGCGGAAGCCAATGCCGCGCTCAAGGCGCTGCGCGAGCTGGAGCAGCTTCCGCCCATGGGCAAAAATCGGCACGATATTTGCTGAGTGCCTCGTGAACCTAGTGTCACGGGGACCTGAACTTGATCCAGCTCGCTACCGCGCTTCCCGCCATCACCGTGGGGCCCGTCAAGCCGAACGCCGCGATTTCCGCGGATGCGGGCGGCTTCGCGCTGGCGCTGGATGCGTTGATGCCGGAGATCGCGGCACCCGCCATCGTTGCCCGGGGGAAACCGGGCGAGGTGGCGATCCCGTTGCCGATGGGGCAGGAATCTGCCGAGGGCGGCAAGGAATTGCCGGATGCCGTGCCTGGCCTGGACGGCAATGGCGGGGAACGCGCCGGTTCGGACGCCGAACAGGAGGACGCGGCGACTGCAGAGGATGCGCCGCCGCCGCCCTTCGCCTGGTTCGCCGCCGCGCCGGTGCCGACACCCGCACCCGAACCGGGCCCCGAAGCGGATGCTCCCCTGCCGATCGTGGGGGGAGACGCGGGCGGCAAGGCCCCGGCGCATCGCGAGATCGTGCTCCCCGAGGCCGGCATGGCGCCGGACGGCAAGGCGAAGACCGATCGTGCCGGCGCCCGCGCCGCCGCCGAACCGGCCGCACCGATCGCGCCGGAAGCCAAGTCGCAACCCGAGGCGGCGGTGCAAGCCCCGGCGCCGCGCCGGCGCGGCGCCGAGATCATCCCGCCCATCGCGTCCGCTCCGTCGCGCACGGTGCCGGCGCCAGGCGCCGCACGCGGCGATCCGGCCATCGATCCGACCACGGCCGATATGGCCGCTGCCGCCGTTCCGCAGGCAGAGCCGGCAAAGGCTGCCGATACGCCCGGATCCATGCCGTCGCAGCCCGTGCTCGCGCCGGCACCGCGCGAACTCCGCCGGGCTGCCGCCGAGGCGCCGGTGGTGCGCATCGCGCTCGATCGGCCGGCATCGCCCCAGAAGGTGTCGATCGCCGATGTGGCCCAGGGGCGCGAGGCGACCGTCGCTCCGCCACAGGCCGCCGCACCGCCATCGTCGGCCGCCGCGCTCGAACCGGCCCGGGTGCCGGGCGATTCGCAGCCCGATCTCTCGACGCTCGCCGCGCCGGCCACCGGTGCGCAGACCGCGGTGGCGGCTTCCGCCGCCGGCGCGAGCCAGGACGCCGCGCTCGACATGCGTCACCAGCAATGGACGGCGAAGATGATGGACCGGATCGAGACGTTGCGCGATGCCGCGCCGGCCCGCGAGACCCGCCTCAGCCTGATGCCCGAGGCGCTGGGCAAGGTCGACATCGCGATCCGCCAGGACGATGCCGGCATCCACGTCCAGTTCCATACCGAGAGCCAGGCCGCGCGCCAGCTGATCGCCGACGCCCAGCCCAGGCTGGCGGAGATCGCCGAGCAGCGCGGCATCCGCCTCGGCTCGACCAGCGTCGAATCGAGCGCGACCGGCACTGGAGCCGGCACCGGCAATCCGCAGACGGGGCAGGGCCAGCGCAACGACGCGGCTCCCAACCGCCACCAGCCTTTGGCGGCGCCCGCCGCCCGCCGCGAGGCACAGGCTTCCACCAATGACGACGAACGGGTCGCCTGAGACCCCCGGAGATAGATGATGTCCGACGCCAAGACCGAAAGCGCCGCCGCGCCGAAGAAGAAGAGGAACCTGCTGCTGCTCGTCGGCCTGCCGGTGCTGCTGCTCGGTGGCGGCGGGGGGGCGGCCTTTTACGGCATGCAGGCCGGCTGGTTCAGCGCGACTGCGCACGCCGAGGAGAATGACGAGCCCCGCCTGGTGCCCAAGAGCGAGGAGAAGCGCGCCTCGGCGAAGGAAGGCGGCGAGGGCGGCCATGGCGGCGAAGGCGGGGAGGCCCCCGGCCATGGCGGCAAGCCCACGCCCAAGGGCGAGGGCGGCGACAAATATGCCTCCAGCTATTATCCGATGGAGAAGGAGTTCACCTCCAACCTCCAGGACAGCGTCCATTTCGTCCAGGTCGGCATCGCGGTGTCGACTCCCTATGACGAGCGCGTCCTCGAGAACATCAAGACGCACGAGATCGCGATTCGCTCGGCGGTGCTGATGGCGCTCGGCGAGACGACCGAGGACGAAGTGTTCACCGCCGAGGGCAAGCGCCACATCCAGGATCGCCTCGCCAAGGCGATCAACGGCGTTTTGAAGGAAAAGGAAGGCTTTGGCGGGGTTAGTAACGTCTACTTTACCAATTTCATTGTTCAGTGAACGGGCATGGTTAACAGCCCTTCATCAGACGGCACGGCCGAACGGCGGGAACGCCCCCGAGCCAGCGCGGAGCACGCGCCGGCGCTGGGGACGGCCAACCTAAATCCGTTCGGCGACCTCGTCACGCTGCAGCATCTGAGCGCGCGGCTGGCCAAGTCGTTGAAGGGTGCCTTCGAGGGGCTGCTGCGCAAGGATCTGCGCGCCTGGGCCGAGCCGCTCTCGGTCCAGCGCTTTGCCGACTACAAGGCGGAGCGCGGCAGCGCGCTTTCGGCCTGGCAGCCGATGGCGATGGGCAATGCCCGCGCCCGCGCGCAGTTCGTGCTCGAGGCGGGGCTTGTCTTCGAGATGCTGGACGCCTTTTTCGGCGGAGACGGCGAGGCGCCGCATCCGCTGCCAGGCGAGTTCACGCCGTCCGCCGAGGCCCTGGTCGGCCGGCTTGCCCAGTCGGCCACCCCGCTGCTCGACAGGGCCTGGGAGCCGCTCTCGCGCATCGCCTTCCGCGCCGAGGCCGCGCCCAATCTCGCCGCCGCGCCCGATTTCGGCGCGGACGAGCCGGTCGTCGTCACGCGCTTCGGCCTGGCCGAGGGCGAGGGCCGGCCGCATTTCTTCGACATCCTCTATCCCGTCGCCGCGCTCAAGCCGCACGGTGCCGCGCTGATGGTCAAGGTCCATGGCAACAAGGACGAGGTGGAGCCCGAATGGCGCTCGGGCCTCACCCGCGCGGTGATGGCGGTCACGCTGCCCGTCCGCTCGGTGCTCGCCGAACCGACCATGCCGCTCGGCCGCCTGCTCGAGCTCAAGGAAGGCGATGTCATCCCGATCGATTTCGGCGCCGAGGTTCCGGTGATGGTGGCGAAGCGCCGCCTGGGCACCGGCCTCGTCGGCACCGCCAACGGCCGCGCGGCCGTCCGTCTCACTTCGCTCGAACCGATCAACGCAGAGGACTTCCAATGAACGACATGACGGCCGCATTCCAGGTCGACACTGCCGTCGCCGCCAATTTCCGGCTGTTGCAGGACGTCGACGTCAAGCTGACCGTCGAGATCGGTTCGACCCGGCTGACGCTGCGCGAACTGCTGGCGCTCGGCGAGAGCAGCGTGATCGAGCTCGATCGCGAGGCCAACGAGCTGCTCGACGTGTTCGTCAACGGCACGCTGATCGGCCGCGGCGAAGTGGTCACGGTCGGCGAGAAGTTCGGTGTGCGGATGACCGAGCTGGTCAGCCCGGACAAGCGCGCGGGCCGCTGATCCCATGACCTGGTACATCATCAAGCTGATCGTGCTGCTGCCGCTCGTCTGCGGCCTGCTGGTCGGCTGCCTCTATGCCTGGCGCAAGCTCGAAAGCCGCCTGCCCAGGAACCAGACGACGCGCATGGTGCAGCTCAAGGAGACGATGCTGCTCTCCCCCGGGCTGCGCCTCGCCGTCATTGAGTTCGAGGGGCAGAAGCTGCTCGTCTCGGTAAGCCGCAGCGGCGTGACGCTGGTGGACAAGCAGCAATGACGCGGGCGCTCATCCCGGCGCCGCGCACGGTCGGCGGGCGCGCGGCGCTGTTCATCGGGCTGCTCGCCTTCCTGGTGCTCTTCGCCTTCCCGGCCTTCGCCCAGGGCGCGGCGCCGGTCGCGCCCGCCCCGCTCGCCACGCCGGGCGTGGGCGACGCGGTCGATCGCGCGCTCGGCGACCTGGGCGGCGGCAACGCGCCGCTCAGCCTGTCGCTCCAGGTCCTCATCATCATGGGCCTGCTCACGGTGTTGCCGGGCATCCTGCTGATGATGACCAGCTTCACGCGGATCATCATCGTGCTGGCGCTGCTGCGCCAGGCGCTCGGGCTCCAGCAGACCCCGCCCAACCAGGTGCTGATCGGCCTGGCGATGTTCCTGAGCTTCTTCGTGATGGCGCCGACGCTCACCACCATGAACGTCAACGCGATCCAGCCCTATTCGGCGGGCAAGATCGGCGCGACCGAGATGATCGCCAAGTCGGGCGAGGCGCTGCACGGCTTCATGATCAAGCAGACCCGCACCAAGGACGTCACCCTGTTCGCCGGGCTCGCGAAGAGCGGCCCCTATGCCAAGCCGCAGGACGTGCCCTTCTCGGTGCTGCTGCCCGCCTTCGTGACGAGCGAGCTCAAGACCGCCTTCCAGATCGGCTTCCTCATCTTCCTGCCCTTCATCGTCATCGATCTCGTCGTCGCCACCGTGCTGATGGCGCTGGGCATGATGATGATGTCGCCCACGATCATTTCGCTGCCCTTCAAGCTGCTGCTCTTCGTCCTGGTCGACGGATGGGCGCTGACGATGGGCTCGCTTGCCTCCAGCTTCGTGAGTTAGCGCCATGGACGCCGATTATTTCCTCACCGTCGGCCGCGAGGCGATGTGGGTGCTCGCGCTCGCCGCCACGCCGATCCTGGTGCCGGCCCTGCTCGCGGGCCTGGTGCTCGGCATGGTCCAGGCGGCCACGTCGATCCAGGAGCAGACGCTCACCTTCGTGCCCAAGCTGATCGTGGTCGCGCTCAGCCTGATCATCTTCGGTTCGATGATCATGGGGCTGCTCGGCGATTTCACCACGAGCATCTTCGAGCGCATCCCGGACCTGGTGAAGTAATCCCGTGATGATGGGCTTCGGCCTCTCGATCGAGCCGCAGCTCTGGGCGCTGCTGTTCGCCATGGTGCGGATCGGCGCGGCCTTCGTCGCGGCGCCGGTGTTCAGCGCAGTGGCGATTCCGCTGCCCGCACGCATCGCGCTCACCGGCGCGATCGGCGTACTCGTGATGAACGTCGCGCACGTCGCGCCGCCCGCCGAGATCTTCTCGCTGACGACCTTCCTCGCCATCGCGGCGGAAGCGCTGATCGGCCTCGCCATGGGCTTCGTGCTCCAGCTCGCCTTCGCCGCGCCGATGGTGGCGAGCGAAGTGATCTCGATGTCGATGGGCCTGGGCTTCGCCAATGCCGTCGATCCGGCGAGCGGCCATGCGACGCCGGCGATCGGCACCTTCCTGTCGCTGATGCTGACCCTGATCTTCCTCTCGCTCGACGGGCATCTCGTCCTGGTCGACCTGGTCGTGCGCAGCTATCAGGTGATGCCGCCCGGCGCCTGGATCGCGCCCGAGCGGCTGCTCGGCATCGCGATGTTCGGCGGCTACACCTTCCTCGCCGGCCTCCTGCTCTCGCTGCCGATCGGCTTTCTGCTGCTCTGCCTCAACCTGATCGTCGGCATGCTGAGCCGCGCCGCGCCCGCGCTCAACCTGTTCGCCGTGGGCCTGCCCGCCAGCCTGCTCTTCGGCGTGGTCGCGCTGCTGCTCGCGTTGCCCGCCATGGGGGATTATCTCGTCGTCATCATCCGCGAGGCGCTCGCGATGATGCCGCAGCTGGTGCTCGGCTGATGTCGGAGTCCGGCGGCGAAAAGACGGAAGCCCCGACACCCAAGCGCAAGCGCAAGGCAGCGGACGAAGGCCAGATCCTCAGTTCGAAGGACTTCGGCACTGCGCTGATCGTCCTGCTCGGCTGCGCCTGGATGGCGATGCTGGGTCCGGCGCTGATCCGCGCCTGCAAGGAAGTGATGGTCGGCAGCTTCAGCTTCGGCCGCGCCGATATCGAGGATTTCGAGCCCTGGCGCCCGATCGCCGAGGCGGGGTGGAAACTCGCGCTGCCGATCGGCGGGCTGCTGCTGGTCGCGGTGGCGGGCGCGGTGCTCAGCCATGCCGGGCTCGCCGGGCTGCGCTGGAACGCCAAGCTGTTCGCGCCCAAGGCCTCGCGCATCAATCCGGGCTCGGGCCTGAAGCGCATCTTCGGCCCCACCGGCTGGATCGAGATGGGCAAGGCGCTGCTCAAGGTCGTGCTGCTCGGCAGCATCGGCACCTGGCTGCTCTGGTCGCTCACCCGCCGCTCGCTGGGGCTGGTCGAGGCCGATCTGCACGGCGCGATCGGCGCGATGGGCGGCGAGTTCCTGATGCTGCTCTTCGTCATGGCCGGCGGGCTGATGCTGATCGCAGGCATCGACCTGCCGATCCAGATCCTCCGGCACATGAACCGGCTGCGCATGACCAAGCAGGAAGTGAAGGACGAGCACAAGGAAAGCGAAGGCTCGCCCGAAGCCAAGGCCGCGCAGCGCCAGCGCCAGCGCCAGATCCTGAAGGGCGGCTTCCGCAAGGCGGTGGAGACCGCGCATGTGGTGATCACCAACCCGACGCACTTCGCCGTGGCGCTGCGCTACGAGCAGGGCAGGGACCAGGTGCCGGTGGTGGTGGCCAAGGGGCGCGGCGCCACTGCGCTGGCGATCCGCGAGCTCGCCGGCGAGCTCGACGTGCCGATCCTCGAATATCCGCAGCTCGCCCGCGCGGTCTATTACACCAGCAAGGAAAATCAGGAGATCCGCGACGATCTCTACATGGCGGTGGCGACGGTGCTCGCCTTCGTCTTCCAGGTGAGCAGCCGCGCCGGCGCGGTCCAGCCGGCGATTACGGTGCCCGAGACGGCACTTTTCGACGAGAACGGCCTGAAACAGGCGCGTACGCACTAAAGGCATGGCCGCAGCGGCCGTTTACCGGAAGAGCAGGGGGACGAGATGGCCGTCGAATCGATCGCAAAGACGCTGGGCACCGGATCGGGGATCGACATCACCGCGCTGGTCCAGTCGCTCGTCGACAACAGCTTCGCCAACAAGAACCAGGCGCTCACCAACAAGGGCACCGCGCTCACCACGCAGATTTCCACCGTGGGGACGATCAAGAGCAACATCAGCGACTTCGCCTCGGCGCTTGCGTCGCTCACCAGCTCGGGCTCGCTCGCCACCCAGCCGACCAGCTCGAACACCGGCATCCTCGGCATCACACGCCTGTCGGGCGCCGATCTCACCGGGCTGAGCGCGACGATGGAGGTGCGCCAGCTCGCCCAGGGCCAGGTCTCCAGTTCGCCGTCCTTCGGCGGCGGCAGCGGCTCGGTCGTCGGCCCGGGCAAGCTCACCCTCACCTTCGGCACCGCGACGGTGGCCGATGGCGCGATGACCGGCTTCACCGCCGGCACGGCCACGCCGATCGACATCACCATCGATTCGCCCAACGCGACGCTTTCGGATGTCGCCGCCGCGATCAACGCGAAGAAGGCCGGCGTCACCGCGACGATCCTGAGCGATTCGAACGGCGCCCGGCTTGTGCTCAAGAGCGGAACCGGCTCGTCCCAGGCCTTCACGCTGAGCGGCACCGACGGCCTTGCCCAGCTTGCGGTCGGCCCCGGTGCCGGCGGATCGACGATCAACGCGGCCGCGCAGGATGCCCGGGTCGCGCTCGACGGCGTCGAGGCGAAATATCCGACCAACAGCATTACCACGATGATTCCCGGCGCGCGGATCGATCTGGTCTCCGCCTCGGTCGGCACCAAGGTGATGATCGGCGCCAGCGCGCCGACGAGCGCGATCAGCCAGGCGGTGGCCAACTTCGTCGAAACCTACAACCAGGTGTTCAAGGCGGTGCAGGAGGCGACCGATCCGATCAACGGCCCGCTCAAGTCCGATCCGGCGGCGAAGCAGCTGCTCCAGCAGCTCAAGCGGCTGACGCTCAGCGCGCTCGTCCCCGGCGCGAGCAAGAACGCGCCGTCCGCGCTCGCCGATATCGGCGTGAAGACCAACCGCGACGGCACGCTCAGCCTCGATACCGCGCGCCTCTCCAAGGTGCTGACCACCTATCCGAGCGATGTCGAGAAGATGTTCACGGAGAATGCCGGCCTCACCAAGGCGCTTTCCGACGTCGCGGCGATCGCCACGAACTCCAAGACCGGCCTGGGCGCGAGTGCCGACAAATACGCCAAGGCGCAGGACGATCTCGCGGACGAGAAGACCAAGATCGCGGCGGATACCCAGAAGATGCGCGACCGCATGACGCAGCAGTTCGCGGCGATGGATGCGAAGGTGGCGGCCTACAAGTCGACCCAGACCTTCCTCAAGCAGCAGATCGATTCCTGGAACGCGAAGAGCTGATGCGGTACGCCTCGGCGCTCGCCGCCAACCCTGCCGATACCTATCGCCAGATCGATATCGTCGGCCGCACCGCCGGCGGCGATCCGCATGCGCTGGTCGGGCTGCTCTACGAAGAGGGCATTGCCGCGTTGCGCACGGCAGCCTGGGCGGTGGAGCGCAGCAACTATTCGGTGCGCGGCGAGCGCGTGGCGCGGGCCACCGCAATCCTCTTCGCGCTGGAAGCCGGGCTGGATTTCGAGCGCGGCGGCGAAGTCGCCCGCACGCTCGCCACCTTCTACCACGGGCTGCGCGGCGAGGTCCTGCAGGCCGCCACCGGCACCGATCCGGCGCCCTTTCGCGAGGCAGCGAACAGCCTGGACGAGATCGCCCGCGCCTGGAGCAGCCTGAAGGCGGGCTAGACCGGATCGCCGATCCCGCTTCCCCCCGCCCCAGGATCCCGCATCGCAAGCCGCGCTAGGACCAGCGCGCGAGGATGTCGGCCACGGCCTCGTCCACCGGTGGCGTCGCCTCGGTCGGCGTGGCGGAGAAGCGCGGCGCCGGCATCGGCTGCATCGCCCCGCCCTGCACGGCGAAGGTTCCGCGCGCGCGGTTGTGCGGATGGAGCGGCGCCTCGGTGAGCGAGAGCACGGGCGTCACGCAGCCGTCGCCCGCTTCGAACAGCGCTGCCCATTCGTCGCGCCCGCGCGAGGCGAAGGCGGCGGCGAACGCTTCGGTGAGCGCCGGCCAGCGGGCACGGTCATATTGGTCGAACCCGTCCGGCGCGATGCCGAGTCCCTCGCAAAGCGCGCGAAAGGCATGCGGTTCGAGCGCGCCGACCGCCACGTGCCGCCCATCGGCACAGGCATAGCAACGGTAATAGGGCGCGCCCCCGTCGATCATGTTCGCCGCCCGGGCATCGGCCCAGCGGCCCGAGGCGTGGAGCGCATAATAGAGCGACATCATCGCGGCGGCGCCGTCGGTCTGCGCCGCCTCGATCACCTGGCCGCGGCCGGTCGCCTGGGCGGCGAGGATGGCCGAGACCAGGCCGAGCGCGAGGAACAGCGAGCCGCCGGCATATTCGCCGATCAGGTTGAGCGGGGGCACCGGCGCGGCGGCGGGGCCGATGGCGTGCAGTGCGCCCGAGAGTGCGAGATGGTTGATGTCGTTGCCCGGCGTGCCGGCGAGCGGCCCTTCGCGCCCCCAGCCGCTGGCGCGGGCATAGACGAGGCGCGGATTGAGCGCGAGGCAGCGGGCCGGATCGAGCCCCACCTGCTCGGCGACGCCGGGGCGATAGCCTTCGATCACGCCGTCCGCCTGGGCGATCAGCGCCAGCGCCTGTTCGCGCCCCGCCGCCTGGCTCAAGTCGAGCGAGACTTGCGAGCGGCCGCGATAGAGGTTCGCCGCCACCGTGCTGGCTTCGCTTCCCGGCCGGCGGATCCGCACCACGTCGCAGCCCAGGTCGGCGAGCAGCATGCCCGCGAACAGCACGGCGCCGGGCATGTCGAGCTCGACGATGCGCACGCCCGCCAGGGGCCCGTGCGTAGCTGTAACCATCATGTCCCCCACAGGTGATTCCGCCGATCCATAGCCTTTGCCTGCGCCTCAGGTCCACGCACTGGCGCTCGTCCCGGCTTTAGGTTAGCGGGAAGGCCATGTCGGCACCTCACATCGTCGCGCTGGGCGGCACCCTGCGGCCCGAATCCGCCACCGGGCGGCTGCTCGCGGCAACGCTCGAAATGGCCGCGGCGCGCGGCGCCCGCACCACCTTGCTCACCGGCGAGGCGATCGCCTTCCCCCATTACGAGCCCGGCAATGTCGAGGGGAACGACGCGGTCGGCCGCTATCTGGAGGCACTGCGCACCGCCGATGCGGTGATCGTCGGCTCGCCCGGCTATCACGGCACGCTCTCCGGGCTGGTCAAGACCGCGCTCGACTATGTCGAGGCGCTGAGCAAGGACGAGCGCCCCTATCTCGACGGCCTGCCGGTGGGTCTCATCGCCACCGCCGCGGGCTGGCAGGCGGCGGTCTCGACGCTGCAGGCGCTGCGTACCATCACCCATGCGCTGCGCGGCTGGCCGACGCCGATGGGCCTGGCGATCAACACCGCCGAGCCGGGCGACGCGGTGGACAAGTGCAACGGCCCGATGGACGTGATGGTGGGCCAGATCTTCACCTTTCTGGAACGCCGTTCCGGCTAGGGTTGCCCGGCATTTAACGCTTTCGTGAGGCTTGCTTCCTAGAATGGAAGCATGGACGAGGCTTCGGCACAGGATGGCATCGGCAATCGCCGACGCGCCACGCGCACCATCCTGGCGGTCGACGACAGCCGGACCAATCTCCATGTCCTCGCGCATCGCCTGGGCCAGCTCGGCTATCTCGTCGTGCTCGCCGATCGCGGATCGCAGGCGCTCGAGCTGATCTCGGCGCGCGGCTTCGATCTGGTGCTGCTCGACCGGGTGATGCCGGAAGTGCCCGGGCTCCATGTGCTGCACGAGATCCGCGGCACGCGCGACACGGCCGACCTGCCGGTGATCATGGTCACCAGCCATGACGAGCCGGGCGGCGCCGTGGAGGCGCTGCAGGCCGGCGCCGACGACTATCTGGCGGCGCCCTATCCCTTCGAGGAGCTGGCCGCGCGGATCGAGCGCACCTTGTCGCGGTCCGACCGGATGGAGGAGCTGAAGCGCTCCAACCTCGCGCTCGACGCGCGCATCGCCGCGCGGGCGATCGAGCTGGGCGAAGTGCGCGGCGAGCTCGCCATGGCCCGGGTCGAGCTCGAGCGCCGCCAGCGCGCCTGAGCGCGGCTCAGCGCTCGAACCAGTGCCGCCCGACGAAATAGGCGGTGATCACGAAGGCGGTCGCCAGGCAGAGGATCGCGATCGCGTCGAACGCCCAGGGCTCCTTCGCGAACCACAGTCCCTCGACGTTCATGCCATAGAGCCCGGTGATGAAGGTCAGCGGCAGGAACACCATCGCCGCCACCGCGATCACCAGCGAGCGCTGGTCGATCAGCTCGGCGCGCAGGTCGGTGAGCGTCTCGTGGGTGAGCGCGGCGCGCTCGCGGATGCTCTCCAGCTCCTCGGCCATGCGGGCGGCGCGATCGGCGGCGGCGGCGAGGTGGAGCCGGTCGTCATCGGCCAGCCATTCGACCGGCAGCCCGGCGAGCTTCTCCAGCGCCGCGCGCTGCGGATAGAGGAAACGGCGCAGCCCGATCGCCTTCACCCGCGTCTCGTTGACGAGCCGGCGCAGGTCGAAGGCGCGGTGCTGCGAGATGTGCTCCTCGCAATCGTCCAGCGAATCGCCCAGCTCGGCGACCATGGGATCGAGCTCCTCGGTGATCGCCTGGGCGATCGCGGCGATCAGGTCGCCGGGATCGAGGATCCTGCCGTCCTCCACCTGCTTGCGCACCGGCTGGATCGCGTTGAGCTGCTTGCGCGAGACCGAGAAGACGCAGCCGCCATGCGCGTAGATGCGGATCGAGGCGAGCGGATCGGAATCTCCCAGCGCCTCGGACGACATGCCGCGCAGGTTGACCAGCGCCGCCGGGCCGAACAGGTCGCAGCGCGGACGGGTCTCCATCGCGGTGAGCGCATCGATCACCGGCTGGGCCAGCTTGGCCTCGCCGCCCAGCCAGAGCTGGGCGCGCTCGTCATTGGTGTTGAGGTGGATCCAGCTGAGGCTGGCATCCTGCCCGAGCGCTTCCTTCAGGATCGGCTGCGCGACTTTCCCGTCGCGGACGATATAGGCGAAGCCGCTCATCCGGCGATCTCCAGCCATATCGACAGGCCGGGGTCCGGCGCTTCGGGAGGGGCCGTGAGGGCGATGCGCGGGGCATCGGCGCGGGCGCGGTCGAGAATGGCGGTCGGCACGGCGGGAAGGTGGTACACACGCTCGGCCTGCGCAAGCGCGCGCGCCTGGCGGAGCGTCAGATCGTCCGGATCGGCGCTGTGCAGCGTGAAGCGCAGCAGCCGCGCCGCCGCCGGCGCGCGCAGCCGTTCCACCACGTCGCGGTCAAGCCCCTCCGCCAGCGCGGCGGCGATGGCGCGGCGGCGATCGGCCATGTCGGGGAAGCGCGCCCGCAATTCGGGCCGGGCCGCGTGGAGCGCGCGCGCGGTATCGCCCAGATCGGCGGGCAGCTCGGCCTCCAGCTTCTGGCGCAGCGCCGCCGCCAGCCCGGCCGACACGCCGCCCGTGCCCACCGCCACCAGCACCGGATCGCGTTCCACGATCGCGGGCAGGGTGAAGTCGCACAGATCCGGCCGGTCGACGGCATTCACGAGCACGCCGCGCGCGCGGAGGCGCGCGACGACGGGTTCGGGGTCGTCCGCGGCGACGATGGCGAGCGAAGCCGCGGCATCCTCGTCGACGATCGCCGCGCCGGCGCGCTCCAGCAGCCTGCGCTTGGCCTCCGCCGCCTCGCCCGTGCCGATCAGCATGACCGGCCGCCCCGCCAGCTTCACGAAGATCGGCAGGGCGGTCAGCGTCATGGTTCCAGCCAGTCCGGGATCTGTTCCGCGCCCATGATCGTCTCGGCCGTGATCCGGCCCGCGACCACCTCGAAGCGATCGCCCGAGACGAGCACTTCGGGCACCAGTGCCCGGCTGTTATAGGTGCTGGCCATGGTCGCGCCATAGGCGCCGGCGCTCTGCAGCACCGCCAGATCGCCGCTCTTCACCCGGTCGATCTCGCGATTCTTGAGGAAGACGTCGCTGCTCTCGCAGACCGGGCCGGCGACGTTCGCCACCATCGTCCCGCCATCGGGCGTGACCGAGGCGAAGCCGTGCCAGGCATCGTAGAGCGCGACGCGGGCCAGGTCGTTCATCGCAGCGTCGACCACCACCCAGGGATTGGTCACGCCCGGCTTCACCCACAGCACTTCGGTGAGCAGTACGCCGGCATCGGCCGAGATGTGGCGGCCCGGCTCGAACATCAGCTCGACGTCCCAGTCCCGGGTCACGCGCGCGACCATCTCGCCGAATGCGGCCGAAGTCGGCGGCACGTCGCCGGGCTTGTAGGCGACGCCCAGCCCGCCGCCCAGGTCGACATGGGTGATCGCATGCCCCGCGGCGCGCAGCTCGGCGACGAGGCGGCCGACTCGCTCGAACGCGGCCTCGAGCGGATCGAGGCTCAGCAGCTGGCTGCCGATGTGCACCGCCACGCCGCGCAGGTTGATGCCCTCCAGCTTCGCCAGCCGGTCGAAGATCGCCGGGGCCTGATCGATCGGCAGGCCGAACTTGTTCTCCGCCTTGCCGGTGGAGATCTTCTCGTGCGTGCCGGCATCTACGTCCGGATTGACGCGCAGGGCCGCCGGGGCGGTCATCCCCCTGGAGCGCGCGATCTCGGCAAGGACGACGCCTTCTTCCTCCAGCTCGAGGTTGAACTGGCCGATTCCGGCATCGAGCGCCTGATGCAGTTCCTTGCGCGTCTTGCCGACGCCGGAGAACACCACGTCATGCGCCGGGATGCCGGCGGCCAGCGCGCGCGACAGCTCGCCGCCCGAGACGACGTCGGCACCGAAGCCCTCATTGGCGAGCAGGCGGAGCACCGCGAGGTTCGGGTTGGCCTTCACCGCGAAGGCGACATGATGCCGGCCGACCGGCTCCAGCCCCTTGCGGAAGGCGCGGGCAGCTTCGCGGAACGCCTCGGTCGAATAGACATAGACGGGGGTGCCGACCTGCTCGGCGATGCGCGCGAGCGGAACATTCTCGGCGTGCAGCGCACCGCCGATCACTTCGAAATGAGACACTGAAAGACTTTCTGTGGGCTTAGCGCGGCGGCAGATCGAAGGTGTCGCTGCGCCGCTGGTCCGAGCTTTGGATGAGATCGTCGCTGCGCGCGGGGCGCGTCTGCGTCGGCGGATTGAGGAGATCGCCCGGCGACGGCGTCGCTCGCGCGCCATAGGGCGCGGGAGGGAGCGAGGCCGCCGCCACGGGTTTGAGCGCTTCGCGCGCGCCACAGCTCGCCAGGGCGAGCCCGCCCGTGCACGCGATCGTCAGCACCACCAGTCGCTTCATCGCTCTTCCTCCTGGCGGCGCTTCCTCGCCGCCGCGATCGCTTCCCGCACGCGCCTGGGCGAAGTGCCGCCAAAGCTCGTCCGGCTCGACACCGAAGCGTCGACGCTGAGAACGCCATATACGCGTTCATCGATGCGCGTGTCGATTTCCTTGAGTTGGGTGATCGATAGCTGATCGAGACGTATGCCCTCGCCTTCCGCCTTCGCCACGGCGCGCCCGGTGATGTGGTGCGCCTCGCGGAACGGGATGCCGCCCTCGCGCACCAGCCAGTCGGCCAGGTCGGTGGCGGTGGAGAAGCCGGCCTCGGCGGCGGCGCGCATCCGGTCGAGCCGGAAGGCCGCGCTCTCCACCATGCCGGTCATCGCCGCGATGCTCAGGCCGAGCAGGTCGTGCGCCTCGAACACTGGCGGCTTGTCGTCCTGCATGTCCTTCGAATAGGCGAGCGGCAGGCCCTTCATCGTGATCATGAGGGACACGAGTGCGCCGGTGATCCGGCCCGAATGCCCGCGCACCAGCTCGGCGGCGTCGGGGTTGCGCTTCTGCGGCATGATCGAGCTGCCGGTCGACCATTGGTCGCTCAGCGAGACGAAGCCGAAGGGCTGGCTCGCCCAGATCACGAATTCCTCGGCCAGGCGGCTGAGGTGGAGCGCGGTCTGCGCGGCGGCGGTGAGATATTCGATCGCGAAGTCGCGGTCCGATACCGAATCGAGCGAGTTGCGCGTCGGCCCGTCGAAGCCCAGCGCCTTCGCCGTCGCCTCGCGGTCGAGATTGAAGCCGGTGCCGGCCAGTGCCGCCGAGCCGAGCGGGCAGAGGTTCAGGCGCGCGCGGGCATCCTTCAGGCGGCTGCGGTCGCGCGCGAACATCTCGAAATAGGCCATCAGGTGATGGCCGAGCGTCACCGGCTGGGCGACCTGGAGATGGGTGAAGCCGGGCATCACGCTGTCGGCATGCTCCTCGGCGCGGGCGAGCAGCGCGTCCTGGAGGGCGCCCAGCGCCGCCTCGGCCTGGTCGACCGCGTCGCGCACCCAGAGGCGGAAATCGGTCGCCACCTGGTCGTTGCGCGAGCGGGCGGTGTGGAGGCGCCCCGCGGCCGGGCCGATCTTCGCCGCAAGCCGCGATTCGGCGAGCATGTGGATGTCTTCGAGCGCCAGGTCCTCGGGCACGCCCTCGGCCTCGAAATCGGCGGCGACTTCGCCCAGGCCGGCATGGATCGCCGCGGCGTCCTCCGCCGCGACGATGCCCTGCGCGCCCAGCATCGCCACATGCGCCTGGCTGCCGCGCAGGTCCTGGCGCCACATCCGCTTGTCGAAGGGGATGGATGCGTTAATCTCGCGCATCACCGCGGACGGGCCTTCGGCGAAGCGCCCGCCCCACATGGCATTGGAGCTGTCCTTGCGCTCGGCTATCTCACTTCTCCTTCTGGCCACGCTGGCGATCGCGGGGTGCGATAAGCGCTCCGGCTCCGGAAGCCAAGCAAACGAAACTATGCCGACGGCCAATGGCGCTGCCGCGGTGCCGGCGCGCGCGGTCGATCGCTCGCACAAGGGGGAGGCGGCACCGGACTTCGCCTTTCTCGACCCGGAGGGCAAGAAGACCATGCTCGCCGCGTTCAGGGGCAAGCCGGCGCTGCTCAACCTCTGGGCGACCTGGTGCGTGCCCTGCCGCGCCGAGATGCCGACGCTCGATGCGCTGGCCGGGCAAAGGGGCGATGCGCTGACGGTGATCACGCTGAGCCAGGACGGGAAGGAAAGCGTCGGGCAGGTCCTGCCCTATTTCACCAAGTCCGGGTTCAAGAACCTCAAGCCCTGGACCGATCCGGACATGGCCTTCAGCCTCGGCATGAACGCCAACCTGCCGACCACTATCCTCTATGATTCGGCTGGCAGGGAAGTCTGGCGGGTCTCGGGCGACATGGACTGGGCCGGCGCGAAGGCCGCCGCGCTGCTGGCCGAGGCGTCATGACCGGCGAAGTCTCGGTCGGCCGCGACCTTTCCGGCCCGCGCATCGTCACGCTTCCCGCCCGGCCCGAGCCGATCCGGGTCAGCGCCGACGAGACCGCGATCGTCGTGATCGACATGCAGAACGCCTATGCCTCGCCCGGCGGCTATGTCGACCAGGCGGGGTTCGACATTGCGGGCTCGGCCGGGACGATCGGCAAGATCGCCGCGGTGCTCGATACGGCGCGGGCGGCCGGCATGCCGGTGATCTATCTGCAGAATGGCTGGGACGCCGATTATGTCGAGGCCGGCGGTCCCGGCTCGCCCAACTGGCACAAGTCCAACGCGCTGAAGACGATGCGCGCGCGGCCCGAGCTCCAGGGCAAGCTGCTCGCGCGCGGCAGCTGGGATTACGAGCTCGTCGATGCGCTTGCCCCGAAGCCGGGCGACATCCGCCTCCACAAGACGCGCTACAGCGCCTTCTTCAACTCGCAGCTCGATTCGACGCTGCGGGCGCGCGGCATCCGCAACATCGTCTTCGTCGGCATCGCCACCAATGTCTGTGTCGAGAGCACGCTGCGCGACGGCTTCCATCTCGAATATTTCGGCGTGATGCTCGAAGATGCCACGCATCATCTGGGGCCGCCGATGATGCAGGAAGCGACGGTCTACAATGTCGAGAAGTTCTTCGGCTGGGTCTCGACCACCGCCGACTTCTGCGGCAGCTTCGGCCAATTGCCCAGGGAGTGAGCCTATGTCGTTCGAGCCGATCAATCCGCCGCAATTCCCCACGCCGATCGCGCCCTATTCGGCGGGGACGAAGGCCGGGAACACCGTCTATGTCTCGGGCGTGCTGGCGCTGGGCGAGGGCGGCGTGGTGCTCCATGTCGGCGACGTGGCGGGCCAGACGCGGCACGTGCTGGACGTGATCCGGACCACGCTGGAGGCAGCGGGGGCAAGGCTGGAGGACGTGGCGATGAACCACATCTTCCTGAAGGACTTCGCCGACTATCCCGTCTTCAACCAGATCTATGCCGAATATTTCCCCGGGGCCAAGCCGGCGCGCTACTGCATCCGGGCCGATCTGGTGAAGCCCGATTGCCTGGTCGAGATCGCCTCGGTGGCGCATATCGGCTGATGGACGCGGCGGGCCTCTACTATGAGGAACATGGCCCGGCGGACGCGCCGCCGCTGATCCTTTCCGCCGGCATGGGCGGATCGGGCGAATATTGGCGGCCCAATCTGCCCGCGCTCGCCGAGCATCACCGTGTCATCCTCTACGATCATCGCGGCACCGGCCGCTCGGACCGGACGGTGACGCCGCGCATCGAGAGCATCGGCGACGATATCCGCCTGCTTATGGACGCGCTCGGCATCGGGAAGGCCTCGATCCTCGGCCACGCGATCGGCGGCATGGGTGGCCTGAGCATGGCGCTCGACACGCCGGAGCGCGTCGACAGGCTGGTGGTGGTCAATGGCTGGGGCCGGCTCGATCGCTATACCGCGCGCTGCTTCGACGCCCGGCTGGCGCTGCTTCGCGCCTATGGCCCGGGTAAATATGTGGATGCCCAGCCGATCTTCCTGTTCCCGCCGCAATGGATCTCGGACAATCACGCGCGGCTGGAGGAAGAGGCGGCCCATCATGTCGCCCGCTTCCCCGTCGGCATGGTCGAGGCGCGCATCCTCGAGGCGCTGCGCTTCGAGCTGATCGACCGGCTGGAGGTGGCGCCGCTCGATATGCCCGTGCTGCTGCTCGCCAGCGACGACGACGCGCTCGTCCCGCCCGGCTGCTCGCAGGCGCTTGCGCAAGTCATTCCACGGGCGCAACTTGTCCGGATGCCTTGGGGAGGACACGCCTGCAACGTGACCGATCCGCCGGGCTTCGAGGCCCGGGTGCTCGCATTTCTGGGGAGCTAAATCATGGAAGTCGGCGTCTTCGTTCCCATCAACAACAATGGCTGGCTGATCAGCGAGAACGCGCCGCAGTACATGCCGAGCTTCGATCTCAACAAGGAGATCGCGCTGCGGGCCGAGAAGCATGGCCTGGATTTCCTGCTCTCGATGATCAAGCTGCGCGGCTTCGGCGGCAAGACCGAGTTCTGGGAATATGGGCTGGAGAGCTTCACGCTGATGGCCGGCCTCGCCGCCGTCACCGAGAAGATCAAGATCTATGCCACCTGCCCCACGCTCGTCATCCCGCCGGCCTTTGCCGCGCGCATGTGCAACACGATCGATTCGATCAGCCATGGCCGCTTCGGGCTCAACCTGATCACCGGCTGGCAGCGCCCCGAATACAGCCAGATGGGACTGTGGCCGGGCGACGAGCATTTCCGCAACCGCTACCAGATGCTCGGCGAATATGCCCATATCCTGCGCGAGCTGTGGGAAACCGGCCGCAGCGACCTGAAGGGCGAATATTACCAGATGGACGATTGTCTCGTCCGCCCCACGCCCCAGGGCGAGATGAAGATCATCTGCGCCGGCTCGTCGGACGAGGGCCTCGCCTTCTCGGCCCGATGGGCGGACTATGCCTTCTGCCTCGGCAAGGGCGTCAACACGCCCACCGCCTTTGCCTTCAACAACGAGCGGCTCGCCGCCGCCACTGCGAAGACCGGGCGCGACGTGAAGGTGTTCGTGCTCGTCATGGTGATCGCCGACGAGACCGACGAGGCGGCCATGGCCAAGTGGAAGTCGTATAATGACGGCGTCGACATCGACGCGATCCGGTGGCTGATGGACCAGGGCGCGGCCGACAAGAACAATCCCACCACCAATGTCCGCCAGCTCGCCGCGCCGGAGGGGGCGGTCAACATCAACATGGGTACGCTGGTGGGCAGCTATGCGAGCGTCGCGCGCATGCTCGACGAGATGGCGGCGGTGCCGAACACGGGCGGCGTGCTGCTCACCTTCGACGATTTCCTGGAGGGCGTTGAGAATTTCGGCACGCGCATCCAGCCGCTGATGAAGAGCCGCGCCGGGCGCTGAGCCGGAACGTGCAGCCTTTCCGATGCTCGGTCGTTTCGGTGTCGGGCCAACGGGGATCTCGACCTCCCTCAAAGCCGGAGAGAAAGCATGAAGAAGCTGACTTCCCTCGCCGCACTGGCGATTCTCCTCGCACCGCCGCTCGCCGAAGCGCAGCAGCAGCGCCCCGGCGACCGTGGCGATCGCCAGGATCGTCCCGATCGTCCGGGGCGCCCGGATCGCCCGGGTCAACCGGGTCAGCGCCCGCCCTCGGGCGGCCCCGGCGGGCCCGGCCGCCCCAATCCCGGCCAGCCGGGCGTCCGGCCGCCCGGGCCCGGCCCGTCGCAGCCCGGCCGCCCCGGGACGCGTCCGCCCGCTCCCCGGCCACCGGTGGCGCGTCCGCCCGCGCCGCGGCCCCCGATCGCGCGCCCGCCGCACCGCCCCGGTATCGGCCGCCCGCCCAATTTCCGGCCGATCCATCGCCCGCCCTTCAGCTATCCGCGCGGCTATCGCTATCAGCGCTGGTCGATCGGCGGGCTGCTGCCGCTGATCTTCCTGTCGAACAATTATTATTATGACGGCTGGTACGATATGGGCCTGGGCGCGCCGCCTCCGGGCTATCGCTGGGTGCGCTACGGGCCGGACCTGCTGCTGGTGAACGTGCGGACCCGCCGTGTGGTCGACGTGATCTACGGCGCCTTCTACTGATCGCGGAGGACGCGGTCCGAACCCGGATCGCGTCCTTCCCGCCTTTCCTGGAAACCAGGACCGGGCGCGCCGACGCGCGTGCCGGCGGCGGGGTTGCCGATGGGGGGAGAAGTGGATGCCCCGTGAGGATTCGAACCTCAATTAACGGAGTCAGAGTCCGTGGTCTTACCTTTAGACGACGGGGCATCACGCGGCATTGCGGCCGGCAGGCGGGGCGCAATAGGGCGGCCGCGCGGCGCTGTCAACGGGCCCCGCCTTGCCCCCGACCCCGGTCTCCGCTAGCCTCGCTTTCAAGCACCGGCGGCGAAAAGCCGTGACGGAACAGAACATAAGCGAGTGATACGATGGGGGATGGCACCGCCAATATGCCCCGCGGCCGTGGTTCCGGAAAAATCCGGAGAGCTCCGCCGCCCATGGAGCGGCCGATGCGCGGCCGGCCGGGCGACGCGCGCCACTATGCGGCACTGGACCTCGGCACCAATAATTGCCGCCTGCTGATCGCGCGCCCACAGGGTTCGGGCTTTGCGGTGGTCGACGCGTTCTCGCGCATCGTCCGCCTCGGCGAGGGCCTGGCCACCAGCGGCCGGCTCTCCGACACCGCGATCGAGCGCACCATCGCGGCGCTGCGGATCTGCGCCGAGAAGCTGAAGCGCCGCCATGTGATCCTCGCCCGCTCGGTGGCGACCGAGGCGTGCCGCCAGGCCTCGAACGGCGCCGAGTTCATCGAGCGGGTCTATCGCGAAACGGGCATCGCGCTCGACATCATCACCGCCGAGGAAGAGGCGCGGCTTGCCGTGCTGGGCTGCCACGCGCTGCTCGAGCCCGGCGACGGCCCGGCACTGGTGTTCGACATCGGCGGCGGCTCGACCGAGCTGGTGCTGGTCGATTCGCGCGGCGAAGTGCCCCGCATCCTCGACTGGCACAGCGCGCGCTGGGGCGTGGTCTCGCTCACCGAGGCGTCGGGCGTCGCCGCGACGGTCGAGGAACGCGCCGCGCTCTATGCGAACATGCGCGCCCGCGTGGCCGAGAGCTTCGCCCCCTTCGCCAAGCGCCTGCGCACCCCGCGCGGCACGCGCCGGCTGCTCGGCACGTCGGGCACGGTCACCACGCTCGCCAGCGTGCATCTGGGCCTGGCCGCCTATGACCGGTCGGTGGTCGACGGGCTGATCGTCCCCGCCCCCGCGATGCGCGAAGTGAGCCAGCGGATCGCGGGGATGAGCATGGCCGAGCGCAGCCAGGTGCCGTGCATCGGCTCGGAGCGGGCCGATCTCGTCGTCGCCGGCTGCGCTATCCTCGAGACGATTCTCGATCTATGGCCGGCCGAACGGCTGGGCATCGCCGATCGCGGCATCCGCGAGGGCATATTGCGCCGCCTGATCAACGGGAGAATCTTGTGACGTTGTCCGTTGACGGGGCCGGCACGCTCGGCCAGCCCGGCCCAGCAGGAACGAAGATATGAGCAGAGGCGGCGGACGCGGCCATACCCGCGTGCTGACGGCGCGAAAGCGCACGGCCCAGTCGACGCGCTGGCTCGAGCGCCAGCTCAACGATCCGTACGTCAAGCGCGCCAAGGCCGAGGGCTATCGCAGCCGCGCGGCCTATAAGCTGATCGAGCTCGACGAGAAGTTCGGCTTCCTGAAGGGCAAGAAGCGCGTGGTCGACCTCGGCATCGCGCCGGGCGGCTGGACCCAGGTGGTCCGCCGCCGGCTGCCCAAGGCGCCGGTTGTCGGCATCGACCTGCTGCCCGTCGATCCGATCGACGGCGCCGTGATCCTGCAGATGGACTTCATGGACGATGCCGCCCCCGACCGCCTGATCGAGGAGCTGGGCGGCGCGCCCGATCTGATCGTGTCGGACATGGCGGCCAACACCGTCGGCCATCCGCAGACCGATGCACTGCGCACCATGGGCCTGGTCGAGACTGCGCTCGATTTCGCGATCCAGGTGCTCGAGCCGGGCGGCGATTTCGTCGCCAAGGTGTTTGCCGGCGGCGCCGATTCGACGCTGGTGGCGGAGATGAAGCGCAACTTCGCCACGGTGAAGCACGCCAAGCCGCCGTCGAGCCGCAAGGGCTCGGTGGAATGGTTCGTGGTGGCGCAGGGCTTCAAGGGGCGGGCCAAGGCGGAAGCGGCCGAGGAATGAATCCGCTTGCCACCCTGCTCTGGACCGTGGCGATCGCGCTGCTCGGCCTGAAGCTGGTGGCGACGGTCGTCCTGCTGCGCCGTCCGCCCGAGGCGCACCTTGCCGATCGGCGGGGCCTCCGGCTGTGGTGGGCGACCAAGATCGCCCCGGTGTGCGCCGTGCCCTGCATGATCGCCGCGGCGCTGGTCGAGCATGACCGCGCCGGGCTGTGGATATGGTCGCTGATGATGGTGTTCGTGGCCGTCGCGGTGCCGCTCAAGGTCTGGCGGCGCTTCGGGCGCGTGGGCCAATCCTCCGCCGTCATCCCCGCGCAGGCGGGCCCCGATCAACAGGCGCGGATGCAATCAAGGTCCTGATCCGACCGTCAAAGCAAAAGGGCCGGAGTTGCCCCCGGCCCCTTGCGAAGTGCAGCGAATCGCCGGCTCAGCCGTCGTAGTCGCCGCCCAGATTCTGGTTGCGCGGCGGGGCAGCGGCAGTGAGGCGCAGCGCCTCGGCCGAAGCCGCGATCGAGCCGACTTCGTCCGGCGCTTCCTCGTCGTCGATCTGCACGCGCTGCAGGCTCGAGACCACGGCCTCTTCGAGGTGAGTCGGGCGAATCGTCTCTTCCGCGATCTCGCGGAGCGCCACGACCGGGTTCTTGTCGCGGTCGCGATCGAGAGTCAGATCGGCGCCGCCCGAGATCTGGCGGGCGCGCTGCGCCGCGAACAGCACGAGATCGAAACGGTTGGGAACCTTGTCGACGCAATCTTCGACAGTGACGCGCGCCATCTACGCTTCCTTGAAAAACGGAGTGTCCGGGAAAGGCGGCGACTTAGGGTCCGGCTGTGGAAAAGTCAAGAAAATGGGCCTTGCGCCCGCGCGGCGAACCGAATCGCGCGCGGCGCGTTGGGAACGCCATCGCAACGATGCCCGCGGAGTCCCCTTGGAAGCGCTCGCCCCCCTTGCCCCCGTGCCCATGGTCCCGCATCACCCGGCGATGCGCTTCACCCAGCCGAGCTACACCGTCGACGGCAACCGGCTGACGCTGCTGCCCGACGGGCCCGAGCGGCTGGAGGCGCTGCTCGACCTGATGCGCCGCGCCGAACGGACGCTCCGGGTGCTCTACTATATCTATGTCGACGATGCGGCCGGCGCCGCGGTGCGCCAGGCGCTGCTGGACGCGGCGGCGCGCGGCGTGAAGGTGAGCCTGATCGTCGACGGGCTGGGCAGCGAGCATGCCCAGAGCCATGGCTTCTTCGATCCGCTCCATGCGGCCGGCGTCGACGTCTGCCGCTTCGTGCCGCGCTGGGGCCGGCGCTATCTGCTCAGGAACCATCAGAAGCTCGCGCTCGCCGACGAGGCGCGGGTGATCGTCGGCGGATTCAACATAGAGGACAGTTATTTCGGCACGATCGAGCAGGCCGCCTGGCGGGATCTGGGGCTGCTGATCGAAGGTCCGGCGGCGGGCCGCCTGGTCGGCTATTATGATGCGCTGTCGAACTGGGCCCGGCGGCCGCGCGGCAGCCTGCGCAGGCTGGCGAAGACGCTGCGGGCGTGGAGCGAGCCCGAGGGTGCCACGCGCTGGCTGCTCGGCGGCCCGATGCGCCGGCTCTCCCCCTGGGCGCGCGAAGTGAAGCGCGACATGGAGCGGGCGCAGTCGATCGACATCATGGCTGCCTATTTCGCACCCAATCCGGCGATGCTCCGCCGGCTCGACCGGGCCGGCCTGCGCGGGCGGGTGCGGCTGATATTGCCGTCCAGGCTCGATCATGGCGCCGCGATCTGGGCGGCGCGCTTCACTTATGCCGGGCTGCTCAGGAAGCGCGTGCAGATCTACGAATACCAGCCGACCAAGCTCCACGCGAAGCTGTTCCTGCTCGACGACGTGGTGAATATCGGCTCGGCCAATTTCGACATCCGCTCGATGTTCCTCAATCTCGAACTTATGTTCCGCGTCGAGGATCCCGCCTTCGCCGCCTATGTCCGCGCATTCGTCGATGGCGAGGTGGCGCATTCGGAGCGGATCACGCCCGAACTCTACAAGGCGCGCACGGGCCCCTGGACGCGGATCAAGCAGGCGGCAGCCTATTTCGTGATGGCGGTGCTCGACTACAATGTCACGCGCCGGCTCAATTTCGGCCCGCGGGGCGCGCGGCCGCAGGGCTAGGGCACGGCGGCGAACGGCGAAGCCGTCATCCCCGACCTAGTCCTTGATCGTCTCCATCGCGACATAGGTCGAGGTGCTGGCGACATGGGGCAGGCTCGATATCTTCTCGCCCAGCACGATCCGATATCGGCGGATGTCGGCGGTGCGCACCTTCAGCAGATAGTCGAAGTTGCTCGCGAGCATGTGGCATTCCTCCACCTCGGGGATGCGCCGAACCGCCGCGTTGAATTCCTGCAGCGCCTTTTCGCGCGTGTCGGCCAGCTTGACCTCGGTGAAGGCGATATGGTCGAGGCCCAGCCGCGCGGGATCGACGATCGCGCGGAAGCCGCGGATCACTCCGGCATCGGTCAGCCGCTTGAGCCGCACCTGGGCCGGGGTCTTGGAAAGCCCCACCTGCCTGGCCAGTTCGGTCACCGTCATCCGGCCGTCCGCGGCCAGCGCGGCAACGATCTTGCGGTCGAACTCGTCCAATTCGACTGTCACGGGGGGCTTTTTCATGATTTCCACCTAGCAGATGGCCGTCAATATGGCGATTCTGCCTGTGATTCGCCTTTCAAAAGTCTGATCGACCTGGACAAGCGGCGTATCATGGCGGGATGACCCAGCCCGCGCCCTTCGCCGCCTTCGCTCCGCCCGTCCGCGAACCGACTCCGCTCCGCCGGGCGATCACCGCCGCCTATCGCCTCGACGAGCGCGCGGCGGTGGCGCCGCTGCTGGAAGCGGCGACGCTCGATCCCGCCACCCGCGCCGCGATCCGCGAGACGGCGACTCGGCTGGTCACCGGCCTGCGCGCCCGGCGCCGCGGCGGCGCGGTAGAATCGCTGGTGCAGGAATATGCCCTGTCGAGCGAGGAGGGCGTAGCGCTGATGTGCCTGGCGGAGGCGCTGCTCCGCATCCCCGACGATGCCACGCGCGACGCGCTGATCCGCGACAAGATCGCCGATGGCGACTGGCGCGCGCATCTCGGCGGCAAGTCGCTGTTCGTCAATGCGGCGACCTGGGCGCTGGTGGTGACGGGCAAGCTGGTCGACAGCGTCGACGATCGCGGGCTGGGCGCCGCGCTGATGCGCCTCGTCGCGCGCGCCGGCGAGCCGGTGATCCGCCGCGCGATCGATCTGGCGATGCGGATGATGGGCGAGCAGTTCGTCACCGGCGAGACGATCGCCGAGGCGCTGAAGCGCGCGCGCCACGAAGAGGCCAAGGGCTTTCGCTACAGCTATGACATGCTCGGCGAGGCGGCGACCACCGGGGCGGATGCCGAGCGCTATTATCGCGATTACGAGAACGCCATCCATGCGATCGGCGCGGCGTCGAACGGGCGCGGCGTCTATGCGGGGCCGGGCATCTCGATCAAGCTCTCGGCGCTCCACCCGCGCTATGGCCGTGCCCAGGCGGACCGGGTGATGGGCGAGCTGCTCCCCCGGGTGAAGACGCTGGCGGTGCTGGCGCGGCGCTATGATATCGGACTCAACATCGATGCCGAGGAAGCCGACCGGCTCGAAATCTCGCTCGACCTGCTGGAGAGCCTGGCGCTGGATCCCGACCTGGCCGGCTGGGACGGGCTCGGCTTCGTCGTCCAGGCCTATGGCAAGCGCTGCCCCTTCGTGATCGACTGGATCGTCGACCTTGCCGGGCGGGCCGGGCGGCGGATCATGGTCCGGCTGGTCAAGGGCGCCTATTGGGACGCGGAGATCAAGCGCGCCCAGGTCGACGGGCTGCGCGATTTCCCGGTCTATACCCGCAAGCCGCATACCGATGTGGCGTACATCGCCTGTGCGCGGAAGCTGCTCGCGGCGGGTGCGCGGGTCTTTCCGCAATTCGCCACGCACAATGCCCAGACGCTGGCGACGATCTACCGGCTCGCCGGGCCGGACTTCGCGCTGGGCCAGTATGAGTTCCAGTGCCTGCACGGCATGGGCGAGCCGCTGTACGAGCAGGTGGTGGGCGCGGCGAAGCTGGATCGCCCCTGCCGCATCTATGCGCCGGTCGGCACGCATGAGACGCTTCTGGCCTATCTTGTGCGTCGCTTGCTGGAGAATGGCGCCAACTCCTCCTTCGTGAATCGTATCGCGGATCCCGAAATTCTCGTTTCGGAGCTGGTCGCGGACCCTGTCGAGACGGTGCGCGCGATGCCCGATCCGGGCGCGCATCACGACAGGATCGCGCTTCCCGCGACGCTCTATCCGGACCGCCGCAACTCGGACGGCATCGATCTGAGTGACGAGACTGCGCTCACGGAGCTGACTCAGGCGCTCCAGCATAGTGCGACGATCGCATGGCGGGCGGTCCCGGCCGATGGGCAGGGAGTGGGGCGCAAGATATTGAATCCCGCGGATAATCGTGACGAGGTCGGCGCCGTGGTCGAGATTTCGCCCGAGGGGGCGGCCGCCGCGGTCGCGCGTGCCGCAGCCTCTGGCTGGGGCGCCACGCCGGTCGCCGAACGCGCTGCGATGCTCGAGCGCGCCGCCGATGCGATGCAGGCGCAAATGCCGGTGCTGCTCGGCCTGATCGTGCGCGAGGCAGGCAAATCGCTGCCCAATGCCATTGCGGAGGTACGCGAAGCGATTGATTTCCTGCGCTATTATGCGGCGCGTGCACGTGCGACCTTCGGCGCTGCCCAGCTGCCGTTGGGTCCGGTCGTCTGCATCAGCCCGTGGAATTTCCCGCTGGCGATCTTCACCGGCCAGGTGGCGGCGGCGCTGGTGGCGGGCAATCCGGTGCTCGCCAAGCCGGCCGAGGAGACTCCCCTGATCGCCGCCCAGGCAGTGGCGCTGCTCCACGCGGCGGGGGTCCCTGCCGACGCGCTCCAGCTGGTTCCCGGCGACGGCGCGATCGGCGCGGCGCTGGTCGGCGCGGCCGCGACCGCCGGCGTGATGTTCACCGGCTCGACCGAAGTGGCCCGCCTGATCCAGCGCCAGCTCGCCCCGCGCCTGTCCCCCGCTGGCCGGCCGATTCCGCTGGTGGCGGAGACCGGCGGCCAGAACGCGATGATCGTCGATTCCTCCGCGCTTGCCGAGCAGGTCGTCGCCGACGTCATCGCCTCGGCGTTCGACAGCGCGGGCCAGCGCTGTTCGGCGCTCCGGATCCTGTGCCTGCAAGAAGAGGTTGCCGATCGCACGCTGACGATGCTCAAGGGCGCGCTCAGGGAATTGCGCATCGGCCGCACCGACGCGCTCAACGTCGATACCGGCCCGGTGATCACCGCCGAGGCGCGCGACACTATCGAGCGCCATGTCGCGACGATGCGCGCGCGGGGCCACCGCATCGAGCAGCAGGACCTGCCGGCCGCGACCGGGCACGGCACCTTCGTGCCGCCGACCATCATCGAGATCGATGCGATCGCCGATGTCGAGCGCGAGGTGTTCGGCCCGGTGCTCCACGTGCTGCGCTATCGCCGCGACGACCTGCCGGCGCTGATCGATGCGATCAACGCCACCGGCTATGGCCTCACTTTCGGCCTGCACACCCGGCTCGACGAGACGGTCGCCGAAGTGACCGCGCGGGTGAAGGCGGGCAATCTCTATGTGAACCGCAACGTGATCGGCGCGATCGTCGGGGTGCAGCCCTTTGGCGGGCGGGGGCTTTCGGGTACCGGCCCCAAGGCGGGCGGGCCGCTCTATCTCGGCCGGCTGGTGGGCGCGGCGCCGGTTGCGATCGCGCCCATGGGATCGGTCGGGACGCCGCTGGGCGAATTCGCCGCCTGGCTCGATGCCCAGGGCGAAGTGCGGGCTGCCGATGCGGCGCGCCGCTATGGCGCGGCCTCGGCACTCGGCTTCGAGCGTGAGCTGCCGGGGCCGGTGGGCGAGCGCAACCTCTACGCGCTCCATCCGCGCGGCCGCATCCTGATGCGCCCCGTGACGGTATCCGGCCTGTATGACCAGATGGCCGCGGTGCTGGCGACGGGCAACAAGGGCAGGCTCGACGGGATGGCGTTGCCCCATGGCCTGCCGCCCCGGGTCGCCGCGGCCTTCGTGCCGGATGCGGCGGAGCCCCTCGCCGCGGCACTGGTCGAAGGGGACGTCGTGGCGGTGGCCCGGGAACTGGCGGCGCTGGACGGACCGATCGTCCCGCTGCTGGCAACGGGCGAATCCGGCTATCCGATCGAGCTGCTGCTCGAGGAAGTATCGATCTCGATCAACACCACCGCGGCGGGGGGCAATGCCAGCCTGATGACGATCGGCTGATCCGGTCCGTCCTGCCCGGTGCCATCCGGCGCTTGCCTCTCCGTCCGCCGCGCGGCATGGGGTGAGGCTCGGCCGGCAGGCAGGTTTCAGTTCCAGGACCAAGGGCATGAAGGACAAACTCATAGTGCTGATCGGCGGCGGCGGATTCGTCGGCCGCTATGTCGCGCAGGAACTGCTCGCCGCGGGCGCGCGCCTGCGAATCGCCCAGCGCCGGCCGCGCGATGCCTGGTTCCTCAAGCCGCTGGGCGGCCTGGGCCAGACCCAGTTCGTCGCCGCCGACGTGACTCGGCCCGAAACGATCGCCGCCGCGGTCGCCGGCGCCGATGCGGTGGTGAACCTGGCGGGCGTGCTCAAGGGCGATTTCGACGGCGTCAACACTGCCGGCGCGCGCACCGTCGCCACTGCGGCCAGGGCGGCCGGCGTCGCATCGCTCGTCCATTTCTCCGCGCTTGGCGCCGAGGGGGATTCGGCTTCCGCCTATGGCCGTTCCAAGGCGGCGGGCGAGGCCGCGGTGCGGCAGGCCTTTCCGGAAGCCGTGATCCTGCGTCCTTCCTTTGTCTTCGGGCGCGAGGACCAGTTCACCAACCGGTTCGCTGCGATGCTCGGCATGGGGCCGGTGGTGCCGGTGCTGCGCGCCGGCGTGCGTTTCCAGCCGGTCTATGTCGTCGACGTCGCCCGGGCGGTGGCGGCGGTGCTCGCCGCGCCGGAGCAGTCCGCGGGCCAGGCCTATGCGCTGGGCGGGCCCGACACGCTGACCATGGCCGAGCTCCTCCACTGGCTCGCCGGCGCGACCGGCCACAAGCCGGCCTTTGCCGAACTGCCCGATCCGCTCGGCGCGCTGATCGCCATGTTGCCCGGCACGCCAATCACGCGCGACCAGTGGCGCATGCTCCAGGCGGACAATGTCGCGGGCGATGCGCCGGGGCTCGCGGCGCTCGGCATCGTGCCGACGCCGCTCGCCAGCGTCGCCTCGACCTGGCTCGTCCGCTATCGCCGCAACGGCCGCTTCGCCAGGCTGGCCGCCTGAACATCTTCTCGCGCCGCCGGCGCATCGGAGCATAGCCAAGCATGAGCGAAACCCTGGTTGCGATCCTCCTCGGCATTGTCGAGGGGATCACCGAATTCCTGCCGGTCTCCTCGACCGGCCATCTGATCCTCGCGTCCGAGCTGCTCGGCTATGACGCCGCCACCTGGGCGATGTTCAACGTCGTCATCCAGCTCGGCGCCATCCTGGCGGTGGTGGTGCTCTACTGGCGGACCTTCTGGGCAGTGGCCTCCGGCCTCCTCCGGATGAACCCGGTCTCGTGGCGCTTCACCCGCAACCTGCTCGTCGCCTTCATCCCCGCCGCGGTGATCGGCCTCGCGCTCCATTCGAAGATCGAGGTGCTGCTCGGCGAGCCGATGGTGGTCGCCTGGGCGCTGGTGATCGGCGGCATCGCGATCCTGGTGATCGAGCGGCTGGTGAAGTCCGCGACGATCCATGGCATCGCCGAGATCCCGTTGGTCCGGGTGATCGGCATCGGTTTCATCCAGTGCATCGCGATGATCCCGGGCGTAAGCCGTTCGGGGGCGACGATCATGGGCGCGCTCAGCCTGGGCGTGGAGCGGCGCACCGCCGCCGAGTTCAGCTTCTTCCTCGCCATCCCCACGATGCTGGGCGCCACCACGCTCGAGCTGCTCAAGAATCACGACGCGATCGCCTCGGCCCGCGTGGGATGGGACGAGATCGGCATCGGCTTCGTCACTGCCTTCGTCGTCGCGATCGTCGTCATCAAATGGTTCGTCGGCATCGTCTCGAAACATGGTTTCGCGCCCTTTGCCTGGTACCGGATCATCGCCGGCATCGGGGCGATCGTCTGGCTCTCGATGCGGTAAGGTCCGTATCGGCCCTAAAATGACGTAAGAATATTTCAAATTCGGGCCGGCGACGCAGAAAAACCCAATATAGGTCAGCTTTGCTGACTTTTATCGACTCGCTTGCGGCGTTAGCGCGGCCGCATGGCGGAAACGATGCTCAAATTCGTTGGAACGGCGCAGGCTTATCCAAGCAAGCGCGGGGCGGAACTGCGCGCGGAGGATTTCCGCGAGATCGCGGATCGCTACGCGGTGCCCACGGCCGAGGAACAGGCCAGCCGCTGCTCGCAATGCGGCGTGCCCTATTGCTCGGTGCATTGCCCGCTGCACAATCACATCCCGGACTGGCTGCGCCTCACGGCGGAGGGGCGCCTGCGCGAAGCCTATGCGCTGTCGAACAGCACCTCGACCATGCCGGAGATCTGCGGCCGCATCTGCCCCCAGGACCGGCTGTGCGAGGGCAATTGCGTCATCGAATTCTCCGGCCATGGTGCGGTCACCATCGGCTCGGTCGAGAAGTTCATCACCGACACCGCCTGGGAAGAGGGCTGGGTCGAGCCGGTGGCGGTGGGCCCGGCGCGCGGCCAGTCGGTCGGCATCGTCGGCGCGGGGCCGGCGGGCCTGGCGGCGGCCGAGTATCTGCGCGAATATGGCTATGAGGTGCATGTCTATGACCGGCACGATCGCGCCGGCGGACTGCTCACCTACGGCATTCCGGGCTTCAAGCTCGAGAAGCAGATCGTCATGCGCCGGATCGAGCGGCTCGAACAGGGCGGGATCGTCTTTCACCTGGGCTTCGCGGTCGGCCGGGAAGCGAGCCTCGACGATCTGCGCAAGCGGCATGATGCGCTGCTGATCGCCACCGGCGTCTACAAGGCGCGCGGCATCCAGGCGCCGGGCGTCGGCGCGACGGGAATCGTCGAGGCGCTCGACTATCTCACGGCTTCAAACCGCAAGGGCTTCGGCGATGCGGTTCCGGCCTTTGACGACGGCAGCCTCGATGCGAACGGCAAGCATGTCGTGGTGATCGGCGGCGGCGACACCGCGATGGACTGCGTCCGCACTGCCGTTCGCCAGGGCGCGGCCTCGGTGAAGTGCCTTTATCGCCGCGACCGGGCGAACATGCCCGGCTCGCAGCGCGAGACCGCCAATGCCGAGGAGGAAGGCGTCGAGTTCGTCTGGCTCTCGGCTCCCGAAGCCTTTGACGGTGGCGACCGGGTCAGCGGCGTGCGGGCCACGCGCATGCGGCTGGGTGCGCCCGACGCCTCGGGCCGTCGCGCGCCCGAACTTGATCCGGGCGGTGCCTTCCAGCTCCAGGCGGATCTGGTGATCAAGGCGCTGGGCTTCGAGCCCGAGGACCTGCCGCGCCTGTTCGGTGCCGAGGGGCTGGGCGTCACGCGCTGGGGCACGCTGCGCACGGACGGGCGCACGATGATGACCAGCCTCGACGGCGTTTTCGCGGCCGGCGATATTGTCCGTGGCGCGAGTCTGGTCGTCTGGGCGATTCGCGACGGCCGCGACGTGGCGGCGCACATGCATGCCTGGATGCGCGCCCGCGCCGATGCGGCACGGGCTGCTTGATAAGGTTGTCGATGCCCATGAAGCCCTTCCTCCTGGCCCTTGCCCTGGGCGCCGCCGCACCGACCCCGGCTTCGGCGTTCGCCGCCGCGCCGGTTGCTGCGCCGGTCGCCGACACCGATATCCAGAGGCTCGTCGCATTGCTGGCGCCGGACGAGGCGGTCACCCGGCTGGCCGGCAAGGCCTTCGACACCGGCATGGATCGGCAGATCGCCGCCAATCCCGAGCGCAAGGCAGCCTATGCCGCCGATCCCGCGATGCGCCAGGCGGTGGGCGGCCAGCTGCGCGCGCAGTTCGCGTCGGCGCTGGTCGCCGCGCTTCCCTCGCTGCGCGCGGAGATCGAGGGCATCCTCAGGACTGCGCTGACCCCCGCCGAGGTGACCGACATGCTCGCCTTTTTCGGCAGCCCCACCGGCCAGAAGGTGCGCGCCGAAGCCTATGAGAGGATGGGCAGCGCGCCGGGCCAGTCTCCGCAGGAGATGCAGCAGGCGGCGATCGCCGCGGTGATGGCAAAGATGACCGCGGAGGATTATCCCGCGCTGATGGCGTTCGCCGGCAGCACGGCGTCGCAGAAGATGGGCACGGTCAACCCCAGGATCTCGGCGGCGAGCCAGGCCTGGGCGGACAGGCTGATCGCGGCCAATCTCCCGAAGCTGAAGGCGCTGGAGGACAAGCTGGCGGCGGACTATCGCGCAAGGAAGGGCGGCAAGTGATGCGCCCGTCCTTCCTTGCCGCCTTCCTGCTGTTCGCCGGCAGCGGCGCCGTGCAGGCGCAGACGGTGCCGCAACCCGCGCCAGCCGCGCCGGCGCTCGGCCCGGTCGATCCCGCTCGCCTGGCCGTGGCCGATCGTCTCGTCGCCAAGCTGCTGCCGGCCGGCATCTACAAGCAGCTGTTCGACAAGAGCTTCAGCGCGATGATGGACAAGATCGTCGGCCAGGTGGGCGAGATGCCGGTCGCCAAGCTGGCGCAGATGGGCGGAGTCACCGAGGCGCAGGCCCAGGCGCTGGGTGCCGTCAAGATGCGCGAGATCATGGAGATCTACGATCCGGCCTGGCGGGAGCGCCAGCGCCGCACGATGCAGGTCATCACCGCCGGCATGGGCGACATCATGACCAGGGTCGAACCGAAGGCGCGGGTCGCGTTGGCCAGGGCCTATGCCCGCGAGTTCAGCGGTGCCGAGCTCGAGGATCTCGATCGCTATTTCGCCACGCCGGCGGGCGCCCATTATGCGTCGCGCGCGCTCCTCATCGCCATGGGGCCGGACATGATGGAGGCGATGAACGCGATCATGCCCGAATTGACGGACGCGATGCCCGGCCTGGTCCGGAAGGCGCAGGCTGCGACTGCCGACCTGCCGGCGGTGCGCACCAAGGGCGACCTGTCGCCCGCAGAACGCAAGAAGCTCGCCGAACTGTTCGGCGTCGATCCCGAAACGCTCGAAGACCATGCGTCTTCGTCGACCGGCACGGAGTAGTTGAGATGAAGCTGGACGAACGCGAACGGCTCGCCCGCGAGGGCATGTACCGTCCCGAGTTCGAGGGAGACGCCTGTGGCGTCGGCCTGGTCGCCGCGACCGACGGCCAGCCCTCGCGCCGCGTCGTCCAGTCGGCGATCGATGCGCTGAAGGCGGTGTGGCACCGCGGCGCGGTGGATGCCGACGGCAAGACCGGCGACGGCGCCGGCATCCATGTCGACCTGCCCGTCCGCTTCTTCGACGACGCGATCGCCGCGGGCGGCCACCGCGTGCTGCCGAACCGGCTGGCGGTGGGCATGGTCTTCCTGCCGCGCACCGACCTGGGCGCGCAGGAGGCCTGCCGCACGATCGTCGAGAGCGAGATCATCGAGGCGGGCTACACCATCTATGGCTGGCGCCAGGTGCCGGTCGACGTCTCGGTCATCGGCATGAAGGCGCAGGCGACGCGCCCCGAGATCGAGCAGATCATGATCGCGGGGCCGCTCCTCGGCGCGATGGACGCCGCCGAGTTCGAGAAGGAACTCTATCTCGTCCGCCGCCGGATCGAGAAGCGGGTGATCGCCGCCCAGATCAACGGCTTCTACATCTGCTCGCTCTCGACGCGCTCGATCATCTACAAGGGCCTGTTCCTCGCCGAGAGCCTGTCGGACTTCTATCCGGACCTGCGCGACGAGCGTTTCACCAGCCGCGTGGCGATCTTCCACCAGCGCTATTCCACCAACACCTTCCCGCAATGGTGGCTGGCCCAGCCCTTCCGCTGCCTGGCGCACAATGGCGAGATCAACACGATCCGCGGCAACAAGAACTGGATGCTCAGCCACGAGATCAAGATGGCGAGCATCGCCTTTGGCGAGCGTTCGGAGGACATCAAGCCGGTGATCCCGGCCGGCGCGTCGGATACCGCCGCGCTCGATGCGGTGTTCGAGGCGATCTGCCGCTCGGGAAGGGACGCGCCCACCGCCAAGCTGATGCTGGTGCCCGAGGCATGGGACGAGCACACGCCCGAGAAGCATCTCGAGATGTACAAATACCTTGCCTCGGTGATGGAACCGTGGGACGGCCCCGCCGCGCTGGCGATGACCGACGGGCGCTGGGCGGTGGCGGGCGTCGACCGCAACGCGCTGCGCCCGCTGCGCTACACCCAGACTTCGGACGGCCTGCTGATCGTCGGCTCCGAGACCGGCATGGTCCAGATCCCCGAATCGACCGTGATCGCCAAGGGCCGGATGGGCCCGGGCCAGATGATCGCGGTCGACCTCGACCAGGGCGTCCTGCTCTGCGACCGCGAGATCAAGGACAGGATCGCCGGCGAGCATGACTATGCCGCCATGATCGGCGAGTTCATCACCGTGGCCGACCTGCCCGAGCCCGATGCCGCGCCGCTGCGCTTCGATCGGGCCGAGCTGACCCGTCGGCAGGTCGCGGCCGGGCAGACGCTCGAGGACATGGAGCTGATCCTCGCCCCGATGGTCGAGACCGCCAAGGAAGCGATCGGCTCGATGGGCGACGACACGCCGCTTGCCGTCATCTCGGACAAGCCGCGCCTGATCAGCCAGTTCTTCCGCCAGAATTTCAGCCAGGTCACCAATCCGCCGATCGACTCCCTGCGCGAACGGCAGGTGATGACGCTCAAGACGCGCTTCGGCAACCTCGCCAACATCCTCGACACCGAGGGCGGCGGCTCGAAGGTGCTGGTGCTCGACAGCCCGGTACTCACCAATGGCGATTGGGATCGGCTGCGCGCGCATTTCGGCGACCAGTGCGCTGAGATCGACTGCACCTTCCCGGTCGGCGACGATCCGGACGACCTGCGCGAGGCGATCCGCCGCATCCGCTACGAGGCCGAGCAGGCGGTCCGCGCCGGCTGCACCGAGCTGTTCCTGACGGACGAGCATGTTTCGGAGAGCCGCGTCGCCATCGCCGGCGTGCTGGCGGCGGCGGCGGTGCACACGCACCTGGTCCGCCGGGGCCTGCGTTCCTACGCCTCGGTCAACGTCCGCAGCTCGGAATGCCTCGACACCCATTATTACGCGGTGCTGATCGGCGTCGGCGCGACCACGGTGAACGCCTATCTCACCGAAGCCTCGATCGCCGATCGCCATGCGCGCGGCCTGTTCGGCGACATCGCGCTGGAGGAATGCCTCAAGCGCCACCGCAAGGCGATCGACGAGGGCCTGCTCAAGATCATGTCGAAGATGGGGATCGCAGTGATCTCCTCCTATCGCGGCGGCTATAATTTCGAGGCGGTGGGCCTCAGCCGGGCGCTGGTAAACGACCTGTTCCCCGGCATGCCCGCCAAGATCTCGGGCGAGGGCTATGCCTCGCTCCATCTCTCGGCGATGCTTCGTCACCAGGCGGGCTATGATCGCGGCGTCGCGACACTGCCGATCGGCGGCTTCTATCGCCAGCGCCATGGCGGCGAGACGCATGCCTATTCGGCCCAGCTCATGCACCTGCTGCAGACGGCGGTCTCGACCGACAGCTATTCGTCCTATCTCGCCTTCTCGCGCGGCGTGCGCGACCTGCCGCCGGTCTATCTGCGCGACCTGCTCGAGTTCAATTTCCCGAACGAAGGCATCCAGATCGACCAGGTCGAGGCGATCACCGAGATCCGCAAGCGCTTCGTCACGCCGGGCATGTCGCTCGGCGCGCTCAGCCCGGAGGCGCACGAGACGCTGGCGATCGCGATGAACCGCATCGGCGCCAAGGCGGTGTCGGGCGAAGGCGGCGAGGACAAGAACCGCTACACGCCGTACGAGAATGGCGACAATGCCAATTCCACGATCAAGCAGATCGCCTCGGGCCGTTTCGGCGTCACCGCCGAATATCTGAACGCCTGCGACGAGATCGAGATCAAGGTCGCCCAGGGCGCCAAGCCCGGCGAGGGCGGCCAGCTGCCCGGTTTCAAGGTCACCGAGTTCATCGCCAGGCTGCGCCACGCGACGCCGGGCGTGACTTTGATCTCGCCGCCGCCGCACCATGACATCTATTCGATCGAGGACCTGGCGCAGCTCATCTACGACTTGAAGATGATCAACCCGCGCGCCCGGGTGTGCGTGAAGCTGGTCAGCTCGGCGGGCATCGGCACGGTGGCGGCGGGCGTGGCCAAGGCGCATGCCGACGTCATCCTCGTCGCCGGCCATGTCGGCGGCACCGGCGCCTCGCCCCAGACTTCGGTGAAATATGCCGGCACGCCCTGGGAAATGGGCCTGACCGAAGTGAACCAGACGCTCACGCTCAACGGCCTGCGCGGCCGGGTGAAGCTGCGCACCGATGGCGGGCTCAAGACCGGGCGCGACATCGTCATCGCCGCGATCCTTGGCGCCGAGGAGTTCGGCATCGGCACGCTGTCGCTGGTCGCCATGGGGTGCATCATGGTGCGCCAGTGCCATTCGAACACCTGCCCGGTCGGCGTCTGTACCCAGGACGAGAAGCTGCGCCAGAAATTCGTCGGCACGCCGGAAAAGGTCATCAACCTGATGACCTTCATCGCCGAGGAGGTCCGCGAGATCCTGGCGCGGCTGGGGTTCAAGAGCCTGGACGAAGTGATCGGCCGCACCGAGCTGCTCCGCCAGGTCAGCCGCGGCGCCGAGCATCTCGACGATCTCGACCTGAACCCGATCCTCGCCAAGGTCGATGCCGACGATGCCGAGCGCCGCTTCAGCCTGTCGACCTTCCGCAACGAAGTGCCCGACAGCCTCGATGCGCAGATGATCAAGGATGCCGCCCCGGTCTTCGCGCGGCGCGAGAAGATGCAGCTCACCTATAATGTGCGGAACACGCACCGCGCGGTGGGTACGCGGCTCTCGTCCGAGATCACGCGCCGCTTCGGCATGTCGGCGCTTGCCGACGGGCATGTCCATGTCCGCCTGCGCGGTTCGGCCGGCCAGTCGCTCGGCGCGTTCCTGTGCAAGGGCGTGACGCTCGAAGTGTTCGGCGACAGCAACGACTATGTCGGCAAGGGCCTGTCGGGCGGGACGATCGTGGTGCGGCCGCTGGTCAGCTCGCCGATCGAATCGTGGAAGAACACGATCCTCGGCAACACCGTGCTCTATGGCGCCACTTCGGGCCGGCTGTTCGCCGCCGGCCAGGCGGGCGAGCGCTTCGCGGTGCGCAATTCGGGCGCCGAAGTGGTGGTCGAAGGCTGCGGCGCGAATGGCTGCGAATACATGACCGGCGGCATCGCGGTGCTGCTCGGCGAGGTCGGCATGAATTTCGGCGCGGGCATGACGGGCGGCATGGCCTTCGTCTATGACGCGGACGACAGCTTCGCGCAGCGCGCCAACCCGGAGAGCATCGTCTGGCAGCGCCTGGCCTCGGCGCATTGGGAAGCCCGGCTGCGCGCGCTGGTCGAGGCGCATGTCGCCGCGACCGACAGCAAATGGGCAGCCGGCCTGCTCGAGGACTGGGACCGCGCGATCGGTGCCTTCTGGCAGGTGGTGCCCAGGGAAATGCTGTCGCGCCTGCCCCAGCCGCTCAATGACGATGCGGCGGAGGCGGTGGCGGCGGAATAATCCGCTTCACCTTCCTCTGCTCAAAGGGAACGGCCGGTCAGCCTGTGCCGCCGTGAGGGGGCCCCTCTTCCCCGCCATCCGGCCCGGGGAAGAGGCCCGGGGAAGAGGGGTGTCGCGCAGACGCCGACGTGCAAGCCCGCCCCGCATCCGCGGCCTGTGTTTCGATCAGTGAAAGCCGAGATTGGGTGGCGGCGGACCACCATTTTCCGCCACGCGCTTCACCAGCTCATAGACCAGCCCGCCGAGCACCGACCCGGCGATGCGATAGAGGCCGCCATCGACTTGATCGATCTCGTCGGCGTTCAACTCGATCATGACAGAAGTATTACTCAAATAAGAATACTGCATAGTTCCTCCATTCGGCCATGATTCGTAATGATGCTGGCGAATATACCGATCGGAGTCAACGATTGACCGAATCTATATTTAATGATGAAATGAAATTTCAGTAGCTTCGGAATGTGCCGTCGCACTGTTTGAAAGATGGAGCCGAAATGGTGTCAGATAATTTCGCTCATTCACTCTCCAGCGATGTTGGTATCATCGATCTGAACGACGATCAGATCGCCCTCGTCAATGGAGGCCTGAGCACGATCGCGCGTGCTTTCATCGGATCCTTCCTCGGGAAGGCCGTGTATGACGCGGTAAAGCATGTGGCGGAAAATGGCGGCCCGCCGCCACCCAATCTCGGATTTCACTGATATCTTCTCGGCTGGCGACCTCGCGTCGCCAGCCTGTCGATCGAGGATCGCATGAAGATCAAATATGAGATATTCTATTTCATCCTGATATCCGTTGCATGTTTCGCGGTGCTGGATATCTTCGCCGGCATACGCGGATTTCCTGCGTTCATGGCGTCGGTTGGTGCATGTCTTCTATTCGTGGCGCTTCGCAGGAAGGTTCGCCCCAAATCGCATTGACGCCAATGAAATTCGGGCGCGCGACCCGTCTCGCGCTCGCCTATGGCATCGGCATCTATCTTGTCGTCGCATCCTTCGTCTTTGCGTGGGCGGCGCTTTCCGGCGAGATTGGGGGTGCCGAGCACCGGCCCGCGGAAACGACTCCGGCATCGGTGCTGGTGGATATATTCCTGTCTCCCTTCCTGGAGACCATATTATTCTCTCTGCTATGGGCTTTGATGGGCAGATGGCGCGGCCCGTGGCGTTGGCTGGCGCTCATGCTTGCCTTTGCCGCCGGATGGCTCGCGCATGGCGCGAACGTCCCGTCCATTGCCACGGGAATGGCGTTTGCCATATTGGCCCATCTCTACATGCGGATCCGCCCGGCGCATGGTTTCCGTCAGGCGTTCGCGGTGACGATGGGCGCACATAGCGTGTGGAACGCGATGGCGGTCTCGACGCTGCATCTCATCGGGGCATGACGAACGTACCGGATGGGGGCATCGCCGCTCCCGGGCCGGAAGGGCGCGAGCACTGCCTGCCGGCCCCGCGGCAATGGCGCGTGATCGCCCGCTCCGCGGCAAGAACGAGGCATCTGCCTGCGCGCTCGACGATCCGATGGCGCAGGATGGCGCCCGCAACGATGCTTGCCGATCTGGCCGGCATCGAGCCGGGCGCCCCGATCGGCGCGGCGGCGCATCGGGTCGTATCTGCAAGGTGAGGCCAGACAGGCTTTTGCACTGCCGGGCAAACGCGGTATCGCTGCGGGCAAGATGGACCTCTACCTCCCGATCGCCAACCTGTCGGTCAATGCGCTCGTCATCGTCGCGCTCGGGTTCGGCGTGGGCCTGCTCTCGGGCATGTTCGGCGTGGGCGGCGGGTTCCTTACCACGCCGCTGCTGATCTTCTACGGCATCCCGCCGACCGTTGCCGCCGCATCCGCGGCGAGCCAGGTGACCGGCGCCAGCGTCTCGGGCGTGCTCGCGCATTTCCGCCGCGGCGGCGTGGACGTCCATATGGGCGTGGTGCTGGTGGTGGGCGGCGTGATCGGCAGCATCGCCGGGGCGGCATTGTTCACGCTGCTGCAGAAGAGCGGCCAGATCGATGTGGTGATCGGCATGCTCTATGTGCTGATGCTCGGCTCGATCGGCGGGCTGATGCTGCACGAATCGGTGCAGGCGATCCGTGTGACTCGCGGCGCCCGCCCGCCTCTCCCGCGCAAGCGCCGCCACCATCCGCTCGTCGCAATGCTGCCCTTGCGCTGGCGCTTCTACGCGTCCGGCCTCTATATCTCCCCGCTCGCGCCGTTGCTGCTCGGCTTCTTCACCGGCATCCTCACCGTGCTGCTCGGCGTCGGCGGCGGCTTCATCCTGGTACCGGCGATGCTCTACCTGCTCGGCATGGGCACGCAGGTCGTGGTCGGCACCTCGCTGTTCCAGATCCTGTTCGTCACCGCCGCCGCGACCATGGTCCACGCCACCACCACCAAGGCGGTCGACATCGTCCTCGCCGCCCTGCTCCTGCTCGGCTCGGTGATCGGCGCGCAGATGGGCGCGCGCTTCGCGATGCAGGTCAAGCCCGAATATCTGCGCCTCATCCTGGCGGTGATCGTGCTGCTCGTCGCGGTGCGCATGCTGCTCGGCCTCGCCTGGCAGCCCGACGAGATCTATTCGGTGGAGCTGCTGTGAGAAGGGCGCTGCTCCTGCTCCTGGCGCCGCTTCTGATGGGGCAGGCCAAGCCCGTGCTCGTCCCCGACGTTTCGCAGCGCGACATCGAGATCGCCTATTCCTTCACCGGCGCCGAGCTGCTGCTGTTCGGTGCGATCCTCTATCCCGGCGGCCGCGCGCCCGAACAGGGCGAGAAGCCCGCCGACATCGTGGTGGTGGTGAAGGGTCCCACCCAATCGGTGCAGGTGCGCGAGAAGGAGCAGGTGGCGGGCATCTGGATCAACGCCCAGCGGATGCGCTATCGCTCGGCGCCCAGCTTCTACGCCATCGCTTCGTCCAAACCGATCGAGAAGATCGTCGACGAGCGCACCCGCGCCATCTACGAACTGGGCGTCGAGAGCCTGCAGCTCTCGCCCGCATCCGGCGCGGCGCCCGAGGTGCAGGGTCGTTTCGACAAGGGGCTCGAGGACCTGCGCACGCGGGCCGGGCTCTATTATCAGGCGCCCGGCGCGGTGGAGATCGCCGACGGCGTGCTCTATCGCGCCCGGCTGGCCATTCCGGCGCGCGTGCCGGTCGGCAAGTTCACTGCCGAGACCTTCCTGATCCGCGATGGCCGCGTCCTTGCTGCCGCCGTTCGGGGCATCGAGATCCGCAAATCGGGCTTCGAACGTTTCGTCGCGCATTCGGCGGAGCATTATTCGATACTCTACGGCATCGTGGCGGTCGCGCTCTCCATTCTCTTCGGCTGGGGCGCGGGCGCGGTGTGGAAACGCTTCTGAAAGCTTCGAAACTCACCCAATCTTTACTTCCCCGCGCGCATATTTGGGAACGTTAACGGGGAGTAGCCGATGGACGGCCAATTTGGCGCGCGCGGGTTCGAAGGCGCGGCGCCGGTTCCGACTTCCGGGGGCTTGCCCTCGCACGCGCCGGTCGAGCCGATCGGCGCGGTGCTGGAGATTGCCGGCTCGTCGAGCCAGGTGCTGCTCGATCCGGAGGCGCTGCACGCGCTCGGCGGCAATCCCGATCCCACCATCGCCAATGCCGGCCAGGTCGGCAGCCAGGTGAAGGTGCGCGTCGGCGCGACCTGGCTGATCGCCAATGTCCGCTCGCTCAAGCTCCAGGGCGAGCATATCGCCGCCTATATCGACTTTCTCGGCGAGGGCGACGAGGAGCGGCTGACGGGCAAGCTCTACAAGTTCCGCCGCGGCGTGACGCGCTATCCGACACCGGGCGCGCCGGTCTTCCCGGTGTCGACCGCGGACCTGAAGCAGATCTACGCCGCCGAGGATCGCGCCCATGTCGAGATCGGCACGGTCTATCCGACGCGCGACATCCGCGCGGCCCTGTACGTCGATTCGATGCTCGGCAAGCATTTCGCGCTGCTCGGCTCGACCGGCACCGGCAAATCGACCGCGACGGCGCTGATCCTGCATCGCATCTGCGAGATGGCGCCGCAAAGCCATGTGGTGATGATCGATCCGCACGGCGAATATGCCAGCGCCTTCAAGACCACGGGCGCGCTGTACGATGTCGGCAACCTGCAGATGCCGTACTGGCTGATGAATTTCGAGGAGCATTGCGAAGTGTTCCTCACCACCTCGGGCTCGGACCGGCAGGTGGACGCGGACATCCTCGCCAAATGCGTGCTCGCCGCCAAGCAGAAGAACCGGCTGGCGGCGGAGATCGGCAAGCTCACCGTCGATGCGCCGATCCCCTATCTCCTGTCGGATCTCACCCAGATCCTGCAGCTCGAAATGGGCAAGATGGACAAGGCGACCGACACGGCGCCGTATCTGCGCATCCGCTCCAAGATCGACGAGATCAAGGGCGATCCGCGCTACGCCTTCATGTTCTCGGGCATGCTGGTGGCGGACACGATGGCGAGCTTCCTCGCGCGGGTCTTCCGCCTGCCGGGCGACGGCAAGCCGATCTCGATCATCGACGTGTCGGGCGTGCCTTCGGAAATCACTTCAGTGGTGGTTGCGGTGCTCAGCCGCATGGTGTTCGACTTCGCGATCTGGTCGCGCGGGGAGAGCAAGCGGCCGATCCTGCTCGTCTGCGAGGAGGCGCATCGCTACGTCCCGAACGAGCGCAATGCCGATGGCTCCTCGGTCGGCCGGATTCTCAGCCGGATCGCCAAGGAAGGCCGCAAATATGGCGTGTCGCTGGGCCTGATCACCCAGCGCCCCTCCGATCTGGCGGAAGGCGTGCTCTCGCAATGCGGCACGATCCTCTCGATGCGCCTCAACAACGAACGCGACCAGGCCTTTGTCAGGGCGGCGATGCCCGAAGGCGCGCGCGGCTTCCTCGATTCGATCCCCGCGCTGCGGAACCGCGAGTGCATTGCAGTGGGCGAAGGCGTGGCGACGCCGATCCGCCTGCTCTTCGATTCGCTCGAGGATGCCAAGCGGCCGGCATCGGACGATCCGCTCTTCTCCGAGCTGTGGCGCGACACCGGCGGCGAGGAACAGATCCTCGAGCGCACGATCCGCCGCTGGCGCGCACAGGGCAAGTGACCGGCGCCCCGCACGGGGCAGCCGTCAGAAATCGGCCCCCAGCGTGAGCGCCGGGCCCGAGCCGGGCCGCGCCCCGCCTGCCACGCGCTGGCGCCAGTCGAGCGCGAGGCGCAGGTTGCGCACGGCAAGCGTGGCCGAGGGACCGATATCGAGCCGCTGTGCGTCGCGCTGCGCCGCGCCCCAGGCGCCCGCGCCGAGGGCGAAGCGCACCGGCCCGTTGGCACCGATCATGCGGGTGCCGCGCACCGCGCCATCGGCATAGGGGTCGGCGCGCCGGCGCAGCACCGCGCCGGCCTGGCCATAGGCTTCGAGCCGGAAGCCGCGCCATTCCGCATCGATTCCCGCGATCGTTCCCAGCCCGGTGCCGCCGGGATTGCGGTCGAGCCCGAAGCGGCGCTCGACGACCAGGCGGATGGGTGCCCGGGTCGGCTGCCATTCCAATCCCAGCGCCGCCTCGCGGTCCCTGCCTCGGAGCGGCGCGGTGAATCGGCCATAGGCGGCGATGCGGCTGCGCGGCGAGACCAGCCATGCCGCGCGCGCGCCTGCCTGTCCTCCGCCGATCTGCCCCCCGGGCGCGGCACCCAAATTCCCTTCGCCGCGGGCGACCATCCACATGCTCAGCGACCAGCGATCGGGCAGGGGGTCGAGCCGTTCGGGCGCGCTCGCGGGCGCCGGCGCTTCCCGCGCCGGCTGCGGGAGGAGGGACGGCAGGGAAACCGCGCCATATTGGGCGAGCGCCATCAGCGCGAGCTGCACGCTGGGATGCTCCTCGCCCAGCGGCACCCGATAGGCGGGCGGCGGCGATCGCATCCTTTGCGGCGGTATGGGTCTTCGCGGTATCGGCACCGGCGCTCGTAGCGGCATGCCGGCCGATGGCACGCGGTGCGGCACGGCGCGGTCGCGCGGCAGCGCCGCTTCGATCGCGGCGGGGAGCGATCCGGCCCGGGGCCAGAGCAGCGCCACGCGCACGCCGATCCAGGCGATAGTCACCATCGCGAGGAAACGGAGCGGCCGTCCGCGCCCGCGCATCAGGTGCCGGCCGGCCGGAGATCGGGGAAACGATGCGCGGTCTTGTCCCAGCGCGGGGGCATCCCCCGGAGCATGGCGACATAGACGAACAGCGCACGCCGCGCGGCCAGCAGCGCGACGGCGTTGCTCGAGAATATGCGAGGCACGGACCACAGCGCCTCCCGCCAGCCATAGGCATGGCCGACGAACGCCGCGCGCACCGCGAGCCGCCAGACGAGCAGCCCGAAAGTGGCCAGGAGCAGCCCGCGCATCAGCGCCGGCGGCATCGCCGGGTCGGTGCCCGCCAGCAGATGTGCGCCGAGGGAGAGTGCCCAGGCGAGGATCGAGAGATAGGCTAGGGCGAGCACCGGGATCTCCAGCGTCGCGCGCCGGTCGCGCATCCGCATCCAATTGTCCCCGATCCGCCGCCATCCGCCCCAGCCGGTCCGGTCCCAGCCGGCGAGCGCGATGCCGATCATCCAGCGCGCCTTCTGCCGCACGGCGGCGTCGATCCGGTCCGGGAAATAGGCCCGCACCGCCACCGGCGGCCCGCCCGGCGCTTCGGCGATGCGCATCAGCCGCGCCGGCATGCCCATCGTCGCCAGGGTGAGGCCCAGCTCATAGTCCTCGACCAGGCTGTCGGCATCGAAGGGCGCGCCGCCTCGCATCGCCGCCAGCCGCGCCAGCGCCTCCCGCCGGATCGCGCAGCCGACCCCCGCAAAGGGCAGGCCCGCGCCCACTGTCTGGCGCACCACCAGCGCCCGGCCATGGGCTTCGGCGAACTCGTCGAGATAATGGCCGGCGAAGAAGCGCGAATGCCGGTGCGCGAGCGGCAGCACCGGCAGCTGGACCGCGGCATGATCGATCAGGCCGTGCGCAAAGACGCGCAGCTCGAGCGGATGCACCACGTCCTCGGCATCGTGCAGCGCCACGGCGCTGGCGACGAAGCCTTCCGCCGCTTCGTCGCGCAGCAGCGCGCGCCACAGCGTGTTGAGGCAGTCCGCCTTGGTCGAAGGGCCGGGGGCCGCGCCGATCACCAGCCGCACCCGGGCGTCCGCCAGCGCCACGTCCGCCACGGCCGCGATCGTCGCGGGATCGTTGGGATAGGTGCCGACATAGATCCGGTAATCCGGATGATCGAAGCGCGTGAGCGCGGCCCGCAGCATGCTGCCGATCACCGCGGACTCGTCCCATGCGGGCACGAACACCACGATGCGCCCCGCCGGCGCCGGCCCCGCCAGCGCGAGCGGGGCCGGCTGCCGGCGGCGCAGGCGCCGCGCCAGGTAGATCAGGTCGACGCACAGGTCGTCGATACCGCCGATGACGAACCACAAGGCGGCGAACAGAGTCATCTCGCGCGCGATCGCGTCGACCCAGAGGATCGCTCCTTCCCCCAACGCTGCCCCCATTCCCCCGATTCGGAGATGGAACTAAACCGTGCCGCTCTCGGAACGATCAAGCCGATTGGTGCATTTCCCTCCGAAACGGAGACGGTTAATTCGTCGCTGGACTCGCAGTGGTGCCCGGCTATCGTGCCCATCGCTGCCCGAGGGGGAGGTTGTCGATGAAGCTCGTTGCCCGGCTTGGCGTATTGGCTCTGGTCCTGGCGCCCATCGGGGCGGTCACTGCGTTCGGCGACAACAGCCCGCAGGTCGAGATGGCGACGCCCGGCGTCGGCGACGGCGCGATCGAGCGCTTCACCGCCCGCTTCAACGTGGCGATGGTGCCCCTGGGCGATCCGCGCGCCGAATCGCCGTTCAAGGTCGATTGCCCGGTCGGCGGCCAGGGCCGCTGGGTCGACCAGCAGACCTTCGTCCATGAATTCACCGGGCCGCTCCCCGGCGGCGTCACCTGCAAGTTCACGCTGCGCGACGGGCTCAAGAGCCTGTCGGGCTATGCGCTGCAGGGCCAGAAGGAGTTCACCGTCGATTCGGGCGGGCCGATCGCCCGCGCGGTGCTGCCCAATCGCTATGGCAGCGAGATCGAGGAGGACCAGGTCTTCGTCGTCGCGGCGAACCTGGCGCCCGATCCCGCCTCGGTCGGCGCCAACGCCTATTGCGCGGTCGACGGGCTGGGCGAGAAGATCCCGGTCGACGTGCTTCCCGCCGATGTCGCGCCCAAGCTGCTGGCCGATCTCGGCACCGATCGCTGGGAAGTGCGCAGCTTCCTGACCGAGGCCGGCCTGCCCCAGGCGCTGCCCGAAAAGGCGGAGGATCGCGCCAAGTCCCTCGCCAGCGTCGTCGCGGTGAAGTGCCGCCGGCCGCTGCCCGCCGGCCGCGACATGGCGCTGGTCTGGGGCAAGGACATCAAGAGCGCCTCGGGCCGTGCCGCCGGCACCGACCAGCGTTTCGACTTCACCGTGCGCAAGGAATTCAGCGCCCGCTTCGAATGCTCGCGCGTCAACCCGCAGGCCGGCTGCAGCCCGGTGCAGGACGCCTGGGTGCGCTTCTCCGCGCCGATCCCCAGGGCCCAGGCCGAGGCGGTGCGCATCCGGACGGCCGACGGCAAGGAACTGGCGCCGGTCTTCGGCGACGACGACAAGAACAAGGCGGCGGTCGCCGACCTGAAGTTCAAGGCGCCGCTCCCGGCCGAGACGACCGCCAAGCTGATCCTTCCCGCCGATGTGAAGGACGAGAGCGGCCGCAAGCTCGCCAATGCGGAGCGCTTCCCGCTCGACGTCAAGTTCGACGCGCCGCCGCCGCTGGTGAAGTTCGCCGGCAATTTCGGCATCCTCGAAGCGAAGGAGGGCGGCGTCCTCCCGGTCTCGGTCCGCAACGTCGAGCCCGAGCTGCAGGGCAGCCAGATGACCGTGACCGGCCAGAGCCTGAAGGTCGAGGGCGGCGACGGCGAGATCGCCAAATGGTTCCGCGCGCTCGCCGATGCGGCCGAGGACAAGTCCGACGAAGTGAAGCGCGGCACCGAGACCGTGCGGATCAACCAGACCGGCGCCAAGCCGCTGCTCACCTCGGCCAGCGGCAAGCCGCTCAAGATCGGCCTGCCGGGCAAGGGCAAGGATTTCGAAGTGGTCGGCATCCCGCTCGGCCAGCCCGGCTTCTACATCGTCGAACTCGCCAGCCCGCGGCTCGGCGAGGCGCTGCTCGGCCGCAAGGCGCCGCGCTACGTCGCGGCCGGCGCGCTGGTCACCAATATGAGCGTCCATTTCAAATGGGGGCGCGACCAGTCGCTGGTCTGGGTCACCGCGCTCGACAGCGGCCAGGGCGTGGGCGACGCCGAGGTGCGCGTCACCGACGCCTGCACCGGCCAGCTGCTCGCCAAGGGCAAGACCGATGCCTCGGGCCGCCTCGGCGTTCCCGCCGGCCTGCCCGAGCCGCAGACCTATACGAGCTGCGACCATGGCAGCAACGACGTGCTGATGATTTCGGCGCGCAAGGCCGACGACTTCAGCTTCACCCTCACTCAGTGGGGCGACGGCATCCGCCCGTTCGATTTCGACCTGAACTATGGCTGGTCGGCGCCCGAGCAGAAGTTCCACACCGTGTTCGACCGTGCGCTCGTCCGCCAGGGCGAGACGATCCACATGAAGCACATCGTCCGCCAGCCGATCGCCACGGGCTTCGCGCCGTCGCCGGCGTTCAGCGGCACGCTGCGCCTCAGCCATCGCGGGTCGGACACGCAATATGACCTGCCGCTCGCCATCGACGCGAACGGTGCCGGCGAGACCGAATGGACCGCGCCCCAGGGGGCGAAGATGGGCGATTACGACCTCACCGTCCTGGTCAAGGACGCGGAGGGCAAGGAGAAGACGCTCTGGACCGGCCAGTCGTTCAAGGTCGACGAATATAAGCTGCCGACGATGAAGGCCTCGGTCGCCGGGCCCAAGGATGCCGCGGTGCGGCCGGGTACGCTGCCGCTCGACCTGTTCGTCGGCTATCTCTCGGGCGGCGGTGCGGCGAACCTGCCGGTCGAGACGCGCATCGGCTATTTCGCCGACTTCAAGACCCCGGACGGCTATGACGGCTACAGCTTCGGCGGCCGCGCCATGGCCGAGGGCACCAAGCCGATGAACGGCGAGGGCGAGGACGAGCAGGTCCAGCTGCCGCCGACCCAGACGCTGCCCGCCACGCTGGGCGCGGACGGGACCACCCGGATCAATGCCGAAGTGCCGCAGACGCTCGAGCAGAACACCACGATGCTGGTCGAGATGGATTATCAGGACGCCAACGGCCAGATCCTGACCTCGTCGCGCCGCATCCCGATCTTCACCTCCGCGGTCCAGCTCGGCATCAAGAGCGACGGCTGGCTGATGAAGCAGGACGATCTGCGCCTGCGCTTCGTCGCGCTCGACACTGCGGGCAAGCCGCTCGCCAACCAGGCGGTCTCGGTCGAGCTCTACAGCCGCCAGATCCTGACGGCCCGGCGCCGGCTGATCGGCGGCTTCTATGCCTATGACAACCAGATGAAGACGACCAAGCTGTCGGCCACCTGCTCGGCGACCACCGATGCGCAGGGGCTGGCGAGCTGCCAGCTCAACCCGGGCATATCGGGCGAAGTCTATGCGGTGGCGACCACCAAGGACGCCAATGGCAATGTCGCCCGCGCGACCAAGTCGGCCTGGCTGGTCGGCGACGACGACTGGTGGTTCGGCGGCGACAATGGCGACCGCATGGACGTCATCCCCGAGAAGCTGGAGTACAAGGCGGGCGAGACGGCCAAGTTCCAGGTCCGGATGCCCTTCCGCGACGCGACCGCGCTGGTCACGGTCGAGCGGGAAGGCGTGCTCTCCAGCTTCGTCGTCGGCCTCGCCGGCAAGGACCCGGTGATCGAGGTGCCGATGCCGGGCGACTATGCACCGGACGTGTTCGTCTCGGTCATGGCGGTGCGCGGGCGCGTGTCCGGCTGGCAGAACTGGCGCTCCAGCATGGCCCGCGACTGGGGGGCGCCCTGGTCGAAGGACGGCGGCGAGGCGACCGCGACCGTCGACCTTGCCAAGCCCGCCTATCGCCTGGGCATCGCCAAGGTGAAGGTCGGCTGGGAAGGCCATAAGCTCGATGTCGCGGTGAAGGCCGACAAGGCGAGCTATGCCGCGCGCGACACGGCCAATGTCGACGTGACGGTGAAGAGCCCCGACGGCAAGCCTGCCGCCTCGGCGGACGTGGCCTTCGTCGCGGTGGACGAAGCGCTGCTCCAGCTGGCTCCGAACGACAGCTGGAACCTGCTCGATGCGATGATGGGCGATCGCCCGATCTCGGTGCTCACGTCGACCGCGCAGACCCAGGTGGTCGGCAAGCGGCATTACGGCAAGAAGGCGGTGGAAGCCGGCGGCGGTGGCGGCGGCGGGGATCTCTCGGGTCTCAACCGCGAGAATTTCCAGCCGGTGCTGCTCTGGAAGGGCAAGGTCGCGCTCGATGCCGATGGCCATGCCAGGGTCGCGGTGCCGCTCAACGACGCACTGACTTCGTTCAAGCTCGTCGCGGTGGCGACCGCCGGTCCGCAGCTCTTCGGCACGGGCATGGCGAGCATCCGCGCCTCGCAGGACCTGACCATCTATCCGGGCCTGCCGCAGCTGGTGCGCACGGGCGACCAGTTCGGGGCGATGTTCACGCTGCGCAACGGCTCGAACAAGCCGATGAAGGTGACCGCCACGGTGGCGCTGAACCCGGCCTATGCCACCGGCAAGCCGCTGACCGTGGAAATCCCGGCGGGCGGCGCCGCCCCGGTGGTGTGGAACCTCACCGCGCCGCCGCGCGACGGCAAGCTCAGCTGGACGGTCACCGCCAAGACCGCCGACGGCAAGTCGAGCGACAGGGTGACGATCGCCCAGGCCGTGGCGCCGGCCGTGCCCGTGGAGACCTGGGCGGCGACGCTCGGCCGGGTCGGCACCGGCACCCAGTTCGCCATCGCGCCGCCCGCGGGCGCACTGCCCGGCTTCGGCACGGTCGAGGTGAGCCTTACCGACAGCCTCGCGCCGCCGCTCTCGGGGGTGCGCGACTATATGCGCGCCTATCCCTATAATTGCCTCGAGCAGCGCACGTCGCGCGCGATCGCGCTGGGCGACACGGGCATGTGGAACCTGATCGCGAGCGACATGCCCGCCTATCAGGACGGCGACGGGCTGCTGCGCTACTGGCCGGGCGACTGGCCCGGTTCGGAAGCGTTGACCGCCTATATCCTCTCGGCCAGCGCCGAAGCCGGGCTGCCGCTGCCGGATGGCCCCAGGGCCAAGATGCTCGATGCGATGAAGGCGGTGCTCGACGGCCGCCTGCGCCACGAGGATTATGGCGATGTCCGCCTGCAGCGCGTCGCCGCCTTCACGGCGCTGGCGCGGCAGGGGGCGGCGACGGCGGCGATGCTCGGCCAGATCGGCATGGCGCCGGCGGAGATGCCCACGGCCACGCTTTCCGACTATGCGATGGCGCTTGGCAAGGTGCAGGGCCTGGCCAATGGCGCGCAGCTGCGCCTCGACGCCGAGAAGGTGTTGCGCACCCGGCTCGTCTATGAGGGCACCCGCGTCGACCTGTCGGACAAGGGCCGCATGGCCTGGTGGCTGATGTCGTCGGACGACGAGGCGGCGATCAAGGCGCTGCTCGCCACGCTCGGCCGCCCGGGCTGGGAGAATGACGCGGCCAAGCTGATGGTCGGCATCGCCTCGCGCCAGCAGCGCGGCCATTGGGACACCACGACTGCCAATGCCTGGGGCACGATCCTCGCGCGGCGCTTCATGGGCCTCTATCCGGCCGAGGCGATCGCGGGCGTCACCACTGCCAGCTTCGGCGGCAACAGCCCGCTGAGCCTCAACTGGCCGCTCGCCGAGCCGCAGCGCAGCTTCGGCTTCCCACTGCCGGCGCAGACCACGCCGCTGGTGATGAGCCAGTCGGGCGGCGCGGGCCCCTGGGCGTTCGTGCGGGTGAAGGCAGCGGTGCCGCTCACCCAGCCGCTGATGGCCGGGTACAAGATGACCAAGAAGGTCGAGGCGGTGAAGCAGGCCGTCGCCGGCAGCTGGTCGCGCGGCGACGTGGTCAAGGTGACGATCAGCGTCGAGGCGTCGGCCGAGCGCAACTGGGTGGTGGTCAACGATCCGGTGCCCGCGGGCGCGACGATCGTCGGCAATCTCGGCGGCCAGTCCGAACTGCTCGCCAAGGACAGCGGGACCAGCGAGGGCGTCTCGCCCAACTATGTCGAGCGCGGCAATGACAGCTGGCGCGCCTTTTACGGGTGGGTGCCGCGCGGCAGCTTCACGGTGTCGTATGTGATGCGGCTCGATGCGGCGGGCAAGTTCAACCTGCCCGCGACGCGAGTCGAGGCGATGTACGCGCCCGAGATCCGCGCGCAGCTGCCCAATGCCGTGATGACCGTGGCGCAGCGGTGACGGCGAAGGAGGCTTTCGACCACTTCCTCGCCTTCGCCCGCCGCTGGACGAAGCGCATCGACGATGCGCCCGAGGCGCTGCATGCATGGCTCGGGCGCGAGCGGACGGCATGGCGGGAAAGGGGCTGGCGCGGCGTCGTCACGCCGCCGCGCATGGTCGGCACGGTCCTGACGCTCCTCTTCGTCTTCTCGGCCGCCTTCTGGTGGGCGACACGCCCGCCGGCCTTGCCCGACTATGCCGTGGTCCGTGCCGGCTGGCATCCGTCCGAGGCCTGGCTCTACGACCGGCACGGCGTGCTGATCGATTCGAGCCGCGTCGACTATCAGGCCCGGCGCCTCGCCTGGACCAGGCTCGAGGACGTATCGCCGGCCGCGCGCGAGATACTGGTCGCCGCCGAGGATCGCCGCTTCCGCGACCATGGCGGTATCGACTGGATGGCGCTGACCGGCGCCCTACGGGACCGCATCGAGGGCAAGCGCGGGCGCGGCGCCTCGACGCTGTCGATGCAGGTTGCCGCCTATCTCGCGCCCGATCTCTCCGTGCCCGGCAGCCGGGGCATGCGCGAAAAGCTGCGCCAGATGCGCGCGGCCTGGTCGCTGGAGGCGCGCTGGTCCAAGGACCAGATCCTCGAGGCCTATCTCAACCTGGCCGGCTTTCGCGGCGAGGCCCAGGGCATCGGTGCGGCCGCGCTGGGCCTGTTCGGCAAGACCCCGGCCACGCTCACCCGCGACGACGCGCTGCTGCTCGCCGCCCTGCTGCCCAGCCCCCGGGCCAATGCCTTCGAAGTCGCGCGCCGCGCCTGTGCGCTGAGCCGGGAAAAGGATTGCACCCGTTTCCCCGGCGCCGCCGCCTCGATGCTGGGGCCCGCGCGCAGCCTGGCGCTCGATCCGGGCCTGGCGCCACATCTTTCCGCCGCCCTGCTGACCCGGCCGGGCGCGAAGATCACCACCACGCTGGATGCCGGCATCCAGCGCGCCGCGATCACTGCGCTCAGGCGCCAGCTCCAGGGGCTGGGCGGCAGCCGCGCCCGCGACGGCGCGGTGGTGGTGGTGGACAATGCCTCGGGCGACGTGCTTGCCTATGTCGGCGGGATCGGCGGCGAGAGCACGGCGCCGGCGGTGGACGGCGCCTCGGCCTATCGCCAGGCGGGGTCGACGCTGAAGCCCTTCCTCTACGCCATGGGCATCGAGAAGGGCTATCTCACCGCCGCTTCGATCCTCGACGATTCGCCCGTCCAGCTCGATACCGCCTCGGGGCTCTACGTCCCCCAGAATTACGACAAGGCGTTCAAGGGTCCCGTCTCCGCCCGCATCGCGCTGGCCGGTTCGCTCAACGTGCCGGCGGTGCGTACCCTGCTGCTCACCGGCGTCGATGCGTTCCGGGACCGCCTGTGGGATACCGGCTATCGCGGCCTGGTCGAGGACGGGCAATATTATGGCTATTCGCTCGCGCTCGGCTCGGCCGAAGTGACGCTGATGGAGCAGGTCGCTGCCTATCGCAGCCTTGCGCTCGAGGGTCGCTGGTCGCCGCTTCGGCTGAGGATGGGCGCCGGGACCGACGCCCCGCGCCGCACCACCACGCCCCAGGCCGCCTGGATCGTCGCCGACATGCTCGCCGATCCCAATGCCCGCGCCGGCACCTTCGGCGTCGATTCGGCGCTGCGCCTGCCCTTCTGGGCAGCGGTGAAGACCGGCACCTCCAAGGCGATGCGCGACAATTGGTGCATCGGCTTCACCGATCGCTTCACCGTGGGCGTATGGGTCGGCAATCTCGAAGGCGATCCGATGCGCGCGGTCTCGGGCACCAGCGGCGCGGCGCCGGTGTGGCGCGACGTGATGCTCGCGCTCCACCAGGGCAGCCCCGGCAGGGCCCCGCCGCGCCCGGACGGGATCGAGGAACGCCAGGTCCGCTTCGCCGCCGGCATGGAGCAGCCGCGGCGGGAATATTTCCTCAAGGGTACCGGCTTCGATCGCGTCGCCTTCGCGCCTGCCGAATCGCGCCGGCCGCGCATCGTCAATCCGGTTGCCGGCAGCGTCTATGCGCTCGATCCGGACATTCCGCGGGACAATCAGCGCCTCGCCATCTCGGTGTCGGGCCAGGCGCTCGGCCACCGGCTGATCCTTGACCGGCGCGACCTCGGCACCGCCGATTCGCGCCCGCTGATCCTGGCCCCGCCGGGCAAGCATAGGCTCGCCCTTGTCGATCTCGACGGCAAGGTCATCGACCAGGTGCTGTTCACCATCCGATAGTGCGGAAATGGCTGAATGTTGAGGGAGCGAAACGCTATCTCGCGCGTTTCAGCGCACGGTCCCTCCCCCTTTCGGGACCGTGCCCACCGGCACCGGCCGCGCGGCCCGAAAGGCGGCGCGGCCGAAGCCGCTTTCCGATCAATGGTTTGGATGCGATTCAGCCCAGCCGGGCAGAAGCCGGGCCGCGACTAGGGGCCGTTGCCGCCGCCGCCGCTGCCCGGGCCGCCGGTGCCCGGTGCGCCGACCGTGCCGATATTGCCGAACAGATCCTCGAAGAAGCCGCGCTTGTGGCCCAGCGTCGGCGTCGTCTTGCCATAGGGATCGACCGACGCGATCAGGTCCTTGCCCATCCGGTCGACCGCGACGACATTGCCCTTCGCATCGAAGCTGACGCGCAGCGTCGTCTGGTCCTTGGCCTTGAGGCTCTGATAGCCGAGGTTCGCGCTCTGGCGGGAGATGTAATACCACTCGCCTTCGTTGAACTGGCTGGTGAAGGTGGGACGGCCCAGCGTCTGGAGCACCGATTCGCGCGTGTCGATGCCGGGCTGCACCGAATCGACCAGTTCCTTGTCGATGATATAGCCCTGGTGCGTGCGGACCGGCACGCAGGCGGTGGTGCCAAGCGCGGCTGCCAGCAGGGCGGCGCCAAGCGCGCGGGCGGGAATCGGCATTATGGTCTCCAGGCAAACGCATACCGGCGTCCCGATGCATTCGGTTGCATTGCATCGCGGGCCGTTCGCCTCAATATGCGGCAAAATGCGGCCAAACAAGGTCGCGCCCCCATATTGCAGGAACCGAACCGGCACATGCGCTTGCTCAAGCGGCTCTTCCAGGCTCCCGATCGCGGCGCCGCCCCGATTCTCTACGCCGCGATCGTCGCGCGCGGCCGCGAAGCCCATTGGTACGAAGCGGGGGGCGTGCCCGACACGATCGACGGCCGCTTCGACATGATCGCCGCGGTGATGAGCCTCGTCCTGCTCCGGCTCGAGCAGGATCCGCAGGCGATTCCGTTCAGCACCCAGCTCACCGAAGTGTTCATCGACGACATGGACGGGCAGCTGCGCCAGATCGGCATCGGCGACATCGTCGTCGGCAAGCATGTCGGCAAGATGATGGGAATGCTGGGCGGCCGGCTCGGCGCCTATCGCGATGCGCTGGCGGCGGGCACGCTCGGCGAGGCGCTGGTGCGCAACCTCTATCGCGGCGAGGCGCCGGCGCCGGAAGCGCTCGCCCAGGTCGAGACCGCGCTCCGGGCCTTCCATGCCAGGCTGGCCGGAGAACCGGTGGCTGCGCTGCTTGCAGGAGAGCTGGCATGATCCAGAACGAATTCAACCGGCCGCAGCGGCTCGACACGATCGGCGCCGGCGAGAGCCAGGTCCATGTCGCTGCCGAGCCGGGCGAGCGCGCTGCCCTGGCCGAGCGCTTCGGCCTCAAGGCGATCGACAGCCTGGCCGCCGACTATCATATCCGCCGCGATGCGCAGGGGATCGTCGCCACCGGCCATCTCTCCGCGCGCGTCGTCCAGGCCTGTGTGATCACCGACGAGCCGGTGCCCGCGGCGATCGAGGAGGATTTCGCGATCCGCTTCCTGCCCGAGACCGAAGGCGAGGGCGGCGACGAGGAGATCGAGCTGAGCGAGGACGCGTGCGACATCGTCTTCTATTCGGGAGGCGCGATCGACCTGGGCGAGGCCGCCGCGGAGACGCTGGCGCTGGCCCTCGATCCCTATCCGCGCAGCCCGGCCGCGGAAGCGGCGCTGCGCGATGCCGGCGTGATCAGCGAGGAGGAGGCGAAGCGCCTCGCGGAGGAGAGCGGCCCGTTCGGCGGGCTCGCCGGCCTCAGGGACAAGCTCGGCAAGGGCTGAGGGTGCCCGGCCCCCGCATCGCGATCTCGGGCTGTTCGGGCGGCGGCAAGTCGACTCTGCTCGATGCGCTCGCCCGGCGCGGCTTCGCCACCATGGCCGAGCCCGGGCGGCGGATCGTCGCGGCGGGCGGTCCGATGCCGTGGGACGATCCGGCGGGTTTCGCCCGCCGTGCGATCGCACTCGCGCTCGCCGATCTGGACGCGGCCGCACGGCTGCCCGGGCCGGTCTTCTTCGATCGCGGGCTGATCGACGCGGTGGTCGCCTTCGAACATGCGACGGGCGAGGCGGCTCCCGTCGATCCCGCGAATCGCTACGACCGGGTCTTCCTCGCCCCGCCCTGGCCCGAAATCCATGTCGTCGACGATGCCCGCCGCCACGGCATGGACGAAGCGCTGGCGGAATATGCGCGGCTCGAGGCCGCCTGGCCCGGCTTCGGCTATGCGGTCGAGCGGCTGCCGAAGATCGATGTCGAGGCGCGCGCCGATTTCGTGCTCGCGCGGCTGGAGGGCTAGGGCCCTAGGCGTGCCCGACCACGTGCAGGTGCGGTGCGCGGCTGTTCACGAACACTTCCTCGCGCGCGATGGGAGACCAGGGCAGCCAGCGGAACCAGGTATAGACGGTTCGCCATGCGGCATCCTCGCCCTGGCCCTCGGCGCGCTGGAGCAGCGTCTTGTACGGCCGGGCGGCGCGCGGCCAGTAGAAGAGGTGGAGGCGGACGGCACCGGTCACCAGCCCGTCCAGCGTCTCGATGAAGCTGGTTTCCGCCTCGGGATCGGCATCGAGGTGGAACTGGGCGGTGAACAGGTCGCTGCGGATCATCAGCATGTCGCGCGCCCAGACCAGCTTCAGCGCGATGCGCAGCCCATATTGCACCGGCAGCTCGAGCTCGAGATAGTCGGGGCCGGCATCGGCGCCGCGCATGCGCAGGCCGTGCCGCTCGGCCAGCACCGAGAACAGCGCCCTTGCCCGCGCCACATGCCAGTCGCTGAAATCCATGGCCCCAAGATGCGGCAGCGCGGCGCGGGCCGCAATGGCGCGGGCTATCGCTCCGTCCCGATTCCGCGCGTCAGCATCGCCGCGACGGTCTGCGCGATCGCCTCGGGATCGACGTCCTCCTGCCACACGCTGTAGCGCAGGCCCAGGAACACGTTCATGCCCATGATCGCCCAGGCGTGGATCTCGTTCACATCCTCGCGCACCTCGCCGCGCGCCGCCGCCGCCTGAAGGCGCCTGGCGATGCGCTCGGCGGTGGTCGCATAATGCATGCGGAAGCTCTCGGGGTCGACGAACTCGGCTTCGTCGATGATCCGGTAGATCTCCTTGTGCGCGCGCGCGAAGCGGATGAAGGCGAGCAGCGCCGCCTGCTCGGCCGCGATCTGGCCGCCGGTCGCGCCCTTGATCGCCGGGGCCACATGCTCGCGCACCTGCTCGCTCATGTCGCGCACCAGCGCGCGGAACACGTCGTCCTTCGAATCGAAATAGGTGTAGAAGCTGCCCAGCGCGACGCCGGCGCGGCGCGTGATGCCGCTGATCGATCCTTCGTGGAATCCCTTGGCGCCGAATTCCTCCGCCGCCGCGTCCAGGATCAGGCGCAGCGTTCGCCGCCCGCGTGCCGTGCGCGGCTCCTTGCCCGCACTTGCCTCGCCGCCGCCCAGATCCGGTGCTGTGGCGCTCATGCCACGCCCCCTTGCCATTCTGGTCCCTCTTCCCGTTTATCCAAGTTGAAACCCGGTTCAGGTTTCAGTATAGCGTCGAGCGAACACTTACAACCCGCGTTCAAGAACGGGTTCGACCGATGGGGAGGAAATCTGGATGTCACGCCTGAATAGTGCCCGTTCGATTCTGTTCGCGGGCGCTGCCCTCGCGGCAATCGCCACCACGCCTGCATTCGCGCAGGAAGCCGCTGCGCCGGCCGCGCCCGAAGCGCAGGATAGCGCACTCGACAACACGGGCGAAATCGTCGTCACTGCCCGCCGCCGCGAGGAGAAGCTGCTCGACGTGCCGACCGCGGTCACCGCGCTCACTTCGGCCCAGCTCGAACAGGCCGGCGCGATCGACCTTACCGACCTGCAGGTCGCCTCGCCCAACACGACGCTGAAGGATGCGCGCGGCACCAACTCGACGCTCGCCGCCTTCATCCGCGGCGTCGGCCAGCAGGATCCGGTGCCGGGCTTCGAGGCGGGCATCGGCATCTATCTCGACGACGTCTATCTGAACCGCCCGCAGGCGGCGGTGCTCGACATCTACGACGTCGAGCGAATCGAAGTGCTGCGCGGCCCCCAGGGTACGCTCTATGGCCGCAACACGATCGGCGGCGCGGTGAAATACGTCACCAAGAAGCTCGCGGATCGTCCGACGATGACGGTCAAGGGCAATTACGGCTCGTACAACCAGGCCGATGTGATCGTCAGCGCCTCCACGCCGATCGGATCGATGTTCAAGCTCGGCATCTCGGGCGCCCGCCTCACCCGCGACGGCTTCGGCCGGAACCGCTATCTCGGGATCGACAATTACAACAAGAATGTCTGGGCCGGCCGGGCCACGCTGGAGTTCGAGACGCCCGACGAGAAGATGTCGGTGCGGATCACCGGCGACTATACCCATGACAAGTCGAACCCCCGCAACGGCCACCGCCTGATCCCGGGCCTGCTCACCGGCTCGCCGGTGCTGAGCAATGTCTTCGACACCAATGCCGGTCTCAACAGCCCGAAGAACGACGTCCAGGCGGGCGGCATCTCGATGACGGTCAATGCCGAGGTCAGCGACCTGATCACGCTGCGCAGCATCAGCGCCTATCGCGAGGACACGTCGTACACGCCGATCGACTTCGATTCGACGCCCTCGGTCGATGTCGACGTGCCGGCCTATTACAAGAACAACCAGACCAGCCAGGAATTCCAGGCGCTGATCCATGGCGGCAAGATCAACGGCATCCTGGGCTTCTACTATCTGGGCGCCAAGGCGACGACCGGCTTCGGCGTGCTGCTGTCGACCACCCTGCCCGGGTTCAACGCCTATACCGCCGGCGACGTGCGCACCGAGACCAGCTCGATCTATGGCGACTTCACCTTCGATTTCACGCCGCAGCTCAGCCTGACGCTCGGCGGCCGCTACACCTGGGACCAGCGCCGGAGCTATGTCTTCAAGGCGAGCTATTTCGGCCTGACGCCGGACTTTGGCGGCACCCCGATCCCGGTCGGCGCGCCGTCCACCGATTTCCGCGGCACCGCCAATTTCAAGCGCTTCACGCCGCGCGCCACCTTGAGCTTCAAGCCGAGCGCCGACCACATGGTCTATGCGTCCTATTCGGAAGGCTTCAAGGGCGGCGGCTTCGATCCGCGCGGTTCGGGCACGTCGGCGCCGATCAGCAACCCGTCGGCGGGCCGCACCTATCAGGATATCTACAATTACCTCTCCTTCGATCCGGAGACGGTGAAGAGCTATGAGATCGGCTGGAAGGGCGCCGCGTTCGATCGCCGCCTGAACTGGTCGCTCGCCGGCTTCTATTCGAACTATTCGAACGTCCAGATCCCGGGCTCGGTCGGCTGCCTGATCAACAATGTCCAGAGCTTCTGCGGCATCACCACCAACGCCGCCAAGGCCGACATCAAGGGCGTGGAACTCGAGACCAACGCCGTGCTGGCGCGCGGCTTTGCCGGCCCGGGCTCGAGCGTCTTCATCAATGGCGCGCTCGGCTATATCGACGCCAAGTACAAGCGCTTCATCGGGCCGACCGGCACCGATGTCGCCAATGTCCGCGTGTTCCAGAACACGCCGGACTGGACGCTGGCGGGCACGCTCGGCGCGGCGCTGCCGATCGGCGGCGGCGACCTCAACGCCACCACCACCGTGTCCTATCGCAGCCTGACCCATCAGTTCGAGACGGCCAGCCCGTTCCTCGACCAGCCGGGCTACACGCTGCTCGACGCGCACCTGGTCTATAATTTCGGCGGGGGGCGCTACTCGATCGGCATCCACGGCAAGAACCTGACCGACGTGCGCTACAAGACCGCCGGCTATCAATATATCAAGGCCAACCTCGCCGGGCAGCCGCTCGACGCGACCATACCGGGCAACGTCATCACCAACGGCACCGGCTATGTGCCGACGCTGGGCAAGGAAGGCGTGGCGACCGCTTTCTACGGCAATCCGCGGCAGATCTTCGGCTCGTTCAGCGTCAAGTTCTGAGCCGCGCACGATCCGTGAACCCAATGAGCCGGACGTCCCATTGACGTCCGGCTCTTTTCTTGCCGAGATGCTGCCATGAACGCTCCCGCTTCAAACCCCGCGAGCCGCCCCGGCTATCGCGGCGTCGTGCTGGCGATGCTCCTGCTCGTCTACACCTTCAATTTCCTCGATCGGCAGATACTGGGCATCCTCGCCAAGCCGATCATGGAGGATCTGCACCTCACCAAGACCGAGTTCGGGGCGATCGGGGGCCTGGCCTTCGCGATCCTCTACTCGGTGCTCGGCGTGCCGCTCGCCTATCTCGCCGACCGGACCAGCCGGTCGGGCGTGATCGCCGGGGCGCTGGCGGTGTGGAGCGCGTTCACCGGGCTGTGCGGCATCGCCACCGGCTATTGGCAGCTGTTCCTGTTCCGCCTGGGCGTCGGCGTCGGTGAAGCGGGGGGCGTGGCGCCATCCTATGCGGTGATCGCCGACTATTTCCCGCCCGAGCGGCGTGCCCGGGCGCTCGCCATCTATTCGCTCGGCATTCCGATCGGGCTGGCGCTCGGCACGCTGCTCGGCGCCTATATCGCCGCGCTGGTGAACTGGCGCGCGGCGTTCATCACCATGGGCGTGATCGGCCTGGTGATCGCGCCGATCTTCCGCTGGGTGGTCCGCGACGTTCCGCGCCCACCCGCCCGCGAGGGCACCGCCGGCGCGCCGGTGAGCGCCGTGTTCGGCATCCTGGCCGGCAAGCCCGCCTTCTGGCTGCTCGCCTTCGGCGCCTCGTGCAGCTCGCTGTGCGGCTATGGCCTGGCGCTGTGGACGCCGCTCGTGCTGATGGGCAATTTCGGCTTCGACCTGGTGGCGACCGGCCAGTTCATGGCTTCGCTGCTGCTGATCGGCGGCACCGCGGGCGTGTTCGCCGGCGGCTGGTTCGCCGACCGGCTCGGCAAGGGCGACCGCGCCTGGTACGCCTGGCTGCCCGCCATCGCCTGGCTGCTCACCGCGCCGCTCTTCGCGATCGGCTTCCTCACGTCCAACCCCTGGATCGCCTGGCCGCTGCTGATCATCCCCAATGGGCTCAACATCCTGTGGCTGGGCCCGGTGACCACCGCCGTGCAGCATATGGTGCCGCAGCACATGCGCGCCACTGCCTCGGGCAGCTTCCTGCTGATCAACAACCTGATCGGCATGGGCCTTGGCCCGCTATTGATTGGCTTCCTGTCCGAGGAGCTGAAGGCGAGCTATGGCGCCGATGCGCTGCGCTATGGCGCGGTGTTCTGCCTTGGATTCTATGTGCTCGCCGGCATCCTCGCGCTGCTCGCGGCCCGGCACGTGCGCAAGGGCTGGGTCGACTAGAAGCGCCGCCACCTAGGTAGTTTCCCGACTCGGCGGATTCCGGAATCGCGCAAATTACGAATTTGCACGATTCTGCAAAGGCGTTCCGAAAGGATGCCTTTCCGGGACGGCCGGGCGGGGATGGGACCGCCCGGCCACCCTGGACGCCGGCGATCAGCGCTCGCGCGTCGCCGCGAACTTCACCCTGGAATAGCGATCGGCGACATAGCCGACTTCCCAGTTCGACTTGGCCATGAACACCGGGTTGTCGTCGCGATCCTTGGCCATGGCGCCGCGGTTGAGCGCGACGAAGTCGGCCAGGTCCTTGGGATCCTCGGCCGAGATCCAGCGCGCGGTCTCGAACGGCGCGACTTCCAGCCCGGCCGCCACCTTGTACTCGGCCTCGAGCCGGCTGATCAGCACGTCCAGCTGCAGCTGCCCCACCACGCCGATCACCCAGTTCGAGCCGATCTCGGGATAGAAGACCTGAGTCACCCCTTCCTCGGCCATGTCGTCCAGCGCCTTGCGCAGCTGCTTGGTCTTGGTCGGATCCTTGAGCACTACCCGGCGCAGGATCTCCGGCGCGAAATTGGGCAGGCCGGTGAAGCGGACGTCCGCCTTCTCGCTCAGCGTGTCGCCCACGCGCAGCACGCCGTGATTGGGGATGCCGATGATGTCGCCGGGGAACGCCTCGTCGGCCAGTTCGCGCTCGCGGGCGAAGAACAGGATCGGCGAGTGGATCGCGATCGCCTTGCCATGCCCGGTCGGCGTCAGCTTCATGCCGCGCTTGAAGGTGCCCGAGACCAGCCGCATGAACGCGATGCGGTCGCGGTGATTGGGGTCCATATTGGCCTGGACCTTGAACACGAAGCCGGTGACCTGTCCCGCATCGGGCGAGACCGGCGCCGGCTCGGCCGGCAGCGCATGCGGCGGCGGCGCATGGGTGGCGATCGCGTCGATCAGCGAATCGACGCCGAATTCCTTCAGCGCCGAGCCGAAATAGACCGGAGTCAGGTCGCCATGCCGATAGGCCTCGGCATCGAATGCCGGATAGCCGGCCTGGGCCAGCTCGACATCCTCGCGCAGCCTGGCGAGGTTCTCGGCCGAGAGGATCGCGTCGAGCTGCGGATCGTCGAGGCCGCTGGTCTGGACCACCTTGCCATGGAATTCGCGGCTGTCGCCCTCGGGCAGCAACAGGCGGTTGGTGGCGAGGTCGAAGATCCCCTCGAAGGTGCCGCCCATGCCCACCGGCCAGGTCATCGGGCACACGTCGAGCGCGAGCAGGTCGGCGATCTCGTCGAGCGTCTCGAAGACATGGCGGCCTTCGCGGTCCACCTTGTTGACGAAGGTGATGATCGGCACGTTGCGAAGGCGGCAGACCTCGAACAGCTTGCGGGTCTGGCTCTCGATGCCCTTGGCGACGTCGATCACCATCACCGCCGAATCGACTGCGGTGAGCGTGCGATAGGTATCTTCCGAGAAATCCTCGTGGCCCGGCGTGTCGAGCAGGTTGAAGGTGATGCCGCCCCGCTCGAAGGTCATCACCGAGCTGGTGACCGAGATGCCGCGCTGCTGCTCGATCTTCATCCAGTCCGATCGCGCGCGCCGGGCGGCGCCGCGCGCCTTCACTTCGCCGGCAAGGTGGATCGCGCCGCCGAACAGCAGCAGCTTTTCGGTCAGCGTGGTCTTGCCCGCGTCGGGGTGCGAGATGATGGCGAAGGTGCGGCGGTCGGAAACTGGCATGGTGGCGGGCCCTTTAGCGGGTCAACCGGCCAGCGTCACTCTCATCGTGAAGGTCCTCGCTTCGCCCGGCGCATAGCGCTGCATCAGCGGCTTGTCCCAGATCTCGCCGGTGAACCCGTGCGGGTCGGCGATGCCGTGCCAGGGCTCGATGCAAAGATAGCGGGCGCCCGGCTTCATCCACAGCCCCAGCGCCGGCGTGTCGGGGAAATCGCAGACCAGCTGCGGCCCGCCCTCGGCGCCATAGGCGAGCGACTGGCTGCGTACCGGATTCCACACCAGCGCATCGCGCTCGAACAATGCGTCGTGCAGCGCGAGCACTTGCCCCTCGACCGGGCTTTCCCAGCCGCCGGCATCCATCCAGCCGCCCTTGACGATCGCCGCCAGCTGGCCCCGCTCCTCATCGGCGAAGGTGATCCGGTGCGCCGCCTTCGCCGCGCCATAGGGGAGCGGCCAGGCAAAGGCGGGGTGGAAGCCGAAGCTCGCCGGCATGTCGACATCGCCGGTATTGGTGACGGTGACGTCCATCGCGAGCGTCGCGCCCTTCAGCGAGAAGGCCGCGTCGAGCGCGAAGGCGAAGGGATAGGCTGCCCGGGTCTCCGCATTGTCGATCAGCCGCAGCACCGCCCGATCCGGCGCCTGGTCGATCAGCGCGAAATTCTGGCGCCGCGCGAAGCCATGCTGGGGCAGCGCATATTCCTTGCCGTCCAGCCGGTATCTGTCGTCCATCAGCCGCCCGACGATCGGGAAGAGCAGCGGCGCCCGCCCGGCCCAGAAGGCGGGGTCGGCATCGGTCATCAGCGCGCGGCCGCCGGCATCGCGCAGCGACCAGAGCTCCGCGCCCAGCGGGTTGATGACGGCGGCGAGCGCCTCCGAGCCGATCTCGATCATGCCTCGCGGTGCACGGCGAAGCCCTGCCAGCTCTGGTTGACCGGCATCAGCTCGAGCGCGTTGATGTTGAGGTGCGGCGGCAGCGTCGCCACCCACAGGATCGTCTCGGCGATGTCCTCGCCCGTCATCGGGCTCACCCCGGCATAGAGCTTGTCCGACACGTCCTGGCTGCCGGTGCGCACCAGCGTGAACTCGGTCTCGACCATGCCCGGTTCGATCGAAGTGACGCGCACCCCGGTGCCGTGCAGGTCCGCCCGCAGGTCCAGGCTCAGCTGGCGGACGAACGCCTTGGTTGCCGCATAGACATTGCCGCCGGGATAGGGATAGGTCGCCGCCACCGAGGAAAGGTTGATGATCGCTCCCTTGCGCGCGATCAGCCCGGGCAGCAGCTTGTGCGTGATCGAGACGAGCGCGACGATGTTGGTGTCGATCATCGTCTTCCAACTGGCGAGCGACGCCCGCTGCGCGGGCTCCAGGCCCAGTGCCAGCCCGGCATTGTTCACCAGCAGGTCGATGTCGCGAAAGCCCTCGGGCAGCCCGTCCAGCGCTGCATCGCGCGCCGCCTCGTCGCGGATGTCGAAGGCGAGGACATGGACATTGTCGCGGGCGAGCGCCGCCAGCCGATCCTCGCGCCGCCCGGTGGCGACGACGTTCCACCCCGCATCGGCAAAGGCATGGACGCATGCCTCGCCGATCCCCGCGGTGGCGCCGGTGATGAGTGCGGTGGGCATTGGGCTGCTCCTTGTCGATATCCTGCCGCGCCTATGGTCAATCCGTGCGACGGCTGCAATTGTCCGTGCGGGAGGGGGCGGGCATGGAAGCGCTGAAAATCATCGGATTCGCGATATTCGCCGCGATTGCCTATGGCGTGCTCCACGATCAGGTGACCGCGCATCTCTGTGTCGAATATTTCACGATCGGGCATCCGCCGATCTTCCCGACCAGTTCGCCCTTCCTGCTTGCGCTGGGCTGGGGCGTGGTCGCGACCTGGTGGGTCGGGCTGCCGCTTGGCGTCGGGCTCGCCGTGGCGGCCCGGGCGGGGCGTGCGCCCAGGCTCTCGCTCGCACAGCTGCGCCGGCCGATCCTGTTGCTGATGCTCGGTTGCGGTGCGCTCGCGCTGTTGGCCGGGATCGCCGGCGCGGTCGGGGCCGCGCTGGGCTGGATCCGGCTCGTCGGTTGGCTCGTCGAAGTCGTTCCCTCCGAGAAGCACGTCGCCTTCCTTGCCGACCTGTGGGCACACAGCACGAGCTATGCAGGCGGAGTGCTGGGCGGGTTGGGGCTGATGGTCTGGACGTGGCGGCGGCGCCACGCCGTGCGATCGAACCATCCGTCGCCCTGAGCTTGCCGTTTCGGACGCCTGCGCGCCACGAAGGATATCCCCCGCGGCGCCCTGGGTGCCGAACCCCGGATCACGCCTGGGGCCAGGATTGCCGCGCGCCGAGACGGCCCCTCCTTCTCCCATCCGGGGGAGGAGGGGGATGCGGCTCAGCCCCGCAGCGCCGCGCCCAGCTTCGCCGCGGCAGCGACGACCTTGTCGGCGATCGCCTTCAACGCCTCGTCGGTGAAGCTCTTCTCGCCCGGCTGGAGCGTGATTTCGATGGCCAGGCTCTTCTGCCCCTCCGGCACGCCGGTGCCGGTGAAGACGTCGAACAGCCGGGCATCGACGATCGCCGCCTTGTCCGCGCCCTTCACGGCGCGGACGAGATCGCCCGCCGCCAGGCTGTCCGGCACCAGGAAGGCGAAGTCGCGCGTCACGGCCTGGAGCGCGGGCGGCGTGTAGGCCGTGCGCATGAAGCCCGTGCCGCCGCGCTTGCTGGGCAGCGCATCGAGATAGAGCTCGACCGCGGCGACATCGCCGTCGAGATCGAAGGCCTTGAGCACGCTCGGATGGACCATGCCGAACGCCGCGAGCACCGTCTTCGGCCCCAGGCGCAGCGTCGCCGACTGGCCCGGATGCCAGACATCGCCCGCCTCGCCCATCACCTGCAGGTTCGCCACCGGCGCGCCGGCGGCCTCGAGCAGCGCCAGCGCCTCGGCCTTGGCGTCGAAGGCGGTGAAGGATTGCGCCTTGCCGCCCTGCCAGCCGCGCGGGCGCTTCGCGCCGGCGAGCAGGACGCCGAGCGTCGGGCGCTCGGCCTCTGCCAGATAGCGCCGGCCAAGCTCGAACAACCGCACCGAAGGCGCGCCGCGCTTGAGGTTGCGTTCCACCGCGCCGAGCAGGCCGGGCAGCAGTGACGGGCGCATCACCTTCATGTCTTCGCTGATCGGATTGGCCAGCGTCCAGGCGCCGCCGCCGAACGGCGCCGCCTCGGCTTCGGAGACGAAGCTCCAGGTCACTGCCTCGTTGAGTCCGCGCGCCGCCGCGGTGCGCCGCAGCTTGCGCTCGAGCTTCTGCTCGGGGGTCGCGGTCGGCCGGGCCACGCCCGGCAGGCGCGAAAGCGGCGTCGAGGGGACATTGTCGATGCCCGCGATGCGGATCACTTCCTCGACAAGGTCGGCCGGGCCGTCCACGTCGCGGCGCCAGCTCGGCGCGGTGACGCGCAGCATGTCGAAGCCGCGATCGAGGTCGACAGGGTCGCCATTGCCGTCGAGCGGCTGGACGGTGAAGCCCAGGCTCTCGAGGATCTCGACCTGCCGCGCCGCCGGCACCGCGAGGCCGCCCAGGGTCTCGGCGAGCCTGGGATCGTAACCGGTGGTGATGCCCACATGCGGGAGCTTGCCGGCGCGCGTCACCGCGCTCGCCGTGCCGCCGCACAGCGCGAGCACCAGCCGCGTCGCGATCGCGATGCCGTCCTCGAGGAACGCCGGATCGACGCCGCGCTCGAAGCGCGAGCGTGCATCGCTGGTCAGGTTCAGCTTCTGGCCGGCGCGGGCGATATGGTCCGGGTCGAAGAACGCGCATTCGATCACGACGTCGGTGGTGGTCTCGGACACGCCGGTGTCCTCGCCGCCCATGATGCCGCCGATATCGTGCACGCCGTTCGCGTCGGCGATCACGGTGATGGTCTCGTCGAGCGTGTAGGTCTTCTCGTTGAGCGCCAGCACCTGCTCGCCGGCCCTGGCCTTGCGCACCGTCAGCGCGCCCGAGAGCTTCGCCTTGTCATAGACGTGCAGCGGGCGCCCCAGGTCGATCATCACATAGTTGGTGATGTCGACCAGCGCCGAGATCGGGCGCTGGCCGATCGCCTTCAGCCGGCGCTGCATCCAGTCGGGCGATGCGCCGTTGGTCACGCCGCTGACGGCCTGGCCATAATAGGCCGGGCAGCCTTCGGGTGCCTCGATCTTCACCTCGGGGCCCGCGCCCTCGCCCGCCACCGGCTCGGCATCGAGCGGCTTGAGCGTGCCGAGCCCCGCCGCGGCGAGATCGCGCGCAATGCCGCGCACGCCCATGCAGTCCTGGCGGTTCGGCGTGATCGAGATGTCGAACACCGGGTCGTTCAGATCGGCATAGTCGGCGAACGCCGCGCCGACCGGCGCATCGGCCGGCAGCTCGATGATGCCGTCATGGTCGTCGCCCAGCTCCAGCTCGCGCGTCGAGCACATCATGCCGTTCGATTCGACGCCGCGCACCGCGGCGATCTTGAGCGCCATGCCGTTCGCCGGCACGACCGCGCCCGGCGTGCCGAGCACGCCGACCAGCCCCGCTCGGGCATTGGGCGCGCCGCAGACGACCTGCAGCACCTGCGCGCCGGTGTCGACGGTCAGCACCTGCAGCTTGTCCGCCTGGGGGTGGCGCTCGGCGGTGAGCACCTTGGCGACGCGGAAGCCGTTCAGCTTCTCGCCCGGATTCTCCACGCCCTCCACTTCGAGGCCGACGCGGGTCAGCGCCTCCTCGATGTCGGTCAGCGAGGCGTCGGTATCCAGATGCTCCTTGAGCCAGCTCAGGGTGAACTTCATGCGCCCACTCCTCCGCTCAGCGTGGGCACGTCGAGCGCCGAGAAGCCGTAATGCCTGAGCCAGCGCAGATCGCCGTCGAAGAAGGCGCGCAAATCGTCCATCCCATATTTGAGCATCGCGAGGCGATCGACGCCGGTGCCGAAGGCGAAGCCCTGCCATTCCTCCGGGTCGAGCCCGGCGGCCTCGATCACCTTGCGGTGGACCATTCCGGAGCCGAGCACTTCCATCCAGCCGCCATTCTCGCTCGCGCGCGGATCGCCGCCGATCACGCGCTTGCCGTTCTGCCAGGTGAAGCCGACATCGACTTCGGCGCTCGGCTCGGTGAACGGGAAATAGGACGGGCGCAGTCGCAGCACGATGTCGTCGCGCTCGAAGAATGCCTTGAGGAAGGTCTCCAGCGTCCATTTGAGGTGGCCGAGCGTGATCCCCTTGTCGATGACCAGGCCCTCGATCTGGTGGAACATCGGCGTGTGCGTCGCGTCGCTGTCCGAGCGATAGACGCGGCCCGGCGCGATGATCCGGATCGGCGGCTTGTCGGCCATCATGGTGCGGATCTGCACCGGCGAAGTGTGGGTGCGCAGCAGGTATTTCTGGCTGCCGTCCGCCTCGCGCGGGAAATAGAAGGTGTCGTGCATCGCCCGCGCGGGATGCGTCTCGGGAATGTTGAGCGCGGTGAAATTGTGCCAGTCGTCCTCGATCTCCGGCCCGGTGGCGACCGTGAAGCCCAGATCGGCGAAGATCTCGGCCAGCTCGTCCATCACCTGGCTCACCGGGTGCACCGACCCGGCGGCGACGCCGTCCACCGGCAGCGTCATGTCGAGGGTCTCGCTGGCGAGCCGCGCGTCGAGCGCCGCCTTCTCCAGCGCCGCCTTCCGCGCCGCCAGCGCCTCGGTCACCGCTTCGCGCAGGCCATGGATGCGCGGGCCCTGTTCCTGGCGGGCCTCGGGGCTCATCCCGCCCAGCGTCTTGAGCAGGCCGGTGATCGCGCCCTGCTTGCCGAGCGCGTGCACGCGCACCGCTTCGAGCGGCTCGAGCCCCGCCGCGGCGTCGATCGCGCCGAGCAGGTCGGTGCGGAGCTGGTCCAGATCGGTCGTCATCAAATCCTCATTTGGTCGAGGGAGCCTCTAGCGGGGGCGCGGCCAAAGAAAAAGGGCGCCGGTGTTGCCACCGGCGCCCCATTTTCCCGTCTCGCGTCAGGTCGCTCAGGCGGCCTGGGGCAGAGCCGCCTTCGCCTGCGCGACGATGGCGGTAAAGGCTTCGCCTTCATGCATCGCGATATCGGCCAGGACCTTGCGGTCCAGCTCGATGCCGGCGAGCTTCAGCCCGTGCATGAACTGCGAATAGGTCAGGCCCTCGGCGCGGACGCCGGCGTTGATGCGCTGGATCCACAGGCCGCGGAAGGTCCGCTTCTTAACCTTGCGGTCGCGATACGCGTACTGGCCGGCCTTCTCGACGGCCTGGCGCGCGATGCGGATCGTGTTCTTGCGACGGCCGCGATAGCCCTTCGCCTGTTCCAGGATGTTCTTGTGCTTGGCCTTGGTGGTAACACCACGCTTAACTCGTGCCATTTGTCAGGCCCTCCTTACTTCAGACCGTAGGGCGCCCATGCCTTGATGTGCGCGACATCGGCATCGGCGAGCACGGAGGTGCCGCGGTTCTGGCGGATATACTTGGCGTTGTGGCTGATCAGCCGGTGGCGCTTGCCGGCCACACCGTGCTTCACCTTGCCGGTGGCGGTGAGCTTGAAGCGCTTCTTCACGCCGCTCTTCGTCTTGAGCTTGGGCATTTTCGTCTCCTTGAGTTCGACGATTGCGGACACGCGCGGCAGCCCATACAGCCGGCGCATCCCTACGATCGCGGAAAGCGGGCCCCCTAGCGCAAAGCCCGGGCCGGCGCAAGCCGAGTCGGAGGGCTATCGGCGAAGGGGCGAGGATGGCGCCCCGGGGCCGGGGCAGGCAAGCCGCCGCGGCCCTTCCATCAATGGCCGTGATCATGCCCCCGGCAGGCCAGCGCCTCGAGGATGTCGTCGATCCGCGCCGGGTCGCCGGCAGCGATCACTTCGCCGTCGCTCCCGGCATGCAGGGGGTCGCCCTGCCAGTCGCACATCCGCCCGCCCGCGCCCTCGACGATCGGCACCAGCGCGGCGAAGTCGTGCAGCTTGAGCCCCGCCTCGACGACGATGTCCATCCAGCCGCTCGCGACGCAACCATAATTATAGCAGTCGCCGCCCAGCACCGTGCTCATCACCGCGCTGTCGAGATGCTCGAACGCATGGAGCTGGTCGTCGCCGAACAGCGCCGGCGAAGTGGTGGCGAGGATCGCCTGGTCGAGGTCGCGGCAGCGGCGCGTGGCGGCCGGCTTGCCGTTGAACAGGGTCGGCCGCCCCATGACGCCCAGCCAGCGCTCCCTCGTCACCGGCTGGTCGATGATGCCGAGCAGCGGCCAGCCCCCCTCGATCAGGGCGATCAGCGTGCCGAAGATCGGGCGGCCGGCGATGAAGGCGCGCGTGCCGTCGATCGGGTCGAGCACCCACAGGCGCCCGCTCGTCCCTTCGCGCATGCCGAACTCCTCGCCCTGGATGCCGTCCATCGGGCGCTCCGCGATGATCAGCTTGCGCATCGCTTCCTCGGCGGCGCGGTCGGCGAGCGTGACCGGAGACTGGTCGTCCTTCGCCTCGAGGCCGTGCGCGCCACGGAAATAGGGTAGGATCGCCGCGCCCGCCGCATCGGCAAGGCGTTCGGCAAGGGCGATATCGGCTGCGGTCACGGGCATTCGACACGCCCTAGCCCCGAGATTTTGACTCGCCAAGGTCACAAAGCCCTGCCACTCAACCCGCCGATGCGCCGCCGCCTGCTGATTCCGATCGCGTTTCTCGCCGCCACGCCCGCCGCGGCGCAGGGCCTGCGCGCCGTGCCCGCCCAGCCCGGCTCGGAGGCCGAGGCGCTGCGCGGCGTCGAAGTGTTCCTGATCAACGAAGGCGATCTGCCCGTCTCCGATGCCGGCCCGCGCCAGATCGAGATCACCGCGGTGGACGGCACCCGCCTCGTCCTCGAGCGTGCGCCGGGGCCGTTGCCGACGGTGGCGCCGCACGGCTTTGCGAAGGCGCGCTATGTGCCGGTGGGCCTGGCGGGCCGCGCGGTGCCGCCCGCCGAGCAGCATGCCGCCGCCGAGATACCCGAGGGCGAGACGGCGGTGCAGAGCGCGACCGGCAGCTCGGCGGCGTTCGTCGACCGGTTCGAGCCGCACGAGCCGATCTATGGCGCGTTCGGATTGAAGGATGCCGGCGGCAAGCTGCAAGTGAGCTTCGCTTTCCGCCCCTTCGGCGAGAAGGCGCCGCTCAAGCTCGGCAATCTGCGCTTCGCCTATACCCAGACGATGTTCTGGGCGCTGAACCGGCCCTCGGGCCCGTTCCGCTCGACCAATTACAGCCCCGAAGTCTATGCCGACATTCCCTTTGGCGAGACCACCAAGGTGGCGCTCGGCTATCGCCATGATTCGAACGGGCGCGGCGTGGCCGACTCGGTCGACCTCAACCGGGTGTTCCTGCGCGCCGAGAAGCGCTTCGACCTGGGCGGCGACTGGCATCTCGATGTCGCGCCCCAGGCCTGGTTCTATGTCGGCCGGCTCGGAACCGCGCCGGACGTGAAGGATTATTTCGGCTATACCAGCCTCACCGCCGCGATCGGCCAGCAGGACGGGTTGAAGCTTTCGCTCACCGGCCGCGGCAATTTCGAGACGGGCAAGGGCGCGGCCGAATTGTTCGTCTCCTATCCCCTGGCGCGGATTGCCAAGGGGGTCGGCTTCTATATCTTCGGCCAGGCCTTTACCGGCTATGGCGAGGCACTGGACGACTATCGCCGGAACGACACCCATGCCCGGATCGGCATCGCGCTGACGCGCTAGCCGCCGGCAAGCACCTTCAGGAGGATCGCCATGCGCAAATTGCTGATCGCCGCCGCCGCCTTGTCGCTCGCCGTGCCGGCCGCCGCCGCGCTCAAGGCCGGGCAACGCGCCCCCGATTTCACTGCGCCCGGCGCGATGGCGGGCAAGCCCTTCACGGTGAACCTCAAGGCGGCGCTGAAGAAGGGGCCGGTCGTCCTCTATTTCTTCCCTGCCGCCTTCACGGAGGGCTGCAATGCCGAGGCGCATGCCTTTGCCGAGGCGCTGCCCGATTTCCAGAAGGCCGGCGCCAGCGTGATCGGGATGACCGCGGGCAATATCGACAAGCTCGAGGCCTTTTCGGCGGAGAAATGTGCCGGCAAGTTCGCCGTCGCCGCGGCCAGTCCCGAAATCGTCAAGAATTACGACGTGGCGCTGACCCGGCCCGACGGCACCGCCACCAAGATCACCAGCCGCACCTCCTATGTGATCGCGCCGGACGGCAAGGTGCTCTTCGTCCATTCGGACATGAGCCCGGCGGGGCATATCCGGCTCTCGCTCGAAGCGGTCCAGAAATACCGGGCAGCGCACAAGCATTGATTTGCGGCGGCGATATTTTCACGAGTCCGCAAGCTTTGCTCACCGGATATTAGCAGTTGGGCCCTAATCTGCACGGCGTGGCGGTGTTGCGGGGCGGCACCGTCGGGACCAATTTTCTGGTGAGGAATTGAGGCAGATGGTCGCGGCCAAGGCCGTTCGGATGGCAAGCGGTTCCCAGGCCGCACGTAGCCTGTACGACCGCATCGGAGAGTTTCTGGTGGACCAGCGGCTGGATCCCGATCCGGCCAACTATGCCTTCGCCTATCAGCTCCTCGCCAACCCCGATGGCCCGCTCGCCCGGGCGGTGCACGCGCTGACCGATGGTGGCGTCCGCCTCACCCGGCGCGACATCGAGACGCTGGGCTGCGACGTGCACCCGGTCGCCGGCACGCCCACCGCCACGATCGAGAAGGCCCAGGGCCTGGTCGCCCAGACCCAGATGCAGGTCGAGGGCTTCCAGGACATGGTCACCGCGATGCGCGCCGAGACCAAGGATTTCGGCCGCGACCTCGCCGCCAGCGCACAGGCGATGCGCAGCTCGGGTGGCGACGATATCGAGGTCGCCCGCATCACCGCGACGATGCTCGAGCGGGTCCGCAATGCCGAGGAGCGGCTCGAGACCGCCAATCGCGAAGCCAGCGAGCTGCGCACCAAGCTCGAGGAAGCGCGCGACAACGCCCGTCGCGACCCGCTGACCGGCTTGCCCAATCGCCGGGCCTTCGAGGAAGCATATGCCGTCCAGGCCTCGACCGGCGCGCGGATCTGCGTGGCCGTGTGCGACGTCGATCATTTCAAGTCGGTCAACGACCGGTTCGGCCATGTCGTGGGCGACCGGGTGCTGAAGGCGCTCGGCGAAGCGCTGTCCGAGACCTGCAAGGGCCACCTCGTCGCGCGCTATGGCGGCGAGGAGTTCGTGGTCCTGTTCACCGGCCTCGACCTCAGGGTCGCGCGCGCGGTGCTCGATCGCGCCCGCATCGCCGTTTCCGCCAAGCGCTACCGCCTGCGTGAGACCGACGCTCCCCTGGGCGAGATCACCTTCTCCGCCGGTCTCAGCCCGGCGGCCCCGGGCGAAGTGTTCGGCACCGTGTTCCACCGCGCCGACCAGCTCTGCTACGCCGCCAAGAATGGCGGCCGGAACTGCATCCGCGTCGATTGACCGGAATCGGACAGAAGCTGTCCGCCTTTGATTGGGAAATTGCACCATAGCTTGGCGTGAAATTTCCCAACCACGCGTAACTTTCTTACGTGCACTCAATGAAATCAATCACTTAGAAAACTGGCACGCTCCCTGCAATCCATCTGGCATCGGCAACGCCGGATGGTCCGGCAGCCGAGAATACAGGGAGTAACTACCATGGCCGTTCGTATCAGCTCGTTCCAGCACAGCGTTGCCGTCATCGGCGCCGTCGTTCTCACCTATGCCATCGTGCTCTTCTCCTCGCCCGTGGTTCCGATCGCGTGACCCGCAGCGAACCGGACGGAACGGAGAGGATAAGCATGACGCGTAGCCTGATGATCGGTTTGGCTTCCTTCGCCATCACCGCAATGACGATCGCCACGGTCGGCCTGCAGGGTTTCAGCCACATCGGCTGAACCCTGCCGGACCGCCCGGCGGCGGCCCCCATGGCGGAACCTCGGCCCGCCCCTACCGGCTTCGCCGGGCATTCCACCGGGATGCCGCGATGTCCGAAACCGCCGAGAGATCCGTGACGCGCTCCGGACATGAGCGCTAGAATCCAGGCCCAATCCCGAATGGCCGCCGCATCGGCGCCGCGCACCCCATGCATGGGGCGATGGCCTGGCCATCCTTCTCGCCGGGCGATCTCGCCTTGCCGATCGCGGATCAGGCGGCGGCACCGGCTCCCACCGGCCCGATCGGGGCCTGCTCGCCGCGCGAATAGGTGCCGGTAAGCAGCCCGGCGGCGATCACCCGGCCCTCCATCGCGCGCAGGATGGCGCCCCGGCCCGGATTCTCGCCGGGATCCTCCCCTTCGCTCAGCGCGAAGAGCTGGAAGGCATAGCTATGCTCGCCATGCCCGTTGGGCGGATCGGGCGGCAGCCAGCCCTCGACGAAGCGGCTGTTGCGGCCGACATCCTCTCCTTCCGGATTGCCCTCTCCATCGGGCGCGATCTCGCCTTGCTTGAGGTCGCCGTCGATCGGCAGGCCCCAGACGATCGCGTGCACCACCGGCTGCGGCGTCGGCGCGTCGGGATCCTCGACGATCAGCACCAGCCGCGCGGTGCCTTCGGGCACGCTGGTCCAGAAAAGCGGCGGCGAGCTGCCCTCGCCGTCGGCGGTGAAGCGATCGGGCAGCCGCGCGCCGTTCGCGAAGGCCGGGCTGGCGAGGTGGATCACGCCTTCGCCGGCCAGTTCGGGCCGGACGATCGCCAGCTTGTCGGCTCCGGCGCGAAACGGGCTCAGCGCCTTGCCGAGCCAGCGGGGAAGATGTTCGAACATCGCGTTCTCCTGTCCGCCTTGAACCGACGAGAAGGCGCGAGGCTCCCATGCTTCGTCATTCCTGTGCAGACGGGAGGACGAGGGGGAGGTCGAACGGGCTAGAGGTCGAGCTTCTCGTAGTCGGCGGGCGGCGGGATCCCTTCCATCCGCTCGCTCAGCAGCGGGCGGAAGCTCGGGCGGCTCTTCATTCGGATGTACCAGCCCTTGGCCTGTTCGTGGCTCTTCCAGTCGATCCCGCCCAGATAATCGGCGATCGAGATCTGCGCTGCGGCGGCAAGGTCGGCGAGGCTCATCGTCGGGCCGGCGAGCCAGGTACGGTGATCGAGCAGATAATCGATATAGTCGAGATGATTGACCGCCGCCTTCATTGCATTGCGCAGGGCCTGGCCGTCGGGCGACTGCTTGTAGACGATGCGCTTCAGCATCCGCTCGTGGAGGAGGGGCGCCGTGATCTCGGCATAGAAATTGGTGTCGAACCAGATCGCGAGGCGCCGGATCTCGGCGCGATCGGTGGCGGTGCCGTTGAGCATCGGCGCCTTGTTCACCGTCTCCTCGAAGAACTCGCAGATCACCTGCGAATCGATCAGCGTGACGCCGCGCTCGTCATCGACCATCACCGGCACCTGGCCGGTGGGATTCAGGTCGAGGAACTCGTCGCGCCGCAGCCAGGGCGATTCGCGTACCGGCTCGTAGCCCACGCCCTTTTCGCCCAGCAATAGCCGGACCTTGCGCGAGAAGGGACAGAGCGGGAATTGGTAAAGCTGCCACATCGGCTCGCTTTAGGACTCGGGACGCGCCTGCGTAAAGCGCTTGCGGACGCGGCTTGCGTCCGAGACGCGCTGCAGCGCGCCATATGGTTGCCGGTCGCCCCTTCGCCCGCGGGAAGAGGTGCGATCGTTGCGCGGGCGGATCAGTTCTTGAGCGCGGCGCGCAGGGGAGCGAGCGCCGCGCGGAGCCGGGTGGCGGTCTGGTCGAGCGAATCCTGCATCTGCAGCGCGCCGTCGGTGAGCTTGCCCGCGACGGCGACGGCTGCGCGCGCGTCCTGGTGGAAGTGCTTCTCGAAATCGGGATCGTTGCGGCGCTGGATGTCGCGCAGCGTATCCTGCTCGCCGATCCGAGGATCGGCATAGCGCGCGATGGGGCCAACCCGGGTATCGAGCACGATGCCGGCAAGGTTGGCGAGCATGGCTGCCGCGCCTTCCTGCACCATCGGGTTGTTCAGGGCGCGGGCGAGCGCCTCGGCCTTGTCGCGGGTGGATGCGGGCTGCGACTGCTGGGCGAGCGCCGGCATCGCGACGGTGCAGAACAGGGCGGCAGTGAAGACGAGACGCATGATACGCTCCGGAGTCGGACTCGGATATCCCGTGCCCATAGCACAAATGGCCCGCGTTCGTGGAACGGGTTGCGACGAGCCGTGGCTCCCTTGGCCGGAAGGGAAGGCCGGGGCCTTGCGCGGGAGCCTAGTCCTCGGCGTCCTTCACCGCGCCGTGCCCGATCGGCACCGAGAGCAGGCGGTTCAACTGGGACCTGAACTCACCGAGGTCGCCGCCGGTAAGCTGTTGCGTGCTGGTGAACGAAACCGAACGCGGGTTCACCGCCATGCCGTTGCGATACAGTTCGTAATGGAGGTGCGGGCCGGTCGAGAGGCCGGTATTGCCCACCGCGCCGATCCGTTGCCCGCGGCGCACATGCTCGCCGCCCCGCACATAGATGCGGCTCAGATGGCCATAGCCGGTGCCATAGCCGCCGCCATGGGTCACCTTGATGAAGTTGCCATAGCCGCTGCTGCGGCCGGCGAACTGGACGACGCCGTCGCTCGCGGCGAAGACCGGCGAGCCCCAGGGCGCGGCGATGTCGACGCCGCGGTGCATTCGGGTATAGCCCAGGATCGGGTGGCGGCGCATGCCGAAGCCCGAGGAGAAGCGGCCGTTCGCCGGCATCGCCATCGCGCCGGTGCTGTTGCCCTTGCCCGAACCGTCGAACCAGCTGGTCTTGCCGCCCTGTTCGAACGGCGCGAGCTGCACCTTGCTCGGGCAGCCGCTGACGCCGGCATACATCAGGCTGCCGAGCTGCACCTCGCCGGTCTCGGCACGCGCCTGGCCCACGATGATGTCGAACTTGCAGTCCGAGCCGAGCCGCGAGACCGGCGTGCGGGTGGCGAGCGTCTTGATGTAGCTCTCCACTGCCTTGGCCGGGGCGCCGGCGGCGCGGGCCGAGCGATAGAGCGACCTGCCGATGGTGCCCTGGATGCGCAGCGGCGTCCGGTCGATCGCGATCGGGATCGCGCGCATCGAAAGCACGTTGCCGGCGCGGACGAACTCGACGCGCTGGTCGAACCGGGTGCGGATGTCGAGCTTCTCGAGCGGGCGCGGCTGCGACTTGTCGACGCGGCGGCCCAGCGTGTAGTCGGCCATGGTGTTGGACTGGATCTCGTCCAGGGCCACGGCCTTGGTGATCATGCTGCTGACCGTCGTGGCATCGGTCTTGCCGATGCCGGAGCGCAGCAGCGTCGCGAACAACGCGCCGCCCGAGGCCAGCTTGGTGGTGCCTTCGAGCATCGGCCGTTCCGGCGTGTCCGAAAGCGGCGCGACCAGCCCGGTCGCGGCAACGCGGGCGCCGGTGCCCGAACCCATGCCGAGCGGCTTGATCGCCTGGGCCTGGGTCGCGTCGAACTCGGCGCCCGAAAGTGGCGCGGGGACGGTGCCGTAGATCGGATTCTCGAAGCCAGGAGCGAGCAGCAGCGTGGCGGTGATCAGGGCGACGCAGGTGGCGGCGCCGCGATACCAGGTCAGCGAGCCGATGCGCGAGCCCAGGTCCGGCGCGAATTCGAAGTCGGCGAAGCGCTCGTTCAGGCGTGCGGCGAGACCGCGCGCCGGGGCAGTGGCCCGCGCCGAAGCGCCGCCGCCTGTCAGCCCCTCTCCATGGTCACTACGCAGATACAAGGCGCAACGCCCCCCAAAAGGTCGTCGATGTCGTGCCGTAAACCCCCGGCTACCGACAAGATCACTGTGGAAGGCAGGACTTAAAGTCAAATTAAGCACCCTGTTCGGGGCCGCCTCGTGCGGCGAGTTGTGCCGCCTCGCGGATGAAGCGAAGCGTTCGGCATATTCGCCAGTATTTCCAACATGGTTAAGGCGGATCGCCAATCCGGGGGAGTTGCTTAAGGGGCGACTCGGAACGATCTTGGGAGTCGCAATGAGTCGTTTCGCGCGTTCTCCGATCACTGCCGTGCTGGGCCCCACCAACACCGGCAAGACGCATCTCGCAGTGGAGCGGATGGCCGGCCATGCCAGCGGCATGATCGGCTTCCCGCTGCGCCTGCTGGCGCGCGAGGTCTATGATCGCGTCGTCAGGATGAAGGGCAGCGACGCCGAAGTCGCGCTGATCACCGGCGAGGAGAAGATCCTGCCGCCCAAGGCGCGCTGGTTCCTGTGCACCGCCGAGTCGATGCCGCTGGAACGCGAAGTCGCATTCGTCGGCCTGGACGAGGCGCAGCTGGGCGCGGATCCCGAGCGCGGCCATGTCTTCACCGATCGCCTGCTGCGCGCCCGCGGCCGCGAGGAGACGATGATCCTCGGCTCGGACAGCCTGAAGCCCATGCTGAAGGCGTTGGTGCCCGAGGCCGAGGTGATCGGCCGGCCGCGCTTCTCGACGCTCAGCTATGCCGGGGCCAAGAAGCTGTCCCGCTTGCCGCGCCGTTCGGCGATCGTGGCGTTCAGCGCCGAGGAAGTCTATGCCGTCGCCGAGGCGCTGCGGCGCCTGCGCGGCGGCGCGGCGGTGGTGATGGGCGCGCTCAGTCCCCGCACCCGCAACGCCCAGGTGGCGATGTTCCAGGCGGGCGAGGTCGACTATCTCGTCGCCACCGATGCGATCGGCATGGGGCTGAATATGGACGTGCACCATGTCGCCTTCGCTTCGCTTTCCAAGTTCGACGGGCGCCGTCAGCGCCGGCTGACCGTGGCCGAGATGGCGCAGATCGCCGGGCGCGCGGGGCGGCATCAACGGGACGGGACCTTCGGCGCGCTGCACGAGGAAGGCCCCAATGCCTTCACGCCGGAGGAAGTGCTGGCGATCGAGGCGCACCGGGTGCCGCCGCTGGAGAAGCTCTACTGGCGCGAAGGCGAGCCCGATTTCGCCAGCATCGATGCGCTGATCGCCAGCCTCGAGGCCAGGCCGCAGAACGCCGTGCTGCGCGCGGCGCCCGAGGCAGTGGACCTTGCGGTGCTCAAGCGCCTTTCGGAAGAGGATTGGGTGCGCCAGCGCGTGCGCGCACCGGCGATGGTCAAGCGACTCTGGGCGGCGTGCGGCCTGCCCGATTTCCGCAAGCTCGGGCCCGAGCCGCACAGCCGCTTCGTCGGCCGGCTGTTCGGGCATCTTTCCGAAGGGTTCGGCCATGTGCCGCACCAATGGTTCGCCGACGAGATCCAGCGGCTCGACAATATGGGCGGCGATGTCGAGACGCTCGCCGGGCGCATCGCCGCGGCGCGCAGCTGGGCCTATATCGCGCACCGGGCGGACTGGCTCGAGGACCCGGTCCACTGGGCCGAGCGCACGCGCGCGGTGGAGGAGAAGCTCTCCGACGCGCTGCACGCCAGCCTGACCCAGCGCTTCGTCGACAAGCGCACCACCGTGCTGCTCCGCCAGATCGGTGCCGACGCCTCGAGCCTGCCGGTGACGATCGGGCCCGAAGGCGAAGTGACCGTCGAGGAACATGCCCTGGGCACGCTCACCGGCTTTCGCTTCACCGTCGCGCCCGAGGCGCGCGCCGCGGACAAGCGCATGCTGCTGGCGGCGGCGGAGAAGCGGCTGGGCGGCGAGTATCGCAAGCGCGGGGCCGCGCTGGCCGAGGCCGGGGACGAGGCCATCGCGCTGGCGGGATCGGTGCTCGCCTGGAACGGCGTGGCGGTGGCGACTCTGGAGCCCGGGCCCAACATCGCCCGGCCGCGCATCCGGCTGGATCGCACGCTCGACGTGCTCGACCCGGCGGCCAGGAACGCGGTGCAGGCCCGGCTCGAACGCTGGTTCGCCGATCAGGTCGGCAAGCGCGTGACCGTGCTCGGCAAGCTCGATGCCGCGACGCGCGATCCGGCGGCCGGCGCGCCGCTGCGCGCACTCGCCAATGCGCTGCTCGAAGCCGGCGGGCTGCTTCCGCGCCGTGCTGCCGCCACGCTGGTGGAAGCGCTCGACCCGCAGGCGCGCCAGCGGCTGCGCAGGATCGGCGTCACCATCGGGACGCTCGACATCTTCGCGCCGGCGCTGCTCAAGCCCGGCGCAGCGCGCTGGCGGCGCGAGCTGATGGGGCTGCCCGACACACCCCCCGACGGCGCCACCGTATTGCCGCGCGCCGCAGCGGGTGCCGATCTCGTCCATGGCTATCGCCCGCTGGGCGCCCAGGCGGTGCGCGTCGACCTGGTCGAGCGCATTGCCCGCGCCGCGCACGACGCGCGCCAGGGCCGAAAGCCCTTCGCGCCCGATCCCGCCCTGGCCACTTCGATGGGGCTCACCGCCGAGACGCTGGCCCGGTTGATGGCCCAGCTCGGCTTCCGCACCGCGCGCTCCATCGAGGGCGAGCCGCAACGCTGGATCTGGCAGGGGCTGGTCGCGCCGGCCGCGCCCAAGGCGCCGCCGCGCGACAATGCCTTTGCGGCGCTCGGGGCGCTGAAGCATGGCTGATGGCGCGGCGATGCGGATCGACCGGTTCCTCTGGTGGTCGCGCCTCGCCAAGACGCGTTCGGCAGCACAGGCGATCGCCGAGAAGGGCCTGTTGCGCATCGACGGCCGCCGAGTCGAACGCAGCTCGGCCACGGTGCGCGTGGGGTGCGTCGTGGCCTTTCCGCTCTATGGCAAGGTGCGGGTGATCCGGGTCGAGCTGCTGCCCGCTCGGCGTGGCCCGCCGGCGGAAGGGCGCGCCTGTTATCAGGACCTGGTGGTCACTGCGAACGTCTCGCAGGAAGCGCCAACTGATTGACGCAGCGAATCCACAGGCATAGCAGGACCCCCACGTCTTCGATCCAAGGGGCCAGTTTCCATGACCTATGTCGTCACCGACGCCTGCATCCGGTGCAAGTACATGGATTGTGTCGAGGTCTGTCCGGTCGATTGTTTCTATGAAGGCGAGAACATGCTCGTCATCAATCCGAACGAGTGCATCGACTGCGGCGTCTGCGAGCCCGAATGCCCGGCCGAGGCGATCCTCCCCGATACCGAGAACGGCCTCGAAAAGTGGCTGGAGCTCAATCGCAGCTATTCGGAGTCCTGGCCCAACATCACGCAGAAGGGCGACGTGCCCGCCGATGCCGACGCGATGAAGGGCGTCGAGGGCAAGTTCGAGCAGTTCTTCTCGCCCGAGCCCGGTTCGGGCAGCTAGCGCCCCGGGCATGGCCGGCACCCGCAGGGACGCCGGCCTTCTGCCGGCGGCGAATCGCGTCGCTGCGGCGCAGCACGTTCGAATCGGCTACGGACCCTTGCCGGATCGCGGGGCCGGTTTGGCCGGAATTCGACCGCCGGCAGGATGGCGGATGCATTGCCCCCGCAGCACGGCTGTCGACCCGGCAGACGAACGCGCCCGGTGGCGGCGTCTCACCTGCGTCGAGTAACCTCTTGAGCGCCGCCGAGAAGGTGGAGCCGGTGTCCTGGCCGGCGAACTGCGGAAATGGCGCGGACATGTTCGTGGCGCCGGCCGAGTCGAGAGGCAGCCACAATCCTGCGATTAATTGCATATTTTCGCTGCAAGGCGGCACACGCGGTCTGGTAATTTTATTGCAAACGTGTTAAATGGCTCAAGACGGAGGAAAACTCGCCTCCGCCCGGAGAAGCAAAGAGAAGTCGCCCCGATCAGCCCGCCCTGCATTCGCCGGGGCGGACGCCGAGCCCGTCGGGGCCGGTTATCACGAAAGGTTCCTCGCACATGGCTGCCAAGGCGCTGTCCTTCGATGTCGGCGATTATGTCGTTTACCCCAAGCACGGCGTGGGCCGTGTGATTGAGCTGCAGAAGTCCGAAATTGCGGGGATGCAGCTCGAACTCTACGTGTTGCGCTTCGAAAAGGAAAAGATGACGCTGCGCGTTCCGACCAACAAGGCCGAGAGCGTAGGCATGCGCAAGCTTTCGAGCGACAAGACGCTCAAGGAAGCGCTCGATACGCTGAAGGGGAAGCCGAAGGTCAAGCGCACCATGTGGTCGCGCCGCGCCCAGGAATATGAAGCGAAGATCAACTCGGGCGACCTGGTGTCGATCGCCGAAGTGGTCCGCGACCTGTTCCGTGCCGACGACCAGCCCGAGCAGAGCTATTCGGAGCGCCAGATCTTCGAAGCGGCCGCCAGCCGCCTCGCCCGCGAACTCGCGGCGATGGAAGAGGTGGACGAGCCGGCCGCGCTCGAGAAGATCCTCGAGATCCTGCGCAAGGCGGCGGCGATCCACAACAAGGACAAGGTTCCGGCCTGATCCCGATCGGCAGCGAAGCCCGAACGAAGGGGCGGCCTTGAAAACCGCCCCTTTTCCTTGCCTAATCGATAGTGTATTATATATCCAACACACATACTGCTTCGGGAGGAAGTTTCGATGCGCGCTGCCCTGATCGCCCTGGCCCTGCTGCCGCTCACGGCCACCGGTGCCTGCCATGCCAGCTGGGAAAAGGAGGGCCACAAGGTCAAGCCGAGTGGCGTCGGCGCCAAGCGCAGCTACGATGCGAACGGCTTCACCAAGGTCGATCTGCGCGGGCCCGACGATATCGAGGTGCGGAACGGCGCGCAGTTCGCGGTCACGGCCGAGGGCGATACGGCGATCCTCGACCAGCTCGAGGTCCGGGTGGTCGACGGCACGCTGCGCGTTGGCCGCAAGGACCGCAACGGCTTCTCGTTCAGCAACGATCGCGGAGTGAAGGTCCATGTCGTCCTGCCGAAGCTCGATGGTGCGAGCGTCAGCGGCTCCGGCAACATGAGCGTCGACAAGGCCGAAGGCGCTTTCCACGGCGCGATCGCCGGCTCGGGCAATCTCGGCATCGCCACGCTCACCGCGACCGATGCCGATCTCTCGATCGCGGGCTCCGGAGACCTTACCGTGGCAGGTACGGTCAGCCGGCTCAACGCCTCGATCGCCGGTTCGGGCGACATCGACGCCAGCAAGCTGACCGCCACCGGCGCCAGCATCTCGGTCATCGGTTCGGGCAGCCTGCGCGGCGTGGTCAGGGGCGGTGCCTCGGTCTCGATCGCGGGCTCGGGCGACGTCGATCTCACCGGCGGCGCGAAATGCTCGGTGAGCGCGGTGGGCTCGGGCGAGGCGCATTGCTCCTGAGCTTGCCTCGGCGCTGAAGCCGCGCGAGGGTGCGCCCATGTATCGGCTCGCCCTCGCTCCCCTGCTGCTGCTCGTCGGCGCCGCCGCGCCGGGAGACGAGCGCGTCGTGATGGTCACCGGTTTCGACCGGCTGCGCATCGACGGGCCGTTCGCGGTGGAAGTCGTGCCCGGATCGCCCGGCGTGACGCTTGCGGGCGATCGTGCCGCGCTCGACCGGGTCAGCGTGCGGGTCGAGGCGGGCACGCTGGTCATCAATGCCGGCACGCAGAGCTGGGAATCGGCGGCGGGCAAGACCGCGAGCGGTGCGCGCATCCGGGTCGCGGTGCCGGGGCTGCGCGTGGTGCAGACCAATGGCGGCGCGTTGCTGAAGATCGCCGAGATGCGCGGCAACCGTCTCGACGTCTCGCTCAACGGTACGGGACGGATCGATATCGGCAAGGTCGATGCGCAGGACCTGGGCGTCACTCTGGCCGGCGCGGGCACGGTGACGCTGGCGGGCAATGCGCTGCACACGCGCGTGCGGCTCTATGGCACCAGCAGCCTCGATGCCGCCGCGCTGACCACCGCCGACGCGCTGCTCGTCTCGGGAAGCGGCGGGGCGCTGGTGATGAACGTGCGCTACAATGCCCAGATCAGCGCGACGTCGAGCGGCGTGGTCCGCGTGCTCGGCCCGGCCAAATGCCGGGTGATCGGGCAGGGCCCGGTGGAATGCGCCGATCTCGAGCCGCGCCGGGGAAGCTAGGCCGCGAGCGGGAAGCGCAGCAGCCGGTCCTCGAGCGCGACCAGCGCCTGCGCGCTGCGCCCCACTGCGCGGGCGATCTCCGGATGATGCGCATCCAGTCCGCCGGTGAGCGCGCCGAAGGCCGGCAGGATCAGCTTGGTCGGCGAGGCGACGAAGCAGCGTCGCGCCACTTGCCGCCCCCGGATGCGCAGGCGCAGCTTGGGGTGGAAATGGCCCGAAAGCTCGGGCCGCGGATCGCGCGGTTCGGCCTCGTGGCGCAGGACCAGCCCGTCGACCTCGGCTTCCTCCAGGATCGTGCCGCCAAAGGGATCGATCAGCAGGCTGTCATGATTGCCGGTGATCCAGCGCCAGTCGAGCCGGGCGGTGAGGCGGGCGAGCAGTGCGCGCGCATCCCCGGGCAGCCGCTCGCAGCCTTCCGAATCGTGGAAGCTGTCGCCCAGGCACCAGAGCTCGCGCGCCTGGGTGCGCTCCGCCAGCGCCTCGATGGCATGCAGGGTCGCGATCGAATCATAGGGGGGCAGCATCTGTCCGCGCGCGGCGAACCAGCTGCCCTTCTCGAAATGCAGGTCGGCAACGAGCAGGGCCTTGCGCGCCGGCCAGTAGAGCCCGCCCTCGGGCAGCGCCATCAGCTCATGGCCGGCGAACGAAAGGGGAACCATCGTGCCGATATCGATCCTCGCGGCCGTGCCGTCAACAGCGCAGCATCGGCACCTTGCGGCCCTGATAGGTGATCGTGCCATGGTCCTGATCGGCGCGCTCGATCGTGTAGCTGCGTGTCTCGGGCGGGTTCACCTTCTCGGCGCCGTCGCTCGCGGCGGCGTCATAGCGCTCGCGGATCGTCTCGGTCACGGTGTTTCCGGCCAGCGCCCAGCCGCCCATCTCGCCGCTATTGTCGAGGCTGCCATCGGCGGCAAAATGGGCGATGAAGTCGCTCGCGCAACTGGCCTCGAACGACCAGCTGCCGACCAGCCAGTCGCGCAGCGGCGCGCTGGCGGGGGCCGCCGCGGCGGGGGCGGCCGGCGCTGCTTCGCTCGCCTCTGCCTTCTGCACCGGCTTGGCCGCATCGGGCTGGCACGCCGCCAGCGCCGCGCCGCCGAGCATCAAAGCGATGAATCGAGCCCCCTCATGCATGGCCCGAATCTAGCCCAGATGGTCGATTCGGGCCAGCGCGATCAGGCCGGCATCTTCGCCATCTCGCCGATCTTCGCCAGGATCCGCACCCAGGAGCGAATGCCCTTGTGGAAGCTCTTCAGATCATATTTCTCGTTGGGCGAATGGATATTGTCGTCGGTCAGCGCGAAGCCGACCAGCACCGTGTCCATCCCCAGGATCTTCGAGATCGAAGTGACGACCGGGATGCCCCCGCCGCAGCCGATCAGCGCCGCCTTGCCCCATTCGGCGTCCAGCGCCGCCTGGGTGGCCTCGAGCGGCGGGCTGTCGCTCGATACCGAGACCGCTGGGCTGCCGGGGCCGCGCCCGGTGAAGGCAACCGAGCAATCGGCGGGCAGGCGCGAACGGACATGTTCCTCGAAGGATGCCCAGACCCTGGCGGGATCCTGGGCACCGGTCAGGCGGAAGCTCACCTTGGCATGGGCTTCGGCCGGGATCACCGTCTTGAAGCCTTCGCCCGTATAGCCGCCCCAGATGCCGTTGACCTCGGCGGTCGGCCGCGACCAGATCTGCTCGAGCACGTCATGGCCCCGCTCGCCGGCCGGCACGCTCAGGCCGATGTCGCCGAGGAACGCGCCGGCGTCGAAGCCGAGCGCATCCCAGCTCCCGCGCACGACGGGATCGAGCTCGGGCACGCCGTCATAGAAGCCGGCGAGCGTCACGCGGCCATCGGCGTCCTTCATCTCGCCCAGGATCGAGCAGAGCAGCTGGATCGGGTTGCGCGCCGCGCCGCCATAGAGGCCGGAATGGAGGTCGCGCGAGGCCGCACGGATCGTCACCTCGCCTGCCGCCATGCCGCGCAGGCCGATGGTGAGGCCCGGCGTCTCGGTATCCCACATCAGCGTGTCGCAGATCAGGGCGAAATCGGCCTTCAGCTCCTCGGCATTGGCATGAAGGAACGGCTCGAGGCTCTTCGAGCCCGATTCCTCCTCGCCCTCGAACAGGATCGTCACCTTGCAGGGCAGCGCGCCCGCGGTTTCCTTCCAGGCGCGGCAGGCCTCGACGAAGGTGCGCAGCTGGCCCTTGTCGTCCGACGCGCCGCGGCCGACGATCTGCTTCGCGCCGTCGCCGCGCGTCTCGATCACCGGGTCGAACGGATCGCGCCGCCACAGCGCGATCGGGTCGACCGGCTGGACGTCGTAATGGCCATAGAACAGGATGTGCGGCGCGTTCCCGCCCGCCGGGCCGTCGTGATGTGCCACCACCATCGGATGGCCCGGCGTCTGCGCGACGCGGGCGGCGAAGCCCAGGCCGGTCAGCTCGTCGGACAGCAGGCTGGCGGCGCGCTGGCATTGTTCGGCATAGGCGGGATCGGTCGAGACCGAGGGGACGCGCATCAGCGCGAAGAGTCGGTCCAGGCTGTCGTCGAGATGCGCCTCGACATAGTCGAGCGCCTTGGTGGAGTCGGTCATGCGGGAGCGCTACGCCTGTGGGCGGGGCGGGGCAAGCCGGCGCGGGCCGGCTTGCCCTAAGCCCCGCCGATCCAGGTCTCGCGGACCCACCCCGCCGCGTCGAGCAGCACGAGGTCGGCGGCATGGCCGGTCGCGATCCGGCCATGCCTATCGCCCAGGCCCATCAGCGCGGCCGGGCTGGCGCTTGCCATCGTCACCGCAGTGGCGAGATCGACGCCCAGCATCGAGACCGCGTTGCGCACCGCCGCCGCCATGTCGAGATGCGATCCGGCCAGCGTGCCGTCGTCGCTGCGGCAGGCGCCGTCCTTCACGGTGATGTGGCGGCCCTGCAGCACGAACTCGCTCGCCTCCGATCCGACCGAGGGCATCGCATCGGTCACCAGCATGAAGCCGCTGGCCGGCTTGCAGCGCAGCGCCAGGCGGAGCGTGGCCGGGTTCACATGATGGCCGTCGACGATCAGCCCGCAGACCAGCGCGTCCGAATCGAGCGCGGCGCCGACCATGCCCGGCTCGCGCGAGCCGAGCGGCGACATGGCATTGAACAAATGGGTGACGCCGCGCATGCCCGCGGCCACCGCCGCCTTGGCCTGGTCGTAGCGCGCATTGGTATGCCCCGCTGCGACCACCACGCCGGCGGCGACGAGCTGCTCGATGTCCGAAGCCGCCACGCGTTCGGGCGCGAGCGTCACCAGCGTGCGGCCGCGCGTCAGGCCGGTCAGCGCTGCGATCCCCTCCGCGTCGAGCGGGCGGATCTTCTCGGCCGAATGGATGCCCTTGCGATCGACGTTGAGGAACGGGCCCTCGACATGGATGCCGAGCACGCCCGGTATGCCCGCCGCGATCGCCGCGTCCACGGCCGCCACCGCGCGGCGGATGACGTCGAGATCGTCGCTGATCAGCGTGGGGAGGAAGCCGGTGGTGCCGAAGCGGCGATGCGCGGCGCCGATCGCGGCGATGCCCTCCACGGTCGGCGCGTCGTTGAACAGCACGCCGCCGCCGCCATTGACCTGGGTATCGATGAATCCGGGGACGAGCGTGCCGTCCAGCCGCCGCGGCTCGGCGCCGGCGGGAATCGCGCCGGCCGGCACCACGCCGGTGATGCGCGCGCCGTCGACCAGGACGGCGACATCTTCGCGGAGCGCGCCGTCGACCAGCGCGCATGTCGGGATCAGCGCCTGCATCAGATGGTCTCGGTCACCTTGGCGAGCGACGGCGGCCGATCGGGATCGAAGCCGCGCGCGATCGAGAGCGCGTTGGCGGCGCGGTAGAAAGCCTGGATCTGCAGGATCGGCTCGATCGCCGGGCCCGCCGCCGGGTGCGGCAGATGGATCGCGCCCGGCACCTTGCCGCCGCTCACCAGCACTTCGCCGCCCCGCGCGAGCACATCGGCGACCAGGTCGTCGACGCCGTCGGCAGTGGCATCGTCCTGGCGGAAGACGAGCAGCGGGAAGCCGGGGCCGACCAGGGCCATCGGCCCGTGCCGAACCTCGGCGGCGCTGAACGCCTCGGCATGGAGGCCGCAAGTCTCCTTGAACTTGAGCGCGGCTTCCTGCGCCACGCCGAAGCCCAGGCCGCGGCCGATCACATAGAGGCCGCGCGCGCCGTGCAGCCGCTCGACCAGCGGCGACCAGTCGGCGGCCCAGGCGGCCTCGAGCCGGTCGGGCAGTGCGGCGAGGCCGGCCGCGAGCGACTCGTCGCCTGCCCATTCGCACACCAGGTGGAGCTGAGCGGCGAGCGCGGCGATGTACGACTTGGTCGCCGCGACGCTGATCTCGGGTCCGGCGCGGAGCGGCACCAGCGTGTCCGATTCGGCCGCGAGGGGCGAATCCTCGACATTGACCATCGCCACGGTGCGGGCGCCGCTTTCCTTCGCGGCGCGCATCGCGGCCAGGATGTCGGGGCTCTTGCCCGATTGCGAGATGCCGAGCGCCAGCATGTCGGAATAGTCGGTCTCGACGCCATAGACCGAGGCGATCGACGGCGAGACTGAAGTGGTCAGCAAGCCCAGCCGCGTCTCGATCAGATAGCGGCCGAAGGTGGCGGCATGATCCGAGCTGCCGCGCGCGCAGGTGAGCACGCCGCGCGGGCGGGTGGCGCGCAAGCGGGCGCCCAGCTTGCGGACCGCTTCCGCGTTCCGCTCGAGCTGCCGGCGCACTGCCGCGCCGGCTTCGGCCGCCTCGGCGAACATGCGGGTCGATTCGGGGTTGGTCATCCGCTCAGCCCCGCATGTCGAGTTCGGCGACGAAGTCATAGGCGTCGCCGCGATACCAGCTGGTCGTCGCCTCGATCACCCGGCCATCGGCCAGGAAGCCGCGGCGCTCGATATAGAGGACCGGCGCGCCCACCTCCACGCCGAGCAGGGCGGCGCGCTCGGCGTCGCACAGGGCCGCGCGCAGCCGCTGGAGCGCGCGCACCGGGCGGTTGCCGGTCGCCTCGAGCGCGGCATAGAGCGACGAATCGACTGCATCGAGCCCCGACAGGCCGAAGCCCGGGATGATCGCGAATTCGAGTGCCATCGGCACGTCGTCGGCATAGCGGATACGGTGGAAGCGATAGACCGCGGTGCCGGGGCTGAGCCCGAAGGTGAGCGATTCCTCGCCCGTGACCACGCCCGATTCGCGGATCAGCCATTCGCTGCGCACGCTCCGCCCGCGCGAGGCCATGTCCTCCGAGAAGGACGAGAGCTTGGCGAACTGCTTCTCGACACGGCCGGCGACGAAGGTGCCGGCGCCGTGCCGGCGGACCAGCAGCCCCTCGTCGACCAGCTTGTCGATCGCCTTGCGCAGCGTGATCCGCGAGACCGAGAGATCGGCAGCCAGGTCGCGCTCGGCGGGAAGCGCTTCGTTGGGTTTCAGCAGATTGTCGCGCAGCGCCTCGCGCAACGCGGTCTCGAGCTGCCGGTAGAGCGGCCCCCTGCCTGCTCCGTCGAGCGGCCTGATCTTTTGCGCCAGCAGCGGCATCGGTTCCCCATCATCGGTCGGCTGTGTGCCGGATGCAACACTAGTACCAATAACGTACCACATGTCAGCAAAAAAATTGCGCTGGTCTGTAACCGCACTGTAAAAATCTGTCTTGACGGCCCCTCAACAGTGAGGAATGGTACGGATATTGGTATGCGACTGGTCTGCCAGAGCCGTACCACAACGAATCATAAGCAAGTTCAGAATCATTCTGACCAAGGGGATGAGAGATGGGGATCCGGGGATTTCTTATCGGCACGGCCAGCGCGATGGCGCTGCTCACCGGTGCCGCGCATGCACAGACCAGCGACACCGCCGCCCAGCCTGCCGACGATCACGAGATCGTCGTCACCGGCTTCCGCGCTTCGCTCGCCCAGTCGATCGAAGCCAAGCGCAAGGCCGATGCGATCATCGACTCGGTCTCGTCGGAAGATGTCGGCAAGTTCCCGAACACCAACGTCGCCGAAGCGCTGACGCTGGTTCCGGGCGTCACCGTCGACCGCGCGTTCGGCCAGGGCGAGAAGGTCTCGATCCTCGGCACCGATCCGGCGCTGAACCGCACGCTGCTGAACGGCCAGACGGTCGCCTCGGCCGACTGGTTCATCCTCGACAATCCGGGCCGCACCTTCAACTATGCGCTGCTCGCCCCGCAGCTCGTCAACCGCGTCGACGTCTACAAGTCGCCCGAGCCGCGGATCGACGAGGGCTCGATCGGCGGCACGGTCAACGTACTCACTCGCAAGCCGCTCGAGCTGAAGCCCTTCGTCGTCGCCGGCTCGCTCAGCTATCTCTACAATGACCGTTCGAAGAAGGGCGACGTCCAGGGCTCGGCGCTGGTCAGCTGGCACAATGAGGACAAGACCCTCGGCATCCTCGCCTCGTTCCAGCGCACCAAGGACCGGCTGCGCCGCGACGGCCTGGAGAGCTATGGCACGATCAGCGCGAACTTCTGGGCGGGGAACAACGATGCCAATACCAGCTCGCTGGCCGCGCCTGCGGTCCCGGTCGTGGGGCGGACCTATACCGGCAATTGCACCGGCACCTGCGCCAGCACGCTGACGGCGAACCCGAACGCCAAGTTCCCGAATGCGTTCGGCACGTCCTATTTCGAGCAGGGCCGCGAGCGGCTGACCTATTCGGCGACCGCGCAGTGGAAGCCGGTCGATCAGCTCACGATCACGGCCGACTGGCTGCGCATCGACGCGACCTATGACAATCTCAATCAGTCGATGTTCGCCTTTCCGGGCAATGTCTGGAACAGCGCCGGCTCGCTGACCGGCCTGACGGTGGACAACGGCATCGTCCGCTCGGCGACCTTCAACAACGGGCTCTCGGTGCTCGATGCGCAGTATCGCGTGGCGGAGATGCATTCGCAGACCTTCCACGGCCAGATCGGCTGGGAAGACGTGCATTGGGACCTGAATGTCCAGGGCGGCGTCTCGGATGCCGACGGCGGCACCAAGAAGCAGGTGTTCCTGGAGTTCCTGAACAAGGCCAACTACACGGTCGACATCAGCGGCGCGCCCGACAAGCCGGGCACGATCTCCTATACCAGCAACGTGCTCGGCAATCCGGCGGCCTTCGTCACCGATGCCGGCTGGAGCGGCAATCTCGTCACCAAGCCGACCACCGACAAGGAACGCTACGGCCAGGTCGATTTCGGCCTGAAGTTCGACGGGGTGCTGAAGCGCATCCAGGTCGGCTACAAATATCGCAGCCACGAGACCGCGCAGGCCTATGCCGGCGTCAGCCTGGCCGGCACCAACGGCTTCGCGGTGCCGGCGTCGAACTTCGACACCAGCATCGTCAGGGACAATTACCTGTCGGGCTTCGACGGCATCAACGACCAGATGCGCGGCCGCTTCATCATCAACGGCGATTCGATGGTGAACTATGTCCAGGGCCGGCCGGGCCTGCCGACGCCCTCGATGTTCTCCGCCTCGGAATTCACTGCCGGCAATTGGGACATCAAGGAGCAGATCCACGCCGCCTATGCCCAGGCGAATTTCGACGCCGGCGGCTTCCGCGGCAATTTCGGCGTGCGCTACGTCCACACCGCGACCGACAGCGCAGGCTTCGTCTGCAAGCCGGGCGCGATGTGCAACGCCCAGGCCGACTGGGTGTGGCAGACGACCAAGACCAGCTACGACAATGTCCTGCCCAGCGTGAACATCATCGCCGACGTGCGCAAGGACCTGGTGTTCCGCTTCGCCGCGGCGCAGGTGATCGCCCGTCCGAACTATGCCGATCTGACCAACTATTTCTGGCTGTCGGACCAGATCCTGAGCGGCGGCGGCGGCAATCCGGACCTGAAGCCCTACAAGTCGAACAACTTCAACGCGTCGCTCGAATGGTATCTGGCGCCCCGTTCGATCCTGTCGGGTGAGATCTTCTACAAGGACATCAGCAACTACATCCTGCAGCAGACTGCGCCCGAGCAGCATTACAACACCGCGCAGGGGCGGGTGACGACCTATCAGATCAGCCGCCCGTTCAATGCGGGCTCGGCCGAGGTGAAGGGCTTCGCCGTGGCCTATCAGCAGAGCTTCCCGCTCGGCTTCGGCGTGCTGGCCAACTATACCTATTCGGACGGCAAGGCGAGCACGGGCGCCGACCTGCCCTACAACTCGCGGCACCAGGCCAGCCTGAGCCCGTTCTTCGAGAGTGGCCCGGTGGCGCTGCGCGCGACCTATACCTGGCGCTCGAAATACTTCACGGGCATCGATCGCGGCGATCAGATGTACGTGCGCGGCACCGCCAATGTCGATGTGTCGGCGACGTACAACTTCACCAAGGAAGTCGGGCTCACCCTGTCGGGCATGAACCTGACCGACAGCCAATATTATGCCTATGCCAACACGCCGAGCCTGCCGCGCGGCGTGTACAAGACCGGCCGCAAGCTGCTCGCGACCGTCAATGTGAACTTCTGATCTCCAGCCTGGTGTAGTGCACTGGGGCGGCGGATGGACGAGCGATCGCACCACCGCCGCCCCTTTTTCTCATCCGCCCCCCTTTTCCTATCCGCGGCGCCTGCCCATCGGGCACGCCGCGATTGAGCGCGGGGCGAAACCGCCTAAGCTCGCTCGATCCAAGCCGGGAGCCGTCCGCGTGATTTCCTGCCGCCTCGCCCTTGCCCTCGCCGCTGCGCTCTGCGCCGCCATGCCCGCCGCCGCCCAGCAGCTGCCGCGCCTGCTTCCCGTTCCCGCCGAGATGGCGCCCGCCGCCGGCCGTTTCGCGTTGACCGCGTCGACCGCGCTGGTCGTGCCGGCAGGCGATGCCGGCGCGCGCGCCGCCGCCGATCGCCTGGCCGAGCTGCTCCGCCTCTCGCGCGGCCTGGCGCTGCGGACCGCCGCCGCATCGCCGCGCCCGGCGATCCGCTTCGTGCGCGCCGCCACCGGCAAGGCGGAGAGCTACCGGCTCGAGATCGGTGGGGACGGCGCCACCATCACCGCCGGCGACGATGCCGGCCTGCTCTACGGTGCCGTGACGCTGTGGCAGGTGCTGACCCAGGACGGCGGCAAGGGCCCGGTCACCGTCGCCGGCCTCGGCATCCATGATGCCCCCCGCTTCGCCTGGCGCGGGCTGATGCTCGACAGCGCCCGCCACTTCCAGTCGCCCGCCTATGTCCGCCAGCTGATCGACTGGATGGCGGTCAACAAGCTCAACACGCTGCACTGGCACCTGGTCGACGACCAGGGCTGGCGCGTCGAGATCCGCAAATATCCGAAGCTCACCGGCATCTCGGGCTGGCGCTATCCGGCCGTCGCGCCGGGCGCGCCGCGGCTGCCCAGGACCGGCGGCTTCTACACCCAGGCCGAGATCCGCGCGATCGTCGCCCATGCCGCGAAGCGGGGCATCACCATCGTGCCCGAGATCGAGATGCCCGGCCACGCGCTCGCCGCGATCCGCGCCTATCCCGAGCTCGGCATGGGCGTGCCGATCCCGCCGGGCACCGAGAGCGACTGGGGCGTCTTCCCCTGGCTCTACAATGTCGACGACAAGACCTTCGCCTTTCTCGAGGACGTGCTGACCGAGGTGATGGAGCTGTTTCCGTCGCAATATATCCATGTCGGCGGCGACGAGGCGGTGAAGGACCAGTGGAAGGGCTCGCCCGCCATCCAGGCGAAGATCAAGGCGCTGGGCATCAAGGACGAGACCGCGCTCCAGGCCTGGTTCGTCCACCGCATCGCCGGTTTCCTCCAGGCGCATCACCGCAAGCTGATCGGCTGGGACGAGATCCTCGAGGGCGATGTGCCCGCGGATGCGACGATCACGTCGTGGCGGGGCATCGAAGGCGCGATCACCGCGGCCAAGGCCGGGCATGACGCGGTGCTGAGCCCGTCGCCGACGCTCTACGTCAACCATCGCCAGGGCCAGGGCCCCGACGAGCCGCCGGGCCGCGGCGACGTGATGGACCTCAGGACCGTCTATGCCTTCGATCCGGCGCCCAGCGAGATTCCGGCCGAGCAGCAGCACCATATCCTCGGCCTGCAGGCGAATCTGTGGACCGAGCATGCCCGCACCGAGGCGCGCGCCACCTGGCAATTCTTCCCGCGCGCCAGCGCGGTGGCGGAGATCGGCTGGTCGAAGGCGCAGGGGCGCGACTATGCCGATTTCGTCGACCGGCTGGTGCCGCAGATGGACCGGATGAAGCCGCTCGGCATGACCCCCGCCACCAGCGCCTTCGCCGTGCGCCCGACGCTCGACTACAAGGCGGGGGAGAAGCGCGTGTCGGTGACGCTGGCGAACCAGTCGGGCCTGCCGATCCGCTACACGATCGACGGCACGCCGGTCACCGCGCGCGCGCCGCTCTATGCCGGCCCGCTCGCGCTGTCGCTGCCGACGCGGCTGCGCGCCGCAAGCTTCCGCGGCACCGCCACCGTCGGCGGCGCCATCGACCAGCGCCTCGACGCGCGTAGCGTACGGTTCCGCAACGACGAGGACCTGAAGACCTGCTCGCGCAAGGTCGTGCTGGCGCTCGAGGACGACTATCCCGCCGCCGGCAAGCGCGCGGTGTTCCTCACCGACATCTTCGCGCCCTGCTGGCAATGGGAAGCCGCGCCGGTGGGCGGGGCGAAGGCGATCGCGCTCACCGTCGGGCAGATCCCGTTCAACTTCCAGCTCGGCGCCGATCTCGCGCATGTGAAGATCCCGCCCTCGGCGACGCCCGAAGGCGAGTTCGAGGTCCGTGCCGGCACGTGCGAGGGCCCGCTGCTCGCGACGGTGCCGCTCGCCGCCGCGGCCGGCAATCCCGGACTCACCCGGCTGGTCGCGCCGTTCCCGGTGCGCGCCGGGAACGAGACGCTGTGCATTCGCACCACCGCCAGGGGCCTCGATCCGATGTGGGCGCTGGAGTCGGTGGAGCTGGTGCAGTGAGCGACGCGATCCCGCTGGTTTCCCCCTTTTCCGGCTGGCTCGCCCCGCTCGACGAAGTGCCCGACGCGGTCTTCGCCGAACGGATGATGGGCGACGGCTTCGCGGTCGATCCGGTCGAGGGCGTGCTGCGCGCGCCCGCCGCGGGGGAAGTGATCTCGCTCCCGGCGAGCGCGCATGCGGTGACGCTGCGGCTCGACAATGGCGCCGAGCTGCTGCTCCATATCGGGCTCGAGACGGTTGCGCTGAACGGCAAGGGCTTCGCGGCCAGGGTCGCTCCCGGCGCGCGGGTGGCGGCCGGCGACGCGCTGATCGCGTTCGACCTGGATGAGATCGCCATCGCCGCCCGCGCGCTGATCACGCCGGTGGTGGTGGCGAATCAGGGCTATGCGCTCGCGCTGGAGCCGCTCGGCCGCATGGTGGAAGCCGGCGCGCGGATCGGGCACATCGCGCGCAGCCGGGATGAAGGTGCGATCGCGCGCGCGACGCAGGGCGCCATCCCCCTGTCCGGCGCCGCCGCCGAGCGCAGCGTGCGGATCGCCGCCGCCAATGGCATCCATGCCCGGCCGGCCGCGCGCATCGTCGCGGCGCTGAAGCCCTTCGTCGCCGATGTCGCGCTGCATGTCGCCGGTCGCAGCGCCAATGCCCGCAGCACCGTCGCGATGCTCGGGCTGGGCGCAGGCAAGGACGACGATGTGCGGATCGTCGCGCGGGGGAGCGATGCCCAGGCCGCGGTCGACGCCGTGGCCGAGCTGGTCCTCGCCAACTTCCACGAGACCGCGCACGCATCCGCGCCCAGGCTGTCCGCGACCGCCACCGGTCCGGTCCGCGCCGCGCCCGGCCTCGCCATCGGCCAGGCCTTCCAGCTGCGCGGCGTCGATCTGGCGGTGCCGGCCGATGGCAAGGGTGCCGGCGCCGAGCGGCTTGCCCTGTCCGGCGCGCTCGCCGCCATCGCCGCCGGCCTGGACGGCGCGCATGGCCCCGCCGCCGAGATTGCCGAGGCGCACCGCGCGCTGCTCGCCGATCCCGAACTGGCCGCCATCGCCGCCCGCCATGTCGCGGAGGGACGCAGCGCCGCCTTTGCCTGGCGTGCCGCTACGGCCGAAGCCGCCGCGGCACTCCGCGCCACGGGGGATCCGCTGCTGATCGAGCGTATCGCCGACCTCACCGATCTGGAGCGCCAGGTGATCGCCCGCCTGCTCGGCGCCGCCGCGCCGGCCGCGCCCGCGCTGCCCAAGGGCGCGATCCTGTTCGGCGAGGACCTGTTGCCGTCGCAGTTCCTGGGCCTCGACGCGACGCGCCTTGCCGGCATCTGCACCGCGCATGGCGGGCCGACTTCGCATGTCGCGATCCTGGCGGCATCGGCGGGCGTGCCGATGCTGGTCGCGGCGGGCGAGGGCGTGCTGGCGATCGCCGATGGCACGCCGGTGATCCTCGATGCCGATGCCGGGACGCTCGCCGTCGGTCCCGATGCCGATGCCCTGGCGGCGGCGAGCGTGCGGCTCGCGGCCCTGCGCGAGCGCCGTGCCCGCGAACTCGCCGCCGCGCATGCGCCCGCGCATACCGCCGACGGCACGCGCATCGAAGTCTTCGCCAATCTCGGCTCGGTCGCCGATGCCGCCGCCGCGGTCAGCGCCGGCGCGGAGGGCTGCGGCCTGCTGCGCACCGAATTCCTGTTCCTCGAGCGCGAGACCGCGCCGAGCGAGGAAGAACAGCGCGAGACCTATTCCGCCATCGCCGCCACGCTCGGCGAGCGCCCGCTGATCGTCCGCACGCTCGATATCGGCGGCGACAAGCCGGTGCCCTATCTGCCGATGGACGGCGAGGAGAATCCGGCGCTGGGCCTGCGTGGCGTGCGGCTGACGCTCGCCCGGCCGGACCTGATGCGCGGCCAGCTGCGCGCGATCCTGCGCGCGGTGCCGGCCGCCCAATGCCGGATCATGCTGCCGATGGTCGCGGACCTGGGAGACTATCGTCCGGTCCGCGCGCTGCTCGACGAAGTGCGCGCCGAGCTTGGCATGGCGGAAGCGGTGCCGCTCGGCGTGATGATCGAGACGCCCGCCGCGGCCCTGCTCGCGGGGCAGATTGCCCGGGAGGCCGACTTCCTCTCGATCGGCACCAACGACCTCACCCAATATACGCTCGCCGCCGATCGCGGCAACGCGGCGGTCTCGCAGCGGATCGACGCGATGCACCCGGCGGTACTGCGCCTGGTTCGCGAAGTGGGCAGGGGCGCCGCGGAGGCGGGCCGCTGGGCCGGCATGTGCGGCGGTCTCGCTTCCGATCCGCTCGCCGCGCCGATCCTGATCGGGCTCGGCATCACCGAGCTTTCGGCGACGCCCGCCCAGGTGCCTGCGGTCAAGGCCGCGGTCGCCCGGTTCGACATGGCTGCCTGTGCCGCGCTGGCCGCGCGCGCCTGCGATGCCCAATCCGCGGACGCGGTCCGCGCCCTAGCCATGGAAGCGTCCGCATGAGCTTCAGCCCTTCGACCCTGCTCGCCAAGGCCCAGCCGCTCGGCCGGGCACTGATGCTGCCCATCGCGGTGCTGCCGATCGCGGCGCTGCTGCTGCGGCTCGGCCAGCCGGACATGCTGAACGTCCCCTTCATCGCGGCGGCGGGCGATGCGATCTTCTCGAATCTCGGCCTGCTCTTTGCGGCGGGCGTGGCGGTCGGTCTTGCCCGGGAGAATCACGGCGCGGCCTCGCTGGCCGGCGTGGTCACCTATCTGGTCGCGACCGAGGGAGCCAAGGTGCTGCTCCATTTGCCGCCCGATCTTGCCGGCGCCGGCGCGCTGGAGCAGGCGGCGTGGCGCGCCAAGGAGATTTCCAAGCTCAGCGTTCCCGTCGGCATCTGCTCGGGCATCGTCGCCGGGCTGCTCTACAATCGCTTCCACGCCATCCGGCTGCCCGACTATCTGTCCTTCTTCGGCGGCCGCCGCTTCGTGCCGATCGTGTCGGGCCTGGCCGGGCTGGTCTTCGCCGCCGCCTTCGGGCTCGGCTTCCCCTGGTTCGAGGCGGGGATCGACGCGCTCAGCCACTGGGTGCTCGGCGCCGGTTCGCTCGGGCTGTTCCTCTACGGGCTGCTCAACCGGCTGTTGCTGATCACCGGGCTGCACCACATCATCAACAACATCGCCTGGTTCCTGCTGGGCGACTTCCACGGCGCGACCGGCGACATCAAGCGCTTCTTCGCGGGGGACCCGACGGCGGGATCGTTCATGGCCGGCTTCTTCCCGGTGATGATGTTCGGCCTGCCGGCCGCCTGCCTCGCCATGTACCGCAATGCGCTGCCCGAGCGGCGCAAGGCGGTCGGCGGCCTGCTGCTCAGCCTCGCGCTCACGTCGCTGCTCACCGGCGTGACCGAGCCGATCGAGTTCAGCTTCATCTTCCTGGCGCCGGTGCTCTACCTGATCCATGCGGTGCTCACCGGCATCGCGATGGTGGTGATGGACCTGCTTGGGGTGAAGCTGGGCTTCGGCTTCTCGGCCGGCCTGTTCGACTATGTGCTGAACTATGGCCTTTCCACCCGGCCGCTGCTGCTGATCCCGGTGGGGATCGCCTATGCCGCGATCTATTATTTCGCCTTCAGCTGGTGCATCCGGAAGTTCGATCTCAAGACTCCCGGTCGCGAGCCGATCGAGACGGCGGCGGGCGATCCGGATGCGGCCGTCGCCGATCGCGGTGCCGCGATCGCCGCGGCGCTGGGCGGGGCGGCCAATATCCGTTCGGTCGATGCCTGCACCACGCGGCTCCGCCTCGTCCTTGCCGACAACGGCATTGCCGACGAGCCGCGCCTGAAGGCGCTGGGCGCGCGCGGCGTGGTCAAGCTGCGCGACGGCGGGCTGCAGGTGGTGCTCGGGCCGATCGCCGACCAGGTTGCCGCCGAGGTGCGCGCCGCGATCGGCGGCGGTGCCGTGGCGACGGCTCCCGTGCCCGCCGCGCCGGCGGTTGCGGCGGCGCATGCCGATACCGGCGGCATCCGTGCCGCGCTCGCGGGCACCAAGGTCCGTGCCGTCGCCGCCAATGCCACTCGCGTGCTGATCGACGTCGCGGATCCGGCCGCGGTCGATATGCGCGGGCTGACGGGCGCGGGCGTGCGCGCGGCGCTGGGCTCGGGCAATCGTCTTCACCTGATCATAGGCCCCGGCGCCGAGGCGCTGGGCGCGCAGCTCAGGCGCGAGCTGCTGGCGTGACGCCGGGACCGGACGCACTTGCCCCGGGCGGCCTTTGGCGCGAAGGAGATGCGGTTCGAACATCGAGGGCCGTGACATCGTCGATCTCACCCAGCGGATTGCGGAACTGCGCTCGGCCCTGGCCGGGGCGGGTTATGTACATGTCGATGCCGCCGGCTTTCGGGAGATGGCAGGGGCCGCCGATGCCGGCGCGTTCGGGAGCTTTGCCCGCCTCTGGGACGATCTGGAACCCGACGGGTTCATGGCCGATGGCGGGCGCTATCGCCGCCGCAGGCATGCCGCGTTCGCGCTGCACGACACGGCCGCGCTGCGCAAGCCCGACCAGCCGCATTTCCAGAGCAGCGCCTACAACCCGCTGAACGGAGATGTGGCGCGATGGTTTGCCCCCGCGACCCAGGGCCTTGTCAGCCACCCGATCCTGCGGAACCTGTTCGCGCTCTGCACGCCGCTCTTCTCCGCGCTTGAGGGCGGCGGCGCCGATCTGCGATGGGATGGCGAGCTTCATCAGTTCCGGATCGAGGCACTGGGAAGCCAGGTCGGATTGCCGACACCGGAAGGCATGCATCGCGACGGCGTCGACTGGGTGCTGGTCATGCTGGTCGCCCGCGCCAATGTCGAAGCGGGGATGACCGAGATCCTCGACGAGACCGGCCGCCGCGACAGCTTCATCCTGTCCGAGCCCGGCGAGGCCGTTCTGCTGGATGACCGGCGCATCCGGCACGGCGTTACCGCGATTCATGCGCTCGACCCGTCCAGGGCCGGCTATCGCGATGTGCTGGTGATGACCTGGCGTCGATCCGGACAGGCATCCGGATAGGGAGATCCGTACGGGCCGGTCCGGCCTGCTCGCCGGATTGGGCATGGCGGGCAACATCGAACCCGCCAGGGTTCGCAAGGCCGAACGGCCGCCCGAGCTTGTGCGAGGTCCCAAAAACAGGAATGGCGCGCCCGAAGGGGGCGGCATCGAACCCGCCAGGGTTCGCAGGGCCGAACGGCCGCCCGAGCCTATGCGAGGCCCCAAAAACAAGAATGGCGCACCCGACAGGATTCGAACCTGTGGCCTCTGCCTTCGGAGGGCAGCGCTCTATCCAGCTGAGCTACGGGTGCATGATGGCGAAACGCCGGGAACAGGCCTCTACAGCAGGATGGCGCGGGCCTCAATCCCGAAAGCATGACTGCATATTGCCCGGATTCTAGTGCGGGCGGGCGGTGGATTCGAGCGCCACGGCGTTCAGCGGCAGCAGCATGTCGACGCGGAAGCCGGACTCGTCCCGGCCCGCATTCACCGACGCGTCGGCGCCGAACAGCGTCTCCAGGCGCCGGCTCACGATGGAGAGCCCGCGCCCCGTGCCGGGAGGGACCGCGCCGGCGCCGGTGCCCGTGTCCTCCACCGTCAGCCGCAGTCGGCCGGAATCGCGCGCCGCCCGCACGGTCACCGAAGCCGCGCCGCGGGACGGGTGCACCGCATATTTCAGCGCATTCTCGACCAATGGCTGGAGGATGAGCCGCGGCACCGCCGCTTCCGCCAGATCGTCCGGGCAATCGATGCGCACGTCCGGCGTGCTGGCGAAACGCACCGATTCGATGGCCAGATAGGCTTCGACGAGTTCGATTTCCTCGGCGAGCGTGACAAGGGCGGCATCCGCGCCGTCGAGGCAAGCGCGCATATAGGTGGAGAGGCGCTCCAGCAGCATCTCCGCCTCCGCGTTGCGCCCGGACAGCACCAGCGAGGACAGGCCGTTGAAGGTGTTGAACAGCATGTGCGGGTTGAGTTCGTTGCGCAGCGCCTCGATCTGCGCCGCGCGCGCGGCCTCCCGGGCATCCTCGGCATTGCGGGCGTTGCGTGCCGCCCGGTCCATCGCGGCGATCAGCTCGAAGATCAGCGCCTGGATGACGAACACCCAGATATACACGGCGACGTTGAGCGCCACGGCCCGCAGATATTCCCCGGTCGGCTTGCGGCCGAATACCTCCCGCATCAGCTCATAGAACCACTGGTCGATGGCCGCCTGGATGACGACGATGACGAGGAGCAGCGGGATCAGCCGGATCCAGCGGGCGGTCAGCGACCGTGTCTCCAGCCGCCTTATCCCCGCCTGCAGGACCAGCGAAAGCAGGATGCCGCTGACCGGCACCCCGGCCACGTAGCACAGATACCAGGGATGAAGCATGCCGCTTGCCGAGGCCGCTCCGATCGAGGCGAACGCCGCCATCGTCCCGAGCCACAGGCCCAGCGTTATCAGGAAGACTTGCCTACGATCCACGCGTTCCCCCAAAGCCGGATCCAGCGAAAGGAGAGCGAATGCCGGGAAGGCGGCGCCTCCGGTCCTGTCCGGACCGATGGCATCCTTCCGTCGCCGGACAGCGCTCCATCCCCTTCAGCTACGGCTTTCGGCAGGCCCGGTAAAGCCTTGCCGCCGCCCGTGGAATCAATGTGCCGGGGCCGGCTTCGCGCGTTTCGGCGCGGATGGCTTGGGCGTGTAGGGACAAAGATCCGCGACCGCGCAGCGCCAGCATTCCGGCGTGCGTGCCTTGCAGGTGTAGCGGCCGTGCAGGATCAGCCAGTGATGCGCGTGCAGGCGAAAGGGCTGCGGCACCACGCGTTCCAGCTTCTTCTCCACCGCCAGCGGCGTCTTGCCCGGCGCCAGCTTCGTGCGGTTGCCGACGCGGAAGATATGCGTGTCCACGGCAAAGGTCTCCGCGCCGAATGCCGTGTTCATCACCACATTGGCGGTCTTGCGCCCGACGCCCGGCAGCTGCTCGAGCGCGTCGCGATTCGCGGGAACCTGGCCGCCATGGTCGCGGATCAGCGCTTCGGAGAGCGCGATCACGTTCCTGGCCTTGGTGTTGAACAGCCCGATCGTCTTGATGTGCCGCTTCAGGCCCTCCTCGCCCAGCGCGACCATCTTCTCGGGCGTGTCGACTGCGCGGAATAGCGCGCGCGTCGCCTTGTTCACGCCGGCATCGGTGGCCTGGGCGGAGAGCACCACGGCCACCAGCAGCGTATAGTCGTTGACATATTCCAGCTCGGTCTCGGGATGGGGATTGTCCGCCGCGAGCCTGGAAAAGAACTCGAAGACGTCGTCCTTCCTCACTCGCCCAGCACCTGGTCCATCGTGTAGCGTCCGGCCGGCTTGCCCGCGAGCCACAGTGCCGCCTTCACCGCGCCGCGCGCGAAGATGGCGCGGTCGTCGGCGCGGTGGATCAGTTCGATCCGCTCGCCATTGGTGGCGAACACCACGCTGTGATCGCCGACCACCGAGCCGCCGCGCAGGCTCGCCAGCCCGATCGTGCCCGAGGAACGCGGGCCGACCGTGCCGGCGCGGTCGGTCACTTCCGCTTCCGCAAGGGTGGTGCCCATGCCCGCTGCCGCGGCGTTGCCGAGCATCAGCGCGGTGCCCGACGGCGCGTCCGCCTTGTTGCGGTGGTGCATCTCGACGATCTCGATGTCCCAATCGGGGCCGAGCCGCGCCGCCGCCTCGCGCACCAGCCGCTGGAGCAGGCCGATGCCGAGCGAGGTATTGCCGGTCTGCAGCACCGCGATCTCGCGCGCGGCGGCATCGATCAGCGCATGATGCTGGGGCGAGAGGCCGGTGGTGCCGACCACTATCGGCTTCCTTGCCGCCCGCGCCGCCGCCAGATGCGCCTCGAGCGCCTGGGGCGCGGAGAAGTCGATCAGCACGTCGGCCGCCGCGGCAATCGCCAAGGGGTCGTCCTTCACGTCCGCCCCGCCCGCGACCCGTGCGCTCATCCCGGGCGCCGCCGCCGCGATCGCCTGCCCCATCCGGCCGAGGCTGCCATAGATGCCGATGCTGGTCATGCATGCTCCTCTGGCACAGGCCGGGGCCGAGCGCGACAGCGTTATTTCGCGTCGTCTTCCCGCTGCTTCGGCTTCCGGCCGAGCGGGATGGTGGCAGTGGCCATCAGCCCCAAGCCCCTGGCGCCGGGCAATTCGCGCTGCACTGCCGCCACCGTGCCGCCGCCGCCGCCGGGCAGGCGGAAATCGGGCCGGAGCGGCTTCTCGGCCCAGCGCGCCTCGTCGAGCGTGGGCAGGCGGCTGCCGCCGCGATTGCCGCATACGGTGATCGTGTCGCTGCCGGGCCGGCAGGGGCGCTTCGGCACCATCGCGGCGTCGCCGGCCTCGTCGGGGCTGGGGAAGATCGGCGCGCGATCCTGCACGGCGAGGGCGATGAGGAGGAGAGCGGCAAGCATGGGCGGGAGTGAACGCCCGGTTTGCGGCAGGGGAATGGCCAGTCGTGCCGCGACATCCGGTCGGGCGAATGCTGGGCCATGGTCGCTAAGCCGTCCACATCGCGCTAGACGATGCGCATGCGCACCATCCGCAACATCGTCGTCCTCACCGGTGCCGGCCTTTCGGCGGAGAGCGGCATCGCCACCTTTCGCGGGCCAGGCGGGCTGTGGGAGGGGCACCGGGTCGAGGATGTCTGCACGCCCCAGGCGCTCGCGCACGATCCCGAGCTGGTGCACCGCTTCTATGACGCGCGCCGGGCGAAGCTGGGCGAGGTCGAGCCCAACGCCGCGCACCGGGCGCTCGCCCGGCTCGACGCGGAATGGCGGGGCGGGCTGCTGATCGTTACCCAGAATGTCGACGACCTGCACGAGCGCGCCGGCGCCAGGCGGATGCTCCACATGCATGGCGCGCTGAGATCGGCGCTGTGCGCGGCGTGCGGCGACAGCGTGGCATGGGAAGGGGCGCTGGCGCCCGAAACCGAATGCCCCGATTGCGGCACCCCGGCGCTGCGGCCCGACATCGTGTTCTTCGGCGAGATGCCCTATCATATGGAAACGATCGAGCGGGCGCTGGCCGATGCCGATCTGTTCGTTTCGATCGGTACCTCAGGCGCGGTCTATCCGGCGGCTGGTTTCGTCCGGACGGCGCGCTATCACGGCGCGCGGACGCTGGAATTGAACCTCGATCCCAGCGCGGGAAGCCAATGGTTCGGCGAGAGCCGGCTGGGTCCGGCGGGGACGCTGGTGCCGGAATGGGTGGAGCAGATGCTGGGCGGGGGCCCCGCGATCTGCTAGGCTCGGCCCGTCGAAAAGGACCTGGGCGGCATCGGTAAGCCCGCTCCCTCGCTGGCGAGGCTCCGTGTCGCTCCCCGAGCGAACCCGCGACAAGCAACCGGCGCGCGCCGCCGGGGCTTGGCGCGTGCGATCCTGCCCGAACCGATCCCCGATGGCCGTGCCCGAAAAGGAGCGAGGCCATGCCGATCATCACTGCCGACCCCGACATCGTTACGCAGATCAACGTCTTCGACGTGCCCGCGGGCGGGCAGGAGGCGTTGATCGCCTATCTTGCCGATGCCGCCCGGGCGGCGCGCGAAGTCGAGGGCTGGCTCTCCGCCAGTCTGCACCGGAGCCTCGATGGCACGCGCGTCGTCAATTACGCGCAGAGCGCCGATGGCGATGCCGCGCGCCGGGTGTTCGCGCATCTGAAGGCCAGGGGGCTGATCGACGGCAACCGGCGCTACGGCGAGGCGCATCCCGGGCTCTATCGAGTCGCCTTCACGCTGGAGCGATAGCGGGCCTCAGGCCGCCTTCTCGACGATCCCCGCCCGCGCGCGCCGATCGACCGAGAGCTCGAACACGTCGTGCCGCGCCTGGGCGCCGTCCACGTCCATCGTGGCGAGGCCGCGATCGACTTCGTCGAGATCGATCTCCGCCATCAGCATCTCGGGGGCGGCGCCGGCCTGGGCGATCACTGCGCCGTCCGGCGCCAGGATTGCGCTATGGCCGTGCTGGACCTGGCCCTCGGGCAGCCGGTCGAGCAGCTTGCGCGCCGAGCCGTCGCCGCCGGCCTTCTCATAGCCGGCGATCAGTTCCTGCTTGTGCTGCACCGTCCCCGCCGCGAGCACGAAGGCGCGCCCTTCATAGGCATAATGCGCCGAGGCGAGCATCGCGATGTCGGTGAGCGAAGGCCAGGCGGCGACGTGCACCGTCTCGCCTTCGTGATGCATCGCCGCGCGCGCGAGCGGCATCCAATGCTCGGTCGAGGCGAGCTGGCCGATCCTGCCCCAGGGCGCGGTATGCAGCCCGAGCGTCGATCCGTCGCCCTGGCCCAGCATCAGCTTCTCGGCGGGCGAAAGGATCAGCTTGCGGTGGCGCAGCACCGGCGCCTTGGGCCGGAACAGGAACTGCGTCGCGTAGAGGCTCTGGCGTACCCGCTCATAGCCGCCGACCGAGACGGCGACATCGGCGATGTCCACCGTCCATTGCAGCGGCTGGAAGCGCGGATCCTCGCCGCTAAGCGCCTGGTCGAGCAGCAGCGCGTGCAGCTCGCGCGTGCCCGGATGGTCCCATAGCCGGGCCGGGGCGACATGCTCCAGCCAGGCAGGATAGCCACCGAGGAAGCCTTCGCCGAACGCGACCACGCGCGCGCCCTTCTCGATCGCTTCGCGCGCCTTGGCGACGGCCTTGTCCAGCCCCGGCGCAATCGCGAGGGGAACCGGCGAATCCTGTACGATGGCAACCTTGAGCTTGTGCGTCACTCGACCCAGTCCAACCCTATCTCACGGTAAAGCGAACGGTCTTCCTGCCATTCGGGCCTTACTTTGACGTGAAGATAGAGATGGACCTTTACGCCCATGAGACGGGACAGTTCGGCGCGGGCGCGGGCGCCGATTTCCTTGATGCGGGCGCCGCCCTTGCCGAGCACGATCGCGCGCTGGGTCTCGCGCTCGACCAGGATCTGCTGGTGGATTTCGACCGACCCGTCCTCGCGCTCCTTGTACTGCTCGGTCTCGATCGCGCTCGAATAGGGCAGTTCCTTGTGGAGCTGGAGATAGAGCTGCTCGCGCGTCACTTCGGCGGCGAGCATGCGATCGGTCGCGTCGCTCACCTGGTCCTCGGGGAAGTGCCACGGCCCTTCGGGCATCGCGCCGGCGAGCGCGGCCTTCAGCTCGGCCACGCCGTCGCCGGTCTGGGCCGAGACGAACCAGGTCTCGTCGAACGGCAGCAGCTCGTTGAGCTTGGCCGCATGGCCGAGCAGCCGCGGCTTGTCGGCGACGTCGACCTTGTTGAGGATCAGGATCTTGCGCTCGCGCCGGCCCTTCAGGCTCTCGATCACGGTTTGCACCTTGGGGCCGATCCCCCCCTTGCCGTCGACCACCAGGGCGACCAGGTCCGCGCCCTCGGCCCCTTCCCAGGCGGCGGCGACCATCGCGCGGTCCAGCCGGCGCTCGGGGGTGAAGATGCCCGGCGTGTCGACCAGGATCAGCTGCGCATCGCCGTCGATCGCGATGCCCATCACCCGGGTGCGCGTCGTCTGCGCCTTGGGGCTGACGATGGCGACCTTCTGGCCGACCAGCGCGTTGACCAGCGTGGACTTGCCGGCATTGGGGGCACCGACGATGGCGATCAGGCCGCAGCGCTGGGTTTCGGTGGTATCGGTCATCTCATTTCCAATTCGCGCGCCCGCAAGCGGGAGCGGGGATCAAGCCTTGAGCTTCGCCAGCAAAGCCGCCGCGGCCGCGGTCTCGGCGTCCTGCTTGCTGGTGCCCGGCGCCTCGGCCTCGGCGAAGCTGCCGATCGACACCTTCACGGTGAAGCGCGGCGCATGGTTGGGGCCCGAACGGTCGGTCACCACATATTCGGGCGGGCGGCGATTGTTCGCGGCGGCCCATTCCTGCAGCGCCGATTTGGGGTGTCGGGGCGCGCTGGCATGCGCGTCGATATGCTTCGCCCAGGCCTTGCGGACGAAATCGCGCGCCGGCGCGAAGCCGAACTCGAGATAGAGCGCGCCGATCAGCGCCTCCATCGCGTCGCCCAGGACGTTGTCGCTGTCCGCCGCGCCGTCGCCCCGCGCCTGCTTGCCGAGGCGCAGCAGCGGCGGCACGCCGACTTCGCGTGCCACATTCGCGCACATCGGCCCGGTCACCAGCGCATTGAGGCGGCGGGAGAGCGCGCCCTCGGGCTCGCCGGGGAAGCGCTCGTACAGCCATTCGGCGATGGCGAGGCCGAGCACCCGGTCACCCAGGAACTCCAGCCGCTCGTAATTCTCGGCCGCCTGGCTGCCATGCGTCAGCGCGCGCTGATACCGGGCCAGGTCGGATGGGCGCTGGCCGAAGGTCCTGACGATCCACTCCCCCAGATCGGGAGCGCTCAAAAGCCTTCCCCGATCCGGCCCCAGCGTGCCGCGGTGAACCAGGTCCAGGGCAGGAACCAGTTGGCGCTGCCGTCGGTCGACCAGAAGCTCAGCACCGCCTTGCCCTCGAGATTCTCCAGCGGGACATAGGCGATGCCCTGGCCCTCGGGCGGCTGGGCGAAGCGGCTGTCGGTCGAATTGTCGCGATTGTCGCCCATCAGGAAGACATGGCCGGCCGGCACGTGGAACACCTCGGTATTGTCCTGCGGCGTCAGCCCCTGGTCGAGCACGTCATAGGTCTTGCCGCCCGGCAGCGTCTCGCGGAAGCGCGGCAGCTTGCACACCGGATCGCCCTTGCCGCTGATGCCCTGGAACAGGGCGGGGCAATTGGTGAAGTTCGGCGTGATCGGCAGTTCCAGATCGGCGACCTTCTGCTTGGGGATCGCCTTGCCGTTCAGCACCACCTGGCCGTTCACCACCTGGACGCTGTCGCCCGGCAGGCCGATCACGCGCTTGATCCAGTCCTCGCCGTCATGGCCCGGCGCCTTGAACACCACCACGTCGCCGCGTGCCGGCGTGCCGGGGAAGATGCGGCCCGGGATCAGCGGCAGGCTCCAGGGCAGCGAGTGCTTGGAATAGCCGTAGTTCCATTTGGTGATGAACAGATAGTCGCCGATCAGCAGCCGCGGCATCATCGATTCGGAGGGGATCGAGAAGGGCGAGAAGATGAAGCTTCGCACCACGAAGACGATCAGCGCCAGCTTGACGAGGAAGACGCCGAGGTCCTTCCACTCGTTCTTGGGCTTTTCCTCCACAGCCGCGGCCGCAGCGGCGGGCTTCTCGTTCAGGGAATCGGCGGGCGTGTTTTCCATGGGTACCTGCTCTGCTTGGGGCGGGCGGTGAGGTCAAGCCGATGAATGGAGTGGCGGCGGCGATCCCGGGACGATAGGGGCTCGATTGCCGCAAAGGAGATGAACATGGCATTGCCCGACTGGTCCGCCGTCAAGTCGCTCGAAGTCCCGACGCTCGCCGAACTGTTCGCACGCGATTCGCGCCGGGTCGCCACGCTCTCCGCCGATGTCGCGGGCATTCGTTTCGACTGGTCGAAGACGCACCTGACCCCCGATCTGATCGCCGCCTTCACCCGGATCGCGGCGGAGATGGGCCTGGTCGCCAAGCGCGACGCGCTGTTCGCCGGCGAGAAGATCAACGTCACCGAAGGCCGCGCCGCCGAGCACACTGCCGAGCGCGGCGAGGGCTCGCCCGACAGCGTCGCCCGCGCCCAGGCCTATCATGCCCGCATGCGCGCGCTGATCGACGCGATCGAGGCCGAGGCGTTCGGGCCCGTGCGCAGCATCCTCCATATCGGCATCGGCGGCTCGGCCCTGGGCCCGGACCTGATCGTCGACGCGCTGGGCCGCGATGCCGGCCGCTACGAAGTCGCCGTGGTCTCCAACGTCGACGGCGTCGCGCTGGAAAGCGCGCTCGACCGCTTCGATCCGCAGACCACCCTGATCGCCATCGCTTCGAAGACCTTCACCACCACCGAGACGATGCTCAATGCCGAGAGTGCGATCTCGTGGCTGATGCAGGGCGGCGTCGCCGATCCCTATGGCAAGCTCGTCGCGCTCACCGCCGCGCCGGAAAAGGCAATCGCGTTCGGCATCGACGAGACGCGCGTGCTGCCCTTCGCCGAATCGGTGGGCGGGCGCTATTCGCTCTGGTCGTCGATCGGCTTCCCCGCCGCGCTGGCGCTGGGCTGGGACGCGTTCGAGGAACTGCTCGAAGGCGCCGCCGAGATGGACCGCCATTTCCGCCTCGCCCCGTTCGAGGCGAACGCGCCGGTGCTCGCCGCATTCGCCGACCTTTACTACACGCAGGTCCGCGGCTGCGAGACGCGCGCCACTTTCGCCTATGACGAGCGGCTCCGCCTGCTGCCCAGCTATCTCCAGCAGCTCGAGATGGAATCGAACGGCAAGCGCGTCACTGCCGAGGGACAGCCGGTTTCCTGGCCGACCGCGCCGATCACCTGGGGCGGCGTCGGCACCGATGCCCAGCATGCGGTGTTCCAGCTGCTCCATCAGGGCACCCGCCTGGTGCCGCTGGAATTCGTCGGTTCGATCGAACCGGGCGACGGGTTGGCCGAGGAGCATCATCGCCAGCTGCTGCTCAACATGTTCGCCCAGGGCGCCGCGCTGATGGCCGGCCGCGCGAACGACGATCCGGCGCGCGCCTATCCGGGCGACCGGCCCTCGGCCACGCTGCTGCTCGACCGCGTCGATCCGCGCACGCTCGGGGCCATCCTGGCGTTCTACGAGCAGCGCACCTTCGTGAACGCGGTGCTGCTCGGCATCAATCCGTTCGACCAGTTCGGCGTCGAGCTCGGCAAGGAAATGGCGAAGGCGGCGGGAGCCGGCGGCCAGGACTTCGACGCCTCGACCAGCGACCTCATCGCGCGGGCATTCGGATGAGCGGCGACGACGATTATGTCTATGACGAGGCGAGCGGGGAGTGGATCCCCGCCGCCGAGGCCGCCGCGAAAATGGGCGCGGCGGATGCGGTCGAGGTGCGCGATTCGGTCGGCAACCTGCTCCAGGACGGCGACCAGGTGACGCTGATCAAGGACCTGACCGTCAAGGGCGCCGGGCAGACGCTGAAGCGCGGCACGCTGATCAAGTCGATCCGCCTCACCGGCGACAGCCAGGAGATCGACTGCAAGTTCGACGGCATCAAGGGCCTGGTGTTGCGCGCCGAGTTCGTGCGCAAGCGCTAAGGGCCCCGGCCGACGGTTCGACGGTGGAGCGAAAGCCCCCGTTTACTCTCCTCCGCTAGACTCGCTGCTCTCACGGCAAGGGGGCGGCCGATGGATCACAGGCGAAGCGTGCGGGAGAGCGAGCGGGCGGCGATCGAGCGCTGGTTTCCGGCGAGTCCGCTGGGGCCGCTCTTCGATCCCGGGACGGGGGACCTGCTTCCCGCCCCGGCCGCGGCGATCCCGGGCTGGCAGGCCGAGGCGTTCGCGCGGATCGATCGCCATGTCGAGCAAGACCATGTCGCCGGCCAGGTCCATGGCTGGCTGTTCGGCCTGTTCTTCGTCGGGCTCTTCCTCATCGCGATGGCCGCGCATCTGCCGATCGGCCCCACCATGGTGATCGGCGGCGCGGCCGGCGGCGCGGTGCTGCACGGCTGGCCGATCTGGCAGCTCTATCGCTTCCGCCGCGACCTGCGCCGCCTGCGGGAGCGCATCCGCGGCGAGCTGGCGGGGCGGGTGCCGATCCCGCGCGAGCTGGCCGCGCGCTTCCGCCGCCGCAATCCGTGGCGGGTCGCACTCCATGTCTGGGTCTGGGGCCTCGTCGCGCTCGGCATCGGCGCGCAGCATTTCGTCGAGCCGCAGGACGTCCCGGCGGCCGTGATCCCGGCCGCGCTGGCGGCGGTGGGGATCGGCTGGGTCCTCCATTTCCTCTCGCGCCGGATCGACCTGCGCCGGGGCTGACATTGGCATCGGGCCGCATGCGCCCTATCTCCCGGCCTCGAAACGAGCGGAGGATTGCCGGTGGCCGAATATGACTATGACCTCTTCGTCATCGGTGCCGGCTCCGGTGGCGTCCGCGCCTCGCGCGTATCGGCCGCCCATGGCGCCAGGGTCGCGGTGGCCGAGGAATATCGCATCGGCGGCACCTGCGTGATCCGCGGCTGCGTGCCCAAGAAGCTGCTCGTCTATGGCGCGCATTTCGCCGAGGACCTGAAGGACGCGCGCCGCTTCGGCTGGAACGTGCCCGAATGCGATTTCGACTGGGCGGTGCTGCGCGACAATGTCCTGGCGGACGTCGACCGGCTCAACGGCCTCTACACCCAGACGCTGCACAACAACCAGGTCGAGACCTTTCTCGAGCGTGCCACCGTCACCGGCCCGCACGAAGTGACGCTGGCGAGCGGCCGCAAGATCACCGCCAAGTACATCCTGATCGCCACGGGCGCGCATCCGCACGTGCCCGATTTCCCCGGCAGCGACCTCGGCATCACGTCGAACGAAGTGTTCCACCTGGACAAGCTGCCCAAGCGGGTGCTGATCGCGGGCGGCGGCTATATCGCCAACGAGTTCGCCGGCATCTTCAACGAGTTCGGCAGCCATGTCACGCTGGTCAACCGCACCGACGTGATCCTGCGCGGCTATGACCATTCGATGCGCGACCGGCTGCTCCAGATCTCGCTGATGAAGGGCATCGATTTCCGCTTCCATGCCGAGTTCAAGTCGATCGAGAAGCTGGAGAGCGGCGCCTTCAAGGTGACGCTGACCAGGCACGAAGCCATCGAAGTCGATTGCGTGCTCTTCGCCACCGGCCGCGTGCCCAATACCGAGGGGCTGGGGCTGGCGGAGATCGGCGTCGAGCTCGACGACAAGGGCGCGGTGAAGGTCGATGCGGACAACAAGTCGTCGGTCGATTCGATCTATGCGGTGGGCGACGTGACCAACCGGGTGCAGCTCACGCCGGTCGCGATCCGCGAGGGCCAGGCGTTCGCCGACACGATCTTCGGCAACAAGCCGCACCGGGTGGATTATGGCTGCATCCCCAGCGCGGTGTTCAGCCACCCGCCGATGGCCGGCGTCGGCATGACCGAGAGCGAGGCGCGCAACAAGCTGGGCTCGATCGCGGTCTACCAGTCCGATTTCCGCGCGATGAAGAATGTGCTCGCCGATCGCAACGAGCGCGCGCTCTACAAGATGATCTGCGACGGCACGACCGGCCGCGTGGTCGGCCTTCACATGATCGGTCCGGACGCGCCGGAGATCCTCCAGGCCGCGGCGGTGGCGGTGAAGGCGGGGCTGACCAAGGACGCGTTCGACCAGACCGTGGCGCTGCACCCGACCATGTCGGAAGAGCTGGTGCTGATGAAGTGAGCGGCCGGGCGAGTCCCTGCCCATAGGCCTGGCGAACCGCCCCGCCGCGAGCCGGGCCAGCCGGAGTCCCGCGGTCCGCCCGTTCACGTATCGTGGGCGAGTATCGCGTCGGCCTCGTCCAGCGGCACCTTGCCGGCGCGGCGCGACAGCCAGCTGGTCGCGGCGATGTCCCAGGTGACGTTGCCGACGGTGCGCATGATGTCGGGGATGGTCTCGACCGCGACGAGCAGGCCGAGCGGGCTCACCGGCGCGCCGATCGTCGCCGCGACGGGGGCGATGGCGCTGACATAGCTCACCGTGCCGGGCAGGCTCACCGAACCGAGCGAAGTCAGCGTCGCGACCACCACGCCCACCGCCAGCGTCGCCGGGCTCAGCGGCACGCCGAACCATTCGGCGACATAGATGGCGACGGCGAAATTCATCGCCGGCCCGGTCGCGCGGAAGATCGCCACCGCCAGCGGCAGCGTCACGCCCGACACCGCCACCGGCACGCCGAGCTTGCCCGAGCCCTCGATCATCACCGGCAGGGTGGCGAGCGAGGATTGCGTGCTGAGCGCCACCGCCTGGCTCGGCAGGGCGGCGCGGACATAGCGGCCGAGCTTCACGCGCCCGCCGAACACCGCCACGGGATAGGCGAAGATCGTCACCGCCAGGCCGACGCCGGCGACGGTGAGGATATAATGGATCAGCGCGCCGAACGCGCCGGTGCCGGCCTTGGCGCCGACGACGAGGGCGAGGGCGAACACGCCGAGCGGCCCCACCCACAGCACCCAGTCGATCACCACCAGCATCACGTCGCGCAGCGCCTTGAAGAAGTTGGTCAGCAGCGCCTGGGCCTCGCCGCCCACCCGCGTCATCGCGAAGGCGAAGATCAGCGAGAAGATGATCAGCGACAGGAAGGCGTTCTCGGCCGCGGCCTTGACGATGTTGGCGGGGACGATCGCGGCCAGGAACTCGCCGATCGGCGGGACCGGCCCGATCTTCTCGGCGCCGGCCAGCGCGCCGCGCAGCGCCTCGGCCGATTCGTGCGGCAGCGGCGCGATGTGGAGGAACAGCGGCGTGAGGATCGCCGCGGCCGTGGCCGAGAGGAACAGCACGACGACGTAGAGCGCGATCGCGCGGCCCGCCAGGCGGCCGGCCTGGGCGGCCTCGGCGGTGGCGGCGACGCCGGTGATCAGCAGCGCGACGACCAGCGGCACGATCGTCATCTGCAGGCCGTTGAGCCAGGCCTGGCCGATCGGCTGCGCGAATTCGGCCGCGGTCAGCGCCGCGGCGGGCGCCCAGGCGGCGAGCACGGCGCCGAGGATCAGTCCCGCGATCAGGGACAACAGGATACGGGTTGGTTGCGACATGCTCGCCCTTTGAGAAATTCCGCGCTATCCGGTGGCGGTTGAGGACCCGCAAGGTCGCGAGAAAACGGCACATGGCAAGAAAATATTTCGGTACCGACGGAATCCGGGGCGCGACGAACCTGTCGCCGATGACGGCGGCGATGGCGATGAAGGTCGGCATGGCGGCCGGCGCGCATTTCCGGCGCGGCGATCACCGGCACCGGGTGGTGATCGGCAAGGACACGCGGCTTTCGGGCTATATGCTCGAGAACGCGCTGGTCGCGGGCTTCACTTCGGTGGGCATGGACGTGGTGCTGGTCGGGCCGATGCCCACGCCCGCGGTGGCGATGCTCACCCATTCGATGCGCGCCGACATGGGCGTGATGATCTCGGCCAGCCACAATCCCTATGCCGACAACGGGATCAAGCTGTTCGGCCCGGATGGCTACAAGCTGTCCGACGCGGACGAGCTGGCGATCGAGGCGCTGATCGACGGCGAGGTGGCGCTCGCCGCCTCGGCCGATATCGGCCGGGCCCGCCGGGTCGAGGATGCGCGCGGCCGCTACATCCATTTCGCCAAGTCGACCTTCCCCTCCGATCTCACGCTCGACGGACTCAGGATCGTCGTCGACTGCGCCAATGGCGCCGCCTATCAGGTCGCGCCCTCGGCGCTGTGGGAGCTGGGGGCCGACGTGATCGCGATCGGCGTCACCCCCAACGGCAAGAACATCAACGACGGCGTCGGCTCCACCGCGCCCGACACGCTGTGCGAGACGGTGGTCGGTTCGGGCGCGCATATCGGCATCGCGCTCGACGGCGACGCCGACCGGCTGATCGTGGTCGACGAGCATGGCAAGGTGGTCGATGGCGACCAGTTGATGGCGACGATCGCCGGCGGCTGGGCGCGCCAGGGCCGGCTCGCGGGCGGCGGCCTGGTCGCCACCGTCATGTCGAACCTCGGGCTCGAGCGTCATCTCTCGGCGCAGGGCCTCGGCCTGATCCGCACCAAGGTGGGCGACCGCTATGTGCTCGAGAAGATGCGCGGCTCCGGCTACAATGTCGGCGGCGAGCAGTCGGGCCACATCATCCTGTCCGACTATGCGACCACCGGCGACGGCCTGGTCGCGTCGCTCCAGGTGCTCGCCGAGCTGGTCCGCGCCGGCGCGCCCGCCAGCGAAGTGCTCCACCGCTTCGATCCCTTGCCCCAGCTGCTCAAGAACGTCCGCTTCAAGGGCGGCAAGCCGCTGGAGGATCCGCGCGTGCAGGATGCGATCGCCGCGGCCGAGACGGAGCTCGACGGCAAGGGCCGCCTCGTCATCCGCGCCTCGGGCACCGAGCCGGTGATCCGGGTAATGGCAGAGGGCGACGACAAGGCGCAGGTAGAGGCGGTGGTCGACCGCATCTGCGATGTCGTGCGCGCGGCGGCCGCCTGATGCTTGAGATGCGCCCCGACTGCGAGCGCTGCGGCGCCGACCTGCCCGCCGACGAGGGCGGCGCCTTCATCTGCTCGTTCGAATGCACCTTCTGCGCCGCCTGCGCCGACGCGCTCGACGAACGCTGCCCCAATTGCGGCGGCGAGCTGTTGGACCGGCCGGCGCGCGTGGGTAAGGCACTGGCGAACAACCCGGCCAGCACGGAGCGCCGGTTCAAGGGCTGATGTCTATGACGCCTCGCATCCTGATCATCGCCGGATCGGACTCCGGCGGCGGCGCCGGCATCCAGGCCGACATCAAGACCGCCACCATGCTCGGCGGCCATGCGATGACCGCGATCACCGCGATCACCGCGCAGAACACCCTGGGCGTCACCGGCGTCCATGCGGTGCCCACCGAGATGGTGCTCGCCCAGATCGACGCCTGCGTCACCGATATCGGCGTCGACGCGATCAAGATCGGCATGATCGGCTCGGCCCGCACCGCGCTGGCGCTGGCCGAGAAGCTCGGCGAACTGCCCGGCGTGCCGGTGGTGTTCGATCCCGTCATGGTCGCGACCAGCGGCGCCACGCTCGCCGACGATGCGACCATCGCCGCGTTCGAGCGGCTGATGGACCGCGCCAGCGTCGTCACGCCCAACATCCCCGAACTGGCGGCATTGGGCGGCGACGCCCGCGCGCTGGTCGCGGCGCATCGCTGCGCGGTGCTGGTCAAGGGCGGCCATGTCGAAGGCCCGATCATCACCGACCGGCTCTATTCCGCCGATCCCGAGGATCCGCCCGAGATCGAGTGGAGCAATCCGCGCATCGAGACCGACAACACCCATGGCACGGGCTGCACGCTTTCCACCGCCATCGCCTGCGGGCTGGCCGAGGAATGGGACCTGCCCGAGGCCGTTCGCCGCGCCCGCCGCTTCGTGCGCATCGCGATGCGCGAGGCGCCGGGGCTGGGCCGCGGCCATGGCCCGATGGGGCATCAGGCGGTGCGGCTCGACCTCAATCTGAGCTTCTTCGAGCCGATGCTCAACCAGGTGACCGTCCCCGCCACCGATCTTGCCGCCAGCGAACGCTTCTACCGGTTGCTCGGCCTCACCCAGGTCGTCCGCGCCAGCCCCCGCTATGCCCGGTTCGAGACCGAGGGCGGCGCCACGTTCAGCATCGCCACCGATCCGGGATACACCGCGCCGGTCGTCTATTTCGAATGCGGCGACCTCGACGTCACCGTCGCCTATCTCCAGCAACAGGGCATCGCCTTCGAGCAGGAGCCCAGGGACGAGACCTGGGGCTGGCGCGAGGCGCGGCTGCGCGATCCGGCGGGCAATTCGGTGCGCCTCTACCAGGCTGGCGAGATGCGCCGCTATCCGCCATGGCGGGTCGGCGATGCCTGACCTGAAGTTCGAGCGGAAATACGGAAAGCTGCACAATGGCCCGGTGGCGGGCGTCGACGAGGCCGGGCGCGGCCCGCTCGCCGGCCCGGTGGTCGCCGCCGCCGTGGTGCTCGACGCACAGTGCATTCCCGAGGGCATCGACGATTCCAAGGCGCTCACCCCGGCCCGGCGCGAGCGGCTCTGCGCCGAGATCCTCGCCTGTGCCCGGGTCGGCGTCGGCATCGCCTCGGTCGAGGAGATCGACAGCCTCAACATCTTCTGGGCAACGATGCTGGCGATGACGCGGGCGGTCGAGGCGCTCGGGCCGGCCCCCGCCTTCGTGCTGGTCGACGGCAATCGCTGTCCGGACTGGAGCCACCGGAGCCATGCCGTGGTCGGCGGCGACGCGCTCTGCCTGTCGATCGCCGCCGCCTCGATCGTCGCCAAGCACCGGCGCGACACGATGATGATCGCGCTGGACGCGCTCCACCCCGGCTATGGCTGGGCGAGCAACAAGGGCTATGCGGCGAAGGTCCATCAGGAGGCGCTGCGGTCGCTCGGCCCCACGCCGCACCACCGCAGGAGCTTCGCCCCGGTGGCGCAGGCGCATTTCGACTTCGGGACCCGGGGGGCGGAATAGCCGTCGCCACATGATTCTCCGTCACCCCCGCACAGGCGGGATCCAGAGCCCGAAGCGGCACGCGAAGTTATCCGGGATCCCCGCCTGTGCGGGGATGGCGACGAAAAGCGCCGGGCGGCGGCGGATTGAGTCTTTTTCGCCACACCCCATATCTAGTGGCTGTGGATAACTTCGCGACTCAGCATGTGGATAAGTTTCCGAACCGTTCCACAAGTTAACGGAATCGCAGGGTTTTTCGTTAACCAATCTGTGCTTGACGTAGGATCGTTCCGCGACAGAAACCGCCTCTCCAACAAAGGGAAAGAGGTTAATGGGGGTTCTCGAAAAGGGCAGGCTCAAGCCGGCGACGGCGCGTAGCTGGGTCGACGTATTGCCCTATGACACGATCCTGCAGCAGGACTGCATCGAGGCCATGCGCGCGCTGCCGGCCAAGTCGATCGACTGCATCTTCGCCGATCCGCCCTACAACCTCCAGCTCGGCGGCGACCTCAACCGGCCCGACGGCAGCCATGTCGACGCCGTCACCGATGCATGGGACAAGTTCGACAGTCTCGCCGCCTATGACGCGTTCACCCGCGAATGGCTGGCCGAGGCGCGCCGCATCCTGAAGGACGACGGCACGATCTGGGTGATCGGCAGCTATCACAACATCTTCAAGGTGGGCTCGGCGATCCAGGACCTGGGCTTCTGGATCCTCAACGACATCATCTGGCGCAAGGCCAACCCGATGCCCAATTTCAAGGGCACGCGCTTCACCAACGCGCACGAGACGCTGATCTGGGCGTCGACCGGCGAGAAGGCGAAATACACCTTCAACTATCGCTCGATGAAGACGCTCAACGACGAGATCCAGATGCGCTCGGATTGGGAATTCCCGATCTGCGGCGGCCAGGAGCGGCTGAAGCGGGGCGGCACCAAGGTCCACCCGACGCAGAAGCCCGAAGCCCTGCTCTACCGGATCATGCTCGCCAGCACCAAGCCGGGCGACGTCGTGCTCGATCCCTTTTTCGGCACCGGCACCACCGGCGCGGTCGCCAAGCGGCTTGGCCGGCGCTGGATCGGCATCGAGCGCGAGAGCGCCTATGTCGAGGCGGCGCAGGAGCGCATCGAGGCGGCGCTGCCGCTCGACGAATCGGCGCTGAAGACGATGCAGGCACCCAAGAGCCAGCCGCGCGTCGCCTTTGGCCAGCTGGTCGAGAACGGCTATCTCGCGCCCGGCACCGTGCTCACCGACGGCAAGCGCCGCTGGCGCGCAGTGGTCGGCGCGGACGGCTCGCTGCGCTGCGACGGCCAGAGCGGTTCGATCCACAAGCTGGGCGCGACGCTGCAGAACGCGCCGTCGTGCAATGGCTGGACCTTCTGGAACTATGAAGCCGCCGACGGCCTCAGGCCGATCGATGCGCTGCGGCAGACCTATCTGCTGGCGACCCAGCCGTAATTCTCCCGCGCAAATGGCGATCGACGATTCCCGAAGCTGTTCCCCGGCCAAGGCCGGGGCCCAGTTGCAATGTCGTTCGAGGGGGCTTCCCGCCTAACCGAGTGCGCCGAAACTCGGCCCCGGCCTTGGCCGGGGAGCAGAAGGGCGCGCAAAGCCTCGCTTCCTGCACTTTCCGCTTCCAATGCAGGATTGCGTCTGGGACGGTTGCCATATGGCCAGCCGTCTCCCGCCCCCTCCCGTCGACCACCGCGCCGTGCGCCCGCGCGTAGATGCCGCGACGTCAGCGACTTTCCGCGCCGCATGACCCTCGATCTGCCCGCTTCGGCGAAGCTCTATCTCCGCCCCGTCCAGCTCGCCGATTCGCCGGTGGACCGCGACGGCGAGCTCGTCCGCCTGGCGGGCGGCCTCAGCTGGTGCTCGGCCGTCGAGCTGATCGCGCGGGAGAAGGGCAAGCGCGTGCTCCAGCGCACCGTCGCGATCGCCGACCTGCCCGAGGACCCGCGCATCGTCGCGATCCTCGAGCGCATCGCCGCCCCGCGCGCGCCGCTCGCGCTCGGTCCGCGCATCGTCCGGCTCGATCAGCCCCAGGTGATGGCGATCCTCAACCGCACGCCGGACAGCTTTTCGGACGCCGGCACGCACATGCAGGACGCCGATGCCGCCGCCAGCGCAGGCGTCGACATGGCGGCGGCCGGCGCGGCGATCCTCGACATTGGCGGCGAATCGACTCGGCCCGGCGCGGCGGAAATATGGGAAGGCGAGGAAATCGAGCGTGTCGTTCCGGTGATCCGCCGGCTCGCGCGCGGCGGCGCGGCGATTTCGGTCGACACGCGCCGGGCCGCGGTGATGGCTGCCGCGCTCCAGGCGGGGGCGCATCTCGTCAACGATGTCGCGGCGCTGCTCCATGATCCCGGCGCGCTCGAAGTGGTGGTAGCGGCCGGATGTCCGGTGGTGCTGATGCACTCGCCCGAACCGCAAAAGGGCCCGCATGGCGGCGAGGGCTATGGCGACGTGCTGCTCGACGTGTACGACTGGCTGGAGAAGCGGGTCGAGGACGTCGCCGCCGCCGGCGTCGATCGCGCGAGGATTCTGGTCGATCCCGGCATCGGCTTCGGCAAGTCGCTTCAGGACAATCTCGCGCTGCTGAACGGGCTGGCGCTCTTCCATGGGATCGGCTGCGGCCTGGTGCTCGGCGCCAGCCGCAAGCGGATGATCGGGGCGCTTTCGAACGAGGCGCCGGCGGACCTGCGCCTGGGCGGCAGCCTGGCGCTCGCGCTGAAGGGAGCCGATGCCGGGGTCCAGCTGATCCGCGTTCATGATGTATTCGAGACGGTTCAGGCGTTACGCGTCTGGCGCGGCCTGCGCGATGCGGCGCTGATCGCGCGCTAGGAGAACAGCCCATGCGTCTTGCCCTTGCTCTCGCTCTGATTGCCGCTCCCTCGGCGGCGCTCGCCCAGGATGCCGGCTCCCCCGCCGCCGCGCGCCGGACGGTCGAGAACTACTATGCCGCGATCGAGCGCGGCGATTTCCGTGCCGCCTATGCGGCCTGGGACGATGGCGGCAAGGCGAGCGGCAAGAGCTATGCCGACTTCCGCCAGGGCTTTGCCGCGACGGCGCACAGCAGGGTGGCGACGGGCACGCCGCGCAATGCCGATGCCGGGATGAGCCAGCGCTGGATCGAGGTGCCGGTCGATGTCCGTGCCACGCTCAAGAACGGCAGGCGCCAGCATTTCCGCGGCAGCTACACGCTCCACCGCGTGGCCGCGGGGGTGAGCGACAATCCTGCCGACAGGCGCTGGCATCTGTCGAAGGCGAAGCTGGTGGCGGTCCGCTAGAACCAGCCCTGTTCCTCGAGCGCCGGTGCCTGGGTGCGGGCGACCGGCGCCTCGATCCCGCCGGCGAGCTGGAGGCGGATGTTGCGCCCCTCGCGCCGCACGCCCTGCACGGCGCCGCGCGCCACCCACCAGCTGCGATGGACCAGAGCGCCGGGCGTGCCGTCGAGCTCGGCCACCGCATCGCGCATGCGCATCAGGAGGAGGGCGGAGCCATGGGGGGTGTGGACGCGGACATAATGGTCTTCCATCTCCAGCGCGATCGGGAGCGCGCGGAGATGGGGCGGGAGGCGCTCGACCAGCCGGGGCGGGCCGGGCGCTCCCGGCTCCGCGGCCGGTTCGGGCCTGGCGAGATGCCGCTGCCGCGCGAACCAGAAGAGGGCGCAGACCAGGGCGCCGAGGAGGAGCACGTTGAAATAATGGGCGAGTGCCTGTTCGAGGCTCGGCCAGCGCGGGGGATGCCAGACGAAATTGGCGATCCACACCACGGCGCTCATCGGCAGCGAGACGATCAGGCAGGCTGCCGCCCAGAGCGCCGGCTCGGGCAGGTCGAGCCGCGGGGCCAGCGCACCCATGGCGCGCATCGCCGGGAAATAGAGGAAATATCCCGCATAGCTCATCGCCAGCCAATAGAGCAGCCTGAGGCCGAACGGAGCCGCGAAGCTGCCGAACGGCCCGACCAGCGCCAGCACCAGCCCGACGCCCAGGATGATCGCGCAGTCGATCAGAATCCGCCGCGTGCCGCCCAAAGCCTGTCTTCCTCGTCCCGTTCGCGCTTCGCCAAATGGCGGCGCCCTCCGCGCCGCTGCCGGCCGGCGAAGCGCCTTGCCGGTCCACGTAGCCGCGATTGCGGGTGCACCGCCAGCTGCGATCCTGCTCGTGCCAATAGTGTCGGGAGGCAGGCAATGGCCAGCAATGCAATCGTTCGGGAAGCAGGGGGGATCGATCTGTCGCGGATCGCCAAGGGAGTCATGTTCGTCGCGGCGGGCACTTTGGCGGGAGCTACCGGGCTTGCCGTGGCTCGGGTGCTGCTCGGCCTGACGCCGGCGACCTATGAGATCCGGCAGGTCGCCATCCTCGTCCATCTCGTCGCGGTGCTGCCGGCGATCCCGCTTGGCCTCTGGGTGCTGCTGGCCCGCAAGGGCGATGCGACGCACAAGCTGCTTGGCCGGATCTGGGCGCTGCTGATGGTCACCGCGGCGGTGTCGGCGCTGTTCATCCGCTATTTGAACCACGGCCAGTTCAGCTGGCTGCACCTGTTCGTGCCCGTCGTGTTCTTCACGCTGTACCGTGCCGTCCGCCAGGCCCGTGCCGGGCAATTCGCCGCGCACAAGCGCAACATGTGGCGGCTCTATGTGCTGGCGCTGCTGCTGCCGGGCATGTTCGCCTTCCTGCCGGGCCGGCTGCTCTGGCAGTGGCTGACGGTCTAGCCGAGCCCGGCCTTCCGCCTGGCCGCCGGGCGCGCCAGGTCGCGCGCCGCGTCCCGCCCGATCCAGCGCGCGGCGGGCAGGGGCGAGGCGGAAAGCCGCTCGGCCATTTCGCCCGCGGCCGCATGGAGGGCGGGGTTGCGCATGCCGATCCCGCGCAAGGCCCAGCTCACGCCCTTCTTGACGAAGTTGCGCGGGTCTCCGGCATGGGCCTCGATCAGCGGCAGCGCTTCGAGGAAGGGGGCGTCGCCCAGCTTCTTGGCGTGCAGCGCCAGCCCGGCGAGCAGGGCGAAGGCGGCGCGGCGCACGAACTCGCGCTCGTCCTCCGCCCAGCGAGGGACGGCGCCCCAGGCGAGCGGGCTCTTGTCGAACAGGCCGAAACAGGCCGTGTCGCAGGTCGCCCAATTGTCGAACCCCGCGGCCCAGCGGTCCATCCCCTCCGCCGTCAGCGCCTTGGGCTCGCCGACGAAGCAGGCGAGCAGCCGCGCTTCATACACGCCGGCATCCCATAGCTGCTCGGCAAGCGCCTGGTCGCGCCCCAGCGTCTTGGCGACGCCGCGGACGGTGCCGACCTTGATCCCGATGACGCGGTCCGCCGTGGCGATGCCGAAGCGCGGCATCCCGTCGGCCACGCCGGGTTCGGCAGCCTGTTCGAGCAGTCGGAGCGCTTCGGCCAGCATGGCGGCGAGCCTAGGCTCAGGCCGCGCTCTGGTCGATCCCCAGTTCGCCGAGCTTGCGGTAGAGCGTCGAGCGACCGATCCCCAGCCGCCGGGCGACCTCGGTCATCCGGCCGCGATAATGGCCGATGGCGAGGCGGATCACATCGGCCTCGATCTCGTCGAGCGCGCGCAGATTGCCGTCGGGGCGGAACAGGGTGACGCCGGCATGGCCGTTGCCCGGCGCCTGCGCGCCATTGGCCGCCGGCCGGCCGGCCGCGAGCTGGGCGATCTGCGGGAAATCGGCGCGGGCCAGCCCGTCGCCGTCGCACAGCACGGCGGCGCGGAACAGCGCGTTCTGGAGCTGGCGGACATTGCCCGGCCAGTCATAGCTGCCCAGCAGTTGCAGCGCGTCGTCGGTGATGCCGAGCGGGCGCAGGCCGGGCTGCTCGGCGATGCGCGCGAGCAGGTGGCGCGCCAGCGCCGGGATGTCGCCGATGCGCTCGCGCAGGGGCGGGATCGTCACCTGGACGACGTTCAGGCGGTAATAAAGGTCCTCGCGGAAACGCCCGGCCTCCACTTCGGCCTGCAGCGTCTTGTTGGTCGCGGCGATCACGCGGACGTCGACTTCGCGGGCGTGGCGCGCGCCGATCGGCTGGATCTCGCCCGACTGCAGCACGCGCAGCAGCTTCACTTGCGCGTCGAGCGGCATCTCGCCCACTTCGTCGAGGAACAGCGTGCCGCCATCGGCGTCGGCGAAGCGGCCGATCTTGCGCTCGAAGGCGCCGGTGAAGGCGCCCTTCTCGTGCCCGAACAGCTCGCTTTCCACCAGGTTGGCGGGAATCGCGCCGCAATTGACGCAGACCATGTCCTTCTTGCTGCGCGGGGAAGCGGCGTGGATCGCCTCGGCCACCACTTCCTTGCCGACGCCGCTCTCGCCTTCGATCAGGACGGGCACCCGGGCGCGGGCGGCCTTGGCGGCGATCGCCAGCGCGGCGCGGAACAAGGGAGCGCTGCCCACGATCTCGTCAAAGGCGAGCGGCGCGGAGAGCTTCTCGGTGAGCGGGCGCAGCTCGCCCGCGGTCTTGCCGCCCACCGCGGCCTCGAGCGCGGCGAGCAGCCGCTCGGCGGCGAGCGGCTTCACCAGGAAATCGGTCGCGCCGGCGCGCATCGCGTTCACGGCGTTGGCCACCGATCCGTTGGCGGTGAGCATCAGGATGGGCAGCTGCGGCCGGCGGGTGCGCAACTCGCCGATCAGCCCCGCCGCATCGGCGTCGGGCGAACTATGGTCGAGCAGGATCGCGTCGAGCGCCATCCCGTCGGGGGTGCCCAGCGTGGCGATGCCCGTCTCGGCCTCGCTCGCGAAGATGGTGCGCCAGCCGCGGCGTGCGGCGATGGCCGCGACGAGGCGGCGCTGTGCCGGCTCGTCGTCGATCAGCATCAGGAGGCGCTGGCCGTTGCGCGTCATCGCTCTTTCTGTCCCCAATGTCCCGTTTCAGGGCGTCACTCATAGAACGGATGGGTAAAGGCGGGCTTAAGCCTGACGTAGCGGCACGAGGGTTGAGCGGGTGGAGGGGCGGAGCTAAGGTCAGGCCAATTCACGTTTCAAGGGGAGAGACGAATGGTCGATACGGTCGACAGCGCCGAACAGCTCAAGGCGCACGAGCAGACCTGGAATGGTTTCAAGGCGATGATGTTCTGGGGCACGATCGGCGTGGCCCTGATCGCCGCCCTCGTCGTCTTCCTGATCTCCGCCAAGTGAAGATCGCGGTCCTGAAGGAGGCCGCCGCCGGCGAGCGGCGCGTCTCCGCGACTCCGGAAACGGTGAAGAAGTTCGTCGCGCTGGGTGCCGAAGTGGCCGTCGAGGCAAATGCGGGCCTGGACGCCTCGATCGCCGACCAGGCCTATGCCGACATGGGCGCCGCCATCGGCGACCGTGCGGGGACGCTGAAGGACGCCGACATCGTGCTGGGCGTGCAGGGCCCCGATCCGGCGAGCCTGAAGGGCGCGAAGCCGGGGGCATGGATCGTCGCAGGCCTGAATCCCTTTGGCGAGCGTGCCCGCGTCGATGCCTATGCCAGCGGCGGGTTCGAGGCGCTGGCGATGGAGTTCATGCCGCGCATCACGCGCGCCCAGTCGATGGACATCCTGTCCTCGCAGTCGAACCTGTCGGGCTACAAGGCGGTGCTCGATGCGGCGGCCGAATATGGCCGCGCCTTCCCGATGATGATGACCGCGGCGGGCACCGTCTCCGCCGCCAAGGTCTTCGTGATGGGCGTGGGCGTGGCGGGGCTGCAGGCGATCGCCACCGCGCGGCGCCTCGGCGCCCAGGTCTCGGCGACCGACGTGCGCGCGGCGACCAGGGAGCAGATCTTGTCGCTCGGCGCCAAGCCGATCTTCGTCGAAGCGGTGCAGGGCATCGAGGGCGAAGGCACCGGCGGCTATGCCACCGAGATGAGCGACGAGTACAAGGCCGCCCAGGCCGAACTGGTCTCCGCGCACATCGCCAAGCAGGACATCGTGGTCACCACCGCGCTGATCCCGGGGCGCTCTGCTCCCCGCCTGATCAGCGACGCGCAGGTCGCGACGATGAAGCCAGGCAGCGTGATCGTCGACCTCGCGGTCGAGGCCGGCGGCAATGTCGAGGGCGCCGTGGCGGGCGAGATCGTCGAGCGGCACGGCGTTAAGATCGTCGGGCACAGGAACGTGCCCTCGCGCCTCGCCACCGATGCCTCTGCGCTGTTCGCCCGCAACCTGTTCAACTTCCTCTCCGCCTTCTGGGACAAGGAGCAGGGCAGGCCGGTCCTCGACGAGGAGATCGGCAACGCCATCCGCCTGACCCAGGGCGGCAAGGTGGTGCACGAGAGGCTGTTAGGATGATCCTAGCCCTGAGCGCGGCGCTGCTGGCGCCCACATCCATCCCGGCGCACGCATCGGCTCCGGCGCTTGAAGGCAAGGAGAGCTATGTGGCGATCTGGGTAATCGATCCCCAGCCTATCGATAGCGGAACTCGCATGCTCCACCCGCATGACGTGATCGCTTCCGCCCGGCTGCTGCCGACGCGGGTCGTCGCGGCGCAGGCCGATGTCATAAGTGCGGATGGCACGCTGCTGGTACCCGCAGGCACACTCATGATGGTGCTGACTTCGGTTACAAGGGTGGCCTGCACCTTTTCGTTCCCGCCCTTGGGCAGCACCACGAAGACCTTCGTCTGCCTTACCGATGCAAATGGGGATGGAAAGTTCGAGAGCAGCTTCCAACTGGGCATCGGCAAGATCGGAGTGCCCCAATCTTACGGTATGATCCCGCGCAAACAGACTCCGGTTCAGCCGGTGGCCTATGAACAGCGTTCGATCGGCGATGAGGATGTGTATCCCCGGTTGCATATCAAATACTCGCATCGCGATCAGATCACCGGCATTGCCTATGTCGGCGTATGCATCGGCAATTCTCCAAGAAAGTCCGAGCCCTGTTTCGACGGCTATACCGGTGTTAAGGACCAAAAAGTGCCGATGACCTTCGAGATTCTCGGTTGCAAGATCGAGGTGTTGAGCAAGCAAGATGCCGTGATTGCTGTCCGGGTACTCTCGCCTATGGTCGCGCGCCCCTTCACCGCGCAAGAATACACACGGTTCTACTGATCGCTGTCAGATAGAGTGGGCACAAATTTATGGACTTCATCTCGATCCTGTCGATCTTCGTGCTGGCGTGCTTCGTCGGCTATTACGTGGTCTGGTCGGTCACGCCGGCGCTGCACACGCCGCTGATGGCGGTGACCAACGCCATTTCCTCGGTGATCATCGTCGGCGCGCTGATCGCGTCGGCGGCCTCGGGCGCGGAGATCGCCAAATGGCTCGGCCTGGTCGCCGTGGCGCTGGCATCCGTGAACATCTTCGGCGGCTTCGCCGTCACCGAGCGCATGCTCGCCATGTACAAGAAGAAGGGCTGAGCCATGCATGAGGGGGCACCTGTCAATCCCTGGGTGGCGCTGGCCTATCTGGTCGCCGGCATCTGCTTCATCCTCGCGCTGCGCGGGCTCTCCAGCCCGGCGAGCAGCCGGCGGGGCAACCGGCTGGGCATGCTCGGCATGGCCATCGCCGTCGTCACCACCCTGATCACGCACGAGATCGCCAGCCCGATCGAGCTGGGCGCGGCGATCGCGATCGGCGGCGCGATCGGCTTCGTCACCGCGCGACGGATCGCGATGACCGCGATGCCGCAGCTCGTCGCCGCCTTCCACTCGCTGGTCGGCATGGCGGCGGTGCTGGTCGCCGCGGCGGCGTTCCTCAATCCGGGCGCGTTCGGCATCCTGGGCGCGGACGGCGAGATCCTCAGCGTCAGCCGGATCGAGATGGGGCTGGGCGTCGCGATCGGCGCGATCACCTTCTCGGGATCGGTGATCGCCTTCCTCAAGCTCAACGGCAACATGTCGGGCAAGCCGATCCTGCTGCCCGGCCGGCACGTCATCAACCTGGGCGTGCTTGCCGGCATCCTCGGCCTGATCGCCTATTTCGTGACCGACCAGAGCCCCTGGGTGTTCTGGACCGTCACTGCGCTCAGCTTCGTCATCGGCTTCCTGCTGATCGTGCCGATCGGCGGCGCGGACATGCCGGTGGTCGTCTCGATGCTCAATTCCTATTCGGGCTGGGCGGCGGCGGCGATGGGCTTCACGCTGCACAACAGCGCGATGATCATCACCGGCGCGCTGGTCGGCAGCTCGGGCGCGATCCTCAGCTACATCATGTGCCGCGCGATGAACCGCAGCTTCCTCAGCGTGATCGCCGGCGGCTTCGGCGCCACCGATGGCGGCGGCGCGGCGGGCCAGGCGATCGACCGGCCGTGGAAGCGCGGCTCGGCCGAGGACGCGGCCTTCCTGATGAGCCAGGCCGAGCAGGTGATCATCGTGCCGGGCTATGGCATGGCAGTCGCCCAGGCGCAGCACGCGCTGCGCGAGATGGCCGACAAGCTCAAGGAGCATGGCGTCCGGGTGAAATATGCGATCCATCCGGTCGCGGGGCGCATGCCGGGCCATATGAACGTGCTGCTGGCCGAGGCTAACGTGCCCTATGACGAAGTCTTCGAGTTGGAGGACATCAACTCGGAATTCGCCCAGACCGACGTCGCCTTCGTGATCGGCGCCAACGATGTGACCAATCCGGCGGCGAAGACCGACAAGTCCTCGCCGATCTACGGCATGCCGGTGCTCGACGTCGAAAGGGCCAAGACGGTACTCTTCATCAAGCGTTCGATGGGCGGCGTGGGCTATGCGGGTGTCGACAACGAGCTGTTCTACCGCGACAACACCATGATGCTGCTGGCAGACGCGAAGAAGATGGTCGAGGAGATCGTGAAGAGCCTCGACTGACGGCGGCGAACGGGGAGATTGTGATGGCGAGCGTGGGTTCGATTCTGGGCGGTGCGTTCGGGCTGTTGCGCGAGCGGCCGGGTGCGGTGGTGATCTGGGCCGTTACCTATTGCGTCGGCTCGCTGGCCATTTCGCTGATCATGGGCCTGTTGATGTTCGGCACGGTGATGCCGGCCAGCGCCGATGCCGGGGCGGCGCTCTCGGTCTGGGCGGGCCCGATGTTCAGCCTGATGCTGCTCCTCTATCTCTGCCTGCTGCTGCTCGTCGTGGTGCTGATGAACGCGGTGTTCCGCGCGATGCTGCGGCCACAGGAGGGCGGCTTCGCCTTCATGCGGCTCGGCATGGACGAGTTCCGGATGCTCGGGCTGGTGGTCCTGGTCTGTGTCGGCGTCTTCGCCGCGGTGCTGATCGGCGAATTGCTGTTGCTGCTGCTGATCACGATCATCGGCTTCGCACTGGGAACGGGGGCGATCGCCGGCGCGATCTCGGTCGTGCTCGCCTTGGCCTTTCTCTGCGCCATGGTCTGGCTGGAGGTCCGCATCTCGCTGATCTTCCCGCTGAGCTTCCACCGCCGACGGATGAGCCTGGACGCCGCTTGGGAGCTGACGCGCGGCCGCTTCTGGCTGCTCTTCGCCTGCTATTTCCTGATCGGGCTGATCTTCGCCGTCGCCACCGGCATCGTGATGTGGGCGGTGATGGGCGAGTATTTCGCCGCGCTGATCCAGGCCAATGGCGACCAGGAGCAGATGCGCCTGGCGGCCGAGGCGTTCGCCGCCAAACAGTTCGCCATGCCGCTCGCCGCCAAGATCCTGTTCGGCGTGGTGGGGGCGGTGTTCTTCGCCGTGGGGCTGGCGCTGGGGCCGGGCCTGCTCGCCAGCGCCACCCGCGAGCTTCTTGGCGACGAGAGCGAAGCCGCGGTGTTTGCAGCCGAATCCGACGGATCAGTCATGGACTGATTCGGAACGGACGGGCAATGAATCCTGCGCCCGTCCGCGCCGCGCCATCAGAACCGGAATGGAGCGGACAGAGCATCCGTTTCGGAGGTTGGGCCTCTCCGGCGCATGGAGCGACTCCGAGAGGGCGATGACGAATCTTTCCGCGGCCCCCGAACTGATCGGCGCGCCCTATGCCCTGGCCGTCAACGCGGTGCTGATCGCGGAGGCGGCGGGCGCGGACGTGGACGCGGCGTTCGCCGCGCTCGGGATCCGGGTGCGGGATCGGGCCGATTTCGCGGCTGCGGCGCCCTTGCTGGACGCGGCCCGGCTCGATCTCGTCCTGCTCGACGCCCGGGCCGGCGGCGCGGCCGTGCCGGCGCCCCTGCTCGATCGCCTGGCGATGTGCGGCATGGAGGATGGGCCTGCGCTGGTCGCCATCTTTCCGGCCGACCAGATCGACCTTGCCGGCGCGCTGCTGGGGGCGCCGCGCGCTCAGCTCCTCTGCGATCCGGGCGCCGGCGAGCTGCTGGCCGCGCTGTTGGGTGTCGTCGCCGGGGGAGAGGCGGCGGCGCGGCTTTCCTTGGCGGACGTCACGCGCGATTCCGAGGCCGTGCGCCTGCGCCGGCTCAACGACGAAGTGGCGCGCATCGCCGATATCCTTGCGCGCCTGACCCGGGGCGAGTTTGCGGAGGAAGACGAGATCGAGCGCCGCGCCGGCATCCGGGCGCCCGACATGGAGTATCGCGGGCCCGACGAGCCCATGCCCGAGATCGCCGCCGCCGAGATCCGTGCGGTCATCCGCGCGCGCCGGCTGCGCGCCCAGTATTTCGCATCCGACCTGTTCGCCGATCCCGCCTGGGACATGCTGCTGGACCTGTTCGCCGCCGGGCTCGAGCGGCGGCGCGTATCGGTATCCAGCCTGTGCATCGCTGCGGCGGTTCCGCCGACCACGGCATTGCGCTGGATCGGCACGATGCACGATGCCGGCCTGTTTCGCCGCGAGGCCGATCCCGGCGACCGGCGCCGCGCCTATATCGTGTTGAGCGAGAAGGCGCAGCAAGGCATGCGCAGCTATGTGGGCGCCGTACGCCGGGCGGGGTTGAGTCTCGTTTGAGGGCTTGCTCCGGCGCTCCGGCTTTGGCATCGGATCGGGACCGGCATCGTGCCCGGGGCGCTTAGCTCAGTTGGTAGAGCATCTCGTTTACACCGAGAGGGTCGGCGGTTCGAGCCCGTCAGCGCCCACCATTTCCCACCGGTTTGTCGTACCCAATTGGGACCGCCTCATATCCAAAATGAGGATGCCTCAGAGGGGGGCTTTGGTGACCGCAGACGCTCGATTGGGTGTCGAGTGACCGATTCTGGGCCGGTTGCGGACCGGCAGATCTTGGCGCGACGGGCGGCCTTAGCCGACATCTGACGGATGAGTATCGCTTCCGCCCAATGCGATTGCGCCGCCAGCGCACACCGAGCGTCTCAACAACGCACCGGGGATGTCGCAGTCCAATCGGTGCGTTGAGATACAGAAGAAAGCTTAGGTGATCGCAGATACTGTTGGTTCGGACTGAGCATAATTAATTGCTACGAAAATAAAATTATATCGTGCCGATACTGGTTGAGGAGGTGCCGTCTGGCACGAGTGTAACGGCATTTCTTTTCAAGAAAATTACAGCCATTTCGGCAGGGAACTCCCTTTGTCGCCCGATATATTCGTGCATTTCTGCATGCGATGTAGAGCGAGTCGCGGGGGTATTCGTGGATGACTGTAATGTTACACGAAACGACCGCGTGGCAGCCGAGCACCTTGTCGCCTCAAGCGATATCCCGCCCGCAAACGAAACGCGTGGGCAATTCCTCAGGATAGCCAGTCCGCTCTTCCGTCCCGAGGCCTTGGAGCATGCCCGGCGCCTGGAGGGGGAAGTCGCCATCACGCGCTCCGTTTCCCTGTCGCTCATTACCGGTCTTCTGGTGCTGATCGTGACGGTCCTGTTCTGCTGGGTGACGATGGGGAGCTATGCGCGGACCGAACGCGTGGTCGGACAGGTCGTGCCGGCGCGCGCACTCACCAAGGTACATGCGGATCGGCCAGGCCGGATCGTCTGGCTCGGGGTGAAGGAGGGCGACCTTGTCCGCAGTGGGCAACCCCTGGCGCGTATCCGCAGCGAGCAACCGCTTTCCAATGGCAGTTCCCCTGGCGACGGACAGATCGCGTCTCTCACCCACCAGATGGACGCAATCCGGCAACAGATCGGCAGCGAACAAGATCGCGCCAACGCCGAACGGGTCCGGCTGACGCGGCTGATCTCGAATCTCGATCGCGAGGAGAGCCAGCTTGCCAAGCAGATCGAGTTTCAGCAGGCAGCGGTCGAGTCGACCAGGCGCTCGTTCGAGGCGCTGGGCGCGCTCGGCTCGAGGGGCTTTGTCTCGCAGACCGAGCAAGAGCGGCGCCGCCAGGCCTGGCTGAACGCGGCGGCGCAATATCAGGCTGCCGTCCAGCAAATGTCCCAATTGTCGGAACGGCGCGGAACCGCGCAGGCGGATCTGCTGAAACTGCCGGGGGATCATTCGACCAGGGATGCCGAATTCCGCAGATCCCTCGCCGGTCTGGAGGAGCGTCGTATCGAAGCCGAGAATGCACGCGGTTTCACCATCACCGCGCCGATAACGGGCCGCGTTACCGCGCTTCAGGCTACCACTGGCCGCAGCAGCGACGGACGCCTGCCGCTGCTTGCCATCGTGCCCGTCGATTCCAGAATGGAAGTCACCTTGTTTGCGCCCTCGCGCGCCGTCGGCCTGGCGCGGGTCGGACAGGAAGTGCGCTTGCGCTACGATGCGTTCCCCTATCAGCGCTTCGGCACATTCAATGGCCGCATCGTGACCATCTCGCGCTCGGCACTGGCGCCGGAAGAAGTCGATTCAGCGCTCAAGCTCGGTGAACCGGTCTATCGACTGCGCGTCAGCCTGAACCGGCAGCGCATCCGCGCCTTCGGCGAGGATCTTCCGCTGGAACCCGGCATGACCCTCCAGGCCGATATCGTGCTCGATCGGCGCAGTTTCCTCGACTGGCTGTTGGAGCCGATCCACGCGGTACGGTCCCGCGCATGAGCGACGTCGCTCTTCGCCTCTCGCGCCGCGGTGTGCCGATGGTGCATCAGGACGAGGCCGCGGAATGCGGTCTCGCCTGCCTGGCGATGATCGCCGGCTATCATGGGCATGAGATCGACATGCTGTCCCTGCGCGTCCGCTTCGGAGCGAGCATGAAAGGGATGACGCTGGCGACCCTGCTCCAGGTCGCCGACCAAATGAAGCTGGACGCGCGACCGCTGCGCGGCGAACCCGAGGATCTGCGCGAAGTCGCATTGCCGGCCATTCTCCATTGGGGCCTCAACCACTTCGTCGTGCTGACTGCCATCAAGGGCCGCGGCGCCAAGGCGCGATATCTCGTCAACGATCCGGCTCTGGGCGCGCGAAGCCTGTCCCGGGAGGAGCTGTCGAAGCTGTTCACCGGCGTCCTGATCGAACTGCATCCCGCCATCGCCTTCGAGCGCCGGCGCGAGCGCGCGAAGCTGTCCTTGTGGCAGCTTTGGTCCAGCACGTCCGGACTCGTCCCGGCGCTCGGACGAATCCTGATATTGTCGTTGCTGATCGAACTCTTCGTGTTGGCGGCGCCCTTCTATCTCCAGCTCGGCATCGACAATGTCATCCCGTCGCAGGATCAGGATTTCCTCACCGCGCTGGCGCTCGGCTTCGGCGCCGTGGCGATATTGAGCCAGGTCACCAGTCTCGTCCGGGCCTGGTCCGTAGCGGGCCTTTCGAACGAGCTTGGGTATCGGCTGGTCTCCAATCTCTTCCGCCACATGGCGCGCCTGCCCGTGCCCTGGTTCGAGCGCCGTTCGGTCGGCGACGTGCTCACCCGCTTCAATGCCACGCATCCGATCACCGATCTGTTGAGCGGCGGCCTCATCCAGGCGGTGATCGATGCGTGCCTGTCGACGATCACGCTCGGATTGATGTTCCTCTATTCCCCGATGCTGAGCCTGGTCACACTCGCCGCGCTCGGCATCTATGTGCTGCTGCGCCTGGCCTATTTCGGCTCCCTGAAGGCGGAAAGCATCGGCATCATCCAGGCCCAGGCCGCCGAACAGGCGATGCTCATCGAGACCATCCGCGGCATCGTTCCCATTCGCCTGTTCGGCCGCGAGCGGGAGCGGCTGCGCGTCTGGCAGACCCGCCGGGTTCAGGTGGTCAATGCGAGCGTGCGGATCGCCCGGATGCAGGCGATCTTCAGCGCCGCGAACAGCGCAACCGTTGCGCTTGAGAATATACTTTTCGTCTATCTGGCGATCCGCCTCAGCATGGCCAATGCCTTCACCGTCGGCATGATCACGGCCTTCGCCGCCTATAAGCAGCAATTCCTGAATTCGAGCCTCAACGTCGTCGGCCGGGCGATCGACTATCGCATGCTCGATGTGCAGCTCGGCCGGATCGGCGACATCGCGCTCACGGCACCCGAACCCCGAGCCACGCCCGGCGGCCTTGGCGGAGAGATCGAGACGATCGAGCTCGAAGGCATACGCTTCGCCTATGCCATCGGCGATCCCGAGATTCTCCAGGGCGTCGATCTTTCGATCCGCCGCGGCGAGACGCTCGCCATCGTCGGGGCCTCGGGCAGCGGCAAGACGACCCTGTTGAAGCTGCTGCTCGGGCTGGCGCCGCCGAGCGAGGGCCATATCCTCGTCAACGGCAGGCGTCTGACGCCCGCGATGCTCGGCGCCTATCGCGAGCAGGTCGCCTCGGTCATGCAGGACGATCAGCTTTTCGCCGGCACCATCGCCGAGAACATCGCTTTCTTCGACCCCGAGATCGATCTTGAGCGCGTCGAGGACGCCGCGCGGCGCGCGATCATCCATGACGACATCATGGCGATGCCGATGGCCTATGAATCGCTGGTCGGCGACATGGGCTCGGCGCTTTCGGGCGGCCAGAAGCAGCGCGTATTGCTGGCCCGCGCCCTGTACCGGTCGCCGCGCTTGCTCGTGATGGACGAAGCCACCGCGCATCTCGACGGGCCGACCGAAGCGCGGGTCAATGCATCGCTACGAGAAATGGGCCTGTCCTGCGTCGTGGTCGCGCACCGGGACAGCACCATCGCCAATGCCGATCGCGTCCTCGAGCTGGAACGCGGGCGCATCATCGCGACATCAAGAGAGGAGGAGCCGGGAGAAAAGCCAGATTTGACCAAAGTCGCCTGAACATCACGCAAATTGTCATTCTTCAGAGAAGGATATTTCCATGCTTCGCGAGCTTTTCAATGACGAGATCGGTTTCGTGTCCGGGGGCCTGCGGCAGGACCACAGCCCCATGCCCAAGCCCACCGGCCCCGACGTGGGCGGTAGTGTCGGCGGTGGCGGCGGCGTCAACGTCTGGAGCGGTGGCGGTGTTTCGGTTGACCTCCGCCCGACAGGCGGCGTCCCCCCGACCGGCGGCGTCGTGACCGTCACCATCGGCGGAAGCTCAGGCGGTAGCGGCAATAGCGGGAGCACCAACTGGGCTGCGGAGGCCCGAGAACTGCAGCTCCAAAATGACGCCGCCAGCGGCCGATCACCGAACGACTGACGGGTTTCATCAGAAAATATTAGGCACCTGGGTGAGCGACGGATTTCGTCGCTCACCCTTTCCCGAAGGTTTGGCCCCATGAAGCGCTTCTTTGTCATGTTCCTCGCCTCGATCGGTATTATTACGGCTTTCCCACCTTTGCAGCGTGAGGTGCGGGCTCAGGATCAAGACACGACCGAACCGCGTTTAGGCTTCAATGCCACCAAGGCGATGCAGTGGCTTCCTCTCGCCGGCGACGAGCAAAATGGGATCATTACCGTCCCGGTGACGGTCAACGGGCAGGCAACCCTTGCCGAAATCGATACCGGATTGAGCACCCCTGGCGTAGCGGTCATCTCGTCGAAACTGCTCTCCAATGCCGGCAAGGCGGTAGGTGGGAAGACTGTTTCCTCCGACGCATATGGCGGCGCGGGCCGCTATGTCATGCGACGCGTCGAATCGCTGGTCGTCGGGGGGGCGACACTCCTCAACCAGCCCGTGGCGGCGACGGAAAGAACCCTCTCCAAAGACGGGCGCGTTGGTGCCGTGATCGGCATCAACCTACTTATGGGTCTCGCACTGCAAGTTGATTGGGAACATGGTCGTGCGCGCTTCCTGCTCGGTGGCGACCTGCCCAAGGATGAGCATACCGCGATGGTGGTGATCGATAGTCGATCTAAGCTCCCCTTTGTTGATGCCAATATCTGCGGAACCACGGTCAAGGCGCTACTGGATACTGGCACCAACAGCGACCTTCGCCTGGTCCCTGAACAGGAAAACCTCTGGGAATGTGCGAGTGTGGCAAGAAGTACGATTCGCGGCAACGGCGCTGGCGGCCCAGTCATCAGCGGACTGGTGAGCTTGCCTGCAGTGCACATTGGGAAGCGTCCGATGGGGCCGGCATTGGCCTCAATCGATCCCGAGGGTGGACCGCTTTCCGCGCTTGGCTCTTCGGCGTCAGTCGGAACCGGGCTACTACGGCGATCCAACTTCGTGCTCGACATCGGGAACGCAGCGCTCGCTTTCTACGGACCCGATCGCAGCGCCAAAGTTATCGATCGAACGAGAATAGGCATCCAGTATCGCGTCGATGGGAATGGGCTGCTTATCACCCATCTCATGAAGGGTTCGCCTGCCTCGCAGACAATCCTCAAGGCGAATGACCGAATCTGCGCGCTCAACGGCAAGGCGATCGAAACGCTTGCGGGAAGATATGGCGATATCAATCCGCGTGTCGGGCAGACCACAAGGATCGGCCTCTGTGGCGGCCCGACGGTTTCGATCGTGGCTCGCGACTTTCTGGCCTTTCCCGGAGCACCGGATGCGGCCCTTCCGGCGGGCGCCCCGGCAGTTTCCGAGCCAGCGGGTGTAGGCAAGGTTACCGGCGCCTTCGCCCGCTGCGTGAACGGAGACCTGTCCGGCGAGGAACTGGCCGGAGCATGCTCGATCGTACTGAATGCCCCTGCGGTAGCGAATTACTGGAAGGAAATTGCTCGTACCAAGAGGGCCGCTGCCCTTTCCGGGGCCAAGAGCCCCGGAAGTCGCTAGTTCCTCGTTCGGGCTGTTTGGAGTGCAGGCCCTGCGCACACGGTCGGCTGGGCGGCGGGTTCGACGCCCACCGTTTCGAAGAGGCCGAATCTCCATGGAGTACTTACTCGCCTCGGCGGCCGTAATGATCAGCCTCATCATGTTCCCTCTCCTTGCCCAAGCCCAGCCTCAGGCCCAGCCCGAGGCGCGCTTCGGCTTCAACGCCACCCAGGCACTGCAATGGCTCCCGCTATCCAGCGGGGGGTGGGGCGGCATCATCATTCCGGTGACGGTGAACGGACAGGCGACCTATGCCAATGTCGACACGGGATCGACCGTATCGGATGTGGCGGTGATTTCTTCGAGGCTCCTGCCCGCCGGCGAGGGGGCCAAGGATGAACAGAGAATTTCCGCCAACGGCTATGGCGGCATCAGCCACTATCCCATCCGGCGCGCTGGCTCTCTGGTGATCGGCGGGATCACACTCCTCAATCAAATGGTGGCGGTGACCGATCAGCCCTTGTCGCTCGACGAGCGCGTCGGCGTCACGATCGGCATCAAAATGCTCATGGGCCTCACGCTGCAGATCGATTGGGAGAATCGCCGAGCCCGCTTCCTATTAGGTGGCGATTTGCCGAAAGGCGCAGACACGGTGACGGTGGCGATCGAAACACGAACCCACCTTCCCATTGTCGATGTCGAGATTTGCCGACTACCGGTCAAAGCATTGCTGGACACCGGCGCCAACAGCGACCTCAATCTGGCGTCAGAACAGGAGAAGCTGCGGGAATGCGCAGCTCCGGTACGCAGCGACATTCGAAGCGTGGGCGCTGGTGGCCCGGTTATCAGCGGGCTGGTGAGCTTGCCTGCGGTGCGCATCGGGACGCGTTCGATGGGGCCTGCCATAGCATCAATCGACCCTGAACGCGGACCACTTTCCAGGCGAAGCATTCCTGCCTCGATCGGCACTGGATTGCTAAGGCGCTCCAACTTTGTGCTTGATGCGGGAAACAGCGCGCTCGCCTTCTACGGCGCCGACCGCACGGCCCGAGTCATCGATCGGCCAAGGATAGGCATCCAGTACCGCCCTGACGGGAAAGCGCTGCGCATCACCCATCTCATGAAAGGTTCGCCTGCCTCGGAGACAATCCTCAAGGCGGGAGACCGGATCTGCGCGCTCAACGGCAAGACCATCGAAGCGCTTGCGGGAAAATATGGCGACATCAGCCCTCCCGTCGGCCAGACGGCCAGGATCGGCCTCTGTGGCGGCCCGACGGTTTCGATCGAGGCTCGCGACTTTCTGGCCTTCCCCGGAGCACCGGACGCGGCCTTTCCAGCGGGCAGCCCGCCGATTCCGGAGCCGGCAGGGGTAGGCAGGGTGACCGAAGCCTTCGCCGGCTGCGTGAACGGAGAGCTGTCCGGCGAGGAACTGGCGAAGACGTGCTCGATCGTGCTGAACGCACCTGGCGTCGCGAACTATTGGAAGGAAATCGCTCGGACCAAAAGAGCTGCCGCCCTTCCCAACACTGCAAATCCGGGGCAACCATAATTTCGGCGAGCAAAGCAGGCTTACCCGCGCGGAATCCACTAGGGCGCGATCACCGCACCGAGGGTCGACGGATCGATCCACTCGGTTGTCAGGAGCGTAGAGTGAGCGAATTGGCTTGGGCTTTCGTCCACGCTTAGCTGGTTCGACGGCCGGACCAGGAGTGTTTGTCACTCCGTCGCACTGCGAGGGGGCTGCGATTCACGTCTTCTTCTCTTCCAACGCGCCCGCTGTTGGACACGGTGGCGCCATGGCACAGGGCATGAATCACGGGTGTGGATGCGCAAGGCTGCTCTCGAGGACGTGATCTCCAGCCTCAATCACAAGGCTGTCTCCCTCCATTCCGAGCGCGAGCTGGCCCTGGACGACTAGGGGCCAAAGCGGGCATCGGAAACATCACGCTCTGCTTTCCAGCATCGGTGTTTCGTCGCCACGCAGCGTCAGGATCTCGGCGCCGGTTCTCGTGACGGCGACCGTATGCTCGAACTGGGCGGAGAGCTTCCCATCATTGGTTACGACCGTCCAGCCGTCGTCAGCAGTGGAAACCTTGCGGGTGCCCTGGTTCAACATCGGCTCGACGGTGAAGACCATGCCTTCGCGCAGTTTCAGACCCGTTCCGGGCCGCCCGAAATTGAGGATCTGTGGCTCCTCGTGCATCTCTCGGCCAATGCCATGCCCGCAAAATTCTCGCACGACCGAGTATCCGTTCCTCTTGGCATGCCGTTCGATCGCAAAGCCGATGTCGCCAAGATGGGCTCCGGGGCGGACCTGTCCTATGCCCTGCCACATCGCCTCACGGGCGACCCGCACGAGCCGCCGTGCAGCGGGTAGGACGTTGCCGACCAGGTAGGTCTTGCTCGAATCCGCGATGAAGCCGTTCTTTTCCAGGGTGACGTCGAAATTCACGATGTCGCCGTCGCGGATGATCTCGCCCGAGCTGGGTACGCCGTGGCAGACTACATGATTGATCGAACAGTTCAGGACATACTCGAACCCATATTGTCCCTTGCTTGCTGGGCGGGCGGCGAGATCGTCGGTTATGAAAGCTTCGACCAGGTCGTTGATGTGCAGGGTCGACATGCCGATAAGGTCCTGTCCGTCCAGCATCTCGAAGACCGATGCCAGCATTTTGCCTGACGCACGCATGAGCGCCAGTTCATCGGGTGTCTTCACCATGTCAGGCGGCCACCAAATCCTTTGGATGCACGTCTGCCGCTTCCAGCTGCATCTTCGTGATGTCGTTGAAGGAAAGCGTCGGGTTGGCCTCGGCCAACATTCCGATCTTCATCCAGAACTCCGCCTGCGCATTGATGGAGCGGCACATCACCGTGCTGGCCCGACGAATATCATCATGCAGGTGGTCGTCGATCTTCACGATGCCCATGGATTACCTCGAATGTTGCACGATATACGAACCGTTTATGAAACGTATATCATGCCGTCAAGGGCTCGTTCTGACGCACGACCGGTTATGGGCACTCCAGGACTTAACCATCTCGTGGAAGCCAGCTTGGCCACAATGAGGCCGGCGCGGCCCCTGGAGCAGCCTCCCTAACCTCCGTTCTGCTCACCCGGGATATGCGAAAGGCTGGCCCGTTGCGCGAAGCGATAAGGCATGGCGGAAAGATCGTGGACATGACGACATATGACGCCGCCGGCCTGCGCTGGCGCCGTTTCGAGCCTGCCGAGCCGATCTGGGCAACCGGCTATCGCCGCCTTGGCATCGGCGCCTATGATGGGCGGTCTGAATCCGGAGGACGACCATGACGTCTATCGAGGCCCAGCCCGTTGCCGCGCGCCTCTCACGCTCCGCGATCTTAGCGGCGTCCGGCCCCGCACGGGCCACGGCGGCGTGAGCCCGTCACCGGCCAGCGCGATCGAGCTTCCCATGCGCCGGCTCGGCCTTGCGGAATCCGGAAACGAGGCGTTGACGCGGCTCGTGCCGATCGAGGCACCGGTCTCGGTCGAGATCGGTGGCCTCGGCTATGCGGTCATGATGGCCACGCCTTCCGACCTTCACGACTATGCGCTCGGCTTCGCCCTGGGTGAAAATCTGGTGGACCGGCCCGACGAGGTCGACGGCGTCGATGTTGATGAGGTCGCCGGTGGGTGGGCCGTGCGAATCTGGCTGGCGCCCGAGCGAATGGAACGCGTGCGCGCGCGCGCGCGCCGGCGCGTCTCCGAAAGCAGCTGCGGATTGTGCGGCATGGACAATATCGACGAAGTGCTGCGCCCGCTGCCGAACGTCACCGCTCGGATCCGCGTGGACAGCGCCGCCATCGCGCGCTCCCTGGCGTCCCTGCGGAACCATCAACCGCTCGGCCGGGAGACCGGCGCGGTCCACGCCGCCGCGTTCTGCACGGCGGACGGCCAGATCCTTTGCGTGCGCGAGGATGTCGGCCGGCACAACGCGCTCGACAAGCTGATCGGCGCGCTGGCGCTCGGAGGGATTGATCCGGCGGGCGGGTTCATCCTGCTATCCGCGCGGTGCAGCTGCGAACTGGTCGAGAAGACGGTGCGCGCCGGCTGCCCGATGCTCGTCACCATCTCCGCGCCGACCAGCCTGGCCGCCGAGCGGGCGGCGGGGGCCGGCTTGACGCTGGTTGCGCTCGCGCGAACGGATTCGGCGCTGATCGTCAGCGATGCGCAGCGGATGATCGCATGAGAACGCTGGGCGTCGTTCTGGCCGGCGGCCAATCCCGGCGCTTTGGATCGGACAAGGCGGTGGCGATGCTGGGCGGCCGGGCGCTGCTCGACCACGCGATCGATGCGCTACGGCCCTTTTGCGAGGCGCTGGCGATCGCCGGGCGAGCCTCGCCCGACCTGATGTCCATCGACGATCGGCCGCGCCCCGCGCTGGGACCGCTGGGCGGCCTCGCCGGTGCACTGGCCTATGCCAACGACCAGGGGTTTGCCCAGGTGCTCAGCATCTCCGTCGATTGCGTCTGGCTGCCGCCCGACATCCTTCGACTTCTCGATCCTGCTCCCTCCTGCCTGGCCGGGCAGCCGGTCATCGGGCTGTGGCCCGCCACCGCCCTGGCCGACCTCGACGCCGAGCTGGCCGGCGATGGCGGACGATCCGTCCGCGCCTTTGCCGCGCGGATCGGCGCGCGGGCGGTGGCGGGGGATTTTGCGCCTCCGAACATCAATACGCCGGCCGACCTGGCACAGGCGGCCGCCGCCCGCACCGCGCCGCGCTAGCCGGCCACCACGCGAACCGGAATGGACTTGGCGGCCGGCGTGCCGCTGGTCTTGTCGTGATAGTCGAGCGGCAGAAGCGGATTGAGCTCCGGATAGTAGCCGGCGACCGATCCGCGAGCCATCGGATAGTCAAGGAGCGTCAGCCCCTCGACACGGCGGTCGATCCCATCGTCGCTGATCGTCTCAAGCGCGACGCGCGATCCAGCCTCCAGTCCGCGGCAGGTGCGGTCCTCGGCGTTCATGAAGAGGACCATGCGATCGTTGTACACGCCGCGATAACGGTCGTTGTAGCTGTAGATCGTCGTGTTGAACTGGTCGTGCGAGCGCACCGTGGCGAGGCGCAGCATCTCCGGGTCGGCGACCGGCGCGTTCACCTCAAGGCCGGGCAGGACCAGGAAGTTGGCCTTGCCATTGGCGGTCTGCCAGACGCGGCGGCGCGGCGGCACGTCGAGGTGGAAGCCGTTGGGCGCCTGAATACGCTCGGAGAAATCGCTGTAGATCGCCGGATAGACGTCAGCGATCCTGTCGCGGATGCGGCCATAGTCGTCGATATAATCGGCCCAGGGCACCTTGCTCGCCGGCAGCGTCGCCATCGCCATCCGGCAGACGATCTCCACCTCCGGCATGAGGTCCGGGCTCGCCGGCTCCAGAACGCCGCGCGATGCGCTGACGTTCGAGAAGGAATCCTCGACCGTGATGAACTGCTCGCCCAGCGCCGTGCGGATCGCCTCGGAACGCGCGACGACGGGGAGGATGAGCGCCTCGCGGCCGTGAACGAGATGGCCGCGGTTGAGCTTGGTGGTGATCCCGACGGTCAAGGCGAGCTTGCGCATCGCCGCATAGGACCGGTCGGTGTCGGGGACGGCACGGACGAAATTGCCGCCGAGGCCGATGAAGACCTTGGCGGTGCCCCGCTCCATCGCCGCCACGCTCTCGACCGTGTGGTGGCCGTGGGCGCGCGGCGGGTCGAACCCGAAGACGTCGCGGACGCGGTCGAGATAGGCCTCTGACGGCTTTTCGTCGATGCCGACGGTGCGGTCGCCCTGGACGTTGGAATGGCCGCGGATGGGCGAGATGCCGGCGCCGGGCCGACCGAAATTGCCCTTGAGCAGCAACAGGTTCGCGACCTGCTGGACCAGCTCGGATCCCCGCAGCTGCTGGGTGATGCCCATGCCGTAGCAAATCATCGTCGCGCGGGCGCGGATATAGATTTCGGCGCAGCGGCGGATCTGCGCCTCCTCGACGCCGGAGGCGGCGACGATATCGGGCCATGCGAGGGCCAGGACCTCGTCCCGGACCGCCTCGATGCCGATCGTGTGCTCGGCGAGGAAATCGTGATCGAGGATTGCCTCGCCGGCCGCTTCCCGCTCGAACATGACCTTCATCATGCCCTTCAGCAGTGCGAGATCGCCGCCGATCCGGATGTGCACGAACTCGCTGGTGATCGGGGTCGAGCCGAACGTCGCCATCTGCACGATGTCCTGCGGCTCGGTAAAGCGGATCAGCGCCCGCTCCGGCATCGGATTGACCGCGACGATCGGGACGCCGCGTTTCCGCGCCTCGACCAGGTTGCTCATCATGCGTGGCGAATTGGTGCCGGTATTCTGCCCGAGGATGAAGATGGCGTCGGTATGCTCGAAATCCTCCATGACCACGGTGCCCTTGCCGATCCCGATCGAGAGCGGCAGGCCGCGGCTGGTCGGCTCGTGGCACATATTCGAGCAGTCGGGGAAATTGTTCGTCCCGAACTCGCGCACGAAGATGGAATAGAGGAAGGCCGCTTCGTTCGGCGTGCGTCCCGAGGTATAGAATTCCGCTTCGTCGGGGCTGTCCAGCGCCTGGAGATGGCGGCCGATCGTGGCGAACGCCTCGTCCCAGCGCACCGGCACATATTTGTCCGACGCCGCGTCATAGCGCATCGGCTCGGTGAGGCGGCCCTGCATCTCCAGCCAATAGTCCGTCTGCTCCATCAGCTCGGTGACGGTGTGCTGTGCAAAGAAATCCCGGGTAACGCGGAACTTGGTGGCCTCATGCGCGAGCGCCTTGGCGCCATTCTCGCAGAAATCGAGCGTCTTCTTGCAGTCGGCGTCGGGGTAGGCGCAGCTCGGGCATTTGAAGCCGCCGGGCTGGTTCATCGAGAGGAGGGCACGCGAGCCCTTGGTGATGACGCTCTGCTCGAGCAGAACCTTGGCGGTCGCCGCCGCGGCGCCCCAGCCACCGGCGGGATGGTTGTAGGTCTTGTACCGAGGCGTGTCGTCGACCATCGCGCAACTCCCCGACTTTCGTAGAACATATTCCCCGCTGGCGCCAAGATGATCTCCGCCTAGAAATCGAGCACGTCGACGGTTTCGCCGGCCGCGCGCGCCGGCGCGCCGATGCCGCGACGTACGAGCAACTCGGCGGCGGCGAGCGCGCGTTGCGCGCCGCTGTCCTGGTCCGAAAGCGGCATGACCCGGTTTCCGGCCCAGCATGCGCGCACGAAGGTCTCGCGATCGCGAACCGCCGGAAGCCCCTCGGCCAGCACGGACTCCCGCCAGCGCAATGCGGAGCTCGGATCGCCGCCGCCCATGCGCAGCAATAGCGGCGCGAGGAACAGGCGTGCGGCGACCAGCGCCGACGTCGGGTTGCCCGGCAGGCCGAGCACCAGCTTGCCCCTCGCGCGCCCGAGCCACGCCGGTTTGCCCGGCTTGATGGCGACTTTGGTGAAGATGCATTCGAGGCCCGCCGGCCCGAACATGGCCTTGGCATGATCCTTCTCGCCCACCGACGCGCCGCCGGTCACGACGATCAGGTCGGCCGCATCCAGCGCGGCGCGGGCCGCGTGTTCCAGCACGCCGGAATCGTCGGGCAGCCGGTACCGGCCGGCCGGCGCGCCGCTCCATTGCGCTGCCATGGCAGCGACGCCGAAGGACACGCTTTCAGGAATCGCGACCGGAGAAGCGCGAGCCGTGCCCGGTTCCGCCAGCTCATCGCCCGTGGCGAGCACGATCACGCGCGGCCGGCAATGGACTTCGATCTCCGACAGATCGGCCGCCGCCGCCGCCACTATCGACCGCGCATCGAGCCGCGTTCCGGCGGCGAGCAATATCTCTCCAGCGCGAAAGTCTCCTCCGCGCGGCCGGATGTGCCTGGCAGGCCCGAGCGGCCTCTCGAAGCGTACGACACCGCCGTCGCGCGTCACCTGCTCCTGGATCACAACGCGATCGGCGCCCGGTGGAACCGGAGCACCGGTGAAGATGCGCACGCAGGCCCTCTCGCCGACTTCAGGCAGATCGGGCTGGCCGGGAAAGGATTCGCCGGCCAGCCGCAGCCGGGCCGGCAAGCGAGCCAGATCCGCCTCGCGCACGGCATAGCCGTCCATCGCCGAGACGTCGGCGCGCGGGGCGTCGAGACTGGCGACGATGTCGGCGGCAAGAATCCGTCCGGCGGCCTGGTCGAGCGGGATGCGCTCGACCGCGGCGCGCTCCGGCAGCGCGGCAATGCGCGCGCAGGCTTCATCGAAGCCGATCATTCGGCCGACCGGCGGTTCGGTCTGCCGCCGGCCCTGGCGGTCGGGCGCAGATCGGCAACCCATATGCCGCGGTCGATCGCGCCCGGCATGTCGTGGGGCGTCAGGGCGACGGCGCTGCCTGGTGCGTCGATCTCGAGCCCAAGTTCGCGAACAGCCCGGTCGGCCAGCCGGCCGAAGGCGACGATGGCGAGAGCCCGGCTCATGGCGCCCGTCTTGGCACGGGCATCAGCGAGGCGCCACTCTCATATCGGACCCATCAGGTCGGTCGGTGACCGACCTGTCCACCCTGGAGCCTGAATCAGCGGAAGGGCGTTTCGTTCCTGTGGCTCGGAAATACGGAAATCTCTCCTGGCGCGCATTTCCGCGCTGCACATGCGGGATTTCATCCCTTGGTCGCAGCCGCTTCGGCAGCGCATGGATCGGAACGCGCGGGCCGCGGAAGTTCAGCGGCCAGCGATCTGCCGAGCCGCATCCTTCAGGCGTTCGCGTTGCACCTTGCCGAGCGGCGTCAGCGGCAGCGCGTCGATATACGCAATGCGTACCGGCGGGAGCTCGGGGATCGCAAGTGCCTTGCCGAGATGCGCCTGCTCGATCTCGCCATTGCGGACGATCGCGAGCCAAGGCTGCGCAATTCCGTCATCGTCCTCCAGCGCGAAGGCCGCCACAGCCCCGACGCCGGCAACTTCGAGAACCGGTCCCTCCAGCGCACCGGGCAGGAACTTCTGGCCGCCGAAGTTCATCACTTCGTCCTCGCGGCCTTCGATATGGAGCATGCCGTTCGGGGTCGTGCTGCCGATATCGCCCGGATAGAACCATCCATCCTTGAAACGATGGTCGGACTCGACGCCCAGATAGCCTGTGGCGACGTCCGATCCCCGAACGCGGACGCGTCCGCTGGCGCCATGCGGCAAGCCATTGTCGTGCTCGTCGACAACCTCGATCTCGCTCCACGGCGTGATCCAGCCGACCTGGCTGCCATTGCCCAGGCTGGCGGCAAAGCCATTGGTGCACACCCCCGCCTCGGTCGAAGCATAGGTGACGTTGACCGTGCCGAGACGCAGCGCCGCGCGGTCGCGCAGCCTTGGCGCGGCATGGGCGCCGCCGATCGCGATCTGCAGGCCGGGCAGGGGCGTCGCGTCCTCGGGCAGCGCATCGAGCAGCGCGGCGAGCTGGGCCGGTGCCGCCAGCATGCCGGTCGGCTGCAGGACCGTGAGCGAGCGGGCAAGGAACTGGGGATCGGGCGCGCCGAACAGCACGCAGCCGCCGCGCGCCCAGCACCAGAGGAAGAGCGGCAGCGCGCCGCTTTCCGGGCCGATCAGGGACAGCAGCCGCTCATAGCCGAAATTGCGTGTCCAGGTATGCTCGATGCGGCGATCCATCAGCGCCCAGCTCATGCCGACCGCCTTGGGCTCACCGGTCGAGCCGGAGGAAAGCTGGACGCGGCCCAGCGCCTCGGGATCGCGCTTCGGCGTCTCCAGCATATGCGCCGGCGTGGCGATCGCATCGGCGAGCCAGGCGGCGTCGACCAGCAGATCGGGTGCGTGCGCGGGATCGTCCGACAGCAGCTTCACCGCGCCGGTGAATGCCGCCATCGGCCGCGCCGTCTGCGGGATCAGCGAGACTGTCGGCACGCCGCGGCGGGCGCAGGCAAGGATCAGGACGAGATGGCGATACGCGTCGGGCGTGCTGACTGCCACGAGCTCCGGTCCTTCGACACCGGCGCGATCGAGTGCCGCCGCCGCCTGATCGATGATCCGGTCGAAATCCCGATACAGGATGTGTTCGGCGCCGTTGGAGACGGCAACCGCCAGCGGGGACATACGGGCGGAGAAGCGGACGAGACGGTCGAACATGCAATCACACCGGATAGGAGGTCAGATCAGAAGCGCCAGCTCAGCGCTGCCCGCGCGCCGTGATCGGTCGCGCGCGTGCCATAGCTGCCGGCATAGGAAATGCCGAGCGTGACGTGCCTGGCCAGGTCCAGCTCCAGCCCGGCATCCACCACGGCATTGTCGCGGTCCAGCGCATTGCCCGCGGTGACGAAGCCCGGCCCGGTTGCGAAGCCCAGGTCGATCATCGGCACCGTGTCGCCAAAGGCGTGGCGTAGCGCCGCCGAGCCCTTGAAGCGCAGCGCGCCGCCGCCGAGCGCCATGTTGGTGCGCAGGCCGAAGCTGCCATAGGTCATGCTCTGGTCACGCTGCCCGCCATGGAGCGCGGCCGCCCCTCCCTGCTCGGCGATGTCCGAGCCCTGGAGACGGACCCAGGCCAGGCCGGCAAAGGGCTGGAGCGCGACGCCGCCGAGTTCGCCCTTGACCGCGACTTCGCCGAACACCTGCGCGGTGTTGGCGTGGTAGCGATCGCCCAGCCCCTGGTGGAGCCCGCCGAACCCGATCCGGCGCTGCGAGCGGACATCGTTCCAGGCATAGGCAGCGCCGAGCTGGACCGAGGCGATGCCGTAGCTGCCAGCGAGATAGCCGCCGGCATGATAGGTATCGGCCTTGTGCGTGGCATTGCCGGTGCGCAGCTCGCTCGCGTCGTAGCCGGTAACCAGCCCCGCGCGCCAATGGCCGCCGAACCCGGCATCGAAGCCTGCAAGGAAACCCTTGAGATCGCGGTCATAGCCTTGGGCCAGCGCGCCGTGGTGCATCGAGCCCCAATTGCCGAGGGCAGTGCCCCAGACCGACAGGCCCTCCTCGCCCGCCAGGTCGCCGCGCGCCAGCATCGCCTCGCGCGCGAAGCGACTGTCGTCCAACAGCCGGCCGCGCATGCTGGCATAGTCCGAGCCGGAAAGCTGGTCGAAGGCCGCGCGCGCTTCCGGCGCGGTGAGCGCGACGACTGCGTCGTAAACGGTGTTGCCCAGGCCCAGTGCCTCGACCGCCGGGCCAACGCCGCGCTGATTGCGCGTCTGCGCCACCGAGGCGAAGTCGATCGTGTTGCGCTTGAGGCTGAGCGTCACCGCGTTGGCGCCATAGGCGAGGCTCGGCGTCAGGAAGGCGAGGTTCGAGGTCACGCTCGAGAAGGTGCCGGTCAGGCCGCCTGTGGCGGTCAGGATCGTGTAGCTGGTGTTGACCGCGTAATTGCCGTCCGCCGCGAGCACGCTGACCACCGCGCCGCTCTGGATCGATGCGCTGCCGTTCACGACGATCTTGTCGCTCTGGCCGGAGGCGTTCGCCTCGACCTCGTAGGTGCTGCCCGAGAGGAAGCTGAGATTGCCCGCCACGGTGAGCGTGCCGATCGAATTGCCCGGCGCGATCGTGCCGGCGATGCGGCTCGCGCCGATCGTGCCATTGCCCTGCAAGCGCCCGCCAGCCAGCACGTCGATCGTGCCGCCCAGCGTGCCGTTGACCGAGAGCAGGCTGCCGATCGTGGTGACGCCGGCAAAGCCGGCGGAGTTGCCGGTGAGCAACACCGTGCCGCCGCCGCGGAACAGCACGCTGCCCGCGCCGGTGAGCGTTCCGGCATAGCTGCCGTTCACCGCCTGGTCGAAGACGAAGCTGGTGCCGGCACCGAGATCGAGATTGCCGGTGAACAGCGTCGAGGTGGAGACCAGGCTGCCGCCGGTGACCCGCCAGTTGCCGCTGCTCGCCGCGGTTAGGGTCAAGGCTCCCGCGCCCGACTTCACATAGCCGCCCGCCCCGCCGGTCGTGCCGGCGAAGCTCGCATTGCCCGCCTGGTCGAACACGACCGTGCCAGCATTCTGGACATTGCCGCGGATCGAGGCGGCATTGCCGATCAGCGTGCCCGCCTGGACGATTGTGCCACCGGCATAGCTGTTGGCGCCGGTGAGGGTGAGCGTACCGAGATCGGTCTTGACGAGCGCCGCGGCGCCGGTGAGCGCCGAGGCTATGGTGGCGCCGATGCCTGCCCCCGCGGCGGTGCCGTCGCCGACGCGGACGATCGCCTGCTCGCCCGACAGCGCCAGCGCGCCGCCGGCGAGAGTATAGCCGCTGACGGCGAACTGCATGCCGGTCGCGCCGACCTGGCCCGCGCCATTGTCGATCGTGACCGTGCTGCCATTGCCCTGGAACACCGCGAACCCCGGCACAGGCTGCATCGGCCCGTTGAGCGCGCCGTTCGCGTCGGTCCAGTTGCGTGTGCCGAGGCTCCAGGCGCCGCTGCCACCCTCGATCCGTCCATTGTCGTGGTTGGCGGCGATGCCGCCGTCCCAGAAGGACAGAGTGACGCCGCTGCTGTTGACCAGGTTGACCTGGCCGGCATTGGCGGTCTGGACGAACAGGTCGCCGGTTCCCGTGCCGAGCGCTAGGCCCTTGTCGGTGAGCGCACCGCCATAGGAGAAGAGGCGGTAGATGCCCGTGCCATAGCCCGGCTGGGTGGCGACGTTGAGCGTGCCGTCCAGCGTGAGGTCGCCGGCGATGGCGAACAGCGCGCTGGTCGAAGGCTGGCCGAGCGTGATGTCGACCATGCTGCCCGAACCGAGCACCAGCGCGCCCATCGACAGAGTCGATCCGCTGATGCCCGCGAGATGCGCGCCGTCGGCCAGCGTGACCGTGCCGCCGATGCTGCCGGCACCCGAAAGCGTACCGCTCGCGACGTTGAGGTGCGCGTCCGCATTGCCGAACTGGCCGGTGACAGCGAGGCCGGCGCCGGAGGCAGTGAACGTTCCGCCAAAGCCGCCGCTGCCGCCGCTGAGCGTGAGGCTGCCCTGCGCCTGGCTGACGCTGCCATTGCCCGAGAGCGCGCCGGCATAGGTCACCGCGTCGCTGCGATCGAAGACCAGCGCGCCGTTCACGGCGACGTCGCCGGTCAGCCAGCCCGCAGTGCCGCCATTGCCGATACGCAGCGTGCCGCCGGCGATGACGGCATTGGTGCCGGTCGCGGTGCCGGCGAGGATCGAGGTGCCGCTCGCCTGGGCAAGCGTCCCGCCGGCGAGATTGGCGTTCACCGTCGCACCGTTCAGCGTATAGCGCGCGGCGGACAGCGTGCCCGCGCCCGAAAGCGTGCCGGAGAGCGCGAGGCTGCCGATCGTGTCGCTGAAGCCCTGCAGATCGAGCGTCGTGCCGGATGCGACCATGATCAGGGCATTGTCGGCAAGGCGGTTCGAGCCGCCGAGGCGGAGCGTGCCGCCGTCGATCTCGACGGCCTGCGCGGCCGTTGTGCCGTTCAGCAGCGAAATGCCCGAGCGCTGGATCAGCGTGCCTGCGCCAAGGTTCGCATCCAGTGTCGCGCTGTCGAGCGTGTAGGTGCCGGCGGCAAGCGTGCCGGTGCCCGAAAGCGTGCCGGCCAGCGCCAGCGTCCCGACCGTGTCGCTGAAGCCCTGTAGTGCCAGCGTCGCGCCGTTCGCCACCGTGACCGCGGCGGTGTCGGCAAGCCGATCCGAGGCCCCGAGCCGGAGTGTGCCGCCGTCGACGCGCACGGTTTCAGCCTGGGCGATGCCGCTCAGGAACGACGTGCCGGAGCGCTGGATCAGCGTGCCTGCGCCAAGGTTCGCATCCAGTGTCGCGCTGTCGAGCGTGTAGGTGCCGGCAGTGAGCGTCCCGGTCCCCGCGAGGGTGCCGGCCAGCGCCAGTGTCCCAACGGTGTCGCTGAAGCCCTGCAGCGCGAGCGTCGCGCCGTTCGCCACCGTGACCGCGGCGGTGTCGGCAAGACGATCCGAGGCGCCGAGCCGGAGCGTGCCGCCATCGACGCGCACGTTCCCGGCCGCGGCGCTGCCATTCAGGAACGAAGTCCCCGAACGCTGGACCAGCGTGCCTGCGCTGAGGTTCGCGCCCACCGTCGCGCCGTCCAACGCGTAAGTGCCGGCGCTCAGCGTGCCGGTGCCCGAAAGCGTGCCGGCCAGCGCCAGTGTCCCGATCGTGTCGCCATAGCCCTGCAGCGCGAGCGTCGCACCGTCCGCCACCGTGACCGCGGCGGTGTCGGCAAGGCGATCCGAGGCTCCGAGCCGGAGCGTGCCGCCATCGACACGCACCACTTCGGCCGCGGCGCTGCCGCTCAGGAACGAGGTCCCCGAATGCTGGACCAGCGTGCCCGCGCCGAGGTTGGCGCCTACCGTTGCGCTGTCGAGCGAATAGGTGCCGGCAGTGAGCGTCCCGGTCCCCGCGAGCGTGCCGCCGAGCGCGAGGCTGGCGACCGTGTCGCTATAGCCCTGCAGGTCGAGCGTGGCCCCCGTCCCGACCGCGACCGCGCTGGTGTCTGCCAGGCGGTCCGACGCGCCGAGTCGGAGCGTGCCGCCATCGACGCGCACCACTTCGGTGGCGGCGGTGCCGTTGAGCAGAGAAAGGCCCGAATGCTGGACGAGCGTGCCGATGCCGAGATTGGCGTTCACCAGCGCGCCATCGAGCGCATAGGTGCCCGCGGTCAGTGTACCGGTGCCGTTCAGCACGCCGGCCAGCGCCAGGCTTCCGACTGTGTCGGCGAAGCCCTGGAGGTCGAGCGTCGCGCCGCTCGCGATCGTGACCAGCGCCGTATCGGCCAGACGATCATCGGCGCCGAGCACCAGCGCGCCGCCCTCGACATGCACCGCCGACCCCGCCGAGCTGCCATTGAGCAGCGTCGTACCCGAGATCTGGTGAATCGCGCCGCCGCCCAAGTCGTGGTCGATGGTGCCGCCGAGGAAATTGTAGAGCGCGGCGGTGAGCGTGCCGGCGCCGACCAGATTGCCGCGGATGGTGAAGCTGGCGACGGTCTCGTCGAAGCCGTTCATGTCGAGCGTGGCGCCGTTCAGCACCTCGAGCGTCGAATCGTCGGCGAGTACGCCGGCAGCGCCGAGGCGCAGCGTGCCGTCCTGCACCGAGGTGAGGCCGGTATAGCGGTTGGCGCCCGAGAGCGTCAGCACGCCGGTGCCGGTCTTCACCAGCCCGCCGCTGCCGCCGATCACGCCGGAGAACAGGCTGTCCAGATTGTCGCCACCCAGCATCAGGTCGTTGGTGCCGAGCGCTACCGTGCCGCCGCCGGAGAGATTGGCGATGGTGACGTCGCCGGCCGCGCCCGAAATGTCGAACGCGCCGTTCGCGATCACCGCGCCCGCGCCGACCGTGCCGGTCAGCGCCAGCGTCGCGCCGGTGTCGATCCTTGTGGTCCCGGCATAGCTGTTGGCGCCGGCGAGCGTGCTGCTGCCCGCCGCGAAGATCAGGCCGCCATCCCCGGAAACCTCGCCCGAGAAGCTGCCGCCGCCGGTCAGTGTCAGGCTGTTCGCGCCGAGCAGGACCGTGCCGCTGCCGCTCAGTCCGCCGATGCGCGCGGCGCCGGCGTGCAGGCTGATGTCGAGCGTGCCGTCGATCTGCGCCGCGCCGGTCAGCCCGCCGTCGAAGCCGAGCAGATAGAGGCCGGCCCCCGCATCCACGGTGGTGGTGCCGGTGTAGAGCTGCGTGGCGCTGAACTGGCCGTCGCCGCCCAGGATGTGCACGCCGCCGGTGCCGTCCATGACGCCGCCATAGACCTGGTAGCCATTGGTGATCTCGAGCGTCTTGCCGCCCAGATGCACCGCGCCATTGTCGGAAAGATCGCCGATGGCGAGGCTGTCGGCGGTGATGCCCGAGATGTCGAGCGAACCGAAGGCGATGGCGACCTCGGCATCGGCGCCGATCGTGCCGTCGCCGGCCAGCGCGACGGTGCCGTCGAACACCAGCAGGCGCGACAATTCGTTCTGGCCGCTCAGCGTCCAGGTGCCGGTGCCTTCCTTCCGGACGCGGCCGGGGCCGAGGATTGCGCCCGAGAAGCTGGTGTCGGCATTGTCGCCGCCGACATCGAGGTCGCCGAAGCCGAGCTGGACGCTTCCTCCGCCCGAGAGCGACGCCACCCTGGCGTTGCCGACCAGGTTGCCGAGATCGAAGAAGCCGTTCACGGTCACCGCCGAATTGGCGATCGACCCGGACGTGAGCACGTCCCCGGTATTGAAGTCGAAGGTGTTGCGGAGCGCCAACGTTGCGCCGCTGTCGATCACCGTGTCGCCGCTATAGCTGCTGGCGCCGGTCAGCATCAGGTTGCCGCCCGCGATCGTCAGCCCCCCGGTGCCGGTGATCGTGCCGCCGAAATGGTCATTGGCGTCGAGCAGCGTCAGCCTGGCGCCGCCGAGCGCCACGATGCCCCGATCGCCGCCCAGCGACGCGAATTGCGTCATCTGGGTGGAGACGCCCGAGGCATCGAGCGTGCCGCCCTGGAGGAACAGCCGCGCAGTGTCGCCGAGCCTACCATTGCCCGCGAGCGCAAGCGTTCCGCTGTTCAGGTCGATCCGGTTGAGTGCGTTCCAGCCGGTGAGCGTCAGCGTCTCGGGCCCGCCCAGCGTCAGGTCGCCGCCCAGGCTGTCGAGCGTGCCGGCGAACATGGTCGAGGCATTGCTGCCGACATAGAGGCCCTTGGAGCCGATCAGGACGGTGCTGCCCGCCACGCCCGAGAGGTTGTGGATGTTGGTGGCACCGAAGCCGCTCTGGCCGACCTTGAGCACCGTGCCGGCGCCGGTGAGCGAGACCGAGGCGACATTGGAGAAGGACGTGCTGTCGTTGAGCGACAGCGTGCCGCTCTGGATCACCGCATCGCCGGTGAAGCCATAGGCGTTGGTCAGCAGGGTCGTGCCGGTGCCGGCCTGGACGAAGGTGCCGCCGCCGCCGAGGCCGTTGATCGACGCCACATCGGAACGATCGACCGTGAGCGTGCCCGCCTCGAGCACGATCGGGCCGCCGACCGAGCCGCCGGTGCCGCCATTGCCCAGGATCAGGCTGGCATCGCCGAGCAGCCGGGTGGTGCCGCTATTGGTCCAGTTCGTCGTCACGCGCTGGGTGCCCGAGCCGATCGTCACGCCGCCGGTGCCGCCGGTGACGGTGCCGGCGAAGTCGCTCTGTCCCCCGTTGCCGTTGATCACCAGGCTCCGGTTGCCGAGCGTGATCGTGCCGGCGCCCGAGAGCGTGGCCAAGGTGAGCGTATCGCTCATGCGCTGGAGATCGAGCGTGCCCGCCACCGCGACGTTGCCGCTGGCGAAGCTGCCCGCGCCGAACAGCGCCAGTGTGGCGCCGGCATCGATCGTCGTGGCACCGGTATAGGCCTGGCCGGCCGCCAGCCCCCAGTTGCCGCCGCTCAGATGCACACCGCCGCTGCCCTGGATCGCACCGCCGAAGTCGTGGCCCGACACGGCGTTGCCGATCGCCAGCACATTGTTGCCGAGCTTGACCGTGCCGCCCGCGCCGCCGAGATTGGCGAGCGCATAGGTGCCGCCGGTACGGGCAGTCAGGTCGAGCGTGGCGCCCGCCGACATCTGCAGATCGGTGGACGAGCCGAGCGTGCCGGCACCCGACATGGCGAGCGTCCCCGATGCGATGCCGGCTCGCCGCACGTCGCTCTGTCCGGTCAGCGTGAGCGTCGCGGTGCCGCCGAAATTGATTGCGTTGGGCGCCGGTGCGTCGAAGGTGCCGGCGAAGTTCGTATCCTGGGTGGTCGACAGGGCCAGTCCGGAAATGCCGACGCGGACCACGCTGCCGCTCACGCCCGAGAGGTTGTTGATCGCCGCACTGGTGGCAGTGGCGCTGGCATCGAGTACGCTGCCGGCGCCGTCGAGCGCGACCGAGCTGCTGCCGCGCAACGCCTGGCCATCATCGAGGAACAGCGTACCCGCCTCGATCACGGTGGCGCCGGTGAAGCCGCCAGTGCCCGAGAGATGCGTGGTGCCGGCCCCCGCTTGGACCAGGCGGCCGGCCCCCAGCAGCCCGTTGATCGTCATGCCGTCCGAACGATTGATCGTGAGCGTGCCGGTGCCGAACGAGATGAGGCCGGCCAGCGAGCCGCTGGTGCCGCCATTGCCGAGCGTGAGATTGGCGTCGCCGTGGAGATAGGTCGTGCCGGCGAAGCTGCTGTCGCCGGCGAGCGTGAGCGTGCCTGCGAGGACGGAGAGCGAACCGCTCGAATAGCTGTCGCGGATGAGGCCCGAGAAATTCCCGCCATTGCCGAGCGTCAGCCCGTTGCCGTTCAGGTCGAAGACGCCCGCGCCGGACAGGCTGCCGACCGTCTCGCTGCCGCCGAACAGCTGCGCGGTGGCGCCGGACAGGACGATCAGATCCGAGGTGTCGGCGATCGCGTCGCCATAGTTGAGCTGCAGGATGCCCGCGGCCGCAGTGGTCGTGCCGGTCCATGTGTTGTGCCACAACTGGGTGAGGCCGGTGCCCGCCTGGACGAAGTTGCCCGCGCCGCCGGTATAGCCGACCGCATAATTGTCCGAATGATTGATCGTCAGCGTGCCGGCGTTGAGCACGAAGGGCGTGCCGGAGACATAGCCGCTGGTGCCGCCGTCGCCCAGCGTGAAGTTGCCGCCGTTGAGCGCGATCGTGCTCGGGCCGCCGCTGCCGGTGTAGACGAAGGTGCCGCCGGTGAGAGAGAGCGTGCCGCTGCCGTTGAGCTGGCCGGCATAGGTGCCGCCATGGGTGACGGTCAGCGTGTTCCCGTTGATGAAGGTGGCGCTCATCGGCGAACCGCCCGACAGGCTGCGAACCGTCGCGTCGGCGTTCAGCAGCTGGAAGAAGCCGTTGGCCGTCACGTCCGAATTGGCGAGCGAGCCCGCGCCGCTCAGATTGAGTTGCGCGCCGGACGCGATCACGGTCGTGCCCGAATAGCTGTTGGCGCCGGCCAAGGTGGCGATGCCGCTCGACAGGGTCACACCGCCTGTGCCCGAGATCACGCCGGCATAGCTGTTGCCGTAGCTGCCATTGACGATGGTCAGCCGCTTGTCGCCCAGGATCACCGAGCCGCCAGAGCCGCGCAGATCGTTGATCGAGGTGCCGGTACCGCCAACCCCGGAGATGTCGAACCCACCGCCGTTCACTGCGATATAGCCGGCGCTCGCCAGCGAGCCGGCATCGATCAGCGCGATGGTGCCGGCGCTGATCAGCAGCGGCGCGGTGAGGCCGGAATTGTTGCCGGACAAAGTGAGCGTGCCCGATCCCGCCTTGGTTATCCCGCCGGAGGAAGTGCCGCTGAGCGTGCCTGCAAAGATCGTGTTCGCGCTGTTCGCCAGCGTGGTGCTCTTGCCGCGCAGCAGCACCTGGCTTCCCGCGACGCCGGACAGGTTGTTCAGCACGGCGCCGTCCGAGCTGTTGTTGTCGAGCACCGCCGTCGCGCCTGTCAGCGCGATGCCGGAGGTGCCGGAAAGCGCGCCGACGCTCGTGAGTTGCAGCGTTCCGGCCTCGATCGTGGTGGCGCCGGCATAGTTGTTCGCGCTGCTGTACAGGAGCATGCCGCTGCCGCGCTTCACCACGCCGCCGCTGCCGGAGATCGCGCCGATCTGCGTGTAGGTGCCGGTTTCGTCGAAGATGATCGTGCCGTCGTTCGCGATGGGGTTGTAGCCGTTGCCCAGCGCGGTTCCCATTCCCTGAAGCGTCGCCCCGGCCAGGATCCGGGTGCCGCCGCTCCAGAAATTATTCTGGTTGGTGAGCACGATCGTCCCCGATCCGCCGATCACCAGCGGCTGGCCCGTTCCCTGTTCGAGGAGCTGCCCGGTGAGCGTGGCGACCACGCCGCTGTCCGCCTCGAGGCGCGTGGGATCGTTTGTCGGGTCGGCCGAAGCGAGGATGATCTGGTTCGTATAGGTGCCGGTCGCGCCATATTGGATCGTCGGGTCGATCGCGGTGATCCTGCCGGTGCCGAAAGCGCCTGCGCTCGTGGCGCGGAGGATTGCGCCGTTGACGGTGATCGCGCCGGTGAGCCCGCTGCCGTTGAAGACCAGCGTGCCGCTCGGGGTGCCGTTGCCGGCGCCGATCACCATCGCCGGGCTCGCGGCCGCGCCGTTCAGCGTCCAGGTACCGCTGCCGACCTTGTTGAGGATCTCGAAGGTCGCGACGTTCGCCAGGTCCAGCGTGCCGGTGGTCGTGCCGCCGAGCACCAGCGTATCGGTGCCGGCGCCGCCGGCGAGCGCCCCGAAGGTCGCCCCGGTCATGATGTTGAGCGTATCGTCGCCGCTGCTGAGGCTGATCGAGCCGATCGTCACCGAACCCGGATTGAGCGTGACGACATCGTTATAGGCCGACAGCGAGATCGCCCCGGAGCCACCCGAGATGGTGCCGCTGTTGACCACGGTCGTCGCGGCGCCCGCGGAAGTGATGCCGTAGGACACGCCGATCAGCGAACCGGTGTTGGTGATGCTGCCGCCGCCGTTCAGGGTCGCGCCGATCGCGCCGTTGACGCTGCCCGAATTGGTGAGGGTCGCCGTGCCGGAGGGCACATAGATCGCGAAGCTGGTCGAATTGATCGTGCCGGAATTGTTCAGCGTCGATCCCGACGCGTCCGTGCGGATCCCGATGTTCGCCGTGATCGTGCCGCGATTGTCGAGCGTCGAGGCCGCGCCGGTGCTGCGCAGGCCGGTGCTGTTGTTGCCGCTCGCGTTGATCGTGCCGTAGTTGGTCGCGGTGCCGCCCGCGTTGAGCATGATGCCGGCGGCATTGCCCACGCCGATCGTGCCGCGATTGTCGATCGTGCCGGCCGCGCCGGCGACGTTCACGCCGTTGCCGCCGCTGCCGCCGCCGTTGATCGTGGCGCCGGCATTGTTGGTCAGGGTGCCGCCGGCGAGGAAATTGACGCCGAAGGTGGAGCCCTGGATCAACCCCGAATTCACGACCGAGGATGCCACGGTGCTGGTGATGCCCACGCCGCCGCGGACAGTCCCGCCGTTGTTGGTCGTTCCCGCGCTGCTCCGCGCGATGCCGGATACGCCGCCCTGGACGGTGGCGTCGGAGCCGACATGGATGTCGGTCGCGGTGGAGCTGCCGGTATCGATGCCGGCCGAAACCGCATCGATGCTCGCGTTGACGCGGATGACGTTCCCGGCGAGCCCCATCCGGTTCTCGAAATAGATGCCGGTGTTGACGTTGCTGATCGCGCCGTTGGAGGTGATGTCGAAGCGGGCGGACGATGAGCTCTCGCCAAAGCCGGTAATGCCGACCGACTGGGCCGTGCCGGTGCCGATGATCGTGCTGCCCGAGACGATCGTCGTCACGCCCGCGGAACGGGCATCGATGCCGGTCAGCGCCGAGATCGTGCCCCCGCCGGTCGTCACGTTCGCGCCGGCATAGCCATAGGCATAGATGCCGGTGCTCGCGCCCCCGGCGACGCTCACTGTGCCGAGGTTCAGGGTCGCGGCGCCGTTATTGGCCCGGCTGTACACGCCGGCCCCGCCGGTCGCCGAGATAGTGAGCGGTCCGCCATTGTTGACCAGGTCGATCGCGTCCATCGCCCGGAGATGCAGGCCGTCGGTGCCCGAGAAGCGCTGCGTCCCGCCGTTCAGCGTCAGGGTCAGGTCCCCGTTCAGGGTCTGCGCCCGGAATGCCGTTCCGCCCGCCTGCGTCGTCGCGAAGCTGTTGGAGCCGTTCAGCGTGATCGACTGGGACGTGGGATTGGTGTTCACCAGGCCGATGGCGTTCGCGGCCTGCCCCACCGTGGGGCCCGCACCGGTGGTGTTCGCGATCGTCACGTCGGTGAAGGTGATCGGAGCCCCGGCGCTCATCACGAAGATGCCGCCGCCCGCGGGGGTGTTGTCCTCTACCGTCTCGGCGCCGGCGCCGGCGATCGCCCCGCCATGTTGCGGCGATGCGATCTGGGTCTGCGCCTGCGCCGGCAGCGCCGCGGCGGCGGCGATCAGCGCGGTGGAGGCCAGCAGGGTGCGGCGGGCATTGCGCTTGGTGGCGGCGGTCATCGATACTTCCCCTGTTCTTCGCCGTCGCGCGCAGGGCGCGCGAAGGCTCTCGCGCAGGCACGGGCCTGCGCGTGGCAATTCGGTCGCGATCATGCGAAATTCGTCTGCACGGACGCGGATCGGGTCGCTGACCCCGATCCGCGCTGCCCCCGGCCGTCGCTTGACCTAGGGGAAGGCCTTAGGTGCGGCAGGCAGGCCGCTCAACGGAACAAGTTGGTACGATCTGGTCGATCACGGGGTTCTCCGATCGAGAAAATCCTGTAAACACAGCGATATCGCTCTCGTGTCTCACGTGATGGAATCCTGGATTGACGGAAGAATCCCCAGCCTGCCCGTTGTTCCCGCCCTATCTCTCGCCCGAGGACATCGCGCGGCATCCGCGCTTCGACGATGCCGTGTCGAACCTGATCGACGGCCTCGCCAATCTCTATGGCGACGACCGGCGGCTGGTGCGCGAACTCTCCGAATATGGCCGGGCCGTAACCTTCATGCTCGCGATCTGCATCGCGATGGCGGCGGAAGAGGACAGGCCGGACACTTGGCTTACCGTCGGGCGCCTGGCCCAATTGGGAGCGTTGCTGGGGCTGGGGACGGAGCGCCGCATCCGTCGTTTCGTCGAGGAAATGCGCAGTGACGGCTATCTGATCGAGACGCCGATGCCCGGAGACAAGCGGCGCCATCGCTTGCACCCCGGTCCGCGCATGCTGGAAATCGATCGCGAATGGACGGTCGTCTTCCACGCGCCGCTCGCGCTGATGATGCCGCAAGAGGCCCGCTATCAGGCTGCGATATCGGGCGACCCGAACTATCATCGCCTTTACCGTGCCGCTTCGCTGAAGACCCTCGGGCTCGCCCGGGACAACATGGTCGAGCATCTCGCGGTCGATTCCTTCATGCATCAGGCCGGCGGCTCGCGGGTGCTGGCTGCGCTCATGCGCGCGGCGCAGGACAATCCCGGCGGGTGGAGCGAAGCCGGCTTCTATTCGATGGCGGCCGAGCGCAGCGCCACCACCCGCGCCCATGTTCGCGGCATGATCCGTGCGGCGGCCGCAGCGGGCTATGTCGAGATCGCGGATGCGCCGAACTCACGCGTCCGCGCGACTCGCTTGCTCGTCGACGACTTCCGTTCGTGGGTGGCGCAGGGTCTCTCCGCGATCGATCTGGTTTCGAGATTTGCGGAGAACGCATCAGTCCCTATGCCAGAGCCCAGCTGACGGCCTTTGGGTGCGCCGGATGTTCCCATTTCAATCCCCTTGCGGGAACCGGCACGGTATTCTTGCCCGGCAAGGCCGAGTGGTCGGGTGCTTGGCACTGGTTCCGGCGCAGCGGGAATGGCCCTTTTGCCTTGGACGACATCGTCAGCACGGGATATCGCCCAAGCAGGATCGATCGAGCTCCCCTTCGGCCCCCAGCCCATTGGCTACCATCGCGGTCTCGCCGAGAAACCTGCGCCGCAAACGAGGAGCAGCGTCGCCAGCGCCCCCAAAAGCTCGGTCCACGACCGGCTTGCGGGTTGGGGGCTGAGAGTGCGCTGCTCTGGCACCAACTCGAAGCCGGACACCGCATTCGAAGGCGATGCCGGGGCCGCTCGCGCCGGTATCTTGCCGCCACCCGCGGTGGGGCGGCTCGCACCCGGCACATGGCCGAGCGAACCGACATCCGGCGCCGGCGCCATGGCCACCGCCTCCATCCCCAGTTCGCGGCGAGTGGCGGCATCGGCATGCCAGTTCCCCCGCTCGATGGCGTCACGCATTCCCGCGACGAGCTTGGCACGCGCCGCCGGATTGGCTTCGGCGAAGAAGCGGTCGAGGCCCAGATCATAGCGATCGTGCAGATAGACGTCGCGCACCGCTTCCCAATCGCGGTCGGTCACCAGATCGGGCTTGGTCGCTTCCCACAGCAACATCGAGTCCGTCAGGTCGGCCATGTAGCGCGCGCCATTATAGCCGCTCGCCTGCATGCCCTTGATCCATTCCGGATTGAGATACCGGCTGTCGCGTTCGCGGGCATAGAAGCGGTCGAGCGTCTCGATCCGCGCTTCGCCGGCAACCTGACCATTGGCGACATAGGTCTCGATGTTGCGACCGGTGCGCTGGCGCACCGCCATCGCCAGCCCGCCGAGATAGGCGGCAGGCATCGGTGTATCGAGTAGCCCATAGGCGCTGGAGGAACGACCGAACACGGCCGCATCGACGTGCTCCAGATTGGCAACGAACGCGGCGCCGTCCGCCTCGCCGTCGCTGCCATCGCCATAGGCATGGCCCAGCCGCGCCTCGTAGAGCCGGTTCATCCGCTCCGGACTCCAGCCTTCCCGATTGGCGAACTGGGTCGAAGGCGAATAGGCACCGGGTGCGGTGGAAAATATCCGGCGGAGCGCGCGACGCTCGGCGACCTCCGCCGGCACGCCTGCCCGGCGGAGCGCAGCAGCCCGCGCCTGGGTTTCGGCGCGGATCGGATTGTCCGGCTCGCCGGCAGCCGAGGCCAGAGCGACCGCGCGGGAGACCAGTCCGAGCTTGTCGCCGAAATGATCGCGATAGGTGCCCGAGGTGGTCACCAGCACATCGACCCGAGGCCGGCCAAGCGCCGCGCGCGGTTCGAGCGTCACGTCCACCACCTGGCCGCGGCTGTTCCAGACCGGTCGAACGCCGAGCAGGCGAAAGATCTGGGCTTCGCTGGTGCCGCCATTCTGCGCGGTCTCGCCCGACCACAGGACGAAGGCGACCTTGCGCGGCGGCTTGCCGGTGCGGGCGCGGTGCTGGGCGATCATGTCGTCGGCGAGCTTTGCTCCCGTAGCCCAGGCGGCCGGGGTCGGGATCGCGCGGACATCGAGCGTATAGGGATTGCGCCCGGCGGGCAGCGCATCCGGATTGCGGATCGCATCCTGCATCGGCCCCGGCGCGACATAGCCGCCGGAGAGCGCCGCGACGACCGCGTCCATCTCTCTCGGTGCCTGGGCCAGCCGTGCGGCATAGTCGTGCGCCTGCGCTGCCATCTCCGGCGCGAGCGCGGTATCGTCGCCGGCAAGTGAACGGGTGACGGCGACGAGATCGGGCGCAGTGCCCCCGTTGCCGGCCAGCATCGCCTGGACGAGCCTTGCCACGGTTGCCAGATCGGGCGCCCGACCCAGGATATGGCCACCCATCGGCATCGGTGCGCCGGCCGCCTCCTCGAGATAGCGGCGAAGCGCGGGTTCGAGAGCCTGCCAGGGCGCGCTTGCGGGATCGAGGCCGAGTGCGCCTGCCGCCCCTGCGCGGATGGCGGCGTCGCGGACCGACCGCTGGTCGGCGGGCTTGCCATCGAGCAGTTTCGCAATCGCGGCCAGATCCGGGTTGAGTCCGGCGCGCACGATCTCGGGCATGAAGCCGATGGTGACTGCCTGGGTGCGGCGCTTGTTGCCTACCCCGCCATTGGCCTGGAGCGGCAGCGGCTGGATATGCGGCAACGCGCCGATCAGCACGCCGACCGCATCGCCCGCCGCCGGGCCTTCCTGCTTGCCGGGCATCAGCGAAAGCTGGGTGAACATCGGCAGATAGGCGTCGGCGTGCTCGCCTTTCTGCATCCAGAGATAGAAGGCGAGATACTGGTGATGCGGTGGCAGGGCGCCCTTGGCGGCGAGCGCGCCGGCATCGGCCTGGACGCCCCAAATCGGATGCGCGACCAGCGTCACCTTGCCGAAGCGCAGCGCCGGGATGACGATCTGGCCATCCACGGTCATGATCCTGCCCGGCGGCGGGCCCCAGCGGGCCTCGGTCGCTTGCCGGACATCGGCGGGCAGCATGGCATACCAGTCGAGATAGGTCGCGAGCGGGACGGTGATCGCGCCCTGGGCGATCCGCGCACGCAGCGCCGCCATATCGCCGGTGCGGGTGTTCGAACCCGCCTCGGCCATGCGCTTCGACAGGGTTGCGGCATCGGGTATTGGATCGGGGCCTACATCATAGCCCTCGGCGCGCAGCCGGGTGAGCAGCGCGACGATGCTCCCCTGCGCATCCATGTAGCTGTCCGGATCGCTGCCGACATCGGCCTCGCCCGGCTCTTCATTATGATAGGGAATGACGATGCGCTTTTCGGCATTGGGCAGCCGGTGGAGCCGGGCCCAGGCCATTGCGCGAGCCACGCGCCAGCGCACCTGATCCGCCAGCGCGACATAGCCGACCGCGCCGTCCGGTGCGACGGCGCGGGCGCCCACCACCATCGGCTCGACAATGCCTTCCAGCTCGCTCAGCGCCAGCTCGCCGGTCTGGTCGGGCGCAAACCCGCCCAGGCTCTTGCGCCAGGCCTCGGGCGTGCGGCGATAATCGGTGGCGCACATCAGCGGCGGAACGCCCAGCCGGGCGGCTTCTGCCGCGCCGGCCTTCGCATCGGCATAATCCAGCCGGTTCGCGCAGAGGATCAGCGCGTCGAGGCGCTCACTGCCCAGCAGCGATGAAGCCAGATCGCGGCCAGCTTCGCGCCAGATCGGTATGGGCACGCCGCCCTGCCTTTCGATTTCGCGGATCAGCGCCGACACCACCGCTGCATTGTTCGCCAGCACCAGGCTACGATAGAAGAGAACGCCGATGCGCGGCCGGGTGCCTGCACCCGGCAGGTGACCAGCCTCCCAGGACAGATAGTCGGGAAATGTCGCGAACGGCTTGGGCGCGTCGGGGTGCCACAGGGCGAGATCGGGAAAGACCTGCGGCTGCGGCACGACAAGGGGCAGGCCCAGCAGGCGCGCGCCGGCATAGGCGAAGAGGCCCGCATAATTGTCCTCCGTCGCGTTGTCCCAATAGCGTGCGACATCGGGATGCTGCGCGGGATCGACATTGCCTGTGATCGGCGTGCCGGCGCCGACGATCAGCACCTTGGTTCGCCGCTTGGCGGTTTCGATCTGCTCGGAGAAGTTGAGCAGGCGCGGCCCGGCGGCATCGATCAGGACGAGATCATAGGAACCAAGATCCACTCCTTCGATGCCGGGCAGCAAGCCTCCGCCCAACCCGAAGAAGTCGATTGCCATACTGCCCTCGACCCGCTTTGCCGCGGCACGGGCGATCGTCGGCATTTCCGCGATATGGATCGAGACGAAGGCGATACGCGGCCGCGCCCCCTGCGCCTGCACGGAAGCCGGCGCCATGAACCCCGAAAACAACAGCAACAACGCCACGATCGCTCTCACTTGGCGGCTCCGGCCTTGTCTTCGGGCACATAGACGACCTTGCCGTCGGGCAGCCGATAGGCGACGCCCAGCCGGTCTCCATCGCCCGACAGCTTCCTGTCGCTCACCTTCTCGACCTTGATCGTCTTGCCGTCCTTGCGGACGATCTCCATGCGCCCGTCTGCCGTGGTGCGGGTCATCGTCCAGGACGATTGCGGATCGAGCATCGAGGGAGCGCCCATCATCGAATAGAGCGCGACCACCATTGCCACGATGAAGGCGAGGCTGATGTCGAACAGGTTGGCAACCCCGGACAGGGGGTCTTCCTGCCAGCTGCCTTCCTCGCGGCGCCGCACGAAGCGCAGGGCACGCCGCCGCGTCACGCCTTGTCCTCTTCACGGCGCAGCGCGCGCTCGGCATGGAAGCGCACCGCGTCGAGATCGCTGCGTGCCCAGCCCTCGCGCACCATCGCGATCAGATAGGCGACCACGCCCACCGCCAGGCCGACGACGGTGCTCGAAAAGGCGATCACCATGTTGGAGGCGAGCATCTGGAGATCGCCCTTTGCCAGCCCCGACAGCGCAGTGGCCATCGGGATCAGCGTGCCCATCAGCCCGAGTGACGGCCCCACGCGGATGGCAAAGCGGACCAGATTGAGCGACCGCGCGGCATCGCTCTCTGCCCGCGCTACCACTTCCTCTACTGCGAGCTCGTCATCCTGCGCATTGCCGGTCAGCGCGGCATCGATCGCGGTGCGATAGCGATCCCGCGCCGGGCGCCGGCCGCGCAGGCGACCGATATAGCTGCGCGCGAACAGGCCGATCGCCAGCACCGTCCAGGCGACGACGCCGAGCAGGCCAACGACGACAGGGAGGAACAGCAGATCCGAGATCGCTGCCAGCGCTTCCTTCGCCCACATGCTCAGAGGCTCCGCACATAGCGGGCATAGAGGGTGCGCCCGGGCATGGCGTAGTCGGCCTTCTCGTAATAGTTGATGTCGAAGGCGTTCGCGACCTCGAGGCGCAGCGTATCCTTGGGCGTCATCCGCCAACGGCCGCTGAAGTCGACAGTGGTGAAACGGTCATAGGTGAACAGCCCGCCCACCCCGTTGGTGAAGATCCTGCCCTGGCTGTTGTCGGTATCCAGCCGGTCGCCATTGTAGCGCACGGTCACCGTGCCGGAGACCGGCCCGGCATTGACGGTGGCGGAACCGGTGGCCTTCCAGTTCGCCACGTTGCGGATCGGTGTGGCGGTGCCCGAGGGCAGTATGTCCTCTGCCTTGAGGATTCGGGTGACGCTGCCGTTCAGGCTGAAGCGCCCCGACGCGACGCCCAGCGCCGCGCCGGCGTCGAGCGCGAACTGCCCCTCGATCCCGCGCATCCGCGACTTGTCCGAATTGATATAGCTCGTCTGGCGCAGAGTCGGGGTCTCGGAGACGATCGCCGTAGTGATGCGGTTGCGCGTGCGGGCGTCGAAATAGGTGACGTCTGCGCTCAGCAGGCCGCGCGCAAAGCCCAGGCCGGCGTCCCAGGTGGTGTTGCGTTCGGGCTTGAGATCCGCGTTGCCGAAGGTCACGCGGCGCTGGATGCCGGCGAACTCCTCGCTCTCGCCGGCAAGCTGGATCGCCTGGGCGGGTACGAAGGCACGGCCGATCGTGCCGTGCGCGCGGAAGCCCGCGCCCAGCTTGACCACGGCGCCGCCGCGCGGATTGAACACGCCGAAATCGGCCTTGCCCGGCGTGAAGTTGGCCCGAAAGGGCGTCGCCCGGGTCGCCACGGTAAGCCAGTCATAGCGGCCGCCCGCCGTGAGGATCACGCGCTCGCCGAACAGGTTGAGCCCGGCCTCCGCGAATACCGCCTTGGTCTCGCGGCTTTCGTTCGGAGACGAAGGCGCCTTGCCGGTGCCGTTCGCATTGTACGACAGCCTGTCGGCCCAGACCTTCTGCCAGTCGAAGCCATAGGTGAGCCGCAGAGGCGCGAAGACTTGCCAGCTATCCTGCAGTTGGGCGCCGCGATAGGTGGTGACGGTGTTGTTGGACTGGTAGCGCACCGCCGCCGCCGGCACTTCGAAATAGGTGTAGTCCTCGCGCGAGGCATAGGCGACCAGGCGGATCGCGTGATCCTGCGGCGTGATCTCCACGCGGATATCGCCGCTGACGCGGTTGGTGCCCGTCGCCGAGCGGCTTTGCGGGTTGAAGGAGCGCGGCCCGGGCGCGTCATTGTCCAGGTCCGCGAAGTCGACGCTGCCGTCGATGCGCACGATCGGGCCGAGGTTGCTCCCGACGCGCAGCCGGCCGGAAGCACGGCTGAAGTCGCTGTTGGGGCGCTTCTCGCCGCCGCCCAGGCGGAAGTTGCCCATCTGGTTGACGTAGCCGAGCTCGAGATCGAAGTCGGTGCCTCCGACCAGGTCGCCGCCGAGGCGCATCCCCGAGCGGATCGTCTCGAAGCTGCCGCCGCCGATGTTGAACGATCCGGCGAGCGGCCCGGACGAGCGCCGCGTGATGATATTGACCACGCCGCCGACAGCCGATGCACCATAGAGTGCGGAAGCCGGCCCCTTCAGGACTTCCACCCGCGCGATGCTTTCCGGCGAAATGGTGGTGAAGCTGGTCGAGCCCGAAGGACGACCATCGACCAGCACCAGCGTGCGTGGGTTGATGGTGAACTCGAAATCGGGCCGGAGCCCTCGCAGGCCGATCCCCGCCAAGCCGTTAGGATACTGGATCACGTCCAGCCCGGCGTTCTTCTTGAGCTGATCGAGGAAGGTGACGCCGACGGTCTGGTCGAGCTGCGCCTCGGTAACCACCTCCATCGACGATGCGACATTCTCGCGCTTCTCGCGCGTGCGGTTTGCCGTGACCACGAGCGCATCTTCGGGCTGCGTAACCGGCGTGCCGTCCGCGACGCCCTGTGCCGATACGGGCGTCCCGCCGATGACGGCCAGCCCCAATCCCCAAATCACATATTTCACAAGTGGCTCCCCGCTCTAATGGCATGATATGATATCTTGTATCGTGCCATGGCGACGGTTACCGCGGGCGTCAACCCGGAGCTTCGCGATCGAAGGCTCCCACAAGGGATCGCTGCGGATGGTTGGGAATGCTGTGCTGAAGTCGACGATGGGCTTTTCGGACGGGGAAGCCGCCGCCATCGCCAATTGCGAGTCGATCCTCGCCGCCATCCGCAACGACAGCGTCCACCTCGCGCTCTGGGACCGACCCCGGCCAGCGAGACTGAAGCCAGTCGACGATCTGTCCTGGGACCAGATCGACGACATCGACCGGAGCATGGACGTCGCGGATTGCGGCCAGCTGATTCCCGGAGCGCTGATCGAGGCGGGCTACCCGGCCCGGATTGGCCAACTCCTGGGCGAAGAGACGCTTGGCCTCACCCGCATCTTCGCCGAGATCATGGCTTGCGATCGTATCCGGCTCCGGCTGGAGATCGTCGAGACCGACGCCTGCCGAAAGTTTCACGCCGACATGGTGACCGCGCGCCTACTGATGACCGTGTCGGGACCGGCGACCCAGTGGATCTACGCGGACGAGCCGGACAATATCTTCGATATGAAGACCGGAGCGGTGGGCGTGTTCAAGGGACGTCTGTCGGCGGAGGTGCCGCATATCCTGCATCGATCGCCCCCTATCGCCACTGCGGGAGCGACGCGGCTGCTGCTCGTCATCAATCCGGTCGAACCGGACGATATCGCATCCACCAGCACCGGCTCCCGGCAGACCTCGCCATAGACAATGGCGAGGGCACCGAAGTGCCGCTTGCTCCGGAACCTCCTCATTCCTCCCAGAAGAGGTCCGCCGGAGCGCGATCTGCGAGGAGGGCGGGCGCCGAGCGCCGAACGAATTCTCCGATCGGTTGCGCTGGGAGGTTCGGGCGATCAGTGGAGATATTCGATCGTGGCACCGATTGACTGACCCGGCTCTCCTTGGAGATCTCGGCCGGGGGCAGGCTGGCTGCGTGTCCGGTTCAGCCTGCAGCACGGGCAAACTTGCCGGGCGCGCACCCTAGCCGCTTGCGGAACGCGGTGCTGAATGCACTCGCGGACTCGTATCCAATCTCCTCGGCGATCCGGTCGAGTGTCTTGATACCGCGCGCCAGCGCGTCCTTGGCAATCGCCATGCGCCAGCGAGCCAGATACTCGATCGGCGGACAGCCCAGAACTTCGCCAAAGCGGGCCGAGAAGGCGGACCGCGACATGCCGGCAACGCTGGCGAGCTCGGCGACGGTCCAGCTGGCGCGGACATCGGCATGGATCGCCTGCAGCGCGCGAGCCAATGCCGGATCCCGCATCCCGCTCAGCAAGCCGGCTGGGACGGACCGGCTGGCCAGGCTGCTCCAGCGCAGAGCCTCCACCAGCAGCGCCTCGAGCATGCGGTGGAGGATCAGTTCCTTGCCAGGGTAATCCGTCGCGCATTCTTCGGCGAGCAAATCGATTAATCGACCGAAACGCGTCGCACGCCCTTCCGAAGCCGGAATGTGAATGCGTTCGGGCAATAGCGACAGCAGGAGAGGGGCGTTGACGCGCTCGAAGGAAAAGCTGCCGCCAAGGGCGACAAAGTCGGCCTCGCCCTCCGGCGCGCCGTGCCGCACCGCCTCGGAGCGCGGGGCGACGGGGGCTCCGACGATTCCCGCTTCGCTCCCCAGCGAGAAAGCCGGCGTGCTCGGCAGTAGCAGGAAGTCGCCCTGTTCAAGGCGAAGGGGATCTTCTCCGTCGAACGTCAACCACGCCTCGCCCGAAACGATGATCGTGAAGCCGGGTGCGTCATGGGCGTCGTAATGGACGCCCCAGCGCCCTTTGGCCGAGATCGGCTTCGACACGGCGGCGCTCGGACGAAGCAAGGAGATAATGTCGCTCAAGGGGTCCATGGTTTGGACGATCCGTAATAAATTATGGACATTGAGTTATATAAGGTATCGGCTTCCCTGTCTATCTCCCGGTCATCGATCCCCAAGGAGACTGACATGACCAAGACGATCCTCATCACCGGCACCTCGTCGGGCTATGGCAAGGCCACGGCTGAACTGTTCCTCGCCAAGGGCTGGGACGTCATCGCGACGATGCGCCGTCCCGAAGCGGCGTCCTTCGTCGGGGACACCGGACGGCTGCGGATCCTGCCGCTCGACGTCACGAGCGAAGCAAGCATCGCGGTCCTGGTCGAGAAGGCCGGCCCGGTCGATGTCCTGGTGAACAATGCCGGGGTCGGCGGCGTCGGTGCCTTCGAGGCGATGCCGATGTCGCTCGTCCGACAGCTCTTCGAGACCAACACGATCGGTGTCATGGCGATGTGCCGGGCATTCATTCCGCAGATGCGCGAGCGCCGCGCCGGCACGATCGTGAATGTGACCTCAAGCGTCGCTCTGGGCGATTTCCCACTCGCCGCCGCCTATACCGGCAGCAAGCAGGCGATCGAAGGATTCACGGCGTCGCTCGCAATCGAGCTCGGCTATTTCGATATCCGCACCAAGCTGGTCGAGCCTGGCTATGCCCCGACCACTCGCTTCGGGGCCAATGCCATCATCCCGGTCGAGGACCTGCTTCCTGGTGGGTATGCGGACTTCGCACGCCCCATTCTCGAAGCGTTCGGGAAGCCGGCCATGACGACCTCGGAGATCGATGTCGCGCAAGGCGTCTGGGATGCGGTTCACGACACTCGGGGTCAGCTCCGTTTCCCCGCGGGCCCTGACGCCGTCGCGCTCGCCCAGGCGCGCTGATCGCCCTCTCGTGCCGGCTAGCCCCAAAGCCGGCACGAGACTTCAAGCAGCCGGTTGGTCTTTTGTGGTCTCGGCGCCCGAACCGCCCTTCGAGAGACCGGGATGGCGGCGTTGTTCGAACTTCGTCTGTCAGCGCCTTAGGGGCCCGTCGGCCTCATCGCACCTGCCTCTACGCTCCTCCAAGCCTGACGCGTCTCGACTTGGAACTGTTCTTTCGCGGGATCGGGTAAGGAAGAGATATTACGTACCCGTAACGAAAGGCGAATGTTTCAGCGGGCCGCGAGGACGGGGAAAGCCGGCCATCGGCAAGCGCAACTCCATCGGGCCCGCCGCGTCCGGTGCGCTATTTTGCGCGGGCGACACAGGTGCCCCCGTCCGGACCGATCATGCCGGTGCACGTACGAACCGCGATCATCGGCTCCCGCAACTCGATCAGGCGATTGCGGCCATCCGCGCCGCGTTCCAGCATGAACCCGTCATAGAGTTTCCCGGACGCCGTATAGGTGCGGAACTGGAGACGATCGCCCGCGACGTCGACGACCTGGTACAGCTCGGTCGCCTCCGCGATCCTGTCGGGCTGGGTACGGGAGCGGTCGTTCAGCGCATACATTTTCGAGCCGGTTACCGATACCAGATAGACCGGCCCCTGGATCGCGCCGTTCCTGCGCGCGGATGCCGATGCTTCCCGTCCCGCTTCGGAAGTCAGGCGGCTGTAGCAATGGTCATGTCCCTGCAGCACCAGATCCACCTTGCGCGCGTCGAACACGGGCTTCCATGCCGACTTGATCTCGGCGATGTCCTCGGGGCGGGCACAGGTGAAGACCGGTTGGTGGAACAGCACCACATTCCATTTCGCCTTGCTCGACGCGAGCGTCGCGTCGAGCCAGCGCGTCTGGGCGTCCATCGTGCCGAGGTCGATCGCCGAGGTGCCGTCCAGCACGATGAAGCGCACGCCCTGATAATCGACATAATAGGTGGTTGCCCTGGCCGGCTCGGCGCCGTTCGCAGGGAGCGCGAACTGAAGCGGCCAATAGGGCCCGAGCTTCCGGCTCTCCATACCGTTCGGCAGCACGACATCGACATATTCGTGGTTGCCGGTGGCAGGAATCTGCGGGACGATCGCATAATTATATCCCGCTGCCTGGTTCCACTCGCCCCATTCGTCGTCATGGTCGAGATCGTCGCGTTGCGCCGCGAGATCGCCGGCGTGCAGCACGAGCTCGATACCGCCATTTGCATGGAATGCCTGCCGGATCACGCGGCTGGCATAGGTGAGGATGCCGTTCTGAATGTCGCCGAGATAGAGGAAGCGGAAAGGCTTCGGCTCGGCGGCGGCAGTGCGGAATTGCAGCCATTCGCTCCAGCCCGCGCTGCCCTTCAACCGATAGGCATAGACGGTATCCGGCTTGAGCCCCGTAAACCGAATCTGGTGGTACAGGGCGGAACCGTTGGCACTTTCCTTGGCGTGTGGCGGGTTGGCGCCGATTGCCTTGACCGCCCTTTCGGACAGCGTGGGGCCGTCGACCGAGACGGCGATCTCCGCCTCGCTGACGCGCTGGGTGGCATCGGTGCGATAGGCGACCGCCATTTCCCGGGTGGGATCCCCGCCCGGCGTCAGGACGATGCGATCGGGCAGGTTGCGTGCGGCATAGGGCGTGCCGGCCGACCGGGGCGGCGCGATCTGCGCCCGGGCATCGAGCGTCGTCGCGGCCGTGAGCAGCAGGGCGGAGAGGACCAACGAGGTATTTGGAACGCGCATGGCACCCCTTCGAGTGATTGGAGCGGCGGCGAGGCGGGCGCCTGCGTTTCCGGGCTCGACCTGCTCGAGCCCGGAACGACCCGTTTAGAGCTTGATGCGGATGCCGCCGAAGATCGAATAGCCGAACTTCTCATATTCGTAGACGCGCTCACGCACGCCATAATAGCGAACGCCCGGCGAATTGGTCAGGTTCTTGGCTTCCACGAATATGGTGGCCTGCTTCACGACCTGATAGCTGGCGGTCGCGTCGAGCTGGCCGCGCCCTTCCCAATAGAGATCGAGCCGCGGCTCGTTGGCGTCCACCGCGTTCAGATAGTCGCTGCGCTTGGTATAGGAGAGGCGCGCGTTGAACGGGCCCTTCTCGTAGAACAGGGCGGCGTTCCAGCTCGACTTCGACTGGCCCGGCAACGGCATCACCCGGCGGCCGGCAAAGGCCTGCGACAATTTTATCTCGGCGTCCGTCCAGGTGTAATTGGCGAACACGCCAAAGCCGCTGAGCAGGCCGGGCAGGAAGGTGAACTGCTGCTGCCAGTTCACCTCGATACCCGCCAGATGTCCATCGGGCGCATTTTCCGGGCGCACATAGATGGTGCTGCCGACGGTGCGGCTCAGCGTGTAGCGATAGTCGGTCAGGTCCTTGTAGAAGGCGTTGACCGAGATCAGGCCGACCGGCCGAATATAATATTCCAGGCCCGCGTCCACATTGTTGGAGAGCGTCGGCCGCAGATTGGGATTGCCCTCGGTGATGCGCGTCAGGCTGCTGTCGGTCTCGTCGAGCTGACGCGGCACCAGATCGACGAAATTCGGCCGGTTGATCCCGCGGCTGAGCGCGAAGCGGCCGATCAGCTCCGGCGTGAACGCCTGCCGCACGGTCAGGTTCGGGAACCATTTGCCGTAGTGCGAGCCGACATTCGCCTTGCCGACCGTGCCGTTGAGCGCAACGGTGGGCGCCGATCCCTCGAAATCCGTCGCTTCGTAGCGGACGCCCGCGATCACCGTGGTGTGCCCGAATTCCGCCTTGGCCATGCCGAACAGGCCGAGAATCTTCTCGCTCGCCCGATAGTCGGCCGTGATCGATTGCGGAATGCGCCGCTCGGACGCGCCCTTGGTCGCATCGAAATAGGCGTCCGCCTTGCCCGGATCGATCTTGTAGCCGAGATTGTAGTTGAAGTTCGCCGAGCGCTCGTCGGTGAGGAAGCTGGTCAGCGAACCGCTGGGCGCCGCGGACGCACGGCGGTCACGGAAACGCTCTTCGTCCGACACGACGTCGCGATCGCGATAGCGGCCGCCGAAGCTGACCATCACCTGCTGGCCGCCGAGGTCGACGGGCAGCTCGACCTTCGCCGAAAGACCCCATTCCTTGTTCAGCGTATCGTTCGCGCGATAGGCATTTTCGCGGAACGCATAGCGATCGGCCTGGAGATGCTCGTTCGTCGTGAACAGCGAGTAGGTCGGATTGTCCGGATTGGCGAAGTCATAGCTGAGGGTGGGGCGCAGCGACGAGCGGAACAGCAATTCGTCGCGGCGCGGATAGGTCTGCTTCGATTCCGAATAGCTCGCGGAATATTCGACCTTGCCTTCGCCGATCAGGTTTTCGCCGCCCACGGTGCCGGTATAGATCTTGTTGCGCTGCACGCGGTGCCGGATCTGCTTCTCGATACGGGTGTTCGAGAAGGTCGCGCGGCTATCCGTCGATCCCGCGGCCATCGCGCCTTCGCTCCACAGGATGCTCAGGCGATTGCGATATTCGTCGTCCGTGAATTGCGAGAAGGAACCGCGGGCATAGAGCCGGTTGCCCGGCGAGGGGCGCCATTCGAGCGCGCCGTTGAGCGAAACGCGCTCGCGCTTGGTGTCATAGTCCTTGAACAGGGTCTCGACGAGGCGCACCTGTCCGGCGGCATTGACCGCCCAGCCATTCTCGACATTGTCGAGCTGGCGATCCGTCTTGGAATAGCTGCCGGCGAGCAGGATGCCGAATTGCCGGTCGGCGCCGAAGCGGTTGCTGATCGAAAGCGAACCGCGCCTGTCGCTCGTGCCGCCATAGTCGTTGTAGCTGGCGCCGGCCGATGCGCTGAGGCGGAAGCCCTTGCTGTCGAAGGCCGAGCGGGTGGCGATGTTCACCGAGCCCGCGATCGCGTCGGCATCCTGGCTCGGCAGCAGGCTCTTGGTCACCTCGAGATTCGCGACGATGTCCGACGGAATGGTGTCAAGATCGATCGCGCGGGTCGTCGGGCTGGGAGCGGCAACCGTCGCGCCGTCGATGGTGACGGTGCTGAACTCCATCGGTGCGCCGCGGATGTTGATGTAGCGGCCCTCGCCCTGATCGCGCTCGATGCCGATGCCGGAAACGCGCTGCAGCGCCTCGGCGATGTTCGGATCCGGGAAGCGACCGATGGCGTCGGCCGAGACGATGCTGACCGTATTGTCGGCCTGTCGCTGCTGGTTGAGGGCCCGTGCGGTGTTGTCGACGATCGAAGCGCCGGTCACCACGATATCGCTCGAGGCGCCGCGGGGCACGGTGATGTCGACGACTATCCTGCGATCCGCCAGGGTCACCGGCGTGCTTGCGTCCGGGCGGCCGAGATATTCGACGCGGACCGTCACTTCGCCCTGCGCCGGTGCCGGCATCACGAACTCGCCCTGGAGATCGGTGGTGGTTTCGCTGTTCAGCTCGGGCACGACGACGCGCGCGCCGGGCAGGGGGGAGCCGTTTTCGTCATGCACGCGGCCGGAGAGGATGCTTGCATTCGCCTGCGCCCGCCCGGTCGTTGCGGCGTCCTGGGCCAGCGCGGGCGGCATCGCACCCACAAGGGCAATCGTCATGACGGATGCGGCGAGCGCAAAGGAGCTGCGGCGACGGTGAATGGCGTTCATGGTGACCCCCGATGTCCTGGCGAACGGAATAACGGGGCGACCCCGCCGTTCTGGCGGCGGCGGCTAGGAATGCCGTGTGACGGTCCCGTTACAATGACGCTCGGCGGGGCCAACCTTGGGGCAATTTTATCTTCGCGATCGGGCTGGCGCTGCCGACGAACGAACGAACGGACGGCCGTCTGAAAACTGTAACCTTGTGGCGGCAGAGCCGATGGATGCGCTTGCTTCTGATCGAAGACGATATCGCCATCGCAGACTATATCGGCGCTTGCCTGTCCAATGCCGGGCACGAGGTGCGACATGTGCCGGAAGGGCAATCCGGACTGGTGGAGACCAAGAATGAGCATTTCGATCTGCTGATCGTCGATCGCATCCTGCCCGATGGCGATGGGGTGCTCGTCGTCGACAGCTTGCGCAAATCGGGCTTCACCAATCCCGTATTGATGCTGACCGCGCTCGGATCCATCGAGGATCGGGTGGAAGGACTGCGGCACGGCGCGGACGACTATCTGGTGAAGCCGTTCGCGCAGGCGGAACTGCTCGCGCGTATAGATGCGCTGTTCCGCCGATCGAAGGGCGCGTTTCAGGACGTTCATGAATATGCGTCGATCACGATCAACCGCCGTCGCCGCGAAGCCTGGCGCGCGGGCCAGCGGATCATGCTGCAGCCGCGCGAGTTCGAACTGCTGGAACAGCTTGTCCTGCACGAAGGGAGATATGTCTCCAAGGCGATGATGCTGGAAAACGTCTGGAATTTCCATTTCCACCCGGACACCAATATCGTCGAAACCCATATGAGCAGGCTGCGCCAGAAGCTGAATGCCGGGTTCGCCTCCGATGCGATCCAGACGGCGCGCAGGGTTGGCTACAGGCTCCGGGATGATTGCTAGAGGCGTGCGAAGCGCACGACAGATCACGCTGCTCTTCGTCGCCGGGCTGGTAATCGCCGGAGTATTGCTGGGGGGGATCGCATATCTCGTCGGGCACGACGCGATCAGGGGCCAGATCGATGCCCGCATCGAAGCGGAGATGCATAGCCTGCGCCATCTTCAGAAGCAGGGCGGGAACAGGGCCCTGCTCGCTGCGATCGACGAGGATGACGAGCGTGGCGGCAGCTTCGACTATGTTCTGGTGAACGCCTGGGGGCATCGCCTGTCGGGCGAGCGCGGCCATCCCCTGCTCGCCATCGGCTGGCATGATGCCGTCTTCCGTGACGATGCCGGCAACGGAATTCCGGTCCGCGCCCTTACCGCTCCTCTCGACGATGGGCTGCGCCTGACCGTCGCCACGGATACGGCGCCGGCGGCCGCGTTGTTGCGCACTACCCTTGTTCTCCTTGCGCTGGCGTTACTTGTGTTGATCGTGTTGGCGATCGGATGCGGGCTGCTGTTCGAGCGGGCGATCCGCCGCCGGCTCGACCTGATGAACCGCACGGCAGTTGCGATCATCGCCGGTCATCTCGACTCCCGCATCGCGCTCAGCGGCCATGGCGACGAATTCGATCAGCTGGCGAGTACGTTCAACTCGATGTTCGGTCGCGTCGAAGCGTTGATCGGCAACCTCCGCCAGGTTTCCAGCGATGTCGCGCACGAACTCCGCACGCCGATCACGCATCTGCAGAACCGGCTGGAAAGGGCGCTCGAAGAGATACCGCCGGGTTCGCCGGGGCTGGAAACCGTCGATGCCGCGATCGGAGACAGCGAACGCATCCTGTCGCTCTTCTCGGCATTGCTGCGAATATCGGAAGTCGAATCCGGTACCGTGCGCCGGTATTTCAGGACGTTCGATCTCAGCGCTCAGTCCGCGATGGTCGTCGAAAGCTATTCCGCGGTCGCGGAAGACAAAGGCTGTCAGCTTCTGTCAGATATCGAGCCGGGCATTCTCGTCGACGGAGATGTGGAGCTTCTCTCTCAGGCGATGACCAATCTGATCGAGAACGCCCTCAATCACAATGGACCTGGCACCAGGGTGACGCTGGTGATCGAGCGTTGCGAGGATCGAGTGGCGTTGAGGGTCACCGACGATGGCAAGGGCATAGACGAGGCCGATTTCCCGTCGGCGCTGCGCCGTTTCGGGCGGCTGGAGGCACGCCGGAACCCCGCCGGCCACGGGCTTGGCCTGCCGCTTGTCCAGGCGATCGCCCGGCTGCATCAGGGTGCGCTCGAACTCCAGGACGCGCGACCGGGACTACGCGTGACGATCTGGCTCCGGTCCGAAGGGCAACAGCCTAGGGTCGGGACTCACTGACCAGAGCCGGAAGATGACGGTGGCGGCAAGCGCGATTGGGTCGATCATCACCGTCTTGCGCTCGGCGCCTGCCGTGGCTCTTCGGGCATTACGGCTCGAGCCGCGTCATCTGCTTCTCGGTTGGCCAATACAGGTCGCGCATCAATGGAGCCTGACCCTAGGGGAACATTTGAAGCGGGTCATGGTGGCGGTGGGCTGTCGATAAGATCAGAAGAGCTCGTCGAGAAGCCGGTAATAGTGCAGGCGCGCCCGGTCGACCGGACCGCCATAGCGCGCGAGAAATGGTTGGACGAAGGCGGCTCCGAAATTGAACTCGATGCTCCAGGCGGCCAGCGCCAGATCCTGATGCCGATCGGCCACGCCGAGACGGCCGCAATCGATGAAGCCGGTGAAGCGCCCATGTTCGGCCATCAGGTTGGGCATGCTGGCGTCGCCGTGCGCGACCACAAGGTCTTCCGTGGCGGGACGTAGTGCAAGCGCCTCTTCGAGGACACTCGCCGCAGTCCGCCCAAGCCGTTCGTCGTCCATCTCCTCCTCATCCACGCGCCCGGCTGCGACATTGGCTTCGGCCTGAGCGAGCTTGGCGGCGAGCCGCTGATCGAACGGGCAGAGCGCGACGTCGAGCGCATGGAGCTCGCGCAGCGCATCGGCAGCGATCTCGGCGATCTTCAACGGGGAAAGATCGGGGGAACTGGCGAGGTCACGGCCCGGCACTTCGGACATCAGCAGCCACAGGCGCCCGTCCTCTTCCGCCTCGGCTTCGACGCTCGGCGCAAGCTGGGGCTGGCCGGTCAGCCAACGCAGCCTGTCGATCTCTCCCGGAAGCTCGGCAAAGGGGCTGATCGGTTCGGATTTCACGAACAAGGGGGGCAAGCCTTCGCCGGTCAGGCGAAACACCTCTGCTTCCGAACAGCCAATGGTCTGGGCGTGCCATGCATACCCCTGCAGCCGGTGGCTCCAAGCACGCGGCATCGGACGTATTGCATCCGCTACGGACGGCGAATCTTGGAGCGGCGACATGGGGTTCCGAGGTTCTGAGCCAGCCGCCAAATAGCTTCCGATCTATCGCCCTTCAAGCCTGGCGAAGCGGACATTTGGGTCACAGCCATGCGGTGCGCGTGCGGTAATCGCCAGGGTACCGGCATCATCGTATCTGGAAAAGGCACCACGCGCAGCATCAAGAGCAATGGATTGACGGGAAGGTGACAGGCCGACTCTTTTGCCGGTCTGTCACCTTGGAGCGGCGCCACAGGCGCCGGAGCATTCAGGAGATCGTGCAGTACGCAGGAGTCCAATCGGTTCCGCTCACATTTGTATTGCCGGAAGTGAGACGGTGCCAGCCAGTCAGAATCTTGCCGCCGCTGATGGCCGGCGAGGTGTTCGCGACGAAATCGCCGGCAGTCCAATGGCCGATCGCAGGTTGGCCGGTGCCGTAATTACGGCCCTGAACATTGCGTGACGGCAAGAAAACATTGAAGCCGCATTGGATTTGCGGTGACGGATATCCAAAAAACGCACAGTCCGCAATCACGCAATCTGAAAAGGTCATCCCTACGGATGTCTGGAAGCCGAAACTACTATCGTCGTAGGCGATGTCCACTGAATAGACTATTGCGGTCTGCAGTACCGATCCCCGCTGGCCGGGCGCTACTTGAACACCATAGGAACCGGCACCCTTGCCGCCACGCACAAAGCCGGAAAGCCGCACCCGGTTCAAGCCGGTAACGGCCAGACCGGCCGCACTGTGATCCTCGACCTGCACGTGAATGTCGCTGTCATTCACGAAATTCTCGAAACCGAGCTCCACAGCCGTCGTGCATCCTTTGGCGCGAAGGCTCAGCGCAGCAAAATCGACATAGTCGACCGAAATTCCCTTGCTACGCCCGCCCGTCCGGAAGAGCGTCACGTCCGCGGTGAGGTTCTTGACGCGCTTGAAAATGGGCCCGCCGACGTCCGCAGCGGTGATCGTCACCGAAGAGGGGGCGATGAGGACATTGTCGATGTTCCAGTCCCGCGACTGGTCGTCGGTGATGGCTCGGCCGATAAGGCCGAGGCCACTGGTACCAGCCGTCTCGATCAGCCAAGGGCCGGAGACGACATTTCGGATCAGGTCGCTGGGGCCGTCGACCTCTAAGTCCAAGCCGCCGGGCATCCGGAGGCCGCCGATCGTGCCGCCGATCTTCTCCAGGATACCGCCGGCTAAGGCGAGACCATCACATGAGATGACGGAAATGCCATTGCGGCCCGCGTCGATGGAGTTTCTGCCGATAACTTGGCCAATACAAATATTGTGATTATTGCGAGAGGCCGAGCGCCCGATATAGATGCCATCCCCCATGACTTCGCGGAGATTTACCGGTGAAGCCCAGGAATTCACGGCGCCGGAGAAGCGCAATCCATTAATGTGTTCGTCCACCGGCTGGTTGATAAGATTGCCGTCGATGATTCCAGTGACGATCACGCCACAATTCTCGCAATCCGCGAGCACGATGCCGTTCCATGACAAACCGTCATAGTTGCCGCCGCTGGCCGGTTTCAAGAGGAACGTGCCTTCTATTGCGATACGCGTGCCATCGTAAGAGGAACCGAGGAGAATAATTCCTGCTGCAAGGAAGGTGTATCCTGCTGGAAGCACCACGAGACTGCCCTTGTTGGCATCGATCGCCGCCTGGATCGCGACGCTGTCATCCGTCACTCCGTCGCCTACGGCGCCGTAGTCTAGGACGGAAATACTCTCCGTTGCCTTATCGAGCATCGTACGGGCGACGGCGCCGCTGCCTAGCTGCGCAAAGCCAACCATGGCGGCACCCTGATCCGGTGCCGTCGCCGCTAAATCCGTAGTTGTCACATAGGCCATCTGAAAGCTCCAAGTTTTGCGAACAAAAGTGGAACATTGCGAAATCCTACATTGCAAGCTCGACGTTGCCGGCAGCGCGTGGAGATACTTTTTGATCCGCGAGAGAAGGCGAGGGACGGTTGCCTTTGGGAGCGGTTTGGTGTCAGCCGAACTTCCGAGATGAGGGCGCTTGGCCGCCACGACAATTCAGGCGCGCTTCTGCCGCACCATATGACGGCCGTTCGCCTGTTGCTCAAACACCCAGCGCTGGCCCGTGAAACGCTCGATGATGTCGACGGCGGTCCGTGCATGGGGGCTTGGCTTTACGGTGGTGAAGCTTCCGCCGCCTGCCAGCGAGAATGGCAGCAGCAACTGGTCCGCCAGATAGGGTCCGGCGAACGCGCCCGATGCGATGAACCCCGTCATCCGCCGCGCCGCGGTCTTTGCGAGCGATTCCGCCGACACCCCGAGCTTGCCGAAACCGGTGACGATTTCGGTCACATGCTCGAATTCGGCTTCAAGCAGCAGCACATTGCCTGGCCCCTGCGCATCCGGAAGCTGGCGCACGGCGAAGGCGTCATCCGGCCAGTCGGGCAGGAGCTTGCTCGCGGTTCTGATCTCGCGTTCGGCGATATCGAACGTGAGGGCCGCGAGCAGCGCCGTGGCCGAGACCGACTTGAGCATGCCTCGGTCAGTACCGTCGATCGGCGCGAGCGCGCCCGGCACGATCTCCACCTCGATCCGCCCGCCGCCGCGCGGATAGAAGCCGTGCCGCAGCAGCCGCGCGGAGACCTGCGCGCCCATGCGGCCGAGCACCGGCAGGAAAGCACGCGAAAGAAACTCGAACGGCGGCGCCATCATATTGTGGGTTCCGCCTTCCAGCACCAGCCGCGAGGGGCCGTCGGCGCCAAGCAACGGCATGAGCACGGTCTGGAGGACCAGGCTGGTGCTGCCCGCGGTACCGACCGCAAAGTGATAGTCGCCGGCCACGACCTTGCCGGGCGTGAACATGATCTCGGACGAGCCCACCGTCACGCCTTCGCAGGCGGCGCCAATCCGGCATGCCGCCTCGATTGCGGTGACGTGCTGGCGCATCAGCCCCGGCTTCTCGCGCCTGCCCCGCACATTGGTAATGCGGAAAGGCTGGCCCGTGACGAGCGACAGCGCACAGCTGTTGCGCACGACCTGCCCGCCGCCTTCGCCTTCCGATCCGTCGATCTCGATCATGTGTTCACCAGGTCTAGGAAGAGTTTGTCCGCGCGGGTCACGAAGCGATCGCGCGGCGTGCGTGCCGGCAGTTCTCCGGCGCGCCCGATTTCGTCGCGGATCAGCGCGTCGATCTCGGGCAGGCGGGTGCCGTTGGCGCGCTCGTTGGTGCGCGCCTTGGCCTGGACCAGCATGTCGATCTGCTCGGCCAATGCGGACGGCAGGTCACCGGCAGCGACAAGCGCCTGCAGGTTCATCGGCGGCCGCACGGACGGGTTGAGGCGTGTCGCGCGGATCGCCAGCGCCGGACGAAGGGCGTAGAAATACCGTTTCACCGGCACGTTACCGTCGCCATCGAGCCACCGCTCCGCCGCCAGCTTGCCCGAGCGTGCATAGTGATGGGCGATCGCGCGCGGGTTGAGCAGGTCGTCCGCCAGCGTCGCCAGCTTCGCGATGAAGGAATCGTCCGGCCGATAGCGGATCGGAGATTCAATCCACTCGCTGACTACCGCGTTCGACTTGAGCAGCAGCCCCAATGCCTTGCGGACGTCCCAGCCGTTGAGGTCGATCTCGTCCTCGATCGGCGCCTCGATCACGTCACGACCGGGCACCAGCGAGAGATACCAGTCGCGGGGGCGGACATAGAGGAAGCGCACGTCGAAATCGCTGTCGGGCGAGGGGAAACCCCAGGCACGCGAACCGGACTCGACCGCAATCAGCAGGCGCACGCCATGCGTCGCCTCGATCGCAGCAAGCCGGGTTTCGACCTCCTGCCGGACGGCAGAGGGAATCGGGTCAACGACAGTCATTCTTCGTTCCAGAAGGTTGGCGGTGCGCGCCAAGGGTGACGAGAGCATTTAGCCCTTCACGCACACCACCTGCTTGAGCGTATGGACGATCTCGACCAGATCGGCCTGGGCGGCCATCACGGCTTCGATCGGCTTGTACGCCTTGGGCGTTTCATCGATCACGCTTGCGTCCTTGCGGCATTCCACGCCCGCGGTGTCGCGGATGTGCTCGTCGAGCGTGACCAGCTTCTTGGCCGCGGTGCGGGACATGATGCGCCCCGCGCCATGGCTGCAGCTGTCGAACGATTCCGGGTTTCCGAGGCCCCGGACGATGAACGACTTGGCGCCCATCGATCCCGGGATGATCCCCATCACCCCCTTGGCGGCGCGCACGGCGCCCTTGCGGGTGACCAGGACGTTCTCGCCGAAATGGTTCTCGCGCTGGACGTAGTTGTGGTGGCAGTTCACCGCCTCCAGCTCCGCGTCGAACGGCTTCGCGATCTGGCCCCGGAGCGCGCGGATGACGTTGGTCATCATCATGCGCCGGTTGAGCGCGGCGAAGTCCTGCGCCCAGCCCACCGCTTCGACATAGTCGTCGAAATGGTCGGTCCCTTCCGGGAAATAGGCCAGGTCCTCGTCGGGCAGGTTGATGTGCCACTTGCGCATGTCCTGCTTGGCCAGCTCGATGAAGAACGTGCCGATCGCGTTGCCGACTCCGCGCGAGCCCGAATGCAGCATCACCCACACCCGCTGCTCCTCGTCGAGGCAAAGCTCGATGAAGTGGTTGCCGGTGCCGAGCGTCCCGAGGTGCACGAGGTTGTTCGTGTTCTTGAGCTGCGGATGCTTGTCTGTGAGCCGATCGAACCGCTGCGCGAGCGTCGCCCACGCCTCGACGATCGCCGGCGGCGGATCGCCCCAGGAGCCGGTGTCGCGCTTGTTGCGGTTCATCGACCGGCCGTGCGGAACCGCTTGCTCGATCGCCGAGCGGATGCCTTCCAGATGGTCCGGCAGGTCGCTCGCCACCAGCGAGGTGCGCGCCGCCATCATGCCGCAGCCGATGTCGACGCCGACGGCCGCCGGGATCACCGCGCCCTTGGTCGGGATCACCGAGCCCACAGTCGCGCCGATGCCGACATGGACGTCGGGCATCGCCGCGACATGCTTGAACACGAACGGCATCTGCGCCGCCCGCGCGAGCTGGGCACGCGCGCCGTCTTCGACCGGCACGCCGCGGGTCCACATCTTGATCGGCACGCCGCCTTCGACGTGCTGGAAATCGTACAGCGTCTCGGTCACTTGGGACCTCCTCCTGGTAGGGCATATCAGTGCGGCCTCGGCGCGGCGACGACGGATTGACGAGACATTTCGGCCTTGCGGCCGGGAGGATTCGAACCTCCATTCCCGATATAGTCCCGTCGGCATTCGCCGGCCTTGGGGTGCTGGCGACCAGTTGGTGGTGAGACGTGCCTTGTGCTCTATCCATTTGAGCTACGAGCCGATGCGGCGCGGCCGGAATCGAACCGGCATCCCAGGGTCCGGATGTAGTCTCACCGGCATTCGCCAGCGTGCAATCGGTCACGGCGACAAGAGTGGGAAGGACGGCCCCGAAGGGCCCGGTGCTCTACCAGACTGAGCTACTATCCCTTTCGAGACAGGCGGGATTCGAACCCGCGACAGCCGCATTACCAATGTAGTCCTTCTCGGCATTCGCCGTGATGTGCGTGTTGGGCCGTGGCGACAAGAGTGACGAGAACGTCCTTGAGCTACGGCTGCAACCGGGGGATTCGAACCCCATCTCCCGTTCGGCATCGCTGCTTCCCGGGCGCTCTACTCTGGACTTTCGGGTTTCCCCTTGGAGCAATGTAATCCCGTCGGCATTCGCCACGGCCCTTATGTCCTTAGACCTCCACCTGGTTGACGATGCTCACCCAGTCGCGCGTTTCGCCGGAGACGAAGCGTGCGATCGTATCGAACACCGCGTCGGAGAAGCCCCCGACATTGAGAATGTCAGCCCGCGACACCGCTTGCGTAGTGCCGTAGGGCTGGATGTCGATGCAGACCAACTTGGCCTGCGGGTTACGCCGGCGGATGGCTTCCCATTCGCGCATCGTCTGAGTTGCGCCGCGCCGGTTGGCATCCACCCACGACTCGTTGTCCGAGACGATGACGACCAAGTCGACCATCGCACGCTCCGTGTTGAGCAGGGCGAGCGGTGCCGAGACGCTGGTTCCGCCCCCGCCAACCGCCGCCAGCTTCGCCGCATTCACGGCGACGCGGGCATGCGGGTCGAGCTTCAGCTTGACCACCGTCTGCTCGAACGGGAGCACTCGGGTGTCGCGATTGGTCCGCAGCATCGCTGCCGCGACCAGGGCCGCAACATCGATGCACCGCACCTTCGACGAAGCGCCTTTGCGGTAGCCCGTCACCGGAGAGCTCATCGACCCCGACACGTCGGGGCAGACGACGACCCGGCCCGCCACGGTCGGCACCCGAACGAGCGACTGCTCAAGCGCATCCTCCAGTGCGGCCCGGACCTTCAGCGGCACGCCCTCGCCGGCCTGGCCCAGCGCCACCATCAACTGATAGGGCATCGGCCGAACCTTCGTCAGCGCGTCGCCGTCGGACAGGCGTGCGGCAACCGCATCGGCGACCCCTGCCACACCGAACGCACCGTTGCGCGCCAGCGTGTTGAGGTTCATCCGCAGCGCCTGCCACCCGATCCGGGTCGAGAGCGCAGCCCAATCCCGGGCGGTGAGTTCGAACGCGGTCAGCCACTCGAACGGCACCGGCGGCAGGGCCAGCGACCGATCGGCCTTCCATGCCTCGAACGCGGCGATCTCGGCAGGCAGCGCGGCGACGTCGTACGGACGCCCGATCAGCCAGCCATAGAATGCCTTGCGCGACGCGTCGGCAGGCTTGGGGTGCACCATCCGGACGATATCCGCCAGGCTGGGATCCTTGCCCGTCGCCGCTGCCATCAGCTGCGGCGTCGAGGCCCGCTCCAGCCAGTGCTGGACCAGCCGTTTCGGCCGCGAGCCGAGCGAGGCCCGCCCGACCCGACCCGAGCGCATGATCTGCACGAAGTTGCGCAGCATCCGCCCGTTGTCGATCACGCGGTTGAACACCGGGACCGCCAGGTCGGGATCGGCGACCGTGAGATACGCCGCCAGCAACGCCGGCATGTCCTTCATCGCGCCGGACTGGCGAGCATAGACTGCCGCCTGCGCCACGAAATACGGGTCGCATGCCTGGGCCGCTGCCAGCACATCGGCCAGCTGCGTCTCTGCGGCGCCGTAGAAATTGTCGGCAAGCGTGCCCGTCGCGGCGAGCTGCGCCAGCTTGTGCTCCGGGCCATAGGCATAGGCCGGAGCGAGCTCGCGGTTCACCGTATCGGCGCGCGGCAACAGCTTCGCGATTGCCGAAGCGAAAAGCCCCTTGTTGGCCATCGTCCAACTCCTCGTCTGGTCAGGGCGGCAGGATTCGAACCTGCGGCCTCCCGCTCCCAAGGCGGGCGCTCTGCGCAGCCTGAGCTACGCCCTGTCTGAATTCCTCGGGGGCGGCCGGCCCATTCCGGCCGCCCCTCACGCTGCTTGTCGGCCCGGGCGTTCGACCATCCCGTCCGACGCAGATCTGTAGAGCATGAGGCGTGCCAACCAGTCCGACGCGGCGACGGGGAATCTGATAACAGATTGATAAAACAGAGAATATGTCGATTTTCCGCCAAGGCGCGCATTCAGGTGCGGAGCTTGAGCAATCCGGATTAGCTATCGATTTCGATAGTAGATTATTCTAATGTATAAGAATGAAACCACTCACCGTGATCGGATTCCTCGGCTCGACGCTCGATGCGAGCAAATTCGGCCCGACGCGCTGGAACAAGTGGCGGCCGACGGTCGGCCTGACGATGCACGAGGATCTGCGGGTCGACCGGCTGATCCTGATCCACGGCACGGCGCACCGGCGCCTCGCAGACTATGTCGCGGAGGATATCGCCGACGTCTCGCCCGAGACGAGGGTCGAGAAGCGGGTGCTCGACTTCAAGAATGCGTGGGATTTCGAGGAAGTCTACGGCAAGCTGCTCGATTTCGCGCGCGCCGAACCCTTCGACCCGGACGCCGAGGATTATCTGGTGCACATCACCACCGGCACGCACGTCGCCCAGATCTGTCTCTTCCTGCTGACCGAAGCGCGCTATCTCCCCGCCCGCCTGCTCCAGACCCAGCCGCGCCGCGGATCGCCAGGTGACGCCGCCGGCATCTGGAACACGATCGATCTCGACCTCTCACGCTATGACAGCATCGCCACGCGGTTCGCAGTCGCCACCCAGGAGAGCACGTCATTCCTGAAGTCGGGCATCGCGACGCAGAGCCCGACCTTCAACCGGATGATCGACGAGATCGAGCGGGTGGCGCTGCGGTCCAAGGCGCCGATCCTGCTGATGGGGCCCACGGGCGCCGGCAAGAGCCAACTTGCCCGACGCATCTACGAACTCAAGCGCCTGAAGCACCAGATCGCCGGCACCTTCGTCGAAGTGAACTGCGCGACGCTGAAGGGCGACGGCGCGATGTCCGCATTGTTCGGGCATCGCAAGGGCGCCTTCACCGGCGCGGTCTCGGATCGCCCGGGCCTGCTCCGCGCGGCTGACAAGGGTATGCTGTTCCTCGACGAGATCGGCGAACTCGGGCTCGACGAGCAGGCGATGATCCTGCGCGCGATCGAGGACAAGCGCTTCCTGCCCGTCGGCTCGGACAAGGAGGCGGCGTCCGATTTCCAGCTGATCGCCGGCACCAACCGCGACCTGGGCGAGGCCGTTGCGGCAGGCGGTTTCCGCGACGATCTCTATGCGCGTCTGAACCTGTGGACCTTTCGCCTGCCGGGGCTTGCCGATCGCCGCGAGGATATCGAACCCAATCTCGACTATGAGCTCGACCGCTTCGCCGAGCGTGAAGGCGACCGCGCGACTTTCAACAAGGAAGCCCGACAGGGCTACCTCGCCTTCGCCACGGGCCCCGACGCCAGCTGGCCAGGCAATTTCCGCGACCTGGCGGCGAGCGTCACGCGCATGGCGACGCTCAGCCCGAAGGGTCGGATCGATGTCGAATGCATGGAGGCGGAAATCCAGCGCCTGAAGCGCCTCTGGTCCGGCCAGCGCGATGATGCTGCCAGCGTGCTGGTGGAAGTGCTGTCACCCGAGGCACTTGCGGAAATCGATCCGTTCGATCGGGTCCAGCTTGCCGAGACCATACGGATCTGCCGCAGGAGCCGTTCGCTGTCGGAAGCCGGCCGGGCGCTCTTCACTGCGTCACGCGCGCGTCGAACCTCGGCCAATGATGCCGATCGGCTTCGCAAGTACCTTGCGAAATTCGGGTTGGATTGGGCCAGTTTGATGCATTGAGCAGCCCGAAGGGAATCGGCAGCTGATCCTGCCTGCCCTGAATGACCGGAATGGGTGCGCATTGCCGACCGGCCACTCGCACCGATACGTGCCCGGCACCCGGCAAGTAACCACCGATGGCTCATTGGATACGCGGGCAGGCGGGAGCCTGAGCGATAGCTGGCCTAGTTGGGCCCAAAGTCTAACTATCTCGCCAATTCCGACCATTTCGGTAGGTTTTTAGCTGCAAGCAAAACAAAGGTGGGTTGCGCGTTTCTGCAGTGATTCCCGCGAGGGATGATGATTCCGCTCCGCGAGGTTCCTGATGGGCTTCGCGGTCGAGAAGTTGTGCTGAAATCATATTGGTCAACCCGCCTGATGTCCATTCAGGGGGATAGCATAGTCATGCGACATGAAGACTGCGCGAATCAGGACAATATGCCTGGAAGGCGCGCAAACGCCCGCCGTTTATTCGGAGGAGTGACGGTTGCGGCGCTCACCGCGCCGTTGGCGCTGATCAGTCCGGCACAGGCACAGTCCGGTGCCGCCGCGGACGAGCAGGACGCCATCGTCGTCGTGGGCTCGCGCAGCGGCAACAAGGCGCTCGAGAGCTCGGCTCCAGTCCAGCTCGTCAGCGGCGAAGACCTGCAGGCCACCGGTGCCCGCACCTTGTCCGAAGCGCTCCAGCGCCTCGTGCCGTCCTTCAATTTCCCGACCTCGGTGCCGTCGTCGAACGCGGCGAGTTTCGTCAAGGGCGTGTCCCTGCGCGGGCTGGCGGCGGATGAGACGCTGGTGCTGATCAACGGCAAACGCCGCCACGCGACTGCCCAGCTCAATGCCGGCAGTGGTGTCGCCAAGGGCGCGCAGACCGTCGACCTCAACAGCATTCCCCTGAGCGCGATCGAGCGCGTGGAGGTGCTGCTCGACGGGGCATCCGCGCAATATGGCTCGGACGCCATCGCAGGCGTGGTCAACATCGTGCTCAAGAAGCAGGCCGGGCACGGCAATCTCGCGGTTCAGTACGGCGTCAACGACAAGGGCGATGGCGAGACCAAGAGCATCGAAGGTTCGATCGGCGCCAAGCTGCCGGGCGACGGCTCGGTCACGCTGGCCTTCGACGTGTGGGACATCGGGCGCACCCGCCTTTCCGGGCGCGACAACCGCACCATGTATTTCGCCGGCGATCCGCGCGAGGCAAACTACCCCAACCGCAACTGGTTCTATGGCAGCGGCGCCACCAAGCGCGAAAACCTGCTGCTCAATGCCGAGAGCACGGTCGGTGGAGTGACGCTCTATCTCAGCGGCAGCTATGGCTGGCGGAAGGACGAGGGCTTCGGCAATCTGCGGCAGCCCAGTGCCGACCAGACGGTGCGCGCATTGTTCCCTGACGGCTTCCAGCCCTTCCTGCGTGTCCATTCGCGTGACGCTTCGATCGGCGGCGGCGCGCGCTGGTCGGGCAAGGCGGGCGATTTCGACCTGGGGGCGAATTATGGCCGCAACCGGGTGGAGAGCCTGGTCTACAACACCAACAATGCCAGCCTGGGCACTGCCAGCCCGACCTCGTTCGATACCGGCGACCTGCTCAACGAGCAGGCCAATGTCACCTTCGACTGGAAGCGCCCCTTCGAGGCCGGTTTCCTGCGCGCGCCGCTCAACGTCGCGGCGGGGCTGGCCTATCGCCACGAGGCGTACCAGGTGTTCGAGGGCGACCATGGCTCCTGGGCCAATGGCGGCGTGCCGATCCTCGACGGTCCCAATGCCGGCAAGGTGGCGACCCCGGCTTCGCAGGGCTTTGGCGGCTTCTCGCCCGATGACGCGGGGCGCAGCACGCGCGACGTCGTCGGCGGCTATCTCGAGCTCGAGACCGAACTCGCCAAGAGCCTGCGGGTAACCGCGTCCGGACGCGTCGAGCATTATTCCGACTTCGGCACGACCGCGAACGCCCGCCTGGCGCTGCGCTATGAAGTAACGCCGAAGCTCGCCTGGCGCGGTAGCGCCGGCACCGGCTACCGCGCGCCGTCGCTTGGCCAGTCCGCCTATTCGCGCACGATTCCGAACATCACCAACGGCGTGCTCGCGACGAACAAGCTCGCCCGCGTGGACAGCGCGGTCGCCCGTGCGCTCGGCGCGACGCCGCTCAAGCCGGAAAGGGCGACCAACCTGTCGACCGGCCTCGTCTGGACGCCGAGCAGCGACCTGTCGGTGACGGTCGATTTCTACCAGACGACGATCGACGACCGCATCGCCTTGTCCGAGACGCTGACCGGCCCGCTGGTCCGCCAGATGCTCACCAGCGCCGGCTTTCCGACCTATTCGGGCGCGCAATATTTCACCAACGCCGTCGATACCCGCACGCGCGGCATCGACGCGACCGCGCGCTATCGGTGGCGTCTCGGCCAGGACCGGAAGCTCGACCTGAGCGCCGGCTTCAATCTGAGCGATACCAGGATCACGCACATCAAGGCGACCCCGGCGGTGCTGGCGGGCAGCGGCCTGACGCTGATCGGGCACGAGGCGCGCGGGCTGATCGAGGAATGGAACCCCGACACCTTCGTGCGCCTGGCGGCCGACTACACCAATGGCGGGTTCGACGCGCATCTCTCCGGCACCCGCTACGGCACCTATTGGGCGCGCAATGCGGTGGTCGCCTATGACCAGCGCTTCGGGCCGCAGGAGGTCGTCAATCTCTCCGCGGGCTACCGGCTGTTCGCCAATGCGCGCGTCTCGGCCGGTATCAACAACCTGCTCGATAGCCATCCCGACCAGGTCCTGCCCGCCGCCCGCAATCCCGTGGTCGCCCTCTATTCGGGCCTGTCGCCCGAAGGCGGTGCCGGCCGCACCTATTTCGCTCGCCTGGACCTGTCCTTCTAAGGAGCCCCTTCCCATGAAATCCCGATATCTCAGTGCGTTGCTGATCGCCGCGGCCGGCCTTTCCGGCGCCGCCAGCCTGTCCTCCATTCCCGTCCTCGCGCAGGAGCATGTAGCGGTCGAGGAACATGGTCCCGCCGCGACACGCGCGGCAGTGATCGCGGCTATCGACGCCTATCGCGTCGCTGTCGTGAAGGGCGACCGGGCAGGGCTGGACGCCGCGTTTCACCCCGACCTTTCCTACGGCCATACCGATGGCGAGGTGCTTTCCAAGGCTGCGCAGATCGACCGGACCCTGGCGCCAGGCAAGCGCTTCACCGCGGTGGACATCGCCGATGCCCGGGTCCGCAGCTACGGCGATGTCGCCTATGTCACCGCCGGCTGGACGTTCCACCTGAGCAAGGACAACGGCACCACCAGCACCGCGCGCCTCTCGGGCCTCGACGTGTGGACCAAGGGTCCGCGCGGCTGGCAGCTCATCGCCCGCCAGCTGACTCGCCCCGCGCAATAATCCCTCTTTCCAAGCGAGACATTCCATGGCCCGATTTGCCCTTCGTTCGAAGCTGCTCCTGCTGCTGGCAGGAACGGCGCTGCCCCTTGCCGGCGCGCATGCCCAGAGCTTCACGCCGGAACAGCTCCAGGCGGCGACCGCCCTCCAGGAGCGGCTGCCCAATCTCGACAACCATCTCGACATTCCCTTCGACTTCGGCACCGGGGAGCATGATCCGGGCAAGGACGGTCCCGACCAGTTCGACTTCGTCAAGGCGAAGCGCGGCCGGCTGAAGGGCGTGGTGCTGGCGATCTTCGTGCCTCAGAACGCCCGGACGCCCGCCGGCTATGCCGAAGCCGCGGCCAAGGGGCAGCAGAAGCTGTCCGCCATCCAGGGCGTGGTCGCGCGCTATCCCGAACAGGCCGCGATTGCCCATTCGCCCGAGGCGCTGCGCGCGATCGAGGGCTCGGGCCGGGTTGCGATCATCCTGTCGATCCTCAACGGCAATCTGATCGGCAAGGATCTGCGCCAGCTCGATGCCTGGCACGACAAGGGCGTGTCGATCTTCGGTTTCACCCATGCCGGCAACAACGACCTGGCGGATTCCGCCCGGCCCAATCTGCTGCGCGGCGACAAGCTGAGCGAACATGGCGGGCTCTCGCCGCTCGGGCGGCAGGCCGTCGCTCGGCTCAACGATCTCGGCGTGGTCATCGACGTGTCGCAGATCACAGGGCAGGCGGTGCGGCAGGTGCTGGAGCTGAGCCGCGCGCCGGTGATCGCCTCGCATTCGAACGCGCGCGCGGTGATCGATCATCCGCGCAACCTCGACGACGCGACGTTGCAGGCGATCGCGGCCAGGGGCGGCGTGGTCGCGATCAACGCCTATAGCTCCTGGGTGAAGGCCTTTCCGCCCGAAGCGCTTGCCAAGCTCAATGCGATCCGCCGCCGCTACGGCATTCCCGAGGACAAGACGCCTGCGGGCATCCAGCCGCTGTCGGACAAGGGCGTGAAGGTGCTCCCGCCCGAGGTCTTTGCGAAGTACAGCGCGGAATTCCATGAGATCACCGGCAGCCCGGACTATCGCGCGACGCTGAAGGATTATGTCGACCAGATCGACTATGTCGTGAAGAAGATCGGCATCGAGCATGTCGGCATCTCGTCCGACTTCAACCATGGTGGCGGCGTCATCGGCTGGAACGATGTCGGCGAGTCCGTCAACATCACCGCCGAGCTGCAGCGTCGCGGCTATGGCGAGGCGGATATCGCGAAGCTGTGGGGCGGCAACTTCCTGCGTGTCTGGGGCCAGGTGCAGGCGCTCGCCAAGCCGAAGGCCGGCAAGTGAGGATCGACCGCCGCGCGACATTGGGGCTGCTCGCCGCCGCTCCGCTGTTCCCCGGGGCAGCGCGTGCCCGTCCCGTTGCACCGGGGAGCCGTTCGGCGATCGTGATCGGTGCAGGGATCGTCGGCGCCGCAATCGCCTACGAACTCGCAAAGCGCGGCGTGGCGGTCACCCTCCTCGAGAAGTCCAAGCCTGCGGCGGGGGCGACGGGCGACTCCTTCGCCTATCTCAACGCCTCGACCAAGACCGGCTCGCGGCCCTATTTCCAGCTGAACTGGCTGGGCATGGCCGGCTGGCGGATCTGGCAGCGGGAGCCGGGGGCGGCGCTTCCCCTGCAATGGGGTGGTGCCACCTATTGGCGCGATAGCGAAGCCGAGTCCGCGAAGCTGGGCGAGAGCCTGCGGATCGCGCAGCAATGGGGCTATGCCGGGCGTCGCCTGGACGCGCCCGGGCTCCAGGCGCTGTTGCCGGGGCTCGCCATCGGCCCGGTCTCGGTGGCGGCCTTCTTCCCTGAAGAGGGCGCGGTGGACCCGGCCGGTGCCGTGGCCGCGCTGCTCGAGCGGGCGGGCAGGCTCGGGGCGAAGCTGCGGGCGCCAGTGGCGGTGCATTCGCTCATCGTCCGGGAAGGGAAGGTCGTTGGCGTACGAACGGCGGACGGCGCGATCGAGGCGGATACCGTGGTGTTGGCGGCCGGCCTGGGCAGCGAGGCGCTGGCGGCACAGGCCGGCGTGCAGCTGCCGCTCACCGCTTCGCCCGGCGTCCTGCTCCACACAAGGCCGCAAAGGCCGGCGCTCGATCGAGTCGTCTTCGGGCCGCGCAGCACCTTCAAGCAGATGGCCGACGGGCGCTTCGTCGCCAGCATCAGCGGGCATGAAGGCGGGGCACCGGCGGGTGCCGGAGTGGAGGCCTTCGGGAAGACCATCCAGGACGCCGCCGCTTGCTATCTTCCCGCTTTGGGGAAGGCCGAGATCGAACGGGTCAGCATTGGCCAGCGCGTGGTCCCCAGGGATTCCTTGCCGGTCGTCGGCTTCGCGCCGCGCCTGGGCGGCCTCTATGTCGCGGTCACCCATAGCGGCGTCACGCTGGCGCCCGCGCTGGGCCGGCTGGCCGCGCTGGAGATACTGGACGGCGTAGTCGCCGATCCGCTTGCCAATTTCCGGCTCGGCCGCTTCGCCTAGCGGCATCGCCCGAATTGCCTATCCATTGCAGTAATTGAGTCCATGTCGCGGGAGCTGCCGGGCCCAAGAGCCGGTTCTGCGCACCTTGCCATGCCGAATAGTCCGGCTTCGACTTCATTTTCATCGATCCGGGGGGTCGGAAATTACGCGCCCAAGCATCTATAGTCTTAGGAAGATAAAAAGGGGGGCTGCGGATCGTGAGGCAGGATCGCGCCGAACTGGTAGCCTGGGTTGCGGGGAATGTCGTTCCGCACGAAAGCGCCGTGCGCGACAAGCTGCGCTCGGTCGGCGTCCCCGAATACGAGATCGACGATATCATGCAGGACGCATATTTGAGAATCTCGCACCTCGATAGCGTGGCGCATATTCGCAATGGGCGTGGCTATCTGTTCACCGTGGCGCGCTCGGCGATGCTGCTGCGCGTGCGGCGCGAGCGGATCGTACGGATCGACAGCCTCTCCGATTATGATGAGCTGACGCTCGCCGACGACGATCCAGGACCCGAGCGCCATGCGGCGGCAAGGATCGATCTCGAGCGGGTCCATCGGATGATCGCGTCCCTTCCCTCGCCCTGCCGGGAAATTTTCGAGATGCGGCGGATCGAAGGCGTGCCGCAGCGAGAGATTGCCGCTCGGATGGGCGTTTCGGAGCATATCGTCGAAAAGCTCTCGGCCCGTGGATTGCGATTGATCTTGAAGGCCATCGCGGGCGGCAATCGTGAAGCCGCCAGCCCGGCAAAACAGCGTATCGAAAGGAAACTGCGTGACGTCGGCTTCGAATGACAGCGAAGCGGCGGATTGGGCCATTCGCCGTGAGAATGGTCCGCTGTCCGAGCCGGAACAACGCGCGTTCGAGACATGGCTCGCAGGCGACGAGCGGCGTGCCGGTGCGTTGCTGCGCGCGGATGCCGCGCTGGCCTTTCTCGATCGCGGCCGTGCGCTCGCCGGGCTAGGCTTCAACGATGCGCCGCATGTATCGGGACATGTGCCGGATTCGGAGCCCGAATTCGGAGATGGTATCGAGCGGGCGCATTGGCTGTCGCGCCGAAAGCTGGTTGGCGGCGGGATGGCTGCGCTGGTCGCGGTCGGGATAGCGGGCTTTCTGGCGCTGCCGCGCACCGAACGGATCGTAACCCAATTGGGCGAGATCAAGCGAACGCCGCTCGCCGATGGATCGGTTGCGACCGTCAACACGGCCAGCCGCATCACCGTCGCGATGTCGAAGAACATGCGCAATGTTTCGCTGGACGATGGCGAGGCCTGGTTTGAGGTTGCGCATGACCGCACGCGGCCGTTCGTGGTCAGGGCCGGCGACGTCAGCATAAGGGCGGTCGGAACGGCCTTCTCGGTGCGCCGAACCGATGGCGGGGTGGACATTCTGGTAACGGAGGGCGTCGTCGAGGCGTGGCGCGATGACCAATCCACGACGCCCTCGCGTATCGCGCAAGGCGAACGCGCCTTTGTCGCGGATGCGAAGGGACGCAACGTCAATATCGCTCAAAACGCCGTAGTAGTGCGAACCGATAGCGAGATCGACCGCACATTGGCATGGCGCAATGGCGACCTGGCCCTCAATGGTGAGACGCTCGATTACGCGGTCGAGGAGCTCAATCGGTACAATCGGCGTAAAATTATCGTCGGTGACAGGGAATTGGGGCGTTCGCCGATCGTCGGGTATTTCAAAGTCAATGAGCCCGATAATTTCGCGCATTCCGTAGCGTCATTGTTCAATGCCCGCGCTCAGTTCAGCCAGGAAGGGATCAGAATAGATACAAATGGGAAATGAATATCTTTGGACGGGAGGGTCGGAAACTCTTCGCCCAAGCATCTCTATATAGAGGGGGCGCAATGTACGCCTCCCGATCTTGGGGGAGGGGTAGCGGGTGAAAGGCATATCGTCGGCACTTTACTGCAGCGCAGCAATTGCCGCCATTGCGGCGAGCAGTCCGGTTGCAGCGCAAACACGATCATTCGATCTTTCGGCGGGGGTAGCCGAGCAAAGCATTCCGGCCTTTGCGAAACAGGCCGGCATCCAGATCATGGCGGATGGCAGGCTCGTGCGCGGCAAGCGCACCAATGCCGTACGCGGAACCAAATCGGTGGAAGAGGGCCTGCGCGAACTGCTCGCGGGGACGAATCTTTTCGCCGAACTGCAACCGGGCCGGGCAGGCTCCTTCATCATCCGGGCGGGAGGCGCGGCATCTGCCGCCCCAAAAGCCCAATTCGTGGCCTCCCCGCCACAGACAGCGCCAGCCGAGGAGCCCGCAAGCGGGCAGCAAGCGCCATTCAGCAATGACATCATCGTGACCGCGCAGAAGCGCCGGGAATCGATGCAGAGCGTGCCGATTGCGATGAGCGCGTTCACCTCGAAGACGCTTGATGAAATGAAGATCGAGGGGGGCTCGGAACTTGTCCGTGCGGTGCCCAACATCTCATTCTCAAAGTCGAATTTCGCGAGCTACAATTTCTCGATCCGCGGCGTCGGCACCAAGGCGCTATCGGTCACCTCCGATCCTGGCGTGGCGGTCAGCTTCAACAATACCCCGCTGATCCGCAATCGTCTGTTCGAACAGGAATATTTCGACGTGCAACGCGTCGAAGTGCTGCGCGGGCCGCAAGGCACCCTCTATGGCCGCAACGCAACTGCGGGCGTGGTCAACATGATCCCGAATTTCGCCAACCCCGACAGGCTTGCCGCCGAGTTCAAGCTCGAGACCGGCAATTACAAGTCGATGCGGGCAACCGGCATGGCCAATCTGCCGATCACCGATACGCTCGCCGTGCGCGCCGCCGGCGCCTGGACCAACCGCGACGGATATGACTACAACACCGTCACCGATCAGCGCGTCAACGGCCGCAACCTCTGGGGCGGCCGCGTCACCGCGACCTGGCAGCCGGGCCGCAGTTTCAGGATCAATGCGGCGTGGGAACATTTCTACGAAGATGACAATCGCTCGCGCACGGGCAAGCAGCTTTGTCATACCGATCCCGGGCCGGCCTCGGTGGATGGCAAGACCCTTACGCCCGTGATCAGGGGCGCCCTGAGCCAGGGTTGCTTGCCGGGCTCGCTCTATGACGACGGCGCCTATGGCGTTCCGAACGGCTTCTCCCTGCCCTATATCAACGCGGCCGCCTCCCTGATCTCATTGGGATACAAGGCCGGAGCCGTGGGCGGAGCCGCTCCGATCATGTTGATCGACGATACGCGAGATCCCTATGCGGGCGTGATGCAATCCCGCAATCTTCGAGAGATCGCGACCGCCATAGATCCCAAGTTTCGTGCGAAGAACGATATTCTTCAGCTCAATATCGAGGCAAGCCTGGGGCAGAATCTGAAATTCTATTCCAGCACCTCATATTCCGAGGATTCATACCATTCCTTTCAGGACTACAATAGATTCAATAGCGGAAGCGTATTCAACGATTCGAGCGTTCTATTTGCTCTTAGGACCAGGCCGTTGGCGACCAAGGGCATCGCCATCGGAGGTATTTTGGACGACCCCCAATTGGGCGCTTCGTCCAGCATCCTCGGCGCGGACATGGTCAATTCCCATAGCAAGCAATGGTATCAGGAATTCCGCCTGCAATCGTCATTCGACGGAAGGCTGGAGTTCAACCTTGGGGTCAACTATCTCAATTTCAAGATAAAAGAGGATTATTACGTATTCAATAACCTGTTCACCGCCATCGCCAGAACAGTTCTGGGAACGGGAAATACCAGCGGCGTCGTCAGGGACTGTGCCGGGTGGACCGGGGGAGCGGATTGCACCTATGTCGATCCAAATCCATTGAGCTCTCTCAACGGAAATGGGCATAATTATTTTCGTAGCCAGAATATCGCCAGAACGGAATCCTATGCGGGGTTCGGTGAAGTCTATTTCAAGGCCGCCGACCGGCTGAAGGTTACGGCAGGGCTTCGCTACACCGACGACAGGAAGACGGCGACGCCCATCCCGACGCAACTGCTCCTCGGCACGGGGATCCTGGGATTTGGCCTGATCAACGAGGGATATCAGGCGTCACCGGATATCGTGCAGAAATGGGGCCGCGTAACCGGAAGGTTCGTCGTGGATTGGAAGCCACGCCTCGCTTTCACGGACGAGACCCTGTTCTACGCATCCTTTGCGCATGGCTACAAAGGGGGCGGCACCAACCCTCCGGGAATTGGGGCCAATCCGGCCTATCTGCAATTCTTTCCTGCGCCTCAGACCTTCAAGCCCGAAAGCGTCAATGCGTTCGAGGTCGGAACGAAAAATGCCCTGGCCGGCGGACGGCTGACGCTGAATGCGACCGCCTTCTATTACAAATACAAGGATTATCAGGTTTCCCAGATCGTCGACCGCATTGCCCTGAATGAAAATTACAATGCCGATATCTGGGGTGCCGAGCTCGAAATGCTGTGGCGGCCGACGCGACGCATCAGCCTGAACGCCAATGTCGGATATCTCGGCACGCGCATCGCGAACGGCATGAAGTCAGTCGACGTCATGAATCGCACGCAGGGAAATCCGGATTGGGTCATTGTCAAACCCTGGATCCAACTGGCTTCCAACTGCATTGCGCCGCGCGCGCTTGTTGAGAAGATCATCAAACGATCCTCGTTCAACAACGCAAGCGGCCCTGGCGATCTGTCGACATTTTGCGGTGGGCAAGTTGGCAAGAATTTCACCGCCGGAAGCTATTTCTCCAATCTTACCGGGATTGTGTACAACCCGGCAACAGATGCGCCAAATAATGGCAGGGGTTTTTACGCTGACCTTGGTGGGAACGAACTACCGAACTCTCCTCACTGGACAGTCAATATTGGCGCGCAATACGTACTCCCGATCAGCGAATTGAATCTCGCGTTCAGGGGTGATTATTATCGCCAAAGCTCGAGCTGGTCACGTGTGTACAACACATCGATCGATCGTTTGCGGTCATGGGACAACGCGAACATCTCCGTGACGCTCGATCGCCCGGAAAGTGGATTCTCGACGCAATTCTATATCAAGAACGTATTCAACAAGACGCCGATTACAGATGCGTTCATCAATAGCGATGACAGCGGTCTGACGGCCAATGTATTTACGCTTGACCCCAGAATAATAGGTTTTAGCATGACGAAGAAATTCTAACGACTCATCAATAATGAGTCGTGAATTCCGCGTAATTTCGCCCAACTTGCCAGAACTTCTGGGATCGCTCCATGAAAGTGAGCGATGATGTTCGCAGGGAGCACTCAAATTCTGCGACCATCTGGGGAGCGACACCTCTCATGTCGCGTACAAGTAGGAGAAGGATTATGTTGAAGGCTTCTATCAGCGCAGTCGCCGCGCTTGTCGGCGTGACCGCAATGCCTGCCTATGCGCAGAGCTTTACCCCGGCGCCGACGACGGTTTCCGGGAGCGGTACGGGGTATGTGAATGGCACCCCCTGCACCGGCGCAACCGTCAACGGGTCGGTGGATTCGTCCGGTACCTATGTGGATGTGACGTTTGACAATTCGGCAACGGCTTGTTCTGCTTACGGGGTCACCGCTCGCGTCTGGGCGAACGGTTCATTGAGCAACGTAGTTGTTACCTATCTTCCCACGTCCACCGTCATTTGCAGCAGCGGGTCCACGATCTATACGAACGTGGTCGAGTATACCAATCTATCGGGCCCCAAGGTGAACGCATTTGTCGACCCTTCGGCACCCGTCACTGTTGGCGCTTGCGCGGTGGCGGCCGACATGACCGTCGGCACCCTGACATACGTGCCGTAAGGCACGATTGTTCAATGCAGTAGGCGGATGCTCCGACCGGCGGATCGCCGATTGAAGCACCCGCCCCCAGACCCGTCCAACAGGCACCGCGTCGTTCCGAGCGGCGCGGTGCCATTTCCATCTGGGATGGCATGGATGGGAATTGCCGCGGTACGGTGCGCCAACGGATTTTGCAATGTGCGCTGGTCCAGACGATCAATTGCTAGCGTCCTCCTCACGCTGAATTTGGCGCCGGCGCCCGCCGATGGCAGGATAGCGGCAGGCGAAGCCGCGACCCAGCGTGCAAGCGATCAGGCGCAGCGCGATGCGCAGGATCGGGAGCCCGGGCAGGATGACATCGTCGTCACCGCGCCCCGGCGCGGCGACGCGCAAGTCGCTGCCGAAACCGAATTCGGCGAGGATCAGATAGCCTCCCAGGGCCTGGACTCGATCGATGACCTGCTGTTGCACCTTCGGCCCTTTCTCGGCCCCGACGGCGAGGAGCCGGTTCTACTGATCAACGGCAGACCGGCTGGCTTTGATCGTTCAATTCTTGGCTATCCGCCCGAGGCACTCACTCGACTGGCCATTCTCAAACCGGAAGCGGCCGCGCGCTATGGCGCCGCTCCCGGACGGCGCGTCGTCAATCTCGTGCTCAAGCAACATTTCGCCAGCCTCGATCTGGATGCCAGCACGTCGGCTCCGCTTCGTGGCGGCCAGATGAGCAATGGTCTTATCGCGGCCCGCACCATCGTCCACGGGGATGCGCGCTGGAATATCCGCGCGAACATCGGGCGTGACAGCGGCATGCGCAAGAATGCCCGGTCCATCCCGCGGGATGCCGGGGTCTATGACCGGTCGGGCGTCATCTCCGCCCCCGATGGAGGTGAGATCGATCCCGCGCTCAGCGCCGCGGCCGGCTCGACGATCACAACCGCCGCTCTTCCGGGCCTCGCGCCTACCATGCCGCCCGCGCTGGCGGATCTTGTCGCTACTGCGGGACAGGGCGACCCGTTCGATCCGAATGCATATATTTCGCTGCGACCCGCGCGAAAATCGGTGAGCCTGACGATCGGCATGGCGCGACCCGTCGGTCCGTTCGGCCTGTCGCTCTCCCTCACGGCCAATAGCCTTGGCAGCGAAGCGCTACGCGGGGTTCCAATGGCATCGGTGGTGTTGCCGGCAAGCAATCCCTGGTCGCCCTTCTCGCGCGCCATCCTGCTGACGCGGCCGCTCGATGGCATCAGCGCGCTGCGCGCCAACAATCTTGCACAATCATTGGGCGGCTCCCTGATGTTGAACGGTTCGGTCGCCGGATGGCAAGCCAATCTGGGCATCAACTACCGCATCAGCCGGAACGACAATCTCCTGGAGACGGGCATCGACACGCGAAGCGTGCAGCGCCTGCTGGATATCGGGGACCCGGCCTTCAACCCCTACGCCCGCTGGCCCCGGCATTTGCTATTGGGGACGAGGACAAGAACCGCGTCCGATGACTGGAGCGTTCGAATCGATCTCCAGAAAGGCGTCGTTCAACTGCCGGCGGGGCCGCTGACGATCAGCCTCTCGGGCAATGCCAGCCGCACCGCCACGCACATGCGCCAACACGATGCCATGGGGAATGCGATATCGACCAATGACAGGTCACGGGACCAGGCAAATGTGCAGGCCGGGCTCGCCGTCCCGATCGCGCGACGCGGCAACGGGCCGCCATTTCCGATCGGAGACCTGTCCGTTGACCTGACGGCGGGATGGCAGTCGATGAGCGAAAGCAAACCGCAATGGCGCCTGAGCAGCGGTGTCACCTGGTCCCCCATCGCAGCGGTCCAGTTCCGAGCGATGCTCGACGATCAGCAGGCCTCGCCTTCGATGGCGGAGTTGGACGGGCCAATCATCACGACCCTCACGCGAATGGTCGATTACGCCAAGCAGGTTGTTGCCGAGCCGATCGTGATCACGGGAGGCAATCCGGCACTCAAAGGGGGCAGCCGCCGCGAAATGAGGGTCTCGGCGATGGTGCGTCCCCTGAAGAGCGGAATGCTGACCTTCAATGTCGGATATCGTCAAACGGTCTCGAAGAACATGCCAAGCCCGCTGCCGGAGCTGACGCCGGCGATCGAAGCGGCATTCAAGGACCGTATTACCCGTGACGTGGACGGCAATCTCGTATCGATCGACGCGCGATCGATCAATATCGCCAAGGATCGTATCGCCGACCTATCGGGTGGCCTGGCGCTGCGCTTTGCCAGCGGCAACGCAACGACGATCCCGGGCGCACGCGCGGATCCGGTCCAATACACGCTGGCATTGAACGAGACATACCATCTGAAAAGCGACATGCTCGTCAAAGCGGGATTGCCCGTCATCGATCGCCTGAGGGGAGGGAGTGGCCTGTCGCGTCACACGGTCAGCCTGCAATTCGATGTCGGAACGCGCGGCCTGGGGGCCTCGCTCGGTGCAAGCTGGAACAGCGCCGCGCGCATCGTCAGTCCCGGATCCAATCCAGACCAGGCGTTTCGGGTCACCCCGCCGCTAACGATCAGCCTTTCCACTTTCCTGAACCCGGACAACATCTTCAGGGGCTGGCGCGACAATCCGTTGACGAAGGGCTGGAAGATATCTGCCACCGTCCAGAACCTGCTCAACAGGTATCGGCGCGTCGCGCTCGTCAAAGGCCAGATCCCCACAGGCTATACCCATGATGAAATCGATCCGTTGGGCCGAACGATCCGACTTCAAATCCGAAAGCGATTCTAGCGGCAACGCGGTGCCGGGCCGGACTGGAAACGAGCGGGCATCGGGCCGGGGGCCGATGCCGTCCCGTTCCGCCGCCCTCATGCGCTGGCGAACAGCTTGGTCCCCACCACGCCGACGATGATCAGGCCGATAAAGCCCATCTGCACCGGGTTGAGCTTCTCGCCGAACAGCAGGATGCCGAAGATCGTGACGCCCACCGCGCCCAGGCCCGTCCACACGGCATAGGCAGTGCCCGCCGGCAGGCCGCGCATCGCGAGCGCGAGCAGGCCCATGTTCACGAAGCTGAGCGTTATCGGCACCGCCGACGCCATCCAGTTGCCCTGCATGGCCGCCCATTTGAGGCTGAGCGCCCAGATGATTTCGGTGATCACGGCAATGCCGAGCACGAGCCACGCCATGGCGCATCTCCAGTTTCACGGGCTCGGAGGGAAGGACGCGACAGCCGGAAACCCGAAAGAGGCGCGCGCCGAGCCGGGCTGATAGGGTGCAGCGCGGCATCTGTCCATGACGCGCACGGCCGCGTTTGCGCGCGGCGCCGGGAGCCCGGGCGCGCCGATGTCATGCGACGTAGCCGGAAATCCCATCCCACAACAGCTTCAGCGCCGTCACCACCAACAGGCCGTAGCAGGCACGATATACCTGGCGCTGATCGAGCGTGCCGTGCAGCCGCCAGCCGGCCCAAACGCCGGTGGGGATCGCGAGCAGGCAGATTCCCATCAATTGCCAGGTCTTGGCGCCGGGCTGCGACAGGAGCAGCCACGGCACCAGCTTGGTCGCATTGCCGACCGTGAAGAACAGGCTGGTGGTGCCGGCATAGAGTGCCTTGCTCAGGCCCAGCGGCAGCAGATACATGGCGAGCGGCGGACCGCCGGAATGGGCGACCATGGTGGTGATTCCAGAGGTGAACCCGGCCGCGATCGCCTTGGGCGTGGAGCGCGGGCGAACGGTCACATCGGCGCCGCGCACGAACCAGAGCCCGACAAAGGCAAGGGTGATCGCCGCCATCAGGATCGCGATGGCGCGATGATCCAGCATCTGGAACACCAGATAGCCAAAGCCGATGCCGATCACGAGGCCCGGCACGAGCAGCTTCAGATCCGGCCGCGACCAGGTCGAGGGCTTCCAGTAGCGCAGCGCGACCAGGTCCATCGCAATGAACAGGGGGGCGAGAAGGCCGCCTGCAGTGACCGGGTCCATCACGAGCGAGAGCAGGGGAATGCCGATAATGGCGAACCCGCCACCGAATGCACCGCGCATGAAGCTGATCAGGAATACGCCGGCAAAGGCGACGAGGATCGTCGCAAGGGTCAGTTCCATGTCGGTCTCCACAGCCCCTGCGTCGCGATTGCCGATGCTTGCGTGTCGCGGTCGCCCGGGTTGATGGGGGGAATGATCCGATATACTATTCGGTGCAATTCAAAGATTGATCTCGGAGCAATATATGTCGACCTCCGAATATGCGAAGCTGGCCGATGCCATCGCCGCCGATATCGTCAACGGCGTGCTCAAGCCGGGCGATCGCCTGCCGCCGCAGCGCGCTTTCGCCTATCAGCACGATATTGCCGTTTCGACCGCGAGCCGCGTCTATGCCGAATTGCTCCGTCGGCGCCTCGTGGTCGGCGAAGTGGGGCGCGGCACCTTTGTCTCGGGGCAATCCGGGCGTGGCGTCGAAGCACCGGGTGAGCCGCGCGGCATCCGGATCGATCTCGAATTCAACTATCCGATCCTGCCCGGTCAGACCGCACTGATCGCGAAGAGCCTGAAGGGTCTCGACGCACCCGCGCCGCTGGAGGCCGCGTTGCGACAGGCGACCAGTGTCGGGACGGAGGCGGCTCGAAATATCGGCGCTGCGTTTCTGGCGCAGGGAAGCTGGTCGCCCGACGCCGATCAACTCGTCTTTGCGGGCAATGGGAGACAGGCCATCGCCGCCGCGCTTGCCGCCCTGGTTCCGACCGGCGGGCGCTGCGGGGTCGAAACCCTGACCTATCCCTTCATCAAGGGAATCGCCTCCCGGCTGGGCATCACCCTGGTTCCGCTGACGATGGACGAAGATGGCGTGCGGCCGGATTCGGTGGAGAAGGCCCACCGCGAAGCGCGGCTCTCGGCCCTCTATGTTCAGCCGGCGGTTCAGAATCCGCTCGGCATCACGATGCCGCTTTCGCGTCGGACCGATCTCTTGCGGGTGGCCGAAGCGCTTGGGATCATGATCATCGAAGACCGGGTATATGGCTTTCTCGATGACGCGCCGCCTCTCGCCGCGCTTGCCCCGAATGCATGCGTTGTCGTCGACAGCCTGTCCAAGAGGGTGGCGCCCGGCCTTTCGCTCGGCTTCATCATCCCGCCGCCGCATCTGCGCGAGGACATGAAGGCGCTGGTCCGCTCGGGCGGCTGGACCGCCTCGGGATTTGCGTTCGCCGCAGCCCAGCGCATGATGGGGGACGGCACGGTTGCCGAGCTGGTCAGGCTGAAACGGCTCGACGCCCGTGCGCGCCAGAAGCGTGCGGCCGAGCATCTCTCCGGGTTCGAGATTCGGGCGAACGAGAATTGCTATCACCTCTGGCTGACGCTCCCGCAGCATTGGCGCTCGCAGAACTTCGTCGTCGCGGCGGCCAGGCGGGACGTTGCGCTAACCCCTTCGACGACCTTTGCGGTCACTCCGGGCCATGCGCCCAATGCCGTCAGGCTCGCATTGGCGACCCCGGCGATGGACCAGCTCGATACGGGGCTGCGCACCCTGGCTGCGATACTGCGCGCGCGTGAAGAGGATATGGAGTCGACCGAATGAGGGCCGGTGCGGCGAGGAGGCAGGCTTCTCGGGAAGAAGAGGGATATTCCCGAGCCCGGCCGGCCGGCTGACCGGTCGAGCTAGTTGCCGGCGCGGCAGTCGATATCGATCTGAAAGCTGAAGCGCGCAAGCGCGTCGCGAACGGCCATGCCGTTCGGGGTGTCGATCGAGATGCGGACGACCGTGCCGCGCCGGGGATCGTCGCGCGCGCATATGTCGGCAAAAGGGATGCCGGCCTGATCGAGCACCTCGCGCGCCGCCGCCGCGACTTCGATCAGCCGCAGGCTCGGCTTGTGGATCTTGCCCACGGCGGTGAGCGGCATCGATGGGAGGATGGCGATGCTCCTGGGGATGGCGGCACGCTCGCCGATCCGCGCCGCGGCATGCGCCAGAAGGGCCGGCGCGTCGGTGGCGGCGTCGCTGCGGAGCTGGACGAACGCCACCGGTACTTCGCCGGCATAGCCATCGGGCCGGCCGATGGCAGCCGCGAGGACGACATCCGGGTGCGAATAGAGCGCTTCCTCTATCGTCGATGGATCGATGTTGTGGCCGCCGCGGATGATCAAGTCCTTGGCGCGACCGGTCAGCCACAGATAGCCATCGGCATCCATGCGCCCAAGGTCGCCGGTGTTGAGCCATTTGCGGCCATCGCCCCGATCGACCCATGCGCCGGCATTGTGCCGATCGTCGAGATAGCCGGAGAACAGGTTGGGGCCGGCAATCGTGACCACGCCGATGTCATCGACCTCGCAATCGCGCAGAAAGGCGCCGGCGGCATCGAGAATGACGATGCGGATATCCTCGGTCGGCAGCGGGAGGCCGACGGATCCGGGCCGATGCTCGCCGTCGATCGGATTGAGCGAGGCGACGCAGGCGCTCTCGGTCAGGCCATATCCTTCGGAGATCGAGACGCGGCAGGTCTTCTCGAAGCGTTGCAGGAGATCGGCCGACAGGGGCGATGCGCCGCATATCGCGAAACGGAAGGACGACAGGTCGAACGCTTCGCTGGGATATTCCAGCAGCGCGGCGAGAAGCGTGGGCACCGCGCTGAAGCCGGTTACGCGATGATGCTCGACGATCTCCCAGAAACGCGGGAGGAGGCCGGGCGCGCGAAACCCCTGCGGCGTGCCGAGAAGAACCGATGCCCCCTTCAGGAACGGGATCAGCCCGGTGACCATCACCGCGTTCACATGGAACAGGGGCAAGCCGCAGAAGAGGAGGGATTCCTCGGTCAATGCGGGGCCGATCATCCGCGCAGCCATCCAGCTGTTGGCGATGACCTGGGCATGGGTGCGTACCGCGATCTTGGGGAGCCCCGTGGTGCCGCCGGTGCAGAAATAGGAGGCGGTATCGCCGGGCGCGATATCGCGCCCGGCGACCAGGTGGTCAGCCGGCATCGCGCGGAGCGCGCGGGCGAAATCGTGGACGGTCACGCCCGCCCGCGAAGGAACCGGCAGGACGGCCGGCGCAGGCGGGCCTTCCCGCTCGTCCATCAGGACCAGGTGCTCGATCGCGGGCGCCCTGGACAGGATCGCCCCCACTTTGTCGAACAGGTCGGAACCGGCGCCGAGCGTGACCAGCACCCTGGCCTTCGCGGCCGCGAGCAGCGACGCGAGCGGCTCCGCTTCGAGCATCGGATTGAGCGGCATCACGATGCCCGCCGCTTCCGCGCCCCATAGGGCGATATGGGTCTCCGGCAGATTCGGGAGCAGCACCGCCACGACGTCCTGCGCGCCCACGCCAAGCATCCCGAACAGATTGGCTGCCCTGGTCACGTCGGCGAAGAGTTCGCCATAGGACATCCGGCGCACCTCCCGATGCGTCGCCACATCGCGGAAGCTGGCCAGCGCGGTCCTTTCCCCGTGGCGCTCGGCGGACCTTCGAAGCAGATCATAGCTGCTGGTCGGCAGGTCGGAAGGCAGGCCCCCGCATCCGGCCTCGATCACGTCGGTCAGGGTAAGGATGGCCGGCGGGGTGCCCGCATCCTCCATGCTTGCGCGACCGGCGGTGCCGCTTCCGACTGTCGACGGCTTTCCCACATTTTCCTCCCGAAGCGACGTGAGCCATCGATCGCGATGAACCCGCCAGGCCCGATTTGCGGATGGGCTACCCTCGACACTCGACTATGTAAAGGCATACAAGGCCCGGATGGGGGCGGCCATGGTTGCGGCTCGACCTTGCCGACCGCGGGGGGGCATGATTGCTTCCGGAGGGCATTTGTTGCGATCAAGGCGCAGGACGCGATCGCGCGCGGCGTGGGAGGCCCGGAGGCCTTGAAGGGGTATCGAAGGACATGACGAAGAGGCGCAGTGACCGCGCGAATTCTCTGGACGTGGCGCGGCTGGCGGGAGTCTCGATCGCTGCGGTGAGTCGCGCGTTTACGCCGGGCAGCAGCATATCGGACGAGCTCGCCGAAAAGGTGCGCAGGGCCGCGCGCCAGCTCAACTACGTGCCCAACAGCCTCGCCAGCAGCCTGATCACGCGGCAGACGAACATCGTCGCGCTGATGCTCCCCAGGATGAGCAATCCGATCTATGCGGCGATGCTTGCCGAGGTCAGCCGGCGGCTCGAGGAATTGAACAAGCAGGTGCTGCTGTTCACGCCGAGCGACGAATCCGACTTCGATCGCTCGTTGGGCCGCATGCTGGAATATCAGGTCGATGCCATCGTCATCGCCGCCGCGACCATTTCCAATCGCATGGCGGCGCTTTGCCTGGATCGCAACGTGCCCGTCGTGATGCTTGGCCGCCACGTTCCGGGGCTTCCCGTCCATAGCGTGCGCCCGAATGCGCGCGATGGCGGGACCCGGGCGGCGGAACTGCTGTTGCGGGGAGGCGGCAGGCGTTTCGGCATCGTCGCCGGCCCATCGAGCCTCACCACGATGGTCGAGCGCCAGCGTGCCGTTGTCGACCGGCTGCAGGCGGCGCCGGACGCCAGCGTCGTGGCGATCGTCGACGGGGGGCTGACCTATGAGGGCGGGTACGAGGCGGCGCTCGCGATCATGGATCGCGCGGACCGTCCGGATTCGGTGGTCTGCATGACCGACATCATGGCCCTGGGCGCGATGGACGCGATCCGGCATCGCCTGTCGCTCAGGATCCCGGACGACGTCGCGATCATCGGCTTCGACGATATCGCCGAGGCCGCCCATGCCAGCTATTCGCTGACGACGGTCAAGACCCCCCTTGTCGAGATGGTCGGCCATATGATCGACCTGATCGCCATGCCGGAAACCGACGCCGCGCCAAGGATTGTCGAGATCGACGCCGAGCTGGTCGTGCGCCGATCGACGCGCGCCGCGCACCCGGCGGCGCAATGACCGGCCGCTCCGCGCTCGCACGCTAGTTCCGCCCGATGATCGCCGTGCCTTGTATGGTGCGGGGCGTGCTGCTATTGATCTTTGTAAGCCTTTACAAAAGAGGCAATGGGGAGAGGCACGGATGGGCAGGTTCACACTTCTGGTCGGTGCGGGCGGGGCGGTCGTCTGCGCAATGGCGGTGCCGGGCGCGGCCGCACAGGATCGCGCGCCGCCGGAGATTTCGGCGGCGAGCGGGCAGGACAGCGAGATCATCGTCACCGCGACGCGCCGCAACGAGCGGCTCCAGGATGTTCCCGGCGCGGTAAGCGCCTTGACGGGCGACACCCTCGAGCGGCTCCGCGCCAAATCGCTCGCGGACTTCGCCGCCTATACGCCAGGCGTCAGTTTCGAGACCACGACGCCGAGCACGAACAAGGTCGTCATCCGCGGCATCACCACCGGCGGCACGCAGCTCAACAGCGCCATCGGCCTGTATCTGGACGATGTGCCGATCGGCTCCAGCACCCCGTTCGGCTTCGGTGTCCAGGCCATCAATCTTGGGATGTTCGACCTTCGGCGGATCGAAGTGCTGAACGGTCCGCAGGGAACGCTGTTCGGCGCCAATGCCCTTGGCGGCACCTTGCGCTACATCACCGAGATCCCGGTGCTGGGCGAAACCAGGGGGCGGATCGAGGGAGAGGCCGGATACACGGCGCATGGCGACGCCAATCTCGCGGGGCGGGCCATGCTCAATCTGCCGTTCGGAGATCGTGTCGCGCTGCGTGCCACCGGCCTTGTGTCGAAGGATGCGGGATATGCCGACGATCCGGCGCATAATCGCCGGAATCTCGGCGACGCGCGCACGTTGCAGGGGCGCGCTTCGCTGCTGTTCCAGGCGACACCCGATCTGAGCATCCGCCTCAACGGCTATGCGCAGCGGATCCGGAGCAACGGCAACGCCGTCGTCTTCCGCGATCCCGTCACGCATCGGCCGACCGGGGGCGTCTATGACCAGTCGTTCGCTCTCGAGCAGCCGTCGGAGGCGACGCTGTACGTCGGCAGCGCCGTGATCGACTGGATGCTCGGCTTCGCCAAGCTGACTTCGATCACCGCCTATCAGAAGACGACGATCAACAGCATCCGCGACTTCACCGTGCCCTACAGCGCCATCCTGCGTGCGGCGATCGGGCCGGCCGGGGCCAATCCCTACGGCGTGCCCGCCGATGTCGGTACGAAGCGCTTCACGCAGGAAGTGCGGCTGGCATCCGGCAACAACAAGTCGTTCGAATGGGTGGTCGGCGGCTTCTATTCCAACGAGGACACTCTCCAGAACATAAGGGCGCTCAATGCCGCCGATCCGCAGGGCAAGCTCCTGGGTTTGACCCTGGCGGAGTTGAAGCTTCCCAGCACGGCGCGCGAATTTGCGCTGTTTGCCAATGGAACCGTCTATTTCACCTCGACCATCGATGCCACGATCGGCGTTCGCCAAAGCTGGAACGATCAGGTCTTCACCACCAATGGCGTCGGCCTGCTGGTCAATTCGCGCGCGCCGACGACGCCGGTCACCAGCACCGGAGAATCGAACGAGAGCGTCCGAACCTATCTGTTCAACCTGCGCTATCGGCCGACCACGCGAACGCTGGTCTATGGACGGATCGCCAGCGGATATCGCCCCGGAGGTCCCAATCTCGTGATCAACGGCGTCGGCACCGGAAGCGATCGCTTCGAGGCCGACACGCTGTGGAACTACGAGCTCGGCCTGAAGCACGGTTTCGGCGGCGGGCGCGGCTTCTTCAATATCAGCGGCTATCATATCGACTGGACGAACATCCAGCAGGTCAGGAACGTGGGCGGCATCAACCAGCTGGTCAACGCCGGCAATGCCCGCATCAACGGCGTCGAATCCTCGCTGTCCTACCGAGTCGTTCCCGGAGTCAGCCTGTTGCTCTCCGGGGCCTATACCGATGCGAAGCTGACGACCGCCGCGCCGGCGCTCGGCGTCAACCATGCCGGTGCGCGCATTCCGCTTTCGCCAAAGGTCTCCATCGCCCTTGTCGGCAATTACGACTTCGATCTCGGCGACCGGTGGAGCGGCACGTTCAATCTCGGAATCCGGCATATCGGCGAGCGCACGGCAGGGTATGCGGGGAGCGCGATCGCGCCGCTCTACAAGCTCGCCGCCTATTCCGTCGTCGATGCGACGCTGTCGCTGCGGACGGCGAGCGGCTGGGAAATCGGGCCCTATGTCAAGAATGTCTTCGACAGGCGCGGCGAGGTTTCGGCGAGCACCGTCTTCAACCAATATGTGCCGGGCACCCCGGTCGCGGTCACGATTTCCCAGCCCCGCACGTTCGGCCTGGTGGTGGGGCGCAATTTCTGATCGTCGGCTTGTCGACAGTTTCGGGTGGAGGAAATGATCGTGACTGAACCCGTCATACGCCCGGATGCGCGGGCCTTTCTGGATTTCTGGAACGCGTCGCTGCTCGCGCGCATGGAGGATTTCCCGGCCGAGCAGGTTCGCGCGATCATGAACCAGGTCAGGGCGACGGCGCCTTCCGTCGTGCACGATCTTGCGGTGTTGCGGGATCTCGAGGCCGGTTTCGACGGACGGTCGCTCCGGATGCGTTTCTATGATCGCCGGGCGGAGCGGGCGCCGGGGCCCCTGGTGATCTATTACCATGGCGGCGGCTTCGTGCTCGGCGATCTCGACACGCATCATGCGCTCTGCATCGCGCTCGCGGAGCAACTGGACCTGCCGCTGGTATCGGTCGAGTATCGCCTCGCTCCGGAGCACCCATGGCCCGCGGCCCCCGATGACGCCGAAGCGGCGGCACGGTGGCTCGCCGAGCATGCGGAAGATGCCCTCGATCGCGGGATTGCATCGCTCGTCCTCGCCGGCGACAGCGCGGGCGCCAATCTCGCGGCGGTTACCGCAAGGGCCCTGCGCGACGCGCCGGCTGCCGTGCCGGTCTCGGCGCAGTTCCTGGCCTATCCGTGCGTCGACAGCGCGGGCGGCACCCGGTCGCGCGCGGAATTCGCGGAGGGGTTTCTGCTGACAAGCGCCAGCATAGACTGGTTCTTCAAGCAATATGCGGCGCCGGCCGGCGATCCGCGCTTCGACCTGCTGCACGCCGATCCGACGGGCATGCCGCCGACCGTGCTGGTGACGGCCGGGCTCGATCCGCTGCGGGACGAAGGCCGGATCTATGCCGGGGCGCTGATCGCGGCCGGCGTACCGGTCACGTATCGGGAAGCGCGCGGCAACATCCATGGCTGTTTCAGCATGGCCGCGGCGATCCCCTCGACAGCGGCGGACATCCGCGAGGCCGTGGCGGCGCTCGGACTTGCGATGGCGGCCGGGAAGGCGCGCGACGAGGGCGGCACCGGGGATTGACCAGGCCCGCGCCCGGTATCGATCCCGTCCGGCTCCGGTTCCTTCGATGGGGCCGATCCGGCATTTGACGACCGGCATTACGGTATTTGCGCGGGCGAACGTCCCTGAGATAGGATTTTCCGATATCGGGGCACCCGAAATGTCGACCACCGGCCAATGAAGGGCAAGAGTCCGATCCGGAATCTGGATGTCGATCGCCATGTGGTCGACGATCTCGCGCGGCGGTATCGATCCACGTTGCTGCGCTATTTCCAGCGCCGGGGCGTGGCGCCGCTCGACGCGGAAGACGCCGTGCAGGAAGTCTTCGTCCGGTTGAGCCAGCGCAAGGCGCTCGCGGACGACGTCCATCAGCCCGAAAGCTATATCTTCGCGACGGCGGCCAATGTGGCGACCGACCTGCATCGCCGTGCCACGGTGCGCGCGAACGATCGGCACGAGTTGTTCGACGACGTGCTCCACGCGCCGCTCGACCTCGATCCGGAAACCATCTGCGCGGGACGCGAGGCGCTGCGCGCCGTCGTGGTGGCGCTGAAGGAACTGCCCGAGCGCACGCGCACCATTTTCATCCTGGCCCGGCTCGAGCAAATGAAACAGGCCGAGATCGCGCGCCGGCTCGGCGTTTCGCTCAACACGGTCGAAAAGCATTTGCACAGGGCGGTCGCGTATCTTGGCGAAAGGGCGGGGCGACGGTCATGACCAATCCCGCTGCCCCTTCCGGAATCCCCGCGATGTCGCCGCACGAAGTGGCGGCCAAATGGTTCCTGCAAGGCGAGGCGGTCGCGCTGGGGCACGCTGACCGCGCGCGCCTGGAGACCTGGCTCGCGGCCGACCCGCGCCACCAGGCCGCCTGGGATGACGTGGCCACGGCCTTGCGGACGGTGGCCGACAATGCCGCCGACAGCGAGTTTCTGGCGATGCGATCCCGGGCCCTGGCGGCCCGGCCGGAGCGCCGCTGGCCGCTATCCCGCATGATGGCGGCGGTGGCCGGATTGCTGGTCGTCGTCCTGACGTCGATACTCGTCTTCCGCGAAGTCTATCCGGGGCCGGTGCATCGCAACGGCATTGCCGCCGCCGGCCCGGCGCGCGCGCTCTATCGAACCACTATCGGCGGCCGCGCCGAAGTGACTCTGCCCGATGGTTCGGTGGCGGTGCTGGATACGGACAGCGCGATGCGCATCGCCTATACCGACAAGGAGCGGGGAATACGGCTGCTGAAGGGCCAGGCCCTGTTCGTCGTCGCCAAGCATCAGCCGGCACCGTTCCAGGTCTATGCCGGCAGCCAGCGGGTGACGGCGGTGGGCACGCGGTTCAACGTTCGGGTGGAAGGCCATGGTCGCTCCCCGAAGACAAGCGTCGCGCTCATCGAAGGCGTGGTGCGCGTCGCGGGGCTCGACTCCGCCGGGTCGGCCATGCCGGATCGCCGGACGGGCGAAATCACCATGCGCGCCGGCGAACTCTTCGATTCCGCCAGGCCCGGTGCGCTGCGGCTATCCGCGTCCGAAGCGGAGGGCGCGGCGAGTTGGGTGTCGGGAACCTTGTCGTTCAACGATATGCCGCTCGGACGGGCGGTTGCCGAAATGAACCGCTATACCGCGCGCCCCATCGGCCTGGGCGGCGGGGACATCGCGAACCTCAGGGTCAGCGGTGTCTTCAAGACCGGCGACTCCCAGCATTTCGCAGAGTCGATGGCGGAAGTCTTTCATTTGCGCGTGGCGCATGATGCGCGCGGCAATCCGCTCCTCCTGCCCGGGCCGGAATGAGCGCCGCGGCCGCACGATCGGCCCTTCGGAATAAAGTTACGACGCGGTTACGGGTTCTCGAATTGCCTGCGTCCCTGAAATTGGCAGCCGATAACGGCGCCCATATAGGGGAGGATATCGATGGCACGTCGCTTCGGGCTGCGCGTGAGAATCGCGGCACTTGCCGGCTGCGCTTCACTATGGATTTCGATGCCGGCGGCGGCGCAGGGCAATCCCAGGACAAGCTTCGACATTCCCGCGCAGGATCTGGGCGCGGCCCTGAACCGGGCGGCGATCCAGAGCCACCGCGAGATCGAATTCAATGCGGACCTCGTCCGGTCGCGCAGGGCGCCTGCGGTGCGGGGAAGCTATTCCATCACCGAGGTGCTCGAGCGGCTGTTGACCGGATCCGGCCTGCGCGCCCGCACGACATCTTCGGGAGCGATCATCATCGAGCCCGTGCAGCAATCCAGCATCGGCATCGGCATCGACGGTAGCGGCGGCGCGCAGGAGCAGCCGGCCGAAGCGGACATCATCGTGACCGCGCAGAAAGTGCGCGAGAAGATGCAGGACGTCCCGATCGCCATTTCGGTCTTCACGGCCAAATCCCTGGACGACCAGAAGATCGAAGGCGGATCGGAGCTGCTGCGCGGAACGCCGAATGTCAGCTTCTCCAAGACCAATTTCGCCAGCTACAACTTCCAGATCCGCGGGATCGGTACGCAGGCGCTGTCGGTGACGACCGATCCGGCGGTCGCAATCAGCTTCAACGCGATGCCGCTCATTCGCAATCGCCTGTTCGAGCAGGAGTATTTCGACGTCGAACGGGTCGAGGTGCTGCGCGGCCCCCAGGGTACGCTATATGGCCGCAACGCCACTGCCGGCGTGGTCAACATGATTCCGATCCTCGCGGATCCCGGCCGGATGGCGGGATCGCTCAAGCTCGAGACGGGCAATTATTCGGCGATGCGGGCAAGCGGAATGCTCAATCTGCCCCTGACCGATGCCTTGGCGGTGCGCGTGGCGGGGGCGTGGACCTCTCGCGATGGCTATGACTACAACATGGTGACGCAGCGCCGCGTCAACGGCCGAGATTTGTGGGGCGCCCGCGGATCGATCCTGTGGAGGCCGTCCCCTCGCTTCACCGCCAGCCTGGTCTGGGAGCATTTCCACGAGGACGATGACCGATCCCGGACCGGGAAACAGCTTTGCCACAGCGATCCCAGCCCCACCAATCTGGACGGGATCTCGATCTATCCGCAGAACCGCGGATATTTCAGCCAGGGTTGCAAGCCAGGCTCGCTCTATGACGACGCCGCGTTCGGGGTGCCCAATGGAGCCAGCCTGCCCAATGTGGCGGCGGCGAGCTCGAGCGTGTCCGGAGCGCTGGGATTTCAGGGCAATACGGGTACCGGGGTCTTCGCCATTCCATTCGCCACCGATCCCTTTGCCGGCGTGGTGCAGTCGCGTGACCTGCGCGTGATCGGCACAACCTATGATCCGGTGTTCCGCGCGAAGAACGACGTCGCGCAATTCAATCTCGAATTCAAGTTGAACGACGGATTGCGGTTCGTGTCACAGGCGGGATGGTCGCGCGACGAATATTATTCGACTCAGGATTACAGCCGGTTTCCCTCGCAGCCGATCTTCACCAATACGGACCCGTCGAACGGCATTACCTATGCCGATACCAACAACGTGCGGGTGCCCGCATATGATCTTCTGCCAGGCGGGGTCTGGTGCGACCCGCAGCTTGGATGCTCGAAAGGGTATCTGGCCGTCGATCTCAATCGATCCAAAAGCAGCCAATGGTCTCAGGAATTTCGCCTGCAATCCTCATTCGACGGCCCGATAAATTTCAACCTTGGAGCCAATTATCTGGATTTCAATATCGATGAAGATTATTATGTATTCAACAATACGTTCTCGCTAGTCGGGACGATATTGTTCAACAAATCCGGCACGGCCGGGTCCAGGCCGGTGGATTCATGTCCGCAGAACGTGACCACGCTTCCATATGTCGGTGCTGGTTACTCGTGCATGTATATCGATCCCAACCCCATCGGAAGCATCGACGGAAATGGGCATAATTATTTCCGAAGCCGCAATGTCGCGCATACGCAGTCCTGGGCCGGGTTCGGAGAACTCTATTGGAAGGCGGCCGATCGCCTGAAGATCACCGCCGGGCTGCGCTATACCCGCGACATCAAGACTACCACGCCCTATGCCACGCAATTGCTGCTGACGCCCGGGCCCCTGGGCGGAGGCTATGTCAACAGCGGCTATCCGGCCTCTCCCGATATCAGGCAGAAATGGGGAGCGGTCACCGGGCGCTTCGTGGTCGATTGGAAGCCGCGTCTATCGTTCACCGACGACACCCTGCTCTATGCTTCCTATGCGAGAGGGTACAAGGCCGGCGGCACCAATTCGCCCGGCATCGGTTCCGATCCCGCCAATATCGGCTTTTTCCAAACCGACCCTCGCTTCCGGCCGGAATATATCAACGCGTTCGAAATCGGCACGAAGAACAACCTTGCCGGCGGCAGGCTGAGCCTCAACGCCACCGCATTCTATTACGACTACAAGGACTATCAGGTCTCCCAGATCATCGATCGCGCGACCAAGAACGAGAATTTCAACGCAACCAGCTACGGCCTCGAACTGGAATCGATCTGGCGGCCCACATCGCGGCTGAGCTTCAACGCCAATCTCGGCCTGCTGAAGACCCGCATCGGCAGCGGCATGCGCTCGATCGACGTCATGAATCGCACGCAGGGGCATGACGACTGGATTCTGGTCAAGCCATGGATCCAGACCGCGTCCAACTGCATCGCGCCCAAGGCGCTCGTCGAGAAATACCTTGCCGTAACGGCCGCCAATCCGCGCCGCTTCGCTTCCATATCCGACACGCGGATCACCGGCTTCTGTCCGTACACCAACAACCTCGCCGCGGGCACCTTCACGCCCGGAAGCGCGGGATCCGTCCTGTACGGAGTCACCTACGACCCGCTTACCTATGCCGATGTCGGCCAGAATCAGGGGCGCGGTTTCTACGCCGATCTTTCGGGCAGGGAATTGCCCAATGCGCCGCACTGGACGTTCAACCTTGGCGGGCAGTACGCGCTTCCGATCGATGCCTGGAAGGCAACGCTTCGCGCCGATTACTATGCGCAGGGGGCAAGCTGGGCGCGGGTCTATAACGCTGTCAACGATCGCCTGCGCGGATGGGACAATGTCAACCTCGCGCTCACCGTCGAGCGCCCGGCTTCCGGCCTCGCATTCCAGTTCTACGTCAAGAACGTCTTCAACAAGACCCCGATCACCGGCGCGTTCATCAATTCCGACGACAGCGGCCTGACCACCAATGTCTTCACGCTCGACCCGCGTATCTTCGGGTTCAGCATGGCCAAGCGGTTCTAGCGCCCGGAATGCCGCCCCGCCGGCCGCCGGCCGGGCGCGAGGACGCGCTTCAACGCTCCCCCGACCTTTCGGAGCAGGGCCTGCACGTCCTTGCCGAAGCGCCCGCGATGCTCAACCCAAGCGCGATCATACATCTCATCGATCATGGCTGCCTCCTGGCCTCGTACGACCGGGAGGGAGATGCGGATCTTCGGCGCCGGCTTCCAACAAAAGGATCGACTTGCCTTATCAAGAGGCTTTATCAAGCGCCATGCGACGGCTACCACCGCTTCCTGCAGTCCGGGCCTTTGAAGCGGTCGCGCGCAACGGCACCTTCACGGCGGCGGCGGCCGAACTGGGGATGACCCAGGCCGCCATCAGCTATCAGATCAGGATACTCGAGGAGCGGGTCGGCGAACCGCTTTTCTTTCGCCGGGGAAGGCGCGCCGAGCTGACCGCCGGCGGTGCTCGCGTCGCAGCGCGGCTGGCGACCGCCTTCGACGAGATCGAGATGGCGTTCGACGAACTGACCGGCGAGAGCGAGACGGTGCTGCGCATTGCCACGACGGCGAGCGTCGCGAACAACTGGCTCGCGCGGAACATCGGCTCCTTCCAAGCTGCGCATCCGGATATCGAGATCGAGCTCGAAGTCGGCAGCGCGGTGATCGACCTCGCGGAAGCCCGCATCGATGTTGCGATACGCACCGGCCGCGGCGACTGGCCGGGCCTGAAGGCCGAGCATCTGGCCATGGTGTCCTTCACGCCGATGTGCAGCCCGGCGCTACTCGAGGGGCGCCCCTTGCCGCTGGACGTCCGCGAGGCGCGGGACATGCGGAGGATCAGCCCGCAGGATCGATGGTGGCCGATATGGTTCCGGAGTGCCGGGGTGGAGGACATGGACGATGCCAGGCGCGGCGGGATTCGCATGGACTCGCAGGCAAGCGAAGGCCAGGCGGCAATGGCGGGGCATGGACTTGCGCTGATGACCCCGATGCTCTGGAGTTCCGAGCTCGCGAGCGGTCGCCTCGTGCGTCCCTTCACCCATGTGGCCGATGAGGGCACTGCCTATTGGCTCGCCTATGCGGAAAACCGCAGGCATGCCCGCAAGGTCGCTCGCTTCCGCGACTGGGTCGTCCCGGCGTTTCGCGCCACGATGGACTCTCTCTAGATCGGCCAGGTCGAATCAGGCGCCGCTTCGTATCCGGTGGCTGCGGCCGGTCTCTCCTCCCGCGCGGGAGCCGCGCGGGTCGATCCAGAATAGTCGATGCGGCAGATCGAGCATGACGCGACGGCCATCAAAGGCCCCGAGGCCGAGGACGACCGGGGCGCGCGCATCCGCCGGGGCCGCGCGCACCACGTCGGAGATCGAAAGGGTCGTCGTACCCACGGCAAGGACAAGGGGGGCGCCGCCGTTCGCCGATGACGGAAGGCCGATCGTCGCGCCGCGCGGATCGGACAGTCGCAGCGTCGCGGCAACCGGCTTTCCGCCGACGCTGGCCGGGAAGGTCCAGCTTCCATCCGGGCCGGGCGTCAAGTCGACCGCGATCAGGCGCCGGGTCGCGCGCGCATATTCATAGGGCAGCACCATCCGGATCTGGCGGCTTCGGAAATCCAGATCAAAGACATGGCCTTCGAGAATGTCGCGGCCGATGCGGAAATCGCCTCCCGCTTCCGGCCGCGAAGGCGCGACGGCCAGGGCTTCGACGGGAAAGGTCCCGCCCGACATCGCGATCGTCATCGGGCGGCCGCGCCGCAACACGCCGCCGGCGCCATGGGGTGCGCCACGCCCGTCGACCTGGTCCGCGATGCGCGCGCTTACGGTTGAGGATTCGGAACCCGGGTCGATCCTGGCTTGCAGCCGATGTCCCTCGATCGAGGCCGAGACCAGCAATCCCGTCGCCGCGATCACGAACTTCGCGCCTATTGCGCCGATCACGCCGCCCATTGCATCCTCCTCCTATCGCGCGTCCTGCGTGCTGCCGCCGAGTGCGAGGTACAGCGCCGCCACGTCGCCGAACCGGGTAGCGCGGGCGTCGACAAGGGCGATCGCGGTCTGGCTCCGGGTCGCGGTCGCATTCAGGAGAGCGAGCGTGCCGACCTGCCCAAGGCGGAGCTGATAGGCGAGATATCCGAGATTCTCGGCCGCCGCCCCATCCGCCTTCTCGGCCGCGGCCAGGGCTGCCGCATCGGCATGCAGCGCGGTCAGGGCATCGGCCACGTCGCCGAATGCGCCAAGGACCGCGGCACGATATTGCGCCTTGGCCCCGTCGAGCGCGGCCTCGGCCGCCCTTTGCTGCTGGCGAAGCGCGCCGCCATGGAAAAGGGGCTGGGTGATGCCGCCGATCAGGGACCAGAACGGGTTGCCGCCCCTGAACATGTCGCCGAAGCGCGAGGCCTGGCCGCCCGCCGACGCGCTCAGGCTGATCGACGGCAGGCGCGCCGCGATGGCGACGCCGACATCGGCGCTTGCCGCATGCAGGGATGCCTCGGCGGCACGCACGTCGGGGCGCTGGCGGACCAATAGCGACGGCAGGGAAACGGGCAGCGTCGCGGGCAGCGCCAGCGTGTCGAGATCGGGCGTCGCCGGAAGCGGCTCGGCAGGCTCGCGCCCGAGCAGGATCGACAGTGCCGAGCGCTGATGGCCCAGTGCCTTGATCAGCGCCGGCAGCGCACCTTCCGCTTGGGCCAGCACCGCGACCTGGGCCGCGACATCCGCCTTTCCGATGGCGCCGGCATCCTGCTGGACGCGCAGCAGGGCCAGCACCTCGCGACTGGCCTTGATGCTCGCCTCGGTGGCCGCGATCTTCTCGCGCAGCGCCGCTTCCTCGATCGCGGCGAGGACGGTGTTGGCCGCCACGGCCGCCCGGGCGGCTTCGAGCCGGAAGGCGGAGGCCTCGGCCGTCGCGCGGGCGGATTCGACCCGCCGCCTCGCCCCGCCGAACAGGTCGAGCGGATAGGAAATGTTCAACGTCGTGGTGTGCAGGCCGTAGAGGAAGACGCCAGGCTCCGACAGCGGATCGGAGAGCGACTCCGATGCCCGGGTGCGCGATGCCTGATAGCCGATATCGGCCTCGGGCAGGCGGCTTCCCGCGGCCGCCGCCGCCTGCGCGCGCGCCTGGCGCAGATTGGCGTCGGCGATCGCCACATCGGTGTTCGCCGCGAGCGCCATGTCGACCAGGCGGTTCAGCGCCGGATTGCCGAATTGCGTCCACCAGCGCGCCGGCAGCTCCGCGCCCATCGCCAGCGCCTCGCCGGGCGTGCTTGCCGTCGCGGGAATCTCCGCGGGCGGCGCGACGGGGGTATAGGCCGAGCTGGACGGTGCCGCAGGCGGCGTGAAGGACGGGCCGACGGTACAGCCCGAAAGCAGGGCGACGGCCACCATTGCGGGATACGGCTTCACGCGGATGCCTCCCCTTCGCCAACGAGGATGGGCTTGTGCCGCGAGAACAGGTCGACCAGCACGGGCAGCACCAGCAGGATCAGCAGCGGCGCGAGAATCATCCCGCCGACCACCACGATCGCCAGCGGCTTCTGCACCTGGCTGCCGATGCCGCTGGAAAAGGCGGCCGGAACCAGGCCGATCGCGGCGACCAGGCAGGTCATGACCACCGGCCGCAGGCTCTGGCTGCATGCCCGCGCCAGCGCCTGCGCGCGCGCCATGCCTTCGTCGATCGCCTGGTTGAAGGCGGTCAGGACGATGATCCCGTCCATCACCGAGACGCCGAGCAGCGCGACGAAGCCGATCGCGGCGGAGATGCTGAACGCCGTGCCGGTCAGTACAAGGGCCAGCACCCCGCCGATCAGCGCCATCGGCATCACCGAGGCGGCGAGCAGCATGTCGATCGCCGAGCCGAAGTTCAGGAAGAGCAGCAGCAGGATGAGCCCGAGGCTGATCGGCACCACCAGCTTCAGCCGCGATACCGCATTCTCGAGATTGCCGAGCTCGCCGGCCCATTCGAGATGATAGCCGGGCGGGAGCTTGACCTGCTGGGCCACGGCCTGCTGCGCCTCGCTCACCGCGCCGCCCAGGTCGCGCCCGCGCACTGCGAACTTGATCGGGACATAGCGTTCCTGATGCTCGCGATAGACGAAGGAGGGGCCGGTGGTCAGCTTCACTTCGGCGACTTCCGAAAGCGGCACCTGCACCACCGCGCCATTGGCGCCCGGCGCGCCGACGGTGATCCGGCGGATGCTCTCCAGGCTGTCGCGCTGCCCGGGCTGCAGGCGCACGACGATCGGGAAGTGCCGGTCGGTGGCGCGCTCGTACAGGTCGCCGGCCTCCTCGCCGCCGATCGCGGCGCGGACCACCTGGTTGATGTCCTCCGGCGTCAGGCCGTAGCGCGCCGCCCTGTCGCGGTCGGGCACCACCTGGACGGTCGGCTGGCCGAGCAGCTCGAACATGCCGAGATCGGCGATGCCCGGCACCTTGGCCATCACTGCCTCGATCTGCTTGCCCGTCCTTTCCAGCGTCGCGAGATCGGGGCCGAACAGCTTGATCGAGTTCGCTCCCTTCACGCCCGAGGCGGCCTCCTCGACATTGTCCTGGATATATTGCGAGAAGGCGAACTCGACGCCGGGGAAGCGATCGCTCAGCCGTTTCTGCATATCGGCGGTCAGCTTGGCCTTGGTCATCCCGTGCGGCCATTGGTCGCTCGGCTTCAGCGGCGTGAAGAATTCGGCGTTGAAGAAGCCGGTCGCGTCGGTGCCGTCGTCGGGGCGGCCATGCTGCGACACCACGGTCTGCACTTCGGGATAGGAGCGGATGATCCGGCGCGCCTCGTTGACCACCTTCTGCCCCTCCTCGAGCGAGACCGAGGCCGGCATGGTGGCGCGTATCCACATATTGCCTTCCTCCAGCTTGGGGAGGAACTCGACGCCGAGCGTGAAGGTGGTGGCGCCGGCCGCGATCACCAGCGCACCGGCGCCGCCGAGCGTCAGCACCCGATTGGCGATCGCGAAGCGCACCGCCGGCTCGTAGATGCCGCGCAGCTTGCGCACGATCCAGGTCTCGACTTCGCTCAGCCGGTCGGGGAGCAGCAGCGCGGCAAGCACCGGCGAGACCGTGAAGGTGGCGATCAGCCCGCCGGCGATGGCATAGGCATAGGTCTTCGCCATGGGCCCGAAGATATGGCCCTCGACGCCGGAGAGCGTGAACAGCGGGATGAAGCTGGCGATGATGATCGCGGCGGCGAAGAAGATGCCGCGATTGACTTCGCCCGCGCCGTTCAGGATCGCGGACAGCCGGTTGCCGGGCGTATAATGCCCGTTGCCCCGCGCGACGGCATGGCTGCGCTCGACCAGGTGGCGATAGATGTTCTCGACCATGATCACGGTCGCGTCGACGATCAGCCCGAAATCGAGCGCGCCGACCGACAACAGGTTCGCCGACTCGCCCTGGATGGTGAGGATCAGCACCGCGAAGCAGAGCGCGAAGGGAATCGTCGTCGCCACGATCAGCGCCGAGCGCAGATTCCCCAGGAACAGCCATTGCAGAAGGAAGATGAGGAGGATGCCCTCGATCATGTTGCGGATGACGGTGCTGGTCGTCAGCGCGATCAGGCCGGACCGGTCGTAGATCCGCTCGAGCTTGACGCCGGGCGGCAGGATGCCGGACGCGTTGATGTCCTGGACCGCGTTCTCGACCGCCTTGATCGTCGGGCTCGACTGCGCGCCGCGATACATCAGCACGGTGCCCTGGACGATGTCGTCGTCCCGGTCCTGCCCGGCGATGCCGAGCCGCGGCTGGTTGCCGACCTTGACGGTCGCCACGTCGCCCAGCCTGACCGGCGCGCTGCCATGCGTGCCGACCAGCACCCGGTTGATGTCGTCGACCGAGTGGATCAGCGCGACGCCGCGCACGATCGCGTTCTGCGGCCCGAACGTCACCGTCTGCCCGCCGACATTCGCGTTGCTCTTGCCGAGCGCGTCGATCACGTTGGCGGCGGTGACGCCTTCGGCGACCAGCTTGTCGTTGTCGATGACGACTTCATAGGTGCGCGTCTTGCCGCCCCAGCCGGTCACGTCGATCACGCCCGGCACCGCCTTGATCCGGCGCTCGACCACCCAGTCCTGGATCGTCTTCAGGTCCATCACCGAATAGCCCGGCGGCCCGACGACGCGGTAGCGATAGATCTCGCCGATCGGGCTGACCGGCGAAATGCCGGGCTGTACGCCGGCCGGGAGCCCGTCGATCTGGTTCAGCCGGTTGATCACCTGCTGCTGCGCCTGCTCGAACGTATAGTCGTAGCTGAACTGGATCTTCACGTCGCTCAGGCCGAACAACGAGATGGTGCGGACCGACGTGATGTGCGGGATGCCCGCCATCGCCACTTCGATCGGGATCGTGATGTTGCGCTCGATCTCCTCGCCCGAGATGCCGGGATTCTGCGTGACGATCTCCACCGCGGGGGGCACCGGATCGGGATAGGCTTCGATATTGAGCCTGAGGAAGGCGAAGCCGCCCGTGGCGATCATCGCGACGAGCAGCAGGACCATGAGCACGCGCTGATGCAGCGCGAAGGCGACCAGGCGGTTCATCGCGATCAGCCCGGAATGCCGGCTTCGTTGACGAAGATGGCGCCCTTGGTGACGATCCGCTCGCCGGGGCGGAGCCCCACGGTGATCCGGATCGTGCCGTCGCCCGGGCCCTCCGCCACGGCCACGTTGCGGGCGACGAGGCGTCGGCCGGGCTGGGCGACCCAGACGCGGGCATTGTCGCCTTCGCGGATGACGGCTTCCGCGGGGACGACGAGCGCGGTCCCGGGCGCGGCCCTTGCCGGTGCGGCGATGGCGAAGCTTGCGAACATCTGGGGCTTGAGCACGCCGTCGGGATTGGCGATGACGGCGCGGACCGGCAGGCGATGGGTATTCGGATCGAGCGCGGACCCGACCATCCGCACCTGCGCGGTGAAGTGCCGGCCCGGAGCGGCCGGGGTCGTCACCGTCACCTGATCGCCGACGCGGACCCGGCTCGCATCGCTCTCGGCAACTTGCGCCACCAGCCATACGGAGGCGGGATCGGTGATCACCAGCGCCGGCCCCTCCGAAGCCGCGCCGAGATACTGGCCGGCGCTGATCGCGCGATTGGCGACGATCCCGCCGATCGGCGCGCGCACGATCGCATTTCCGGCCAGCCCGCCCCGGGCGATACGCGCGATGTCCCCCGCCGTGCCGCCCTGGATCGCGATCTGGTTGCGCGCCACGACATAGGCGGCATCGGCGGTGCGCATCGCCGCCTGCGCGGCGACCAGCTCGCTCTTCGCCTGCTGATAGTCGCGCAGCGCGCCGCCGCCATTCCGGTAGATCAGTTCCTCGCGCTGGGCATTGCCCTGGGCGATGCCGAGCTGGGCGCGCGCGGTGTCGCGCTGGGCAGCGGCCGCGACCAGGCTGTTGGCGCCCTGCGCCCGCTCGGTCGATCGGATTTCGAACAGCGGCTGGCCATGGGCGACGCGTTGCCCGGCTTCGACGAACACGCGAGTCACCTGGCCGGTCAGCGGCGGCAGCACCGGCGTGGAACGGTCTTCATCGACCGAGATGGTGCCGGTCGCGCGCACAGTCGCGCCATCCGCCGCCGTTCCCACCGCGCGGATCTCCATGGCGGCATATTGATCCGGGGTCGCCTGGAATATCCCCGGTTCGCCCGGTGTCTCCGCCGGATCGGGATCCTGCCGGTGCAGCAGCGACGCCAGCACGATCGCGGCCAGCAGGATCGCCGCGCCGGCCAGCACATAGGCGATCTGCCGCCTGCGGGGCAGCGCTTCCGGCGATGGCGCGGGCGGGACGGTTTCGGTCAAGGCAACCTCGAACGGCAGGAGAAGCGCCGCCGATAGATCGCGAAGCTGATGCGAAACTGAAGGCGGCGGTCAATCCGGCAGGAAAATCGTCGCCCGCAGCCCCGGGCCGTCGTCCCGGTTCTCGAGCAGCAGTTCGCCGCCCAGCACCGTCACCGCCCGCCGGGCGATTGCCAGGCCCAGCCCCCCGCCGGGGCGGGGATCGCCGTCCCGGCCCGCCGCTCCCGACAGGCGTTCGGGATCCATGCCCGGGCCGCGATCGCGCACGACCAGCGCCGTCCTCCCGCCAACGCAGCGGATCTCGACATCGATCGTCCCGCCGCCTGCCGCATGCTCCACGGCATTGTCGATGATCGTCGCCAGTGCCACCCGCAACGGCGTCGGGTCGGTCGAGGCGATTGCCACTGCGGGGGCCGTCAGCGAGAAATCGGCACCGGCCCGCGCCGCGAACAGTGCGCGATCCGCGATGACTTCGCCTGCCAGTTCGCGCAGATCGACCCGTTCGCGCGTGAGCGTCGCCGCGTCGAGCCGGGCGAGCTGCAGCATCTGGGTGATCGTGTCGCTGCCGCGATCCACGCTTTCCAGCAGATCGGAAAGCGCCGCATGCTCCTCGGATTCGGGCGGCGCCCGCCGCAGCAGCAGTTGCGCCCGTACCTTCAGCGCGGCAAGCGGCGTACGCAACTGATGCGCGGCCTGATCGGCAAAGGCCTGTTCATGCTCGATCGCGGCCCGCACCCGTTCGAGCAGGCCGTTCAGCGCGGCAATGATCGGCGCCAGGTCGCTCGGCATGGCAGGGAGGTGGAGCGCCTCCAATTCGGCTGCGGACCGGTTGGCGAGCGTCGCGCTGAGCTGCTGCACCGCCGACAGCCCGCGCCGCAAGGTGAGCCATAGCAGCACCGCGCTGCCGAGGATCAGGAGCATGATCGGTATCGCCAGCTGCTCGCCGACGCGCAGGATCAGCCCGCCGCGCACCTGCATCGGTTCGGCCACCACGATCAGCAGCCGTTGCTCCGGAACCGCAAGGCCATAGCTGCGCCATCTGGCGTCGCCGACGTCGAAGGTGCGAAATCCGGGCGTCGCGGCCACGCCCTTCTCGACATCGCTTCGCGTCGGCCGCACCGCCGGAATGCCGAAATGGAAGACGGCGAACTGGCGCCAGGCGGCCGAGGCCCGGAACGCGCTGAGATCCTCTTCGCTGAGCAGCCTCCGATAGGGCGTATCGTGGTTCGTCCGCGACTTGGGGTCCTCCGCGGTGAATTCCTCGCGCATGAGCAGATGCAGCACATGAGTCGCGGTGATCAGCTGCTGGTCCGCGCGCTGGTTGATATCGGCGCGCACGATCGCGAAGAGCACCCCGGCCATCAGCATTCCCGTCACTGCGACCAGGAGCAGGGTGCGGACATAGAGGGCGCCGGTAAGGGAGCTGCCGATCGCCCCCTTCATTTCGCGACCATGTAGCCGAGCCCGCGCGCGGTGACGATGAAGTCCTTGTCCAGCTTGCGCCGCAGCGCCGAGATGGCCACCTCCACCGTATTGCTCTCGATATACTGATCCTGGTCGTACAGCGCCGCTTCGAGTTCCGCCTTGCTGACGAAGCGGCCGGCCCGGCGCATGAGGAGCGCGGCTATCCGGAATTCCTTGGCGGTCAGCGCGACCGGCCGGTCGCGTAGCCGGACGGTGCGGCCTCCGAGATCGAGCGCCACGTCGCGCGCGACGAGAAGATCGGATCCCCGTCCGTCGCGCCGCCGCAGCTGCGCGCGCACGCGCGCGGCCAGCTCGTCGATATCCAGCGGCTTGACCAGATAATCGTCGGCACCGGCATCCAGCCCCGCAACGCGCTGGGTGATCCGGTCCTGCGCGGTGATGACGATGACCGGGACGAGCCGGTTCTTGTCCCGAAGTTCGCGGAGCACCGCCAGCCCCGCGATGTCGGGAAGGCCGAGGTCCAGCAGGATGACGCCATAGGCTTCGCTGCGGCACGCCAGCAATGCCTCTTCGCCGGTCCTGGCCCAATCGACTGCATGGCCGGCGTCTTCCAGCGCGGCCCGCATGCCTCGGCCCAGGGGGGCGTCATCTTCGACGAGGAGTAGGCGCGCCATGATCCTTGTTTCGTTGCTACGTCGTTCCGGACCCTAGCGCGGCATGTCGGACCAATCCAGGTCGGCAGGAAAGCCCGCTGCGCTACATCCACACCGAGCGCCGTTGGAAGGCGCGCTGCATCCCTCCGGCAAAGGACTGGACCCGCGCCCGAAGCAGCGCGCGACGCCCCTCCTGCGTCCGCGCGAAGAGCAGGCGCGAGCTTCCGACCCGCCGACGCCATTCGCCCAGAAAATGCTCGGCGAGTTCCTTGCGCACGCCAAGCGATGCGGGGACCGCATGATAGTCCATGCGTGATCTGCCCCATAGCGCGCTTCTGCGGACCAGGAGGTAGCGCGGGTTCTGAATGGGGCCGAGCAGTTCGGCGAGCGCATCGAGGAAAACGCGTTCCTCGGCCCTGGTCGCGCCATCGATGATCACTTCGCAATGCCCGGACAGCGATCGCCGCACGAGGATCTCGTAATCGGTCCCGTCGCGCCCCAGGGCGCCGGCATGGCACAGGCTGGCGCATAGCGCCCTGCCGACTTGCGCCAGGCTGCGCTCCAATGTGCCGTTGCGCCGCCAGAGCCGTGCCGCAAGCGCGAGCTTGGGCAGGGCATAGACAAATGTCGCGCCGAAGAAGAGCATTGCCAGCGTGGCCGCGCCACCCAGATGCGCAAACTGGCGCACGACCCCGGCGGCGGAGAGGGCGCCGCCGCTGATCCCCGACAGCATCAACGCCTGCAAGGTGTCGGCCCAGGCGAGTTGGCGCGGCGCGTAACGCGCCTCGGCGACGCACCGGACATGGCTGCGGGACGTCGCATCGCCAAGCGAGACGCGCCACTTGTCGGCGACCCGGGCGCGATCGCGGGCGGATGCGAACGACGCGGCATTCCGCTGGTCCGGCCCATCCAGGGCATCCAGCCCGAGCCGGCCGATCCCGTTCTCGATCATGCGGCCCTCCCCGTTCGAGATGCCCTCGAACGCATCGAACCTGCGCACCAGCGCGATCATGTCGCTCTCTTCCGAGAAATTCTCGCCCGATCCTCGCGGCGCGACGGTCGCGAGGTGCCAGATTGCCGCGACCTTGCCCGGCTGGTCGGGATCGATGCGGATCGCACGCCCCCGCATCTGGTTGGACAGCATATAGGAGCCGGCATTGCTCGCGAGGATCAGGCTGTTGATCGCGGGTGCGTCCCATCCTTCCCCCAGCAATGCCTGGGTGCCGATCAGCACCCGGATCACGCCGCGCTGGAACAGGCGCGTCACCAGCAGCACTGCCGGCTGCGTCTCACCGACGCCGAACTCCAGCGCGACATGGCCGGGGCATCCGGGCAGTGCGCGTCGGCGGATGCGCGCCAAGTCGATGCGTGCCGCCGTCGCTTCCGCCTCAAGCGCCATGTCCGCGGCGATCGGAAGGATGACCAGCGTTCCGGTCAGAACCGCCAGGCCGTTCTCCACCAGGCCTGCGCGACGCAATGTCTCGAAGATCGGAGCGACGCCCAGCTTCGCCGGAACGAAGGACGCATCGGCGCGTGGCGGCAATTCATCCGCGCGAACCCGGTCGGAAAGAATGACGAGGCGGAGCCCATCGCCCATGGCGGCCGCTTCGGCGCGCACGATTGCGGCGATGCTGCCGAGCTTGGCGACGCTGCCGGCCATGGCCGTGAAGACCGGCTTGCTCTCGTCGAGCGTTACCCGCCCGTTCTGCACCGCACCCAGCGTGTTGAGGACGCGGCGCAGCTCGGCGCAACGCGCATCGCCGAGCTGAACCTTGCTGCGCGGTTCGTTGAGCAGGCCGTCGAACAGCCGTTCGAGCCAGGCTGCGCTGAGCGGCGGCAATTCCGCGTCGCCTACGCCGAGCAGCCGGGTCGCCGCGCGCGGGATCGCATGTCCCGCAGCCTGCAGGAAGATCATCAGCGCGGTGAGATGGTCCGGCCGCTCGAACAGCTCTGCCTCGTGCGCCTCGGGTTCGACCAGCCAGGGATGCGCGGCAAGGCACGCGACCAGCTCGGCATCGCCCAGAAGGCCTGCGACAAGGGCTGTGATCGCCGCCCGTCGCTCGAGCAATATCGTCAGTTCGTCCTGGTTCGGCACCGAGAAATGAACATGATCCTGATGTGGGCAGAGATCGCCGTTGCGGACCAGCTCAGGCACCGAGATCTCGCTGTCGATCGGCCCGCAAAGCGCCGCATAGCGGTTCCATTCGGAAAGCGGTGCGTCATAGGGCGGTGTCGCGGTAAGTGCGATCAGCACCGTTCCCTTCAACCGGTCGCGCAGCGCGAACAGCGCGCTCCACCATTCGCGGCGCAGATGATGCGCTTCATCGACGATCAGCGTCAGCGGCCCCTGGCGCTCCAGCGCCACGATCAGCGCGTCGAACCGATCTTCGCCCATGGCATATATGGCATGGAGCGCCTGATAGGTCGCGAGCGTCATGGTCGCGGGCGTCTCGATGTCGGATGAGATATGTGCATCCCAGCCATGGCGATCGTCGAGAAACCACGGAAACAGCCGCTCGCGCCATTGATCGCGGATGGTGATGCTGGGAGACAGGATCAGGGCGGGCCGCCCGATCTGCCGCATCGCCTCCAATCCGAGCACCGTCTTGCCGGATCCCGGCGCGGCGACGATGTGCAACCGCCCGTCGGCAAGATGCCGGTCCATCTCGGCGAGCACGCGCGCCTGATAGTCGCGCCAGGTCCCTTTGAACAGCATCTTGCCGAGCATCGACCCAGTAGAAAGCGAGCATATGCGCCAGCGTCAACCGGATCGTTGCAACCCGATCGAACCTGCCGCTCGGCGCGATCGCGCAAAGGGGGCATCGCGCGCACCGCCGAGATCCGGACGGGCCGGCGCGCAAGGATCAGCGGCTGCGAACGGCGTCCCCCAGCGCCTTTAGCAGCTCGTCCATATGAAAGGGCTTGCGCAGGATCGCCGTCGATCCCTGGATCGCCTCGATCGCTCCGACATCCGGAAAACCGCTCGCGAACACGATCGGAAGCCCCGGCCTGCGGCGGCGAATCTCGCTGGCGACTTCCGCGCCATTCATTCCGGGCATTGCGAAATCGAGCAGCAGCACGTCCGGCGCCGCCTCCTCGAGCAGGGCCAGGGCGGCGGGTCCATCGGCGGCACTGGTCACGACATGCCCCGATGCTTCCAGCGCAGCGGCGAACACGACCCGCAGATCCGGATCGTCGTCCACCAGCAATATCCGAACGCTCCTGCCCAGAGCGGCTGCGACTTCCGGCTCGCCCTGTTCGATCGGCATCGGTGCGCGATCCGTACAGGGCAGGAGCACGCGGACCTCGGTTCCCTGCGCGAGCACGCTGTCGATGCGCACCGTGCCGCCCGCCTGACGCACGCTGCCATAAATCTGCGCCAGGCCGAGGCCGGTGCCCTTCCCTACCGGCTTGGTGGTGAAGAAGGGCTCCATCGCCCGCCGCAGCGTCATTTCGTCCATGCCGGTGCCCGTGTCCGCGAAGGCGATCTCGACATAGTCGCCATCCCGCATCTCGGGATCGCCGGCGATCGTGCGCAGCGCGGTCGAAATGGTCAGCCGCCCGCCGTCCGGCATCGCATCGCGCGCATTGATCGCCAGGTTGAGCGCCATCATCTCAACCTGGGTCGGATCGGCCATGACCGGTGCCGGCGAGGGATCGAAACGCAGTTCGAGAGCGATCATCGGGCCCAGCGTTCGGCGCAGCAGGTCGGCCAGCGCTTCGATCACGTCACGCATCAATATGGGTTGCAGCTGGATGTCCTGCGAACGGGAGAAGGCAAGCAGCTGCGCGGTGAGCCTCGAGCCCCGTTCGGCGGCCTGTAACCCGGCTTCGGAGAAATGCCGAACCTTGTCGGGCTCATGCATGCGGCGGCGGATCAGCTCGAAGGCGCCCACTACCGCACCCAGCACATTGTTGAAGTCGTGCGAAAGGCCGGCAACCAACTGCCCGACCGCTTCCATCTTCTGGCTCTGGAGCAAGGCTTCCTGGGCGCGGCGCAGCTCCATCGAACGGGCCTCGACACGCGCCTCGAGAGTCGCGTTGAGCTCGCGCAGCTGATCCTCGACCGCGGCACGCTCCGTCACCAGGCGGGTACGTTCGGCAATCTCCTCCATGAAGGCGATCTCGTCCTGCCGCCAACGCCGCGGATGGCGATCGTTGAGATAGACGATGGTGCGCAGGCGCCCGTCGCGAAGGAACGGCACGACCAGGATCGAGCGCGTGTCGACCTTGCGCGCGGTGTCGCGGGTATGCAGTTCGTCGCTCAGCGCCGCTTCCAGCAGGTCGTCGATCACGACGGTCTCGCCCCTGCCGAGTGCGGCCACGATCTTGATCCCGAAAGCGGCGGCCGGCAGCCGGCCGAGGAGCGGCGGCACGGCTCCATCCGTCCAGCAGACGTCATAGTCGAACAGCTTCTCGGCCGGATCCAGCCTCCCATAGCCGGTACGGGCGACGCCGAAATGCTTCCCCATCAGCGCCGCGACCTGGTGCAGCGCCTCATCGGTATCGCGCTCCCGCAGGATGTCCGCGATCTCGAGGCGAAGCGCGCTCCGCGCCTCACGCCTCGAAAAGCCCTGGAAGAGCCGTTCCAGCGTCGCGGCACCCAGCGCGAGCAGCAGGATCAGGACGGTGATGGCGGCGATGGCGCCCGCGAGATAGGCTTGCCCGACGCTCGGCAGCCCGTCGCTCAGGTCGGCGTGCGCGCTCACCGTGAACACTGCGCCGCGCATGCCGGAATAGTGCATGCCCGCTATGGCGAACCCCATCAGGATCGCGGCGGCGATGCGATGGCTCATCTTGCGGTCGCGGGATGCGAGCCACACCGCGGCGGTGGCGGCGCCAAGGGCAATCAGAACCGAGATGCCGAACCAGAGGGGTTCATAGCTGAGCGTCGCGGGCATCCGCATGGCGGCCATGCCGACATAGTGCATCGCGAGCACGCCCGAGCCGATCAGCAGGCCGGTGGCGACGATCCTTCCCTGGGATACCGACTGCCAGTTCAAGGTGGCGAAGCCGACGCCGGTGAACCCGAGCGCGAGCGCAAGGGAAAGCAAGGTGAGCCCGAAGTCATAGCTCATCCGCATGCCCGGCATGTGGAAGGCCAGCATGGCGACGAAATGCATCGACCAGATGCCACCGCCCAATGCCGCCGCCGCGGCCGAAATCCATACGCGTCGCGTCCAGCCCGTGGAGGATCGGATGCGGCTTGCCAGGCTGAGCGCAGTGAAAGACGCGAAGATCGCAATCAGAATCGACAGCATCACCAGAAAGGCATCATGGCTGCCGGTCATAATCATGATCTGCTAAATTCCACGCCGCAGGAATTCTTGCAATCGGCAGGACATTGATTTTCATGTCCGAAGTATTTGGTCTGGCCCATTATGCGACGTCGCATCGGGAAAATACAGATGAAGAAACCCGGGCCGATGCTGTCTGACGATCGCCGGTGCGATGCGCGTTGCCAACAACCGCGACGGCAACCCCTCGCGCTCGTGCCGGAGGGTCGGCCGCCCGGCCCTCGCCTCAATGCGCGGGTGCCGCGGCCGCGGGCGGGTTTGCAGCGGCCCCGCCGCCGGCCGGTGGCGGGGCGCTGGATCCGCCGGACGCGCCTGCTGCCGGCGCCGCGGGAGCCGGTGCGGCGCCGCGCGGCGTGACCGGCGCCAGGGCCGGCGCGGTCACCGTCTGCGCCGGCGCCAGGCCCGTTCCGCCGCTGGCCGCGGCCGGTGGATTCGCGGCCCCGCCGGCGGTGATGCGCGCGCGATCGGTCTCGGCCGCGATCTGTGCCTCGCGCTCGGGGTTGAGCGTGTTCAGCCGCAGCCGTTCGACTGTGTTCTGCGATGCGATCCGGTCGAGCGGCACCTGGTCGGTGCGGAAATGCAGTTCGACCGAGCTGTCGAGATCGGCCGAGACGTTGGTGCTCTCGTTGGTGGTCACGTCGTCGGTCCGCACATAGCCGATGGTCGAATTGACCGATGCCGACGCGCTCCAGAATCCGAACCCGCCCGATGCGCTGGCGGCGAGCGAGGTGCGGGTGTCGAAGCCGCTATGCTCCTGCTCGCGCGCGGCCGACTGGGCGTCGATATGGAAGCGCATCGACGCGGCGATCCTGCCGGAATCGATGACGATGCGCTGCATGCCCATCTGCACCATCGTCGCCAGCATCTGCTGGCGGTTGCGCGCCAGCGAGCTGCGCACGAAGGGGATCAGCTCCTGGGCGCCGGTGCCGGGGATCGCGGCGTCGGGCTCGAGGTTGAGCGCCGCGCGCACGGCATCGATCGTCGGCGGTGCGCCCGCCGGGATCAGCCGGATCGGATCGGGTACGTCCTCGGGGTCCGGCACGTCGCGCGGATCGGGCGGTTCGGGCTCCTCGATGCGGAAGCTCTGGGGAAATTGCTCGGCGAGCCAGCGCTTGGCGGGATCGTCGCTCGATCCGCCGGTCGAGGCGAAGCCGTCGAGCGACTGCGAGACGCCGCGGACGAGTTCGATATATTGCCGGAGCTGCTGCTGGTTGGTGTCGACCATCGCGCGGAAGATGCCGTTGATCAGTTCGGCGACGAAGCGCGGGAAGCTGATCGCGCGCAGGACGGCATGGGTGGTGCCCGCGACGCCCGCGACGGCGGTGCCCGAGACATGATCGCCGGCGTTCATCCCGGCAGCGAGTGCGGCGGGTTTCCGCGGCGCGGCGCCGGTCCCCGCTTCGGCCTCGAACAGTTGCGCGGCGTGCGCGATCCGCACCAGCGCATTGGCGATCTCGTGGCGGTCGCGCGCGTCGAGATCGTCGAAGCCGCTGGCCGCGGTGAGCGAATCGCGGATCGCGCCGCGCACCGCCGGCGAAGGGGTGGCGAGCGCCGCCGCCACGGCTCAGCTCCCCAGGTCGCGCCAGCTGGTGCTCGCGCCGCCGGGAGCGGATGGGGGATTGGGCGCCGGGGGGGCGCCGCCCTGCCCGCGCACGATCGACAGCGTCTCGTCGACCCAGTCGACTGCGGAATCGACGACGGGATCGCTGGCCTGGACCAGATTGCCGCCGGCGGTCTCGATCGTGTCGACATGCTCGGCGAGCCAGGCGAGCACGGCCATGCCGGCGCGGCCCCGGCGCAGCAGCGTGAGCGTCGGCCGCGGCGTGCGGCGGAACTTGCGGTCGATCGCGCCGACCGCGTCCCACAGGGTACGGGCATGCAGCAGCGCGCGCACCTGCGCATTGTTGAGGAGGGCAATGGCCTGGGAAAGCGTGTCGAGGATCTGGCGCGCGAGCATCAGCACCATGCCGCTCGCCGCGCCGGAGACATTCTCCGCGACCTGGATCGCGGCCTGGCGGGCGCGCCCCTGGCTGCCGCCGTCCGCGGCCTTCATGATCGCATCGCACAGGTTGAGCAGCAGCTCCTCGAAATCGCCATTGGCGCGGGCGCTGGCATCCTCCGGGCCGGTCGGCGCACCGAATAATCGCCCGAACAGCGACAGCCGCTCGGCTTCGCTGGGCCGCTGGTTCCGGCCCTGCCAGAAGCGTTCGATCGCGGGGGCCGCATCGCCGATGTCGCCGTCGAGCGCGCCGGTGCGCATCAGCCGAGTGAAGTCGTCCGCCGCCTGGATCAGGCCCGCCATCTCCAGCGTCGAGGCGAGATAGAGGCTGGCGATGGCGCGCACCTGCATCGCATCGGCACGCGCGGCGGGCGGCAGTTCGATATTGCCCAGCTCGGCGAGCATCGTCGCATGCGCATGGACGGCGAGGAGCAGCCGCTCGGCATCGTCGACGGCGCGGATCAGCCCATGCGGCAGGGGCGGCCGGGCTTCGAGCGCAAGGGCAAGGCTGGTCATGTGCTGCATCGCTCAAGGCCCCGCCGGCACGGGCGTGGGTGTGGGCGTGGCAGCGCCGGGTGCCGCCGGCCGGGTGCCGCCGCGCGGCGGGGGCGGTATCGAATTGCCCTGGATTGCGCCGATCATCTCGGGCGTGGCCATCTTCTCGAGCGGCAGATAGTCGGACTTGAAGTTCACCCGCACTTCGCCCTGCATCTTGGCCGCGAGCTCGAGCTTGGACTCGCTGGTCTCGTCGACGCTGGTGCTGACGGTGGCGACATGCGACTGCTCGTTGACGTTCACCGAGCCGCCGCCAAAACCCAGGAAGCTGCCGCCGAACGCACTGACGTTGCGGTTGCGGCTCGACTGGCGGTCATAGGCGGCGGCGCGATAGTCGCGCTTGGCTTCGTCGGTGGCGCGCATGTCGAACTTCACCTTGGCGGTGATGGATCCGTCGGTGACCACGATCCGGTTTATGCCGAGCATCACCATCGAAGCGAGCAGCTGCTGGCGCGACTTGGCCATCACGATGCGCGCGGCATTGACGAACGCGGCCTCCGTCTCTTCCTCGCTCAGGTCGGTGGGGGCGGGCCCCGCCATGCCCAGGGTCGCGTGGATCTCGCCGAGCGCGGCCTCCTCGTCCTCGCCGGTGACGCGCAGCTTCGTCTTGCCGCCGTCCGCGTCGACATCGAGCGCCAGCAGGTCGGGGAAACGGTCGACCATATAGTCGCGGCCCTGCCCCATGCCGATATTCTCGGCCATATATTCCTCGGCGGTCTTGGCCACCGCGGCGATCAGTTCGGCATAGGCGCGCATCTGCTCGATCGTGGTTTCGACGATCGACTTGAAGACATTGTTGATCAGCCCGCCGACGAACGCGGGGAAATCGACATTGTGGACGAGGTTGGTGAATTGCTGCGTGCCCTGGGCCGCGGCGCCGGCGACGAAATCCTTCCCCGCGAAGCCCGGCGACCTGGAGAGGTTCTGCCGGGTCTGCTCATTGGCATCCGCCATGCCGCGTGCCGGCGCGGTCGCCGCCTGCTCCACCACGCCGGCGGGATCGTCGATATAGGCGAGGACCTTCACCATGTCGTTGGCGAGCTTCGTCTGCTCGGCCGCGCCCAGCATCGCAAAGGCGGGGATGCCGGTGAGCATCGCCTGGACCCTGGGGCGCACCCGCGCGATCGCCGCGGGGGTCATGCCGCCCGGCCCGCCATGGAGCGGCGGCGATTGCGGCTGCGGATCGGAAGGGAGCGGCGGGGCCATGGTTCAGGCACGGGCCGGCGCGGGGGCGGGGGCAGGCGCGGGCGCCGGTGCCGGTGCCGGCGCGGGTGCCGCGGCGGCGGGCGCGGGCCCCGGCGTATATTGCGGCTTGTTGTGATCGACCGGCTTGGAGCGCATCTGGATCGCCGCGATCATCTCGGGCGTCGCCATCTTCTCGAGCGGCAGATAGTCGCTCTTGAAATTCACGTCGACGGTGCCGGCCAGGCTGGCCTTAGCGGTGATCTGGTCGGCGCTCTGGTCGCTCGCCACCGCCTGGGCGGTCATCACCGGCTTCTGCGAATATTTGTACTTGCCCTTGGTATAGTAATCGGAGTCGTAATTGCCCGTGTAGGTGCTCTTCCCGCTTTCATAGCTGTTGTTATAGTCTCCCTTGCTCTTGCCGCTGCGCTCGCTTTCGCCTTCGCCGTCGGTAGTGACCGCAAGGTTGCCCGAGGCGTCGCGCGCATAGTCGCGCGCCATGGCGGTGCGCGAAAGCGTGCGCTGGCTCGACGCGTTGAAGTCGTAGAGGATCTTCGCCTGGATCTTGCCGTTGGTGACGACGATCCGCGACAGGCCCATCATCACCATGGTAGCGAGCAGCTGCTGGCGCGAAGTGGCGATCTGGCCGCGCGCGGCCTTGATCAGCGTCTCCTGCACTTCGGGATCGGTGACGTCGATCGAGTCGATCTCCTTGTCGGCATAGCTGCCCAGCGCATCGCGCACGTTCGACAGCCCGGCATCGAGGTCCGCGCCGTCCTTGACGCGCAGCTGGGGCGCTCCACCGGAAAAGGAGTCGGCGCCGATGTCGAACAGATCGGGGAACTGCTCGCAGAGCTGGTCCTTGCCGTCGTTCGACGTCGTGTTGTCGTCCCGGAACTGGTTCAGGGATTTGGACACGTCGGAGACCATCTTCGAATAGGCCTCCATCTGCTGGATGTTCGAGGTGATGATCGAGTTGAACACGCCGTCGATCAGCCCCGAGACGAACTCGACGAAATTCACCTGGCGCATGAACTCGCCCGCCGCCTGGGCGCCGGCCATCAGCGAGCCGGCGGAGAATTGCTCCTTGCCGATATCGTCGACCGCCTGCTTGTCGGACTCCCACTGCTCCTGCCCCGTCGGCCCTTGCGCCATCGGCTGCGCGGTGACCGACTGGGCCCCCGCCTCGGCCTTGCCGACCAGCGCGTCGGCGATCAGCGCGGTATCGCGCGCCACCTGCATCTGGGTGTCGGGGGGCAGCTGGTGGAAGGACGGCGTCGCGGCGAGCATCTCGCGCACCTTGGCGCGCACTTCGGGCCGCGGCGTTCCCTCGGCCGGCGCCACGGGCCCGGGGGCGGCGATTTGGGCGGGAGCGTTCATTTCTTCGGTCCTTGACTGGCCGGCCGCGATTCAGGCGGCGACGGGAACGGGCGGCGCGGCGCTTACCAGCGAGGCGGCGGGGGTGATCTCGAACTCCACCGGGCGCAGATAGAGCTTCACCCTGGGCGGCCCGCCGGGGCCGACGCGGATGCCGAGGATGGTGAAGCGGCCGGGCCAGATATCGTCGGCGGGCGTGAATGCCTCGAGGAAGCGCTCCAGCGCCGCCAGCTCGCGCGGCCGCTCGCGCAGGTTCATGGTCAGCAGCTGGAGGAAATTGGGCGGCACGTCCGGGATCGCATCGAGCATGATCTGCAGGTCGAGCTCCACGCCCTGGGGGCTGCGCCCGAAGGCCACGAGGGCGGCGCCGTCGGGCACGTCGAACCGGCCGCCCAGCGCGACGCCGACGATCTGCAGGATGCTCGCCAGCCGCTCGCCCAGGCCCAGCTCGTCCAGCATCGGCCGCATGTCGGCGATGCGGAAGCGGTTGGTGAGCAGGAAGGTGATCCATTGGCTGCCATAGTCGCGCCCCGCCACCAGCGTGGTGAAAACCGGGCGCAGGCCCGGCATCGCCGCCATCGCCTGGCCGATCAGCCGGGCGAGCGCCGGATTCACTTCGGTCATCGGATTGCCGCCGCCGCCCTCATAGGTGACGGTGGCGCTCTCCAGCCCGTTCTGGTCGAAGCTCGATCCGAAGAATGCGCCGTAGCGCAGGCCCCCGGAGCGGGTGAGGCTGCGATGGCTCTCGCTCGCGCCGTCGAACCAGTACAGCGCCTCGCGGCCGAAATTGTCGCCCACCAGCCGCCGCATCTCGCGGCTGGCCATGTCGCGCCGCTCGCATCCCGATGCCTCGGGGCCGAGCGGCTCGAGATGGAAGGCGAGCGCGCGGCTCTGGTTCGATCCGAACACCGGTTCTATCGGCGCGGCGCCCGGCACCAGCGCGTTGGCGGCATAGCGCGGATCGCCGAGGGGCAGGGGAAAGCTGTCCTCCAGCATCCGCCCGACAAAGCCCATCGGATTGGCGGTGCGCAGCTTGCGCGAGGCGCTGACCAGCCGCCCCTTCACCTGCGTGCTGAGTGGTTCGTAGCCCATGGCCTTCTCCTCCAGCCCGCGCTCAATAGCCGGCGTAGCGGGACGGGGCGTGCCCGTTCGCCCGCGGCGCCTGGTCATAGCCCATGCCCATGCCGAGCCCGGCGCTGTCGAGCAGGTCGCGCGCGATCGACGGGATCTGGATCGGCCGGCTCGTCATGTTGGGTGCCTCGCGCGGCTGCGACATCTGCTCGATGCGGCCCTCGTCCATCGCCGAGTCCGCGAGCCACATCTCGCAGGCATTGACGAGGTCATAGTCGTTGGGATGCGACACCGCCGACTGGCCGCGCGGGCGGGTCGGCGGGTTGCCGACGATGCCGAGGTCGACCATCGGCGAGGTGGGATCGCGCAGCCGTTCGGTATTGCCGGCGATCCATGCGGTGATGATCGCGCCGCTGGTGGCGAGCATCCGGTATTTGGAGCTGTTGCGCGCGCCGCCCAGTTCGGTCTGGGCGACCTGGTCGATCACGCCCCACATGTCGTTCGCGCCGAAGGCCGAGAGCAATTCCCGGTCCTGCAGCAGCGCGATCATGTCGTTGATCTGCTTCTGGAGGTCGGCCGCGGCATAGAAGGCCATGCCATAGCCGTGCAGCGACATGTTGGTGGCCAGGTCGCGCGCCGCCTTCTTCACCTGTTGCTGGTTGACGGCCATCGGCGTGGCCGCGCGGATCAGCGCGTCGACGCGCGCTTCCCGCACCAGCGTGGAGACCGAGGAGACGAAGCGCAGCCACAGATCCTGGAACTCGGTGTTGACCTTGATGCCGGGCTGGCCGGTCGGCAGGCCGAGCATCATCGCGTAGAAGCCTTGGCGTTCGCTCTCGCTCATCCGGTTCGGCGCCTCGCGCCAATAGCTGTAGAGCTGGGTGCCAGCAGGCCCCTTGACCAGCGCGAGATCGCCGCGCTGCGACATCTCGACCAGCTTGTCGACCACCTGGAACGCCTTCAGCTCCTCGAAGGCGGAAGCGAAGATGAACGAGCCCATCAGCTTGCAATGGCTGGCGACGACTTCGAACGCCGTGGTCGCCTCCAGGTCGGGCAGGTCGATCACGATGTCGTGCATCGCCTGATCGTCGCCGAGCGCCTGGACCTTGTCGAACTGGTCCTCGACCAGCCGTTTCAGATTGACGTCGCCGGCAGTCACGCCGCGATCGACCAGCCCTTCGAACACGCGCGCATATTCGGCGGAAGAGACGCCGGGCTGCTGCTTGTCGCCCTGGATGTTGACTGCAGCGGCGACCTGCTTGAGCGTGCGCTCGGCGAGCTCCAGCCGTCCCGCGATGCGGCCCACCGCCTTGAACAGGCCCTCTCCGAAGGCCGCGCTGTTGGGATCCGCCGGATCGGGCCGCGGGGTCTTGAGCTTGCTCTGCTCGACGGCGATCAGCTGCGGCAACGGCGTGCCGTTATACTGGAGCAGGCCGAGGATCAGGCCGACGCGGGCGACTTCGGCATCGCGCTCGGCCTCGGTCGCGTTGTCGCCGGCCATTTCCGGGAATTTGAGGACCCCGCCTTCATGCTCGACGTCGCGCGGCCGAAGCCCGGTATCGGCCGAGGCGAGCGCGGCGCGCACCGTCGCGAAGAGGGGATCGAAATAGAGCCGGTTCTTCTGGGTGCCGTCGATCAGCGCCTTCAACTCCTTGACGCGTGCCAGTTCGGCGGCATCCGCCTGGCTGAGCTGCCCCAGTTTGGCGAGCCGGGCGGTGAGATTGGCATGGCTGTCGAGAATGGCGTCGCGGGCGGCTTGCTCGCGCTTGGCGATGTCGACGAAGCGGATGGTCGGGATAAGGATGTCGGCCATTTTCAAAGTTCCTTTTCGAGATCGATGTCCTTCGTTGGAGGCGCGGGGGGCGCTAGCGCGCGGGGCGGGCTCTAGCCGTCATCGGCGCCTCCCAATTCGGTGGTGTCGTCGGCGTCGATCGCGCGATCGAGCAAGGCGAGCGCATGCGCCGCATCGAGGATGCCGGCGCCGTTGCCGTCGGCGATGTCGGCGCGGTGGGGCTGGGCGCTGGCGATCAGCACTCTCCGGATCGTTTCCGGATCGAGCGCGGCGGCGCGCTCCTGCGCCCGGGCGACGAGCAGGGCCGCGGCGCCGGCGACGAAGGGCGCCGCGAAGCTGGTGCCGGTGGCGCGCTGATAGCCGTCGAGATCGGCGGTGCGGATATTCACGCCCGGCGCGCACAGCGCGACATGGTCGCCACTGGTCGAGAAGCCGGCGACCCGGCGCTCGGCATCGATTGCGCCGACGGCGATCACCTGGGGAAAGGCGGCGGGCCAGTAGACGCGCCGGTCGCCGCTGTTGCCCGAGGCGGCGACGAGCGTGCAGCCGCGCTCGGTGGCATAGGCAACGGCCTCGGCATGGGGCTTGGGCATGCCGGGCTCGATCGCCTCGTCATCGGTGCCGAAGCTGCAGTTGATCACGTTGGCGCCGAGCTGGGCGGCCATCACCAGCCCCATGTCGAGATCGCTGATCGCACCGATGCCGATGGGCTTGTGATCCGGCAGCTGTGCCGCACCGAGCGAGCGGATCGGCAGCAGGCGGCAGGCACCGGCGACGCCCGGCGGCAATCCCGCGCCGCTGCCGCCGATGATCGCGGCGCAGGCGGTGCCATGGCCGACATAGCGATCGGTGGGATCGGTATCGGCACCCTTGTTGTCGCCGAGCAGCCGGATGCCGGTGGCGAGCTGGCCTTCGCTCAGCTGCACCGTGTCATAGCCGCGGCGGAGCCGATCGCCCGTGTCCAGCGCCTGGCTGGAGAATTCGGGGTGATGCGGGTTGATGCCGCTGTCGACCACGCCGACGATCACGCCGCCGTCTCCCGCGCAATAGGCGAGCGCCTGGCGCGCATGGATCATGTCGCGCGGGTCCCAGCCCTGATTGTCGTCATCCTCGTCGCGGCGGGGAGGATGGGCGGGCCCATCCAGGCCGACCGTGCAGAGATAGTTGGGCATCGCCGATTCGACGATGTCGAGCTGCATCAGCGAGACGGCGAGCGAGCCGATATGGGTGTCCGGCTCCACGTCGAGGCGCAGCACGCGGGCGATGCCGCTGATCTCCTCGGCTTCGCTGTAGCCGCGGTTGCGCGCGCCGATCGCGTGGAGCGCCTGGGCGGCGGCGTGGAGGCGGGAGACGCGCAGCGTGCCGCCGAACGACTTGACCACCCGGTCGAGTATGTCGTGCCGCGTGGTCTCGGCGGGCTGGGCGGCGCGGCGGCGGACGTCGAGCGCGGCGGGGATGCCGGCGGGCACTTCGCCCAGCTTCAGCCGCACGAGCAGGCTGCCGGGCGCGGCATAGGCGCCGGCGCGGTGCGCCCAGGGCTGGACGAGGCGGCCGAGCCGGGCGGTCATGGCTGGCCTCCGTCGAAGCCGTTGGAGGGCGGAGTGGAAAGGGCGCGGCGCGGCGCCTGGTCGAACCACAATTCGGTCGGCGCGCGGGGGTCGTGGGTCAGGCTCATCTGCCCGGCGAGCTGGTCGCGATCGGGGGCCAGGACGAGCTCATGGTCGTGCGCCTGGACGATGTCGACCGGGCGACCGGCAATCGTCACCTGGGGCGGCATCCCGCCGCGCAGCAGGTTGCGGCCCTTCACTCGCAGCCGCTGGCGCAACGCGTCGGCCTGGTCGCCATCGTCGGCGCCGTCGCGGCTGACATCGTCGACCATCGGACGCGAGGCGCGGGCGAGCACCTGCTCGAGCTTGTCCGGCGCCAGCCGGGTGATCCGGCCGACCGAATTGGAGAGGCCGCGGCGCTCGAGCTCGTTGAGCTTCTCGACGGTCCGCACGCCGATGCCTTCCAGGCGGCGGCGCTCGGCGGGGTCGAGCTCGTCGCCCAACGCCGAGAGCGGCACGTCGTTCTTGTCGTCGACCGAGAGGGGGACGGCATTCTCCTCGATCATCGGCTTGGTGATCGCAGTGAAGACGAGATGGAGGACCGTGGGGTCCTTGTCGCTGGGGCCGGCCGGGCGGATGCGCAACTCGCCCTGGTTGAGCTCGAGATGCGCCTTCAGGTCCATCGAGATGTCCCGGATCGCGAAGGTCAGGGGCAGCCGGTCGTTCTGCGCCTTGAGCGTCATGCGGGCCTGGGCGGTATCGAGCTGCGACTGCACCGCCTGGATGAAATCCTCGAGCGCCACCGCTTCGCCGGTCTCGCCGATCATCGCGCCTCCTCCACCGGCAGCGTGCCGATGCGGAGCGAGAGGCGGCCGACCGGGCGATCGAACCAGGTGCGGGTGCGGGTGCGCGGCAGGTCGGCGCGGACCAGCGGGCCGGCGGGGCCGGTATCGACCCGGGCCTCGATCGGCAAGTCGAACGTGATGCCCGTCGCGCGCACCCCGACCGTCGGCAGCGCGGCGATACCGTCGAGCAGCTCGCCGATCAGGTCCTCCAGCGGGCGGGGCGCAGCCTGGGTCACGCGGCGCCTCCCGGTGGCGCGACGGGCGGCGCCGTCGGGGCGGGAGCCGCGGATGCGGGGGCGGGAGCGGGCGCAGGCCCCGGTGGCGGCAGTGCGGCGGCGGGCGCCTTGGCAGCTATCTGCGCGGGGCGAGCGGCGCGTTCGAGCAGGGTGCGCCGCGCATCGTCGACGAACCGGTCGAGCGGCAGCGTCTCGCTGGCGAAGTTGATCTTCACTTCGCCGAACAGCTCGGCGTTGAGCTGGCTGTCGGTCTGGGCGTTGACGCCGACGGTCGAGACCTTGGTGACCGGCGCCTGATACGACGTGCTGCCGCGCGTCGACCAGCTGCCCGACGGCGTCGCGTTGCCGGGATCGTCGCTCACTGCATAGTCGACCGCGGTCTTGTCCGCCGCCGCGGCGCGGAAGCGCAGGCGCGCAGTGATCGAGCCGTCCTTCACGACGATGCGGTTCATGCCGAGCATCACCAGCGTCGCCAGGGTCTGCATCCGGTCGCCCGCCAGCCGGTCGCGCGCCGCCGGGACGAGCTGCTCCTCGATCAGTTCCGGAGTGAGCTCCTGGCCGCCCAGGCCGAAATCGGAGAGCCAGGCCGGCGCATTGCTCTCGCCCGACTCGCCATTGGCCTTGCGCGGCACCAGCGTGCCCTCGGCATCGCCGCGGGCCAGCCCGATATCGCCGGGATATTGCGCGATCAGCCAGTCGCGCGCCTGATTGGCGGTGACGTTCTCGTCGCGGAACTGGGAAAGCGGCTTCGATATCGCCGCGACCAGATCGGCATAGCTGTCCATCTGGCGGATCGAGGAATCCACCATCGCGTCCCAGGTGCCGTGGATCAGCGAGGCGACGAAATCGGGAAAGTTGAGTTCGTCGGAGAGCGCGCCGGCACGCCGGCCGATGGTTTCGGTCGCGGGCGGTGCCTTGCCGGCTCCGGATGGCGCGCTCGCTCCCGGCGCGTCCTGCGGCGCGGGCTGCGGCTGTGCGCCGTCATTGCCCCAGAACGAGCCCGCCATGGCGTGCGCGGGCGTGGCGGCGTGGCTCGCCTGCCGGGACGTGGCCGCCGGAGGCGGCGGAAGGGGGCGGGCACCCGGCATCGGATCACGCGTATGCGAGCGGGCGGGCTATGCTGGTCGGCGTGCCGCCGCCGGGCCGCGAGTGCTGGACCCAGCGGCTCTCGATGTCGTGGGTGCCGTCGGCGTAGAGCGTGATGCGCGAATGGGCGACCTGATCGTCGGCGATGACCTCGTCGAACGTATAGGTGATGTTGACGTGCAGCGCCGGCACCTGCGCCGGTCCCGTCGCGCTGGCATGCGAGCTGCGGGCATAGAGCCGTGCGTCGTCCTCGATCGTCGCATTGACGGTCAGGCCCCAGCCGGCGGCATCGTCATGGCCGATATCGTCGATATAGATATGGCCGAGCGAGGTGCCGTTGTACTGCCAGCGAATCCGCAGCCAGCAATAGATGTCGTCCAGCCCGAAGGTGCCGCCGACCATCGGCCAGTCGCGCAGCTCGATGGCGCCGTCCTGGAAGGCGGCGGCGCGCGCCGGCGCGCGGTCGCCCGGATGCTTGATGCCGTTCCAGCTGGCGAGGTTGGTGTGGATGTCGCCGCTATTGGCCGCGATGATCTGCACCGCGGTGCCCGCGATCGTGGCGGCGGCGCCGATGTCCAGCGCGCGGGTGCGGGCGGGCGGCGGCGCGGGCAAGGTGCGGGGAGCCGCCATCGCATAGCCGGCAGGCGCGGTGGTGCCGCCGTTGATCTGGCGCCCGGCCGGGACCCCGCCACTCAGGATCTGCACATTGACCGGATTGCTGCCCGAGGCCGCCATCTCATACTCGGTCTGGAAATCCTCGTAGCGCAGGATGTAGCGGCTGCCGCGCGCATGGGTGGGGGCATAGTCGCCCGGGCTGCCGGGGGTGCCGACCGGGCGATCCCAGGGATCGGCGATGCGCACGAAATAGTCGCCGCCGCTCGAATACATGCCGACGACGAGCACGGCATGGCCCGACAGGATCGTCGAAGTCGCGATCTTGCTCACATAGAGCGGGCCGTTGTTCTCGATCAGCGCGGCGAAGCCGTCGGGCGCATAGCATTGCGGCGGATGCGCAGTGAGGCCCAGCCTGGCAGCGGCGGCGGCATGCTCGGTCCAGGGCAGGCCCTGTTCGATGTCGTTGCCGCAGCGTTGCGCGATCGATTCGGGCGAGACGCTGCGTTCGTCGCGCCAGCCGAGCAGCATGGCGATGGTGGTGGCCCAGCAGCCATTGCCGGTGGGCTGCGGGATGAGCTGCACCCCGTCCCAGTTGATCGACCAGTCGGCCGCGGCCATCGCTCCGGCCGTGCGCGCCGCCGCCATGGCGAAGCCCGAGGGCGCGCCGGTGCCGGTATCGGGCTGGCGGCCCGCGGGGATGCCGGCATAGATGATCTGGACATAGGCGGGGTTGCCGTCCGCCGCCATCTCATACTCGGTCTCGAAATCCTCGAACCGCAGGATGTAGCGGCTGCCGCGCTCGTGCGTGCTGGCATAGGCGCCGGGTGCGCCGGGCGTGCCGACCGGGCGATCCCAGGGATCGACCACGCGGACATAATATTGGCCGCCATCCTCGTACATGCCGACGACGAGCACGGCATGGCCCGACAGGTTGGCCGCGCTCGCCATCTTGCCGACATAGAGCGGGCCATGGCGCTCGATCAGGCTGAAAAAGCCCTCGGGAGTGTAGCATTGCGGCTGGAGCGTCCCCAGGCCCAGCGCCGCGGCGACGGTGGCACGCTGATCCCAGGGGAGTCCCTGCTCGATGTCGCGGCCGCAACGCTGCGCGATCGTCGCCGGCTCATAGCATTTCTGGTCCTTCCAGCCGATCAGCATCGCCAGCGTGGTCGCCCAGCAGGCATTGTCGTTGGGCTGGGCGATCCAGTCGACGTCGTTCCAGTTGATGCTGCGGCTCGTCGCCTGGGCGCGGGCATAGGCGAGCGCGCTTGCCGAGGCGCGCAGCGGATCGGGCCGGCTCGCGCTCTCGAGCCTCTCGAGCAGCGGCGTGACCGCCGCTTCGGCCAGGCCGAGGTCGAGCGCTTCCCCGATCCGCGTGGCGAACGCGCCGCCGATCCGGCTGGCCCGGTCGCGCGCGCCGAGGCCGGGCAGGGCCGGGGGCACATAGGCGGCCTCTTCCTGCCCGAATTGCAGCGCGAAGCCCGCGCCGATCGAGACCGCGCCGCCGATGCCCTGGTCGGCGCCGTCGAGCCACAGCTCGGCGCCGACCACGAGCTCCTCGCCGACATTGAGGGCAGCCACCTTGCGCAGGCCGGCAAAGCCGTCGATGCCGCCGGCATTGTAGCCGAGCTTGAACCGGGCCTGGAGCGCGAGCTTCAGATGCTCGATAAAGTCGCTGACGCCCTGCGCGTCGAAGCTGGAATCGGCAGTGCCGAACAGCGCGGCCTGGCCGTCGGGCGCGAAGACGGCGCCCACGCCGCCGCCGAATACCGGCGTATCGAGTGCCGGGCCGACCGAGATGGTCACGCTGCTGCGCGCCGCGAGCTGGGGCAGCGCGGCGAGGAACGCGTTGAGCGGGTTGATCAGCCCGGTGATCCCGAAGCCCGCCTGCCATGCGGCGACGAAGGTGCTGCTGGCGGCGCCGAACCGGTAGAGGCGGGGCGGATTGACTTCGCTGCCCGCCGTCGCGGCGGCGGTGCGCACCTTTTCCATGATCCAGCCGAGCGCATCGCCGGCGCCGAGCCCCGATGCCATGTTGAGCGCCACGTTGCCGCGCGATCCCGCCGCCATGGGTGCGGACCGCGCGAGGCCGGCGCTCTTCGCGGGGATATCGGGCATCGGGCCGAAGCCGTCGTCATAGGTGCCGTTGCCGCCCGGGGCCGCCGGCGCGCGCGTCGCGGCGATCGGCGCGGAAGCCGCGGGCGGCGGCGCGGCCGCGCGGCTGCCGGGCTGCGGGGCGTCGCCCGCCCATTCGAGCACCGGCGTGGTGCGCGGAGCCGTATAGCTGCGGCGCAGGCTGCGCCCGGTGAAATTGCTGAGCGCGACATAGGGGCTGCCCTCACGCGGCAGCGCGTCCACGTTCAGCCCGCCATTGCCGGCATGGCCGGTCGCGAGCCCGAAATAGATCTTCTGGCCGCCGATGAAGCGCGCAAGCACTTCGGACGGCACCACGAACACGCCGTCGCCGCGCGGTACGCTCAGCCGCCCCTGCTCGTCGCTGCAATAGAAATTGGCGGCGGTACGATGCGGCTTGTTCGCGGGATCGAACAGCGAGACATCGGTTGCCAGCACTATCTGCATCTCGACATCGGGCCGATCGACGCGAACGGCGAACCCCAGCATCGGGAACCGATCGCTGACCTCCATGCGATTGGGACGGATCTGAGCAGTCATGGATCACCTGTCGTTGCTGGAAGGGGAATTGCGGCCGGCATCGTCGCCGGGAGCCGCATCGGATCGCGTGCGCGCAGCGCGCAGCGCGCGGGCGCGCTCCTCGAAGTCGCCGATCGAGGAGAGGACGATGTCGAAGGGGCAGCTTTCCTGGCCGATCTGGGCGACCGGCCCGTTCTCGCGCTCATGTTCGTGGACCGAGCGGGCGAGGAGTTCGGAAAGCATCTTCGCATAGGGCGGGGTGAGCACCAGCCGCGTGTGGATGGCGATCGCGCCGACGCCTTCGTTGCCGCTCGGATAATATTGGCCGAGGTCGATCAGGAATTCGAAGGGGTTCTGGCCGAGCTCGAAATAATTGACGTAGCTGGCAGGCGCGCGGGATGTCTCGGCGCGCATCGCCGGGTCCGCATCCCTGTCCGCCACGCTGCCCTGATTCATCCGGCATGCCTCCTGACGGATCAGGAGCAAACCGCGTGCCAGACGGTGAAATGACTTTATAACAAAGGGTTGGCCCGTCAGCCAGCATAGCGCTGCGTAACAATGGAACGGTGCGGGCGTATCAGGGTTACGCGCGCCCGTTACAGCGCGGGACCGTCCTCGAGGCCTTCGGGGCCGCCGCGGGTCATCTCGTACTTGGTCATCTTGCGGTAGAGCGTCATCCGCGACCAGCTGAGCGCGCGCGCGGCCTCGGCGCGGTTCCAGTCGGTGCGGTCGAGCGCGGCGCGGATGCGGGCGCGCTCGTCCTTGCCCGAGCGATCGAAGCTGCGCTGCAGCCGCACAAAGGCATCGGGAATATGGTCGCGCCGGATCGCGCCGCGCGGGGGATCGATGAAGACCGCCTCGACGAAGTTGCGCACCTCGCGGACATTGCCTGGCCAGTCATAGTGCATCAGCAGGTCGAGCAATTCGGCATCGGGCGCGGCGACGTCGCAGCCGCAGCGGCGATTGAAGCGTTCGATGAAGTGCGTGATGTAGAGCGCGATATCCTCGGTTCGCTCGGCAAGGTCGGGCAGAGTCACCCGGGCGACATTGAGCCGGTAATAGAGATCGGCGCGAAAGCTTCCTTCCTCCACCTGCTGCTCGACGTCGCGGTTGGTTGCCGCGATCACGCGCAGATCGACCTTCACCGGTTTCTCGCGCCCGATCGGCTGCACTTCCTTCTCTTCCAGCAGCCGCAGAAGCTTGACCTGGCTGAACGGCGAGAGCTCGCCCACTTCGTCGAGGAACAGCGTGCCGCCGGCGCCGGCGATCACCGCCTTGCCGGTCTGGCTGCGCACCGCCCCGGTGAAGCTGCCGCGTTCGAACCCGAACAGCTCGGCCTCGAACAGGCTGTCGGGAACCGCACCGCAGTTGATCGCGACGAAGGGCGCGCAGCGGCGCTCGCTCAACGCATGGATGGTGCGCGCGCAATGTTCCTTGCCGGTGCCGGTGGAGCCGGTGATCAGCGCCGGAGCGTCGCAGCGCGCGATCTTGGGAACGATGGTGCGCAGTCGCACCATTGCCTCGCTGTCGCCCAGCAATCCGGTCACGAGATTGTCCACGCCCGCTCACCCGACAGCATTGCGCGCCCGCCCCGGAGCGATACCGGGGACGTTCGACCATGAGAACACGGAAAGACGCGGCGCGTCTCCCGGAACTGGCAATGTACATGTGAAGCAGCCGCGACCCCTTGGCGGCCATGATATCTAAGGCGACTCGACAGGCTGTGGATAACTTTAACAGACCGGACAGTCGACTCCTATTAATGGTGGATACTTCGTCCACTCTTCCGCCGATATCCGATTTCGGAATCGAGACCGTGCGATTCGGGAAATCCGGCCGGGCCGGATCTTTCGTCGGGCGCATCGACGCGAATGGCGGAAGATCGCCCCTGCGATCCCCCGCCATTCGTGTCGATGCGCGGCCGCGCGATCAGTTCGCCGTGAAGACCGTCGCGCCCGCAGGGTTGTACTTCACGGTGACGTAGGAATTGTCGCACACGTTGATGCCCATCCATACGCTGTTGCTGTTGTCGGCGAAGTTGAGCTTCAGGTCGTACTTGCAGACGGTGCCCTTGTTGAAATGCACTGTCATCCGGGCGCCGGGCTTCACCGTCGCATCGTCCTTCTTGAAATCGGGATCGACCTTGTTGGGTTGCCAGGTGGTGGTGCCCGTCGGCGCGATCTCGACCGTCTTGATCGCCTTGCCGGTGTTGTTGATCAGCACGAAATCCCAATCGTCCGCCATTGCGGGCGTTGCGATCACGATTGCGGCAATTGTCGCCAGACCCAGTTTCAGCATGAAATGCCCCTCCTGCTTTTGCCGGCAAAATGCGCCTGTCCGCGACACTCCGCAAGCCGATTCAGAGGGGGCGGACCAGGCGGATCGCTTCGGCGATCCAGGCAGGGTCGGCCACCACTTGCTGGCGGGCGCCGGCGCCGAGAGGGAGGAGGTGGAGCCGGTCGCCCTCCCGCCCGATCAGCCGCCCGAACAGGAAGCGCCCGGCGGGGCGAGGCACGAGCACGTCGCGGTTGAGCGCGCCGGCAAAACCCTCGGGCGCCAGCGTGCGGCACCAGATTTCGTCCCCGGCGCGATAGTCGCCGATCCCCGCCGCCACCGCTACCGCGACCATGCCCGGCTCGGCATGCGGGGGCACCATTGCCGCCGGCCTGCGCGGGGCCTGGGCGCCGGCATTGTCGAGCATGGCCGCCACCGGGATCTCCGGCCGTTCGGGCAGCCTGACCAGGTCGGCGCTGTCCACACCGAGCGCGGCGGCGATGCGATTGAGCCATCCAACCGAAACGGTGCGGGTGCCCATCTCCAGCCGGCCGATCGTCTGCGCCGTGGTGGCGGGCACGCAACGCGCCGCCACTTCCTCCAGCGTGAGCCCCTTGGCGCGGCGCACTTCGCGGATGGCTGTGATCATCGACACGTCTCCTAACCAAATCGGTTTTCTTCTTTCCTACAATCGAGCCTTCATGGCAAGAGTGCGAGATTGGAACAAAAGGAGATCATCAATGCGCGAGCTGGTGGAGCGGACGATCGAGGATGGGGCGGGACTCCGGCGGCGGGTCGCGGTGAACCAGGCCGAATCGCCGCTGGCGTGGCTGGCGGCGCGCGGCCATGTGTGCGCGCGGCAGCTCGAGGCGGGGGAAAGGCTTCGTGCCGATTACGAGATGGCGGCGCTGGGGCCGCGCGTGACCATGCGCTGGGACGCCGCGTCGGCGGCGCGGTTGCCGGGCGGCATGCCGGAACGGCTCGACCCCAGCTTGGCGCAGATCGCCGCGCGGCGCCGGTTCGACGGCGCGACGACGGCGGCTGGTGCCGGGCTGGCCGACATATTGTGGCGCGTGGTCTGTGCGGGCGAGGGATTGGGGCCGGCGGAGAAGGCGCTGGGCTGGCCGAGCCGGGCGGGCAAGCTGGTGCTCTGCTTCGCGCTCGATCGCGTCGCCGATTTCTACGGCATCAGGTGAGCGGTTCCGGTGCCGCGGCGCCCTTGCCGACGAAGCGGCCATAGGCCCAGCCGATCCCGATCAGCGCGATGCCGAGGCCGAGGAAGGAAAGGATGCGCAGCAACCCGTCGAGTGCCGCGGCATCGATCAGGAATACCTTGAAGGTGACGCCGGTAAGCAAGGCCAGGCCGAAGACGCGCAGGTCGCGTGCGCCGGCGGCGATGCCCCGCCATAGCCAGAACAGTGCGAGCGCCAGCATCGCGGCGCTGTATCCGCCATTCTCGCCGGTTCCGATCGGGCCGGTGAGCAGGTTGCCATGCGCGGCCTGGCGCACCGCCGCCAGCACGGCCAGAAGGGCGAGCAGCGCCGCGCCCGGCCGCCAGCGCGGGGGCAGGGTCCACAGCCAGAAGCTGGCGAGCGCGAGATGGAGCACGGCGGCGTTGAGGAGCGGCAGCGGGCCGACCGCCTGGGGCTCCGCCAGCGGCGTGAGCAGCAACAGGTCGAACCACAGGATCCGGAACAGGCCGAGCGCGAGCAGCACATGGCCGAGCGTGACTGCCCTGGCGCGGCGAAGGAGCAGCCAGCCGGCGGCGAGGCAGGCCTGGGTGAGCAGCGCGCGCTCGACGAAGCCGAACGTCTCGAAACGCGGGAGGGTGGCGATGGCGAGCGGCTGCTTGGCGAGCGCATAGAGCAGCAGCACGCCGAGCGTGACGGCGAAGAGCGACGCGACTCGGCGGACCCGGCCGAACTGCGCGGGATCGAGGAGCAGCGCGGCGGCGAGCGCCACCGGCAGCGCCAGCTCCCGGAGCAGCTCGGGCAGGGCGGGGAGCAGCGCATAGGTGAGCCGCTCTCCGGAAAGCGAGGCGAGGATCAGCTCGCTCAGCGCACCGAGCGGTAGCGCGGCGGCGATCAGCGCGGCAGCGAGAGGATAGGCGGGCAGCGCATAGAGCCGCGGCGCGCGTATCTTGTGCGCCCACCAGGCGAGGGCGGCGGCGATGCAGGAAAGGGGCAGCGCGAGCCAGTCGCCCGGTACGAACTGGCCCAGGCCAAGCCCCGCGAGGAAGGCCGCCAGCGCAGTCGCCGGGACGAGCAGCGAATGCGTGCCGTCGGCACGGCTCCGCCAGGCCAGGCCGAACACCGCGGCTGCAGCCGCCAGCTCGATCCATCCCCATTGCATGGCGGATAGCAGCTCCGGCGCGCGCAAATGGCCGATGAGGAGCGGACCGGCGGTGCCGAGCAGCGCGATCCCCGCCCAGAGCGGATGGCGCCGTGCCAGTGCATGGCCGGGCATGGCGAACAGCCCGGTGGCGAGAATGGCGGCGACCGGCGTGAAATTGGGCGCGCGCAGGTCGATCGCGAGCATTTCCAGCACGAGCAGCAAGGCACAGGCGGCGAGCGCGCCGGGAAGATAGACCGTATCGCGCCAGGCGAGGAAAAGCGCGGCGGCGGCGAGAGTGAGGTAGAGGCTCCAGGCGAGCCAGCCGAAATCGAGCGCGGGGGCGAGTATGGCGAGTTGCAGGCATCCTGCCACCAACGGGGCCAGACGAAGCCAGCGATTGCCCGCGCCGGTCGCCGGCAGCGCCGCGCTGGCGCCGATCGCGAGCAGCATGGTGAAGGCGCCGACGGCGGAAAGATCGCCTTCGCGCGCCACCAGCATCGTGATCAGGAAGTTGACCCAGGCAAAGCCCGACGCACAGGCGGCCAGCGCCAGCCAGACCCAGCCGCGATGGATGGCCAGGCCGAACAGGGCGGCAGTGAACAGCGCGAGATAGACGAGCAACGGGCCGATCCCCGCGGCGTCGAACCCGGCGACCAGGGGTGCGGCGAACCCGCCGATCAGCGCCATCGCCGCGGTGGGCGGTCCGTGGCGCAGCGCCAGGGCGAGCGCGCCGCCGGTGATCAGCAGCACGAACAGGAAAGCGGCGGGCGGTGCGATCAGATGGTAGAGCGCCGCCGCCATGTAGAGCGTGCCGTAGAGGCTCGCGATGCCCGCCCCGGCCAGTGTCTGGGCCACGCGTGGATCGTCGGCGGTGGCGCGCAGGCGCCGCACGACCTCGCTGCCCGCGATCAGTGCCGCGCCGAACAGCGCTGCGAGCACGGTTCGCGTTCCCGGCCCGAGCAATCCGCTCTCGATGGAATAGCGGACGAGGAAGAAGCCGGCGAGCACCAGGGCGGCGCCGCCGATCCAGATCGGCAATCGCCCGCCGATCAGCGTCTCGAGGCTGAACTGGGGCAGGGGGCGCGGCTCGACTCCCGTCCGTGCGGGCTCGTGCTCCGGCTGGGCTTCGGCGACCCGGCTCGGCGCTTCGATCGCAGGGGCGGGCGGCGTCGAGAATTCAGGCCGGCGCGCCGGTGTCTCGGGCGCGGCATGGTCGCGCGCGGCGATCAGCGATTCGACACGGCGCAGTTCTTCCTCCAGAAAGGCGATGCGCCGCAGCACGACATAAAAGGCCGCAGCCGCGCCCAATATGAGGAAGAGAGTGAGAGCAATCACGCATCCCCTCTTCGCATAGTGGAGCGCACCTGTCGCGCATTAACCAGTTGCAAATGGCAACTGATTTGATAGCCTGATGCCCAAGCCGAGGAGAGGTTGGCATGATCGTGTTTGGTTCGACGCTTTCGCCCTATGTGCGCAAGGTAATGGTGTTCGGTGCCGAGAAGGGGCTGGATCTCGAGCTGCAGGCCGCCGGCATGGGCCGGGGCGGGCCGGAATTCATGGCGGCGAGCCCGTTCGGCAAGATGCCGGGCTTCAAGGACGGCGATTTCCTGATCTCGGACAGTTCGGCGATCGTCGCCTATCTCGATGCCAAATATCCCGAGCCGAGCCTGATCCCGGCCGAGCCCCGCGCGCGCGCGCGGGCGATCTGGTTCGACGAGCTTGCCGACACGATCATGATGGCAGCCGGCGGCGCGATCTTCGGCCAGCGCTTCGTGCGCCCGCGGGTGCTCAAGATGGAGTGCGACCATGCCGCGGCGGACGCCGCCGAGCGCGATCTGATGCCGCCGATCCTCGCCTATCTGGAAACCGCGATCCCCGAGAGCGGCTTCCTTGTCGAAGATCGGCTGACCCTGGCGGACATCGCGGTGGCGAGCCCGCTCGCGACGCTGGGCTGCATCGGCGTGACCGTGGATGCCACGATCTATCCGCGACTGGCGGAATGGGTTGCGGCGATGCACGCGCGGCCGAGCTTCGCCGCCATCATCACCCGCGACCGCGCGATGATCGATGCGATGGGTGGCCCGGTGCAGCGCGAGGTGCTTGCCGGCTAGCCAGCGCGGCCCGGCGTGCCTAGATGGGCGCCATGCGGCTCGCCTTCATCAAATGTCACGGCTCGGGGAATGATTTTCCCCTGATCGACGCGCGTGCGCTCGATCTGCCCGATGCGGATTGGGCGGGTGTGGCGCGCGCGCTCGCCGATCGTGCCGGGCCGGTCGGTGGCGACGGCCTGTTGCTGCTCACCGCGGGGGACGATGCGGGCCATGATTTCGGCATGCGCATGTTCAATTCGGACGGTTCGGAAGCGGAGACCTGCCTCAATGGCTTGCGCTGCGTCGCGCGGCTGGGATTCGAACTGCTCGGCGTCGATGCGGCGCGGGTGCGGCTGAAGACGAGCAGTGCCGAAGTGGCCCGTGCCGAACCGCTCGCGCCGGGCGTGGTGACCATTTGCGAGACTGCCGGCCCGGCTTCCACCCGCACCGGTGCCGTCGGCCTGCGCATCGCGGCGGAGACGGTGATCGATGCAGCCATCCCCGGCCTGCCCAGCACGCGGGCCTTCACGGCGGTCGCGATGCCCAACCCGCATCTCGTCGCGTTCGTGGACGCGGTGGACGAAGCCGAGCTGACAGCGCTGGGCGACTGGTGCGAGGCCGGGCCCGGCCTGATCCCGGCGCGCGCCAATGTCTCCTTCGTCGAGCTGCGCGGGCAGGATTTGTTCGTGCGCACCTATGAACGCGGCGTCGGCCTGACCGACAGTTGCGGCAGCGCCATGGCCTCGGCGGTCTATGCCGCCGGCCGCACGGGCCGCGTGCCGTTCGGCACGACGATGAAGGTGTTCAACAAGGGCGGGCTGGTGATGGGATCGTCGGACGCTGCCGGCATGGTCACGATCCTCGGCAACGCGACCTTCCTCTACGATGCGAGCATCGAAGTCGACCCGGCATTGGCGACGGCCGAGCCACCGCTCGTGCATGCCCGGCGCGAGGACGAAGCCGCCGCCTGGGCCGCCGCCATCCCGGCCTAGCCGCCCCGGCTATCCGCCAACGAACGCCGCAAGATTGGCGAGCGACGACTTCAATCCCTGGAGGTGATCCTGCTTGCGGATGCCCTGCGGCACGTCCTCGCAGGTGATCGCGACGCGCGTGCCGCCTTCGGCCGGCTCGAAGGTCCAGGTCATCCGCATCGTCCCGGCAAAGGCCGGATCCTCCGAATCGAACACCGCCGACTGGACGATGCCCCTGCCCGGGTTCAGCGAGACGAAGCGCGTCTCGACGACATCGCTATGCTCGGAAGTCTTGCCCGGCGTCGCATGTTCGGCGTCCTCATGGTGCAGCGCCATCCGATAGCCGCCGCCCGGTCGCGCGTCGAACGCTAGCATCTCGCCGGTCATCCCCTCCGGGGGCAGCCAGCGCACCAGCGCCGCGGGATCGATAAAGGCGCGATAGACCTGGCTCGCCGGCGCCTTGATCAGCCGCGACGCGCGATCGGTGCGGGAGACTGTCCTCACCCGAACTCGACTGCCTCGAAGCGGACCGGCCTGCCGATCGCCTGGTTGGCCAGTTCGGCTTCCCACATGACCCGGTTGCCGCGCACGATCGTGCCGATGGGCCTGCCGGTCAGCTGCATTCCGGTGAAGGGCGACCAGCCGCACCGCGAGGCGAGCCAGCTCTCCTCCACCGTCCAGCGTGCCTTGAGGTCCACCACGGTGAAGTCCGCGTCATAGCCCACGGCGATCCGGCCCTTGCCGGCGATGCCGAAGATGCGCTGCGGACCCGCGCTGGTCAGGTCGATCACGCGCTGCAGCGTCGTCCGCCCCTCGGCGACATGGTTGAGCATCAGCGGCAACAGGGTCTGCACGCCCGGCATGCCGCTGGGGCTGTCGGGATAGGGCCTGGCCTTTTCCTCGCGCGTGTGCGGCGCATGGTCGGAGCCCAGCACATCGGGCACGCCCTGGTTGAGCCAGTGCCACAGCCCGGCGCGGTGCGCGGCCGAACGGATTGGCGGGTTCATTTGCGCGAAGGTGCCGATCCTGGGATAGGCTTCCTCGCCGGCCAGCGTCAGGTGCTGCGGGGTGACCTCGCAGGTCGCGATGTCCTTGTGCCGGCCGAGCAGTTCCAGCTCGGCCGGAGTCGTCACATGGAGGACGTGGATCCGCCGCCGCGCCGCGCGCGCCAGGCCCAGGATACGGCGCGTCGCCAGCATCGCGCTCTCGTCGTCGCGCCAGACCGGGTGGCTGGACGGGTCGCCCGGCACGCGCTCGCCGAGCCGATCCTGCATGCGGAACTCGTCCTCGGCATGGATCGCGACGCGGCGATGGCCCGAAGCGAGCACGCGCGCCAGATTCGCGTCATCGGAGACCAGCAGGTCGCCGGTGGAGGCACCCATGAAGATCTTCACGCCTGCCGTGCCCGGCAGGCGTTCCAGCTCGGCAAGATGCTCGGCATTGTGATTGGTCGCGCCGACATAGAAGGCGTGGTCGCACCACATCCGGTCGCGCGCGCGGGCGAGCTTGTCCTGTACGGCTTCGGCCGAATCGGTGTTGGGCTTGGTGTTCGGCATCTCGAACACCGCGGTCACCCCGCCGAGCACCGCGGCACGGGCGCCGCTCTCCAGGTCCTCCTTGGCTTCCAGCCCGGGCTCGCGGAAATGGACCTGGCTGTCGATCACGCCGGGCAGCACGTCCAGCCCGGTGCAGTCGATCGTCTCGCCCGCTTCCAGCGCGCCGCCGATCGCGACGATGCGCCCATCGGCGACGCCGATATCCGTTTCGGCCGGACCGCCGGGCAGATGCACGCGCCCGCCCTTGAGCTTCAGATCGACATTCATATCCGCGCCTCTTCCGTCGCCCCCGGCTACCCCCTACCTGTTCGGCATGACCGATACCAGCACCGCGCTAGCCGACCGCGCCTTGATCCGCATTGCGGGAGACGATGTTCGCGGATTTCTTCAGGGATTGGTGACGCAGGATATGGGCCTTGTCACGCCCGCATCCCCGCAATGGGCAGCGCTGCTGACGCCGCAGGGCAAGGTGCTGTTCGATTTCATCCTGTGGGATGACGGCAAGGATATCCTGATCGACGGTGAGGAGGCGCAGGCAGGGGCGCTGATGCGTCGCCTCATGCTGTATCGCCTGCGTCGGCAGATTCATATCGGCCTGGAGCCTGGTGTCGCTGTACACTGGTCGCCTGTATCGCGCGCGCATGCAGTTGCCGATCCGCGTCTCGCCGCGCTTGGCTGGCGGTGGCTCAGTGAAGATTCCGGCGGCGATGCCAGCACGGCCTGGCGTGCCCATCGCCTGTCGCTCGGCGTCACCGAAGGCACGGCCGAGCTCGGCCAGGACAAGACATTGTGGCTGGAATGCAACGCCGCCGAGCTGAACGGCGTCAGCTTCGCCAAGGGCTGCTATGTCGGCCAGGAGAATACGGCGCGCATGCACTACCGGGCCAAGGTCAATCGCCGGCTGGTGGTGGCGCCGATCGGCGAGGCGGGCGATCGCACCCGCGCCAGCTATCCGGAACTGGGCCTGATGGTGGAGCTGCGCCGCGTGGAGGCGCTGGGCGATGCGCTGGTGCCGGAATGGATGCAAAGCTTGTCGTGAACCTTCACCGCCGATGGCGCCCAAGGGGCGTGCTCGCGGGGAAGAGCATGCGATCGCTGATTTCGGAATTCTCCCTTGGATTCGCGCTGACGAGAGCGTTGGCGGACAGTCTGGGAAGCCTGTCGGCCGCGCGATATCGGTGCCGTTGGCGACGACAAGGCCCATCATGTCTCCTTCGATGGCGCGACATATTGCGGAATGTCGGAACCGGAGGAGATCGAAGGACTGGGGCTATCCGAACTGGAAGCCATGCTGAGCCGGCGGTCGCGGCAGGAAGGGCGCCGCTGCGCGCCACGCGACCCGAGGCATTGACAGAGGCGGAGGCCGGCAATTGCACGAGCGCGGGGGGTGACGCCCCTCAGATCGATCTGCCTCATATCCTCCAGGGGCTGGTGTCCCGAGAAATGACGTCCATCGAGGAATTTCGCCGCCGCCAGAGCGCGGCATTGCCTTCCTTGCCGGAATCGAAGCCGGATTCCGATCCGGCGCTGGGGGAGTCGCCGCGCCTGGAGGATATCGGGATTCGCGATTTCAGCTCCCAGCTGTTTGTCGTGCAAGCGGGCGACATTTGGCCTTAGCCCGCTGCGCGAAGGCTCCGCAGCCGAGGGAAAGGGCGATTGTGTGGATTGCCAGCTCCGGCGATCTACCCCGTTCGGCCTTTACCTGGGACAGGCCCGGGGTGAGGATGGCATTGCGGCAAACGCTGCCATAATCGGCGGGCGCGTTCGCAATCGAGATTATCATCAAGGAAAAGGCCCAAAGAAAAAGGGAGGCCGGTTTCCCGACCTCCCCAATTGTCAGTCCTTGCGGACGGGTCTGGCTTAGTTGCCCGAACCCGGACCGTAGGTGACTTCCACGCGACGGTTCTGCAGCTCGCGAACGCCGTCGGCGGTTTCGACGCGCGGCTTGCTCTCGCCGAAGGCCTCGGTCGAGATCACACCGGCGGCGATGCCACGGGCAGTCATATAGGCCTTCACCGAGTCAGCACGACGCTGCGAGAGGCCGACATTGTAGCTGGCCGAACCCGAGCGATCGGCGTGGCCAGCCAGCATCACCTGCGCGTTACCGCAGTTCTGATAGTTGCTGATGGCGTTGTCGAGGATGCTCGCGGCTTCCGGCGTGATGTCCGACTTATCCCAGTCGAAGAACACGATGTACGGTCCCGGGGTGCAGACGACGGTCGGCGTCGGGGTCGGCTCCGGAGTCGGCGTCCAGGTCGGCGTCGGAGTGGGCTCCGGCGTCGGAACCGGCGTCGGGGCCGGGGCCGGGGCGCCGAAGTTGAAGATCAGGCCGCCCAGGATCGAGTGCGAACGGAAGCGACCGTCCCACACGCGACCCGAAACGTCGGTGATCTTCACATTGTCGGCGTTGAAGAAGCGATACTTCAGCGAGACGTCGATCGAGTCCGTCAGCGGCGCGCGGATGCCCGCGATCGCCTGCCAGGCGAACACCGTGTCCGAATCGTCGATCGCATCCTGATAGGTGTTCAGGCCGAGCTTCGTCTTAACGCGCGCCACGCCGACGCCGCCGCCGACAAAGCCCTGCACGCCGGTGTCTTCACCGAAGTCGAGCAGGCCATTGACCATGAAGCTCAGCGCCGAGGAACGACCGCCGGCATAGCCATAGCTGCCGGGAGGTGCATTGAACGCGGCACCGGCCGAATTGCGGTACGGCATGGTGACCGTGCTGGTGAGCCGGTTGATCGAAGCCTGACGATAGCCGACTTCGGCTTCCGCGCGGAACGGACCGAAATCGTAACCGACCACAGCGTCGGCATCCCAGCCGGCCTTGTGATGCACGGTCGCGGCGTCCTTAGCCGCGCCAATGTCAAACTTGATGTCCTCGACGAGCATCGCGCCGCCTTCGACACCCACGTACCACGCATCGTCGCGGGCGAGGGCGGGCGTGCTGAGCGCGGTCGTCGCGAGTGCCAGAGTAACGGCAAGCTTCCGCATCTTAATCCCCTTTCATGATTGTCACTACGGACAGCGAAAAACTCAGTACCGAAACGAAAGTTTCTGCGCAAGCGCACAAATCCGGGTACTGTTGCATGAACGTCACAGTCCGCCTTCTTCGATCAGACCATGGGCGCGCAACGCAACCAGTACCGCGGAGATTGCGGCCCGCGCTGCGGCATCAACCACCGTCCCGCCTTCTGGTTCCGGGATCGCGGTGGCGCGAGCGCCGATGACCTGTTGCCCCTCGACGATCAGCCGCCCATGGACCTCGCCCGCACGCCAGCCGCCGTTGGTGAAGAGGGCATGGCCCGCGCCCCGGCCGAGCCACAGGCGCATGCCCTCGAGCGGAGTCACGAAGCGCCAGCCGCCTTCGGTCCAGCCGGCCACCTCGCCGGCACGCCCCCGCCAGGCGCCTTCGGGCGCATCGCCGATGATCCAGCAGCGGCCGGGCTGCGGATCGATGGGAGGGGTGTTCGCGCCGACCCCCTCGGCAGCGGCCTGGGTGAGCAAGTCGAGCCGCACCAGCGCTTCATTGTGGTACATTTCCTTCTGCGCCTGGGCCGCGTTCAACAGCGGCAGGGCGAGTCGATCGGTCGTCTCGGTCATGCTTCCTCTCCACGAATCGGCAGGGTCAGGGTCGCGGCGGGCGAAAGGCCCGCGGCGGTGACCTGGCGGACTTCGATCTCCAGCCCGCTGGCGGCGATAGCGGTGCCGAGCCGCATTCCCGGCGCGAGCATGTCCACCGTCCAGGCGGGGCCGGCGGCGGGTTTCAGCATTATGCGATAGCGCTCGCCCCCGGGCTCGGGCGCCACGTCCGCGCCATCGCGCCATCGCGAGTCGTGCCGGCCGCGCCGTGCCCAGCGCAGGTGGACGTCCCCATCGGGGAGCGGCTGCGCGGCGAGGTGCACCGGCGCCAATGGCAGCAGCGAAATGCCGCGCATCGGGGCGCGGGCCTCGGCGGGGCCACCCGTGTCGCCGGCCCCTTCGGCCAGCAGTCGCACTTCGGTGCCCAGTGCCGTTCGAGGCAGATCGATCAGCGTTAGCGCATCCGCGTCGAGCAGCACGAAGCGGTCGCCGGACCGCTGGGTGCCGATGGCCCGCTCGGTGCCGTGCCGTCCGCGCCACAGTCCGGAAAGGCGCCAGCGGCCGCCGCCCAGCGATTGTGCATGCGCGAACTGGATGAGTTCGTCGCCCAGCATCGCGAGGTTGGCGCCTTGGTCGAGTGCCGTCGCATCGGCCTGGTCGAGCTGCATGGCGGCGTGGGCGAGCGCCACTTCGGTCCAGTTGCGCCGATCGTCGATCTGCGGCGGGGCGGAGCCCGGGGGAATGCGGATGTCGCCGAGCACCGCGATGCCGCGGGTGCCGCCGCTCGGCCGCCATGCCGCGCCATCGTCGGTACTGAGCAGCAGCGCGGCGCGGCGCCATCCGGCGGCGTCGCCCGCCGCCGCCACGGCGAGGCGGGGCACGGCGGCCACGCCATCGTCGACCGGCGGCAGTTCGAACGCGTGCAATATCGTCCGGCCGATCGCGGTATCGGGCGCGTGGTTCACGCGTCCGCCGCTCGCGGCGATCGGCGTCACTGCCGGGGCCAGCGCAACGCAGTCGAGCGATATCGTCATCGCCTCGAGTTTCCAGCCGTCGACGCGCCAGATCCCGGGCGTTCCGGCGATCCGCACGCGCGCGCCAGGGGGGATGGCAAGCGCTTCCCAGCCGACATGGACGCTTCGCCGGGTCCGCTCGATATCGGCCCGGAGCAATGCCGCCTCCGCCAGCGTCCGCGCGGTGCCGGCATCCATCGCGGCGGGCAGCTCGATCCGCGCCTCGCTCAGGCCTGCCCCGGGCGCGGCGGCACGGCGCACGCCGATCTGATAGTCGCGGGCGGGGTCATAATGGCTGAGCGTCAGCGCCCGTGGCGCGCGCGTCGCGGGCGCGACCGACCGGTTCGCGCGTCCCCGGCCGCCGGCGCCTTCGTCCTGGATGACGATCGCGTCCCCTGGCCCGCAGAGCAGCGTCGGGCCCGGGCCGAACCAGCCGCCCGCGGCTTCCGCCAGCAGCTCCGCCACGGCGGCCAGGCTCGTGCCCTGCGCCGCGAAGCCGGCCAGCGCCAGGGTCGGGCCGCTCGCCGCCACTGCGCCGAGTGCGACGGCGATGTCGCCGGCGGCAACCGGCCCCGAATCCGCCTGCACTTCGAACGTCAGCGACGGGATTCGATTGCCCCAGGGCCCCAGCTCCAGATTCTCGAACACGGCATAGGCGATGCCGCGATGCGCCGGGGCGAGCCCGATGCCCTCCGCAGCCGCGATCAGCGGATCGGCTGGCTGGTCCTCGCCGCCCAGATACAGGCGAAAGCCGGTGCGTGCCTTGAAGTCGCCGGCGCCGCCGCGCAGCAGCTGCCCGTCCGCCCAGATCCGCCCCACCCCCAGGATCGGCCGCGCCGAGAGTGCCACCGCCAGGCTGGCCGTATAGCTGTAGGTCGTGCTGCCAGGCTGCCCCTTGCCGCCCGATCGGCTGTCGCGATGCTCGACAAGGTCGGTGGCCCAGATCACCGATCCCGCCACCCGCATCGTGCCGAACAAGCTGGGAAGCTGGGTGCCATAGGAGGAAGTCTGCACCTTTAGGTCGCTCAGCCGCGGCCCCTCGCGGCGCTTGCCGGCGGGCAGGATGGCGTGATCGACGGCATTGCCGATCAGCCCGCCGATCGCCGCGCCCCACGGGCCGCCGATCAAGCCGCCGGCCATGGTCAGCACCATCGTCGCCATGTCAGTCCTCCTTTCGTCGCCAGCGGCCGATCACCGGCCAGGGCAGCGGATCGGGCCGCTCCACCACCCGGCGCAGCATCGCGTCGGCATGGACCAGGCCTGACCCGCTATCGATGCCCAGGTGCATTTGCCTCGCGCCGCTCGCGAGCAGCACCAGGTCTCCCGCGCGCCGCCCTTCCGCCGGAACCAGCCCCGCGGCCTCCGCCACCGCCGCCACCCGCGCCGCATCGGCGCTGCGCATCGCATAGCCGGCGGGCACCGCCCTTCGGTGCGCCCATCCGGCCAGCCCGACACAGTCGAACCCGCTCTCCGGCGTCCGCCCTCGCGGCCGGAAGCGCGTGCCGATCGCCGCCCGCGCGCGGGCGAGCACCAGGTCGCCGCTCATCCGCCCGGATAGCGGGTCAGCAGGTCGATGCCCGGCAGATAGGGCTCGCCGCGGAAGTTGAGGGCATTGCCGAAGCGCGCCGCGCACATGGCCAGCGTCTTGTCGCATCCTTCGATCAGCAGCACCCTGCCCGGGGCATCGAAGCGCGGCGGCCGGCGCAGTGTCACGGTCGCGCCGTCGGAGCGGAGGATCGCATCGTCCAGCCCGGAATTGGCCCCGCCGATCCAGCGCAGCCGGCCCTGGCCATAGGCGTTGGGCAGAGGTTCCATGGCATCGAGCATGAGCACCGCATCCTCGATCGCGGTCACCAGGGCGAAGCGCTTCCGCCCGGCCATCGCCACCCGGCAGCGCCGGTCCCCCAGCGCGGCGCGGCATTCGGGCGAAGTCTCCTCCGCCACCGGCCGCTCGAGCGCCGCCATCGCGCCGCGCAATTCGGCGGTCAGCACGCCGTCGCGAGTCTCGATCGCGCCGATCGTTCCTTCGCCCAGCGCGACCTGGCTCGCCGGGTCGGTCCAGTCGCAGGCAAAGATCGTCACCCGTGCCCCGTCCCAGCGCCCCGCGAGCAGATCGGCCTCGCTGATCGCCGCGCTGGTCAGCGCGCCGGTCACGTCCATGCCGCCGGGATCGAGCCCCGCCCCGCGGGTGATCGCGCTCGGCACCATGCCGGGGGCCGCGCGATGCACCAGCCCGTTCCACTCCAGGTCGCGGTCATGCGCGGTCAGCCCGATCGTCACGCCGTCGCACCGCTCGATCCGCCAGCACAGGGCCAGCGTGGTGAGCGCCCCTTCCAGCCAGCTCATTCGCGGATCTCGACCAGCGGCACCGAGGCGAGCGCGCCGGCCAGGAAGGTCGCGCGGCTCACCTGCAGCCGGTCGTCGGCGAAGCGCACCGGCACGTCGAACACGAAACTAGCGCGCACCGCCGCTCCCGCGGCCGGTGCCCGGCCCAGCGTCACCATCCCGCCCGCCCCGAGCGCGAAATCCCCGGTCTCCGCCCCGTCGATCGCGATCCGTACCGTCGCGGCGATCGGCCGGGTGATCCGCCGCGCCACATCGCCGTAGCGCCGCACCGGCGCGAACCGCGCGGTCGTGCCGTCGCCCGTGCCGATCAATTCGTCCAACGCCTCGCAATCGAAGGGGTCGCGCAGGCGGAAGCCACGCGCCGGCCCCATGCGCGCCCTGAAAAAGGCGAGCAGCTCGGCGATGTCGTCCTCGGAGCGCAATCCGGGCCCGACATCATAATGGGTCCGCGCCTCGGCCCATTCGGCGTTGCGCTTCTCCTGCCCGCCGGCACTGGTCACGATCGAAGTCGAGACCTCCGGCGCCACTTCCGCCTCGCGCCCCAGCGCGAGCGGGAACAGCACGTCGTCGAACGCGTCCATCGCTTCCTCCTGATCGAAATGCACGAAGCCGTCGCGCAGCACCTGGGGCAGCGCCCACAGGAAGGTGCGGGCCACGCCGCGCCGCCGTGCCCGCGCCGCCGCGGCTTCGATGTGCCGCCACTGCCGGCGATCCTCGGGCCGCAGCACGAAGCCGGCGAGATAGTGCTGATCCGTCACGGAGTAGCCGAGCCGCGCCTCCACCGCTGCGATCCCGCGCACGCTCGCCGCTTCATGGCCCGTAGCGGCCCAGTCATAATCCTCCAGCTGCAGCACGTCGAAGGCCGGTGCCGCCCAGCCGATCGGCACGTTCGCCGCCGGGGCGGTCAGCGCGGTCGGCGTATAGACCAGCAGCAGCACCTCCGCCCCGGCATCCACCGCGCGCACCGCGTCGCGCAGCGCCAGCGTCGATGCGGCGAGCAGCGCCCCCGCTGCCGCCGGCACGTCGCTTGCCCCGGCCAGCGCCGCCCGGGCCGCCGCGTCGTGGATGCACAGGCTCCCGTCGGGCAGCGTCCACCACCAGGGCTCGCCGATCTGGAAGCGCACCCTGAGGCCCGCTTCCTTCGCGATCCCGGCGAATTCGCGCGCCACCGCCTGCAGATAGGCCATTGCTCCCGCATGAGCGGGCGAGAGCAGGGTGGAGGGAGGCTCCCAGCCGGTCAGCGCCGGCGATCCGTCGGCCGCGCGCTGTTTCCAGTCGCCCCAGCAATGCCGGTCGAACAGTTCGTAGGACAGCGACAGGATCAGCGCATAGCCCAAAGCCCTGGCCCGCCGCGCATAGTCCGCGTGCCAGGCCCGGCACGCCACGTTGAGCGCCGTCGCGCCCAGGCTCGCATAATGGCCGCCCGAACTGGCCTCGAGCCGGAAATAATGGCTCATCCCCACATAGTGCAGGATCGCCCCGCGCCAGCCGAGCTGCATCATGTTGCGCAGCAGCCGCTCGGGGGTCAGGTGATAATTGTCGTCATAGCCATTGGCGATCTCCAGCCCATGCTCGGGCACGATCACGTCGCCGATCGCCAGCACCGAGCCCGGGCCCTCGCAGGCGATCTGGCTTAGCTCGACCCAGCCCTCGGCCGGTGCCGCCAGGTCGGCATCCGCCCCGCTATGGCCGGGTGCGACCAGCGAGACGAACATCCGGTCGACATCGCCGGCCCATACCGGATCGGCCTCGCCCGGCAGTAGGAAGCCGCCCTGCACGGTGGCGAAGTCGATCGAGACCAGCGCATCCTCCGCCGTCCCCTCGGCATAGTTCCACAGCCGGACGTACCAGGCGCGCGGATCGCCGGCGGCGTCGCGCCCCTCGATCGTCAGCACCGGGCCGTTGACCGCGTCGAGCGGCTTCACGCCCGACGCGCGCCAGCGGAAGCGCAGCCGGCAGTCGCGAAAGTCCCGCGCGGTCTCGTAGCGTAGCAGCGGATGATCGTGCCGGTCCTCGGCCTCCCAGATCAGCCCGGCAAGGTCGTCCTGGCGATAGAAGACCGCGTCCACCCGCAGCGCATCGGGCGCGGTGGTCACCACCGAAGCCATCATCGGCCGCGGAAAATTGACCGTCCAGTAAGCGGGATCGAAGCGCGAGAGCACGCCCTCGGCCTGCCCGCGACGCGCATCGGCGAGCCAGTAGGCCATCTACGATTTCCCTCGGATAAGGGGCAGCCGGGTGCGAAAGCCCGGCTGCCCAAGTCGATATGCCCTAGGTCTGCGAGCCCACGACCTGGCCATCGGTATCGCTGGCCGGCGTCCCGGACTTGATGCGCAGCGTTCCGCTGCCATCCACCCACAGCGCATAGCTGCCAAGCCACACCGGATGCGCATAGCCGGTCGTGCCGCCAGACTGGGGAAAGCGCACGCCGCCCGGGTAGGAGAGGTTGAAATGACTGCCGTCATTCTCGAGGACGGCGTCGGCGGTGCCTGAATTGTCGCCGATCACGAACTTGCCGTTTCCGGCGGCCGCGCCGCCGAGCATCAGCTGCTTGACCGCGAACTGATATTCGGAACCGCTACTATCGGCCGACCGCGAGCCCGCGACGATCCGGCGCCCCTTGGTGGCATCGGCAAAGGTCTCGAAGCCTTCGATGTAGAGCTGCTTGGGCCAAGCGCCCAACACCTTCCGGCCCGGAAGAAACACGCTGCCGCTATCCCCTCGGATCAACAGATTCGGCGGCGGCGAGACGACGACATTCTCCAGCGCTGCCGATGTCCCGAGCTCGAAGAGATAGCTGCCGTCGATGAGCATCTCATATCGGCCGCCACGAATGTTGAGATTGCCCACCGGTCCGGTCAGGACGAAGCCTCGCGCGTCCGCGACTTTCGTTTCGACCGATGCCTCCACCGACCAGGTCGAGATCATGTCCAGATCGAAGGCGCGCCGGCAGTCGATGATCCAGGTGCTCGAGAAATTCTGCTCGTTCACGCCGTTACGCGCCCAGACAGCGGTCTCGAAGGAGCGGATTTCCAGATTGCGATGGTCGCCGACGAACACCGGACCTACTTGGCCTGGACCGCCGTCGAAAGCGATTGCGACGGTGCCGGGCGGCACCGAATAGGGCTCGCCGACCAGCGTTTCGGCGTGCTGGTTCGCGATCCGGAGATTCTCGGTGGTCAGCATCGACGCGCACGAACCGGGTCCGATGCCAATGGTCGTGCCCGCGAGCGGCGACGCCTCGATACCCAGGTCGCGAAAGCCGAACGCGCCTTCGCTGATGTCGTTGACCGGCACCGCGGGCGGCGGGCCGCCAAGATCCTCGACCACCCGCAGAGCATAGCCCATGGCGGTCGGAAGCTGGCGCAGCACCGAAGCCCGCGGCCCGTCGCCATGCAGCCGCGTCCGGGTCTTCAGGATGAGGTTGCTGAACTTGTAGAGCCGACCCTGGCGCGAACCCGGGAAATAGACGTTGTTCGATGCATCGATCGCCGCCTGGATCGCGGCGGTATCGTCGGTGCCGCCGCCGCTGCGGTCGGCATCGCCCTTGGCGCCGAAATCGGTGACCGAAACCCATTCCGTCAGCTTGGCGGCCGCCGATCGGCGCACCGCGCCCGGCGCGAAATGCGCGTGCGTGATCGCGTCGGTCGTCTGGCGCACCCAGGCACCATCGGCGATCGGCACGTCATCGCTTTCGATGATATTGTCGGTGTCGGCAGCCTGGGTGGTAAAATCGCCTTCGGTCCAGAAAAACAGACCTTCGAGACCCGCCGCGTCGAGAATGACCGACAGGTCGGCAACGTCCATAGCCTTGACGCCGGCCACGGAATTTACAGCAATTACCATGCGTTACTCCTCCACTTGAACGAATTTCGGCCCAGGCCGGAAGCCTTCGCACGCGCCTAGTCCGCCCCCGCCAGCGCCGCCTTCACCGCCCGCGCCACTTGCCGGCTCGATTGCGCCAGCGCCCGCGGGGCCGTGTCTGCCGCGGCATTCACCGTGATCGCCACGCGCACCTCGCGCGGGCCGGCAGCGGCCGGCGTGGCGGCGACGCTGCCCGCGCTTGCCGGCACGAACAGTTCGGGGCCGCGCTCGCCCACGAGATAGGGACGGCCCGGGCTCACCGGCCCGCCGGTCGCCCGGCCGGGCGCGCCGAACAGCGACATCGCCAGGCCGGTCAGCGCGGCAAGCCCGCCGCCACCGGAGCCGCCGCCGCCCAGCGAAGCGATGCCGTCGCGCAGCGCCGATCGCGCGATCTCGTCCATCACTCCCAGCGCCACGCGCTTCAGGTCCTCGAACCCGAAGGTGCCGGTGCGCACCGCGCGCAGCAGCGCATTCTCGATCGCGCGGCCGGCGCGGTCCGCGCCCGCGCCCAGCGGCCCCTCCAGCCCCTGGCGCATCTCCTCCACGTCGCGGGCAAAGGCGCGCGTGTCGGCGCGCACGCTCACGATCAGCCGTTCGATCTCTTCCTCATCCATCGGGAAATCGCTCCTTGAGCCTGGCCAGGGTGCCCGCGTCGGGCGGCAGCGCCGCTTCGCCGCGGATCGCGTCGAGCAGCGCGCCCAGCTCGGCCGGAGTCGCCGCCCAGAAGGCGTCGGGCGGCCAGCCGAACATCGCGCCAGCCGCCCCGGCCAGCCGCCGGGCATTCTCGGCGAACCGCTTCACCGGCCCGCCAGTATTTGTCCGATCAGCATGCGCAGCGCCGGCGCCAGTGCCTTGAGGCCGGCAGCGGCCAGCGCGTCGCCGAACGCCGCGCGATCCATCGCCGGGGGATCCTTCAGGCAATGCCAGAACAGCCCGGCGATCTCGGCGATGCCAAGCTTGCCCGATGCCGCGCGCTCCACGAACTCGAACAGCGGCCCGAGCTCGCCTTCCGCCGCCACGAGTGCCTGGAAGCTGGGCCGGAGCACATGGGAGACGCCGCCCAGCACCAGCGCCACCTCGCCGCGCGCCGGGTTCGCCGCGCCGCTCATGCCGACACCACCGGGCCGGAGCTTTCGAGGCTCAGCGTGTAGCTGCGCTCGCCGTTGAAGTCGCCGGCATAGTCCAGGCGCGTGGCCAGGAAGCGGCCGGTCATCGTCTCGCCGCTCTCGAAGCTGAGCCGATAGTCGTCGAGCATGCCCGAAAGCGCATTGGCCTTCACGCGCGCCTCCGCGGCCGATCCGGTGAACACGCCCGCGCCCGACACGCTCACCGAGCGCACCCCGGCGCCGGAGAGCAGCTCGCGCCAGCCGCCGGAATCCTTGCTGGTGATCGCCACCATCTCGCCGTTCACGCTCAGCTGGGTGGTGCGCAGTCCCGCCACGGTCGCATAGACCGCCGGCGTCGCGCCATTCCCCACCTTGAGCAGGAACGCGCTGCCTCTTTCCGCCGCCATTTCGCTTCCTTTCAATATTCGCTGCGGAGCATCCGCACGCGGAATTCGCTAATCGCCGTCCAGCGCGCATCGCCGTCGCGGGCGATGCGGCTGCGCAGCAGCGTCAGGCTGGCGATCGCCCAGCCTTCCCCCAGCACCCGGGGCATCGCCTCGATCGCCGCCTCCGCCGCTCCGGCGAGCGCGCGCAGGCGGGCCGGCCGCTCGCCCGTGTCGAACAGTGCGACGGCGAACCGGCCCTCGCGCCCGGCCATGTCCTTGGTGCTCCAGTCGGCGAGCCATGCCTCCTCGACCAGGGCATAGGGCCGGGCGGCGCGCACCGGCGGCGCGTCGAACACGCGCGTCACCGCCAGCCCGGCCAGCGCCTCGACCAGTGCGGCCTGCAGCACTTCCTGCACGCTCATCGTACCAGCCCTCCGATCCAGCGCAGCCGCGCGCGCAGGCGGCGGCCTTCGATCGCGATGCCGTCGTCGCGAACCTCGACGCGCGCGTCGGGCGCCGCCACGCGCACCGCCGCCGCCACGCGGCCGATCGCGCGCCTCACCGCGCCGCTCATGCCGCTGCCAGCCGCATACGCCGCCACGGCCGCCACAGCGCGGTCACTGCGGCCGGCGGCGCCGACTCGCCCCCGCGATGGTCGAACAGGTGCGCGGTCAGCAGCACCACCCCCGTGGCGATGGGCGGCGGCAGGTCGCCCCAGCCCGCCGCCGCCCCGGCGCGATAGGCGACGCGCGCCCGTGCCGCCGTGCGCACCCGGCCCACCCCCTGGGCGTCGATGTCGATCGCCGCGTCGAGCCCGGCCTCGATCTCCGTCACCGGCACCGCACCCAGCGCCTGCCAATGCCGCGCCGGCTCGAGCGCCTCCGCGAAGTCGCGCGCGATCAGCACGGTGCCGGTGAAGCGCTCGGCCAGCGCCAGCGCCGTCGCGGCCAACCCGTCGATCAGCGCGTCCTCGCTCGCCCCGGCGATCCGCAGATGCGCCTTGGCGGCTTCGCGCGCGGCCGCGATCGCCGCCGCGGGAAAAGGCGGAGAATCCATGTCACCTCCCATCGGTGTGGAGAAACGGGCGCCGCCCTCCCCGAACGGCGCCCCGGCAAGGGTCAGGCTGCCGAGAATCGCAGCAGCTTGATCGCTTCCGAATTGCTCACCATCCCGCCCACGCGCTTGGTCGCGTAGAAATGGACGAACGGCTTGTTGCTGTAGGGGTCGCGCAGCACCTGCGTCTCCCCGCGTTCGACGACGAGATAGCCCGCCCGGAAATTGCCGAAGGCGATCGCCAAGCTGTTCGCCGCGATGTCGGGCATGTCCTCGGCCTCGACCACCGGATAGCCCAGCAGCGTCGCCGGCTGCCCCGCGGCGAGCCCCGGCTGCCAGAGCAGGGCGCCGTCGCTCGTCCGGAACTTCCGCACCCGGGCCAGCGTCGCCGAGTTCATCACCCAGCTCGCCCCCTGGCGATAGGGCGGGCGCAGCGCCTGGACCAAGTCGATCAGCTTCTCCTCGGGATTGGCCGCGAACGCCCCCGCCGCGCCGCTGGCGATATATTGCAGCGTGCCGAACGCGCGCGTCACATCGCCGGCCGCGGCATTGGGCGCCGCCAGGAAGCCGCGCGGCTTGTTGACGCCGTTGCCGCCGACGAACGCCGCGCCCTCGGCCGCCGCGAACTCGCGCGCGATCTCGTCGCCCAGCCAGGCTTCGACGTCAAACGCGGCATCGTCGAGCATCGCCTGGCTCGCCGCCGGATTGGCGTAGAGATCGCCCATCGGCGGCGCGACTTCGTTGAACACCGGCGTGTCGGTCTCGTCGCGGGCCGCGGTTTCCGCCGCCCAGCCGCTCTCGAAGCCGCCGCTCGCCACCAGCTTGCGATAGCCGCTCGACCCCACCTGCACCACGCTGGCGATCGCGCGGATCGGCGACACGCTCTTCAGCGTCGCATCGATCCGGGCGTCGAGTTCGTCCGGCACGGCATGGGCGCCCGCGCCGTCGCTCGCGCCGCTCATCGCCTTGGCCTCGATCCCGCCGCCCGCGCGCAGGAACTGCTCGAACGCCGCGCCCGTCATGGGCCGCGCTCCGGCGAGCATCGGCCGTTCGGGCGGCAGCCCCGCCTTCTCCATCGCCTCGAAGCTTGCCTCGAGCGCGTCCGCCTTCACTTCGATCATCCTCGTCTCCCGTCCATGCCAAGGGACCCGGGCGGGAGCGTCCCGCCGGGCAGAAATCCGGTCCTTCGAAAATGTCAGTCCAGCGCGTGCACCCGCGCCAGCGGCTGCATCGGACTGGCGACCAGGCTCACTTCGATCAGGTCGAGCGCAGTGATCTCGCGCGGCGTGCCGCGGCTCGCCTGCTTCACCCGATAGCCGAAGGAGAGCCCGGTCACCGCGCCGCGCCGCAGCCGCTCGGCCAGCTCCGGCGCCTCGACGCATCCGATCACGCGCAGGCCCCGCCTGTCCTCGCCGATCGCCTCGATCTCGCCCACCGGCGCGCCCCGGTGCTGCCAGAGCAGCGGCACCCGGCGCGCGCCGGCAAAGGCGCCCCGGCGCACCACGTCGCCGCCACGGTCCACCGCGTCGAACACCGCGGCATAGCCGGCGAAGCGCACGCTCACCTGAGCCAGCCCGGAAAGCCGAGCTTCACCGCCAGCCCTACCAGCACCAGCGCCGCCACCATCCGGCCGGCCCATTGAAAGGCCGCCTTGAACGCCGATCGCTTGGCATCGCGCCATGCGCCCAGCAATTCGCGCAGCTCGCTCATGTCCTTGGCGGCGCCGGCATCCTCGAGCCCCAGCCGTGCCAGCGCCCGCTGGGCGCCCAGCGTTCCCGCTTCCTCGGCGATCGCGCGCAGCGTCACCAGCTCGGCGCCTTCGCTCTCGGCCTGGCCGATCAGCTGCGCCAGCATCTCCTCGCTCATCTCTCGTTCCTTTCCGTGCCGGCCCGCTCCCCATCCGCGGGCCAATCAGGGGCGCATGCCCACCATCTCGCGTTTCTCGTCGTCGGAGAGGAAGCCGGCGGCGCTCACCTGCGCCCAGAGCCGCTCGCGATCCTCGGCCAGCGCGGTCACCCGATCCAGGTCCACCGCCAGCGCCGCTTCCGGAAACCAGCCCGCCAGCCCCTCGGCGATCCCGCGCAATAGCTTGCCGGCCAGCGGCAGGATGGCGAGGCGCCACAATGCGCGATTGGCCTCGCGGTAATTGGCATAGGCGGCGTCGCCCGGCAGCCCGAGCAGCATCGGCGGCACCCCAAAGGCCAGCGCGATGTCGCGCGCCGCCGCTGCCTTCAGCCCCACGAAATCCATGTCGGCCGGAGTAAGGCTCAGTGCCTGCCATTTCAGCCCGCCTTCGAGCAGCATCGGCCGGCCGGCATTGGCCGCGCCGGCGAATCCGGCCTCCATCTCGCGCTTCAGCCGCTCGAACTGGTCGGGTGCCAGCGCGCTGCCGTCGCCGGGATCATGGACGAGCGCGCCCGATGGCCGCGCCGCATTGTCGAGCAGCGCCTTGTTCCAGCGCGCCGCGGCATTGTGGATCGCCACCGCGCCCGCTGCCGCGCCCAGGCAGCCCAGGCCATAGTGATCGTCGACCGGCGAGAAGCTGCGCAGATGGATCACCGCCGGGCGCCCGGACGCATCCTCCGCCGCCAGCCGTGCGACATTCTCTCCCACCCGGTAGCGATAGGCGACCGGCCAGCCGCGCGCATCGGGTTCCACCGTCACGCGTTCGGGCCGCAGCGCATAGAGCTCGCGCACCGCGCCGCCCTCGTCGGCCAGCACCTGCACATAGCCGTTGCCGTGCAGCAGCAGGTGCGCCGCCAGCGTCTCGATCAGCGGCTGGCCGCCGGAGCGCGCCGTCACCAGCGCGAGCAGCGCGGGGTCGCTTGCAGACAGCACCGCGCTGCCTGCGCCTTCGGCGATCAGCTTCACCGCGCGCTGCGCCACCGGATTGTGGCAATAGGCTTCACGTACCTGGGCTTCGTAGCTGCGCGGCCATTCGCCGATCGCGCCCATCTGGGTTCCCGCGCGCGACAATGCCGGCCGCGCGCCTTCGCGTGCGGACTTCCGCCCGAACCATTTCATGCATCGTCTCCTGAAACCCGGGTGGTCCGCCCCCCGCCGGGAAGCGGCGTGGGTTGAGAACGCAAACACGTCCTCGAGATTGTTTCCGTCCCGATACTATCCGGAATCCCCGCCTTCGCGGGGAGGGCGATGGAGACGGTTATGACGGAGAAGGATGGAGGCCGGGGTCAGCCGCCCATCCTCTTCCACAATGCCTCTCCCGACATGAAAAGGGCCGGAGGGCGTTGCCGCCCCGGCCCGACTCGCAATTCTTCAGCGTGCGTTGCTTGTGCCATATCAGCGTTACGATGTCAATCGAAAAGTACCTATCTGGTTCGTTGCAAGATAGGCGAAATGGCCGGCGCGGAACGGTCGGCGCCGGCGGGTTCGCATGGTCTGCTCCGGGGTCGGCGCCCTAGAAGGGCAGCCAGCGCTTCTTCTCGCTGAACTTCATGTAGCCGGCGTTCACGCCCAGCCGCCAGCCCACGCCCAGGCGGACGGGGATCAGCACCACGTCGCCGCGCCGCAGATAGGATGCGGAGAGGCCGCCGACGAAATAGGCGCGGCCTTCGCCCTGGGGGAAGCGCTTGTACAGCTCCTGGCTGTCGTAGAGATTGTAGACGAGGACGAACACCTTGTTGGCATCGCCGCCCAGGTCGAAGCCGATCGACGGGCCGGTCCAATAGACTTTCCGCTGGCCTTCGACCTTGTGGAACATCATGCCGGATCCGTAGCGCAGGCCCACGCCCACCGCGCCCGCGGCTTCGCTGCCGGCGATATAGGCGTTGGGCTGGCCCTGGTCCTTGAGAATGTCCTCGATCAGCTTGCCCAGGCCCGATGCGCCCTTGCCGAACACGCCCTCGGCCGCGCCGACCAACTCGTCGCGCTGATAGGTGGTGGCCTGCTGGCGGGCGCTGCCGCCGGGATTGTACGGGGCCTGGCCGGCGGGCCCCTGGGGCGGTTGCTGGGCCGGATAGGGATCGTCCTGCGCGGGCGGCGCATCCTGGCGCTGCTGCGCGGGGGCGGCATAGGGGTCCTGCGCGGGCGGCGGGGTGTGCAGGTCCGAATCGATCGCGGTGTTGGGGTCGATCGTGGTCATCTGCTGCTGCGCCGCGACGGGCGGGGCGCCCATCGCGAGCGCGGCCGTCGCCGCCGTCAACACCAGATCACGAACGCGCATGGTCGAATTACCCCAGCCCAGCAGATGCCCGATCTATAGAGGGCGCGGCTGTCCCGGCAATGAACGAGCGGCGGATTGAGTCGATTTCACGTCAAGCTGGGCGTTGATTGCCTGGAAACCCCTCGCTATAGCGCTCGCCTTCGAGCCGTTATCCGGAGACGTGGGTGAGTGGCTGAAACCAACGCTTTGCTAAAGCGTCATACGGGAAACCGTATCGAGGGTTCGAATCCCTCCGTCTCCGCCACTCCTTTAAGCTCTTGATTTCCCCCGGTTTCTCCCGGACACCCCACCGAAGCGGACGCTTGGGCGGGCAGGGTATTTCCGACTCTTCCGGCGATTCGCACGGCTCTTGGCAGTGGGATGCAAAGGGCCTAGGGGTTCGAACCATGCCCAGCTGGCAGACGAAACCTCCCGTCTTCGCCGTCGCCTAGGAAATTCGATGCGAGGCGCTTCCTCCACGCTCACCGAAAAAAAGCCCCGTTCGCGCAAGCCCCGGCCGCGCTCCCTGCGCCTGCACGGCACCGTCGCCCGGACGCTCGGCGTCCGCATCGTCTCGGGCGAGATCGCGCCGGGCGCGATCCTCGACGGCGAGATCGCCGCGAGCGAGCAGTTCAAGGTTTCCCGCACCGCCTATCGCGAGGCGATCCGCATTCTGGCCGCCAAGGGCCTTGTCCATTCCCGGCCCAAGATCGGCACCCAGGTGAGCCCGCGCCGCGAATGGCATCTGCTCGATCCCGACGTGCTCAGCTGGATCTTTGCCGGAGCGCCCGACGATGCGCTGATCGAGAGCCTGTTCGAACTGCGCCGCATCGTCGAGCCCGACGCCGCCCGCCTCGCCGCGCTCCGCCGCACGCCCGAGCAGCTCGCCCGCATGCAGGAAGGGCTCGCAGGCGTCGATCGCCACGGCTTCGATTCCGAGGAGGGGCGATGCTGCGACGAAGCGTTCCACTCGGCGCTGCTCGAAGCTTCGGGCAATGATTTCATCATGTCGCTCACCAGCGGCGTCGCGGCGGCGATCGAACTGACTACCGCGTTCAAGCAGCGGCACCTGCCCGCCCCGCACGACGCGCTGCCGGTCCATCTCGCCGTGCTCGAGGCGATCGAAGCGCAGGATGCCGAACGCGCGCACGATGCGATGGCGCGGCTGGTCGAGCGCGGCTTCCAGGACACCATGGAAGCGCGCAAACCCGCGAACGGCGCCGGCGATCGGCGCCTCGCCCGCTGAGCGCCGTTCCGATCGTCCCGCCGCGCAACTTCGCAGGTGCGCCCGATTGCATTTTGCTATGGCGCTGCCTAAGTCCCGCAAGGGCAATGTTATCGCTAACGTATATCGGAAAGACAGGAGAGCAGGCATGGCGCTGACCGGCGAATTGTTCATTGCATCGAAGCGGGTGCGGCGCGACGGACCGGGCTTCCAGGCGGTTGCCGCTTCGACCGGCACGCCGCTGGAGCCGAGCTTCAGCATGGCAGTGCGAGAAGATGTCGAGGCCGCCGCCGCCGCCGCCGAAGCTGCCTTTCCCGTCTATGCCAACCTGCCGCGCGAGAAGCGCGCCGCGTTCCTCGAGGCGATCGCCGACGAGATCGACGCATTGGGCGAGACGCTGACCGAGCGCGCGATGCAGGAAAGCGGCCTGCCGCACGCGCGCCTCACCGGCGAGCGTGGCCGTACCTCGGGCCAGCTGCGCCTGTTCGCCCGGGAACTGCGCCTCGGCGAGTATCTGCGCGCACGCATCGATCATGCGATCCCCGATCGCCAGCCTGCTCCCAAGCCGGACCTGCGCCTGCGCATGATCCCGCTGGGCCCGGTCGTCGTCTTCGGGGCCTCCAACTTCCCGCTCGCCTTTTCGGTCGCCGGCGGCGACACCGCTTCGGCGCTTGCCGCGGGCTGCCCGGTGATCGTGAAGGGGCACTCCGCGCATCCCGGCACTTCGGAGCTGGTTGCCGGCGCGATCGCGCGGGCCGTGGAGAAGACCGGCATGCCCGCGGGCGTGTTCTCGCTGATCAACGGCGCCGGCAACGAGGTCGGCTCGGCGCTGGTCTCCGATCCGCGCGTGAAGGCGGTTGGCTTCACCGGCTCGCGCGGCGGCGGCACGGCGCTGATGAAGCTCGCCGCGAGCCGCCCGGTGCCGATCCCCGTCTATGCGGAGATGAGCAGCATCAACCCGGTGTTCCTGTTGCCGCACGCCCTGGAAGCGCGGGCCGAGGCGCTGGGCAAGGCATATATCGCCAGCCTGACCATGGGCGCCGGCCAGTTCTGCACCAATCCCGGCCTCGTCCTCGCGCTGGAGAGCCCGGCGCTCGACCGCTTCCTGGCAGCGGCGACCGAAGCCGTGTCCGGCGTGACGGCGCAGACCATGCTCACCCCCGGCATCCTCAAGGCCTATGAGAACGGCGTCGCGCGCTGGGCCTCGGCACCGGGGCTGACTCGGGTTGCCCAGGGCCAGGAAGGTGCGGCCAGCTGCGGTCGCGCCGCGCTGTTCACGATGACCGGCGCGGATTTCATCGCCGATCCCAGCCATGCCGAGGAAGTGTTCGGCGCGGCCTCGCTGCTCGTGCGCTGCGCCAGCCTGGACGAACTGCTCGCGGTCGTCTCGTTGCTCGAAGGCCAGCTTACCGCGACGCTGCACCTCGACGATGCCGATACCGAGACCGCGGCCCGGCTGTTGCCGATCCTCGAGCGGCTGGCCGGCCGCATCCTCGCCAATGGCTGGCCCACCGGCGTCGAAGTCACCGACGCGCAGGTCCATGGCGGCCCGTTCCCGTCGACGGCGGACGGCCGCAGCACCTCGGTAGGCACGCTGGCGATCGATCGCTTCCTGCGCCCGGTCGCCTATCAGGACCTGCCGGCGGCGCTGCTTCCCGCCGAACTGCGCGACGGCGATGCGGGCGTGCCGCGCCGCATCGACGGCAAGCCGACGCTATAGCCTGCTGACCTTCATCCCGCCGGTCGTTCGGCCCGGGCCGCGTGCCGGGCCGCCGCGAAATGCCTCAGGCTGGAGACCTCCCTGCAACCGGAGGTCTCCATGCACTGCCGGATCCTCGCCGCCGGTAGGGAATCAGATGCGGAAGGCCGCTTCCACGCCATCCGCCGTCCGGAAGCGGAAGGCGATGTCGTGACGGTAGACCTTGCCGGGATCCAGCCGCGCTGAGGGGAAGTCCGGCCGGTTCGGGCTGTCCGGAAACTTCTGCGGCTCCAGGCACAGCCCGCCGCGCGCCGCGTACCCGCGCCCGCTCGTCCCGGGCGCGCCGCCGGCGAGGTGGTTGCCCGAATAGAATTGCAGACCCGGCTCGCCCGAATGGAGGTCGAGCACGCGGCCGGAGCCCGGATCGAACAGAGTCGCCACGCGGCGAAGCTCTCCGTTCGCAGCGTCGATCACGAAATTATGGTCATAGCCCTGGCCATGCCGGAGCTGTTCGTCGTCCGCATCGATCTCCGTGCCGATTCGCCTGGGCATGCGGAAATCGAAGGGCGTGCCGGCCACGTCGGCCAGCGCACCCGTCGGGATCAGCCCGGCGTCGGTTGGCGTGGTCCGGCCTGCGGGAATGCGCAGCAGGTGGTCGAGGATCGTCGTCCCGCTGGCTTCGCCGGCCAGGTTGAAATAGGCGTGATGGGTGAGGTTCACCACTGTCGGCGCATCGGTGAACGCGGTCAGGCGGATCGCAAGCCCGTCCGCTTCGATCGCATAGTGCGCCTCGACCGTCAGCGTGCCGGGGAAGCCGTTATGCCCGGCGGGGCTGATATGGCGGAACCTGACCGATTCCTCCGATCGCGCCGCCACTTCCCAGAATTGCTGGTCGAGCCCGAGCGGTCCGGCATGGAGGCTGTTCGCGCCGTCATTCGCCGCGATGCGATGCTCGGTGCCGTCGAGCGTGAAACGCGCCCTGCCGATCCGGTTGGCATAGCGGCCGGTCACTGCGCCGTAGAAGCGCGGCGGCCCGCGATAGTCCTCGAGGTCCGCGAAGCCGAGCACCACGTTCGCCGGCTTCCCCTGGCGATCCGGCACTTCGAGCAGGCGGAGCGCCGCGCCGAGCGGGATCAGTTCGGCGCGATAGGGGCCGCGGGCGATCGCGACCGTTTCGATCGGATCGCCTGCCATCAGGGTCACTTCGCGCCGGGGCAGATCGAGTTGGCGGGATCCGACACGATCCGCGCATCGGACAGGCTGAACGCCAGCGGCCCCGCGGCGCCGATCACCACCGGGGCCGAAACGGCGTTCATGTCGGTGCCGCTGGCCTGGTAGCATTTGAGCAGGATCTTCACCGTGCGCCATTTGCCGGTCTCGCCGGTGAACAGGCCGGTCGCATCGAAGCCCTTGCCTTCGCCCATGGCGAGCGTCACCGGGCCGGTGGCCGCGCGATCGAGGCGATAGGTGAGGGCAAGCGACAGGTCGCCATTGGCCTCTCGCCCCAGGTTGATCGGCTTGCCGCCGATGCGAAGCGTCGCCGGGCCCTCGGGCCAGGACAGCTGCTGTGCGCCTTCCTGCGTCTGCGGCCCGTCGATCGGTGCGCGGGTCACCTTCGAATCGGCGGCGAACGCGAAGGGGGCCGGCGTCACGCCCTTGGCGAAATAGACACCGGTGTTGCGCGCCGAGGCATCGAAGCCCGGGGCCTCGCCGAGCGTACCGACCTTGCCGGGCTTGGCGTAGCTGAGGCCGTAGCCGAGCGCGAATTGCGGATCATAGCCCGGCTTGCCCTTGTTGAGCGTGAACTGACCGGCGGTCTTGGGCCAGCTGAACGAGAGCGTGCCGTGGAAGTCCCTGCGCGGCTTGCCCGCCTTGTCGCCGATGATCACATCGGCCACGCCCGCGCCTTCGCTTCCCGGCAGCCAGGCCGCGACGAACGCATCGGAGGCGTTGATCTCGGGATTCACCCAGAGCGGCCGGCCCGAGAGGAACACCGAGACGGTGGGCACGCCCGCGGCCCTGAGCTTCCCGAGCAGCGCCAGCGCCTGCTTGTCGCCCGGCTGGAACTCGAGAGTGGGGATGTCGCCGCGCATCTCGGCATAGGGCTGCTCGCCGAATATCACGATCGCCACGTCGGGCTTGGCCGAGAAGCTGCCGTTGGGCGAGAGCGTCGCGGTGCCGCCACCGGCCTGCACCGCCTCGGCGATGCCCGAGAAGATCGTCTGGCCGTTGGGGAACATCGAATTGTCGTTGCCGTCGCCTTGCCAGCTCAGCGTCCAGCCGCCCGTCTGCTGCGCCATCGAATCGGCGCCCGGGCCAGCGACCAATATGTTCGCCGAGGCCTTCACCGGCAGCACGCCCTGGTTCTTGAGCAGCACCAGCGACTGGGCCACCGCTTCGCGCGCGATCGCGCGGTGCTCGGCGCTGCCCAGCACGCCGGCCTTGCCTTCGATCGGACGGGCGGGGTCGAACAGGCCGAGCTTCGCCTTCACGCGCAGGATGCGGCGCACGGCGTCGTCGATGCGGGCCATCGGGATGGTGCCGTCCCGGGCGTGGCGGACGGTGCTTTCGAACAGGCCCTTCCAGCTGTCCGGCGCCATCGCCATGTCGAGCCCGGCGTTGAAGGTGGCGGCGCAATCCTCCTTGGTGCAGCCCGGCACCTGGCCATGGCCGTTCCAGTCGCCGACGACGAAGCCCTGAAAGCCCATCCGGCCCTTCAGCACATCGGTGAGCAGCGACTTGCTCCCGTGCATCTTGGCGCCGTTCCAGCTCGAATAGCTGGCCATCACGGTGAGCGCGCCGGCCTGGATCGCCGGGACATAGCCCTGGGCGTGGACCCTGATCAGTTCGTCCTCGGAGACGCGGGTATCGCCCTGGTCGACACCTTCGAACGTGCCGCCGTCGCCCAGGAAATGCTTTGCCGATGCCGCGACATAGCCCTGCTGGATCCGGTTCTTCGTGCCGGGCTCGCCCTGCAGCCCGCGGATCATCGCGCCGGCATAGGAGCGGACCACCGCCGGGTCCTCCGAATAGCCCTCATAGCTGCGGCCCCAGCGATCGTCCTGCGGCGCGGCGAGGGTGGGGCCGAACGCCCAGTCGGGGCCGGTCGCGGCGGTCTCGACGGCGGTCGCCCTGCCGATCCGGCGGATCAACGCGGGATCATGCATCGCGCCCAGGCCGATATTGTGCGGGAAGATCGTCGCGCCGATCACGTTGTTGTTGCCGTGCACCGCGTCGATGCCGAAGAGCAGCGGGATCGGCCTGTGCTTGCCGTGCGGCTCCATCGCCACCTTGCGAAAGGCCTGGGCGGTCGCGACCCAGGGGGCAGCAGGCGAGCGGTCCGGCGCGCCCAGCGGCGGCGAGCTTCCGCCCGCCAGGATCGAGCCCAGCGGATATCGGCGCAGCTCCTCGGGCTTCATCGCGCCGATGTCCGCCTGGATCATCTGGCCGACCTTCTCCTCCAGCGTCATCTGCGCCATCAGATCGGTGACGAACTTCTCGGTCGCGGGATCGACCAGGCCCTGCGAGCCGGCCGTCGGCCATTTGCCGGGGTGCGCCGTGCTCGCATCCGACAGCGCTGTCGGCGCATGCTGCGCAAAAGCCGGCGATGCGGCCCAGATGATGGTGGTCGACAGCAGAAGCTTCAGGCCGGGCCGCATTTCACTCTCCTCCTCTTCTTATATTCTGGTAGCGATAACAGGAATTCATCGGGCGAGTCCACGCTCCAGCCAGCGCGCTGCTTGGTCGGGGCTTGCCTTGTCGCTGTCGCGATCGACCATGTAGTTGGCCTGGCGCATCCGCTCGACCGGGATCGCGCCGACGAGCGGCTTGAGGGCCGCCTGGAAGCGCAGGTCGTCGGCACGGCCGGGGGCGAGCAGCAGTATCGCGTCGTAGCCGGGGATCGCGCCCTTGGGATCGGCCAGTACGACGAGCCCGTCCGCCGCGATCCTGCCATCCGAGGAGAAAGCGGGAATCACGTCCGCGGTGCCGGAGGCGAGCGCGCGATACATGAAGGTCGGCTGATAGGGGTGGGCGGACTTGAAGCTCAGGCCATATGCCTTCCGCACCGCCGCCCATTCGGGGCGTTCGAGGAACTCGACATCGGTGGCGAGGTTGAGGCTGCCGGCGACCGGCGCCAGGTCGGCGATGCTGGCGATGCCGCGCTTCCGGGCGTCGTCCCCCCGCATCGCAAAGGCATAGGCGTTCTCGAAGCCCAGCGAGCCCAGCAGCGTCACCTTGTGCCGGTCGCGGGCCCAGTCGGCCACGCCGCGCACGATGGCGTCGCGCGGCGGCACGTCGCTGCGCCGCATCTGGTTGGTCCAGATCGTGCCCGAATAGTCGACATAGACGTCGACATCGCCGCTCGCGAGCGCGCTGAAGGCGACCGCGGAACCGAGCCCCTCGCGATAGCGGACCTTGTATCCCGCCGCTTCCAGCCGGTGCCCGATCAGCCGGGCGAGGATATATTGCTCGGAAAAGCCCTTGGCCCCGATGGTTACGGTGCCGCGCGCCGCCGGCAGCGCGGGGACGAGCGCCAGCGCGACGACGACCAGCAACGTGCCGAGGCTGCCCCAGATCAGCCCGCGCTTCCGCTTCGCAATGCCATGCTCGGCCAGTCCCAGCAGCCCGTCCACCGCCAGCGCGAGCGCGGCGGCGGCGATGCAGCCGGTCAGCACCAGCGACCAGTTCTGCGTCTGGAGGCCGGCGAAGATCAGGTCGCCCAGGCTGGGCTGGCCCACCGTGGTCGACAGCGTCGCCGCGCCGATCGTCCACACCGCGGCGGTGCGGATACCGGCCATCAGCACCGGCAGTATCAGCGGAGCCTCGACCAGCCGGAGCTTCTGCGTCGCCGTCATTCCCACGCCGTCCGCCGCCTCGATCACCGCAGGGTCGATGTTCGCCAGCCCGGTCACGCCGTTCCGCAGGATCGGCAGCAGCGCGTACAGCGACAATGCGAGCAACGAAGGCAGGAAGCCCAGCGCCGGAATGCCGCCGCCGACCAGGGCCGAAAGCGAGAGCAGGATCGGATAGAAGAGCGCGAGCAGGGCGAGGCTCGGGATGGTCTGGACAAGGCTGGCGAAGCCCAGCGCGATGCGCCCGACCAGCCGGTTGCGCGCCGAGAACACCGCCAGCGGTAGCGCGATCGCCAGCCCGAGCAGCAGCGCGGCCAGCGCCAGCAGCAGATGCTGCGCGAGCAGGTCGGGCACGCGGGCCAGCGCGTTCATTTCTCCAGCTCCGCCAGCCGGTGCGCCTGTTCGCGCGGCACGGCGACCAATGCGTCCGCCACCGCGCCGCCCTTGCCGGCGAGCAGTTCGCGCGGCGTGGCATCGGCGACGATCCGGCCCCGCTCCATCACCAGCACGCGGTCGGCCAGCAACAGCGCCTCCGCCATGTCGTGCGTGACGAGGATGGTGGTGAGCTCCATCCGGTCGTGCAGCGCGCGGATCGCCCTGCCCAGTCCGTCGCGGGTGACGGGATCGAGCGCGCCGAAGGGCTCGTCCATCAGCAATATGCCGGGGCCCGTCGCCAGCGCCCGCGCCACGCCCACGCGCTGGCGCTGTCCGCCCGAAAGCGCGTCCGGCATGCGTCCGGCCATCTCGGGCGAAAGTTCGACCAGCTCCAGCAGCATGGCGACCCGCGCAGCCATGTCCTTCTCGCCCGCCAGCCGCAGCCCGATCGCGATATTCTCGCCCACCCGCATGTGCGGGAACAGGCCGACATTCTGGAAGACATAGCCGATCCGCCGCCGCAGCGCAGGCGCGGGGCCGGCATCCACCGGGGCGTCGCCTACCAGCACCGCCCCTTCGCTCGGGGTGATCAGCCGGTTGACCATCTTGAGCAGCGTCGACTTGCCCGATCCCGAAGCGCCGACCAGCGCCACGAAGCTGCCCGCGGCCACGTCCAGCGACACGCCGTCCACGGCTCTCACGCCCCCCGGCCAGACCTTGCTGACATTTTTGAAGGTAACGGAGCGGCTTTGCTCTGGCATCGCGGCGCTTTGTGCGGGATGAAATGGCAAAGGTCAAAAGAGGAGAGGCGAGGCAATGGCCAAGGCGGCATTCATCACGGGCGGCGCATCGGGTATCGGTTTCGCCGTCGCGAAGAGCCTGGCGGCGGACGGCTGGCTGGTCGGCCTGGCCGATGTCAACGCGGCGGGGCTGGAAGCGGCGAGGGCCGCGATCCCGGGTGCCGAAACCTATGCGATGGACGTGCGCGACCGTGGCGCATGGCAGGCCGCGCTCGCCGATTTCGCGGGCAAGAGCGGCGGCCGGCTCGACTTCCTGTTCAACAATGCCGGGATCGCGGTGGGCGGCCAGCTCGAGACCATGTCCGACGCGGACATCGACCGCGGCCTTTCGATCAACATCAACGGCGTCGTCCACGGTGCGCGCGCCGCGCACGACCTGCTCAAGGCGACGCCGGGATCGGCGATGATCGTCACCAGCTCGGCGGCCGGCATCTCGGGCAATGCGGGCATGTCGATCTACAGCGCCGGCAAGTTCGCGATGCGCGGCTTTGCCGAGGCGCTCAACGCCGAATGGGGGCAGGAGGGCATCTATGTCGGCTCGCTGATGCCGAGCTTCATCGAGACGCCGCTGCTCAACCACGTAACCCAGGATTCGAACCGCAACGTGCGCGAATCGGTGCGCGCCGCCGGACTCGAGATCACACCGGTCGAAGAAGTGGTGAAGACCGTCCGCCACATGCTCGACATCCGCCGCGACGTGCACACCCGCGTAGGCAAGACCGCGCACCGCCTCTGGTTCATGGCGCGCTGGATGCCCAGCACCCTGCGCAAGCTCCAGCGCCGGGCATTCAAGTGAGCAGCCGGGAGGGCCCGGCCTCCCGGCGCCCGATCTTCCACCGGGACCGGATGGAATATTGGGCGTTCGTCGGGCAGATCGTCAGCGCGCTCGCGGTGGTGCTCTCGCTCGTCTTCGTCGGGATCCAGCTCTACGAGAGCAACCGGGTGGCGGCGCGCAGCGAAGCGAACGACACCCAGGCGCAATGGGCGTCCTTCCGCGCCTCGATCTACGGCTCGCGCGACATCGCCGAGATGTTCCGGGCGGGGATGGACGGCAGCCGGCCGCTCGATCCCGCCGACAAGCTGCGCTTCGACTATCTCATGCGCGAGCATGGCTGGGCGACCTATCAGGTCTGGCAGCGCGTCCAGGAGGGGCTGATGCCCAGGGCGCATTACGAGCAGGGCCAGGGCCTGGATTTCGTGCGGGTGATCTGCACGCCCGGCGGCGCTGCCGTCTGGGCCCGGATCAAGGCCGAGCTGCCCAGGCCCTATGCCGCCGACACGGACCGGCTGGCGGCGGACTATGCGCGCGCCGGCAAGCTGCGCTGCGGATCCTAGGCCGATCGCGTCGAGCCGGCCCATCCCGCCGCGGTCCTACAGCAGCGCGTCGATTGCCTGCGCCATCTGGATATCGCGGGTGGAGAGGCCGCCGGCGTCGTGCGTGGTCAGCAGGATGTCGACCTTGTTCCACACGTTCGACCATTCGGGATGATGGTCTGCCTTCTCGGCGAGCAACGCCACGCGGGCCATGAAGCCGAAGGCCTGGTTGAAGTCCTTGAACGCGAAATGCCGGGTGATCGCGTCACGCGCCGGATCCCATTGCCAATCGGGCAGCGCCGCGAGCGATTCCGCGCGAAGTCCATCCGTCAGACGCGCCACCATCATTGCCTCCCTTGCCGTAGCTCCATTGTCCGGCCTATTCCCCCCGGAATGACCGGGCAAGCCCCAGACGCCGCAGCGATCGAGCGCCTCGCCCGCGCCGCCCTCGCACGCATTCCCGAACCGTTCCAGGCGCATCTTGCCGACATCGTGCTCGTGATCGAGGATTTCGCCGATGACGAGACGCTCGACGCCATGGGTATCGAGGATCCGTTCGACCTGACCGGCCTGTATCGCGGCCGGCCGGTGGGCGAGAAATCGGCCTGGGACGGCGTGACCATGCCCGACGAGATCCATCTGTATCGTCGCCCGCTGCTCGACGAATGGGTGCACACCGGCGTGACGCTCGAGGCGCTGATCACGCATGTGGTAGTGCACGAAGTCGGCCATCATTTCGGCCTTTCCGACGACGACATGCACGCGCTGGAAGACTCGGCCGAGTGAGCGCCCTCGCCCTTCGCGGCGTCGCGTGCCTGCGCGGAGGCAGGCTCTTGTTCGAAGGGCTCGACCTTGCGCTCGCGCCGGGCGAGGCGGCGCTGGTCACCGGCCCGAACGGCGCCGGCAAGTCGAGCCTGATCCGCATCGCAGCCGGGCTGCTGGCGCCCGCGGCCGGCAGCGTGACAGGCGAGGGCGCCCGTGCGCTGATGGCCGAAGTGCCGGCGCTCGATCCCGAGCTGTCGCTCGGCGCAGCGCTGCGCTTCTGGAGCGGGATCGATGGCCGGCGCATGGCGGTGGGCGAGGCGCTGGCGGCCGTGAATCTCGCCGATCTCGCCCCGGTTCCCGTCCGCATGCTCTCCACTGGCCAGCGCCGCCGTGCCGCGCTGGCGCGGGTGGTGGCGAGCGCCGCGCCGGTCTGGCTGCTCGACGAGCCGGCCAACGGACTCGACACCGGCTCGGTCGCCCTGCTCGAGGGCCTGATCGCGCGGCATCGTGCCGCCGGAGGCATTGCGCTGGTGGCCACGCATCTGCCCATCGCGCTCCCGCAAGCCCGGATGGTGGCGCTGTGAGCGTCTATGCCGCGATCGTCCTGCGCGAGCTGCGGCGCGCCTGGAGTACCGGCGGGCTGGCGCTGCCGGTCGTCTTCTTCCTGCTCGTCGCGATTCTCTTCCCCTTTGCAGTGGGCCCCGATGCGGCGTTGCTCGGGCGCATCGCGCCGGGAGTGATCTGGGCGGCGGCATTGCTGGCGGCGCTGCTGCCGGTCGAGCGGCTGGTAGCGCCGGACCTGGAGAGCGGCGTGCTCGATCAGCTGGCGGTGCGCGGGCTGCCCGATGCCGGTGTCGCTGCCGCCAAGGTGGCGGGCCATTGGCTGGGCTTCGCACCGGCGCTGCTCGCCGCCACGGTGATCGCCTCGGGCCTGCTCCAGCTTCCCGGCGGGGCACTGGCTCCGCTGCTGATCGCGTTGCTGATCGGCACGCCGGGGCTTGCCGCACTGGGCGTCGCTACCGCCGCCTTGGTCGCGGGATTGCGCGGGGCAGGGGCGCTGGCGGGGCTGGTGATGCTGCCTTTTGCCGTGCCGCTGCTGATCTTCGGCGCCACCGCCGGGCAGCCGGGCGCGCTCAAGCTGCTCGGCGCGGTGAGCCTGTTGCTGGTGGCGGGCTGCCCGTTCGTGGCGGGCGCGGCGGTACGGATGGGGCGGGGCTGAGACGATGCGGCGTTCGTTCCTTGGCGGTCTGGGGGATTTGCTTGGCGCCGCGCGGGTCAAGGCGCGGGAGCAGGACAAGGCGCCCCTCCCACCTGTTCCAGCTTGGCATCCTTCCTTCGCTACGCCGCTCGATCGCATCGCCGATCGCGTCCGCTATTACCTGGACGGCAAGCGTGATTTCGCGCTGTTCCGTCACGGCACCTTCGCGATCCTTGCGGACGGGCTGTCCGACGAGGCTGCGCGTGCAGCAGCGCGCACTGCGCTGGCGGGCGTGTTCTGCGCGCATCCCGACATGAACCCGCTGCCGATGGACGACGGCAACATCCTGGTCCGCTACGGCCATGACACCGGCAACATCGTGCTAAGCGAAATCGCCGAGGCGCATCGGGCAGAGATCGAGGCGAAGCACCTCCAGGGCCTCACCACCGGCGAAGTGCTCATCACGCCGCTTGGCCCGAACAAGTTCGACGATTTCGGCAAGCAGGCACTGCTCGGCCGCGCCTATATGTTCCTCGATGCGCAGGCGCCGGAGGTGGTGGCGATCCACCGGCGCGGCTGAGCTTACGCCTCCGGCGGCAGCTCGTCGCCATACACTACCATCGCCGAGCCCTCGGCCAGCGCATCCATGGCGGCGGCGCGCAGCACGGGGTCTTCGCTCGCACCCGGGTCGGCGACTTCCATGCCCTTTTCCAGCCGCACCAGCATCCAGCCCGTGCCAAGCGCGACACCGGCGGCCTTGGCCTGCGCTTCCTCGAAGCTGTCGGCCGAGACATAGATCAGCATCGCATGCCGACCGCCCGGCCGGCGGCCCTCGACGGTGTCCGCCACCGCAGTGGCGAGGAAGACCGAGAGGCCCATCAGCGGCGCCAGCGCGCGAAGATCGCGGTCGGCAGTTCCAGCCCGCGCGCTTCCTCGCGCACGGCCAGCTCGCCGCACTCCACTCTGCCGGGCAGGTGCGAGAGGTGCTGGCGCAGCAACTCGCCGATCGCCAGCGCCGACATGCGCACGGCATAGACCGTCAGGAACAGGAAGCGCGAATCCCGGTCGAGCAGCTTCGTCGCGTCGGCGATCAGCCCGGGCAGGCCTTCCTCCAGCTTCCACACTTCGCCATTGGGGCCGCGGCCCCATTTGGGCGGATCGAGGATGATCCCGTCATAGCGCCGCCCGCGCCGCACCTCGCGCGCGGTGAACTTGGCGGCATCGTCGATCATCCAGCGGATCGGCAAATCCTCCATGCCCGAAAGCGCGGCATTGGCCTTGCCTTCCGCGACCGATTTCTTCGAGGCATCGACATGCGTCACCCTGGCACCCTTGGCGGCCAAGGCGAGCGAGCCGACGCCGGTATAGCCGAACAGGTTCATGCATTCGGGCGCGTCCATCCCTTCGATTTGCGCGCGCATCCAGTGCCAGACCGGCGCCATGTCGGGGAAGAAGGCAAGGTGGCGAAAGGGCGTGTTCTGCGCCGTGAAGCGCACCTCCTCCCAGGCGAGCGGCCAGCCGTCCTGCGGCACGGATCCGGTGAAGTTCCAGCGACCGCCGCCATCCTAGTCCGCGCCGGGCACGAACTCGCCATGTGCCTCCCAATTGCCGGAGGCGGGCGCCCACATCGCCTGGGGCTCGGGGCGGATGAAGCGATATTTGCCATAGCGCTCGAGCTTGCGGCCATGGCCGCTGTCGACGAGCCCGTAATCGGCCCAGGGCTCGCCGGTGAGAGTGATCAGGTCCATCGGCGAGTCTTTAGAGCCGAGTCCTCACCTCGTCATCCCCGCGCGGGATGGACGACGGATGTCGGGCTGGAGGAATGTCGCGCGAACGCCAGGCCGCTCCCCGGCCTTTGCCGGGGAACAGCCTCACCAGTTGCCGATCCGCTTGAGGTTCAGGCGCGCGGCTTGGCCAGCCCGGCGATGTAATCGCGGACCGCGTCGAGCGTGCCCGGCAGCACGTCGTAGCGCTCCTGCCGGTCGAACAGGTCGCCCACACGTGCGGGCAGCGACGGCCGCACGCCGGTGGCGCGCTCGACTGCGTCGGCGAACTTGGCCGGGTGCGCGGTCGCCAGCGTCACTACCGGCACGCCGGCGGGAACCTCCGCCCGGCGCGCGGCGGCAAGCCCGATCGCGCTGTGCGGGTCGATCACCTGCGCCGCTTCGGCAGAGGCCCAGCGCATCGTCGCGTTCATCTCGTCCGGGGTGATCCGGTCGCTCGCGAAGATCTTCGCTGCTCCCTCGGTTTGCGCGTTGGTGAGACGCATCGCCCGCGAAGTCTCGAAGCCGCGCATCTGCTCCGCCACGCTGGTCCCGGCGAGGTCGAACAGCAGCCGCTCGAAATTCGAGCTCACCTGGATGTCCATGCTCGGCGCCGCGGTCGGCGTGACCGTGCCCGCCGAATAGTCGCCGCTGGAAAGCGCCCGGTGAAGGATGTCGTTGACGTTGGTCGCGACGATCAGCCGCTCCACCGGCAGCCCCATCCGCGCCGCGACATAGCCGGCGAACACGTCGCCGAAATTGCCCGTCGGCACCGCGAAGGCGACCTTCTGTGCGGGCGCGCCGAGGCGGACCGCAGCGTAGAAATAATAGACCACCTGCGCCATCAGCCGGGCCCAGTTGATCGAGTTGACCGCACTGAGGCGGAAACGGCCGGAGAAGGCGGCGTCGTTGAACAGTGCCTTCACCATCGCCTGGGCGTCGTCGAAGCTGCCCTCGATCGCGATGTTGTGGACATTGGGCGCCAGCACCGTGGTCATCTGGCGGCGCTGCACGTCGGACACGCGGCCCCTGGGGTGCAGCATGAAGATGTCTACGCCGTGCCGGCCAGCAACCGCGTCGATCGCGGCGCTGCCGGTGTCGCCCGACGTCGCGCCGACGATGGTCAGCGGCTCGCTGCTGCCGGTCAGGAACTTCTCGAAGAGCAGGCCGAGCAGCTGGAGCGCCACGTCCTTGAACGCCAGCGTCGGGCCGTGGAACAGCTCGAGCAGGAAGTGGCGATGGTCGAGCTGGACGAGCGGGGTCACCGCGGCCTGGGAGAAGCGGCCATAGGCCTGCTCGCAGAGCGCGCGCAGCGCGTCCTCGCGCAGATCCTCGCCGGTGAAGGGCGCCATCACCCGGACGGCGGTCTCGACATAGGACAGGCCCTTGAGCCCTTCGATATCCTCGCGGCTGAAGCTCGGCCATGTGGTCGGGACATAGAGTCCGCCGTCGCTCGCCAGGCCGGCAAGGGTCACGTCGCGGAAGCCAAGCAGCGGCGCACTGCCTCGGGTGCTCTGATATTGCATGAGGGCGGGGCCTAGCCGCGTGGAGGGAACTGAACAAGATAGGCTATGTTTAGACCGGCCTCGTCATTCCGGCGAACGCCGGGACGGCGGCTATGGCTTGGGCTTCTGCCGCCATTTGAGCGCCAGCAGATAGATCACCGAAGCGACCAGCGCGAACAGAAACCATTGCACCGCATAGGAGAGATGGTTGTTCGGCACGCTCGACAGGTCGGGCTTCGCCGTCGGCGCCAGGCCTGGTGCGGCATTTGCCGAGATCAGCATCAGATGCTTGGGCTCGCCGTCGAACAGCCCGGCGAGGAGCGGGCGGTGATCGGGGGCATGGGTGATCGTTCCGGTCACTTGCCCGCCCTGCCAAACCGGCTGGAACTTGGGGTCGGGCGCCACGCCCATGTCGACCAGCAGCACCGGCCCCTCGGCGCCGGTGCGGCACTGCGCGACATGGCGATAGCCGTTGGTGCCATTGGCCGCGCGTCCGCCCTGACTCTGCCAGCCCACCACCTGGAGGCAGAAGGCGCTGGCGCGGCGGAACAGATACCGGTCACCCACCGGCAGGCGCGGGAACGCCATTTCGGGCTTGTCGAAATTGGCGGCATATAGCTTCAGCGCATCCAGCTTCTCCGCGCGGCGCTGGAGCTGCCAGATGCCGAGCCCGATCATCGCGGCGACCGATAGGGCGACGACGATCGTCGGGATCAGGGGGAAACGTGGCATCATTCGCTCCGAACCCGCCCTTCGCCCGCGCGGTTGCGATATTCGAGCGCGAGCAGCAGGCCCTTGGAAAGGCGCAGCGCCAGGATCACCAGCGCCGTGGTGACCGGGATCCAGAGCAGCGCATGGATCAGCAGGCCCGGATGGAAGCCGAACTCCACCCATAGCGCCAGCGCCGTGACCAGCGCGCCGATGCCGAGGGTGAGGAACACCACCGGCCCGTCGCCGACGTTGAACCGGGTGAAGTCGAGCCCGCAGGCGGTGCACCGGTCGGCAAAGCCCGCGAAGCTCCGGAACAGGGTGGATGCGCCGCAGCACGGGCAGGCGCCCCTGGTTCCCGAAAGGATCGGGGGAGGCGATGCTGGACCGCCTCCCCCGGAAATGTCGTTCGCGTTGTCGGTCACGTCAGCCGTGGACCGGCGCGCCCCAGCCGCCCCAGACATAGATGGAGGCGAAGAGGAACAGCCACACCACGTCGACGAAGTGCCAGTACCAGGCGGCCGCCTCGAAGCCGAAATGCTGCTTGGGAGTGAAGTCGCCCCGATAGGCGCGGACCAGGTTCACGATCAGGAAGATCGTGCCCACGATCACGTGGAAGCCGTGGAAGCCGGTTGCCATGAAGAACGCGCCGCCATAGCTCGATCCGCCTTCGGATGCGGCATGGAAGGGGAAGGGCGCCTCGCTATACTCATAGGCCTGGAGGCAGCTGAAGGTGATGCCGAGGATCACGGTGAGCCACAGGCCCTTCTTGACCGTGTCGTTCTCGCCCACGCCGATCAGGCCCCACAGGCCCTTCTTCTCGCCGCCGCGCTCATTGTGGATCAGCCCGTGATGCGCCCAGGTGACGGTGCAGCCCGAGAGCAGCAGGATCAGCGTGTTGAGCAGCGGGAACTTCCAGGCATCGAGCACTTCCATGCCCTTGGGCGGCCATTGCCCGCCCACCGCCTCGACGTGCGAGGGGAAGAGCGAGAAGTCGAACCAGGCCCAGAACCAGCCGACGAAGAACATCACTTCGGAAGCGATGAACAGGATCATGCCGTAGCGCAGGTGGAGCTGCACGATCGGCGTGTGATCGCCGGCATGCGCCTCCTCGATCACCTTGCCCCACCAGCCGAACATGGTGAACGCCACGCCGACCAGGCCGGCCAGGAACACCCAGCCGCCGCCATTGTCCTTTTCCGGGGAGATGTGCGCGCCGTGCATCCACATGATCGCGCCCGACGCGAGAACCAGCGCCGAGAACGAGCCGAACAGCGGCCAGACGCTAGGCGGAAGGATATGGTACTGGTGATTCTTTGCCCCGGCCATCGAACTTCCCTGCTCCTGTTTTGCGGCAAGCTTTACGGTGCGAAATCGCTTCCCGCAACAATAGTCGCGCGCGGGCGGCTACGGCGTCAATGGGCCTTGGCGGCCGCTTCCTTCACTGCCGGCGATTCGGCGGGATAGAAGGTGTAGGAGAGGGTGATCTCCTGCACGTCGCGCGCATCGGGATCGTCGAGGATCTTGGGGTCGACATAGAAGATCACCGGCATGCGCACCGTCTCGCCCGGCTTCAGCGTCTGCTGGGTGAAGCAGAAGCACTGGATCTTGGTGAAATATTTGCCGACGAAGACCGGCGTGACGTTGAACGTCGCCGTGCCCGTCACTTCATGGTCGGACGTGTTGGTGGCGGTGAAGAACGCCATGTCGCGCCCGCCGATGTCGATCGTGTCCGATCGCCGCTCGGGCTGGAACTTCCAGGGAATGCCCTTGGCGACGTTGCTGTCGAAGGCAATGGTGATCTTCTGGCCCACGCTGCCCGGGGCGCGGGCCCCGCGCTGGGTGGTGCCGTTCAGCCCGGTCGCCTCGCAGAACATCCGGTAGAGCGGCACCGCCGCAAAGCCCAGCCCGGTCATCGAGCACACGCCGATCCCGGCAAGGATCGCGACGCGCAGGTTCCGGCCGATGCGGATCATCCCGCATGGCCCAGCTGGATCTTCACGATCGAGATCGCGAAGACGAGTACCACGAACAGGCCCAGCAGCACTGCCATCACGGTGGCGCGGCTGCGCTGGCGGGCGCGGATCAGCTCGGCTTCCTCGGCGGGGCCGGGCGGCGGAGGCGGGGCCTGGATCAGATCATCGGTCATGTGAACCACCTGTCGACGACGAGCGCGCCGAAAACAATGAACAGATAGAGGATCGAGAATTTGAACAGCCGCTTCTCCGGCACCATCATGTCCTCGGGCTCGGACCGGCGGATCGCCACCTGCACCGCCATGGCGAGGAACAGGCCGGACATCACCGCGGCGACGATCCCGTAGATCGGGCCGGTAAAGCCCAGCGGCCAGGGCGCCGCGGCGCACAGGATCATGGGCAGGGTATAGAGGCCGATCTGGATCCGCGTCGACCTTTCGCCGGCCACCACCGGCAGCATCGGCACGCCGGCATTGGCATAGTCGGTCTTCACGAACAGCGCGAGCGCCCAGAAATGCGGCGGCGTCCACAGGAAGATCAGCGCGAACAGCAACACCGGCATCAGCGTCACGTCGCCCGTCGCCGCGGCCCAGCCGATCATCGGCGGAAAGGCCCCGGCCGCGCCGCCGATCACGATGTTCTGCGGAGTGCGGCGCTTGAGCCAGATCGTGTAGACGAACACGTAGAACAGGATCGAGGCGGCGAGGATGATCGTCGCCGCCAGGTTGATCGCGAAATACATCAGCACCAGCGAGAAGCCCGCCAGCCCCACGCCGAAGTGCAGCGCCGACTGGCGGTCCATCCGCCCGGCCGGGAGGGGGCGCTTCTGCGTCCGCTTCATCTTGGCGTCGAGATCGGCCTCGTACCATTGGTTGAGCGCCCCCGCCGCGCCCGCGCCCAGCGCGATGCACAGGATGGCGGTGAAGCCCAGCACGGGATGGATCGGCACCGGCGCGGCCAGCATGCCGCACAGCCCGGTGAAGACGACGAGGGTCATCACCCGCGGCTTGGTGAGCGCGAGGAAGTCGCGCCAGTCGGCGGGCAGGGTGACGGTGGCGGAAGCGGTGCTCATGGTCGTGCGTCGGCTATAGGGGCGTGGGGGGCGGGGGGGAAGGGGTGGCCGTTCGCGGCCCAAGCGAAAGCGCCCCGGGGAGTTGTGTCCCCGGGGCGCCGCTTCGTCAGGCAATGTAGCCGGTGACGCCAAGTACGATAGCCTTGCCCGAGGGAAGCGCGGTCAGATTGTACGGCGTGCCCGATGCCGAATCGAAGAACTGCACCATCAGGCGCGGCCGGGTCACGCCATTTACGTTCAGCGACAGGATCGTCGCCCAGGCCGTAAGCGCGGTCCCCGACTGGTTGTACAGCAGCTGCGCCGTCGCCAGCTGGTCGGCGGCTGGCTGGCTGGCGGTGTCGAGGACGAACATCGAGGGATAGGTGCTGCTGATCTTCCCGCCAGCGGCAAAGCCCGTCGAAGCGTCCGCTCCCGTCGGTGTCGCGGTCAGCGTGCCGGTCGCACCGTTGACCCGGGTCAGGAAGTTGCAGGCCAGCGACGCATCGGCGAGCGCTCCCATGCGGTGCCTGATCGTGCCGCCATCGTTGACGATCTGCACGGTGAAGGCCTGGATCTTCTGATGCTTGACCGCGAAGTCGCTCGAATAGAGGGCAAGGTTGCGCTGGTAGCTCGAGCCGTTGAATCCCGTGGCCGACGTGCCGCCGTAATAGGAGGAGCCGATTTTCAGGATGCCGTTGGTGGCGGGGAAGGGCTCTTCGAGTAGCGTGACTCGGCCGAGCGCCCATTCATCATAATTGGTTGTGTCGACTTCGATCAGGTGGCTGTAGTGGGTGCCGCTGTCAGTCGAGATGAACAGGCCGTCCACGCTCACGTCGCCATTGATGCGCAGCGGCAGCCCGCTTGCCCCGGTCGCCTCGATCTCCATCCGGTTCACCACGGCGCCGTAGATGTCCGCGCCCACCGCCGAGGCCTGCATAGAGACGATGCCCGAAAGCAGATTGGCATTGCCGAAGACCTGAAGATTGGTGGCGCAGCCTTGCACGGTGACGTTGTCGATGATGCCGACATTGCCGAGCACCTGCAGCGCGACCGCATTGGGCGCCTCGCGCAACCAGAGGCCCTCGAGCAGGCCCTCGGTGCCGAACGGCGTTTCCTGAAGTGTCGGATCGTTGAATTTGGGGTTGTTGCCAAGCTCGAGGATATGGGTGACGCCGGCCTGGCAGCGGCCGTACCATGCGATGCCCGACAGCATCACTTTCTGCGCGCCATGCCCGTTGCTGCTCCACCATTTGCCGGTGGTCCCGGCCTTGCACCAGAAGGCCGAGGTCTGGCGGCCGGTGCCGATGATCGTAGTGAATTCATAGGTGGTGATCGCGCCGCACAGGAAATTGCGGGCGGTCATCAGGACGGCGCCGCCGGTGTCGTGCGCCCAATCGAGTGCCGCCTGGATCGCGGCGGTGTCGTCGGTGCCGGTTTGAGTCGCGGGGTCATAATCGCCCGCCGCGCCGAAATCCTCGAACGTCGCGAACTCGCGCAGCTTGTCGAGCGCAGTCCGGGCCGCGGCGGAAAGATTGTCCTGCGCGAAGCCGACCAGCGCGGCGCCCTTGCCCGCCGCGATCGAGGCCAAATCGGTGTCGGTAACGAAAGCCATCTCGGTTCTCCTTGTTTGGAACAAAGATAGAACATTCGCGATCCTACATTGCAACGATCCTGAGAAACCCCGCGGCGCCCCCCCAATGAAAGCACCCGGAAGTTTCCCTCCGGGTGCTTCGCGCTTCAGCCCTTCGGCTCGGCCCGATGGGGCTAGTCGTCCGCGACGGCCGGTCGCGCTTAGTGCTTCGCCGCTTCGTCGAGCGGGATCGCCGCCTTGGGCGGCACGGGCGGCTTGCCGATCCAGGCAAGGCCGCGGGCAAGGTCGATCGTCACCACCCAGTTGCGCAGGAACGGCATGCCGAGATTGCCGTCCATGATCATGTCCGGCGTGAAGGCGTCGGCGGTGGTCGCGCGGATATCGCCCAGCACTTCGAAATCGGCCGGCTGCTTGCCTTCCTGCTTCGGGTCCATCCCCACCAGCTCGGCGATGGGCTTGGAGACGAGCACGGTGCCGCCATTGCCCGAATCGAGCTCGAACCACAGGCTGCCCTTCTTGCTCGGCACCGCGGCCATCACCGCCAGCGCGCCGCCATCGATCTCGCGCTTCAGCCGGATGCGCAGCGGCCGCATGCCGGCGACGCGCACGGCCCGGCTCGCTTCGGATTCGAGCGTCATCGTGCCGGCCGCGAAGTCGAAGGTCACCGTGCGGCCCTCGAACAGGTTGAGCCCGATGATCCCGTCCAGCGCGGCGTTCTTCGGATTGTCCGCCGCCATGTTTATCAGCCCGGTGATCGGCGGCCTGGCAGCGATCCCGCCCACCGTGATCGCGATATTCTCGCCGCAATGGGGGCCGTCGAAGCGCTTGCCCATCATGTTGTAGCCGGTAAGGCGCCCCCAGGGCTCGCAGCCGGCCCGGGTGGCCGTCTCGCGCGAGACGAGCGTGATGCCGGCGCCGGTGTCGAGCAGGTACAGCCCCTTCTTGCCGGCGATCTCGGCTTCCATGGCCCAGCGGGTGCGCCACGGCTTCATCTGGATCACCGCCTCGGGCGCGGCGGGCGGTGCCGTCTGCGCCTCGGCGGCGGGCATGGCGGCGAACAGCAGCGCAAAGGCGCAGGGCAGGAACTTCATCACCGGGTCTCCCTGAAAATGTTCCGGCGTTCGTTCCGCCTGCGCATCTTTCTGCACGATGAACCGCGGATGTCATGCGACGAATATCGCTTCCGGCGCGACGAAACCGGGCGATCCGGCGGCGGCCCAACGAGAACGCCCCGGAAGTTTCCTCCCGGGGCGCTTCTCGTTTCAGCCTGTCGGCGCAAGCATCAGTGGTGATGCCCGTCCTCGATGACCGGCAGCGTCTCGAACTGGTGGAACGGCGGCGGGCTCGACAGCGTCCATTCGAGCGTCGTCGCGCCTTCGCCCCAGGGATTGCCCTCCGCCTTGCGGCCGGCGACCAGCGCCCAGATCACATTGACGAAGAAGATCACCATCGAGAGCGCCATGATGAAATAGCCCATGGTGGCGACATGGTTCCACAGCGCATAGGCATCCGGATAGTCCGGATAGCGGCGCGGCATGCCCTGCAGGCCCAGGAAGTGCATCGGGAAGAACAGAATGTTCACGCCGATGAAGAAGATCCAGAAGTGCAGCTGGCCGAGCAGCTCGCTGTACATGCGGCCGCTCATCTTCGGGAACCAATAGTAGAAGCCGGCGAACAGCGAGAACACCGCGCCGAGCGACAGCACGTAATGGAAGTGCGCGACGACGTAATAGGTGTCCTGCATATAGTCGTCGACGCCGCCGTTCGCGAGCACGACGCCGGTCACGCCGCCCACGGTGAACATGAAGATGAAGCCGATCGCCCAGACCATCGGGGTCTTGAAGCTGATCGAGCCGCCCCACATGGTGGCGATCCACGAGAAGATCTTCACGCCCGTCGGCACCGCGATCACCATGGTGGCGGCGGTGAAGTACATCTTGATCGTCACCGACATGCCGGTGGTGAACATGTGGTGCGCCCACACGACGAAGCCGACCAGGCCGATCGCGACCATGGCATAGGCCATGCCGAGATAGCCGAACACCGGCTTGCGGCTGAAAGTGGCGATGATCTGGCTGACGATGCCGAAGCCCGGCAGGATCATGATGTACACTTCGGGGTGTCCGAAGAACCAGAACAGGTGCTGGTAGAGGATCGGGTCGCCGCCATATTGCGGGTCGTAGAAGGCGGTGCCGAAGTTGCGGTCGGTCAGCAGCATGGTGATCGCGGCGGCGAGCACCGGCAGCGCCAGCAGCAGCAGGAAGGCGGTGATCAGCACCGACCACACGAACAGCGGCATCTTGTGCAGGGTCATGCCCGGCGCGCGCATGTTGAAGATCGTCGTGATGAAGTTGATCGCGCCCAGGATCGAGCTGGCGCCCGCCAGGTGGAGCGACAGGATCGCCATGTCGACCGACGGCCCCGGCTCGCCATAGGTGGAGAGCGGAGCATAGACCGTCCAGCCGGTGCCGGCGCCGACGCCGGCGAAGGGCGAGGCGAGCAGCAGCAGGAAGGCCGGGATCAGCAGCCAGAACGAGATGTTGTTCATGCGCGGGAACGCCATGTCCGGCGCACCGATCATGATCGGGACGAACCAGTTGCCGAAGCCGCCGATCATCGCGGGCATGACCATGAAGAACACCATGATCAGGCCGTGCGCGGTGATCAGCACGTTCCAGAAGTGCATGGCGTCGTCGAACTTGGTCTCGTTGCCGTGCAGGTAGCTCAGCCAGGTCGGCAGATACTGGATGCCCGGCTCCATCAGCTCGACGCGCATCAGGCCCGAGATCGCGCCGCCGATGATGCCGGCGACGATCGCGAAGATCAGGTAGAGCGTGCCGATGTCCTTGTGGTTCGTCGACATGAACCAGCGGGCGAAGAAGCCCGGCTTGTGATCGGCATCGTGGTGATCATGCGCATGGTCATGCGCGTGGAGGGCGATATCGGTCATGGTCTCACTTGCCCGTCGTGTTGCCGGCGGCGGCGTTGGCGGCCGGCGCGGTCTCGTTGGTGGCGGCCGGTTCGGCGGCGGCATTGGTCTCGGCGGCCGGCGCGGCGGCGTTCTGCGCGGCCGTCGCTGCCGCGGCAGCGGCGACCTCGGCCGGCATGGTGCCGCCCTTCGACTTCACCCACTGGGCGAACTCGGCCGGCGACACGGCCTCGACCGCGATCGGCATGTACGCGTGGCGCGCACCGCACAGTTCGGAGCACTGGCCGAAATACAGGCCCGGCTTCTCGATGGTGAAGCTCGTCTCGTTGAGCTTGCCCGGCACCGCGTCGAGCTTGATCCAGAAGGCGGGGACGGCCCAGCTGTGGATCACGTCCTGCGCGGTGGTGATCAGGCGGATCGGCACGCCGACCGGCAGCACGACGCGCTGGTCGGTCGCGAGCAGGCGCGGGCCGTCGGCATCGGTGCGGTAGCGCGTGCCGGCCGGGACCTGGCTCTGCTCCTTGAGCATGTTGGCGGTCAGCTGGATGCCGCCATTGTCCGGATATTCATAGCTCCAGAACCACTGGTTGCCGATCGCCTTCAAGGTGATCGCATCCTTGGGCGCGGGCTTGAACTGCGCGGCGAGCAGCTTGATCGACGGCACCGCGATGGCGACCAGGATCAGCACCGGCACCAGCGTCCAGATGATCTCGATCGCGGTGTTGTGCGCGGTGCGGCTCGGCTCCGGATTGGCGGCGCGGCGATAGCGGAAGATCACCCACACCAGCAGGATCAGCACGAAGATCGAGATGAAGGTGATCAGCGGCAGCAGGATGTAGTTGTGGAAATCATGCGCCTCGCGGCCGGTGGCGGTCACCTGCGGCTGGAGCGTGATCGCGTCGGCCGTCGGCTGGCCGATGCCCGGTGCCGCCTTGGTCAACGGCTTGCCCGAAGCATCGAGCGTGGGATCGGCGACTGCCGGCGTGGCGGCCGCGGCCGGAGCGGCGGCGTTCGCGACCGGCGCCGCGGTGTTTGCAACAGGCTCCTGGGCCGAGGCGGGCGTGGCGAACGCCATCCCCGCCGCCAGGAGGATCGAAGTCAACCCAAGCATGCGCATCGTCTATCTTCACCCTGTTCCGCAAGAGCCCCGGGCTGGGAAAGGATTACCCCCAGTGCAACTGGCGTATACGAGCCACGCATCCATTCTCAACCCTTTTTGATCGCCCGTTGCGGTCGTTGGAGGGTGGTCCTAAGGGAAATCGACAATCCCGGTGGCGATGGAGCGAGCATTGGAAGGCAACGCAATTCTGGACGAGTTTCGTGCTGCAGGTGCGTTGCTCGAGGGCCATTTCATTCTTTCCTCGGGCCTTCGTTCACCCATCTTCTTGCAAAAGATGCGTATTTTCGAGGACCCCGTTCGCACCGGGCGTGTGTGCGGTGCACTAGGAAAGCTGATCCGCGAATCGTTCGGACAGGTCGACATGGTCGTCTCGCCGGCGATCGGCGGAATCATCCCGGGCTATGAGACGGCCCGGGCGCTGGGCTGCAAGGCGGTGTTCGTCGAGCGCGAGGACGGCGAATTCCAGCTGCGCCGCGGCTTCGAGATTCCCGAAGGCGCCCGCATCGTGATGGTCGAGGACATCGTCACCACCGGGCTTTCGTCGCGCGAGTGCATCGCCGCGATCCGCAAGCATCCGGGCGTGCTGCTCGGCGCCGCCTGCATTGTCGACCGTTCGAACGGCAGCGCAGACGTCGGCGTGCCGCTCGTCTCGCTGCTCAAGATGGACGTGCCCGCCTATCCGGCGGACCAGCTGCCCCCCGAACTCGCGGCGATTCCCGCGATCAAGCCCGGCAGTCGGGCGATCACGGCATAAGGAGGCGCCGAGGGTGAACGGAAAGCTCCGCCTGGGCGTCAACATCGATCACGTCGCCACCGTGCGCAATGCGCGCGGCTCGGGCTATCCCGATCCGGTGCGCGCGGCCCTGCTCGCGGCCGAGGCCGGCGCGGACGGCATCACCGCGCATCTGCGCGAGGATCGCCGGCACATCACCGACGACGACATCGCCCGGCTCTCCGCCGAGCTGACGGTGCCGCTCAACCTCGAGATGGCGGCGACCGGCGAGATGCTCGCGATCGCGCTGCGCCATCGCCCGCATGCGGTGTGCATCGTCCCCGAGAAGCGCGAGGAGCGCACCACCGAGGGCGGGCTGGATGTCGCGGGGCATTTCGACCATCTCGCACCGATGGTGGCGAGGTTGCGCGAGAATGGCAGTCGCGTGTCGCTGTTCATCGAGCCCGACGCGCGCCAGATCGACGCGGCGCTGCGGCTGGGCGCGCCGGTCGTCGAATTCCACACCGGCCGCTATTGCGAGCTGGCCGAGACGAACCGCGCCGCCGAGCTGCGCCGAATCGCCGATGCCGCCGCCCTCGCCGCCAAGGCGGGGATCGAGCCGCATGCCGGCCACGGCCTGACCTTCGACAATGTGATCCCGATCGCGGCGATCCCGCAGGTCATGGAGCTGAACATCGGCCATTTCCTGATCGGCGAGGCGATCTTCGACGGCCTCGTTCCGGTGATTCGGCGGATGCGCGCGCTGATGGACGCGGCGCGGTGAGGGTTGCGCCGTCATGATCCTCGGCCTGGGCTCCGACCTCTGCAATATCGAGCGGATCCGGAAGTCGCTGGACCGTTTCGGCACACGTTTCGAGCAGCGCAGCTTCACCGATCTGGAGATCGCCAAGGCGAAGACCCGCCCGCACAACTATGCCGCCACGCTCGCCAAGCGCTTCGCCGCGAAGGAGGCTTTCTCCAAGGCCGTGGGAACCGGGTTCAAGGCGGGCGTGTTCATGAAGGACATCGGTGTCGTCAACGCGCCCTCCGGCGCGCCTGCGCTGGCATTGACCGGAGGCGCGAAGGCGAGGCTTGACGCCATCACCCCCGCGGGTCACGTCGCCAAGGTGCATCTGACGCTGACGGACGATCATCCCTGGGCGTTCGCCATGGTCATGATCGAGGCGGTGAAGGAAGATTGATGGGGGCGGACGAGCTCGCGTTGAGTCACGAAGCGTTCGAGGAAGAGGCCGAAGCCCGGACGCGCACCGACTGGTGGGCGGAAGCGCGCGGCATCCTGTGGCTGGTGCTCGCGGTGCTCGGCTTTCACAGCCTGATCGCCAAGCCCTTCTTCATCCCCAGCGAATCGATGCTGCCCGGCCTGCTCGTCGGCGATCGGCTGGTGGTGACCAAATATCCCTATGGCTATAGCTGGGTGACGCCGACTTTCCATGTGCTGCCCTTCATGCACGGCCGTATCCTGGGCAGGCTGCCCGAGCGCGGCGACGTGGTGATCGTCACGCCGCCCGGCACCAACACCGACTATATCAAGCGCGTGATCGGCCTGCCCGGCGACACGATCGCCGTCAGGGGCGGTATCGTCTATCTGAACGGCAAGGCGGTCCCGCGTCGCGCGATGGGCGATCGCTACATTCCCGTCGATCCCAATACGCGCTGCAGCGAGGACCAATATCCCGGCTTCCTCGTCACGCGGGCCGGCCGGCAATATTGCCGCCTGCCGATCTTCCGCGAGACGCTGCCCAACGGCCGCTCCTACGACACGGTCGACCTTGGCTTCCGTCCCGGCCGCGCGGACAATTATCCCGAGATCCGCGTGCCCCGGGACAAGGTGTTCCTGATGGGCGACAATCGCGACAATTCGGCCGACAGCCGCTTCCCGCTCGCGCAGGGCGGGCTGGGCGGCCCGGTGCCGTGGGAGAATATCGGCGGCCGCGCCGAGTTCATCACCTTCAGCCTCGACGGCAGCGCCAGCTGGAATCCGCTGACCTGGCCCCGATCCTTCCGCCCCGGCCGCGCCGGCACCTCGCTTCACCCGCAACGGGACAGTCAATGATGAGCGATCCGCTAGCCTCCCCGCACGTCCATGTCGTCCAGGAGCCGGGGCCCAACGAACTGCGCGACCCGCTGGTCCGCGCCGAACTGAAGAAGGCGAGCGTCTGGTTCGGCCTCGGTATCGCGGTCGCCCTGTTCGTGCTGCTGATCCAGCCGATCCTGATCATCTTCGGCGGGCTGGTCTTCGCATCGATGCTGGATGGCGGCGCGCGGCTGCTCGGCCGCATCCTGCCGATCCCGCGCGCGCTGCGGATCGTGATCGTCGTCCTGCTGGTGATCGCCTTCTTCGCCGGCATCTTCTACCTGACCGGCGTCCAGATCGCCGCCCAGGCGGAACAGCTGCGCACCACGCTGGAAGTGCAGGCGAACAAGGTCGCCCAATGGGTGGCCGATCTGGGCCTGATGCCGGGCCGCTCCGATCTCACCGGCCTCGCCCAGCAGGCGCTGGGCAGCGTCGGGCGGCTCACTTCGGCGGTGGGCTCGGTGTTCGGCGCGGTCTCGTCGCTGCTGATGATCGTGGTCATCGGCCTGTTCGTGGCGCTGGAGCCGCGCATCTACGAGCGCGGCCTGCAATGGATGGTGCCGAGGGACGCACGCGATTCGTTCGCGCTCACCATCAGCCGCATGGCGACGACGATGCGGCGGCTGCTTGCCGGGCGCCTGTTCGGCATGCTCTTCGAAGGCGTGGTCACCGCCTTCTTCCTGTGGCTGGCCGGCGTGCCGATGGCGCTGCTGCTCGGGATCATCACCGGCGTGCTCGCCTTCATCCCCAATATCGGTGCCTTCATCTCCGGCGTGATGATGATCTCGGTGGGCTTCAGCGCCGGCACCGAGACCGGCATCTGGGCGATCATCATCTATTTCGGCGTGCAGAATTTCGACGGCTATGTGGTGATCCCGATGGTCGCGCGGCGCACGGTAGACATGCCGCCGGCGCTCACCCTCTCGTCGCAGATCCTCGCCAGCACGCTGTTCGGCGTGCTCGGCCTGGCGCTGGCCGATCCGATCGTGGCGATGATCAAGGTCGCGCTGGAGAGCGAGGCGGAGCGCGCCGCCCGCGCCGCCGACGAGGAGAGCCCGCGACTCAAATGGCGCGTCCGCCTGCGCCGGGGCTATGAGGAAGAGGCGGCCACGCCGCTCGATCCGCCGGCAGGTGCGCCATGATCCTCTACGACTATTTCCGCTCCTCGGCCGCCTATCGCGTCCGCATCGCGCTGAACCTGAAGGGCCTGGCCTATGCGCGGCGCGACGTCATGCTGCTCGAGGACCAGCAGCGCTCGCCGGAGCATCTCGCCCGCAACCCCCAGGGCTTCGTCCCCGCGCTGGAAGCCGATGGCAAGGTGATCACCCAGAGCCTGGCGATCATCGAATGGCTCGATGCGCGCCATCCCGAGCCGCGGCTGATCCCCGCCGATCCCGATGCCCGCGCCGGGGCGATGGCCCGGGCGCTCGTCATCGCGGCGGACACGCATCCGCTCAACAATCTGCGCGTGATGCGGCGCCTGAAGGCGATGGGCGTGGACGAGGAGGAGCGGAACGCCTGGACCCGCCACTGGATCGCCGAGGGCTTCGCCGCGCTGGAAGCGATGGCGGGGGGCGGGCGCTTCCTCGGCGGCGATGCGCCGGGGATCGCCGATCTCTGCCTGGTGCCCCAGATGTACAATGCCCGGCGCTTCGAGACGCCGCTCGACGCCTTCCCCCGGCTGGTCGCGATCGACGCCGCCGCCACCGCGCTGCCCGCCTTCGCCGCCGCCCATCCCGACGCGGTGGCGCCCAAGTGAGGGCCGCCGGGCTGGCGGCGGGCCTGCTGCTCGCCGCCCCCGCTCTGGCGCAGGAACAGGAGCCCGACGCGATCGTCGTCACCGGCCGCGGGCTTGCGGCGCCGCCGGGCGATGCCGCCTATGACGTGGTGACGATCGCGCGCGACCGCATCGCCGGCACCGCCAGCGGCCGGCTGGAGGATGCGCTGCGCGATGCCGCCGGCCTCGCCCAGTTCCGCCGCTCCGATTCGCGCTCGGCCCATCCGACTTCGCAGGGAGTCACGCTGCGGGGCCTGGGCGGCAATGCGTCGAGCCGCGCGCTGCTGCTGCTCGACGGCGTGCCCCAGGCCGATCCCTTCGGCGGCTGGATCGCCTTTCCCGCCTATCTTCCCGTGCGCCTTGCCGGTGCGCGAATCGTGCGGGGCGGGGGCAGCGGCTATGCCGGGCCGGGTGCGCTCGCCGGCACGATCGAGCTGGAGAGTGGCAGCCCGTCGCAGCTTGGCCGGCTTTCGCTCGACGCGCTCGGCGGCAGCCGCGACAGCCTCGATCTCTCGGGCGTCGGCGCGGTCGAGCTCGGGCGCGGCTTCGCCACCATTGCCGGGCAATATGCGCGCGGCGACGGCTTCACGCCGATCGTCGCGGCGGATCGCGGGCCGGTCGACCGGCCGGCGCCCTATGAACAGGCCGCCATCGCCCTGCGCGCCGTCACCGGCATCGGCGCCGATACCGAGCTCCAGGCCAATCTCTCGGCCTTCACCGACCGCCGCGACCGCGGCATGGATTTCACGCGGGCGAAGAGCGAAGGCGCCGATGCCAGCCTTCGCCTCGTGGGGCGCGGCGCCTGGGGCTGGTCGGCGCTTGCCTGGCTCCAGGCGCGCGATTTCGCCTCGGGCTTCGCGGCGGTCAACGATGCGCGTACCGCCGTCACGCCGGCGCTCGAGCAATATGCCGTGCCCGCCACCGGCCTGGGCGCGCGGCTGGAGGTCGCTCCGCCCGTCGGCGGGGGCGTGACGCTTCGCCTCGGTGCGGACCTGCGCCGCGTCTCGGGCCGGACCGAGGAACTCTATACCTATGTCGCCGGCCGCCCGACTCGCCGCCGCGTCGCGGGAGGCGAGAGCCTGACCGTCGGCGGTTTCGCCGATGCCAGCTACGAAAGCGGGCCGCTCACGCTCAGCCTGGGCGGGCGCCTCGATCATTGGGACATCGCCGACGGTACGCTGCTCGAGACGTCGCTCGCACCCGGCCCGGTGATCGCGAGCAGCCGCTTCCCCGATCGCCGGGGCTGGGAAGCCACCGGCCGCGCGGGCGCCGCCTATCGGCTGGGCGCCGTTACGCTGCGCACGGCCGCATATCGGGGCTGGCGTCTGCCGACGCTCAACGAGCTCTACCGCCCCTTCCGCGCGGGTGCCGACGCCACCGCCGCCAATGCAGCGCTCGATCCCGAGCGGCTGGTCGGGGCGGAGATCGGGGTGGACTGGCGCCCCGTCGCGGCACTGACCATCCGTGCCACCGGCTATTGGAACCGCCTCGACGGCGCGATCGCGAACGTCACGCTGGCGCAGGGGCCGGGCAGCTTTCCCGGCGTGGGCTTCGTCTCCGCGGCGGGCTTCTATCGCCAACGCCGGAACCTCGATGCAGTCACCGCCAGGGGGGTGGAGCTCGACGGGCGCTGGGTGGCCGGTGCCTTCAGCCTGGCCGCATCCTATGCCTTCACCGATTCGCGCGTGGCCGCATCGGGCGTCGCGGCTTCGCTCGATGGCATGCGCCCGGCCCAAACCGCGCGGCATCAGGCGAGCGCGACGCTCGGCTGGGCGCGGGGCGAGGCCGGGGTGTCGCTCACCGCCCGCTATGCGGGGCCGCAGTTCGAGGACGACCAGAACCGCCGCACGCTGAAGGGCGCCTTCACGCTCGATGCCGCAGCCACGCTGCCGCTCGCGCACGATTTCGCGCTCCAGGCGCGGGCGGAGAATATCTTCGATGCCGAGGTGCAGGCCGGGATCAGCGGCCCGGGCGCGATCGAGCGCGCGCTGCCGCGCACCCTGTGGCTGGGCGTGCGGTTGCGGCTGCGCTGATCCCCGTCATTGCCGGTGGCTGTCCACCACGCGGTCGAACAATGCCAGATAGTCCGCGATCGAATCGCCCGTCGCCATCACCGGTGCGGGCCGTACCGCGTCCGGCCCCAGCCAGCGATCGAGGGCGGCGACCAGCGCATCGCCATCCTCGCGCGCGATCACCGTGCCCAGTTCCGGCGCATGGACGATCTCGCGCACCGCGACGCTCGATTCGGTCGATACCACCGGGGTGCCCACCGAAAGCGCCTCGCGCAGCACGCCGGGCACGCCTTCATAGTCCGATGTCAGCACCGCCACCGCCGCACCCTTGAGGGCAGGCAGCGGATCGCCGGCATGGCCGGGCATAACCACCCGGTCGCCCAGTCCCAGCGCCGCGATCTGCGCGTCGAGGGCGCCGCGCGCGCCGCCTTCGCCGAGCAGCAGCAGCTTCACCTGCTTGTCGGCCAGCCGGGGCAGGGCGGCGAGCAGCCGGTCCCAGCGCTTCTGCGGCTCCAGCCGCCCGACGCCGATCAGATAGCGGCCCGCGGGCAGCGCAACCGGCGCGGCGCCCGCGATCGGCCGGGCGGGCGGATTGGCGATCACCCCTACGCGCTCGGACGGCATCCCCATCTCGGCCATCGCCTCGGTCGCCATTGCCGGGGTCATCGCCACGACATGGTCGAGGAAGCGCGGATGCAGCCGCAGCCAGCGCCGATAGCGCCATGCCGCGCCCCGCGAGAGCTCGGGGCGCACCAGCGCGTTGGAGACCTTGCCCACGATCGGCGGCGCGGCGGCGCCCAGCCGCAGCCGGGCGAGCGCAGTGACTCCGGTATAGCGGTTGCCCGGGCAGAACAGCAGGTCCGGCCGTGCCCGCCGGACTTCGTCCGCGAGCCGGAACAGGGCCTGGTGCCGCCCGTCGCCCAGTTCGATCAGTTCGATCCCGCCGGGGATTTCCGCGGCCAGCGGCCCTTCGCTGCTGCCCAGCACCAGCGTCACCCGGCGTCCTGCCGCGTGCCATCCCGCGGCCATGCGCAGCATCGCGCGTTCCACACCGCCGCCCTGCAATTGCTGGGCATAGGTGAGGATGTGTTGTGCGGTTTTGGATTGGGTGCGGTGCAACATAGGTCTTGCGGATTGCCACTCTTAAGCCCAAATCGCCCCCGCAATAAACCGCAATCTGCTGCCACCAGCCATTTTCGTGTTGGCGTAAACTGGGGGGCTGTACGCCGCAAGACGCGGATAAAGTGCTGGAAACGGCCGTTTTGGGCGGCGGAATGTGAATCGGTGAACGAACCAAGTCTGGAGGCTTCGTTGAACACGAGCGTTGTCGAGGCCGTCCCCCTCCCGGGCGCGCCCGACCTTGCGGGTCTCGAACCCGTCGAAAAGATCAGGCGCCGCTGGCCGGCGATTCTCGGTGGCGCGCTGACGCTGCTCATGATCGTGGCGCTCGGCCGCGAGCTGTTCGGCTCGGGCTTGCAGGGCCTCTATCGCAGCCTGCCCACCAACCCGCTCTTCTACCTGGTCTTCGCCCTCTATTATGTCGGCCCGCCGACCTTCGACTATGTGATCTTCAAGCGGTTGTGGCAGATCCCGCTCGCCGGGCTCGCCGCGCTCCACAAGAAGCGCATCTCGAACGAAGTGCTGTTCGGCTATTCGGGCGAGGCCTATTTCTACGCCTGGGCGCGCCAGCGCACCCAGATGGTCGCGGCGCCGTTCGGTGCGGTGAAGGACGTGATGATCCTGTCGGCCATCGCCGGCAACGCGATCACGCTGATCATGATGGTCGTCGGCCTGCCGCTCTATCTGGGCCTGGTGCCGCCGCAATGGAAGGGCGCGGTGCTCGGCTCGGTGGTGGTGCTGCTGCTGATGTCGGTGCCGTTCCTGCTCTTCTCCAAGCGCGTGTTCTCGCTGCCCCGCCGCGAGCTGTGGTGGGTGTTCCTGGTGCACTGCGCGCGCATCGTCACCGGCTCGCTGCTCGTCGCGATCGCCTGGCACCTGGCGATGCCGAACGTCTCGATCGGCGTGTGGCTGATGATGGCGGCCGGCCGCCTGCTCGTCTGGCGCCTGCCGCTGGTGCCGAGCAAGGAGGCCGCCTTTGCCGCGATCACCGGGGTGGTGATCGGCCAGGGCTCGGCCATGTCCGAGCTGATGGCGCTGATCGCCGGCCTCACCCTTCTCGTCCATGTCACCTTGATCGGAGGCTTCAGCGTGCAGGCCCTGCTCACGAGGAACAAGCAGCCATGATCCGCCTCCCGATCGCCTCGCTGGCCACCGGCGCCGCGACCGCGCTCGCCCTCGCCGCGGCGCCTGCCGCCGCCGCGCAGCCCGATCCGGTCGACGGCAATTGCGCGACGCGGGCCGGCGTGCCGCTCTACGTCAACGTCACCGGCCTCAAGGACCGCACCGGCCGGCTCAAGCTGGAGATCTATCCGCCGAACGAGGAGGATTTCCTGCGCGACGACACGTCGCTGAAGCGCGAGAACAAGCCGTTCCGCCGCATCTGGGCGCAGACGCCGGCTTCGGGCCCCGTCCGCCTGTGCATCCGCGCGCCGGGCCCGGGCACCTGGGCGGTGCTGTTCACGCACGATCGCGACGGCAAGAACAAGTTCAACTTCTGGGAGGACGGCGCCGGCTTCCCGAGCAACCAGAAGCTCGGCCGCAGCCGCCCCAAGGTACGCCAGGCGCTGGTCAATGTCGGCCCCGGCGGTGGACAGATCTCGATAAAGGCCCAATATCTCAGGGGTCTGGGCGGCTTCGCGCCGCTGGACGACTGAGGGGCAAGGCGATGCGCATCGTCGACGTCAACGAGTTCTACTCGCCGACCGGTGGCGGCGTGCGCACCTATCTCGATCGCAAGATGGGGATCATGGCCGATATGGGCCATGAGCTGACCGTGATCGCGCCGGCGCTCGAATCGAGCGTCGAGGAGCGGCCCGGCGGCGGCCGCATCTTCTGGGTCAAGGCGCCGCCGCTGATCCTCGATCGCAACTATGGCATCTTCGTCCATGACGAACCGGTGTGGAACCTGCTCGACGCGCTGAAGCCCGACATCGTCGAGACCAGCTCGCCCTGGCTCCCGGCCTGGACGGTGGCGCGCTGGCAGGGCGATGCGGTGAAGGTGTTCTTCGCCCATGGCGACAATATCGGCGCCTATCCGCAGCGCTGGCTCGACAGCGTGGCGACGCCGATCCAGGTCGAGCGGGCCTTTGCCTGGTACACGCGGTACATGAGCCGCTTCCTCGGGCATTACGACGCGTTCGTCACCAACGGCCCGGCACTGGCCAAGCGGTTCCGCCGGCGCGGCATGCATGTCCATGCCTCGATGCCGCTGGGGATCGAGCGGCAATGGTTCTCGCCCGACCTGCGCGACGAGAAGCTGCGCGTGGCGCTGCTCGCCCAGCTCGGCCTGCCGCCGGAAGGGCATCTGCTGCTCGGCCTGGGCCGGCATCACAAGGAGAAGCGCTGGCCGCTGGTGATCGACGCAGTGGAGGCTGCGGCGAACGACCTGCCCGTCGGCCTGATGCTGATCGGCGACGGCCCGCAGCGCCGCCAGCTCGAGGCCCGGATCGCCGGCAGCCCGCATATCAAGATCTTCCGTCCGGTCTATGACCGGGTGCGCTTCTCGCGGATCATGGCCAGCTGCGATGCGCTGATCCACGGCTCCGATGCCGAGCCCTTCGGCCTCGTCGCTTCCGAGGCGCTGGCCTCGGGCCTGCCGTTGATCGGGCCCGACGAGGGCGGCTTCGCCGAGCTTGCCGATCCGCTCTTCGCCGAAACCTATCGCGCGCGCGATGCCTATTCGGCGGCGGACGCGATCCGGCGCATGTTCGGCCGCGAGCAGGCCATCCTGCGCAACGCCGCCCGCGTCGCCGCGGGCAAGGTGCGCAGCGACGCCGACCACGCCGCCGAACTGATGGCCTATTACGAGGGCTTGCTGGAGGCGAGGCGCGGCGGCGCCGGCGCGCGCGGCGCCGGCAGCGCGTAGACCGAGATATTGAGGTCGCCGAGCGGCCAGCGGCCGCGCAGGCGATAGCCGAGCTCCTCCATCCGCTTCACCGCGAGCTGGTGCGACGCCATGCGCTCGCCGAAATAGGCGGGGCGCATCACCACGATCTCCGGCCGCTGGGTGAAGATGCGGTCGATCTCCTGGAGCTGGTCGACGCCCAGCGCGCCATTCTCGCGCTCGCGCGAAAGGTGGCTCGGAAAGACCCAGGGCGACACGGTGCAGCGCCCGGTATAGCCGTACAGGATCGGATTGCCCGAATAGAGGTACATGCAGCCCGGCCCATGGCCGATGCCGTCGGCCAGCGCCTGAAGCTGCGCGGCATTGCCGCGATGCAATTTCACGCTGACCAGCCTGGCTTCGCCGCCGATGGCAGCCACGAGCAGCAGCAGCGGCGCCACCCATTTGCGGCCGGTCTCGGTGCCGCCCAGATAGCCGGCGCAGCACAGGCTCGCGGGCAGCAGGACCGGCAGCGCATAGTGATTGAACCAGGTACCGAACACCAGCAGCCCGATCACCGCGGCGATCAGCCAGCCGAAGAGCAATGCCCGCACCGGATGCTCGCTGCGCGCGCCCACGGGCACATGGCGCGAGAGCCCGGAGACGATCAGCAGCGGGGCCAGCATCAGCGCGACTTCCAGGAAGTTGCGAATCAGCACCATCGGCGGATCGCTCTGCCGCGCCAGGATCGAGCCGAAATTGGCATAGAACCAGGGGTCGCCATGGCCGAGCAGGATGAACGCCGCCCAGGTGGCGAGCGTGGGCAGCCACACCGCCGCCGCCCAGAGCGCGCCGCGGCGCAGCACATGCGCCGCGCTGGTCCCCAGGCGCGCCTCGGTCCACATCAGCCACAGGCCGAGGAATATCGCCTCGAAGACCACCGAATATTTGACCTGCATCGCCAGGCCGATGATCAGCATCGCCGCGGTGGCGCGATGGATGCGCCGGCGGTCGTCGCTCGCATCGTCCGGGTGCGGCACGATCAGCAGCACCGCCCATGCCGTCAGCAGGTTGTAGAAGACCGGCGCCTGCCCGCCCTGGCCGTCGGCGAAATTGAGCATGAACAGATAGAGGAGCGCGGCGGGGAGGCCGCCGCGACTCCAGCCGGCCTTGTCGGCGAGCCGCCAGATCAGCAGCGCGGTGCCCACCACCGCGGCCAGCGCCATCATCTGGTAGATCCAGATGCCCGCCGGGACCCCGAAGGCGGCGGGCAGCAGGTAGATCAGGAACAGCCCCACGGGCTTGCGGTCCCAGACATCGACAAAGGGAACGGCGCCGTGCAGCATCTGCTGGGCGGTGACGAGGTAGAATTCCTCATCGATATGGACGACGGGATTGCCGAAGGTGATCGCGCGCACCGCCACGGCGGCGAGCAGCAGGATCGACCAGCGCGGCAAGGCGGCGATCGCGGCGACCAGATCGGAAAGGCGAGCAGTCCGGCTCCCCAGCACTTCGGACTTGCTTGCCATCAGGAGCGCGGCGCCCCGGGCGGGAGGAGATGCAGCATGATTGTCGAACGGGCCCTTCCCGGTTAATTCCGGTCCGTGCTTAGCGCCGCGCGCGCGCGCTGTCACGAACTCGCCACGGGAACGCGGCAAGGCGTGCGACGAAATTGTCCGGGAACGCTACAAATGACGCTTCGTACCGATCGCCGCTCGCTTCTTCTCACCGGCACGCTGGGCCTCGGCGCCCTCGCGCTTCCGGGCTTCTCCCTGGCCCAGGCGCTGGCCGCCGGCTTCACCCATTCGGTCGCCAGCGGCGAGCCGGGGCAGGACACGATGCTGCTCTGGACGCGCTACGTGCCCGCCGATGGCGGCGCGGTGAAGCTGAGGGCGGAGATTTCGAAGACCGCGGATTTCGCGAAGATCGTCTCGGGCGGCCAGCAGATCACCGGCCCGTGGCGCGACCATACCGCCAAGATCACGGTCGAGGGGCTCGAGCCCGGCACCAGCTATTTCTATCGCTTCGTGGCCCCGGACGGCAGCTTCTCGCCGGTGGGCAGGACGAAGACGCTGCCCATGGGCAATGTCGGCCGCTTCGGCATCGGCGTCTTCTCCTGCGCGAACATGCCGTTCGGCTTCTTCAACGCCTATGGCCATGCCGCGGCGCGCGCCGATATCGACCTGTGGGTCCATCTCGGCGATTATCTCTACGAGTATAAGCGCGGCGGCTATGCGCCGGCCGGCGGGGCGGTGGCGGATCGCTGGCCCGAGCCGGCGACCGAGATGGTCCATCTCGCCGATTATCGCCTGCGCTATGCCAGCTATCGCAGCGATCCCGATCTCCAGGAACTGCACCGGGTCAAGCCGATGCTGATCCAGATGGACGATCACGAATCGACCAACAACAGCTGGGAAGGCGGCGCGCAGAACCATCAGCCGGACGAAGGCGACTGGAGCATCCGCAAGGCGGCGGCGCTCCAGGCGTTCAAGGAATGGATGCCGGTCTCCGAGACGCCCTGGGGCAGCTACGACATTGGCGGCCTCGCCACGCTGTTCCGCACCGAGAGCCGCCTCCTCGCGCGCAGCGACGAGCCGGATCTCGCGCCGCTGTTCCGCTCCGCCGACGCGCAGAAGGCGCTGATCGCCTTTCGCGACGGCGAACTGCAGGATCCGGCGCGTACCATGCTCGGCACCGAGCAGGAGGCGTGGCTCGGCCATGCGATGCGCAAGTCGGTGCGCGCCGGCCAGAAGTGGCAGCTGGTCGGTTTCGGCACGATCATGGGCAAGCAGCGCATGCCGGAGCAGGCGCTCGACTGGATCAAGCCGGATGCCCCGGCCCGTACGCGCGCCTATGTCCAGTCGGGCGTGATCGCCAGCAAGCTCGGCGTGCCGTCGGACCTCGACAATTGGGGCGGCTTCCCGGCGGCCCGCGCGCGCTTCCTCAAGTCCGCCCAGGCGGCGGGCGCCAATCTGATCGTGCTGTGCGGCGACAGCCACAATGCCTGGGCGTTCGACCTGGGGCAGGACGGCAAGCCCGCCGGCGTCGAATTCGCCGGCCATAGCGTCACGTCGCCGGGCTATGAGAACAGCACCGCTACCGATCCGAAGATCATCGCCGCCGGCCTGGTCGCCGCCAATCCCGAGCTGAAATGGTGCGACACCAGCCGCCGCGGCTATATGGCGCTCACGCTCACGCCGGAAAAGGCGAGCAACGACTGGGTGTTCCTGGACACGGTGACCCAGCGCACGACCAAGGCCAGCGTGGGGCACACCGCCGTGGTGACGCGCGGCCGCAACGTGATGGCGTAGCGCCAGGGCCCGATCGCAAGATCCCGGATGCTGGTTCGGGCCCTGGACTAGACCAGCACCAGCACCAGCGCCACGGCCAGGATCGCCGCCCCGCCCAGCAGCGCGGCGGCGATCCAGCCCGTGCCCGTCCGGATCGCGGCGGCAGTCGCGGCGTCGTTCGGCGGCTCGGCCTCGATCCGCCGGATCGCGGCGCGCAGCAGCCGTGGCGCGTCGTCACCCAGCCCTGCCAGGGTCCAGGCCAGCATGCCGCCGCTCGCGGCCAGCCGCCCCGGCGCGAAGCGCGCCGCCACCAGCCGCGCCGCCGCCCGCCGGATCGCGCCGGACAGGTCGAAGCCCGGCGCGATGCGCGCGAGCACGCCGTCCATCGTCACAAAGGCCTTGAACACCAGCAGCAAGTCCGGCGGCATCACCAGCCCTTCCTCGCGCAGCAGCCGCAGGAAATCGGGCACCATCTCCGCCATCACGATGCGCCCGCCGCCATGGCGCTGGACGATCTGCTCGGCGGCGCGGTCGATGCGGCCACGCGGCACACCATGCCCTTCGGACCAGAGCGCCAGCGTTTCCGCGAGCGCCCGCGGATTGCCCCAGGCCAGCGACGTGACGAAGCCCAGGAATTCCTCGCGCCGCCCCGGCCCGATATGGCCGATCGAGCCCAGGTCGAGCAGCGCCAGCCGGTTGCCGGGCAGGCAGAGCAGGTTGCCGGGGTGCGGATCGCCGTGGAAGCGGCCATGGACCAGCACCATCTCGATGACGAGATCGGCGCCGAGTTCGGCGATTGCCTCCGGATCGATCCCGCGCGCCGCCAGCGCCTCGGCGGAAAGCGGCTTCACCCCCTCGACATAGTCCATCACCAGCAGGGTCTCGCTGGTCCACTCCCAATGGATGCCGGGCACCAGCACATCGGGCTGGCCGACCAGGTCCTCGCGGATGCGATCGGCGTTGCGGCCCTCCTGGGTGAAGTCCAGCTCCTCCAGCATCGCCTGGCGCAGCTGTCGCGCCAGCGCCACCGGCTCGAAGCGCCGCGCCTCGGCGCTGCTCCGCTCGACCAGCGCGGCCAGTTCGGCGATCAGCCGCATGTCCGCTTCCATCGCGCGGCGAATGCCGGGGCGGCGGACCTTGAGCACCACGTCGCGCCCGTCCTTCAATCGGGCGCGGTGGACCTGCGCCATCGACGCGGCGGCGAGCGGCACCGGATCGAAATGCGCGAAGGCGGCCTCGGGCGGCTCGCCCAGCGCGTCCTCCACTGCCGCGCGGATCGTCTCGAAGGCCAGCGTCGGCGCGTCGCTGTGGAGCTGCTCGAGCTCGGCGATCCATTCGGGCGGCAGCAGGTCGCCGCGCGTCGCGAGGATCTGGCCGATCTTCACGAAGCTCGGCCCCAGCGCCTCGAGCGCCAGCCGGGTGCGGCGCGGGAGCGGCAGCGCCCCCGCGTCGGCATCCGCGCCTTCGCCGGCGAAGCCCAGCCGGGCGAGCAGCACGCCCAGCCCGAAGCGCGCGGCCACGGCCGCGATCTCGCCCACCCGGTCGCGATCGCGGGCAGTGGTGGCGATCAGCTTGATCATGCGGCGCCAACGCGGGCCCGGGGCGAACGCTCCCGCGTCAACCGGCGCGGCGCTCCAGCGCGAGCAGATATTCCTTGGCGTCCAGCCCGCCTGCGAAGCCGGTGAGCTTGCCGGTCGACCCGATCACCCGGTGGCACGGGGCGACGATCGAGATCGGGTTGCGTCCATTGGCGGCACCGACGGCACGCGACGCTTTCGGGCGGCCCAGCTTCGCGGCGATCTCGCCATAGGAGCGCGTCTCGCCAAAGGGGATGGCCAGCAGTTCGGCCCATACGCTCTTCTGGAAGTCGGTTCCCCGGAAATCCAGCGGCAGGTCGAAGCGGGTGCGGGTGCCGGCGAAATATTCGCGCAGCTGGGTCTCGGCCGCCATCAGCACCGGATGCCCGGCATCGCCGGCCGCTTCGCCCAGCTTCACCCGATCGGGCGAATCATTCTCCCAAAGGATCGCGACGAGGCCCTTGTCGCTTGCGACGAGGGTGAGTTCGCCGACGGGCGAGGGAACGGTCTTGGTCGACAAGGTCATGCTGTGTCTCCTTACCCTGCCGATATGGACGGCGGCGCCGGGAATCGCTTCCCGCACCTTGTCGCCAAAGCCTCAGTCCAGCGACTTGCTCGCCTGCTCGAACATATCCTTGCTCAGCCCCGGCGTGGCGATGATCCGCTCCAGCTCGGCGCGCATCCTTGCCGCACGCGCCGGATCGAAGCGCTTCCACCGGCCGAGCGGCGGCACCAGCTTGGCCGCGGTCTGCGGATTGAGCCGGTCGAGCGCGATCAGCTGGTCGGCGACGAAGCGATAGCCGCGGCCCGAAGGATCGTGGAACGCCCGCTGGTTGACGCTGAACGCGCCGATCAGCGCCCGCGCCCGGTTTGGGTTTGCGAGCGTGAAGTCCTTGTGCGCGGCCAGTGCCTCGACGGCCTGCGCGGCATCGTCGCGCGACGAGAGCGCCTGGGTCTGGAACCATTTGTCTAGCACCAGCGCATTGCCCTGGTAGCGCTGGTAGAAGGCCGCCAGCGCCGCCTCGCGCTTGTCCGAATTGCCGTTGACCAGCGTGGTCAGCGCGCCCTGGCGATCGGTCATGTTGTCCGCCGCCTCGAACTGGCCGAAGGCAAGCGCGGCGGCGTCGTCCGCTCCGCTCGCGGCGATATAGCCGAGCGCCACCGTCTTCAGGCGCCGCGCGCCCTTGGCCGCCGGCGAATATTCGAAGCGATTGGCCTGTGCCCCGTCATAGGCGGCGCGCCATTCGCTCTCCAGCGCCGTGCCCAGGTCCGCGCGCAGCGCCTCGCGCGCCGCGAAGATCGCGTCGGGATCGACCATGCCCATCTGGTCGCCGATGAAGCTGTCCGACGGCAGCAGCACGGCTTCGGCGACGAATGCCTTGTCGAGTGCCGAATCGAGCAGCGTGTTCCGCACCGCCTCGATCACTGCGGCGTGCTCGCCCTTGCCGCTCGTCACCGCGGCGACCAGCGTGTCCAGCATCAGCTGCTGCATCGCCTCGTAGCGGGCGAAGGGATCGTCGTCATGCGCCGAGAGGAAGGCGAGGTCCTTTGCCGTGCGGTTGGTCTCGACGATCACGGGGGCGGAGAAGCCGCGGTTGATCGAGAGCACCGGCGGCTCGGACAGGTTCTCGAACAGCATCTCGTGCGCGGCGTCCTTGAGCAGGACCAGCTGCTCGTCGCACATCGGCCGCCCGGTGATGCCGCCGAACAGCTTGAGCCTGAGCGGCAGCACCATCGGCTCCTTGGCCGGCTGGCCCGGCGTCGGCGGCACGGTCTGGGCGAGCCTGAGGCGGGCGCGGCCGCCTTCCTGGGCCAGATTGGCCGAGACGCGCGGCGTGCCCGCCTGGCTGTACCAGCGGCGGAACTGGGTGAGGTCCACCCCGCCGGCCTCCTCCATGCAGCGCACGAAGTCCTCGCAAGTGGCGGCGGTGCCGTCGAACCGGTCGAAATACAGGTCGGTCGCGGCGCGGAACTTCTCGCGGCCCAGGATGGTCGACATCATCCGGATCACTTCGGCGCCCTTGTTGTAGATGGTCGCCGTGTAGAAGTTCGATATCTCGATATACTCGTCCGGGCGCACCGAATGGGCGAGCGGGCCGGCATCCTCGGGGAACTGGCTGGCGCGCAGGCCGCGGACATCCTCGATCCGCTTGACTGCCTTGCTGCCCTGGTCGCCCGAAAAGCTCTGGTCGCGGAAGACGGTGAAGCCTTCCTTCAGGCTGAGCTGGAACCAGTCGCGGCAAGTGACGCGGTTGCCCGACCAGTTGTGGAAATATTCGTGCGCCACCACCGCGGCGATCGCGTCGTAATCATAATCGGTGGCGGTGTCGGGATCGGCAAGGATGTAGCGGCTGTTGAAGACGTTCAGCCCCTTGTTCTCCATCGCGCCGAAGTTGAAGTCGTCCACCGCGACGATGTTGAACACGTCGAGATCATATTCGCGGCCATAGACGGTCTCGTCCCAGGCCATCGACAGCTTGAGCGCGTGCAGCGCGTGATCGGTCTTGGGCAGGTCGCCCGCGCGCACCCAGATGCCGAGATCCACCTTGCGCCCGCGCATCGTGGTGAAGACGCCCCTGTTGGCGACCAGGTCGCCGGCCACCAGCGCGAACAGATAGCTCGGCTTGGGGAAGGGATCGTGCCACTCGGCCCAGTGGCGCCCGTCGCCCGCATCGCCCTGCGCGATCGGATCGCCGTTCGCCAGCAGCACCGGGAAGCGCGCCTTGTCGGCAGCCATCCGCACCTTGTATTTCGAGAGCACGTCCGGCCGGTCGGGGAAGAAGGTGATGCGGCGGAAGCCCTCGGCCTCGCACTGGGTGCAGAGCATGCCCGACGAGGCATAGAGGCCCTGAAGCTGGGTGTTGCGCTCGGGCGCGATCGTCACGACCGTCTCGATCTCGTGCGCGTCGCCGGCAAGCGGGATCACCAGGTCCGGGCCGTCCATCCGCCAGCCCTCGGCCTCGGCGCCGTCCACCTTCACGCTCTCCGCCGCCAGCCCGTCGCCGTTCAGCACCAGCGGCCGATCGTGCGCGCCGCTGCGCTCCACCAGCAGCGTGGCGCGGACCCGGGTCGCCACCGGATCGAGATCGAAGTCGAGCGCGATCTCGGGAACCGTCCAGTCGGGCGCGCGATAGTCCTCGCGGCGAGTGACGTGCGGAGTCTGCGGGGCGTTGGAAGCGTCTGCCATGATGCCTCGGATATAGGGGCAAGCTCGGCGCTCGCCACCTTGAAAATCTGCCGGCTTGCGCCTGCGTCAAGCCGTGCTACCGAAGCGATATACCGAGTTGCCGCCGAGAGGTTCCCCCACATGATCCGCACCACCACGCCGCTGGCCCTTGCGCTGATGCTGGCGCTGCCCGCTTATGCCCAGAACGCGCCGGCGCCTGCGCCCGCCCCGGCGCTCACCGCCGCAGAGCGCAATGCGATCGTCAATGCCGAGCTGCCCGCCGACCAGGCGGCGCTCAAGAGCCATGTCATGTTCCTCGCCGCGGATGCGCTGAAGGGCCGCGAGGCCGGCAGCCCCGAGTTCGAGATCGCCGCGCAATATGTCGTCTCGCAATTCTATGCGGCCGGGCTGAAGCCGGCGGGCGACGAGGGCGGCTATCTGCAGAAGGTCCCGCTGGTCAGCGCCAAGCTCGACGGCCCCGGCACGATGACGGTGACGCGCAAGGGCGGCGCGCCGGTCGCGCTCGAATTCGGCAAGGACTTTGTCTCCTCGGCCAATCCCGAGACGCCCAGCTATGCCGTCACGGCGCCGGTGGTGTTCGTCGGCTATGGCATCGTGGGCCAGGGCCGCGACGACTATAGGGGCGTCGACGTGAAGGGCAGGATCGTCGCCTATTTCGGCGGCGCGCCCGAGAGTTTCCCCGGCGAGGTCGCCGCGCATTTCTCCAATCCCGCCGCCAAGGCGGAGATCGCGGCGAAGCATGGTGCGATCGCCACGATCACGCTCGAATCGCCGCACACCGTCAAGGCGCGGCCCTTCAGCTTCTATGCCAATGCCGCGGCGCGGCCGCGCTTCACCTGGGGCAACCCCGACGGCACCGGCCATATCGCTGCGCCGGGCACGCCCTCGGCCGGCACCGTCAGCCTGGTCGGCGCCGAGAAGCTGTTCGCGGGCGCCAGACAGAAATGGGCCGATATCGCCAAGGCGGCCGCCGCGCCCGACGCGGTGTTCAAGGCAGAGGCGCTGCCGGTGACCGTTAGCGTCGCCGCCAAGACCGCGCTCACCCCGGTGAAGAGCTACAACGTCGCCGGCATGCTGCCGGGCAGCGATCCCGCGCTGTCGAAGGAAGTCGTGGTCCTTTCCGCGCATCTCGACCATATCGGCGTCGGCCGGCCCGACAAGACCGGCGACACGATCAACAACGGCGCGCTCGACGATGCCGTCGGCATCGCCTCGCTGATCGAGGAGGCCAAGCGCTTCAAGACGGCGGGCACGAAGCCGCGCCGCTCGATCCTGTTCCTGGCGGTCACCGCCGAGGAGAAGGGCCTGGTCGGCTCGGACTATTTCGCCAACAACCCCACCGTGCCGCTGTCGAGCATCGTCGCCGACGTCAATCTCGACATGCCGATCATCACCTACAAGTTCCAGGACATCATGGTGTACGGCGCCGGCCATTCGACGCTGGGCCCGATCGTCGAGCGCGCCGGCAAGGCGATCGGCGTGCCGCTGTCCGACGATCCGCTGCCGGGCGAGAACATCTTCGTCCGCTCGGATCACTACAACTTCGTTCGCAAGGGTGTGCCCTCGGTCTTCCTCTGGCCCGGTGCGGGCGGCCCCGGTCGCGCGGCATATGATGACTTCATGAAGAACCATTATCACCAGCCTTCGGACGAGATCGGCCAGCTGCCGGCGATCGACTGGGAGTCCGGCGTGCGCTTCGTCGACGTGAATTATCGCATCGCCCGCGAGATTGCCGATGGCGAGCAGCGACCGGTGTGGAACAAGGGCGATTTCTTCGGCCTCACCTATAACGGTCCGGGGGCCAAGTGAGCATGAAGCGCGCACTTCTCCTCGCAGCGACTCTGCTCGCCGCCGTTCCCGCCTTCGCCCAGAATCTCGACAAACAGGATCTGGACAGGGACGCGGCGGCGCTGAAGGCGCATGTCCAGTTCCTCGCATCCGATGCGATGAAGGGCCGTGACACGGGCTCGCCCGAACTGGCCATCGCCGAGCAATATGTCGCGGCGCAGATGCTCGCGGCCGGGCTCAAGCCTGCGGGCGTGAACGGCACCTGGCTCCAGCCGGTGCCGCTGGTCGCCTACAAGTCGGCCGGCCACGGCACGCTCGTGCTTCGGCGTGGCGAAACGTCGATCCCCCTCGAATGGGGCAAGGACTATATCGCCCGCCCCACGCCGAGGACGCCGAAGGTCGCCGTGTCGGGCCCGGTGGTCTTTGTCGGCTATGGCACCGAGGAGGAATATGCGGGGCTCCAGGCGAAGGGCGCGATCGTGGCGATGCTGCGCGACGCGCCGCGCGGCCTGCCCAGCGATGTCCGCGCGCATCTCGCGCAGCCCGAGGAGAAGATGCGCGTCGCGGCGGCGCATGGCGCGGTCGGCGTTCTCCTGATCGAGAGCAACGCCCGTCACGCGCTCCGCCCGTTCGCCCAGGTGGTCTCCTTCGCGGAGAGCGAGGCGATGACCTGGTCGGACGGTGGCGCTGCGGCGGGCCCCGCCGCGCCGGCCTTCGCCTATCTGGGCTTCGACGGTGCCGCCAAGCTGTTCGAAGGTTCGAAGATCAAATGGGACGCCGTCCTGGCGGCGGACAAGGTGGGCGGGAAGATCGCGCGCGGGGCGCTCGCCGTATCCGCCACGGGCACCGCCGAGACTGCGCTGCGCAAATTGGCGGCGGACAATGTCGCCGGCCTGCTGGAAGGGACGGACAAGGCGGGCGAATATGTCGTCCTGTCGGCGCACCTCGATCATGTCGGCGTGGGCGAGCCCGATGCGACGGGCGACAGGATCTATAACGGCGCGATGGACAATGCGGTCGGCACCGCCGCGATGCTCGAAGTGGCGCGCCGCTTCCAGGCCTCCGGCAAGCGGCCGCGCCGTTCGATTCTGTTCGTCGCAGTGACGGCGGAGGAGCAGGGCCTGGTCGGCTCGGAATATTTCGCCGCGCACCCGACCGTGCCGGGCCGATCGATCGTCGCCAATGTCAATCTCGACATGCCGATCCTGACGTATGATTTCGTCGATCTGGTCGCCTATGGCGCGGATCGCAGCTCGGTCGGAAAGCTGGTGGAGGCGGCCGCCGCCGCGGAGGGAGTCAGGCTGGTTCCCGATCCGGAGCCGGACCAAGCCTATTTCGTCCGCTCGGATCATTACAGCTTCGTCAAGGCGGGCATCCCCGCGGTCTCGCTCGATCTGGGGCCGGGCGGTCCGGGCGCGGCGGCGACGAAGGAATTCCTCGACAAGCATTACCACCAGCCTTCGGACGAAGTGGGGCTGATCGACTGGAAGCAGGGGCTGCGCTTCGTCGGCCTCAACTATGCGATCGCTCGCGCCATCGCCGATGCGGAGGCCAGGCCGGTGTGGAACAAGGGCGATTTCTTCGGCACGCTCTACAAGGGGCCGATGGCCCAGGGACCTTCGGAAAAGTGATCTTCCGCCGTTTCCTCCTCGCCGCGGCGGCGCTGTTCGCCGCGCCGTTCGCCCAGGCGCAGACCGCGGCCCAGCCGGCCGCCCAGCTTCCGCCCGAGCAGGCGGCGCTGAAGGCGCATGTCCAGTTCCTCGCCTCCGATGCGCTTCGCGGGCGCGAGGCGGGAACGCGCGACTATGACGTGGCGGCCGAATATGTCGCGGCGCAGATGCTGGCGATCGGCCTGGTGCCCGGCGCGGCGGGAAGCTGGTTCCAGCCGTTCAAGCTGGTCTCGTACAAGCCGGCCGAGAAGGCGAAGTGGAGCCTGGTGCGCGGTGCGATGGAAATCCCGCTCCAGTTCGGCATCGACTATGTCAACACGCCGGCGCCCGCCACGCCCGACTTCAAGGCCGAGGGCGGCATCGTCTTCGCCGGCTATGGCATCGTCTATCCCGAAGGGAAGCGCGACGATTACAAGGGGCTCGACGTGAAGGGGAAGATCGTGGCGATCCTGCCCGGCGTGCCCCAGGGCCTGCCCAACGAAGTCGAGGCGCATTTCGGCGACGACGAGCAAAAGGCGGCGATCGCGCAGCAAAAGGGCGCGGTGGCGGTGATCGTGCTCGAATCGCTCGCCCAGCGCGAGCAGATCCCCTTCGAGGCGATCGTTCCCTATTACGACTATGAACGCACGACCTGGGCACGGCCCGACGGCACTGCCTTTGCGACCGCGCCGGGCGCCCCGCCGGTGGGCTATGTCGGCCCGGCCGGGGCGGAGAAGCTGTTCCAGGGGGCGAAGATCCGCTGGGCCGATGTGCTCGCCGCGCAGCGCAGGGGCACGCGGGTCCCTACCGGCGCGCTCGCGGGCACGCTCAGGGTTGCGAGCAAGACGCGGCTGGTGACGCAGGCGACGCGCAACGTGGCCGGGCTGATCCCGGGGACCGATCCGTCGCTCAAGGCGGAATATGTCGTCCTTTCCGCCCATCTGGACCATGTCGGCGTGGGGGATGCGGTCAATGGCGACCGCATCTACAATGGCGCGATGGACAATGCGATCGGCGTCTCGACCATGCTCGAGGTCGCCCGCAAGTTCGTCGCTTCGGGCGAGAAGCCCCGGCGCTCGATGCTGTTCGTGGCTCTGGCGGCGGAGGAGAAGGGGCTGCTCGGCTCGGACTATTTCGCGCATTATCCGCCGGTGGCGAAGGACCGGCTGGTCGCCGACGTCAACATGGACATGCCGATCCTCACCTATCCGCTGGTCGATGTCGTCGCGCTGGGGGCCGAACGCTCCAGCCTGGGCCCGGTGATCGCCGCGGCGGCGGCTGGCGAGGGCCTTGCCGTCGTCCCCGATCCGAGCCCCGAGGAGATGTTCTTCGTCCGCTCGGATCACTACAGCTTCGTCAAGTCCGGCATTCCGGCGGTCTCGATCGATACCGGCCCGGGCGGGCAGGGAGCGGAGGCGCAGAAGAGATTCCTGGCCGAGAACTATCACAAGCCCTCGGACCAGATCGATTTGCCCTTCGACTGGAACTCGGCCGCCAGATATATGCGCCTGAACTATGCCGTCGCCCGCGCGCTCACCGATGCGCCGGAACGCCCGCGCTGGAACAGGGGCGATTTCTTCGGGGTGCGGTTCGGGGGATATGGGGCGCAGTGACGTTCCGATCCTCCCCGCGCGGTGGAGGGGTGGCGCGCCACCGGCGACATCGCTCGCGGAAAATGCCCCTCCGCCGGCGTCGCGCGTCCTCCTGCCTCCCCAGGCGAGGGCCTAGGAAATGCGTCTCCTGATCTTCGGCCCCGGCTATACCGCCATGCGCCTGGTCGCGCGGCTGGCCGGCCGGGCGGAAATCGCCACCGTTGCCCGCGAGACCTTCGCCGGCCGCGCGGGCGACATCGCGCGCGCCACGCACATCCTCTCCACCGTCCCGCCGGGCGAGGACGACCCTGTCCTCGCAACCTATGGGAGCGAGATCGCCGCCTCCCGCGCCTGGATCGGCTATCTCTCCTCGACCGGCGTCTATGGCGACACCGGCGGCGCCTGGGTCGACGAGACGGCGCCCATGGGCACCGGCCGCCGCATCGCCCGGGCAAGGGCGGACGCCGCCTGGCTGGCGCTTGCCGGCGCGCATGTGTTCCGCCTGCCCGGCATCTACGGCCCCGGCCGCTCCCCGCTCGATCGCATCCGCGCCGGCGCCGCGCCGCGGATCGACCTGCCGGGCCAGGTGTTCAGCCGCATCCATGTCGACGACATCGTCGAGGGCGTGATCGCCGGCTTCGCCGGGCCGCCCGGCGCCTATAACCTGGCCGACGATCGCCCCGCTCCGCAGAGCGACGTCATTGCCTATGGCTGCGCGCTGCTGGGGTTGCCGGTGCCGCCGATGGTCCCGCTGGAGCAGGCGGGGCTAAGCCCCCAGGCCCGCGCCTTCCATGCCGAGAATCGTCGCGTCGCGAACGGCAAGGCGAAGCGGGTGCTGGGCTGGCGGCCGCGCCATGCCGATTACCGGTTGGGCCTGCGCGCCCTCAGCGCCACCACCAGCCCCGCGAGCACCAGCCCCGCGCCGCCCTCCGCCAGCGCGGACCAGCGATAGCCTTCGAACAGCGTCGAGAACAGCATCGCGATCACCGGGATCAGCACGCTGGTATAGGCTGCCTTGGCCGGGCCGATCGTGCGGATCAGCCGGAAATAGATGCTGAAGGTCAGCGCGGATCCCAGCACGCCGAGATAGAGGATGCCGCCCGCATAGCTGGGCCGGGGATCGAATGCCGGCGGCCCCGCGGTGGCGAGCGCGAACAGCCCGTCGATCGCCGCCCCGCTCAGCATCGCCCAGCCCAGCATCGTCGCCATCGGATAGGCCTTGGCCGTATCGGTCGCCTGCATGATGTTGGCGATCGAGGCGCACAGGACGCCGGCCAGTGCGATGACGATGCCGAGCAGGGCCTGGGCCGGGCCCACCGGGCTGAGCCGCGCTTCGTGCAGGAACAGCAGGGCGACGCCCGCCATCGCGATGGCCGAGCCGATGATCAGCTGGCGTCCCATCTTCTGCCCGAGGAAAATCCGCGCCATCACTGCATTGGGCACCAGCAGCAGCGCATAGACCACCGCCACCACGCCCGAGGTGATGTGCTGCTCGGCGCGATAGACGAAGTTGAAGTTGAACACGAACTGCGCGAGCCCGAGCAGGACCGCGAAGCGCACGCCCCGCGCATCGAGCCGCAGCCCGTCGCCGCGCAGCGCCGCCCAGGCCAGCATGGTCACTCCGGCCACCGCGAAGCGATAGGTGACCGACCAGCTCGGCGGCACCACCGAGAGCTGGTCGCGGATCACGATCCAGGTCGATCCCCAGATCAGCGTGACGATCGCGAAGGGAACCAGGACGGAGAGGCGGGCGGATTGCGGGGCGGGTGCGGCCGTCATCAATTCCTTCCCCCGCTTGCCGGGGGAAGGGGGCCGCGCCGCGAAGCGGCGTGGCGGAGGGGGCGCCGCGATCCGGCGGCGACTCGCTGTGCTCCTGCACCACCGGCTCCGCCGGCGGTTCCCTTCCCCGACACAGGCCCAGGGAGGATTTCAGGGGAGCCCGTCCTCACAGCGCCGCGATCGCATCGGCCAGCGGCCGTATCGCTTCCTCGGCCTGGTCCCAGCTGATCACCAGCCGCGCCTCGCCCACGCCCCAGTCGTAGAAATCGAAGCCGAGCGCGCGCAGGCGCGCCGCTTCCTCGGCGCGCATCTTCAGGAACACCTCATTGGCTTCGACCGGGTGCACCAGCCGGTCCCCCGCCGCCCGGGCGAGCAGGCGCGCACCGGCATTGGCCGCGCGGGCGTTCTCGAGCCACAGGTCGTTCTCCAGCATCGCCAGGATCTGCGCCGCCAGATAGCGGCCCTTGGAGGAGAGCAGCCCCGCCCGCTTGCGGCGATAGAGCGTCGCCTCCGCCAGTTCGGGCCGGAAGAAGATCAGCGCCTCGGCGCTCATCCCGCCATTCTTGACGAAGCCGAAGCTGAGCGCGTCCACGCCCGCGCGCCAGGTCAGGTCGCCGGGATGGCAGCCGAGATGCGCGACGGCGTTGGCGAAGCGCGCGCCGTCCATGTGCAGCCCGAGCTTGCGCTCCTTCGCCAGCGCCCCGATCGCCGCCACTTCGCCCGGCGTATAGGCCAGGCCATATTCGGTCGCGTTGGTGATCGAGACGGCATGCGGCTGCACCTGGTGCACGTCGGGACGGATCGGATCGATCACCGCGCGGATCGCATCGGGCGTCAGCTTCGAGCCCGGGCCCTCGCCGGCCAGCAGCTTGGCGCCGTGCGTATAGAATTCCGGCGCGCCGCACTCGTCGACATTGATGTGCGCCTCGCGGTGGCAGACCACGCCGCCATAAGGCGGGCAGAGCGCGGCCAGGGCGAGGCTGTTCGCCGCGGTGCCGGTCGGCACCCACAACGCGCGCACCTGCGTGCCGAACAGGTCCGAAAAGGCGCCGTCGAGCGATTGCGACCATCTGTCTCCGTCATAGGCGGTGTCGAGCTGGTTCACGCTTGCCAGCGCGGCGAGCACTTCGGGGCAGACTGCGGCGGCGTTGTCGGAGAAGAAGCGCATGGGAGGTCCATGCTGGGGGTGCCGGGCGGCGTCAACAGCGCAACCCAGAATCCGCCTTCAAGGACGAGGGGAGAATCTTGGCCCTGCCCTTCAGGGGCGCGCGAAATGCCGCCGGAGGAAGTTCGCGATGGCGCCGTCCACCGCCGCACGATCCTCCAGCAGCCCGTGGCCCACGGCGTCCAGCGTCACGACGTCGCCTCCGAGAAAGGACGCATATTGCGCGGCGTTGGCGGGCGGCATGAAATCACAGGAGCCGCGGAGAATCAGCACCGGGAATCTGCCCGGCGCGATGTTCGCCGGCTTCACCTTCGCCACGCTCGCGGAGACGAGGCGCTGGACATAGAGATTGCCTCCGCCGGGCAGGGCCGGCGGGGAAATGCCGGATCCCTTGCACAGGAAGCCGTCGGCCAGCTGGCTGCCGACGAAGTCGTCGAAGATCCTGCCGGCATCGGACTGGCTAAGCCGGCTCTCGGCGGCGGCGCCTTTGCCGTCGATCAGCGCAGCGGCGCTCTTCATTTCCCGGGACATGACGACCGGAGCCCTCTCGGTTCGCGAGAAGTCGCGTTCCACGGTCGTTCCCGGGAAGGTTCCGGGCGACGTCAGCACCAGGGCTGCGACATGCTCGGGATATCGTGCCGCGTAAGCAGTGGCGAGCGAGGCGCCGAAGGAGTTGCCCCACAGGATAAGCCGGCCCGCATTGAGATGGACGCGATAGGCCTCCAGGTCTGCGATCTCTCGCTCGAACGAATATTCCGCGGCGGGAAGCCGTTCGGAAACGCCGCCGCCCGCGCGATCATAATAGGCAGTCGTAAAACCCGCGCGCCGAAAGACGGCGCCTTCGTCGATGCGTCGTTGCTCGGTGTAGAGGCCGGGTCCGCCGTGAACGAAGACCACGATGGCCTGCTGCCGGGGGGACGCCTCGCCGCGTACGATCCATTCGCCGACATTCGAACCCGTCGACAGGTGGACCTTCGCGGCGCCGTCTCGAAATCCGGAGACCTGGGCCCATGCCGGCACCATCGAAAATGCCGCCAGGGCGACGACCCACCAGCCCCGCCGGAATCGGATCGACGGTACCCACAAGTGAAACATCCGATTTCCTCCGGCACTGCTGGAGCGTCTTGTATCGATACGATGATGGATCCTACCGCTCCTCGCCGCGCCGGTCGTCCGGCCGGAAGCGATCCGGCGGAGGCGGTCCGTCCGGTGCCTGCTCGCGGCGGGGGCGTCGCCCGGGCGCCTCGCCCGGCCGGCCGAGGATCGGCGCCTCGCCCTGCGCGTCGGGGTCGACGCCTTGCGGCACCACCTGGGTCTCGATTCCCGTCCCCTGGATGAAGTCGCCCACGCCGTTCAGCACCTCGTCCAGCGTCACGTCGTTGCCGTCGGGCTCGGTCGTCGGCTCGGGCGGCGGGATGCGCAGGTCGAGCGCCCGGGTCATGAAATCGCGCCACACCCGCGCGGGCAGGCCGCTGCCCGACAGGCCCGGATTCGGCGAATTGTCGTCATTGCCCAGCCACACGCCGCAGACGATGCCGCCGGCATAGCCGATGAACAGCGCGTCGCGATTGTCCTGGGTGGTGCCGGTCTTGCCATAGGTCGGGATCGGCAGCGCCGCGCCGCGCCCGGTGCCGTCCTCCACCACCGTGCCGAGCAGGCTGCGCAGGTCGTCGAGCTGGCGCCCGTTGAAGCGAGTGGGCCCGCCCAGCCGCTTGGCCAGCCAGTCGCTTGCCGCCTCGTCGTCGCTCAGGCCCTGCGGCCGTACCGGATAGGCGCCATTGGCCACCGCGGCATAGGCGGCGGTCAGCTCGAGCAGCGATACGGTGGAGGTGCCGAGCGCGATCGAGGCGTCGTCGCCGATCGGCGTGGAGATGCCCAGGTCGCGCGCCGCCCGCGTCACTTCGCGCACCCCCAGCTTCTGGGTCAGCCGCGCGGCGACGACGTTCGAGGATTTGGCGAAGGCCTGGCGCAGCGTGATCTTGCCGGCATAGCTGCCATGCGAATTCTCGGGCTTCCAGTCGCCGATCTGGACCGGGCTGTCGTCCACGATCGTGTCGGGGTCCATGCCGCCGCGCAGCGCCGCCAGATAGACGAACAGCTTGAAGGTCGACCCCGGCTGGCGCCGCGCCTGGGTGGCGCGGTTGAACGGGCTCTCGCCATAGCTCTTGCCGCCCACCATCGCGATCACCCGGCCGTCCGGATGCATCGCCACGATCGCGATCTGCGATTTCCTGAGCCCCGCGCCGCGCACCGCCCGCTCGGCGGCCTGTTGCGCGTTCAGCTCGAGCGTCGTCTGCACCGTCTGCTCGGTGCCGACGCCGCCGGCGCGGTCGCGCGCCTGGGGCAGCACCCAGTCGGCGAAATAGGTGCCGTTGGGCAGGTCTTCCTTCGACTTGCTGACGTGCAGCACGCCCGGCCGGATGGCATCGGCCCGCGCCTTGGTGATCAGGCCGGCATCCACCATCGCGCCGATCACCAGCTTCTGCCGCTCGCGCGCGCCCTTCAGGTTGCCGGTGGGGGCAAGCCGCGAAGGCGCCTGCACCAGCCCGGCCAGGAGCGTCGCCTGGCTCAGGGTCAGGTCCTCGGGCTCGGTGCTGAAATAGTGCCGCGCGGCGGCGCGCAGGCCATAGACATTGTCGCCGAAATAGACGTTGGAGAGATAGCGCGAGAGGATTTCGTCCTTGCTCAGCCAGGCCTCGAGCCAGAAGGCGATCAGCACTTCCTGCGCCTTGCGCCCGAAGGTGCGCTGCGAATTGAGGAAGGCGTTCTTGGCGAGTTGCTGGGTGATCGTGCTGCCGCCCTGCGAGCCGCCGCTCTGGGTGACGTTGTGCACGAACGCGCGCAGGATGCCGCGCGGATCGACGCCCCAATGGCTGTAGAAGCGCCGGTCCTCGATCCCGACGAACGCGTTGCGGACATGGGCGGGCAGCTTCGTCGCGTCCACCGGCTCGGCGATCACTGCGCCGCGCCGCGCGATCGGCTTGCCTTCGGCGGAGAGCAACGTGATCGAGGGCGGCGCCGGCGGCTGCAGCGACTTGGAGAGCGGTGCGGTGAGCGCCAGCCAGGCGACCGCGAGGAAGAACAGCAGGATGAAGCCGGCGATCGCCCAGCTCGCCCAGCGCAGCCAGTTCCGCCTCCGGACCACCACCGGCAGGTTGGTGGTGTAGCCGCCGGCCGGGAGCGGCTCGGCATGGCCCGGCTGAATCGGCGGCGGTGGCGGAGGGGCGGGCGGCGGCGCCGCGCGGCGCCAGCGCGGGGCATAGTCCCCGGGCGGGGGCATGCCGCCGGAAAGCTCGAGCGGCGGCTCCTGCCGCTGCGGCCGCACGCGCTTGAGCGCGTCGCCCACGATTCCCTCGAGCGAGGGCGGGCGCCAGGCGCGCGGTTCCGGCTTGGCCGCCGGAGCAGGCGTCGGCTCGAAATCGTCGCCGGACCGGCGCAACGGAAAACGGACGTTCCTCGGATCGTTCCCGTCAGCCATCAGTCGTCGATTCCGCCGCTCGCATGGCGCCCTTTTAGCGCAGCATCTGTATTACTACAATAATACAGTTGATTACGGCACCGGCACGAAGGCGAGGTGCTGATAGTCGTAGCTGAAGTCGGCGAGCGGCGAGAGCGGCTTCATCGTCACGCCGGCCACCTTGCCGTCCTTGATCTCGAAGCTGACCACGGCATCCTCGCCGGCATCCTTGGCGAAGCGGGTGCGGAAGCTGTCCGGCCCCCAGGGCTCGAGCGGGCTCTTGAACACGGGAGTCGGCACGAAGTCGATCCACAGCCTGCCGCTCTTCTGGCCCACCACCACGTCGCCATACCAGGGGTCGCGATAGCGCCCGGCATAGCCGGCGAGCGGCAGCGAGGGGCCGCCGGCCGGCGCCTTGTCCACGCCGCCCTCGACGCTCGCTAGCGCTTCGTCCTGCGCCGCCTTCTGGCGGGTGCGATAGCTCGACACCCAGTCGAACGCCGGGGCGTCGATCAGCCGGTCGAGGATGGCGTTGCGGATCGCGGCGGAGACGCTCTCCTCGACATTGCTCAGCACCGAGACGCCGATGCCGCGCGACGGGAGCATCCCCGAATAGGTCACCTGGCCGGACAGTCCGCCGCTGTGCTGGATCATGCGCATGCCGCGATAGTCCTGGACGAACCAGCCGAGCGCATAGGCGGCGAGCACCGCCCGCGCCGGATTGCTCTCGGTCGGCCCGTCGCTCGCCGCGGTGATCGTCTGCGGCTTCCACATTTCCTTGGCCTGTTCCGGCGACCAGAGCTGCTTGCCGTCGGGCAGCTTGCCCTGCGCCAGCTGCACCTGCAGCCATTTCGCCATGTCGGCGATGCTGGCGTTGATCCCGCCGGCGGCGTCGACCATCGGGCCCTCGTCGGGCTGCACCACTTCCAGCTTGCCGATCCCGCGCACCGGGGGGCCCAGGCGCGCGTGCCGGCCCGCGACATTGTCGGTGCGGAGCGATCCGCGCGATCCCACCGCGTCGGCCATGCCGAGCGGCGCGAACAGCCGCGCCTCGACGAACTTGTCCCAGGCCATGCCTGCCACGCGCTCGATCAGCAGGCCTGCGACGATGTAGAGGATGTTGTCATAGTCATAGCCCGCCCGGAAGCCGCGTGCCGGCTTGAGGTGCGGCAACGCGTTGAGCACGTCGGCGGCGACATGGCTGCCGGCGGGGAAGAACATCAGGTCGCCCGCGCCGAGCGGCAGGCCGGAGCGGTGGACCAGCAGGTCGCGCACCGTCATCATCTGCGTGACGGCGGGATCGGACATGCGGAACTCGGGCAGGTGCTTCACCACCGGGTCTTCCCAGCCCAGCTTGCCCGCATCGACGAGCAGCGCCAGCGCGGCGGCGGTGAACGCCTTGGAATGGGAGGCGATGCCGAAGCGCGTGTGCACGTCCACCGCGCCGGGCTTGCCGAGCGTGCGTACGCCATAGCCCTTCACAAAGGCGGGCGCGCCGGGACGGACGATCGTCACGGCGATGCCCGGCGTCTCGAACGCGGCCATGAAGGGCTGGACGATCGCGTCGACCGCGGCTTCGTCGAGCGTTGCCGCCAGCGCCAGCCGCGGGAAGGCGGCAACGGTCGCACCGCCCAGCGAAAGTGCCAGCGCTGTGCGCCGATCGATGGTGAAACCGCTCATGCTATCTCCCCCGGAACAGGTCGTTACGGAGAGATGCTAACGCCCTCGGCCCTGTGCGGTCCAGAGCGTGCGTCAGGCCAGCAGCTCCACGTCCCAGTAGAGCCAGTCGCGCCAGGTCTCGTGCAGATAATTGGGGGGGAAGCGCCGGCCATGCTCCTGGAGCTGCCAGCTGGTCGGCCGGATCGGCTGGATGTGGAGGGGCATCGCGGCCTGTTGCGGCGTGCGCCCGCCCTTCTTGAGGTTGCATGGGGCGCAGGCAGTCGCGACATTCTCCCAGGTGGTGCGCCCGCCCTGGGCGCGGGGAATGACATGGTCGAAGGTGAGGTCGCGCTGGGTCCCGCAATATTGGCAGGAGAATTTGTCGCGAAGGAACAGGTTGAAGCGCGTGAAGGCGGGGAATTGCGAAGGTTTCACATATTGTTTGAGCGCGATGACCGAAGGGAGCTTCAGCCTCGCGCTGGGACTTCGCACTTCCCGCTCGTAATAGGAGACGACGTCCACCCGTTCGAGGAACAGCGCCTTGACCGCAGTCTGCCAGGGCCACACGCTCAGCGGGTAATAGCTCAGGGGCGTATAGTCCGCGTTGAGCACAAGGGCGGGGCAGCTGTCCGGATGGCGGATCAGATCGGGATGATACATGCGCTCCCTCGCCCAAACTATGGTGCCCCGCCTCTCGCCGAGAAGCGTGACGCGCTGATGACAGCATATGCCGCGACTCGCGGTCAAGGGCCGGTTTGATGGTTATCCACACGCGATTCGCGCCGAGCCCGACGGGGCGCCTGCACCTGGGCCATGCCTGGTCGGCGATCCAGGCGCACGATCACGCGCGGGCGCATGGCGGCCGCTTCACCCTGCGCATCGAGGATATCGACGGCACCCGCTCCCGGCCCGAGCATGTCGAGGCGATCCTGCGGGACCTCGAATGGCTCGGCCTGGGCTGGGACGGGGCGGTGACCTGGCAGTCCCGGCGCCTGCACCTGTACGAGGCGGCGCTCGGCCGGTTGCGCGGGCAGGGCCTGCTCTATCCCTGTTTCTGCACCCGCGCCGACATCGCCGCGAGCCTCACCGCGCCGCACGGGCCCGAGGGCGCGCTCTATCCCGGCACCTGCCGCGGGCGCGAAGCGCCGGACCTGCGCCGGCCGCATTGCTGGCGGCTGGACATGGCAAGGGCGCTTAAAATCCTCCCCGGAACGGGGAGGGGGACCGCCGGCGAAGCCGGTGGTGGAGGGGGCGTGCCGCGAGCTATTCCCGATGAGGAGCGCCCCCTCCACCAGCCTGCGGCTGGTCCCCCTCCCCGTGCCGGGGAGGATCTATGGTGGCACGACGCCCATGCCGGCCGGGTCCGGGCCGATCCCGCCGCCGCCGGCGACGTCGTCCTCGCTCGCAAGGACGCACCCGCCAGCTACCACCTTGCCGTCACCGTCGACGACGCCGCCCAGGGCATCACCGATGTCGTGCGCGGGGTGGATCTGTTCGCGGCCACGCATGTCCACCGCCTGCTCCAGGCGCTGCTCGGCCTGCCGACGCCCGAATATCGCCACCACCCGCTCCTGGCCGGCCCGGACGGCACCCGCCTCGCCAAGCGCCACGGCGCCCCGAGCCTGGAGGCGATGCGGCTGGCGGGCGAGGACGGCCGCGCGCTCGCCGAGCGATTGCGCGCGGGGCAACTGCCGGTTGGCATCGCCGCGACAGGGGCGTAAGCTGTCCGGATGTTCTTCCTCGCCATCCTGCTCGTCGCCGCGATGTTCGCGACCCTGTTCGTCCTCATCAAGGGACTGGTGAACATGGCAGGCACCACCAGCCAGGACCTGGAGGGGCATGGCGACGGCCCGAGCCCGCGCGCGCTCAAGTCGCAGAAGCTGATGCAGCAACGCATCCTGCTCCAGGCGGTGGCGATCGCGGTGGCGGCGATCATCCTCTTCGTCATGTCGGCCAAGGGCTGACGCGCCGGGGCCCGCGGGCCCCTTCCCAAGACCCCCGATCGCGAAGGTCCGCGCGATGACACTCCAGACCTGGTGGCTTTTCGTCATGGCCGTGTTCCTGCTCTCGGGAACGCCCGGCCCCAACATGCTCCACATCCTCCAGCGCAGCGTCGATTTCGGCGTGCGGCGCACCGTGGCGGCGATGGCGGGCTGCCTGGCCGGGCTGATGACGATCCTCACCGCTTCCGCCGCCGGCCTCACTGCGCTGCTGCTCGCCATCCCCGGCGCGTTCGAAGTGCTGCGCTGGCTCGGCACCGCCTATCTGGTCTGGCTCGGCATCAAGGCCTGGCGCGCCGATCCGACGCCGCTCGATATCGGCAACGACCAGACGCTCGCCGACAGGCGCCTCACCCCGGCCCAGCTCTTCCGCGGGGGCTTCGCGATCAGCATCTCCAATCCCAAGGCGCTGCTCTTCGCCGCCGCCTTCTTCCCCCAGTTCGTGAGCGCCGCCGCGCCCAAGCCGCCCCAGTTCGCGATCCTGGTGCTCACCTTCGCGGTGGTCGAATGCTTCTGGTACGCCGTCTATGCGCTGGGCGGGCGCGGCCTGGCCCGCCATCTCGCCCGGCCCGCGCTCAAGAAATGGTTCAACCGGCTGACCGGCACGATCTTCATCGGCTTCGGCCTGCTGCTGCTCCGCTCGAAGCACGCCTGAATTCCTTCGCCGGCAAGCCAGGGGAGGAATTGAGAAGCCTCCGCCGCCGGCGTAGACCCGTCCCCATGGTCAAGCTCAACAAGATCTACACGCGCACCGGCGACGACGGCACCACCGGCCTGGTCGACGGCTCGCGCATCTCCAAGGCCGATGCCCGCATGGCGGCGATCGGCGATGTCGACGAGGCGAACTGCGCGATCGGCGTCGCCCGCGCCACGCTTGGCCATCATGCGTTCGGCGGCATGCTGGCCCATATCCAGAACGACCTGTTCGACCTCGGCGCCGATCTCGCCACGCCGGACGAAATCGAAGGCGCGCTGCGCATCACTCCGGCCCAGGTGACCTGGCTCGAGGAGCGGATCGACCATATCAACTCGGCGCTCGCGCCGCTGACCAGCTTCGTGCTTCCCGCCGGGGCGCCGGGCGCGCCCGAGCTCCACCTCGCCCGCGCCGTCACCCGCCGGGCCGAGCGCGCCGCCGTCGCCGCCGGCGCGGCCGGCCTGCCGCTCGCCTATCTCAATCGCCTGTCGGACCTGCTCTTCGTCGCCGCCCGCGCAGTGAACCAAAGCGAGGCGGGCGACGTTCTATGGGTGCCGGGGGCGTCCCGCTGACCTATATTTTCTCCGGTTGACGGGCGGAGGCCTGTTGGATTAGGAGAACATAATGCGAACGGAAACGGGATCGGTGCCGGCTTCCAGCGCCCTGGGCGCGAAGTTCCACCGTACCCGCGCGCTGAGCGAGGCGCTGGTCCGGCCGCTCTCCGATGCCGATGCGACGCTCCAGTCGATGGACGATGCCTCGCCCGCCAAATGGCATCTCGCGCACACCACCTGGTTCTTCGAGACCTTCGTGCTGCGCGATCACCTGCCCGGCTATGCGCTGTTCGACGCGCGCTGGCCCTTCTTGTTCAACAGCTATTACGAGGCGGAGGGCCAGCGCCATGCGCGCCCGCGCCGCGGGATGCTGTCGCGCCCCGCGCTGGACGAGATCCTTGCCTGGCGCGCCCATGTCGACGCCGCGCTTGCCGATGCGCTGCCCGATCTTCCGCCGGCGGCCCAGGCCCTGGCGCTGCTCGGCTGCAATCACGAGGAGCAGCATCAGGAGCTGCTGCTCACCGACATATTGCACCATTTCTCGGTCAATCCGCTCGAGCCGGCCGTCTGGCAGGGCGCGCCCAAGGTGCCGGTGGCGATGCCCGGCCCGATCGGCTGGATCGCGGGGCTGGAGGGCCTAGTCGCGGTCGGAATCGCGCCGACGGAGCGGCCGGACGCTGGCTTCTCCTTCGATTGCGAGGGACCCCGCCACCAGGCGCTGCTCGCGCCCCACGCCATTGCCGATCGCACCGTCACCAACGGCGAATGGGCCGGGTTCATCGCCGATGGCGGCTATCGCGACTCGCGCCACTGGCTGTCGGACGGCTGGGCCTGGGTGCAGAAGGAAGGCGTGGAGGCGCCGCTCTACTGGCGGCGGGAGGGGGAGGGCTGGACGCGATTCGGGCTCGACGGCCGCCGCCCGGTGGATCCCGCCGCGCCGGTCACCCATGTCAGCTTCTTCGAGGCGGATGCCTATGCCAGCTGGGCCGGCGCGCGCCTGCCCACCGAGTTCGAATGGGAAGCGGCTGCCGCGGCGCACGATCCGGCGGGCGGCAACCAGCTCGACGCCGCCGGCCCGGTCGAGCCGCGCCCCGCGGCGGGCGGCCCGGCCTTTTTCGGCGATGTCTGGGAATGGACGGGCAGCGCCTATCGTCCCTATCCCGGCTTCCGGCCGGCGGCGGGCGCGGTGGGCGAATATAACGGCAAGTTCATGAGCGGCCAGTTCGTGCTGCGCGGATCGTCCTGCGCCACGCCGCGCGGCCATTCGCGCGCCAGCTACCGCAACTTCTTCTACCCCCATCAGCGCTGGCAATTCACCGGCGTGCGCCTGGCGAAGGACCTGTGAGGGGGTTCACGCCTCACTTCCCTCGCTGTCGTCGAAACAGAAAGGCCGGCCAGTCATGTTGAAGCAGGAACTCGAAGACGGCCAGACCAGCCTGGCCGATCCGCATTTCCGCGCCGACGTGCTGAGCGGCCTCGCCGCGCGGCCCCGCGCCATTCCCGCGCGCTGGTTCTACGATCGCCGCGGCTCCGAGCTGTTCGAGGAGATCACTCGGCTCCCCGAATATTATCCGACCCGCACCGAGACGGCGTTGCTGCGCGAGACCGGGCCCGAGCTCGGTGCGCTCGCGGCGCGCGGCGCGGCGGTGGTCGAGTTCGGCTCGGGCTCCTCGGTGAAGACGCCGCTGCTGCTGCGCGCCATCGATCCCGCCGCTTATGTGCCGATCGACATTTCCGGCGATTTCCTCCGCCAGTCCGCCGCCGAGCTGGGCCAGGCCTTTCCGGGCCTGCCGGTCCATCCGGTCGAGGCCAATTTCCTGCGCCCCGTGCCGCTGCCCGAGCAGGTGGCGGGCATGCCCAAGCTCGGCTTCTTCCCGGGCTCGACGATCGGCAACATGCAGGCCTTTCACGCAGTCGACCTGTTGCGCGCGATGCGCGACTGGCTGGGGGAGGGCGCGCGGCTGCTGATCGGGATGGACCGGGTGAAGCCGGCGGACGTGCTCGTCCCCGCCTATGACGATGCCCAGGGGGTCACCGCGGCGTTCAACCGCAACCTGCTCGCGCGGATCAACCGCGAGCTCGGCGGCACGATCCCGGTCGAGGCGTTCCGCCATGTCGCATTGTGGAACGACGATGCCGCGCGGATCGAGATGCATCTGGAGGCGGTGCGCGACGTGGAATTCACTGTCGACGGGCGTGCCTTCGCGATGGCCGCGGGCGAGACGATCCACACCGAGAACAGCCACAAATATGGCCGCAACGGTGCCCGCATGCTGCTGCGCGCGGGCGGCTGGACACCGATCCGCGAATGGACCGATCCCAAGGACTGGTTCGCGCTGATCCTTTGCGAGGCCCAGCCGCTGCGGATGGCGCCATAGGCCGGAGCCGGGCATCAACCCTTCCGCCACCTGCCTCCGCCATCCCCGCCTTCGCGGGGACGGCGGGGATATGTCGAGGGTTTGGCTGGGTCCCCAGAGCCTCAGTTCAGCCCGCGCCGCCCGTCGAGCATCCGGCCCAGCGCCACGAACAGGTAGATGGCCGGCGGCACCAGCACCACGCTCAGCACCACCTTGGTCAGCATCTGGCCGACCAGCAGCTCGCCGATCGGGAACACGCCGTAAAAGGCGACGGAGATGAAGATCAGCGTGTCGGCGATCTGGCTCAGCACCGATGCGATCGCCGCCCGCAGCCAGAGCAGGCTCCCGCCACCGCTCTTGAGCGCGGAGAAGATGGTGACGTTCAGGATCTGCGAGATGCCATAGGCGATGATTCCGCCCAGCCAGATGCGCGGCGTGCCGCTCATCATCAGCTCGAAGGCGTGGAGCCGGTCGGGCTCCATGCTCGGCGAGGCGGGAAGGCTGAGGACGAGGATCGACAGCAGGACCGAAGTGACCAGGGGCACGAAGCCCAGCAGCACCAGCCGCCGCGCCGTGTCGGGCCCGTGCAGCTCGGCGACCGCGCTGGAGACGGAGACGAGCAGCAGGAAGGCGAAGATGCCCGCCTCCACCGCGAGCGGGCCCACGCCCACCCAGTTGCCGATCTGCGAGATCGGCCCGAGCGCGACCTGCTTGTTGCCGAGCACGCCGGCGATGCAGACCATGCCGCCGTAGAAGATCGAGAGGAAGAAGAGCGAACGCGGGATGCGAATGGTGTCCATGGCCGGACGCTAGCGGGAAATGTCTGCGCCGCAAGCCCCGGCGCCGGGGCCGGGCTGTCAATGCAGGGCGATTGTCGTTCCGATGTCGTCGCCTCGCGGGGGTGGTTCGGCCCATATTCCGCCGACCTTGCCGTCCGGAATGTCTGGTTCTGCGGGGAATGGCGCGGGCGGGCTCTGGCCATGCGGTATCGAGCGTGTATGGTGGAAGGCTTGGGCGTACGCCTTGGGGGAATAAGCAGTTGAATCAGTTTCCGGTCGGCATCTTCGGCGTGATCGCGATCCTCGCCATCGCCTTCCTGCTTTCGTCGAACAAGCGCGCGATCAACCTGCGCATCGTCGGCGCCGCCTTCCTGCTTCAGGCCGGCATCGCGGCGCTGGTGCTGCGCACGAGCTGGGGCCAGGCGGCGCTGCACGGGCTCTCCAACGGCGTCTCCGCGCTGCTGGGCTATGCCGGCGCCGGCACCAGCTTCCTGTTCGGGCCGCTCGCCAAGCCCGAGCTGGGCGGCCAGAGCTTCGCGATCGCCGCGCTGCCGGTGATCATCTTCTTCGCCGCGCTCGTCTCGATCCTCTATCATCTGGGCGTGATGCAGTTCGTGGTCCGCTGGATCGGCGGCGCGATCGAGAAGGTGGTGGGCACCACCAAGGTCGAATCGCTGTGCGCGGCGGCGAACATCTTTGTCGGGCAGAGCGAATCGCCGCTGGTGATCCGCCCCTATCTCGCGCGGCTCACGCCCTCGCAGCTGTTCGCGGTGATGAGCGTCGGCATGGCGGGCGTCGCCGGCACGATCCTCGCCGCCTATGCCAGCCTGCTCGGGCCGACGGCGCTTCCCTATCTGCTGGCGGCGTCGTTCATGGCGGCGCCGGGCGGCCTGCTGATGGCCAAGATCATCATGCCCGATACGCCGGCGAAGGACGGCGAACCGACGCTCGGCGACGCGGCCGAGGACGAGGCGATCCGGATCGCCGAGCACGATATCGAGGAAGAGCGTGCCGCCAACATCATCATGGCTGCGGCGACCGGGGCGTCGACCGGCGTGAAGATTGCCGTGGCGGTGGGGGCGATGGTGCTGGCCTTCGTGGCGCTGGTGGCGCTCGCCAACGGCCTGCTCGCCGGGGCCGGCAACTGGGTCTACGAGCTGAGCGGCCATGCCGCCTGGGCGGAGGTCTTCCGGAACCTCAGCTTCCAGAAGATCATCGGCACGGTCTTCGCGCCGGTCATGTACCTGCTCGGCATCTCCTGGCACGAGGCGACCGCGGCGGGCGGGCTGTTCGGCACCAAGGTCGTGCTCAACGAGTTCGTCGCCTTCATCGATCTGGGCGCGATGACCGATCTTGCCCCACGCACCCGGGCGATCATCACCTTCGCGCTGTGCGGCTTCGCCAATTTCAGCTCGATCGCGATCCAGATGGCGGCGACGGGCAGCCTGGCGCCCAATCAGCGGCCGATGATCGCCAAGCTCGGCATCCGCGCGCTGGTCGCGGGCAGCCTGGCCAATCTGATGAGCGCCGCGCTGGCGGGGCTGCTGCTCCCCTGATCCGGTCCGGCCGCGTTAACTTTTTGGTTACCGGCCGCTCGGTAGAGATCGGGTAAATCCGCGGGAACAACGCTGCGCCGGGGGCGCGCTGGGCCTGCGATAACAACCGACATCGGATGGAGAGCGGGTCGCGCGCCATCGAACGTTCGTGCCGCGTGCTTCGTCGCGGAACGATCGCCGGATGTGCGCTCTCCAGGCATCTTGCGGGAGTGCTGCGTGACCAGTTTGCTTGCTTCGGGCCCGGACGTTCGTCCGCTGCGCATCCTGCGGCGACCTCCGCCCACGCCCGGCGAGGAAGCGCTCGGCCGGGTGGGGCGCTGCCTGCAGATCGCCTTCCCCCAGGCCGATGCCGCCGGCCGGCCGGCTCGCCCGCATTTACCACGGATCGTTGTGCCTTCGAAACGTTACAGACATCTGACGGACGCATGTTCTCCGCGGGTCACCACCATCACGCCGTCGGAGGCAGACATCCGCACCGAAATCTCCTTCCAGCCCGAAGTGCCTGTCATGGAACGTCGAATCGACGATCGCTCGAAAATCTCGGTCTACCGGTCCGCAATGCTGCGCTGGGGCGGCTATGAGGCGCTTTGCCTGATCCGCAACATCTCGCCCGGCGGCCTGATGGGCAAGCTCCACACCAGCCTGCCGCCCGGCGAGCCGGTAACGGTGGAGATCCGTTCGGGCAACGCGATCTCCGGGCGCATCGCCTGGTCGGCGGACGGAATGATCGGCGTGCAGTTCGACGATCGCATCGATGTGCTCGAAGTGCTCCATGCCCCGGTGCATGGCGAGCCAGGGCTCACCCAGCGCATGCCGCGGCTGCGCATCGCCTGTCCGGTAAGCCTGGTGGCCGAGGGCATGCGGGTGAGCGTCACGCTGGTCGACGTGTCGCAGGGCGGCGTGAAGGTCGAAGCCGATTTCCTGCGCGAAGGCGACGCGGTGACGGTGGGCGTCCATGGGCTCGAGCCGCGCCGCGGCGTGGTGCGCTGGGCGCATGACGGCCGGGCGGGGATCGGCTTCCTCGTCGCGATCCCCTTCGACACGCTCGCCAAATGGGCGCTCGACCGCCAGGCGGAGCTGGCCGCGGCCGACGCCTAGCGCGTCGGCACCGGCTCCGGGCCCGTATAGTCGTAGAAGCCGCGCTTGGTCTTGCGGCCGTACCAGCCGGCTTCGACATATTTCACCAGCAGGGGCGCCGGGCGGAACTTGGGGTCGCCCGTGCCCTCGAACAGCACGCGGGTGATCTCGAGGCAGGTGTCGAGCCCGATGAAGTCGGCGAGCGTGAAGGGTCCCATCGGATGGTTGAGGCCGAGCTGGCACGCCGCGTCGATGTCCGGGATCGTCGCAACGCCTTCGCCCAGCGCGAAACAGGCTTCGTTGAGCATCGGCATCAGCACGCGATTGACGATGAAGCCCGGGGCATCGTTGGCATGGACGATGCGCTTGCCGAGCGACTGGCCAAAGGCTTCGACGGCGGCGACGGTGCCGTCCGAGGTCGCCAGGCCGCGGATCAGCTCGATCAGGCCCATCACCGGCACCGGGTTGAAGAAATGCACGCCCATGAACCGGCCGGCGTCGGGCGCGGCCTGGGCGAGGCGGGTGATCGGGATCGACGACGTGTTGCTGGCCAGGATCGCCTGCGGGCCGAGCACCTTGCCGACGGCCTCGAAGATCTGGCGCTTGATCGCCTCCCGCTCGGTCGCGGCCTCGACGACCAGGTCGCAGGGCGCGAAGGCGTCGGTGCCGCCGACGCAGGCGATCCGGCCGAGCGCGGCTTCGGCATCGGCGGCGGCGATCTTCTCCTTCTCCACGGCCCGGGCGAGCTGCCTGGCGATCCCGGCCTTGCCCGCCTCGGCCCGCGCCTGGTCGACGTCCGAGAGCAGCACGGCATAGCCCGCCTGTGCCGAAACCTGCGCGATGCCCGCGCCCATCTGCCCTGCACCGATCACGCCAACCGTCTTCATCTCAGTCTCCTTCGTCGCTCGCTCCTACCGGGAGATTGGCGAATCGGCTAGGCTGCGCGCCATGCTGATGCTCGCGCTCCTCGCAGCCCTTGCGGACGATCCGCAACCCGGTGCCCTCAAGCTCTACGGCGACTGGGCCGTGGCCTGCGACAACACCCATCGCTGCGAGATGACTTCGCTCTATCCGCCCGACGGCCCGTCCGATGCGGACGCCGACTATCAGGCCACTGCGTCGCTGACCCGCGCCGCCGGGCCCGAAGGCAGCTTCGCCGTCGAACTCTATCCGGCCAACACCGTGAAGGGCCGCGTCTCGGTGCGCGTCGACGACGTGCCGGTGGCAAGCGTCCCGGCCAATGCGGCGGGCGACACGGTGACGCTGGCCGCGGCGGACTCGGCCCGGCTGGCCGCTGCGATGGCGAACGGCAAGCGGCTCACCCTCACCGACGCTTCGGGCAAGCTCGTCGCCCGCATCTCGCTCGCCGGCTCGTCCGCGGCGCTTCGTCACATCGATGCCGATCAGGGCCGCGCCGGCACCGTCACCGCGGCGGTTGCCAAGGGTGCCAGGGCCGCGAGCGCCGTTCCCGGCGCCCCCGTCCTGCCGCGCATCGCCGCCCTGCGGCCCTCGGGCGCGGCGGCGGCGCTCCCGCCGGCCCTGCGCGCCAGCCTCGAGCAACAGGGCGGCTGCAACGACTGGTATGAAGGTACGGAGAGCAGGCCCGAGACCCAGCTTCATGCCCTGGGCGGCGGCAAGACGCTGGTGCTGATTCCCTGCGGCGCCGGCGCCTATAACTATAACAGCCTGGCCTTCATCCTGTCCGGCGGCAAGGCAGTCGAAGCCGGCTTCGACCTTTCCTCGGGCGAGGGCGAGGGCAATGCGCTGGTCAATGCCGGCTGGGACAAGGGCGTGCTCTCCAGCTACTATAAGGGGCGCGGCGTCGGCGATTGCGGCCTCGGCGCCAGCTATGTGTGGGACGGAACCCGCTTCCGGCTGATCGAGATGCGGATGATGGACGAATGCCGCGGTTCGACCAACTGGCTCACGGTCTGGCGCGCAGAGCCCGTGTTCCGCTGAGCGACAAGTTGCGGGGCGGGCTCGCCGGCCCTATGGGCCGCGCATGACCAACGCCCCCGATCCCGCGCTGCTCGCCAAGGCCGAAACGCTCGTCGAGGCGCTGCCGTATCTGCAGCGCTATGCCGGCGCGACCTTCGTGGTGAAATATGGCGGCCACGCGATGGGCGATCCCGAGTTGCAGCGCGACTTCGCCGAGGACGTGGTGCTGCTCAAGGCAGTGGGGATCAACCCGATCGTCGTTCATGGCGGCGGCCCGCAGATCGGCGCGATGCTCAAGCGGCTCGGTGTCGAATCGAACTTTGTCGGCGGGCTCCGGGTGACCGATTCCGAAACCGCGAAGATCGCGGAGATGGTCCTGGCCGGATCGATCAACAAGGAGATCGTCAGCTGGATCGGCGCCGCGGGCGGCCGCGCGGTCGGCATCTCGGGCAAGGATGCCGGGCTCGTCACCGCCGAGAAGGTGACCGGGCGCGAGGCCGATCCGCTCCAGGGCATCGAGCGCCATGTCGACCTGGGCTTTGTGGGCGAGCCGACCGGGGTCAATCCGGCGATCCTGCATTCGCTGGCGGCGCAGGGCTTCATTCCCGTGGTCGCGCCGATCGCGCTGGGCGCGGACGGCCACACCTACAACATCAACGCCGATACCATGGCGGGCGCGATCGCCAGCGCCTGCGGCGCCTCGCGCTTCTTCCTGCTGACCGACGTGGCGGGCGTGCTCGACAAGTCGGGCGAGCTGATGACCGATCTCGATCCGGCGCGGATCGCCGCGCTCAAGGCGGACGGCACGATCAAGGGCGGCATGATCCCCAAGGTCGAGACGTGCGTGAACGCAGTCGAGCAGGGCGTGGATGCCGCGGTGATCCTCGACGGCCGCGTCCCGCACGCGATGCTGCTCGAGATCTTCACCCGGCGCGGCGCCGGCACGCTGGTCCACGCCTGATCCGGCTCGGCGCGCCGGCGATCGGGCCGGGCGCCTGGCCCGAAGCGCAGGTGCTTTCCTTCGCTATCCCTGGCGAAAGCCGGGATGGCGGGGTTGGCCGATTGAGTCGCGACCCCCAGCCCCCGAGGAGGACGAAATGAGCGAGCGCAACCACTTCGAAGACGAGAACAGAGCCCTGGCGCTGAGCGCGCTCACGCTGGTGAAGACGTTGATGAACGCTCTCGAAAGGAAAGGCGTGCTCGATGGCGGCGAGATCGACGCCGTCGTCGAGGAGTCGCTCGTGGCGCTGGAGTATCGGCACCAGGATGCGGCAACCGGCCTTGCGCGCCGGATAGTCGAGGCGATCGCAGTAATGCGCTCCGGCCATCTGCCCGGCCAGCCGCCCAAGGGGCTGGTATAGCGGGAGCGGCTTCCCGCGAAGGAACGCCAACTGCGGTGCGGCAAGCGCGCCGGGGTTGTTGCGGGGCGCCGCATTCCCTAATCTGTGTCGCAAGAGACCTCGGAGAGCGCATTGATCCCCTTCCTACTCATGATCCTCGACATCATCGGCTTCCTGTTGTCGGCGTTGAGCATCGTCATCGTCGTCCAGGCGATCCTGTCGTGGCTGATCGTGTTCAACGTGATCAACCTCTACAACGAGTTCGTCCGCTCGGTCTGGCAGGCGCTCGAAGTGATCACCCGGCCGATCTATCGCCCGATCCGCAGGATCCTGCCGGATTTCGGCGCGCTCGACCTGAGCCCGCTGGTGGCGCTGCTGATCATCTACATTCTCAACAACTTCGTCCTGCCGACGCTCGCCGCGCAGCTGGCCGCCACGGCCTATTGAGGCCGGGATGCCGGCCTGGCGGCGCGTTGCGGACGGGATCGAGATCGCCGTCCGGGTGACGCCGCGCGCGTCGCGCAATGCCTTTGCGGCGGGCACCGGCGAGCATTTCGCCGCCCGGCTTGCCGCGCCGCCGGTGGAAGGCGCGGCCAACGCCGCGCTGGTGCCGCTGGTAGCTGGCGCCTTCGGGGTGCCGAAGCGCGCCGTGACGCTGATCGCCGGGGATATGGCACGGCACAAGCGGCTTCGCGTGGAAGGCGATCCCGCGGCGCTGGAAGATATCGCGCACAGGCTCTATGGCGGGCCGCATGACGGCTGAGATCATCGACGGCAAGGCGTTCGCCGCGGGCCTGCGCGCCCGCGTGGCGGAACTGGTTCCCGCATTTCGCGAGAAGGCCGGCCGCGCGCCCGGGCTCGCCGTGGTGCTGGTCGGCGAGGATCCGGCCTCGGCGGTCTATGTGCGCTCCAAGGGCAAGCAGACGCGCGAGGCGGGGATGGAGAGCTTCGAGCACAAGCTCGGCGCCGACACCACCCAGGCGACGCTGATCGCGCTGGTCGACAAGCTCAATGCCGATCCCGAGGTGGACGGCATCCTCGTCCAGCTGCCGCTGCCCGGGCATATCGACGAGCAGGCGGTGCTCACCCGGATCGATCCGGACAAGGATGTCGACGGCTTCCACCCGGTCAATGCCGGGCGGCTGGCGACCGGGCTGCAGGGCTTCGTGCCCTGCACGCCGCTCGGCTGCCTGATGCTGCTCGAGGACAGGCTGGGCGATTTGAGCGGGCTCGACGCGGTGGTGATCGGCCGCTCCAACATCGTCGGCAAGCCGATGGCGGCGCTGCTCACCCGGGCGAGCGCGACGGTGACGCTCGTCCATTCCAGGACGCGCAACCTGCCGCATTACCTCAAGCACGCCGACATCGTCGTCGCCGCGGTGGGCCGCGCCCATTTCGTCAAGGGCGAGTGGCTGAAGCCGGGGGCGACGGTGATCGACGTCGGCATCAACCGGACGGACGAGGGCCTGGTGGGCGATGTCGATTTCGACAGTGCGGCGAGCGTGGCGGGCGCGATCACGCCGGTGCCCGGCGGGGTGGGGCCGATGACGATCGCGTGCCTGCTGCGCAACACCCTGGTCGCCGCGCATCGCAATGCGGGCGTGCCGCTGGCAAAGGGCGCGATATGATCCTGGCCGCGCTGACCCTCCAGGCCGCCGCGCCGCCGAGCGCGGTCGATGCCGAGCGCGCGTTCAACGCCGCGGCGCAGGCCAAGGGCCAGTGGACGGCGTTCCGCGCGTTCGCGGCCGAGGATGCGACGATGTTCGTGCCGCAGCCCGTGCAGGCGCAGGCATGGCTCAAGGATCGCAAGGATCCGCCGAAGTCGATCGAATGGTGGCCGATCGAAAGCCATGTCTCGTGCGACGGCAAGTTTGCGGTGAACACCGGCGGGTGGAAGCTACCCGAGGGCAGGGTTGGCTTCTTCAGCACCGTATGGCGGCGCGAGGCCGAGGGCGGCTGGAAATGGACCGTCGATAGCGGCGAACTGATCGAGACTGCGCGGCATCGCCCCGCCGAACCGAATCTGCGCCGCGCTTCCTGTGCGGGAAAACCGGTGCAGCCGCCGCGGTTCGGCTATCGCGAAGGACCAAGCGAGAGCGGCGCCTCGCCCGACGGGACGCTCGCCTGGCATTGGCACGTGTCGTCGAGCGGCGCGCGCCGGTTCCTCGCCTGGATCTGGGACGGCAAGGCCCTGGTGCAGGTGATCGACGACAAGATCGCGGCATCCGGCAAATGATCGAGCTCTTCATCTCCGCCTTCGTCACCTTCTTCGTGGTGATCGATCCGCCGGGCTGCGCGCCGATCTTCGCGGGGCTCACCGCCGGCACCAGCGCGGTGCATCGCCGGGCGATGGCGGTGCGCGCGGTGGTGGTTGCCGCGGTCATCCTGTTCGGCTTCGCGCTGTTCGGCGAGGTGCTGTTGCGGGCGCTCGGCATCAGCCTCAACGCCTTCAAGATCGCCGGCGGCATCATGCTGTTCCTGATCGCGCTCGAAATGGTGTTCGAGAAGCGCACCGAGCGGCGCGAGGACCGGGCCGAGAAGGTGAAGGCCAGCGAGCCGACTGACATCTCGATCTTTCCCATGGCGATGCCGATGATCGCCGGCCCCGGCTCGATCGCCTCGGTGATGCTGCTGATGTCGCAGAACAACGGTTTCGAGCGCACGACGGTGGTGCTCGCGGCGATGGCGGCGATCCTGCTGCTCACCATGCTGGCGCTGCTCGCGGCCGGCCCGCTGATGCGGGTGGTCGGCGCGAAGATCGAGGCGGTGGTGTCGCGGTTGCTCGGCGTGCTGCTGGGGGCGCTGGCGGTGCAGTTCGTGATCGACGGGATCAGCGCCGCGCTGGTCGCCGGGCGGGCGGCGACGGGGCATTGAAGCTCCGGAAGGGGCTCAGCGTTTCGCGGGCACCGGCGGCGCATCCGGCAGGTCGTAGCGGATCCGCCACAGCTTGAACGGCAGCGGCTTGCCCGGCTGGACCTCCCGCAGCGGCACCGGCTCGAGCCAGTTCGGCACCTGGCCCTTGGCCAGCGCCGCATAGAAGCCGTTCGGCCCGCGGCTGCGATAGAGCGTCGTCTCCGACATGTCCGGGCAGACCAGCAGATACTGCGCCTTGTGCGCGGCGGCGATCGGCCGGAAGTTCGGCGTCGCCCAGGTGAAGGCGTGGTGCACGTCGAGGATCGCGCGGCCGTTGCGGTGATAGGGGCCGGCGATGCCGCTGTGATGGGTGACGGTGATCAGCCGCGGGCCCAGGTCGACATGCGTGAAGATGATCCCGGCGGGCACGTCGTCGAGCACGCGCAGATTGCTCATCCGCGCGCAGGCGGCATTGGCGGCGGCGACCTTGTCGGGCGGTGCCGGCTTGCCCGGCCTGGCGTCGTTGCCGGCGGAGAAGAAGGGGACGACCAGCCCGGCCCACAGGCCCGAGAGCAGCAGGAAGGCGAAGACCGTGCCGAACACGCGCACGAGGATGCCGAGCAGCCGTGCGGGGCCCTCGCCGATCCAGCGCGCGAAGGGCGCACGGATGCCCAGGAACCAGGGCACCGCCACTGCCAGCAGCGCCACCGATCCCGGCACGGCCAGCAGCTGCGCGGCAGGCGCGGCACGCACCTGCCAGAGGAGCATCGCGCCGGCAAAGGCCGTGAACAGCGCCACGGCGGCCCAGCCGACAAGCGCCTCGCCGCGGCGCGCGCGCCAGGTGGCGAAGAGCGCGCCCAGGATGCCGATCACCGGCAGCACCGCCATGGGAAAGGCGGTCTTGAAGGCGTGCTTGTAGATCGGCCGCGCCTCGCGGACATTGTTGAGCCAGGTGTTGGCGAGCTCGTCCGAGACCTGTTCGGGCCGGCCCAGGCATTGCGGGAACAGCAGCGCGAAGCCGGCGACGATCGCCGCGCCGGCCAGGGCGGCCAGCGCGAGGCGGAGCCGGCGATCGGCCGGGTTGCAAAGGGACAGCGCGAAGAGCAGGGCGCCGGCGGCGACCATCACGGTCAGCCAGACGGGGGTGAGCGCGTCGCAGCGCATCGCCTGGTTGGCATTCGAGGCGAAGAGCGCGAAGCCGAGCGCCGAGCCGCCGCCGAGCGTCAGGCCATAGACCTGCATGCGGCGCACGTCCGCGCGGTCCCAGATCCAGCGGAGCGCGATGATCGCGCCGGCCATGGCGCAATAGGGCAGCATCTCCAGCCCGATGGTGAGCGAGGCGGCGCTGGACAGGCCGACAACGGCGCCGCCGCGGGCGCGGCGCGGATCGGCCAGGCCGGCGACGGTCATGGCCAGGAATGCCAGCTGCCAGCCATGATGGTCGATCCGCATCGGCGCGAACATCGACATGGTGGAGGCGCAGCCCATCAGCACGATCAGCGCCACCGGCCAGGCCCAGGGCGCCACGAGCCGGCGCACGGCGAGCGAGAGCCCGGCCATGGCGAGCGCCAGCGGCAGCAGCGGGGCAAGGCCGCACGCCCATTTCTCGGCGGTGGCGGTGCCGACGAACGGCTTGAAGGCGAGGATCAGCCCGGCGATCGGCAGGTCGACCAGGCGCGACCAGTGGATGTCGAACCCGCCCAATGCCGGATCGAGGCGATATTGCCGCAGATCGTACCAGCCCTGGCCTGCCAGCCAGGCGCGGACCTGCATCAGGCGCATATTGTCGTCGGTGTCGCCGAGCAGCAGCCAATAGATGTTGCCCTGCCGGTCGTGGAGGAACCAGGTGACCACGCAGAACCAGAAGAGCGCCATCCAGCGCAGCCAGTTGCGGTCCAGTTCTCGGTCGAGGCGGAACCCGCCCTTGGCTTCTGGCGTCAAAATCGCTTCCCTCGCTCCGCGCCACGCATTAGGGCGACCGGCGGTTCTTGGGCAAGCGATTGTGACGGCTGTAATCAGGCGATTTGAAGAGATGTGGGCGAATGGCGTGTTCGGGCAGCTCGTGCGCTTCGGCATCGTCGGGCTGGCGTCGACCTTCGTCTATGCCGTGGTCTATTGGCCGCTCGCCACCTATGCGATCCCGCCGGTGCTCGCGTCGATCGCGGGTTTCCTGGTCGCGGTGGTCTTCGGCTATGTCTTCCACAGCCGCTGGAGCTTCAAGGGGCACGAGGCGGAAGGCGGCGTCGGCACCCAGTCCAAGTTCGTCGCGGTCCAGTCGGTCGGCATGGCGATGAACGCCGCCTTCACCTGGGTGATCACCGGTCCGCTGCACCAGCCGACCTGGGTGCCGCTGCTTCCCGTCGTCTTCGTGACGCCGCTCGTTACCTTCGCGCTCAACCGCTATCTGGTGTTCAAATAAGATGGACCGCATCGTCTACGAGCGCATGGCAGCGCACGACACCACCCACTGGTGGTATCGCGCGCGCCGCGAGATCCTTTCCGACTATCTGAAGCGCTACGCCCATATTCCGGGCGGCGCGCGCATCCTCGAGATCGGCTGCGGCACCGGCCATAACCTGCCGATGCTGGCCCAGTTCGGCGAGATCGACGCGATCGAGATCGACGAGATCGCCGCCGCCAAGGCGAGCGAGCGGCTGGGCAAGCAGGTGGGCGCCTCGCCGCTCCCGGCGCTGACGGGCGTCGAGGACGGCAGCTATGACATGGTCGCGGTGCTCGACGTGATCGAGCATGTCGAGGACGATGTCGCGGCGCTGCGGGCGATCGCGCGGGTGCTCAAGCCCGGCGGCAAGATTCTGATCACCGTGCCGGCGCACCAGTGGATGTGGAGCGCGCACGACGTGGTGAACCATCACAAGCGCCGCTATTCCAAGGCGACGCTGACCGCCGCGCTGCAAAGGGCGGGGCTCGGCTGGCAGAAGCTGCGCTGGTTCAACTCGCTGCTGTTCCCCGTGGCGGTGGCGGCGCGGCTCGTCGGCAGGCTGACCGGCAAGGACGACAGCGACGATTCGCCCCCGCCCCGGCCGCTCAACGCCGCGTTCGAAGCGGTGTTCGGGATCGAGCGTCACATCCTCGGCCGGCTGCCGATGCCGCCGGGCCTGTCGATCATCGTGCTGGCGTCGCCGAAGGGCTGACAGCCGTGGAGCATCGCTTCTATCTCGTGGAACCGGGCGAACGGCCCTATTCCCCGATGGTAGCGGAGCATCTCTGGGGTGAGGGCTGTGACTTCGATTCGGACGGTAATGCCGACGAAGACATAGTCGGCGGCTGGACCGAACTGACCGTTGCCCTGCGTCCGGAATGCAATGCCCGGGTTGATATCGATCCGATTGATGATCGCTTGCCGCTGGTGCTGATCATCCGCTCAGACACGCGCGACCTTGCTCAGCGTGCGGCGGCATTTTTGCAAGGTTGGTCGGGCGGCACGCTTCTTGAGCAGCCGCCCGAGGGGCGCGGCTGATCAGCTCTCGCCGCGCGGGGTGACCGGCGAGACGCTGACCTCGCCCGAATCGGCATAGCGATAGCCGAGCGACGCATGGCCCATCACCGGGCCGGCGACATCCGCCACGATATAGAGCGGCCGGCGCTTCGATTCGACATAGAGGCGGCCGAGATACTCGCCGATCATGCCGAGCACGAACATCTGCACCGCGCCCAGCACGACGACGACCAGCATCAGCGATGTCCAGCCGGGAATCGCCGCGCCCATCAGGAAGCCGGCGAAGATATAGAGCACCAGCAGCGCCGACAGGCCGGTGAGCACCAGGCCGACATGGCTGGCGAAGCGCAGGGGCGCGGTCGAGAAGCCGGTGATCGCATCCAAGGCGAAGCGGATCATCTTGCCGAGCGGATATTTGCTCTCGCCGGCATGGCGCTCGTGCCGGTCATAGGGGAAGGGCACCTGCTTGAAGCCCACCCAGGCGACCATGCCGCGGATGAAGCGCGCCTGCTCCGGCAGCGACAGGAAGGCGTCGAGCGCGCGCCGCGTCATCAGGCGGAAATCGCCGGTGTCGAGCGGGATCGGCGTGTCGGTGATCCGGTCGAGCATGCGGTAGAAGAAGGCGGCGGTGATCTTCTTGAAGATCGTCTCGCCGTCGCGCTTGCGGCGCACCGCATAGACCACGTCGGCGCCCTGCGAGCGCATCGCGGCGCGCATGTCGGCGAGCAGTTCGGGCGGGTCCTGCAGATCCGCATCGATGATCAGGATCTCCTCGCCCGCGCACAGGTCCAGCCCGGCGGTGAGCGCGAGCTGATGGCCATGGTTGCGCGAGAGATTGATCGCGACGAGGCGCGGGTCGCCGGCGGAGAGGCGCTGCATCACGTCCCAGCTCCTGTCGCGCGAGCCGTCGTTGATCAGGACGATTTCATAATCGTCGCCCACCGCGGCACGGGCCGCGCCGGAGACGCGGCCGTGCAGCATCTCGAGGCACGCCTCTTCATTGTAGCAGGGGATGACGACGGAGAGCTTGGGCCGTTTTTGCATGACCGGACGCTCTAGCGTCGCGATGCGCCGCCGTCGAGCGGGGTCAGCGCATGCCGGCTCCGCCGAGCGGATGGTTTCATATGCCGACATTGGCGCTGTTCACGCGAGTCGCAGGAGGGCGGGCTCCGCAACGGAACGGTTCGCGGAGAGCGCTGCGTCGCGCAAGCGGACGGTCGTGGCCGCGGAAGTTCATACGGCCCGGCGCCGGGCGCGGCGAAACCCGCGCATTTCCGGGCGCTCCGCCATGCTGTGCCGGTGATCCGCTGAGGCAAGGAGCGGCTCGGAGGCACTACCGGCAATAGCGGAATCCGGGCCTGTAGGACAGGCGGCGCCCTGCGATCGGCCTTCGCTACCGGGTTGACGCTGCCGCGTGGGCCTCCTAACGCACATCGCGATTGAGAATCACTTGCATTAGCATAAAGGGGTTTTGGAGCATGGGGCGGTTCAGTGCGCTGGGGGTGAGCATGTTGGCATTGGCGGCGGCATTGCCGGTCCAGGCGAAGGACGAGCAGGAGAAGAAGCCGGCCGCGGCGCAGGAGTCGACGATCACCGTCACCGCCACGCGCATTCCGGCCGACGTCAAGGAAGTACCGGCCACGGTCACGGTGATCGACGACCGGAGGATGGCCGACGAACTGACCACCGACATCAAGGATCTGGTCCGCTACGAGCCGGGCATCAGCGTGCCGCGCGGCCCGACCCGTTTCGGCGCGGCGCTGGGCACCACGGGGCGCGCCGGCAATGAGGGCTTCGTCATCCGCGGCATCGGCGGCAATCGCGTGCTGATCCAGGTGGACGGCGTGCGCGTGCCCGACGGCTTCAGCTTCGGCGCGCAATCGACCGGGCGCGGCGACTATGTCGATCTCGGCCTGGTCAAGTCGGTGGAGATCCTGCGCGGCCCGGCCTCGGCGCTGTACGGCAGCGACGGCCTGGCCGGCGCCGTCAGCTTCACCACCAGCGACCCTTCGGATTTCCTGCAGGGCGGGAAGAAGGTCGGCGGGCTGGCGCGCGCCGCATATAGCTCGGCGGACAATGAATTCTCCGAGACCGGCGTGGTTGCCGGCCGCTTCGGCGATCTCTCGGCGATGGTCGCCTATACCCGCCGCGACTATCATGAACTCGACAACAAGGGCACGACCGGCGGCATCGGCACGGCCCGCACCGAGCCCAATCCGCAGAACGGCCATTCGAACGCCGCGTTGGGCCGGCTGGTCTACGAGCCCGACGCGCACAGCCGCTTCCGGATTACCGGCGAATATGTCGGCAGCCGTCTCTTCACTAATGTGCTGACCGGCCTGACGCCGCTTCCCGCCACCGGCACCACGATCGACCTGTTGCAGGCGCGCGACACCAGCCGGCGCGGCCGCATCGCCGGCGACTGGACCTGGCACGGCGAAGGCATGCTCGAATTCGCCCGGCTGAGCGGCTATTGGCAGAACAGCAAGGATCGCCAGTTCACCGACGAGGACCGCAGCCCCGTCGCCGATCGCGAACGGCTCAACACCTTCGAGAACCGCGTCTACGGCGCATCGGGCGAAGTGCGCCTGGGCTTCGGCGCGGACGACGGGCTGCGCGCCAAGCTGACGCTGGCGGGCGACATCAGCTGGACCAACCAGAAGGGCCTGCGCGACGGCGTGGTGCCGCCGGCAGGCGAGACCTTCCCGACCCGCGCCTTCCCCGTGACCGATTACATGCTGGCCGGCCTGGTCGCCGCGGCGGAAGTCTCGTTCGGGCCGGTCACGCTCTATCCGGCACTCCGCTTCGACGCGTACAGGCTGACGCCGGAGAAGGATCCGCTGCTGCCGACCTTCGCAGCCTCGGGGCAGGACGGCTCGCGCGTCTCGCCCAAGGTCGGCGCGGTGATCAAGCTGTCCGACGGCGTGCGGCTGTTCGCCAATTACGCGCAGGGCTTCAAGGCGCCCGAGCCGAGCCAGGTGAACAATTTCTTCGCCAACCCGCCGGTCGGCTATACCAGCATCGCCAACCCGAATCTGAAGCCGGAGAACAGCGAGAGCTTCGAGGGCGGCTTCCGCTATTTCAACACGCTGGTCTCGTTCGACCTGACCGGCTTCTATGCCCGCTATCACGACTTCATCGACCAGGTGGAGACCACCGGCCGGCCCTTCCCGTCGCCAGCCAATCCCTGGATCTACCAGTGGCGGAACCTGGGCGGAGTGAAGATTCGCGGCATCGAGGCGCGGGCCGAGGTGCGGCCGGCGCGGGGGCTGAGCGCCACGCTGGCGGTCTCCTATGCCCATGGCGACACGATCGGCACCAACGGCGCCAGGCTGCCGCTCCAGTCGGTCGATCCGCTCAAGGCAGTGGCCGGCATCGGCTATGACGCGGCCGACCGGCGCTTCGGCGGCCGGCTGATGGCCACCTATGGCGGGCAGAAGGAAATCGCCCGGACGCGCGGATCGGGCTGCTATGCGGCCACGGCCGGCGGGGTGCCGAACTGCTTCACCGGCAGCGATTTCGTCACCTTCGACATCACTGCCTATGTGCGCGTGGCCGAGGGCGTGACGGTGCGCGGCGGCGTGTTCAACCTGACCGACCGCAAATACTGGCTGTGGCAGGACATTCGCGGCCTGGCCGCCAGCTCCACGGTGCGTGACGCCTATACCCAGCCGGGCCGCAACGGCTCGGTGTCGATCAGCTATCGTTTCTAACCGCTTCTGAGGACCAAGACATGAAGCAGCTTCTTCCGATCGCCCTGTTCCTGCTGGTGCCGGTGCCGGTGCTCGCCCAGGCGGCGCCCGCCCCGGCCGCCCGGTCCGCCTTCGAGGCCGACCGTGCCGACATCCTCGCCATGGCGGGGACCTACAAGGTGAAGTTCGACATGCAGGAGAGCACTTCCTGGCGCGCCGACTACGCCCCGATCCCGGCCAAGGTCTCGGGCGGCGACGAGGTCGTCCGGGTGATCGAGGACAAGGGCACGGCGATCCGGCTCCAGCACCTGCTCGTCGTCGACACGGGCGACGGCAAGAAGATGGTGATCAAGCATTGGCGCCAGGACTGGCAATATGAGCCCGCCAGGGTGCTGGTCTATTCGGACCGCGATGCCTGGACCTGGGCCGAGGTGCCTGCCGCCGAACGCAAGGGCGCCTGGTCGCAGACCGTCTATCAGGTCGACGATTCCCCGCGCTATGGCGGCTGGGGCACGTGGAGCGAGGTCGGCGGCGTGCGCCGCTGGGAATCGAACCGCAGCTGGCGACCGCTCGCCCGGCGCGACGCAGTGCGCGGGCCCGTCTATGACCGCTATCTGGGCGTCAACCGCCACGCCATTGCGCCGGCCGGCTGGATCCACTGGCAGGACAATCTGAAGATGGACGGCAAGACAGTGCCGGTCGTCCAGGAATATGTCCTCAACAGCTATACGAAATTCGCGGGCTTCGACGTGAAGGCGGCGGACGATTATTGGGCGGCGACCAAGGGTTATTGGGCCGCGATCCGGGCCGAATGGGATCGGATCGCCACGGCCAAGGGCGGCATCCGCATCACCGAGGAAGCCGATCACGGCACGGTGATCGCCGGCCGCGTGCTCGAGATCGCCGACGAGATCCAGCAGGGCAAGACCAGCGAGGCGGACGGGATCAAGACCGCCCGGGCGCTGATGGACCAGGCCACCCGGGCCGCACGATAGCTTCCCCCCTCGGGAAAGGCCCGCTTTCCTTGGTCGGAGCGGGCTGGGGGCGAGCACGGTTCCCAAGCCCGTGCTCGCCCCCCTTTTTCATCCAGGCCGGGCTATTGGGCAAAGAACTGCTGCACCACCATGTAGCTGGCGCGCGGCGTGAGCTTGTCGGCGACGCCGCCGGTGAGCCAGCCGTCGCCGGCGATCGCCGGATCGGTGGAGTTCCGGCCGACGGGCAGGACCGAGCAGAGGCCGAACCATTCCTCTTCCCAGCAGGTGTAGAATTGCGCATTCGCCGGCCCCCAGGGCGCAATGGGGGCGTCGCGGAAATCGTGCACGCCGGCCGCCGTCTGGATCGTCGTCGGGTCCGTGACCGTCGGGTCCATCCATTTGTACCATTCGTCGGAGAATTCGAAGACCTGGACGCCCTGGAGGAGCTGGTTGGCGGGAGCGACCGAGTCGTTGCCCACCTGGAAGCCGGCGGCTGCCTGGAGATAGGCGTAGAGCGCGACTGCTGGGCCGGCCGCGGCCGGGGGATGCTTGGGGGTCCGCAGCGCTTCGAGCAGCGCCCCGTAGATCGTGGCGTCCAGCTGCATCCAGCTGGGCGGCGGCAGGCCGGGGCTGGCGGGATTCTGGGGCACGCCCTGGAAGAGCCAGTAGTTCCCCGTGTCGCTATCGTACGCGACCAGCCCGCCGGCATTGTAGGTGGGGTTCTCGGTGAAGAAGGTCGTCGACGTCCGCGCCGTGCTGGTGGTGGTGACGACCGCCAGGCTTTCCTGGCCCAGCACCGTGCCGGATATATAGGGCGAGAGGACCGCCGCGCCGGTGGTCGAGTCCCAGGTCGCCAGTTCGCCGTTGGGATTCGCCACATAGGGATCGTTGCCGCCCAGCGTACCGAAGCCGGTATTCGCGACCTGGGTGAAGCGCATCGCCTGGGGAATGCCGATCTCGCTCAGCACCACCGGCGCCATCGGCAGGCCGGCGGCCTTGCGCCCGCTCAGATAGGCGATGATCGGCGTGAGCGTGGTGGGTGCCGCGTAGAGGTTCCAGCCCCATAGATCCAGGCCATAGACATCGGTGGCGTAGGCGGGATTGTTGCCGGTGGCGGTCGTGGTGATGTTGCCCTTGCTGTCGACATAGAGCGGCTCGGTGGCCGGTGCGGAGCCGCCGGGAACGGGCGGCGAGACATATTGGACCAGCTGCGTCGTCAGCGTGGCAGTGTCGTCCTGCATCGCGGCCAGGGTGAGCTTGTTCGGCGCGCCCTGCTTCAGCGCCGCGCCCACCGCGTTCAGGAAATCCCAATATTCGCGATACTCATAGGTGCCGCTCGCGGTGGGCTGGTTCGTCTCGTTGGTGACGTAGAAGCCGGCCAGAGCGGGGTGATGGCCATAGCTCTGGCCGAGCCAGGTCGCCGTATCGAGATAATATTGCTGGACCTGGGTATATTGAGAGCCCGACGCCGGCGCCGGGTTCGTCGAATAGAAGGCAGCCGTCGACACGCCGACCGACAGGAACACGTAGATCGGATCGACTCCGCCGTTCCAGCACATGTCGAGAAAGACGTCGTGGCAATAATGATACCAATAGGGCGGCGCCTGCTTGTCGCTCGCTCCCGCGGGCATGTAGGTCGGATATTCCTGGCCGTTGGCCGGGACGTAGCGGATCGGGCCGAGCGCGGTCCAGTCGATCGTGGCGTTGCCGGCCGAAGGCACCACGGGCATGGCGTTGCCCGGGGCCGACAGCGTGAAGGGCGGCATGTTGAAGCTGCCATAGACGCCGATATTGTTGGCGCCGAGCTTGCGGATCAGGCCGTTCGGCCCGACGTCGCGGTCCCAGATCGGCTGGTACATGATCATGGTCGTGGCATCGGTGCCGGGGTTCTGCATGCCGATATAATAGAAGTCGCCCATCGGCGATCCGGCGGCGCCGCCATTGATGTCGAGCGGCGTCGGCTGGTAGCGCACGCCCTTGAAGACGAAGGGCTGCGGGGTTCCCGCGACGCCGGACGCGACCTGCGCGACCATCACCTGGCCGTTCGAGACGCTCCATGCGGTATCGGCATCCGGATAGAGGCCGGAATGGCCGACGGGCTGCTGGGGCGGCAAGGGGGGTGGGGGTGGAGATGGAGGCGTGGCCATGATCTTCCTCTCGCTGTCGCCGGACGCTCGCGGCGAGCGCCGGTCCGGATGGGCGAGCGGAAGGGCGTGCGCGATTCATCGGGGTCCGGGTGTCATGCGCATGTGAAACCGGCCCCCGCCGCTCATCGGCAGTCTAGCCGGGCGCGGGACGGATACGAAACGAAGTTGGCAGCGAAATGGTGGCTTATGGCGGGGCCTGCCGATCGGGTCGACCAGACCGAGAATTTCCGCGAGATGGGCGATGCCGTGGACCTGGCGCACCGGATCGGTGCAAGCCATGTCTATTTCGGCCGCATCACCAATTGGGGGACCTTCAGCCCCGACCAATATGCCGAAACGGCGGTTTTCCTGCCCGGCCATCCGGACCATGCCGAATTCCTCGCCGCGTGCCGCGATCCGCGTTTGCGCGACCCCATCGTGTGCCCGAGCGATCTGGACGAATTCATCCACGGGCGGGCCTGAACGGGCCCGCGTCGCGGCGGGCCAATCCGAGCCCGGCCTGGTTAGGCCCGTTCCGCCGAGCTCACCGCGTCCGCCGCGCGCAGTGCCGCCAGCAGGCGCATCAGGTGCGCGGCGTTGCGCACTTCCAGGTCCATCGTGTTGGTGTGGAAAGTGGTGTCGCGATTGTCCATGCGCAGGCCGAGGATGTTGGCCTTGTGCTGGCCGATCAGCGTGGCGACCGCGCCCAGCGCGCCGGGCTCGTTCTTCAGCGTGATCTCGATCTGGGCGATGCCGCCCTCGGCCTTGTTGCCCCAGGTGAGATCGACCCAGTCTTCCTCGGTGGTGTCGGCCAGGCTGGGGCAATCGATCCGGTGCACTTCGATCGGCTCGCCGGCCCGGCGGATGCCGACGATGCGATCGCCCGGCACCGGGCGGCAATCGACCGAGAAGTGGAACGCGACTCCCGGGGTGAGGCCCTTGATCTCGATCGCGTGCTGCTGGGGCGGCAGGTCGTGCTCGTCCTCGCCTTCGGTCGAGCCGGGCATCAGCGCTTCCATCACCTGGAAATCGGTGAACTGGCGGCGGGCGATCGCTTCCATCAGCGAAGCCTCGTCCTGCAGCTTGAGGCGCTTGAGCGCATCGGGGATCGCGCTGTCGCCCGGCGGCGTCGGCAGGCGCAGCACGATCTCGTCATAGAGCTTGTGGCCGAGCGCGATCGTCTCCTCGCGCTCCTTGTGGCGGATATGGCGGCGGATCGCCGCGCGCGCCTTGCCGGTGATCGCGAAGTTGAGCCAGTTGGCCTGGGGCTCCTGCGCCTTGGAACGCAGGATCTGGACCTGGTCGCCCTGCTCGATCTCCGTGCGCAGTGGCACGACGCGGCCGTTGATCTTGGCGCCCACCGCCTGGTCGCCCAGGTTGGAATGGACCGCATAGGCGAAGTCGATCGGAGTCGCGCGCTTGGGCAGCTGGATCAGTTCGCCCTTGGGCGTGAAGGCGAAGATCCGGTCCTGATACATCGCCATGCGGGTATGCTCGAGCAGCTCCTCGGGGCTCTCGGCATGTTCGAGGATCTCGATGAGGTCCTTGATCCAGCTGACCTGGGTATCGGGCCGGACGTTGCTGGCCTTGTAGGCCCAGTGGGCGGCGAGGCCATATTCGGCCTGGGCGTGCATGTCGCGCGTGCGAATCTGGATCTCGATGCGCGTGTCGCCGGCATGGATGATGCTGGTATGGAGCGAGCGATAGCCGTTGCGCTTCGGCGTGGAGATATAGTCCTTGAACCGGCCCGGCACCATCGGCCAGCGGCGGTGGATCACCCCGAGCGCGCGGTAGCATTCCTCCTCGGTGTCGACGATCGCGCGAAAGGCCATGATGTCGCTGAGCTGCTCCAGCGACACGTGGCGCTCGGACATCTTCTTCCAGATCGAATAGGGATGCTTCTCGCGCCCGGTGATCTCGGCCTCGATGCCGCCGCGCGAAAGGAGGAGCTTGAGGCCCGAGGCGATCTTGGCGATGCGGTCCTCGCCTTCGATCTTCAGGCTGTCGAGCCGCTTCTCGATCGATTCATAGGCTTCGGGCTCGAGCTCGCGAAAGGCGAGCGTCTGCATCTCCTTCATGAACTCGTACATGCCGATCCGCTCGGCGAGCGGGGCATAGATGTCCATCGTCTCGCGGGCGATGCGCTTGCGCTTGTCGGGATTCTTGATGTGGTGGAGCGTGCGCATGTTGTGCAGCCGGTCGGCCAGCTTGACGAGCAGCACGCGGACATCGTCCGACATGGCGAGCAGGAACTTGCGGAGATTCTCGGCGGCGCGCTCGCTCTCGGTCTGCGCCTCGATCTTGGAGAGCTTAGTGACGCCGTCGACCATGCGCGCGACATTGTCGCCGAACAGGCGCTGGATGTCCTCGGGCGTGGCCACCGTGTCCTCGACCGTATCGTGCAGGATCGCGGTGACGATCGTCTCGTCGTCGAGATGCAGGTCGGTGAGGATGCCGGCCACTTCGATCGGGTGGCTGAAATAGGGGTCGCCGCTGGCGCGCTTCTGGGTGCCGTGCGCGTTGACCGAGAAGACATATGCCCGGTTGAGCATCGCTTCATCGGCATCGGGGTCGTAGCTCAGGACCCGGTCGACAAGTTCATATTGGCGCAGCACGGGATCTAAGATGGGGCCCGGTGCTGTTGCTTTGCAATAAATTTGCGCGTCTTGCGGCGCTTTTCGTGCGGAGCCGGCCACTTCGACGGCGAAGCGGCCGGCTCCGATCGACTCAATTCGCCTTGGCGTTGCACTTTTCGAGCGCGGCCGCATCGAAATCGGCGCCGTTGGCGCGGAAGGCTGAAAGCTTGCCGACTTCGCGGGCGACGAGCTCGCAGACGATGCCGTCACGCGCGTTCGCCTTGGCGGCGGTGCAGGTGCCGGCGCCGCACTTCCACAGCGTCGAGCGCGTGACGAGGCTGGTCTTGGCAGGCGCGCTCACCGGAGTCGCGGAATAATAGCCGTTCGGGGCACCCTGCGCGATGCCGGCAGCGGGGACGAGGGCCAGCGTGGCCGCAGCCGCTGCGGCGAAGAAGCGGGTCATGGGAAATCCTCCTGGGGTCAGAACCTGCAGCCTGGGCTGCAACCCGGTTTTTAATTGACATCAAAGTAAGTTGCAACGAGAAACTTTTGCTGCGGCGCAAGAAGTTACGGCATTCCGTAGCGTCGGCTTTTACGGTAGGATGACAAGTTATGGGTGGTGCCATTCGAGAGTCGCTGCGCCAGCTGGCGAATGACTGCAGCCTGCCGGCGGCGCTGGAAGCGATGGGCGAACGCTGGTCGTTCCTGATCCTGCGCGGCTCGTTCAACGGGCTGCACCATTTCGAGGAATTCCAGTCCGAGCTGGGCATTGCGCGCAACATCCTGGCGAACCGGCTGGCCCGGCTGGTCGACAAGGGCATATTGCAGCGCCAGCCCTGTGCCGACGATCGCCGCAAGATCGAATATCGCCTGACCGACAAGGGCTATGCGCTGCTGCCGGTGATGATTTCGCTCCGGCAATGGGGCGAGCGCTGGGAGACGGGCGTGCCGGCCTTTCCGGTGCTGGTCGATGCGCGCGACAGCCGCCCGATCCGCCAGGTCCAGGTGTTGAGCCATGACGGGCGCGTGCTGGGCAAGGGGGACTTGCTCTGGGCGCTGGCCGAGGATGTGGTGCACGAGGACGAAGCGGCCGAAGTGAAGGCGGCGGAATAGGGGCGCCTTGCTGGCCAAGCCCAATTGCGGCATGATTGTGTCGCAATAGAGGCGGGATCGGTCAAGGCGATGGCGTTGCGCGGGCTTGGTTCGACAGGGCTGTTGTGCGCCGGCTTGCTGGCCGGATGCACGCTGGGCTCGGACCAACCCTTCATCCCCCGAGGCGATACCGTGCCCGGCCTTGCCGATGGCGACTATCAGCGGTTCATGATTGCCGGCCCGGCGAAGATGCCCGCCGCCATCCGCAGGGATTGCGTGACACCGGGCTATGTCTTCCCCATGCCGGACGAACGGGGCAAGCGGCGGAACCGCCAGGTGCAGCCGACCTATTGTCCCTATGACGGAGCCCAGCGGCTGCCGCTCATCCGGCTCGCCCGCGAAGGCGATGGCTATTGGCTGACGGCGCCCGACCGGCGGCTCAACATCCGCTTCAAGCTGTTGCGCCATGGCATCTATCTCGTGCAGTCGGACGATCCGGAAGGCGATGGCCTGCGCTACGGCTATGCGCTGACGCGCGAGGCGCCGGGCGGCATCGATATGGCGCTGCTCAACTGCGATTATTTCCCTGCGCTGAAGTCCATCCACCAGACCGATACCGCCAATGCGGCCGAGGAAGTGGCGATCGAGCCGGAAACTGCGCCAGCGCCCGAGCCTTCCGCCGCGCCGGGGCCACGCGAAGTGCTGCCCAGCCAGCACGGGGACTGCCGGGCGCCCTCGCTGGCGGCGATCCAGCCCGAGCTCGATAGGGTGGTCGATCGCTTTGCGCAGGGGCGCGAGATCGTCTGGTTCCTGCTGCGGCGCGTGGCCTAGCCCCCCAGCCCCTCCAGCCGCACGCGCACATTCTCCGGGATCGGCTTGGACTTGCGCGTCGCCAGGTCGACATGGACGCTGACCATCTCGACCTCGGTATGGAGTTCGCCGGTATCGGCGTGGCAGAGTTCGATGCGCATCGTCATGCTCGACGTGCCGACTCGCTCGACCCGGGCGAAGCCCTCGACCATGTCGTCGAACACGAACGGCTTCTTGTAGTCGATGGCGGCGCGGACGACGTTGAACTCGGCATCGAGCCAGTCGGGGCCGATATCGCCCAGATCGGCCCAGCGCCAGAACTCGCCGAGCGTGACGTCGGCATATTCGAGATAGCGCGAGTTGAAGACGATCTTCTGTCCGTCGATCTCGGAATAGCGGACGCGGAAGCGGGTGGAGAATTGGAAGCCGGGACGCATCGCGGCGAGGTGGCGCGAGGAAAGGGGCGCGTCAACTCCCGCTTCGCCGTTCCCGCGCGGGCGAGGACGCCTAGCTCAGCAGCCTCAGGCCGACGATAGCGAGCACGGTCGCCAGGATCGGCACCAGCACGCGCTCGGAGATGCGCGTCGCGATCAGGCTGCCGATCACGATGCCGGGGATCGAGCCGAGCAGCAGCGCGACGAGCAGGCCCGGGTCCACCGATCCCATCGTCCAATGGCCGATGCCGGCGATGAAGGTGAGCGGCACCGCATGCGCGATGTCCGAGCCGACCAGCCGCGCCACCGGCGCGCCGGGATAGAGGACGAGCAGCGCCGTCATCCCCAGCGCGCCCGCGCCCACCGAAGTGAGCGAGACGAGCACGCCCAGCACCGCGCCCAGCACTATGGTGAGCCCGGCGATGATGCGCCCGTCCAGCCTGGCGAAGCGCTGTCCCGCCGCGCGCACGATGCGGGTGCGGAAGAACAGCGCGATCGCAGTGAGGATCAGGGTGACGCCGAGGATCGCCGAGATCAGATGCCCGGTATCCTGGGCGCCGCGATGGGCGGCGTTGAGGAACAGCAGCGTGGTGATCGTCGCCGGGACGCTGCCGGTCGCCAGCCGCCGCACCACCCGCCAGTCGACCGATCCGCGCCAGCCATGGACGACGGTGCCCACCGCCTTGGTGCCCGAGGCATAAAGCAGGTCGGTGCCGACGGCGGTGGCCGGGTGGAAGCCGAAGACGAGCACCAGCAAGGGCGTCATCAGCGATCCGCCGCCGACGCCGGTCAGCCCGACGAGCAGGCCGACGAGCACGCCGGCAAGCGAATAGAGCGGATCGACGTGCAGCACCGGCCCGGGCTCAGCCTGCCTTCGCCGCGGTGTTGACGCCCATCGACTTGAGATACTGCTTCACGTTGCGCGCGGCCTGGCGCAGGCGCTGTTCGTTCTCGACCATTGCGATGCGCACATAGCCCTCGCCATTCTCGCCATAGCCGACGCCCGGCGCGACCGCGACCTTGGCATGGGTGAGCAGCTGCTTGGAGAATTCCAGGCTGCCCAGATGCGCCAGTGCCGGCGGCAGCGGCGCCCAGGCGAACATGCTCGCGGGCGGGGAGGGGATTTCCCAGCCCGCGCGGCCGAAGCTCTCGACCAGCACGTCGCGGCGCTTGTGATAGAGTTGGCGATTGGCCTCGACGATGTCCTGCGGGCCGTTGAGCGCGGCGCAGGCGGCGGCCTGGATCGGCGTGAAGGCGCCATAGTCGAGGTACGACTTCACGCGCGTCATCGCCGCGATCAGCTGCTTGTTGCCCACCGCGAAGCCCATGCGCCAGCCGGCCATCGAATAGGTCTTGGAGAGCGAGGTGAACTCGATCGCCACGTCCTTGGCGCCCTTGACCTGCAGGATCGACACGGTCGGCTTGCCGTCGAAATACAGCTCCGAATAGGCGAGGTCGGAGAGGATCCACACCTTGTTCTCGCGCGCCCAGGCGACGAGCCGCTCGTAGAAGGCGAGGTCCACCGTCTCGGCGGTCGGGTTCGACGGATAGTTGACCACCAGGATCGAGGGGCGCGGCACGGTGAAGGCCATCGCCCGCTCGAGGCTTTCGAAATAATGTTCGTCCGGCGTGGTCGGCACCGCGCGGATCGTGGCGCCGGCGATGATGAAGCCGAACGTGTGGATCGGGTAGCTCGGGTTGGGCGCCAGCACCACGTCGCCCGGCGCGGTGATCGCGGTGGCGAGGCTGGCCAGGCCCTCCTTCGAGCCCATGGTCACGACGACTTCGGTCTCGGGATCGATGTCGACGCCGAAGCGGCGGGCATAATAATTGGCCTGGGCGCGGCGCAGGCCGGGAATGCCCTTGGACTGGGAATAGCCATGGGCATCGGGCTTGCGGGCGACTTCGACCAGCTTGTCGATCACGTGCTGGGGCGGCGGCAGGTCGGGATTGCCCATGCCGAGATCGATGATGTCCTCCCCTGCCGCACGCGCCGCTGCCCGCATCGCATTGACTTCGGCGATGACATAGGGGGGCAGGCGCTTCATGCGGTAGAATTCTTCGGACATTTCCTCGTCTCTCAGGGATTGGAGCGCGGCACGAACTTGTGCCGTGCACATGTCCTACGCCATGTTCGCGCCTGCGGGAATGACGAGTTGCCTGTGGTGCGCTAAAGCGGCGCTTGAAGAGGATGAGCATGGCCGAAACGACCACACCGCCGATTCCCGATCTCGAGGACCTGCAGCACTGGACCTGGGTGCTCGGCCGCGCGCAGCAGATGATGCTCGAGCACGGCCTCGACATGATGGAGCACATGCCCGCCGCGCCGCCCTTCGGTACGCTGCTCGATCCCGCCGCGGCCGTGAAGGCGACCACTGATTTCTGGTCGGACACGATGAAGCTCTGGCAGCGTTTCCTCGATCCGCAGAACGCCCAGCCTTTCGAGGAGACGCCCGAGCAGGCGCGCGACAAGCGCTTCAAGGCGCCGCAATGGCGCGAGGAGCCGGTGTTCGACTTTCTCCGCCAGAGCTATCTGGTGATCGCCGACCATATGCTGCGCGGCGTCGACGGGCTGGAGGGGATGGACCCCAGGCAGAAGGACCAGGTGCGCTTCGCGACCAGGGGCTTCCTCGACGCGATGAGCCCGACCAACTTCCCCGCGACCAACCCCGAAGTGCTCGAGAAGATCGTCGAGACCAAGGGCGAGAGCCTGCTCAAGGGGCTGTCCAACATGCTGGGCGACCTGGCCAAGGGGCAGATGACCCAGACCGCCGAGGGCGCCTATGAGCTGGGCCGCAACCTGGCGATGACGCCGGGCAAGGTGGTGAAGCGCACGCCGCTCTACGAGCTGATCCAATATGCCCCGGCGGAAGGCGCGAAACAGGTCTATGCGACGCCGCTGCTGATCTTCCCGCCCTGGATCAACCGCTTCTACATCCTCGACCTCAATCCCGAGAAGAGCTTCATCCGCTGGGCGGTGGAGCAGGGGCTCACCGTGTTCGTCGTCTCGTGGAAGTCCGCCGACGCCACGATGAAGGACATAGTCTGGGACGATTTCGTCGAGGGCGGGCAGATCGACGCGATCGACACGGTGCGCGATCTGCTCGGCGTGGAGGCCGTGCACGCGATCGGCTATTGCGTTGCCGGCACCACGCTCGCCGCGACGCTGGCGGTGCTGCACGCAAGGGGGCAGGCCGAGAAGGTGCGGAGCGCGACCTTCTTCACCGCGCAGGTCGATTTCTCCGAGGCCGGCGAACTGGGCATGTTCGTCGACGACGACCAGCTGGCGATGATTCGCAGCCTGGGCGGCGAGGGATTCCTCGACGGGCGCTACATGGCGGCGACGTTCAACCTGCTGCGCGGGCGCGACCTGATCTGGAACTACGTCACCAACAACTATCTGATGGGCAAGGACTATGCCCCGTTCGACCTGCTCCACTGGAATTCGGACGTCACCAACCTGCCCGCGCGCTGGCACATGAGCTATCTGACCGACCTCTACCGCGACAACAAGCTGGTCCAGCCCGGCGCGCTGGCGATCGGCGGCACGCCGCTCGATCTCGCGAAGGTGGCGACTCCCACCTATGTCCAGGCCGGGCGCGAGGATCACATCGCTCCGGCGCAGAGCGTCTGGAAGATCACGCAGTATTTCAGGGGGCCGCTCAAGTTCGTGCTCGCCGGATCGGGGCACATCGCCGGCGTGGTGAACCCGCCCTCCGCGCAGAAATATCAATATTGGACCAATTCGGAGAAGGTCGAATCGCTCGCCGAATTTTTCGCGGGAGCAAAAGAGACCAAGGGGAGTTGGTGGCCCGACTGGATCGGCTGGCTCGACGCGCTCGATGCCGCCAGGGTTCCGGCCAAGGGCGCGCGGATTCCGGGCAAGGGCAAGCTCAAGCCCTTGGAGGATGCGCCGGGAAGCTATGTCCGGATGCGCTGATTTCCCGCGCTATCCCAGGCTTTTATCTATTTTTGTGCAGTGCACAAAAGTCACTTGCATTGCAGTGCAAGAAGAGCTACATGCTGCATCGCAGCAATAGCTTTATGGGGAAGGCACATCATGGCCACCAAAGGACCGAAGACCGGCGCGCCCAAGCCCGTCGCTCCGAAGCCTGCGGCGCGCGCCAAGCCCGCGCCGAAAGTTGCTGCGCCCAAGGCTGAGAAGCCCGAGCCGGTGAAGGCCGCCGAGACGATCGTCGAGGCTCCCGTCGTCGCCGAGCCGGTCCCGGTCCTTGAGGCAGCACCGCAGGAAGTGACCGAAACCGAAACCGTCCAAGCCGTGGCCGAGACCCCCGTCGAGCAGATCGCCGAGGTTGCCGCGGAAACCGCAATCACCGTCGTCGAAGCCGTCGAGGAGACGGTCGCCGCGCCGGAAGTGAAGGGAAGCTGGAAGATGACCACCATCGAGAACGCCACCGACAAGGCCCAGGCTCTGTTCGCCGAGTGGAACGACCGCACCAAGGCCGCCGTCGAGAAGTCGACCAAGCTGGTCGAGGAAGCCAATGACTTCGCCAAGGGCAATGTCGAGGCGCTGGTCGAGTCGGGCCGCATCGCCGCCAAGGGCTTCGAGGGCCTGGGCCAGGACGCCGCCGAATATGGCCGCAAGTCGTTCGAGAGCGCGACCGCCGCGCTGAAGAACCTTGCCGCCGTCAAGTCGCCGACCGAGTTCTTCAAGCTGCAGAGCGACTATTTCCGCGGCGCGTTCGACTCGTACGTCGCCGAGGCGTCGAAGAACACCGAGGCGCTGATCAAGCTCGCCAGCGATGCCGCGCAGCCGCTGTCGAACCGCGTTGCCGTCGCCGCCGAGAAGGTGAAGACCGCCGCGTAAGCCGGCGCTTCCGGCTTGCCGGAAGACGAGATCAGGGCGGTCGTCCCCCGGGGGCGGCCGCCCTTTTCCTTTCCGGTGTCTCGTCGGGGGCACGCGTGGCCGGCGGCCTTGCCCTTGGGAGCGCGAGCCCATATTTTCGGCGGCGTGACAGATCCCGTGAAATTCGACATCAGCATGCCATGGCGCATGGCCGAGGACGGCAATGACGACGACCGGGGCAACGACCCCTCGGTCGGCATTGCCACGCGCACGCGCACCCGGACGAAGAAGCCCACGCCCTATCGCGTGCTGATGCTCAACGACGACTATACGCCGATGGAGTTCGTCGTGCTCGTCCTGCAGCGCTTCTTCCGGATGAACATGGAAGAGGCGACGCGCGTGATGCTCCACGTCCATCAGCGCGGCGTGGGCGTATGCGGCGTGTTCAGCTACGAAGTCGCCGAGACCAAGGTGGCGCAGGTGATCGACTTCGCCCGCCAGAACCAGCACCCCCTGCAATGCACGCTGGAAAAGGCGTAGGGCGATCGTTTCGCGCCTGCCTCCGTATCGACCCGTGTAGGCATTTTTCCGGGAAACACAGCGGCCCCGGCCCGGGCTATGAGATCTTCCGTTCCTGGGAACCGGGGGGTTTCGGGCGGGAACGGGGGCCGGACGGCGCGACTTGTCATCGCAGACGTCCGGCCCCTCGCGTTCCCGGCGAAGCTCAGCGCGCCCGGGGCAGCCAGCCCAGGTCGAGCCCCTCGTAGCGGTTGACATAATTGGCCGCGCGGGCAAGCGCGCGCTCGTCGAGCAGCGTGACGCGGCCGCCCTCCCGGGCGATCATCCCTTCCTCCTCGAGTTGGCGCAGCATGCGGTTGACATGCACGGCGGTGAGGCCGGTCGCGTCGCCCACTTCCTCCTGCGTCAGCCCCAGCGGGAAGACATTGGCGAGGCTCTTGTCGGTGGCGCGCAGGCGATTGCGCAACTCGAGCAGCAGCGCCGCGACCCGGGCCTTGGCGCTGGTGCGGCCAAGTGCGGCCAGCCGGTCGGTCAATGCGACGCGTTCGATCTGCGAATAGACCAGCACCATCGCGGCGAGGCGCGGATGATCGAGCATCAGATCCGACAGCACGCCGCGATCGAACGGGCAGACCACGCAGTCGGACAGCGCGGCCAGGGTCTCGGGCGCTTCCCGATAGACTGCGCTGGAAATCCCCAGCATGTCGCCCGGAAAGAGGAAGCGCAGGATCTGGCGGCTGCCATCGTCGAGCAGCACATAGCTCATCATCAGGCCCTTGCGCAGGATATAGAGTTCGTTGCCGCCCTCATTCTCGCGCTGGAGCACCGCCCCGCGGCGCAAGTGGCGCTGGCGTTCTTCCAATCTTTCGAGCGCTTTCCGCTCGACCTCTGATAAGTCGATCAGCTCGCTCAGCCTCTCCGCGAAACAACTGCCGGACACGCGATGGCTTCTCCCCACGCGCAATGCAAAGCAGTGCAACTGAATCAATGCATTAAAATCGATCAAGGGTGCGAAAAACGCCTGCCCTTGCGCGTGGCGGGACAAAGATTAGAAGCCCGGCATGGACCGTATTCTCATTCGCGGCGGCAAACGCCTTTCCGGCAAGATTCCCGTCTCCGGCGCCAAGAACGCGGCGCTCACGCTGATGCCCTGCGCGCTGCTCACCGACGAGCCGCTGACCTTGCGGAACCTGCCGCGCCTGGCGGACGTGGACAGCTTCGGCCATCTGCTCAACGAGCTCGGTGCCTCGACCGCGATCGAAGGCACGCGGCCCAGCGATTTCGGCCGGGTGATGACGGTGCGGGCCGGCAAGCTCACCTCGACCGTGGCGCCGTATGACATCGTCCGCAAGATGCGCGCCTCGATCCTGGTGCTCGGCCCGCTGCTCGGCCGCGCGGGCGAGGCGACGGTGTCGCTGCCTGGCGGCTGCGCGATCGGCAACCGCCCGATCGACCTGCACCTGAAGGCGCTCGAGGCGATGGGCGCCGAGATCGAGATCGCCGCGGGCTATGTGAAGGCGACGGCGCCCGGCGGTCGGCTGCGTGGCGGGCGCTACAGCTTCCCGGTGGTCTCGGTCGGCGCGACCGAGAACGCGCTGATGGCGGCGGTCACCGCCAAGGGCACCACTGTTTTCGACAATGCCGCGCGCGAACCCGAGATCGTCGACCTGTGCAACCTGCTCGTCGCGATGGGCGCGCATATCCAGGGCATCGGCACCGAACGGCTGGAGATCGAAGGCAGGGACCGCCTGCACGGCGCGACCTATGCGGTGATGCCCGACCGGATCGAGGCGGGCAGCTATGCCTGCGCGGCGGCGATCACCGGCGGCGACGTCGAACTGGTCGGCGCGGCGGCGAACGACATGCGCGCGACTCTCGACGCGCTGGTCCAGGCCGGAGTGACGGTCGAGGAGACCAGGGGCGGGATCCGCGTGGCAGCCAACGGCCCGCTCAAGCCGCTGACGCTGTCGACCGCGCCCTTCCCGGGCTTCGCGACCGACATGCAGGCGCAGTTCATGGCGATGCAATGCATGGCCGAGGGCGCCAGCGTCTTCACCGAGACGATCTTCGAGAACCGCTACATGCACGTGCCCGAGCTGGCGCGGATGGGCGCCCATATCGATGTGCGTGGGCGCACCGCGGTGGTGCACGGGCCGACCAGGCTGGTCGGCGCGCAAGTGATGGCGACCGATCTCCGCGCCTCGATGAGCCTGATCCTCGCCGGCCTGGCGGCCGAGGGCGAGACGCAGGTCAACCGCGTCTATCACCTCGACCGCGGCTATGAGCGGCTGGAGGAGAAGCTTTCGGCGGTGGGCGCGGATATCGAGCGGGTCGGCGACGGCTAGGGCAGATGCTCGGGCGGCGCTTCAGCCTGGCGATCGGGGCGGCGGCGCTGCTGCTGTTCCTGGTGCTGACGGCAAGCTGGTTCCTCGCATCGAAGATCGCCGCCGGGCATGCCTCGGCAGTGGCGCCGGTGCCGCCGCCGGCCGAGCAGGTGCAGCTTGCGGCGCGGGACGGTGTTTCGCTCGCCGGCACCTATTGGCCCGGGCGACGCCCCGATGCGCCGGCGGTGCTGCTCCTCCACGGCGTCGGCGCCTCGCGGAACCAGACCGCGCCGATGGCCGAGGCGCTGGTGGCGCAAGGCTATGCGGCGCTGGCGATCGACCTGCGCGGGCATGGCGCGTCGACGATCACCGATCATAGCTATGGGCTCGACGAAGGGCTGGACGCGCGCGCGGCGTTCGGCTGGCTCAAGGCAAGGCAGCATGGCGCGAAGGTGGCGGTGATCGGCGTCTCGCTGGGCGGCGCTGCGGCGCTGATCGGGCGCGACGGCATGGTCCCGGCCGATGCGCTGGTGCTGGTCGCAGTGTTCCCCGACATTCGTCATGCGATCTACAACCGGATGGCGGCGGTGCTGACGGCGGCGGGCGCGACGCTGGCCGAGCCGCTGCTGAGTTTCCAGGCGCTGCCACGTTATGGCGTGTGGCCCGGGCGGATCGCGCCGATCGCGGCGATCCGGGACTATTCCGGACCGGTCTTCGTGATTGGCGGCGCGGCAGATCGCTACACGCCGCCGGCGGAGACCCGCGCGCTCCATCGGGCCGCGCCGAACCGCAAGGCATTGTGGCTGGTACCGGGGCTGTCGCATGGCGAGGTGAGCAATCTGCACGACGCCGAATGGGCGCGGCGAATCGGCGGGTTCCTGCGCGAGACGATCGGGACGCCATAGGTTGCGGACTCGTATTCCCTCGCCCGTCCTCGTCCTCTTCGCAGGGATGGCGGGCCTGGTTCCAAGGCCTTGCTCGGAGTTGCCGACCTAGCGCGCCGTGCTCATCGAATAGGGGCGCGCCGCCCTGGCCGTAGCCCAGCCCTTGTTCGGCGTGGCGCGCATCGCGAAGCGCAGCTCGCCGCCGGCGACGATCTCCTCGTGCCGCAGATATCCCCGCGCCAGCGGCCTGCCGTTCAGCGTGACCTTGCCGACATAGGGGTTCGCCTCCGACAGGCCGTCGGCGATCACGGTGAAGCGCTTGCCGTTCGGCAGGTTGAGCGTCGCGCGGTCCAGGAAGGGCCGGCCGATCACATATTCGTTCGAGCCGGGCGCGACCGGATAGAAGCCGAGCGCGGTGAAGACCAGCCAAGCGGACATCTGGCCCAGATCGTCATTGCCCGAAAGCCCGTCCGGCGTCGGCTTGTACTGGCTCTCGACGATCTGCTTCAGCCGCTCCTGGGTGCGCCAAGGCTGGCCGGCATAGGCGTAGAGATAGGCGACATGGTGGCTCGGCTCGTTGCCATGGATGTACTGGCCGATCAGGCCGGCAATGTCCTCGGCATGGCTGTAGTCGAGCTTCGAATTGTCGAAATCGAACATCGCGTCGAGCTTGTTCACTGCCGCCGCGTCGCCGCCGAGCAGCGCGAACATGCCGGCCTGGTCCTGCGGCACGAACCAGGAATATTGCCAGGCATTGCCCTCGGTATAGTCCGATCCATAATTGATCGCGGTGGGATCGAAGGGCGTGCGATAGCTGCCATCGGCCTTGCGGGCGCGCAGGAAGCCGGTCTTCGCATCGAAGCTGTTGCGCCAGTTGCCGGCCCGCTTCCCGAAGGCGGCGGCGACGTCCGCCTTGCCCATCGCCCCGGCCATGCGCGCGATGGTCCAGTCGTCATAGGCATATTCGACGGTCTTCGACGCCGCTTCCGGCTCCCGGTCGATCGGCACATAGCCGAGCTTCATATACTGGTCCAAACCGCCATAGGGGCCGTAGGTCGCGCTCTTCACCATCGCATCGAGCGCGGCTTGTGCGTCGAAGCCGCGAATGCCCTTGAGATAGGCATCGGCGATCACCGGCACGGCGTGATAGCCGATCATCGTCCAGGTCTCGCGGCCATGGAACTGCCAGACCGGCAGGATGCCGAAGGGACTCACCTGCTGGCTGGCGACCAGCGATTGGACGAAGTCGGCGTTCCGCCTTTCCGGCTGGAGCAGCACCAGCAGCGGATGTTCGGCCCGGAAGGTATCCCATAGCGAGAAGGTCGAGTGGAAGGTGAAGCCCGTGGCGGCATGGACCTGGTCGTCCGGGCCCCGCCAGCGGCCATCGGCGTCGGAGAAGACGCTGGGGGCGATCAGGCTGTGATACAGCGCAGTGGCGACCATGCGCTTCATCGGCGCGGGCCCTTCGAGTTCGACTGCGCCGAGCGCCCTTTCCCAGGCCCTGCCCGTATCGGCGCGGATCGCGTCGAAATCGCCGCGCTCGCTGTCGAGATTGGCGATGGCGCCGTCCTCGTCGACCGCGGAGATGGCGACCTTCACTTCGAGCGGCCTGTCGAGCACGCCGAAGTCGAGCTGGGCGACCAGCGCGCGCCCCTGGAGCTGGGCCGGGTCCGCGGCGCCGCGGCCGGGGCCCTGAAAGCCGTTATACGCCACCTTCTCCTCGGTGTTCGAGAAGGCATGGCGGGTGAGCGGCGCGGAGGGGCGGATCGCGAAATAGAGCTTGCGGGCGGGCGCCCAGCCGCGCGTCTCGCGCATGCCGGTGATCGTGCCGTCCGCGCGGACCCGGATCGAGGACCAGAGCGTCTTGCCCGGATAATTGTAGAGCGAGCTGCGCAGATCGAGCAGCAGCCGGGCATCCTTGCCGGCGGGGAAGGTGTAGCGCTGCACGCCGACGCGGGTGCCCGCGGTCATCTCGGCACGTACCCCGCTATCGGCCAGGGTGACGGCATAATAGCCGGGCCGCGCCTGTTCGGTCGCGTGATCGAAGCGCGCGCGCTGGGCGCCGGGCTCGAGCGAAGTCGCATCGCCCACCAGCGGCTGGATCAGGAAGTCGCCCAGGTCCGAATGGCCGGCGCCCGAGAAATGCGTCATCGAGAAGCCCTGGATCGTCGGGTCCTCGTAGCGATAGCCGGCGGCGTGGCCGTAGCATTTGCGGATCTCGCAGGTCGTGTCGGTATCCGGGCTCAGCTGGATCATGCCGAAGGGCGCGACCGCCCCCGGGAAGGTGTGCCCCTCGCCGCCGGTGCCGATCATGGGATCGGCGGCGTCATAGGTGGATCCGCCGGACGTCTGGGCCGCGAGCGGCGCGGTGGCGAGCGACAGGGCGGCGAGCGCGGCGAGGCCGGTGCGAAGGGGCGCGGTCATGCGCTTCGTTAGAGCAGAGCCGCGCCGCGCCTCCAACCCGGATCGGAGCCGATGCCTGCCGCCGGCCGATCCGATGCCGCGATTTCGCGCGCCGGCGGAACGGGCTAGGGTGGCGCGATGAAGCCCTTTGCCCTTGCGCTGCTCGCGCCGCTTGTCCTCTCCGCCGCGCCCCCGCCCGAGGGCAGGCGACTGGCCGTCCATGTCGGCGGCCGCGCGATCGTCCAGGGCGGCGAGGTGCGGTTCGGCTGGCCGGGCACCTATGTCGAGGCGCGCTTTCGCGGCACCGACGTCACCGTCCGGGTCGAGACGCATGGCGACTTCCTGCGGGTGAGCGTGGACGGCAAGCCGTTCCAGACCCTGGTGACGCCCGGCCCCGCGACGGTGCGGATCGCGGGGCTGAAGCCCGGCGTCCACGCCATCCGCATCGACAAGCTGACCGAGAGCCAGTCGGGCAGCAGCAGCTTTTTCGGCTTCTTCACCCATGGCACGCCGCTCCCCGCGCCGGTCCGGTCCGGCGGGATCGAGTTCATCGGCGATTCGCACAGCGTGGGCTATGGCAACACTTCGGCGACGCGCACCTGCACGGCGCAGCAGGTGCACGACACGACCGATACCAGCCAGGCCTTCGGGCCCATCGTCGCCAGGCGATTGGGCGCCGATTACCGGGTGATCGCCTATTCGGGCTATGGCATCGTCCGCAACCATGCCGGCCGCTTCCCCGGCGAGAACCTGCCCTTTCTCTATCCGCGCGCGCTGCCCGGCGATCCGGCGCCGGCCGCGCCCGAGCCGGGCTGGAAGCCCCGGGCGATCGTGGTCAACCTCGGCACCAACGACTTCTCGACGCCGCTCCACGCCGGCGAGGCCTGGGCCGACGCGGCGGCGCTGCGGGCCGCCTATCGCGCCCGCTACATCGACTTCGTCAACGAGCTCCGCCGCCGCCAGCCCCAGGCGCGCCTGGTGCTGATGGGTGCCGGGGATTTCCAGGCCGATGTTGCCGCGGTGGCCGAGGCCACTGGTGCGACGGCGGTGCAGCTGCCCACGCTCGCGATGACCGGGTGCAACTGGCACCCCTCGCTCGCGGACCATCGCCTCATGGCCGATCTCCTGGCCGCGGCGCTAAAAGGCCGGCGCGGCTAGCTTCACGTCCGCCCGGACCCAGGCGGCGGCGAAATCCTTCTCCGCCGCGCCCGCGTCCTTGCCCTGGGCCTTCAGCGCCTGGGCGAGGCCGAGCAGCGCCCAGCCGTTGCGCGGATTGCGCCGGGGATCCAGGTCTTCGCGGAACACCGCCTCGGCTTCCGCCGCCTTGCCGGCGCCGAGCAGCGCGGCGCCGAGCAGGTGGCGAGTCGGGAAGAACTCGTCCGAAGGCTCGTTGTACGACAGCCCGTCCTCGACGGTGACTGCTTCGCGCAGCAGCGCGACGGCGCGGGGCCCGTCCTTCCGGGCGAGTGCGATCCGAGCCTCGGCGCGCAGCGCGGCGATGCGGAAGAGCGGCGCGGCCAGGTTCATGCCGGCCAGCGCCTCGGCGGGTGCGCCGGCGATCCTGGCCTTGAGGCCGGCCAGCTCGGCCTCGGCCTCGGCGATCCTGCCCTTGGCGGCGAGCGCGATGGTGCGTGCCGACAGCCAGTTGACGGTCAGGTCGAGCAGCCGTGCGTCGGGCCGGGGCTCGGCCAGCATCTCGTCCCAGCGGCCGAAGCGGACCAGCGCCTGATAGAGATAGCCGATTCCCCAATCCATGCCCGGCATGGCGGCCGCCTGGTCGTCGGTGAACACCAGCCGCACGTCGCGCAGCGCCTTGATCGTCTCGGCGGCGCGCCCCTCCATCGCCGTCGAGGCGGCGAGGAACTGGAGGTTGTGCGCCGAGTACATCGGATAATAGTCGATCGCCGCGGTCCTGGCGTAATAGGCCTTGTCGGCGGCATCGGCATCGCGATTGGCCACCGCCGATTCCTCGTAGCGGCCGACCCGCTGGAAGATGTGCGAGGGCATGTGCACGAGATGGCCCGCGCCCGGCATCATCGGGCCGACCCGCTCGGCGGCGGCGACGGCGCGGTCCGGCGTGGTCGAGGCTTCGACGGCGTGGATATAGTAATGGTTGGCGCCGGGATGCTGCGGGTTGCGCTTCAGCACCGTCTCCAGCGTGGCGACGATCTCGGGCGTGTCCCTGGCCGGGGTGCCGTCGGCATTCCACAGCTTCCACGGCGTTCGGTTCATCTGCGCCTCGGCGAACATCGTCAATATGTCGTCGTCCTGGGGGAAGGCCTTGGCGGCGCCCCGCATCGCATCGCCATAGGCGGCGAGCAGCGGCGCGCTGTTGCTCGGGTCGACCGGCTGCGGACCGGTATAGCGCCTGGCCAGCGCCAGGATCAGCGCGCGGTTCGCCGGCGTGGCGCCAGGCGCCAGCGCCTCGGCCTTCTTGAGCGCGTCCCAGGCGACGCGGGCCCGCGCCTCGGCCATCATCGGCATGTTGTAATTGGGGCCGAGGGCGAGCGCGACGCCCCAGTGGCAGATGCCGCACCGGGGATCGGCCTCGGCCGCCCGGGCGAAGCTGCGCGCCGCCTCGTCATGGTTGAACGCCCAGAGCAGGCGCATGCCCTGGTCGAAATAGGCCTGGGCGGCGGGCACCTTTGTCCCGGCATCGCGGTGGAAATCGCCGAGATCCGGGAGGAGCTGTGCGCCATGCGCCCAATCGGCGAGAGTCTGCGGGAAGTCGTGCCTGCCATGCATGCCGGCCATGTCGCCCGTCTGTGCCGTGGCGGGCAGCGCGAGCAGCGGTGCCGCAAGCAGAACCAGGAAGCGCGAAAGTCCGATCATGGCCGAGTTCCCCCTCGGGCCGGCAGGATATACCCGCCGGCCCTCGATCTCAATCGGCTCAGACGGCTTTGAGCGCCTCCTCGAAATCGGCGATCAGATCGTCGGCATCCTCGACGCCGATCGAGATGCGGACGAGATTGTCGGTGATGCCCAGCGCCTGCTTGCGCGCGTCGGGCACCGAGAGGTGAGTCATGCCGGCCGGGTGGCTGGCCAGCGTCTCGGTGCCGCCCAGCGACACGGCGAGCTTGGCGATCTTGAGGCTGTCGAGAAAGGCGAACGCCTCCTTCTCGCCGCCCTTGAGGTAGAGCGAGAAGGTCGAGCCCGCGCCGGTGCAGTGGCGCCGATAGATGTCGGCCTGGCGCGAGCCCTCCTCGAGGAAACCGAGATAGCCGACATGCTCCACCTTGGGGTGCGCGCGCAGGAACTCGCAGACCTTCACGGCATTCTCGCCGGCGCGCGACATGCGCAGTTCCAGCGTTTCGAGGCTGCGGAGCAGCATCCAGGCGGTGTTGGGATCGCAGATGGTGCCGATCGTGTTGCGCATCAGCCGGATCGTGTTGATGTGTTCCTTCGAGCCGAGCACGCCGCCGGCCACCAGGTCCGAATGGCCGCCGGCATATTTGGTCAGCGAATAGACGACGATGTCGGCACCCTGCTTGAGCGGCTGGGCCCACAAGGGCCCGAGGAACGTGTTGTCGATCGCGATCGGCGGCTTGTTCGGTCCCTTGAAGATCGCGTCGCGGCTGGCGGCGACGGCTTCGACATCGACCAGCGCGTTGGTCGGGTTGGCCGGCGATTCGAGATAGATCAGCGCGACGTTGCCGCTGGCGGCCTTGCCCAGCACCGCATCGATCTCCTCGCGCGTGGCACCGGCCGGGAAGTCGAGCCAGTGCACGCCGAAACGACCCAGGATACGGGCGATCAGCGTCTCGGTCGCGGCATAGAGCGGGCCCGAATGGACGATCGTGTCGCCCGGCTTGACCATCGACAGGAACAGCGTGGCGATCGCCGACATGCCGCTGGAAAAGGCCAGCGCATCCTCCGCGCCTTCCCACACGCCCAGGCGATCCTCGAGGATCTCCTGGTTCGGGCCGTTGAAGCGCGAATAGACCAGGCCCTCGGCACCGCCCGGGCGCTTGCCGGTGACGCCCTCGAAATGGCGCTTGCCGGCGGCGGCATTGGGGAAGACGAAGGTGGAGGTGAGGAAGATCGGCGGCTTGAGCGAGCCTTCCGATAGCATGGGGTCGAAGCCATGGCCCATCATCAGGGTGGCCGGCTTGAGCTTGCGCCCGCCGACCGTGTCGACATCCGCCTTGGGGCGGCGGCGCGGGGTGGCGCCGGTCAGGTCGGCTTCGGTCTCGTCGGTCATGCAGTCTCTCCGGTCAGGGGCGTGAGCGCCACCTGTTTCGTATCATCTGTAACGAGCCGGCGGCGGGATCGCACCCCCGGATGCGGCGAAAGTTTGCGAAGCCCGCGCTGCGAGGGTCGATTCCGCCTTCCCGCGTGCCGGATGCGTTCACGCCAGTCCGACGATCGAGATCTGCCGCCCGTAATCCGGCTCACGCCGATGCGTCGCGCGGCGATAGGAGTAGAAATGCTCCGGCCGCGCATAGGTGTCCTGGCCCAGCATCTCGACGGTACGGAGGCCCGCCGCGGCCAGCCGGTGCGCGACATAGGCTTCGAGATCGAACTGCCAGTGATCCTCGCGCCTGCCCTCGGTGAAGAAGCGCTCGTTCGCCGGATCGGCCTCGGCGAACCGGGCGAGGAAACCGGCATCGACTTCATAGGAGGCGCGGGCGATGCAGGGGCCGACCGCGGCGACCATCCGGTCGCGGCTCGCGCCCAGCATCTCCATCGCGGCGATCGTCGAATCGGTGACGCCGCCGAGCGCGCCCTTCCACCCCGCATGGGCGGCACCGACCACGCCAGCCTGCGTATCGGCGAACAGCACCGGCGCGCAATCGGCGGTGAGGATGCCGAGCGCCAGCCCCGGCCGATCGGTGACCAGCGCATCGGCATGGGGGCGCAGCCGATTCTCCCAGGGCGCGGCCACGGTGACGCAATCGGCGGAATGGACCTGATGCACCGAGACGAGGCGGGCGTCGGGCAGTACCGCTTCCACGGCGCGGCGGCGATTCTCGGCGATCAGCGCGGGATCGTCGCGCGAGCCCAGCCCGACATTGAGGCTGGCCATGTCGCCCGTCGAGACGCCGCCCTTGCGGCCGAGAAAGCCGTGCGCGACTCCGGCCAGCGCCCGCGCGCGGAAGATCTCGATCTCGTTCACAGGATGCGCCTCATCAACCGGTCCTCATCGGCGTGCTCGCCGACCATGAAGGCATAGGCGCCCCGGTCCTCGAACCCGTTCTTCTCGTAGAAGCGCCTGGCGCGGTGATTGTCGACATAGACCGAGAGCCACATCTCCTCGGCGCCCCGCGCCCGGCCCTGCTCCAAGGCCCAGTCGAGCAGCGCCTGGGCCGCACCGCTGCCCTTGGCCCGCTCGTCGAGATAGAGCTGGCGCAGCTCATGGGCAGGGGCGGTGGCCTCGGCGGGCAGGGTCAGCCCGCTCGTCTTGGCGAAGCCGGCCAGACCCCGTTCGTCCTCGGCGAGCCGGAAGCGCAGCTCGGGCTCCGCGAACTCCCCGGCCCAGGCCTCGGGCGTGAAGCCGGCGAGGAAGTCGGCAAGGTCCTTGGGGGCGTAGAGATGGCCGAAGGTCGCGACGAAGCTGGTGCGGAACAGCGCGTCGATCGCCGGCAGGTCGGCCCGGGTGGCGTCGCGGTAGATCATTCGAAGCCTGCGGGAACGGGCCAGCCGGGCGCCGTCAGCGCGATCACCTTGAACAGCTCGCCCATCTGCTCCGGATCGGTCAGCCGGTCGCGATCGGTGGCGAGCTGGCCGGCGCGGTCCGGCGCGGCGAGCGAGAGGCTGGCGGTGCGCTCGGCGATGCCGAGCCGCATCAGGAAGGCGCCCTGGGCCACCGGGCCATGGACGACCAGGCCCTCGGCCCGTGCGGCTTCGGCGAGCGTGGCGAAATCGACATGGGCGGTAAGGTCCGCCTCGCCCGGCATGTCGAACGGGTTGGCATAGGCATGGCCCTTCACTGCCTGGAGCGTGTCGCCGATCGCGGGCCCCATATAGCCATAGTCGACGATCAGCGCGGCGCCCCCCTGATCGTTCAGTCGCTTGGCGAGCTGGCGCAGCACCGCGACGCCGGCCGGCGAAGTCTCGAGGATCGAGCCGGGCGCGGCATCCCTGAAGTCGCGCGGGATGATCATGTCGAAGCTGCGATCGCCCTGGATCGGCAGGAACAGCATGTCCTGGCAGGCGACGAGCCGCTCACGCCAGCCTTCCCCGGTGGCGATGAGCTGGCGGATCGGCAGCGCGTCGAAGAATTCATTGGCGACGAAGATCAGCGGCGCATCGTCGGGCAGGCCGACCAGGTCGAGATGGAATTCGGCATGCGCCACGCGTTCGGCCTGGGCGGCACGCAGCGTCGGGCTGGTCTCGACCAGGTCGACCGGCGGCGTGAGCCCCGCCTTGGCCATGGCGCGCAGCGCGTCGGCGGCGAGCGTGCCGCGGCCCGGGCCGAGCTCGACATAGCGGACGGGCGGCGCGTCGGCGCGCTGCCACAGGTCCGCTATCCACAGGCCGATCAGCTCGCCGAACATCTGGCTCACTTCGGGCGCGGTAGTGAAGTCGCCCCGCGCGCCGAGCGGATCGCGCGTCGCATAATAATGCGCGTTGGCGGCGCCCATGAACTGAGACAGCGGGATGGGCCCGGCCATGGTGATGGCGCGGGCCAGCCGCTCGGCGAGCAGGGGCTCGGCGGCGTTGGCCGCGCGCTCCCCTGCCGGGGCGTCGAGAGGATTCTCGCTCAGGCGACGCTCTCCGTGCCGAGCGTGGGCTCGACGCGCTGGCGGCGGCCCTTGGCAGTGACGATCAGATAGATGCCGCCAATGATCATCGGCAGGCACAGCACCTGGCCCATATGGATGATGTTGGCGAAGAAGGTGCCGTCGAACTGCTGATCGGGCTCGCGGAAATATTCGACGAAGAAGCGGAAGCAGCCATAGCCGAGCAGGAAGATGCCGACGAGCTTGCCCGGTTCGTAGCGCGCCTTGGTGCGCCAGAAGAAGAACCAGAGGATGGCGAACAGCGCGATGCCCTCGAGCCCCGCCTCATAGAGCTGGCTGGGGTGGCGCGCATCGTTCCCGGCGCCGGGGAACACGATCGCCCAGGGCAGGTTCGCCGGCTTGCCCCACAGCTCGCCATTCACGAAATTGGCGAGGCGGCCGAAGAACAGGCCGAAGGGCGCGCAGCAGGCGACATAGTCGTGCACGCGCAGCCAGTTGAGCCCCTGGCGCCGGCACATCAGGATGATCGCCAGCGCCGTGCCGATCACGCCGCCATGGAACGACATGCCGCCGTCCCAGAGCTTGAAGATGCGGATCGGGTCGAGGAACATCCCGGGCGCGTAGAAGATCACATAGCCGAGACGCCCGCCCAGGATGATGCCGAGCGTGGCGTAGAAGACGAGATCGTCGGCATGGCGCCTGCTCATCGGCGCGCCGGGCTGGCGGAGCAGGCGGAGGAGATACCACCAGCCGACCAGGATCCCGGCGATATAGGCCAGCGAATACCATTTGATCTCGAAGAAGCCGAGGTTGAGCGCGACCTTGTCGAGGCCGAGATCCTTGAACTGGATATGGTCGGCCGCGGCGGCGGCCAGGGTGGAAAGCAGCACGGGTGTCCCTCCGGGTGTCGGGCCCCCGATAGAGCAGGCTCGCCGCAAACCCAAGGGGCTCGCGTTCGAAGGACGACTCGCCCATCGTCGGGGGGAGCCGGGGTGACAGCCTTTGGCGGGCAGGATAGACGGCATGCGATGAAGGTCGATTTCGGCAAGCTCCAGAAGCTGGATCGGCGCACGCTGCTGATCGGCGGCGGCGTGGGCGTGGGGCTGGTGGTCGCCTGGGCGGTGTGGCCGCGCACCTATCTCCCCAATCTCACCGCGGCACCGGGCGAGAGCCTGTTCGGTGCCTGGATCAAGATCGGCACCGACGGGCACGTCTCGGTCGCCGTCCCGCAATGCGAGGAGGGGCAGGGCGTGTTCACCGCCATGCCGCAGATCATCGCCGACGAACTGGGCGCGGACTGGAAGCTGGTGGGCGTGGAGCCGGCACCGCTCAACCCGCTCTACGCCAATCCGCTGGCCGCCGAGGAACTGTTCGAGCAGGCGCTGGGCGGGCTGCCCGAGCAGCTGCGGCGCAGCCATGCCGCGCGCACCGGGCTGGTGCTCACCGGCTGCTCGACGTCGATCCGCAGCTTCGAGGATCAGCTGCGCCATGCCGGGGCCGCCGCGCGGGTGCTGCTGTGCAAGGCGGCGGCGCGGCGCTGGGGCGCGGAATGGCAGAGCTGCGACACGGCCGGCGGCCAGGTGATCCACGGCAATTCGAAGCTCGGCTTCGGCGCGTTGGCGGCGGAGGCGGCGGACGAGCGCGTGCCCGGCGACGTGCCGCTGCGCACCGGCGAGGCGAACCGGCTCTATGGCCAGGAACTGCCCCGGCTCGACGCGCCGGCCAAGGTGGACGGCAGCCTGCTCTACGCGGCGGACGTGCGCTTGCCGAACATGGTGTTCGCCTCGATCCGGATGGGGCCGATCGGCGAGACCGAGCTGGTGAAGCTCGACCGGGCGGCGGCGGACAGGATCCCCGGCATGCTCTCGATCGTGACGACCCGGGACTGGGTGGCGACGATCGCCAACAATGGCTGGGCGGCGGAGCGGGCGATCGACGCGATGCGCCCGCGCTTCAAGACGCCCGAGGAAGTGATCAACAATGATTCGATCGCCTCGGCGCTGAGCGATGCGCTGAACGCCGACGGCGCGCGGATCCATGAGGCCGGCGACCTCGCGGCGGATTTCCGCGGGGCGAAAGTGGTTTCGGCCGAGTATCGCGTCGACGTGGCGCTCCACGCCGCGCTCGAGCCGATGACCTGCACGGCCAATTATCATGAGGGGCACCTCTCGCTCTGGCTGCCGACCCAGGCGCCGGGGCTGGCGCGGGCGGCGGCGGCACGGGCGATCGGCATCGCCGAGAGCTCGGTGACCGTGCATGCGACGATGGCGGGCGGCTCGTTCGGAGCGAAGCTGGAACATGCGGTGGCGGAGCAGGCGGCCCTGCTCGCCGAGCGGATCGGCCGGCCGGTGCAGCTCACCTGGCCGCGCGGCGAGGACATGCGGCACGATCGCTACCGCCCGCCCGCGATCGGCCGGATGACCGGCAAGCTGAACCCGCGGGGCCAGGTCTCGGGCCTGCTCGCCAAGATCGCCGCGCCCGAGACGGGCCGCGAGCTGGCGACGCGGCTGCTGGGCAGCGATCCGGTGGTGCAGGCGTCGCTCGCGCTGCCCGGCAAGGGCGATCCTTCGGCGGTGGCGGGGGCGCGGCCCTTTTATGCCATCCCCAATTACGCAGTCGATCACCATGTCGCGGCGATCGGGGTGCCGACCGGCTATTGGCGCTCGGGCGCACACAGCTACAATTGCTTCTTCGTCGAGAGCTTCCTGGACGAGCTGGCGCATGCCGCCGAGCAGGACGCGGTGTCGTTCCGCATGGCGATGCTCGGGGGTGAGACGCGGCTTGCCCGTTGCGTGCAGATGGCGGCCCAGCTGGGCGGCTGGCAGGGCGGCCAGCCCGGCAGCGGCCAGGGGATCGCCTGCCACGCCTTTCGCGGCTCCTATGTCGCGGTGATGGCCGAAGCGCGGCTCGACGGGCGCAAGGTGAAGGTGGAGCGGCTGGTCGCCGCGGTCGATTGCGGGCGGGTGGTGAACCCGGACCTGGTGACTCAGCAGATCGAGGGCGGGTTGCTGTTCGGCATGGCGGCGGCGCTCGCCGGATCGACCGGCTTTACCGAGAATGTCGCGGACGTGCGCGATCTTTCCGAACTCGGCCTGCCGACGCTGGCGGATGCGCCCGACATCACCGTGGAGCTGATCCGCAACGCCGCCGACCCGGGCGGCGTGAGCGAACTCGCCGTGCCGCCGGTCGCCCCCGCCATCGCCAACGCGCTGCAATCGGCGAGCGGCGTGCGCTTCCGCGTGTTGCCCCTGCTCTCGGACGTCGAATGAGCGTCCCCGCCGGGCATCCGCCCTTCTTCGTCCCGGACAGGATCGGCGTGCTGCTGGTCAATCTCGGCACGCCGAGCGCGCCGGATGCCGCGTCGGTGCGGCGCTACCTCGCCGAGTTTCTGTCCGATCGCCGCGTGGTGGAGATTCCGCCGATCGCCTGGCAGCCGATCCTGCACGGGATCATCCTGCGCACTCGGCCGCGCAGATCGGCGCATGCCTATCGGCAGGTGTGGCGCGCGGACGGCTCGCCGCTCGCCGCGATCACGGCCGCGCAGTCCGGGGCATTGCAGGGCGCGTTCGGCGAAGGCAGTCCGGTCGACTGGGCGATGCGCTATGGCGAGCCCAGGATCGCGGACCGGCTCGCCGCGATGCAGGCCGATGGCGTGCGGCGCATCCTGATCGCGCCGCTCTATCCGCAATATTGCGCGGCGACCACCGCCACCGCCAACGATGCCGCCTTCGCCGCGCTGGCGAAGATGCGCTGGCAGCCGGCGATCCGCACGTTGCCGCCCTATTATGATCACCCCGCCTATATCGCCGCGCTCAAGGCATCGGTGGAAGCCAGCCTCGCCCGGCTCGACTTCGAGCCCGACGCGATCCTGGCGAGCTTCCACGGCATGCCGCAGCGGACGCTCGATCTCGGCGATCCCTATCATTGCCATTGCCGCAAGACCGCGCGGTTGCTCGGTGAGGCGCTGGCGGACACGCTGGGGGGGCGGGAGCTGATCGTCACTTTCCAGTCGCGCTTCGGCCGCGCGAAATGGCTCGAACCCGCCACCGACGCCATGCTCGCCGCGCTGCCGGGCAAGAGCGTGGGGAAGGTCGCGGTCGTGGCGCCGGGCTTCTCGGCAGACTGTCTCGAGACGCTGGAGGAGCTGGCGATCCGCGGGCGCGAGACGTTCCTCGCCGCGGGCGGGAGCCGGTTCGCCTATCTGCCCTGTCTCAACGACGGCCCGGATGGCATCGGGATGCTGCGCACAATTTTAAGCGAGGAGCTTGCGGGCTGGATCGAGCCTGCCTAGCCTTTCGGTGCACCACGAAGGAGAGGAAAAGCATGGCACGCGTAGCGATCGTGACGGGCGGCACCCGCGGCATCGGCGAGGCGATCAGCCTCGCGCTCCAGGACGCGGGAATGATCGTCGCCGCCAACTATGCGGGCAATGAGGAGAAGGCCCGGGCCTTCACCGACCGCACCGGCATCGCGGCATATAAATGGGATGTGGGCGATTACGACGCCTGCCACGAAGGCGTGGCGAAGGTCGCGGCCGAGCTCGGTCCGGTCGACGTGGTGATCAACAATGCCGGCATCACCCGCGACGGCACGATCCTGAAGATGAGCCGCGACATGTGGGAGGATGTGATCCGCATCAACCTGGGCGGCTGCTTCAACATGGCGCATGCGGTGTTTCCCGGCATGCGCGACCGCAAATGGGGCCGCATCGTCAATATCGGCTCGATCAACGGCCAGGCCGGCCAATATGGCCAGGTCAACTATGCCGCCGCCAAGTCCGGCATCCACGGCTTCACCAAGGCGCTGTCGCAGGAAGGCGCGCGCTTCGGCGTGACGGTGAACGCGATCGCGCCCGGCTATATCGACACGGACATGGTCGCCGCGGTGCCGCCCGAGGTGCTCGAGAAGATCGTCGCGAAGATCCCGGTCGGCCGGCTCGGCCAGGCGCACGAGATCGCGCGCGGCGTGGCGTTCCTGTGCTCGGACGAGGCGGGATTCGTCACCGGATCGACGCTTTCGATCAACGGCGGCCAGCACATGTACTGATGCGATGAGGGCCGCCCCTTTCAGGGCGGCCCCCAACCCCTCGATACGCTACGCGAGGGAAACTCTTGTTCGAACAACCAACGCCTCCCTAGCCGGGTTCCCTTTAGTTTCTTCTGAACGGGCTGGTCACCCGGCGTTCATCTTTCGGGCGCTGGTCCTTCCGTCGCCAGCCGCTATGAGCGGAGGCGATGCTGCTCCGTGTTGCGATTGCCCTGTTCTCCCTCGGTTTCATCCTGCTGCTCTCCGCATCGGGGCGCGACGGGCGCGACCTGCTGGGCAAGGTGCCGCGCATGACCGTGGAGCGCGTGCCGCTCGACGCGCGCGATCCCGGGCGGACCCGGGTGGGCGCGCTCACCTATCTGGGCGGCATCCGGCTGAAGAGCCCGGATCGCGCCTTTGGCGGCTTTTCCTCGATGCGGATCAAGGGCGATCGCTTCACTCTGCTCAGCGACGGCGGCACCTTCATCCGGTTCCGCATGGGCGCCGACTGGACGCCGCGCGAACTGGCGTTCGGCGACCTGCCCGCCGGCCCCGGCACCGGCTGGCTGAAATCGGACCGCGATTCGGAATCGATGACGAGCGACCCTGCCACCGGGCGGACCTGGGTGGGATTCGAGCGCTACAACGCGATCTGGCGCTATGACGAGGGGCTGACGCGGGCCGAGCGGAGCGTGGAGCCCGCCGCGATGCGGGACTGGTCCGTCAATGGCGGACCCGAATCGATGGTTCGCCTGGCCGATGGCCGATTCGTGGTGATCGGCGAGACCTCGCGGCCCAAGGGGAGCCGGGTCGGCCGCGAGGCGCTGCTCTTCCCTGGCGATCCCACCGCGCCGGGGGCCGAGCCGATCCGCTTCGTCTACATGCCGCCCGACGAGCGCTACGATCCGAGCGATGCGGTCCAGCTGCCCGATGGGCGGCTGATCGTGCTCAACCGGCGCTTCGCGGTGCCGAGCCTGTTCACGGTCAGGCTGACCCTGGTGGATCCGAAGGAATTCCGTGCCGGCGCAGTGGTGCGCGGCACGGAGATCGCGGCGCTGGCCGCGCCCCTGATCCACGACAATTACGAAGCGCTGGCGATCACGCGCGAGGGCGACGACACGATCCTGTGGATCGCATCGGACGACAACCAGCAATTCTGGGAATGGTCGCTGCTGCTCAAGTTCCGGATCGAGTTCGGGAAGCGCTGAGCGGCCGATGCCGCTACAAGGGCATCCCCTCCGGTTTCGTTTCGGCTGCCATTGGAATGTAGATGAGCCCGCTCCCGCACAGTACGAAAGCCTTTCTCTATCAATCCGGCCTCGATCGCATCCGGGACGGATTCCGGGCGGCGACCGCTTCGCTGGAGCAAAGCCGGAACGCGTCGAACGAAGCCCATGCGCGCTATGTCGACAGCGGCGAGGACGACTCGGAATATGACGAGGACGGGTGCCTGATCCACAGCACGGCCCACGCGCTCCGCAGTGCCGGAGAGGAAGCCGATTATGCGCTATTGGCGGTGCGGGAGGCATTCATCATGGCATCGTTCCACTATTGGGAGCGATGGGCGCGGACGGCGACCGGGCTTACCGCCCCCGGCGATCGTTTCGACAAGGTGCGGACGGCATGCGCGCAACTCTATCCCGTCAGCGACGCGTTGGGGACGCTCAACTGTCTGAACAACCTGCTGAAACATGGCAGCGCCCATAGCGCGCGCAAGCTTGCCGGGATTCGCGTCGATCATTTCCGGGTGCGCCCGTCCTGCTTCCTGCACGACAGGCGGGAGCATTGGGCACTGGGCATTGGCGACAGGCATGTCGAGGAAGCGTTCGAGATCGTGCGCGCTTCCGGGCCGCAATATGCGGATTCCGGGCCCGTCGCGGACAAATGATCTCCGCGGGGTCGCGTGCTGCGGCGCTGCGGCGACACGCAGGTTGGAAGACATGCGAAAAGCCCGCCCTCCGCATGGAGAACGGGCTCGCATTGGAGCCGTCGAAGGCGTGGCGGTTAGGCCGCGGTCTTCTCGGCCGACGCCTTGCGCACTTCGCGCTTCAGGCGGCGGGCGCGCAGCGACAGATCGTCGTCGCTGGTCTTGAGCAGCCAGTTGTCGAGGCCGCCATTGTGCTCGACCGAGCGCAGGCCGTGGGTCGACACGCGCAGGCGCACGCTGCGGCCCAGCGCATCGCTGATCAGCGTGACGTTCTGCAGGTTGGGCAGGAACGTACGCTTGGTCTTGTTGTTGGCGTGGGAAACGTTGTTACCCACCTGCCGGCCCTTGCCGGTCAGCTCGCAAATGCGCGACATCGCTTGATATCCTGGTTTGAGCCTCAGCGAACTGGGGCCGGAAAGGTGGCGCCGATAGCCGTAATGGGACGGTGCGTCAACCGATTCGCCCCAAGAAACGCCTTGTGCCGGCGCAACCACCATGGTTGATGCGGCGTTGATTACGCAACCGATTCAATTGGGGAGATGAAGCGATGCGTGGAATTCTCGTTCTCATAGGTCTGATCGCGCTGGCCGTGGTGGTGCTCATGTCGGTCGGCATGCTGCGCATCGAGCAGCAGCAGGGCGCGTCGATGCCGACGATCACTTTCGATGCCAAGGGCGGCCAGCTGCCCAAGTTCAAGGCCGAGACGGGATCGGTGGGTATCGGATCGACCAATACGACCGTTGCGGTGCCGACGGTCGAGATGCGGAACACCACGGTCACCCTGCCCACCATCGAAGTGAAGCAGGCCGGCGCCACGCCGACGCCCACGCCCGCCGCGAAGTAACGGCCGGGCGCCCCGGACCCAATTGGCGGCGATAGCGCTGCCGCCGCCGGGTGCGTATCCGGCGAAGGGGCCGGGGCGCGACTTCCGGATTGCCTGCCGGGCGATTCGGATGCCGATCGGTGGCCGCATAGCAGGTCCCCGGCCTTCGCCGTGAAGCAGGTGACGGGGAAGGGCGGGTACGCTAGGCCCGCTCCATGTTCCCCCTCCCCGAACCGATGCGCCTGGCGCTCGACGCTGCCCGTGCGGCCGCGGAAGCGGGCGAGGTGCCGGTGGGCGCGGTGCTGGTGCATGCGGGCAGGGTCATCGCCACGGCCGCGAATGCCCCGCGCGGGCTCCGCGACCCGACCGCCCATGCCGAGATGCGGGTGATTCGCGCGGCGGCCGCGGCGCTGGGGCGCGAACGGCTGGAGGATTGCGACCTGTGGGTGACGCTCGAGCCCTGCGCGATGTGCGCGGGGGCGATCGCGCATGCCCGGATCGCGCGCGTCTATTACGGCGCCGGCGACCCCAAGGGCGGCGCGGTGGAGCATGGCCCGCGCTTCTTCGCCCAGCCGACCTGCCATCACCGCCCCGAAGTCTATCCCGGCATCGGCGAGGCCGAGGCGGGGGAGATATTGCGCGATTTCTTCCGCGAGCGGCGCGGCTGATCTTACATTTCATTGCGCGGATGCAACGCCGGTTGCCGCATGGCACCATCTGCGGATATGAAGGGCATCACACCATGTTGGCGCCTTTCCCCTGGATAGACGTAGCGATCATCTTCGCGCTGATCGTTCTGAACGGCCTTTTCTCGATGTCCGAACTCGCGATCGTATCGTCGCGCACGGCACGGTTGGAGGCGATGGCGCGTGCCGGGCGCAGCGGGACCGGCGCGCGTACCGCCATCCAGCTGGCCGCCGATCCGGGCAAGTTCCTTTCCACCGTGCAGATCGGCATCACGCTGATCGGCATCGTCGCCGGCGCCTATTCGGGCGCCAGCCTGGGCGAGCCGACGGCACAGCGGATCGCGCTGCTCGGCGTGGGCGACGAGCTTGCCCATACCATCGGCATCGCGATCGTGATCGGCCTCACCACCTTCGCTTCGCTGGTCGCGGGCGAGCTGGTGCCCAAGCAGTTCGCGCTCCGCTCGCCCGAGCCGATCGCAGTGCTGGTCGCGGTGCCGCTGCTATGGACGAGCCGCGCGACTGCGCCGCTGGTGTGGCTGCTCGATTCGACCACCCGGCTCATCTTCCGCCTGATCGGCCTCAACCGCGAATCGGAGAACCGCGTCACGGCCGAGGAACTGCACCTGCTGGTCGCCGAGGCAAGCAAGTCCGGTGTGATCGAGGAGCATGAGCGCTCGATCATCTCCAGCGTCGTCCGCCTCGCCGACCGGCCGGTGCGCGAAGTGATGACGCCGCGCACCGAAGTCGACTGGGTCGACGTCAACCTGGACGCCGACGGCATCCGCGAGGCGCTGCTGCTCACCCCCCACACCCGCCTGCCGGTGGCCGAAGGATCGGTCGATACGGTGATCGGCGTGGTCCAGGCGCGCGACATCGCCGCCGCGCTGTTCCGCGGCGAGGCGCTCGACCTGCGCAAGCTGATGCGCGAGGCGCCGATCCTGCCCGACACCGTCGATGCGATGGACGCGCTGGGCGCCCTTCGGCGCGCGGAGGTGCCGATGGGGCTGGTGCATGACGAATATGGCCATTTCGAAGGCATCGTCACGCCGGCCAACCTGCTGGCCGCGATCGCGGGCGAGCTCGCCTCGGACGTGGAGCCCGGCGACAACCCCAATATCGTGACGCGCGAGGATGGCTCGCTGCTCGTCTCGGGCCAGATGGCGGCGGACCTGCTTGCGGAGCGGCTCGGCCTCGATCTCGACGAGGACCGCGATTACGCTACCGTCGCCGGCCTGGCGCTGGCGGTGTTCAAGCGGTTGCCCAATGAAGGCGACTATTTCGTCGAGCAGGGCTGGCGCTTCGAGATCGTCGACATGGACGGGCGCAAGATCGACAAGCTGCTGGTCCAGCGGGCGGCGGGGTGAGCGCGGCGATGCGCCGCGGCCCGGACGGGGCGAGGCGCACCGCGCCTCAGTACGCAGGGGGCATCGACATCCGGGATTGAAGATCCGGCATTGCCGGGACTCCACCCGTCCCCCCGGCACGGGGCCCGGGTGACAAGGTATTTGCGGTGCCGTCGTGCGAGCTCGGGCGGCGATGCATCCTAGAGCTTCCCGAAGACCCCCTCGAAGCCGGCAATGTCTTCCTTCGCCAGGAAGCTCGCCTGCTCGATCCAGCGGTCGCGGTGGATGCGACCCTGGAAGTCGCCCAGCCTGGCGTCGAGCGTATCGGCTTCCTGGGGGGTGAGCGCGGCGAGCTGGGCGAAGCGGGTGATGCCGACGCTGGCCAGCCGCTCGGCGAGGCGCGGGCCGACGCCCTTCATCCGGGTGAGATCGTCCGCCGCCGGGCCGGCGGGCGCTGGCTCCGGCGTGGCGGCGGGCTCGACGGCTGCCGCTGCCGCCTCCGGCGCGCGCATGGGTTCGGCGATGTCCGAGGCGAGCGATGCGGGCGTGGCGTCGAGCGGCGCGGCGGCGGCGATCGGCTCGTCCGCGAGAGGCTCGGGTGCCGGCGTTTCATCCACCCGCTGCGCGGCGGTCTCGGCGGCCGGTTCGGCCTCCTCCACGACGGGCGGGAGCGGCGCCGGGACGATCTCTGCGACCGGCTCCGGTTCCGGGGCGGGCGGCGCCAGCGGCGGCTCGGCCAGGGGCGGCGGCGAGGGAGCGACGGGCGGGGTGATCGGCCGGGCCTGCGCGGCGTCCTCCCGATACTCCTCGTTATATTCCTCTATCTCCGCGCGCGCATTGCGGCGGCGGCCGGCGAGGCGGGCGCCCCACCACAGGACGAGGAGCGCGAAGAGGGCGCCCAAGGCGATCGCCGCGAACGGGAGCGTCAGCCAAAGCGGGGCTCCGTTGAAGAGCGGTTCCGTGCTGTTCATCTGCGCCTGTCCCGTCCTTGCGAAATTGCGATTCCCGGCAACTGCATAACGTGGTGCGGCGCAGCGCGACAAGCTGGTCGCGCGCGCCGCTCGCCGACTGTCCCGAAACGGCAAGCTTTGCCGGTCGCGCCGCGCCCTATGGCTGGCGCGCCACTTCGCGCCAGCCGATGTCGCGGCGGCTGAAGCCGGTGGGGAAGTCGATCGCGTCCACTGCCGCATAGGCCGCGGCCTGGGCCGCCTTCGCCGTCTCGCCCAGCGCGGTGACGCTGAGCACGCGGCCGCCGGCGGCGACCAGCGTGTCGCCGTCCATCCGGGTGCCGGCGTGGAATACCTTGGCGCCGGTCGCCTCCGCCCGCTCGATCCCTGCGATCGCGCCGCCCGTCTCCGGCGTGCCCGGATAGCCATTGGCCGCCATCACCACGGTGAGCGCGGTCCTGGCCGCGAAGGTCGGCGCCGGTTGACCGGCCAGCTCGCCCTTCGCCACCGCAAGCATCAGCTGGAGCAGGTCGCCGGTGTAGCGCATCATCAGCACCTGGCATTCGGGATCGCCGAACCGGGCATTATATTCGATCAGCTTGGGGCCGGTCGGCGTCAGCATCAGCCCGGCATAGAGCACGCCCGAATAGGGCGCGCCCATCCGGGCCAGCGCCGCGATCGTCGGGCGGACGATCTCGTCGATCGCCCGGGCCTCCAGCGCGGGCGTGAGCACGGGGGCGGGGCTATAGGCGCCCATGCCGCCGGTGTTCGGGCCGGTATCGCCGTCGCCCACCCGCTTGTGATCCTGGGCCGAGCCGAAGGAGACGAGCGTCTCGCCATCGGTGAGCACGAACAGGCTGGCTTCCTCGCCTTCCAGGAATTCCTCGATCACCACGCTGGCGCCCGGCTCGGCGAAGATCGCGTGCACCGCGCCTTCCGCCTCTTCGTGGGTGAAGGCCACCGTCACGCCCTTGCCCGCGGCCAGGCCATCGGCCTTGATCACCACCGGGAGGCCGAAATCCTCGAGGCTGGCCAGCGCGCCGTCGCGGCTTTCGCAGCGGACATAGCCGGCGGTCGGGATCCGCTCGCGCGCGCACAGGTCCTTGGTGAAGCCCTTGGAGCCCTCGAGCTGCGCCGGCACCTTGTTCGGCCCGAACACGGCCAGGCCCATGGTGCGCAGATTGTCGGCCAGGCCGGCGACCAGCGGCGCCTCGGGCCCGATCACCACGAAGCCGATCGAGTGGCGCAGGCAGAAGTCGATCACGGCCCGATGGTCGTTCACCGCGATGTCCACGATTTCGGCGTGCTCGGCTATTCCCGGATTGCCCGGCGCGGCGTAGAGCCGCTCGAGCAGCGGCGATTGCGCGAGCTTCCAGGCGAGCGCATGTTCGCGGCCACCGGACCCCAACAACAGGACATTCATGGCCGACCCCTTTCCCGATACGCCTGGGCGGCTCGTAGCCGAGCCGGTGCCGGGCGACAACGCGCCTGCGCTCTCGGTGAGCGAATTATCTTTGGCATTGAAGCGGATGGTCGAAGGCGAGTTCGGCCATGTCCGGCTGCGCGGCGAGATTTCGGGGTGGAAGCGGGCGGCGTCGGGCCATGCCTATCTGGCGCTCAAGGACGCGGATGCGGTGATCGACGGCGTGATCTGGCGCGGCGCCGCCAGCGCGATCCCGTTCCAGCCGCAGGACGGCATCGAAGTGATCGTCACCGGCAAGCTCACCACCTATCCCGGGCGCAGCAAGTACCAGATCGTCATCGATCGCATGGAACTGGCCGGCGAAGGCGCGCTGATGGCGCTGTTCGAGAAGCTGAAGGCCAGGCTGGCCGGCGAGGGACTGTTCGATCGCGAGCGCAAGCAGCCGCTGCCCTATATGCCGAAGGTGATCGGCGTCGTGACCTCGCCCACCGGCGCGGTGATCCGCGACATCCTGCATCGCCTGGCGGACCGGTTTCCCAGCCATGTGCTGGTCTGGCCGGTGAAGGTGCAGGGCGACGGCGCCGCGCAGGAAGTGGCGAACGCGATCCGGGGCTTCGATGCGCTGGAGCATGGCGGGGCGGTGCCGCGGCCCGACCTGCTGATCGTCGCGCGCGGCGGCGGCTCGATCGAGGACCTGTGGGCCTTCAACGAGGAAGCGGTGGTGCGCGCCGTCGCCGCCTGCCGCATTCCGGTGATCTCGGCGGTGGGGCACGAGACGGATACCAGCCTGTGCGACTATGCCGCGGACCTGCGCGCGCCGACCCCCACGGCCGCCGCCGAGATCGCGGTGCCGGTGCTGGCCGATGTGCGCCACACGCTGGCGACGCTGGCGCACCGCACCGAGCGCTGCGTGCGCCGCTATCACGAGCGCGCCGGCGAGCGGCTGGCGGCGCTGGTGCGCGTGCTGCCGCGCCGCGACGCGCTGCTCGGGCCGCAGCGGCAGAAGATGGACGATCTGAGCGGGCGGCTCGACCGGGCGCTGGAACGCCGCGTCACGCTGGCGCGCGGGCAGCTCGACCGTTCGGCGGGGGCGCTGCGCCCCGCGATGCTCGACCAGCGGCTCGCCGCGGCCAGGCAGCGGCTGGAGGGCATCGGCCGGCATCTCGACCTGGTGCACCCCAATCGCCCGCTCGAAAAGGGCTATGCCTGGGTCGAGGCGCGGGGCACGTGCAAGGTGATCGGCACGGCCGAGGGCGCGCGCGGCGCGGGCGCCGTGACGCTCCACTTCATCGACGGCGCGGTCGATGCGCGGGTTGAGCGGCCGGGCGGCAAATCCTATGATGCGGCCAGGCCCGAACAGCCCAGCCTGTTGTGAGGAAAATGCCAGTCACGAGGATGCCGCGCTTATGCTGATGTCGAACCCCGTCGCCCGCGCGGCGCGCCTTCACTTCATGGCGAACGGCTTTCGCGTCCTGACGCCGGGCGACCATGTCGTCTGCGCGGTCAGCGGCGAGAAGGTGCCGCTCGAGCGGCTGCGCTACTGGAGCGTCGCCGCCCAGGAGCCCTATGCCTCCGCGGCGCTGGCGATGCAGGCGATGCGCGGCTGATGGGACTCGCTGGCCGGCTTCCCGCCGCGATCCTGGGCTTCACGCTGCTCGGCAGCGCCCAGTCGCCCGTTGCGCCCGGCGTTGCGGCTTCCGCGGCGGTTGGGGCGGCGATCCCGCCGGCCCCCGATGTCGCCGGGCCCTTCGCCTTTCAGGGGCAGCTGGTCCAGGGCGGCGCGGCGATCGGCACCGCGCCCAAGGGCACCAGCCTGTTGACGCTCGACGGCGAATCGGTGCCGGTCGCGCCCGATCGCCGCTTCCTGATCGCCTTCGACCGCGATCACGGCCCCTCCGCTACCCTGGTGGCGACGCTGGGCGACGGCACCCAGCAGCGCCAGGTGCTGGCGATCGCGCCGCGCGCCTGGGACATTTCCCGGCTCGATACCCTGCCCAAATATCCGGTGCCGCGTCCCGAGTTCGAGCGGGTCCGTCCCGGCGAGCTCGCCCAGATCAATGCCGCGCGGAAGCTGCAGACCGATTCGGCGGGCTGGCGGCAGATGCCGTTCTTCTGGCCGGTGGTCGGGCGCATCTCCACGCTGTTCGGATCGCAGCGCATCTATCGCGGCGAGCCCGGATCCTATCATTCGGGAATCGACGTCGCCCGGCCGGCCGGCACGGTGGTGCTGGCGCCTGCCGACGGCGTGGTGATCCTCGCGGCCGCCAGGCCCTTCACGCTGGAAGGCAACCTGCTGATGATCGATCACGGCGCGGGGCTGAACAGCGCCTTCATGCACCTCTCGCGCATCGACGTTAAGCTGGGCGAGCATGTTCGGCGCGGCCAGCCCATCGGGGCGGTGGGGATGACGGGGCGCGCCACGGGGCCGCATCTCCACTGGAGTCTCAAATGGCGCGACGCGCGGATCGATCCGCTGCTCGTTGCGGGGCCGATGCCTGTTACCGATTGAGGCGCCAATGTGTCGCGCTGCAACACAAAAAAACACGAATCGTGTCGACTGCGCAATATTACAAGCCGTCATGTGGCATTTTGGCTACAGTCCCGTTGAAAGCGCGCACAGTATCGCCGTGTGCGGTTTACAGTCGCCGGGCGGCGATCCACGATCCCGCCAAGCTCTGCCATCCTGATACGTGAGTTGCACACGAATGGATGGCGGAGCGGGGAGACAAACCCGGCTGTCGAGCATCCGCGGAACAGCCGGATACAAGAGGGATCACCATGAAGAACACGCAGATCACCCTGCGCGGGAGCACGGCGCTGTCCGCGCTCGTGCTCGCGGGTGCGCTCATCGCCACGCCGGCGATGGCGCAGGACTCGAGCAGCTCCACCACCTCGACCAGCAAGAGCACGAATGCCCAGGACGACCAGAGCGGCGGCGAGATCGTCGTCACCGGCTCGATCCTGCGTCGTACCGACACCGAGACGCCGTCGCCGGTGACCGTGCTGTCGGCGGAAACGCTGGAACAGCGTGGCGTCAACACCGTCGCCGAGGCGCTGCAGCGCCTGTCGGCCAACGGCTCGGGCACCATCTCGGAAGGCTGGAACAACGGCAACAACTTCGCAGCCGGCGCGAACGCCGTGTCGCTGCGCGGCCTGACCGTGCAGAAGACGCTGACGATCTTCGACGGCATGCGCATGGCGCCGTATCCGCTCGCCGACGACGGCCACCGCAACTTCGTCGACCTGAGCACCGTTCCCGACGCGATCATCGACCGGATCGAAGTCCTGAAGGACGGCGCTTCGTCGACCTACGGCGCCGACGCCGTCGCGGGCGTGGTCAACGTGATCACCAAGAAGGAAGTCAAGGGCATTCACGCCAATGCCTCGGCCGGCATCTCGAGCCGCGGCGACGGTGGCGAGCAGCGCTTCGACCTGACCCTGGGTCATGGCGACCTGGAGGAGCAGGGCTTCAACGTCTACATCAACGGCTTCTACCGCAAGAATGACGAGATCTGGGCGCGCGACCGCCAATATCCGTTCGGCAGCGGCGACAACAGCGCGATCTGCGAGCCGGGCACCCCGGCCACCGGCCTGACCACCGGCTGTATGCCGATCGCCACGCGCTGGTATCAGTTCGGCGTCAACCGCAACGGCACGCTCGGCGGCTCGACCATCTCGGTCAACCCGCTCGTCGCAGCCGGCACCGCCGCCGGCGGCCGCACCGGTGAATATCAGCTGCTGAACAGCGATTGCGGCGCCTTCGGCCTCTCGCCGATCACGCTGCCGAACAGCGCGCGCCAGCTCAACACGGCGGGCACGCTCTATTCCTGGGCTCCGAACCAGTGCACGGGCGACCTGCGCAAGCTGTACGGCACCGTGCGCCCGTCGACCGAGCGCTATGGCTTCGCGACTCGTGCGACCATCAAGGTCGGCGACAATGCCGAGGCGTACATCACCGGCAACTACATGCATGTGAATACCTATTCGCAGCTGACGCCGGCCGCCTTCAACAACCAGACGCCGCCTCCGGGCCCCGTCACGCTGAACCCGATCGTCCTGCCGGTCTATGTCTGCGCCGCCGGCGTGGCCACGATCAACCCGGCGACGGGCGTGAACACCAGCACGGGCTGCTCGGCCGCGAACGGCACGCTCAACCCGAACAATCCGTTCGCAGCCGCCGGCACCGTCGCGCTGCTGCGCGGCCGCTACGATCGCCCGCAGACCGTGGAAACGAACGCCCGTTCGCTCCGCGGCGCCGCCGGCATCCGCGGTTCGTTCGGCGAGAACAACGACTGGAACTACAACGTCGAGTTCACGGCGTCGCAGGTCGAGCTCAGCCGCATCAGCCAGAACTACCTCATCCCGCAGCGTCTGGCCGATGTGATCGCCACCGGTGCCTACAACTTCGTGAACCCCTGGCTGAACACCCAGGCGGTGCGCGACTATGTGGCTCCGACCAGCATCAAGCGTTCGACTTCGGATCTGTGGCAGGTCAACGCGACTCTCGGTCGCGCCCTGTTCGAGCTGCCGGGTGGCCCGCTGCAGGCCGCCGTCGGTGCGTCGTACCGCCACGAGGCGATCAACGACGCCTCGGCCAACGCGGAGAACCTCGCGCATCCGTATGATCGCTACTACACGATCAACGCGGTGGGCGCGATCGGCTCGCGCAACATCAAGTCGGCGTTCTACGAAATCAGCGCGCCGATCGTGAAGGAACTCGAGCTGAGCGCTTCGGGCCGCTACGACGATTATTCGTCGGGCCAGACCAACTTCTCGCCGAAGTTCGGCGCGAAGCTGAAGCCGATCGAGCAGATCCTGCTCCGCGGTACCTGGTCGAAGGGCTTCCGTATCCCGTCGTTCAACGAGGCCTATGGCCTGCCGACGACCGGCTACACCACGCTCTCGATCAACTGCACCACCTATGCGGCGTTCTGCGCCTCGCACGGCAACAACACCTATGTGACCGGCCAGTATTCGCTGGGCCGCACTTCGGTGGGCAACCCGGCGCTGGCGCCTGAAAAGTCCACCAGCTGGACCGCCGGCGCGGTGTTCGAGCCGATCCGCAACCTCAGCTTCACCATCGACTATTTCAACATCAAGGTGAAGGACGTCATCGGGAACATCTCGGCGGCGGACCAGGATGCGGCGCTCGCGGCGTATCTGAACAGCGGCGCCACCACTGCCGTTCCGGGCGTCGTGGTGGTTCCGGGCACTGCCGACGCGCAGTTCCCGGCCGCACGTCCTCTGCCGGGCTTCATCCAGTTCTCGTTCCAGAACGCGGATGAAGAGCGCGTCCAGGGTATCGACCTCGGCTTCGAGTTCCGTCACGACTTCGGTGGTGTGAAGCTCTACAGCTCGTTCGACTCGTCGTACCTGATCAAGTACGAAGTGCTCCGTCAGGACGGTTCGGTCGAGCGCTATGACGGCTCGCTCAGCCCGTGCGACTACACTTCGTGCTCGGGTTCGCCGAAGTGGCGCGGCAGCTGGCAGAACACCCTCTCGATGGGTGGCTTCTCGCTGACCGGCACCGTCTACTACACCGGCGGCTACAGCCTCGGTTCGGTCGACTACGGCGGCAACCGCGGCACCAGCGCTGCGGACTGCCGTGCCAATATCGGTCACTCGGTCGTCACCTACCAGAACGGCAACCCCGTGCTCTGCAAGGTGGGCGCGCAGTGGAACGCCGACCTCAGCGCCAGCTACCGCGTGAACGACAACTTCATGATCTACGTGAACGCGCTGAACTTCCTGGACATCAAGCCGAAGTTCGACCCGTCGGCCGCGTACTCGATCTTCAACTACAACCCGTCGTGGGCGCAGGCCAATGTGGTCGGCCGCTACTTCCGCGTCGGCACCCGGATCGACTTCTAAGTCCTTCCGAGCGACTAAAAATCGGGGCGGCTCCTTCGGGAGCCGCCCCTTCTTTTTGTCCGGTCCCTTCGCCGATGCCGCTCCGTCTTCGCGCGGCGGGCGCGGGAAGCGGTGGGCGCAGCGAAAATCAGGCGGCCGCGAGCGCGAGCGCTCCGTCGCCCTCGTCGATCCGGACGGTCGATCCGTCCTTCACCTCGCCGCGCAGGATCATGTCGGCGAGCGGATCCTGCAGATAGCGCTGCACCGCCCGCTTCAGGGGCCGGGCGCCATAGACGGGATCATAGCCCACCCGGCCCAGCCAGGCGCGCGCGGCGTCCGTCAGGTCGAGCTGGATCTTGCGGTCCCTGAGCAGCCTGGCGACGCGGCCGACCTGGATGTCGACGATCGGCGCCATGTGCTCCGCGCCCAGCCGGTGGAATAGGATGATCTCGTCCAGCCGGTTGAGGAACTCGGGGCGGAAATGCGCGCGGACGATTTCCATCACCTGCGGCTCGACGCTCTCGACCGGCTGCCCCTCGCCCAGATTGGTGAGGAACTGGCTGCCCAGGTTCGAAGTGAGGATGACGATCGTATTCGAGAAGTCCACCGTGCGGCCCTGGCCGTCGGTCAGGCGGCCGTCGTCGAGCACCTGGAGGAGCACGTTGAACACGTCGCCATGCGCCTTTTCGACTTCGTCGAACAGCACGACCTGATAGGGCCGCCGCCGCACCGCCTCGGTCAGCACGCCGCCCTCCTCATAGCCGACATAGCCCGGAGGGGCGCCGATCAGCCGCGCAACCGCGTGCTTCTCCATGAACTCGCTCATGTCGATGCGCACCATCGCGTTCGGGTCGTCGAACAGGAACTCGGCGAGCGCCTTGGTCAGCTCGGTCTTGCCGACGCCGGTCGGCCCCAGGAACAGGAAGCTGCCCAGCGGCCGGTTCGGATCCTGCAGCCCGGCGCGGCTGCGGCGCACCGCGGTCGACACGGCTTTCACCGCGTCGGCCTGGCCGATCACCCGCTTGCCGAGCACATCCTCCATGGCGAGGAGCTTCTCGCGCTCGCCCTCCAGCATCTTGTCGACCGGGATGCCCGTCCAGCGCGCGACCACCGCGGCGATATCCTCGCTGGTCACTTCCTCGCGCAGCATCGCGCCCTTGCTCGCGCCCTGCGCTTCCTCGAGCTGCTTGGCGAGCGACGGGATGGTGCCGTAGCTGAGCTCGCTCATCCGGGCGAGATCGCCGGCGCGCTGCGCCTGTTCCAGCTCGATCTTGGCGGCCTCGAGCTGTTCCTTCAGCTTCGATTCGCCGGCGATCTTGTCCTTCTCGGCCTGCCAGCGCGCGGTCAGGCCCGCCGATTGCTGCTCGAGATTGGCCAGTTCCGCCTCGAGATTGGCCAGCCGGTCGCGCGACGCTTCGTCGGTCTCCTTCTTCAGCGCCTCGCGCTCGATCTTGAGCTGGATGATGCGGCGATCGAGATTCTCGATCTCCTCGGGCTTGGACTCCACTTCCATGCGGATGCGGCTGGCGGCCTCGTCCATCAGGTCGATCGCCTTGTCGGGCAGGAAGCGATCGGTGATATAGCGGTTGGAGAGCGTCGCGGCGCTCACGATCGCGGCATCGGTGATGCGCACGCCGTGGTGCAGTTCGTACTTCTCCTTCAGGCCGCGCAGGATCGAGATCGTGTCCTCGACCGTGGGCTCGCCGACGAACACCGGCTGGAAGCGCCGCTGCAGCGCGGGGTCCTTCTCGACATATTTGCGATACTCGTCGAGCGTGGTGGCGCCGATGCAGTGCAGCTCGCCGCGGGCGAGCGCGGGCTTGAGCAGGTTCCCCGCGTCCATCGCGCCCTCGGTCTTTCCCGCGCCGATCAGCTGGTGCATCTCGTCGATGAACAGGATGATGTCGCCTTCGCCGGCCTTCACTTCGTCGAGCACGCCCTTCAGCCGCTCCTCGAACTCGCCGCGATATTTCGCGCCGGCGATCAGGCTGCCCATGTCGAGCGACATCAGCGTGCGGTTCTTGAGATTGTCGGGCACGTCGCCATTGGCGATGCGCAGCGCCAGCCCCTCGGCGATCGCGGTCTTGCCGACGCCGGGTTCGCCGATCAGCACCGGATTGTTCTTGGTGCGCCGGGCGAGGATCTGGATCGTGCGGCGGATCTCCTCGTCGCGGCCGATCACCGGGTCGAGCTTGCCGTCCTTCGCCGCCTGGGTGAGGTCGCGCGCGAACTTCTTGAGCGCGTCATAGCGGTCCTCGGCGCCCGCGGTATCGGCGGTGCGGCCGCCGCGCAGCTGGTTGATCGCGGCGTTGAGCGCCTCCGGCTTCACGCCGGCGGCCTGGAGCGCCTTGCCCGCCGCGGTGTTCAGCGACAGCGCGAGCGCCACGAGCAGCCGCTCGACGGTGACGAAGCTGTCGCCGGCGCGCTGGGCGATCTGCTCGGCCTGGTCGAGCACCCGCACGGCATCATTGTCGAGCCCCGGCGTCTGTTGCGCCCCGCCGCCCGAGACCGCGGGAATCTTCGACAGGGCCAGGTCGGTCTCGGCAAGCGCGCGCCTGGCGTCGCCGCCCGCCGCCTGGATCAGGCCGCTTGCCATGCCCTGCTCGTCCTCGAGCAGCGCCTTCAGGATATGCTCCGGCGCGATCCGCTGGTGATTCATCCGGATCGCGACGGTCTGCGCCGACTGGAGAAAGCCCTTGGCGCGGTCGGTGAATTTCTCGAGGTTCATGCTGGCCCCTTGTTTCGGTCAGCCCGGATGTAGTGTTGCCATTGTGCAACACAAGGGCTGGCGCGCCGGGTGCAGATGCTAGTCCCCCTCGCGCTGCTCGGTATTTGCCTGCGCGACATAGTCCCAGATTATCAGCCCGGCTTCGACCAGGTCGTCCGCATAGACCCTGCCGAGCGAACGGAGCTCGAAGATCGGCCGGGTCCGGTTGGGCTTGGTGCCCTTCGAATAGCCGAGCGCGGCGGTGCCGAGCCCGCCGAGCGCCAGCAGACCGCCTGCGAGCCCGCCGCTGGCCAGCGTGGCCGCGATGCCCGCCACCATGCCGGCCACTCCCAGGGTGATCGCGGCATAGCCCCCTCCGCTGATCGAATAGCTGCTGGCATCCAGCTTGGTCCCATAGCCGCCGAGCGATTCCAGTTCGTCGGCAGCGTCCTGATTGCCGTGCCGGGCCTGATAGTCGGCGCCGGTGAGTCGATCCTCGTCATTGGCGAGCCCGGAAAACCAGTCGCGCCGGGAGAGATGCTGCGAGAGGTGGCGGGTCTTGTCGTTCGGCTTGCTGAACGCATGTTCCGGAAAGACCGGCGCGCCCTCTTCTTCGTCCTGTTCGCCAATCACCGCGCGGGTGATCGCGAGCAGGACATTGGTCCAGGCAACGCGATTGTTCTGGATCGCCCGCAATTGATCGGGGGGCAATTGGCGGAGGATCGTCGTGAAATTGCTGCGCGCCATCAAGGGGCCGGCGGCGCTCTTCGGATAGAGGAGCCCGCCCTGGGCGGCCGCGACGGGCACGTTGACGATCATCCCGATCACTGCGCAGAGATTGTCGATATTGACATGCCCGGGCAGGTGCAGCGCCGCGCGGATCCGGGCCTTGTGCGCCTCCACCCCTTCCGCGATGGCCCGATCGGCGGTGCCGCCTTCGGCGAGCGCGTCCCGTACGGTGACGTTGGCGTCCTCGGGCACCAGCGCGTTGATCCGCCGGAGCGCCTCGCCCGAGCGCATCCGGCGCAGTCCGTCCAGCGACAGCCCGACGCTTGCCTGAACCTGCGCCACGCAGCTCCGCGAAGTCGGCCTGATATCGATGCCGGGAGGCGCACCCGCATAGCGGTGCGGATAGCTCTTCTGAACGGCGTTCCACTGCGCGGCGATCGCGGTCAGGATCTTCTGCGCCTCCTTGCGTCCGCCAGGCGTGACGTCGTCGATCGGCTTGGTGCGGAATTCGAGGTCGAAGACGCTGCCCGGATCCCGCGGCGCCCGTTCCTCCTTGGCTTCGCCGTCGTCCTCCTCCACCGCATGATGGTCCGGGGGCAGGGGGACCTCGTCGACCGAGGCGTCCCAGCCCGGCCCCGTCCACAGGACCTGGCCCTTGACGGGCGGAGCGTCGGTGGTCGAGGTGACGCGGATATCGCCGACCTCCACCTCATAGCCGATCGCGCGCTGGACGACCGGTGGCCCGGCGACGCGCTGGACCGGCGCGAGTCCGCCCGGTTCGAGCCCGGATCCGGCAGGCCCGGGTCGCGCGGCCCGGATGCCCATGGTGTCGGCTTCGCGCTCGAGCCCGGCATCGTCGTTGATCGCGGTGCCGCCGAGCCGCATCGTCGGGCGCACGCGGCCCTGCTTCTGCTGGACGACGTGCCAGGCCTCATGCGCCAGGTGGCGTTCCTGGCCGGGGCCGAGGTGGATCTCGCTGCCCTGGGTATGGGCGAGCGCCCGGAGCTGGGCCGGTCGGGCCGAATTGCGGTGGACGCGCACATCGTCGAGCGCGATGCCCGAGAGCGATTCCATGCTGCTCTTCAGCCGGTCCGGAAGGCCGGTGCGGTTGGGCCCGGCAGCGGTACGCGACACGCCAAGGGCATGCGATGCGGCATAGTCGGCGATGGTTTCCCGCGGTGCCGCGATGTTCGCGGCAGCGCTCCAGCGCCCCGGCGTCGCGGCGCGCTGCACGGCGGCCGGGCGAGCGGCGTCCGCCCGGCCGCCCGGCCCGCGCGTCGCGTCGATGGGCCTATGCCGGAACGGCGCTTGCATCGGCCTCCCTCCTCGGCACCGGGTGTCGCGGGCTGCCGCCGCGCGCGCTTTCCGGGGCGGGCCGCGCCTTGCCACCGGCGGCGAGCGGCCCGTGGGAGAGCGACCTAGGACATGCTGGCATCGTCATCGTCGAGCTCCGGGAACAGTTTGGGCAGCGGCGAACTGGTCCAGCTGGTGGTGAAGCCGCCGGTCCCGAAGCCCGGCGAGAAAGGCGAGGTCGACGGTGCGAGCGGGCCGGAGGAGGGGCCCGGGCCGAAGAAGGAGGCGCCGAATCCGCTCGAACCCGGGGACGATCCCGAGGCGCCGCCCGTCCCGCCATGCTGCGGCGGCTGGGGCTGCGCCTGCGGCTGGGCTTGCGCCGGCGCGCGCGACAGGAGCTGGCGCAGCGCGGTGAATACGCCGGTATAGTCGGCGGGCGCGCGCAGGGAATCGAGATACTGGACGGCAAGCCCGTGCTGGGTGCGCGTCACCCGCACCGTGATCCAATGGAGCTGCTTGGTCGCGGCGTTCACATGGCCCTGTATGTTCAGGATCAGCGTCAGCGAAGGGATCGTGCCCAGCATGAAGGCGCGTACCGGCTGCAGCGAGGCCACTTCGCCCTGGCCGATCTGCATGTGCGCCAGCCATGCCAGGTCGTTCTGGTTGATATGGTCGACCACCGCTCCGACCTGGCCGATATTGCCCATGACCGGGATGTCGGTCGCGCCTGCGGTCGCCAGCATCTGCCGGATCGCGTTCTCGTCGATATTGTTCGCGAAATTGCCGAGCGCATTGAGACCGGCCTGATTGGCCACATCGGCCTGGACGGCCTGGGCGCTTGGGTCCCGGCCGACGATCGCCAGGGCATTGCGCGCGGCCATCTGTCCGCATTCGGCGAACACTTGCTCGAGTGCCGCCAGCCTTTGCCCGGCGACGCCATGCGGATCCTCCGGATTGGTGTGGAAGATCAGGTCGCGGCGAAGGACCGGGGCCGCCTGGCGATAGCTATGGTTGAGCGCGCCGAGCAGCTGGTGCAGATGCAGCTGCGCCGCAGGGGAGAGCAGGTTGGCGTTCGTCGCCACATTGCGCGCATATTGCACCTGGATGGCAAAGATGCCGCGATTGACGTCGTCCTGGTCGCCTTGCGGCTGCAGCAGGCGCAGCAGGTCGTCCGCCACGCCGATCACGTTCGCCTGCAGGGTGAGCATCTGCTGCGACGGCTGCGGCACCGATATGCCGAAGATGGGCGATTGCGTGGGCGGTGCCGTGGTCGTCGCGGGCAGCGGTCCGGTCGACTGCGCCGAGCTCGATTGCGGAACGCTCGGCGTCGTCGCTTTCGGCGCGAGCGGGCCCAGCATGCGCAGCCGCTTGCGCTGCTCCTTCGATCCGCCCTTGCGCGCGGGCAGGAAGGTCGAACCGGTCTTGCTGCCGAACGCCTTGTGGAAGCTGGTCTCGCCGCGCTCGCGCTTGCGCAGCTCTTCCAGGAAGTCGTCCTGGGTGCGCTGCGAATGATGCTCTGTGCGCATCGGATCGGATATCAGCCCGACCGAGAGGAGCCCGCCCAGGCCCGCCCGGCCTTCGCTGGTCAGGTCGCCGAACTTGACCGTCGGGTCGCTCTCGAGAAAGGTCAGGACGTTCTTCGCGCGTGCCCGTTTGACCGGCTCGGCCTCATTGTCGGAAAGCTCGTCGACGAAGTCGGAATAGTCCTTGTCGACCTTCTTGTGGCCCTTGCCATAGTCCTTGGTGCGATAGCTCACCATGCCCTGCGCCCGCTTGGTCGTCTCCTGGGGCGTGTCGAACGCTTCGCCGCCGCGCGAGATGGTCTTGCTGCCGAACGGATAATGGACCCGCACGGTGCGCGGCTGGCTCTGGAAGCTTTCCCGGATCAGGCCGATCGCGCTCAAGCCGCTGATGCCCTGGCTCGTCGCGATCTGCTGGACGTTGAACTCGGTCTGGGTCGTCGGAAGGGCAGTGCCCTGGGTCGTGCTGCTGGAAGGGATGCTCGGCGCGCTGGAGGGAGGGGTGCCGGTATGGCCGGGCACGACCGGGGTGGAGCCGGGCGGGGTGGAGCCGGGCGGGGTGGAGCCGGGCGGCGTGGAGCTGGGCGCGCCGGTAGTGAGCGTGCTTCCCGGGCCCGTCGCGCTCGAGGACGATGCGCCGACCCGCGCATGGATATTGCCCTGGCCGCGCACCGTGCCGCAGCTGAAGGTGAACCAGCCGTTGATGCCGATCGCCTGGAGCACGCCATTCTGCCGGACGCCGGCATTGGTCGTCACATCGAAGGTCTGGCCGATATCGGTGACATCGACTCGTATGCACTGGGCCGCGGGCGATGCCGGCGCGAAGGCCGGTGCGGGCGGCCCCTCGCTCCCATGCGGCAGCGGCGCGCGCGTCGCCCGGGCACCCATCGCATCGGCTTCGTCCTCCAGCGCGATGTCCGCATTGATCGGGACGCCGCCGGCCCGCTGCGTCGCGCGGACCCGGCCCTGTTTCTGCTGGACGACGTGCCACGCCTCATGCGGCAGATGGCCTTCCTTGCCCGGCGCCAGATGGATGTCGCTCCCCTGCGCAAAGGCATGCGCCTGAAGTTGCGCGGGCCGGGCGGAGTTGCGATGCACGCGGACATCGTCGAGCGCGATGCCGGAAAGCGTCTCGATGCCCGTCTTCAGCCCATCGGGCAGGCCGGTGCGGTTGGCCGCCACTGCCGCGCGGGCCAGGCCGGAGGCGCGCGAGCGGGCATAATCGGCGATCGTCTCGCGCCCGGGCGCCAGATGCGCCGGCGCGGCGCGCTGTGCTACGGGCTGGGTGCCAGCTGCAGGCGGGCGCGCCTGCAGGTCCTGCGCGGGTCGGCCGGGCCTGGGTTGCAGGCGAGCATGCATCCGCCTTCCTCTTCACCGTCTTGCCGCGACTATGACCCAGGCAGCCGCAAAGAGGAACGGCGATTAGCTTCGTTATGGCGGTTGCCGCTACGGTTTCCGTAATGTGTCCGGAAGCTGTAACTTCACGGTCGCGCAACTGACATCGCGGCTACGCGATGCTGCAACGCACAAATCCTAGCTCCCCGACTGCCGGGCACTGTGCCCGCGCCGAAAACAAACCCTGGGGGGAACCCGCCATGCGCAAGCTTTCCATTCTGCTCGCCGGCACTTCGATGCTGCTTTCCGGTGCCGCCTTCGCGCAGGACGCGCCGGCCGGGCCGGTGCCCGCCGCCGACGACGGCGCGGACCAGAATCATATCGTGGTGATCGGCCGCGGCGAGACCCGCCAGGTCCAGCAGCTCTCCAGCAGCGACATCGCCGAACTCGCCGCCGGCACCAGCCCCTTGAAGGCGATCGAGAAACTGCCCAGCGTCAACTTCCAGTCCGCCGATCCCTTCGGCGCCTATGAATGGGCCACGCGCGTCTCGATCCGCAGCTTCAACCAGAACCAGCTCGGCTTCACGCTCGACGGCATTCCCCTCGGCGACGCCAGCTACGGCAACGTCAACGGCCTCCACATCAGCCGCGCGATCACCAGCGAGAATGTCGGCGAGGTCCGGGTGTCGCAGGGCGCCGGCTCGCTCGGCACCCAGGCGACCAACAATCTCGGCGGCACGCTGGAATTCTTCTCGCGCGATCCGTCGGACCAGTTCGGCATCCATGCCGAGGGCACCTATGGCAGCGAGAACACCAAGCGCATCTTCGGCCGGATCGAGACCGGCGATATCGGCGGCGGCGTGAAGGCCTATGCCTCCTATGTCTATTCGGACCTCGACAAGTGGAAGGGCTGGGGCTCGCAGCGCACCAACCAGGCGAACGGCAAGATCGTCGCGCCGCTGGCCGATGATGTCCGCCTGGTCGGCACGATCAGCTATTCGGACCGCCGCGAGAACGACTATCAGGACCTGTCGCTCGGCATGATCAAGCGTCTCGGCTACAACTGGGACAATATCTCGAACGACTATGCGCTCGCGGTCCGCATCGCCGATATCGCGAACAATCGCGGCGATACCGGTGCCCCGGTGTCGAACGCGGCGGCGGGGACAGTCTATCCGGCGCCCTTCGCGACGGTGGACGATGCCTATTTCGACGCGGCGGGCCTGCGCCGCGACTGGCTGGGCTCGCTCGGCTTCGAAGGCGAGAGCGGCGGCCTGCGCTTCGCGCTCAAGGGCTATTACCACAATAATCACGGCCAGGGCCTGTGGTTCACGCCGTACGTGCCCAGCCCGGGCGGCACCTCGCCCATCTCGATCCGCACCACCGAGTACGACATCGATCGCAAGGGCGTGTTCGGCCATACCGGCGGCAAGCTCGGCGAGCATAACGACGTGACCATCGGCTTCTGGTACGAGCGCAACGATTTCCAGCAGGCCCGCCGCTTCTATGCCCTGTCGAGCCGCACCGCGCCGTCGCGCCGCAGCCTCGATTTCCAGTCGAACCCGTTCGCGACCCAGTGGGACTATGACTACACGACGGACACCTTCCAATATTATGTCGAGGACAAGCTGACCTTCGGCGACCTGACGCTGAACCTGGGCTGGAAGGGCTTCAAGGTGAAGAACGCGGCCGATCCGAACGTCGCCGGCGCGCTGGCGCGCGGCAAGATCGACGTGACCGATTGGTTCCAGCCGACCGCGGGCTTCAACTACCGCCTCGGGGCCGGTGCCGAACTGTTCGGCGGCTTCACTCAGGTGACTCGCGCCTTCGTCGCCTCGGCCACCAGCGGCCCGTTCGCGACCACCCAGGCCGGCTTCAACGCGCTCCTCTCGGGCTCGACCAGGCTCAAGCCCGAGCAATCGGACACCTGGGAACTGGGCGGCCGCCTGCGCTCGGGACCGTTCACCGGCTCGCTCGCCGGCTATTATGTCAACTTCCGCAATCGCCTGCTCGGCGTCACCACCGGTGCCGGCATCGTCGGCAATCCGGTGACGCTGCAGAATGTCGGCGACGTCCGCGCCATCGGCTTCGAAGCGACCGGCGATCTCCGTCTGGGCAGCGGCTTCGGCGCATTCGTCTCGTACAGCTACAATGACTCGACCTATCGCGACGATGTGCGCAATGCGGCCGGCACGCTGCTGGCGGCGACCAAGGGCAAGACCGTGGTCGATGCCCCCAAGCACCTGCTCAAGGGCGAACTGACCTACGACCTTGCCGGCTTCAACGCCCGCATCGGCGCCAACTATATGAGCCGGCGCTATTTCACCTATACCAACGACCAGTCGATCGCCGGCCGCGTGCTGGTCGACGCCACGCTCGGCTACAAGTTCGACCTGGGCGGCCGCAGCCTGGAGATCCAGGCCAACGCGACCAACCTGTTCGACAAGAAGTACGTCTCGACGATCGGTACGAACGGCTTCGGCAATTCGGGCGACAACCAGACGCTGATGGTCGGCGCGCCGCAACAATTCTTCGTGACGCTGAAGGCCGGGTTCTGAGCCTCTCCTCCCCGCGGACAGCAAGGGGAGGGCAGCGGGAAGGGCCGGGGCGCGAGCTCCGGCCCTTTCCGTGCGGCGCGCCGCGGTTCGGCCGCGCGCCGCTATAGCTCGGGCACGTAGTGCCCCAGGTCGCCATCCATGAACAACGCGACATAGACTTGCTTGTCGCCGCCGCCGATGTCGACGCGGCTTTGATATTTGAGCGTCTTCAGGTCGTAGGTGACAAGGCGCACCCAGATCGTCTCCTCGACCTCGTCGTTGAGCGCATCGACGAACGCCGTGATGTCGCGCGCGTCGACAGCCACATCCACGGTCAGGCCCGCTGCATCGGCGGCGTCCGAAAGCTGCTTCGCGGTGAAGCCATAATGGCGCATCGTATCCCAGAAGCATTCGCCGCCATCGCGAATGCCGACCGTGTTCGGACTGAACTTGTGGCCGAAATAGGTCACCGTATCGCGTGACGCTAGGGTCTTGGCGTTCCTCGATTTCTTATGGGGTTTCTTCTCTTTGCCGCTGTCGCTGCTGCTGGATTCGTCCTCGTCTTCGTCCGAGGACTTGGATTTGGAAGAGCTGCTGGATTCCGGCTTGCGCTTCTTCTTCTTGAGCTCCTCCCGCGCCTTGCGCGAGTAGCGGCGCTCGCGCGGTGAGATCGAAGAGAAGACATAGGCCGTGCCGCCCTCCTTCGGCTTCTGCTCGTCCTCTTCCTCATCCGACGAATGGAACAGATCGCCGCGCGTCTGCAGATAAGTCTCATATTCGAGCGAGCTCTTGTACTTGGCCTTCGTGTCGAGCGTGTTGGAGCCCAACACGCCATGCCGGTCCTCGCCGCGGTTCGTCGATTTGGGGCCGTTATAGGTCGTGTACGGATTCAGCTGGAGCAGCTTGCGCGCGACGAGGTGGAAGAGCGAGCCGACGCCGTGATCGCCGTCGCCCTTCAGCAGGCGCATGAACTCGTCGTACAGGCTGCGATAGTCGAGCGCATAGCGTTCGAGCACGTCGTCGCCATCGTCGAGGCCATATTCCGACTTCATCAGGGAAATCGCCCGTTCCGGCGTTTCGACCTGATCGAGAAGTTCGAGATACTGCCCCTTGGCCAGCCGGTGCTGCAGCCTTTCCTCGAAGGCGATGAACGACAGCGAATGCGGCCCCTGTTCCTGATGCCGCACCTTGGCCGTCACGGCAGTCTTGAGATGGCCATAGGGCGTGGGCACGCGGCGGGCCCGATGCTGGCTCGTCGTGATCGCCCCGTCCACGACGTCGGAGTTGCCCGACAGCGTGTCGTCGAATTCCTGGGCCTCCTTCCGTGACGTGAAGGTGGTGAGCCGCTTGCCTCGCTCGACCACTTCCAGGTCGGAGTAATAGACGAAATTGTCCTCATCGTCCTTGAGGTGCAGCACCGAGCGCTGCACCACCGGCGCGGCGATGCCGGCCCGTTGCACCGGCGCCATCGACCCGGCCGGCGTGCCGCCCGTCCGCTCGGCGCGCTGGCCCATCCGGTCGGCTTCGCCTTCCAGTCCGGCATCGTCGTTGATCGAGGTGCCGTTCAGATCGAGCGTGGGGCGCACGCGGCCCTGCTTCTGCTGCACCACGTGCCAGGCCTCGTGCGGCAAGTGGCGCTCCTGCCCGGGGGCAAGATGGATCTCGCTGCCCTGGGTATAGGCATGGGCCTGGATGGTGGCGGGCCGGCTCGATCCGCGATGCACGCGGACATCGTCCATCGACAGGCCCGACAGCGTTTCGATGCCGCTTTTCAGCCCATTGGGCAGGCCGGTGCGATTGGGCGCCGCAAGGCCGACCGAGGCGGGGAGCGCATGATAGGGCGCCGGCGCCGCGACGCATTGCACGGGCGCAGGTCCGGCGGGCCCGGTCGCGGCGGGGCGATCGGCAATCGGCTTGCGCTTGGCGGCCTGGTACACGGCGGGTCGAGTCCTCGCACGGCTGGTGCGGGAGCCTGCCGCCTTTCCGCCTGGCGGAAAAGCAGAGAAAGCCCCGTTTCCGCGCCGCTCAGTTCTTCGCCGGTGCCGGCACGGCAATCGAAATCGCCTTCGGTGCCGTGGCGGCCGGCACATTCGCCGGCCGCGGTGCCTTGGGCGCATCCCTGGCATAGCGTTCGCCGAAGCTGTTGCCCTGGTACCAGCGCGGCTCCTGGTCGGCATCGGCGATTTCGCGCGCGATCAGATAGTTGATCTTCGCGAACCTGGCGCCGGCCTGCCAGTCGAACGGTTGGCGGATATCGTCGCTCACCTTGTGGTAGTGCGCCTTCAGGAAGTCGCGGAACGCCTTCTCGCCGCCATTCCTGAAGCCGGTGACGAGGAAGATCGACGGCACGCCGGCCTTGACGAAACTATAGTGATCCGAACGGAGGAACAGCTGCTCTTCGGGCATGGGATCGGGCGAGAGCGCCACGCCCATCTTCGCCGCCGCGCGCGCGACGATCGGCCCGAGCGTCGAATGCTCGGCGCCGAAGGCGACCACGTCCTGGAAGTCATAGAGCAGGATCGGCATGTCGAGATTGACGTCGGCCACCACCTTGCCGCCGCCCACGACCGGATAGCGCGCGAGGAACTCGGAACCGATCAGCCCGTCCTCCTCGGCGGTGAGCGCGACGAACAGGATCGAGCGGCGCGGGCGCTTGCCGCTCTGCGTGAAGGCGCGCGCGGCTTCCAGCATCGTCGCCACGCCCGCGGCATTGTCCATCGCGCCATTGTAGATCTTGTCCTCGCCCGCCAGGCCCGGATCGGTGCCCTCATGGTCGAGATGCGCGGAGAGCACGACATATTCATCGGCGAGCTTCGGATCCGATCCCGGCAGGATGCCGATCACGTTCTCGCTCTTCTTCACCGTGACGATGCTGGTCCGCTGCAGGGTGAGCCGCTGCTTGAGCGCGAAGCTGCCCGGCGTGCCGCCCGGGGCGGCGAGCATGGCATAGAGCTGGTCGGCGCGCATCGGCGCGTCCTTGAACAACGCCTCGGCGGCGGCGCCCTTCACATAGGCGCCGATCCTGAGCCCGGGATTCTCGCCCCTGGGGAAGCCGTCCGGGCTCAGCCAGTTGGTCTGCGGGCCCTGGAAATAGGTGACGGCCTGCGCCCAGGGGAAGGCGTCCTTCAGATTGTCCGGCGTGACGAGATAGATCAGGCCGAGCGCGCCGTGCCGGCCGGCGACGGCGGCCTTGTCGAGCTTGCCGGGTTCGATGCCCGGCGGATTGCCGAGCAGCGTGACGACGAACTTGCCGGTCGCGTCGACCCCGGCATAGTCGGCCTCGCGACCATGGCCGACGAACACCGCGTCGGCGGTGAGGGTCTGGGTCTCGTTGCCGTGGAGCGGGCTCGGACCGAACAGCACGTCCTGGCCGCTGGCGAACCGTTTCGCGCCAACCGCGAGCGAGGCCGGCTTCCCGACGTCGAGCACATAGTCCGCGATGTTGACCGGCTGGTACCAGCCTTGCGTCCCGCCGGGCTTGAAGCCCATCGCGTCGAAGCGGCTGGAGACATAGCGTGCCGCGATCTCGAACCCCTGGGTCCCGTTGTCGCGCCCGCCGAGCAGGTCGTCGGCGAGGAACTCGACATGCGCGCGCACTTCGTCGGGGCTGAACGCCGGTTCCCCGGCCCCCGCCTGCGCCTCCGCCTGCGCCCCCACCTGCGCCCCCACCTGCGCCCACGCCGCGGCCGGTGCCAGGGCGAGTGCCAGCGCGATGAGAAACGATTTGCGGTGCACGGATTTCTCCCCGGAATGGCGCAGTTTTCCGCAGGCTAGAGCAAATGAATGCGGGTGCAACCGGCTTGCGGCGGGCCTGCCCGGCGCTATGCTCGCCCTCTCTCTTGTCTCTCGGGGAAACAGCTACATGAAATCGTTCCGGATGCTTTGCGGCGCGTCGATCTGCGCGCTGGCGATTGGCGCTGCCGTGCCCGTATTCGCCCAGCAGGCGCCCGCCGCCGCCGCTGCCGCCCCGGCAGGGGCCAAGCCAGTTCCGGTGGCCGAGCTCGTGAAGAAGATCGACATCCCCTATGAGGGCTTCACGCTTCCGAACGGCCTGCGCGTGCTGGTCCATACCGATCGCAAGGCGCCGATCGTCGCGGTGTCGACCTGGTACGATGTCGGCTCGAAGCACGAACCCGCCGGCAAGACCGGCTTCGCGCACCTGTTCGAGCATCTGATGTTCAACGGCTCGGAGAATGCCCCGGGCGATTTCTTCGAGCCGCTCAAGCAGGTCGGCGCCACCGATTTCAACGGCACCACCAGCTTCGATCGCACCAATTATTTCGAGACCGTGCCGCGCCCGGCGCTCGATCGCGCGCTGTTCCTCGAGAGCGACCGCATGGGCTATCTGCTCGGCGCGATCACCCAGGACGTGCTCGACGAGCAGCGCGGCGTCGTCCAGAACGAGAAGCGTCAGGGCGACAACCAGCCCTATGGCCTGGTCTTCTACAAGGTGCTCGAGGAACTGCTCGGCAGCACGCCCTATGGCCATAACGTGATCGGTTCGATGGCCGATCTCGATGCCGCGAGCCTCGACGACGTCAAGAACTGGTTCCGCGCGCATTACGGCCCGAACAACGCGATCCTCGTCCTCGCCGGCGATGTCGACGTCAAGGAAGCCCGGCCGCTGGTCGAGAAATATTTCGGCGCGATCCCGGCCGGTCCGAAGAGCGTGCTGCCGCAGGTCACGGTGCCGACGCTGGCCGCACCCAAGACGGTGACGATCAAGGACAGCGTCGCCGCCACCCTGATCCTGCGCAGCTGGGCGGTACCCGGGCTGAACGACAAGGATGCGACGGCGCTCAACGTCTTCGCCTCGGTGCTGGGCGGCCTCGCCAGCTCGCGGCTCGACAATGAACTGGTCCGCAAGGACAAGACCGCCGTCCAGGTGTCGAGCAACGTCCAGTCGCTGGCGCAGATCGGCATCTTCATGGTCCAGGCGGTGGTGAAGCCCGGCGTCGATCCGGCGGTGGTATCGAAGCGCCTCGACGAGATCCTGGCCGATCTCCTCAAGAACGGGCCGACCGCGGACGAAGTGAAGCGCGTCGCCACCACCAATGTCTCCGGCCGCATCGCGGGGCTGGAATCGGTCGGCGGCTTTGGCGGCAAGGCCGTGGCGCTCGCGTCGGGCGAGCTCTATTCGGGCGACCCGCTCCACTTCAGGAAGGAGCTGGAAGCGATGGCACGGGTCACGCCGGCCGAAGTGACCGCGGCGGCGAACAAGTGGCTCAACCGGCCCGCACTCACCGTGATGGTCGTGCCTGGCCAGCGGGAGGCCTATCAGGAAGCGACCGCCGTCGCCGCGAAGCCGGCCGAAGGCGCCAAGGCCGAGCCGGTGAAGGGCACCCGCGGCGCACTGCCCGCCGTCGCCCCGATCGGCGATCTCGTCTTCCCCAAGGTGGAGCGCACCCGGCTCTCGAACGGCATCGAGCTGGTCTATGCCCATCGCAATGCCGTGCCGGTCACCCAGATCGAGATGAGTTTCGATGCCGGCGTCGCCGCCGATCCTGCGGGCAAGCTCGGCACCCAGCGCCTGACGCTCAACATGATGGACGAAGGCACGACCAGCCTCGATTCGACGGCGCTCGCCGAAGCGCGCGAGCGGCTGGGCGCGACCATCGGCTCGGGCAGCTCGGCCGATCGCACCTATCTGGGCGTCGATGCGCCGAGCCCCAACCTGGCCGGTGCGCTCGACCTGTTCGCCGATGTGGTGGAGCGGCCCGCCTTCGTGCCGGCCGAGATCGAGCGCGTGCGGGGCCAGATGCTCGCTGGCATCGCGCAGGAGCTGACCAGCCCGACCGGCCTGTCCGGCCGCATGGTGCCGCGCGTGCTCTACGGGGCGGGTAGCCCCTATGCCAAGCTCGGCGCCGGCTCGGGCGATCCGGCGGTCGTGAAGACGATCACGCGCGACGATCTGGTCGCCTGGCACAATGCCTGGATCCGTCCGGACAAGGCCAAGATCTTCGTCGTCAGCGACCGTCCGCTCGCCGAGATCAAGGCCGCGCTCGAGACGCGCTTCGGCGGCTGGAAGAGCGAGGGGCCGGCCGGCGCCAAGGCCTTCGCACCCTCGGCCCAGGCGATGACACCCCGGATCATCCTGATCGACCGGCCCAATTCGCCGCAGTCGCAGATCGTCGCGGCGCAGCTGACCGGCGTCGATCCCTTCTCGGACACGCTGGCGGTGACCACCGCCAACCAGGCGCTCGGCTCGGGCTTCCTCTCGCGCATCAACATGGACCTGCGCGAGGCCAAGCACTGGTCCTATGGCGCGGGCGGCGGCTATTCCTTCCTGGAGCACGCCGTGCCCTATACGATCAGCGCTCCGGTCCAGGCGGACAGGACGGGCGATTCGATCAAGGCGATCCAGCAGCAGGTGCGCGACTTCCTGACCACCAAGGGCGTGACGCCCGAGGAGCTGACGCGCGAAGTCAATGGCTCGACTCGCGAGCTGCCCGGCCGCTTCGAGACGTCGGACGCCGTGCTCAACGCGATGCAGCAGAACGACCTGCGCCGCCGTCCGGACGATTATTTCAGCACCATCGCACAAAAATATCGGATGCTCGCCATACCCCAGCTTGACGCTGCGGCACGCGCGGCTCTCGACCCGAACAAGTTCGTTTTCGTGGTCGTCGGCGATGCCGCGAAGGTCCGGCCGCAGCTTGACAGCATCGGCCTGCCCGTCGAGGTGGTCCCCGCAGCGTCGCTGGCAAGCACCAAGCCGGCGGCCAATTAATCAGGAGAGTTCTCATGGCGAATGTGGACGGCAGCTGGAACACGGTCGTTAAGTCGCCGCTGGGCGACCAGGCGGCAGTGTTCACCGTGACGAGCGACGGCGACACCTTCACCGGCACCTTCGCCGGCGCGATGGGCAATGCCGAAGCCAAGGACGGCAAGACCGATGGCGACAAGCTGACCTGGACGATGGACGTGTCGGTCCCCATGCCGATGACGCTCACCGGCGAGGCGACCGTGGACGGCGACGCGATGACCGGCACCGTCACGGCGGGCGCGTTCGGCGCTTTCCCGCTCACCGGCACGCGCGCCTGACGGCACGTAACCCAAGCTGATCGGAGCGCCCGTCCCGCACCATGCGGGGCGGGCGTTTCATTTTGCGGGGAAGTGCGGAAGCGGGGGCGAACCGTTACCCCCGCTTCCGCAAGACGCGGTGCCGCCGGGCGGCAGCCCCGCGCCTTCCCGAACCGGCACCTCGCGAGCGCACCAGAGCAGGACGGAGGAACCGGCCGGGCCCCTTGTTTCGCAAGCGGATCAGCAGTCCCGATGCGGGCGATTAGGAGAAAAGGTGCAGGCCAGTGCGTTGCGCCGAACCGCGGCTTCGCTATGGGCTGAACGCCAGTTCACAAAGGGGGATACATGCCGGGCGGTCTGGTCGCATTGCTGGATGACGTTGCCGCGCTCGCCAAGCTGGCGGCGGCCTCGCTGGACGACGTGGCGGGAGCCGCGGGGCGCGCCGGCACCAAGGCGGCAGGAGTGGTGATCGACGATGCCGCGGTCACGCCGCGCTATGTCGTCGGCCTCACGCCGGATCGCGAGCTGCCGATCATCTGGAAGATCACGCTCGGGTCGCTCCGCAACAAGCTGCTCTTCATCCTGCCGGTCGCGCTCGCGCTCAGCGCCTTCGCGCCTTGGGCGCTGACGCCGCTGCTGATGCTCGGCGGCTCCTATCTGTGCTTCGAGGCGGCGGAGAAGATCGTCGAGGCGCTGGCCGGCCATCATGCCGAGGCGGAAGTCGCCGGGATCGATACGCCGGCCGAGCTGGAGAAGCGCCAGGTCGCCGGCGCGGTGCGCACCGATTTCATCCTGTCGGCGGAGATCATGGCGATCGCGCTGGCCGAGTTGCCCGATGCGTCGTTCGGCATGCGCGCGGCGGCGCTGGCGGCAGTTGCGGTCGCGATCACGATCGGCGTCTATGGCGTGGTCGCGCTGATCGTGAAGATGGACGATATCGGGCTGCACCTGAGCAAGCGCCCCTCGGCGATCGCGCAGCGCACGGGCAGGCTGCTGGTCCAGGCGATGCCGGTGCTGCTCCAGGCATTGTCGCACATCGGCGTGGCGGCGATGGTCTGGGTCGGCGGCGGCATTCTGCTCCACGGATTCGAGGCGTTCGGGCTGAATGCGATTCCGCATTTCGTCCATCACCTTGCCGAAGCAGCCGGCCATGCGGTGCCGTTCGCGGGCGGGTTCGTCGAATGGCTGATCGGCGCGATCGGTGCGGGCATCTGCGGCCTGATCGTCGGCGCGGCGATCGTCGGAGCGATCCATCTGGTGCCGCGGAAGAAGCACTGACCTGAACTCCCCCTTGCAGGGAGGGGAGGGGCTATGCCCGCTTCACTCGCGTGACATGGCCCATCTTCCGCCCCGGCCGGGCATCGCCCTTGCCATAGAGGTGGAGGTGCGTGCCCGGCTCGGCGAGCAGCTCGGGCCAGCGATCGGCATCCGCGCCGATCAGGTTCTCCATCTCGATCCCCGTGCCGGTGAGCCCGGTGCTGCCGAGCGGCAGCCCGCAGATCGCGCGGATATGGTTCTCGAACTGCGAGCATTCGGCACCTTCGATCGTCCAATGCCCCGAATTGTGCACGCGCGGCGCCATTTCGTTGAACACCGGCCCGTCGTCGGTCGCGAAGAATTCCAGCGTCAGCACGCCGACATGGCCCAGCGCCTCGGCCACCCGGCCGGCGAGCGCCGCCGCCTCGGTCCAGTGGCGTGCGATCTCGGCGGGGGCGGGCACGGTCGACTTGTCGAGGATGCCGTCCTTGTGCTCGTTCCAGGGCGGCGGATAGCTGGCCAGCGAACCGTCGACGCCGCGCACCGTGATGATCGAGAATTCGTGGCTGAACGTCACAAAGCCTTCGAGGATCGCCGGCCGCTCGCCGATCTCCTCCCAGGCCGAAGCCGCCTCGGCCGCGTCGCGGATGCGCACCTGGCCCTTGCCGTCATAGCCCAGGCGCAGCGTCTTCAGGATCGACGGCGCACCGATCTCGGCGATGGCGGCGTCGAGCTGCGCGCGGGTCTCGACCAGCGCCCAGGGCGCGGTCCGCCCGCCCAGCGCGGCGACGAACGCCTTCTCGCGCGCCCGGTCCTGCGCGATCGACAGGCTCTGCGCGCCGGGGCGCACCGGCACCTTGCCGGCGAGGAACTCCACCGGCCCGATCGCGATATTCTCGAACTCATAGGTGATCACGTCACACTGGGCGGCGAGCTCGTCGAGCACGATGCGGCTGTGATAGTCGGCGCGCGTGTAGCTGGAGGCGGTCTGCGCGGCGACGCTCTCTTCATCGGGCGCGAGCACATGGGTGCGATAGCCCAGCTGCGCGGCGGCGACGGCGAGCATGCGGCCGAGCTGGCCCCCGCCCAGGATGCCGATCGTCGATCCGGGGGGCAGCGCGTCGCTCATTCGGGATCGGTCGCCACGCTCTCGGTCTGTGCCGCGCGCCACGCCTGGAGGCGCTGGCTGAGCGCTTCGTCCGAAGTCGCCAGGATCGCGGCGGCGAGCAGCCCGGCATTGATCGCGCCAGCCTTGCCGATCGCCAGCGTGCCCACGGGGATGCCGCCGGGCATCTGGGCGATCGAGAGCAGGCTGTCCATGCCCTTGAGCGCCTTGGATTCCACCGGCACGCCGAGCACCGGCAAGTGCGTCATCGAAGCGGCCATGCCGGGCAGGTGCGCCGCGCCGCCGGCCCCGGCGACGATCACCTTGAGGCCGCGCCCGGCCGCGCCGGTGGCATAGTCGTAGAGCCGTTGCGGGGTGCGATGCGCCGAGACGACCTTGGTCTCGTGCGGCACGCCGAGCTTCTCGAGCACCTTGGCGGCGTGGTGCATCGTCTCCCAGTCGGAAGTGCTGCCCATGATGATGCCGACCAGAGGTGCCACGTCTTGCCCCGTGCTGTTGGAAGCGGCGTGACTAGAGGGAAGGGCGGGAGAGGGCAACCCATCCCGGCTGGAAGTGCGAGGGGCATTGCCCTATCGTCCGATGATGCTGTTCGCCTTCGCCCTGCTCGCCGGCGCGACTGCCGCTGGGCCGTCCGAATTTCCCATCCATGTCGGCTAGTGCCAGTGGGTGCGCGGCGCCTTCTATGTGGCGAACGGCAGCGGCATCAATCGCCTCTGGGTACGCGGCACCCGCCATGTGCTCAACCTGCACGACAATGACAGCGACGCAGAGGTGCCCCGGGCGATCAAGCAGTTCTGGAAGGGCCGGCCTTTCGAGTCACGTCTGTGGGGGGACTTCTATGTTTGCGCCCGTGCCCGCTACATCCCCGGCCATATGCAGCGCGTCCGCATCTTGCGTACGCGCCGCACCATGATTGCCAGGCGCTGAATCTACCGCTCGCTCAGATAGTAGCGCTCGACTTCGTTCAGCGCGTCGTCCAGCTCATAGACGATCGGCTGGCCGGTCGGGATTTCCAGGCTGACGATCTCGTCGTCGGGAATGCCCGAGAGATGCTTCACCAGCGCGCGCAGCGAGTTGCCGTGCGCGGCGATCAGCACGCGCTTGCCGGCCTTGAGCTCGGGGGCGATCCGTTCCTCCCAATAGGGCAGCACGCGCGCGATCGTGTCCTTCAGGCTCTCGGTCTGCGGGATCGCCACGCCGCGATAGCGCGCGTCCCTGGCCAGGTCCCAGGGCGAGCCCGCTTCGGGGAGCGGCGGCGGCACGTCGAAGCTGCGGCGCCAGATCTTCACCTGCTCGTCGCCATGCAGCGCCGCGGTCTCCGCCTTGTTCAGCCCGGTCAGGCCGCCATAATGGCGCTCGTTCAGCTTCCAGCTCTTCTCCTCGGGCAGCCAGAGGCGTCCCATCGCTTCGAGCGCCAGGTGCAGCGTCTTGATCGCGCGGCTCTGGAAGCTGGTGAAGCACAGGTCGAAGTCGAGCCCCTTCTCCTTCATCAGCGTGCCCGCGGCCGCCGCTTCCTGCACGCCCTGCTCGGTCAGGTCGACGTCCCACCAGCCGGTGAAGCGGTTTTCGAGGTTCCAGGCCGACTGGCCGTGGCGGATCAGGACGAGCTTGGGCATGCGAACTCCTTGCAACCGGTTGCGAGCGTCCTTAGCGGCGGGAGCGGCGGGGACAAGGGAGACAGGCGATGGCGATCGTTCGGCAGACTCTGGCATATCACGGTCCCGGCGGCCCCTTCGAGGGCGTGGTCGCCTATGAGGACGAAGTGACGACGCTGCGCCCGGGCGTGCTGGTCCTGCCCAATGTGCTCGGCCAGAAGGAAGCCGACAACGTCCATGCCGAGAACCTCGCCAAGCTCGGCTATGTCGCGCTGGCGGCCGACATTTACGGCCAGGGCAAGCGCGTGACGCACGCCTCGCCCAACCGCAACGAATATATGGATGCGCTCAACGCCGACCGGGCGCTGCTGCGCGCCCGGCTGGCGGCTTCGCTGGAAGCGCTGGCCGGTTTCGACCGGGTCGATCCCGCCAGGCTGGCCGCGATCGGCTTCTGCTTCGGCGGCAAGTGCGTGCTCGACATGGCGCGGGCGGGGCTGCCGATCCTCGGCGGCGTCTCGTTCCACGGCGTCTACGACCGCCCCGACTATGCCAATGTCGCGCCGATCGCGGCCAGGCTGCTCGTCTGCCATGGCTGGGAAGATCCGATCGCGCCGCCCGAGAAGACCGTGGCGCTGGCCCGGGAGCTGACCGAATCGGGCGCCGACTGGCAGATCCATGCCTATGGCCATGCCGGCCATGCCTTCACCGACCGGGACCGCAAGACGTCCACGGTGCCAGGCGTGGTCTACGAGCCCAAGGCCGACCGCCGCAGCTGGCAGGCGATGGCCAATTTCCTCGAAGAGGTGTTCGCTTGAGCGCGCGAGTCGCGGCCATGGTTAACGAATCGTCGACGCGCCGGGCCCGGATTCATCCGTAAGGTGCGATTACCATAAGGGTTCCCGCCAAATTGGCGGGCCCCTTGCCCCCGTTCATATTCCCCGCACGACAGCAGCAGCCGGGGCGCTGCCGCAGCAGGGGATACGCAATGTCGAAGATCACGATCGCGCTCGAAGCAGCCGTCGCCACCGTTCTCGAGAACATGCCGAAGGACGCGGCGCAGACGAACCGCCAGCGCGTCCATGTCGATCGTGCCTTCGCCCAGATCCTCAAGCTGATCGCGCCGCGCATCCGCCACTTCGTGCGCCAATACGGACTGAGCGCGCATTGGGAGGATGCCGAGCAGTGCTGCGCCATCGCCGTCCACCGCGCGATCGAATCCTATGATCCCACCAAGGCCCAGTTCACCACGTTCGTGAACTGGCAGATCCGCGGCGAGCTCCAGAGCCTGCGCTTCCGCCTGATGACCGACCAGCGCCCCTCGGCCAGGAAGGTCGAGGCCACCACCGTCTCGCTCAGCGCCCTCGCCGCCACCGATGGCGACGAGATCGCCCCCGAGGCGATGATCGAGGACGAGGAGGCCGTCGCCCGCACCGAAGCCGCCGCTTCCGACTATCTCGCCGAGGGCGCCGTCTCCCAGCTCATCGACGCCTATGTCGACCAGCTCCGCAAGGTCGGCGTCGAGGCACTGCGCCGCCGACCGCGCCCGAAGCGCGCTGAGGCCGCGCTGCGCCGCACCGAGGGGCCGCGCCTGCGCTCGGCCACCCATGGCATCGACCCCGCCGAGCTGGAGAAGCTCGAAGCCAAGCTGAGCCGCGACCGCGAGATCGTCGCGCGCCGCGTCTTCGACGGCGCCACGCTCGACGAGGTCTCGCGCGCAACCGGCGTGACCAGGGAACGCATCCGCCAGATTGGCAGGCAGGCGACCAGGCTGCTGACCGAGATCGCTGCCGAAGCGCCGCGCTTCACCCCGATGGCCGAAGACGCCCGCCGCGCGATGCCGCCGGCCCGCCCGCGCCGCGGCGGCGCTGCGAAAGTGCCGCTGCTCCCCGATCCGGGTGCGCTCCACAATCGCCTCGCCCATGTCGAGGCGATCGAGGCGGAGCGGACGGCCTATGTCACGCCGGCCCTGCCGGTCGCCCGGCTGGTGCTGCACTGATCCTTCAGACCACCCGCGACAGGAAGCGGCTGAACGGATCCTCGCGATAGTCGCCGAACGGCCCGCATTCGGTGAAGCCGAACTGGCGGTAGAGCGCATGGGCGGCATCGAAGGAATCGCCCGATCCCGTTTCCAGGCTCACGCGCCGATAGCCCCGCGAGCGGGCGGTGCTCAGGATATGCCCGACCAGCTTGGCGCCGGTGCCGCGGCGCAGATGCTCCGACGCGGTGCGCATCGACTTGATCTCGCCATGCTCCGGATCGAGCTCGCGCAGCGCGCCGCAGCCCAGCAGGTCCTCGCCGTCCCACACGGTCCAGAAGGTCACGTCGGGCGCGGCGAGGCCGGAGAAGTCGAGGAAATGGGTGCTGTCCTTCGGCGAATTGGCCAGCATCCCGGCGAAATGCTGCTCCAGCAGCCCGCGGACCCGCGCATCGTCGAGCCCGCCCTCGCGGATTTCCATGTTCGACCCCTCTTTGTCGTTTTCGTTCCCGGTCAGATCTCGTCGATAAATCCTGCCAAAGTCTCAAGGCAGGCATGCGCCAGCGTCTTGCAGCGCGCGGGCGACCAGGCGAATTCCGGATCGGCGTTGGCCTCGTGATCCTTGAACGGCATTTCCAGCGTCATCGAGACCGCGCCGAAACGCTCGGCGAGCTGGTTGGTCGACATCGAGAGATTGGCCTGGCCCGGCGCCGATTTCTCATAGCCCAGGTCGAGCTGGAAATCGGGCGTCGTCCGGGCGAGGCGGCGGGCATATTCGTAGAATTTCTCGCCATGCGCATCCGTCCAGGAGGCGATGCCTTCGAAGCCGGCGAGGAAATTGGCGGGGATCGCCTCGTCGCCATGCACGTCGATCGCGAAGTCGACGCCGGTCTCGTCCATCGCCGCGCGGACCAGGAACACCTCGGGGCTCTTCTCCATCGTCGGAGCATGCCATTCGCGGTTGAGGTTGATGCCGGCGGCGTTGGTGCGCAGATGCCCGCGGCGCGAACCGTCCGGATTCATGTTGGGCACGATGTGGAACACGGCCTTCTCGCGCAGGTCCCGCGCCGTCGCGTTGGTCGGGTCGGTCAGGAATTCGAGGGCGCCTTCCATCCACCATTCGGCCATGGTCTCGCCCGGATGCTGGCGCGCATAGAGCCACACCGTCTTCGGCCCGGTGCCGAGCGTCAGCAGGTCCATCGGCTGGCCGTCGAGCGTCTTGCCCAGCTCGCGGTGCGACACGCCCGGCATCAGCGCGATGCGGCTGACCAGGTCGTGGTGCCGCTCCATCGAATAGGGCGCGAAATAGGCGAACCAGACCAGGTCGGTGTCGATCGCCTTGGTGAAGCTCAGCACGCCGTCGGCATAGCTCGATTCGGCCGTGCGCCACGCTTCGCGGTCGGTCGACCAGCGGGCCTTGTAGCCCGGCCAGCCGAACGCATAGGCGGCTCCGCCCGCGTTCAGCAGGCGGAAGGTGAGGGTGCGTCCCTTCGCTCCGGCCACGCGGAAGTGAAACCACTGGTAGAAGTCCGAGAGGTGATCGGTGACGATCTCGAGGTCGACGCGGTCGCCCTCGATCCCCACGAGGCGGATGTTGCCGGAATCGAAGCCGGAATTGATCTGGATGGTCATTTCACCGTGATAGTGATGCCGGACTCGCCGGGGAAGTCCTTGAAGAGTGCCTTGGCCATGCGCGCGGCCGCGGCGCCGGGCTGGTCCGGATCGGTGCCGCTCACGCTGCCGCTCTGCGCCCGGCCTTCCCAAACGGTGGTGTTGTCGCTGCGGCGGCGCAGCTGCACCCACAGCTCGGTCTGATACAGCTCGCGCGTCTTGCCGCCGATGCCGAAGCCGACATCGCCGCCGACGCCCACGCCGCCGCGGCGCCCGCCGCTGAAGCTGCCGGCGCCCAGGCCGATGCTGACCGGCGGCGGTTCCTTGAATGCCCCCTTGCTCGTGCGGCGGAAGCCGACCGCCGCGATATAGCCCGAAGGCGTGCTGCTCACCGACTGGACATAGCCCAGCCGCTCCAGCTCGGCGCGCACCGCATCGGCATAGGTCTGATATTCGGGGCCGAACGAATCGGTGTTGGCCATCGGCTCGACCGCGACGGTGGTGCGCTCGATCGGCGCGCCCAGATGATAGCGGGTGACGTCGATCGGCTGGGGGCGATAGCTGGGGGCGCAGGCTCCCAGCGCGGCGAGCAGGGCGATGCTGAGCGGCTTCTTCACGCGAGGAACTCCTGTTTCGCGGACGGAACGTCTCGGTTTTGCCCTCCAACACGAATCAGGTCGAGTCGGTTCCGCAGCGTTGCGGGGCGACTCCTGCCTTGACTTGGCGGGCGTCGGCCACTAGGCGAGCCCCTCTTTCCGGCATTCCTATAGTTTGAGAAGCGAATCGGTCATGAAGATCGTGAATTCATTGAAGTCGCTCAAGGATCGGCATCGCGACAACCGCGTGATCCGCCGTCGTGGGCGCATCTACGTCATCAACAAGACCCAGAAGCGTTTCAAGGCCCGCCAGGGCTGATTCGCGTGGTCCAGCCCCATGCCGTCATCTTCGATGTCGGGAAGGTGCTGTTCGACTGGGAACCTCGGTTCCTCTACGAGCGCCTGATCGAGGACGATCGGGCGCTCGAAGCGTTTCTGGCGAACGTCGTCACCAGGGAATGGCATTTCCAGCACGATGCGGGGCGTCCGTTCGCGGAAACCTCGGCGGAGTTGCGTGCCCGCTTTCCCGAACATGCGGCGCTGATCGCCGCCTGGGCGCCGCGCTTCAACGAAACGCTGGGGCCGGCGATTCCCGGCATGACCGCGCTCGTCGAGGCGCTCGATGCCGCCGGCGTGCCGCTCTTCGCGATCACCAATTTCTCCGGCGAGTTCTGGCCGCCGTTCCGCGCGCGCGAAGCCGCGCTGTTCGATCGCTTCCGCGACATCGTCGTCTCGGGCGACGAGAAGCTGGTGAAGCCCGATCCCGCGATCTACGCGCTCGCGCTGCGCCGATTCGGCCTGGAGGGGCCGGACGCGGTGTTCATCGACGACAGCCTGCCCAATGTCGTCGCGGCGGCGGACGCCGGAATCCACGCCTTGCACTTCACCGGGGCGGCGAAGCTGCGGGCGGATCTCGAAGGCCTGGGGCTGCTCTAGACTCCCCTCCCGCGACGGGAGGGGAATCGGTCTGGATCAGATCGCGTCCGGCCCTTCGCGGCCCGGATGGTTCTTCAACTCGTCGCCGACCAGCGTCACCACGTGCAGCACGTTGGTCGAGCCGGGCGTCCGGAAGGGTACGCCGGCGCACAGCACGACGCGGTCGCCCGCCGCGGCGATGTGGTGGCGCAGCGCCATCCGCTTCGACTTGGCGACCATCTCCTCGAACGAATCGACGTCGCGGGTGTGGACCGCGTGCGTGCCCCAGAGCAGGCCGAGCCGGCGCGCCGTCTCGATCTTGGGGGTGAGCACCAGGATCGGCACCGAGGGGCGCTCGCGCGCGATTCGCCGCGCGGTCGAGCCCGAGCTGGTGAAGCAGGTGATGCCGGAGGCGGAGACGGTGCGCGCGATGTTCTTCGCGGCCTCGGCCAGCGCGTCGGCGGTAGTGGGGTCGGGGCGCGTCACGGTGAAGTGGACGCGGTCGCCATGCGCGGGGTCGCGCTCCACGGCGTCGGCGATCGAGTTCATCATCGAAACCGATTCGACCGGCCATTTGCCGGCGGCGCTCTCGGCCGAGAGCATGATCGCATCGGCACCGTCATAGACTGCCGTGGCGACGTCCGAGACTTCGGCGCGCGTCGGCGACGGGCTCTCGATCATCGATTCGAGCATCTGGGTGGCGACGATCACCGGGCGGCCCAGGCGGCGCGCGGTCTCGACGATGCGCTTCTGGAGCGGCGGCACGGTCTGCGGCGGCAGCTCGACGCCCAGGTCGCCGCGCGCGACCATCACGCCGTCGCACTGCTCCACGATCTCGTCGAGCCGCGCGATGGCCGAAGGCTTCTCGATCTTGGCGAGCAGCGCCGCCTTGCCGCCGATCAGGCGGCGGGCCTCCATCAGGTCCTCGGGGCGCTGGACGAAGCTGAGCGCGATCCAGTCGGCGCCCTGCTCGACGGCGAAGGCGAGGTCGCTGCGGTCCTTCTCGGTGAGCGCGGCGAGCGGCAGCACCATGTCGGGCACGTTCAGGCCCTTGTTGTTCGACAGCGGACCGCCCACCTCGACGATCGTGGTCAGCCGGTCGGGCGCGACCGAGACGACGCGCAGCACCAGCTTGCCGTCGTCGAGCAGCAGGCGGGCATTCTCGTGCGCCGCCTCGAAGATCTCGCGGTGCGGCAGCTCGACGCGGGTGGCGTCGCCGGGCGTCTTGTCGCGATCGAGGATGAACTCGTGGCCGGTGACCAGCTGCACCTTGCCGTCGGCGAACTTGCCGACGCGCAGCTTCGGGCCCTGAAGGTCGGCCAGGATCGTGGTCGGGCGGCCATATTTCTGCTCGAGCCCGCGAATCGCCTCGAACAGCGGCACCTTCGATGCCTGGTCGCCATGGCTCATGTTGATCCGGAACGCGTCGGCGCCGGCTTCGAACAGCTTGGCGATCATCTCGGGCGTCGCGCTGGCGGGGCCGAGCGTGGCGAGGATGCGAACCTTGCGCGTGCGGGGGCTGATTGCCTTTGTCATCGTTGTCATATCCTCGGCTTGTGCCTCGGTGCCTCTAGCCTCATATCCCGGAGGATCAACCGTGGAGGTGTGATAATGGACGAACTCGACCAGCTGGATGACGCTACCGCCGCCAAGGCGTTCCGCAGCCTGGTCCGCCATCTCCGCCATCGCACCGACGTGCAGAACATCGATCTGATGGGCCTGGCGGGCTTTTGCCGCAACTGCCTGGCCGACTGGATCGTCGAGGCCGATCCGTCGATCGCCAGGGACGAGGCGCGCCATATCGTCTACGGCATGCCGTTCCCGGAATGGAAGGCGCGCCACCAGGGCGAAGCCACGCCCGAGCAGATCGCGCGGATGGAAGCGAGCGTGAAGCGGAACGAAGCGCTGGACGAAGCGCTCGACGAGAGCTTCCCGGCTAGCGATCCGCCCGCGATGACCGAGCCGGGGCGCTGACCGCCGGCCGGGCCGGATTCGCGGCCGGGGCCGGAGAGAGCTTCCACTTCATCGCCTTCGCTACCGCCGCGCGCCAGATGTCGTAGCCGGCGCGAGTCATGTGCAGGCCGTCCTCGCGATAGAGTTCGGGGCGCGGCTTGCCGTCCGGTCCCAGCATCGCGGGGAAGATGTCGACATAGCCGAGCCGCCGGTCGGTCGCGACATAGTCGCGCACCAGCGTGTTGGCCTCGCGGATTCCGTCGATCAGCCGCCAGCGCGACGGGCTGGGCTTGATCGCGATGAACAGGATGCGGGTGCCGGGCAGCCTGAAATGCACCTTGGTCACCAGTGCCTGGAAATCGGAGAGAACTTCCTCGGGCGTGTGCCCGGCCTCCAGGTCGTTGTCGCCGGCATAGAAGACGATCGTCTTCGGTGCGTGGGGCGTCACGATCCGATCGGCATAGCGGACGCTGTCGGGAATCGTGGAGCCGCCGAAGCCGCGATTGACCACATTGTGGCCGGGGAACTCGCGCGCGAGGTCGGGCCACATCCGGATGCTCGAGCTGCCGAGGAACAGCACCCCGCCCTTTGCCGGCCTGGTGATGGCGTCGCGCGCCTCGAACGCGGCGATCTCGGCGGCGAAGGGCGCCTTGTCCGCCGGGATCGGCGCGGGGCGGAGATGGGCCGGCACCCGCATGGCGGGCGGAAGCTGGACCGGCGCGGCGGGCTTTGCCGGAACTGGGGCCGGCGGCCGGTTCTGCGCGGGCGCGGTGGCCGGCAGGAGAGCGAGCATGGCGGCGGCGAAAAGCGCGATTCGGCGGGAAAGGGGCATGGCCGGCAGATAACCGCACCGGCCGCCAGGGGCAATTCGCGGGTAATCGACGGAAGCGGACCGTGTCGCGACGGAGCCGGGGCGGGTCGATTGCGAGATCGCGATTACACTTGTAGTCGATGGGTATGCGACGTCTCGCTCGGCTCCTTGCCTGCTCGCTCCTCCTGGTCCCCGGCATCGTATCGGCGCGCGCCGCCGATCCCGCGGGCGAGGTCGACAAGCTGCTCGCTCCGTGGAGCAAGCCGGACGCGCCGGGATGCGCCGTGTCGGTCGCACGCGACGGACTGCTGCTCCATGCCCGCGGCTATGGCGCCGCCAATGTCGAGGCGGGCATCGCCAACACGCCCGACACGGCCTTCCACATCGCCTCGCTCTCCAAGCAGTTCACTGCCTTCGCGGTGCTGCTCCTCCAGGCGGAGGGCAGGCTCGCGCTCGACGACGACGTGCGCAAATATGTCCCCGAGCTGCACCGCTTCGCGCGGCCGATCACGCTCGCCCATCTCATGCACCACAGCAGCGGGCTGCGCGACCAGCTGAGCCTGTTCTGGCTGCAGGGCCGGCGCGGCGAGGACAGCATTGCCCAGCAGGACGCATTGCGGGTGATCTTCGGCCAGCGCGAGCTCAACTTCGCGCCCGGCACCGCCTTCGGCTATTCCAACTCGAACTACACGCTGCTCGCGCTGGTGGTCGAGCGCGTCTCCGGCAAGTCCTTTGCCGACTTCCTCGCGGAGCGCGTGTTCCGGCCGCTCGGCATGGACCATAGCTATGTCGTCGACGACTATCACCGCATGCGCGCCGGCCAGGCGATGCCCTATGCGCCCGGCGGGAAGGAAGGCGCGCCGGAGCGCCGCTTCCTCCCCTATGCCACCTATGGCTCGACCGGTATCCGCTCCACCGCGGCCGACCTCGCCCGCTGGGCGCGCAACTTCGCCGAGCCGGTCGTGGGCACGAAGGCGGTGATCGCGGAGATGCTGAAGGCCGATCCCGTCACCGGCTATGGCGGCGGGCTCCATATCGGGCGCCATCGCGGCGCGCCGATCGTCGGGCACAGCGGCATCGATCCCGGATTCGTCGGCCATTTCCTGATGCTGCCGGAGCGGCGCCTGTCGGTCGCGCTGATCTGCAATGTCGAGGGGGAGGATCCGGCGCCGCTCGCACGCGGGATCGCCGATCTCTATCTGGGCGAGGCTCCCGCCGATCCCGCCCCGCGCCCCGAAGTCGCGCTGGCCCCTGCCGAACTGCTGCGCCTTGCCGGCAATTATCGCGATCGGCTCGGCACCGGCTTCCTGATCGAGGCGCGCGAAGGCAGGCTCTGGATGCAGGGCTTCGACCCGATGATCCCTCACGGCGCGGGCGCCTTCGGCATGAAGGGCGCGCCGGTCGCCATCCGCTTTTCGGGCGAGGTGCCGGCGCGGACGCTGACGATCGACGGCCCCGGCGGCCTCCTGGTGGCGACGCGCTATGTCCGGCAGCCGGCGACGGCACTCACGCCCGCGCGCATGACCGACTATCTCGGCACCTATTACAGCCCCGAGCTCGCCGTTCTGGTGACGGTCGCGCGGCGCAACGGCGCGCTCTGGATCCTGGGGCCGGGCTGGGAGAGCCGGATCAGCCAGCCGCCCGAAAAATATCGCGAGCGCGATTCCTTCGATACCGACACGGTCACCGGCACGGTCCGCTTCCGCCGCGATGCGCGGGGCAGGGTGACGGAGCTGCGCAGCACCAATGGCCGCATCGTCGACCTGCGCTTTCTGCGCGTGACGGGCCTGCCTCGGCTCGGCGCGGTTGGGGGTTGAGCGGAGCCGCCCGCTCCGATAATCGCGCCCCTTTCCGAACCAGATTCTTCCAGGAGCTTCCACCTTGTCCGATTCGATTTCCGCCGAGCAACTGCGCCTTCTCATCGAGCGGATCGAGCGGCTCGAGGAAGAGAAGAAGGGCATCGCCGACGATATCAAGGACGTCTATGCCGAAGCCAAGGCGACCGGCTTCGACGTGAAGACGATGCGCTCGATCGTCCGCCTGCGGAAGATGGAAAAGCATCACCGCGACGAGGCGGAGATGCTGCTCGAAACCTACAAGCAGGCGCTCGGTATCTAGGGTTGTCGTCGTCCCCGGCGTCCCGGCCCGGATCCGGGGCCGCCGGGTGACGATGTTCGGGCAAGCATTGCCCATGGCCCCGCGCCTGGCCTAAAGCCGCGCGATCAGTTTCATACGAGAGCGCAATGGCAGGCCATTCCAAGTTCAAGAACATCATGCACCGCAAGGGCGCGCAGGATAAGAAGCGCTCGAGCATGTTCTCCAAGCTCAGCCGCGAAATCACTGTCGCCGCCAAGATGGGCTTGCCCGATCCCGACATGAACCCGCGCCTGCGCGCCGCGATCGCCGCGGCCAAGGCGCAGTCGATGCCCAAGGACAATATCCAGCGCTCGATCGACAAGGCGAGCAAGGGCGACGGCGAGAATTACGAAGAGATCCGCTACGAGGGCTTCGGTCCGGGCGGCGTCTCGCTGATCATCGAGGCGCTGACCGACAATCGCAACCGCACCGCCACCAATGTGCGCACCGCGGTCTCCAAGAATGGCGGCAATCTCGGCACCGCCGGCTCGGTAAGCCATGGCTTCGACCGGATGGGCCTGATCAACTATCCGGCCAAGGCCGGCGACGCCGAGAAGGTGTTCGAGGCCGCGCTCGAGGCGGGGGCAGAGGACGTGGCCAGCTCCGAGGACGGCCATGAGATCTGGACCGCGCAGGACGCGCTTCACGAAGTCGCCAAGGCGCTGGAGCCGGTGCTGGGCGAGGCCGAGGGCGCCAAGCTCGCCTGGCGGCCCCAGACCATGGTCGATGTCGGCGAGGAGGACGCGGCCAAGCTGTTCAAGCTGATCGATGCGCTCGACGACGACGACGACGTCCAGACGGTGTGGGGGAATTACGAAGTCTCGGACGACGTGATGGAGAAGCTGGGCTGATTCGGGATCGCGCAACGACGCGACGAGGCGACGAGCGAAGCATGTCGTTTGCGCAAGGGCACGAAGGCGCGGGGATTTCGGTCGTTGCGCGCGGCGCGGGAACGCTCTCGCGCAGGCGGCGAATGGCACCGGCTGGCAGATTGCCGCCGTCGCGGCCGGGGAGTCCCTCCGCGCCTCCGCGCCTCTGCGCGAACCGATCTCCTTCCTTCCCCACCGTCGCGCCGGCGCGCCGTTGCGCGCGCCGGAAATGATCATCCTCGGCCTCGACCCCGGCCTCGGCACCACCGGCTGGGGGCTGATCCGTGCGGAGGGTAATCGCCTGTCGCACCTCGCCAACGGGCGGCTGAAGACCGATACCCAGGCGCCGCTCCCGCGCCGCCTCGCGCATCTCGACGCCATGCTGGCCGCGCTGATCGCCGATCACGGCCCCGAGGCGGCGGCGGTGGAAGAGGTATTCGTCAATTCCAACGCCCAGTCGACGCTCAAGCTCGGCCAGGCCCGCGGTGTGGTGCTGTGTGCGGCGGCGCGGACCGGCATCGATGTCGGCGAGTACAAGCCGAGCACGGTCAAGAAGTCGGTGGTCGGCATGGGCAATGCCGAGAAGGCGCAGGTGCACGCGATGGTGCAGGTGCTGCTGCCTGGCGTGAAGATCGCCGGGCCCGACGCCGCCGATGCGCTGGCGGTCGCCATCTGCCACGCCCACCATCTGGCAAGCGCCCGCTTCGGGTTGCGCTAGGCGGCCAGCGCGACGATCATTTCTGCCCCCGTTTCCCCGCTCGAATTGGGGAACCGCGCGGCAACGTGCCAGCGGGGCGGGTGATTTCGCTTTCCTAGGCCTGCTTGTTCTGCTTATGTACCGGGCATGCGCGCGCGCCTCCGCTCCTGTTCCGCCTGGCTGCCATTCGCCCGATGCCGTGCGCGGCGCGGGGAATGGGGAGGGGGCCTCGACGCCATATGCTTCCGCGCGGAGGACCGGGCATGATCGCGCACCTGAAGGGCCGGCTGGAGGCGACGGGGCTCGACCATGTCGTGATCGACGTGAACGGCGTCGGCTATCTCGCCGGCGCGTCGGGCAGGACGATCACCGCACTCGGCGCCACCGGCGGATTGGTCACGCTCCACACCGAGATGCTGGTGAGCGAGGATTCGATCCGGCTGATGGGTTTCGCCACCGCGAGCGAGCGCGACTGGTTCCGCCTGCTCACCAGCGTGCAGGGCGTCGGTGCCAAGGTGGCGCTCGCGATCCTCTCGATCCTGTCGCCCGAGGAAGTGCAGACTGCCGTGGCGCGTGCCGATTCGGCGATGATCGCGCGGGCGAATGGGGTGGGGCCCAAGCTTGCCCAGCGCATCGTCAACGAACTCAAGGACAAGGCCGGCGGCGTGGCGCTCGGCAGCGGCGGCGCCCCGGGCGTGGCAGCGGCGGGTGGCGCTGCGCAGGATGCGATCTCGGCGATGCTCAACCTGGGGTTCAAGCCGGCCGAGGCGAGCGCCGCGGTCAATGCCGCCGCCGACGAACTGGGCGCCGGTGCGACGCTGGATGCGCTGGTGCGGCTGGCGCTGCGCAAGGCGGCGAAATGACGAGCCGAACCGCTGCCTGCCGCTGCGGCCAGCTCCGCGCCGAATGCGTGGGCGAGCCGGTGCGCATCTCGGTCTGCCATTGCCTGAACTGCAAGCGGCGCAGCGGATCGGCCTTCGCGGTGCAGGCGCGCTTTCCGGTGGGGCAGGTGGCGATCACCGGCCGGTCGACCGAATGGATCGCAGCGTCGGAGAGTGGCGGGCTGCCGGCCAGCTTTCACTTCTGCCCGATCTGCGGCGGCAATGTCTGGTATAGCGGCGGCGGCATTCCCGACACGATCGCGATCCCCGTCGGCCATTTCGCGGACCCCGGCTTCCCGGCGCCGACCGTGTCGGTGTGGGAGGAGCGGCAATGCACCTGGCTGGAGATCACCGGCCCGGTCGAGCGTCATGGCTGACCGGTCGGATCAGGGGCGTCGGCAGGGGGCGCCCCGCGAAATGCGCATCGAGATTGGCGAGCACCAGGTCGCGCATCTCGGCGCGGCCTTCCCCGGTCGCGCTGCCCTGGTGCGGGGCGAGCACGACGGTATCGCGCGTGCGCAACGCCTCGGGCACGTTCGGTTCCTGCGCGAACACGTCGAGCCCCGCGCCGGCGATGCGCTGCTCCGCCAGCGCCGCGATCAGCGCGTCCTGGTCGACCAGGCTGCCGCGGGCGATGTTGATCAGCACGCCGTCGGGACCCAGCCGGTCGAGCACCCCGGCATCGACGATGCGATCGGTTTCCGGTCCGCCCGGTGCGGCGAGGATCAGTACCTCGCTCGCTTCGGCCAGCGCGGCGATGTCGGGCACGAAGTGCCACGGCACCGGCTTTTCGGCGCGGGCGCAATAGAGCAGCGCGCCGGCAAAGGGCGCGGCACGCAGCGCAATCGCATGGCCGATCCGGCCCAACCCGAAAATGCCGATGCGGCGCCCGCTGGCCCGGCGGCCGAGCGGCGCGGCCCAGCCCCCGCCGCGCACCAGCGCGTCGTTCGCCGCCACGCGCCGCTGCACCGCCAGCATCAGCGCGATCGCCTGGTCGGCGACGTCCTCGGTCAAGGCGCCCGCCGTGGTGGTGACGCAGATGCCGCGGGCATCGAGAGCGTCCAGATCGAGCCGGTCATGGCCAACGCCGTGGATCGCGACGATCTCCAGCGCGGGCAGGCGGGCGAGCAGGGCGGCATCGATCTTCATTGCGCCGCCGCCCACCACGGCGCGGATACCGGGGGGAGGATCGCCTTCGTGCAGCGTGAAGCGTTCGGCGAGCGCCGCGCGCAGCGGCGCGGGAATGGGCGTTGCGAGCAGCAGGTCCGGGCCGGCCATGTCCCTGCTCTAGCCGCGTCGCCGCGAGAGGAATAGGTCGGGAGCCATGGAAATCGAAGTCAGTGCCGAGGCCAAGGACAAGTCGCTCAACCGGAATGTGGCGATCACGGTGGTGGTGCTTTCGGTGTTCATGGGGGTGTGCGGGATCAAGGACGGCAACATTGTCCAGGCGATGCAGCAGGCCCAGTCCGATTCGGTCGACAAGTGGAACCAGTATCAGGCGGCCAAGACCAAGCTGCACGTCGCCGAGGCGAGCCGCCTCCAGATCGCCCTGCTGGCCGATCCCGGGCGCGCCGCGCCGGTGCTTGCGGGGCTCGACCGCGACATCGCGAAATACAAGGCGGAGGCGCCGGGTCTGGCCGCCGAGGCGAAGGCGCGGAGCGATCTCTACGATGCGCTGAACGTGCATGACGACCAGTTCGATGCGAGCGACGCGTCGGTCGCCACCGCCATCTCGATCGCCGCCGTCGCCGCGCTGGTGGAAAGCGGCTGGCTGCTCTGGGCCGCCTGGGCCTTTGGCGCCTTCGGGCTGTTCATGGGGCTGTGCGGGTTTCTGGGCTGGAGCTTCCATCCGGCGCTGCTGAGCGGGGTATTGGGGTGAACGGGGTCGATCATCCTTTCGTCCCCGGCTGGCAGGGCGATCGCAGCTGGACCGCGCCGGGCGAGCCGCCGTCGGCGTTCGTGACGTTCGAGGCGGGCGACCTGGGCGCGCCCTTCCGCATCGCGCATGGGCGCGACATGATGTTCGATCACGGCGAGCTCGTGCAGGACTATAACTTCCTCGATTATTTCTTCGGCGATCCCGCCGCGCCGGTGCGTGCGCGGCATTATCTGGGCGAGCGCAGCGTGGCCGTCTATCTTCCCGGCTTGCCGGAGGATGCGAACCTGGCGCAGGCGCGCGCAGCTTTCCCCGAAGATGCCCTTCGCTATCTCCGGCGGCGCTTCCACGCAATCGAGGTGTTGACCGGCGAGGGATATTGCGAGCTTTGGACGGCAGCATGACGGATTCCGATCGCCTCCTCTCCTCCGCGCGCCGCATCGACGATGTCGACGCCGCGCTGCGCCCCAAGAGCCTCGACGAGTTTGTCGGCCAGCGGGCGGCGCGCGAGAATCTGCGCGTGTTCATCGATGCCGCCCGCTCGCGCGGCGAGGCGCTGGACCATGTCCTGTTCTTCGGCCCGCCGGGGCTGGGCAAGACCACGCTCGCCCAGATCATCGCGCGCGAGATGGGCGTCGGCTTCCGTGCCACGTCGGGCCCGGTGATCGCCAAGTCGGGCGATCTCGCGGCCCTGCTCACCAATCTCGAGGATGGCGACGTCCTCTTCATCGACGAGATCCACCGGCTCAATCCCGCGGTCGAGGAAGTCCTCTATCCGGCGATGGAGGATCGCGCGCTGGATCTCATGATCGGCGAAGGGCCGTCGGCGCGCAGCGTGCGGATCGACCTGCCGCGCTTCACCCTGGTCGGTGCGACCACCCGCCAGGGGCTGCTCACCCAGCCGCTCCGGGATCGGTTCGGCATCCCGGTACGCCTGAATTTCTACGCGGTCGACGAGCTGGAGCGCGTGGTCGCCCGCGCCGCCCGGCTGCTCGACCTGCATGTCGCGCCCGATGGCGCACACGAGATCGCGCGGCGCTCGCGCGGCACGCCGCGCATCGCCGGGCGGCTGCTCCGCCGGGTGCGCGACTTCGCCAATGTGCTGGGCGAGGAGACCGTGCATGCCCGGGTGGCGGACCAGTCGCTCACCCGGCTCGAAGTCGATGCGCTCGGGCTCGACGCGATGGACCGGCGCTACCTCACCATGATCGCCGACATCTACAAGGGCGGCCCGGTGGGCGTGGAGACGCTGGCGGCCGGGCTCAGCGAGCCGCGCGACACGATCGAGGAAGTGATCGAGCCCTATCTGATCCAGATCGGGATGATCGCGCGCACGGCGCGGGGGCGCTGTCTCAACGCGGCGGGGTGGAAGCATCTGGGCCTCACGCCGCCGTCCACCGCGCAGGAAGGGCTGTTCGACTGAGGTGAGGGGTTCCCCCGGCGGAATCGCTGGGTTAGGTGGCCGGCCATGGACGTATCCTTCGCCCCTGGCCGCTTCGCGGGCCTCGAGCATCATTTCGTCCTGCGTGTCTATTTCGAGGACACCGACCTGAGCGGCGTGGTCTATCACGCCAACTATCTCAGGTTCATGGAGCGGGCCCGCTCGGATATGCTGGCGCTTGCCGGCATCGATCAGCGCGCGGCGCACGAAGCGGGCGAGGGCGCCTATGCGCTGCGCGAGGCGAACATTCGCTACCGGGCGCCGGCGCGCCTGGGCGACGAACTGGTGGTGGTCAGCCGGCTGGTCCGGCTGCGCCCCGCCGCAGTGGACATTCATCAACGAGTCATGCGCGACGTTACCATAGTGGCCGAAGCGGAGATCGATGCGGTGTTCGTCGCCCCGTCCGGCCGTCCGCGCCGCCAGCCGGCGGCGTGGATGGAGCGTTTCACACCGCTGCTCTTCAAGGGGAACTGAACCGATCATGGAATTCATCAGCACCGACGCCGCCACCATGTCGCCGATCGGCCTGTTCCTGCAGGCGGACTGGGTGGTGCGCGCCGTGATGATCGGCCTGCTGCTCGCGTCGCTCTGGACCTGGGCGATCATCCTGTCGTTCGGCTTCAAGGTGAGCGCAGTGAAGAAGGCGATCGACCGGTTCGAGGCGGAATATCGCGAAGCCGACGACATCGACGAGTTCCATCGCCGCGCCGCCGGCCGCGACCAGCCGATCGCCCGCGTCTTCGCCGCCGGCGTCACCGAATGGCGCCGCTCGACCAGCGGCAAGGCGATCGACCGCGAGGGCACGCGCGAGCGCCTGGCCACCGCGATGGGCGCCACGATCGCGCAGGAGATCGACAAGCTCGCCGATCGCCTCAACTTCCTCGCCACGGTCGGTTCGGTCGCGCCGTTCGTCGGCCTGTTCGGCACGGTCTGGGGCATCATGCGCAGCTTCACCGGTATCGCCAAGGAGCAGAGCTCATCGCTCGCCGTGGTCGCGCCGGGCATCGCCGAGGCGCTGTTCGCCACGGCGATCGGCCTGTTCGCCGCCATTCCGGCGGTGATCGCGTACAACCGCTACTCGCACGGCGTGAACCGGGTCGAGGCGCGGCTCAACCGCTTCGCCGACGGCTTCCACGCGACGCTGAGCCGCCGCCTGGAGATGGAGGCCTGAGCCGATGGCGATGCACCTCCCCTCGAACAAGGGCCGCGGCCGCCGCCAGCCCATGGCGGAGATCAACGTCACGCCGCTGGTCGACGTGATGCTGGTGCTGCTGATCATCTTCATGGTGACGGCACCCCTGCTCACCGCCGGCGTGCCGGTGAACCTGCCCGAGAGCCGCGCCAAGGCGCTCGACCAGGATCAGAAGCCCGTCCAGATCGCGATCGACGACAAGGGCCAGATCTTCGTCGACAACGAACTGACGTCGGACGCCGCGCTGCCCGGCAAGCTCGAGGAGATCGCCGGCCGTGCGCCGGGGCCGGACGGCAAGCCGGCGGCGGTGTTCCTGCGCGCCGACCAGGGCCTGGGCTATGGCAAGGTCATGAAGGTGATGGGCGAGCTCAACCATGCCGGGCTCAACCGCGTCTCGCTGATCACCGACGCGAGCGCCAAGCCGTGATGAACCGGGCCGAGGGTGCGGGACTGACGGTTGCGGTGCTGGGGCATGTCGTGCTCTTCGGCCTGTTGTCGGTCGGCTTCCTCGCCACGCCCAATCCCCTGAAGCTGAAGCCGACGCCGATCGAGGTGGCGCTGGTCGATCAGGTCGCGCTGGAAAGCACCTCGCCCAACCCGACCAGCGAGGCGCCGGCCGCCAGGCTCGCGCCGGTGGAAGCACCGATCGAGCCGGATAGCGCCCCGCCCGAGCCGGCGCCCAATCCGCAGCCGATCGCCAAGCCGCAACCGACGCCGCCCAAGCCGGTGCCCGCGCCCGATGCCGTGAAGCCCGCGCCGAAGGCGCCACCCAAGGCCGCCCCGGCCCAGGCGCCGTCGCGCCCGGCCCAGCGCCCCGTCGCGCCGACCGGCCGGCTCGATGGCCTGCTCAACGGCATCAACGACAAGCCGAGCAAGAGCGCATCGGTCACGCCGCCGGCCGCAACTGCCGGGCCCGAGGTCAAGGCTGCGTTGAGCGCCGCGATCATCCGCCAGATCCGCCCGCACTGGGCCCCGCCCAGCGGCGCCGATTCGGACAAGCTGCGCACCAAGGTGACCGTCAGGCTCAACCAGGACGGCTCGCTCGCCAGCGAGCCGCAAGTGACGCAGACGGGCATCACCGACAGCAACCGCGCCCAGGCCGATCTCGCCAAGGATCGGGCGATCCGCGCGGTGAAGCTTGCCGCTCCCTTCAAGCTGCCCGCGCAATTCTATGATGCGTGGAAAGTCATAGCCCCGGTTTTGTACGAGGACCTGTGAAGATGAAATTTGCCCATCTGACGATCGCGGCCCTGCTGGCGAGCACCGCCGCCACCGTCGCGCAGGCGCAGGACGTGCCGGCGCCCGCTCCGCAGCAGCAGCCGCCCCAGGCGCAGGACCAGCCGCTCAGCGTCGACGTGACCAACACTGCCGCCAAGGACCTGGTCATCGCGATTCCGGCGATGCCCACTTCCGAGAACGTGTCCACGCCCGCCGGCCCCACCGACCAGCTCGGGGCGAAGCTCGCCCAGGTGGTCGAGGACGATCTGCGCAACACCGGCCTGTTCAAGACGCGCGGGCCCTCGGCCAGCCGCGGCATCGCCTATAGCGAAGTCACCGCGCCCAATTACGGCAGCTGGAACGGCAACCAGGCGATCATCCAGGGCTATGTCCGCGCCAACGGCAACGGCTCGCTCACCGTGGGCTGCTATCTCTACGACGTGCTGCTGCAGAGCGAGCTGGTCCGCCAGGGCTTCGTCGTCTCGCCGGCCGACTGGCGCCGCGCCGCGCACAAATGCGCCGACGCGGTCTATTCGAAGCTCACCGGCGAAGGGCCGTATTTCGACAGCCAGGTGGTGTACGTCGCGGAGACCGGCCCGAAGAACAAGCGCCGCAAACAGCTGGCGATCATGGACCAGGACGGGGCCAACCACCGCTTCCTGACCAACGGCCAGTCGATCGTGCTCACGCCGCGCATGAGCCCGAAGCAGAACGCGATCGTCTATATGAGCTACACGCAGCGCAAGCCGGCCATCTATGTCTACGACATGGGGACGCGCGAGAACCGGCTGCTCGTCTCCAACGTCAGCCTCAGCTTCGCGCCGCGCTTCTCGCCGGACGGGCGCCATGTGCTGTTCTCGATGGCGCAGGCCGGCAATACCGACATCTACCGCATCGCATCGGCCGGCGGCGAGCCGCAGCGGCTCACCAACTCGCCGGGCATCGATACCGGCGGCAGCTATTCGCCCGACGGCTCGAAGATCGTGTTCGAGAGCGATCGCAGCGGCACGCAGCAGCTCTATGTGATGAACGCGGACGGCTCGAACCAGCACCGGATCAGCTTCGGCGGCGGGCGCTATGCCACGCCGGTGTGGAGCCCGCGCGGCGATCTGATCGCCTTCACCCGCACCGGCGGCGGCGCGTTCCGGATCGGCGTGATGAACCCGGGCGGCGGCGGCGAGAAGCTGCTTACCAACAGCTGGGGCGACGAGGCGCCGAGCTGGTCGCCCAATGGCCGCGTGCTGATGTTCTTCCGCTCGGCCCAGGGCTCGGGCCGGCCGGACCTGTGGTCGGTCGACCTCACCGGCACCAACGCGCGGCGGATTCCCACGCCGCTCGACGGGTCGGATCCCAGTTGGGGACCGATTCGTCCCTGAAACGTAACGGCATTCGTGCTAAGGCCCTGGCAAGCGGACCGGGTGCGATGAGAAAAGGAGAAAAGACCATGTCCAAGATCACGACCGGCCTGGTGCTCGGCGTCGCGCTGCTCGCCACCGCGGGCTGCGCCAAGAAGCGCGATGCGAACACGATTCCGCCCGCGCCGTCGGAGACCGGCCCGGTCAATCCGGGCGAGGGCGACAGCGACACGGTCGCGGCGCCGATCAACGAGCAGTTCCGCCGCGAAGTGTCGAGCGACACCGTGCATTTCGCGTTCGATCAATATGACATCGATCCCGAGGCGCGGGCGATCCTGGACAGCCAGGCACAGTGGCTGAACAGCCACCCGAACACCCGGATCACGATCGAGGGGCATTGCGACGAGCGCGGCACCCGCGAATATAATCTCGCGCTGGGCGATCGCCGTGCCAATGCGGCCAAGAACTATCTTGCCTCGCGCGGCATCTCGCCCGCGCGGATCACCACGATCAGCTATGGCAAGGAGCGCCCGATCGCGCTGGGCTCGGACGATGCCAGCTGGGCGCAGAACCGCCGAGCGGTGACGATCGTCATCAGCTAGGGCGTTCGCGCTTTGGGAAAGGGGCCGCCGGGGGAAGCTCCGGCGGCTTTTTCGTGCCTGGCGCTAGTTCACCCGTTCCAGCGCCAATGCCGGGTCCTCGCCCTTGGCGAAATAATCGAGCCGGATCACCTTGCCGGCCGCGTCGCGGACCGGAGTGAAATAGCTGATCTCGTCGGGCACGAAGCGGATGTCGCCCCGCGCGTCGAGCATGAGGGGGATCGCCGGGCGACCCTCGCGTACGAGGGTGAGGCGGCCTCCCGCGAACGCCAGGGTGCGCGACGTCGCCGGATCGCTGCCATAGGTCCCGGCCAGCGCGGCCGCCTCCGGCGGCAGGGCCCGCCCGGCGCCCGGCAGCGGATAGGGCTTGCCCAGGGCGATCGCCGCCATGCGCCGGGCGAGCGTCTGCGCATCGAACGTGTCGTTGTTCGCGAGCACCACGATCACCGTGTCCGACACGGGCAGATAGAGCAGCGCGGAGGCGAAGCCGTCGATCTGGCCGGTATGCCCGATCGCCGTCTGTCCGCGGATCTGCCAGATATAGAGGCCGAGCCCGTAGCGCTGTTGCAGCGGCACGCCGGCAAGCGCGGGCTGTGCCATCTGGGCGAAGCCGGCCGCGCTCACCACCCGGCCATGCGCCAGTGCCCGCATCCAGCGCATCAGGTCCGCTGCCGAGGATCGCAGCGATCCCGCGGTCTTGGGGAGCGACATGTTGAAGGCGGCGGCGTTGCGGAGCTGCCCTTCGGCCAGCGTGTATCCCGCGACGCGCCGCGCCACGATCGCGTCCCGGCGGTCATAGGCGGTGTCGGCGAGCCCGAGCGGCACGAACAGGCGCGTGCGCATCGCCTCGTCCCAGGACTGGCCGGTCACTTTCTCGATCACGGCGCCGAGCAGCATATAGCCCGAGTTGGAATAGCGCTGCTCGCTGCCCGGAGCGGAGCGCAGCGGACGCGCCGCGATCCGCGCGACCTGTTGCGCCAGCGGGACTTCGCCCGGGCCGAAGGGCGGCTGGGGCGTGGCGTCATTCTCTGCGATCCCGGCAGTATGGCTGAGCAACTGGCGCAGCGTGATGCGCGGATCGAGCGGCAGCTCGGGCAGGTAGCGCGCCGCCGGTGCATCGAGCGCCACTTCGCCACGCTCGGCCATCTGCACGATCAGCGCGGCGGTGAAGCTCTTGGTGATCGAGGCGATCCGGAAGATCTGGTCCGGTGCCATCGGCATGCCGAGCTCGGCCTCCGCCATGCCGCGCGCGCGCCGATAGAGGATCGTGTCGCCGCGCGCGATCAGCACGGTGGCGCCGGAGCCCTTGGGAGAGACGGTGGCGGCCAGCGCCGCATCCGCTTCGTGCGGGATCGCCGCGGTGGCGGGCTGCGCCAGGGCCGGTGCGGCGGGCAGCAGCAGGGCCACGCAAAGGGCGGGCAGGAGCAGTCGCATCGATTTCCCCCGATCGAGATCGGCGGATCGTCGCGTCGCCCGGATGAGCCTTGCCTGAACGGCGCGCGATTCCGTCTTGCGACGCGCTCCGAAACGATATAAATACGATATCATAATTTCGGGAGGTAATGATGACCGACGTTCGTAGCGCCGCTCCGGCACTGCGCCAGAGCAGCGAGAAGACCGCAATCACCATGAGCGGCTATGGCATGCTTCTCGTGCTGCTCGTCGCGCTTGCCGCCACGGTGGGGGCGCTGACCCAGATCGACCGGATGGTGGACTGGATCGTGATTTCCTGGCTGCTGGTCTCGATCCTGGTCGAGCTGTTCGTGCTCTGCGGCTTCTACCTGCTCCAGCCCAACCAGGCGGCGGTGATCACGCTGTTCGGCGACTATCGGGGCACGGACCGCACCACGGGCCTGCGCTGGACCTGGCCCTGGATGAGCAAGAAGAAGGTTTCGGTGCGCGCCAACAACATCATTTCGGAGCGCATCAAGGTGAACGACCTGCGCGGCAATCCGATCGAAATGGCGGCGCAGGTGGTGTGGCGGGTGACCGACACCGCGCAGGCGCTGTTCGACGTGGACGACTACAAGGCGTTCGTGAACGTCCAGATCGAGGCGGCGGTGCGCACGATCGGCTCGCGCTATCCCTATGACGATTTCGAGCATCAGGAAGTCACGTTGCGCGGCAATCACGACCAGGTCGGTTCGGAACTGCGCGAGGAACTGATCGCCCGCCTGCGCGTCGCCGGCATCACCGTCGACGAATGCGGATTCACGCACCTGGCCTATGCGCAGGAGATTGCCGGCGCGATGCTCCGCCGCCAGCAGGCGCAGGCGGTGGTCGCCGCCCGCCAGACCTTGGTCGAGGGCGCGGTGGGCATGGTCGAGATGGCGCTCGCCCAGCTTTCCGCCAAGCAGGTGGTCGATCTCGACGACGAGCGCCGCGCGGCGATGGTCTCGAACCTGATGGTGGTGCTGTGCGGCGAGCGCGATACCCAGCCGGTGGTCAACACGGGCTCGCTCTATCAGTGATGCGCGAGGCGTAACCCGTGTCCCAGCCGCCGCTAAAGAAAGCCTTTCCCTTGCGTCTCGATCCTGCCCTGCACGCGGCGATCGAGCGCTCGGCGGCGAGCGACCTGAGGAGCGTCAACGCCCAGGTCGAATGCCTGTTGCGCGAGGCGCTGGCGCGGCGCGGCGTGAAGCTGGCGGAGCCGGTGCGGCCCAAGCGCGGGCGCCCGCCCAAGGTGCAGGAAGGCGGGGAATGACGAGTCCGTCTCGCCGGCCAATGCCGGTGGGTCCCGGCACCTGGCCGGCATGGACCCTTGCGGGAACGGACAGGTTCGGGCGCGCCCGGCGCGCGGTTCGCGTCGAAGACTGGAGGAGAAAGCAGATGTTCCTTGCCATGCATGTCCGCCGCGCGCGGCTGCCCTTCGTCCTCACGATCGCCGGGGCGGGGCTGCTCGCCGGCATCGCGGTGGTGCTGTTCCAATGATGGGCAGGCTTTTCCGCGACGCGGCGCAGGTCCGCCCGGGCTATTGGTTCCGGCCCAAGCGCTTCGGCTTCGGTGCGAAGCCGGTCACCTGGCAGGGCTGGGCGGCGACCCTGCTCTTCGGTGCGGCCGTCGGGCTGATCGTCAATTTCGCCATGCACCGGGACCGGTTGTGGCTGGTGCTGCTGGTGCCGCTGATCGCCGCCTTCCTCTGGCTCATTGCCGTCAAGACCGACGGCGAGTGGCGCTTCCGCTGGGGCGGTGACGCGTGATGCGCCGGGCGATCCTGGCGTTCGCCGCGTGCGCCGCGGTGCCGTCGGCGCTCGCGCAGGCGCTTCCCGCCGGCACCGAGGTGACTGCGCCTGGGCCGCTGGGGAACCTCGCCGGCACGCTGCTCGATCCCGATCCCGGCGCCCCGCTGGTGCTGCTGGTCCCGGGTTCCGGCCCCACCGATCGAGACGGCAACAACCGCTACGGCGTGGCCGGCGGCCCCTATCGCCAGCTTGCCGAAGCGCTGGCGCGGCGCGGCGTCGCCACGCTGCGGATCGACAAGCGCGGCATGTTCGGCAGTGCCGGCGCGGTCGCCGATGCCAATCGCGTGACGATCACCGACTATGCTGCGGATGTCCGCGCCTGGGTCGATGCCGCGCGCAAGCGCACCGGCCGCGCCTGTATCTGGCTGCTCGGGCATAGCGAGGGCGGGCTGGTGGTCCTGGCCGCCGCCCAGCGGCCCGCGGGGATTTGCGGCGTGGTGCTGGTCAGCGCCGCGGGCCGGCCCCTCGGCACGATCATGCGCGAGCAGTTCCGGGCCAATCCGGCAAATGCGCCGTTGCTTGCGCCGCTGCTTGCGCTGGTCGACACGCTCGAGGCCGGCAAGCATGCGGATGCCGCGGCGATGCCGGCGCCGCTCCCCTCGCTCTTCCCGGATGCGGTGCAGGATTTCCTGATCGACGAGTTCCGCCATGATCCGGCCCGTCTCGCCGCGCGGCTCGCGCTGCCGCTGCTCGTCACCCAGGGCGATCGCGATGTCCAGATCGGCGTTGCCGATGCGCAGGCCCTTGCCGGCGCTAGGCCTGGCGCGAAGCTGGTGATCGTGCCGGGCATGACGCATGTTCTGCGCATGGCGGCCGGCGAGGGCCGCGCGGCGAGCATCGCCACCTATTCGGATGGCGCGCTCCCCGTGGCCCCGGCGCTGGCCGAAGCCATTGCCGGGTTCGTGACCGCGAAGCGCTAGGCCAGCGCCGCGTCGAGCAGCCGGGCCAGGCGCAGGCCGCCCTTGATCACCTGGGTCCGGGCCTCGGGCACCCACTTCTCGATCATCGCCTCGCTGATCGCGACGCGGCCGGTGATCGGCTTGCAGGCGTCGCCGCCGTTGAGATCGGCATAGACGGTCCTGGCCAGTTCCCAGCTGTCCTTGCCCCAGTCCTGGACGGTGCCGCCGCCCAGCGCGGCGCGGTCCTTGCGGCTATAGGTGCGTACGATGTCGGGGCCCGAGGTGATCGCGCGCTCGGCGAGCAGCCCGTCCCACACCGAATGGAGGTTCAGCCGGTCGGTGGTGTAGATGCCGTAGCTCACCATCGCCTTGTTGCCGCCGGCGTCATGGTCGTGCTCGGCGCCGTGGAGCGGCTGGCCGATATCGCCGACGAAATGGACGAGGAAGAGCAGCGCCTTCACGCGCTCGACCTGCGGCGCCTTGCGGTCCTTGAGAATCTTCACGTCGCGCTCGATCTGGGCGGAGACGCAATTGCCGTCCTTGCACTCGGCGGTCACGTCGAACGGCTTGCAGACGTCCGCGTCCTGATAATGCCAGACCGACGCGTAGCGCCAGTCGCTGCCCAGCTTCTTGATGCAATCGGCCCAGACCGAGGCTTCCTCGATATTGGTCGCCGGGCAGCCCTCGGTCTTGAGCAGGTCGGTGTGGCGGAGCAACTGGCCGATCTTCGCGCGGGTGGCCGGAGTCACGTTGCGCCAGGCGATCGCGGCGACGGTCTGATGGCCATATTCCCAATAGGCATTGGCGGGCGCGGCGAACCCGAGCAGGGCCGCGAGGACGAGAAGAAGGCGCATCAGGCAACTCCGCTGGCAGATGCCGCTTCCCTAGCAGAACGGGCGGGCTTGGCCAGCCGGAGGCGCAGCCCGATCAGCGGCCGCAGCCAGGCGATGCGCCGGCCGATCAGATAGGCCGCCGCGCAAGTGGCGCCGGTGCCGCCGAGCAGCAGCGCGAACTCCGCCGGCGCGCTCAACCCCAGGGGCAGCGAATACCAGGCGATCAGCACGATCGCGGGATGGTGGACGATGTAGAAGGGGAACACCGCCTCGGCGAGCGGCTTGCGCAGCCGGTGGTCGTGGTTCCAGCGGGTCTCGGCGATGTGGAACAGCGCGAGGATCATGCCCCAGGCCATGGCGGTGCGCGCGGCCCGGTCGAGCGCCATCACGTCGTGCGGGGGCACGCGCGTGCCCGGCCATAGCAGCTCGACGGTGACGATCACCGCGCCGGCCAGCGCCGCCATCGCGGCCGCCGGTTTCCAGCTGCGCGCCACTGCCGGCCACAGCCGCGGCGCCCCGGCCAGGGCGAAGCCGAACAGGAAGATCGGGACATATTGGGCATGGCCGCCCCAGTCGCGCAGCAATCCCTGGCGTTCGGGCGCGACGAACAGCAGGGCCAGCCGCGCCGCGGCAAGCGCCAGCACGGGCACCCAGAGCAGCCTGTGTCCCCGGACGAGCCAGTCCGCCGCTGCGCCGATCGCGCGCATTGCCCGGTTGCCGCCCAGCGCCAGCACGCCGGCGAGCAGCAGCGTATAGGCGGCGAGATAGGCGACGAACCACAGATGCTCCCAGCTCGGGAATTCGCGGCCCCAGAAGTCGCCCGCGCGCCAATAGTCGAGCGCCCAGAAATGGAGATAGCCATGCGGATAGCCATTCTCCATCACCCGCACCCACATCTCGAGCGGCACCAGCGCCACCATGCCGAAGGCGAGCGGCACCAGCAGCCGCACCGCACGCGAACGGGCGAAGTCGCGCGTGCCGGCCGAGCGGTCGAACAGCTTGCGCGAGGCATAGCCCGAGACCGCGAAGAGCAGGGGCAGGCGCCAGGGCGTCAGCAGCGCCATGGGCGGGATCAGCCACCCAAAGGCATAGTTGGTCTTGATCACCCAGTCCCAGGGCGAGAAGGCCATGGCGATGTGATAGAGGATCAGCAGCGCGAAGGCGGCGATGCGCAGCCAGTCCATGCCGTAATGGCGTTGGCTGGTGCGCGGCGCGGCAGCAAATTGTGGGTCGTGCTGCAACGCGCGAGAGCCTTGATCCGGGAAACGAGCCGGAGAAATAGCACCGCGCCTCTTAGCATCGCGTAAACCGCACCGGGTTGGCGCGGGCGCGGGCCGGGCGTATATGGCGCCCATGTCCGTACGTCCCTGGCGCGATATCGTCCGGCGGCCCAGCCGTCAGATCATGATTGGCAACGTCCCCGTTGGCGGCGATGCGCCGGTGACGGTGCAGACGATGACCAACACCGCCACCTCCGATGCCCGCGCGACCATCGACCAGATCCGCCGCTGCGAGGATGCCGGGGTCGACATCATCCGCGTCTCGTGCCCCGACGTCGAATCGACTGCGGCGCTGAAGCAGATCGTCCGCGCCGCGCGCGTGCCGATCGTCGCGGACATCCATTTCCACTACAAGCGCGCGCTCGAGGCCGCCGATGCCGGCGCCGCCTGCCTGCGCATCAACCCGGGCAATATCGGCAGCGCGGATCGCGTGAACGAAGTGGTCAACGCCGCCAAGGCCAATGGCTGCGCGATCCGCATCGGGGTAAATGCGGGCAGCCTCGAGAAGGACCTGCTCGAGAAATATGGCGAGCCCTGTCCCGAGGCGCTGGTCGAATCGGCGCTCGACCATATCAAGCTGCTCCAGGACCGCGACTTCCACGAATTCAAGGTCGCGGTGAAGGCGTCGGACGTGTTCCTCGCCGTTGCCGCCTATCAGCAGCTCGCCGATGCGGTGGATTGCCCGCTGCACCTGGGCATCACCGAGGCGGGCGGCTTTGTCGGCGGCACGGTGAAGAGCGCGATCGGCATCGGCTCGCTGCTCTGGTTCGGCATCGGCGACACGATTCGGGTCAGCCTTTCGGCCGAGCCCGAGGAGGAAGTGCGCGTCGGCTTCGAGATCCTCAAGGCGCTGGGCATCCGCAACCGCGGCGTCCGCGTCGTTTCCTGCCCCAGCTGCGCACGCCAGGGCTTCGACGTGATCCGCACCGTTCAGGCGCTCGAGGACCGGCTCCAGCACATCCGCACGCCGCTGTCGCTCTCGGTGCTGGGCTGCGTGGTCAACGGCCCGGGCGAGGCGCGCGAGACCGATATCGGCCTGACCGGCGGCGGCAACGGCAAGCACATGGTCTATCTGTCGGGCATCACCGATCACACGGTGAACGATGCCGACATGCTCGATCACATCGTCAAGCTGGTCGAGGCCAAGGCGGCGGAGATCGAGGCGGCAAACGGTGCCGCGGCGGTGGCGGCGGAATAGGTCCCATGCTATGTGTCAGGTCCTGGAGGGCCTGACATGACCTATCACGCCAAGGTGATCGCCGGCGGCAAGATCGTCATCCCCGCGGAGCTGCGCCGCGAGCTTGGGATCAAGGATGGGGATGTGCTGGTGCTCGATCGCGCCGCCGATGGCTCGCTCGCGATCAGGACGCATATGCAGGTCATCCGCGACGGGCAGCAGAAGATCCGCGCGATGATCACGCATCCCGTCACGGTGGACGACTTCATTGCCGACAAGCGTGCGGAGGCCGAGCGCGAATAATGTTCGTCCTCGATGCCTCGGTGCTTCTCGCCTTGCTGCTCGGGGAATCGGGCGCCCAGCAAGTGGCGGCGGTGGTTCGCGGGGCCGAGATGTCGATCGTCAATCTGTGCGAGGTGGTCGCCAGGTTGTCGGAAGGGGGCGCCGATCCGGGCGCAGTATATGGAATCGCGATTTCCTACGGGGTTCGCGTTCAAGCCTTTCGGGAGGCGCATGCGATAGAGGTTGCGAGATTGCGCCCGCTCACCAGGCATCTCGGCCTGTCGCTCGGCGATCGGACATGCCTGGCGCAAGGCAGATTCAGCGCATTGCCGATCCTCACCGCGGACGCCCGGATGGCATCCGCCGATATCGGCCTCGACATCCGCATGATCCGCTGACCATGGCGCGTGCCACTCCGATCCTCGCGGCCCTGCTCGCCGCCTGTGCGGGCATCGCGCTCTATTCGATCATGGACGCGGTGATGAAGGGGCTCAGCCTCGCCATCGGCGCCTATGCCGCGCTGTTCTGGCGGCTCGTCGCCGGCGCCGCGATCATGACGCCGCTGTTCGCCTTCAGCCGGCCGCGCCTGCCCGCGCGGCGCGTGCTGGCGATCCATGCGATCCGCAGCGCGGTGATGGCAGTGATGGCGATCGCCTTCTTCTGGGGCATCGCCCGCGTGCCGCTGGCGGAGGCGATCGCGCTCACCTTCATCGCGCCGCTGATCGCGCTGGCCCTTGCCGCGATCTTCCTGAAGGAGAGGATCGGCCCACGCTCCGTCCTCGGCTCGCTGCTGGGGCTGGCGGGCGTCGGCATCATCCTGGCGGGCCAGCTGGGGGCGCCGCATCGGCCCGATTCGGCACTCGGCATGGCGGCGGTGCTCGTCTCCGCGGTGTTCTACGCAGTCAATCTCGTCATCGCGCGCCACCAGGCGCAGCGGGCCGGGCCGATCGAGATCGCCTTTTTCCAGAACTGGCTCATCCTCGCCCTGTTCGCACTGCCCGCCCCCTGGCTGCTGGCGATGCCCGTAGCGGGGCAATGGCCGCTGGTCGTGCTCGCGGCAGCGCTGGCGATCACGTCGCTGCTGCTTCTCTCCTGGGCCTATGCGCGCGCCGAGGCCCAAGTGCTGCTGAGCGTGGAATATACGGCCTTTGTCTGGGCAGCACTCATGGGCTGGCTGTTCTTCAGGGAGCCGCTGACGATGCTCACGATCGCCGGCACCTTGCTGATCGTCGCGGGATGCTGGATGGCGGCGCGCAGCCGGCCCGGCATCGCCGAGCCCGAAGTGGAGCCCGCCTTGTCATGATCGCCATTCGCACCGCCACTCCGGACGACGTCCCGCTGATCCTCGATCTCGTCCGCGAGCTTGCGCTCTATGAGCGCGAGCCCGATGCCGTGGTGGCGACCGAGGCGATGCTGCACGACGCGCTGTTCGCACGCCGCGTCGCCGAGAGCCTGATCGCGGAGCTGGACGGCAGGCCCGTCGGCTTCGCGCTGTTCTTCCACAATTTCTCCACCTGGACGGGCAAGCCCGGCATCTATCTGGAGGACCTGTACGTCACGCCCGATGCGCGCGGCGCGGGGGCGGGCAAGGCGCTGCTCCGCCATCTCGCCGGCATCGCGCTGGATCGGGATTGCGGCCGTTTCGAATGGGCCGTGCTCGACTGGAACACGCCCGCGATCGATTTCTACCGGGCGATGGGCGCGCAGGCGATGGAGGAATGGACCGTCCAGCGCGTCACCGGCGATGCGCTCGTGGCGCTGGCCGGGCGCTGAGCATCGGGCGAGAAGGGGAGCCGGCCCTTCGCAGTGCGATAACGGGAGACGCTGATGGCGGTGGATCAGGGCCTGGTCGAATGGGTCAAGGAGGCGATGGAGCCGGTCGGCACCGTCACGTCCAAGCGGTTGTTCGGCGGCGCGGCGCTCTATCTCGACGGGCTGGCCTTCGCGATCCTCGCCTTCGATGCGCTATGGCTCAAGGCGGATGCGGAAAGCGCTCTCGAATGGGGCGATGCCGAGCGCTTCTCGGTCACGCGCGAGGACGGCAGGGTCCAGTCGCTCAACTATCGCCGGGCACCCGACGAGACCTATGACGATGCCGACGCGCTGCGCCGCTGGGCGTTGCTGGCGATGGAGGCCGCCCGGCGCGCGCCGCCGAAAAAGCCAAGGGCCCGGAAGCGGGCCTAGGCTGGGGACGCATATTCTCCACCGCCATCCCCGCCTGGGCGGGGATGGCGGGCTGGCCGGCTAGGGCAGCGCGTTCACGTTCGCCGGAGTGCAGGGATCGAGGAACTTGGGCGCCGGCCCGGGATCGCGGGCCAGCAGCACGCTTTCGCCCGAGGCGCTCTTGTAGAGCAGGTTCATCTGGGCCGTCTTGAGCGCCGCGGGGTCGTCGCTCGGCAGGTTGATCACCACGCGCCCCAGCGATCCCGAAGTCGTGCCCTTGGGAACCAGCTTGGGCACGGCAATGCCCGTCAGCAGATAGGTGAACGAAGCGCCGGGCGTGCCCGGCACCGTGTTCCCCTTGGAATCGCCATTGGCGAACAGCTTGGCCGGGTTGAAGTTGAAGTCCTTCGCGCCCGAGGCTTTGTTCTCGATCGAGACGATGTCGTAGAACAGGAACATGCCCGAGCCGGCGGACGTGGTCGTGTGCGGCGATCCGGTGGGGTTGCTGTCGAACAGGTAGCAGTTCGCCGGCTGGCGATAATGCAGGATCACCGTATTCTGGCATCCGCTCAGGAATATGCTGCCGACGGAACCGATCAGTATTGCGCGAATATTGGCATGGAGTTGCAGCATCATCTGCCTCCTTCAAGGGAAGATGGAAAAGCCGACTCGCGCCCGAAGGAAAGATGTTATCTGCGCTCGCAACTGTCTTGCGAAGGTGGATAAGGGACCGATTTGGATACTTGCGGAATTGCCCGGTGGGCGGGCGGCGGGCGTCGAAGCCCTGTCCGGGCCCTCTCCCTAACCCCCGCCCAGCACGTTGATGCTGAAGGCGATGATGCCCAGGTTGAACACGAATGCGGCCAGGCAGTGCACGGTCACCACGCGCCGGATGCGGCGGCTGGTGATGTTCATGTCGCTGGTCTGGAAGGTCATGCCCAGGCAGAAGGAGAAATAGACGAAGTCCCAGTAATCGGGATCGGGAGTCTCGGGAAAGGTCAGGCCGCCGCTGTCGCCGCCGCCTTCGGCCTTCTCCGAATAGAAGAGATGCGCATAGTGCAGCGCATAGATCATGTTGCTGAAGGTCCAGCAGAGCGCCAGCGTGCCGACGATCAGCGCCAGCGCCCAGCTCTGCGTGCGCTCCTTCTCCATCAGCTCGCTGGCGACCGCCGCCAGGATCACCAGGCTCACCAGTCCGGTGATCACCAGCAGCAGGAAGCGGTTGCCGTCGTTGCGCTTGGCGGATTGGCGCATCCCCTCGGCTTCCTGCCGGAAGAGCGGGGCGATCGCGACAAGGAAGGTGAGCGCGCCGATGTCGAACCCGGTCATCAGCCCGAAGCGCAGGCCGAGCGGGGGAATGGCCAGCCAGCCGGCGACCAGGGTGACCGCGAGGAACAGCAGGAAGCGCGGCGGGGCGACGACATTGCCGATGCCCCGATGATGTCGTTTCGTCATGGTCGCCCTACCCAGCGCGGACGGATCGATCCGATGGCGGCAAGCGCGAGCAGCGCCATCCAGGCATAGCGATGGCCCAGCATCATCGCCGGTTCGTGCGGATCGCTGAACAGGAACCAGAGCGAAGCGAGGCCGCCCCCGGCGAGCGGCAGCGCGGCGATCTTCCCGATCGGCGTTCCGCGCCAGGCAAGCGCTGCGAGCAGCAGCGAGCCGATCCCGAGCAGCGCGAATTTGGGGCGCACGGCGAAGAACAAGGCGCCGAACAAGTCGGGCGGGCTCTGCCAGTGATGGGCCAGCTGGAGGAGGATCAGCCCCTCGATCTCGTCGAGCAGCGCCCCGATCAGCAGCACCGCGATCGCGATCCGCGAGAGCGGGCGGGCATTTCCGCCCAGCGCCCAGGCGCCGAGTGCGAGGAACGCGGCATAGGCCGGGATGAAGGCCAATGCGTCCCACCAGCTCGCGCGGATCTGCGCGGCCTGGAAAGCGCCGGAGCAGGAAGACGGGCCGAACAATTCGGCCAGTTGGGCGGGGCTTCGCACCAGTTCGAATGCGATGATCGGCCCCGCGCCCTGGGTAGGCCCGCAGGCAGGAACGGGCGGAAAGCCCGTCGACGCCGCGAGCGTCGCCAGCCCGGCCACTGCGCACAGTCGCCAGGCCAGCGCGCCGGTCAGGCGGCCTCGGCCTCCTTGGCCTTCTTTGCGGCTTCGATCGCCTCGATCACGATCTTGCGTGCCTCTTCCGCATCGCCCCACTGGCCGATGCGCACCCATTTCTCGGACTCCAGGTCCTTGTAGTGCTTGAAGAAATGCTCGATCTGCTGGAGCACGATCGAGGGCAGGTCCTGCCGCTCGCCGATGTCCGAATAATAGGGGAAGGTCGAATCGACCGGCACGCAGACGAGCTTCTCGTCGCCGCCGGCCTCGTCCTCGAGCTTGAGCACGCCGATCGGGCGCGCGCGCACCACGCAGCCCGGCACGAAGGGCGAGCGCGCGATGACGAGCGCATCGAGCGGATCGCCATCGGGCGAGAGGGTGTGCGGCACGAAGCCGTAGTTCGCCGGATAGCGCATCGGCGTGTGCAGGATGCGGTCGACGAACAGCGCGCCGCTGGCCTTGTCGAACTCATATTTCACCGGCTCGCCGCCGACGGGAACCTCGATGATCACGTTGAGGCTGTTCGGCGGATCGTCACCCACCGGAATCAAATCGATACGCACGCTATGCTTTCCTTAAGCTGGGCGGTTGCGCCCCCCAGGCCGTTATTTCGGCTGGAGGAGCTTATCCAGGCCAGCCTCTCCTTCGGTTGTTTTCTCGAGGTGCGGATAGCGCAGGCCGTCATGATAGTCGATGGCCACGTCGCGATAGCGCGCGCCGCGTTTCAGGGTGAGCCGGATCGGGTCCTTCGTGCCCTTCGCCGCCTTCACCGCATCCTTCAGCTTGTCGCCGGTAAAGGCCTGGCCGTTCACCGCGACGACTTCGTCGGCAAGGGTGATGCCCGCGTCGAAGGCCGGGCTGCCCCACATCACGCCGGAAATGCCCTTGGGGCCGATCGACAGGCCCAGCGAATAGGAAAGGTCGGTGGCGGTCTTCGGCGTCGCCTTGTTGGGATGCTCGGTATAGACCAGCTTGTAGCCGTTGCGCTCGAAGCCCTTGAGCGGCGCCCGCTCGGAAACCTGGTTCACCCGCTCGTCGAGGAATTTCTTCCAGTCCCAGGGCACGACCTGGTTGAGCGTCGCGGCCACGTCGTCGAACGTGTAGGTCAGCTCGCCATAGTCGCCGTCGCGACCGCCGAAGAAGATGCGCGCGAAATCGTCGATCGACTTGGTGCCGCCGGATTTCTCCCGGAGGATGGAATCGGCTTCCATCCAGACCAGCAGGCCCTCGTTGTAATAATCCTCGCTGCGCTGCCAGCTCACCCAGCCCTTCGGCGCGCGCGGGCTGATGACGGGGTCGTTGGTGGTATCGACCAGCGGGCGCCAGGTGCGGCCCTGGCGATTGTCGAGCGTGGCGGCGATGTTGGCATAGGCGTCGAGCGTGTCGGCCTTGCTCACCAGCCCCGAGCGCGCCTGGAAGACATAGCCCCAGAACTGGGTCTGCCCCTCATAGACCCACAGCAGCGAGCCGCGCATCGGCACGCGATAGTCGGGGGTCCACAGGTCGGCGCCGCGGCGGAACTTGCCGTCCCAGCTATGGGTGTATTCGTGCGGCAGCAGGTTGCGGCTGGTCGCCTTCTCGTCCCATTTGGTGAAGAAGCCCAGGCCGGTGCCGTTCTCGGAGCTGCGGTGATGCTCCACGCCGATCCCGCCCAGCTCGTCGCTGATCGAGAACAGGAAGCGGTAATGGTCGTAATGCTCGACCCCGAAGGTCTTCACTGCCTGGTCGACCAGGTTCTTGAGCTTGTCGACCTGCTCGGGCGTGGCGGCCAGTTCCTCGGCCGTGTCGGCATAGGTCTCGACCGAGACGCGGTCGGTGAGCTTGAGCTGGCGGTAATAGCGGCCGGCGAGCACCGGCGAATCCATCAGCACGTCATAATTGGTCTTGTCATAGGTGTAGACGTTGCCGTTCACCCTGGCGTCCACCGCCGAGCTGGCGGTCCAGCCCTCGGGATAGGTCACCTTGGCCTGGATGGGCACGCGGCGGACGAAATAGCCGGCCGGATAGAGGCTGAGCGAGAAGAATTGCAGGCTCATCAGGTTGGGCGTCATCACGATGCGGCCCTGGTCCGCCACCGTGGCCGAGACGAAGTTGAAGCTCAGGTCCAGCTTCCTCACGCCCGCCGGCACGTCGATATGGAAGGCGAAGACGTCCACGGGATCGCGCTTCCACGGGATCACCTTGCCGTTGCCGCGGATCACCAGGCCGCCCAGCTTCTCGATCTCGCCGCGCGGGCCGTGCTTGCCGGGAATCCATTTCGGATAGAGCAGCACCATGTGCCCGCTCTTCGCGACCGGGATCGTCTCCTTCACGTTGAAGATGCCGCGCGCCACGTCGGTCGCGTCGATGTCGAGCGTCAGCGTGCCCGGATAGGGGATGTCGCGCGCATCGGGGATGGTGCTGGGATAGGGTGCGGTCTGCGCCGGCGCCGAATTCTGGGCCGTCGCGTTCTGGGCAAGGGCGGGGGCGGAGACGGAAGCGAGCAGGGCAGCTGCGGCGAGCGCACGGATCATGAGTGGAGCGACCTCTCTTCTGGAAGCGACGGGTCATAGGACTGCGCGGGCAGGCATGTAAATCTCCCTCTCTCCTTCAGGGGTGTGGGCCGGGGAGAGGGGCAGCGTCGCACCATCGGATATGCCCCTTTCCCCGACCCTCTCCCCGCCGGCGGGGAATGGGAGGTGCTAACGAGGCGCTAACCATTGTGCGCTAGCTGTTTCCGCCATGTATCACGATCCCCAGCTGGCGGCCGAGGCCAAGGCCGATCCGCGTCCCCGCTCGGCGGTGAGCACCGGCGTCGGCATGGCCGGGCTTGCCGGCATGGCGCTGTGGACCGCGATCGCCACGCTCTACCGGCTCGACGGGCCCTATAGCGCGCTGGTCAACGTCGTTGCCTGCGCGGTGCCGATGGTGCTCTGGTCGCTGCTGGTCGACAAGGTGCATCGGAACCCCTCGACGGGCATCGACTGGTCCTCGAAGCGCACGCTCAAGGACACGCTCGACGTCTCGGTCACCAAGCTCACCGGCCTGTGGCTCACCTGGGGCGGGATCGCGCTGATCTACGCCACCTTCCCCTTCTGGTGGAGCGGGCGCTACGCCAATTTCGCCTGGTCGATCTGGTGCATCGAGATGGCGGCGCCGGCGCTGTTCCTGCTCTCCATCCCCTATGTGCTGTGGCTCGACCGCAAGCTGGTGCAGCCCCGGGACGGGGCCTGGCATCTCGGCGCGTGGCTGATGGGGCTGAAGGAGCCGATCGATCATGGCGCCATCCACAACCATCTGCGCAGCTGGGCGGTGAAGGGCTTCTTCCTGGCCTTCATGCTTTCGATCGTGCCGCCCAATTTCGCCGATTTCGTCGGCTGGAACTTCGATCGCATGTTCGAGAGCCCGGCAGTGATCGCGAACTATTGCATCGCCTTCATGTTCGTGATCGACGTCGCCTTCGCCACGGCCGGCTACATCCTGACGATGCGGCCGCTCGATTCGCACATCCGGACCGCCACGCCTCTTGCCGCGGGCTGGACCGCGGCGCTGATCTGCTATCCGCCGTTCGTGCTGATGAACGAGGGCGGCGTGCTCGATTATCACCAGGGCAGCGCCGACTGGACCTGGTGGTTCGCCGGCCATCCCTGGATCCTGGGCGGCCTCGGCGCGGTGCTGGTGGTGCTGACCGGCATCTATGCCTGGGCGACGATCGCCTTCGGCCTGCGCTTCTCGAACCTGACGCATCGCGGCATCCTGACCCATGGGCCCTATGCCTGGAGCCGCCATCCGGCCTATCTCTCCAAGAACCTGTTCTGGTGGCTCTCGGGCCTGCCCTTCCTGGCCACTACCGGCTGGGCGGAGGGGCTGCGCAACGCCGCGATCATGGCGGTGGTGAGCGGCATCTATTATTGGCGCGCGCGCACCGAGGAAGAGCATCTGGGCTCCGATCCCGCCTATCAGGAATACAGCGCCTGGATGCAGCGCAACGCGCCCGTGCCCAGGTTTTTCGCGTGGGTGGGGGGCAAGCTGCGCGCGGCCTGAGCGCGCCTCTCGTCACCAGTCCCCGGCCGCCCCCATCCATAGCGCCACCGCCGCCGCCGCCGCGGTCTCGGCCCGCAAGATCCGCGGCCCGAGTGAAATCCCGACCGCCCGGGAATGCGCCTTGATCGCCGCGCGCTCGGCATCGTCGAACCCGCCCTCGGGCCCGACCAGGATCGCCGCGGGTCCCGGATGCGCGCGCATCGCTTCGATCGCCGGCACGCCGCCCGCTTCGTCCGCGAAGAACAGCGTGCGCGCCTCGGGCCAGTCGCGGAGCAACGCGGGCAGCTTCACCATTTCGTCGAGCGCCGGCAGCGCGGTGCGGCCGCACTGCTCGGCCGCTTCGATCATGTGCACGCGCAGCCGCTCGAGATTGAGCTTGTCGACCACGCTGCGCCGCGTCAGCACCGGCACCAGCCGGTCGACGCCCAGTTCGCACGCCTTCTCGGCGATCCAGTCGATCCGCCCCTTCTTGATCGGCGCGGCGCATAGCCACAGATCGGGCACCGCCTCGCGCTCGCGCAGCAGGTCGGTGACTTCCAGGATCAGGTCGCGCTTGCCGATCTGCCGCGCCACCCCGGCCCATTCGCCGGTGCGATCGTCGAACAGCTTGATCGCCTCGCCGAGTTTGATCCGCATCACCGCGATCAGATAATGGGCCTGCGCGCCGTCGATGCGGATCTCGCCGGGGGAGAGCGTGGCCTCGACGAACAGGCGCGGAGCGGATTGGGGCGGCCAGGCGGGCGTAGCGGGCATGGACTCGCTCTAGCGCCCGCGCTGCGCTCCCGTCACTCCCCCATGCCGTCCATGCCGCCGCCGGGAGTCATCCCGCCGCCGCCGCCGCCGAAGCCGCCGCCGCCGTGCCGGCCGCCGCCACGCCGGCCCATGCCGCCCCGACCGCCGCCACCGCGCTTGCCCTGCCTGAAGCTGGGCGGGGAGAGCTTGGGCAGTTCGGATTTCTCCAGCTTGCCATCGCCATTCTTGTCGAGCATCGCGAAGCGCTTGTCGGCGGCGATGCGGAATTCGCGCGCATCCACCCCGCGATCGAAATTGGTGTCGGCGACGATCACCGGCTCGGGATAGTTGAAATAGCCGAAGCGCGCCGCGCCCTGCGGCACATAGACGGGCCTCTTCGCCGGTGCGTCCGAATCGCCGGTGCTGGGCGGCGCTTCCTCGGGCCCGGCATTGCCGACGCTGATCATCGGCGCGATCTGCGTCTCGTAGATCTCGATCTCGTCCGGATCGATCTCGCCGTCCTTGTTCTTGTCGAGAATCGCGAAAAAGCGTGCCGCATCGGCTTCCATCTCTTCCACGGTGAGCACGCCGTCATGGTTGGTGTCGGCCTGGTCGAACCAGATATTGGGCGCGTCATGCCCGCGGAACGGCTCGCCCATCGGGCTGATGAAGAAACCGGGCGGATCGTCGGCCAGGGCGGGCGTGGCGATCGCGGCGAGCGTCAGGCTGGCGAAGAGGAGGCGCATCGGATGTTTCCAGGGTGAAATGGTTCCACCATGCCCCTGTACTCCGATTGTCGCAAAATTATGCCAGATTGTTGCGGGCTTGATCTTTGCCGCGCCTGCGCGGAGGACGGGCCATGGCCGAGGCGCAGCAGCAGATCGTTCCCGATACCGAGCATCGCGGGCTGGTGGGCCTGCTTCCCGCCGGCTGGCGGCCCTATGCGCTGCTTGCCCGCTTCGACCGGCCGATCGGCTGGTGGCTGCTCTTCTGGCCCGGCGCCTGGGCGGTCGCGCTTTCGGGCGGCGCGGTCCGCCAATGGGAGCTGATCCTGTGGCTGCTGCTCGGCAGCATCGCGATGCGCGGCGCGGGCTGCGTCTATAACGATATCGTCGATCGCGACCTGGACCGGCAGGTGGCGCGGACCCGCAGCCGTCCGGTGGCGAGCGGCGCGGTGTCGGTGAAGGCGGCTGCGGCATGGCTCGCCATGCTCTGCCTGGTCGGGCTGGTCGTCTGGTTCCAGCTCCACTGGCCCGCCCGGCTGGTCGCGCTCGCCAGCATCGCGCCGGTCGCCGCCTATCCCTTCATGAAGCGGATCACCTGGTGGCCCCAGGCCTGGCTCGGCCTCGTCTTCTCCTGGGCCGCGCTGGTCGGTTGGGTGGAGATCGGCAGCCAGCCGCTGCCGCCGCTCGCGCTGCTCTATGCCGGCTGCATCGCCTGGGTGATCGGCTATGACACGATCTATGCGGTGCAGGACATCGAGGACGATGCGCTGGTCGGGGTGCGTTCCTCGGCCCGCGCGATGGGCAGCCATGTCCGCGGCGGCGTTTCGCTCTTCTACCTTGCCGCGCTCGGTTGCTGGGGCGCGGCGATCTGGCAGCTCCGCCCCGACCCGCTCGCGCTGGCCGCGCTGCTGCCCATGGCGCTCCACCTGGGCTGGCAGGTCGCGACGCTCGATCCGCAGGACGGCGCCAACGCGCTCGCCCGCTTCCGCGCGAACCGCAATGCGGGCCTCCTGATGTTCGCCGCGTGCCTCGTCGTGGGCCAGACGCTTTGACGTTGCGCCCGCGCATACCTAAGTCGGCGCGATGCTGACCATATCCGAAGCCTGTGAACGCGCCGCCGATGCCGTTGCACGGGCGCGCGCCGCGGGCGCCGACGCCGCCGATGCCGTGTTTGCCGCCGACAGTTCGCAATCGGTCTCGGTGCGCATGGGGGCGCTCGAGGACGTCGAGCGCTCGGAGAGCGAGGAGCTCGGCCTGCGCGTCTTCATCGGGCATCGCTCGGCCAGCGTCTCCACCTCCGATCTCAGCGCCGCGGCGATGGACATGCTCGTCGAGCGTGTCGTCGCCATGGCTCGCGAGGCGCCCGAGGACAAATGGGCCGGCCTGGCGCCCGGGGACCGGCTGCTCCACGGCAGCGCGCCGATGCTCGACCTCGACGACGGCGCCCGCGTCGATCCGCCCAGCCTCAGGGAACGTGCCCGCCGCGCCGAGGAAGCGGCGCGCGGCGTGCCGGGCGTCACCAACAGCGAGGGCGCCAGCGCGGGCGCCTCGCGCGCGGTGATGACGCTCGCCACCAGCCACGGCTTCACCGGCGGCTATGCCCAGACCAGCCACGGCCTCTCGGCCAGCGTGCTCGCCGGCGCGGGCGGCGGGATGGAGCGCGACTATGCGCATCATTCCGCCCGGCACGCCGCGCTGCTCGAGGCGCCCGAGGCGATCGGCCGGCTGGCCGGCGAGCGTGCGGTCGCCCGGCTCGATCCGGCCAGGATCCCCAGCGGCACGATGCCGGTGGTGTTCGATCGCCGCGTCTCGGCGGGGCTGATCGGCCATTTCCTCGGCGCGATCGGCGGCGCGGCGATCACGCGCAAGACCAGCTTCCTGCTCGACCGGCTCGGCCAGCAGGTCTTCGCCAAGGGCGTGACGATCTGCGACGATCCCCATCGCCCGCGCGGCTTGCGCTCGCGCCCGTTCGATGGCGAGGGCCTGCCCGTCCAACCGGTGAAGCTGGTCGATGCCGGCATGCTGGAGACCTGGCTGCTCGACAGCGCCTCGGCGCGCCAGCTGGGCCTGGAGCCCACCGGCCATGCCGCGCGCGGCATCGGTGGCGCACCGGGCGTCGCGCCTTCCAACCTCTATATGGAGGCTGGCCATATCCCTGCCGAGACGCTGGTCGGCGAGATCGATCATGGCATCCTCGTCACCGAACTGATCGGCCAGGGCGTCAACGGCGTGACCGGCGACTATAGCCGCGGCGCCGCCGGCTTCCTGATCGAGAAGGGCGAGATCACGCGTCCGGTCTCCGAGATCACCATCGCGGGCAATCTGAAGGACATGTTCCTCGCGCTCACGCCGGCCAGCGACCTCGAGTTCCGCTACGGGATCAACGCGCCGACCCTTCGCATCGACGGGATGACGATCGCCGGTGCCTGAGCCCGGCCTCGCCTCCCGGGTCGCGGCGATCGCCGCCGAGGCGGGGCGCCTCGCCATGGCGCGCTGGGAGACGGAGTTCCGGCGCTGGGAGAAAGTGCCCGGCAGCCCGGTCTGCGACGTCGACCTGGAAGTCGACGCGCTGCTGCGCCAGCGGCTGGGCGCGCTGCTGCCCGATGCCGGCTGGCTTTCCGAGGAGACGGCGGACGATCGCGCGCGCCTCTCGGCCCGCCGCGTCTGGGTGGTCGATCCGATCGACGGCACCCGCGACTATCTGCGCCACCGTCCTGGCTGGGCCGTTTCGGTCGCGCTGGTGGAGGACGGGGCGCCGGTGATCGGCGTGCTCGACGCGCCGGCGCGCAGCGAGCGCTGGACCGCGGAAGCCGGCAAGGGCGCGTGGCGCGGCGACGCGCGGCTCCATGTCGCCGCGCGCGACAGGCTGGCCGGCGCACGCGTCCCCGCCGATCAGCTGCCCAAGGTCGACAGCGACCTGGTCATGGTCGCCAAGCCCAATTCGATCGCGCTGCGTATCGCGATGGTCGCGGCGGGCGAGGCCGACCTGCTCGCCACGATCCGCTGGGGCAATGAATGGGACGTCGCCGCCGCCGTCCTCATCGCGCGCGAGGCGGGGGCGGCGATCACCGATGCGCTCGGCCGCCCGCTCGCCTTCAACACGCCGAGCGGCCAGGCATTCGGCGTCCTGGCCAGTGCGCCGGGCATCCATGCCGCCGCGGTGGAGCGGCTCGCCGATCGCGCGCGGGACGTGCTGAAGGCCTAGCGCTTCGCCACTGCGATCAGCGCCGTCGACGGGATCGGCAGCACCGCGCGTTCCCCCGCCATCCGCCGTACCTCGGCGACCACTTCCGTCCGCTGCGCGTCGTCGAGCGCCACCCAGTCCGGGCTCATCCCGAACAGCGCCTCCGGCGTGTCGAGCTGGCGCACGTCCAGTTCGAAATCATGCACCACCGTGTCGATCGCCGGCGCCTGGAACCCGGCATCGGCCATCGCCGCCGACAGCCATTCGGGATCGCCCAGCGCCACCGCGCCCTCGGGCAGCTTCGTCTTGCCGTCGAGCTTCGGGAACAGCCGCCTGCGGATCTGCGAGAGCAGCAGGAAAGTCGCCGCGCCTTCGCTGCGCCAGGTGGCGAGCACACCCAGGCCGCCGGGCCGAGTGACGCGGGCCATCTCGGCCAGCCCCTTGCGCCAGTCGGGGAACATGATGACGCCGAATATCGAGAAGGCGGCGTCGAACCCCGCGTCGGGCAGGTCGAGCGCCTGCCCGTCCATCACCTTCGCCTCGACATTGGCCGGGGCCGACGCGGCGATCCGCGCGACCATGCCGGGCGAGAAATCGGTGGCGAGGACCTGCGCGCCCGTCCGCGCCGCGGCAAGCGCCAGCGCGCCGGCCCCCGCAGCCACGTCGAGCACGCGCATGTCCGGCGTCAGCGTCACTCGCGCCAGCGCCTCCTCGGCGAAACGCGACGTGAAGGGGTGGGCAGTGCGCTCGTAATGGGTGGCGGCTTCGTCCCAATGCGCGGGGTTCTCGTGCTTCTGCTCGGTCATTATCTGCCTTTCGCGAATCATGTAACATGATAAGTATCGTGAAATGGCGCGCTTGCCAATCGCGTGCGGCGGCCCGAGGAAAGCAGGATGCGAAAGGACAGCCGCCTCTCCCGGATGCTCCATGTGCTGCTCCACATGGCGCGGCATGACGGGCCGATGACGTCGGAGCACATCGCGAAGATGCTCCAGACCAATCCGGTGGTGGTGCGCCGGACGATGGCGGGCTTGCGCGACGCCGGTTACGTCAGCTCGGAAAAGGGCCATGGCGGCGGCTGGGTGATCGCCGCCGACCTGGAGAAGGTCTCGCTGCTCGACATCCACCGCGCGGTGGGCGGCCCGAGCCTGTTCGCGATCGGGGCCGAGCACGACAACCCCGCCTGCGCGGTCGAGCGGGCAGTCAACGGGGCGCTGGAGGACGCATTGCGCGAAGCGGAAGCGCTGCTGGTCGCGCGGCTCGGCGCGGTGAATCTCGCCGCGCTGGCGCGCAGCTTCGATGCGCAGTGCGTCGCTGGCGGCTGGAACGCCGGGACCGGTGACGCATATGGGCCCCCGACCTAGGATCGAGACTCGTTCAGCAAACCTCGTCATCCCCGCCCGCGCGGGGATGACGAAGGAAAATCAAATACTTGTTTGGGTCCTCGGCCTAGCCTTCGTCGCCCTGATATTTGATCTGCAGATAGCGTCCCCGCGTCGCCAGCGCGTCGAGGTCGCCCTGCGCCAGCTGCGAGGTCATCTCGGCGATCTCGTCGTCGATCAGCTGCAGGCCCTGGGCCAGCTGCTGGTCCGGCGTCAGCCCGTTGCGCTCCACGCGGCGCAGCGGCTCGGGCACGCGCTGATAGCCCTTGACCAGCTCGGGCAGCTGCTCGCCCACCAGCTTGCGCACTTCGACTGCCGCTGGACTATGTTCGTCCAGCGCGGCGAGCTGGGGTGTCAGCGTCTCCAGCTTCACCCCGATCGAATCGACCAGGCCGCGCACCGGCGAGGGCAGGGCCGGGCGCTGCGTCTCGAGCCAGCGCTCGGTGCTGCGCGGCAGGGCCTTGAGCGGGATCTCGGCCAGCTTCTCGACATTCACGGGCGCGCTTGCCGGCATCAGCGCGAACAGCAGCGTGGCCGCGACCAGCAGCAGCGCCACCAGCATCGCGCCCATCATGCCGAGCGGCGCCACTGCCAGCCCGAAGACGATCGCGCCGGCCAGGATCAGCCCGTCCGCCGCCGCGATCCGCCCGATCCGGCGGACCACTTCGGTTTCCCGGTGCTGGCGGTTGCGGCCGGACACGGCCAGATCGGTGCGCGCGCGCACGCGATCGAGCGTGCCTCCGATCCGGTTCAGTTCGCGATCGACATCGGTGGGCACGGCCTACATCGCCTCCAGCTTGAACGTCTCCGCCCCGCCCGCGACCTGGTTCTGCGCCGCCCCTTCGGCCCGGGCGATATAGCCCTTCGACTTCTCGACTTCGTTCGACAGCGTGTTGACCGTGGTCTTCATGCTGTCGAGCGCCTTGAGCTTGAACGTGTCGATCGCGTCCATCGTGTCATAGATGTTCTGGAACGCGCGCTGCAGCGTCTCCACCGGGATCGTCGAGTTCGCCGCCTGTTCGTGGATCGCGGCCGACTGGCTCTTGAGCAGCGCGCCGGTCGAATCGATCAGCCCCGCGGTGGTGCTGTTCAGCGCGGTGATCTGGTCGAGCACCAGCTTCTGGTTGGTCAGCGCCTGTGCCACGGTGACGGCGGTGCGCAATGCCGAGACCGTGGTGGTGGAAGCGCGGTCGACGCCCTTCACCAGCTCGACATTGTTCTTCTTGACCAGGTCGAGCGCCAGATAGCCCTGCACCGTCACCGCCATCTGGGTGAGCAGATCCTGGGTGCGCTGGCGGACATAGAAGAGCGCGGTCTCGCGCAGCGCCTTGGCCTTGGCGGGATCGGTATGGTCCAGCTCGTTGGCCTTGTCCTCGATCTTCGCGTCCATCGCCTTGGACAGATAGATCATCTGTTCCAGCCGGCCCATCGCGGCCCACAGGTTGGTCCGCTCGGTATCGATCGCGGCATTGTCCATCAGCAGCTCGTCCTTGCCGTTGGACAGGCTCTTGAGGATGCCGTTGATATGGGTCTGCGACGACTGGTACTTGCGGAAATATTGCTGCATCCCGCCGCCGAACAGCTTCGACAGGAAGCCCTGGCTCCCGCCGATCAGCTTGCCGTTCTGGCTGGGGTCGAGCTCCTCCACCTTCTTGCGCAGCGCGAGCAGGTCGGCGCCGACGCCGTCATTGCCCATCGCCTTGACCGGGCGATCGAGGAAGCGGTTGGACTGGCCCGCCGCGTCGCGGATCTCCTTCTGCCCCATCGCCGCGATCGCATCGACGCGCTTGCCGAACTCGGGCGAGTTGACGTCCTGCGCGACGAGATCGTCGATGAAGCTGTCGACCCGCGCCTCCAGCTCGGACTTCTTGCCGTCGTCCACCGGCACCAGTCCCGCCGCCTTTTCGGGCGCGACGGCCTTTACCGGCTCGGGCGGGGTGAGCACCAGATCCTGTTCGGCCACCGCAGTCTCGCTCGCCATTCCCACGTCTCCAAACTGTCCGGCCCCCAGCATAGGATCATCCGGACGGCAAACCAACTGTGTGATTTATGTAATACACCTGGGCGCCTGCGCCAAGGGCCAAGCCCCTGGCTCAGCGGCTTTCGCTCTTCACCAGGCTCGAGCGATAGATCTGCTCGCCATTGCGCAGCACGGTGAGCTGGCAGCCATTTTGCGGCTCGCTCTCGCCCGCGCAGAAGCGCGCGCCCTCGGCCGCGCCGCTGGCGGCCGTGGCGGTGGCGCCCTTGGCGGCGGAGAGGCGCACCGGTTCGCCCGATCCGGCCACCAGCACATGGCAGGTGCCGCTGCTCGAATCGCGGCAGTTGAGCAGCAGCTTGCCGGTGGCGAAGTCGGCATCGAGCACCAGGCTGATATTGCGCTTCTCGGTCTTGCCCGAACAGCCCGCGAGCAGCACCAGCGCCAGCAGCACACCCTTGTTCATCATGATCTCCTTCGCCGCCAGCATAGCGCGGTTTCGCGCCCGAAATAGCCGGCACGACGATCGCCGGGCGGCATTCCGTTCATCCGCCGGTCAGCCTTTGCGGCGATACATCGGGGCGGGCACGGAAAAGGGGATCTTCATGCACCATTGGTTGCGCATCGCGGCGCTGCCCGTCCTGCTCGCGCTCGGCGCGGCCTCGGCGGCGCCCGCGCCCGCGATATCCTATGAACTCGCGCCGGTGCTGCAGGGCGATGCGATCGCCGCGCTCGAAGTCACGATCCGGCTGCGCGCCGACAAATCGGGCGTCACTACGCTCGATTGGGCCGATGGCTGGGCCGGCGAGGACAAGCTCGGCCAATGGGCGCGCGACATCCGCATCCAGGGCGGCACGTCCGCCACCCCGGCGCCGCATGGCGGGCGCATCGTCCGTTCCGCCCCGGGCGCGCCGCTGGTCATGCGCTATCGGATCGTCTCTGCCTATGACGCGGATCCCAGCGTGGCGGACAGCGAGCAGGCCCGTCCGGTCGTGCGCCCCGGCTGGTTCTATTCGGTGGGCGAGATCCTCTATGCCCGCCCCGTCGGGCGCGACGATGCGCCGGCCCGCTTCGCCTGGAAGGGGCCCGCCGGCATCGGCTTCGCCTCGGATACCGAGCATTCGACCGGCCTTGGCGGCCGCCCCCGCAGCGTGGGCGACATCCTCGAGAGCATCGCGATCGGCGGGCGCGATCTCTCCGTCACCACCATCATGGTGAAGGGCGCGCCCGTCCGCGTCGCGCATGTCGGCCGCTTCGGCTTCGACGTCCGGGCGTTCGACCGGCTGGCCGGCGAAGTGGTGGCGGTCGAGCGCGACTTCTGGCGCGAGACCGGCGCCGGCCCCTTCCTGATCACGGCGATCCCGCTGGCGTCGATGCCCGGGCGGCTAAGCTATGGCGGCACCGGCCGCAGCGACGCCTTCGCCACCTGGATCGACCGCGACGCGCCGCTCTCCGGCCTGGGCTGGCTGCTCGCGCACGAATATTTCCACAGCTGGAATGCGCGCCAGCTCGGCCGCTTCCCCGAAACGGCCGAGGCCGAGGCCTATTGGCTGAGCGAGGGCTTCACCGATTTCTATGCGCGCCGGCTGATGCTGCGCGCCGGCCTGTGGACGCCGGAGAAGTTCGCCGCCGACTGGAACGAGATGCTGCGCGCCTATGCCGCCTCGTCCTTCCGGACCGCCGGCAATGTCGAGGCCGCCGCCAAGTTCTGGACCGGCGGCCAGGATGCGGAGAAGATCCCCTATCAGCGCGGATCGATGCTCGCCGCGCTATGGGACCGGCAGCTCCAGGCGAAGGGACTGGGGGATCTCGACACGGTGCTGCGCGCCCAGCGCGACCGGTTGCGCGGCGCGGCGGAACTGCCCCGGCTTACCGACGCGTTCGCTGCGGAGATGGACCGTGCGGGGCTCGATATCCGCCCCGACGTCGATCGCTATCTGGCGCGCGGCGAGCCGCTGTTCCTGCCCGAGGACGCCTTCGGCGCCTGCGCCCGGCTGGTCACCGCCGATGTGCCGGTGTTCGATCGCGGCTGGGACAATGCCGCCACGCAAAGGGCCGGCAACGTGCTCACCGGCGTCGATCCCGCTTCCAACGCCTATGCCGCCGGGCTGCGCGACGGGATGAAGATCCTGCGGCGCACCGCCGGCGAGCCGGGCAATTCGACGGTGGATTTCGTGGTGGAAGTGCAGGACGGCGCGACGAAGCGCAGCGTCACCTTCCGCCCGGCCGGCGGGAAGACGCTGCGCACCCAGCAGATCGTCCTCGATTCGGCGCGCTTCGCTGCCGAGCCGGAGACGTGCAAGGCGGCGCTGGCCGGATAGGACGGCCCCGGGGCTATCCGCGCGGCCGCGCCTCATAGCGCATCGCGCCGATGTCGTTGCCTTCGGTGTCGAGGAAGCGGATCAGCGTGCCGACCGTCGGAATCACGGCGCGCGGCAGGGTGATCGTGCCGCCATGCGCGACGACGCGCTCGGCCACCGCGTCGACATCGTCGACCGCGAAGGTCGGCTCGATCCCGTTCAGTCCCTCGCCGCTGCGCGGAACATGCCGCTTGTGCATCAGCCCCTGCACGCCCGGCGCATCCGCGTCGCCGGTATGGATCAGGTAGAAGCCCGGCGGGCCCCAGGGCTCGAATTCCCAGCCGAACACCGCTTCGTAGAAGCTGCGGGCGCGATCGACATCGTCGACATGGAGGGCGAAGGAAGCAAGGTTGGCGGGCATCGGCATCGCTCCGGCATCGGGGAGGGCATGGCGGGATTGTGTCGCGCTCGCGCCTTCGCCGCAATCCCGCTATAACGGCGCATGATGTCGCGAATCCGGCGCAGCGTGGCCGACGAGCCCTTTCTGCTGATCCGCACGGCGGCGAGCGACCATCATGCCGGCGAGGCGATCCCGCCGCATGCGCATGACTGGCACCAGCTGGTCCATGCCGCTGCCGGGATGATGGAGATCTGGACCGAGCGGGGTTCGTGGATCGCGCCCAGCGGCCGGGCGGTGTGGGTGCCGGCGGGCGTGCGGCACGGCATCCGCTTTGCCGCGGCGAGCACGCTCCGCACCCTCTATCTCCAGCCGGAATGGGCGCAGGGGCTGCCGCGCGACTGCGTGGCCGTCACGGTGTCGCCGCTGCTGCGCGAGCTGGTGCTGCGGGCCGTGGCCTGGGGGATGCTCGACGGCCGCCGCCCCGCCGAAGCGGCAGTGGCGCTGCTGGTCCGCGAGGAATTCCGGCGCTCCGATACGCCGCCCTTCGATCTGCCCGAGCCGGCCAGCCAGGCGATGCGGCGCGCCGCCGATCTGGCCCGCAGGGGCAGGCGCGGGCCGGAGATCGCGACGGCGACCGGCATGAGCCTGCGCGCGCTCGAGCGCCGCTTCCGATCGGAAACCGGCCTGAGCCTGGGCCGCTGGCGCCGCCATGCGCTGCTGCTGGCCGCGATGGAACGGCTTGGCGCGGGCGAGCCGGTCAAGTCGGTTGCCGCCCATGCCGGTTTCGCCACGCCCAGCGCCTTCGTCGCCGCCTTCCGCGCCGCATTCGGCGAGACGCCGGGATGCTATTTCAGCCTGCCGCCCGCGCGTTCCTGAGCGCCGTGCCCCACCAGGCCAGCTCGTCGAACAGATGGTTCAGCCGTGCGCCTTCGCGCGTGTCCGCGGCGAAGCGGCCGCCCTCGCGCCGGTTCCACACGCCCTGCAGGTGGAGCGCCCCTTCCAGCGGCGCCATCTGCAGCTCGCGCGAGACCATGGTGAGCTGCTCCACCGCACGCGCGCCGCCCATGCCGCCATAGGCGACGAAGGCCACCGGCTTGCGGTTCCATTCGGCATAGACGGTGTCGAGCGCGTTCTTGAGCACCGCGGGGATGCCGTGATTATATTCGGGCGCGATCAGGATGAAGCCGTCGGCGCTCGCCACCTTCTCGCCCCAGGCGATCTGCTTGGCGTCGGCATAGTCGCCCGCCGCGGGCGGCTTGGGATGAGGATAGAAGGGCAGGTCCCATTGCTTCAGGTCGATCAGCTCGCAGTCGAGATCGTCGCGATCCGCATCCGCCGCGCCCATCACCCAGTTGCCGATCGGCTCCGCCACCCGTCCCTCGCGGACAGATCCGAGGATGACGAGGATCTTCAGCTTTTGCGTCATTGTCTTCCCTTCGTGCATGCCGCGCTGCCCGGCGCGGCGCCTTTGCGGTTCAGGATGGCCGATGCGCGCGCGTGCTCCAACCACCCATTTGGCGCCCCCTTCCGGCGATCGCCGCCCGCGCCCGGCGCGCCGCCGCCGTCGCGCGCGATGGGGCAGGGGGCCTTGCGACCCTCCGCTGCCGGTCGCTCCCGCCCGGGCGCGGGGAGAGGCAACGGAGTCAATGCCTTCGTCCGGCGGGCTGCCGAATCACCGGGCTTCCCGCAACGCACAAATTGCTGTACGGGCCCGCCAACTTCTTTCCAGGAAAGCACCATGAACCTCCGCAACGTGGCGATCATCGCCCACGTCGACCACGGCAAGACCACGCTCGTCGACCAGCTCTTCCGCCAGTCCGGCACCTTCCGCGACAACCAGCGCGTCGAAGAGCGCGCGATGGATTCGAACGACCTCGAAAAGGAGCGCGGCATCACCATCCTGGCGAAGCCGACCTCGGTCGAGTGGGCGCCTCCGGGCGGCGGCGAGCCGGTTCGCATCAACATCGTCGACACCCCGGGTCACGCGGACTTCGGCGGCGAGGTGGAGCGCATCCTCTCGATGGTCGACGGCGTGATCCTGCTGGTCGATTCGTCGGAAGGCGCGATGCCGCAGACCAAGTTCGTCACCGGCAAGGCGCTCAAGCTCGGCCTGCGCCCGATCGTGGTCGTCAACAAGATCGACCGTTCGGACGCGCGCGTGCAGGAAGTGCTCGACGAGGTGTTCGACCTGTTCGTCACGCTCGAGGCCAATGACGAGCAGCTCGACTTCCCGGTGCTCTACGCCTCGGGCCGCAACGGCTATGCCTCGGACGACGCCGATGCGCGCGAAGGCACGCTGCAGCCGCTGTTCGAGAAGATCGTCGAGCATGTGCCGCCGCCCGCGCTCGACCAGGACGCGCCGTTCAGCTTCCTCGTGACGCTGCTCGACCGCGACAATTTCCTCGGCCGCATCCTCACCGGCCGCGTCCAGTCGGGCACGGTCAAGCTCAACCAGCCGATCCATGCGCTCGATGCCGAGGGCAAGGTGATCGAGACCGGCCGTGCCTCGAAGATCATGACCTTCCAGGGCCTGGAGCGCGTGCCGACCGACGAAGCCAGGGCGGGCGACATCATCTCGCTGGCCGGCCTGACGGTGGCCACCGTGTCGAACACCATCGCGGACACGTCGGTCAGCACGCCGATCCAGGCGCAGCCGATCGACCCGCCGACGCTGTCGATGCGCTTCGCCGTCAACGATTCGCCGATGGCGGGCCGCGAGGGCAGCAAGGTGACGTCGCGCATGATCCGCGACCGCCTCGAGCGCGAAGCCGAGAGCAATGTCGCGATCAAGGTCACCGAGAGCGAGGACAAGGACTCGTTCGAAGTCGCCGGCCGCGGCGAACTCCAGCTCGGCGTGCTGATCGAGACGATGCGCCGCGAGGGCTTCGAGCTCGGCATCAGCCGCCCGCGCGTGCTGTTCGGCGAGGACGAGAGCGGCAAGAAGACCGAGCCGTACGAAACCGTCGTGATCGACGTGGACGACGAATTCTCGGGCACGGTCGTCGACAAGATGAACCAGCGCAAGGCCGAGATGACCGATATGCGCCCCTCGGGTGGCGGCAAGACCCGCATCACCTTCTCGGCGCCCTCGCGCGGCCTGATCGGCTATCATGGCGAGTTCCTGTCGGACACCCGCGGCACCGGCATCATGAACCGCCTGTTCGAGAAATACGGCCCCCACAAGGGCAATATCGAAGGCCGCAAGAACGGCGTGCTGATCTCGAACGGCAATGGCGAGGCGCAGAGCTATGCCCTGGGCCCGCTCGAGGAGCGCGGCATCCTGTTCGTCGGCCATGGCGAGGCCCTGTATGAGGGCATGATCGTCGGCGAGAACGCCAAGACGGAAGACCTTGAGGTCAATCCGATGAAGGCGAAGCAGCTCACCAACTTCCGCGCCTCGGGCGGCAAGGACGACGCCGTCCGCCTGACCCCGCCGAAGAAGATGACGCTGGAGCAGGCGATCGCGTACATCGACGATGACGAGATGGTCGAGGTGACGCCCACCAAGATCCGCCTGCGCAAGCGCCACCTCGATCCGCACGAGCGCAAGCGCGCCTCGCGGGCGAAGCACGCCGCTTAAGACCTTTCCTGCAGGCACCGATCTGTGTTTAGCTCCGTCCGGTCCCCAATGGATCGGGCGGAGTTTTCATGGGCCTCGTTCGCGGGGCGACATCGTGGGATCGGGGGCGTGATGGAGTTGTTGCTTCGGCCGTGGAAACTCTACGCCGATTCCAACGGGCGTTCGCGCCGTGCGGAATTCTGGCTCTTCTATCTGGTGAAATACGGCCCGCTGCTCCTGGCCGGGATGCTCATGGCCGCTTTCGATTCGCGCGTGGGCGACAATCGTGCCGATGTCGATGCACTGGTTGGAACGGCCGGGATCATCATACTCGTCTGGCTGCTTGCGACGTTCGTGCCCTCGATCGTCCTGCTCGCCCGCCGGCTGCATGATTTCGACGCCAGCGGCAAATGGGCTTGGACGACTTTCGTCCCGTATCTCGGGTTCCTCGCCGTGATCGTGATCGGCCTGATTCCGGGAACCAAGGGCGAGAATGAGAAGGGCGAGGATCCGCGCGACCTGGATGCGAACGCGATGGCCGAGGTCTTCGAGTGATTTGGGGGGCGGGGCTTTCCAACGGACGGATATCTATGATTAGCTCCGTCTCGTCCCAGTAGGTCGGACGGAGTTCTCTATGCTGCTCACGGTGCTGGCCCTGATCGCCGCGCAGGAAGCGCCGGGCACGGTCAACCAGCCGAAACAGGGTGCGGACGGCAAGCAGAGCTGGTCGATCCTCAACGATCCCTGCTCCAGCGGCCCGCCGCGCAAGCCGGACGAGATCGTGGTCTGCGGCCAGGGCGTCGATTCCGTTCCCCGCCTGCCGCTCCCCGGCGAGCGCGGTCCGCCCGACCGGCCGATGCCGAGCAATCCGGACGTGAGCGGCATCGGCGCGCTCAACGCCTCGATCGCGCCCTGCGCCACCCGGTCCGAAGGCTGCACGACGGGCATCAATATCCTCGGCATGGGCACGGCCCTGATCCGCGGCGTGGGCAAGCTGGTCGACCCGAACAGCTGCTGCGAGGAGCCGGGCGAGGCGACCAACCCGGTCAAGCTGATCGGCGATGCAATTGGCGGGGTGGGGCGCAGCTTCAAGAAGAAACCCGACAAGGCCGGCCGCGTCGCCATCCCGCTCGACGACCTGCCGCCGCCCGAGCCGCGCCGGCTGCGCGATCTCGAGGTCCGCCTGCCGCTGCCTTGACCTTTGCTACCGGTGTCATCTAGCGTCCACTCCTGAGCGACATCGGGGGAGGATTGGATGCGAGGGGCTATGTTCGCCGGTTTGGCACTGGCGCTGTCGGCCGGCGCGGCACAGGCGCAGACTGCCCCGCAGGACCGCCCCCCGGCGGTGCCGATCAAGGCGTCGAAGATCATCCTGGTCGGCGATTCCACCACTCAGGTGCTGTCGGGCTGGGGCGGCAGCTTCTGCGCCTATCACGTCATCAGTTTCGCCGCCTGCGTGAACCTCGCCCGGGGCGGGCGCAGCACCTATAGCTACCGGGCCGAGGGCAGCTGGGACCTGGCACTGGCCGAGATGAAGACGCGCGGCTTCGCGAAGACCTGGGTGCTCATCCAGTTCGGCCATAACGACCAGCCGGGCAAGCCGGGCCGCTCGACCGATCTCGCCACCGAATTCCCGGCGAACCTGCGCCTCTATGTCCAGGAGGCCCGCGCCGCCGGCGCCGAACCGGTCCTTCTCACGCCGCTCACCCGGCGCCAGTTCAAGGCGGGCAAGCTCGAGCGCGATCTCGATCCCTGGGCGGAGGCGATCCGCAAGGTGGCGGCGGAGCTGAAGGTGCCGCTGGTCGATCTCAACCGGCGCAGCGCCGATGCGGTGGAGGCGCTGGGGCCGTCGATGGCCAACCGCTTCGCGCAGGTGCCGCCGGCCCGCGAGGTCGCCGCCGCGGCGCTTGCCGGCACCACGATCGCCAACCCGGTCGCGGCCGTCGCCCAGGCCCTGCCGCAGGACAATGCTGCGGTCGAGCCGCTGGGCGATGCCAGGCTCGCCTTCGACTATACGCATCTCGGCCCGGTAGGCGCCGATTTCTTCTCGAAGATGGTGGCCGACGCGCTGGCGGTCGCCGCGCCGGGGATGCGCCCGCTGCTGGTACCCTGAGACTAGCGGCGCCGCCCGATCAGGCGTCGCCCAGCGCGAGCAGCACGGCCCATTCGTCGTCGCGGACGGGCGTGACCGAGAGGCGGGACTGGCGGAGCACTTCGAGCTTCGCCAGCCGCGGTTCGGCCTTGAGCATGGCGAGCGTCACGGGCCTGGCGAGCTTGCGCACCGGCTTCACCGCGACGCTGGCCCATTTGCCGTCATCGCCGTCCGGCTGCCAGGCGCGGGTGATCTCCATGATTCCCACCGCTGCCTTCTCGGTGTTCGAATGATAGAACAGGGCCTGGTCGCCCGGCGCCATGTCCTTCAGGAAGTTGCGGGCAGTGTAGTTGCGCACGCCGTTCCATTCGGTCGCCCCGTCGCGGACCAGGTCGTCCCAGGAATAGGCGTCGGGTTCGGAGCGGAGGAGCCAGTAGCGCATGCCGCCGCCTTAACCGCCTAAACGGCTGCTTAACAACCGATTCCGAACCAGTTCAGCCGCCGGGCGTTATCTCCATAGCCTCAGCGCCGCGACTCGTCCCTCCTCGGACGGCCGGCAGGCGCCCGCAAATGAGGAGGAAAGTGATGACCAATTTCGTTAAGAAGGCCGTGCTCGGCACCGTCCTGGGCGCGACCGTGCTGGTCGCCGTCGCGCCGGCGGCCGAGGCGCAGCGCTATCGCGGCCATTATCGCGGCCATGACAATACCGGCACCGCAATCGTCGCGGGTATCGCCGGCCTCGCCATCGGTGCCGCGATCGCCAGCGACGGCCGCCGCTACGACCATTATGACCGCCGCTATGACTATGATCGCAGCTATTATCGCGACCATGGCTATTACCCGACCGACGGCTATTATTATCGCGACTATTACCGCTCCTATCGCGGCTATTGCGAGGTCCGCCGGGTGTGGGATCCCTATCTCGATCGCCCGGTGCGGGTCCGCTACTGCCGCTGACGTTTCCGGGGAGGGGTAGCCTGGCGCTGCCCCTCCGCTACGCTGCGGGCATGGGCACCGATTCGCACCTGCAGCCGCGGCAGCACGCCGCCGATCCTTCCGATCCCTATCGCCGGGAAGCCCAGACCTTCCCCGAACTCGACGACGACATGGCCGGGCGCGCCGCCGCCTTTGGCAGCGTCGAGGAATGGCCGGAGGGCGGCGCCCTGTTCGAGCGCGGGCAGCGCAGCGTCGATTTCTTCCTGGTGCTGGCCGGCGCGGTCGAAGTGCTCGACGTCGATGCCAAGGGCCGCGAGCATGTCGTGCATGTCCATGGGGCTCGCCAGTTCACCGGCGAGCTCGATCTGTTCAACGACCGCAAGATCCTCGTCTCCGCCCGGGCGCTGCCCGGCACGCGCCTCGTCCGGGTCGAGCGGCTGGCGTTTCGCCGCCTGATCGCCGCCGAGCCGGACATCGGCGAGGTCGTGATGCGCGCCTTCATCCTGCGCCGGGTGGGCATGATGCTGCACGGCGAGGCAGGCATCGCGCTGATCGGTCCCGCGCACGGCGCGGCCACTGTCCGGATCGAGAGCTTCCTGCGCCGCAACGGGCTGCCCCATCGCCAGATCGACACCGAGACCGATGCCGATGCCGGCGGCTTCCTCGAATGCTTCCGGCTCGCTCCGGAGGACCTGCCTGTGGTGGTGGTCCGGGGCCAGGCGCTGCGCCGGCCGAGCAACGGCCAGGTGGCGGACGCGCTTGGCCTCACCGTCGAGCTCGATCCCGCCCATGTCCATGACGTCGCCGTGGTCGGTGCCGGCCCCGCCGGGCTTGCCTCCGCCGTCTATGCCGCCTCGGAGGGGCTCGACACGATCGTCGTCGAATCGATCGCGCCGGGCGGGCAGGCCGGGACCAGCTCCAAGATCGAGAATTATCTCGGCTTCCCCACCGGCATCTCGGGCCAGGCGCTGGCCGGACGGGCCCAGGTGCAGGCGCAGAAGTTCGGCGCGCGCCTGCTGGTCTCGCGCGGCGCGGTGGGGCTCGATTGCGCCGCAACGCCGTTCGTCGTGCGGCTCGACGACGGGACCGAGATCCGCTCGCGCGTCGTGGTGGTCGCCACCGGCGCCCGCTATCGCAAGCTCGACTTGCCGCGCTATGCCGAGCTGGAGGGCAACGGCATCTATTATGCCGCCACCAACATGGAAGCCGGGCTCTGCGCCGGGCAGGAAGTGGTGGTGGTGGGCGGCGGCAACTCGGCCGGGCAGGCGGCGATCTACCTCGCCCGCAGCGCGGGGCATGTCCACATCCTGGTCCGCGGCAAGGGGCTGGCCGAGACGATGTCGCGCTATCTGATCGACCGGATCGAGGCTTCGGACCGGATCACGCTGCACCCCTTCACCGAAGTGACCGCGCTGGAGGGCGAGCGGCACCTGACCGGCCTGGGCTGGACCGACCGCAAGAGCGGCGAGGCGAGCCGGCGCCGCGTGGGCGCGCTGTTCGTGATGATCGGCGCGGTGCCCGCGACCGACTGGCTGGACGGCTGCCTCGACCTGGATCCCGCCGGCTTCGTGCGGACGGGGAGCGGCGACACCTTCTTCTGCTCGTCCAGGCCGGGCATCTTCGCGGTCGGCGACGTCCGCTCGGGCTCGGTCAAGCGAGTCGCGTCGGGCGTGGGCGAGGGATCGGTGGTGGTCTCTTCGATCCACCGTTATCTTGAAAGCCTGCGCCAATAGCGGCAAAGGGCTGCCCATGAGTGACACGCCCCCGGACCGCCTGTCGGTCAACCAGAACAGCCCCTATTTCCAGCGCGAACTGCTGGAGCGCGGCATCGGCATCCGCTTCAAGGGCAATGAGCGCCGCGACGTCGAGGAATATTGCATTTCCGAAGGCTGGGTCCGCGTCGCGCTCGGCAACAAGGTCGACCGCAAGGGCAACCCGCTGACGATCAAGCTGGTCGGCCCGGTCGAGGCATGGTTCGAGCGGCCCGCCGAAGGCAGCGCGGAAGAAGGCGCCGAGGGCTGATCCGCAATCCTCCCTTGGGAGGTTCTTCGACTCCGCCGACGCACTTTCATCGATGACGCCGATGTTTGTGCTTATCCCTTGAGACAAGTAGCCCTTTCGTCATCCCCGCGCAGGCGGGGACCCAGGGTCTCTCTGCCGTATCGCCCGTGACTCTGGACCCCCGCCTGCGCGGGGATGACGATTATGGGACCACCCTTGTCTCAAGGGGGCAAACGCGTTCAGCACGAAGCTACGCCGAAAACGCCGCCCGGGCCGCATCCTCGAACGCCTTGAGCGCGGCCAGGTGCGGGAAGGGGCCGTGGCTGATCCGCGCGATGCCCGTCTCCGCCACGGCCCGGGCATCCGGGGCACCGGGAAAGGCCATGAAGTTCACCGGCAGCGGCACCGCCTTCGCCACCCGCTCGAGCAGCGCGAGATCGGCGAGGCCGGGGACGAAGAAGCCGCTCGCGCCGGCATCGGCATAGGCCTTGCCGCGCGCGATCGCCGCATCGGCCATCGCCGCGTCATGCGTATCGCCGGGCGCGATCAGGAAGATGTCGGTGCGGGCGTTGAGGAAGAAATCCGGGCCCACCGTCCAGCGGATCGCCGCGATGCGGGCGGCCTGTTCCTCGATGCCATGCAGGGCGCGCGCGGCAGTGCCGTGGCTGGCCACGATCTGATCCTCGAAATTGCAGCCGATCGCGCCCGTGGCGGCAAGCTTCTCGACATTGGCGGCAACCGCATCGGGATCGACCGCATAGCCGCCCTCGAAATCCACGCTCACCGGCAGCGCCACCGCCGCCACGGTGCGCCGCGCATTGGCCAGGGCGAGATCGAGCGGCAGCGCCTCCGCATCGTCATAGCCATGTGCGGTGGAGACCGAGGCGCTGCCCGTGGCGATTGCCCGGGCGCCGGCGCGCTCCGCCGCGCGTGCGCTGCCCGCATCCCATATGTTGAACAGGATCACCGGATCGCCGGGCACATGAAGCGCGGCAAAGCTCTGATACTTGGCGGACATGACGGAACCCCTCTTGTTCATGTATTGTTCTAGAAGGGTAACGGCGCCGCGGCAAGGGGGTCGTAGCGCCGTCTCGTAACCATGCTGACAAGATCTTGTCACTTGGCCCGGCGCCCACGGGCGCGGCGGATCCAGGCTCTGGACCTGTGCCCGTTGGGGATCCCCAGGAGGCAAGGATAGCCTCATGACCGTCATCCCCGCCTGCACGGGGATGACGATTGAAGGAATATCAGCCCTCGACCTAGGGTTAGAACCCGATCAAGGCCTTGATTTCGTTCGTCATCCCCGCGGAGGCGGGGATCCAGGGCCAAGGGTGGGGTGCGTGCGGCAGGTCCAGCCCTCTCCGGAGAGCGTTCGCGTGATGGCATCGATATCCCGCACTACCCCGGATCCCCGCCTGCACGGGGATGACAAGGTTTGCTGAACGAGTCTTGACCCTAGTGGACGAACCGCGCCACCACGTCGCGATAGGAGCGGCTCACCTTCACCTGCGCGCCCGAATCGAGCACGAGGAAGCATTCGCCATTGGTGTGCGGCTTGACCTGGCGGACCAGGTCGAGATTGACGATGGTCGAACGGTGCACGCGCTGGAAGCGGCGCGGATCCAGCCGCTTCTCGAGATCCTTCATCGTCTCGCGCAGGATCAGCGTGTTGTCGCCGGTGTAGATGCACATATAGTCGCCGGCGGCGTCGATCCGCTCGATCGTGTCGACGTCGACGCGGAAGATCTGGCCGCGATCCTTGATGTTGATCAGCTTCTCGAAACGGTTCGATGCCATCTCGCCGTCCATGGCCGAGGCGGCGATCTCGTCGACCGCTTCGGGAGCCACTTCGGCAAGCACTTCCTTCAGCTTCTCGATCTCCTCGACGCCGCGCTTCTCGCTGAGGCGCTGGCGGACGCGCTCGATCGTATCGGCCAGCCGGGCGGGTTCGACCGGCTTCATCAGATAGTCCACCGCCTGCGCCTCGAAGGCGCGGATCGCGTGATCGCTATAGGCGGTCACGAAGACGAACAGCGGCGGCTCGACTTCCATCAGCCCCTGGACGACCGAGAAGCCGTCGAAACCGGGCATCTGGATGTCGAGGAAGACAAGGTCGGGCTTGTGGGTCTTGATCGAACGGATCGCTTCGCGCCCGTTCGAGCATCTGTCGATGATCTCGACGTCGTCATGTTCCTGAAGCCTCAGCTCGAGCCCCTGGATGGCCAGGGATTCGTCGTCGACCAGAATAGTACGGATGGTCATGCGGCCTCTCGATTAGGTTCCTCGATCTGGAACGGTATCTCGATCTCAACGCTGAACCCCTTCCCTGGGTCCGAACGCGTCTCAAATCGATGGTCAGGCCCGAAAGCCTGGGCCAACCGTTCCTTGATATTGGCGAGCCCCACGCCGGTTGAAAGGGTCGGCCGCTGCTTGGCCTCGATCAATCCCGGACCCGTATCGGATACGGCGATCTGCACTCGTTCTCCGGCGAGCCGAGCGGAGACGGTGATATCGGCGCCCTCTTCCTGGGGCGTGACGGCATATTTGATCGCATTCTCGACGAGCGGCTGGAGCAGCAGCGAAGGCAGCCGCGCCTTGGCGACGCGCTCGTCGATGTCGAAATGCGGGCGCAGGCGCTCGTCGAAGCGCATCTTCTCGATCTCGAGATAGAGCTTCAGCGTCTCGGCCTCCTGGGCGAGCGTGACGTGCGCGGTGGGCTCGTTCGCCAGCGTGTAGCGCAGGAAGGAGGAAAGGCGGGAGAGCATGATGTTCGCCCGCTCGGTCTGCTTCAGCAGCACCAGCGTGGAGATCGAGTTGAGCGTGTTAAACAGGAAATGCGGGTTGAGCTGGTAGCGCAGCATCGCCAGCTGGGCATGGCTCGCCTGCACTTCCAGCGCCTGCATCTGATCGATCTGCTGCTCGACGATCAGATAGAAGTTGATCGCGAAATAGAGCGCGGACCAGCCAGCCAGCACGGTGAAGTTGATGAACACGGTGCCGACGACCAGATTGAACGAGATGTTCGGCGTCGGCATCTTGATGAAGGAATAGATGAACGCGTCGAGCACCGCATAGATCGCCGTCGCCGTGCCCAGCGTCGCCAGCGTCAGCAGGATGCCCGGGATGCGCGGCAACCGCCGGTAATAGCCGTAGAGCGTCGAGAGCAGCAGCGTGAGGCAATAGCCGATGATCGATTCGATGATCACCGCGATCACGCCCTCGACGCTGAAGCCGTTGGACAGCGACACCACGGTGCGCAGCAGCAGATAGCCGGTCCAGCCGCCGGCCTGGAGCATCCAGAAGGCGCGGTTCTTGTCCTCGAAGAACGGGCGCGACAGCGCGGCGGGCGCCGGCTGCTTCAACGGCTGGGCGAGGAACGGGGAGCTAGGATCCAGGGTAGCCACGCCCAAGCCTCTAACACCGCTGACAGGCGGGGGCAAAGAGGCGTAGGCTGGGCGCGCCGGCGCGAGACCGGGGCGATTGCGGAGAGCGAGGATGGATCAGGGCGGCGAACGCGCGAAATTCCACGCGATGACGGAAGGCACCGCCGAGGACTGGGCGATCATCGGCGGGGCGTTCCGCGGCTTTGCGGGCGGATTGCCCGATCGGATCCTGGGGCACCTCAAGCTGCTCGACGGCGATTTCGGCGGATTCGCGATCGACCGGCTGCAGCACTCGCTCCAGACCGCGACGCGCGCGCATCGCGACGGACGCGGCGAGAACTATGTGGTGATGGCCCTGCTCCACGACATTGGCGACACGCTGGGGAGCTACAATCATCCCGAGATCGCCGCCGCGATCCTGCGCCCCTTTGTCAGCGAGGAACTGCACTGGATCGCCGACAAGCACGGCGCCTTCCAGGGCTATTATTTCTTCCACCATCTCGGGCTGGACCGCGAGGTGCGCGAGGGGTTTCGCGGGCATCCGCATTTCGAGGCATGTGCGGAATTCTGCGAGCGCTATGATCAGGCGGCGTTCGACCCGACCTATGAAAGCGCGCCGCTCGCCTTTTTCGAGCCGATGGTCCGCCGCGTCTTCGCGAAGCCGCTGAACAGCATCTACGCACGGGCGCCCGAGGCAGCCTGAGTCCTTCCCGCCGGCAAGTGCCGCGATGGCCGTCGCCCCCCCCCCCGATCCGGGGATGGCCGATGGTCGAGTCGGACCGGCATCGCCGGCGCTTGCAATCGATACGCCCCCCAAACGAAAACCGCCGCTCCGTTTCCGGAGCGGCGGCTTCGTGTTCCCGTTCGGGAAGCGGATCGTGGCTTAGAAGCCGACGACCAGCGTGCCCATCACGGTGCGCGGGTAACCGATCTGGGTGAACGGCGGGTTGCCGTAGTTGGTGATCGCACCCGTCGTCGCGTTGAAGGTCGGGCCCTGGTTCAGCGCGCCGTTGCCGCTGTTGACCGAACCGACCCAGAACTCGTTGAACAGGTTGCGAACATTGACCTGGAAATAGGTCTTCTTGTTCAGGCCGGCCCAGGTGAGGTCGACACGCGCATTGAGGTCAACCAGCGTGTAGGCCGGGGTCTTGGCCGGGAAGATGTCGAAGGTCTGGACCGCACCGTTGACGGTGAGGGCCTGACGGATCGGCTCGTTGGTGTCGTAGATGTAGCGCGGACCCGTGCGCTTCACGTCGATGCCGAGCGACACCGGCTCGATGTCGACCGTCGCGCCGCCACCGAAGGTGTAGACGGGAGCGTTCGACTCGCGCTTGCCGGCGGTCGGGGCGTAGATGATCGTGCCGGCCGTGGTGCGGGCGACCTCGACGTTGTTCACGATCTCCGAGTGGAGGTACGAACCGAAGGCGTAGACGCTCAGCTCCTTGACGGGCTGGTAGGTCACCGAGCCGTCGAAGCCGTACTTACGCACGGTGCCGAGGTTGCGGTAGACCGACTTTTCCAGCTCGGGATCGTAGGACGAAGCCAGACGGTTCTTGTAGTTGGTGTACCACGCGCCGAACTGCGCCTGCAGCGTCGCCGAGCGATAGCGGATGCCGAGGTCGAAATTGTCCGTGGTCTCCGGCTTCGGCGTGGCGCGCTCCGAACCCTTCGGGAAGTAGAAGGAGTTGTAGAGGTTGTCCGTACCCGGGACCTGCAGGCCCTTCGAGTAGTTGCCGAACACGTCGACCTGCGGAGTCAGCGACCAGGTGTAGCCGACGTTCGGCAGCACGCGGTTGTAGTTCAGGACGCGCTGCTGCGGCCCCTGCGTCGCGAAGGAGCAGGTGGTCACGCCGGTGGTCGCCGGCGGCACCGGCGCCGCAGTGACGCAGGTGGCGCCCGAAGCGGCGGCGGCGCTCGGCGTCACCGTCTGGATCGGGGTGCCGGCGAGGAAGCCGGCGACCTGCGAACCGCACTCGATGAAGCCCGAAGCGCTCGACGTGGCGCAATAGTTGGTCAGGTTGCGGCGCATGAACGGCGCGCGGACGCCCGCATTGATCTTCAGCGTGCCGTCGAAGAACTCGCCGCGATATTCGGCCGCGACCTGCTGCAGGATCGCGTACGACAGACGGTCGCGCTTCTGCAGGGAGTTGCCGTTCGCGTCGAGGATCGGGTTGTTGACCGGGAAGACGTCGAAGGGCTTGCCGTTGAGCTGCAGATAGCCGAGCTCGCCGGTCTGACGGTGGCGCGCACGGTCATAGGTGTAGGCGATACGGACGCTCTGGTCGGGCGACAGGTCGTAGCGCAGCGACGCGATGACGCCGATGCGGTGCGTCTGGGTCTGGCTGGGGGCCAGGACGCGAACGGTGTCGAGCGTGTCGCCGTCGCCGTTTAGGTCGCGGCCGGCATAGGGCGTGCCGCCCCAATAGCCCGGCTGGCAGTTCACCGTGCCGCTGTTGGCGGTGGTGTTGCAGTTCGCGCGCGCCGGCGTGCCGGCCGGGTTGAGGTCGAAGCTCGACTCGTTCGCGACGACGGTGCCGCCGCCGTTCGCCTTGACGAACTGGTAGCTCGGGTCGACCGTGAGGACGAGGCCGTCAGACAGGGTGAAGCGCGACTGGCCGCGGATGTTGCCGGTGTTCGACGGGTTGAAGCGCTCGTCGAAGGTCGAGCCGCAGCTGTTGGCGACGTCGGCCACGCCCGGGCGGGCCACCGTGTTGATGGTGCAGGCCGGGACGTTGTAGAACGCTTCGCCGTTGTTCATCGGGTAACGGTCGGTCGCGTTCACGCCGGTGTTGCGCACGCCATTGGAGATGACGACCTGCTGGCCCGCGGGGCAGGGGTTGGTCGTGACGGCGCAGCCGACCGCGCGCTGCACGGTGTCCCAACGCAGCGGAACCGAGCCCTGGAAGTTGTTGCGGTTCTCGTTGTAGTGGCCCGCGATCGCAATGAAGTCGCCGCTATCGCCCAGCGGCTGATAGATCTTGGCGTTGAACTGCTGCTTGTTGATCTTCGAGTTCGGGTTCCAGCGCTGATAGTTGCGCGACTGGCTCGCCGCGAACCACGCACGGGTGCCGGCCGAAGTGAACTCGCCGGTGTCGACGAGGCCGAAGGTGCGGAAGAAGCCGTACTGGCCCACCGAACCGACCAGCTTCACGCCGAAGTCGCGGCTGGGGACGCGCGTGCGGTAGTTGACGGTCGAACCGGTCGCGCCGGCGGTCGGCGAGTCGACGTCGGTCGAGCCGAGGTTGACGTTGACCTGCTCGATCAGTTCCGGATCGATCTGCTGGTTCGAATAGATGGCGTAGTTGCCCGAATCGTTCAGCGGCACGCCGTCGAAGGTCTGGCTGATGCGCGTCGAGTCGAAGCCGCGGATGCTCATCGAGCCGCCCGACGAACCATAGGGATCGTTATTCTGGAAGCTGACGCCCGGGAGCTGGTTGATCAGATCATTGACGCTGGCGCCCGGCGCCTGGCGTTCGATGAATTCCTGCGTGAGGACGCCCTTGGCCCGCGAGGTGTCCGGAATGATGATTCCGTTCACGCCATTGTCGGCACGGCCGCCGGTCACGACGATCTCGGTCTCGCCCTCGAAGTCCTGCGTACCGGTGGACTGCGCGAACGCCGCCCCCGGGACCATCAGCGCGGCAAAAGCCACGCCCGCAAAAAGCTTGGTGCGCATTAGAGGTGTTTCCCTTTCGGTGTGTGCTTATCGTCTGCACTGAACGCGGTGCGGTTCACCGTCGTCGCCGCCCATGCGATTAATTTATGTCGGTCCTGTGACAGTCAATCCGAGTCCTGTGGGGCAGGCCGGTTAATCTGCGATTCAGGATTGTTGCGTTGCAAAAAAGTCACTCCACTATGGCGACGATCTGCAACCATTCGCTCTCCGAAATTACGCGGATTCCGAGTTCTGCGGCCTTTTTCAGCTTCGAACCCGCGCCGGGGCCCGCAATCACCAGATCGGTCTTCGCGGACACCGATCCCGCGACTCGCGCACCCAGCGATTCGGCCTGAGCCTTGGCCTCGTCGCGACTCAGCGCCTCCAGCGTGCCGGTGAAAACCAGCGTCTTTCCCGATACTTCCGATTCGCGTGTCTCGACGATGAAGGGCGGCGGGGCGACTTCGCCCAGAAGGTCTTCCCACACCGCGCGATTGTGCGGCTCGTGGAAGAAATCGGCCAGGGCCTGGCCGACGGCGCCGCCGACATTCTCGACTCCGATATGCTCGGCGATCGCCTTGTCGAGCCGCGCACGGTGTTTCGTCTCGGTCTCACCGATCTGTGGCGGCGTTGCATCGCGCAGCGCGATGACCTCGTCGGCGAGCGCCTGGAGCGCCGGCAATGTTGCATAGCGTTTCAAAAGGTCTCGTGCCGTGATCGCCCCGATATGGCGGATGCCCAGGCCGAAGAGCAGCCGCGCCGCATCGGGTGCGCGCTTGGCTTCGATCGCGGCGAGCAGCGCGTCGACCGACTTCTCCTGCCAGCCTTCGCGGCCCAGCAGTTCGGCGCGATGGGGGGCGAGGCGGAAGATGTCCGCCGGCTCGACGATCCAGCCCAGGTCGAGCAGCTCGATCAGGGTCTTCTCGCCCAGCCCCTCGATGTCGAGCGCGCCGCGGCTGACGAAGTGCTTGAGGCGCTCGAGCCGCTGGGCCGGGCAGATCAGCCCGCCCGTGCAGCGTATGTCGACTTCGCCTTCCTCGGCCACGGCTTCCGAATGGCAGATCGGGCAATGGCTGGGGAACAGGAATGCCGGCCGGTCCTCGTCGCGGGTCAGGTTCTCGACGATCTGCGGGATCACGTCGCCGGCGCGCTGGAGCACGACCCGGTCGCCCGGGCGCACGCCCAGGCGCGCGATCTCGTCGGCATTGTGCAGCGTCGCGTTGGTGACGACGACGCCGCCGACGGTAACCGGCTCCAGCCGGGCGACCGGCGTGAGCTTGCCGGTGCGGCCGACCTGGATGTCGATGCCGCGCAATAGGGTCTGGGCGCGCTCGGCGGGGAATTTGTGCGCAAGCCCCCAGCGCGGGGCGCGGCCCACAAAGCCGAGCCGGGCCTGCCAGTCCAGCCGGTCGATCTTGTAGACCACGCCGTCGATGTCGAAGGGCAGGTCGGCGCGGACCGCCTCGATCTTCCCATATTGCGCAAGCGCGGCCTCGAGGTCGACGGGGCCGACGAACAGGTCCGAAACCGGGAAGCCCATCGCGGCGATCGCGCGGATCACTTCCGCCTGGGTCTCGCCGGGCAGCGCGCTGGTCTCGCCCCAGCCCCAGGCGAGGAAGCGCAGCGGGCGCGCCGCAGTGACGGCGGCGTCCTTCTGGCGCAGCGATCCGGCGGCGGCATTGCGCGGATTGGCGAACTGGCGCGCTTCCTTGCCGGCCTCCGCCGCCTCGGCGAGCAGCCGGGCGTTGAGGGCAGCGAAATCCGCCTTCGCCATGTACACCTCGCCGCGCACCTCGAAGACCTCGGGCGCGCCGGCGATTTCCTGGGGCACGTCGCCGATGGTCCGGGCATTGGCGGTCACGTCCTCGCCGATCTGGCCGTCGCCGCGCGTGAGCGCCTGGACCAGCCGGCCCTTCTCGTAGCGCAGCGCGCAGGAAAGGCCGTCGATCTTGGGCTCGGCGGTGAGTGCGATCGGCTCGGCATCGCCCAGCGCCAGGAAGCGGCGGACCCGGCCGAGGAAATCGGCGACGTCCGCGTCGTCGAAGCCGTTGTCCAGGCTGAACATCGGCCGCGCATGCGCCACCTTGGCGAGCCGGCCGGACGGTGCGGCGCCGACCAGCCGCGACGGCGAATCGGCGCGGACCAGATCGGGGAATGCGGTCTCGATCGCGGCGTTGCGCCGCATCAGCGCGTCATAGTCGGCGTCGCTGATCTCGGGCGCGTCCTCGGCATGGTAGAGGCGGTTGTGGTGCGCGATCTCGCCGGCGAGCTTCTCCAGCTCGAGCGCGGCTTCCTGGGGCGTCTGGGGCAGCGGGTCCATGCCGCCGGGGTTAGGCTGGGCGCCGCATCGCGATCAAGCTTGAAGACGTGCGGATGCGTAACGACATGATCGGCAATGCGCCCGATCCGGATCGTCCTTGCCATCTTGTTCTGGATCGCGGTCGCGCTGTGCCTTGCCGCGAGCGTCGCGCCCTTCTTCCTCGATCGCATCTATTATCGCGGCCCCGTCAGCGGCCATTTCGACGGGCGGCGCTTCTTCAATCCCGACGGCGACGCGCTCGACATCTCCGCCGCCCGCCGCAACAGGCTGCTGTGGCAGCAGGTCTTCGGCGACCCGACCCGACCGAAATGGCCCGGGCATGTCGCGGCGACCCCGGCCAAGCCGCCGGCGCGCGTGGACGGCGGCGAGATGCGCGTCACCTGGATCGGGCACGCCACCGTGCTGGTGCAGGCGGACGGCGTGAACATCCTCACCGATCCGGTGTGGAGCGATACCGTCGGACCGTTCGGCATCGGGCCCAGGCGAGTGGCGGCACCGGGGGTGCGCTTCGAGGACCTGCCCAGGATCGACCTCGTCCTGGTCAGCCACAATCACTACGACCATATGGACCTGCCGACGCTCAAGCGGCTTTGGGATCGCGACCGGCCGCTGATCGTGACGCCGCTGGGCAATGACGCGGTGATGGCCGGAGCCGGCGTGAAGGCGACGGCGCTTGACTGGGGCCAGGGGGTGGCGGGGCGGTTCGGCGCGGCGGTGACCGTCACGCGCAGCCACCACTGGGGCAGCCGCTGGTTCGCCGATCGCAGCCGTGCGCTGTGGTCGAGCTTCGTGGTGCACCTGCCGCACGGCAATTTCTTCTTCGCGGGCGACACCGGGCTCGGCGACGGCAAATGGCCGGCCGAGGCGGCCGCGCTCGGCCCGATCCGCTTCGCGGCGATCCCGATCGGCGCCTTCCGCTTCGACGAGGGGCAGATGGCGAGCGGCAGCCATGTCGGCCCGCGGGACGCGATCCGGGTGTGGGACGGGCTGGGCCGGCCCGATGCGCTCGCGGTGCATTGGGGCACGTTCCGCCTCTCGCGCGAAGGCTATGCCACGCCGCCCTTCATGTTGCGCGGCATGCTGCGCTGCGCGGGCGAGGATCCGGCCCGCTTCGCCGCGCACCGGATCGGCGAGAGCTTCATGGTGCCGCCGCTGGGCGCGCCGCCGCCCGCACCCGACTATGCGGCGCTCGGCCATTGCATCCAGGCCGGCCGGTTCGACGCGCTGCGCTGACGCGCCGGATTCGGTACACCCTCGCCCTTCAGGTGCTTGAAGGGACTCGGTGCCCGGGTTTATCTTCCGGCGAATCCGGGAGGGGTCCCCCAGTGAACAACCGCGCGACGGGCGCCGTGCGACGCTATGATACGACGATCGACCGCGCCGGGCTTGCGCTCGGCGTCGGGAGCGCGTTCGCGGGCCTGATCGTGCTCGGGCTGCTGCTGCTCGGCGGCAAGCGCGATCCGATCAGCCTGGTCAGCGGCTGGCTGATCGGCAGCCTGATCGCCGGGATCGCGATCACCGCGGTGGGCGGCCCGCTCTGGCTGGTGATGCACGTCGCCGGCTTGCGGCGCGCCCGCCATGCCGCGCTGGTCGGCGCGGTCACAGCGCTCGCCATCTTCGTCGGCGCCCAGACCTATGGCTTCGGGCTGTTCGAGATGCCGCCGATGGACAATCGCGCGCTCTTGTTCCGCTGGATCAGCGCCGTGGCGTCGAGCGCGATCCTGGCGCTGTTCGCGGCGGGAATCGGCGCCCTGATGTGGCGCATCGCCTATCGCCGCGAATAGCCGCCGCGGGAACTGTTCCGCATATCCGCCGGCGCGCGGCGCATGCGTCAGGCCTTGCATTCCCCGAGGCGCTTGCCGGTGAGCCGCACGGTCATCGACGTCGCCTTGGTCTGCCCGGTCGGGGTCTGGCGCTGAGTCATCGTCAGATCGAACGCGGTCGGGGTCTGGGTGCCGCTGAAGCTCGCCTGCGCCTTGCCCATGGGCGTTTCGCATTCCATCGCGGCATCCAGCTTGCCGCCGACGAAGCGATATTTCGAGAAGCGGCAGCCGGATGCCATCGCGCCGAGCCTGGAGATGTCGAGCGGCTTGAGCTCCTCGGCCTTGCGGCAGCCGCGCTCGGTGCGGGGCGGTTTGCCCACATCTTCCTTCATCTTGGCGGCGATCGCCTCGGGCATCGCCCCCGGCTCCAGCGCGACGAGCTGCATCCCGGTTTCCCACTGGCCCGGCTGGCTGGGCGTCTTGGCATCCGCCGCGGTGGCCTGCTTGGCGACTTCCTCGACGCCGGCATTTTCCAGGCGGATATCGCCGGTCTTGCGCGCGCTCTCCTCGGTCGAGGGCCCCTGATTGCAGGCGGCGAGCGGGAGCAGGGCTCCAGCGGCGAAGATCGTCAGGCGCATGATGTTCCCCCCGGGGTTGGCGTATGTGCCAGCCACACCCCATATTCCCCGCGATGGCAATCCAGATTCGCACCAGCCTGGCCGAGCCCGAGACCGGGCAGAGCTTCGTCCCGCACCGCCCGCAGCGCCCGGAGAAGTCCGAGGGCGGCAAGCCGTTCAAGCTCGTCAGCGAATACCAGCCATCGGGCGACCAGCGCTTCGCGATTCCCGAATTGGTCGAGCAGGCCCAGGCAGGCGAGCGCGACCAGGTGCTGCTTGGCGTCACCGGCTCGGGCAAGACCTATACCATGGCGAAGGTGATCGAGACGCTGCAGCGCCCGGCGCTGGTGCTCGCGCCCAACAAGATCCTGGCGGCCCAGCTCTATGGCGAGATGAAGAGCTTCTTCCCCGAGAATGCGGTCGAGTATTTCGTCAGCTATTACGACTATTACCAGCCCGAGGCCTATGTGCCGCGCTCGGATACCTACATCGAGAAGGAAAGCTCGGTGAACGAGGCGATCGACCGGATGCGCCATTCGGCCACCCGGTCGCTGCTCGAGCGCGACGACGTGATCATCGTGGCGTCGGTCTCCTGCCTCTATGGCATCGGATCGGTCGAGACCTATTCGGCGATGATCTTCGACCTGAAAAAGGGCCAGGTGGCCGACCAGCGCGAGATCATCCGCAAGCTCGTCGCACTCCAGTACAAGCGCAACGACGCGGCGTTCGCGCGCGGCAATTTCCGGGTGCGCGGCGACAGCCTGGAGATCTTCCCGTCGCACTATGAGGACAGTGCCTGGCGGATCAGCTTCTTCGGCGACGATATCGAGGAGATCACCGAGTTCGACCCGCTGACCGGGGCCAAGGTGGTAAGCCTCGACTATGTCCGCGTCTTCGCCAATTCGCACTATGTGACGCCCGGGCCGACGATGAAGCAGGCGATGGAGGGCATCCGCCACGAGCTGACGGAGCGGCTCAAGGAGCTGGAGGCAGAGGGCAAGCTGCTCGAGCACCAGCGGCTGGAGCAGCGGACGAACTTCGACCTGGAGATGATCGCGGCCACCGGCAGCTGCGCGGGCATCGAGAATTACAGCCGTTTCCTCACCGGCCGCCTGCCTGGCGAGCCGCCGCCCACCCTGTTCGAATATCTGCCGGAGAACGCGCTGCTCTTCGTCGACGAGAGCCACCAGACGATCGGCCAGATCAACGGCATGTCGCGCGGCGACCATCGCCGCAAGGTGACGCTGGCCGAATATGGCTTCCGCCTGCCCAGTGCGATCGACAACCGGCCGCTGCGCTTCAACGAATGGGAAGCGATGCGCCCCCAGACCGTCTATGTCTCGGCGACGCCCGGCGGCTGGGAGATGGAGCAGGCCGGCGGCGTGTTCGTCGAGCAGGTGATCCGCCCCACCGGTCTCATCGATCCGCCGGTGGAGATCAAGCCGGTCGAGGAGCAGGTGCAGGACCTGATCCAGGAATGCAAGGCGACCACGGCCAAGGGCTATCGCACCCTGGTGACCACGCTTACCAAGCGCATGGCCGAGGACCTGACCGAGTATATGCACGAAGCGGGGGTGAAGGTCCGCTACATGCACTCGGACACCGAGACGCTGGAGCGCATCGAGCTGATCCGCGACCTGCGCATGGGCGTCTATGACGTACTGGTGGGCATCAACCTGCTGCGCGAGGGGCTCGACATCCCGGAGTGCGGGCTGGTGGCGATCCTCGATGCGGACAAGGAAGGATTCCTGCGCAGCGAGACCTCGCTGATCCAGACGATCGGCCGCGCGGCGCGCAACGTGGAAGGGCGCGTGATCCTCTATGCCGATCGCATGACCGGCAGCATGGAGCGCGCGCTCGCCGAGACCGGCCGCCGCCGCGAGAAGCAGCAGGAATATAATGCGGAGCACGGCATCACGCCGGAGACGGTGAAGAAGAATATCGGCGACATCATCGCCCATGTCGCCTCGAAGGACCAGGTGACGGTGGAGATCGACGCCGATCGCCCGCACATGGTCGGCCACAATCTGCGCGCCTATATCGAGGAGCTCGAGAAGAAGATGCGCGACGCGGCGGCGAACCTCGAATTCGAGGAGGCCGGGCGCCTGCGCGACGAGATCCGCGCGCTGGAGGCCGAGGAACTGGGCCTGCCCGAGGACCAGCGCAAGGCGCCGGTGATGGGGCGCAGCAACGAGGGCAAGCCGGGAACGCGCAAGACGCGCTACGGCAAGGTGCAGAAGAAATGGGGCGGCGGCAGCCGGCGCTAGCCTGAGAGCCTGAACGCGTATCCGATTCTCCGTCGTCATCCCCGCTTGTGCGGGAATGGCGGCGATGACAGGCGTCCGACTTGAATGCCGATATGGCCCCGGGGCCTGCGCTGGACTCCTGAGCCCGTCGCGATAATCCTGCCATGCGATCGCGGGTGGAAAGGGGAGCGGATGGCCGGATGGAGGAGGCGCGTCTCGCGCTGGTGGCTGGACGACCTGTTCGGCCCGCGGCACGAGGTCCGCTTCGCGCTTCGGATCGGCACGCGCCTGGCGTGGCTGCGGTTCCGCCTGTGGCTGCGCCGGCCCCGGGGGATGGGGCTGCGGCGCCATTGGCCCAAGCCGGTCGCGCTTGCCCTGGTCGGCATCTTCGTGCCGCTCGGCATCGCCACCATCCTCTCGTTGCTGTTCCCGCAGGAGGCGCGCGGCGTCGCGGCGGCATTCCACCGGCTGTTCACCGATGCGCAGGCGCCGCGGCTCGAGTGGCGGGAGGCCGCGCAGATCCTGCTGCTGCTGATCGGCGTGCCCTCGGCCTTCCTGCTCTGGCTGTTCCGCGACCTCAACGTCAACGCGACGCTCGACAACCAGCGCAAGGACGTGAACCTCAAGGAATTCCAGGAGATCCAGATGCGCGCGGCCGGCGCCATCGACGAGAAATTCCCCGCCGCCGCGCGCGAGACGCTGCAGATCGCGGCGCTGCACCAGATGCGCGCGTTCCTGCGCGGCGAATATGGCAAGAGCTTCCAGCGCCCCGCCTTCGAGCTGCTGCGGGCGCGGCTGGTCGCCAGCGCCGAGGCGACCGGCAGCAGCATCGTTGGGAACTGGCTGCAGGATTGGCGCGAGCGTTTCAGGCGGCTCGAGGGGCGCGACGTGACGCGCGCCGTCATCGAAATGAAGCGCGAGATCGCCGGCGCACGGCGCAAGCTTCGCCCCTGCGCCATCGCGGCCGCGGAGCAGACCATATTGAGCGAGGAATGGGAGGCGGTGCTCCGGGGCGGCCTGCCGCTCGCCGGATCCGCCTTCGATCGCATCCAGCTGGGCCGCAAGACGGTGCTTTCCGGGGCGAGCTTCGTCGATTGCCGCTTCCGGCTGGCGCGGCTGCGCTACGTGCATCTCGAGCGCGCCGAGCTGTCCGGCGCCTATATGGAGGGAGCCTATCTGCGCGGTGCCCATCTCGAGCAGGCCGCCTTCTTCTATGCCTATCTCGAATATGCGTCGTTCGTGGGCGCCAATCTCGATCGGGCGCTGCTCCAGGGGGCCAGCGCCGCCGGCGCGCGGTTCACCAGCGCCTCGCTGCGCTTCGCGACGCTGTCCGATGCGGATCTGCGCGGCGTGTCCTTCTCGAACGCCGATCTGCGCGGCGCCGATTTCCGGGATGCCGAGCTTGCCGGCGCAAGCCTGCGGCGCGCGCGCCTGGAAGGGGCGAAGCTTGCGGATCAGGATGCGAGCCTGGTGGGCAATTGCACCGGCGCGACGTTCGATGCCGCCACCGAATTCGCATTCGACTGGTCGTCTCTCCCCGAAAGCGAATGCGAGGCGGCGCGCCAGCCCTGGATCGCCAAGGGCATGAAGCGGGTCTGAAGGGTGCTGCCGCGGTAGAACGAAGCGACAGGCCGTTTCGTCGCCGTAGCGGTTGAGCCGCCCGGGCACTTCCCGCATAAGGCCGCGCATGCGACGCCAGCTGCTCGTCTTCGCCTCCGCGCTCGCCATCGCGGGCTGTTCGGAAACGCCGCGCGTGGTGCCGCCGCCCGCGCCCCCGCCCAGGCCCGTCCCTGCGCCTGCTCCCGCGCCGGCTCCGGCGCCGTCGCCCGTGCCCCAGGGCCCGGACTGGCGCGACTGGCCGCTCACCCCCGGCGACTGGGTCTATCGCCAGGACGGGCGCGGTTCGGTCGCGTTCTTCGGCGTGGCCGGGGGCGAGGCCGAGCTGATCCTGCGCTGCGACGCCGGCCGCGGCCGAGTGGTGCTTTCGCGCAAGGGCGAGGGTGTGGCGAGCGTCACCGTGCGCACCACCAGCACGCTCCGCCAAATCGCGGTCCAGCCGCTCTCCGGCGCGGCACCGCGGCTGGCCGCCGAGTTCGCCCCGGCGGATCCGCTGCTCGACGCAATGGGCTATAGTCGCGGGCGATTCCTCGTCCAGGGCAACGGCCTGCCCACGCTGGTGGTGCCCGCCTATGCCGAGGTGCTGCGCGTCGCCGAGGATTGCCGCGGATAGATCGGCCGCCCGCGCGCGTCGATGGCGCGAGGAGAGGCGCGATGATCCGCAAGCGCCAGTCCGGCGAATGCCGGCGCTATTCGCGCAAGCCGGACTCCGACATGCACCGGCGCGAAGCCTTGGGTATGGGAGGGGGCGTGAGTCGCCGGGCAGGTTCCCGGCTTTGCGGCCCAGAATTCCAGAATCGCTCAGAAAAAGATTTTATACAAGACTTGTTCTGCGACTCGCAGTGATTCAAATAGTTGGCGTGCCCTTTGAGGGTGCGTGCTTCTTCAACTAGCGAAAGGAGGTGATCCGATGTCTCATGGTTCAGCAATGGGGTCGGTTCAGTTCGTTCGGGAGACGCACCGCTGAGCAGACGGACGCGATCGGAAGCCCTCCGATCGTAAGGCGCGCGGGAGGTATCCTCCTCCAATCAACGGCGTCAGTCCGAAGCAAAGCGGTCCGCATGGTCTCCCGGGCTGGAGCTTCCGGCCGCTGACCATGTCGGAGGTCGCCGGGTCGTCGGGAGACGCCCCGGCGGCCTCTTTCATTTTATGGGCGCCTCGAGCGCGCGCCTGAAGCTTCGACTTGAGCCGAACGGCTGCGCACCGGTCCACCGGCCGCTGCAACGTGCAAGCGCCGGCCTTCTGTGTTCGCATGCCGGTCCGGCAGGGGGCCGGGCGCAGTGCAAACCCATATGGTTCGTGATGTTGGCCCATTTGTGCCACGCCTGCCGGGCGGGCGCGTTCAGGGCGAGGGTGCGCGATCCGGCCGGTCGTACAATTCCCACACCTGCTCTCCGGTCACCGTGTCCGCATAGGGCCTGCCGTTCGCATCGCGGCTCGGCGCGTAGCGGAAGCGTTTCCTGATCAGCCGACAGGTTGTCTCGTCGAGGTCGGCATTGCCGCTCGATCGCGTCACCTGGCAATCGGTCACCCGCCCGTTCACGCCCACCGTGAAGCGCAGGCCCACCGTGCCGCTCGCGCCGGCCTCCGCCGCGGCCTTCGGATAATCGCGCCCGGTGATCCTGCCCTCGAGCAGCCGCAGCACCGTGCCGCCCCCGCCGCCCGATCCGTCGCCGTCGCCGCCCGCTCCCGAGCCGGTGCCGGACCCGCCCGCGCCGGTGCCCGGTCCGGCGACCGGCGCATTGCCCGAATGCGCGTCACTGCCCTGTGCCGGGATCGTCGCGGCGGGAAGCGGCTGGGGCAGGGGCGTCTTCACCGGTGCGGCCACTTCGCTGGCGCGGGACACCAGGTTGGGTGGCGCGGCCTTGCCGGCTTCCCGAGGCGCGTGCGGCTTCGGCTTGGGTGCGACTCGCGGTTCCGGCGGGGGAGGCGGGGGCAGCGCGAAGGCGACCAGCCGCATCGCCGGCGCGGGGACGAGGTGCAGGTTCACGCCCAGCCCGCGCATCAGCATCCAGACGAGCAGCGCCACCAGCGCCAGCGCGCCGAACGCGCTGCCGATCCGTTCGCGCGGGGTCGGGATGCCGGCGCCTGTCATGCCGCGGACAATGCGCCGGGCACCGCGAACGATCCCGATGAACGCCCTGTTGTTTTCGGTTCATGCAACCGCCGGCCATCCGGCAAGTTGTCTGCACATTGGATTCGAAGAAGGGATGGAAATCATGCGCAAGCTCATCGCGGCCACTGCCGCCCTCGCACTGGCCATGCCCGTCGCGGTCGTTCCGACGGCGCCTGCCCAGGCCCAGTCGCACTACAAGGGCAAGTCGTCCAAGTCGCGCACCTATTACAAGAAGTGCCGCCGCTCGACCGGCACGGCCGGCCTGGTCGGCGGCGCTGCGGTGGGCGTACTCGCCGGCCCTGCGATCATCGGCCACGGCCTGCTCGGCGCCGCGGTGGGCGGTGTGGGCGGTGCGCTTGGCGGCCGGGCGATCGATCGCAGCATCACCGCCAAGAAGCGCTGCCACTATGTCCGTCGATAGATGCTAGGTGGAGCGGCCGCGCGCGGTCACCGGCCAGGCGCCGGTCACCGTGCCGCCCTCCGCCAGGTGGTAGACGTCGTACAGATTCACCGTCGGGTCGCAGTGCGGCGGAACCAGCGTGACGCGTTCCGCCAGGCCCGGCAGATCCTCGCCGATCAGCGCACCCTGCTCGTCGCCCATGAAGGCGTATCGCGCGGTGCCTGACGCGGGCACAGGCACCCCGGCATCGGTGGCGAAAGACTTCAATCCCGCATCGATCGTCACCATGCCGGGCGTGTTCGCGCTGACCACGGTGCAATCCACCCAGAGCGCCTGCTCGAAGCGCGGCCCCGCCAGCTCGCAGTCGCGATATTCGCGGTCGAGGAAGATATAGCTCCCCACTTGCAGCTCGGTGAGTACGCCCAGATCGGCGTCGATCGCAAAGGTGCCGGTGCCGGCGCCGGTCACCACGGGAATAGCGAACCCCGCCGCCGCCAATGCCGCCAGCACGGTGCGCAGATAGGCGGTCCTTTCCGCGATCGCCGCTTGCCGATCCGCGAAACGGGCGATGTGCTGCTCGGACCCGCAATAATATTGCACGCCGCCCAGCGTCAGCCCGGCCTCCGCGATCGCCTGCGCCAGCGCGACGGCGGCCTGGGGCGAAGTCACGCCGGTGCGGTGCTTGCCGGGGTCGACATCGACGAAGATCGTCGCGCCGCAGCCCGCCAGCGCGCGCACTGCCTCCGGATGGTCCGCCACCGCCGAGAGCCGGATCCTCGCTGCCAGCGCCGCCAGCCGTGCGATGCCGCCGCGGGTCACCACGGGCGAGGTGAGGTGGATGTCGCCCACCCCGTCCGCCGCGAGCGCTTCCGCCTCGCCCAGCTTGGCGCAGCATATGCCGACCGCCCCGGCCGCGATCTGCCGCCGGGCGATCTCGCCGCTCTTGTGCGTCTTGGCATGGGGCCGCAGCGCCAGGCCGCGCGCCCTGGCGAAGGCCGCCATCGCGGCGATGTTGCGGTCCATCGCCGCGACGTCGAGCAGCAGCGCGGGCGTGGCCAGGTCGGCGCGGGGCAGGGGGAAGGCGCTCATCGGCCAGGCGATAGCGCAAGGTGTGACTTTTGCCGAATAACGGCGCAAAGCAGCCCCATAGAGTCCAGCTAAGAGTAGAAACGATGTCCAGCTATGCCGACCGCCTCAAGGCCCTGCGCGAGCAGTTGAAGCGCGACCGTCTCGACGGTTTCGTGGTGCCGCTCACCGACGAGCACATGTCCGAATATGTCGGCGCCTATGCCCAGCGCCTTGCGTGGCTCACCGGCTTCCAGGGCTCGGCCGGCACCGCGGTCGTCCTGCCCCAGGAGGCGGCGATCTTCACCGACGGACGCTATACGCTCCAGGTCCGCCAGCAGGTCTCGGCGGCGGATTGGGAATATGTCGGCGTTCCCGCCACCAGCGTGTCGGGCTGGCTCGGGGCGCATGCGCCGGACGGCGGCCGGATCGGCTATGATCCCTGGCTGCATACCCGTATTTGGGTGGAGGAAGCGCGCAAGGCGCTGGCCGAGAAGGGTGCGGAGCTCGTCGCGGTGGATACCAACCCGATCGACGCGGTGTGGCCGGACAAGCCGGCGCCCAGCGCCGCGACGCTGGCGGTCCAGTCCGATGCGGCCGCCGGCAAGTCCTCGCCCGCCAAGCGCGCCGAGATCGCCGACTGGCTGGCCGAGCGCAAGGCGGACGCCGTCGTGCTCTCCGCGCTCGATTCGATCGCCTGGGCGTTCAATATCCGCGGTACCGATGTCAGCCACACGCCGGTGGCGCTCGCCTATGCGATCGTCAATGCGGACGGCACCGCCGACCTGTTCGTCGCGCCGGAGAAGATGAGCGACGCGGTGCGCCAGCATCTCGGCAATGCGATCCGCATCCATGATCGCACCGCCTTCGCCCCTGCGCTCAAGGGCTTTGCCGGCAAGCGCGTCGCCGCCGATCCGGGCAGCGCGGTCGCCGCCGTGTTCGATGCGCTCGATGCCGGCGGCGCGAAGATACTGGCGCTGCGCGACCCCGTGATCCTGGCCAAGGCGATCAAGAACCCGGCCGAGATCGCCGGGCAGAAGGCTGCCCAGGCCCGCGACGGCGCCGCGCTCTCGCGCTTCCTGAAATGGTTCGAGGAAACCGCGCCCCGGGGCGGCCTCACCGAGATGTCGGCCGCCGACAAGCTGCGCGAATTCCGCGAGGCGACCGGCGTGCTCAAGGACCTGAGCTTCGACACCATCTCCGCCACCGGCCCCAACGGCGCGATCCCGCACTACAAGGTGACGGACGAATCGAGCCTGCCGATCGAACTCGGCCAGCTCTATCTCGTCGATTCGGGCGGCCAATATGCGGATGGCACCACCGATGTGACGCGGGTGATGCCGGTGGGCGAGGCGAGCGACGAGATGCGGGACCGCTTCACGCGCGTCCTGAAGGGCCATATCGCCATCGCCACCGCGATCTTCCCCGACGGCACCACCGGCGCCCAGCTCGACAGCTTCGCGCGGCGCCCCTTGTGGGAAGTCGGCCTCGATTACGGCCATGGCACCGGGCATGGCGTCGGTTCGTACCTGTCGGTGCACGAGGGCCCGCAGCGCATCGCCCAGCCCTATTATCCGGGCGGCCAGAGCCTGGAGCCGCTGCGCGAGGGCATGTTCCTGTCGAACGAGCCCGGTTACTATAAGGCGCAGGAATTCGGCATCCGGATCGAGAACCTGGTGCTGGTGGTCAAGCAGTTGATTTCGGGTGCGGAACAACAGATGCTCGGCTTCGAGACGCTGACCTTCGCGCCGATTGAGCGAACGCTGATTAAACCATCTCTGCTAACCGTGCAGGAACTTGCCTGGCTCAATGCCTATCATGCTGAAGTCCTGCGGATCCTGGGTCCGCAGCTGGGCGGGGACGAGTTGGCATGGTTAGAAGCGAAGTGCGCACCTATCGGGTGATGTGGTTCCTGGCGGGTGCGGTCACGATGGCGGTATATCTGCTCGGGCCGCACGCGATCGCGCGCAACGCCTATGATGCCGCGGACCGCGTATCGCTATGGGTGGCGTCGCTCTGAGAATCGGGGCCCTGGGAATCCGGGCCCTGGGAATCGGGCGGGTCGCCGGCAGTGGCCTGCGCCCGTGCCTGCGTCTTGCGTTTCCTCAGATTGGCCCGCAACGCCTCGGCCAGGCGGGCCTTCTTCTCCGCTTCGCTCATCTTCCTGCGATAAACCGTCCATGGGCGGGTTGACAATCGGTCCCGCCCAAGCACATAGGCGCCTCCCGCTTGGGACCCGGCACTGCCGGACCGTTCGAGCGAGTGCTGCCGTAGCTCAGTGGTAGAGCGCATCCTTGGTAAGGCTGAGGTCGTGAGTTCAATCCTCACCGGCAGCACCAGATTCCCTCTGGCGGATCAATGGGTTAGCGCCGCCCCTTCACGGGGCGGCAAACTCCCCTCCTGAAACTGGAAGCGTATCGGAAGCAGTGGAATTCGCAACGCAGGATGGCGTGGCGAAGAATTTGCGGCTTTCGGCGGATTTTCAGCCCAAATTCCATGGTGATCGATCGCATCGATTCGGGGGCTCAGCGACCGGGCCTGTTCGGTCTAATCTTCACACTCGTCTCTGATCACCCATCGATCATAATTTCATGATTCCATATTTCCTTTATCATGGAAGTATGGAATCAATGGATCTCCATTCGGTGGGAGGATCAAGTGAAAATCAGAATTGCGCTTATGGCCGCGCTCGTGGCTTCCGCTTCCGCACAGGCTGCCGAACCCACGGGCTCAGGCGCGCCGATCGAGATCAGCGCCTCGGGTGAAGGCACTTGGTATGTACGGTGCGATGTCGAGAGCGCCATCAATCCGGGGCTTCGCGAACTCAACAAGGCGCGCCCTGTCTATCGCGACGGCCGGATGCAGAGCGCCACCTGTCACTACGAGTCGAACAAGCGCGGGCTGACGATCAGGATCGTGGGCGCTGGCTGGGATTGCCCCTTCAAGGGCGCGGCCGAGGGCGACTGCACTTTGGTCGATAATCGAGGCAGTGGAGAATTCCGCATCAAGCGGTCGAAATAGGAATGTCGGCGAGCGCCTTCGCTCAAAGGCGCTCGTTGATGAATGCGATATTTCCGGTATGGTCGAATCATGGAACTAAAAAACGCAGTCGCGGCACTATCGGCACTCGCCCATGAGGGAAGATTGAGTGTTTTTCGAATGTTGGTGCAGGCCGGTCGCGAGGGAATCGCGGCCGGTGAGATCGCGCGCAGGCTCGATTTTCCGGCCAACACGCTGTCCTCCAATCTGAACATTCTCAGCAACGCGGGGCTGATCGACAAACGGCGCGAGAGCCGGTCGATCATCTATTCCGCGCGCTATGAGAACATGACCGAGCTGCTCCAATATCTGCTCCAGGATTGCTGCGGCGGGTCGCCGGAAATCTGCGCGCCGCTCGCGGCGCTGGTACTGGATAGCCGCTGCGCGGCGGAGGGCTGCGCGTGACCGACACCAGTTTCAACGTGCTGTTCCTATGCACCGCCAACTCGGCGCGCTCGATCCTGTCCGAGGCGATCTTGAACCGCCTCGGCGGCGAACGCTTCCGCGCTTTCTCGGCGGGCAGCTTTCCTCGCGGTGAAGTAAACCCCGTGGCGCTCGAGGTGCTGCAATCGCTCGGCCACGACATCGCATTGTTCCGTTCGAAGAGCTGGGATGAATTTGCGGTCACCGACGCACCGCGGATCGATCTTGTCGTCACCGTCTGCGACAACGCCGCCGGCGAAATCTGCCCCGCATGGCCAGGTCATCCGCTGACCGTGCATTGGGGCATCGACGATCCGGCATCCGCCGATGGCCTCGGCAAGCAGGAGGCGTTCCTGCGCGCCTATGGCTATCTGGCCGCGCGCATCGGACAATTGATGGCGCTCCCGGTGGAAACCATGGATCGTACCGCGCTCAGGGCGGCGCTAAAGGCCATCGGCCAAAGCGAAGGCGCTTCGGGGCGCGCGCAAACGCCAACCGATGTGATCATCTATCACAATCCCGAATGCGGCACGTCGCGCAACACGCTCGCGATGATCCGCAATGCCGGGATTGAACCGCACGTCGTCGAGTATCTCAAGACGCCTCCGTCGCGCGCGATGCTCGAACAGCTGATCGAGCGTGCGGGCATCACGCCGCGCGCGCTCCTGCGCGAGAAAGGCACGCCCTATGGCGAGCTGGGCCTTGGCGATCCCGCGCTTGGCGACGCGGCGTTGATCGATGCCATGATGGCGCATCCGATGCTCATCAACCGCCCGCTGGTCGTGTCGCGGCTGGGCGTGAAACTCTGCCGCCCCTCGGAAGAAGTCCTCGATCTCCTTCCGGCGTCGCAGCGCGGGCCGTTCTTCAAAGAAGACGGTGAACAGGTCATCGACGAGACGGGCAATCGTATCCCCGCGCACGCTGCATGACCCCCGGTACGCGCGCGATATTCGCCGAAGCTATCGGCAGCCTCTTCCTGTTCGCCACGGTGATCGGGTCGGGCATCATGGCCGAGGATCTGTCCGGCGGGAATGTCGCCATCGCGCTGCTTGGCAACACGCTGGCGACCGGCGCGATCCTGTTTGTCCTGATCACCATGCTGGGGCCGATCTCGGGCGCGCATTTCAACCCCGCCGTGACGCTGGTCTTCCGCCTGAAAGGCGAGATCGGAATCGGAACCGCGTTCGCTTACCTGATCGCGCAACTGGTCGGTGGTATCCTCGGCGTCTGGCTCGCGCATTTGATGTTCGACCAGCCGATCCTTGAGCTTTCCGAGAAACTGCGTTCGGGCGTCGGTCAATGGGCAGCGGAAGGCGTCGCGACGTTCGGCCTGCTGCTCACGATCCTTGGGACGATCAAGGCAAGGCCACAATGGGTGCCCGCCAGCGTCGCGCTCTACATCACCGCCGCCTATTGGTTCACGGCCTCGACCAGCTTCGCCAATCCCGCGATCACGATCGCGCGTTCGTTGAGCAACAGCTTTGCGGGCATCGCGCCGGGCTGCGTGCCTGCATTCATCGCCGCGCAGCTCGCGGGCGCGCTTCTCGCCTATGGCGTGAGCCAAATGCTGTTCGCGGGGAACGCACGGGGAGTACAGGAATGAACCGACTGCGGACCTTGAGCGATCCCACGTCCTTTCCGGCGCTTAAGCCGGAATTCGTGAATCGCGTGCCTGCGTTCGGGCTCGGTGCGCTCGATCCTCCGCCGAGGATCTTGCTGCTCTACGGGAGCCTGCGCGAACGCTCCTATTCGCGCCTCGTCGTCGAGGAGGCCGCGCGGCTGCTCCAGCTTTTCGGATGCGAGACGCGCATTTTCGATCCGTCCGACCTACCCCTCCCCGATCAGGCGGCGGGCGACGATCACCCAGCGGTCCACGAGCTGCGCGAGCATTCGATGTGGTCCGAGGGCCAGGTCTGGTGCAGCCCGGAACGGCACGGCCAGATCACAGGAGTCATGAAGGCGCAGATCGATCACCTGCCGCTGGCCTACCAGGGGATGCGCCCGACGCAGGGGAGGACGCTCGCGGTGATGCAGGTCAGCGCGGGTTCGCAATCGTTCAACAGCATCAACACGCTGCGCGTTCTCGGGCGCTGGATGCGGATGTTCACGATCCCCAACCAGTCGTCGGTTGCCAAGGCGTTTCAGGAATTCGACGAGGCCGGGCGCATGAAACCGTCCAGCTACTATGACCGGATCGTCGATGTAGTGGAGGAACTGGTGCGCTTCACAGTTCTGCTGCGACCGCATGTCGATCAGCTCACCGACCGCTATTCTGAACGGGTGGAAGCCAACCGCCCAGTCGATCTCAAGACAGATCTATCGGCTATCGCGCTCGATCAAGGCTGCTGTTCCGATCCGGGAGCGCGTCGCTCGTGAACGATTGTCCGGGCTAACTCCGAGGCCGATGCACTTATATGCCCGAAGTCCAGGTGATTGACTGCTCAATGTGTCGACACTCTGAATGGCAAACACCTACCTGAACGGTGGCATTAACAACTAAGCTCAAGCGCATTGAAGCTTACACTTCCTGGAAGCCATAGTTGTTGGCGGAAACATGCATGTCGGTGAATGTCGAACGCTGACAAATCGCGAACATCGGGCACACTCAACTGGCGAACTTGTCTCCTTAGGCCAGCACTAACTATAGTTGCTTGTTTACATTGGGACATTTTGGCGCGATCTAGATGCCGCAATCGCTCGACCGACTCCCTTGAGAAGTTGTTCGGACATGAGCCCGTTGAGGGGCGTATCGAGGGCAAAGCGGGTTGAGGTCCGCACCCGCGTGCGGCCGGGGTGGTCATGCCGCGTTTCGAGGTTGCCGAAGTCTTCGTGAACCATGCGCGCTCTGCGCCGACGCGAGAAGCGTTGTACGATGCGCTGATCCAGTGCTGCTCGGACATGGGGGTTCGTTACTTCGCACTGACCCATCACATCGACTTCGGAAGGGAAGCTGGACCGGCGGTCCGACTTCACAACTATCCGCCGAGCTGGGAGGAATGGTTCGACGAACGGGGGCTCGGCCGCACCGATCCCATCCACAGGGCCTGCAACCTTGCCAGCGTAGGCTTCGCCTGGTCCGCTGTCCCCGACATGATCAAGCTGACCCCGGATGATCGGTGCGTGCTGGAGCGCGCCTATGAGATCGGAATCGGCCAAGGGTTCACGATCCCCGCGAGCGTGCCCGGCGAGGCGCTCGGATCCTGCTCTTTCGCCGTAGACGCGGGCCAGGCCTTTCCCGACGAGTTCCAGTTCGTGTGCCAGCTGATCGGCGCGTTCGCCTTCGAAGCGGCCAGGCGCATCTCCGGATCGCGGGACGTCCAGGCCGATCAGTCTCCCATCCTCACCGACCGGCAGCGTGACTGCGTACTCTGGGCGGCGCGGGGCAAGACCGACTGGGAAATCTCTGTCATTCTGGGCGTCGGTCATGAAACGGTGATCCAGCATCTGAAGCATGCCCGCGAGCGCTACGGCGTCCAGAAACGCGCCCTCCTCGCGGTGCGGGCGCTGTTCGACGGACTGATCAGCTTCTCCGACATCCTGAAGCACTGACGCTATCCCCATTTCTTGGAATATCGCCGACCGGCACTGATCGGGATGCTTGGCCCCTCGTCAATTCGAGGGGTTTTGCGCCATGGTTCTTCTCATCGATTCCACCGTCGACACCGTCGCCGACACCGCGTTCCGGTCGATGTTCGCCGCGCGGAAGAGCGTCTTCATCGATCTGCTCAAATGGGACCTGCCGGTCCTGGACGGGCGCTATGAGATCGACCAGTTCGACGACCAGCACGCGCGTTACCTGATCCTCACCGACAGCGCGAACGAGCATCTGGCGTCGGCCAGGCTTCTGCCGACGACGCGGCCTCACATCCTGGACGGTCTCTTCCCCGCGCTGTGCGCCGGCGAAATCCCACGAGGCCCACGGGTCTGGGAAATTACGAGATTCTGCCTGGGACGACAGCTACGCTCAACCGAGCGACGCCAGGTCCGCAATCAGCTCGTCTCCGCGCTGACCTCACATGCGCTCGTTACCGGCATCGATACCTATACGGGCGTCGCCGAGATGGCGTGGCTGCAGCAGATCCTGAGCTTCGGCTGGCAATGCCGCGCGCTCGGCGAACCCCTTGCCAACTGCGGCTGCCTGCTCGGCGCGCTCGAGATCACGATCACGCCCGACACACCGACTGACCTGGCCGCAGGCGGCGTCTGGTCGCCCCTTACCGCCCACGAAATGCCGGCGCGCCGCGCCGCCAACGCCTGAGGTATCGCCATGACCAATGATCCGACCGCCAAACCCGCCGGCTGCGATGCCGCGCTCGAGCTTCTGAAGACCCAGGGCTGGTGCGTCATCCCGAACGCGCTGCCGCTTCAGACGATCGAGGCGCTCGGTGCGGACCTCGCGCCGATGTACGAGGCGACGCCCTTCTGCAAGGGCGATTTCTATGGCGGCCGGACCAAGCGGTTCGGGAGCCTGCTGAAGCGTTCGCCGCATGCCGCCGCGCTGGCCATGGACGCGTTGATCCTCGCCGTCAGCGAGGCGGTGCTTTCGCCATGGTGCGACACGCTCCAGCTGAACCTGATGCAGGCGATCGCACTGCACCCGGGCGCCCCGGCGCAATTCCCGCACCGCGACCAGGATATGTGGCAGGGCGTGAAGGGCGAGGTCGAGTATCTCGTCAACGTGATGTGGCCGCTCACCCGCTTCACGGTCGAGAATGGCGGGACGATTATCTATCCGGGCAGCCACGGGGATGAGGCGCTCAAAGAGGAAATGCCCGAGCGCTCGATCGTCGCGGAATTCGGGCCGGGCGACGCGTTCCTGTTTCTGGGTTCGACGCTGCATGGCGCAGGCGCGAACCGCAGCGGCGACGTCCGCAAGGCGGTCGTGGTCAGCTACTGCCTTGGATGGCTCAAGCCCTATGAAAACCAGTGGCTCGCCTATCCGCCAGCGATAGCTCGCGGCTTCTCGCCGGAGCTCGCCGCCCTGGTCGGCTACCGCCAGCACCGCCCCAACCTCGGCAACTACGAGGGCGTATGCCCTTCGCTCCTCCTCACGGGAAACCTGCCCGACCATATCGGCGCGGTGGACGCACTGCGGCCTGACCAGGCCGAGGCCGTCGCCGCGCACCGGATGGGCCAGGAGGAAGCCGCATGAGCCCGCTCCAGGCGATGGAGCGGAGCTACGCGACGCTCAAGCAGATGCTGCGGGAGGGCCGGTACCCGCCCGGCGCGCGCCTGGAAGCGAACCGCATCGCCGAAGAGCTGGGTGTCAGCATGACGCCGGTACGCGATGTCCTGCAGCGCCTGGTGGGCGAGCATCTCGTCGAAGCGAGCGCCGGCGAAGGATTTCATGTGCCGCGGCTCGGCGAGGCGGCGCTCCGCGATCTCTACGAGTGGCATTCGGCCCTCGTCCTGATGGCAGTGCGTACCGCTCGCAATCCGCTCGCCATGGATGAGCCGGAGGATGAGGCAATCGCATCCAGGACAGCGCTGCTGTTCGAGCGCATCGGCGAGATGGCACCCAATCGCGAGATACGGCTCGCCATCGCGAGTGTTGGTGATCGCCTGCATCCGTTCCGGATGCTCGAGTCGGAAGTTTTGGAGCCGCTGCTCGGCGAACTCGACGAGCTTGCCGAAATCGACAACGGACTTCCGCAAGCAATCCGGCGCTATCATCTTCGCCGAATGAAGGCGGTCCCCGACCTAATTCGACGCCGTGAGGCCGCCTGACAGGATCTTCGATTATAATCCTATTATAAACTTCTTATAACCGCCAGCTTGGCGAATCTTCTCTTGGTCGCATCTCGCGACAGGAGAATGATCATGGACCGCGAACCCAACGAAACCATCGACCTGATCGATCTCGGCGTCGCCAGCGTCGAGACCCAGGGCGCCCTCGACGGCAAGTACGACGTCGTCGGCCTCATCCCGCGCGAAGGCCTGTCGGACGACTGATCCGCAGCGCCGGTCCGGCCATGCGCCGGGCCGGCGCAATCAGTTCACCCGCTTTCCAACGCAAGACGGAGTTGCTCCCATGCAAACCGAACATGACCTGGCTGTCGATCTCGTCGATCTCGGCGCCGCCAGCGTCGCGACCCAGGGCGCGATGACCGGCACCTTCGACGTCATCGGGCTCATCGAGCACGAGGGCCTGTCGGACGACTGATCCGCAAGCGCGGGCCCGGCTCCGCGCCGGGCCTGCGATCCACCGAGACGGAGATTTCCCATGAAGAACGAAGAGAGCCAGGTAATCGACCTGATCGATCTGGGGCCCGCAAGCGTCGAGACGCGGGGCAGCTGCACCGGCATGTTCGAGATCGTCGGGTTTGTCCTACCCGAAGGCCTTTCGGACGACTGACCGTCAGCGGCGTTCCGCTCTGCACGAGCTGGCGCCGCACCACTGAAAGGTCCCGGCAACCGGAATGCTTTGGCGTGTATTGCCCCATGCGACCGCCTGCGTCGCATCCGACAAGCTGTTCCTGCTCGATATCCGGCAGGACCGGTATTTTCGCGTGCCTGCCGCCGCATCCGGCGAGATGCTCGCCTGGCTCGACCGGAACTATGCCGGCGTCGTCCCCAAGGCCGTGACCGACACACTGCTTCGCGCACGCATTCGCCGCCAAGGCGACCCTGAGCCGACCAACGTTCTCAAGGAACGCGTCACCATCCCCGCGAACCTCGTCCAGCCCGATGCGCAGAGCGCCGCGACCGGGCATCCCATTCGGGTCGCGATGAGCGTCGCCGGCATGCGGCTGTCGCTGCGCGCATTCTCGCTCAACCATATCCTCACGGGCATTCAGACCCGTGGCCCGCTACCCCGGCGCGGACTGGGAGCGCTCGCCGAGGCGCATGCGTTCGAGCGTGCCCGGCGCATGGTGCCGATCGCCCGGAACTGTCTCCTCGATTCGCTTGCGCTCGAGCGGTGGCTCGCACGGCGCGGAATGGGATCGCAACTCGTATTCGGCATCGCGCCAGAACCGTTCGCGGCGCATTGCTGGCTGCAGACGCCGGAGGCGATCCTCAACGACAGCTTCGATCATGTGTCGGGCTTCACGCCGATCCTCGCGATATGAACCGAACCGCCTATCTGGCCTGCGTGGCGAGACCGGCGCCGCACGCAGCCGAGCGGTTGCGCAATGTTGCCGAGCGTCTGCGATCGCCCGCGATGGTCGAACTGGTCGAATCGCACGGCCTTCTTGTCTGCGGCGACCCCAGTGCTGCGCAGCTGGCGCTGCCAACCGGTGACGGTATCATCCTTGGTCATCTGTTCGACCGGAAGGATAGCACGCGAGTCACCGACCCGGCGAAACTCGGTGACATTCCCATCGACGAATTCGTGAAGGCCTATTGGGGAGGCTATATCGCGATCCGCGCACTCGAGGATCGGGTCGAAATCTTCCGCGACCCCTCGGGGATGGTGCCCTGCTATCACGCCGAGATCGAGGGCGTGCATGTCCTGACCGCGGGACCGGACCTTCTGTTCGGGCCGGGGCTGATCGAGCCTGTGATCGACTGGACCATCGTCACCCAGTCTCTCGTCTTCCGCGACTTCCGGCCGGCGCGAACCTGCCTTCGGGGAGTGAACGAACTGCTCCCAGGGGTGGTGCTCGACCTCGGCGACCGGGGCGTTTCCACGCGTTGCGCCTGGTCGCCCTGGGCCTTCGCTGATCCCGAGGCCCGGATCACCGACCCTGCGACCGCGATATCGACCCTGCGCGAAGTTGCGACGGCGACGCTAGGCGCGTGGGGCGCGTGCTTCGAGCGGCCGCTTATAGAGATCTCCGGCGGCCTGGATTCCTCGATCGTCGCCGCCGGGATGCGCACCGAGCAATCGGGCGTGCACTGCCTGACCTTCGGCCCGGCACCCGGGGACGCGAGCGAGTTGCCCTGGGCGAGGGCCGTCGCCGAACACCTGGGATATCCGCTCACCGAATTGGTCGCCGATGCGACAACCGTTGATATCCGTCACAGCGATGCGCGCGACTTGCCGAGGCCCTGCGCGCGCGCCTTCTCCCAGGCGCTCGATCGTCCGATCCAGGCGCTGGCGGCCGGGCTCCACACCGATGCCTTCTTTGGCGGCGGCGGCGGGGACAGCATGTTCTGCCTCACCCATTCCGCGTTTCCACTGATCGACCGCCTTGCTGCCGAGGGGCTGGGCAAGGGCGTGCTCGAAACCGCGGGCGACATCGCACAGCTCACACGAACCAATATCTGGAAAGTGCTGGCCACGGCCGCCCGCCGCTGGCCGCGGAGCCATTCGGCGATGCCACCGCCGATGACCAACGGCTTCCTGGCGCCCCATGTACGCGAGGCACTGCCATGGCCGGAGGGCAATCCCTGGCTCGCCTCCCCTGCCGGAATCCCACCGGGGAAGCGCAAGCATGTCTGGTCGATCATCGGGATCCAGAACCAGCTCGAAGGCTATGGGCGCGAGGCCGTGGCTCCTTTTCTCTCGCCGCTGATGTCTCAGCCGATCGCGGAGGTCTGCATCGCCATTCCGAGCTGGTACTGGTGCGCAGGCGGCAACAACCGCACCGTAGCACGCGAAGCCTTCCGCGATCGCCTGCCCGCATCCGTCATCGATCGCCGCACCAAGGTGTCGTTCAGCAGCCTCGCCTACCGGATGATCCGGGCAAACATGGCCATTCTACGCGATATGCTCCTGAACGGCTCGCTCACGCGGCAAGGGCTGCTCGACCGTGACCGTATCATCGCCTTCCTTGGCGGTACGATGGCGGACCCTGAGGCGCTTCCGGAACTCATGGCGCTCGTAGAGGTCGAAGCATGGGTCCGCCACTGGGAAGGCCGGTCACTTCGCTGACGCCGCCCGCAGGGCCTTCCACCGAACAATCTCGGCGGCCCGCGCGGGGTCGGTAGATTCAATGCCGAGCAGCCAGAAGTCGAACCAGGCGATGTTGCGCTCGTAGATGGCCAGCCGGTGCGCCGGATGGCTCTTCGTGTGCCATTCGTCGGGATAGACATACATCTCGACCGGCGCGCCATGCGCCTTGAGCGCGGCAAAGGCCTCCTGGGCGATCCGGAATTCGCCATCCGGCAAATTCATCAGCAGCGGCACCCGGAGATGGTCGGCATTCACGGCGATCGACTGGGCCCGCCAGAATTCACGGCCATCCGCGCCCGCAGGCGGATAGCCCACCCCTTGCACGACGGTGTTGCCGTAGCCCGGGCCCGCGCTGAACACGACGTTGGGGTCATCACAGCAGGACGACATGATCGCGGCCTTGAAGCGCGTCGAGTTGTTGAGCGCGAACTGGACGGTGCTCGCGCCGTCGCTCAGGCCAGTGATCCCGATCAGATCGGGGTTGACGACGCCCTTGGCGATGGCGGTGTCGATCCCGGCTTCGAGCGCGGTGAGGATCCGGCGCCGTCCCGACCAGTTCCGGACCTTGACGCGCTGGGCGGCGTCGTCGTTGGCCTTGGAGGCTGCCTCGGGCGCTTCGGCAGGCCATTGAAAATTGAGCACGGCATAGCCGCGCGCCGCGAGTAGCTGGATGGGATATTCGTCCCCCTGTCCGCCGCGCTGGAAGCCCTTTGAGATATACTGGACGATGATGAGGGGGTGGCGCTCGCCGATCTGGTGGGTCGGCGGAAGCGTGAGATCGCCATAAGTCCGCACACCGTCGTGGTCGGTCCAGGTGAGCCGCTCGACCTTTCCCAGGCGCACGGTCGCAAACTCGGGGTTGGGTTCGAAGATCGTCGTGCTGCGGCCGGTCGCCGGATCGATCCGCACCAGGACGCGCGGTCGGGTGGCGGTTTCGCGGGCGCAGATCAAGGTTGCACCGGCCTGAGCGCATCCGGGCAGGAAATCTTCGGTCTCGAACAACCGGCGCGGCCCCCGTTCGGCACCGGGACGCCAGCTGTAGATCGCGCTGCGGCCACCATTGTCGGCATTGCCGCCGCGCAGGATGAGCAGCGTATCAGGCGCGATCCACCATAGCCCGGCGATCGGCTCGCGGCAGGCGTCGCCGGTGCAGGCCACGGCCTTCCCGCCCACTTCGACGCGCAGCAACGTCGGACCGCGGGGCAAATCGGCACGCTCACTCGCTACCCAGGCTCGGCCTCCGGACCGGGAGGTCGCGGTGGCCCCGGCATCCGCCGGAAATCCCCCCGCCGCTTCACCCTTCATCGCGGCGGCTTGGTCAGCCGTCACGATGCGGTTTTCCCCGGTTGCGAGGTCGAATGCGTTGATCTCGGTTGGTAGTGGCAGCCGGGGCGTCGGCCGCGAGAAGGCGACCGACCAAAAGCGATCGTCATACAGATAGCCGGACCGGCCTTCACGTTCGATCTCGGCGACTCCCGCATTGAACGACCGACGCGTCGTGAACAGCAGGGTTCGGCCGTCCTTGCTCCACGCGAGACTGCGCGGCTCGGTGGCGAGATCGGTGATCTGCTTCGCGGGCGCGCCGTCGAGGCCTACCCGCCAGATCTGGGTCTGGCCCTTGTCCCGGCGCAGATAGGCAAGCGAGCGTCCATCGGGCGACCAGATTGGCGGCTCGGTGACCGGGAGGCCCGAAGGCACACCCGTCACGCCGTAGGGGTCGGTCATTGCCTGGATGAACTCACCCCCGACATCGAGCAGGCGAGGCGGTGTCCTGCCATCCAGCGTCGCCAGCATCACGCCGAAACAATAGCTGTCGCTGTCGGGATCGGCACGCCGCAGGATCAGCGCCGCATATCTTCCGTCCGGCGAAAGGCTGAACGACGGTCTCTTCGCGGTGTCGAACATCATCCCGAAGTCGCGCAACTCGATCAGATCGCGCGCCCCGATCCCCCTTTGGCCTGTTGCCGCCTCGGGGGGAGGCGGCAACAGGCGCTCGCTGCAAGCCGAGGGCGTTGCGTGCGCCACCCCGGTCATGCAGGCGAGCAAGGCGAGGGCAGTGGTGCTGAGCAGTTGTCTCACCACGACTTGGTGACCTGCAAAGCGACGAAGCGGCCCATCGGATTTGCATTCTCGCCGTCGAACCCGACCGCGAGCGTGCCCACGACATAGCTCACATAGGGCGGGTCGGAGTCGAACAGGTTGCTCGCGTTGAGTGCGACCCGAAGCCCCTTGAACGGACCCGATGGCTGCTGGAAGGAATAGCTCAGATTGAGATCGAAGGTCGTCCAGGACGACACGCGCTGCGCGGGGGTCACCGTGAGGTTTCGATAGCCGTCGGCATAGTTGACGAACAGCGCCGCACCGAACCCGCCCTTGTTCCAGGTCGCGCGCCCACGGACCCTCAGGTCAATGGGGTTGCCGACCGTATCGACCACATCGACGGGCGCCGACGTGGCGGTCAGCTGCTGGTTGATCCCGAAGATATAGGTCGCGTTCGCGCCGATCGTGGCGTTTCCGCCGCCCAGCCCGAAATCATATTGCAGATCGAAATCCAGCCCCGACTGCTTAACGATCGACAGGTTGCGGGTCCGCGCGTCGGCGATCGCCACGATCGGCGCGGTGCTGGGGATGCCGGCCAGATCGAGATAATAAGGCGAGGCGAACAGCTCGGCGATCCGCGCCGCCGACGGATTGAAGGTCAGGATCGGCGCATAGATGTCGCGGTTGATCAGATAGTTGGTCACGCTCGATGCGACCGACGCGATCCGGTCGCGATAATTGACGCTGAACCAGGTCACGCCGGCCCGCAGCCCGGGCAGTGCAGTGGGCTTCAGGTCCGCCCCCAGCGTCCAGGTCGTGGCACGCTCGGGCCCGAGGTCCGGATCATTGCCGCGGATGACCATGATGTTGGACATGCCGGTCGGCGACTGGGGATCGACCACCGGATAGGCGAACTGCCCGAACGTATCGGGGTCTTGCCGCAGCTCGGTCACCCCAGGCGCGCGAAACGACTTGCCGTAGCTTCCGCGCAGCGTGACGCCGCCGAAAGGCTCCCAGGCCATGCTGACCTTCGGGTTCGTGGTGCTGCCGAAGTCGCTATAATGCTCGGTGCGAACCGCCGCCGAAAGGTCGAGACGGCGGAACATCGGTATCGCCATCCCTTCCGCGAATACCGGGATGCGCAGCTCGGCATAGGCGCCCTTGACGATGCGGGGTCCGGGGAGCGGCGTCAGCGCGTTGGCGCGCGGCGCCAGCGTCGAGGTGTAGGAGATATTCTCGCGGTCGCGGTAGCGGTCCTCGCGATACTCGCCGCCTACGGCGAGGCGCACTTCACCCGCCGGAAGTGCGAAGAGCGGACCGTCCGCGCGGACCGACGTCGACCAGACCTCAGCATCCCAGCGGCGCTTGTTGTAGCCGCGGATCGACTCGATCGTGGCAGGGTTGGTCGAAGGTCCGTCGCCGAGCAGATTATAGGCGGTTGCCGGGTTGGTGTCGGCAAGCGCGAGCGCGAGGCGCGCTGAGTTGACGCGGTTCAGATAGTCGTAGCGCTCGTCCTGCGTGCCCCAGGTGCCGTGGGCATCGACCGACCACTCGCCCAGCGTGAGCTCGAGGCCCGCGGTTCCGCCATAAGCCTGGACGTCCCCCCGGTATCGTTCGTTGCCGAGGTCTCGCACGAAGCTGTAGTTCACGCCGATCGGCAGGCGCGTGCCGATCGGATCGACATAATAGGGGTTGGTGACTGGAACGGTGCGGCGCGTGTCGCTGCCACTGCGGACCGCGACGTCGAACTTGCGCCAGGTCGCAAGGCCCCGCGCATAGAAGCGCAGGTTGCTGGTCAAATCTTGGCTGAGCGACACGAACAGCGAATGCCGCTGCTGTTGCGGGAGGATGTCGACGCCGTCCCAGCCATCGCCGCGGTTGATCGCGCCGCGGGTCAGCTGCGCCGCGGTCAGGCCGTTGCCGAACTGTCCGCGAGGGATCGCGAAATTGACGCCGCCCGCGACGATGGTGCCGGGGCTCGAATAATTGCCGCGATAGTCCCCGCCGCCAAAGGGCCGCAGGTCGTCGGTGATGTAGGGCCGGTCGTCGGCGGAGAGATTGTCGCGACGGTAGAATTCATAGGCGATCACGGCATTGCCGGAAGACCATTTGACGCCGAACAGCTGGCTGAACTGATATTCCTGCGCGTCGCCGTCAGCCGTCCCGATCCGGAAGCTGGTTTCGGCGCCCCTGAAATTGTTGCGGGTGACGACGTTGACCACGCCCGCCACCGCGTCGGAGCCGTAGATGGCCGAGGAGCCGTCCGGCACGATCTCGACGCGCTCGATCGCCGACGCGGGGATCACCGACAGATCAGAAAAGGTGCCCGAGAATCCGCCAAGCGGGGGCCGGTCGCCATTGATGAGGACCAGCGTTGAACCCTGGCCAAGACCACGCAGATTGACGCCGACACCGCGGCTGACGTTGCCGTTGCCAGCGCCCGTGATCAGCCCGCTCATCCCTTCGATGGCACCACCGCCGAAGTTCTGCGGGATCGACTGGACGATCTGCTGCGTCGTCGAGAAGCCGTTCTCGGCCATTGCCTTGCGGTCGACCGTGATGACCGGGACGCCGACCGGCCCGCTGCCGCGGATGCGCGTGCCGGTGACGAGAATTTCGCCCTCGCCCTCAGCAGGTGCGTTTCCCTCCTGGCTGGTATCGTCGCGCTGAACGACCAGCGTGTTGCCGACGAACACCACGCGCAGCCGGCTGCCGCGAAGCAACAGCGAGACCGCAACCTCGGGACGGAATCTGCCCTTCAGCGCCGGCGCCTGATGACCCGCCACCAGTTCGGTCGGCGCGATGACTTGCGTGCCCGACTGCTGCACGATCGCGCGCAGCGCTGCGCCCAGATCCTGGCTCGGAATGTCGAATTCGCGCGCATTGTCGGCCTGCGCAGACGCCACCGGCGCAACCATGACCATCGCCGTGCCGGCCAATGCCAGCGCACCCATTTTCCCCATCCGCATCTATCGCTCCCCATTTTGGCGCCGCCGATTTGGCGGTCTGGGGTGCGAGACGAGGTTTGGCGGAAAACCCGCCTAAAATAATTCCGGGGTCGTTCAGGCTATGGGCGGCGAAGGATAAGGTCGCCCTGCGGCGAGCGTTCGACGCGCAGCGAGAAGGCGGCGGCCAGCGCAGCGGCGAGCTCGTCGACCGGAAGCGGCCGGAAGCCCCCCGTCACGCGCTGGCCCGCGAGCGACGGGTCGCCCAGGCGGATCTTGCGCGCCGAATAACGATTGGTCTGCTCGAGCACGTCACCCAGCGGCACGCCGTCGAAATCGAGCATGCCCGAGACCCATTGCTGCAATCCCGGCGGTGCCTTGACCACCTGGGGCTCGCGCGACCGGTCGGTGAAGCACTCGCCGGGCGAAAGCCGCGTGACGGCGGCGACGCTACCCGCGGGCGCAAGGCCGCGCACGTCGACCGAACCGCGGAACAGGCTGACCCTCACCCCTCCCCGTTCGAACCCGACATCGAACAGGGTGCCGAGCGCGGTGACGGTCCGGCCGCCCGCCTCGACCCGGAAGGGGCGCGCCGCATCATGGGCGACATCGAACCGGGCACGCCCGCGGACGAGCCGAACCAGGCGCAGATCGCCCGACAAACGGACCTCGATCGCGCTGTCGGTGTCGAGCGTCACCGTCGATCCGTCCGCGAGTTTCACGGCGCGGATCTCGCCCACGCGAGACACTGTCGGCTCGGCGGCTGCGACCAGCGGCGCCTCCGGCGCCCCACTCGGCGCGCGCACGAACCAGAATCCCGCCAATACCACCAGCAGCACGGCGGCCGCCGCGAAGGCAGGGCGTGCTGCAGGCATTTCCCAGATCGGAGGTCTGCGCTCGGGAAGTCGCCGGTTGCGCCCCATCTCGGTGTCCGCCAGTCCCCCGCTATCAAGCCATTGCCCGCCGGCTTGCTCGAAAGCGTCGCGATGCGCAGGGTCGGCGTTGCGCCACCGCTCGAACTCGGCACGATGCGCTTCGCGATCAGGGCCTCGCATCCGTGCCCACCAAATGCCAGCCTGCTTGGCGACGGCGGGGCTTGGGCTATCCGTCGGTCCGGAACCCGGCATCAATCCTTGCCCGCGTATTGAATAAGCATCGTCATTGCCTTGGCCATCTGCTTCTCAACGCCCGAGACGGACATACCTGTCCGTTCGGCGATTTCGTTATAGCTAAGGCCGTCGAGGCGATGCGCCATGAATATTTCCCGAGTCTTGGGCTTCATCCGACGCATTACCGCCTCGATGCGCACGAGACTATCGCGTGCTTCGAGTCGTGACACTTCATTCGCCACCGAAATGGCGTCTTCTTCGAACGGGACGTGCAACAGCTCGCCCCGGCCCGCCGCGCTCTTTGCACGGTCGCGCAGCAGGTTGCGAGCCACTTGCCGCAGAAAAGCCCGGGGCCGCGCGATCGGTTCGCTTCGTCCCTGCTCGCTTTGCGCGACGCGGAGAAAGACCTCCTGCGCCACGTCGCCGGCGTCCTCGGGATTGGACCGGTAGCGCGTGATGAACCGGACCAGCGCGTGGCGCTCATTTCGGTAGATCATCTCGATCCCGAGCGGGCTCCCATTACCGTCGTCGGGGTCGCTGAACGCGGGAATGGTCGAAGGCGCGGGTGGCGACATCAAGCGTCCCCGCACCAGCAAAGATGTTCTTCGGCCACCAACGCCACCGCCCCGTCTCCCACAAGCGAGGCCGGCCGGCAGAAGCCGGGTGTTGAGAACAAGTTTGAGGACTTGCGCCGACGCCTTTAGCCGCGAACGGCCTGAACATGCGCGTCGGCCACCCGGCCGCTAGTGCCTGGATAGGGATCCCAAACGAGGTTCTCACGCCTCGGCGCCACACTTTGAGCGGCGCATTCCAAGACTAGGATTGGAACGGTTCAAAAGGCAAGCCAATCGCAAAAGCAAGGAATCGCAACCACTTCGGACAAATCTTCGCGGTCACTGCGACCTAAAAGTCGCACGCGCCGCAGGCGCCACAAAAAGCCGCACCCTTGCAGGCGGACGGCCGTCGCGGCGGCGTGCGCGCGGGCCTGTGGGCCAGCCGCCGCCGTGACCCCCGGCCGGTCGCAAGCGTGCCACGCGGGTCAAAGAAGCGCGGACCCTGACGCCTTCGCAGAAGGCGCAGCGCACGCACCGCTGGTCCCCCTCATTCAAAGCGGTAACCGCCGACGCGAAGTGCCCGCCCGTCGCCATGACCATCGCTAACTGCCCGCGCCGGCCGATGAGCTTGAGGATATCGCCCGGGCTGAGCCAGTCGCCGATCCAGCGGAGCATCATGGCAATCACGACCGCCATCGTGCGATCGTCGGTCAGGAATATCCCGCGGCGGTCGGTGGTACCTGAGGTGGTAGCCAGCGTTTACTTTCCGAGGAACCGCTCTCCAATCCGGTCAAGATCGTCGAAAACTGCCTCCGCGGCTTCAAGCGTCACGGCGCGGTCGGGGCGCCATTCGTTGAAACGCTCCATGAGCATCTTCTTGTCGGTGACCGGCAATTGGCTCGGGTCCTCGATGCGATCCGGCAGACGATACAGCTAGCGGTACACAGGCGAGCGAGCCCGCGCATAGGCTATCATGTCGACGAGGCGGCTCGTCTGGCGAACCGCGAGCGCCTCGCGCCCCTGGCGCTTATCGCGCCAGGCGGCCCAGATCAGGCCAACGCCATGCTCGGTCTTGATCGTTCTCGGGTTCACACCTCCGGCCAAGCGCCATACCTACATCCTGTAGCCACTATTGAATCGAGCCACGATGTCCGCCATGCTCTGGGGTCTTGGTTTCGACATCGCGGCCATCAAGACGATACTCGCTCTGCAAGAGATGAAGTCCGGCATAACCCCGCGTGCATTCAGTTCAGTATTCACGCACCCGTCGAGCACACGTCACGGGCTTTGCATATCGACGCGCGCTGAGCAGGCTCCAATCTTATGCAGCAGCGTCAGGTTGTTGCCGCAGCGCAACAGTCTGGGCCAGAATCGTCGCGGATCGGCATTGCGGTTGTGCACTGCGGCATAATTCGACAAACTGGGTCAGCTCAGCTTCATCGCTTCGAGAAAATGAAGAGCGAGACGCGAGCCGCAGGAGAACAGATCGGCACAACAAGGAGTTAGCCAAATGCGAATGTCTGTTCTCGCTACAGCAGCGATCACTATTCTCTCGATCTCGACACCCGCCTTCGCGCAGGAAGAAACCGAAGCGCCGCCCGCCGTCACAGTTTCAGGCGGGGCTACGGTGGTAAGCGATTATCGGTTTCGCGGAATCTCGCAATCGAACAAGCGCCCTGCGATCCAGGGCACCTTCACCGTCAGCCATGAGTCCGGCGTCTACGCTACGGTATGGGGCTCCTCGATCAATGGTTATATTGCGAGCAACAGCTCGGAATTAGACCTGATCGCCGGTTACAAACACACCTTTGGCAGCACGACGGTCGATGTGGGGGTGACCTATTATGTCTATTCGGACTCCCCCATTCCCAACACTGATTTTGCCGAGCCCTATGTGGCAGTCTCGCAAACGCTTGGGCCTGTCACCGGCAAGATCAGCGCCGTCTACGCCCCGAAGCAGAACGCGCTGACGCTCAACGGCGTCACGAAGGAGGAGAACTTCTATCTCGCCGGCGATGTGTCCGCGGGCATTCCCGGCACGCCGGTGAGCGTCTCCGCCCATCTCGGACACAATTTCAGTCCAAGCTATCTGACCTTTGGTCAGAAATACACCGACTGGAGCCTGGGAGCTTCATACACCTGGAACCATCTCACGCTCGGTGTTTCGTACGTCGATACCGACGCGGACATTTTCGTGGGCAGCCGCAACATCTCGAAGGGTGGCGTGGTGGCCTCGCTCGGGGTCTCCTTCTAAGGCGCGCCTTGAACCGCAAAGGGCTGCAGGTTCGCCTGCAGCCCTTGTCAAATTGGCGACAGTCACGCTGCAACTCATGTCCAGCGTCGCCTACGTTCAATGTCGTGCCAGCGTTTCAAGGCGCGCAGGCATTATCTTGGTGCTTCGCCTGGACCTCAACCGGCAAGCTGCCTTCGGACGTCGCGGCCCCGAATGAGCCCGTCGGGCAATTCCTCATCGCCAACGGAGAGTTGGATCCGTCCGAGCACTATCGCGGGACCAACTCCCAAGCGCTTGGCATCTGCCGCGATGGCTTGTGAGGTCCAGGTATATTGTGATTTGCAGGATTGCCATTGCCGGCCTGGGATAAGTGTTTCGCGCGCGAACACGTCCGCTTCGTCTTCAAAGTCTTGGCGCGAAGCGGCCCCCCGCTCGTAAAAAATCGCGTCATATTGACCTGTCGCGATATGGAGAATGATATGGCTGAGCTGGTGCATTAGCGCCAGCCAGAACGACTCGATGCGATAATCGCGCACCGTGAGCGCAAGGACCGCCACGTCATTCGCAGTGCGCAACGCGGCGCCGTCCACCTGCATGCCCGGCAGCGCCGGCTCCACCAGAAACACGATTCCGGCGTCGCGGAGATACCCCTCGATCCGTTTCACGCCGCCCCGAACTGCGCTGAAACCTATCAGCGTACGAAGCCAGTCGTGGCTGGCCGTCGCGGGACGGAAAGCGGTGGCGGGAGGTCGCGCGTCCGCCAGGATCATGACCCTCGCTTCCCACGCCAAAAGTGCCGGTTCGTGCGGAATATCGCGCGAACGGCTATATCGCCGACGGAGCGGGGCGTGCGGTCCGTATGCCCGTTCGAAGAATGCGGCGAGTTGCTCGGGCGCTTCCTTCAACGCCTTGATTAGAGTACCGCGATATGCTCCGAACCATCCGCGCCGGTACATTTCGCCGACGGGGAAGGATGCGGCGTTCGATAGATCGACCGGACTGATTTCCCGGTTTCCGGAGAGCTTCGGCGTCAGACTTGTCTCCAAGCACAATGCGTCGGCAATCATCTCCAGGCGCCGAAGACTGATCGACTGGTAGCGCTCAGCCTCGTAACGCTGGATCTGCTGCATCTTCATGCCGAGGAATTCCGCCAAATCTTTTTGAGTCTGACGTGCTCCCCTGAAACTCCTCCAGTTTGAGCTAGAGTCCTTCATTGAGGAGGACGGAGATGAAGCGCAGCAGGTTTAGCGAGGAGCAGATCATAGCGATCCTGCGGGAGCAGGAAGCTGGGTCA